>Ga0209417_1000001_pt1 | contig 1346285 bp, 1062 predicted proteins | sample RifGroF2_FD_184002 | JGI IMG/M metagenome (GOLD analysis project Ga0209417, IMG submission 184002) | Groundwater microbial communities from Rifle, Colorado, USA - Groundwater F2 (SPAdes) (version 2) | ecosystem: Environmental > Aquatic > Deep subsurface > Groundwater | place: Rifle...
GATGCTGCCGTCACCCAGCCTAACGTACCTGCCGTATCGGTTGTAACGAGAAGCTGATTTAATGCACCCGCCGCTCCCGGCATGGTTAAAGTATAAGTGGTTACCGATGAAGGAACCCCCAAGGCCACATAGTTTGATCCCACACTTCCTTGGGTCAAACGTACCTGATTACCGTTAGACATTACCAAATTACCCGTCAACGTCCCTCCCGTGAGAGGTAAATCCAACGATGCATGTCCAGTTAATGACGCTGTAATTGTTCCTGCCGCAAAATTACCAAATCCATCGCGCTTAACAATCGTGCTTACCGTATTAGCATCTGTCGCCGCATTTGCTGCATTCGCACCACTCGCTACATTAGAGGCTGAAACCGTACCCACCGTAGAGACTACTGTTGCGCTTTGCGTACCGGTCACATCACCGGATAACGACCCACTAAACGTAGAACCTCCGGTTGTCCACGAAAGCGTTGCCGGATTTGCACCATTAGTACTCAATACATTGCCGTTTGACCCCACGCCTGTTGGTAGGTTTAAAGTATAATTCGTGAAGACAGATGAAGGCGCCTGTAGCGCTACAGTATTGGCAGATGCATTCGCCAAAAGAAGAGATGTATTATTCAAGGTTAATGCGCCAGATAACGTACCACCCGTCAGCGGCAAGTCTAATGTGGCATGCCCCGTTACCGTGCCAGTAACATTGCCCGTCAACGCTGCCGTAATGGTTCCTGCAGTAAAGTTACCAGACCCATCACGCTGCACTAAAGCACTCGCTGTATTACCTGATGCTGCCGTCACCCACCCTAACGTACCTGCCGTATCAGTTGTAACGGGAAGCTGATTTAATGCGCCCGCTGCTCCCGGCATGGTTAAAGTATAGGTAGTTACCGATGAAGGAACCCCCAAGGCCACATAGTTTGATCCCACACTGCCTTGGGTCAAACGTACCTGATTATTGTTGGACATCGTTAGATTGCCAGTCATGGTATCACCAGCCTTAAGAACGTTTGACGAAGCAGCACCTGTCAACGCTGCCGTGATGGTTCCTGCAGTAAAGTTACCAGACCCATCACGCTGCACCAAAGCATTCATTGTATTACCTGATGCTGCCGTCACCCAGCCTAACGTACCTGCCGTATCGGTTGTAACGAGAAGCTGATTTAATGCACCCGCCGCTCCCGGCATGGTTAAAGTATAAGTGATTACCGATGAAGGAACCCCCAAGGCCACATAGTTTGATCCCACACTTCCTTGAGTCAAACGCACCTGATTACCGTTGGACATTACCAAGTTGCCCGTCAACGTCCCTCCTGTGAGAGGTAAATCCAACGATGCATGTCCAGTTAATGACGCTGTAATTGTTCCTGCCGCAAAGTTACCAGACCCATCGCGCTTGACAATCGTGCTTACCGTATTAGCATCTGTCGCCGCATTTGCTGCATTCGCACCACTCGCTACATTAGCCGCTGAAACCGTACCCACCGTAGAGACTACGGTTGCACTTTGCGTACCGGTCACATCACCAGATAACGACCCACTAAACGTAGAACCTCCAGTTGTCCACGAAAGCGTTGCTGGATTTGCACCATTGGTGCTCAATACATTGCCACTTGTCCCCACTCCTGTTGGCAGGTTTAAGGTATAACTCGTAAAGACGGATGAGGGCGCCTGTAACGCCACCGTATTGAGAGATGCATTCGCCAAAAGAAGCGCCACATTATTCAACGTTAATGCGCCAGATAACGTACCACCCGTCAGAGGCAAATCTAAAGTAGAATGCCCCGTTACCGTACCGTTAACATTACCCGTTAAAGATGCTGTAATAGTACCTGCGCTAAAATCACCAGACCCATCACGCGCTACAATCGCACTATTTGTATTCGAGCTAGTCGCTGTCGTTGCACTATTTGAAACTTTAAGGGCGGTTGAAATTGTCGCCAGTTTGCTGTCTTGTATTGCCGCAATATCACTTACATCTGCATTCACAATCTGTGAGGATGAGAGCAATCCAGCTGTACTGCTGTGCACTACACCGGCGGTAGCGGACGCAAACCCAGGAATCGTTATAGCACCACCATTGGAAATCTGAATGCGAGCAGCACTAGCAGTCTCCAACGTCAATCCATAATTATCTAAAGTCCCAATGGTCATCAATCCGTTAGCCGTATTACCGCCCATCAAAACATACCCAGGTAGATTGGTCGCCCAACCTAACGTTCCCGTTCCATTAGTAGCCACCAAAACCTGATTGGTTGATCCCACTGCAGCGGGAAGCGTCAAGGTGTATGATGCAGGTGTCACTAACGCCGGAGCTTGAAGCGCCACGTACGCCGTTCCACTACCTGAATCTTCTTGTAGTCTTAGTTGAGCTTGTGGTGTAGCGGCAAGCGTCATACCTGCAAAAGTTGGTGTTGCACCTGCATTGATATCCTGCGGCAACGAAAGCGTTGGATTACCCCCTACCCCGTTACCATCTGCCACCAAGACCTGATTTGCAGAAGCACCCACAATCGTACGGCCCGTAAAGGTATTAGCTGCCGTCTGCGTCATCAACCCATCGGTATTGTATGACGAGAAAGCCGTCAAGGTAGCGCTGCCATTCTGTTTGCTATTAAACGTATTCCAATCTGCTTGGCTTAAAGCCCCCGTTGAACCAGAACCCGCAAGCGCAAGAGAAAGTTGTTGCGTTAAAAGCGACAGCCCATTCGCGGTTCCTAGCGTCACAGGAGAGTGTGAACTCTGATTAATGGTTAAGTTAGAGGTCCCTGGCTGAAACGTCATCGTCCCCGTCACAAGCGGATCCGAAGGAGCCAGAACCCACCCATCACCCGCAGCTGTGGTTTTAAAGTATCCCGTTGGAACACCACTATCTTCCACCACAATACCCACGCTAGATCCCACAGCACCACCCGTATTAAGTGTTATCGTTTTTCCCGTTACATATAGATTCGTCAAAGTTGCCGCACCCGCTGCAAAGTTGCCCGATCCATCACGCGCTACAATTGCACTGGCTGTATTAGCATCGGTTGCAGTTGTTGCATCATTTAAAACCAAACCAGCTGTTGACAATGTTACCAATTTATCGTTTGCAATCGTCCCAACCATAATATCCCCATCCACAACAGAGGATGATGAAAGCAGTCCGGACCCGTTAGCATGAACAACTCCCGTACCCAATGCAGACAGAGTGGTATTACCCGTTACACCCAAAGTACCGGCTACCGTAGTATTACCGCTGTTATTATCCACTATAAATTTATTGGTATTCACCACTAACGCATTAAGACCCGTCGCATTAATTGCTAGCGTCCCTGTCATAGTATCTCCAGCCTTCTGGACATACAGCGCAGGGTTAATACTATGAAGTAAGGTGTAATCCGCTGCAGACAAAAATCCTGCCGCGACTCCACTCGCCACTGCATGCAACGTTGAATCCGTTTGTGCTCCGTGCGCATGAACATGGTCAGAACGTGACAAGGTAGTCAAAAGCCCTTCAGCGTTTGCAGTTCCAATAGAAACAGGCGCTGCAACTAACAAAGGGTCCGCCCCTCCAGGCTGGTGCCGAGCGGCATGGGTTTCAACGGTTACACCATTAACCGTGCCTACGGTCACAATATTATTACCACCTAATTGGAGATGGCCGGTCATCACACGCCCCCCATTGGTGAGCACATACTGTGGGTGATCATCGGCCAACAACCCAGATAAATCCCCGTGCACTGTAACGCCGGCGGTACTACCTGCCTTAAACCCAAGACGTGGCCGTGCATCAAGAATAGGCAACACAATACCCGTTGCAGGAACCCCTGTATTTTGAACAATAATCGATGCAATAGGAACAATATTACCAGCCCACGAAGCAGGCGGAGTAGGCAAATTGCCGTTTTGCGCATCAGCAAGGGAAGCGTAGAGCGTCTGCCCATACAACAGTAGATACTGTTCATTAGCTCCTCCATTAACCACATAAAAGGCATGCCGAGCCCACTGCCCCCCAGGAATAGCTACTAGGCCAGACCCTCCATCATACTGAGCATAATCAACCAAAGATTGTGCAACCGAGGTAAATGTCGATGGCGAATTATGATAAAAGGCCGTCCACCCTGCAAGAGGAGTCCCTCCCAGCGGATCAAATTCAAGTGCTCCATAAAAATAACGTCCCTGTGTCACGTCAAGTGCAAGAGGTATTGCATCCTGACTAACAATGGATCCAGAGACATAGATAGGGCCCAAGGCCTGGGTCCATGAATAATTCAATTCTGATGCCGTATGCACCATCTCATTTGGTATATTTTGTTGGAATACGACAGCGCCTCCACTGGTGTCTGCAATGCCCAACAGAATTGTGGTGGTCAAGACAGGTAAAGAACCCGTCACATGAGCAACGCCCGCTGAATCAATATAGATGTAATTGGCCGTATTATCGGTTAATGCAAGTCCCGATTGGGCAGACCAGGTAACTAGTTTAAGATAATCATTAGGCGCAGTACCTACCATTAAATAACCCGATCCAGAAGCCACATTAACTGTAAGACCTGCCCCAGCACTAAGCGCGCCTCCTGTCATCACTCCCAGGTTCGCACCCTGTGTAATCTGAGAGCTCACATTGGTAATCTGACCAAAGGTTGCACCTAAAAACATAGGACCTGCGGTAACCGTGCCAGCATTCACAGGATCGGTCAAGAAAACAGCTAGAACCGCACTTGGATCTATCGTGACCTTACTGCGATCAAAAACACCATTTATAGTGCCGGTAGCTCCTGGATGAGAGACAATGATATCATTGGTGTTATTTCGCCCCGAATCTGCAGCCAATGTTAAAATGGGCCCCGTCCCTGCATTGGCAACATTGATACCCGTGGTAAACCCATGAAAACTACAGGCCTGAAGATCGATAGTTGCACCATTGCTAACCGTGCAACCAGTTCCCACAACCGTATCAGTTCCCAAGGTTCCCAGATCCATCCCTGCCCCCGCAAAGACAACCTTGGTTCCACTTATATCCAATACATTACTTAAAATAGGATTTCCAGTTGCAGCCCACGTTAACCCATCAACCTGCACCGTAACCGCATTGGTACTACCCTGCACCTGGATACCCGTAGTAAATGAAACTTGAGGGATGATAGCAGACGAAATAATTTGTACAAAAGTATAAGGCCCCGTTGCGTCATCTATGCTTAGCAAAATATCATTATTCCCAAAAACACAATTATCAATGATAAATGCACCAGATCCTCCGTGATATACTATTCCTGCGGTACCTGTAGTAGTTGCCCCCTCAATTTGCACATTTTTTAAGATAGCATTCGGTACGCCAACAATCACATTGGTTGCAGGAGAGTTTCCTGAAATAAGGGCCGTATACCCATCATACCCCACAACAGCCACATAGGGCTTTAAAGTAATCGTATCTTCGGAAAACAAGCCTGGGCCCACATCAACCACAAAAGGATGAGTTGCATCATTGCCCGATATGCTATCAATCGCGGCTTTAACCGAATTAAATTGATTAGGGCCAGAAATCGTTCCTTTGGTAACCTGTAGCACATTTTTTGCCAAGCACGGCACGCCATTTAAAAAGTAAACTCCATTATTAACGCTTAATAATCCAGAGGTCTGAGCAGCCTGAAGATAGGACGTTCCTCCCACCGTCAAATTACTCGCCCCCCCGCTCAACGTAAGCGCGCCCGTCATGGTATCGCCGGCCTTAAGAACATTCAACGATGACGCTCCTGTAACACTACCTACCAAAGCAGCAGTAATAGTACCTGCAGTAAAATTACCTGAAATATCCCGTGCCACGATAGCACTTGCTGTATTTGCCGCTGTTGCCGTTGTTGCAGAGTTTAATACCTTGCCTGCCGTTGAAATAGTCGCCAGCTTATCGTTAGCAATCGTTCCCACTGTTATATCATCATTAATAATCAACGACGTCGAGAGGGTCCCTGAACCATTGGTATGGACAACCCCTGCAGAAGCAAGGCCATCAATCGTCACAGCACCCAAATTGGAAATCTGAACGCGCGGTGTGCTATTAGTCTCAAAATTTAAACCATAATTGCCCAAAGTACCCAGCAGAGCTGTGCTCGTAACCGCATTCCCACCATTTACAAAGTATCCCGCGGCAGCACCCGTATCCTGCCAAGACAAATTCCCGCTTGCATCGGTTACCAATATCTGTCCATTAGCACCTACCGCTGATGGCAAGGTCAAGGTATAAGTTGCACCCAATCCCATTAGAGAGGGCGCTTTTAACGCAACATAATCAGAACCATTGGCAGTTAGCTCCATAAGCCGAATCGCATTCTGGTTTGCCATGGAAAGAGCCCCGGACATACTATCTCCGGCCTTCAATACATTCAAAGAAGAAGCGCCCGTAACGGTACCAGTTAGATTAGCCGTAATCATGGAAGCGGTAAAATTGCCAGATAGATCCCGTGCCACAATAGCACTTGCTGTATTTGCGGCTGTTGCCGTTGTTGCACCGTTTAAAACCTTACCGGCCGTGGAAATAGTTCCCAACTTAGTATCTGCAATATTAGCTGAAGCAGAGACATCATTATTTACGATCAACGAAGATGACAGATTGCCAGACGCATCATTATGTACTATCCCTGCTGTAGGAGTAAGGTTAGAAATTGTAATAACACCTCCCGAACCTGCAACCAATCGCGATAAACCGTTAGTTGCAAGTGCAACAGAATCCGCACCAGGAGAGAAGAGCCCTGTATTTAAATCTCCCGTAAATGAATAAGAGGGCGCAGGGCTATTGCCTTCTGGGACAGAGATTTGGCCCGATCCAAGTTGAAGTTGGGAAACGGGGGTTGAAAGAACGCCTGTAGAATCAAGACCTAAATAACCTCCAACTGTCAGCACCAAAGGTGTTAATGACGCAGCGCCATCCCAACGAGACATCTGAAATGCATTATCAGAAGGTCGTTTAGCAAGAGACCATGAACGGATTAATGCCATATCAGTAACTCCGGATGGATCTGTATCGGATGCATAAGTCAATAGGCTTACACCGGGGGTATACGTGTGAGCATTAGCTCCTCTGATTACCGCAGCATTGTAAGCGTCACCTTCAACCACAGAGACCCCTGTCATTCCCGACAGACCAACCCCAAGAGTCGACCCTTGAATTTCGAGATTTTTTCCTGTAAAACCAAGCCAATTATTAACATACTGATCAGACGGATCATCCGCTCCATTACCAGTTAAAAGAGAAGAGAGTTCATAAGATACATTGGTCATTTTACCTACGTGACGCACATTGCTCGTATTATCAAGAATGTCAAAGTACGCATTAGCCGGATTTACAATGCTAAAGCGCGATGGTCCGGCGCCAACTACCACATCACCAACAGCCTGGATGGTAGCCGGCCCATCAATCTGCTTATAGTTAACAACAGCACCGTTTACGAGTGGATTCCCAACCGTATTTAAAAGAGCAGTTCCCTGTACCACGAAGGCATTCTGCACAAATTCTATGCGAGAAGAACTCACCAAAACATGAGCATCATCTTTTGCCAAAACCCCATCGGCGTGCCCCCCTACAGGGAGGTCGGAAAGCCAACTTGCAACAATGGTTACCTGTGTCCGCTGCGACCCGGCACTAGTCTGCTGAGCACGCACATCCTGGCCACCGAAACCGAGCAGACTGGAAAACGATATGGTAGAATTATTTGCAAATACATATCCCCCATTATCCACTAAAAGTCCACAATCTCCCGACTGAAGCATGTAACAGTTTGATAATGAAACACGCTCCGCATTCGCTGGGGCAATTAAACCGTCCACCACCATCCCTTGATAGCACCCCTGAATCAATACATTTATTAGGCCATAATAGGCCACCCCTGTGATTGAGACACCGATACTCCCAGGAACTGCTTTAAAGCCGGAATCCCCCGTTCCATAAACAACCAAATCCTGCACAGTAAATGCAGAAGTTGTTTGAGAAAGCGAAAGAATAGGAAAACCGCGCAATGCGGATGTGGCCGCCAAAACAACCGCCGCCGTGCCCTCCCCTGCTATAGCCGAAATGTGCGGATTAGTAACCGTAACAGTCTGCGTAATAGGGTAGTAACCCGCCGAAATAATTATAGCCGTCGGCAACGTCGCATTGGCATTTGCCCAGTCAACCGCGGCCTTTACATCTGAATAATATTTACCCGTAACGGTCGGAATACCCTGGATAACACGCACAATATTCTGTGTTCCCGTCGGAAGAAGCGCACTCAAACTTCCTGTTGAACTGGACTGTACCACCCGATCGCCTGTTCCCACCAAGGAGGATGCCGTTAATGCTCCCGTATTAGAAAGTGCAAATGCGGTAATGCCATTAGAGATTAGATTTAATCCATACCCTGATGCAGCCGTAGTACCTAAAACTGCAGGCCCTACTCCACCAAAATTATTACCCCCATTAACAAAATAACCCGCCGCAGACCCTGTTGGCTGCCAGGAAAGCAACCCTGAACCATCAGTAGTTAATACCTGCCCACTAGCTCCTACAGAGGTTGGCATGGTAAGTGCATAATCAGCAAATACAGATGGAGACGCCTGCAGACTAACTTTGTTACTGCTTGAATTCCCCAAAATAAGCGCTGTATTATTCATAGTCAAAGAACCAGTCAACGAGCCACCCGTAAGAGGCAGATCCAATGATGCATGACCGGTTAAAGCTGCCGTAATAGTGCCTGCTGTAAAATTACCAGACCCATCACGCTGCACTAACGAACTTGCAGTATTACCAGTTGCTGCGGTCACCCACCCTAAAGTCCCGGCCGTATCGGTGGTAACCGGAAGTTGATTTAATGCGCCCGCCGCTCCTGGCATGGTTAACGTATAGTTAGTTACCGATGAAGGAACTCCTAACGCCACATAATTTGAACCTGCACTCCCTTGTGTCAAACGCACCTGATTACCGTTAGACATCACCAAATTGCCCGTCATAGTATCGCCAGCTTTAAGCACATTCAACGAAGAAGCCCCGGTCAATGCTGCCGTAATCGTTCCTGCCGCAAAATTACCAGACCCATCACGCTGCACTAACGAACTTGCAGTATTACCGGTTGCTGCAGTCACCCACCCTAAGGTCCCAGCCGTATCAGTGGTAACCGGAAGTTGATTTAATGCGCCCGCCGCTCCTGGCATGGTTAAGGTATAGGTAGTTACGGATGAAGGAACCCCTAAGGACACATAGTTTGATCCTGCACTCCCTTGCGTCAAACGCACCTGATTACCGTTAGACATCACCAAATTGCCCGTCATAGTATCGCCAGCTTTAAGCACATTCAACGAAGAAGCCCCGATCAATGCTGCCGTAATCGTTCCTGCCGCAAAATTACCGGATGGATCGCGCTGCACTAAAGTACTTGCAGTATTACCGGTTGCTGCAGTCACCCACCCCAAGGTCCCGGCGATATCGGTGGTAACCGGAAGTTGATTTAATGCGCCCGCCGCTCCTGGCATGGTTAAGGTATAGTTAGTTACCGATGAAGGAACCCCCAACGCCACATAATTTGAACCTGCGCTTCCTTGCGTCAAACGCACCTGATTACCGTTAGACATCACCAAATTGCCCGTCATAGTATCGCCAGTCTTGAGCACATTTAACGAAGAAGCCCCGGTCAATGCCGCCGTAATCGTTCCTGCCGCAAAATTACCGGATGGATCGCGCTGCACTAAAGTACTTGCAGTATTGCCTGTTGCTGCAGTCACCCACCCTAGGGTCCCGGCGGTATCGGTTGTCACAAGAAGCTGATTTAATGAACCAGCCGCTCCAGGCACGGTTAAGGTATAGTTAGTTACGGATGAAGGAGCCCCTAAGGCCACATAGTTTAAACCCGCACTCCCTTGCGTCAGACGCACCTGATTACCGTTAGACATCACCAAATTGCCCGTCAAAGTTCCGCCCGTGAGAGGTAGATCCAATGATGCATGTCCTGCTAATGCCGCCGAAATCGTTCCTGCACTAAAATTGCCTGACGCATCACGCTGCACTAAAGCACTTGCTGTATTACCTGATACTGCGGTCACCCAGCCTAAGGTTCCGGCCGCATCGGTTGTAATTGGAACCTGGCTTATCGCTCCCACAGCTCCCGGCAATGTTAAGTTGTAGGTTGTCACCGTAGAAGGAACCGCCAAGGCCACATAACTTGAACCTGCGTTTCCTTGTGTCAAACGAACCTGGTCACCGTTAGACATAATCAAATTACCCGTCAGCGTTCCACCTGCAAGAGGCAAATCCAATGATGCATGTCCTGTTAAACTAGCTGTAATCGTATTTGCCGCAAAGTTGCCACTAGAATCTCGAGCAACAATATAGCTATTATTACTAGCAGAAGAAACCGTCGCAAGCTTATCGTTAGTGATCGTAGCCGCCGTAATATCAGAACCCGTAATCAGTGATGAAGAAAGTAAACCTGCTGCATTGTTATGCACTACCCCTGGCACCGACATCCCCAAAAGCGTCAGACCAACAAAAACAGGAGAGTCTGTTATAGAAACGCCTTGATTAAGTGCAAACCCCGAAGCACCTGGTGTGATGGTAACTACCCCTGTAGTTGCGGGGGCCTTCAATACCCAGCTATTACGATTATTACTAGTATCTGCATAGGCAGTAATTACCCCTCCTTCTTCAATTTCAATACCCGCGTTGTTCCCTGAGGCTACAATACCTCCCTTATTGATAGTGACTAACTTATCCGTCACTTCTAGACCCGTAGTCTTAATCCACGTCAATACTCCCCCAATATTAACGGTATCTGATGGGCCTCCAATAGTGATCGTAGTAGCCCCTGCTCCACTCCCAATGTTCAACGCAGAAACCAAATTGCCGGTTCCTAAATTAATGATATTGGCATTGTTAGTACCAATATTGAGAGTATCAGAACCTCCACTCGTGTGCGTAACATCAACACCTGCATCCGCATACAGAGCGCCTGATGCAGTTATAACGCCATTGCCGGCAGTATTAGCAATCGAGATGCGGTTTACGCCCTCTGTTTTAATATCAAGGCCATATACATCGGTCGTACCCAAAACTGCCGTAGCCCCAAATGCATTACCACCCTGGGCAAAAAAGCCCCCTCCTGTAGCAGGAGCCCAACTCAAAACTCCAGCACCATCCGTTGTCAGCACATAACCATTGGTACCTGTTGTCGGTGGCAATGTCAACGTATAGTTTCCTGCAAGAGTTATAGGCGCTTGAAGAGCGATGTAATTAGACCCACTACCGTTTGCTTCATATAAATTAAGCTGTCCGTGGTTAGTTAAAGAAGCACTTGTAAGAGTAGTTGCCCCATCCACTACAAGATTCCCAGGAACTGTAAGATCACCCGTAAAGGCAATATTCCCTGCCGTTAGAGTGCCGGGAACTGTCAAATCGTTATGCAAAACGATACTCCCTGCATCAATCGTTCCTGCAACAGTCAAATCTCCCGAAAAATCAAAATTCCCGGCAGAAATTGTACCATCCGCATGGATATCGCCTGCAACATTAATATCACGCGGTAATGGGTACAAAACCTGAGGCCCCGTCTCAGAAGACCCAACTAACCCGGGGCGTGGCGCCCGTGCTCCACACTGTGTAAGAAGCCCGCGCGAAAGGTTCACAAGCTCATTTAATTGTGCGGCAACTTCCCCATTAACATCACCAGCTTCCCCCACCTGAGAACGGCAATTTTCTAATCGTTCAACCGACGCATTTAACGCGTGATAAAGTTCAAAATAGGGAACACGTTCAGCGTCTGTCTTTATACGTTGAGACATACGTGCAATATCAGAAGCATCAGAAAAACCTTCTAGCCCAACCACTTCATCAAACACCGTACAAAGCTGATCGCGACAACAAGAACAGTCTATAAACTCACCCTGAGTACACAGGGCTTTTAATACAACCTTTGCCGCATTTACCTGGTTAGCAAGCGCAACCTCATCTGCATAAAAACTTTGTGAGGAAAAAACTACCAATAGACCTGTAAACAACAAGCCCACACGCCGAAACTCTAAAAAATTTTCCTGCTTCACCCGAGTCTCCCTTCATCCAAAAAACCACATACCAAAAAGCACATTAACATTCCCAATGTACTTTTGGCAAGTTCTCTTAAAGAGCTTGACCCCTAAAATCCTGGCGGTTGAAACCTCGGTTTTGCTATCCTAAAAATAAGGGAGCAGATGAGGAGTAATTAGGGGGGGTACAATAATGAAAAATTTGCAAATGGCTATAGTTAGCCTAGGAGTTTCCCTGGTAATAATGGGATCTTGTATGCACGGTAATCCTGGCCAAAATCTTGAAGGATGGATAGAAAACAACTCTGGAGTCTCAGTAACCGTAACGGGCATTGGTAAATATATACTAAATCCCTTTAGCCTAGAATCAGGCAAATCGGGAATGTTTAATTTTCTCTGGTGGTGGGATTTTAGCTACAACCCCTCACCAACTAGTCTCACAGACTGGAAACGAGGAGCTCGTGTTGATTTTGTTGGTGGCAAATACAGCTCCTTTGAAGTATGGTTCGAAGGATTTAGGGGCGAGGACAGATTTAGGCATATTCGTGCATGGGTTGGTGGCAACCCAAAAGTAATATCCCAGCGCGCAGATATAACATCCGCACCAGAGGAAGTTATATTCGAAAAAGAGGGAATTAAAGTTTCCATACGATGGGTTCCTTACTCATGGGCCATCGCTGATGTTAAATTTGTAATCACAAAAATCTAACCATTTCACACTCTTCTCACCTGCTCCCCAGGGCCTATGGCCCTGGACCCATTGCTTTTTATCCCTTATTAGCTCCCAACCATCAGATGCAGAGATAATATTTTTATTGTTTTTTACCCAAAATACAGTAACACTGTATTTTGGGTTGGTCTATGAGCAAAGAATTTTTTACAAAAAATTCTTTGCTCAAAAAAATTACCCACATGCAAAAAACTACCCACTTAATTACATAAAAAGAAAGAAAACAGGTCCAGGACGCTGTCCTGGTAGGTCAAAGGGCAAAGCCCTTGAGCAGAATACAGCCTTGGTTATTTACCGACGCAAAATTCATTGAAAACGGAATCAAGAGCAGCTTCGCTTACGCTTTTACCGGTTAACTGGCTACTCCCTTCTAGAGCTTCACGCAAATGATATGAGACTAATTCATAGTGCACCATATTCTGTGAAAGCAGCTCGAGAATCTGAGAGACTTGATGCTCTAAAACCACAAGCAGGTTCATATGCCGCTGATTAATCATAAAGGGAACCTGAGCAGCTCCTATCAAGTCGGCAACCTTCTTTTCAAGCTGTTTTTCAAGAATGTCGCATCCAAAACCTGTAACGCTTGAAATAGGGAGTGTTTTATCAAATTTTTCTGAGAGTGGAGCTTGCGGAAGATCGGCCTTATTTTTGACCAGAATAATTTTTGAACCTGCGTTTGAAAGCATATGTTCATATATACGAATACTATCTGGAGAAAGAACTGTGGAGCCATCAATAACTAACAGGACTACATCGGCCTTTTCTACCTCTTGAAGAGAACGTTTTACGCCCTCTTGCTCAATAACATCGTCCGTTTCTCGAATCCCTGCAGTATCGATAAGCGTCCAAAACGTACCATTACGAAATAGCCCCGCTTCGATAGTATCACGTGTTGTACCTGCAATAGCAGTTACGATAGATCGTTGTTGATTTAATAAGCGATTAAAGAGAGAAGATTTTCCCGCATTAACCGAACCTACTAGCGCTATACGAACACCTTGCCGTATCTGAGTCCGCATATCAAAGCTTTTTCTAGCATCTGCAATCTTGTGGAGTATATCATGCAGCATTGTAGTTATTTGAACTGCAAAGTCACCTTCATGCTCAAGAAATTCAAAACTTGCTTCACACCAGGCTAGTGCCTTTAAAAGGGAACTTTCGATATCCGTAATCCACTGAGAAAGGCTTCCGTCCATCTGAGCAAGGGAATTTTTAATGGCTAGTTCGGTCTGAGCACATATAAGTTCATTAATTGCCTCAGCCTGAACTAGGTTAATTTTCCCATTTTCAAATGCCCGACGAGTAAATTCACCACGACCTGCCAGCCGCGCACCTAACTCAAGTGCACGCTGTATTATAGACTCAATAATAAAGGGATTGTTGTGACACGAAATTTCAACCGTATCTTCACCGGTAAAAGTTCGAGGAGCTTTTAAGAGGATAAAAAGAACCTGATCAAGATGCTCACCATGCTTATCCACCACCCATCCAAGATGCACGGTATGACTAGGTAAATCGCTTAGTTTTTTCCCATTCATCAATAGGGATAATGAATCTGCAAGCTCAACTGACTGCGAGCCCGACATACGAACTAAGGCAATAGCGCCACTCCCTACGGGAGTACTCTGCGCAATAATAACATCATTTAGAGACATAGGTATTTTCGTATTATCTAATAGTGATCAAGATTCATAAAAGTAAAGTGAGGCAATTCAACTTATAGATCGACATAATCATAAAGAAATATCGAATGCTACAGTTTTTGACACAACTTAACTTAATACATGTAGAAGACTACGTATGACTCAACACAACCTTATGTCCACGAAGCGCTTTTCTATACTGCCGCTTAAGCGTCGCAATAAGCAAAGTCGATAAACTTGCAAGCAAGTGCTTCTCTTTAACAGGATCCTCAGCCAAAGGTCGGTTTAAAACAACGAGCAGATTGAAGCTCTGAATTTCAGTCCTAAATGTAATGTCTTGCATTCCCATAAGCTGAAAAACTTCTGTAAGCCACTCGCGAGAACTTTTAGCCAACTCTTCATTCCACATACCCTCAGGAGGACGGGCCATAGGCCGCTGCTGAACGGCAGCAGAAACAGGAGCCTTCTTCTGCTCATAGGGCGTCGAAGGATGATTTTCACGATGCTGATCTCGCACATCACGATTATCACGTGATTCGCGATTATCTCGCTGCAAAGCTTGTGCATTTGGTTGCAAACGACGTTGTTGCATGCCTTGCTGAGACTGCTGCGCCTGCTGAGACTGAACCGGAGAGCCTTGATAGGCTGCACGAGGAGGCTGCTTACCCCGCATCGCAGGGGTCTCACGCTTAGACTCATTGTCAAACAAAAGCGCAATCTTTGCAGACCGCTTTGAAAAACCAAAAAAATTAAAAACAGGCTGCTCAAGAACCTTTACAGAAAATTCCTGAGGGTTGCCAGCATTTTTCCATGCCTGCTCAACCGCCTTTGAAATGGTTGACGCTTCTTGCACAATCGATTTCATGAACAACTCTTTCCGTTGTGTCAAAAAAAATAGTTTCGGGTAAGGTTTAGACTGTTATAACATAGAAGATGTGATGGAACCAGGGTTCTTAGAACCGACACCATTTTTTATGGAGTGGGAAACGGGATTTGAACCCGCGACCTTTGCCATGGCAAGGCAACGCTCTACCAGCTGAGCTATTCCCACATTTCAAGCCTAAAGATAGATTACCATGATCAGGCTCTTTGTCAAGCAGATGATTTACTACCCAACCCATCACATTCCTATTATCACGCCTTGCAGCGCGGAGAGCATCTTATTATCACGCCTTGCAGCGCGGAGAGCATCTTACCGTGATTTCTTCTTACGGCGACGATCGGCGCGAGAGAGGTTCTCAGCCTCATCAGCACCGCTATCAATGACATCCGAAACGCCGGTTAGCTTTATCTCTTCAAGCTCGCGAATTCTACGTGCTTCGATAGCAGCTTGGTTAAAGTGCTCAACATCCAAGTGGAAGAAGTGATGTACAATTTCTGATCGGATGGCACGCATCATTTCAGAAAAGAGATCAAAGGCTTCACGCTTATACTCAATGAGAGGGTTTTTATTCCCCCAGCCACGCAACCCAATTCCCTCTTTTAGGCTATCAAGATTAACCATATGCTGCTTCCACGCCTGATCAATAGATTCGAGCATAAGCCACTTTTGCGCATTCTTCATCATAGAATCACGCATAGCTTTATCTTCCTCAGAACCCGAACCCACAGCCGAATTCATATATAGCTCATAACGCATAAGTAAAAAGTCTATAAGATCCTTCTTTAGAGTTTCACTATTATGCTTGCTAAAAGGTTGATCAAGAAGCTCATTGGGGCTTATTTTTATCAATTGGGATACCGTCAACAAAATGTTTTGATAAGCTTCCGAGTGGATTCCACGTTTTACCGCATATGCCGCAACTATGTCGGAGATACAATCTGACATCATATCGGAAAGAAGTGATTTAATCTCAGCCGCTCCTTCAAGAATACTGCGACGGTACGAATAGATAACAATACGCTGCTGATTTAAAACGTCGTCATACTCAAGAACATTTTTACGAATATCAAAATTACGGCGCTCAACCATCTCTTGCGACCGCTCAATAGTCCGTGAGATAAATTTAGACTCAATGACCTCATCTTCCGTCATCCCAACCATCTTCATACGGCGCTGAATCGTATCTCCCGCAAAGAGACGAATTAAATCATCTTCAAGGGATATATAAAAGCGTGATTCCCCAGGATCACCCTGCCGCCCAGAACGTCCGCGCAGCTGATTATCAATCCGTCGACTTTCATGCCTCTCCGTACCAAGAATATAAAGTCCGCCAGCACTTCGTGATTCAGCCGTTAACTTAATGTCTGTTCCACGGCCGGCCATATTCGTTGCAATAGTCACATTACCCGCTTCGCCCGCATGCGCTACAATATCAGCTTCGCGTCCATGTTGTTTAGCATTCAAAACTGAGTGAGTAATGCCATGAGACGACAATAGACTACTTAAATATTCCGATGTTTCAACTGCAATGGTACCAATAAGAACCGGCTGCCCATTGTGATGCCGCTCGGTAACGTCTTTTATGATAGCGTTATACTTACCTTTTCTACTTAAAAAGATAAGATCTGACTTATCTGAACGCACAATTGCTTTATTGGTAGGAATACTCACTACATCTAATTTGTAAATACGATGGAATTCTTCCGCCTCCGTGGATGCCGTACCAGTCATACCCGCAAGCTTTTTATAAAGCCTAAAATAATTTTGAAGCGTTATAGAGGCCAAAGTTTGGCTCTCTTCTTGTACAGGAACGCCTTCTTTTGCCTCAAGCGCCTGATGAAGTCCATCGCTATAACGACGGCCAGAAAGTACTCGACCCGTAAACTCATCTACAATGAGAACCTGGTCTTCAACCACAATATAATCCACATCTTTTTTAAAGAGTGCATGAGAGCGTAGAGCTTGATTAACGTGATGTAATAATTTAATACTATCAACGGCAAAAAGATTTTTTATATTAAAGGCTGCTTCGACCTTATCAATTCCAGATTCAGTTAGATTGACGTGCCGATCTTTTTCATCCACCTCATAATCAACCGCTTTAACCAAAGTTTGGATAATACGATCGGTATCGACGTACATCTTACTGCTCTCATCCGTAGAACCCGAAATAATAAGAGGGGTTCTCGCTTCGTCAATTAAGATCGAGTCGACTTCGTCAACAATGGCATAGTTTAATGCCCTCTGAACATAGTCAGACAGCTGAAACTTCATATTGTCGCGCAGGTAGTCAAAGCCTAATTCATTGTTTGTGGCATACAAAATATCGGACTGATAAACCTCTTTACGTTCATTATCCGGAGTACTGTTTTGCAAAACACCAACGGTAAGACCCAACATTTCAAAAATAGGCCTCATCCACTCCGCATCGCGCCGAGCCAGGTAGTCATTAACGGTCACAAGATGTGCACCTTTACCCGTCAAAGCATTGAGATAGAGCGGTAATGTTGCAACCAAGGTTTTGCCTTCACCCGTTTTCATCTCAGCAATCTTACCCTGATGAAGAACAATACCTCCTATAAGCTGAACATCATAATGCCGCTCACCAAGTTTACGCTTTGCAGCTTCACGAACCAGGGCATAAGCCTCTGGCAAAATCTCGTCAAGATGCCTACCTTGAGCTATCTGAGCCCTAAATTCCTGCGTCTTATGGGCAAACTGTTCATCCGTCAAAGAAGCCACCAAAGGCTCCAACTGATTAATACGGTCAACTATCGGATTAATGAGCTTTAACTCGCGCTCATTCTGCGTTCCGAAGATTTGGGCTAAAAGTCGCGCAATCATTGCCTTATCCTCTTTCTTAATTTGTGGTATACACTTTCTGTGAAATAGTTATATTTCTATTGTCTAACTCAATTACTAGGATACCATTGAGAAGGTCGCTTTCGCAAGCAAGCGTTTTGTATACTAAAGGAGAACGGATATGTGGATTGTGTTTAATAAGAAAGGTTGGCATTTATGAGACAGGTTTTTAAAGGAAGTTCCGGTGGGGTACACCGAATTATAGGTAGATTTAAAGCCTTTGCTGTTTATGGATCTATCATAGACCTCGCTATTTATACCCTATTTATGGACATTGTATATTCGCTTGTTGCTAACATTTTGACCCCTCTAGTGGGTCTCATTTTTTTTGGTATTGACCTCTCCAGACTAACCATAACCCTAAAAAATGCTGTCGTCGCTCAGGGAAGTGACCAGGTAATTCAGGAGGCTATCACCCTAAATATTGGAGTTTTTGTTAAAACCGTTATTACTTTTGGGCTCATTGCGATCCCATTTTTTATTGCTGCACAGTTATTTCTAAATCCACGAAGAGACTATAAGGATCAGTTTTCTAAAGAATCGGAAGACTCCCTTAACTCTTCATCATCCTCCCATCCAAAAAACCCTTCCTCAACCAATCTAACATTGGGCAGCAAACAGCATAAAGCCACCAGACTTTCTGACAAAAAGTCTCAAGAAGAGCTTCTTCTTGAAATTCATGACCTTCTAAAACAGCTGACTGCAAAATGATAGAAGGCCAAATCAAACGGCCCGTATCTTTTTAGATTCCAAAAATTTTTCCCCGCGAACACGTCTCTCAAAGGGCTCAAAAACAATATAAATGAGCGCCTAACAGCTAGAGGGTTTTTGTTTCATTTTTCAGCCCGCCACACTCCATTAAACACCAAACTATCTGCAGGCAAACGGTCTGATCGCTCTTCCTGTGCTTGTAAAGCAGAAGGTAATGTATCCTTTGGAGCAGGCTTACCAATTGCACACATAGCCTCCACCGCAACATCATCCGGTAAGCTCAGCACACTCCGCGCTCGATCATAGTCAAACCCCTCCATGCCATGCACCACCAAGCCCTGTGACCAGCCCTGCAGAGCTATGTTTTGCCATGCTGAACCGGTGCAAAATGAATGTGTCCGAGAAGGTTTTTTATTGTAATCAAAGTTTTTAAGCGACAAAATAACCACCAATACAGCAGCGTTTTTGCACCATTCCTGATTAAAAGGAATCAAAAGATCAAAGATTGACTGCCACTCTGGCGTGGAGCGGTGTGCATACACAAATCTCCAGGGCTGACTGTTGTAGGAGGAGGGAGCCCAGCGAGCAGCTTCAATAAGACGCATAAACTCCTTATGCTCCAGTGGCTCACCTGACATTGCTCGAGGAGACCACCGGTCCAAAATTAACTTTTCAATAGGATGTGCTGCTTTTCTCATAACCACCGTCACTCCTTCACAGCTAACATCGCAACCGTCAACTGCCGCCCTGCAGACTCACCATCGCGCCGATACGACCAGTACGCATAATTCGTAATCGTATCTTTACAAAACTCCCTATGAATATTTTCTGCCAGAAGGCCACACGCTCTAAGTTGTAATTCATTCATTTTAGGTAGATTAAAATAGATAACGCCCTCACGATCCTCAAGGACATTTTCTCTAAACGGAGATCCACTCAGCAGTTTTAATAATTCAGTTGACGCTGAATATTTTTCCACATGTGCACAAGGCCCAAAGAATGCCAGCACATGCTCAGGAGAAGTTCCATACTCACACCCCAAATGCTCAAGAGCTTCACAAGCCACATTTTTTAGGGTACCTTTCCATCCCGCATGCACCACGGCACACGCATGTACTTCAGGATCGTACAAAATAAGCGGCAAACAATCCGCGGTCAATACACCTATGCCCACGCCCTCAAGAGAAGTGCTTATAATATCTGCATCCGTATGGTGCTCCAAAGCCTTTTGCACATTCGCCTTGGTCTTTAGGGCTAAAACCTCAACCCCATGAACTTGACGAGGAAAAATAAGCGGCACTTTTAGAGTCTCGGCAACCGTTTTAAACGGCTCCTGCAACCCTAAAGCCGCAGGCTGAAGACTTTTTTGTAACGCATCCCCCGTGCATGAATTTTTTTTATCACCAAAAACAAAGCGTAAAGCTTCAAATTCCTGAACTAAAAGTGATTTTGAATATGTAGACTCCATACCAACTCCCCAAAAAAGGTGTCTTTTTATTACGTATGAGAGTCTAGTATTTGTATGCTTTTTAAGTCAATTTTTTAAATCAACTCACTCGTCGTAAATATCCTTGCGATGTTTGATGGCAATAATAACAACTAATATGCGCTCAAACTCAATACGATACACTACACGATAATCATCAACACGAAGCCTACAATACCCCTTAAGGCTATAGCGTAATGGCTTGCTAAAGCCTATGGGACCACCATAAGACGCTCCTCAATGGCGCGCCTAACTGATGAGGTAAGAGAAGAGATATCATCTTTCATTACACTAGCAAGATACTCCATGCCATACAACTTATTTCCAGACATTGTTATGAGACTTTCTACGTGCCTTTGAAGTCCACAAGCTTGCTCAAAGCTACATCCTAGCGACGATCTCAAGCCTCTAACACCAGCTCCTTTGCGATGATTATTTAAAATAGTTTTTCCTAGCGAGCAAACAAGCCTGTGATGGACTCTTAAAAAGAGAACTCTTCACAGGCCACTGTTAGGATGGTTTTTGTTTTTAAGAGCCGTAGTCTTTTTTCCGAAAGTAAGGGCTTTATTTGTAGGAGTTGTGAGCTTGTTAAAGCGAATAGTAAGGTCATTGAATTTCCCATACCGCTCATTAAAGAGTTGTTCTTCTTCATCCACGTTATTTTTTGGATGGTATTTTTTTGAAGCGACTTTGGCGAAGTTGAGTAGGCGGCAAAGAAAGGTCAAATTCTCTTCTGTAATTTTAAAGCGGTTTTTAAGTACCCACTCAAACGGTGTTATTCCACATATCGTTTGGCTAAGTTTATTCGCCTCTTTAGAAAGGGGGTCTTGTAGCATAAGAGCTATGTGCGGAGTTGTGAAGAAATGGTGCATGAACGCTTTGCAGATGTTAATAAGTTCTTCAAAATTATCGTTGATGTCTGAACTTTTGAGGGGAAGGAGATCTATCTCTTGTATAAGACCTGCTTTTGGATAATATTTTCTTGCAATTAAGGGACTAATTTTTTGAAGAAAGCAGTCTTCTTTGCCTCCAATTTTATTGTTTTTGAGGGGGATGATTTTATTGATAAAGTCGTTCGTTTTCCAGGTAGTAAAAATAAAATCAAGTGGAGTTTTATGAGCAATGGGACCGTTTAGGACAGAGGCGTTGATATTTGCGCCTTTTTCAATGAGTAGCTTAGCAAGTTCGAAGTTGTTATTGTAGCAGGCATATAACAGAGAAGTAGCTCCAGCGTTGGGATCGTTTAGGACAGAGGCGTTTACATTTGCACCTTTCTCAATGAGTAGTTTAGCAAGCTCGAAGTTGTTATGATGACAGGCAAATAACAGAGGAGTGGCTCCCGCGTTGGAGCCAATTATACGAGAGGTGTTGACGTTTGCGCCTTTCTCAATGAGTAATTTAGCAAGTTCAAAGTTGTCATGGACGCAGGCATATATCAAGGACGTTCCGCCAGCGTCGGGGCCGGTTGAGAGTGAGGCGTTTACGTTTGCGCCTTTCTCAATGAGTAATTTAGCAAGTTCAAAGTTGTTATGGGTGCAGGCATATATCAAGGACGTTCCGCCAGCGTCGGGGCCGGTTGAGAGTAGTGAGGCGTTTACGTTTGCGCCTTTTTCAATGAGTTGTTTAGCAAATTTGAAGTTGTTATTATGGCAGACGTATAACAGGGGAGTAGCTCCAGCATTGGGGCCGGTTGTACAAGAGGCGTTGATGTTTGCACCTTTTTCAATGAGTAGTTTGGCAAGTGGAATATCATTTTTCCTGCAAGCGAGGAGAAATGGAGTGTAGCCTTTATTGTCTAGCTGCTCAAGGTCAATCTTAGTTGAATTTAATAGCTCGATAGCCTCTTCGGTTTTCCCGGTATTTATTAGGTCGTGAAGTTTTCCCGCTTGAAGCTGGAATGCGCAGGTGGTAAGTAGGGCGATTGAAAGTACGAGCGTTTTTATATTTTTCATAGATAGTTCCCGTGGTCTTTATTTTTAGATTTTTATTGGCTTGAAATTAATGGCTTTTATTAGAATAGTTTCGCATTTATTTTTAAAATTATCAAATATAAAAACCTGTTTCTTCGTGGGTAAATTTGTGTGTAGAAAACTTAGCGACCATTAATAATGGGTGAAAGAAACACTTATCAAGCGGCAAGAGATTTGCAACGGCAAAACTATCACCGTCTGGGGCATGTAACCAGGGTCTATGACCCTGGACCCGTTACTTTTGCACCTTGAGCTAACAAAATCCATTTACATTTTTACCTACATTTTCTTATCAAGAGCACGCAAGTTCCCGTGCTCTTGGTTGACCTGTGAGCAGAGAATTTTTTTGCAAAAAATTCTCTGCTCAACAAAACACACCCCCCAGACACTAAAGCCCCTCACCAACTATCTCAGCAAAAAAACGAGAAATGGGTCCAGGGCAAGCCCTGGCGGGTGCAGGGTAGAACCCTGCGAAAAAAACCTGCAATGCCCCCTTGAAAAAACCGTTATACTTAGGGAGAAGAAAAAATTCTCGGCAAACGAAAAAAAGGTGCCCTTTTTATGAAGTTTTTTAATACGGCTGGACCGGTTAATCCTGCGGACCATTATTACGTTCCACACCGGTTTAACGAACCAGAAATTAGACAGTTAATTGCACAGAAAAAATATTTTATTCTTCATGCGCCGCGTCAAAGTGGTAAAACTACGGGCCTTCTGCAGCTTGTTAAGATGTTCAATGGAGAAGGGCAATACAAAGCACTTTATGTTAACTTTGAGCCCGCGCAGAGTGCTCGCAGTAAAGTTATAGAGGGGATGAGCACTATCCTAAAAGCACTTAAAATTGCAATCTTTAACACCTTTGGAGCAGAAGATGCTGGGTACCAGTTCTTAATCAAAGATGAGCATACACAGCGCATTACAGGCAATTCCCTGAACGAATTTTTCAGCTATTGGGCGCAAAACTCCACCAAGCCTATCATACTCTTTATTGATGAAATCGACTCACTGGTAGGCGATACTCTGATCTCTGTGCTACGGCAACTACGCGCGGGATATGCAGATCGACCAACAAACTTCCCACAATCACTCTGCCTTATTGGCGTACGTGATGTGCGCGACTATCGCATCTACTCAGACGAACAACAAGCCATAGTACTTGGAGGTAGCGCATTTAATATCAAAGCAAAAAGTTTAACACTTCCTGCTTTTACCCCAACACAGGTAAAAGAACTGTATAAACAACATACAGATGAAACGGGGCAAAAATTTACAGATGAGGCAATTGATTATGCCTTTGAGCAGACTCAAGGCCAGCCATGGTTGGTTAATGCTCTTGCGTATGAAGCTTGTTTTGAAATGGTCACCGATCATTCTCAAACCATCACTAAAGAAATTCTGGAACAGGCTAAAGAAACACTTATCAAACGGCAAGATACCCACTTGGATGTATTGATCGATCGATTAAATGAACCACGTGTTTATAAAATTATCGATGCCATCATAAACGGACAGAGCGAGAAACAGTTCTTTCCGCACGATGACGTGCTCTACTGTACCGATCTAGGGTTAATAAAAAAAGATAAGTATGAGATTGCAAATCCTATCTACCAAGACATTTTCCCACGGGCGCTTACGGCATCGTTGCAAAACCAGATTGATACACAGTCACTCTTCTACAAAAATCCTGATGGTTCGATTAATGGACCCATATTGATCAAAGAATTCCAACAGTTTTTCAGAGAAAACTCTGTCTCACTTCTCGAAAATTTTAACTATCTAGAATCCGGCCCACACCTTGTCATGATGGCTTACTTGCAACGCGTTATCAACGGTGGAGGGACTATTCATCGTGAGTATGCCTTAGGCCGTAAACGTGTAGACCTACTGGTTAAATATCGCGACCAGCGCATTGTTATTGAACTTAAAGTTTTGAAAAATCCTGCAACACTTAAAGAGGGGCTTGAGCAAACCGCCGAGTACATGGATATCAGCAATGCAACCGAAGGACACTTAATCCTATTCGATCAGCGGCCAAGCAAATCGTGGGATGAAAAACTCTATCAACGCCAAGAGATTTGCAACGGCAAAACTATCACCGTCTGGGGCATGTAACCAGGGTCTATGACCCTGGACCCATTACTTTTGCACCTTGAGCTAACAAAATCCATTTACATTTTTACCTACATTTTCTTACCAAGAGCACGCAAGTTCCCGTGCTCTTGGTTGGCCTGTGAGCAGAGAATTTTTTGCAAAAAATTCTCTGCTCAACAAAACAAACCTACCCAGACACTAAAGCCCCTCACTAACTATCTCAGCAAAAAAACGAGAAATGGGTCCAGGGCAAGCCCTGGTTAGAATAGCTAAAAAAAAGCCCCTGGGACTACCTAAGTAAATCCCAAGGATCTTTTTTAAATCACATCGGCTTTATAAAAGCACGTTGTCCAGCAAGAAACCAAATTTAAGGTTTATTCTTGCTCTTCAAGTGCTTTGCCTACTCGTTCACTAACGTTAACTGCTTTATTAAAGAGCCTCTGTCCGCCGCGAACAACAAAACGGCATACGTTTTTAGCTGCACGCTCGAGTACATTTTGAACCGGTTCTGGAAGCCTATTCCATACTGCGCGGTCGTAGCCCTTTTTGTGGGCGAGAGCGACAGCCGTTATTCCTGTAAGAGCTAAAGCCCCCCAACGATTCTACGACGATGAAACCACGTCTTGCCCCAAAAGGATAACTTGCCATAGGCTTCATTAAACCGTCTCTCTTTGGTATCTAAACTATATAAAACATTATCCAATGCTTTGTATGTGACCCACTGCAATATACACTCTTCATATTACCACAGTTTTTTCTTCGCGCTAACTCGGCTTTGCCTCCGTTTCTTCGCGCTTTAGGGTAGCATTCATCCCCAGGCTTAGAAAGACCTGGGATTTTCTGCAAACTTAAATAAAACATTCTAAGATACTCCTTTTTAGACACTAAAGCCCAAGGTTAGCCCAAGTCACAGCCCCTGAAGCAACTGCGCCGCCACCGTTTGCATCTACAAAATAATCTTTCAAACCTTGAGACCAAATCTTTTGTGCAGCCAAATCCGTGAAGGCTTTCAAGAAGCCGCCCCCATCCCACCAATTTACATTTGCTCCTGCCTTATCGGCCATTTCACTGACAACCGTAATGAACTCTGTTTTAGACAAAGCTGCTTTGGCGCCATCCACACTCAACTTAGCCAACTTTACGCCAGCTTCGTTGTCTGCCGCGTTGGTTACTTCAGCAACCCACTGAACCTTGGTCTTCACAGCACCATCGCCAACACCAGGCCATGGTTTAGCCAAAGGATCCCACGTCTTACCAGACTCTCCCGTTTCAACCACCTCTTCCTTTTCAGGCTTTTGTACAAAATCCTTCTCCAAACTTTCAAGCAATTTAACGTCATTCTCAAATAAAAGCTTGACAGATTCCCTCAACGACTCGGCACTAGCACCTTCGCCCTTGTCCAATATTTTTTTGGTTGCACCACGAATGACGTCATTAACTAGGTCATCACCATTTTCTTTCTTCATCTCAAAAAGAAGATCGACGGTCGCTTCTGGACCTTTACTGCTGGCAATCGAAAGCTTCTCTATAAGCGCATTCTTATTTTCTAGATCCTTAGAAATTTCATCAAGATCCCAGGGAGATTCTACCCATCGCTCATCCAACTCTATCTGGTCCAATTTTAACTTATCGCCCCAGATACCACTGACAGCTTCCGCCACCTTCTCACGCGTTGATATATTTTTAAGACCATGCAAATGACCATAGGCTTCAATAACGATTTTTTTAACTGCACCCTCATCAAGCTTAGTTTTCAGCTCCTTAATAAACTTAACAACCGCAGATCCATCTTTTTTACTCGCTATGTAAAACAGCTCTTTTGTAAGTGACAATGGCTTTTTTACAGCAATTTTGACCTCTTTTGTGACCTGCTTTTCCCTGATTGCTTTTTCCCGTGGATTCACGTCATTAAAGGCTTTCACCAGCTCATTGTGCAATTTATCATTTGAGTCAAATGAATTTTTAGCCGCCTGCTCCAAAACGATAATACGCTCGAACCCTTTTTTCTTATCGCCTGCATCGGCCCATGCTTGCAGCAACTTTTTGTAAGCATCAAGGACCATCTTCCTAATTGCATCTTCTGAAAGCTTCTCTCGCTCCCTCAAAACATCAAAAATGTGTGAGGAGATATCTTCCGCGTTGCCCTTATTAACAAGCTTAATAAATTTATCTCCAACCTTCTTGGATATACCCACACCCTCAACTCTGTTTGTAGCTCCAATTAAGCCACAAAAAGACAGAGCTCCCAGCAACACCATAATCTTTGTTATCTTCATCTTCTTTCTCCTTCTACAAACCAACAACTTCTATCTACATACGCGCACTGCTAGAAAAATATTTCTATTTAATATTATTCTAGCAAAAACAACTAAACAGAGTCAATAATCAATTTTTCATAATTAAACCACAGAGGATAGCAAAAACCACAAGACCCATTTTTCAAAAGTCAAAACAAAACACTCTCCAGAGCGCAAAAAAGAACCCCCAGAACTTGCTTTTAATACGCAAACTCTGGGGGATAAACTCTCAGGTTTTAATTGCCGCTTATTGCGCTTATTGGGAAACTAAAACCTAAACAAGGGTCTATAAATTAGCTATTCCTGCTCTTCAAGCGCCTTGCTTACTTGCTCGCCAACGTTGGCTGCTTTATTAAAGAGCCTCTGTCCGCCGCGAACAACAAAACGGCATACATTTTTAGCTGCACGCTCGAGTGCATTTTGAACCGGTTCTGGAAGCCTGTTCCATACTGCGCGGTCGTAGCCCTTTTTGTGGGCGACAGCGACAGCCGTTATTCCTGTAAGAGCCAAAGTCCCCCCAACGATTCTACGACGATGAAACCAAGTCTTACCCCAGAGGGATAGCCTGCCATAGGCTTCATTAAATCGTCTTTGAAGAGGATCAATACCCTTCTTCACCTTGTCCTTGTATTCATCGTTTTTTGGGCAGCCATAACCAGCACTTCTTATTTTACTAAGACGCTCTGCAATTTCTTCCGCCCCCGCATCCTGAGGAAGCGGCAAATTTGAATAAAAAGAAAGTCGATACTTAGGATCTTGCTCAATTTCCGAAAGGCTCATCGCCTTTATGCAACTGACATTTACAGCCGCAAGAAAAATAATCGCAAGAAATCTCCGACAATTAACTACATCCATAATAACCTCCACTTGTCAAAGGATTTTGTTAGATAGCTAAACTAGCTGAATATCAGTTTACAAAAACTTTTTAAAATGTCAAAGGCTCATCTGGAAAACAAAAAAATTGACCAGGTCGACAAACAAGAAAACCCTGAAAAAACAACTTAAAAAAGAGAGACGTGAGTCAGAAAAATTTTTCTGACTCACGTCTCTCTTTTTTAAGTTAAAAACTAAGGTTTAGGCAAACGCAGCGTTCCACGTCCCTGTTAGATCCACCTTTTTAGTCTTAGATTTTTGTGCTGATTGATAACCCCAATTTTTCCCCTTGAGGTTTGACGGATACCTAACGTTAACATCAACGTTTGTCCAATATGTATTTGCGGTATCCACAAATTTTGTATCATTAGCAAACAACCGCTCCATCTTCATCCATGCTGGCATAGCATCTTCCGTAGAATCCCATGGTGCATCGATTGCGCCGCCGCCGACAGCAATAGGCTTTGACCCCATCTTAGTTAAATCAGGGTTTGTTGGATCAAATCCAAGTGGAGCAAAGGTATTAAAATACGTAGCTATAGCGGCTTTTTTGAGAGCTGGTACAGCTGGAAGAATAACAGCGCTCCCTCCTGCCTCCTTAAAGAAATAGTCGGCAAAAGAACGACATAAATTAATATCGGATTGATCTCCCGCAAGTGCTGCAGCTGATATGGCACCGTTATAAAGCCCTTTCATAACCTTCTGATAGCTCACTTTATCTGCTTGCAACATCCCGAAACACAACAGTGGTAAACTTAATAAACAAGTTTTAAAATAAAACATTCTAAAATACTCCTTTTTAGATCACTAAAGACCAAGGTTAGCCCAAGTCACGGCCCCTGAAGCAACTGCACCGCCACCGCTTCCATCTGCAAAATAATCTCTCAAACCTAGAGACCAAACCTTTTGTGCAGCCAAATCCGTGAAGGCTTTCAAGAAGCCGCCCCCATCCCACCAATTTAAATTTGTTCCTGCCTTCTCGGCCATTTCACTGACAACCGTAATGAACTCTGCTTTAGACAAAGCTGCTTTGGCGCCATCCACACTCAACTTAGCCAACTTTACGCCAGCTTCGCTGTCTGCCGCGTTGGTTACTTCAGCAACCCACTGAACCTTGGTCTTCACAGCACCACCTCCACCGCCGCCGCCTCCACCGCCGCCTCCTCCACCGCCGCCGCCGCCAACTTGGATGTTGGCCTTAGCTGCCACAACAGCATCCGCAACTACTTGATTCGCCGCATTCTTATCGTCGAGCTTCAACCCTTGAGCATCAAGTTGTGCAATCGCGTCTGTATAAATCTTAGCTTCAACATCAACTTTTGCATCTTCCACAACCTTAGCGGCATTGTTCAGAACCTTTGCAAAAGTAGTAGGCCACTTTGTTTCCAAAGAAGTCTTACCTAACTGTGCAATTTCATTAGCAGCAGCTTTGCAGATCGTCTCTTTCTTAGCCTCAGCCGCATCCTTTACGGCCGCTTCAACTGCAACAGTTACCCATGCCAATAAGGCATCAGTAACCACTTTCACAGCCCTTTTAGCTTCAATAACGCAATTGCCCGCTGTTGCTTGCGTGGCATATACTGCCTTTGCAATAGCAAGTTTTGCCAGTTTAATCTGAACTGTTTTTATCTCATCAACAATCGCCTGTTTGGCGTCAGCACCTGCAATAGCTCCGACAGCGAAAGTTGTACCTGCAGGCAATACACCTACTACTAATGCAATTTCATTAGTATACTTGTCGCCTTCTGTCTTAACTGCGGCAGCATTGGCAGCTGTTGTAAGATCCAAAGCATTAAGCGCAGTTTTTCCCTTTGTAACAAGCGTTTCATAAGCTTTAACTGCAAGTTTTCCATAGGCAGCTAAAACATGAACTTTAATTCCAAGGTCATTACCAGCTTTATCAACGTGATCATTGTCAATTTTTACGGAATAAATAGTGCCCACTCCTCCAAATTGCACCTCAAATGCCGTATTTCCACTCTTATCAAATACACCTTTGACCGCATTGACAGCTGTATCAAACGCGGCTTTGATGGCACCCTGGGCAGCATTTCCAATAAGAGTTTCTTGAGCAGTCACAACCTTGTCAACCGCAGACCTAGCTGCAGCAAGTGGATCACTCTTGGCCTTTACTGCATCATCAACTTCTTTTGCCGCAGCATCATATTCTGCCTTGGCCTTGACATTATCACTCTCAAATCCAGCAAATACTTTACCAACGCCAAAGTATTTAGCGATTTCGTTAGTCCACTTATTGGTTTGAATAATAAGTGCAGCTGCCGCATCAACCGTGTTTGGCGCAATCTCCTCAACCGCAACAGTTTTCACAAGATCAATGATCTTTTTAGCTGCTAATATTTGTGTAACTAACTTAGTAGATTCGAAGAATGCTTTACCTGGAGTCTGAGCAGCTACATCCCATGCACCACCAGCAGGTAAAAATAATGAGGCATAATCAGCATCCAATGCCGCATCACCAACAACACCTTTAACGGTCGCTTCTGTTGGTATGGCTGTTTTGACCTGTGCATTTATCGTTGTAGATTTATCAAGCTTAGCTTTAACATCCGCCTCAAACATAACTTTATCATAAACTTTGCCAACCGCAGGCGCCAACTTTATGTTTCTGGTCAAAAGCGCCGCTTCAAGAGCTGAAGGTTTTCCACCCAGCTTTTCCTTATCAACAGTCTTTTGCACCAGCGTTAGAAGCTCCGTCTTTGCTTTTGCGGGTGTATTCCTATCGCCATGCACTGCAGCTACAACATTTGCAACAATATTTCCACTAAGCCTATCGTAAATCTGCTGCGCAGTTCCTCCAGCGCCTTTTTCACCCTTCAAAGCTTTGGCCAAAACCATGGCCCCAGCTTTCGAATCTGTTATTTTTGAGGTTTGTACTGGCCTCAAAACTGCAGGTAGAGCCAGAAGCCCAACCAGCAATAATATTTTCGCTATTCTCATCTACATCCTCCTTAAATTAGTAAGATACGCCCAATTTTCCATATAACGACCAGCGATGTATTGCTGTGTTGCTATGTCCAAAGTCATAAGTTCCACCAACCGAAAGCACGGTTGGATAACAGACATCGCCCCATTTATAACCTAATGCTCCGTAGACGGTGTAGCTCAACGATCCAGGATGTGCAGCTGAGTTCCAATCTACATCACATTTTTTGATCTTAAGTTTGTCATAGAAGGTCGAAGCAAAGTCAACCGCTTCAAACCGATCACGTATAGTGCGTGCCTTCGTCAATATTTGTGGATCGTTTCCAACACCATGCAATGCAGGGCCTTCTTTCCAGCATGCAGAAATCTTCTCAGCTTGACGTGCGTAAATGGTCCAGCCGCCCTCTGCGAGGAAGCACTGGCCTTCATACACTAACGCCGAGTTGAAGTTAAACTGTGCACGTGGTGCTACTTTAACACACTGAGTCATAAGGTTTATACCAGATGTTCCAACAAGTGTTGTCTGTGAAGCTACCTGAGCATTCATCTGAGCCTGATCTTTGTACATAGCCATGTACCGGCTCCACTGCTTACCTACTAAGTCAAAAGAACGAGTTTCTTCGCGCTCAAAGAGGTAACGACCATCGGTAGCTGCTTTGTAGTAAAGAGCTGCGTCACAATCTTCCCAGCCATAGAGCTTGAAGTTTATTTCTGAACCCCATGAAATACCAAAATGGCTTGTTCCCACTACGGCTTCAAATACGCGGTGAGCGGTTGGACGGTTTCCCGTTGGGAATATTAATCCAACATAGTTATCAATGGAGCAACAAGGAGTTGATGTCCAGTTATGGCCTACTTTGAATTCAAGTTCTGCCATACGAGTGCGCTTCATATCGCAATCATCATTGCAATTGTTGTTGCAGCAATTATTTGTTGTAGTTGTTGTGGATGAAGCTGTAGTAGTTGCAGCACATCCTTTTATCTTGCCATATTTCCAACCGGATTGGTTGAATGCATTAACCATGGAATTGACAAAAGGCTTGCCATCAAGACCTGTTCCTGTCAAAGCAGCAATCCCAGCACCTGTTGTGATTTTTTCGCTTAAACGCATATCATTCTTTACATGAATAATAGGAGCTGTAAGCTCTACCCACCAACGAGCTGTTTTATCGGTATTTTCGCAGACCATCTGTCTCCAGCTTAGGCCTACACCAGCAAAGCTCTGTTTTGGGCAGAAGCTAATGGTGCTTCTAAAATCGGCTGCACCTTCCAAATAAAGGTTGAAATGAGTCACATCAAGATCGGCACCAGCCTCAAGCAAGCTTGTGGATGCATCTGGATCCATAACATTCGAAGCCTTCAACGTGCTCTTGTAATTCAAACCAAACCACCGTGCAAGTTTATCGCTACCGGTTTGGGATGTTTGACCACCCATTACTTCCACCTGGACTCCACCGCCGCATCCTCCGTCGCGAGCACTCATCACATCTCTACGGAAAGCCTGGGAATACCAAGGCGTCGCAGATGCAAAAGGGATCACAGGATCCGAAAAGAATGTCTTGCTAGTAAAGTCGCCACCTTCGCAGCATACCCCATTACTATTATTACTAGAACCGTTACCGCAGCATCCTGTGCCACAGCAATCACCATCTGCCCGAACCAGCCCCATTAGCATGAGAGCTGACCCCATAAGCAGAGTCCGTTTAAAATTGTTCATACCCACTCCTTTTGTAAAAACAGGAATAACCTAAAACCTTCCCTCTACTCCTAACATAGGCATCTGCCCCGCGTCAACACTTTGCAACCTCTCCTTTTTTAACGTTTTCCATAGCATTCACAAACACCTTACAATACCACTCTCATAAAATGCAATAGTTTTTAAGGGGCCGCGGCCCCTTAACCCCATGCACAAAGATGGATAAAGTGCTTTAAGAAGCCTCTAGGGCTTCGCCCTTCAACCCACCAGGGTCTATGACCCTGGACCCATTACTTTTACGCCTCGAGCTAACAAAATCCATCTACATTTTTACCTACATTTTCTTACCAAGAGCACGCAAGTTCCCGTGCTCTTGGTTGGCCTGTGAGCAGAGAATTTTTTACAAAAAATTCTCTGCTCAACAAAACACACGCCCCAAAACACAAAAGCCCCTCGCCAACTATCTCAGTAAAAAAACGAGAAATGGGTCCAGGGCACGCCCTGGCGGGTGCAGGGTGGAACCCTGCGAAAAAAACATGCAATGCCCCCTTGAAAAAACCGTTATACTTAGGGAGAAGAAAAAATTCCCGACAAACGAAAAAAAGGTGCCCTTGCTATGAAGTTTTTTAATACGGCTGGACCGGTTAATCCAGAAAAACATTACTACATTCCGCACCGGTTTAATGAGCCAGAAATTAGGCAACTGGTTGCCCAAGAAAAATATTTTATTTTACATGCGCCGCGTCAGAGTGGTAAAACTACGAGCCTTCTGCAGCTCGTTAAGATGTTCAATGGAGAAGGGCAGTACAACGCCCTTTATGTTAACTTTGAACCCGCGCAAGCTGCACGTGCTCAGTATAAAGATGCTCTTCCCATTATTCTTCAAGAGCTTGCAACACGGGTTAAGGAACAATTACCTGAAGAAAAAGATTTCTCAGGGATCTTTGAAGATATTAAGAAAGAAGCGGTTCCAGCAGGAAGCCTATTAGTCACACTTTTGAGTAGATGGAGTGCACAATCCAAAAAACCTCTTATTCTTTTTATAGATGAAATTGATAGCCTTGTTGGCGATACCCTAATCTCAGTATTACGTCAGTTACGATCTGGATATGATAAAAGACCAACAAACTTCCCACAATCACTCTGTCTTATCGGGGTGCGTGACGTACGCGACTATCGCATCTACTCAGATGAACAACAAGCCATAGTACTTGGAGGCAGTGCATTTAATATCAAAGCTGAAAGTCTAACTCTTTCCAACTTTACGCCTGCACAAGTAAAAGATTTATATGAACAGCATACGACTGAAACAGGACAGAAGTTTACGGATGAGGCAATCGATTATGCCTACGAACAAACTCAAGGCCAGCCATGGTTAGTCAATGCTCTTGCTTACCAGGCCTGCTTTAGAGATGTCACTGATCGATCTAAAACCATCACCAAAGAGATAATGGAACAGACTAAAGAGACACTTATCAAACGGCAAGATACCCACTTGGATGTATTGATCGATCGATTAAATGAACCACGTGTTTATAAAATTATCGATGCCATCATAAACGGACAGAGCGAGAAACAGTTCTTTCCGCACGATGACGTGCTCTACTGTACCGATCTAGGGTTAATAAAAAAAGATAAGTATGAGATTGCAAATCCTATCTACCAAGACATTTTCCCACGGGCGCTTACGGCATCGTTGCAAAACCAGATTGATACACAGTCACTCTTCTACAAAAATCCTGATGGTTCGATTAATGGACCCATATTGATCAAAGAATTCCAACAGTTTTTCAGAGAAAACTCTGTCTCACTTCTCGAAAATTTTAACTATCTAGAATCCGGCCCACACCTTGTCATGATGGCTTACTTGCAACGCGTTATCAACGGTGGAGGGACTATTCATCGTGAGTATGCCTTAGGCCGTAAACGTGTAGACCTACTGGTTAAATATCGCGACCAGCGCATTGTTATTGAACTTAAAGTTTTGAAAAATCCTGCAACACTTAAAGAGGGGCTTGAGCAAACCGCCGAGTACATGGATATCAGCAATGCAACCGAAGGACACTTAATCCTATTCGATCAGCGGCCAAGCAAATCGTGGGATGAAAAACTCTATCAACGCCAAGAGATTTGCAACGGCAAAACTATCACCGTCTGGGGCATGTAACCAGGGTCTATGACCCTGGACCCATTACTTTTGCACCTTGAGCTAACAAAATCCATTTACATTTTTACCTACATTTTCTTACCAAGAGCACGCAAGTTCCCGTGCTCTTGGTTGGCCTGTGAGCAGAGAATTTTTTGCAAAAAATTCTCTGCTCAACAAAACAAACCTACCCAGACACTAAAGCCCCTCACTAACTATCTCAGCAAAAAAACGAGAAATAGGTCCAGGGCACGCCCTGGCGGGTGCAGGGTGGAACCCTGCGAAAAAAACCACCCAACAAACACTTGAAATGTATGGGCATCTCTTGGTACGGTGGTGGGCAGAGAGTAATTCCCTGTAAAGAGGATTTTTTAAGATGAACCGGAAAGATTTACAAGAGCTGCGCGTGCAATGTGGTTATCCCGCTATAACCGTCATTATGTCCTGTGATAAAAAACGTGTAACTGACACAGTAAAAAAGCTGTTAGACGAGATTCGAGAGGTAGTATTCCCGCCTGATGCAATACAACGCATATCTCAGATGCTTGAGTCACTAACCTGCCCTATTATACCTCTTAAGATTGCAATATTTATTGATAAACATCGCGCACGTTTTTTCTGGGTTCCTGCCCAAGTTGAAGATGTTGCTGCATGTGATACCTCCTTTAAGCTTGATGGCATTGGACTAGTTTTAAATCATACTTTGCGATACTGGGTGGTGGACTGCACAGCACATAAAGGGGGTTCCCCGCTCCTTATTGAAGGGATGGAAGACCAACTTTTAGATCTTCAAGACTCCTGCGTTTTATTTGATACAAAAAACTGCGCTAGTAAAGATAGCTGCTTTTTTGCCTGTTTTAATACCTATCTTGAACAAGATCCATTACCCACGGTTTTTATAGGCTGCGCCGAGCAACAAGAATTAGCCAAAATATTCTCACCGTATCAAGGCTGGCTAGTAGGACACATTGAAAATCGCGAAGAAGCGATCCCAACCATCAATCGCTGGTATAATACAGAAATCGAAAAAATTTTAAAAAAAATAGAACAGCCTGGAGAATCTGACTTTATAATCGACATAAAAGAAATCATCTCTTCCGCACGACAAGGCTTTGTTACCCTGCTTGCCGTAGAAAAAGGGTATATGCGCGCCGGATGCGAACATCACGTAACACGCGCCGTACTGCTAAACACCCAGTGCCCCTTAGGCTATCACCCCATCTCAGCCATCGACGAATTAATAGAAGAAGTACGATCAAAAGGCGGCAGCATTCTATTCGTGCCCGATGGCTCGTTAATAAAATACAACCGCATGGTCGCTTTCATCTCTACACAGGGCTAACCAGAGTCGCCAGGGTCGTAGACCCTGGACCCGTTTTCTTTTGTCTCAGATCACCCGCCTGAGGTTAAAGGGCCTCGCGGCTAAAGCGATACAGTGCAAAGCACGAAGACAAAAAGCAAACAGATTAAAAAGACAATTCTTGCATTTCCTCAAATTCCTTACTATCCTTACCTGTAAGAATTTTAATCAATTTTACAAGGAATAGATGAATGCGAAATATAAAACATGCAAAGCTTACCGCAAAACACCAAGCCACTATTCCCATCGAGGTTTGTAAAAGCTTACACTTACACACTGGAGACCAGGTAGCTTTTGAAATTTTTGAAGAAGAAGGTTTTGTAATTCTCAGAAAGGCAGTGCCCTTTGATCGAGAATATGCACGCGCTGTTTCACAAACACTTTCTGAGTGGAGCTCAAAGGAGGATGATGATGCATTCAAAGACCTTCAAAACCTTTGACGTAGTTTTGGTCCCATTTCCATTCGTTGACTCAGGAATCACCAAACTTCGTCCAGCCGTAATCTTATCATCAGCTGCATTTGGATTGAAAATTGAACATCATGTCCTTGCAATGGTCACAAGCGCACAGCACACGCCATGGCCTTTGGACACGCAGATTACAAATTTGAAAAGTGCGGGCCTGAGTAAAGAATCACTCATTCGAATGAAATTATTCACTCTTGATGAACGACTAATTATCCAAAAAATCGGCTCACTTGACTCCAACGACCAGAATAACATAAGTGACCATCTTACCAATCTGCTTAAGAGTGCACTAAACACGCCACCAAAACGATAAATTTACCAGCAACTGAGTTGCTAGTTGATATTGCTCAGAGAATTTTTTGCAAAAAATTCTCTGAGCTCAAACAGTTTCACCACCTACAAAAACTCTGTGCCTACATACGTGCCAAGAACACCTGCCCGGGGTCAAGGGGGCTCTGCCCCTTGCTGGCAGAGCCCAGAGCCCACCTAGAACAACCCTAACCTTCTTTAGCTCACGCGTGCTTTAACCTGCTCTACCATATCACCCTGTTTGACCTTTTCTTCAGTCCCTGAAACCATATCTTTGAGAGTGATATAATTCCCTTTTTGCTCATCTTCGCCCATTAAAATAGTGTACTGCGCTCCAAGTTTATTAGCGCGACGCATCATGCTTTTTACGGATGCACCTTCGAGAAGAGCTTCACAGCAAATGCCTACTGCGCGCAGCTCTTGTGCCGCTATTAACGCAAGAAGTTGTTGCTCTGGAGCAAGGGGAATGAGTACTATGAGTGGTGGTTTTTGAGGTAATGCTAGCTTATCTTTACGTGCCTCTAGAAGCATTAGCAACCGTTCAACACCGAATGCAGCACCCATAGAAGGAACAGGTTCCTTTTCACCGAGGGCTATGGAGAGATGATCATAGCGTCCGCCGCCACAAAAAGCATTTTGGGCGCCTAAATCTAAACTGGAAAACTCGAAGACAGTTTTGTTGTAGTAGTCAAGTCCACGGACTAATCGTGGGTCATGAACATAAGAAATGGAGAGTTGATCTAAAAGGGAGCGTAGATTGTCCCACTCTGCTCGTGATTCAGCGCATAATGAGTCGGTTAGGACGGGTGCATGTTCAAGTGCTTTTTTGCATTCTTCGTCTTTTAAATCAAAGATACGGAGAAGATTGGTTTCTTTACGCTCTTGAATTGCGCGAGGGAGATTGTCTTGCTTTTCTAGAAAGGCATAAAGCGCGCGTTTATAATTTTCACGATCTTCTGCAGTACCTAAAAAATTTAGAAGAAGAGCGTAAGAATCAAGACGAAGATTTTCTGAAATGAAAGTATCAAGCATGGCGATAAACTCAGCATCCTGCATTATAGTGCCTGCACCAATCATCTCAATAGATAATTGATGAAATTGGCGATAGCGCCCCTTTTGCGGACGCTCATGCCTAAAAATGGGGCCGAGGGAAAAAACACGCCATGGCCGTTCTTGAATGCCATTGTTAAAGAATGCCCGCATAATAGAGGCCGTAGCTTCTGGGCGCAAACAGATGGCTTCTTCATTCTCACCTGCTTTCACGGTAAACATCTCTTTAGTTACTACATCGGTATTAAGTCCCAAAGAGCGTCTAAAAAGGTCGGTTGGCTCTAGAATAGGAGTCATTACTTCATTAAATCCATAATGCGTAAGATGTGCACGCGCGACAGCAGATAAGAAGTTAAAGAGAGTTAGATCTGTAAAATCCTGCGTGCCTCTAATGCGTTGTAACATAATCGTTCTCCAAAAACATTCGAAATAGATAAAAACCCCTATAAGGGGTAGTTTACCATCGTTTTGTAGTCTCGTGACTAGTTAAACAAAAACGGCTAATCTGTAACGTTAAAAGAGCTAGCTTCATAAAATAAGGACAAGATATGACAAAAGAAATGGTTAGGAGAAGCCCGCGCCATGTTTTCCGAAAGCAGCTTGCCTTACGATATGGATTTACTCGATCTGAAAAACGTAGATGATATAGTAAAGCAGATACAAAAAGAAGGGATCTTATGGAAAAGCTAAGCCTTCGCAGAGAAACCACGCTAAAATCACTTGCTACGCTCAAAGAAAGTCTTGAGCTAATGAAAACAGAAGCCGCAAAAAACTACCATCGGTCTTTTCGGGATTCTGTGATTCAACGGTTCAAGTACACTTTTGACACCCTCTGGAAATATTGCGCAGTTTTTTTAACCCAGATAAAAAAAACACCCTTTGAGAAAATTGGTTCACCACGCACCGTTTTTTCATTGCTACACAAAGAAGCACTCATCACAGACATTGAACTTACAACTTTCTATCAGATGCTTGAATATAGAAACAACACCACTCACACATATCGCGAGTCAATAGCAGAAGCGATTTTACACGAAACTCAACGCTATTATGACCTTATGATCGCTGTGACCAAACGGCTTGAAGAAGATATTCCGCACGCTTAATTGATTTTCACCATAAAAAAGTTGGTCGAAATCTAAAAAAGACTCCGACCAACTTTTTCTTCTAGGCTTTCAAAACCGCTAGATTTTATCTGGCTTTATTCTGTAAAGCATAATGTTTTGGACATTCTTGCAGCTTAAAGCTCTTCTTGCCCCTCTCCCACGTACTTTTCCCCTGCAAAATAACAAGCTTGTCAAAGACAGACTTAGTATTTGGAGATAAGCCAAATGGAGAGCCAGGTGTTTGTGAATTTGGCGATCCCAACCCCTTGGATGGAGGTGGAGGTGGTGGACTAGGTGGAAATCCTGATGGCTTGACAACCTCTGCGCAAAAAGACAGACTGAAAAGCGCTATATAGGCTAAAAACTTTTTCATACTTGCTCCGAAAGATTATTAATCGGGTATACTTGAGAAATAAGAAGATCTTTAATGTCCTCGCACTCAACAATCTGAGAAATAATATAATGCAGATTTTCTAATAAGGCAAGGTATATGGTGATTTTACACACTCTTTGCAGTCTTACTGGGAGCGCAGAACTGCTTCTATTTTTAAATATAGCCGCACTAAGCTTAAAAACTCTTTTGATAGTCACCCTAATCACAAAAACGTCCTGGACCAAAACACCTCACGCCAGTATCATATGGCTCTTAATCGCTATGGTAGCCGCTGCATTGGTTGACTGTTATTATATTACCCATTCCCTCCAAACGGTCGGCCTCGTCATCTTTGAACCTTTTGTAAAATACACGCTTGCACGCTCATCTTGGATAGCCAACATTATCTTTCAAATAACACTTTCTCTATTCATAGAAAGCCTATTAAGAGAAAAAAGCTTTAACAGCGCCTATAAAATAATACGCGCCCTACTAAGTGTTTCTTTTTGCTCGTACTTTGTAACCATCGAATTTTTCCCAAACCTTTCAACACATATTCCAGAGCTGAAAGTATGGCAAACAACTTACTGGTTCCTGCTTATCGTTGGTCTTACATCTCTACTTAAAATCACACACAGTATGAGAACCCTACAACTACCCACCTTATTAAAGTATCAACTAAAACTCTTCACCTTTGCTTTTATACTTCCCTTTTTAACCTTTAAATTTCTCATCACAAACCCGATTACATGGACTCAAAACAGCTTTATCCCGGGGTACATGTTTAACAACATTACCACCGCTATTTTGACCTGGGCAACCTATTACTGCACCTTTAAACTCGTAGGGTTGCGCTTTTTAAACGCCAAAGACCATATCACCGAATCGCGCCGCTACAACTTTGTAGAAACCTTTAAAAAAATCATAGGCCGTCTGGGAAATGCGACTACCGGAGCAGAATTAAAACATATAGTTCAGCAATTTTTTAGCGAAACTTTTACCATCTCATCAAGCTCAACCCGCCTTATCATCCACAATGATAGTCACTACGACTATGAGTCAGAAACTCAAAAATTTGTCAGCACCTACCTTGCTTCAAGCCCCGATTTAAAAAATCTTTTAGGACAAGCGCGCGTCATAACTCGCGACGAAGTTGATTTTTCTGCTTATTACGAACAACATAGGGCTTATAAAGAAGCAGCAACCTTTTTAAGAGCCCTTAAGGCAGATGTATTCGTTCCCATTTATGACAAGCATATGCTAAGCGGATTTATAATCGTAGAAGAGAACGCTCGCAAAAAACATTTCTTTAATGAAACCGAACAGAACGAAATGGCAGTCTTCGCCGCCTACCTAAGTTCAGTAATTAATCTGATCCGCAATCGAAGCCTCGACTCGATATTAGCCAAAGAAAAGCTATTAGAAGAAGAGCTATTTCATAGACACCAAGAGATTAAACATTACCGAGAAAACAATCGAACCTTCTTGCAAGAATCCTCTGAGAAAAAAATCGGCATACTATTTTATCGCAGCAACAAGTTTTCATTTGGCAACCAAACTGCACAAGATTTTATTTCGTGTGATCCTAATGTGCAACAAGGGCATCCGTTAAGCCAAGCGCTACGCAAAATAGCGCAACAAACCGAACAGTTTAAGAGCACCCAAACCGTTACCGTAACGCAAGAAGTAGGCAAAATGCTCTCTCTTTCAGCATTACCAAGTCTTGAAAATAATCACGTTATTATTATAGTAACGCGCCCTGACATGGCAGACATAGTCCGTTTACAAACCAACGCCTTAAAAGACCCATCTCAATGGGATTATGTGCTCTATCTTGGTACAACCGAATCTGGGCAGATGGTTAACCAGCTTATTCCCGGGTCAGGGCCTGTAATAACAAACTTTAAAATCGAACTCCTGAGGACAGCTCTTGGCCGCAGCGCAACCCTAATTGAAGGGTCGATTGACGATCAAAACACACTGGTAAACCTGCTGCACACTGTAAGCCTAAGAAAACAGCTATACACCTTGACCATAGCAGAACCTGAAAAAGATCTTGAATATGGAATAGCACTTTTTGGCATCTCGCCACTCTTTGGCCCGTTGCACACCCACGTTCCAATTCTTGAAGAATTAAATGAGATAGGAACCCTGTTTATTAAAGGAATTCACCTGCTGGCCCCCGAAACACAAAAACACCTAGCTGAATTCTTACAATATGGCGCATTCAGGCGACTTAAAAGCGAACAGCGAATCTTTAGCAATGTGCGTATCATCTGCTCCAGTGAACACGATTTAGCAAAGTTAGCCCATGATAAACTCTTCTCAATCGACTTATTGCAAGAGCTTAGCCGCACTACTCTAAAAATACCCAACCCCTGCACACTCCCTCGCGAAGAATTTGATGAACTTGCGCAGGGATTTTTCAATCAATTTACTGAAAAAATTCCTCTCAAAAAAATGCTCTCCCTAGATAAAGGGGAACTTTCAAAGCTCTTTAACCTCACCATTAAAAGCATTGATAAACTTAAGGCTCAGGTTCACGAAATCGTGTTGAACAAATCAAACACCCACCATATAAAAATCATAAGGGCGGTACGACCAGATGAAGATAGTGAACTAAACGCCATACTTTTGCTTGGGAAAAAGGCACTCAAAAACCAATCGGCTCTTTCCTATCTCTGGACAACGTTCAAAAGCCAAACAAAAATAGCCACCCTGCTTGGCGTAAATCGATCATCCGTTAACCGGCGCTGCAAAGAGTTTAATCTGTCGTAACACTCGGCAGCTTGAAAATCTTAAAATCCTTAATTGAAAATGGCTGACCCTCTATATCAAGTAGGCAGACCGGTTCCTTATCAAAATAAGCTCTCTCTAAATCTTTTACCGTCCTAAGCCCGCCAAAGCGCCTTGAGATCGGGGTTCTAAAAACTCCACCAAACCCTGCAGAATACCGCTCAGCTGCAACAACACAATCACCATCAGACAAGGCTAAAACATGCCCCTCGGTCCAGATTATATCGCCCGGACGCGCACATTCACCCCTTTTAAGAGGGTCCAACCGCAAATGAATTACGACAAAAGTAGGGAATCCCACAAATCTGCGCCGCACGCACCAGCAACATAGAACAGTCAAACCCTGACGACATAGAACAAACACAAGGACGATCCCAATATCCAACTTTCTTTTCAAACCCCAAAGAATCGGTTACCACATCAACCTTTTTGACAAAGTCATTATAGGGCACACGAAACGTATAACTTCCCCCTCCCCACACAAAGGGAATAGCGCATTTTTTAATGCAACAACCCACATTGTCAACGCTCCACTCGCTTAACAACTGAACAAAAGCAGCTCGCTTTTCATCACCGTTTTTCAATGCACCCGGCAACTGACACAACTTTTTAGGAATACAAAAAGATCGACCCGTAATACGATTGTCACAGGACTTATCATTAAAAATCAATCTTTTAACCGGAATATGAGAGGATTTGCACCGAACGCGTGATGAGCAGACAAAACGAGTTCCTGCAGAAAAAATTTGACCCGTTGCCTTGTCTTTCCACGGTTGACGCAGAATTACCACATCCTCCGCTTCAACTAAACCAGGCACGCCATGCACTATAGGCGCCGGAACAAAGGCCTCAAGCCCTTGAGATCTAATCTCACTCATCGTAATCACATCTGAGCAGCTCGCCCAATAGGTACTCTCGCGCACTCTGCTACCTTTATTATTATAAAAAACATGCGAAAGTTCTACCAAAACCTCATCCCTCTCCTCCCGCACTATTTTCCCTCGCTCATTAAATAAGGCTTGAAAAGAACGCAGGCAGCCGTTAGGCTCAGGTGAATATGTCCGTTTAAAAGCACTCGGAATATGATATTCAGAAGAAGGATCAGACATTAGATCGGCTATCGATTTTTTAAACAAAACTTCATCGCCAATGGCAGAAAATAGGGGTGCACAAAACACCCCCAGTGCTAATAATAATTTTGACGGCATCTCTCTCCCTTTTTTCAATCTAAACCGGCAACTTGAAAATTTTAAACTCTCGCGGTTTTGATGCTTCACCCTTTGCAGAAAGAAAAGTCAGCAACCCTTTTTCCGCATACAATTTTGCTAGATCATTGCAAGTGCTCAAACCCTTAAACCGCTTGAATATAGGCGTCTTACACACTGATCCGTACCCCGGAGAATAACTTTCAGCCGCAATCATGCTATCATCATCCGAAAAGGCCATAACATGCCCATTAACCCACAAGATATCCCCAGGACAAATCTGGGCATCCTTACCCATTTCTGTTAAAACAGATGGAATTGTAGCCGTAGTGCGACAAAAATATTTTATTTTGCACAGTTGCGCTGCACGCAACAGCAACATAGAACAGTCAAATCCCGAAGGATCTCCCTGTATGTCAGGACGCGCCCAATAGCCCACCTTTACCTCTTTTTCCCCATCCTTTTTAAGGTCGATTTTCTGCACAAATCCCTGTTTCGCAACGCGAACCGTGTAACTTCCGCCACCCCAGACATAAGGAATAATTCCCTGCTCGTTTTCAGCCCATTTTTTCAAAAGTGCAACAAAGGCGGCACGCCGACCCAACCCATCCTTAAGCATTTCTGATTTTAGTAAAGGCAAGCCCTTGCCCTCAATCGCCTGTTTTGAGAAAGTACTAAAACGAGTCCCTGCAGAATAAGTTGTCTTGGTCTCCGAATCAACCCAAGGCTCACAAAGAGTCGCCACCGTATTAAGGTCCATCGAAGATGGATTAGTATAGGTAATAGGATCTGGAAGCACAAAATCGTTGTTTTTTTCTTTTATATCATCAACAAATATTATATCATCACGCTTAGCCCAATAGGAACTCTTCTGAACCCCATCCAAAAGGTAAAAGCAATGAGAAAGCTCAACGCATACGTGGTCGGCCGTTTCATCTTCTTCAATTACATCAAACTGCTCACCGTACAACCCCTGCATCGTACGGATACATCCATTGTTTTCTGGTGAATATGTTTTTACAAAGCCACTTAAAATACCACATTTTGAAAGAGGCTTTGACGTCAAATCGGTTACCGGATTTTTAAAAAAAGCTTCCTTAACCGTCGCATTGCAACATGGTGCACAAAACACCCCTGCTGCTGCCAACAAAAAAACCCATTTCATCGCGCTACACCCCATTAAAATGCTATTTAAATTCCTGGCCCTCAGAAACCTTGGCAACCGGCATAGCCTTAAGCCCATAATCCAAAAGCTTCTTTGGATCAACTGGCGTTGGCGCCTGCATCATAAGATCTAATCCACTCTGATTTTTAGGAAATGCCATGACATCTCGGATACTCGAACAACCAGCCAAAAGCATAACTAAACGGTCCACACCAATCGCAAGACCACCATGTGGAGGGAATCCAAGCTCCTGAGCCTCTAACAAGAACCCAAAATGACGCTCCATCTCAGCTTGATTAAGATCAATAACTTTGAAAACCTTTGCCTGCAACTCGGGGTTATGAATTCGAATGGAACCACCACCCAACTCAATGCCATTGAAAACTACATCATATGCACGAGCCTTAACCTCGCCCAACGGCTTAGATTCCCAATCTCCCTGAGGTGATGTAAAGGGATGGTGCATTGCAGCCCAACGACCCGTATCCGCATTAAACTCAAACATAGGAAAATCTGTAACCCACAATAGGCTATTTTTTGATTTATCAATAAGCTTAAGCGCTTCACCAAGCTGGAGACGTAAACGACCCAATTGAGTCCATGCATCCTGATAACCACCTGCAACAATAAAGAGAGTGTCCCCTTCTTTAAAAGAAGGAATAACAGCTCTGACACGAGAGACAAAATCTTCTGGTAAAAATTTAGCAACCGGCGCCTCTATTTTACCTTCTGCACTCAAACGAATCCATAACAAGCCTTTGGCACCATTTTGCATGGCGCGATTGACCCATCCTTCAAGCTCAGAGCGTGAAAAAGCATGCTGCTGCACATGCAAACAGCCAAGTTTTCCACCCTTTGTAAGTACGGATTTTAAAAATGCAATTTCAGTGCCTGCAAATATAGGAGACGCATCATGTATAGGCAAATCAAAGCGCATATCAGGTTTGTCAGAACCGTAATTACCAAACGCATAATCATAGGTAATACGTTTAAATGGTAGCTTAATAGCAATGCCCACAACCGCAAAGACACGCTCCAAAATACGCTCAACAACGCCCATAATATCTTCTTCATTTATAAAAGACATCTCAAGGTCAAGCTGAGTAAACTCAGGCTGTCTGTCGGCACGAAGATCCTCGTCTCTAAAACAACGAGCTATCTGGAAGTAGCGCTCCATACCACCTGCCATCAAAAGCTGTTTGTAAACTTGAGGAGATTGAGGCAAAGCGTAAAAACTACCTTTCTGAGTGCGAGACGGAACCAAGTACTCACGCGCACCTTCTGCTGTATTTTTTGTCAAAATAGGAGTTTCAATTTCAAAAAAGCCTTCGCGATTCAATAATTCGCGCATTGCAAAAAGTATAGAATGGCGCATCTGCATACGATCACGCATTGCAGCACGACGTAGATCAAGATAACGGTATTTTAGACGCAACTCTTCATCCACGTTTTCTGCTTCTTCAAGCGCAAAAGGCAATACTTTTGCCTTATTAAAAATCTCAAGGCCTGCGCCTACGAGCTCCCAGCGCCCTGTTGGCAGGTCACGATTAACGGTCTCTAGAGTTCTTTCAACTACTTTTCCTGTCACCGAAATAACATATTCGGAGCGAAGCGCATGTGCCTGTTGATGGGTTTCGGCATAAACCTTGGCATCAAAAACAACCTGCATAATACCGCTGCGATCTCTAAGATCGATAAAAATCAGTCCCCCATGATCACGGCGCTTTTGAACCCATCCACAGAGTGTAATCTCTTTATTGTGGTGCTCTTCAGCCACCTTGCCACAAAAAACGGTACGTTGAAACTTTTCCATTAAACACCCATTAGATATGCATAGCACATGCGTTATTAGAGCAACGTTACTAGAACAATGTTGCTAAAACAGAGTGTACCACTAAAAATAAAATTTTCCGCTACCCATGATTCATTATGGACAATTTACATTCCAAGAGTCCATAATATATCCCTGCGTCCATGGATCAAGCGCAAGAAACGCCTCCAATCCCCACGACTTTTTTGGCAATTTAAAGCTATTTTTTTGCTTATCCATCCGATGCCGCAATAACTCTACCAATAGATATTGCGACGGCTTCAGTGCTTTAAAAAGTTTCCAAATTGCCGCATCCAAGTCGGTCGTCGTTGCTCCATAAAACAGATCACTACTAATTACACCTTTACAAGCTGATGGAACTGTCTGTTTTTTAATAGCCTCCCACAACTTCACCCCTTGCACCGGCGATCCATCAAGCGAATTGTAAATATTCTCATAGCCCTTACCGTCTGTAGCTACCTGATAACAGATATCGCCCGAAAGATAAGAAGGGTTATATTTATTTGAGGACAAATCACTAAAATTCGTTGTTGTATTGGTGGTAGTTGTCGTATTATTTCCAAATCCCTGTATAGACTGCTGCAAGAAATGTAACCCTAAGTTTGCATATTTTAAAGATACTTTCTTATTAAAAACCAAGTCTCCTGGCAGATCCTCAAGCGAAAAATTTTTTTTATTCTCAGACTCAAATCGTACTTTCAAAATCCTTCCCGCTCTTTCAAATGAAACCTTTTGTATAGGCTCATCGCACTCAAATTCACTAACCACACCCCCCGATCGAACACTAACAAGCTTAACCCATCTCTCAAATGGAAGAGCTAAAAGCGTTGAGTAACGGTTAAATACTGGCCTTTTAATAATGTCCTGCATAGAATCATAACCGACCAAATGCACAAGTCGCGGTAATGGACACGAAAAAATTTGTTGATGATTCACCCCACTTTTTAATTTTTTGCACACTAACTTGTTAACAAGCAGCGGCTTTATATTTGCAGCGCTTTTCTTAGCTGCAAGAGTATAGGCAGCTTGTTGTATAAAATCCCGCAGTCCTTCAGCATCAAGGGCTGTAACCACTAACTCTAATGGAGTTATCTTTGATGCATTTGGAGCACTATAACAAACATCCATTATCCCTAGCGCTTTCTGCCACGGCGAATATTCTGGCAGCGACGACTGCACAAAATCAAGAAATTTCTTCACCTCGCTTTCCTCTTTCTTCTGATTAAAACTCCCCGCACTACCAACAGCATATCCACAGACCACCAATCCTATGCCTACCCATTTTCCGTAAACCATGAGCCCCCCTCAAACAATACTATCTTTTTATTCCTAGATTTATTTTACAATAATATTCTATTTTAAATAATATTAAAAAGTAAAGACTAAAATAAATTAGATTCTTGAGTTTATTAAAAACGGGGGGATTTAAAACCTAAAAAATATTTTAACAGCTCTTTACACCTCTAGATGCAAATGTCGCTCGCCATCCCAGCGCGCAGACTCTTCGCTTTGAGCCACGTAAAAAAGCGTCTGCGCAACCGCCAGAAACAGTGTTGAAATTGACGTTGCAAAAGCGACAATCACAATTTTCGCAACATCTTGCTCCCAACAGACGGTAACAATACACTCTGTCGCGCCCTTAAACAGGAAAACCAAAAAACTGGTTACCATCATAAGACCACACCACGAAAGACCAATTAATACTAGAAAGTATATAAGCCCCGCGAACTGACGTCTCACAAAGTCCAGAGCATTGATATAAAGCATCTTAAAAGACACATGTCCATCTGCCACGGCTGGAATTATTGAAAAGTTTAACAACAGCTGAAAAACAAGAATTATCATTATTAGAATAAATAAAAGAAGATCAACACCCTCACCATAACAATAAGGTCGCTGCAACAAAGGCACCATCGCCCATTGTAACAACGTTAACCAAATAACTAGCCACCAGACAGAAACCGTCTTGGCCATTGCCTGCTTCATTGATATGCCCGTAGAAGACACTCCACCTCCAAGATTGGGCAGCACTCGCCGAGAAACCGCTAGATACCACCAGATACTAAAAACGGTCTGCAAAAACTCATAGGCATATTCAGTTGCAGGGTATAGGGGAACAAATTTATTATATAAAAATGTCAAAACAACGGATCCAACCGCTCCAATAACTACAAAAAACCAGGGGAAAACGTTAGAAAAGGAATAGACGATACTCTGCATCATAAGCCCCGTTGGACTTAACTTCATGTCTTAACTCCTTGCAAGAAAATTTTTCGACATCAATATCTCTTATCCTAAAACGCAATTTTCAAATTTTCTACCCCCTGTTACAGATAAAAAAATGCCTCTTCTGTCATAACATCATTTATCATTTGTCAGACACTTTAGGCAAGCCCGACAAGTTCTTAACACGCCCAGCGACTTTATCAGCAACCTTGCGTGAACAGAGATTAAATCGTTGAACACTGTCCCCTGACACCATTTTAGGAAAACGCACGTCAGGATAAAAAACTAGGTGAACAACCAGGTCAAAATCGGCAATAATATCTTGCACATCACTATTTTCAAGCAGATCAACAATCCACTCAACCTTATTCCCAGACGATGCCGCACCAACCAGCGTAAGAAACACTTCCTGCCCCCCACTTTGTGGATCTTTTTCACGACGCTCAACACAGCGAAGTGCAGCTGCAAGCAACGTCCCCTTGTAGGCAGCAGTAAGAATCTGTTTTGAATTTTTTTCCGTCAGCCCTCTAGCCTCCCGATCTCTACCCCATTTTAAACTCAAACATCCTACAAAAACCTGATCGACCCTAATACTATTCTTTTCTTTATCAATAAAGGAATTAAAGATATAAACAGGGTCACTTAAAAGCCGCACAATCCCGTTCTTCAAAAGAAAATCAATACGCGGCAAAAAGCTGTCTAATCTAAACCGAGCATCTACCTTATCTGATTTTGTATAGGGAGGAGCATATCCACTGGTAACCATAACATCTTCATGAATTCCCACTTTAATTTTCCCAACATCAGAACTATCAAGATCTTTTTTTATCCGCAAGACCACTCCAGGTTCATGCTCAACCATTTCAATTTTGCCCACATGAACCAATTCATCCAAAAAATTCACGGACGATAAAACATATTTCCGAATAATAGCTGCACCCATGGTCGATAAGCAAGCATTCTCCCACTGTCCAGCGCCCAGTTGCATCTCCTCAAGAAAATTCCCCTTAATCCCTATTCCCTTGTCAAAACCATCAAATTGACAACCAAGTTGAAAAATTGCTCCGGGATGTTTTTCTTGCAAATACCGAACATCTGTTTCCATCAAAGACGTTGATAAACCCTTTGAAATCGCTATTTCATATCCATCATCAATATGTATTGCCGCAACCCCTTGTGGAACAAATTTTTTTGCTTTCCCGTCCAACTTTTTTCTAAGCTCGTCACAGCTCATAAGCCGAAACCGCGAGCCAAATAAAGCCTGTCTGCCCGGAAAAACATTTAAAAGATCTTTATACTTCTTCTTATCCAATTCAACAAAACCATCCGGCCCCATCTCACTGAGCGGTGGATAATGGGCAAGCTCAACTGAATTACACCGAGATCCTCCATTAAAATCGAGCTCAGAAACGCCCATGACGTCATAAAAACAGAAAGGTCTAAAAAGGAGCTTATTTTTCTCATCCTCAACAGACCAGTCCTTGGATAACAATTGAAAATTCGCCTCAAAAGATTCATCCCCCTCAACCGGCACTAAAGAAGTAAATTCCCCGAAAGAATTTTTGAATCGCAAATCTCCCCCCTTCTTGCTACTAGCAGGGTATCTCTTAAATGCGGGACATACAGCACCCAGGCTATTTCTACTTACCCCTACAGGAACCGTAGCAAACCCTACCATCTCCCCTCGTTCAACTTTAGGGAGCCCTTTTTGGTCAATTAATGGACTAAAAGGAATAGAACTCTCACATCCCGCGCTATAAAAAATAACCGCCCAAAATAGCAAACGAACTTTCACTCTACACTCCTTTTTAAACACTGCTTCATTCCCCTTACCCACACCTTCTATACTAGCGCCACTCGTCCCGCAAAGGTCAATAGTTATGAGTAAAATAATAAAAATTAAAGATGCCCAGAGCGCTTTGACAAAATATAAATATTTTGTCACGCTGAAAGCCCTATTTCAGGCATTTTTATAGCCTCAACTTAAAAATCTTGGAGGATTATCATGGTTAAAAAAATAGACATCTCTTTCGCGCCCGCCCTTAAACCTGTACTATTAAGCGCTCTAATAATGTGCGGTTCACACACATCTCTAGGCACTGCACATATAGAAACAGAACATTCTCTGAGTATCAGCAAAAATTCCTCTCTCAATCAAACTAACAGCTCTGGTCAAAGCTTTTTCAAACGGTCTTTCCATGCACTTCTAACCCCCTTGCGTCACCACCCCATAGCATGTAGAATTCTTGGATGCGCTGGATTTGTCGGACTTTATAAATTAGGTGCCTTTAATGGGATCTATAATTACCTGACTACAAAAAGCAGACGGAAGTCAGAACTTAAATTAACAACAGCCACACCTCTCGAACCAAAACTACAGGTACCCATTAAAAATTTCTTTGAATATATAACAGGGATGAGCGAATCAACTGAAAATTTAAGTACTAAACTTTCTTGGCATACAAAAGCAGATGAAGCCTACATTCCACTAGGAGTTTCATACACACCCGGAGGACCGATTTACATAAAAAACACTCAAACCGGAAAAGAATTCAGAGCCGGTACGTTTGAAGTATTATCTCTAAACAGCCTAAGACAAGTCACTCAATCTATTGATAATTTACCAACCGGCACAGGAACCTTGAACTTTATTATATCGCAAGGCACCCCTCAGACCGCCAACGACCTTGTCGATATTGCCACGCAGCTTGCAGACCCTAACAATGCAGGGGATCTGTTTGTAGGCGCCTCTAATTTCAATTGCCTAGAGGGCATTGATGGAAATTATTCCCCCGTCTCTAGCTATCCAAGCGATCCGACACAAGGACCCCGCATGTCCAACAATGCAGGAGCGATTGTTCGCGACCATCTACTTGCCTTTATAAACGGACACATAGGACAAGTGGCAGACAAGAAATGGGTCAGATCTACCAGTGGTAATTCATACGAAATAGCTCTCTTTAAAGACAAAAACATCAAAATGAAAAATGGGTACCTAGTATTCAATCAAGACAAAGCCAAGGGAATACTAACACGTCTGCAAAACCTTGAGAATGACTTCTTTATTGGGTACCACAAAGGAGTTGAGATTGCCTTTGGCAAAGACCACAATCACACTCCCGGCAGTCTCAATGGAACGTACGATATACTCAATAGGCCAGAACAGATTGTAGATCAAGCCTATGTTGCAGCGTTGAACTTAAATTGGAATTATACGCCAGAGTGCAATGAGTCTACTGAAATTGCCAAATTAATCCTTCAATATTCATATGAAGCGGTATTAAGAGCCTGCGCGGCACAAGGAAAAACAAGGATCCATCTTCCACTAGTAGGGTGTGGGGTCTTTGGTAACCAACCAGAGTGGATTATTGAGATCCTTAAAAATCTCGCTGACTTCATAAAAAAGAGCGACATGACGGTTGAGGTTAATCTCTTTTGTGAAAAAAGAAGTAATGGAAATGCGGTGTACCAGAATGCATTCTTAACGTCCTGCAAAGAACTTGCTCAAAAAACCGGTGGAACTTTCACTACTTATCTCGCACAATAGAAAGGGTATTGCATTGCAACAACTACCATCCTATTATCCGACCACTTAATTGCTGGTGCAATGCGAGTAGCCCATGCATCAAACTGCTCACTTTCTAAACAAATTGAGCCCTGAGTTAGAATCGGAAAACATGACATTATCATGACCCATTCTCGACCTATCTATGACATCAAAATTATGTCATATCATGACAAACTCTCGACATGTCCATGACAAATAAGTAATGTCTTGTAATAGCAGAGACAGACCTTAAAAACGACAGGTATTTCGAGAAGGGAATAGGAGTATGATAGTAACAATCGGAGGAATAAAGGGTGGGGTTGGCAAGTCACTTATTTCAACGAATCTCACGGTAATGAGAGCTCTTGGCGGATTTAAAGTATTGTTAGTTGACGGGGATGAACAGGGAACCTCAGGCGACTGGACCGATCACCGCATTGGCCTTGGACTTAATACCCCCTGGACAACCGTTCGGCTAAAAGCCGCAGCAGTAAGAACTGAGGTATTAAAATTATCAAACAACTACGACGACATTATAATAGACTGCGGAGGAAGAGACACCGTCAGCCTTCGCGCTGCCTTAACCGTATCGGACGTCTTCTTAGTCCCTTTCCAACCGAAAAGCTTTGATATCTGGACCGCCTCAAAAGTTGCAGATCTTGTTGCAGATGCAAAAATTTTAAATCCAAAACTTTCGGCCTATTGTTTTATCAACTGCGGGGGAACTCGAGGAAACGACAACGAAATAGCGATGCAGATCTTAGGAAAAGCTGAAGGACTCTCTCTACTCACCACAGCCATCGCATCACGAAAAGCTTTTTCAAATGCCACCTCAGAAGGCATGGGAATTATTGAGGTGAAGAAAGACGAAAAAGCGATAAACGAAATGCAGGCCCTGCACGACGCTATATTTGGTGAAAACGAGACACCTTATGGGCACAACAAAACCGTCAAAATGACATCAAAACTAGGTCATCGCGACAATGCGATGGCATAAGAAGGACATTAAAATGGCACTAAAAGAACTAGTACGTCCAAACCCATCTTCTCGATCAATAACTGAAGAAAATGAAGGGCGTATCAAAGAAAACAAGGTACAAGAATTTATAGCCCAAGGAGGCTCCGCACCAAAAGATCCTCAAACCAACGAAATCGACCATCGACTAACACTACGTATCCCGCAATGGCTTATCGCTAAAATCGACCTGAAAAGAAAAGAACGGATCGGATCCATTTCTAGAAATCTCTGGATTCTGGAGCAACTTGAAAAAGCGTGCAAAAAGTAGACGAAACAAAAAATAGACAGTTATTTAATTTAATGTTAAATTAAAGCAGTATCGCAAAGGTTTTAATGTACTGAAATTAACAATAAAGATTTATCATGCACATAAGACAATTTTTTATAACACTCCCCCTTGTAGTATTATTTTCAGTTTCACAGCTGATGAGCATGGAATACAGCTTTCAATCCGACCTTCCAACTCCAGAATTTTATAGCGAACTTGCAGCAAAGGGGTTTGATTTTCCAGCATTTACGATCACCGTTAATAACTCAAGCAACTCCTCGTCGTCAAATTCTGCAACAAACACAAAGCCATCCAACCCTAAAAAGCGATCCTTAGCAGAAATTACTTCAACCAAAAGCACTAATACAAACACCTATTCAAAAAACCACGTTATCGTAAAAATTAGAAAAATTATACCAAACCAAAACAATGCTCCCTTATGGTGTCAACTTACAAAATCAACGGCTACTCCAGAAGAACTAAAAAAGCTCAGATCTCACCAATCTATCAAGATACAGTGCCAATTTATAAAGGCGTGCATTGCAAGAAAAAACATCAAAAATATTTCTAGCTTTTTCAACACCTACATCAAACTACATGCACTCACCACATTTTTAACTCAGGACTTTTCCAATGGATCAGTATTGCAATATATAATTAGCACCGCATATCTGGAAGGTTTTTCTACGATCATAAACCGCATAAAAACTCTTGCAAAAACAAAAAAGGACCCACGATCTCAAAGGGCTCTCGAGGAGCACCTATCAGAGATAATATCTCATCTAAAAACGTGCACATCCACCTGTAAAACAACTTCGATGTCTCAGTCTTTAAACAAAGCAATCGAAACGCTAGAAACCTACTCAAAAAGCAAGCTCACTCCATAATATTCGCAGCACACTACTAAAAATCAAAAGAGGGTCTTGATAGGAAAATTTCCTATCAAGACCCTCTTTTGATTTTTATCTTGTATTTACTAGAATTTGTACTCAAATCCTGCGTTTATAAAGAATGCATTATCGTGACCAACCGTTGGTGCAAACTCAACAGTGCTGCCCACGCCTGTTCTATCTCGACGATCAAGATATCTCTGTTCAGCGCTCGAAAGCGGCTTGCCTGATATGTCTTCAAAGTGCGACCCAGGGACAAAGAGCCCTAGAACCGTAAAGAAGGTTAATCCTCTTGCTACAAGTGCTTCTAGATAAAGATTGGCTTCAGTTCCCAAGAAGCGACTTGCAAAGATTTCTCTGCCATCCACAACGGCAAGACGTGCAGGGTGTTGTTGCCAGAAAGCCAAGACGTTCGGATTGATCTTCCATATTGAATGGCCCCATTCGCGCTCAAACCATAAGGCTCCACCCGTAAACATAAGGTTGGTAAACCGTGTAACAGAAAGAGGAACCCCACCCGCTACATTGCTTTTTAAAGGGAAGGAAAGAACCCTAGGGAAACTGCCTTTCCCGCTCAACAAGAACGAACTGCGAACGCGTTTTCCTGAATATAACTCTTGCAAGCTTATAAACCCATCATAGGTACCATCCACATCGCTATCGCTGACTCCATCATAATCAACATTAGGACTATCATCACCAGAAGCATAGCCAATAGTAGCTGCCATCTTTACATCAGGCTGTCTAAAGTAATACCACGCGTCGCACACAAACATAACACCTTGGAGCTTGTTCACATAAGGGTCTCTATAACGATCGTCGGAATTTTTTAAATTCGACAATGTCCCATCATCTTTCAAGATCACCTGACCATTTAAATAGCCCAGTTTGCTAAAGTCTACTGCGGTTGCAATATTTTTATCCACCAGCGCTTGATTAGTCGTTCCAAACAATGCTTTTTTACCTGCCAAATCACCTGTATCGGGGTTATTTGCTACAGCAGTTACATTGCTATTCACCTCGGCATATACGCCATTAAAGTTATTCACAATACCAGCATGATCGGTAAATCCAGTCCTAATCTGCTTCTCAATATGATTGCGATCTAGACCCTTTACATACTGTTTGCCAACGTTTATAGCGCTATCAAATCCAAACTCAAAGTCACCAACCATAAATTCAGAGGCCAAACCAATTGTCCCTAATTTAGTTGACGCATCACCCGGCACTTCAACGCGTTGATCGCGCTCATCATCAAAAAGAGCATATGGTTCTAACGTCAGCTTACGGCATTTCTCATCAAATAATGTACTTTTCAAACGGCCTGCAACCACAAAGTTAAGGGCACCAAAGTCACGACCCTGATTATACCGATGGCCAAACTGCTGCCCACGCACTTTTTCATTAACCGCATCAAATGAGTCCGAACGGTTGTTTAAAATCGCGGTATAAAAATCGTAGTCACACTTATGATCGTCGGCAAATCCCCCCGAGAATTTAAAGCCAGGAGCGTACTGCTCAACACCCGAAGCAGGATCATATCCTAATAAGTCGGGTACTGTTGCATAGGCATCGCCCAACGCAATTCCACGTCCTAACTGAAATGAGAACAACCCCATAGTAAACGAATGCTTCTGCTCAAACGAAACACCTAAAAGGTCGTTTAATAAAAGCTCCATCCAGAGCTCCCGCATAATCGGCACATTAAGTGTAAACGTATGCCGATGGTAGCCCATAACCACTTCTTGATCTTTTATAGGCGTGATACCCGTCTTAAAACCGGCCTCAGGAGAACCAAAGGTTCCTTTTAGACGTAAACCTGCTGTAAATGAAAGACGCGTCCATTCACACTCTGGATTGCAATATTTATGGGTGAACTTAGAGTCAAGCGTAAACTTACCCGGCGCAACAATCTTATCAAAACTGCCGTTGCAATCATTTAGCATTCGCGCATTTTTTGAATAAAATCCTTCAAATTTTGCCTTATTTTCCCAAAGCAATGAAAGACAATTATCTTCATCGTAAGCATAGACAAGGGGCTTTTGAATAAAGTCACTGGCTTTTAGACATTGAACTCGCGGTTTGCACACCTCTGTTGCGCACGTAGTTGCAAGAGCTTGTGGAACCAAATCAGAGCCTGTTGCACTATCATCTTTGCCCGCCAACAAGCCAACAGCTGACATAAGCAGAAGAATGGGTACAAGAAAAACTGAAAAACGGTGCTGCATAATAAAGATCCTTAATTTGCCCCCTGAAAGAGCCTAAAAATGGTTTTACGTAAAAAGAGAATTCCTTTTGAAACGTATCTCAGCACAAAAATTTGTCAATAAGGGCACATTTGTGATTAGCTTTCTCAGGAAGGGCAAACAAACGAACCAAAAGGAATCATCTATGAAAAAAAATAAAAGCCAAACGCTTCTAGGGGCTCACGTCTCCGGAGCAGGTGGATTACAGAATGCCTTATTAATAGGGGAAGAACTAGGATGCAATACCATACAAATTTTTACCCGAAACAACAGACAATGGGCATTTGACTCTCTAACCCCAGAAGAAATCGCTCCCTTTGTTGAACAACAAAAAGAATCTCCCATCAAAACAGTTGTTAGCCATGCAAGCTACCTTATAAACCTAGGATCACCAAACAAGATTGTAGCCGCTCGCTCCAAAAAGGCACTCACCGCAGAACTTGTGCGATGCCAACAACTCTCCATACCGTATCTAGTACTTCATCCAGGCGCACACCTAGAATCACCTGAGAGCCTGTGCATAGAACAGATTGCAGATAGTCTAACCAAAATAATTGAACAGACACCTGGCCCCTGTGTCATTCTTCTGGAGAATATGGCGGGACAAGGATCATCTATTGGAAGCTCTTTTGAACAGCTTGCACAAATCCGCAGCTTGGCAATACCTAAAGAACGAATTGGTATCTGTTTTGACACCTGCCACGCTTTTGCAGCAGGCTATAATTTCACAAATTCCGATAGTTACAAAGCCCTGTGGAAAGAATTTGACGCCATAATAGGGCTAGAACTATTAAAAGCCATGCACCTTAATGATTCACAAAAAGAACTAGGATCACACGTTGATCGGCATGCAAACATAGGAAAAGGAAAGATAGGACTCGAAGCATTCCATCTTATTATGAATGATTCACGCTTTGAGAACATTCCTAAAATAATAGAAACGCCACTCACCTCACTAGAGGATCATCGGCGCAACCTAGAAATACTTCGAAAACTTATAGACTGAATAACATAATTTAATAACGCTTCTAAAACAAATATCCGTCGCAGATTTTTATGTCTGCGACGGATATTTTTGAAAGCAGTGCTTCTCAACTAACATAACCATGAATAAGAACCCGCTGGAATTTATATTGGTTAGCGTTCAAGCCTATGAAGCTTTATCAGTTTGACCTAAAGAGAAAACTAGTTAAAAAAAACTTTTCAGCAAGTTGCAATGACCTAGCAACCACACCCCTGCTCTCTTTAAAAAAGCCCGTATTTGCAGAAGAAAAACAGAAGAACCCTTGAAGACAATTGTTGCAATTTTTGCGAAACACAAAAATTGCAACAAAGCTTATAAAAAACAAGAAAAGCAACAAAATCGCCTTAATCTTCCTTAACCTCACTGTAGCATTCTACTCGATCGTCGACCTGCCAGTCCGTAAAGCCATCTACCATAAATGCGCACTCGAAGCCTTTTCGAACCTCTTTTACAGAATTTCGATCACGTTGCAAACTAGAGATTGACCCTTTGCCTACAAGCCGTGCGCTGCGGAATATCTTTACGGTACTGTTGCGGTTACAAGTTCCATCAACCATCTGGGCGCCTGCCACGATACCAAGTTTTTTAATATCAAAAACTTTAAGCACTACCGCTTCACCGGTCTTCTTTATTACTTTCTTAACAGGCTTGCCTCGCTGCAGTAATTCTTCAAGCATCTCTAAAAGCTTGTAGATAATGTCAAAAAGCTTAACCGTTACCTGGAATTCTTGTGCCAAGCGTGTTGCCTGCGCATCCATCTTCACATGGAGTCCCAAAACCATTGCTTGAGTATCTGCTGCAAGAGCTATGTCGCTTTCCGTTATAGTCCCAACTCCCGACGCAACAATAGACACGCCACTATGCGCCTTGGCAGACAATTTCTCAAGCGATGAAACCAAAACCTCTTTTCCAGAAGCTGTATCGGCTTTCACAATTACCCGTATAGCTCCAGGCCGAGGCGCTGAAGCCACCGTCAAAGCTGAAGGGCTTAATGCGCGTTCCTCAATATGCTCAGCTTTCAGAGCTGCAGCCGGAACAACCTTAAACATATCTCCTGCACGTGGCAATTCTGAAAAACCTGCAATTACTATAGGCTCTGATGGCTTTGCTTCTTTAATTGAAGTGCCAGCAAAATCCTTGATAGAGCTAACTTTCCCAAAAGCATTACCACACACAAATGAATCGCCTATGCGCAAAACACCGGTACGGTTTATAACCGTTGCAACGGGGCCTCGACCTTTTTCAAAGCGCGATTCTAAAACAAATCCTAACGACGGAACATCCAAATAAGAAGTCAACCCGCCAATCATTTTTGCCTGAAGCATTAACATATCTAAAAGCTGATCAACCCCATCGCCTTTCAAGGCTGAAACAGGTATAAAGACGGTTTCCCCGCCCCATTCTTCAGGAACAAGCCCTATCTTGTTCAAGGCATGTCTAACTTCTTCAATCTGCTTAGGCGTAACTTTATCAATTTTATTAAGAGCCACAACGATAGGCACTTGTGCTGCTTTGGCAAGTTCATAAGCTTCAATAGTCTGAGGTTGAACCCCATTATCTACACCTACAACTAATACAGCCAAGTCGGCAATAGACAACCCTCTTGAACGCATAACGGAGAATGCCTCATGACCAGGCGTATCAATAAAAACAAGATTGCCATGGTCTGTATGCGCTTCATAAGCACCAATGTGCTGGGTGATTCCACCCTTCTCTCTAGCGGCCACACGCGTCTTACGAATATAGTCAAGAAGTGTCGTTTTGCCATGATCAACATGACCAACAACAACAACCACCGGCATTCGTTCGTATGGGAGCCTTCCTACAAGCAAAGCCCGTTCTCTCACGCTTTCGCGCTTTTCAGAAACCGCTTCTATCACGGGCACGTCAAAAAACTCGGCCGCCCGCGCCACAACTTCTGCAGTAACTACCTGATTCCTGGTTGCAACAATACCCTGCTTTAACAGCATGACTATCACCGCATTTACAGGACGATTTAGCTTTTCTGCAAGCTCCCCCACAGTCATAGGTACGCACACTATGCCAGGTTTTTGTTGCTCATCTGTCATGCCCCATCCCTTCTTCCGACTCATCAGTCTCTTGAGAACTCTCAGCTTCAACTTTGTCTTCGGAGTACTCTTGCACTCCCTCATCTAGCTGCTTACTTCCACCTGGAAGCTTTTCGCCAAAAACGTCTTCCAAGGCCTGCTCGCGCATTGCAGCAGAATCACTCTTAACTAACTCTATTTCAAAACCAGTCAACTGAGAGGCAAGTGAGATATTCTTACCCATTTTACCAATAGCAACTGATCGCTGGTCTTCATCAACCCAAACACGAGCTTTATCTCCGGTAATCTCAACACGATTAACCGTAGCAGGCTTTAGGGAATCTCGCACAAACTGGTCTACATCGAATGATGCGGAGATAATATCAATCTTTTCCATCCCCAATTCACGCAATATAGGCTTTATACGAGCGCCTCCAACACCAACACAGGTTCCAACCGGATCTATGTTTTTATCGTTTGAAGATACCACTACTTTTGATTTGTAACCTGCAGCACGTACAATTTTTTTAACTTCAACAAGTCGCTCATAAATTTCTGGAATTTCTAATTCAAACAGCTGCCGCAAGAAATCAGTAGAACTACGATCAAGAATGAGTTGATTCTCATTGCGAGGCTCTACTAAAACCTCCTTCAAAAGGGCGCGAACTGGATAGCCCACAATGCAACGTTCCCCTGGAATACTCAACGATTTTGGCATAAAGGCAAACGTATCGCCAACCTTAATCGTGGTTCCACTAGGTTCGCACTTGTGCACAAGCCCATGAATAACAGTCCCTTCTTTGGACTTAAATTCTTCATAAACCTGAGAAGCCTCTATTGACCTAATGCGTTGTGCAATAATTTGCTTAGCACGCAAAATTTCAATACGGCCAATAGGGCCATTAAATGGCACTTTCACAATTTCTTCTAGCTTAGCATCGGGTTTTATTCCCTTAGCTTTGCGAAGTGATATTTCTTGGTCTTCATCCTCAACAGATTGGACCACTTTTTTATCGATCAGAATATCTATTTGATCCGTCTGCTTGTTATAAACAGTCGACAGACTTAGGTCAGGATAGCGCTTTTGATAAGCAGCTAACATACCCTCACAAACAATATCGCTGAGCACGGATCGATCAAGATCTCTCTCTTCGACCAACTCTTCAATGACCTGGGAAAGATTCACGGCTCCCTCTCTTGCTATGTTTTTACTTTTTCACAAAGGACACGAACATAATTTGCCCAACGTACAATATAATTGTATCAAAAAAACTAAACTCTGAAAACTATCGAATCTCAATAGTTTGTCTTAACACTTACCTTGGGAGTGTACAATTCTATTTGAAAACCTAAAGCGACCTTTTTTTTAACGATTAAAAAAAAGTTATCCACATTGAACTCGGTACACTACTACTATTATATATATATATATATTTATATATAGTAATAATAGGTGGAGCGCTTCAATGTGGATAACTTTGACTAATATATTGATCTGTAGCACCGTTTGACTAAAAAAAGCGTGTGGATAAGTGGTGGATAAGTGGTGGATAACTCGATGATCGATGTGGATAACTTTTTTGACCATATCTGAATATATAGATTTTAAGCAGCTATTGAACACACCGTTTTCTGTTAGTAGCTTGTAGGAGCATGTTTCAAAAAAATTATCCACCACTTATCCACCACTTATCCACCACTTATCCACATAGGTTTTTCGATTTCTTCATACAGTCAGAAATATTTTACACCTCTGTTTGATGTGAGGAGGTGTGTAAAGCGTCCTAATACTTCAACGCTTTTACTAAGCGATTTCGGCTAATTTTACTAGTTTTTGGATATCGTCAAAAAATAGTTGAGTTTTAGCGCGATTACGCAAAATGTAGGCGGGATGATAGGTGGGTAGCAGGGTATAATCTCTACATGAGATTACCTGTCCATGAATTTCGGTTATTTTATAGAGCTTTTCTGTAGGTCCATTTAGAAGTCCTTTTAGGGCTGCGCTGCCTAGAGTACATATAACCGCAGGTTGTATAATGTGGATCTGCTTAAGAAGCATAAAATCTCGCCCTGTTTTAAGTTCATGAAGCGAAGGTGTGCGGTTGTTGGGTGGTCGGCACTTAACAATATTGGTAATAAAAACATCTGAGCGTTGTAGTCCCGCACGTTCGAGTGCGCGATTTAAAAGCTGTCCAGAGGGGCCTACAAAGGGGCGGCCCTCCTCATCTTCTACTTTACCAGGAGCTTCGCCAATAAACATAATGGCGGCATCAGGATTACCTTCTCCGAAGATAATTTTGGTGCATGCATCGGGGATATAGAGCGGGGATTTTTTGAATTCGCCGTGAGGAGCGTAAAGCTCGTTTAGCAGGCCCTGTTTGAGAGCCTGCCTTTGTTCTGTAGTCCGTCTGTTTATGGTCGTATTCATAGCGCCTATAGAGATTTGTGGTTTTTTGTTTATTGCTGTTTTAGTATAGACGAATTTAGTGTGGTATCTATTTTGTATATGCACTCAGATGTGGTTTGAGGTTTAAAATTCTAATCCTATGGCATGGAGAATAAAATTTCCAGTGGATGGAATAATTATCATGGGTTTATTACAGAAGCTGCTGTTTGTGTAATCGATTTTAAGGTTTTTGCATTTTTCAGAGCTTTGAAACAGGAGATAGTCTTGTTGATTAACCATTTGATTGATATAGGTGATCATGTTTTGCAGATTTTCTTTTAGGGCTGAATGAGCATTTTGGTGTCGTCTACGTTCGAGAGCAGTGTCAATTTTTGCCATGATGAGGAGTGAGAGAAAACAGCCTGCAGATATTCCTGCCCATTTTAATGGGGCCTTGAACGTACAGTTTGAGTAATCCAGTGCAGTTTTGTTGAAAATGTTATTAGTGTATATTCTTGTCGCACGGTAGCCCATTATGGCCGTGTAGGCTGCGCAGACGCCTGCGGTTATTGCACTACCCATCGCCGTGCCCAGGTATGCTAGGAATGGAACATGGTCGCGATCAACAAAGAGCTCTTTGTTGACGCGTTTAAACTGCGAAGGATACTGTGTGCTCTTGGGAGCGCGTGCTAGTTCTTGTTCAAATACCCAGCGTAAAGAATATAGATCTTCTTTTTCACAATTTTGTAGCAATTTTTTGTAATCAGTTTTTTGAAGCATTAGATCTGCAACATCATCCCATGACATGGTGTCAGAAAACTCGCCGCGTGCTGTTGTTGAAAACGTTAAAACGGTTGGGATAATAAGTAGTAGAAGTGCAAAGAAACGGTATGTGTACATAATTCCTCCATTTGTACATACGAAACTTGATAAGGTATTTACCATTTTCTGATAATTATACATGCTGGGGGGTTAAAAGTCAAAAATAGCGCATCGACGATGATAATTGGCATGTAGTTGAGAGGGAGTGAACCGTTCATTTCCACAAGGCTAAATGGAGCAAATTGATAGATGATGTGTTAGCCAGTGCATCAATGTACAATTTTGCGCGCGCATTCAAAGCAATTGTAACTGCTTGATCTCGATCCAATCTATTGATCTTATCCGTTGTACGCTTTCAAAAACTGCAGCCAGTTATTGTGTTGCGCAAATTCGGTGTACTGGTAGGAGTTGTGGTGTGGGTTGTTAATTTTTTGTTCTGGGAAGTAGATCGAAAGTCCTCGTGCTCCTGCCAAATTGCTCCCGCGTACGTTTGCAATAATAAATTTAGGCATTAATGCTAAGCCTTCGTTTAGCACTTTATTGAGCGCCGTTTGCATAGTGCTTGTTGTTGTTGGGGTTGAGAGAATTATGCTACTTAGGCGATCTTTGAGGTTGTTGTAGAAGTGGAAGAGGTCAATGTAGCTAGGTTCTTCAAAGTAGGTGCAGGTAAATCGGCTTCTTGCTGAGCGAATTGCTATGCTCAGCGTGTTATTCTTTTCATCATCTAAGGCTTCAATAAGTAATTGTGCAAGAAGATCTATGTTATTGTTTATTTTTGTAAAAAGGCTTAGATCGAAGGCAGAATGGGTGTAATCACTTGTAAGTTTTCCGTAAGTGGCTTCGTATCCGATTACAATGTCTTTAGCCATCTGTTTTATATTGTTTCCATTGCTAGTTATGGCGTTTACTACAAGTTTGTAGTTATAGCCCGGGCCGAGGACAACTTCTTCTGATGCGGTCATATAGTCAGCAAACTGGCTAGCTATGCAAGCCGTTCCTGTGCCAGCCATCAAGCATGCATCAAACATGATAAGGTCAATGTGTTTGCCAAGGGCTGAAGTGATACGCGTTAAAGCTTTCATGAGTTTTGAGTCGTCTAGATAGGCGTGGAATGTCTCATCAAAACAGATGCCCCTGTTAGGGTCGCATAGTTCTTCCTTGTCTTTGTTGCCGACTAGATCAATAAAGTTGGTGAAGCTTATACTTCTATCAAGTTCGATCAATCCGGTTACTTCGTTATAGCGGAATAGATAAGCAGGGTTAATCGTTCTGTCCATGCGTGGGTTGAGATCGCCCGATCCATGGTTCCAAAAGTCTAGAATGAAATGGTTAGCAGGATAGTTATTTATTGCCCATAAAGCTGCCTGAATAAGCGTTTCTGCGCTGCCGCTATTTAAGCACATATCGGGGCCAATTTGGAGAATTTGATTTTTCTTGATAAGCAGATGTTTAGTTACTTTCTTTTGCCCGGGGACCTTTATATCAAGATGAACAAGTATGTTGAGATGTTCGTTTGATCCAACTTCTTTAAGTTGTGCTAAGTTTTGGCTAGCAAAAGGGTAAAGATCGTTATCTGCAGCCATGTAGATGAGGATGGTACATTCTTTTCTTTCTAGTGCTCTGTTATTGCTCTGTAAATCAGATCCATCGTTGCATGATAAAATAAAAGTTGAAATGCTCAGTAAAACGAGCAAACTGCGTAGTAGAACCTTCATTACAAAACTCCCCTAATGATACCACTCCCCTATAAAATCTGTTTTTAGACTACTGATTTTATACAATCAAAATCAAGAGTTTGACGGAGCTTTTTTGGAAGACGCTTTTAGAGCATTAAGCCATGAAAATACAAAGGTAATGAGAAAGCTGAGTTGAAAGTCGAGAGCAAAGAGATGAAACGGGTTGTTGAGTAGGATTATGCAGGCGATAAGAAACAGTATATAGAGCCCATTTGTCTGCAATTTTAGTAGTGCGCAGATTGAGTAAAAGGTTGAAAGAAACGCCGCTCGAACAAAGGGAATGCTGGCCCATGAGAGTAGCGTGTAGAAAAGAATGATAATCAGAGTTAGTGATGTTCGCGCAGCAAAGGGCAGTGGGGCAAATCCCAGTAGTTTCTGAAGTACCATTACTAGGACCATCATATGCAAGCCTGCGCGGGCTAAATGGTGTAAAATACCCCAGGGTTTAAACTGGGTGCGTATAGTACCCATTTCGCGTGCATTAACAGCTTTTTTACCTAAAAAAACAGAGGCAAACATCGTAAAGGCCATGGGAGAAAGCGAGGGTTTGATACCTTCGATTATCCGGTTTCTGAGCTCAAAAATAAAACGCCTGAGAGTAAAGTGGGGGTGCTTTAGGCAATGAATAGTAATATATGTGACATTGAGATTTGCTATAATTCCTTCTCGCTGCAGGTATTGCTTGTAGTCGCCATCGGGAGGCGCTCTGAAATAGAGGGGTGTTAATGCGATGGTGTCGCCAATTTGGGGGATTGAAGGATGGTTGTTTTTGATGGATAGGCGGAAATTAAAGCCTGATGTGAAGGGCACGGCCTGTTCTTTTTTAACTAATTCCTTTATGCGCAGGGTAAGTACAAGATGGTCTGCATGTTTGTAATCATGTTCAATATCAAGAACCTTCGCTATGACGGCGCAGGGGCCATAGGATATACTGCGGTAAAATTGGTCAAATAGAGCGTTTTTTTGTTGAACGCGCAGAGCTCCAATTACAATAAACCCTGCTACCGCAAGTCCTAGTAATGTATATTTTTGAGCGGCCTGTGAGCGAATAGATAGGGTCAGAAATATTAGGGTTATGCCTACAATTGTAGCAAACGCAAGCAAGGGGCTTGTGACACCCTTTATTCCGATTGCAATTCCCGTCATAAGTCCTAGTACAAGAAGATAAAGGGGGTGAAGAGGAATTTTAACAAAGAGTTGCGAGGTTGACATGAGCTTTTTGGCTGATGCAGGGAGTGTGTGTTAACCCATAGGAGGCTGTGGAGACAGTGGTATATTGAGTTTTTGTGCGATCAGAGGCAGAAGATCAATAGAAATTAGTCGATCGCTGAGATTTTTATCGATGTTGTTGAGCTGGTTTTGCATTAGATCGATTCGATTTTGCATTGCGGTGAGCTGATTTACAATTTTATCAAGATCTTGTTTGGATGCACCAGTTAGCACCAGATTATTGAGCTGGGTTTTTAGGTCTAGGAGTTCCTTGTCAACTCCAAGGAGTCCTTTGTCAACATTGTTAAATCGTCCAGACGCGTTTGATTCGAAATTCTCGATTTGGATTTGAATTTCTTCACATCTTTGCTCAAGCCTATTTACGCTCGCCCGTATAAAAGAGACATCGCGTCTTAATTGTTCGTTATACTTGATCCATGCTACAAGGACCGTGGTTCCTGCAAAAGCCATGCCGGACAATAAACCACGAGCTCTCCAGTGGAAATACCTTCCAGTGGCATACGTTGAAGCTCCTGCAGCAGTTCCTGCAATGAGCGCCCAGGAATAGTTGTAGGCAACGTGCTTGGCGCCTGATAAAGCATGGTGCGCAACAAAGGAGCACGGAACCCATAATGCTCTGCGAGCGAGGCGTGCACCCCTGTCTGACCATCTGTTTTGAGTAGGTGTTGATTGATCCAAAAGGGGAACGTTTGTGTTTGTTGAGAATAATAGGGGAGCGGTTAGAGCAACGCATAGACATGCGACACTCAAAATTTTCTTAACCATGTTACCATCCATTTGTTTTGGTTGAAGCAAATTTTTTTCTTTCTTCAAGATGAGCTTTTTTAAAGCATCGAGACTATTTATTTTATATACTACGCAAATAAAAAAGTCAATAAGTGCCCTTTTTACGCGGTTCTGGAGTATTTAATCTTTTTGTTCTATGCTGGCCCTGGATAATAAGTTCTTAAGGGGTTTTTATGATTACACCTGTTTTTAAAAAAGTTCTAAAAAATGGTCTTACTTTATTGGTTATGCCGCGGAGCGACATTCCTAAGGTATCGCTTCAGCTCTGGTATAACGTTGGATCTAAGCATGAGGGTACGGGCACGCGTGGGCTCGCTCATTTGATAGAGCATATGATTTTTAAGGGGACGGATAAGCTCTCTGAATCTGATATTAATGTTATTACACATAAACTATCAGGCGTCTGTAATGCCTTTACGTCGAATGATTATACAGGGTATCTGTTTGATATTCCGTCACAGCATTGGCAAGAAGTGTTGCCGATTATGGCCGATTGCATGAGCAACTGTTCGTTTAAACAGCACTTCTTAAATTCGGAGCTCAAGGCGGTTATTCAAGAGCTTAAGATGTATAACGATGATTATCTTTCTACGCTTATCGAGAAAATGGTTTCATCGTTATTTCCTGATCATCCATATCACTATCCTATCGTAGGCTTTAAGCAGGATTTGTGGTCCGTTTCTCGACGACAACTACTAGCATTTTACCATCAATTTTATGGACCAAACAACGCCACTATGGTGGTGGTCGGCGATGTGGATATAGATGAAGTGGTACGAGCGGTAGAGAAAGAGTTTGGAGCCATTAAGCCTCTGAAAAACCTTAAGCGTCCTGTTCTTCACCACTCATTTGAAATTGGATCAAAGCGCACTACCATCTATCGTGATATTAAACAGCCCATGATGCTTATGGCCTGGATTGTCCCTGGGGTGTCTGAGCGAAAAGAATATTTGCTTGATTTGATGTCTTGGGTTCTTGGCGCTGGCCGTGGAGCACGACTCTATAGTAAATTGGTTACTGAAATGGGGCTTGCTACCGAGGTTCAAAGCTTTGTTTATGATCTTTTTGATTATGGAATCTTTTTTGTTTATGTTCAGCCAACCGATTTAAAAGATGCCACTCGTATTGAGAAAATTATTTTGGAAGAGATTGAGCACTACCGAACTCACGAAATTTCAAACGAGGAGCTCGAACGTGCTCGTCGCAAGACATCTATGGACATATTATCCCTTGGAGAAAATAATCAGCGCCTTGCCTATGTGCTGGGTAAATTTTATCTTGCAACAGGGGATGAGAAATTTCTTGAGCAGTATGCTAATTACCCGACCGATTCGATAAAGAAGGATATAAAAGATATCTTTGCGCGGTGTTTTGTTCCATCTTTGACGCACTATGGCCGCGTGGAAGGTTTGTCAGAGGAGGATCGAGCTCTTTGGCTTTTGCAGCAAGAGCAGTCAGACAAGGAAGATACGAAGATTCTTGCAAAAAAGACAAGGAAGTTGGAAGTTGAACCGCCTTCTTATGCGCTTTCTATAAAAATTGCGCCGCCTAAAGAGTTTTCTTATCCTCGGGCTAAAAAATTTACTCTTTCTAATGGGCTAAAGGTCTTTGTAAATGATCGTCCAGGATCTGGGAAGATTGATCTATTGTTAGATCTTAAAGCGAAGCATTTTTACGATAGCCCAAAACAACAGGGTTTAAGCCTTTTGATGACCGATCTCTTGCAGGAAGGTACAAAAAACTATTCGGCGCAGGAGTTTGCACAAGAGCTTGAATCGCTAGGAATGGAGCTTAATACATTTCCGGGCCAGATGGGAATGACCTTTTTGGCAGAAGATGCTAATAGGGGTCTTGAGTTATTTACCGAGGTTCTTGAACGACCTGCTTTTACTGAGGATGCGCTGGAGCGTATTCGTGAGCAGTTACTTGCTGAGTTGAAAGTATTTTGGGATTCTCCAACTGATTTTGTGTCTCAAGTTGCGCGTGAGGCGATTTATAGAGCGCATCCATTTAGCAATAACATGATGGGAACGGAAACATCGGTTAAAAAAATAACGCGGCATGACGTGGTTGCGGCTCATAAAAAATATATAGTTCCACATGGTGGTCGTTTGGCCTTGGTGGGGGATTTATCACGATATGATGTTAAGGCCCTTTTGGAGAAGCATTTGGCATCGTGGAATAAGCATACTGTTGCAGATATGGATTTTCCTGTTTTAGAACCAGCTGAAAGTGAGATTATACAGTGCCCTATAAATCGTGATCAGATAGTACTTGCCTATGCAGGGCTCTCGGTGGATCGTTTGAATAAAGACTTTGATGCCTTGCTTCTTTTTGATCAGATTTTTACAGGTGGAGTACTGGGCTCAATGAGCTCACGGCTCTTTGATTTGCGTGAGAGGTCCGGTCTATTTTATACGATAGGTGGTTCATTGCTTGCAGGGGCTGCGCTTCAACCAGGCATGATCTTTATAAAGTCCATAGTATCAGGTGATCGTCTTGAAGAGGCCGAGCGTGAGATTGAAAAGGTTATTACAACAGGGGCTTTGGATATAACTAAAGACGAGTTGGAAGATGCTCAGAATGCGCTTATAAACTCATTGGTTGATAACTTTGCCGCACAGCGCCAGATGGCAGCTACATTTGTAGCGATGGATATTTATGGCATGCCAGATAATTATTTTGACAAACGCCCTCACCAGTTGCTTAAGATTACTAAGGAGCAGGTTCAGAAGGTGGTACATCGAATTCTAAAAGTTGAGAACCTGGTTAAAATTCGGGCAGGTAGAGTTTAGTGGGAGGTTGAATTGCGCAGTCGTGGCTTTCAGCAAGATTATCAAGCTGGGTATATCGTTTGCGGAAAAAGAGAGTTTTGTGTTGGTGAAAGCCCTTTTTGTTTAGGCGTTTAGTTTTTTGTGGCGCCTTTTAGGTAGAGTTGTGTTTTTAATATTAGATTGATCAAATGCCCAAAGCCATAAAATTAACTGATGTGGAGATTGCTAAAGCGCGTACCCTAATTTGGGAGTACTATGGCGCACATGGTCGCGCTTTTTCTTGGCGTCAAACGAGCGATCCCTACCACATTTTTGTTTCAGAGGTAATGCTTCAGCAGACACAGACTGCCACCGTTGAGAAAAAATATGGTCCGTTTATCGAAAAATTTCCTAGCTTTGCGGCGTTAGCAGAGGCCCCCTTTGCAGAGATTTTGCCGTTGTGGCGTGGATTAGGGTACAACCGGCGCGCGTTGGCATTGCATAAAAGCGCTCAGATTGTTGCTACACAGTACGGTGGCCTTTTGCCAGATAAACCGGAGCTTTTGGATAAATTACCTGGTATCGGCCCTGCCACAGCCGCTTCTATTTGCGCCTTTGCGTTTAATAAACCTACGGTTTTTATCGAAACAAACATCAGAACAGTTTTTATAACCCTTTTTGGTGGTTCTCGCACCGAAATAGCCGATAAAGAACTAATGCCTTTTATTGAAGCAGCGTTGGATCGAGAGAATCCACGGCATTGGTATTATGCTCTCATGGACTATGGCGTGATGCTTAAAAAAGAGCTGCCAAATCCTAGCCGCCGGAGCAAGCATTATACCAGGCAGTCACAATTTGAAGGTTCTGAAAGACAGATTAGAGGAATGATCCTCAAAGCTGCGACCATAAAAGGTACATTTAGCTTTGAGGATCTATGTTCTTGTATTGATCGTGAGCCTGAGCGTATTCGCCGTAATCTTGAAGAACTCTGTTCTGAGGGTTTTTTACGCAGAATCAATGATCAGTTTAGTTTGTAAAAACTCTGGTCCAATAGCTTATGAAAAAGAAATGGAAGTGTTATGGCAGTGGCAATAACTATCGATGTTACTACACATAGCATTTCTTGCTTCTGAAGCCTTTTAACTTGACGCTCTTCCTCGGTGAGTACGTGGAACACTGCAAATTCTTGCATCTTTGTTTTCTTGTAAGTTGATTTTGCACTTGTTCCTTTATAGTTGGTGTGATACTTTTTGCCTATTTTATTGTGGTGCAGGAAGGGTTGCCGGGCGGAGAAGGTTGTGGTGGGGATAAGGGCGATAAGTGCGCACGCGAGAATTCTTGCTGGTAGTTTTGTGTTATAAATTTTCATGTAAGTCCTTTAGAATTGGTCAAATCCGGACAGTTCGCCTCTTATCCATAGATAAAATTCAGGAGATTCTGGCTGATAAGGTGGATGCTCGGTTTTGTTTTTTAGCTCATGCAGCCGGTTTTCAATGCGTTCTAGGCGATTACGAATTTTCTTCATTTCTTGTTCTTCGCGCCAGGCGCTCTCTTGTTCTATACGATTACGTTCATGCATTGCATTGACTTTGTCTCGTTCTGCGTGAGCTTTTTCTTCTTCAGCTCGTGCAAGGCGGTTTTGTATCGCAATTCGCTCTTTTTCACGATCGTCACGTAATTTGAGTTGAAGCTCTGCATGGTATTCATTGCTCTGCATTAGTCTATTTCGTTGATCGTTTAGCCCGTTTAATAATAGGTGTGCCGATTTTAATAGAGCTGAATCGTCGTAGTCAGGTCTATTTGATCGCTCAAGGCGTAATAATGCCCGTTGTAGTTCTCGACAGTCAGAATCTATAAGTTGAGCAGCTGAAAGATGTTGAAAAGGATCTTGTGGATTTAAGTATTCTGTTTGTTGGTTTACTACTTCGTAGAGCGAAAAATATGCTTCTTCTCGCTTTAAAAACGTGCAAAGTGTTTGTAGTTGGCGTAGTAATTGTTGTGCAGAAGGTCGTATGCGTTCGCCACGATTTGCAAGGGACTCTCGGCTATCTAAGTCCTGCCAATACTCTAAATTGGTTTTTAGGTGAGCTAGGGCGTCATTGAGATTGGAAAAATCGCGTTGGAATTCTAGATTGCATGCATTAAAAGAGCCCCATGTGACATGTATATAGCTTGCAATAGAGGGTTTTGATGAATGTTGTTCTGTAAGATTGCTTAGGGTGTTGTAGCGAACGTTGCATAGGTTTGTTAACTCTTCTACTTGAATAACAGAATTTTTGTCATCAGAGAGTGAAGTGCGAGCATTGTATTCGCTTATACCATGCCATAAAAGTGCGACGCCACCAGCTATGGCTCCCGCGCCAACTGCAACTTTCCAGCCATCTTCAGAACGGGCTTTAAGTGCAGGGGTTAGTGTTAAACAGGTTGTTAATAACAGAAGTAATTTTTTGTTCATAGTAATTCGTAATATAGGGTTTATAAAAGGCTTTTCAAAACTTTTCGCTTTAAGGGTACCCTTTTTTTCGCATGAAGTCACTTTAGTAAAAATTTGAAGTTTTTTCGCCAGAGTTTTGTGGCATATACAAAGTTTTTGAGCCATAATGTAAGGGCGTGTTAAATTTTCAATTTTTGGCTTTGCTCTCATGTCTCTCCAATTTTCTTCTGATTTGAAAAAACCATTTTATCTAGAACGTGCCGAAGGACCCCTTTTTACAGTCGGGGGGGCTGCGCTTGATATCTATATTCAGTGTCCGATATGGTCTCTGGAGCAGGATGTTAAGTCGTATCTAGTCTTTGAGGAAGGCGTTAAGGTTGATGTTACCAATCTTCGTTATTCTGTAGGGGGTGGAGCCGCCAATACGGCATATGTGCTGGCGCGCCTGGGTATGCCGGTTTCGACTTTTTTTAAGACCGGAATGGACTATGCTGCAGACTTTATTCGTCAGAATTTGGTGCAGAAGGGTATTGATATTTCTCATGCGGTTTCTGACAGGGACGTGTTTACGGGGACTTCTTTTATTCTGCCTTCTTCAAGTGGAAATCATACGATTTTGGTTTGCAGGGGATCTAATGCGCAGGTGCGTGAGTGTGACTTGCCTTTAGACGAGTTTAAGAAAAGTAAAGGGGTTTATATAGCGCCACTGGCAGGTAATTTCATGAGCCATCTTCCTCTTATTTCTGAAGCAGTACATGAAGCGGGTGGTCTTGTTATGCATAATCCAAGCAGAGCTGGAGTGACGGAGTTGTCGGGGCTACTTTTTCGGTCAATACGCTTTATTGATGTATTAATGTTAAATTATTCCGAAGTAGAAGAACTTTCTGTTAATTTTCGGAAAAAAAGAAAAGGTTTTTGGCTTAAGCATGTTTGCGAAAGAATTGCATCTTCGGGTCCTCGGGTTGTGTTGGTTACGGACGGGGCTAAGGGGGTCTATTGTTTTAGCGAAAAGCGACTATGGTATTATCGTGGTGTACCAGAGTCGGGCAGTCGGCCTGTTTGTCGTACGGTTGGTGCGGGTGATGCTTTTGGAGCTACCTTTTTTGGTGCATTATTAATGGGAAAATCGGTGCACGAGGCTCTTGTTTTTGCATCCATCAACAGCTTAGCAACGATCTCTCAATTGGAGCCGCATGGTGGGTTGTTTACGATGCACGAATTGAATGATCAAATGAAGGCACTTGATGAGAGTGCGCGGCAAGTTGTCGAAATTTAAACCTTGCGAGCAGGGGAATGAGCTTAATGAGTAAAAAATTTTTATATGTAGCAAATTGGAAGTCGTACATCTCTTTTTCTGATGCGGTTTTGTGGTGCGATCGTTTTGGAAATCAGTTGGAAACGCTTGTATCTAAGGGCGATATTGTTATCTGTCCTGATTTTTTGTCGATAGAGTCTGCTCGAAAAAAACTTCCACATTCTGTTGCAATTGGAGCTCAAGATTGCTCTGGTTACAACAAAGGAGCCTTTACGGGTGGAGTTTCTGCTGTGTCTCTGAAGGAAGTAGGGGTGCGCTACTGCATTGTGGGTCACAGTGAGCGACGTCAGTATTGGGGCGAAAGTGTCAAGAATACCGCGGAGAAGGCCCGGGCTTTGTGTGAAATGAATATCACTCCAATTGTATGTGTAGGTGAGGGGTTTAAGAAGGAGCTTTCCTCTTTTTTTGATGAGGCGGGGCCTTCTGTAACTTCTTTTAAATCTTTGGTTGTTGCTTATGAGCCTGAAGGGGCAATAGGAACCGGTGTTATTCCATCGGAGCAGTCAATTGACAGTGTATGTAAAAAAATTCATGCTATGCTTTTGGCAAATGGACGTGCAAGTACGCGAGTTCTTTATGGTGGCAGTGTTAATAGTAAGATTGTGGCTAATCTAAAAAAAGTGGCAACTCTTGACGGCTTTTTGATTGGTCGAGCAAGTACCGATTTTCAAGAGTTAGAAAAAATTGTAGTATTAGGGTAGCAACACTAAAAAGCTAGGGAGAATTATTATGCTTTATGGGTTATTGTTAACATTTTTCGTTATTTTGTGTTTCTTGCTTATGGCTTTGATTCTTATTCAAAAGAGCAAGGGTAGTTTGGGACTTGGGAATATAGGCGGCGGTATGCAGATGCTCTTTGGAGGATCTGGCGGACAGTCGTTATTCCAGAAAGTTACGTGGGTGTTGGGTGCGCTTTTTATGTTGTCATCTTTGGGTTTAGCTATTTTGAAATCGTCTAAGCAGGAAATGCGTTATGCGGGATATCAACCAGCAGCTCCTGTGCGTCAAGGCCCTCAGCCAGTAATTCCTACAGCTCCTGTTCAAGCGACACCGCCTGCGACAACTGAGCCTGTAAAAGCGGCTGAGCAACCGGTTCAAGCGGGAGAAAAGGCACCTGAAAAACCATCAAAAAGCTAGACTCTAATGATAATTTCGTTTCTTGACAACGTTGGTAAAGGAACGCTAATTTTTTGTGACCGCGCAGGTCGGTTTATCATTTTTTTGGGAAGGATAGTTAAGACGTTATTTACAACACGGCTTAAATATCGGCAATTGTTGTTGCAGATGGAAGCGGTTGGGGTAGACTCTCTTTTAATTGTATTCTTAACAGGGTCATCCACAGGTTTGGCATTTGCACTTCAAAGCTATATTGGTTTTAGCAAGGTAGGCACCGAGGAGTTTATTGGACTTGTAGTTACCTTGGGCATGACTCGTGAGCTAGGGCCTGTTTTAACGGGACTTATGGTTACGGGACGTTGCGGCTCTTCGATGGCGGCTGAGCTTGGAACCATGCGCATTACCGAACAAATTGATGCTCTTCAGACGCTGTGTATAGATCCGTTCCAATATTTAGTAGTCCCTCGTGTTTTAGCAAGCACCATTATTATGCCGTTCCTTACGATTATATCTATGATTTGCGGTATTATTGGTGGGTACCTTTTGTGTGTTTATTCTCTAGGCTTGAATGCTGAGACCTATATGCGTGTGATCATTGAGCGAGTTGAGCTTTCTGACGTTACTGGTGGTTTGATAAAGGCGGCTTTTTTTGGTCTCTTTTTGTCATGGGTAGGAACGTATCAGGGGTACTATACGAGCGGTGGAGCGCAGGGTGTTGGTCGGGCAACCACTTCTAGTGTAGTTATGGGGTCTATTATAATTTTAATTGGAAACTACTTTTTAACGTCGTGGCTTTTTCAGTCGGGAATAGCATGATCCAACTCGTGGAAGTGCGGAAAAGATTTGGTGATAATCAGCGATGGGTGACGGACGGCATTAACTTGACGATCCCCTCAGGGCAGATGACCTGTATTATTGGTCAGTCTGGAGAGGGTAAGTCGGTGTTGCTTAAGCAGATTATTGGGTTGATAAAGCCTACATCGGGCTCTGTTACTATTGATGGCGAAGAGATAACCACAATGTCTGACGCAGACCTGCAAAGATTGTTTAAAAAATGTGGATATGTTTTCCAATTTGCCGCGCTGTTAGATTCGCTAAATGTTCTTGAAAATGTCGGATTAAGCCTTCTTGAAAAGGGGGCGTCTATAGAGGACATTCTGCCTATTGTTAAAGAAAAATTAGCATTGGTAAACCTAAAGCCTGAGATACTTTACAAGTATCCGTCAGAACTTTCTGGTGGGATGAAAAAGCGTGTAGGGTTAGCTCGAACGCTTATTTCTAATCCTACGATTATTTTGTATGATGAGCCAACTACTGGGCTTGATCCTATTACTGCTCGGATTGTGCATGAATTGATGTATGACATGCAGAAGCAATTTAATATTACGTCGGTTATTATTTCGCATGATGTTGAAATATTTAAATATGTTGATAATGTCGCTCTTTTGCATAAGGGAAAGATTCGATTTTTTGGACCAGCAAAGACTATTTGGGAGTCGACTAATCCGTACATCTATCAGTTTATTCGTGGCTTGCCAGAGGGTCCTATAAAAATGGCTGACTATACGCATAAAGAGTAGGGATTGCGGGAGGATGTGAAAGATTATGGAAGTTGGAACTACGGTAGCAGCTCAAAAGGCAGCCGCTTTAAAAGAAAAAATTTATGAATCTAGTGCACGATTTCAGCAGATACGGTCTGAGATTAAGCGTGTAATAATCGGTCATGAAGAAACCATAGACTTGATCCTTGTAGCGCTTTTGTGTGATGGTCACATTCTTTTAGAGGGTTTGCCTGGAGTTGCCAAGACTACACTGGCAAAAACAGTGGCTGAGATTTTGGGATTGCAGTTTAAGCGAATTCAGTTTACCCCAGATCTGCTTCCGTCGGACTTAATTGGAACTATGGTTTATAACCAAAAGACCGGTGATTTTGAAGTTCGAAAAGGGCCTATTTTTGCACACATCGTTTTAGCGGATGAAATAAATCGCGCTCCTGCCAAGGTTCAGTCGGCTCTTTTGGAATCTATGCAGGAGCAGCAGATAACTATAGGGCTTGAAACCTATCATCTTGAAAAACCTTTTCTAGTATTTGCAACTCAAAATCCGATAGAGCAAGAAGGTACCTATAACCTTCCCGAGGCGCAGATCGATCGGTTTATTTTTAAGCTGGTTATGGGATATCCAACCTATGAACAGGAGAAGTTGTTGCTTTCTGGTTGGTATCTTGATAAAAAGGTTCATCAGGTCTTGAATAAAGACGAGTTGTTGCAGACCAAACAGCTTGCTGAGGCGGTTTATGTCGATGAATTAATTATTGACTACCTAGCGCGTTTGGTTGATGCAACACGTCATCCGGAGCGCTACGGTTTTCATGATTTCGTTCGTTTTATTCAGCATGGTGCATCGCCCCGTGCAACATTGTCTCTTTTTTATTCATCCCGTGCTCATGCATTCTTGCAACGTCGTTATTTTGTGATCCCGGATGATGTTAAGGCTGTTGCAACCGCGGTCCTGAGACATAGAATAAAAGTGACTTTTGAGGCGGAAGCTGAGGGCTTTTCGGTGGAAAGAATTATATCGGCCATTCTTTCGGGAGTTTCAACTCCATGATACAGAAGCTTGACAAAAGGCTTTCAAAACGCAAGTATGGTAGAAAAATTCTCATGCTTACAAGTGAGGGAAAAGATTCATGACGAGTCCCTTGTGGATATTGAACGGCGCGTTGACTCTCATGTATGCTATTTCTGTTCCTCTTATGGTGGTTATGAGGACAGAGGTTCCAGTTCGAGCTTCTTTGGTGTCGCGTACATCTCCATCACGTCCTGACGTGGATATTTCGAAGATAAATCCAGCTCTCATTTATGAGAACGACCTTTTTGATACTTTTGTTAAGGTTGAGATTGCTGCCCCTAAAGAGAAGCCTCATGATGAAATTGTCATTCCAGTTCCTCCAAAAATAGAGGATGTGCCTTCCGTTAAACCTCGTGAGACGGAATTTTTGCCGCCTTTGCAGATAAAACTTAAGGGCGTTCTCCTAAACTCTAACTCTCAATTTAGCCGTGCGGTAATTGCCAATGCAAAGACAAAAGCTGAAGGGCTTTATAAATTGGGCGATGTGATTGAAGATGCGACGCTTATTCATATCAGCAAGGTAAAAGTGACGTTTGTTCGTTCTAATGGGCAGCAAGAGGTTCTATTCTTAAACGAAGATGTGGCGCAAGCTGACCCTATTTACGAAGGCGACAGAGTGTGGGCGTCTATGATTAGTCAGGTAAATGAGTCGACCTATCGCATAGATACGCGTCTTTTCAAGAAGAAGATACAGAGTGTTGCACAAATCTTTGAGCTTTTAGACTTTACAACGGCCTTTGACAAAGGTAAGAGCATCGGTGGACGTATTGGCAGATTTGCCAAGGGTTCTTTTGGCAGTTTGATGGGTCTTGAGCACGGAGACATTGTTGTTGCAGTAAATGGCAGCCCAACCACAACTCCTGCTGATCGTGTTAAAATTTATCATGCGATTAAAGATGCCGGCAATAATCAAACCATAAAGGTTTCCGTTTTACGGTCTGGCTCACCTATTGAGCTGACTTATATAACACATCAAATGGTTGATGATGAGGATGATGATCTGGAGGAAGAAGAGCAAGAAAGCCTAAAGCGTTTGCCTGCTGGAAGCTCCGTAAAGGGTACCGGCTTAGCGGCACGTGCCCCTAGGGGTCAAGGTGGTAGTGAAAAATCTGAACCTTCTACACAGATGCCGATTCCCACAGCCAATAAAAAGTTTAGAACACTTGCGTCTGAACCAGCAGGAGATCTGACGCGGATGGTTAGGAAAAAAGATAAGCAGGCTATGCTAGATTTCGGGGGGCGAAATGCCTCTTTACAGCGATAGAGTCCCATGAAAAAAGAAAGAATAATTAAACCGTTTGCTTTGGTTGTATGCGGGTTGGTGGTCTGTTCTATTAATGCAGATGATCAGATTTCTGCTGCTCAGAAGGCTGCAGCTCCAACTCCTAAAGTTGCTGCTAAGCCGATAGTTGCTCCTGCAGAGTCTAAAACACCAGCACAACCTGCTAAAAAATCCGCTGCGTCCGCTACACCTGCAGAGTCTAAAGAGTCTGTAGTGCCTAGTTCGCCTTTTAAATCAGTGGCGGTGGATCTTCCGTCAGTTCCCGTTGTGCCCAAGCCTCCAGCTATACCCGCCGAGCTTCCTGCACCTATAGTACCTAAATTCGTTGATGAAGCCGCCGTTGTTGAGGTTGAGGAAGCGGGGGAGGTTAGTCCAATCTTGTCTCCAAATGCAGCACGTCTGGTTGGTAGACATGAATCTAAGGAGGCGTCTGCCCCATCTCCAATTCCTGCAGAACTTACGCCGTGGGAAAATGGGGACAAGGATGAGCTTATAGAGTTTAACTTTGAGGATGCGGAGCTTTCAACGGTTATATCCTATATGGAAGAGCGGTTTGGATTGAGCTTTATCCTCGATTCTGTTCTTACTCCACTTCCGCAAATGGGTAAAACCGTAGCGGGAGTAAAATTATCGTTTAAAACCAATAAGCCGTTGCCTAAAAAAGAGGCGTGGTTTTTGTTTCTTACATTTTTGGATATGGCCGGCATGGCGGTTGTTCCTGGACCTACCGAAAAAGTGTGGCGTATAGCGAGCACAGATGGTAAGTCTCCTCTGTCAGCTCTTAAAGAGCGGGTGCCGACGTTGATTGGGGTAAATCCTGCATTTATTCCGGATGACAGTGCTCTTATTCGTTATGTGTACTTTGCGCGCAATACAAGCCTTGATATGGTAAAAAATTTGCTTGATGCCATGAAAAGCCAGATATCTCCGCAGCTTATTATTTTTACGGATATTAGAGCCATAGTGATTACCGATAAAGCTGCAAATATTAAGGCGATGCTTGAGGTAATCGCGGAGCTTGACAAGGCTAGTGAGCCAGAAACCATATCTATTGTGAGATTGCAGCATACCGATGCTACCTCCATAGCAGATTTTTATAAGAATTTGGTAAAGGACGATGAGCAGGGATCTCAAGGGTTAGCCTCACGCCTTGCAGGTGGACGTCGGCAGACGCTTTCCTATTTCCCCGTAGGGATTCGTGTTATTCCAGAACCGCGCACGAATACTCTTATTTTGTTGGGAACAAGTGAGGGTGTTGCAAAGGTTGAGGAGTTTATTGTCAGCAACCTTGATAAACAGACGACATTAACGCACAAGTTTACTAAAGTTATTCCTCTAAAGCATATTCAGGCCGATGCCGCTGCAGAAATTATTAGAAAAGTTGCAGCATTTAAGGCAAGTACGCCTGCGGCTGGTGGGGTTAGGGATGGAGATAAATATTTTAAGCCTTTAAGCGTTGAGGCCGAAAAGACGGGTAATCGTCTTATTATTACAGGCGATTATGAAGATTATTTGAAGATTAATGAAATCATTACCAAGATAGACGTTGAGCAAGATCAAGTTGCGTTGCAGATATTTATCGTAAACATAGACTTGACCGATCTAAGAGAGATAGGGACACAGCTTCGCAATAAGATTCCTGGTATTTCAGGGTTAATTGGAAACAATACGAGTTTCCAGACTTCAGGTCTTGGGTTTAATCAACCCGTTATTGAGAATACTGCTGGAACCGGCGCGTATCGTCTGTTGGGTGATCTTGTGAATTTAGCAACAAATGCTGCGGTAGGGGCTACGTATATGACTATGGGCAGCGATTCCTATGGCATATGGGGTATGTTGAGATTGCTTGAAGAACATTCGAATTCGAACATTGTCCAGAGTCCATTTGTTCTAACTACTAATAACTATCCTGCCAAGATTTCTGATGGTTCTATTCGTCGCGTTACATCGGCTACTACGGTTAGTGCTGCACCTACTCAGACAAGTTATATTGATATGAATGCAGATTTAAAACTTGAAATAACCCCACGCATTAGTTATGAGGGGTACGTGACGCTGGATATCTATGTTTCTGATTGTCAGTTTACCGAGGCGTCTGATCCAACCAGTGGAAACCGGATAACTAAGGAGATTCGAACATCCTTGATTTTGGCAGATAAAGAAACGGTGATATTGGGTGGTATCCTTCGCAACAAGACAGAAAATAATGAAATACTGGGTTCTCCATTTTCAAGAATCCCAATTATTGGGTGGTTGTTAGGCAAGAATAGAAAGCGCAACAAGGAGCAGTCGAGTATCTTTGTCTTTATAACGCCTGAGGTGATCCCAGCGCATTCAAGTGATGCTGCACGGAAGTTTACCGAAGAGAAGTTTAACGATATTACTAAGACATTGGAGGTATCGCGTGAGCCTTACCAGTTGAAAGACCCTATAAACAAGTGGTATTTCAGGGATGGGTATGATCAGGCTGATGGGGTCGATTCTTTTATGGAAAAAGAGGCCGCCTATATTTATCCAAGTCAGAAGCAGCTTCGCGAACCTACTCGTCCAGCAAATTCATTGAGTACTTACTTATGATAAAAAATCTATTTTTACCAACTCGGGTTGGACACACTTATCTGTTTCCTCAGCGTATTGTTGCTTTTGATCTTTCTCATGAGAGTGTTCGTGCAACGTTAGTATATGCACATCGGTCTTTGTCGACGATTTCTGCCTGTATTGAAGAGTCGTTTAATCCTGCCAAGCCCGGATCTTTAGTTGAAGCTTTGCAAAAGATTCAGACATCTTTAGGTAAGTGGGATAAGTGTATTGTGGCACTCCCAAGTTCAAAAGTTATTTTTAAACAACTTCGTTTGCCTTTTATAAATAAAGCAAAGATTAGACTAGTTTTGCCATTTGAGCTCGAAGCTACGTTGCCTTTCCCTGTAGAAGAGGCTGTGCTCGATGTATTGATAACCTCTGTAGATAAAGAGGCTCATGAGTCTGACGTTTTTGTGGCGGCTATGCGGCGCTCTGCTTTAGATATTTATGTTCAGCCTTTTTTAGAGGCTGGATTTTTTATTGATAGGGTGACTCTGGGCAGTCTTGAGCTCTACGGTTTCTTGAAATTATCGCGGGAACCAAAGGTTAATGAGGGCTTTGTTTTAGCATTGGATCTTGATACAACAACGACAGATGTTCTCTTTATGGCGGGCGGGGTTTTGAGATCTATTAGAACTCTTATGCATGGAATTTCTCCTCAGCTTTCGCGGCTTGATACGGGGACTATTTCGGATGACCAAAGAAAGGGGCTTTTGGCTCTTGTTTCGGAGGTTCGTTTTACTATACAAGCAGCTATGCGTAATGAAAAAGTAGTCCTTCCGCCTTCACATATTTTATTGGCGGGTTCAGGGAGTCAGATGGCTGGATTAGCTGCTTTTTTTAGCGAAAATCTTGGCATTCCTTGTTCCATTGTTTATCCGCATTCTATTGTTCGGCATGATGGTATAGATACTAATTTGCATGGAATGATTGCTGCGCAGAATGTAAAAAGTTTGGCTGCGGCGTTGCCATGGACCATTGTTGAAGATTTTAACGTAGGCCGAGCGTTGCGGGAAGAGCATGATGTACGGTTTTTCAAGATACAGATCATTGCAACTATGGTTATTGTGGGGCTGTTTTTTGCCTCCGTTTTTTTGATTGGTTTTTTAAACATCAGACAATTAGGTCGAGAGCTTGATCAATCAAAGCAAGAGGTTATTCAGAAGTTATCTAAGGAATTTGGAATTACACTGCATGCAAGTAAAAAAGGTCCGGCTGTAACGACCTTGGTTAATGATGCACGCCAAAAACTGATATCAAACGAGAGTTTGTGGTCGGCGTTGACCGATGATAGATATTCGTTCTTGCGTTACTTGCAAGAGTTGAGTACCCATATTAATCGTCAAGAAATTGGATTGGATCTAAAACGGTTGAGTATAAAGCGTGATGAACAGTCGGGTGAAGACAAATTGACTCTTGATGGTAGCGTTCGTAATTACGATGCCCTTAGAAAATTTGAGGAAGCTTTGATTGATACAAAGCTGTTTAAGAGTGTACGTCGGCTTGAGGAAGTTAAGTTTACATTGCCTTTGATAATTGACAAAGAAGGTGGAGCGCGTTGATGAACTTTCTAGTGAGACTGAAGCATTTTCTTGATGAACTCGATCGGAAGCGTTTTTACCAGTACATGGGAGGCGTTATTCTTTTTGTAGCCCTTCTATTGACTGGGGTGGTGTTTTTTGAGCGTTATCGCATTGGTAACCTAAAAGACGAGATTAAAAAGACAAATAAACTTCGTGATGAAGCGCGTGAGCTTTTGAGAAGAAACGCAATTGTTAATCTTCACAAAACAGAAGTGGACGAAATACTTACACAGGACAAGCTTTTTCGGATTAAAGAATTTTTCTCTCAGGTTGTGGCAGAGGTTGGGTTGACGGGAAACAGTTCTAAAGAGGCTGAACTTTCATCGCCTCAAGACCTGAATAATGGATACAGCGAAATACGATTAGATGCAAGTTTCACCGGTATTTCAACACAACAGTTGAGCAATCTTCTTGTCCAACTTGGAAAGAATCGCCGAATATATATCAAAGAACTTGTGGCAACTAAATCGCAGCAGAAGGCTACTATAGATGTAAGCTTGATTGTTGCGACTCTGCAGCCTAAAGTAAGCACATAGAGTTTTGGAGCATAGGACAATGGCGGATCGTAACATAGTAAGTACTGTAGTATTAGCTCTTTGCTTGAGTTTATCAGCTATTTCCTTAATGGGGGCGCAGGCAGGCACAGAAGCACAAAATAAATCTGTTAACCAAGGTGGTTTGTTCTTGCCGTTACCTTTACCGCAATCTGTGAATGCAGTGAGCCAGCCCGTTGCTGTTCAGCCAGCAATTACACCGACTGTTGCAAATCCAGCTCCTGTAGCTGCTAATTTAGGACCTGCTATGCCATCTACAGGTGCTCAAATTACGGTATCGTCCGCACCTGCGACGCTTCCAGCTTCTGGTGTAGCTGCGTCATCTTCGACTTCCAGTTCGTTAAGTAGTGCAACCTTGCCGGTTAATATTCCAGCTATGGTAGCACCTGCTACGCCTCAGAAAGCTCCAGTGGTAAATGAGTCTTTAAATCAATCAAGTGCTAATTTAGGACCTGCTATGCTACCTGCTCCTGTAGCGCTTCCAGCTTTTGGTATGGCTACGTCTACTTCTGTTCAGCCTATTAAGGTGCCCTCAGTAGAAAAAGAAGAGCCTGTGAAGATTTTATCACTTCCAGCTGAGACGTTACGCAATACGTCTGTTCCGACTTCGGTTCTGTTAGAAACTGGTGATGAAAGTGCTGAGGAAGCGCCTGAAGTTGTAGTTGATTCAACTTCGCAAAAGCTTTCAAAAGGGAAAGATCCCTTTGTAGTCATTAAAAAGAATGAAAAGCTTTCTACCTTTATAGAAAAGGTCGCGGCGAAGAAGGGCATTAATATTGTGTTGCCGCAAGGCGCCGAGCTTATGAAAGAGTCGGTTAATTTTGCTAAAAACAAGCGGATGCTGCTCTCGGATGCTGAGCGATATCTTCATATGCTGTTGGAGATGTCAGGTTATTCAATTCGTCCTGCGGGTCCCTATTTTATAGTGACTAAGCTTAATGAGGTCAATTTTGCTCGTGGGCCATTTAACCTTTATGTAGATGTTGACCCTGACGAGCTTCCTGTTGCCGAAGATATTAGGGCGATTTACTTTCTTTCGAATTTTAGGGTTCCTGAAAATACCCAGGGTAATGAACCGATTAATGTGATTATTCGTGAGTTGATGGGAACGCAACAGGGATACCTTTTTGATATAAAATCGAATGCGGTTATTCTGGTCGGTCCTGCTGAAAAGATTGCCTATACTATGCGTACGGTCCTTGCGCTTGACGAGGTCGGTTCGCCTGAAAAAGTTGCAGTTATTCCCTTGTTTAATTCGGCTGCGCCTATAATTGCAAAATTGTTAACAGACCAGATACTTGCATCAATGCCGGGTGGCTCTAAGGGCTTGCGTCCAAATATTAAGACAAGTGAAGATCTTTATTTTGCCCCCTCTACAAGGGTTATTGCAGATGGTCGTACTAATTCGCTTGTTGTAGTAGGACAGGAGACAGCCATATCCAGAATTCGTACCCTTATTCGTGATTACCTTGATCAGCCGCAAGATTCAGGTAAATCCGTATTACATGTATACGACCTGCAGTATCTTAACTCAAAAGAATTTGCTCCATTGCTCCAGCGCATTGTGGATAGTAGTGGGGGTTCTGGACAGTCTAAAAAAGAGCAGGGTGGAACAGATCGAGCCTTTGATGATGTTATAATTGTAGCGGAAGAAGAAGTTCAGGCAGAGACTAAAACGTCAGGTGGAACGGCAGGCGCTCAGGGCCGGCTAACCATTGGTGGTAACCGTTTGATTATTGCGTGTAATGCTGAGGATTGGAAGCAGATCAAGCCTCTTATTGAGCAGCTTGATAAGCAAAATAAACAGGTGATTTTTGAGGTCATGGTATTTGACTTTACTAATTCTGCAATGAAGCAGTTGCGTAGTCAGACTCGCAATCCTGTTGATATGGGATTAGGTGCTGGCGTTACCTTTCAATCGGCTAATATTTCGAATGTTATTACGGGAGCAGCTCCTGTAAACCCTACACCTTTGTTGAATTCTGATTTATTGCAGTTAGACGGTGCGGGCCATAGTATGGCGTATTACGCGTCTTTGGGTTTAGAGGCGGGCTCTATGATTCTTTCATTGCGTGATCCTGCACGGGATAATATCTGGAGCGTTATAAAGATGCTTGATAAATGGACTGAATTAAAAGTAGTATCGCAGTTGTTTATAGTGGCGAAAAATAACACGGAAGCTACAACGACTAGCGTGGATGCTATACGAAGCACCGGGGAAGCGTCGTCAGGTTCTAGTGGAGTTACAACGTTGCCTGTACGTGATTTTAATGCAGAAATTAAGGTTGCCATTACCCCACGTATTAGTTCTATTGATCGTCTTACAATTCAAACGCGTATAACCATGCAGGACTTCTTATCAAGAACTACCTTTGAGAGAAGTAATCGAGCGGTTGAAACTAGCGCTACTCTAAACTCTGGACAGATTTTGATTATTGGTGGGCTTGAAAAGGTGGCTGATTCTCAAGATGATTCTGGAACTCCGTTTTTATCAAGGATCCCTATTATTGGGAATCTTTTTAAGGGGTCTGGATACGCGCGTGATAGAGGTACTTTGGCTATCTTTATTCATCCTACTATTCTTGATCCTAAGCTGCGTTCTGGGTATAACACGTATACCAAGGATAAGATTACCGATGCTCGAGAAGCGGTAGGTTCTGCAGATCTCTTTAGCGGCTTAAAAGACCCTGTTACGCGTATATTTTTTAGTGGTAAGCGTGGAGAAGAGGCTCCTGTAGATATGTTTGAGCGGTATTATGAGCGTGGCCAGGCGAGAGCTAATGCACAGAGCCAGGAACAAGTAGCTGCTCCTAGCTCCGAAGGTGGCGTAGACGATCTAAAGGTCTTGCTAGCAAAAGAGAAAAATCCGTTTAAGCACTAGAGCTTATCTTTTATAATCCACGTATTAAGTGATCCTCGATCATAAGAAGACGGTTGTATTTTGCAAGTCGTTCGCTGCGGCAAAGTCCGCCAGTTTTAATCTGTCCTGCGCTAGTTCCGACTACTAAATCTGCAATAAAGGTATCTTCAGTCTCTCCTGATCGATGAGAAATGACCGTTGAGAGGCCGTGTTTTTTGCAGAGTTCTATAGCTTGTAGTGTTTCAGTTACGGTGCCTATCTGGTCTGGTTTTATAAGCGCAGCAGTAGCGGCTTTTTGTTCTATGCCGTAAGCAATGCGGTCTGTGTGTGTTACAAAAAGGTCGTCGCCTACAATTTGGACACGAGATCCAAGCCGTTCTGTTAATAGCTTCCAACCTTCCCAGTCGTCTTCTGCGAGTCCATCTTCAATGGAGCAGATGGGGTAATCGTTTGCAAGTTTTTCGTAGTAGGCAACTACCTCGTGCGAGCTCTGCATTTGGCTTCCGAAATTATATCGGTTGATAGTGGGGTCATATAGGCGCGATGCGGCAACATCAAGCGCGCACAGAGCTTTGAATCCATAGAGGGCTTGAACGTTATCAATTGTTTCGCTTATAAGGTCTAAGGCTTCTTTATCGTCTGTAAAATGAGGAGCGTATCCACCTTCATCCCCAAAAACAAGCTCTTTGCCATGAAGTTTTAATGTTTTTCCAAGTTCATGAAAAATAACGGCGCCTACTTCCATGGATTGTTTAAAAGAGTCGGTTTCGACTGGAACAACTAAAAACTCTTGGATATAGAGCTCATTTTGTGCATGAACTCCGCCGTTTATCATGTTAAATAGAGGAAATGGAAGGGTAATGGATTCGGCTGAGCAGACATGACCGATGAATTCAAAGAGGCTAACATTTTCCATGTAGGCGTGTGCTCTGTATACGGCCATGCTGACGGCTAAAAGTACATTTGCCCCTAGGTGTGATTTTTCAGGAGTTCCATCTAATTCAAGTAATTGAAGGTCCATGTTGATTGCATGAGGTGGTTTCCCGACCAATTCAGGAGCAATTACTTTTTCTATGGTTTCAACGGCTTTTAGTGCTCCACGGCCCCAAAGGCGTTCGCCTCCATCATGCATAGTTCTGGCCTCGTAACTTCCTCGAGAGAGTCCGGTTGGAACCGATGCAACGATGGAGTGTCCATCTTCCATTATAATTTCGCACTGAATCGTGGGCCATCCGCGCGAGTTGTAAATTTCGCGTGCCATAAGTTTTTTAATAATCATTGATGAATCTTTCGTTTTGGGGCTGTTTTTTTTCTTACGTCTATCAGCCTACTCGACCTTTGGGTCGCTCTGCAAGGGTAGTAGGCATTAATTTAGATAGGGCTGTTAATTTAGCATTTTTTAAGGGTATTGCGTCATTATGGTTGTAGGGAGGTTTGCCACCGGGTGCAGCAATGTTAATAATGGCTTATAACCGCTGCTTTTTAAGAGTGGCGATGGTATTGTGGTTGACAGTTTGTTGTGGGTGTGTAAACTGTTTTAGCGTGAAACTACTTTGTTTTAAGATAATGTTTTCAAATAGGCTTCTCTGAAGTATTGTATTAAGTTTTTCTACCAGAGCTTGCTGTTTAAATGGAGGTGGGGGAATGTTATGAAATTTACAAGATTATTTATAGGGTTGCTTGTTTGTGTGTCTGTTTTTCAGTCTGTACACGCAATGTTTAGCCCTTTTGGTATGGGTATTCCGGATGATTTTGATTTCTCCAATCTTAGTAAGCGTGTGCCGGTAAAGCTTTTGGAGCAAGGTAGTTCTAAGGGTATTAATAAAAAAGCCATACAATCCCTAAATATAGCGCTGGTTAAAAATAGAAATGGTAGGTCTAATTCAGTACCCACACCACACAGCGAGCAAGCGCAAAAAAGCATTTTAGTAGTGGATACTGATTTTCAAAAGGAATTTTTTGAGATTACTAAGAAGGAAATTGTTAAGCTTAAGAATTTGCTCAAAGAAAAAGAAGATCTGCTCAAAGAGCAAGAACAAACAATTAATGAACAATCCGGTACGATTGTGAGGGGTTGTGATTATCTCCGTAACCAGGTTGTTCTGGCTAATAATGATAAGCAAAGCTTACAACAGCAGTTTGATCAACAAAAGTTAGTTATTAATGATTTAAACAAAGAAATTAAGAGTGGGGAGCAGGCCGTTTATGAGGTTGCGGATCGGCTTAATAAGGATAAGCAAGATTTACAACAACAGCTTAATCAACAAGAGTTAGATATTAAAAAACAGGAAGATCTTGCAAGGCAAAAATTGGAGCGCGAGTGTCGGCAGCTTTGGAATATGATCAATGCTTTAGAGATTGAAAAAGCTAATCTTGAGAATTTGTCAAAGCTTCAAGCAGAGGTGATTAAAGAGCGGCAGAATGTGCAGTTGGATTTACAGCAAAAGCTTGAAGAAGACCAGAAATTTGCCGATGAATTTAATGCAGGTTTTGTCAAGATGAATCAGCTAGCTGATCAACAGCAAGTGTTAGCTCTTATTGAACTTCAAACTCTTTCTACACAAGCAAAAAACTTGGGGACTATTTATGCGCCTCATTCAGTTGAGACGGCGTGTGCAAACCTAAAAGGATTGATTGAGCGGTGGAGTTCTTTAACGGGTGTTGACGTGGCGGCAATTTCTGTGCGCCAATTGAATGCGTGTGTGACTTATATGCGTATTGAATTGGATAAAGTAAAGCTTGATGCTGTCAAGCAAATGGAACAAGTACGTAGAGTACGTGCTAATTCGTGGCTTGGCGGACGCGCAAGAAACTGGTGTGCCAATGAGAGCGACTTGCAGCATTTTAACCGCCAGATTATCGGCGTAGAGAATGAGCTTGAGCGTCGTTTTTCACGAGGCCAGAGTAATAATCAATTTGTCAGTCCATCAATTGCAACACGCGTGTATGAAAAATTTACATTAAGAAATGCGGTCAAGGTTGCTGCTCCAGTTTTATTAGCTGCAGTTGGGTATGGTGCATACCGATGGTATTTAAAGAATAAGCCTGTTGCTATGTTAAAAGTGCCGTACGTGGATGTTGCGCCTGCATTAGCAACGGCTCCACAGGTTCTTCCATCTCCAGTGGTTAGGCATACTTATAAAACATTTTATGAGTGGCTTGATTGTGAGCGTGAGTAGGTAGTTTTTTTAAATGGATGGTTCCTTATGAAAAAATATCTGGGTTTAATCTTTGTGTGCATTGTGGCGGTGGGGCTAATTAGTCCTTTAGAAGCTGCTTCGTTGCCCCGAATAGGAATACCTTCTTCTGAACGTTTATTACCTTTAAACGGTAAGGGGGCAGAAGCCACCGATCTTATTGGACGTGATAGCTATGAGCGTTTAACGCACTGGTTTTCAGGTCTTGGTGACAATACCAAGATGATGATAACAGCTGCGGCTTTGGGTGCTGTGGGATATGCGGCAGGCATTGGGCTCATATGGTGGCTCTCTTCATCAGGTTATCAGTATCCTTTTGCAGCTCCTTATTCTCCAGTAGTGCCCCGCCCTTCAGGAGTCCCGCATCCTTTGATTGTAAATAATCCACCGGCTACTTTGCCGCCTCTTATTCCGGGGTCTGTGATGCGAGGCAGAGCGCATGGCCCTCAGCTTCCTGGAACGGTTCCTCCTATTGGGAGTCAAGCTATTGGGAATCAAGGATTTAAAATTGCGGTGAAAAAATTTGTTCAAAAAATTTTACCACCGCTGCCGCCTTATTCTGTCTCTTTGGCGAGTGGTGCTGGGCCCGATCGTCCAGTAGGGCTTTATAATTTTGGGGCTACGTGCTACCAAAATGCGGTTCTTACGATGCTTGGTTATCTGGCTCCATTGGCGAATGATTTAGCAGCTCAGCAGAGGGCCAACCATCCCCAAGGTCTTGACCCGCTTGCCCAAGAGTTTTTAAGGTTGGCAAACTACTTTAGAGCAGGGGCGCTTTCTCCTCAGACGGTTACACCGTCAAAATTTTCGCGTGAAATTGTAGTGCGTGTTTTTCGTGGGTCATGGGGACAACAGGATGCACAGGATCTTTTGAGATCTATTCTTTCTTCATTGGAAAGTGCGGGCGTTAAGGCGCATACTTTTACAGTGGGTGGAAATGTTCATTGTCCACTTTGCAACCAGACCTATAACGTGGCCGCCTGGGAGAATTCTCTTATGGCACCTTTGCTTGATAGTGGTGAACGAGCAATAAAGCGTTTGGGGGATTCTGTTTTAGCGCCAACTCAGAGTGATACAGCAAGGATATGTGGACTGTGTAATCAGCCGGGCGTGAAGACTATAACGCCCTTTTTGCAAACTCTTCCTGAGGTTTTCTTTGTGCAGCTTGAGCGTTTTAAGATATGTGCGACGCGGTTTGATAGTACTCGTCCTAATCCAGATGGATCTGTACGTAAGATAACTATAAAACAAAAACTTATGCATACCTTCACTTTCTCCGAATCGTATGATCTTTCTGTAAAGTGTGCTCCTGGGGTACTTGCCAATGGTGAGCATGCTATTTATGACCTAGCGGCTGTGGTTGTCCATCATGGCACGCTTGCGCGGGGGCATTATACCGCACGTGTTAAGTTTAAGGATCGTGCTTGGTATGAAGTCAATGATACCTTGGTGACTAAGATGAGTCCACAGAATTTACAGGACTTGCTGAATGATAATTTGGCAGGTGGGGGTCGTCGTCCAACACCTTATATCTTGGCGTATGTGCGTCGGCATCCATAGGCGAAAATTTATTTTTTAGAGTAAAAAACATGGTGGGAAATTAACTCCCACCATGTTTTTTATGTGTACATAACGTGTATGTATTATTCTTTTTTAGAGGCATCAGTTTCGGATGCATCAGCTATTAATTCTTCTGTTTGTGGCATGAGAGCAGATGCAGGAAGATATTTTTTTGCCCATTCGTCTAGGACGCCATTTACAAAGCGATAGGCATTTGCTTCGGCAAAGCATTTAGCAAGTTCAACGGCTTCATTGATGACAACCAGAGGAGGAGTTTCTTTTCTTTGGAGTTCCCATAAGGCAAACCGCATAATGAGTTTAGTGACGAGACCAAGTCGATCAAAGCGCCAATTTGATAAAAGAGGCTCAATGGTTTGATCAAGTTCATCACGATTTACGGTAATGGCTGAAGCCGTGAGAAAGACGTTGTCATGTGGCAGTATAATGTAGCCATGTTCTCGGCTAATATTCTCTGCAATTGACTCAAGGCTTACTTCGTAGTCAAGAGCTTCAACGGCATACAATAGATGAAAAATCAGAGTCCGTTGGTCTCGCTGTGTTAATTCACTGCAAGAGACGGGCATTGGATACTGTTTTCCTGACGGCTGTTCAGACACCTTAATGAACCTCTATTTATTTAAGAACACGTTCGATATATTTTCCATCGCGTGTATCGACTTTTATGATATCATCAATATTTACAAACAGGGGAACTTGTACAACAAGGCCTGTTTCAAGAGTTGCAGGTTTGGTACCGGACCCTTGGGCGGTATCACCTTTTACTCCAGGTGGAGTGTCTTCTACCTTAAGTTCCATATGCATAGGTGGAGTTATACCAAGCAGCTTTCCATTCCAATGGAGCATGACATATTCTGCTTGTTCTTTTAGATAGTCTTTGACGTCCTCTAAAAGAGCTTCTTCCATTTCAAGCTGTTCGAAGGATTCAGTATTCATAAAGACATACTTGTCGTCGTCTTTATAGAGATACTGCATGGTGTTGTATTCTAGTTTTGGCTCATCAAACTTCTCTTCAGGACGGAAGGTTTGCTCAAACATGGACTGTGAGACCATGTTTCTTAATTTTAGACGCACAAATGCGGCACCTTTACCAGGCTTCATATGAGTGTATTCAACAACCATATGGGGCTCATCGCGATAAAGGATTCTTGCACCCCGTTTACAATACGTAGCTTCTAGCATTGTCTTTCTTCCCAGATCTTTTTGCTTCTTAATCCCATTGTTAATTCTAGTGTATAGTTTTTTTGCTAAATCGTAACTGCTTTTTATAGATAATTATCGGGTTCTTTAGCCATATTTTTTGAATATAACTAAAGAGCTCGAGTTAATAGATAGCATTTAGCAAATATAGGAAGAATGCTTTATTGTTTGCCCTCAAGAAAAACACTGTTCGTGGTTTTGTTCAAGAGGCAGGCGGCTTCTTTAAAGGGGCATGCATCCATTTTATTGACGAATTCGGCGAGATCAATTTTTTGCGCTTTTAGGAAAAGTAGTAGGGGCTCGACATTTGTAGTTAAAAATTCTGAGCAAGAAGGCTTATTTTGCGAGAGGAATTTTTCTGTCCACTTTTTTACATTCTTTTTTATATCACCCTCTTTTAGAGTAATTTTACCGAGTAAAATTTGCTTGATAAAAGGCCTGAAGATTTTGCGGCAAGGGGATTCTTTGAAGGGTGAGACAAATTTTTTTGCTTCTATGAGTTTTGCCCAGAGCTCTGTCAAAAACTGATCATCGGTCTCCCATCCTGGGTGATAGCGATTTAGGGATTTTCTTATTGCTTTTAATTGCGATCCCGTATAACCGGAACATTTAACCCAAGTAAGGCAACGATCTTTAATATCTATATGCTTGTTAAATGGTTCAAACAGTTTATGGGAAGGTGATTTAAGTGTTTGACTATTAAAGTAGTCCTCATTTGTTAATTTTGACCAGACTTCTTGCACTAATTTTTTATTCTCAGCCCACCCTGGTATTAGAGCGTTTAGAGTTTGTAGTATGCGGTCTTCATTTTCCGATGTCAGAGAGCGAAGGCCGTGGAATAGGATATCGCCTTTTGAGAGAACTTCGATAAATGGCTTGAAGGCCGGATGAGTGAGATTTAAGACAGATCCATGCCAATTTAAAAGCTGCTGTATTAACTCTCTCTTGTACTCTTTGTCGTTTTCCCAACCTTTTTTTTTAGCATTTAATAGGGCAATTAGTGTGTCAGGATCTTGTGAATATCCCCATATATTTACAAATTCATCGAGATCAAATGGGACTGTTTTTGTAAGAATTTTGAAAAGCATAGAATCGGTTTCTTGAGAGATTCTTTTTAAGAAAGAGTTATGCATGATTAAATAGTTCCAAAGCTTGGGTTTGGAGAGGGATTCATCTTCTTTCATGCAGTCGAAGAGTTTGCTTAATAAATCAAGGTTTAATGTGGAGTACCAGAGCACAGGGGCAATTTCGGAGAGGGGTTTTGAGGTAGATTTAAAAAGCGGCCCAAAAAAATCAAGAGCAGGGTCTTCTACGATGTTTGTATTTTTTTTGTTTTTTGCAAAAGTCATCCAGAGAGCGTCGATAAAATTTTTATCGGATTCCCAGTTATTTTTGTGAATCTTTAAAACATCAAGAGCACTTGAGACTCCATGTTTAAGAAGAAGGCCGTTGATGATTTGTAAGAAAAGGTTAGGGTCTTTAAATCCTTTCCAGGATTTATCAACGGTATTAACAAAGTCTTTGAGGGAGTTGCTTCCAATTAACATTCGAACCAGCTCAACCGGGCTTATATTATTAATAAATTCTTTAAAAGGGGACTTTCCAGCATTTTGTGCAATTAGTTTTATAACATCTGTAGCAATATCTCCGTCTAGATATGAGATTTTGGAAAAGTCTATAAGCGTTAATATATCTTTTTGCAGTGATACACTCTTGCGGTCGGTTGCTTTCCATAGTCTAAATAGATTGTTTAATTCATTGTGTGCAAAGGGCCTAAAGAGGTTGAAGGCTGGGGTTTCTGAGTAGAAGGAGGTGGAAAAGGGGAAATCTGTCTGTTGTGCTTTTAATGATTCTAGAAGTTTTTTATAATCAAAGGCCTCTGTTGAGGAAGATTGGGTTTTTCTTTGGATGGCCGTGTGTCCGGATCCTACATTCAAAGTTATGCTGCGTGTTGCAAGGGTTTTTTTATCAGTGATAGTTATTGTTATGCTACCGAGATCTTTTTCTAAATCTTCTTTTGTTGCGGTAAAAGTAACGGTTTGTTTTTCTGAGCTGAGTAATGAGCCAAGGTCTTCAAAATTTTCTGCTTTAATCTCAAACAGATAGTTAAGCGCGGCAATAATATTTTTGATAGACGATTTAACTTCATAGAAGAGGTCTGGGTACTTGTAGGTTATGCTGCCTCGACCATTCTTGAAGTTTGGATCTGAGAGAAAAAAGTAGAGTCTTGTGCGGATATCTTGATTATTGATGTCTTCGTTTGCAACTAATTCTACAAACTTATTTATTAACGTTTTTTCTTGAAGTTTTTCAGGCAGAAGGTTTTGATGATACTTGCTATTGACCCCTGGTGAGAGGATGAGTTGGAGGATTGCCCATATTCCTGTTTCGCAACAATCGCCTATAGACACCATTTCGTTTGACGGGAGGGTGAAAGGTATATGCATCCAGTTGATAGGGTCATTTTTTTGTGCACAGACAAAAAGCAGGTCCCAGATTGACGGATTTTCAAAGGTTTGCGCACAGATGGATTTGTATATATCGCTTGTGTATGAAATTTTTTCCCATACGTCGGTTTCGATGGCATTAGGGTCTACTTTAAACCATTTCTTTTCTTCGGTGCAGGCATTGTAGAATCCTTTTATGAAATTGAGATATTCCATTCGCGTGGTGGCACGCATAACAGCTAGAGCATTAAGAAGAACAAGAGGGATGGTTTTGTCGTAGGATTGAGCGGCTCTCATGGCTTTGGTAAAGCATCCAAGTAGGTTGGCAATCTGACCTGCTGGAAGTTCTGAATCTTGTGCAAGTGTGGTGATTTTTGGTGCAGAAAGAGCGCTGTTAAAACTTGGGTTGTTTGCGTTATGTAGGATCGCGGTAATCTCTTTTTTTATGTTTTTTTGTAAAGCAAAGGCGCCGAACTTTCCTAGCGTTTCTAATGAACATTTACCGTAGAATCCATTCTTGGTCGCTAGAATAGGATCGTGGTTAGTTACTTGGTTGAACATCTGATGGGTAAGTGCAACTAGGGTATGTTTTTGATTGCCATATCGGAACAGATTAGCGACTATACCCTTTTTTGCTAGGAAGCCAATCATACCATTTAGGCAGTAGTCGGCTACAGATGCATTTTCCTTATTAACAAGAAAGTCTGTTGCTGCAAGTTGGCCCCATGTAAGAGGGTAGAGATTTTGTGCGCATATAAGGGCACTTAATAAGAAAATAGAGAATGATTTTCTAATAATAGCGTTAAGCATGATTGAACTTTCTGTTTTTATTATTTTATATATGTTTAAAATGTTTTTTTATTATAGATATATTAATTGTTTTTTGTCGATTTGTCAAATAGTAGGTTGGGCCGCGGCAACTTTAGAGAGTGTCGAAAATTTTTCTTGTTTTTATCTGCGCGTTATCTGCATACTAGTAGTGTAAGGTGTGCAGATAACATGCAGATAAGGATGATTTGGATGCCTATAAAATTTAATCTACGCTATGCAATAAGCCCTCGTATTGCTAGTGATCTAATGCGTATTGAGGGCATTAAGGCTTCGGTTGAGCATATGCCTTTAACGGTTTTAGTTCTTTCATCATTGCGTGAAACCGCACGGCTCTGTTCTATTCACTATTCGACTCAAATTGAGGGCAATCAGTTAAAAATCGATCAGGTTGAGGCTGTACTTACGGATGGTAAGGCCGTTGCGGGTCGTGCTCGCGATGAAGCTGAGGTAAAAGGGTATTATGCTGCTTTAACACGCGTTGAGAGATGGGCGTATTCCCAAGAGCCTTTGACTGAGAGATTAATTCAACAAATTCATGCCTTGGTGATGAGTGGGGTTATGAGGGGAGATGAGGGAAGAAAGAGTATAAAACCTACGCCTTATAGAGACGGGCAGAATGTTATTCGTGATGCGCAGACACGTCAGATTGTTTATCTTCCACCCGAAGCGTCCGATGTTTTTGGTCTTATGCGTAGCTTGATTGCATGGATTAAAGAGAATGAGACTGTTTTGCCAATCCCTATTGTTGCAGCCATAGCCCATTATCAGTACGTTACTATTCATCCTTATTACGACGGGAATGGACGAACGGCGCGACTGCTTGCAACTTTTATTTTGCATCGCGGAGGATATGATTTGAAAGGCATATATTCGTTGGAGGAATATTATGCGCGCAACTTAGAGGCGTATTATACGGCCTTAACAGTTGGGGCTTCGCATAATTATTATTTAGGGCGTGCTGAAGCTGATATAACTGCATGGATAGAGTATTTCATAGAGGGAATGGCTAATGCTTGTGAAAAAGTACTCAAGCAGATGGAACGTGTTGCCTTGTCTGATATTCCTGATCAATCGCCTCTGCTTCGAACTCTTGACCCAAAGCAGCGTAAAGCTCTTGAACTGTTTCGTTCTTCTACAGAAATAACTGCACGGCAGATAGGTCAACTTTTTGATTTTAAGCCACGAACTAGTGCGCAGTTATGTCAAAAATGGGTAAAGTTAGGTTTTTTAGAGATAGCCAATCCCACTAACCGCAATCGGAGTTACAGACTCAGCGCGGAGTTTAAAAATTTAGTTGAGGTGGCGGTTACTGACACAAGGGGCCGCGGCCCCTTGACCCCATAGCTTTAGCGCATTGGCGGGCGCGATAGTTCTTTGTGTAGGTGAGGGAATGTTTTTGGCGGGGAGTTTTTCAAGTGAAAAACTCCCCGCCTTGGCTCATTAATAAAAAACGAAAACTTTCGTTTTTTATTAAAAGCGAGTAGAAGAGTGAAGGGGACAGAGAAGTGGGTCCAGGGTCATCGACCCTGGCGGGCTTTAAGGGTGGAACCCTTTTCGTTACTTTATTTTTATATGGGATGCTGCAAATGATTGATCGGTTAGAAGGTGTTGTGTGTCATGTTGATGAACAGTATGTTGTGGTGCAGGCGGGAGGGATAGGTTTTTCTGTACTGGTTCCGGATGTGAGCCGATTTTCTGTTGGGCAGACGGCTTTGGTGCATGCGTATTTGCACTGGAACCAGGAGCAAGGGCCTTCATTGTTCGGTTTTCTGGATGGACGGGATCGTACGGTTTTTTTGCTTATAATTTCATGCCCTGGTGTGGGACCTAAGTTGGGATTGGCTGCGTTAAAGCAATTGTCTGCAGGTGCTTTTGTTGCTGCTATTGTTGCAGGAGACATTAAGATGCTTAGTAGCGTTAGTGGTATTGGAGCGCGGAAAGCGGAGAATATTATTGTGCACCTGAAGAATAAAGCAGCAGATTTGGTCGGCAGTGGCTTTGAGGTGGGCGCACAGGGCGCATGGGCGCGTACGTTGACTGAAGTCTCTGGAGCACTTGAAGGGTTGGGATACCAGCCTTATGAAGTTTCTAGTGCTCTTAATTTTTTAAAGGAGCGTGAGGCGCCTACTGACCCTTCGGTTGCGCCATTGTTAAAGCAAGCGCTTTCTTTTTTGTCGCGCCAACGCAGTGTATAGCCCCTTTACTTTTTATCCTTTGGTGTAGTAGGGTGGTGCGGACTGAAAGCTGGCGGCTATTTTTTCTGGGAGGGCATGTCATGGAAGGTCGTAATATTGCGAAAAGTATCTTTTGCAAGAATGTCTCTTTATGGATTAGTTTTTTAATTGTTTCAACGGTTATTTTTTCTGTGAGCGGAATGAGTCTGCCAAAGACAAGCTGCTCGGGAGCGAATACCTGTCTTTTGTGCTTAGAGGAGCTTAAGGATCCACTTAATACGTTCGAATTTTCGTGCAAGCACCGTGCACATATGTCCTGTTGCTTTGGGGCCTTGCTTCAAAAATGTCCAGGGCTTGCGGTGTATAGGGCGGAGACAAGCGGCTTGGGGTCTTTTCACTGCTTATGTTCTAAGTGTGGGAATAAAGAGGCAATTGATGCTTCTCGAGTGATTGGGGGCTGTGAATTATGGTGGCTTAAACAGGGGTTAGAGAGCCGCTTTAATAATCTTTTTGCGTTGCCGTTTTTTGTTTTTCGAAAGACGGTGGATGAGGACAAAGAAAAAGCAGCCGCGTTTTTTTGTGAGCTTAATACTTCGTTACAAAGATCCTTTTTAAAACGGTTTTTCCCGGATGAGTGTATTCCATTTTTTAAAGCTCTATGTAAGAAAAAGGGGAGTGTAATTCAGGAACAAGGAAATCTTCTTGAGGCGGTGTTAAAAATTTCTGATTGCCTTCGACCCGCGGACCGTTTTGTATTGTTACCTGAAGAAAAGCAATTAGATTATTTTGCAACTCTTTCTAGCGAAGATCAGATTGATGTGCTGTGGCTTGTTTGCAGGCGTAAGCTGTCGAGCTGGCAATCCTGTTTGAAAATGTTGTGTAAAAGAACGGATAGGTCAGCTTTAGCGGATAAGTCGTTGAAAGAATTTGTCCGGGTAGTTTTTAGTAAGTATCTGCTTCTGGAGCCCTTGGCGGTTGCTATGGAGGGTTTTGTGGATGTGAAAGAGGTTTGTGACAAAACTCTTTGTACAGAGATTTTCTCTTTATGTGAATCTAAAGCACCTATAGATCTTTCAAAACTGGATAAAGAGATCGTCAGAAAGTATATGGGGTTGCTGTGGAATACTATTGATGATGAGGTTCGAAAGCGTTGGACCTCTCATTCCTATTCATTTTTGAACTACTTTTGGGATAAATATCTTCCCGAAGAGCAGGTGGCATTGTGTAAAAAGATATTTGATCAAAGGGGTAATCTTGATGGTGCGCGCAAGGTCTTGAAGCGTTTTAGCAAGCCTCAATCATGCGAGTTTATTGCCCACGTTTTAATGGGGATTTCTGATTGGTCTGACTTAGAGCTTATTACTTCATGGAATGAGATGACGCCGTTTCAAAAAAGCCTTTACCTGACAGGCGTGTGGAAAGTGCGAGAGTTGTCAAAAGAGAAAAATTTTTTTATAAAACGCGCGCCCGAGCTTGGTCAGCAAGATCAGATTAGCTTTATGGAGAGTGTGCTTAAGAGCAAGGCTACGCTTGTGCACAAAGCCGGGATTTTGAGTCTGTTAAGTGATTTTTGGGACAGCAAGGTCCGTTTTGATTTTGCCGATAAGCTTCTTCTGCTTTTTAGTGCAGCACGGGTTAATGAGCGGATAAGTGTCTGTAAGAAATTATGGAGGCATATGGATCTTTTTGAAAAAGTTATTGAAGCGAGAATAGCTGGTGGGCTTATTGGTGAAAAGATTGAGCTTCTTGCGGTCTATTCAAACCAGGGGAGAAAGGGCGAGTGGCTATCTCTTTTTAAACAGGCTTTTGACAGCAGTAGTTCAAGTGAGAAATGTATGCTGGTCGAATCTTTCTTAAAATCCTTATCAAAAGAAGAGGTGCTCGGTTTGTATCGTGATCGAATAAAGACCGAGTGCGATAGTGAGGATATCCAGAAGTATAAGGATGTCTTGTCGCTTTTGTGAGGCTTAAATTATTTTGCGATTGCCTTTAGGCTCTGGGCAAGTTTTGTCATAATTTTGGCACTCTTTGTTTTTTCTATCTCTTCTTTAAGAGTTTTTTCTATTGCTTGCATTACGGCTAGAGCTTCTGTATTATCTGGTTCGGTTTTTAACACCTCAATTGCATCAGATGCAAGCTTTAAAGGCTTTATCATTTCGTCGAAAAGGCTTTTCGTTACGGGACTGCTCTTTCGGAGTGCATCAATATTTTTTTTAAAAAGATCTGTTGCGTGGAAATCTGCTTCTTGTGTTAATAACGTGGGACTGTCTTGTGCAATTTTTTTAACAAAGGCGGCAGCAATTTCATCAACGCCTGCGCTAATATCCCAAGGTTCTGCAAAGATTGCTAGTATTAACAGGTGCAAAATGTTTGCATTACTAACCAAATCTCCTAAATTCCAGTTTATTTTCTTTAGAGGTGCTTGGTTTTTTCCGGTAATGTAGTCGATGGCATCGGCTGCGGATTTGTTCAAGTTTTTCTTTGCATATTGAATGGCTGCAAAAATATAGCTTAGCTCAAGCTTGTTAGGGTCGCCAAAAAAATTTGTCATAATGTAGTCAATGCCATCACTAAATCCTGTGCTCGCGAAGACACATAGAAGCCTTCCTCGTTCATCTGGTATGGCGTTGGTTAAGGAGTTTTTTGCAGTTTCTGTTGTGAACCATTCTTTAGTTAACGCATTGTTTTCAAAGAGTTTCATAAAAAGTTCAGTGGCTTTATTTATAAATTCCTGATCGTCATGACTTTTTTTCTGTTCAGCAAGAAATGCGTGTTGATATAGCGATTCGGTTGCCTGAAATGCTTGGGTGAATGTGTTTAGATCGATCGCATTATTGGCAGCAGCCCTTGCTGAGACTTCTAGGGTGTTGAGATCAACGGGTAAAAGCATGGTTCCGTGCATTAGGCATAGGGCCAGAACTCCAAGAAATAAGGTGCGCATGGTGGTTTTTTCCTTTATTAAAATCGTGTTTCCGTTTTCATAAAAAGGGTATAAAAAAGGTGGTTTTACATGCAAGGGAAAGAGTGTTTTTATTTTGTAATTTTGAACAAACCTTGTTTTTTGTACATGTCACCCCAAATTTGTGTTTGCTTTTTGTACATATTTGATAGAAAAAGAGTCGGTTTTTTGTACATTTTTATGTTTGTGTTGGATTTAAGCCTTTTTTAATGCAGGCCACTTTGTTGTGCGGTATAACTGGAAAATGGTAGGGTGAAGGTGTGACCATTTTGGGGGATTAAACCATGGGGCATTTAGATGCGTTATGGTGCATTAATAATATTTGTGCTTGGGCTTGGGGGTATGGTTGGTGAGGGTAATGGAGGTAATGGAGGGAGTGGAGGGAGTGGAGTGTGTAAGGGTGTTGATAAAGAATTGGAAGCGCTGGCTGCGGCATTAAAAGAGATTCCATCGCCTACTTATGGAGCTGCTCTTATGTTAAAAGTGGCTGACGAGGATGCCTTTGAAGCAAAAAATAATATTTACTTTGGCGTGAAAAATTTGCATGTGACCATTGGCTTTCTTGAAATGAAGGATGAAGAGGCGCTTAAAAAGGCATTAATGCTTGGTAAGGGTTTTCTGGAGCAGGAATTAAAGAAAGGAGTGTACAACTTTTGTATTGAAAAATGTGAACCAAAATTTGGAAAAGTTACGGTTTTTACGCCTACAAAAAAAACAGAAAATTTACTTAAAAAATTGAATCTGTCGCTTGAACAAAATCTTGCACAGAGCGGTATTAAGCTTAATCCGCAAACACAGAGTTCTGCCTATATTCCCCATATGACGATCGTGTTCAAAGTGCTTGATCCAAATGCAGTGTCTGATATAAATCAAAAATTGCAAAATAAGATCTGTTGTTTAGCGTTTGATAGCGTGGAGTCTTCTAAGATCAAGAAAATGTAAAATTGGCTTATTGCCAGCGGTTCCAGTCAGACATTGACAAATTAAGAATATTAGTAGAATATTATTCAATATAAAATATTGATATTTTTTTTAAATAATATTCTAGGTTTTGGTTTATGAAAAACATAACTTGTGCTAAAAAGTTTTTTGCTTTTATTGTGGTTGCCCTCTGTTCGCAGCAGCTGGTTGCAACGGTTCTTATTGATTTGATTGAGAAGAAGGATGTGCAGGGGGTTAAAAGCCTTTTGGAACCGAATTTTGTTGTTTCTTGGTTTTATAAGAGTCCTGATGTTAATGAGAAAGATAGCGAGGGGTCTACTGCATTGCATTGGGCTTGTAAAAAAGGCTTGATGGATACCATAAAGCTTCTTCTTGAAAAAGGTGCAAATATTAAGGCGGTTGATAAGAGTGGTAAAAAACCATTTGACTTACTGGGGAGCAAGGGAACGGCGCAGCAGCGAACTGAGCTTTGTATGTTGTTGTTGAAGAGCGGTAAAAAAGTTGTCGAAATTTGGTCGATTTTTGAGCATGGAATTGATCCAAAAATGTATGATGCAGACGGAAATACCTTCCTTCACTTGGCGTGTCAGGCAGGAGATTTTAAAATAGTAACGCTTCTTATTGCACAAGGATCAGACGTTAGTGTCAAAAATAAGAAGCAACAGACTTCTGTTGACCTTTTGGGTGTGCAGGGATCTGCTAAGGAGCGCGCAGAGCTTTGTTTGTCTTTGTTTGCACGAAATTGTAAAGACTTCAAACCTCAGATAGAGCAGATAATAAAGGGTGGGGTTGATGTAAAGGTGAAGGATTCTCAGAAAAGATCCGTGTTACATTGGGTTTGCAAATATGGCTATCTTGATGCAATAAAAATGTGCATGGATCATGAGGCGGATATTCATGCAAAAGACTCTGCTGGGGACACTCCTTTTGATTTCCTAGAAAAAAACCAGCGCACTGAGCTTTGTATTTGGCTTTTGAAAACCGGTAAAAAAAGTGACGAGATCTACACGCTTTTGAAGTATGATATCGATGTAAAAATGTACGATGCTGACGAAAATACTTTACTTCACTTTGCATGCCAGAGGGGAAATTTTGAATTAGTAAACTTTCTTATTGAAAAAGGCGCGGATGTTAGTGCAAAAAATAAGAATAAGCAGACTCCTGTTGAACTTTTAGGAGCGCAGGGATCTTCTACGGAGCGAACAGAGCTTTGTTTGTCTATATTGGCACGAAATTGTAAAGACTTTAAACCTCAGGTAGAGCAGTTAATAAAGGGTGGGGTTGATGTTAATGCAAAGGATGCGCAGGGAAGGTCATTGTTACATTGGGTATGTAAAAGTGGTTATCTTGATGCAATAAAAGTATGCCTAGATGTGAAAGCGGATGTCGATTCAACAGATTTTGATAATTATACCCCTTTACATCTAGCGTGTGCGCAAGAGAATCTTAAGGTAGTAAAGATTCTTGTCGAAAAAGGTATCGCAATTAATGCCAAAACACTATTGAATGGTCATACACCATTGCATGATGCGTGTCACCATGGTTTTGCTGATATAGTGGAGTTTCTTTTGGTAAATGGCGCTAGTGTTAACATTCAAGATAAGCATGATGAAACGCCTTTGCATTGGGCGTGTCAGTCTGGATGTCTTAATGTGGTGAAAGTATTGATAGAAAAAGGTGCTAGATTTGATATTAAGGGGAAGGATGGGAAACTCCCTTTTGATCTTTTAGAACAAAAGCAACGTACTGAGTTATGTGGGTTACTTATAAAACATGGAAAACAAAAGGCCGTTGATTCTGTGCAAGATTTGATCAAAAGAGGGGTTGATCTTACCAAGCAGGACGGTGAGGGGTGTACTCTTTTACATTTTGTGAATAGTTGCTTTATTGATAGTGCTAACCTTCTAATAGAACAAGGGGCTAATATTGAGGCAAAAGATGGCCAGGGAGAGTCACCTCTATTTGCTGCGTGTAAAAATGGCTGCTTTGATGCGGTTAAGTTTTTTATAACAAAGGGTGCTGATGTTAATACAAAAAATAAGGCTGGCGATACCCCTTTGCTTTGGGCATATAAAAATGGCGGTTTTGGCTTAGGAACACTTCTCATTGAAAATGGTGCTAGTATTGCTGCAATTGATAAGGACGGCAAGGGGCCTATTGAGGTGTTGGCTACTCAAGACTGTGCGCCGCAATATCGTCCTGGGTTGTTAATGTTGCTTATAAAGAAGGGCTGTAGAGATACTTCCCGTCTTAAGGCGTTGCTCTCACATAATGATTTTGATATTAATGCACCGGATATTAATGGCAATACCGCTTTGCATTATGCGTGTGAAGCTGGTTATTTTGATGTTATAAAATTTCTGGTCAAAGAAGGTGCTAACTTTGACGTTAAAAATGATGATGAAAAGAGCCCTATCGATCTGTTGGGCGTCAAGGGGACTCTTTGTCAGCGTACAGAGCTCTTTTTCCTATTGTGTGCAAGGGAAAATGGTTGTGCTTTAATGAAGTTGGTTGATGGCGGGATCGACGTAGGAGTGTGCGACGGTGATGGGAAGACAGTTCTGCATCATGCTTGCCAGGATTCCTTTTTGACGTTTTTGTGGTTTGAAATAGGTTTGCTAAAAAAATTTATTGAACAAGGGGCTGATATTGAGGCAAAAGATGGCCAGGGAGAGTCACCTCTATTTGCTGCGTGTAAAAATGGCTGTTTTGATGCGGTTAAGTTTTTTATAACAAAGGGTGCTGATGTTAATACAAAAAATAAGGCTGGCGATACCCCTTTAATGTTGGCATGCAAGAAGGGCCAGCTTCAAGTGGCCAGATATTTAATTGAGCACGGTGCTAAAGCTTGCATGGAAGATAAAGACGGCCATAGCCCAATTGACCTTTTGGGTGAGCAAGGTACGCCCAGAGAGCGTGCAAAAATTTGTTTGTCGTTATGTGCACTAGGTGGCGACGGCATTGAAAATGAAATAAAAAGGATGATTCAAGTAAAGAAGCTGGTTAAAGACGGAGTTGATCTTGAGGTAACTGGTTTTGAAGGGGGTACTCTTTTGCATTATGCATCGGGTAATGGGTATCTTGATTTAGTGAAACTTCTAGTCGAGAAAGGTGTCAATGTTAATCAAAAGGACAAGCATAATGCGACGCCTTTGTGTTGGGCATGTGCTTCAGGTTATTTTGGTATAGTAAAGTTTCTAGTTGAAAAAGGTGCTGACGTAAATGCAAAAGCTCTTGGGGGGGAAACTCCTCTTAGTTTAGTGTGGGATTCAAAGTCTATTAAAATAGAAGATCGAATTAAGATTGCGCTGTTTTTATTTGAGAATGGGGCTGCAGGAAGTACGCAAGACAGCGGCTCTAAACCGATTATTGAGACTCTTTGCCTTTATTTAAACAAAGAGCAATGTACAAAGCTTTTCGTTTCCTTAGTTAAAAGAACTAATGAAGATACTTTTTCACAGATAAAGTTTTTGGCGTTTAATGGCAAGTTAGGTACAAACTTTAAAGATGAACATGATAAAACTCTTCTTCATTTAGTCTGCCAGCGCGGTTGGTTTGATCCGGCAAGAATTCTTATCAATAAAGGGTGTGATGTTAATGCAAAGGATCTTTGCGGTAATACGCCCCTTTATGGAGCCTGTTGTGGAGGATATGCTGAGATAGCGAAGCTTCTTATAGAAAAGGGTGCTGAGGTTTATGTTAAAAATTTGGAAGGCACAATTCCACTTGATATTTTAAGGGGGAAAATAACGCCTAAGGAGCGCGCAGAACTTTGTTTAGTATTGTTCAAGAAGAATGGTGTATTGCATAAGTCTTTAATAAAACGGATAATCCAAGACGGGGCGGATATTAATGTTAAAGATGATAATGATGGCTCTACGCTTTTACATTGGGCTTGTTCACAGGGGTGCTTATCTCTCGCAAACTTTCTTCTTGAGAAAGGTGCGAATATTGAGGCGAACGATATTGACCTTGACACACCGTTGATGTTGGCGCGCAAGAAGAAAAATTTTGAATTGGTAAGATTTCTTCTTGAAAAAGGTGCTTGTGGCAATGCGCAAAACATTTATAGGGAGTCACCATTTACTTATTCTGATGGTGAGAGTAGCCATTACTACCGTGTTTACAGCGATTCTGCGGCTGATGGCGGCTACACTCTATTTCACCAGGCTTGCGAGATGGGTGATTACAATTTGGTAAAGCTTTTAATTGAAAGAGGCGTTAATGTTAATATTAAGAATTTTACGGGTTGGACTCCTTTACATGTAGCGGCTAAGAAGGGTTGTTTTGGTATAGTCAAACTGCTTCTTGAAAGAGGCGCCAATGTTAATATTGAGAGTTTTACGAATTGGACCCCTTTGCATGTAGCGGCTAAGAATGGTTGTTTTGATACAGTCAAACTGCTTCTTGAAAAAGGTGCAAATATTAGTGCCAAGAACAATTGGGGGCACACACCTCTGGAGCTAGTGAATATTCAGAAACAGGGTGATATTGCAGATCTCCTTATTGATAAAGCTGCTGATAATACACCTCTGAATCACGCGTTATTTACCGGTTGCTTTGAAGAGGCGAAGTTACTAATAAGTAAGGGTGCTGAGTTGGCTAACTGTAGTGGTCTTCGGGCTGAAGCATTTAGCTCTAGTGAGCGAGTTGAATTATGTGCTTGGGCCATTAAGTATGGGTATAAAGACAGTGCAAAATTAGTAAAGATGCTTTTGGCTAAAAGTGAAGCTATCAATACATGCGATAGTCGTAGACGAACTGTTTTGCATTGGGCTAGCTGCTGCAACTTGCCGGATATTGTAAAGTTTCTTATAGACAAAGGGGCAGAGGTTAATACTTACGATGGCGCGGATCATACTCCTCTACATGATGCGTGTTATAATGGCCACGTTGAAGTTGTTAAACTTCTTGCAAATTCTGGGTCTGCGAAATTTGACCTAGGTACAGCTTGGGGCGCCTTGCCCCTTCATTTAGCATGCCATAACGGTAATCCCGAGATCGTTAAATTGTTAGTAAATAAGGGATCGTTGGTTGGCGCCAGAGACAACGACCTTTATACGCCGTTGCATTGTGCGTGTCGGTGGCACAATTTACAGGCTGCGCTTTTTTTAATTGAAGTGTGGCCATACTATGGCCTTTATGATAAAAACAACGTGGGGATGATGCCATTTGACTATCTTTCTTCAGAAGAACGCTCATGGCTTTTGATATCTCTTCTCATGCATAAAAATAAAAATTCTAAGGTCCAAGAAGATCTTGTCAAAATGGGTATTGATAGTAAGGCTGTTGATAAGGACGGTAACTCCTTGCTCCACTGGGCCTGTAGAAATGGTTCGGCTGATTTAGTTAAACTTCTTATTACAAATGGTGTGCTTGTTGATGTTAAGGGATGGCACAATAGTACTCCACTTCATTGGGCGTGTTTCCATGGTTCTTTGGAGAACGTGAAAGTTCTTGTTGAACAAGGAGCTACGGTTAATACTATGACAGAAGATGGACAAACTCCTTTGCACTGGGCTTGTCATAGGGATTGTAACGATATTGTAAAGCTTCTTCTTGCAAAAGGTGCTGATATTAATATAAAAGATGCGGATGACAAAATTCCCTTTGATTACTTTACTCTTGAACGGCGTACGCAGCTTTTGACATCCATGATGAGCGCACAGGATAAGGATTTTAACATTCAAGAAAATCTGGTTGAATCGGGGGTTGATACCAAAACGAAGGTTTTGAATGGTTCAACCTTGCTTCATCATGCGTCAGGGATTGGTAGTCTTAAGTTAGCAAAACTTCTTATTGCAAAAGGGGCTGATGTTAATGCTAGCAACCGTTATAACAAGACTCCTCTGCGCGTTGCATGTTCATGTGGGCAGGGCGACATGGTAAAGCTTCTAAGAAAAAACGGCGGATTGTTTATGAAGAATGGTTTTTGAGTTTTTCGAACAAACTAATAGATCTATTTTTTGATTGTGCCTCGCTGGCTTTTGGGTCAGCGAGGCTATTTTTGTGTATCTTTTTCTTGCTTTGCAAAGTGAGGAGAGGTTTGTGAAAGGGATTGATTACATCCTTTGTGGCAGTTGACTCAATACCTCTCTTGAATCAAGAGGAAGTGTGCCAACCATCTCCTGCATATTGTGTTGAGCTCGCTCAAAACCTTGTTTTACGATGAGATCGATAAAGTCCATGGGCTTGATACCAATTTCCGCAGCTTGGTGGAATAGGCAGGTTGCAGGAGTTAAACCGGGTAAGGTATTTATTTCAATAATAACTACGCGCTCTTTACCTGTTTTGCTTTGATTGCTTGATTGGTAAAAACAGTCGATGCGAACATACCCTTTGCAGCCTACCGTTTTAAAGACCTCTTCTGCGGTCTTTTGAACCAGTTGTATGGCGGCTGGAGGTAAATTTGCAGGGGTTTGGTTTTCGCCTGCTCCGGGTAGGAATTTCTCTTCTATAGTGAGAATGCCTTTTGCTGCAATAGATTGACTTGGGGGGAGAGCATAAGGCTTGTCGTTGCCTATTACCCCAATGGTGACTTCGGTTCCTTCAATCAACTCTTCAACCAACGCAAACTCTTTGCTTTCAAAGATCTTTTTAAGTGCAGCCTCAAATTCAACTTGATTGTCAGCACGCTGGACGAGTACGCTGCACCCATCATCGTGGGGTTTTAAAACGACTGGAAACCCAAGTGGGCAGGGTAGTGATTCGCAGTTTATAGCCGTTGCTCTGTTGATGAGAACATGCTGTGGAATGGCAAAGCCACAGGAATCAAGTAGCTCATTGGTACGGTATTTATCCATGCAGAGTGCGCTGGCTAGCACGGGTGAACCATTGTATGGCAAACCGAGCATTTCAAGCGTGCCTTGGACGCATCCGTTTTCACCTTTTCCGCCATGAAGTCCGATGAATATAAAATCAAACAGCTCGGGCAATTTGTGCCACGGAATGTGGGTTGTTGGATCTAGTAGTTCTTCAATTTCATCCGTTTTATTGCGTACCAAAAGACGCTGACTTAAAGTAAAAATCTCATCCTTGCTGCTTATAAAAAGCGGGGTAGTTTCATAATGGTGCGGTGAGAGTTTGTAACATACATTGCGGCCTGATTCTAAAGAGATCTCTTTTTCGTTGGAAGAGCCTCCTAGAAGAACCCCTACACGAATCTTTTTTTCTGGCGCTTTCATTGAATCTGTATCCATTTTTTTATTTTTTTCATTGAGTACAGCCCCTAGGCGGTACGCATGCAATTCAGTTTCAATAAGGTGGTTGATAAAACCCGTATGTGTCATATCTACTTCTGCAGCCTGCAGGAAAGCGTAACTTGACGGACTCATACCTGAAAAACTATTAGGGTCTGTGATGGCAACAGAACCATCGTTGAGCAAAAAGCCGTCAATTCGTCCTAAGTTTGAAAAGCCCAGTACATTCATAACCTGCACTGCAGCTTCTTGTATGGCGCGTATCTCATGGGGCATGCATCGAGCAGGTGTATGCTTTTCTGCACGTCCTGGCATGTATTTTTGGTCATAATCAAAAAGGGCAGAATTTTTTTCCACCACTATTTCAGTGGGTGGCAAGGGAAGAAAATTACTCGTCTTTATGTCAGTTATAACAATGCAAGAAAATTCCATGCCCTCAAGTGTTTCTTCAACTATAACGGATTGAATCTTTTGTGGAGCAACAAAGCATGCTTTATGAACCGCTGTAAGAAGCTCTTGTAGATTATTAACCTTGGATACCCCTAAGCTAGAACCTTCATTTACTGGTTTTACTATAAGGGGGTACGAGAGGTTTTCTTTTCTTAGGCGCTCTTCTAGTAGTACAGCGCCCTTATCTAATTCACGAATTTCATAGGGATATAACGTTATGCCTAGTGGCACTCTAATTTTTGCGGCTTTTAGGAATTCTTTCTGCAAAGATTTATCCATGCCAAGCGAACTTGCAAGTACTTTAGAGCCAAAATAAGGGATCCCCAAAACTTCTAAAAACCCTTGTATACACCCATCTTCACCATAACGACCATGCATGGCGATAAACGCAAAATCTATGCGTGTTTTTAGATCATCCCATGACAGAGGTTCGGCCTCTGAGGCTAACCGATGTTCAAAGTCTGCGATTTTGCCACGATGCAAAAATCTCCAGGGAAGAATAAATAGTTGCCCGGTTGCAGTCTGGAAAATAGGCAGTAGATCGTAACGTGAGGTATCTAAATGGTCACTTATGGTGCGGCCTGAGTTGAGCGAAACTTCGCGCTCGATCGACTTGCCACCCATAAAGATCCCAACTCGTAATGGGTGCATGAAAGTTGACCTTTCAGTATCAATAGATAAGTTATGAGGTTAAAAGTATATTCACTTGTAAGTGTACCATGATTTTTATTTTAACTCTAAAACTTGGGGGAAATATGGGGAAAAAAGAAGGACTGTCATCTTATGGACTTTTATGGATAGATATGGAGATGACAGGGCTTGATTCATCCCGCGATGTTATTCTAGAAGTGGCTGCTGTAGCTACTGATCTGCAGCTTAAAAACATACAAGAAGGCCCCTCTTTGGTCGTTCATCAGCCTGAAGAAAAGCTTGCTCTCATGGATGCGTGGTGCCAGGAGCACCACGCAGCGTCGGGGCTTGTAGATTCTGTGCGAGCATCCAAGCTTACCGTGGAACAGGCAGAAGATCTTTTACTCGCCTTTGTCCAGGAGTATTGCTCGCATGATCGTCTTCTATTTGCCGGGAATACGGTCTACCAGGATAGAGCTTTTTTGGCACGTTATATGCCGCGCTTGAATGCCAAAGGACACTATCGCCTTGTGGATGTGTCGTCGATAAAAGAGCTTGTGGTTGTATGGTACAAGAATGACCCCATGGCCCACTTTAAAAAAGGCAAAGCACATCGTGCGCTTACGGATGTTTACGAGTCTATAGAGGAGCTTAGACATTATCGACAGAATTTTTTTGTATGAATCTTTAGGGGGCTGCTTTTAGCCATTTTTCAAGAGTCAGTTCTTTCAGGAAATAAAAAATTGTGGTAAGATGGTACACATTGGTTTAGCTTTGCGAATAGTCTTCTTGTATTGTGTACTATGTTACCATGCGTATGTGCTATAAAATTAATGGCATCTAGAGCACGTTATTTCTTGATAAAATGGATGGAGGAGATTCGGTGAAAAAGATTTCTTTGCCCCTTTTCTTGTGGGTATTTACGGTTTTAGGTGCGTCCTGTTTTTCGCCTATAGAGGCAATTACTGGTGCACAGGTTTTGTCTTATGGTAAGCAGACTGTTTTTTCTGCGTGCAATAAAGTTGTTGCTGTCCCTAAGTCTATAGGGTCTGCCCTATGGAGTAGAGCGTATAATGGGGCGGTTGGGTTTAAATCGAGAGCTGGCAGAGTGGCGGCTTTTTCACGTAGCCATCCTTATTTAACGTTAATGGGGCTTGGGGTAGCAGGAGTTGCTTCGTTAGTTATTACTCGAGTAACGGGATTTTCAAGCTTTATGGAACGTTCATATTATGGGGGACAGTCTTGTTTACTCCATAATGCCGCGTTTAAGGGCGACGTGAACGCTTTGAGGATTTTGCTTTTACTTGGCCTTGATGTAAATAGTAAGGATATTTTTGGTCGTACGCCGCTACACTGTGCCATTTTGGCCAATAGTAAGAATGCGGTCAAATTTTTAATGCAAGCAGGTGCCGATATTGATAAGGCCGATCATGCGGGCGATCTACCTTTGCACTATGCCGTCAGAAAAGGACATCAAGATATTCTTGATTGGTTTGCTTCAAGTTATAATGATGTAAACGCATGGTATTATAAATTGTGTCAGCGGCAGAAGAGAGGCGAACGGCTTATGGTTGTACAGCTTGCTCTTTTGGAAGGTAATTCACAGCTGTTTGACCAGGTGTTTCAACGTCGTGTTCAGGATCAAAACTTGTTTTTAGGAATGGGTGGCGATGTGCCTAGACCTCTGTTAAATTATTGTGCTGAGATGGGGTATAAAGATGCGGTAGTAAATCTTTTGAGTAAAATCAATTCTCCACCACAGGATACAGACTCTCTTGGACGAAATGCATTCTTTTATGCAGTTATTAATGGGCATTTTGATATAGCCGATATATTAATTCAGTACGGAGGTGTTGCTGCGCAGGCGTGGATGGGTGCAGTCGATACTTTAGGCAAAACTGTTTTGCATGAGGCGTTTGCACAAGGAAATATAGCGGCTATTGAGTATCTGTTGAGCAAAGATGACAATGGTATGCCTAGTCTTTTGGTTCGGGATCCCAACGGAGTGTTTCCTATTACCAATGCGCTTTTGTCAGGCTTTGATAGCGTTGTTAGGCAGACTTTGAAGAGTATAAAAACAGTAAATCCTTCCCTTATAAAGAATTTGTTTTTCGGAGCCGTTTGCCACGGTAAAAACATAGAGCTTGTGCAATTTTTGCTGGATCAGAAATTTGTGAAGTTGGGTGTGAAAAACGATCAGGGTGATACCGCGTGGGATTTAGCAGTAAAGAATGGACACCTGGACGAGATGAAGTTATTGGTTAGCAAGGGTGTTGATATTAATAAAGTCGATGCTTTTGGGAACTCCTATCTTTTGTTATATGTGACTCACTATAATACGACAGCAGTGCACTCTCTTCTTGAATTGGGTGCGGATCCAAATATAGCAAATAAAAAGGGGCAAACCCCTATTCTTGAAGCAATTGATCAAAAAAAAGCTGATTTGGTCGAAGAATTGGTTAAAAAAGGTGCGGATCTCTGTTACAAAAATCAGGCGGGCGAAACACCCCTATCGTTGGCTATTTCTACTCTGCCTAAATGTAGTTATGGGTGCCCACATGCAAATTTGAATTGCGCGTTAGGCGCGGTGTTTAATCTGGTGGCTCATGGGGCTGATTTAAACCAACCATGTGGTCCTAATGATGAGTTTCTTCCGGCTTGCATGATATTGAGAAAAAAACTGCTTGCGAGCAAGGCAGATGTTGTTAAGTTTTTTGGGCCTCATGCAAATGGCATGCGCATTAAAATTAATCTCGTGGAGAATGGCTCTGGTGAAACTCCGTTGCATTGTGCTATTGAAAGGAATGATGAAGATGCAATAGAATGCTTACTGGAGCACAATCGCCTTATTTCTGCTTTTCTTAATATTCAGGACAAAAAGGGTCGAACCCCACTCCATTGGGCAGTTTCTTCGGGTTGGCTGATAAAATTAGATGATCGTTTAGAACGTGTTAAAAAACTTGTGAAGCTTGGTGCGTGCTGCAATATTAAAGATGCAGAGGGCCATTATCCAGTTGATCTGGCTCAAGATGAAGAGATCAAGCAGATAGTGAAACTACCTGCTTGATGGTGGTACGTAAAATCTGATTTAGACTAGTTCGTTTTTGTAAACGATATATCCAAGATTATGGTAAGGAAGGCGATAGAGACTATTTGAAGCTATCGCTTTTTTAAAGAACGCAATAGCATCTTTGGTCTTCCCTTCTAAATAAAGAGCACATCCTAAATCATTTAACGATGCGAAATTCTGAGCGTTTAATTCTAGTGCTTTGTGGAAATAATGCATGGCTTCTTCAAGTTGTCCGCGATCGTACGATACAGAGCCTAAGTTGTGGAAGGCGTAGTCAAAAGTTTTGTCTAATTCTGTTGCTTTGAGAAAGTATTCGTGTGCTTTATCAAATTCTCCAAGGTGCATGTGTGCGATGCCAAGGTTGTTTAAAATAGGTGCACTGGTTGGATTAGTGACGGTGGCTTTTTCTAGGTATTCTTTTGCTTGTGCATGGAGATTGTGGGCAAGGAAAAGGGTGCCTAAGTTATAGAAAGCTCCGGTGCATTGGGGGTTAATTTCTGATGCTTTCTTTAAAAAATTAATGCCCTCTTGAACGGCTCCCTGTGCAGACAAAATTGCACCCATATTATTTAACAGTTCTGCCGATTCTGGGCTCTCTTCAAGGGCTTTTTTATAGGCTTCGGTTGTTTTTTCTATATCATGTTGTTCAAAGAAGCGATTTGCACTTTCTAAAAATTCTTCCGCTTTTTTAGAGGCTTTCTGGGCTTTGTTGTAGTAAATGTACGGCGTAGTTAATGTTGTGGTCATTAACTGTTTTTTCTCTTCAGCTCTTTGTGCCATTTTTAGTCCTTTGTCAGGTTAGACCTGTTTCATGTTAAGTCTGTTTATATCCATTTGGATGTTACTGTTTTTTAGGTTAACTGACTTTTAAGGGATTTAATAGTTTTTCAAATTATTGATTTTACAGCCTTTTTTTTTGTAGGTTGTGGGGTGAACTTGATACCGTGTGCATCAGACTACTTTTAACGCGGAGGAATGCGCAATGATAAGGCTTTTTGCGGGCATTTTAGTCGTGATTTTTGGGGGGATTTTTAATGGTGAATTGGCGGGATCTTTTTGTAGCAAACAGAGTCAAGGTATTTCGCCATTTTTAGAGGAAATGGCTGCTACTTATTTAAATTGCAAGACCAATGAATTAAATAAACAGGTCTGGCCGAAAGAGCTTGACGGGCAAGTTTTTGGAAAGGGCTTAGCTCTAATAAGGCAGCTTGAGGAATCAACGCTATCAGAAGGAGAGGCTTTTGTTGCACTTAGGAAGCTTTTTAAGCGAGGGGATATCTCAGGAGGCTTGTTAAAGGCTATTGCTCTTACTCGTTCTAAACGCGATAAAAAGCTTGATAAAGAAGCTCTCTATGCGGGTGGGGAGTGTTGTTTTTTTAAAGCATTGCTGGACAGCTTTATTCTTACCGCTCCAAAGGGTGCTGTTTCGAAAGATTTTTCTGGGGGGCTTGCAGAAATTTTACCTCTAGTTTTGAAGGGGAAATGGGGAATAAGGAAATTTTCTGATCTGCCGTCATTTAGGGATGAAACAATGTATCAGATTGTTCCTGTCGGGCAAGATCTTGTCTTTGATGCTTATTCAACCTGTGTTGCTTTTCGCAAGGGAAAAGGAAAGTTGGGGATCTTTGATATAGTTGCGCGTAAACCTCTGTTTCTTGATATACCTTCGGTGAAAAAATTTGTTTTATCTGGCAACGGTCGGCGGCTTGCTGTGCAGACTGCGGATGGTGAGCTGACGGTTCGGACGCTATTCCCCTTATCTGTGGTTAAGGTTGGAAAGAGTGATCTTGTTGAGGGCTTGTTTCTTAATAAGGTTGGGGATAGGTTGTTGACCGTTGGTTTAGATAAGAGCATAAGAATTTTTAACCTTGCTACACAAAAATGGATGGAGTTTTGTTATTTTTCAGCTTTTGACGTGAGCCCTGGAGGGGAATTTTTTGTACATGACGATGAGGAAGGTTATATCTACATACGTTCAGTAAATGATGGAAGCTCAGTGACGTTTAAAGTAGATTTTCCCCTTGATTTTTCAACCAGTATGGAAAAAGTTCAAGATAATATTAAGAAGGGTGATCCACTAATCACATCACCTCTTTTTCTCTCGGCAAAAGATTTCTTACAGCCAAGTATGGCGGTATCGTCGGATGGAAAGTATGTTGCGTTTTTAACATCGCACAAGGTTATTGTAAAAAAATTGAATTGGTCCGCGGAGCAAAAGGTTTCTGATTGTGCATGTTTGAAGTTAAAGGACGCGGAGGTTGATAGTCTTGTCTTTTCTCCGGGCGGAAATTTTTTAGTGCTGGAGCTAAAGTCCTCTAATTCAATGAAAGGGCGCGAAGTCTGGGTGTGGGGTTTTAAGACAGAGGTGGAGCCTGCTCTTAAATTAGAAACAGGATTGTGTAAAAACAGTGGGAAATCCTTTGAATATATTGATTTTAGTTCAAATGATGAGTTGGTTGCGATAAACAAACGAGGGTGGATTGCTGTTTTTGATACAGGTACACAGGAGTTAGTTTCCAAGCGTTTTCTTGGTGAGGATGCGCTCGAAGTTAGGTTTTTGGCAGGATTTTTTCCCCTGATGGTTGGAGGTATTTATTCCAAACTATCACATAAGACTTTACTCCAGATTTTTAGGCAATCTGATTTAATTTCTGTAAGGGCCTACGCATTAGTTAAGGCTCTTATGCATTCGTCAGGAGTGGTTCATTTTTGCAAGACCAGTCGTAGTGAGTGTGATGTTCTTTTAAAAGTCGTTAATGACATAGCCAAAGAGCTTGAAAAAACGGATTTCTCTTACAGGATCAATTTTTCGATTGGATCTAAGGGGTCGGTTGATGATATTGGAGCTGAGGATAAGGTTTTTCAAGTTACGATATGGGTTTCGTCAAAAGAAAGTGTGAAGCCTGTGGAATTGTTGTAACGAGGGCTATTATTCAGTGCAATAGAGATGGTGGATCTAGGAGAGTTTGTGATGAATGCTTTAATTGTGAATTTTGGGAAGTGGGTTCAGCAGGTGTTTTTTGGTCTGATGTCAGTTATAAGTCTTTGTGCGTTAGGAGCAGGGCCCACTGAAAGCGAAATTTTTAGAAACTTGGCGCAGAGTTTGCGAGAGATAGCCTTGACAGAAATGGTTCCTATGGCGCCCGCCTATGGAGTGCCTAAGCCTATAAAAAAACCTTTTCCACTCATTATTATTCCGCCAACGTCTAAAGAAATTATTGGTGAATATTTTGAGCAACCGACGGCTTTTAAGCCGAATGCCTTTGCTGCATGGGGTCTTATAATGCTGTTGGATGAGGATGAGATGTATACTGGGCAGTTGGCCATAACCGAGAGCTTGCATGCTGCATTAGAACAGGCGGTTGCGCCCATTTTAACTACTGGGGCCTTGTTGTTCAATTTTTTTTATAAAAAAGGGTTAACTGCAGGATCATTTGCCTATTCGGGCCGTGATTTTGACTATACCAAATGGGTGGTATTTGAGGTGCCATTATCTGATCCTACCCCGTTTAAGGATTCTGAAGAAAAACAATGGAAGTTGAAAAAAACAACTCTTTATCTATTGATTCCTAAGTTAGTTCATGGGTTGGGAGGTGCGTTTGATTCTTACGTGAGGCCATTTGTGGGATTTTCTAATTTAGCGCTTAATCTGGGCTTGAAGATTGATACGTTAAATCAGATTCCTCTAAAAAATTTACAAGCCTATCAAAATTTTAAACAACGGCAATTGAATGATTTTGGAGCGGCTCCTGAAAGTAACTTAACTCAACGGTCTGCGGTAGTTTCTCGAGCTATTCGAACAGCATTGTGCAGGAAAGAGGTGGTGGACGAGGAGGTTTGGGTTACCAAAGAGGTACTGGACAATAAAAAGAAACTGATTTCGACTACCTTGGAAAAGAAGAAGAGAAAAGTTGAGCAGTGGAGAAGTTCGATTTTTATTACGCCTCACGAGTTTGAAATTGAGTCATTGCGACGCAAGAAACTTAATGATGCTACGAGTTTTCCTGTTCCTTCATGGGCGATTGTGATGATGGGGCATGGTTCTACGTTTGTGTCATTTGATTCGGCGATTAAGAGTGCACAAAAACAGCTTGAAAATCTGTTTGAACGCAAGAGATTTGCGGCGCTAAATTGGGCTTTTATGACAATGAGTGACGGTGAGGTAGGGAGTTCATTTATTCCTGCCGAACAGTTTTTACAAAAATATCAAAAGGAACTTAATGACCTTATTCTTCGTAGTAAAAAAGAGCCGTATCATACGCCTGCTACCATGGCGGGCTTGGAGGGAGATGATTTAGGAATATTTTTTGATTTTTGTACATTGTTTGTGAAGTTCTTTTATTTACAGACCTGTTACAGTGGTGGTACGAATTTGAATGCTGCTATAGTAGATGTTAGCAGGGGAATTGTAAAAGACTATCCCTTTATCTTGGTCTGTGCAGGGATTACGGGGTCGACTACATCGGGATTTTCAACGGGAACAAAAACGATTACTCAAACGGTTATAGACCCTTATGGTAACGAGACAATTACTACGACAACCAAGACCTCTTTTTCGCTTAATTTCCCACAATTTTTTTATGCTCTCGCTACGCGCACCATGGTTTTGAAAAATGAAATAGAGAAAGTAATTGAACCTATTTGTCTATTTTATGATTCGCCTAATTTATTAGGTCCACGTGCCTTTAACAATGTTCCCTTGGTCAAATTTCCTGGGACGGGGTGGACTGAGGCTATGACGCGGGATCTTAAGGTTGTTACCATGGGCGCTACTCTTGCAAAGAGCCATTCCCCTAAGAAACCGCTGGATGTGGCGACCTATTTTGAGGATCGCTTGGCGTGGCTTAAAAAGAAGGATGCGCCTGCGTATAAAAAAGGTGAGCCATGGTACCTTTTGGTGTATGCGGATAAAATTTCATTTCCTCTTTTCTTTGATAAGGACAGGCTTCATCAGATGCCGGTTATTTTATCTATGATTCCTGGTAGTGCGGTCCATGAGTTTGCCGAAATTAATGCGCCTAAGTTTACTAGGGCAGAGGTTAGGACCGCAATTTCAACGCTTGAGAATTTGCAAGAGGATAAAGTGTTTGTTTTAAACAAGGTTATAGCAAGTGATCTCAAACCAGGTGAAGCTTATTCAAAGATAGTCTTTGTGAATAAGCATGAGGACTTTGCAACGGCTCCTAATAGGTGGAGAATTGTGAAGTCGTTTGATAGTAAAGGAAAAGAGATTGGGGGTTCTGAAAAGCACTTTGAGTGGGCTCAGAAAACGATTACACAGCTAGTGAACGGTGTGCCTCAAACTTTTACGTTTAACCCGCCCCAGTGGGACTGGAGGCTGGTTGATGTGTCTGATTCTGCCTGGATTAAGCAGTTCAACGATAGTGTTAAGACAATTTCAGAACGGAGCGGTTGGGGTAAGAGTACTTTTATAGTAAATCAGCCCATTCGCGAAACAAGTGGAATGGGTAAAAAGTAGGTTTGTGTAGATTGGTTTTTTCTATGCGTCGTGGCTAGCGCATGAGAGCGGATAGGTGTTTTTATTGATTTTTCAAATAAATATTTGATATTATAAAATTAAATATAGAGTTTGGTGTTAACAAGTGGAGAGAGTTGGTCTCTCATATTTAGGGATCATTTATGGCAACAAAGGAGCTTTTATGAAGTATTTTTTATTACCAGTCATTTTTGTGGCCAGTTTTTGCGTAAGTGTTTCACTTGAGGGTGAATCGGATTATGAGAGGAATATAAATATTTTGCAAATAGGCCTTGTAAACACGATGAGAGCTCTTGGTGAGACAACCATAGACCAAGCTCCGTATCAAAGTGCTATAAATGTGCTGGAGGATGCGCAGCGGGTTGTCTCTTTTGAAACGCAGAATCCAACAATAGTTGCGAAGAATATTAAGGTTAAACTGGATGGCGCTATTACGAAAATGAGACGTGTTTTGGAGATATTAAGGGATAGTGAGGGTTTAAGGCGGCAGATTGCAGCACAGAGTGTTAAAGATCTTAAAGCTATATTGCCTGGTTTAAAGACAGGTTTTACGGATATTTTCAAAACGCCGACTGATTTGAAGAATGCCCTATATGAGGCAGTTAAGGCTCTTATAGCGACTCTTGAAAAATTTATTGCGGCTGATCCGGTAACGCCTGCGGAAGAAGAAGATGCAGCCAAAAAAGAAGAAAAGAGGTTTCGGGTTATTGGTAAAGACATAATAGAGATGCTAAAAGCCCTTCAGAGTAGTAGCATGAAGGATGCTAAGGTTAAGCCTGTTATGGATAAGTTAATGGAGTTAAAGAATTCAATTAAAGCGTGGGCTGTATATAACAAGTTTTATGGGGTTTCCCTAGAGCCATTGAGTAAAACTATGGCAATGGTTTACACAGCATTGGAGTTAGTTGGAGGCAGAGACATATATACAGCCGATCCGAAGTCAAGGCTGAAGTCATTGACTGAGGCTGTGCACGAACAGCAAAACAGTCTATTTGGGAGATTAGTTTCTATTAACCCCGCTGAAGCAACTGTGTTTGACATAACGGATCAGTTAACTAAGTTGCTTTGGGTGTGGTCAAAGGGATTATAGATAGAATATTTTAAAATCCAGCTTTCTTCTCCCTGGTAAAACCTAACCATTAAAATCATAAAACGAGTAACTGTATGTAAAAGTGACGGGCAGGGTTATCATACTTATTTTAGCCGATCAGAAATGATTGCTTAATTTTTAAATAAGAAACAATAAGGACAGGACTTCCTTCCAAAGAGGATGAATCACTTTAAAGATTCTGCGGTTGCCAAGTTTTAATAAAGAGAGAGTGTAGGTTTATTTGCTGCACCTTTCTTTGTATTACAAGAAAAGCTTTTTATTGATTCTTTACATAAATATTTGCTATTATTAAATTAAATACAGAAGATAGAGAAGTGAACTTTAGAAGATGAGATAGTTAGTGTTGCTTTGTTTGTTTAAGAGAAGGGGTTGTAGTATGAAGCGGTTTTTATTACGGGCCATTTTTGTGGCTAATTTTTGCGTCGGCGGTCTGCTTATGGGTGAAGCGAATTATGAGAAGAATATAAGTTTTTTACGAAGAGACCTTGTGAATATGATAGGTGATCTTAAAGAGGCAACTATTGATACAGCGAATTATCAAGGGGCTTCACGTGCGGTGGATGCTGCGCAGAAGATAATAAATTTCGAGGCGAAGGATCCGCGTATAGTCGCGAAGAACATCAAGGCTAAACTGGACGATGCTCTTAAGCTTATTAGAGAGACTTTGTGGGATTTGCAAAACCGTCCGGATGTGAGCGAGAAAAAGAAGATTGCGTGGGATAGTACCAAAAAACTTGCATTGTTATTAAAGGGTCTAAAGCCGGGTTTAACTGACGTGTTTACAACTCCAACAGCCTTGAAGGGTGCTATGTATGAGGCGGTGGGTGTCTTTATGCAAGTTTTGACCACTCTTTTGTTGAAAGAAAATTTTCCAACGAATAAAACAGCCGTGCAAGAGCCTATTGGTACTGAAAAGCCTCTAGGGGCACAACCCTTTAATCATATTGATCCGCAAATGAAAGATATGTTGCAGGAGCTTTCCAAAGAAAAAATAGAGGCGGTAGAGGTTGAGCCGATCTTAGAGGTAGTCGAGGACGCGGGGTACGATATTGCTTGGTTTGGTCGTGATAATAAAGTTTCTGTTACAGGGCAGATTGTGGCTTTTGAGTTGATAAAGAAGTCGCTTGAAGAAATTGATAAGGCTTTGGATGTTGCGGCAAAAAAAGAGGCAGCAAAGAATGTGATTGATTTACTGATAAAGAGTATGGAAGGGCTTAAGAAGATTGATAATGAAAAAACGAAACCCCTTACTAATGCATTGTTAGCGGCCATGGAGGCGTTTAAAAAGACATTGGAGACTTGGACTAAACAGTAACAGCGTGGCGAGTGATTTGTATTATAAAACAGATAAGGGGTGTGGTTTTATTTGTTTAAGTGAAGGAGTTGAAGCATGAAGCGGCTTTTATTACCGGCTATTCTTGTGGCCAGTTTTTGTGCAAGCGTTTCTCTTATGGGTGCGCAGCAGAACTATGAGACTAATATGAAGTCTATACGTGAAGGGCTTACAAATATGATGGTTGGTCTTGGTGAAACGACCATTGATAAAGCTCAATATCAGAATGCTTTAATAGTGCTGGAGGAAGTGCAGCAGATTGTCAATTTTGAGGCGAAGAATCCCCAAATAGTTGCGAAGAATATCAAGGCTAAGCTGGATGATGCTATTGCAGCAATTAAAAGGATTTTGGAGAATTTAAATAATGGTTCATCAACGGATGAGCGACTAAAAATTGCAGAAACGGGCATTAAAACTCTTAAAACTAAATTGCCTGGTTTAAGGACAGGTTTTACAGATATCTTCAAAACTCCAACTGATCTGAAGAATGCAATGTATGCAGTGGTGGTTGCTTTTATAGCTACTCTTGAGAAATTTCAAAAGGATGCTCAGCAAAGTGGCAGCGTATCCGTAAATCCTGTGAATAAAGTGCCTACAGGTTTAGAGATGGAAGTTCGGAAGCGTGGGGAAGTGTTAAAAGAGAAACTGAATAAGTTGACGACTGGTCGGTCGTTTATTCAATTTAATCAAGAAGCACTAATCAGACCGGTTTACCCTCTGATAGAGAATTTAAGAAATGCTATTGTCGCTTGGTGCAATGACAAAAGGGTCTCTTCTGAATCTTACAAGAAATTGGTGGGTTTTGTTGATCTGATCAGGGAATCATTGGGGGAAGCTGAAGCTGTTCGGGGTAAGGGAGAGGTTGAGGAGAAGCTCGTGCTGAGAAAATTGATTGAGGATTCCAATGCGTATATAGCGTCTCTTAGCACGTATGCAGCTGAGGATGGGAACGAGGGTATTGTTTTCCCAGCAACCGTTGTGAGTGCGGCTCATAAAGTGATATTTGGTGCCTGGTATGATTGGTTGTAGTAATTATTATGTTAAAAAAGAGGGGCGCGTTTTTATTGGCCGCACCTTTCTTTTTCTATTGCAAGAGGTTTTTGTTGATTTTTAATGCAAATATTTGCTATTATTAAATTAAATATAAAAGGTGGAGAGGTGAACTTTAGAAGGTGAGAGTTGCCTCGTTTATTTGTTCAAGTGAAGGAGTTGTAGTATGAAGCGGTTTTTATTACCGGCTATTCTTGTGGCCAGTTTTTGTGCAAGCGTTTCTCTTATGGATGCGCAGCAGAATTATGAGACTAATCTGAAGTTTATACGGGAGGGATTTACAAATACTATGGTTGGTCTTGGTGAAACGACCATTGATAAAGCTCAATATCAGAATGCTTTAAGGGTGTTGGAGGATGCGCAGCAGATTGTCAATTTTGAGGCGAAGGATCCGAAAATAGTTGCGAAGAATATTAAGGCTAAACTAGACGACGCTATCGCGAAAATGAGAGATATTTTGGAGAGTTTAAGGAATGTTTCATCAACGGATGAGCGACTAGACATAGCAACAAAGGGCATTGGGGTTCTTAAAACTAAATTGCCTGGCTTGAAGACGGGGCTTACTGATATTTTTAAAACTCCAACAGACTTGAAGAATGGTATGTATGCAGTGGTGGCTGCTCTTATAGCTACTCTTGAGAAATTTCAGCGGGACGCTCAGCAAAGCGGGGGAGTGGAGCCTGTGAACAAAGCGTCTGCAGATTTAGTGGGGGAGGTTTTGAAGCTTGGGGAAGAGTTAAAAGAGAAGTTGTATGATTTGTCGACTGGTGTTCAATTTAAAATGGCACCAATCAGCCCGGTTTACCCAGTGATAGAGAGCTTAAGAAAAGCTATTACTAATTGGTGTGCTGATAGAAGGGTCTCTTCTGAATCCCTAAAAGAATTGATGGGGGCTATTGATTTGATTAAGAACTCATTGGAGAAAATTGAACAGGTTCAGAATAAGAGCGAGACTGAGAAGAAATCAGTGTTGGTAAAATTGATTAGGGATTTCAATAAATACAGGGTTTCTTTTGCAGAGTATGCACGTAAGGATAAGAGCAAGGATTTTGTTTTCCCGGCAAGATCTGTGGATGGAGCTCAGATAGCGTTGTTTGGAGCATTGAAGGCTTGGTATCAGGAAATAGAGCCAACAATGGTGCCAATGGAGTAATTGCTATGTTAAAAAAGATGGGGTGCGGTTTTGTTTGCCGCACCCCATCTTTTTTAACTGTTTTTTACTTACACTCTAAAAATTGAAAGACTTCCCATCACCGTACTTGTATTGATAGTTATGCGTGGTGCAACCGTTGGTCCATGTGAAAAGTAGGACCGTGCACCAAATACTATCGCGTCACCATCTGGTAACGCTGTTCCTGAAAACGCTCCACGTGCATTGATGCGGATAGGCACATCCTTGTTTATTTTTACTATGGTTTTACCCATTATGGTGTCTATAGACATGGTTATAGAATTTGTGGTTTTTGCTAGGATTTCAGGTGTGATGTGTGAAAGATCTAGTGTAGTTGAACCCATAACGGTTAGATATTCACATAATCCTGAGCTTTGGATTAGCGTCTGCTCGTCAAGTAGAACGTTTGCGGTTCCCATCCAGTTTGAATAAGATGGCAGGGAGCCTTGATAAGTTGAGCAACAATGCCATTCCATCTGATATTTAGAAAAGTTTGTGATGAGCATAAAGCCAACATAGAGCAAGAATAGACCAAAGAATATGCGCCCGAATGGTATATGGATTCCAAATAGAATGTTAAAGAAAATTGAAATTCCGGACAATATTAAGAATGTCCCGATTAATAATGAGCTGATCATTAAAGATCCTTTGTTGTTAAGTTTGTTATTGGATGACAAATTTGACATGTCCCATGCGTACTTCTGTGTGTATTACGATAAGTGGGGAACGGTCGGGGTGTGAACGGTATAAAAAAGTTCCGAATGAGCTGTGTGTTCCATCAGGAAATTCGGTATCGCCCCATGCACTTGTGGAGTGAATTTCAACCGGAATAACACCGCTTATTATAAAGACAGTTTGCCCTGCTCGGGTTCTGTTTTGAATTTCAAGCGGGTGTTCTGGTTTTTTTAATGCTTCTTCTGTTAGGGCTGAAAGATCGATGACAGCTTGTCCTTTGCGGGTTTCAAAACAGAGCTTAGGGGTTGATCCCTGAATTTTATCGTTGGTGACGCGAATATGCGAAGATTCTTTGCGAATTGAATGATATCCTGTGCAGCCGCGTCTATCAAAGCGTGGACCCGTGTAGCAGCCGCTCCAACATCCACTACCCCAGCAACCAAAAAGGACGCGTAGCCCAAGGTAGATGAAAAAGAGGGCAAATATGGTTCGCGCTATAGGAATGGTGAATCCAAAAATTCCATTTAAGATAAGTAATCCACCCCAGAGGATTAGTAAGCCGCCCCAGAAGAAGGATCCTGATAAAAAGGTTGTAGATGTGCAGAAGGGACCTATCTGTTTCATACGGAAATTCTTTCGATAATAAGATCGTTAGTAAATGAATTTTGCTGCGCTTTAGTTTACCAGATATAGAAAATGTGTCCAAAAATTCCTCGTTTGGAACACTTAATTCTGCCATTCGAGAATGTCTCTCAATCCTATTGTAGGTAGCCACAAAATAGAAGAAAGTTCCAAAGATCCCCATCATTGGCATCAAGATCGGGCATTACCTTTCTCTACCAGAAATTTTGTGTCTTTTTTCTAGTCTAACATATTTTTTGAGGGAGCTTTGGTGTGCATTTTTGATGATTAGCACGAAGGGATTTGAAAGCAAAACAGCTGGGTTTAAAACATCTGGTCAATAAGGTTTTGAGCGCCGCTAGCAGAGAGTGTTGTTTTTAAACTTGCATAAAACGCTTCATCATAACTGCGTGTTTCTATCACAATAGGCATAGGCACGGCATGGCCGAGCAACAATACCTGCTTTTTGCTGTCAAGGGACGCAAGCACGGTTCGCAGCTCTGATGCATTATGAGTGCCGCTTAGTACTGCTGCTATGTCTTTTTCATCATGCAGCTGTGCGGTGATTTTTGTTCCAATTTGTGAGAGAATCTCAGGGTCAATCCCTGAGGGCCGTTGATCTACCACCAGAAGGGATACATAATATTTACGCATCTCACGAGCAATAGTTCCAAAAATAGTTTGCTGAGCGGCCGATGGATTTAAGAATTTATGCGCTTCTTCAATAGTAATAATTAGTTTGCGAGGCTCATCTTCCGTTCGCTGGGAACCTAAAAAGCGCTCTGTTTTTTCAGTATATAGTGCATGCAGCCGTCGGGTTACAATGTTGGCAACTAACAGATAGCAGAGGGTTGAGGTAAAATTACCAAATTCGATTACTACCGATATGCCACGATTAATATATTCCATCATCTGATTGATAACATCGTCAGCTGGAGATTGTGCTTCAGGGGTAAAACAGCTTAATCGTTCTATCGATTTTACCTTGCGATAAAGTGCAGAGATTGATTCAGGATGTGCCCCCACCGCTTCTGCCAACTCATTTAGTCGACTGCCGTGTAATAGTAATTCAGAGAGCCAGTTTTGACGGTATTTTGTATGAATAAGATGGGCGGCTTCGCATGCCGTAGGGTGGAGATTAAGTTCCCCTTGGAGAGAGATAACATCTTGCACACTTATAGCATGGTAGGGGATTGAAACCGTAACATCAGGGCTTCCACCTCTGCGCCGAGTCGAAGTAGGATCTAATGAAAATATAGCAACACGGTCAGGAAATAGGGTTTTAAGGCCTTTTACAAAGTGAAGCCCACCTTCTTTGCGTGCTTGAAGCCCATATTCACTATGCATATCAAAGATAACAGAAACTGCTTTTTGGCTTTTTGCAAGCCCGGCAAGTACCAATCGGGTTAAAAAAGTCTTTCCCGTTCCTGTTTTGCCAAAAATGCCGGTACTGCGCTCGGTAAGAGCTTCAAGGTTTATACAGACAGGAGCGGCCATGTCGAGTGGGTTGCCAATAGAAAAAAAACGTCCAGATGGTTCATCTTCGCGCCCAAAGATAAGAGCTACCTCTTCTGCTGTCGCTTCAAATACCGGTGCAAAGTGTGAGGGGATGGTTTTTACAGGTTGTTTGCGCCCCTTGCTATCAAGCATTAACATGGGTCGTATGGTCGCTTGTACTAAAAGAAAACGATCTTTTATGGCATCGAACAGCAGGGAGTTTGAGCTGTATGGAGGCGAAAGAGGAATGTCAGGGTGTGAAATACCTAGTCGTACATCGGTGATGAGAGAGAAGAAAGTGGAATTTGGTCCCGTAATTGAGACAAACTTCCCACTTTTAACTTCTTCCAGGGGTGTTTCTGCAGCCACTCGCATCACAAAGCCTTCGGATAGCGAGCCAAAAAGAACGGTTCCAAGACGTTTACGCATAATCTTTTAGCTATAATTGAGTTGCGATAATGGTGATGCCTTTTCGGTCAATTCGTGCAATACCGCTATCAACAGCAAAAGATTCTATAGTGCCGTTAGGCTTTGAGAACTTAAAGTTGCTTTTAGGTTCCAAGGGCGCAATTAATGGGGCGTGCCCCTCTTGCACCACCCGGTTTCCTGAGGGTGTATTGATTTCGACCCAGTCGATTTCAAACTCCTGTCGGCCCGTGGGCAGCACTATGGTAAGCACAAAACTCATGCGCTTTTACCCATGGTTTCGCGTTCCAAATCTTCGGCTTTGGCGAAGGCATCTTCCAAGGTTCCAACCATATAAAATGCTTGTTCAGGCATATGATCGCATTCGCCATTGATAATTCGCTCGCAACCTTCTATAGTTTGTTCTCTCCGAACATAAACACCCGGCATGCCCGTAGCAAACTCTGCGGAGTAGAGAGGTTGCGTGAGGAATTTTTGTAATCGTAGGGCGCGCTTTACCGTCAATTTCTGTTCTTCGGATAACTCGTCCATACCCATAATGGCAATGATGTCCTGAAGCTCTTTGTATCGTTGTAAAATAATCTGTGTAGCATGTGCCACTTTGTAGTGCCGCTCGCCCACTATACTTGCAGAAAGTCCACGTGAGTGTGAGGCTAGTGGATCGATGGCTGGGTATAATCCTAACTCGACCAGCTTACGGGAAAGCACCGTATTACAGTCCAGGTGCATAAAAGTAGTGGCGGGAGCAGGGTCAGTGATATCATCCGCAGGGACATAAACAGCTTGTATTGAGGTTATAGCTCCATTTACTGTATTGGTAATACGTTCTTGAAACGCACCAAGTTCGGACGCCAGTGTTGGTTGGTAGCCTACTGCAGATGGCATACGCCCTAATAGGGCTGATACTTCAGACCCAGCTTGTACAAGGCGGAAAATGTTATCGACAAAAAGAAGTACATCTTTTTTTTCGCGATCACGGAAATACTCAGCCATAGTGAGTCCGGTTAGGCCGACGCGTAGTCGCGCACCCGGGACTTCCCCCATTTGACCAAAAACCAATACGGCTTTATCAAGCACGCCAAAGCGCTTCATATCTAGCCATAGCTCGTTCCCTTCGCGGGTACGTTCGCCAACGCCGGTGAAGACAGAAACGCCGCTGTGTTCGATGGCTATGTTACGAATAAGCTCTGTAACCAGTAGCGTTTTTCCAACTCCGGCCCCACCAAAAAGACCAATTTTTGATCCTTTCATATAGGGGCACATAAGATCGATAATCTTTATACCGGTTTCTTGAATTTCATTTTCGACCTTCTGATCGATAAATGCAGGAGAATCGCGGTGGATCGGCCAGTGCTCTTTAGCTTCTGCAGTTCCCAATCCGTCGATTGGTTCACCTAAAACGTTAAAAATTCTACCTAAAGTTGCAGGCCCAACGGGAACACGTATAGGTGCACCAGAGTCTATAACAGTAAGACCTCGATAAATACCAAAAACATTTTCTAGCGCGATACAACGGACGACGCCATCGCCCAGCTGCTGCGCAACTTCGATGCTGGCGATACGTTCTTTTTGTGTCGAGTCTGCAGGGATTTTGACATTGACTCGGTTGAAAATATCAGGTTCTTGATCGCGAGGAAACTCGACATCGATAATGGTTCCGCTGACTCGAATAACTTTGCCTTCCCGTATTAATTTTTTAGGCGGCAGAGTCGTTGAGTTTTCGGAAGATACGGCTGAATGAGACATGAAAAAGCCCCTGAAAAAAGGGAATAATGCTACAACTTTTTAGTATACCACCATGAAATAAAAAAGGAGGATTTACATTGAAAATCTTTGCGAGGGATAGAATTTTTCAAAATCTGACTAAAGAAATCTGTTTCACATTTTGACGATTTATATCAATTTTATTGACAAATTGCACGATTTATATAAGCTAAGAGATATATAAAATAAATAAAAAGAATACAAATAGCGGGGCGTAAAAATGGCTAATTATCTATCTTTTATGAAGTATGTGGGATTAATGGGGCTTTTTGGTTATTATGGCTCTACCTGTCCTTTGAATATAACAAGCCCGCAGGAGGCTTTTTACAAAGCGGTTGAGTCTGCTGACGTGGTAACGGTTCAAGAGATGATGAAGACCGATCGTAAGATTGCTACTTCTTTGTATCAAGGTAAACCCATGTTATGGGGGTTGGTGCGTGCGACTCGTTTAAAAAATCAGGTTTCCGAATCTATGCTTAAAAAATATGCTCGGATAATAAACATGGTGGGCAAGGATGCTGCAGCATTAAAAATTATTAAGCAGGTTAAGTCAGAGCTACAACCGTGTTCTTTATTGAATTATGCCATTATGCGATGCCATCCTGCGATAGAGCATGAGTTAATTAAGCTTTCGCCTGAATTAGTGCAATTTGCTCCTAAGCCCCGCACTAAGAACATGGATAAAAAGAAAGAGAAGCAATGCAAAGTCGCCGCTTTGTGTGCAGCTGAGATTGCGCCTTTTTTGACTGAGCAGATAACTGTTCTGGGTGAAAAAGTTTTAAAAAATGGCGAAAGCTTGGTGAATCCGGTTTTTTTTAAGGGTACGGTTAAAGATATAAAAGGGCGCGTTTTATCAGGCAAGATAGTGGCTGAGTTTAAAGAGCCGTCGGTCGTGAATTTTGATTTTTGGGTCTATTCTGCTGGTAAAAAGCTTTGCAAAACTCAATTTAAATTTACATGGCTTGATCAAGAGATGCAGGTCTATATAGATATTCTTGAGACGCCTGTAGATGAGCGCCATAATGGGTTGGGTGGTATGCTGCTAGATGCTCTGGTTAATGCATGCGGTGCTTTTGGAAAGAAGGTTGTGGTGGGCTGTCAGGCTTATCCCTATGACAATGCAGAGAAAGAGATGGAGCTTACACCTATTCTTATCCACTTTTATAAGATGCATGGTTTTATACCCAGCAAAAATGATGCCTGTAAATTGACTCTGACCATTCAGAGTGGCAAAGTACTGACCGGTTATGACCTGAATGAATTAAAGAAAAAGAAATAATTGATTTTAAGCCCAATGCACGCTCATATACAAAGGAGCACGGCTTGTTTTTATTGACAAACTGTGTCTTTTGCATAGACTAAACTTAGATCTGTTTTTCAATAGATCTGTATAAGTAATAAAAATATGAATAATCGAGTGAATGAGAATGACAATGCGTATGTTTTTTGTAAAATGTGTAGGAATTTTTACAGCCTTTGGTTGTTCTAATTATGCTTTTTCTGTATATGAAATGACTCCGCAGGAGGCGTTTTATAAAGCGGTTGAGTCTGCTGATGTGGAAATGGTTCAAAAGATGATTGAAATAGACCCTTTATTAAAGACCTCTTTGTATAAAGGTAACCCTATGATATGGGGCGTATTGCAGGCAACTCGGCTGAAGAATAAGGTTGTGCAACCTGCGCTTAAAAAGTATGCAAAAATAATAAAGTTATTGGGAAAGAGTGCGGCTTGTTTGAAAATCAAGAAGGTTGATAGTGAGCCTTTTTTGCCGTTGGATTACTCGCTAAGGCGTTGTTATAGTCAGATTGATAAAGCACTTATCAAATTTGAACAAAAACCCAGTAGCTATGTAACAAAAACTGCTGAGGAGTTTGTGCTACAGAATAAGGTAGCGGACAAACTGGTAGAAGAGTTGGAATTTTTTCTTGTAAACAAGATTATAGCGATGGACGTTTCATTAAGAAATTCGAAATTTGAGACGACAGCGGAAGCTGATTTTATTACGAATTTAAAGGATGTTAAGGGACGCGCTCTTTCGGGGAAATTTACGGGGAATATTAGTGTAGAGGGGGGTATAGAACAATTTTCCCTTAGTCTGTATACGTCAACGATTTTCTTGGCTAAGATCGAGGTCGAAGTTAACTGGCAAGTAGGAGAGAATATGGACGTTCTTGTTTCGGCTCTCAAAGTGTCAAAAGAGGAGCGGCAGAATGGGTTTGGTGGGATGATGCTCGATGCCGTTATCAAGGCCATTTGTCAGCTTGAAAAATCGGCAAAATTAGAGCTGTATGCGGCGCCTTCGGATGTTGATAAGTGCGACGAAAATTTGTTTTTTTCTCGTCTTGTTAGTTTTTATAAAAAACATAAATTTGTGCCAAATAAATGGGATGCAAATGATTTAAAGTTGACCATTGAAGAAGGTAAAGTGTTGCCCGCGTATAAGATTGAAAAGTAAGTAAAGTTTAAAAAAGTGAGTGTTTTATGAAAATTTATAGGATTTTTTTTAGGCTCTGTGCGGTTGGGTTTCTTTTTATTGGTACGTCTGTTTTCCCTTCAAATAATGATGATCAGATTAAGTTGATGTATAAAGTTGTTGAAGCGGGTGATGTTGAGATGGTTCAAAAAATGGTGGAAGTAGATCCATCATTAAAAACGAATTTTTATGAAAACAAACCGTTTTTATGGCCATTATTAAGGGCGACTCGGCTGAAGAATAAGGTGGAAGAGTCCAAGCTTAAGGACTATGCGAAGATAATAGGGCTGCTGGGCAAGGATGCTGCAGCTTTAAATATTATGAAAGAAAAAGGCTGTGGTGTTGAGACTTTTATGCCTTTGGATTACTCGCTTCGTCGATGCTTTCCTTTGATAGATAAAGAATTGCTCAAGTTCAAACCATTCCCCCCGGGGTACGTTCCTAAAACTGAGGAAGATAAAAAGAGTTTGAAAAAGTTTGCAGAGCTTTTTGTAGGGGAGCTCTCTTCCTTTTTTGTTGAACAGTTAAGCGCTATGAATAGTTTTTTTAAAGAAAATGAAAACGCAGGGCCACAGGAAGTCTGTTTTATTGGCTCCGTAAAGGATGGTGAGGGGCGTCTGTTTTCTGGGGTATTGAAAGTGGTGCGTGGGGCGAAATGTAAGCAACGTTTTTGTTTTAAATTGTATACGCAAAATAAGCCGCATGGTGAAATTAGTTTTGTAATACAGAGGCTTAATGAAAGTAGTCCAACTGCTGATATCGGGAGCCTTGAGGTTGTTAAAGATGAGCGTCACAATGGTATGGGGGGTATGTTGTTGGACTCTCTTATCAGTGCACTTTGCACACTTGAAAAGAATTGGTCCGTTAGTCTTTTAGCTTATCCTTTAACGTATAATAACGTAAAAACTGAACAGATGTTTTTGCCTCTCCTAATTGCTTTTTACAAAATGCGTGGGTTTATTCCCAGTAAAAACAGTGTACATAATTTGACGTTGACTATCGTGGATGGCAAGGTTCAGGCAGGATGTGACAGAGCTGTGTTAAAGAAAATAAAAAATAAGTGTGAACTTAAATAGGATTTTTAAATGAAGATACATCTGTTTTTTGGCCGAATAATCTTTGTACTGTTGGTGAGTGGTTTTTCCCCCTTCTTAAATAGTGGTGTTAAAGAGGTTAAGCTTTTATTTGAGGCCGTTGAGAAGGCGGATGTTTTAACCGTTCAAAAACTGTTGAAATTTAAACCGTCGTTGGCAGATTGTCGTTATAACTCAAGCCCGATTTTATGGGGTTTGTTGCAGGCAACTCGTCTTGAGAATAAGGTGGAAAAGGCAAAGCGTGAGGACTATGCAAAAATAGTGGGCTTGTTGGGCAAATCGGCTACACAATTTATACTTCATATTTCCCCCCTTCATAAAAAAGTTCGTATGTTGCCATCAACCTATTCACTTTTGCGTTGCTACTCGGAGATAGATAAAGCATTGTCTGTGTACCAAGAAAAACCTAAAGATTACACCCCTCAGACCGAAGGCAAGAAAGAGAGCATAGAAAAAATGGTAAGTTTGTCGAATGACGTGGTAGTGCCATTTTTGAAGAAGACTATTGAGCAGGCGCTTATCTTTTTTGACAAAGAGCTTAAAAAGAGAGCATTTGCAGAGATTGTTTTTGATAGTGGTATAAAAGATGCAAAGAATCGGCCACTTTTCTGGACTTTGGGTGCGAGAAAATTGATAACAACTACCGTCTTTTTTCTGGAGTTGCATACGGAAGAGACACTGTTGTGTAGAATGGATTTTAATGTTTTAAAGTCGGGTCCTGCGCTGAGGGTATATATAGCCGGCCTAAAATCTCCTCAATCCGAGCGACAAAATGGATATGCACGATTGGTGTTAGGGGCTGTTATTAAGGCGTTTGCTCAGGTCGACAAAAAGGTGTATGTATGGTTAGTGGCAGAGCCGCAATATGAAGATGAGCATGTAAAAAAAATGTATTTGCCTCGTCTGATTGGTCTTTATAAATCGCTTGGCTTTAGGGTGAAGAACTTAACAACGGGAGAGCTTTTTTTATGGCTAGTAGATGGTAAGGTGCAGGAGGCATGGGAACCTGGAGCATTGACTTGTTTACAAGACTAAAAGTAGGGGCGAGTGCCCCAGAAAAAATTATTCGAACGTAGATTAGATTAAATAAATAAAAAATATAGGAATGATGATGAATAACTATAGGATTTTTGTACGTTGCGTAGGAATGATCGCGGTTCTTGTGTGTGGACCTTCTCTGTATGCTTTAAATAAGAGCGATGACAATAAAAAATTTTATGAGGCAATTGAGACAGCTGATGTTAAAACGGTGCAGCAAATGCTAAAGGTAAATCCGTTATTATCAGAGGCGTCTCACCAAGGCAAACCGATGTTGTGGGGTGTGTTGCATAAAACAGCGCTTAAAAATGTTGTTACACATATTGCACTTCAGAATTATGCAGAAATTGTAGGTCTTTTGGGTAAGTCATCAACAAGGTTTACGATTGGATCTAACAGTGGATATAAAAAGCCTTTACTCTATTCGCTACTATATTGCTATCCAGAGATTGATAGGGCGTTGCTAGCGTTCAAAAAAAAGCCTCAGGGTTATACTCCTCAGACCAAAGGTAAGAAAGAGGAAATAGCCAAAATGGTGGCTCTGTCTGCAGATGGGGTGGTTCCTTTTTTGAAGAAGAATGTTGGGGAGGTAATGGATTTTTTTGGTAAAAATCCTGAAGTTAAGAAGGTTTTTCCCGTTGTTGGTTTTGAAAGCGGTATAAGTGATGGGCAAGGTCGTCTTTTATCGTGGAAGATTGATGGGTGGAAGCACCCAAATTTTGCGCGTGTCTTTTTTTCTTTGACCTTGTGTTCACAGGAAAAGATTTTATGTACGGCAAATTTTAATTTTCTGCAATCCGAGTCTGGCCTGGATTTTAATATAGGCTTTTTGGAGTCTCCATTAGAAGAGCGTCAAAATGGCTATGGTAGGTTAGCGCTTAGCATGATTATCAAAACCGCTTCTGCGCTTTATAAAAAGGTATATGTGAGTTTGGCTGCAGATCCATTTGATGGGAATGAAAAAGATAAGAAACGTTTTTTGCCTCGATTAGTTAACTTTTACAAATCTCAGGGTTTTAGATCGGATGGTTCGAGCGAGAGAAGTCTTTTTTTATGGCTTGTAGATGGTAAGGTGCAGACAGCCTGTGAATCGGGGGCATTAAACGCTAAATAATTAGACGTTTTTAAATAGGTTTAGGTTTTTGCAGAGCAGGATATAAATCTTGCTCTTTTTTATGCAAATTTCTAAATTCTTCTAAATTTTTACGATCAGGTTCTGGTGTCTTAAGAAGTGGAATTGGTAGGATGAAATTTGATGGAGTTGAATTAGTCAAGAGAGTATTAAAAGGGGGTGGGTCTTATGATGAAGTTCGGTATTTTTGGTTTTTTTATTGTAATTTGTTGTGTAGGGTGCTCTGGATCACTTTTTCCTTTGAATACAGAGGACAGTGCGGCGAAATTGATGCTAAAGTCAGTGGGTTTGGGTGATCTTAAAAAGGTGAAGCTGCTATTGGAAATTGATAAAAAATTGGCTTTGATCTCGGATTCTGGTCAATCTCTTTTGTGGGGTCTTTTGCGCGCAACGCGTCTAAAAAATAAGGTGGAGGAGGCAAAGCTTAAGGATTATGCAAAAATTATAAAGCTTTTGGGTGAGAATGCTGCCTGGTCATGGATAATGAAGAAAGGCGATATAATGATGCCTTTGGATTATTCACTCGAAAATTGCTACCCGATAATAGATAGACAGTTGTTGAAGTTTGAGCCTAAACCAATGTATTATACGCCCAAAACTAAGAAGCAGAAGGAAGAGATTGCTAAGTTTGCGGGGACTTGTGCAGAGGGTGCCGCATTGTTTTTGACTGAGTATATGTTAAAAATGTTATCTGTGCCTGAAGAGAAATTGGGGAAAACCTTTTACGAGTATTCGTTTTATAGTCTTGTAAAAGATAGTAAGGGGCGATTGCTCACATGGGTTCTTAGGGATAACAGAAAGAGTCTGCAGGATAAGAACTTTAGTGTGAAACTTCTAGCTGGTGGAACTTTTATATGCAGTGCATCTTTTAAATTGTCGTCTCCAAAAGAAGGTGGTCTTGGAGTTTATATTAGTTTATTGGAAACGGCGATTAGCGAGCGTCAAAGTGGGTTTGGAGGCATAATGATTCAGGCGCTTTTAAAAACATTCGCTAAGCTGGACACTAAGGCAATAGTTTCTTTATTGGCTCATCCAATGGGCTTTGATGAACGGCAGTCAGCGCTCTTTCGTCCCCGTTTAATACATTATTACAAGACATTTGGATTTTCTCCAATGCAGTATGCTCCTGATATTTTGGTTATGACTATATTAAATGGAAAAATTTTGCCTACGTATGAGATGGATCACGGGAAGCCCTTTTTAGAGGTTGCGGTGAACTTTTTTTGAGAGTCCTGTTCATGTAGCTAAAATACAAAAAGGTGAAGCAAATTTAACCCTGTCTAGCATGGCTCATATTTTAGCATTATTGGAGAAAGAGCCTCAGGATGTTTTTAAGAGTGATAAGCGTCGGAATTGATATTTTGGTTTTAAAAAATTCGGGTATGCTTTGGTAGTCTTTGTTGAGAAAATTATCCTGAGTGAGGGGTGCCCAGTGAATACTATTGAAATAGAATTGCGATATGAAGTTTTGGACGTAAAAAGTCTTGAATTGTTTACAATTCACCTTGAATTATTGCATAAAAAGCATGATATTGATGTCTACTTTGACACGCCTGATGCTTCTTTTTATCAGTGGGGACTCTATTTTAGAGTGCGCAATAACAAAAAATTTGAAATCAAATTCAACCGCGCTTGTCTTGAGGATCCAAAGCTTCCACGACAAGATTTTTGTGAAGAACATGGTTTTTCTTTGCCTTTGCAGGTCCATGATTTGGCAAGATTAAATGAGTTGCTTTTGAGTCTTTCTCTTACGCCCATTTATAACGCTGACCTTGAGACTTTAAAAGAAGCAAATAACCTTGTTAGTTTATATACAGTTGATAAAATACGAACTTCTTATAAGTGCGGGAATTTTGTGCTAGCTGTTGATGAAGTAGCAGGGTTGGGTATGTTTCTTGAAATTGAACTGATGGCGCAATCAACCGAAGGTATCGAAGCGATTAAGCAGGAAATGCAATGCGCATTGGCTGGATTGAAAATTAAGCCTTCAAGGGTTGGGTATGATACTTTGCAAATGAAAAAAATAAATTACCAACAGTATTTACGCGGCCGGTTTATTTCTGAATTAGAGGAGGTTGTAGGTTAAAAAGTGTGTTTAATAAGGTTTTTTGGTGGCCTGTAGATTGATTCTTTTGTGTTTTACGAGTGACAGAGACATCGGATAGGAGCAATGCTCGTGAATTGGATTGTTTTAAGTGTTCTGGTATCTTGTATAGCTGGTAGTCTTAAGAAATATTGAAGGGCTTGTTTTTATAAAAATAATAAAGCAGGGCAATTTTCTTACTTTAATAAGGGCGTTTTGATTTTTTAAGGATTGCTCATGTTAGAATTAGTGGCTTATGGTCTTTTAATTGGCTTTTCTGTTGCATTACCCATAGGTCCGGCAAGTCTTCTTTGTATTCGTAATGCTCTTTCCCAGGGTTTTTTTTCCGGTGTTTTAACAAGTTTTGGTGCGGCAGTAGGCATAGCTTGTTATGGAGCTGTTGCTGGGTTTGGTATGAATTTTATTGTTATGTTTCTTACTCAATATAGCTTGGCTCTTAATATTTTTGGAGCAGTTTTTCTTGGGTATCTTGGCTTTAAGACCTTTAGAGAAGTGCCAGCAATGCACGATAGTGCTGAGCGAGGGGAAAGCTTTATTCAAACTTTTTTCTTGTCGTTTGTTATTACCATTGCAAATCCGATGACTATTTTGATTTTAGCAAGCCTGCTAACGAGTTTGGCCTTAAAGGTGTCGGGTTGTTTTTCAGCATGCCTGTTGACGAGTAGTATTTTTTTGGGGGCATTTGGCTGGTTGATACTTTTGAGTCTTTTAATGGTCTTGGTTGGAAAATGGATGAATGCAAGAAGTATGGGTTGGGTAAATAAAATTTCGGGACTCGTTTTAATAGGATTTGCCCTAGTCTCTGCATATGCAGTTTTTAAAAGTTTTTTTTAGCCGTTAAGTTAAAAACAGAGATGCTGTTTTTTGGGTAGGTATGAGGTTAGTGAGAAACAACTAATTAGGCAGTGCAATCACGTGTGCTAAAGCAGGCTCTGTTGCCGTTTTGAGTGGCAATGCTAAACATTGTAAAGCTTTTTTTATTAAGCGGTTGTTCGAGATTTTTAAGATTTTCTTCGTTAAATCAATCATTTTTTTCAATAAGTAATTTTCTGGCTCGTTTTAAATTTTTGTAAGTAGCAAAAATGAGGGATATTCGGTTTTCTCGAGGTGGATGGTCATCGTCTGCTGTGCGTCCTTTTAATAATTGAGATAGAGAATCACGGGTAATTATTGGTGGGTTTACGGGGTATTCTGCAGTTGCGCTGAGATAGAGAGCCAGTAGAGGCGTGTTAGTTGCTAAAACTGAAGCTATGTCAGCCTCGGCTTCATAGTTGTTATTCTGTAGGTTAAAGCGTGATTTAGATCTTTTCATTGGATTTTTTATAAACGTTTCTAATTCGGTATCGTCTAGAAGAGATTTTTCTTTGTAGCTGAATTCTAGTTGTTTGAGGTGTTGCATTTCATGCGCAAAGATACTGGTAAGCAGGTCATCAGAAAAGAGAATTAGATGAGAAAAGGCGCATTCTATACAAAGAGGAAGGGAATAGCCTTTTTTTTCAATAATCATCTTGCAGTCCGCGAGTTCGTTTTCGGATAATTTTTCAAACTCTTCAACGCTTGGGTTTTTTAAGCAGGATCTAAATGATTTAACAAGTGAACTTGTTCCTGCCGCTGTACTGCCTAGGGGCACAGAATGCTTCCATTCTATCGCTCCGTGTTTACATAGGGCGCCACGATAGTCATCAACGATAAGGAGTTTCGGCGGTCTTGCCAGATTATATTTTCCCTTCAATAGTTTGATCATTTTTTCAAATGCGGGTAGAGCCTCTGGGTGATTAATCAATGCTGTATTTATTTGGCAGCGTGGAAAGAGTTCGTCGAATGGGTAGGGGCGTATTTTGTTTTTTGTTTTACTCGTTCCAAATGTTTCGATAGCACACAAAGTGCCATTAGTATTTTGTATATTTCTTGGAATAAGGAGATCTCTAGCTTCTTTGGAGATGTTTGATGTGCGTAGTTGTGGACGATAGCGGTTTATTGCTTTTGAGAGATCATTTTGTCCGGTATTATATCCAGACGAATACTGGTCTCTTAAAAATCCTGCTGGATCAAAAGATGTGCAGCGAGATGACTGCGCCTTGTCTCTATGTAAACAGCATTCAACAACATATTCTGGTTTGATGTCACAGCAAAATTGTGCGCCATCTTGCAGTAATTCGCAGGGACCAAACGTCTGTTTTTCTTGTCCTGCTGTATAAGGTTTTTGATCGATCAATGGAGGAATTACGTTGATTATTTTTAGGGCACATACCTGGTTGGTAAGCAATAAGCTTAATAAGAAAAAAGTTAAAAGTGGATTGCTAGCACTTGGTGAAGTTAATAAAAAAGATGACGATGTATTAGCGTGTTTTAAATGGATATTTCTTCTAGAAGCATTTTTGCGGGGAATCAGAGCCTTTTGTGGGAATAATTTTTTATTTTGGATCTCTGCTTTTGTAATTTGTCGAATTTTTTTAAAATAGCTCGAACTTTTATTTTTTTGTGTAGAAGTGTTGATAGGTATATGGTTTTGACCTGCAGTAAGGAAGAGGGGGGTATAGATAAGAAAAACAAAACAGAAGCGTGAATAAAGGGTTTTTAGCTTCATAAGATGTCTTTTTAATAAAAATCTAATAAAAATTACATGGTGGCTAGAAGGGAGTATACAACATGTTATTATAATCTTAAAAATATTTAAATCGATTGGGGTGGGTGTAAAAGCAGGGTCGTGCTATTTAAAAGCTTGGATTATGGGCATAATTTTTTTATAAGGGGATATTCCATGTTTATGTGCCGCTCTTACCCATTCGATACAACCTGGAGTTTATCCTGAGCCTGTCGAAGGAGGTCACCCTTCGATATAGCCCTGTGGGCTACTCAGGGCATACTCAGGGTGAGCGGACTGGGGTGTGTTTGCTTTTTGGATCAGTGTAATCGCGCAGTATTCAAGGTGTTGATTGATTCGATGGATCTTTCAGAATTAAACCATAAATTCAGTGGTTTTTTTAGTTGATTTGGAAAATGTTTCTTCGGTAGTGTTACCTTGCTGTCTTTTGAACTGTAATGTGTAGGCGATCTGCCTCCACTTCTAATTCAGAAAACGAAAAAAGACGTGGTGGTAATGTGGCGCTGGCAAGAAGCCGGGCGCTGTTAATACTGCCGTAGATAAGTGCTGTTTCAAGTGGATAGCCCTTTATTAGCGAGCCGAAAATGGTTGCTCCACAGGTGTCTCCAGCTCCTACCGTATTAAGGACTGTAGTTTTGGTGCTAGGGCAGGTATAAAATGCCTCTTTGCTTGCAGCAAATACCCCTTCAGGTCCATTGGTAACGATGGCGATTTCTGTACCCTGTTCTAAAATTAATGTGCAGTAATTTTGTAGAGAGAATTCGATTTTTGTATGCCCGTTCTGTGCTTGCAGTACCTTAAAAAAGAGTTCTGCTTCTTTATGATTGAGCATGAATGCCGTTAGGAAGGGTAATGCTTTTAATACTTCAAGGGCTTTACTAGTTAGTTGATGAATGTTGAGGTTGTGAAATACGGGAATGCCCTTTTCCTTTGCCTTTTTTGCAAATAGATCAACGTGCGCTGCTGCTTCTCCGCTTAACGGTGCAAGATAAACACCCTCTGCTTTCTGGATAGCTTCAAAGGGAAGCTCTTTGAATGTTATGGTATCATTGGCACCTCTATAAGCTAGTATAGGATGGTTGCCCGAAGGTGCCTTGAGGATAAAAGAAGTTGCTGTTGATGTGGAGGAATTAGTTATGGCAAGGTGCGTATCTATGCCTTCATTGTGCAACTCTTGTAGAATTTTGACTCCTGCTTCATCGTGCGCCAGCTTAAAAAATGCGGCGGTATTAAATCCCAGATGTTTTAGGCATCGGGCTGCGTTTAGAGCGCCGCCTCCCGCCATGCGCCTTAGGCGTGAAACATGAAGCTTAGCCCCTTCTTCGATAAGAAGAAAGGGCTTGGGCTCTATGTTACGTGATTGCAGGTCGTCGGACTCGATGAAAGTATCGCACACTGCGCTACCGATCGAGAGAATAAAAGGTTCTTCTTTCATGCAAATTTGCTCATCAGTACGCGGGTTAATACTTCATCTGCATGGTTAACCCAGGTGATATCGATACCCTCTGCTACATCCTCTAGTCCTATGAGATCTCGTTTGTTTTTTAGAGGAAGGAGTAGATGTTGTATTTTATTGCGTTTGGCGGCAAGAATTTTTTCTTTAATACCACCAATGGCCATGACATCGCCCTGTAGATCGATTTCTCCGGTCATTGCATATTCAGAGTTTATTGGTCGTTTGGTAAGCGCGGAGAGTATTGAAGAGAGAATGGTTATGCCGGCTGAAGGACCATCTTTAGGAACGCCGCCTGCCGGTACGTGGATGTGTAGGTCGCATTCAGTAAATAGTTTAGGATCGATTTCAAATTCTTTAGCATGGGCTCGGGCATAGCTTAGTGCAGCCTGTGCCGATTCTTTCATGACTTCGCCAAGCCGTCCCGTGAGAATAAGCTTTCCATTGCCTGGCATAGAGATAGCTTCGATTCGTATCATTTCTCCACCACCACTTGTCCATGCAAGGCCGTTGGTGATACCTATTTTGTCTTCTTTATCTAGTCTGTCTTCAATGAAGCGGCGTGGGCCTAGGTAGGTTTCTATGTTCTCGGTGCTGAATGAAAGGTGTTCATTTTTTTCAACAAGGAATCGTGCAACTTTTGAGCATAATTTTTTAATGCATCGGTCTAGTTCACGGACTCCCGATTCCCGCGTGTAGTTGCATACTATGTCTTGTAGAACTTCATGAGATAGTGAAAGTTGGTCTTCCTTAAGGCCGGTTTCGTCACAATTTTTTTTGATAAGATGGCGGCGGGCTATTTCACTTTTTTCTTCAGGAGAATATCCTGAAAGCGTAATAACTTCCATGCGGTCGCGTAAGGGCTCTGAGATAGGTGCTAAATCATTAGCGGTTGCGATGAATAGAACAGATGACAGATCAAATGGAATGCCGAGATAATTGTCGTAAAAGCTTTTGTTTTGCTGCGGATCCAAAAGTTCCAATAGAGCGGCTGATGGGTCTCCTCTAAAGTCGTTACCTAATTTATCGATTTCATCGATAATAATAACAGGATTCATGCTTCCGGCTTTGCGAATTCCTTGGATAAAACGGCCGGGCATGGCTCCAACGTAGGTACGTCTATGTCCACGTATTTCGGCTTCATCTTTTATTCCACCCAGCGCGACTCTAAAGTATGAGCGACCTAGGGATCGTGCTATGGAATGCCCAAGAGAGGTTTTTCCTGTGCCAGGAGGACCGGCTAAACATAAAATAGGAGCGTTTCCTGTGCGATTTAATACTTGGACGGATATAAAGTCTAGAATGCGATCTTTGATATCCTTTAGGCCAAAGTGGTCTTCATCTAAAATGGCCTTAGCATGATCTATATTCAAGATGTCCTCTGTCCAGACGTTCCATGGCAACGCAAAGACGAAATCTAGGTAGTTACGTATGACGGCTGCTTCCATTGAATCTGATGCAGTTTTTTCAAGGCGATTGATCTGGCGCGTTACTTCCTGCTTTGATTCGTCGCTTAATGAGATTTTTTCAAGTTTTTGTCTGTACTGTCCAATGTCTTCATTGTCGGAATCCCCAAGCTCTTGACGTATCGCTTTCATCTGTTCGCGTAGATAAAATTCTTTTTGCGCAAGATTCATGGAGTCGCGGGTTCTGCTTTTGATGCGTTCTTGAACTTCGGCAACTTCAATTTCTTTTGCTAAAAATCCGTATAAGCTTTCTAGGAAGTGTGGAAAGGATTTTTGCTCAAGAAGTGCCTGCGCTTGTTCAACGGAGAGCGTTAAGTGAGACAGTATGAAGTCGGCTATTTTTTCAGGATCATGCATTTTGGACAGTATCAAATGAAAGTCAGGTGTTGGTGATTGTCCTGAGCTAGCCATCTGCTCGGAAATGGCTTTTATATTTTTAATCTGTGCAGTAAGTTCGGTTGGATCCTCGCCCATTACGGTTTCGATAATCTCTACATCCGCTTGCAGAAGTCCATTCTCTGGGTTTAGATTCTTTACTAATGCTTTGCAAACACCTTGAACCAGAATCTTTACGCCGCCATCCGGTATTTTTATGAGTCGCATTATGGATGCGATCGTGCCTGTTGTGTACAAATCGTCCGTGCCTATGGCATCTTGGTGTGTGTCCCGTTTCTTTGATGCCAGCAATAGGACGTTTTTGGCGTCCTGTTCCAAGGCAGCGGTAATGCCCGTAATTATCCGTTCGTCTACTACAAGAAGTGGAATTATCATGTGCGGAAAAACCACTATGTCTGTAGTCGGAACGACCGGGAGGCGCTTGGACACAGAATTGCCTACTAATGTTTCGGATACTTTCATTACTACTCCCCCTATCCAGATCCTACGGCGTTACCGCCGTGTACTATATCCCCATAATTGATTGTAGCTAAGCCGGGGTGCTGAACTCAAGACTTTAAAGAATTGTTCTGTTTTTGGGGAGATTTTAGCGCGGAGATAAACGTTTTTTGTAGGATGTTTAACCAGAGGTCTCCCGAACCATTTTCTTGTATGGTGTTCCATGTAGTGTTTGAAGAGGCTCGGCTAGCCTTCAAGAGAGAAACTACGTTCCATATACCTGTTGGCGTGCGGGTTGTGATAAAGTAGTTAGCTGAAATAAGAAAGCTTTTTTGTGCGTTTTTTTTAAGCGAAAACTTTTCTTTAATGTGGGGGTAAAAGACAGTTTTTGTGGAGTGTTTGTCGGTTAAAAAGAAGGGATGAAGGTAGAGTTCTAGCTGTGTGTAAAAAGTTTTGAAATGTTTGGGTACATTTTTCTCTTCATTCGGTTGGGTTGAAAGGTACGTAGCCCCAAATTTATAGGACTCAAATTCTGCAGGTAGTACGTGGTTTTTGTCGGTGTAAAAATAGGTTCCAAAATTGGAGGGCTCACCAAAAATCCTGAAGCTGAGCTTCTCATCCCAATAAAGCTCTGCGGTTGATTCGGTTAGGCCAAGTCCTGTGTAAAATTTATTTCGAATTTTTTGTTGTTCTGATCGAGTTAGACTGGTATCTCCTACCCACTTAGGGGGCTTGCGGACTTCAGATGACAGGAGATAGAAAACAAAGGACGTTTTGGTTTTATGGGCAACTTTTTGAAGAGTGTTTAACAGCCCGTGCATTATGAGTTTTCCAATTCCTTGGTGTCGTACGTTTGTTGCGGTGCAAATAAGGTTTATGTAGACGGATCGTACCTGCGGATTGCTGGTTAAGTCACAGGTAAAAGTTATGTGACCGACATGGGCCTGTTTTATGAAAAAATCGATGGAGCATGTGCATTTATCGAAACAGGAGCTATATGAGATGGAGGTAACTCGAGGTACTAACTTGTTGGGTTTTTTGGAGATAGAGATTCCGTGTTTAAGATTTGTGTAAAGTGCTGCTGTTAATGGGCATAAGGGGAGGATTTCCGAGTCATCTTTTAAGCAGGGCTTTAGAGATAGAAAGGCGCCTAGCGTTGCGATTAAGAAAATGAAATATTTCATAGAGCGCCTTCCATCACGGGCTAGTAGCGGTTTACCAGCCAATTTCTGAATAGATTTTTCCTGATTTTACCAGAGAAAACAACTGTTTGATGTAAGCAGAGGTTTCTGCGGGCAGAGCATTTTTAGGAAAGAACTTGAGCCCCCCGCATTTTCCGGGTTCGCAGTTAGTTATTTCGCCATCCCATTGCGAGCATCGCATGAAAACATCGACATTGGTTCGATTGCTCTGCCGGTACATAACATGCACCGTTTCTAGGTTTTCCGGTTTTATTTGAATACCGATTTCCTCAAGAGCTTCTCTGCAGGTTGCTTGAGTTATGGTTTCACCCTTTTCTGTGTGTCCTGCCGGTAGATTCCATTCTCCATCGGCATATCCCGTTCCCTGACGTAGAGAGAGTAGCACGGTGTCATCTTTTTCAATTATGAGATAGGCGCAAATGTGTGCAGTAAAGCGTTCGGCCATGAGATTTCCTTTTTTGGGAGATTTAAAAGGGCTTTTTTTGTTGTAGCTTTACTACCATTATACCATACATAGGATGGGGGGGGTTAAAACTTGAGGGGATGGTTTAGGGCGGATAAGTATGTTACGCTGATAATCCGATGTAAATTTCTCTTTTTGGGAATATGCAGGATGGTTTAACGACTGTGCTGTAGAATGTGTTTTGGCGAAATGATATATCGGAAAAGTCTGGTGGTTCTATGAAAAAGAAAATTGTAGTTTTTAATGGCGTGCATGGTGCTGGTAAGTCGACTCTGGCTGCTGCATTGGCCTCTCAGGATGAGCGACTTGTTTTTTATCCGGAGGTGGGGAGAAAGGTTCGTGAAGAGGTAACGTATAATGCCTTAGAATCAGGCGAAGCTTTTGATCGCGAAGTGATGAAGCGTGAGATGGCGCGGGATCTTTTGTTGATGCGATCGGCACATGTGCCCTTGGTTGAAACGTGGCATATGGGCAATATTGGTTATGTATATGCTAGAACGCCTCATTTAGTCGATGAATTTACTGAAAAATTGCGACAACAGCTTACCTATTTTGAGCCGGTTTGTATTTTTATTCACATTGATTGGGACGTATTTAGACAGCGTATAACCGAAAAAATCCAGCCTCATCAAGTTGAAGAATTGATAGCATTTTACCAGGTTATCAGGAATGCAACGTTTAAACTTTACGATGAGCTTGGCCTCCCGTACCATATTATCGAAAATCAAGGTTCGATGGCTGAAGGAATGGTTAAAGTGAAAGAATGCTTGGCAGAGCATTTGGACTAAAGTTTTTTAGATTAAAAAGAAGGGTTGGGCAGAATTTTACTATTTTGCCCAACCCTTCTTTTTAATTTCAACGCAACCGGTCGGTTTAAACGAGTGTGATCTTTTGAAAATCAGACAATACTTACACGCATTCTGGTAGTTGGCTTGCTAGTTTGCCTAAGCAACTCTCCTTTTTGATGGACACGGTTGTAGGATGTTTTTTTTTGCAAGGAGCGATAATGCTTTGTTCAGGACACTTATTGTAATGCCTTTTTAAGGTTCTCAATGTCGGTCTTGCTAGTATGGAAATAGCGCATATTTTCTGGGAGATTTGTGCATTCAAGTAAGTCAAGATTAGTGAGTTGTGGACAATTATTTAAAATATTGAGCAGGTCGGACTTGCATATAGCGGTTTCTGTTAAGCTCAGGTCTTCGAGCTGTTGTTGATTTTTCCAGTTGATTTTACCGAACGCTAAGTGGTTGCATTTATCCAAATCAAGCTGAGTTAAATGGGAGCAATTATCCAGAATAGATTGAAGGCCTTGTGTGGTGATTTTAGTGGAGTTTAAGCTCAGGTCTTTGAGCTGTTGTTGATTTTTCCAGTTGATGTCATGGAGCGTTAATCGTTTGCATTTATCCAAATCAAGCTGAGTTAAATGGGAGCAATAATCCAGGATTAGTTGAAGGCCTTGGTCATTGATTTTAGAGTCGTCTAAGTGTAGGTCTTTGAGTTGTTGAACTTTCCCCCAATTGATGTTGTTGAACGTTAACGTTCCGGAGTCATCAAAATCAAGGTAAGTTAAGTTAGGACAACTATCCAAGATTTGTTGGAGTTGCTTATCGGTAATTGTTTTGTCGCTTATTGTAAGCTTTTTAATTTGAGCTCCTGTTAATGCAATAAGAAAAAGTTGGGATGCAGAGTGTGTTACGGTAACCGATTCTGTGCGTGTTTTCCCTAAAAATGATAAAGCCATGGTTGTAAGTGTGTTGGCGGTTTTAATGTCTAGAAGGGGTGGCAATCTTACAGTGCCATTTAGGCGAATCACAGGTAGTTTTTTTGTGGAGCCGTAAAATAGTGCAGCAAAGTCTTTGCAGACTTGTCTAAGACTGAGTTTGTCTACATTTTTTAGGAATGAGGCTATCTCACTCCAGCAGTTTCGGGGTAACGCCAAAGCGGTTGTCTGTTTTTTGTTATGTAATGTCACCGTATTGGCTAGGGAAACTATTTGGGTGGATTTTTGAATCGTGCGTTTTTTGTTTGATTTACTAGCTTCTTCGAGTAGGGAAGCGGCGCTCCATGTCCTTTTTTCAGGTTTTGTGCCGCGATAAGTTTTTTGTTGATGGTTTTGTTGTATCACGTTGGTTGTTGTTTCTGTGCTATCACTCTGATTGCTCACTATTGACACACAAGGACGGAAAGCAAGGGGCTTTTGATTAAGGTTTTCCATAGGAAGTGTAGAGGTAGCAAGGCATAAGAACCAGACTCCTGCAGCTAAAACGGGTACTTTAAGATTCATGAGGATTTCCTATTTAGGGTTGATGGGACTGTTTTAAATTACTAATAAATAATCATTAAAAGATTTCTATTGCATATAATATATTTTAGTTTGTCATATTTTTTAAATTTGTCAAACTTGCTAGATTTATATTTAATTTTGTATTATTGTATTAAAGTAATGCGACTGTGGTTTTAATATTTAGTTTAATTAAAAATAACGAATAGATAATAAGAAGGGATGTGATATGATTAAGAAATACTTTATTCTATGTGCGGCCATTGGAGCTCTTTTTGCAGAAATGAACCTGCATAGTGTGCTCATAGCTTTCCGGGTAAAGGGTTGGCAAAATAAAGCGTTGCGTCAGGCGGTAAAAAAGGGGGATGTGTCAGAAGTGACCAAGCTTATTGAACAATACAAGGCTAATGTAAATGCGAAAACTACAAAGAATTTGAGAACCCCTCTTCACCGTGCAAGTGCGTTAGAAGATTCAGAAATTGCCGAAAAACTTGTAAAGAAACTCTTGGCGGCAGGGGCTTTGCCTAATGCAAAAGACAAATTTAGAAAATCGCCTCTTCATTTTGCGTGCGAGTGGGGGGTAGAAGGCAAAGGAGCGGTAGTAAAAGCTCTTATAAAGGCCGGTTCAAGGCTTAATGATCAGAGTTTTTATTCTAAAGAAACTCCTCTTCACATAGCTTGCGCGAGGGGGAGTGTTGACAATGTCAAAGCTCTTATTAATGCAGGTGCGAACCCGAATGTATACTCTATTTATGGTGTGCCATTGCATCGTGCGTTCAGGTTTTATCAGGTAGACCTTTCTAATAAAATAGGGCTTTTTGGTGAAGAAAAATTTTTCGAAATTGTTAAAATGCTCATCCGCGCTGGAGCTAATCCATTTATAGAAAACAGGCATGGGGAAAAAGCTTTGCCTTATGCAGAGCGCAAAAAATTTGTGCAGACCATAGTTCCTTTTAAAAAGGACGCCATTATTAAAGAGACAACCTTCTCAATTATTGAAACACTTTTATTTTCGGTAACTCAGGGTAAAAAAACCAATGGGGATTCCAAATGAATACCTCGTTCTCATGCCTTTTTTTGCTCAAGCAGTAGATATCTTTAAGGGGAAAAAGACGATTGCCAAGAACTTTATGACTCCTTATGCGGTTGATCGTTGGAACGAGCTTGAGCTTGAAAATCCGCGTGAAACCCTTGCCGATGAAAAGCTACAAACAAAATATCTACTCTACTTTTATCAAAACTTTAAAAAGTGGGCAGAATCGATGAAAAATGGGGCGAGTGACACATTGCGCTTTAAAGATATAAGGATAGATTTTAAATAAGTTCTTTATTGTTGATAATGCTCTCTTCTAGACTAAACTTGGAAGGCTCTTTTTTCTTCATGTTAGGTGATTTGATAGGAGAGCACGTTTTTTTGTTTTTTAGTTTGATGCTGCTTAATTTAATACATAAAGAACTGAGTTTTAGCGTGGGAGTCGTTTTGGGCTTCAGAAATTTGCGTTTTTTGATGAGAGGCTCTAGTTTGCTAATTTTTTTAAGCGGGGAAGCAATGGCGCTCCATAGCCGTTTTTGAGGCTTTGTGCCGCGATAAGTTTTTTGCATTAGTTTTTCGGCGGGCTCTTTTGAGTCTTTGCTTGTGTTGCTTGCTGTTAGGGAATAAGGCAGAAGTGCAAAGGTAAGTAGGGCTGCTATTCTAGAAATTATCATTGGGGCTTTCGATCAAGCTTAAACACGCATTTTTCTGGTTTTCTCTGTTTTAAAGTTTATATCTTGCTAGCGTTTTTAACACTTTTTTAGCCTCGCAAATTTAAACCTGTTTTTTCTACGTTTACAGGGCGCTTATGGTAACGCTTTTTTAAGATTTTCTTATTTATGGTTGTTAAGATGGCTAAGGGTGCCTGAAAAGACTTTGCCCAATTTGCCAGCAAGTGATTGTGTACTTGGAGCGTGGAGCGAGGGATTTATAGAGGATGTAAAGCTTGATGAACTTGTATTAAATATTGTAGGGTGGTGGCTTGTTAGGGCTGCAGAGCAGGTGTTTGCTATGCTGGCTGCAATAACCATTCCCGCCATTAGGCGCAATAGATTCTTTTTCATGATTTTTTTCCTCCATAAATCATTGTCGAGAGATTTTATTTGAGCGTTAACTTCAAGTTTGAATATTCCGTTTATTATAGCATTTTCCAAATTTTAATCAATTTAGTAGATTTTTAAAAATTGGATAAACATGTTTGCCAAGCTGATTTTGACTTGAATTTAAGCAGGATTTTGGTGGTGCGTTGGCTAATTGTTCTTGCTGTAGGTCAATAGTAGGAAGAAGGTAGCAATTGGACCAAAGAGTAATGAGATAAGGAACCATAACATAGTACTGCGGCCTTGCAATTGTGCTATTGCAGCATTCAGCAAAGCCAAGGTTCCCCATCCAACAACGAAACCACTATATTTATGTATGTGTATAGTTGAGTTCATACTAGTACCCTTTTTTGATAGGAGCCTTCGTTAAATAAAATATGTGGCTCTAGCCTAGTAGGTTGGTTGGAAAAGGGCAATGGAGTTGCTAGAATTTTGTCGGTGCAAAAGAATACAATATGAAAAAGCCCCACAGCTTGTAGGACAATTAGAAAGCATGTCAATTTTTAACATTCTATAGGGACATAATGTTGTGTTGATCGAAAAAATTAAGAACTTAGAATTGAGGCTTTGGTATGCGCAGAAGGCGATTGAAAACGGTTGGAGCCATAGGTACAAAAAGAGTATGTTGAACGTGATTTGGAGTAGGGCTTGATTGATTCTATGATAATTATGGCGTCTGTCGACTTATCGTTAAAATAAGCTGATAGACGCCATAATTTATATATCTAAGTAAATTCTGAAAGTTTTTACGCTCAAAGAACTATTTTGACGATGAACCGCCATTTCTTTTCATAGACTCAAGAAATTCTTCGTTGGTCTTGCATTTGCGCATTTTATCGATAAGAAGCTCCATGCCCTCTGCTGTGTTCATAGTTGCCAATACTTTGCGTAGCACATGAATCTTCTTTAATACGTCATCTGATAACAACAGCTCTTCGCGTCGAGTGCCAGAAAGCAAAAGGTCAAACGCAGGAAAGATGCGTAAGTTAGCCAATTTACGGCTCATATGCATTTCCATGTTGCCAGTTCCCTTAAATTCTTCAAAGATGACCTCATCCATACGAGAACCTGTCTCGACGAGTGCGGTAGCTATGATCGTTAGAGATCCACCTTCTTCAGTATTACGTGCCGCACCAAAGAACCGCTTAGGCTTTTGGAGTGCGTGTGCATCAATACCGCCTGTCAATATTTTACCAGATGCAGGTGAAGTGGTGTTGTACGCACGGGCTAAACGGGTTATAGAGTCTAAAAGAATAACGACATCCTTCTTGGATTCTACCAACCGCTTTGCTTTTGCAAGTACAATTTCTGCCACTTGCTCATGACGCTCTGCCGATTCATCAAAAGTGGAGCTAATAACCTCTGCATTTGGTTTGACAATCGTTCTGCGCATGTCGGCAACTTCTTCAGGCCGCTCGTCAATAAGCAGAATTATCAAGTGAACTTCTGGATGATTTGCTGCGATGGTTTGCGCAATCTCGCGAAGCAGGATAGTCTTACCCGCTTTTGGAGGCGCTACTATTAATCCACGCTGTCCTTTGCCAATAGGCGCAAAGAGATCCATGAGGCGAGTTGATATAAACTGTGGATCAAACTCAAAATTAAACTTTTTGTCGGGATAAAGCGGCGTTAGGCGATCAAAGAAAGGACGGTCTGCCACAGACAAAGGATCTTCACCATTGACCGAGTCAACTCGTAAGAGGGCAAAGTATTTTTCGCCCTCTTTAGGCTTACGAATAATTCCTACGAGCATATCTCCAGTCCGTAGACCAAATCGTCTAATTTGGGACGGAGAAACATAGATATCATCTGGTCCGGAGACATAATCAGATTGCGCTGCGCGCAAGAAGCCAAATCCGTCTGGAAGCTTTTCTAAAACACCACGAACCTCAATTTCACGGTCAGGATGTTCTTCAAGCTCGACAATGCGCGAGACCAGAGCATCTTTTTTAAGATAGGTCGCCCCTACGATTCCGAGTTTTCTCGCTAGAATCAATAGATCAGCTATGCTCATTTTTTGTAACGCTTGTTCCCTCATGCACAAAATCCTTTAGAAGAGGTTAAAATCCCCTCCTGTAAAAACAGACAGTCGCAGCTAATCAAACCACCGGATGGAGACAGGATAGCTACAACTATTTTTTCTCTCTATAGAGTAGCAACATAACAGGTGTTGCTATGTAGATCGAAGAATAGGTACCAAATATAATTCCAATTAAAAGCGCGAGCGATAGGGTGCGTAATACCTCACCACCAAAGATAAGGAGTGCAACAACCGTCAGCGCTGTGGCGAAGCTTGTTAAAAGCGTACGCCGTAAGGTCTCATTTATGCTCAAATTTGCGACTTCATCAGGAGTTCTTTGTTCGTGTCTAAACAGATGTTCGCGAATACGTGAAAAGACAACGATGGTATCATGAATCGAATATCCAAGAACAAACAAAATAGCTGCCAAGATGTTGAGCGAAATTTCATAGTCAAACCAGATGACAAATGTCAAAATTGCAATTGCATCATGGAAGAGTGAAACAAATGCGCCCATTGCAAACGCGAATGATCTGAATCTAAACCAGATGTATAGCAACATCAGTATAAGACTTAAGGTGACAAACCAAACTGCATTTTGCTTTAATTCACCGCCTACACCCGAACCAACACTATTGGTTTCCAAGATTGTAACGTGTGTATCAGGCAACGCAGCTTCAAGATATTCTCTAAATCTATCTGCAAGACCTTTTGGATCCGTTTCAACGTTTTTTACACGTACTAAAATTTCGTGATCAGAAAATTCACGTGTGGTTACGCCTTCTGCGTTCTTAGGGCTTAATATACGTTGAACCTCTTCACCAGATACTTTTCGCGGAAGCTCTTTGCCATCAGGTCCTTTGGAACCTTTTTGGCTAAATCCCATAATTGCCTGTGTTCCACCTGTAAAGTCTACGTTGTACATAAACACCGATCCATTGGTGTTGTATTTATAAATTGCACCACCAATAAAGAGGGCAAAAAGTAGGCCTGAAAGGGCGTAAAAAAGGGGACGATACTTCAGGAAATCAATCTGTGTTGTTGACATAACTCTCTCCACAGTCAGAAAATGTAAACTTCTAATTCTAAAAGGCTTCTAGATAACAGAAACGTATTTACGTCCCTTTGGTCCATGATGGAACCGAATTTCGCCCGCAGCCACTGCAAAAATGGTGTCATCGCTTCCTAGACCGACATTCTTGCCTGGATGAATGCGAGTGCCGCGCTGACGTACGATAATTTCGCCGCCGCTAACACGCTGACCATCATACAATTTGACGCCAAGACGTTTACTTATGCTATCACGGTTGTTTTGAGTTGAACCACCGGTTTTACTTGTTGCCATGCTTTATCCTAAAAGAAACTACTACAAAATGGATTAACTTGTGAATTCAAGAAAAGTTTGTCGAAAAACATTTTCAAATTTCCCGATACTTTAAGCCTGCCAGAAAAATGAGAAAAGTCAATAATGGTATTAGCCCCAAATGGATGGTAGGGCTGGGATGTTGGGTTGTTATAAAAAATGCACGTCTCTTTGTTTATGTCTTATGTATTAATTATGCTTGCAGCACATATTTTATTAATTAAAAAGGGCGACGAATTTTAGAATTTCTCTAAAGTTGCCGCCCTTTTTATAGACGGGTATAAGGTTTTTATTGGATTAACTATTTTTCTTTTGTTGCTTTTGTCTCTCTTTTATTTCGTCTTTAGTGTACTTTTCTAATATAGGTTTTAGTGCGGTACTAGTAGCGATAAAGTAGGGGAGATTTTTAGATCCCAGTTCTTGTTTAAAACCTGCACTTATCATTTGGAATTCTTCTGACTTTCGCATCAAAACATACTTTTTGTATTTAATTAAGAAAAAATCAAGAGCGATAGGGTCGGATCCTCTGATTAGGTTGAAGAATTCTAGGACGAGTATTTTCTTTAGTCCAACTTGATTGTCGCCTGTAATTTTGTTAATTGCCCAGTCGCAGCAGTCACCTTGCTTGGCGCTTAAGGCTTTACGAAATGCTTGGAGTAAAATAAACGTTTCAATTGTCTTTGTGCCTTTGAAAAAAAGCTTTAAGGTTTCAAGGTTTTTACATGCTGCTAAAGACGCATAGTAGGTGGTGCCATCTTGATCGTCGTTATAAGTTTTTGTTTTTAACTCGGGCGCTTTTTTAAGAATGATTTCAATTTTTTTTGAAATATTGTTGTCAGCGCTTTGATCTTTTAATGTTTCCAAAAGGAGCTTTTCATAAGCATTACTTTTTTTATTTTGGCTTTTACATGCCTGAAGCTTGTTCCAAAAAGTTGTTTCGTTGGTTTTGTCATCAAGGTCAAAGAACCTGAGGCTAGCATCTTTTTCGTACAGTGTTAAAGCGCCCTCAAAGTCGTTTTGCTTTATGCGCTGGAGTAAGTCGGTAATTAACGTTTCTGACGGATAGATATGCCGATAACATTCTTGATTGCCTATCATGCATAGCAATGGCGATGCAAGAAAAACAGTTGTAAAGGAAAGACTTTTTATTAATTTATTCATAAAACCTCTCTAGTTATTAGAATTATATTTAAGACTATGTTAAATTATTTTAAGTATAAAATTAAAATGACATATTTTTTTCTATATGTAAAGAAAAAAATTATTCTTCTTTCATTCTTTTCTTTAATAATGCCCAATAATCGAGTCGTTTTTGAATCTCTTTTTCAAATCCAAAGATGCTTGGGGTGTAGAAGTTAGGGGTGCCTAATTTTTCAGGTAAAAAACTTTGTCCTGAAAAGGCATCAGACTCTTCGTGTTCGTATTTATAACCTTTTCCATATCCAAGATTGCGCATAAGTTTGGTGGGTGCATTACGAATATGGAGGGGCACGGGATCGTTACGTGTTTCTGCAACTGCTTTTTTTGCACTTCCTATAGCTGTATACGTTTTATTAGATTTTGGTGCGGTTGCAAGGTAGATGACGCATTGAGCGAGTGCAACGTCGCATTCTGGGTATCCCAAAAAATGCGTAGCCTGTTGTGCAGCTACGGCTTGAACAAGAGCGTTTGGATCGGCAAGGCCAATGTCTTCGCTTGCAAAGCGAATGAGTCGGCGAACAATATATAGGGGGTCTGCTCCTCCTTCGATCATACGGGCAAGCCAGTAGAGAGCAGCTTGCACATCCGAATCGCGCAATGATTTGTGTAGTGCAGAGATGAGATTATAATGCTCCTCGCCTCCTTTATCAAATGCTACATGTCGACCGGAAATAGTAGACTGCATTGTTTCTAAGGTTACAACTCGATGATTGTTCTTAAGTTCTGCAGTTTGGACTGCATGATCTAGAGCTGTTAGAGCAACTCGAGCATCTCCGTTTGCATAGTTTATAAGGAGTGAACGAGCATCTGTTTCAAGAATGGGTTCATGTGATGCTAGGCCGTTTTCGCGGTCTTCCAGGGTTCGATCAACCAGGTGCCCAATATGGGGGTCTTCGAGTGGATTTAAGGTGTAGACTGTGCAGCGGCTTAGTAGCGCTGCATTGATTTCAAAAGAAGGATTTTCTGTGGTGGCGCCCATTAAAATAAGAGTTCCTCTTTCCACAGGTTGAAGGAAGGCGTCCTGCTGGGCTTTATTAAAGCGGTGAATCTCGTCTACAAAGAGGATGGTGCTTTTCATCCCCGATTTTATACGCTCTTCAGACTGTTCAATAATTTCTTTTACATCCTTTGTGCCATTAAATACGGCATTGAATGATACAAAAGTACGTTTTGTAGTATGTGCAATAACCGAAGCAATCGTGGTCTTTCCTATGCCAGGTGGTCCCCAAAAGATGTAATTGCCTAGCGTATCGTTAATTATGGCGCGATACAGTGGCTTATCTGGTGCAAGTACATGTTCTTGTCCCACAATGTCTTCAATTTTTTGAGGGCGCATGCGTTGAGCGAGCGGGGGCGTGTGGGTATTAAATAGGTTCTGTTGTGTCATTTGTCATCTATTTCTTAATGTCTGCGTAGGAGTAGGTGTTCCATTGTTTTTGTCCTTCATTTATGGCGTTCATAATGGCCTCAATCATTTTGGGGTTTTGGTGGCCATGTTGGTCTGTGTCAACTTCTGTAAAGAAAGCGCGTTTTTGGTTGTAGAGGGTTTTGAATCCTAAAAGGTTTTTCCTGTATTGTGCCGTTTCTTCAAATGATGTTTTAATTTTGCTGCTAGAGCCCTTTTTGTAAAAACGAAATAGCGCGGATTGTGGTGGTAGGATTTTAGGGTCTTCTGAGGCGCCGAAAAAGTTCCAGAAGTTAACGGCGCTAATATTTTTTATAAACTGTTCAGAATCGGAGTGGTCTAATTCATTGTTGTAGCGTGGGAGTACGGCGCAGCAATTTTTATATTTCTTCAATGCCATGGGATCTTTCCAGAAGCCTGCAAAGCTACTTTTTTCTTGAATTTCTGGTTTGTAAAGTAGAGGTGTTCCTGCCGAAACCAACCCGTTTGATGCTATGGATGATAGGGTTGATCCAAATAATAGGAATTTTTGCCAGGCCGTAAGGTGGTTTAAAATTTGTGTTATAGATTGGCTTTGTAGAGTGGCACATGTCTCTTCTAGGTGATTTTGAGCTTTTTTATCTTCTGGTATTCCGTAATATCCCGCCTGCATTCCACAGACTAGAATAGCATGAAAAATGGCTGAAATCTGCTGATCTTTGTAGTTTATTAGGTGCTTATGTAGATATTTTTCTATCCAGAATCTTAACGTAAGCGCGCTTTGAGAGCTTCCAATTGCCATGACTGGACTCTTTATTTTATTAGCAATTTGTTTTGTCCACGCTTGTTCTATGAGATCGATTATACTTTCAAGGTTCTGGAGAGCTATTTCAGGTTTACCATCTCCAAGAACTAGGGTAGTGCAGGATACATTAGGGTATTTTTTAACAATTTCATCTTTTAACAATTTGAAGCTATCGGGGTAGTTTCCTTCAGATTCAGAGAGAAAAACTATGGGTAGCGGGGTGTTATTTTGCATTCCATGGCTGAGCGTGAATAGGCACAAAAGTGCTGCGTACAGTAATTTAACAGGTGCTTTTTCTCTAGTTAAAAGATTTGATAAAAGTATCATTTTGTCTTCCCCCTTAATACTAATAATACAGGCCCTTTGCTTAGAAGGGTATAGAAAAAGGGCGGGTAAAGTCAACGGATCTATTAACTCCTAAGTACCTTGGATCACAAGGCTCTCTTTCCCGTCGGACGAGATGCCAAATTTAATGGTGTTTTTTATGCCACGAGTTTTTAGTTCAGTCTCATAAATACCTCACAAGTAGCGGGGCGAAATGACTTAAAATCAGGTTACCATAAAGCTGAGCGTATCTGTCTTTTTTATGGGGTGGGATGTGATTGTTTTTACTACTCAAAGGTGATCGAATTCCCCTTCATAACCACTTTGAATTCCTTCTTCTCGGGATTTTTTAGAATAACCTGTGAGAGAGGAACGGTAAGCTGTTGTTGGATGGTGCGTTTTAGCGGTCGAGCTCCAAATTCCGGCTGGAATCCTTCTTCTGCAAGTTTTTGAACTACTTGTGGATCGATATCTAGGGTAATCTGTTGGCGTGTCAACCGTTTTTTAAGCTCTGCAACCTGTATCTTTGCGATTTCAACCACGCTTTCTTGCGATAGGCGGTTAAAGAATACAATGGTATCAATACGGTTTAAAAATTCGGGGCGGAACGTTTTGTGCAACATATCCGTGATCTGTTTTTTAACGGAATCATTAATTTCAGGCGCTTCTAGAATGATCTGTGCTCCAAGATTTGAGGTCATGATAATGACGGTGTTTTTGAATGAGACCGTACGTCCTTGCCCATCGGTTAGACTACCTTCGTCTAGGATTTGTAGGAAGATGTTAAATACGTCTGGGTGAGCCTTTTCGATTTCATCAAAAAGAATAACGCTAAAAGGATGGCGTCGGACTGATTCGGTAAGCTGTCCGCCTTCTTCATATCCAACGTAGCCAGGAGGAGCTCCAATGAGCCGTGCAACAGAATGCTTTTCCATATACTCGCTCATATCAATACGAATGAGTTTATGTTCATCGTTGAACAGAAAGTCTGCAAGTGTCTTTGCTACTTCAGTTTTACCTACCCCTGTTGGTCCTAAAAACAAGAAGGATCCTATGGGCCGATTGGGCTCGGTTAGGCCTGCGCGATGCATTTGAATTGCATGGGTAATGTGTGTAACTGCCTCATCTTGTCCTACTACTCGTTTATGCAGGGTGTCTGCCATGGAGATGATTTTTTCAGCCTCTGATTTTTCTAATTTTTCAACGGGTATGCCAGTCCATCGGGCTAGCACCTTTGCAATGTCGTGCTCGTCCACTGCGTCTTTTATAAGGCGCGCGGAACCATTTTTAAGAAGGGCAGTTGCTGCTTCTAATTCTTTCTCAAGCTGTGTGAGTTTGCCATATTTTATTTCGGAAGCGCGGGCATAATCACCGGCGCGTTCTGCTCGCTCAAATTCAATATGCGCTTTTTCTATCTGCTCTTTGAGAACCCGTAGTTTCTCAATAGGTGCTTTTTCGGCTTTCCATTGGTTGATAAGAGTTTGGTGTTCTTCTTTGAGTCGCGCAAGCTCATGTTCAAGGTCTGAAAGCCTCTTTTTTGAAGCATCATCTTTTTCTTTTGAAAGGGCTACCTTCTCAATTTCAAGCTGCCTGATTTTACGCGCAAGGCGGTCGACGTTTTCGGGCTGTGAGTCGATGGCCATTTTAACCATAGAGGCTGCCTCGTCAACAAGGTCAATGGCTTTGTCAGGTAAAAAACGATCGGGTATATTTTGTGCGGATAGATTTACGGCTGCAACCAGGGCCTGGTCTTTGATATGGATTCCATGGTGCAGTTCGTATCGTTCCTTAAGGCCTCGCAGGATTGACAGGGCATCTTCGACGGTAGGCTCTTCAACTAAAACCTTCTGAAAGCGGCGTTCAAGGGCGGCGTCTTTTTCAATATATTTTTTGTATTCTTTGATAGTGGTTGCGCCTATACAGTGTAATGTTCCGCGTGCAAGGGCAGGTTTTAGAAGGTTTGAAGCATCCATGCCTCCACTCCCCGCTGCACCAGCGCCGACTAGCATATGTAATTCGTCTATAAACAGAATGATATTTTCATCGCTCTCTTCTATAGTTTTTAAAACGCCCTTTAACCGTTCTTCAAACTCGCCTTGAAATTTAGCGCCTGCTATCAAGAGCCCTAGGTCTAAGGAATAGATGGAGCTATTCTGAAGCGATTCAGGAACGTCTCGGTTTATGATGCGTTGTGCGATGCCTTCGACTATAGCTGTTTTTCCTACTCCAGGTTCACCAATTAATACGGGATTGTTTTTGGTGCGGCGTGATAGAATTTGTACTACGCGTCGTATCTCTTCGTGTCGGCCAATGACAGGATCAAGTTTGCCTTGTCGGGCCTGTTCTGTGATATTTTGGCAATATTTTTTTAGAATTTCGTATTGATTTTCGGCATTTTTGTCAGACACATTTTTACCTTTTCTTATGGTTTGCATATGTCCAAGGAGCGCTTGTCGATTGAACTTTGATTGCGAAAGAAAGCTTAATAGGGAATTTGGTAGATCCGACTGAATTAGGGCCAAAAGAATGTGCTCTAAGCTGATGAAGGAATCTCCTAGTTGAGAAGCTTCTTTCTGTGCAGTGGATAAGAGATTTTCAATTCTTTGGTCGGAGGCTAATTGCCCCCCTTTTGCAGCGGGGAGGTTAGATAATTCTTTATCAACTAGTTCTTGTAGGTGGGGGATTGAGACGCCTATTACTTTATAAAAGGAGCGACAGAATTCATTTCCAAGGGACGCTGCAAGCAGGTGTAGGGGGAGTAAGACAGGATTGCTCTTGTCTCGGGCCTGCTTGACAGCGTTATTAAAAAGTTCTTGTGCCGAATTGGTTAAATTGTCTAGATTCATAATTCTTTCCCACTCATTTTTTTACCTATAGGTACTCTCAACACTTTTCTCAAAGTATGGAACGGTAGTGCTCAAAAATCAAGCGGCCTTTTTTGGGGGGGTTGAAGTTGTTTTGATTGGCGTTCTGTATGATAGAGGCGGAACGTAAAACCAGTTGAAAAAATTTGCTTTCATCTGGTCTATTGACGCTTTAAAACAGCACGGTGAAAGACCATGTTTTTTGTAGAAAAATTCTACATTTTTTTCAACTTTTGAAAGCCCTTCAATACGTTTTTGTAGAAGTTGAATCATCTCTTCTGGGGGGCGGTTGATAAATTTAAAATTTGCTTCGGTGCAGGTTATATCGCAAATTTTTCGAAGTTCTTGGATATACTCTCTATTTAGCAAGGATAACTCCTCTTTTTGTTTAAGAGTTAGGAAGCAGTTTTTGCACATCTCCGGTGCGAGTGTAGGAGTGAAGGTGCGCTGCAGGTGCGGTGAGGTCCAAGATCCTGCCGCTTCAAAACATATTCCACAGAGCACTAATATTAGTGCACGGCTACTTATCATACGTATAGTTATTTTCTTCATGATGGACTCCTTCTCTAAAGGACACTTATAGTGAGTTATTTCTTTCTGTTATCATAGTAGCATAAAGTATTTTCAAATAGAAAGAAATTTTTAAAAAAGTTTAAAATATGCTTGTAGTTCTAGAGTTTTTTATGAAGAAAGTATTTTTCTAAAATTTTTACTCAAAACTAAAACAGATTCTTAGGTCATCAAAACGAGAAGGTTTCTTCTCTGCTTTTTTAACCGCTTCTTTATCAAGATTGGTGTAAAAGTAGTGGATAGAGTGGGTGAGAAAGGTATCGGGGTTTTCAAGTTCGAGTGTGTCTACAAGTTTCGTTTTTGGGATGCGTGTATCGGTTCGCTTGCCTTTATAAAGATTTAGGGCGGTTTTTAAGTAAGGAACAATAGTAGAGGCCCCCGCGGGAACGGTTGGGAGTGGGTCTGCTTGTAAAAGAGCCATGAGCACAGAGGTTATGAGGGGTAGATTGGCCTCTTTATTGAGGGTGGTTTTTTTTAGAGGGACAATGGATTTTGTAAATTGTAAGCAACTGTCTTCTGAAAGTAGGTCAAATGCGCCTATTGAATGAATGTTCTTTTTGGTAGTATCGGCACCTGCTAGTATGAGGATGCGTATGAGGGCTAAATTATTGAGTCGGCAGGCTTCGTGTAAGGGGGTATAAGATTCGTTGTCAGCGGTATTAATATTTGCTCCTGCATGAATAAGTTCTTTGATTACATCAATCTTATTTTTAGTACATGCCTGAAAAAGTGGAGTGTGGCCCCAGTGGTCTCGAACGTCTGGTGAAACGCCTGCATTGATAAGCAGTTTAACTATTTTAAGATATCCGTGTGTACAGGCATTATGTAGGTCGGTTTCATTTGAAAGTGGATCAAGTATGTCAAGTCGCGCTCCTTCTTCGATTAGAAACTTAGCAACCTTGACGTGTCCATGGTTGCACGCCCAGCGAAAGGGGGTATAGCCCATGGGATCTTTGCCGTTAATATCTGCGCCTTGTAAGCGGATGTAATAAATGACGTCTTTTAGATCACCATCACAGGCAGCGTCTAAAAGTTTTGTAGTTGCCCAGATGTCTGTTGAGATGGTTGAGTTGCTGGCGATTAAGCTCGAGGCTAAAAACAAGAGCGATAGGAGGGCTGGTTTTAAGGGCATCATTAGGGAAAAACATTCTTTTAAAGGGTTTTATTCATCAAAATTAGTTTATCCAAAGTAATTAAAAAGGGCGAGTTTAATAAGGGTTTTTTAGATCTTGTTTTTGTTGATAGGGCTTTGTTATGATCAAAAAAGAGGAGTTTCTGATTTTAGTGTTTTATTTGGGGGTAGTGTATGAAAGAAATATCATCAACGATGGTGTGGGTAGCGGGATTTTTTCTCGTGGCAAGTTTAGCTTTAAGTCCTATATTTTTTATTGAAACTATAATGGAAACTAGTGCTCAAGCTGCTGCAGAGACCCCTTTTAATAATTACAATACTTTGTCAGGAGTAGGTTAACGCTCTATGCCTTGCGATTACCGATTGTTTAATAAAACTAGAGGGGTATGCGAAGTATGTTTTACCCCGCATACCCCTCTAGTTTTTAATATAGCTATCGTATAAATGCTAGGACTGGAGCCCATATAGTTCGAGGGCGTCAAGCATCTGCTGTGTGTAGAGATGATATGCCCATTCGCAAATGTTATCACGTTGCATTTCTTGCGCTAGTGATTGGATACGTAAGGCGAGGGCTGCTGTATAAAACGTGTTTCCATTGAATGACTCTGGCTTTAGAGTTTTCATAATCCATAGGGACTGTTTTTCTATTTGTTTGGCCCAGGTGGTAGCAATGTGCTTCAGAGTTTTATATAGGGATTTGCGTATCTTTGGTTCTTGTTCAGTATTTTCGATTGTTTTATTCAGAAGCTCAAGCACAACGTGAAAACGTTGTATTGAATTATATATGCCTTTAAAACCAGTTTTCTTAAGGTCGTAAGTGCTAGCTTTTACAGAATTTTTGAGTGAGCTTTGAAGGGAAGTGATGGAATTTTTGAGAGCATCAAAGTTGTCGTTATTATATTCTTCTGTTTTTAATTTTTTACTTGTTTTACGTGCATAGTGTTTGATAGGGGTGAGTAGTAGATGGAAATAGGTTAAGTCAGGAGCAAATAATTGTTCATCTTCTTTGCTTAGTTCTTTATTGAAGAAGAGACCGGGTCCTGAGATGATGAGATTGCTTGCCAGGGTCTTTAGCGACCTGAGATGGGCTAAAAGTTGCTTTTTGCAGAAAGATCTATGGTTTCAGCTGGTTGTACTGGAGCATATTTTGCCCAGGTATTTTCTATATTTGAAAAATGTTTTGCTATTTCTGTGACATCCTTAGAAAAGACTTTTTTGCTTGTTTCTTTAAAGCAGTGGTGTGCAGCAGAGCAATGGTAGGAGCTAATCAGTACTGTCAGAAGTCCCAAATAGGTAAATGCTTTTTTTAGTTCATTCATAAAGAGTCCCTTTTTGATTTGTTGATGTATGTGTATCCTGGTTTGTTAGGCTGCATTAGGATAGCATATTTTTGTTTAGATCACATCGCTACCCCTCTAGGTTTTAATGTAGTTAGCCCATAAATATACCGGTCCACGGGGTGGGAATTAGGGGATTTTAGTTTTGTGGGTGCGAAGACGGGCGGGACTATTCATCGCGAATATGCCCTAGGCCGTAAGCGCGTAGACTTTCTTGTTAAATATCGCGACCAACGCATAGTCATTGAACTCAAGGTTTGGAAAGGTCCTTTAACACTTCAAGAGGGGCTCGAGCAAACAGCTGAATACATTGATATAAGCAATGCGACCGAAGGACACTTAATTATATTCGATCAACGGCTAAGTAAATCATGGGATGAAAAACTCTATCAATGACAAGAGACCTGCAACGGCAAAACCATCACCGTCTGGGGCGCTTGAAGGGGCCAGTCCCTTTACCCCATTGCTTTTGCACCTTGAGCTAATAAAATTCATTTGCATTTTTATGCACGTTTTCTTACCAAGAGCTCGGGAATCCTGCGCTCTTGGTAAGAGCTAATTTCGGCTGAACTTTATTTTGAGGTCGTTGCGATAGGTACTCTTTTTGAGCTTTATAGGTATTTTTGAATATTCGGTGCTGGTAGGGTCTTTAAGTTCAAGCCAGCAGTCAAGAGGCATTTTTGTAAAATACTTTTTGCAGAGGTCTGTCATGTGCTCTGGAAGAGTTAGAAGTTCGATTGGGAAGTGATTTGCGTTAAGTGTTGCATATAGATATGTTTTTATGAGCAAGAAAAAATCCTTAGGTTCTATAGCATTTTCCACTGCATAATTCTCAAGTTCTGAGCTAAGAGCGGGAAGAATACAGTTTGAGGAGTCTGCACATAGCGTTGTCAGGAAGCTTTTCCCCTTGTATGTATAGGTGGTTGAGGTTTTAAAGCCGGTTGTGACGACTTTTGTTTTATCAAAAAGATAGGGAAGGAGGGCGCTATAAAATTTTTTAAACATAGCGGGCTTAAGCGGAATGAGAGCCTGGGCTAGGTTTTTTGCGCATGTAGTACCTTGTACGTCGATTATTGCGCCATTATTTATGAGCAGACGAATGGTGGATGACGTATATTCGCGCCTTTTGCCGTTATTTGATGGTTGCTCTACAAAAGAACACGCTTCTTGAAGTGGTTTTTTGTAGGGCCAATAACTTGAGGTTACGTTTGGATTGAAGCTTTTTTTGGTCAAAAAGTACCGGACGATGAGAAATAGGCTGTTTCTGCACGCGTCAAAAGGTAGATCTTCAACATCTTTTAATGTTGCGCCCTGGTCTGCCAAATAAGAAAAAATACGCGGGTTTTTAAAGTGGGTTGCCCAGTCGAGATAGCGCGGTTCTTTAGGGTTCAACTCCCATATCTCAACAAGGTGTTTTACGATGGAAAGATTTCCTCCCTGTATAGCGGCAAAGAGATAGTCTGAGTCATCTGATTTGGAGGCTCCATGGTTAACCAAAAACCGGAAGATGTTTAATCTGCCTGCTTCACAAGCGGCATAAAGAGCAGAGCATCCATCTTGCTTTAGGGCGTTAATATCGATTTCATCGTCTAGGGTGAGTTCAATTGTTTTTATGTCGCCTGCTCGGATGGCTTTGAAAATGGCTTTCGTTGTGTAGTTAGAAACGGCTAGCGCAGAGAATGTGCAACTGGCTAGAATAGTGGATAAAAGTAGTGAAAAGAGCGATTGATTGATGTTTTTAGGTCTGTTCATGATTGGTTTTTCGTATTTAAATTTTAATTTTAGTTTTAACTTTTTCTGTGAATTAATAGTAACAAGAAAATTTATTTCTGGCAATTAGTTTTTGTTTTTTATGCGGTAGAAGTTTTGCTCTTGTGAGTCTTTGATAGACTTGCATAAGGGTGTTTATGATTACAGAAAATCCGTATAGCGGGGATGAAAGGTATCTATGAGTAAGTCCGTGGTTATTATTGGCGGTGGTATTTCGGGCCTTTGTGCCGGCTGTTTTGCAGCCGAGCGTGGATACCGTGTTACTATTTTTGAGCAAGCTGCAGTTCCGGGTGGATTGTGTACATCATGGAAGCGTGGAGACTATACGGTCGATTTTTGCATTCATTGGCTCACGGGGGCGGCGGGTAAAGATAATGATTTGTTTAAGGCCTGGAGTGCTTTAGGTGCCATTGAGGGTTTGACGTATGTTTTCCCGGATGAATTTATGCGTATGGTTGGCAAAGATGGAACCGTGTTATCTTTTTCTAAAGATTTTGAGAAGCTTGAAGCCGATTTGTTAGCTATTGCACCCGAGGATGAACGGGAAATAAAAAGTTTCATTAAAGCTATTAAGCGTTTTGCATGGTCAAAGTTTGGGTTGGAACAACCTACGACGGTGTGGGGTCGACTAGCTCTCATTCCGCGCTATATTCCGCTGCTGCCCGCATTTAAAAAGTATGGCAAAATGACTCTTTCTGATTTTGGTAAGTTGTTTAAAAATCCTTTTTTGGCTGAGGCTTTTGCGTCGATGTGGGATCCTCGGCTTTCGGTGATGGTATTTTTTGGTATGTTGGCGTGGCATAAGTTGGGAATTTGTGGATATCCAATTGGTGGGTCGACTTCATTTGCCCGTGCAATTGAAAAGCGTTTTTTAGAGTTGGGTGGGATTATCCACTATGAAACAACCGTTAAAAGGGTTCTGATTGAGGGTGATAGGGCTGTTGGAGTGGAGCTTGGTGATGGAACGTGCGTCAAGGCGGATTATGTAATTTCTGCGGCCGATGGGCACCAGACATTTTATAACTTGTTGGAAGGTCGCTATCTAACCCCTAAAGTTGAGTCTTATTTTAAAGAGATGCCTATCTTTGGTCCGCTTCTTTTTATAGCTTTTGGAGTTAACCGTCCTTTTGACACATTGCCGCATCAGCTTAGCGGTTCTATATTTCAAATTCCAAAAACACGTATAGCGGATCGAGAGCATGAGTGGCTTCAGGTGAAAATCTGTAATCAAGATCCAACGCTTGCCCCACCGGGCAGGACATTGGTGACTGTTTTGATTGATTCTGACTATGACTATTGGAATCAGCTAGCGCAAAATCCTGATGAATATCGTGCGGCTAAAGATGCAGTTGCAAAAGAGGTGGCGCGTCTTCTTGAGGGCGTAATTCCTGGAATTGCTGCAGATATTCAAATGCACGATGTGTCGACACCTGTAACGGTTAATAGGTATACGGGTAATTGGAAAGGCTCCTACGAGGGGTGGTTGCCAACGCCAGATGCCATTATTATGCAGATGGATAAAACCGTGTCGGGACTACGGAATTTTTACATGGTTGGGCAGTGGGTCCAGCCAGGAGGCGGTTTGCCTAGTTGTGCTATGACAGCGCGTGAAGTAGTGAATATGCTCTGTAAGGCGGACAAGAAGTAGGATAGAGGTGTTGGCGTTGCTGGAATAATTTTTTATTTTTATAAACAAAGTTTTTACACTAAAATATAATTAAATTTCTAATATTGATTTTATATTCGGTAATTTGGTATAATGATTCTGGAGATGAATATCATAGAGGTGTTTGGCTGCCATTTTATGTGCGCGTTATGCGCACGGGGCACAATTTTTTGTGGAGGTGGGTAGTTATGAAGAAGATTTTAATAAGGATGCTCTTGGGAGCTAGTTTTATCGTATGTTTGAGTTTGCCGCTTTTTGTGGGAGCGGGTAGTCAGTCTTACGAAGAACTGATTAATCGCATACAAAGTAAGCTTGCTTATACTTTGGGGGCTGTGTCTTTGGAGAATCCATGGGAGCTTAGTCAGGCCCTTTTTGACGTTGGGAGTGTGAAAGGTCTTATTGATAATGAGGCTAGGAGCACAGCGGTTGTTTCAGTTGCAGCCAAGAGAAAACTGGATAAGGCTATTATGGCTATTGAAGATGCCTTAAAGATTATGCAAAAAGACTGGGGCAGCGGAGAGCGTAGGCAACAGGCAGCGACGCAGAGAAAATTACTTGAGTCGGTGCAGAAGAGTTTGAAAATCGGGGTTTTTGATACAACGACAACGCAGGCACTTAAAGAAGCTCTAGATGTTGCACTTGAATCGTTTATCATCAATCTGAAGAACAATTTGCCTATTCTTGAAGAGATAAAAGAGGTTAAGGAGATTAAAAAGGCGCCGCAAGCGGCTATAGGGCAGGTGTAAGAGCGTTGCTGTATTTTTCTTTATCCAATTTTTTGATCAAAAGGGCCTTGGAATTTAACCCAAGGCCCTTTTGCATAGATCAGATTTAAAAATTTTATTGTTTTGTATCTGTTTTAATCATTGGTGAAGTTTATTTTTAGGTCATTAAAACGCAGGTTTTTGTAGGTTTCGTTTTTAAACTCTTTTTCAATGCATTTGAATACGCGTTCCAGGTTTTTGTAGAAGTAATGCGTGTCTTGTGTAAGTAGGATGCCTGGCTTTTCTAGACTCAGCTTTTCTAGTTGGTTTTCAACCTGTGGTGTTATAACTAGTTGCGTGTGGACTTTTAGCCCTCTAAATAGGTCTGTTGCCATTTTTAACAAGGGTATAAGAGAGCGGAACTTTTTAGCGTTTTCTGGTAGGGGTTTGTTTTGCAGAAGGGCGAATACTAGGGAGCTTACTATAGGAATTTTGAAAGCGAGTTGTGGCCCCTCTTTTTTGAATGGAATAATAGACGAGATAAGCTCTGCGCCGTTGTTGTTGGAAAGAGCCGGCGTCGATTGCTTAGGATGACCTGATGGGTTGGCGCCGGATAATATAAGAATCTTGATGATATCTAAGTTGTCGACTAAGTCGGCAAAGTGAAGGGGAGTTTTATAATGTATATTTTCTGCATTTGGGTTGGCCTTAGATGCAATGAGTTTTTTAACAATCCCTTCACATTCATGTAAACAGGCGTAGTGAAGAGGGGTGTTTTTTCTGTTATCCGATACATTGACGTTGGCGTGATCGACGTCAATGAGCTTTGTTACCAGGGGTAGGTCTCCGTTTTTTGCAGCGTCAAAAAGTTGTTTGCTAACCGGTTCTTGTGTTTGTTGCGGGTGTTGGAGGTTTTGTATTTTATTCATACCTCGTGCAGGTATTACCAAGAGGATGATGCCGAGACCAAGATATAGACGTGAATGTTTGCTAAGCATGATTGCATTCCTTTAAATTAAGACAAATTGCGACATTTAAATTTTATTTTGGGGAGTAGATAAGCTTTAGTCCCTTTCAAGAGCTTATCTCATATTTCAAATTTGTCAAAAATAAATAAATAGATTTTGCGTATTTATTTGATAAAGGGAGTGAGTGGTGGGATTTAGGCTTATCCTATTTTAATCCATAGATGCCTAGCTCTTTTTCTATGCTTTCGACGTCTTTTACTATAGTTTCAAAGCCTTTGTTACCAAAAAGCTGAGTCTCTATATCCTCAAATATTTCACCAAGGTCTTCAAAGCCTTTTTTAGTAATAAGAGCGCGAACTTGGGGAAATAACACGGTATCTTCCCATGCTGCATGAGGTCGGTACATGGTAATGAATTCTTGCATTAGGGCCTGTAGCTGTTTTTTAGTTTGGTTATTAAGGGGCTCTTTTTGTGCTACTATTTTTAATAATTGCTTCGTGATTTTTTTGCCCTGGATGTGTTGTCTCTTTAGAGTTTTGACTAATTCAGTCTCTTTTTTGTTTTTCTCAAAGAGTGAGAATATATAGTTTTCCTCAAGTTTTTCATGATACTCTTCGATAAACGATCTGATTATATTTGCCGTTTTATAAAGCTCTTTCAGTGGAATTTTATCTTTTTTATCAATGCGCTTTATTATTTCCTCATAAATTAAGAAAATACGATGGATGACACCGTGTTCGCGCATTAAATCTTCTGTTGGTGGGATATCGAGATCTTCTTTTTTATTAACAGCATTTAACCCAGTGAAGTTTGCTAAAAAGGCTAGGGATAAGATAATGCGATAGGGTGTGCAAAAAAAAGATTTTTGCATTTTAAAACTCCTTAAATTTTAGCAAAACAATTGAGCGCTGCTTTGCCTTAGTATCATAAAGCCCTGTGTAACTTTTCAAGAGTTAAGCCTTCTTTATTGATTTTGAAGGTTTGATCTTGCTACTTTAAGAGTAGAAGAAAGATGCGAAAGTGCATTTTGTAGGTGTTTTAATAAAAGCGGAGGGGTTATGAAAAAACTATTATTAGCCGGATTAATTGTGGTTATAGGTTGTACGGTCTACGTGCAGTTAAGCGCAACACTTCCTGCAAACTATAAGGATCGGGTTACGCTGATAAACGTGAGGCTTAAAAATGCTCTGGGAAGTTTTGGTGGAACAATTGAAAAGTTTAACCCTGCCTATTCTATTGCAATGATTGCAACGGCTAAAAAAGTTATAAATGCAGAACCTAATGCAACGCTTTCTGTTTTAAACAAGAAAAACCTAAATCAGATTTTGGATGAAATGGAGAATGGTTTAGCGGGTCTCAAAACGCTAAAGGGCAAAGAAAGTGACTTTAAAGCAAGGGTTGATGTGTGTCAAAGAAGGATGGGAGATCTGCTTGATGATTTAAAGGTAGGTTTTTTCGAAACAACAACGACTCAAGATTTGAAAAAAGCTGTGCGCACAGCCGCTGAAACGTATCAAAAAGCTCTTGCCAATTTAGTGCGTTAGCAAATTTTTCTTTTTATGCCTTGTGGATAGATGATTTGGATTGATTTCTAAAAAGTGCGGGTGGAATCAGTATAAAATTGTAAAATATGCTGGTTCTACTCGTAGAAATTGAAAAATTTATTTGGCGCACTTCTGATCGTCAAGAAGAGGTGGATGAGGATGCACTGCAGGATTTGCCACAGTTGCTGGGGGTTAAATTAAATCTTTAAAACGTTAGCGAGCATTGGCCAGAGTGAGATTTTTCTTCTGACTAATGCTCGCTTTTCTATTTCTAAGTAAGGGGTTTAAACGCCTTGATCGCCTTCTTCTAATGGCATTTCATAAAAGAAATGAAACTCTTTCGGTAACGCGGTGTATGGAATTTTGCTAACAATATCGTCAAAAGAGCCTGAACAGAACGTATCCCAGAATAGAATTACTTTGTCCTTAATATTCCTTGTGTTTACATCATGCAGAAGGGCGGCAAATGTTTTTCCTGTATATGTCCCATCCAGTTTAATGCCTTCTGTTTCCCACAATAATTTAACGGCATCATGAGTTTGAGCCGAAATAGCAGCATATCCTTTACCAACAAAATCAAAAGATACGGCGAAATCTTTTTCTGTTAACACAATGCGAGGGAAGGTTGGATCTGCTTTGATAAGGTTGTTACATGCTCCCTGTACAAGTGTTATAAGTTTGGCTGCATGTGTTGGACTTTCTTCATCTTCAATACATATAGGTATGACAACGGATTTAAGTCCTGCTGCACGGAGTCCTAGCATAAGACCTGCAGCAGTTCCGCAACTACCTAGGGCTGTGTAGATATAATCAGGTTCTGGTAGAAGCCCCTTGTCTATCTGTTGCTTAAGTTCAAAAGCAGCATTGACAAAGCCAAGGGTTCCAACAAGATCAGATCCGCCTGAAGTGATGTTATAAAGTTGCGTTCCCGTCTTTTCATAATGAAGGCTATTAAGCCGCGCAATTTCTCCATTGCGTGAGTTGTCGTCTTCATAATCAGCAATAAAGTGTTGTTCGGCGCCCCAGTAATAATCAAGTTTTAGGTTGCGCTGTAGATATGAGGTGTTGCGTTGCATGCCTAATAAACATACGCATTCAAGTCCGCAAAGATGTGCATACAACGCCGTAGCACATACATGGTTTGAGCCGGCAAAGCCGCGAGTAAAAATGCCACGGTAACCCTTGGCAATTGCATCCGCGAGAAGAAATTCTAGTTTTCTGACTTTGTTGCCACCAAACGGGTTTCCTGAAAGATCATCTCGTTTAATCCATAGGTTTGGTACGTTCAAGAGGGTGCCTAGCGTGTTTAGTTGCTGGACAGGGGTAGGGAGATTGCCTAGATGACAGTGAGGGATAGATAGTGCAAGCGCTGGGTAAGCCTCAAAGAGGGGGTTTGGTTGTTCTACGTGTGCTTCTAGCATTAGCGTAACAAGGGCTAATGCCATGTACCCTATGCGTGTAAAAAACTTCATACTAACTCAATTCCTTTTGATGGTTGAAAATAATTTCTGGTCCTTAAATTACCAAAAATTAAACAAACGTGCTACGTTTGCCAGCTCTCTATACTTTGTTTGAACAGAAGGCGCCCCTGATGGGTCTTTAAAATGCCCTTATTTTTGTTTATGAACCAACTTGCTTAGATAGCTTATGTAACTAGTGGCAGCATCTTTTACCGCCCCTTTAAAATCCCTGGTAGTTGTCGTATCTGAAAAGCCTATCTTGATGTCAGAGAGGTGTTTGTTGATTGCCTTTAATGCCTGTTTCACCTGTTCTTGACGACACCTGTTAGTAGCGCACCCGTTGACCAATGCCACTTCAAAACCTATCGTTTCCAAAGCATCTATTAATAGCGTTCTTACTTTCGATGACAGGCCAGGCTCAGCTTGAATAGTCCCTTTAGCATGATTGATAGCATCTTGGATTGACTCTGTGTTTAAAACTTGAATTGAATCGCCCAGCATTTCTTTGAGTGATTGTACAACTTGAAGGTGATCTTTGTAATAGCCAAGAGTAGCTTCCTGGGACGGTGTAGCCGTTAGCTTTTTACTTGCAAACGATACAATAAAACTGGATATTCCTACAACCAATAAGCCTACTAAAAAAAGTCTTTTCACAACTTACTCTTTTTCTGAACAGAACCTTAATTACTGTTTTTAAACTTCTTATCATTTTTTGCTGCGCCTAGGCAAACATTTAAGGTGTGGAATTTTTACAGAAGACATTCGAATGTTTATGTACCGCTCGTACCCGTTCGATACATTGTGTCGCTGCGCCGACACAACACTCAGGGTGAGCGGTCTGGAGCTGTTTTTAGAGAATATGGTGCTGAGTTTAACTGGCAAATGAATCAGCTTTCCCCCTTCTAAGGAGACTATTAGAGGTGGTGGATCATCTACTATGCTTCTTTAGTAAGATTTGAAATGTATTGTCCAAAATTCACGCAGAGTACAACCGTTGATAAATCAGATTTTTTGATGCACGATAATAGAGAAATTGTTCTCACTCGTTTACTATGAGGAAATCCATGAAAACGTCACTTAATCTAACGCAAGAGCAATTACAATGCGAATTTGAATTGCTACAAAAAGTAATCAAAACCAATAAACTAAGTTCACCTGAAATTGAAAGCGCCGTCAAAGCTTTTACTGCATCTCCAAGCTGTTCTACACTTACCGCTCTGTCAACTGTAGTAGAAAAGGCAGCGGAAAAGTCTGCTAAATCTGATGAATCGCCCAAAAAACGGTCGTGCTGCAGAAGCTGTTGCAAAAAGGCATAAGAAGCATTTTTATTGGGAATTTCATCAACGGTTTTAAAACGGTGAGAATGAACAAGCTAGTTTTTTAACTTCTGATGCAAGAATTGCAACACTTTTTTTAGGGCTTTGCGATAAGGCATCATGTATAATGCCGGTTAGCTTTAGCACCTCATTTTCTCTCATGCCACGAGTAGTTAGTGCTGCTGTGCCAATTCTAATGCCGCTTCCTACCATGGGGCTCTGCGTATCAAAAGGAATGCAGTTTCGGTTTACCGTTATACCTATCTGACTTAGACGTATTTCTGCATCCGCTCCCGTTATGCCTTTGTTTGTTAAATCGACCATAAAGAGGTGGTTGTCGGTCCCTCCGGCCACTATCCTGTATCCCAGACTCTCAAGGCTCTTGGCCATAAATTGTGCGTTTGCAACAACCTGTGTTTGATATACTTTGAAGGCCGGTTGATGTGCCAGTTCAAAACAGACGGCCTTTGCTGCAATTTGTTGCATTAACGGTCCGCCTTGCATGCCTGGCATTACTGCTCTATTAATGGCTGTTGCATACTGGGCTTGGCTAAGTATAAATCCTCCACGTGGCCCACGTAGCGTTTTTTGCGTGGTGCTCGTTATACAATCTGCATGTCCTATGGGTGAAGGATGACATCCAGCGGCTATCAAACCCGCAATGTGAGCAATGTCCGCCATCAAAAATGCACCCACTTTTTTTGCAATCTGGCCAAATCGCTCAAAATCTATCGTGCGTGAATAAGCCGATGCGCCTGCAATAATAAGTTTAGGCCGGTGTTCAAGAGCACATTTTTCAACGGCATCATAATCAATGCATTCAGTCGCTCTATCCACTGTGTAAAACACAAATTTAAAGAGTTTGCCTGAAAGGTTTATCGGGTAGCCGTGTGTTAAATGTCCGCCTGCAGCAAAATCCATTGCCAATACGGTGTCACCAAGGTTCAAGAAGGCGAGATATGCCGCACTGTTTGCTTGCGATCCAGAGTGGGGCTGAACATTGGCGTATTCGCAGTTAAATAGTTTTTTGCATCGGTCAATTGCAAGTTGTTCAAGTTCATCTACAACTTCACAGCCTGCATAAAATCTCTTTCCAACCGTTCCTTCGGCATATTTGTTTGTGAAAACGGATCCTGACGCTTCGCAAATTGCTGCATTCGCATAATTTTCAGATGCAATGAGACTTATAGTTTCGAATTGTCGGGCTCGTTCGCGCTCTATAAGATGGGCTACGAGAGGGTCGGTGTTAATAAGGGTCATAGGGGGGTTCACGGTGTTTTTCCCGGTCTAGTTTTTCGTTGTAAAGATATATCTAGTGCAAGATCTGCAAAGAGTCCTTGTTCTGCTCGGTAGCTCCCTACAAAGGCAACCATTGCAGCGTTATCGGTGCAAAAATGGCGAGGAGGTGCGTAAAACAGTACATCAGATTCCTTTGCTTGTGCTGCAATGCGATCTACAAGATAACGGTTGCATGCAACTCCGCCTGCAAAGGTTATCGCTTGTGACTGTGGAAATTCATTTAAAGCCCTAGTGAGACGATCAACCAAAATGTCACCCACGCAGACCAAAAATGAGCTAGCAACTCGTTCTTTTAGATCGGTATCATCCGGGCAGAGGAATGTTTTTGTTTTTAGGTCGAAGGCGCCTTGTTCAACCAGATTGTATAGTACAGCTGTTTTGAGCCCCGAAAAGCTGAAATCCAAGGTCTTTGCTTTTAGCCGTGGATAATGCAAAGAATCCTTAAATCCAGACTCGCGTGCTAGCCGTTCTATAGTAGGGCCTCCGGGATAGGGTAACCCAATAAGCTTTGCTACTTTATCGAATGCTTCTCCAGCGGCATCATCTCGAGTTGTACCTATAAGATTGTATTTCCCTAATTCCTCTATATAAAATAGTGATGTGTGTCCACCGGATGCGGTTAAGCAGATGTGGGGAAACGGAACAACGGTCTGAATAAGGGGGGAGAATGCATGTGCTTCAATATGATTAACCTCGATAAGGCGTATATGATTCGCATACGCAAGCGCCTTTGCAAAACAGAGACCTACAAGGAGTGAGCCGGGCAATCCAGGGCCTGTGGTGACTGCAATGGCCCCTATGTCTTTTAGGTCGATGCCTGCATCATCAAGGGCCTGTTCTGTTATGCTGGTGATTTTTTCGATATGAGAGCGTGATGCAACCTCAGGAACAACGCCACCGTAGGGGCGATGGAGCTCTATTTGTGAAAACAAAACGTTAGACCTGATTCCAACTCCGATTTCATACACTGCTGCCGCAGTTTCGTCGCATGACGTTTCAATTCCTAGGACAAACGGAGTTTTCACAGGCATTGTCCTAATCGGGGCAGTGGATATGATGAGCGCAGGGCAATGCAGCCGCTGTGGATAGGGCTGAAAGACACGAAGGACGTTCTCTACAATTTATCGCTCTCATGTCTGGACGACTCATGGTAGCAAATAGGATTGCCTCATCAAAGGCTTCCTTGGTTTTAGCGTCATCTAGTGATTTGAAAATAAGCGTAGGCAGGTTTATAGAGTCTGCACTAGGAATTTCGGTTAACGTTTCTATAAATTGTGGGTCAATTAGGACGACAACCGCGTGTTCCGGTAAAGCTTCAGGCATATCGGCGCGTGCGACGGGTTTGATGATCCATGAATATTCTTTGATACTTTCGCCATCTTCCCCTTCCATTTCATATTCACGAGGAATAAGTGTTAGGTCCCACCAGGCACATGGTAGTGTGGTGTCGCGAACCAGGGCAGAGACTGTTTTACCGCGCATTTTAAAGGTTAAGTAAGGAGTTACAACGAGAGAGAACACCGTAGGGGAACCACACTCAGGAAGCAGCGCGCGGCCTTCACTTAATGACAGTTCAAAGCCCTTATAATATCCGCATAGTCCATCAATGCTTACTAAGTTAGGCACATGAAGATTCAGCAAGTAGGGACGCGCCGAACTCTGGAGACCATTGTGTACCAAAATGGTTGAAATCAGGCCCAAAAGTAGGGGAATTAGCTTAAACAGTTTCATGCAAGTATCCTTTCCTATTATACTTAGGGTTAGGATAGCTGAAAAAAACATTTTTTCAAAATACAAGCTTGTTATAATAAGGAGAGACTGGATGAATTCTTTTGGGAAAAAAATTATAGATCGCTTTGTTAAAAAGGGTGTATCACCACATAAAGTAGCCTGGTCTTCGTCATGGGGAATGTATTTAGCGTTTTCTCCTTTTCTGGGGATACAGACGATATTGGTATTCATTGTTGCGTTTTTTTTTAGAGCCCAAGCAAGCGTAGTATTTACGGTTTTGTATACTGTCAATAATCCTTGGACCATGATTCCTATAGTGCTTATGGACTATCTTTTTGGAGTTTGGTTGTTCCAGATTTTTGGTATTAGTATGGCAGCCTATGAACCTTATTGGATGGGTTGGGTGAATGCAAAGCTTACGCCGTACCTAACTCCATATCTTGGAGTTCAGCAGCTTAAGATCTGGCCTTACTTGGTAGGTGGGAATATTATTGCTATTATTGCTGCATGCATTACTTATCCCGTTATAAAACGAGTCTATTTGCGTGGATTTGAGGCTGCCAAAAGACGCGTCGCTTAAATTATTGCGTTTCATGGTTTTCATTGTCTTATAGAACCAGTCCGTCAGCGCGTTCGAAAAGATATTTTTAAGCCAATCTTGTAATAAAACACTCAAAGAGCCATTTCTGCGCGCTGTTGAATTTGACAAAAAATCGAGAAGATTTATAGTGTAATTTATATCAATATTAAAGTGATCAGATGGAGGAATATTTGATGGAAAAGTTTTTTATGAATAAAAAATTGAATCGCATAGTTATAGCTTTATTGTTGGGCGCTTTTGCAGGATTTATTGAAGCTGCAAATACACAGGCTACTGAAGATTTTTTTAAAGCGGTTAGTCAAAAAGACTTTGTTGCAGCTGATCAGGCTATTGCAGATGGTGCGGATATAAATGGGGTTGATACGTTAGGCCGCACGCCTCTTCATTGCGCTACAGAGATAGATAATAATATTGAAGCCATTAAATATTTGGTTGGCAAGGGTGTGGACGTTGATAAAATCAATTACACGACACTTTGTCCGCCTTTGTACGAGGCGCTGAAGCGTGGAGATTTTGAAGCTATAGAATGTTTAGTTGGTGCAAAAGCTAATATAAAACTCCCTTATACCACTAACACTGCGTGGAATTTTCTTCATGATGCTGCGAGGGAAAATTGGAAGGTTTCAGTTATAAAATATTTAATTGAGCAGGGCTTAAATATTGATCAAGCTAATACTGCGGGTGAGACCCCTTTGCATCTTGCTGCACAGAACGGAAATGAAGCCGTTGTCAGGTGCTTGGTTGAAGCGGGGGCTTCTATTTCTTTAAAGAATGTGAACAATAAAACACCTCGCGATGAGGCGGTCGAAAATAAACAGTCTCTTGTAGTTGATTATTTAGATAGTTTTTCTTTGTCTTCTTCGCTTTCTTCCAAAATGAGAGCGTTTGTAAGTCGGCATAAAGTGTTGATAAGCGGTATTTCTGCGGTAGCAATTTTGGCTGCAGGTGCGCGTTTGTGGTATGCTCGTCGCCGTAGGTTGCCATTTATTCCGTCTTTTTGGGGTAAGCGAGGCCTTCCGTTTGTGTCAAAGGTGTCATCTACTCATGGGGTGATTACGCCCAATCTGTTTTCACGCGTATAAGCTTTAAATAAGAGCCTGTGAATAGGGAGGAGTCTTTGATGGAAAAATTTTTTATTCATAAAAAATTTAATCGCATAGTTATAGCTTTATTGCTGGGCGCTTTTGCAGGATCTGTTAAAGCTGCAAACACACAGGCTACTGAAAATTTTTTTGAAGCGGTTAATCAAAAAGACTTTGTTTCAGCTGATCAGGCTATTGCAGATGGTGCGGATATAAATGGGGTTGATAAATTAGGCCGTACTCCTCTTCATTGCGCTACAGAAATAAGTAATAATATTGAAACCATTAAATATTTGGTTGGCAAGGGTGTGGACGTTGATAAAATCCATAACAAGACACGTTGTCCGGCTTTGTACGAGGCGCTGAAGCGTGGAGATTTTGAAGCCATTGAATGTTTGGTTGGTGCAAAAGCCAATATAAAACTCCCTTATATCAACACGTGGAATTTTCTTCATGATGCTGCGACGGAAAATTGGAGCGCTTCAGTTGTAAAGTATTTAATTGAGCATGACTTAAACATTGATCAAGTTAATGTTGCGTATCAGAGCTCTCTGCATATTGCTGCACGGGAAGGAAATTATGGCATTGTCAAGTGCTTGGTTGAAGCGGGAGCCTCTATTTCTTTAAAGGATGAGAACAATAAAACACCTCGCGATTTGGCGGTCGAAAATAATCATTCTCTTATAGTTGATTATTTAGATAGTTTTTATGTGCCCTTTTATAAAATGAGAGCATTTGTAAGGCGGTATAAAGTGTTGATAAGCGGTATTTCTGCGGTAGCAATTTTGGCTGCAGGTGCGCGCGGGTGGTATGCTCGTCGTAATAGGTTGCCATTTATACCGTCTTTTTTGGGTAAACGAGGCCTTTCGTCCGTGTCAAAGGTGCCATCTACTCATGGGGTGATTACGCCTAATCTGTTTTCACATGTATAAGCTTTAAATAGGTGGGATTTTAGATTATAGGGTAAAGAGCCCGTGAATATGGAGGAATATTCAATGGAAAAGTTTTTTATGAATAAAAAACTAAATTGCGTAGTTATGGCTCTGTTGCTGGGCGTTTTTGCAGGATCTGTTGAAGCCACTAACAATCAAAATGCTCAGGCTGATAAAGATTTTTTAAGGGCTATTGCTGATCGCAATTGTGGCGCGGCTGCTCAGGCTCTTAATAATGGGGCGAAGATAGATGGGACTGGCGACTGGACTCCGCTTCATTATGCCGCTCTTCATGGCTGGGGCGTTAACGTGGTTCAATTTCTTATTGATAATGGTGCCAACGTTAATCAGATTAATAATAATGACGACACTCCTTTGTCATTGGCGTTTGAGCTTGGACATGTTGATATAGTGCGTTGCTTGGTTGAAGCAGGTGCCGACATAAATCAAACTGATAAGGTGGGATGGAGTCTACTTCATTATGCTGCATTTAATGGGTGGGACTTTGCATGTTTCAATTATTTGGTTAGTAAGGGCGCGGATATTCAAAAAATTAGTGATGACAATGATTCTCCGTTGTCTTGTGCTTTTCAAAGTGGGTATCTTGATGCGGCTCGTTGTTTAATAAAAGCTGGTGCTTCTATAAATGTTATTGCTCCAGATGGTAGTAACTTGCTTCATCGTGCTGCCTATGATAATTGGAATGTGAAAAGTGTTAAATATCTGATTGAGCAGGGTGTGGCTATTGATAAAGTCAATAATAATAACGAGACGCCTTTATTGTTGGCAGCGCAGAGGGGTCACCTTGACGTTGTTCGGTGTTTGGTTGAAGCAGGAGCTTCTTTCTCTATAAAGAATACTGCGGGTCAAACAGCCCGCGATTTGGCAGTCCAGGGAATACATCCACTGGTAGTTAGTTATTTAGATAACCCATTTTTAAAGTTATATAGAGCAAAAGCGTTTGTAAAAAGGCATAAATTTTCACTAACAGCGACTGCCACTTTGGCCACAGTAGGTGTTCGTTGGTGGTATGCTCGTCGCCATGGGTTGTCATTTGTGCCATCATTTTTTAGTAGGCGGGGCTTCTTTTCAGTTTCAAAGATGACGCCTGTTCAAATAGCCCCGCGCACGCAGTTTTGTCTGTAGGTTGTTAATCAGTAACTTTAAGTATAACGTCGGGTGCCGTTAGAGCATACGGTACTCCTTTGGCTGTTAATATCATGCCATCTTCATTGATGAGAGTTATCTCTCTTCCCACAGAGCCTTGAGCTAACCATTTTCCTTTTTCATCAATTAAAACAAGCTGTTCAGGCTTCCCTCGTAGACTATTTTCGCCTGGTACACCCGTGGCAAATTTGGCATCTACGTCAACGCGTCGGATATTAGATAAGGATTGACCGCGATAGTTTCCATCAACCCAGATATCTAGAGGTTTATGTTTGTTGCCTTCAAATTCAACACGAGCTCCACGCAACACGTGTTTGTCAAAAATGCCTCCAAAGACATTGAGTTCTAAATGTCCAATCCAGTCGTACATCACGGCTTTGCCTGGTTCTACGGTTATGATTCTATCGGAAAAGACAAATCCTTTAGATAGTGTTTCTCGTGCTGTTTCTGTCCAAATGTAAGGTTTTATAAATACCCTACCTTTGGTGAAGTTCTCAAAATATATATCAATGTTAGGGGCAAACGGGTTGGCGTTTGCTTGTATTAGGGATCCACAAAAGAGTGGAATGATAATTAAAAAAAATCTATTTTTCATAATGGTTTTCCTCATTTTGATTTAAAGACAAATTCAGCATCTGGTGATGCTAAGGGATAACTGACACCGCGAATGGATACTTTAAGTGTTTCATCGTCAATAGAATCTTCTTGCCATACTTCTGCTCCATTTGCTATCCAGCTTCCCGAGAGGGTTGGCTTTTCTGCAGGTCCTTTTAGAGCATTGATACCGATGGTGTCTTTTGCCAGGAATGTTCCCGCGATGATGCCTCTTACAAAGCCTTTTGTGATTGCACCATACCAAATTTCGATGGCAGGGTGACTGTTATCCAAAAATTCTACTCGAGCACCGCGAATAATCTGTCTAAAAGGACTTATCTCCCCACTGACTATCCAATCAAACATGACGGATTCTTGTGGATTTACAAAGTAAGGTTTTCGGTTTGAGTTGATTATCCATCCATTTGGAGTCCAGACATAGGGAAGTGCTTTTAAGGTTGTGGTAGGTAAAAGATTTTTTATCCACCCTTCTGCACTAAGATTGGGGGAGGATTTTATAGGCGCTATAAATGCAAAAGCAGCTCCGATTAAAAGGAGGCTTGGATGCATTGCCATAATTATCCATCGATAAAGATTTTTCATGATTTAATCCTTTATATTTTTTTGAATAAGAAGCGTACGTCTGGTGATTGAGTAATGGGGTAAGCGACGCCCTCAGCCGCAATTAAAAGACCTTCGCCTTTATAAAATTCAATACGATTTTCCTTGAATCCCTGAGCCATCCACCAATTTTTTGCATCTTTTAGAACGGGCTGATCAGGATGACCTACAATACACCCTTGTCCTATGACGGGCGTTGCAAGAGAGACGCAGGCTTCGGCGCGTCGAACATTTATTAAAGGTCCATCTCCACTAAAGGTAGCTGCAAACCAGATTTCAAAATTTCTGTCACCGACCTGAACAAGTGCACCTTTCATAAATGTTTTTCCAAAGGCGGCTGCTATTCCCGATGCTTCAATTCCCCAAATCCAGTCAAACATTACGCGTTCACCGGGCTTTACAATATAGGGAGCGCGGGCTGTATTTAAGACCCACCCTTTTGAATTTGTGTCTCGAGCCGCAGCGGTCCAGACAAATGGCTTGACTATAACATCTTGGTCAAAGTCATTGTGAATCCAACCCTGAAGATTGCCGTCCGTATTCGCGTTTGCAAAGAACGAACATAACAGAATGACTAGAGGTACATAATTTAATTTATTCCACATGAAACCTACTCCTTTTGGTTTTATTTAGTTTTTATAGTATCCATCTCTTATTTTAGACTAACAAAATTCATTTCAATTTTGCAATAAAAACATTGAAAAAGTCGGGCATTTTTCCCTTGTTTTTGACAAAAAAGAAGATTGTTTTATACTATAGTTCATGTTGTATGCTTGGCACCAATGTCACTAAATTTCCAGCGAGTCAAAATTAAGAATGTTCTCGCCATTGCATTCAGCAAGAACATTTTATGGAGGAAAATTCGATGATTAAGAAAAGTTTATATCTATTTCTTTTGCTACCACTTTGTCTGTTTGTTTTTTCCATGCGCGCTATGGAAATTAATGAAAAGCCTGTTCCTGGTGATGCCGAGCCTGAGATTCAAGAGAAAGAAGTAGTAATTGATCAAGAGGAGACTCTTTTTCAATTGATAGAGGCTGGTGATACACAGAAATTTTTAGAGGTGTTTTCAGAGCAGCTATTAAAAAAAGATATTGATTTAGAGTATTTTAGAGAAGAGGATCATCAAACACTTCTTTCACTTGCTGCGAGCAAGGGAAATATTACGGTAGCTAAGGCGCTTATAGATGCCGGAGCTATGATTGATAATAATAACAAAAACAACGACCTGCCAATAGAAGGAAACGGTCGTTTACCTTTGCATGAGTCTATAGAGCATGGACAGCTTGAAATGATTAAGTATTTAATTTGTAACTTTTCTCTTATGCGAGATAAAAAAGCCGCCATGTCTAAACGCATTGCTTTTTTGTCCTGTAATATAGACCCGTTTAATGGCAAAACTCCATTGCATAAAGCCGTTGAATCTGGATCTTGTCAAATTACACAATTCCTTTTGGATAGCTTTATAGAAAGTTTTAAGGATAAAGAGTTAGGCGCGCATGAATGCGCGATTAACTTTATGAGTATTACTGACTATGCCGGAGAATCTGCGTTGCACCGGGCTGTTGTGAGTGGTAACATTGAAATGGTTAAGCTTCTCATACATTATTTTTCTTCTACATTATTTGAAGTTGTTAACGGGAACGTGATTTCATTAAAAAATTTTGTGAACGCATACTCAATTCGAAGTGCCCGTTGTATAGCAGGGGGGCTTGCGCCGCTGCATATGGCTGTAAAAAATAATGATCTTGCTATGGTCAAATGTTTGGTGGAAAGCGGTGTCGGTGTTGAGATAGATGCGCAGGATGATTGGGGGCTGACTCCGGTGCAGAGAGCGGCGACATGTGGCTATTTTGAGATAGTCACATATTTGCTCGAAAAGGGAGCGGATCTGTTTTGTCCTAGCTTTGCCATGGAGGATGGAAAGCAACTGTTTTTTAATCGGATGAAGGAGCAGCGGGAAAAGTGGGAAGTAGAGCTTCTTGCAACCGTCAAGTCTCTTGCGACTGCTGAGTTGGAGAAATGCGAGATTGAGCAGGAGCTTAAGAAGGGTGAAAGAGAGCCTTTGTGCTGTGTGCCCTTGAAGAAGCGGTTGCTTAGACGGGAGCAATTGCTTAAGGTGTTTGCGCAGAAAAAAATAGAACTAGAGCAGCAGATAAAAAATATGTCGCAGACGCTACTATTTTTGGAAACACAATTTCCTGATGAGCATAAAGAGAAGGTTAAAGAAGCGAAAATTAATGAAGAGCCCGTTGTTGTTGATGCTGAGCTCGTGGCATTGTGTCCAGATGAACTTCTGTTCACGGCATTAGAAAGAGGGGTCTTGCAAGAGGTTAAGCACGCCCTTGAAGAGAAATTTGCAAATATTGAAGGGTGTGATGCCTATGCGTGCACGCCTCTTTTGGCTGCTGCGTCTAAGGCTGGTCCTGCTTATGTTACTATTGTAAAGTATTTGATTGATCAGGGTGCTGATTTGACGGCCGTTGATTTTTACAAAAATTCGGCTCTCCATTTAGCTGCTTTGAATGAAAATATGGGGACGATTAGGGTTCTGCTTGAAGCAGGAGTTTCGTGCGATGCTGTAAATAGTGAAAATGTTTCGGCAGGAGCAATGGTTGCAAAGGCAGCGGCATTTGATGCGGTTGATTCTGGTGATATTAATCGCGTTCGAGGAGTAATCGGCGCGCAAATGCCAATAGATACCTTGGCAAACAAACGCGGGGAAAAGCTTTTACATTGTGCGGTTTTGACGGGGAGTTGTGACGTTGTACGTTTCTTAGTTGTTGAGCGAAGTGCAACTATTAATGTTGTGGATGCTAATGGAAATACACCAATGCACAATCTTGCATGTATGATAAACCCTGCTCCCATTATGAATTTTTTGCTTCAGTTTAACCCGGATGTTAATAAGAAAAATAATGCAGGCCTAACCCCTTTGGATCTAGCTGTTAAAGAGAATAACTTAGAAGTACAACAGATCTTTAAGGGATATGCTGCGCGGCGGCAGCCTAGCTCATTATGGGGGAAGAGATGGTTTAAGGGGTTTGTTGTAGGCGGGAGTATTTTTGCAGGCATGAGCTTGCGGTGGTGGTATGCGCGTCGGCATGGCGTGTCTTTTATACCTAAATTTAATTGGTTTGGTAAGCAGAGAATTTCTGCAATGCCAAAGGTAACAGGTCCAGTTATTGCACCAATGGCTGTATGAGTTTTTTAAAATGGAATGGGATTTTTTATGAAGATGATATTAAATAGCGTGTTGTTAGCGGCATTACTCTGTTCTTTTGCAGGGTTTGTTAAAGCTCAAGATACAAGAAGTCAGGTCACTGAAGAGTTTATGGATGCCGTTGATAACTCTGACTTTAATTTAGCCGACGAAAAGTTAGCACATGGTGCAGACATAAATGGGGCTGACAAAGATGGATGGGCTGCTTTGCACTTTAGGGCTTTGTCAGGTGATTTGCGTGGTGTGTGGTATTTGTTTGCTTGTCATGCAAATATAAATCAAAAGAATGTTGAGGGTAAAACTCCTTTGCATTTGGCGGCAGCATATGGCCATCTTGGCGTTGTAAAATATTTAGTTGAACAAGGTGCCGATATTTTTAGTAAGGACAATGACGGGAAAACTGCTCGGGATCTTGCAGCTGATGGTAAGCATCAACTGGTGGTTAGCTATTTAACTAGTGCTGTTATATGGCAGGCGCGCCTAGATAGAAGCCGTAGTTTTGATAAATCCCGTGGTTTTTTAGAGAGCCGTAAGGATTTAATGGTCTGTTTTTCTGCAGCGGCAGTTCTTGTGGTTGGTTTGCGCTGGTGGTATGCGCGTCGGCATGGTCTGTCTTTTATACCTAAAATCAATTGGTTTGGTAGGCAGAGAATTTCTGCAATGCCAAAGGTAATGGGTCCCGTTATTGCATCAATGGCTGTATGAGTTTTTTAAAATGGAATGGGATTGTTTATGAATAAGATATTAAATAGCATGTTGTTAGCGGCATTACTCTGTTCTTTTGCAGGGTTTGTTAAAGCTGAAGATACAAGAAGTCAGGTCACTAAAGAGTTTATGGATGCAGTTCGTAACTCTGACTTTAACTTAGCCGACGAAAAGCTAGCAAATGGTGCAGACATAAATGGGGTTGATGAAGATAGTTGGATTGCTCTTGGTGACCGCGCTTTTTTCGGAAAATTGGATGCAGTTAAGTATTTAATTGACCATAATGCAGATATTGAAAGCGGATATAGTAGTAATTGTCAAACTCCACTGAGCCTCGCCGCAGAGGAAGGGGAGTTTGAGGTTGCAAAGTATTTGGTTGAAGCGGGTGCTGATATTTACAGCAGAGATGAAGATGGTAAAACTCCGCGCGATTTTGCAGTTGAAAAAACCCATCAACGGGTAGTTGATTATTTTGATAACCTCACTTTTTTGCAGCGGCGTTTTTATAAAATCAGAGCCGTCGTAAAAAGACATAAAATTTTATTAGCTAGTCTTTCGACAGCGGCAGTTCTTGCGGGCGGCTTGCGGTGGTGGTATGCACGTCAGCATGGTGTGCCTTTTATACCTAAATTCAATTGGTTTGGTAAGCAGAGAATTTCTGCAATGCCAAAGGTAACAGGTCCAGTTATTGCACCAATGGCTGTATGAGTTTTTTAAAATGGAATGGGATTTTATGAATAAGATATTAAATAGTGTTTTGCTAGCGGCATTACTCTGTTCTTTTGCAGGGTTTGTTAAAGCTGAGGAAGAAGATACAATAAGCCAGGTTACTGAAGAGTTTATAGATGCAGTTGATCACTCTGACTTTAACTTAGCCGACGAAAAACTAGCAAATGGTGCAGACATAAATGGGGCTAATAAAGGTTGGACGGCTCTTGATGGCGGCGCTTTTTCCGGAAAATTGGACGCAGTTAAGTATTTAATTGATCGTAATGCAGATATTGAAAGCGGACATAGTAGTGATTGTCAAACTCCATTGAGCTACGCCGCAGAGGAAGGGGCGCTTGAGGTTGTAAAGCATTTGGTTAAAGCGGGTGCCTGTATTGAAAGTCACAAGTATGGGAAAACTCCATTGAGCTACGCCGCAGAGAAAGGGAAGCTTGAGGTTGTAAAGTATTTAGTTGAAGCGGGTGCCTATATTGAAAGTGGAGCTAGTGATGATAAAACTCCACTGGACTTCGCCGCAGAGGCAGGGGAGCTTGAGGTTGTAAAGTACTTGGTTGAAGCGGGTGCCTATATTGGAAGTGGAGATAGTGACGATTATCAAACTCCGCGCGATCTTGCGGTTGAAGAAAACCACCAACTGGTAGTTGATTATTTTGATAGCCTCACTTTTTTGCAGCGGCGTTTTTATAAAACCAGAGCCGTCGTAAAAAGACATAAAATTTTATTAGCTAGTCTTTCGACAGCGGCAGTTCTTGCGGGCGGCTTGCGGTGGTGGTATGCACGTCAGCATGGCGTGTCTTTTATACCTAAATTCAATTGGTTTGGTAAGCAGAGAATTTCTGCAATGCCAAAGGTAACAGGTCCAGTTATTGCATCAACGAATGTTTTGCCTAAGTTTATATAAAATTAGCTTAGGGCGATGGATTAAGGTAGTTGATTTAGAGATCGGTGGGGGTTGATATGTGTAGATGTTTGGCCAAACGATTTTTGTTGTTGTCGCTTATGACTGGTTTGATGGTGCATATGCCTGCAGATGCAGTAAGATGGTTTGATTTTAAACTGTCAGAACAGACTAAGGCTCGGGTAAAAAAGGCATCTTTGGGTGTTTTTGGTTTTGGTGCTTTGGCATGGGCAGGAGTACGTTTGTGGCCACATCCCAACCGTAATGGGAGTGACCATCGTGCCGTGAAAGCGCTTGGCTTTGACCCTTGTCTAACCGAATATTGTAAGAGTGGGGCTCGAACGGAAACTGCCGTTGTTTTTGCTCATGGATTTGGCAATCAGGCTATTTCGTCTAGTGATGAACGGGTTATGTCAGATGTATACACAGGCGTGGTGTTTGAATTTGCCGATTCGCGGCGTTTTAAACCATTTGGATATCGTTGTGCTAATTTGGGTGGTGAGTTTGATTTAAGAACCTTGCTTTATGTGTTGGTTCGTTGCCGTGAGATGGGTTATAAGCAGATTGTATTATGGGGTGAATCACGCGGTGGTGCAACGGTGTTAAGGGCCTTGCATGCTCTTACAAAACCGCGGCTATATGAGAAAAGCTGGAGGGCTTTAGGTGTTTTAACAGAGTCTGAGGATTTAGATTTTGTTACGATTCGCGAGCTTAGAAAGATGGTTGAAATGGGGCGCGTGATACTTGCACAACCTTTGCTTAGTACTCATTCTGTTCTTAGAAAAATGGCTCGAGATAAAGTTAAATGTGCAACTCCGCGCTGTTGCCATTCTCTCATTGGTCCTGTTAATTACGTTGGGCACGTGGTTATAGAAGCGGTCTTTGCAGCGCTGACTAACTACAATCCTTTTATAGAAACACCGTTAGTACTTCTTAAAGATTTAGCTTTTACTTCGAAAGCTGAAAACCCACAGTTTTCAATTTTTATGACGTTGCGTGATCAAGATGGGGTGATCGGTAATGAGCTTGATGATGAGGTTATTAAGCTTTCCGCTAAGATGAAGAATAAGTCAACCGTTAGGCTTATGGTGGTAAAAGACCCTTCTGCGGGAACGGGTTTTGAAAATCATACCAACGTTAAAAAGGCCACAAAATATCTACAGCTTATCGCTTCGGGACTGGAATAATAAGTGCAGAAGCTTTACCTTTTCAAACCCTCTGTCGTATACTAAATAGTAAGCAGAGGGATTTGAATTTATGAAGATAATAACGCAGAACAAAAAAGCTTTTTTTGATTATACAGTACTGGAAACCTTTGAGGCAGGAATTGCATTGACGGGCGACGAGGTTAAATCCTTGCGTGCGGGTAATGCTAACTTGGTGGGCGCTTTTGTTACTCCTCATGCAGGTCGCCTTTCTATGATTAATGCGTATATTGGGCCTTATTCACACGCATATCAAAAGACCAATGACAATGAATCTCGTCGGACGCGGTATCTGTTATTGCATCGGCGCGAGATAAACAAGCTTATGGGAGAAGTTTCTCGTGGTGGAGTAACTCTTATCCCTCTAAAACTCTATTTCAATGATCGTGGATTTGTAAAAGTAGAGATTGGTCTATGTAAGCACAAAAAAGCCCATATGAAAAAAGAAGAGCTCAGGGAGCGTGACATTAAGCGTGACACGCAGCGTGAGCTCAGAGGGAAATACGATTATTAAGGGTTGTATCCTATTTTAATAAGCGTTCTATGTAGTCTAATAGATATGCTGTATTTGGTTTTTTATTTAAGCAAAATGCTTTCCACTGCTTTGCATAATCTTTTGCAGTTCGTTCAAAGCCGTCTTGTTCTGCAAAAAGCTCAGGGCAATGGGCATCTACATAGCGAATTAGTTCTCGGGCAAAGTTATAAATAGGCTTTATTAAAAAGTTTGGTAGATCAGCATCTTCATAGGGCCCGCACGCAAGATCGGTAAGAAGATGGAGCGTTGTCCCCCATGAACCGGTTTTTTCTATTAGTTTGTATTCGCTTCTGGCCATTAGTCGAATAGTGTCGTAAGCCCAGTCAGGATCAAAGAGCACGACCATAACCAAAGAAGCTAGTGCCATAGTGATTACTCTATTTGAGAACCACTCTTGAGCATCTGGGGCTCGAACAATTCCATCTAATACCTTAACGGCATCTTTAAAAAGATCGGCTCTTAACAAAAGAGCTATGGCAAGTCCTGCTTTTGTAGGAAATTTCTCAAATAAGACCTTTTGAGTCCAGGTGCGCATAAAAACTGCATGGTCTGAAATGGTGGGTGCAAGAGGTTTGATAATTTTCTTAAAGACCTCTTGTGGTTCAAGTAAATCAGAAAATGAGAAGGCCTGGTTCATTAGGACGGTGAACGTAGTGGACGTACTATTTTCTTCAAATTCAAGGAATGCGTATTCAAAGTCTTCTTCAGTTACTACGATTCGATCTATAATTTGGACCGAGGCGCCTGCGGTTACGGTTGCAAGCATTAGGCAGGCAAAAAGAGCTTTTTTCATCAAGATATCCTTATGTAAAATTTTATGAGATAGAAAATAGAAAGTTACGGACAGTTTCGCATGGTTTTTCTTTTTTCTCTTCCCTTCCATCTTCCCTGAGCATCCATATTAAACGAATTCCATGCAGCTTTTTGATTTGGACTCCAGGCTGTGAAAAGATCTTTTTGTTCCTGGGTCCAGTGTTTTGGCATGCCATCATGGCCAAGAAAGCCTCCTCTGCCTCGACCGCGCCAAAACCCTCCTCGCCCTCTGCCACCTCCAGAGGGAAATTGCACACAGGGGAATTTGATGAGTTCTAATCGCTCTTGCAGTGTCAAAAGGTTCCATGCGTTTTTTTCGTTGGTATCCCAGGAGTTATAGCCTTGTGGATAGGGAGATTTGATAAGTCCTACACGCTCTGGTTCACTTAACGATTCCCATAGCGCCTTTTGTTTAGGCTTCCATGTGTTAAAATCTGATGGGTAAGTTCCCTTTGCTATCGTAGCAAGGCTTTGTGCCAGATTATTAAGTTCATCGCCAAGCGCTCTGCCTACGAGGCAGAGCGAGCTAAGGTAAAGAGCTAAGATTTTTAGTTTCATTATGTTATCTCGTAAAATAACGGAAATGTTAGTTCGTCGACATCCTAGTTTGTCGCGCAGGCAAAGTCAATGGATTAGGGTTGGATCACGATAGGATTTTCAGATTTTTTGAAATAAAAAACTTGACTAATATTTTGAACTCTATTAGAATTAAACTATATAAGTGATTATATGCAAATTCTTTGAAATCTTTGGGGGCGTACTGGCTTCGACGCGTTGTGCCTGTTGCAGAGAGCATGTCGAGCTTTGGTTTTGTGCTCGTTAAACAAAATACCAAAACAATAAGTGCAGCGACTAATATCCCTGCCGGTAGCTTATTTGCCTTGCTTCTTTCGGGCTTAATTGCACTCTTTGGTGCAGTTGCTCCTAGGAAACAAGAAGCTTTTGCTTAAAGCGTAAGCTACTACCTCTTTTTCGTGGCGTGTCCATCAGCTGCGTTTAAAGAGTATTACCAAGATGGAACTGACACATAAGATTTTTTCGTTGTGGTAATGTGTCTGATCACTATAACGGGCTATCGCATTTTTCTCGTGTCTCTACGGGAATGCAGATAGTATAATTAGAGAATAAGCATGTAGCGCTGGGCAATTGACAGGGCGTGGACATGGGTTCGACTCCCATCGCCTCCACCAGATTATTTTTTAAAATAGGCTGTTGCAAACTATTGAGTTGCGACAGCCTATTTTTTTATGCTTAAAACAGTTTTTATAACGTGTGGCATAAAGGGTGGGACGTGTATGAAAAATTGTTTTATCGTAATGTTTTTGCTTTTAGGTGCGCCGTGCATCCTAGCAATGGAGAACAAAAATTATGGCTCCACAAGTTCTTTAGCCAAGCCAAATGTTAATGAAAATATTATTCCAAAGAAGGAGTCTGACTTTCATGAAACCGAGATAATACTGACTACTGAGCAGCTAAATAAAAAAGAAAAAGAGTTTGATCTTAATAGCCTAGAACCCAAAAACCAACAAAACAATGGGGGAGGAGGGTCGGTTCTTAATTCTAATAGTCCACTTACTCCAGAGCAATTTTGGAAAGCGGCCTTATTAAACAGAGGGTTTAAGCAAACCAAAAAAAACAAAAAAATTAAGAAGAGCTCTGGTTTTTCAACAAAAAATCCTTACCGATCGACTGATTTTTATATACAGCCTAAGTTGCAGGCTGTACCGCTTAAAACTAGTGATTTACTTGAGCAGTATAATAATCTTACTCAAACCGGGATGATAGATTTGCTTCAACAGATAAACAATTTATTCCAAGATGCTTTAAACGAGCGTACGACGGAGTTGAAAGAAGATATTGGTTCAGTGCAAAAAAAACAGCAATCAACTTTCCGAGATTGGCTCCACGAGGGAACAGGAGCCATCCGATCTGGAGTTACAGTAGCAGTTCTAGGTCTAGGGTACTGGCTCATGAACCGATACATTTTACCTAAGTAAAAAACGAAGAATCATTTTTTTGAGATTGAGAGCATCTATAATAGATGCTCTCTTTTTTGTATACTGGAAGAACTAGTTTTATATGGTTTAACCATTATGTAAGGGATTGACTCGTGAAGCAGATACTTAGCGTGTTATATTTAGTTGCAACAGCAGCTGTTTTTGGTGGTAGTGCAATCGTAGCTCTTAATACCGGATCAATAGTTCCAACTCCTGCAGTTTCTGGTATTGAAGTTACGGCACCTGGACAACAAGTAACTCCACAGACTTTGGTAGCAGAAGAGGTAGCGCACGCGGCGGAGGCAGTAGAGCCTTTGGCAGTTCCAGAAGTTGCGGCAGAGGTAGTTGCAGAGTCTGCCCCAGTGGTAGCTGCTGCACCAAAAGCAAAGCCTGTATCAAAGCCCGTTGAAAAGAAAGCTGAAAAAGCATTTGCTCCTGCAGCGCGTGTTGCTTACATTGATTTTGAAGAAGTTCTTATGACCTGTGATGAGGCTAAGGAACAGATTGTTATCATTCAACAAGAAATCCGTGAAAAAGCGGAAGAGCTTGAAAAACGTTTTGAATCTTTAGAAAAGAAACGTACATCGGGACAAATTAATCCTACAGACTACGCTAAAGAGCGTGGATACCTTGAAGTTGACCAACGCGATCTTGAAAGTCTTGCTCAACAGCGTCAATATGAAATTCAGCGAGTAATTGCGCCTCACGTGATTGAATCAATTAATAAAGTTGCTGAAGCTCTTTCATTAGATGGTGTTTCGCCTAAGGTCTTTTATGCAAAAGAGTCGGCTGTAATTACCGAACGCGTTCGCAAAGAGATGAACGATGCCTATGCGCGCAGCAAAAAAGAGGCTAAGTTTAAAAAGACGGGTGAAAAGAAACCAGCGGTTGCCAAGCCGGTCAAAAAAACAGAGGTTAAGCCTGCAGCTGTAAAAGCCCCAAAAAGCTAATAATTAGTTTTTTTAGAGCTTTGACTCCATAGTCTGAAGGCTTCCAAGGCACGATCGTGCGCACTATGTTTGGTAGTAATGACGCGGTGGTCTATCGGGCGTGTTATTTCTTCGTAAATGAAGGAATCATCAAATCCGATGGCTGCCGCGTTTTCTTTTGTAGCCGCAAAATAAAGCGTCGATATTCGTGCCCAATAGAGTGCACCTAAGCACATGGGGCAGGGCTCGCAGGATGAGTAGAGTGAACATTCGGTTAATTGGAATGAGGATAATTTTGCACAGGCTGTACGGATTGCACAGATTTCGGCATGGGCTGTTGGATCATTAGTTGTAGTAACTAAATTTACGCCCTCTGCAATGATAAGGTCATTCTTTACAAGTACGGCGCCAAAGGGACCCCCTTTGTTCGAACGTACATTTTCTATAGCGAGTTCAATAGCACGGTCCATATATTTTTTATGGTAGGTCATAGGGTACTCCTTGGTTACGTAGGGGGTGTTTTGACCTTATTGTGCGGTGAAAAAATGAGAATGACAATGCACCAATTTCATGGCAGGGTAAAAGCATACAGAGCAAACTGTTATAACCTTGGTTTAGAAGGGATTGGTAGATGATTGCACTTAAGGCTATTGTGGGTTTGGGTAATCCGGGGATGGCTTATTTAAATACGCGACACAATGTTGGATTTAAAGTAGTAGACGCATTGGCAAAGAAACATGGAGCGGAGTGGCGCTTGCGCAATGCATTGGAATTTGCCGAGGTAATGGCCCCAGGCGGTAAGATAATACTTCTAAAGCCCCTAACCTTTATGAATGCTTCGGGCACTGCATTTCCCTTTTTAACAAAGCAAGGTATAAAACCCGAAGAGGTTTTGGTAGTGCATGATGAGCTTGAGCTTCCATTTGGTAAAGTTACAATGCGGCAGGGTGGGAGTGCGCGAGGGCATAATGGCTTGCGTTCGATTATTGCCACAGTTGGCGAAAATTTTCATCGCATGCGGTGTGGTGTAGGCCGTCCCCAAGATAATACCCCCGTGGGAGACTATGTATTAAAATCGTTCTCCGAAGGGGCTGAGGCGGTTAATGAGCTTATTGAAAAGGCCGTTGTTTTACTTGAAAAAAGTGTGGGTTTGACCGATTGAGTAGTGTCGGAGCCTGGTCACCCCATCGTGTCCGCCATAATCAAGTTATGCTGAGCTTGACGAAGCATGTCCTGAGGTTTATCGAAGGGTAGGAGATTGTCGTAGGGTGAGTGGAATTGACCGTAGAAGAATCGGCCATCCTGAGTCTGTTTAACAAGGTTGTATTTACTGACATTTTAAAGTGCAGCAGAAAAAGAGATAGCCCTAATCCTTTAGGTTGATTTATTGAACTAAGATTCTTGTTTTATGTAGAGTAAATCTGTGAATCTTGATGTATTTTATGGGGAGGATGGGTTGATGAAGCTATATATATATTTCTTAATAGCTATTTGGCTTCTGGCTCTTGGGCATGTGGACGGGCATTCCAAATTTGCAACGCATGGTTTAATTATAATAAATGACATTTCTGAGAGAGCTGATGCAGTTGGTGCAGTATTAAACATGGTAGGCTATGCATTTACGAATACAAAAGTACCTCTTATGCTCCCAGGAAGATTGTTGTATGAATATATTGAAAACCCTCTTTCTTCTTTTTCTTCATATGGAAAGCGTTTCCAATATTTTCTTTTGCCACGGGGTGGGCTTGGTAACATTCAATTTGTTCTTTGTATGCCAGATTCAATTTTGAAGCATGCATTAGGTTCAACCATTATTAATGACCTTGCTATTGAGAAAGTAGAATTAACAGACAATGATAAGGCGCAAGAAATTTTTCCTGCTGTGGTAACGGAAAGCGAAGAAAAATATGGTATTTTATTGGACCATTTCAAACGAATAACAGTTGATTTTGCGAATATAGATTCTTTTAAAAAAATGCTTTTGGATGAGGAGTGGATGCTTGAATCTGGGGCTTCTGGGAATGGAAATAGGCATCCCGCAAAACAGACAGGATTTGGTGGATTTTCCTTATTTTCCATGTATTTAACATCAGAACGAGCTGCTCAGTCTCTTCGTTATGTACTTAAAAGATTGTTTGTACCTCGGGCGTCTTATACAAAAGAGGAAGCGGCCTTGTGGGTTTTATGCTTTGCAGGTCATGGGAGCCAATATGAAGCAGAAACGAACAGTAAGCGATTAGAAGTTGGGGCCGATTTTTTGAGAAGAAGAGGAGATATTTCCTGTCTAGATAGCCGAATCTTTGGGTTGGTAATATCAGAACTTAGCAGAAAAATTAGTATAAGAATGATTGATATATTCTCCTGCTTTGGAGGTGGAATAAACCTAGGTGATCTGTTGCGCGATGTTGAGACGGGCGTAATCCCTCCATATAATTTTATTTTGGGAGGTCATACGGTTGTTGGCGATGCGACTATTGATTTAACCATGGGAGTTAAATTTGAACATTTTTTTGATACTTTTTTAGATTTAGACTTTAAGGCTCCTGAGGTTGATTGGGAAAAGGTTTCCCCAGAGAAATCATCTCTTGAGCAGGCGTATAAGATTCTTCAGACTGCATATGACAAGGTATATGCAGTCTTGGCAACTGCATATAAAAACTTTATGCCGGCGTTAAAAAATGCGACTGTAACTGCAAATAATCTTCCAGTCTATAAGCCCATAGAAACAAATTATTTTGTAGAAATTCCGTTTCCATGGCTAATGAGAATTGGAAAAAAGGAAAAAGAAGGGTGCAAGGGCTTACTTCAAATTCCCAAAGGCATAAAAAAACTATTGCTATACGCCACTACTATTCCATGCACGTTAAAATTTGAAAATTGGGGGGACGTGGACTCTTTTATATCCGCTATTCCTGGCGATACATTTCATTCTATTGAGAGGTTAGAAGGAACGGTTACGGCTGATGAATTGATCAGAAAGTTTTGTGTTGTAGATCATTTAGAAGCTATAAAATACTTCTATATAAAAAAAGTGGATCATATAAAACTTATGGACCAAGTGAAAAAGCATATTGATGGCCCTGGATCGGTGATAGTAAAACTGGATCGCAACGATGTTTCGGCGATTGTTTTTTCCGAGAAAGATGGGGCTTGTTGCCAACTTGAAGGAAAATGGGAAGGGAAGAAGAATGTTTTTGGATCTCTTGATTATAAGGTTGGCGAATTTAAGATAGAAGCGACTACAAAAGAGGAGTGGCTAAAGGTACTTGAAGACTTAGATAAAGAGATAATCATGTTGAAAAAGATTGCTCAGGCTCAGTCTCCCTACCGATTTTTGAAAGATGCAGATATTGATTTGCTTCCGTGGGGCTATGTAGCTCCTGTTAAGGATGATCCAAAAGAGACCGAAAAAATTTTTCAGGAGCTTGCCCGATCTTTGCACCAGATAGCAACAACCAATTAAAAATAGGCTTATGATAATTATCCCTGGCTGACAATCAATCGGTCAGGGATAATTTGTTTGGCGGTTTTAGTTGGATTCTAAGTCTGCTATTATTCTTTCTTGTCGTTTTGGCTGTTGTTGTTCGATTGCGCGGATATTTCTTGGAGTTTTTCCAAGGTTTTCAAAGCGGCAACGGATAGAGTAAGTAATGGGAAGAGATTTGAGTTTGTTTTTTTCTCATTAGAATCCACAACAAGCGGCTTTTGCTCGTGGGGTGTTTGAGTTAGGGGTGTTTTGAAAAGTGCAGTGATATGCACGTATTTATCGCTAGGGCGACGTATGTAATAGTAGTTATCTTCGAATTGCAACGTACTGAAAAGATTATCATTCTCGTCGACATAGGTCCGTATTTGGAGTCCAGGATAGGGGGTGTCTTGTATGTTGCAACACCAGCTCACACAGCTTACTCCAGCCACACTCAAAAATAACAGTAGTATGCATAGCGCGTTAAAGCGTTTCATCGTTAGTCCTTCTTTGTAGGATTAAAGTACAGTTTTTAAGCTTTCATATTACTTTCAAGCCACAGACGCAGATCATTTTTCAATGTCTGAGGAATCTGGACAGCACCACCTTGCATTGTATCACCCGAACAGCCCCCCTTTAATCCTTTTGTAGTAAGCCATGCAGCGCATGCACGAAGGTCAAAGGCATTTGCAAATGCGGCAGCCCGGAGAGCAAAGAAGGTTGAAGAACTTTCTCCGTGCGAAAGTAAGAAATAAAAGCCCGGTTTTTTTTGTACCAGAATTTGTCCTAGTTCGCGTAACTCTTTACCCGACATTTCTTCTGCAACAATAAAACCAAACGGCATGCCGCGAACAAGTTCTGAGTTATTAAGCCATTCAGGAATCTGCAGAGATGCGAGTTTTTGGCGAATTTCACGCAGAGCTTGTGTTAGCTCTTTCTGTTCATTTTGCAGCCGATTAACGGCATCAACTACTTCATGCGTTTGCACTTTAAAGTGCTGGGAAAGTGTTTTTACCGTTGTAAGTGTTTCGTCAAATAGTTCTCGCGCCGCATCTCCGGTGACTGCTGTAATACGTTTAACTCCCGTTGAAAGCGCCGCGCTGGACGTGATTTTAAAGAGACCGATTTCGCCCGTGGCTTGCACATGCGTACCGCCGCAAAGCTCAGATGAAAATCCAGTAACTTCGACTACACGTACTGATTCGGGGTTATATTTTTCGCCAAAGAATGCTATAACTCCATCTTCTAGAGCCTGTTTGTAGTTTGTGGTACGTACGTTTACGGGTAGGTTTTCAAGAATTTTTTGATTAACTAATTCTTCAATTTCCATGAGTTTGCTTGAGGAAAGTGTATCATGGTGGGTGAAGTCAAATCGAAGATAGTCAGCACTTACCAAAGAGCCTGCTTGTTTGACATGCGATCCTACCAATTTCATTAGAGCAGATTGCAAAAGATGCGTAGCCGTGTGGTTGCGAGCCGAGCTTTTTCTATTTTTTTTGTCCACGGTTAGGGTAACTTTGTCCCCCAATACCAATTTCTCTGGTGCATCGATAGTCAGGAGGTAGGCATTACTTACTTTTTTAATGTTCTTTATCAAGGATGAATTGCCGTGCGACGTGGAAAGATATCCGGTATCCTCCATTTGGCCCCCACCAGCAATGTAGAAAGGGCTCTGCTTTGTTATTACAATGCATTCAGTTCCACGTTCAACCGATTTTATAAACTGTCCGTCAAGCATGAGAGCTATGATTGATGAGTGCACAACAAGCTCATTGTATCCTACAAATTCTGTAACGATAGTCGGATCAAGAACTATCTTCTCTACGGTTTCTACCTTCTTGCCAGATTGCTCACGCTGCAGTGACATAGCCTTTTCAAAGCCGGGCTCATCCACCGTAAACCCTTGTTCATAAGCAACCAGCGAGGTTAACTCAAAAGGAAAACCGTAGGTGTCATACAATTTGAAGGCTTGTTCGCCCGAAATAACTTTAGTCTCTGTTGAATCCTTAAGGTACTTTTGTAAAATTCCCTGTCCTTGAATTAGGTTGTGGGAAAATTTTTCAAGTTCACTCGTTATAATACTAATGATTAACTCACGGCTAGTATAAAGCTCAGGATAGATAGGCCCCATGTTTTCTATTAAGACAGGTGCAAGCCGGGCAAAGAACATAAGGTCGCCTAGTTTTTGAGCAAACAAAGCGGCTCGCCGTATAATTTTGCGAAGCACATACCCGCGTCCCTCGTTTGAGGGCATGCCACCGTCAGCAATACAGAGACTGGTGGAGCGTATGTGATCAGCAAGAACGCGGAACGCTGTTTGAGTTTCTGCGTCTGACGATTTGTATGACCTCCCGGAGAATTTTTCAAGAGCGGTCATGAGAGGTTCAAATAGATCGGTATCAAGAACGGTGCTAGCATTTTGAAGTACTGCAGAGATCCGTTCTAGCCCCATTCCAGTGTCAATGCCTTTTCGTTCAAGAGGAAGTTCTTTCCCATCGGCTTGCCGGTCAAATTGCATAAATACTAGGTTCCAGATTTCTAAAAAGCGTTCGCACTCATCACCAACTTTTAGATTTACTTCGGATTCATCTTTAGGGCCACGATCATAATAAATTTCGGAACAGGGGCCGCATGGACCTGTATCGCCCATCTGCCAGAAATTATCTCGTCTGCCTAAACGCACGATGTGATCTGCAGGAATTCCTATTTCTTTGTTCCATATTTGGTAGGCTTCGTCATCCGCCTCGTAGACGCTGATGTAAAGTTTGTCAGGAGAGAGATTAAGTTCTTTGGTTAAAAAGTCCCATGCAAAACGGATGGCATCCTGTTTGAAGTAGTCTCCAAAGGAAAAGTTGCCAAGCATTTCGAAGAAAGTTAAATGGCGAGCTGTGCGCCCTACATTATCAAGATCGTTATGTTTGCCACCAGCTCTCATGCATTTTTGTATGGTTACGGCTCGAGAATAATGCCGTTTTTCTTTGCCAAGGAAGATGTCTTTAAATTGGTTCATGCCCGCATTGGCAAACAAGAGTGTTGGGTCATCAGCGGGGATAAGCGAGGAGCTTGCAACGTGTGTATGCCCGTTCTTTTTAAAGAATTCGAAGAACTTTTGACGAATCTCAATCGATTTCATATAGTGCTACCTGCGGTAAAAGGTCATGTATAAAGACATGAGTAAGTATATAATCTTTTGCTTATTTTGAAAAAGCACGTTCTAAAAAAAGGCGCATTTTCTATGGAGCGACTTTTACATATAGGAATTTTGGCACTGCCATTTGTTTGCATGTTAAGTGCTTTTGGTGGGGATATAGAGGCGGAAGATCAATCGGATAAGCCATCAATAACTTTTTCTGAAAAAATTAGATGGTGCGATAATTTAGGCTGTTCATGCACAAAGCTAGAACCCACCCCCAAACCTACATTAATTTTAAGTGGGTATGTGAATGCACAGCAGTGCTTTGATACACGTCAGGTGTATAGTTCTCGGGATGGAGAGGGCTTAGAGTATCCCTTTAAAAAAGATATTGTAGCCTGCGGGGTTGATGCGAATAAGCAGGGTTCATTTTCGATGTATCTCTTTAACGTGCTTTTGGCTTTTTACGCGTGTGGAAAGCCTGTATGGGGAACTAAGAAAACGTATGCTATTATTTCGACTGATTTTCGAGGTATGGATGCCACTACTATCGAATTGTTGCGAATGCGCGATGCCTACGTTGTTTTTGATTGGGAGCGAACGCAGCTTTTAACGGGTCAAAAATTACACCCTTTCTTTATAGACGATTGTTATCCCAATACGGTTGCAGGTGGTCCATTGGAGGTTTTTACCAATATTCCTATGGTTCGGTTAACCCAGAAACTGAATGGCGCGTATAAAAAGCCTAGTGATAATTTGATTTTTACCCTGGGTACACAGTGCCCGGCAACTATGAGTAAAAGCCCAACTTCAGATGCGCCTGGAACGTCTTTTGTGAGAAGTACGCTGGTGGGACGCAACGGGGTAATGCCTATACTGCAGGTTCAGTGGCGCCATTATTTTGGTACGGATAATTTCTTTGGGATCATGATTGAGGGTCAACGGCTTCGTCCTCGTCTTAAAACAGCTGCATCTATACCCTATGCTGAAAAATGTTCTGCGTTTACTGAATGCATGTGTGGCATGTATGCAAAAATAGTTTCTGATTGTGCCATTTTAAAAACCAAGGCATCGTTTATTCAAGACGGCAGTGAGCTGGGATTTATGGGAGGATACGCGGTTGAGGACCAAGCTTCGTTCTCAAAGCGACAAAAATACACTCCTTTAAGGTCGATTTCCTTCTGGTTTGACGTAGATTTTTGGCCAGATCAGGAGCTTTCTCCAGGGTTTATTGTTGCATTCTCAAAAAATTTGGGAGCAGGAAAATTGTTATTCCTGGATGCAAATAAACAGCCAACCATTTACTGTTATGGACCGGGTGGATCGGCTGCAAGTATTGATACATTTTTTAAGGTTTCACCGCGATTGTGGTTTTCGAAGGGTGTGATAAATATAGGGGCAGAGATTGATTGGACTCGGGCTGGTTATGGGACTATTGATGAATATGGAGCGGTGCAGAATGCAGTTCCAGTAAATAATGTTAGATTCCAGTTATCGATATTTTATAAATTCTAGTTTGAAGTGGTTTAAAAAGGGGTGTGTAGCTGATGACCATGGGTAGGAGATTGAGGATACTGAGCGTTTTATGGATAGGTATTTGTACTGTTAGTGGTTTTGCGTATAATTATGCTCAGAGTAAGAATTTTGGCGAAAAGACGCAAAAAAAATTAAATACCCGAGTGATTCATAAAGCATCAGGTGAAAATTTTGACTGCTCTTGTTTAAAATTAGCGCCTACTTCTAAGCCTGTAATTACGGCTAGTGGATATGTAGATATTGAGCATTGTTTTGATACGCGTCAAATCTATGGATTTCGTGATGGTGAAAGCTTGGTATACCCTTTAAAGCGCGATTTATGTGCGTGTGGAGTTGATGCACATAAACAGGGAGCTTTTTCTATGTATCCATTTAATGTTCGGTTGGATCTGCTTATTCAACCACCCCCTGGAGTAGCCGTGGGGAATACTAAGAAGACATGGGCCTGTATATTAACGGATTTTTATGGAATAAGTGACAGTATTACTGAACTTTTGCGTATGCGAGAAGCTTATGTTGTTTTCGAGTGGCCTGAGTCTCGGTTGTTGGTGGGACAAGATTTACATCCATTTTTTATCGAAGATTGTTTTCCTAATACCGTGTCTTTTTCTAATGGCGCTCCTATGGAAGTTTCCACTTATATTCCTGTTGTTCGTTTTACACAAAATCTGAATAGTATATCTGGGATAAGTAAAAAAAAACCGATCAATTAATTTTTGTTTTGGCAGGTTCGCAATGTATGTTTACCAAAAGTCAAAGTCCTCTTTTTGATGCTGTTACTTCTCCAGCATCCGTTTCGTCCACTTTGGTAGCGCGCAATGGAGTAATGCCTGTTATGCATGTTCAATGGCGTCACTGTTTTGGCGGGGATAATTTTTTTGGGGTTTTGATTGAGGGACAGCGGCTTCGTCCACGTCTAAAAACCGGAACAACTCCAGCTTTTGCAGAACATGATTCGGCTTTTACAGAATGTCTAGCGGGGGCATATGTAAGAGTTGGGTCAGATTGTGCTGTTTTGAAAGCCAAGGCGATGTTTGTTCAGGATGGGAGTGAGTTAGGATTAATAAGTGGCTATGCCGTGGAAGAGATGGCGCCAGTATCCCACAAACAAAAATATACGCCTACACGTTCTGTTGCAGCTTGGGTTGATTTAGATTTGTGGCCAGATCAGAAATGGGTGCCAGGGGGGGTGGTTGCGTTTGCAAAAAATTTGGGTGCAGGTAAGCGATTATATGTAAATCCTTCAACCGGGAGCCCGGTTGTATATGGTCTTGGACCAGTTTCTGGAGCGGCATCTACCATTGATATTGTTTTTAAAGTAGCTCCTAGATTGTGGATTAAACGAGCGGTTGTTGAGGTAGGTCTTGAGATTGATTGGACTCAGGCTAGGTATGGGACTATTGATGAATATGGGGCGGTACAGAATGCAGTTCCAGTAAATAATGTTAGATTCCAGTTATCGATATTTTATAAATTCTAAAAAAGGCGTTAATAACTTTTGACGAATTGCAATCGATTTCATATAGTGCTACCGGTAGCAAAATTTAGGCGTAATATGGACGTAAGCTTATAGAAGCATGTTTTTGAAAAAGAGGGGAGCCGTATATGAAGCAACTTATAAAAATTAGCACTGGTTTCGTCGCCTCTGTCTGTATATTGCAGATTTGCGCGGCTGATGAGGCGTCTAAAAAATTGGCAGATAAAACAGAAAAAGTTCTAGAAAGTGCTGCAGTTAAACCAGTAAAAACACCTTATGAAAAAACCAGTTTTTGTGAGAAATTTGGCTGCTCGTGTACAAAGCTAAAGCCGCATAAAAAGCCAGTGATAACTATCAGCGGATTTGTTGATGCAGAGCACTGTTTTGATACGCGCCAGGTTTATGGATCTCGTGATGGAGAAGGGTTTTATTACCCGCGGGAGAAAGATCTTGTCGCTTGCGGGGTGGACGCTAACAAACAGGGCTCTTTTTCAATGTTTCCGTTTAACGTTCGTTTGCTTTTCCAGATTGAGGGAGATCCGGTAGCAAATATGAAAAGAACGTATGCATTTATTGGTACGGATTTCCGTGGTACAGCTGATACTACCATTGAGCTTTTACGTATGCGTGAAGCGTACATAGTTCTCGATTGGGAGCGCACGCAGATTTTAGCGGGGCAAAAATTACATCCTTTCTGTAGTGATGACTGCAACCCTAATACGGTTTCGTATTCCAAGGGTGGCCCGATGGAAATCTATACCTATATTCCCATAGTTCGTCTAACACAGACTTTAAATGGAACCTATGAAAAACCTGCAGACCAGCTCTTTTTAATTCTTGCGGGTGGTCAATGCCCTGCAACCCAAAGTAAAAGTCCGTTGACAGATGCTCCTGGGGCGACATCTACAACGGTAGGAACTGCTAGCGCTGCAACTACTTTGGTGGGACGCAACAGTGTAATGCCCATTATGCAGGCGCAATGGCGTCATTATTTTGGCAAAGAAAATTATTTTGGAGTCACTATCGAAGGTCAGCGCCTAAGACCTCGTCTTAAAACTGTTGGGACGGGAAGTCCTGTTGTACCCTATGCCGAAAAATGTTCCGCCTTTACTGAGTGTATGTGTGCCGCTTATATGAAACTGACTTCGGAATGTGCGATTTTAAGGGCTAAATTAGCCTTTATACAAGATGGAAGTGAGCTAGGGTTTATTAGCGGCTATGCCGTTGAAGACCAAGCGAGTGTATCTAAACGACAAAAATATACTCCGTTGCGTTCTATCGCATCGTGGTTTGATGTAGATTTTTGGCCTGACCAGGAGTGGATGCCTGGGGCTGTAATTGGCTTTGCGAAAAACTTTGGTGCAGGCAAGAAGCTGTGGCTAAATGCCAATGGACAGCCTACCGTTTACACGTCAGGACCGGTTTCTGTAGCTAATCCAGGGGGTACAGGTGCAACTATCGATACGCTCTTTAAGTTTGCTCCACGATTGTGGATTAAAAAGGGCCCCGTGCATTTAGGCCTCGAATTTGACTGGACACGAGCTGCTTTTGGGAAGCTGGATGAATATGGTGCAGTCTATGGGGCTGTGCCGGTTAACAATTTCCGACTACAGTTTTCTATTTTCTATAGATTCTAGATAGTTATTCTGGACTTAAAAAAGAGGGAGAAGTAGCTATGCAGGTGTTACCACGTGGCGAAGATGGTATAGGGTATGTTGCACCAGCTTTTCTTTTAGCTGGAATGGGAATTATGTCGATCTTATTAGGGGTGATATTTTACCAGGCCAGTTTTAACGTTAAGATTCGGGATCTGTACGCACCGGTTCAGACTTTGACTCCCAAAAAATTGGCTTATTTTGGAGGAACGCCTTCTGATGTAACTGTAGGAATGTTTGTGCGAGACTTTCCCCAATTTGATGCGGTTCGAGGGACCTTTTCTGTAGATACTACCGTCTGGTTTTTATTTGACCCGCGGCTTGTTTCTATTGAGCGAATCGGAGATTTTACCTTTGAGCGGGCAGAAATTTTGAAACGATCCGAGCCCTACGTTCGCGTTGTGGGTAATATGGTTTTTGTTCGTTATGATATGCGCATGCGGTTCAATATGTCTTTTGACTATCAAGATTTTCCTTTTGATGGTCACCGGCTTAATTTTACCATGGTGCACTACTTTCTCTCTCCTGCCGAGGTTACCTTTAACTCTTCGCGTGCCAACTTAGTAATGAGTCCTGATATTAATATTCCGGGATGGAGAAATATTGATAGGCGCGTTGCTACAGGGTACTCAGAAGAGCGGTTAGAGACGCAAGATGGTAAGCAGGAGTCTTTTTATCCCCGTGCCGTTTTTTCGCTTGATTTTGAGCGCATTGGGACTCGTAATATTATTTCGATATTTCTCCCTCTTCTTTTGGTTTTTTTTATAGCGTTATTTACATTTTCATTTGATCCTGTTGGAAAAATGGGTGTGCAGGCTGTTACACTTTCAGCGACATCTATTACGGCACTGATTGCCTATCGATTTGTTATTGAAAATATGTCTCCTCCCGTAGGTTATTTTATGGCGTCTGACTATATATTTTTAATATTTCTTGTGTCGTGCTGTGCCATATTTTTTATAAATATTTTTGGAGCCTATGTATCAGGAATCAGTAAGGCAATTATAGCGGTTGTACTTGAATCGATCATAGTAACGACGTTCTTTTTATTGGTTTAGGACGTAACTTATGAGGAAGATAGTACTAGGTGTCATTCTGTTAAATACCTCTTGTGCTAATGCTTTATTTGAAACGCTTTCTGAATGTAAGAATTTTGCAAATACATACAGGGAAGATGTAGAGTGTGATAATTGTAGTTGGAGGGATCCCTCGTACTCGACCTTTTATGGTTCTGTGAGAGTCGGTTTTTTCAAACGTCTTTTAAAAAAGCTTGGAATAAAAGCGGGTGTGTGGGATTTATTGGAACTTAAGCAGCCCATTGGTAGAATAGTTCAACGTTTTAATGTGACGAAACAACAACGTTCTTGGACCCCTGAGATAACGGTTGAAGAGGGCGTAAATCTTTTTGTATGGGGTGATTTATATGGAGCGTTTCATTCTTTTCTTCGTGATCTTGATGAACTTGCAGCACGGAAAGTGCTAAGTGAGCAACTTAAGATAAATAGTAAAACAGATTATCTAGTGGTATTAGGGAATGCGATTAATTATTCTCCTTATTCTTACCCCTTGCTTACTCTGTTACTTTCTCTGATTGAAAAAAACCCTGAGCATTTTATTTATATACGAGGTCCTCAGGAAACTGCTGCTCACTGGAAAGATTTTTATGTAATGCGTAAGCCTCTTGTAGACCTTGGAAAGCAGCAGGGTTTTGATGTGAAAGGGAAGTTGCCGCTTGAGGACGAGTTGAATACATTTTTTGGTACCTTGCCAGATGGTGTTCTTTTTAGGCATAAAAAAGCTGAGGATCTATGTTGTCTTTCCCATTCAATAATATCGCGAAAGTTATTTTTTGACCCCAAGGTTCAGGCCGCATTGATGGGGAAATCCAGGATTGATACATATTGGTCTAATAATGGACTTGAGTTTTCAGGATTCGAGGGCAATGCTGCAACATGGTCTCTCTTTTCAGCTCCTGTGGGAATTTATCAGAAGGCTGTGAATTTCTATAGTGATAGTTTTGTAGCGGTACATGTCGGAAAGTCATTCGCGCAGAGCACTATGTCTCTATTTTCTCGCGATATTCGTTTGGTGGAAAATTTTAAGGAGCAGGTTTTTTCATTGTCTGTGGGGATGAAAATTGATCCGAGAAAAAAAACTCAAGAAATCCCGATTTTCTCGATTGGATCTACTATGCCGCTGACGGGGGGGTTGATGCCTTTAGGCGTTTCTGTAAAGCAAGGAGTTGAAGCGGCTTTTAGGAAGGTTAATGATTTGGGCGGTGTTGATGGTTATTTTTTGAAGCTTGTAATATTAGATGATCGCTATTCTCCTGGAATAGCTAGGGCAAATGTTGATCTTTTATTAAAAAAATTTGGAATTCAGACATTGATTTGTCCTGTTGGAACTCCCACTCTAAATGCTTATTTGGATCTAGTGCGCGCTGGAAAGGTGTGGGTGTTTTATCCGATTACGGGTAGTGAATTCTTTAGATCTCCAGACCTTGGAAATATTGTTAACCAACCCTATGGTAATGATACAAAGGCTTTGATGAAATTTATGGCTTCAACCCATAAATTTGAGCAATATGCTATAGTTTATCCTCGAGATCTTTACGGAAACTTGTTGATGGAGCAGGCTCAAGATGTTCTTAAGAGTTATGGCATAAATGATGTTTTATTATTTCCTGTCTCTCCCAAACAGAGAGATTTTAAAGAAATAGTGAAAAAATTGAAAGAAGCGGATCCAGAAGTATTAGCTATCTTTTTGGCTTCAGGATCTATGGCTTCATCTTTCTTAAGTCAACTTGGTAATGCTTTTCTTGGGGGAAAGAATTTGGCTGCTCTTGCCTATTTGGATGATGCAAACTTTGGGCCGTTTTTACATAAAACGGGGTTAAAGTTTAATTTTTCGTATTTACTTCCAAATCCTTATGGAAGTGACTTTGCATTTTTAAGAGACTACCGGGAGCATTTGAAACGGTATGATGGCCCTATTGACGTTAATTCATTAGAAGGATTTTTGGGTGCAACTTGTTTTGTTGAAGCAATGAAGAAAGTTGGAAAACCATTTGCCCCTTCTGCTATTAATGATTATCTAACGCATTTAAATCCATTTCCTATCAAAGGTTTTTTGACCCTTGAGAAGGATCCTCTAACGGGAAAGCGTTATCTTCCTGTTAGCATAAAAAACGATGAGAATGAGTGGATAATGTTGAATAATCTACAAGAGGACCATGATTTATCCAAGAGGAAATAGTGAGGAGGTAGTATGGCAAATTTATCCCTAAAGCATTTGGTAATTTTATTTTATATAGGTGTTCTCCTGTTTGATAGTCTTGGGGTGCATGCATCTTTTAACACACTCTTTGAGTGTAAAAAATTTGCAGCACGGCATGAAGAAAGTCCCAAGAGTGATGATAGTAATTGGAATGATCCTATTTTTGCTTCCTTTTATTCAAAAATGTTGCCTAGTTTTTTAAAGCGTATCGCGTTAAAATTTGGGTTTGGATCGAATGAATGGGATGTCTCAAGGTTGGAAATTCCTTTAAAAAGAGTGGTTGAGCTGCGCCAAAAGATAGTAAAACCTCATCCATGGACCGTAGAGATTGAGGTAAAGGAGGGGACGCGACTTTTTATATGGGGAGATCTGTATGGGGCAATTCACTCGTTTGTTCGTGGGCTTGAAGAGCTTGAGAGACGAGAGATAATCAACGAGAACTTGAAAATCATAAAGAATGATGACTATATAGTGCTTCTAGGGAATGCGATTAATCTTTCACCGTACTCATATCAGATGCTAGAGCTTATACTTTCTTTGATGGAAAAGAATCCGGAGCGCTTTATTTATTCGCGTGGGCTGCAAGAAAAAGGGCTTAAGTGGAAAGATGGCTATGTAATGCGTCAACCACTTATTGAATTGGCGCGTAAGGCAGGGAAAATTCATACAGGCGATGTGTCTCTTGAGAATGCCCTTAGCACTTTCTTTAATACGTTACCCGATCTGATTTTATTCAAGCATATAGGGCAGGGTAAAGAACAGCTGATATGTTCACATACAGACGTCCCTTATTCTATGTTGTCTAATCCAAAAGTTATGGCCTGGCTCGCAGGAGAGCGACGAGGAGAGCTATCATGGACAACAACAGGATTATCCTTTCTCGGGTTTGACGGTAATGCAGCGAAATGGTCTCTATTGTCGGCACCTATCTCCATTTATCAGGAATTGGCAGAATTTTATTCAGATAGCTTTATGGAAATTAGTGTTGAAGATTCATTTACTCAGAGTATCTTGAATCTTTTTTCGCGAGATATGCGGACTAAAGAGGCCTTTAAAAAAGAGAGCCATTATCTGTCTGTGGGGTTGTCTATTCCTGTTGGCGAAGCACCTAAAAAGATATCTATCTTTACCGTGGGGTCTTCTTTGTGTTTAACAGGAGCAATGCGCCCACTTGGACGTGCGGTAAGGCGAGGGATTCTTGCGGCCTTTAGGAATGTAAATGAGCAGGGTGGAGTAAGTGGTTCTTACGTTAAATTGGTGGGATTGGATGATCAATATAGTCCGCGACTTGCGCGAAAAAATATTGACCTGTTTCTTGATCAGTTTGGTATTAATGTCATCCTATGCCCTACGGGAACTCCCACGTTAGATTCCTACCTTGATTTGGTACGCAAGGGAGATGTTTTTGTATTTTATCCGGTTAGTGGAAGTGAAACTTTTAGAACTCCTGATCTTTTGAATCTTATTAATCAGCATGTTCCTTATGCAAATGAGGTGCAGGCTTTGATGAACTTTGTTGTTTCAGAATATAAGCTAAAGCAGTACGCAATCGTCTATCCTGATGATAGCTTTGGAAATCCTCTTATGCGCACGGCCAAAGAAATACTTGAAAAATTGGGCGTGAAAAGTGTTGTTCCTATTCCTTTTTCTCGTGATCAGACAAGTTTTGAGGAACAGGTTAAAAAACTGAAAGAAGTTACCCCAGAAGGAATCGCCTTCTTTTTTGCTGCAGGATCTTTGGCTAGCGCATTTTTAAGCCAAACTGGAACCGCATTTTTGGTGGGGAAACATCTGGCTGCGCTTTCTTATTTGGATGACATTGTTTTTAGGCAGTTTATTACAAAGGCGGGCTTGAGGTTTACTTTTTCCTATGGGGTTCCAGATCCAAATTTAAGTGAACTTGGGTTTGTTAAAGAGTATCGGTCGCAGATGGGAAAATACCATTATCCTATCGATAGTAATTCTCTAGAGGGATTTTTAGGGGCGTCTGCCTTTATTGAGGCAATGAAGAAAGTAGGGTCTCCTTTTAAGGCAAATAAATTAATGGGTTATCTAGAGTCGCTGCAAGTTTCTCCTGTAAAGAATTTTATAGATGTTCCCTTTGATCGAAGAGTTAGAGGCGTTGTGTATCCCACCTGGATAAAGTCAGAATCGGGGAACTGGATTGCTGCGGATGAGAAAAAAGGGCTAGATGGAGCAGCTAAAAAATGATTGTGAGGGGTTAGAATATGAAGGGATATTTTTTAGTTTCACTAATGATATATGTCGGTATGGCCAATGGGGCTGTAGGGCTAGATACACTTGAAAAATGTCGCACCTTTGCAGCTTCGTATCCAGAGTTTCCCAAGGCTGATAATGACGATCTTATTGATCCTAAATATTCTTCGTTTTATGCAAGCTCTTATCCGTCATTTTTGATGCGCATATCAGCTTCTATTCGTATGGTTGATAATATATGGGATTTCTCGATTTTAGAAAAATTATTAGATAAAATAATTGCAACGGCTGGCAAAAAACCTGAATCAGGTCTTTTTATTAAGAACGTTATTGTAGAGCCTGGAGCTCGCGGTATAGTTTTTGGGGACTTGCATGGACAGATTCACTCATTTATACGAGATTTAGGCGAGCTTGAGCGTCTGGGTTTTATGGACGGGAATCTTAAGTTTAAAGATCAGCGTACCTATGGCATTCTTTTGGGAGATGTTATTAATAGGACATCGTATTCGTACCAAATTCTGCAGGTTGTATGCAATCTTATATTAAATAATCCAGGACACTTTTTTTATATTCGTGGCAATCAAGAGCGTGAACAGCGGTGGGAGAGTGCTTTTGCTATGAATGAACCACTGCATTGGTGGTCGAATATTCAGGGATATAGACGAGGTGCCTGTGCTTCTCTTAAGGATAAAATAAATCAGTTCTTTGACACGTTACCCGATATTGTGGCTTTGAAACTGACAACAAAGCCGAATGAGGTTGTGTATTGCGCTGCTGACACGGTGCCGGTTTCCATACTTTCACATCCGGGAGTTGAAGCTCTATTAGTAGGGGAGCAGCGCAAGCAAATGTTTCATATTCCATCAGGTCTTGATTTTATGAAGTTTAATGTGGGTGTTGCGCATTGGTCTCTTTTTTCATGTCCTTCAACCGTTTATCAATCTATGGTTGAGTTTTTTCGAGATGCGTTTGTTATTTTACGTGTTGGATCGTCATGGAGGCTATCTTCATTAGTTCTTAACTACCGTGATATTCGCAGGAAAGAGGGTTTTAAAAAAGAATTATTTGATTTAACTATGGGTATTGCATGCCCGTCAGAAAGTGATCTTGAAAAAAGTCTTAATAAGCCGGTTTATTCGATAGGTTCTAGTGTAGCGTTTTTTAGTGGCTATGGTGCAGCTGGAACATCATTAGGGCATGGCATAGAAGGAGCTATTTTAGCTGCAAATGATAGCGGTGGTGTAAAGGGATATCTTATTAGGCCTATTGTGTTGGATGATGAAACGCTTGCGCGGCTTGCTCGGGCGAATGCAGAAAAATTAAAGAAAGAATATGGGGTTGATGTTATTGTTAGCGCTCAGGGAACTGAGCAGGTATCCTCGTATCTTGATCAAGTAAAGGCTGGAAGCATTATCTCGCTATTTCCCCGTACAGGCGCCCCACAGCTTAGGAATATGTCGATGAAAAATATGGTGCATTTTAGAACTTCCTATGATGATGAAACAACGGCGTTAATAGACTATGTGATAAAAGAGTATAAGGTACGTTCCTTTACGTTTGTGTACCAGAATGATGGGTATGGTATTCCAGTTTTGGAAGCTGCACACAAAGCGCTTATAAAATGGGGTATAACTACCTGGACTGATATTCCTTACTCTCGAGAGCAGGTTTCGTTTAGCGATACGGTTAAAAGAGTGAAAAAGGCTGGAGCTGAAGGATTAGGAATGTTCTTTTCTGCCCATGCTCCTATTCGAGCATTTTTGGAGCTTTTGGGAGCAGAGTTTTTCTTGGGCCGGGTAGGATTTGGTTTTTCGTTTATGATTAGCGAGGCAACTCGACAATTTTGTGAGTCACGTGGGATGCATTTTATATTGTCTTATTCAACGCCTGATCCCAACAGCGAGGATACTCCGTTTATACGAGAGTATACAAAGGCAATGAAACGGTATGGTATTATTCGTGATGTTAATTCTTTGGATGGATACATGGCTGGTGCGCTTTTGGTTGAGGCACTCTCCCATATTGAGCCTCCTTTTACCAAAGAAAAAATTATGAATTTTTTTGAAAATTTGAAGGACTATTCATTTGCAGGTTTCAAACTAAATTTTGATCCTGAAACCCGTCAGCTAGGATTGCCTGTTTGGGTGGTTGCTCCCGACAAAAAGGCACTTACTTTTGAGTATAAACGCTCTGTGTTAAAGGATCGGTGGTAGTAAAAATGTGATCAGTTTTGTGACTGTTTTTTCACCACGCGAGATTTTGCTTTTGGGGCGTTTTTTAGAGCTTCTTTTAAGTGTGTGATGCACCAGGATAAACTCTCTGTTTTTAATGAGGTGGGCTGAATTTTTGCCTGGGAATATGCATCGTTTAAGGAGAATAAAATGTAGGTGAACATCTGTTTTTTTGTGGGGATAGAAGAATTTTTACTTTTGGTAACAATGAAGCTTATTATAACTTTTAATGATTCAAAGCGTTCATTTTGAATTGCCCACTCTAGAATGGATGATATGTTTGGTTTTTTGAGATTGTTGGTGGAGAAAGGGTCGCAGAATAGATGAGAAATGGCGGTAGGAAGACCCCTTACTGTGTTATTTAGGAAGAGCGACAGAGTTTGAGGAGTGTCGTCTTTTACGTGGCTGTAAATGAGACACTTTTTTTGTTCTCTTGGAATAGCATTCCACTCTTCAAATAAGTTTTTTTTCGTTTTTGTATTCGGTTCCGTGGTGTTGCTGTCCTGTATAGGTCTTTTTTTACAGAATTTTTTTGAGGAGCCTCTTTTCCGTTTAATAGGGGGATTTTTTGTGGACGCGATTTTTTGTGGGCCCTGTTCAACTATTTTAGTTGGCTGTGGCTCGGTCTCCTCGTCTGGGTCGAAAAACTGGAAAGTTGGCATGTCAAAAAACTTGTCAGGGTCTAAGGTCATCGGTTTTAAAATGGTTGTGGGGGATTGTGGTGGTGTCACGATTCCCTGATCAACGAGCACGTTGGTTGAGTTGTTTTCTAGGTGAGCTAGTAGATCTTGTATTGGGGTATTGTTTTCATCTAGCCAAAAAGGCGTTGGGTCGGGAGTAGTTGAGGGTGGAAAGCTTGACGGCTGTTGATCATCAAGATCCAGAAGGTTGAAAGTTGGTTCTGTGTTATCGTTTTCCCATTCATTCATTGCCCACAGGCTGCTTGTGATAGAAAAGAGTAGCAGGACAATTAGCTGTGGCAGATGTTTTCTGATCATAAAATCCTATTATTTCATAGTGTGTTTTTATTCATTAATTATGTTATTAGGATAAGGGAATAATATTTTTTGTAAAATACAGAGTATTGTTTTTCTATCTGGTTTTTCAAGGGGAATTTACGCAATAAAATATGTTAGACTAAGGGTAATGGTAAAAATTGCGGTGAGAGAAAGGGTGTTATGACTGAACAAAAAAAGAAAAAGCTTATTCCCATTGGAATAGATGATTTTAAAGAGCTTGTGGAGCAGAATTATTATTTTGCGGATAAGAGTTTGTTGATAAAAGAGCTACTTGATTCTGGAGCTGCCGTAATACTTGTCCCTCGTCCTCAAAAGAGAGTTTTGTGTTGATTGGATAAAAATGTAGGGCGGATTAGAGATTAACCAATCCGCCCTTATATGTCTGTTTCTTGCTACTATCTTATTTTTCGGTCATGTGTTTAAATTTAATGGGCGACTCAAACCGAATCCTTAGATCGCAAAAGCGTTTGGAGCGGTTTTTAAGGACTGTGGTTTGTTTGGCAAATTTGTTAAGCAGGTTGAGCTGTGTGATAAGGTGCCCTTTATTCATGTGATAGACTGCTTTGAGCTCTTTTTCAAGCGGGGTTCTTTTAAAAACAATATTTAAGGTACTGTTGTTTTTAAGATCTTGCATGTTTTTTGGCCAAAGATACGTAGGGTTTCTGGCTCCGAAAATTGTTTGCATATATCGATTGGCTGCATCGATTAATACGGGATCTCCATTGTAATCGCTAGGCAGTTGCGGAAGTATTATACCTTTTTGAAGTTCTTCGGCAAACTTAGGCGCAAGGAAGTTTTTTACGAATATGACACGGTCATCCTTAGTTATTGTCTTTCCCCCTTTTTTGGTGGACATCAAGAGATTGATGAGCTGAGTACACTGTTCTGGTTTCCAAAGATTGCCCTCTAGAAGATAGTTCAAGGAATATGCATAGCCTCCAATAAAGGGATCAGCCCCATATTTGAGGAGAAAATTTACAAATTCAAGGTTCTTATCGAGAGTAGCGGTATATAACGAAGTGGTCGAGCCACCTATCCTGTTAACGTCTGCGCCATTTTTGACTAGTAACTTTATGATTTCAAAGTTGCATGCATAAAAAACAGCACGATTTAGGGGTGGGTAGCCATTGTTGTTCTTGGCATTGACATCTATTTTGTGTCCCGGTTGCAGAAGAGTTTTAATCCCTTCAAGATCATTTTTGTTTATGAGCTGGTGTAAATTCGCTCCCTTTAACAGGGTAGTGCTTGGTGCAAGCAGAGCGAGTGAGAGTGCGATGAGTTTTGCAATTTTCATAAGAATTCTTTCATTATTTTTAATAATTATTAGTTTGCTTAAATTTAGCCCGTGCTATTTTTAATTATAAATTGAATTGTATTTTTTTCAACAAAGTAACAGATATTTTTAAGTAGAATCAAAGATTAGCTCTACTCTTTTACCACGGGTGTCTTTGTCTGTGTACTTTTGTTCTGTATAAACAGATAGGTACCAAGCGCAACAAACGCTAATGAGACGAAGAAGGTAAGTGAAAGCGGTTCGCCGAGAATAAGGGGACCGTAAAGGTGGACAAAGAGCGGTATGGATATTCCGCAGAGTGAGGTTAGGGTGATAGGGTATTTTTTCAGCAGTGTGCCATAAATCGAGTATCCCAGAATGTTTGCTATGGTAATGGAATACAGGCATACGGCCCAGAAGGTCCATGTTGTAGGGATAGCGTTAAAGTCAACGTTTTCGGTTAATGTTGAAGTAATTAGAGCATATGAACCGCCAATTAACATAATAAGCCCATTGAGTTCTGTGGGCGTGTACCGTTCGCTGTGAATAACACGTTGAGCAAGAATCCATCCATATCGCGCAATAACCATGGATACGAAGGCTGCAATTTCGGGTAATGAAAGAATTCCAATTGAGAAGAATGAAGCCTCTGCAGGCGATGTAGTCCAGAGGAGTATCACTATTCCTGCAAAACTAATGGCTATGCCTAAAATTTGCGAGCGGGACATGCGTTCGCCCCAGAGAAAGTAGGCATAAAGTGCCGTTACAAACGGGTCCATGCTTGCGATAAGGGTGGCTTTGGATGAAATTAGATTTTTGAGAGCAAAAGCTTTGAGAACCGAGGGTAAGAAGGTGGTGAAGGCTCCAATAACGAGAAGATGTTTAATATCCGGCTTTAGGTGACACATTTTCATGCGAGGAGATTTAAATGCTTGGTAGGTGAGGATAATAATTCCCGAGGCAAGCATGCGAATGCCAACATAAAAGAGGGGCGGTAAATGAAAAAGAATAAGCTTATTTAAAGTTGTAGCGCTTGCAAAGAGCGCGTAGCCGCCGAAAATGTAGAGCAGCGCGGTTGGAGAAAGGTTAACCATGGGTGCCTAGAATTAGTTTGCTAAACGGTTCTTTTAATAAATTATAAACTATACGTAAATCTTCAGACAGCAATTTGGTCTCAGCTATAAGAGGCAAAAAGCCGGTGTCACCGCGCCATCGAGGAATTACATGAAGGTGCAGATGTTCTGGAATGCTTCCGCCGGACGAATGATCGCCTAGATTAAACCCTATGTTTATCCCGTTGCACTTTAGTACGGTGTATAGTATGCGTTCGCTTGCACTCGCAATTTCCATCATTTCGCAGCGTGTTTGTGGAGTTAATTCATACAGGTTGGCGGCCGGTTGTTTGGGAACGATAAGTAGATGGCCTGGGTTGTAAGGATAGAGATTTAGCAAGACAATGCTATTTTCAAAGCGCCTTAGTATGAGGCATTTTTCATCATCTGTAGTTTCAAATTGTGCAGTGAATACACTTTTACCGTCTGATGATTTTTCCTTTTTTTGGATCTTTTCAGCATAGGTACCCCGCCAGGGGGCATAAAGATATTCCATAAGTGGAACTTCCTTTATTAAGGGTTTTTACAGCTTACTCACAGGGTGACAGGTTTTTAAAAAAGCAGCAAGATCGTTGGGTAACTCCGCCTTAAAAAAGAAGGGCGTGTTGTCAAACGTAAAAGAAAGCTCTGTGGCGTGTAAAAAATGAAGTTCATTTATGCCTAGCGCTCCAGGTCTTTTATTTCCATAGAGCGTATCCCCAAGAAGTGGGTGCTCTATTGAGGCCATATGTACTCGGATTTGATGTGTTCGTCCGGTGCGTGGATAAACACGCAGTAGGGTGCCCTCTTGGAAGTAACTAACTGCTTCGAAATAAGTTTCTGCAGGTCGCCCTTCAGAGGTGAAGCAACAGGTCATACGTCGAGGGTCGAGAGCATCACGCATTATGGGTGTTGATATTGTCCCTTTTTCAGGTGTGTGACCTTGAACAAGTGCAAGATAGACTTTTTTTACGCTGCGTGTGCTAAATAATGCGCGCAGTTCATTGTAGCCCTGTTCTGTTTTGGCGATAAGAATGAGGCCTGAGGTAAATTTATCCAGTCGGTGTACAATTCCGGGACGATGCGCTTCTCCTATATTAGCTATGGACGGGTAGTCTGCAACTACTATATCGGATAGAGAAACTTCATTGTTTGCGACAGATGCAGGGTGAGTGAGCAGACCGGCAGGTTTGTTGATTACTAAAAAATGTTCACATTCTTTTACTAGATTTTTTTTGATAAAATCTTCGTAACCTGTGAATCTAGGCTTTCGTTGAGTGGGTTGTGGGGTAGCTATTTCTACCGCATCATTGGTATAGAGTAACCGGCTAGATTTTGTGGTGATTATATCGTTTACAGTAACTAGACCTTTTTCAATAATACGCTGAGCCTCGGTGCGAGAGCAGGGTTTTTTGTGCGCAGTAATGAATTGATCAAGACGCGTAGCGTTCTCAATTTCTGAAACGTGTATCAAAAGTTTCTCTGTCATACTTTCCAACATTTTTTATATTATATATTCTCTTTTTAAGAGTAGAACGAATACAATGAAAGTCAAATAGGTCGCGTGTCAAAAACGAGGGGGCACAATGGAAAGAGAAGAGTTATTTGCCGCGATGGTTGATCATCTTGATGAGGTGGTGGCTGGAAGTTCGGATATTGGAAAGTTGTTGCACTCAAAACTGGAGGCGTTGCACCCGGCGGATGCGGCAGCTTTTTTGGGGAGCTTGAAAGATGAAGACGAACATCGTCTTTTCCTTTCTTTTTCTCGAGGGCGGCAGCTTGAGGTATTCAAGGAGCTATCTAACCCTAGTAAGGCTCATATTGTAGCATTGTTGGATGACAACCAACGGCGTGCTATTTTTACGCATTTGTCGGTTGACGAGTTAACGGACTTTCTTGAGGAGATTTCTGACCAAGCGCTAGAGCATTATCTTCGGCTCTTGCAGAAGAAGGATAGAGACCAAGTAGTTTCGGTTTTGCAGTTTGAGGCTGAGACAGCGGGACGTCATATGGACGTAAGCGTGTTGTCTCTTATTAACGATTTTACGGTTGAGAAGAGTATTCAGCTTATACGACGGTTGCAGCCGGATCGAGAGTTGCATCGGAGTATTTTTGTAACGGATAGAGACGGTCTTTTGCGGGGGTATATTTTATTGGAAGATCTGGTTCTTAAGAATGCAGATGTGCGTCTTTCGTCATTTTTGAGAAAAAATGAAATAGTAGTAGAGAGCCACGAGGATCGGGAAGAAGTCGCCTACAAGATGATGCATTATAACGTTATGACGGTGCCGGTTGTGGATAAAAAAGGGGTCTTTTTGGGCGTTATTCCGGGCGATGAGTTGGTTGATATTATTGAAGAAGAGTCGAGCGAAGACATTTATCGCATGGCAACCATGAGCCCTATTAAAGATTCGTACTTAGAGACGTCCTTTTGGAAGCTCTTGGGCCAACGTAGTTCCATTCTCATTGTCCTGCTCTTTGTGCAATCACTTTCTACCTCGTTAATTGCTCATTACCAGGCAGTTTTGGCTTCATTGCTTATTCTGTTTATACCGATGTTAACTAGTGCGGGTGGAAATGTAAGTAGTCAGACGTCGGCATTTGCAATAAAGGGGCTTGCAACTGGAGAGATTGACGATCAAAACTTTAAGCGTTTTATTCGTAGAGAGTTTTTTATGGCACTCATGATTGGTGCAATTTTGGGTGCATTTGCATTTGTTCGTGTTTTCTTGTGGCATGCGGATTTATGGAGTGCTGTGGCGGTAAGTTGTTCGCTGACAGCCATTGTGGTGGTGTCTGTGATGCTTGGAAGTGCTATTCCCTTGGTGTTGAAAAAGTTTAATTTTGATCCTGCTCACTCTGCTGGTCCGCTATTAGCGACTCTTATGGATATTATAGGGCTGTCTATTTTTTGTGTAATTAGCAGTTTTATTTTGTCTTAAAAAGGGAGTGTTTTATTAAGATTTTTTAATTTTCGGCGAGAATAGAAAAGAAAATGATTCATTCTCTTGACAAAGCGATCCTCGATCCGTAAATTAAAATTATAACTAGAGCCGCTAGCTCAGGTGGTAGAGCAACAGCCTTTTAAGCTGTGGGTCGTAGGTTCGAGTCCTACGCGGCTCACCAGGTTTTTCTAAGACCTGTGTGAGGTTTTGAAATTTTGACAAGAGAAAGGCACGAGATCTAGGTCGTAGCTTCCTAAATTCTCTTGACATGTTGTGGTTCAACCCGTAACATTTGAATAGTGAATGAGCCGCTAGCTCAGTTGGTAGAGCAACAGCCTCTTAAGCTGTGGGTCGTAGGTTCGAGCCCTACGCGGCTCACCATTCATTTACTTTCGGGTTTTCTATCCAGGTCCCCATCGTCTAGCCTGGTCCAGGACATCGCCCTTTCACGGCGGTAACAGGGGTTCGAATCCCCTTGGGGACGCCAGCTTTCGCCAAGGCTTCAGCTGGCACGGCCAGTTTCTTTAACGGAATGATTTTATAGGTAAGTTGGTGTGGTAAGCTTAAGCGAAAGCTGTCCGCCATAGCTTAGTTAAACCTCGAAGTTATTACCCACGCAAGCGACGGCTGGACTGGCTGGCCCCATAATTAAAGTTAATTCCATTTTTCTGGTTATCTGGTCTCTATGCATTACGTATATCTTATTAGATCCGTAAAATTTCCTGATCAAACTTATGTTGGTAATACAGTCTATTTGAAGCAGCGATTGGAAGTCCATAATTCTGGTGGTTCCATTCATACAGCCAATGCTAGGCCATGGGAATTAGTTATGTTTCTTGGATTTAAAGATAAACTTAAAGCAACAGCATTTGAAAAATACTTAAAATCAGGTTCGGGCAGGGTCTTTGCCAAAAAACATCTCTGGTAAAAGTCTTTGCTTGTCTTTTTCGCTAGTTCGTCGTGGCTAAGGGGTGCGACGAAGTTATTACTCATGCCCGTGCTCAAGGGAGCTTTAATTTGACATGAATGTCAAATTAAAGCAGGATAAATAGAAATATTAATTTTATTTTGAAGTGGAGGATTCATAAATGAAAAATACGAAAATTTTAATAGCTACATTAGTTCTATTTTTGAGTTGTTCATCCCTGCAGTCCGTTGGTTCTGACAGTAGCACAAAAAATGGTTCTGTGAGCTCATTTGTTAAAAATGGGTTATGGGGGGCTGGGGCTGGTTTTGCAAGTGCTGGTTTGTTGCGTCTGGCGTCGGCCACCAAAAAATGGGGCAACCATTCACCCACACTCAAACAGTATCTTGGGGCAGGATTTGGCGTGGGAATTAGCGTAATGGGCCTAAAATACCTCTATGATTATTGCACCGCTCCTTATACGCCTGAACAACTGCTTAAATTGATCATAAACAACCCCAAGAAGGCGCTTGCTTACACATCGCGGCTTAATGATAAGTTTTTTGCAAATGCCGAAAAGTCTCCCAAAAAGATTTTGGAATTGGCACGACAGTACGAGCATGACTGTCCAATACTGCTCTTGGGGGAATGCATGAAGGAAGATTGGGGGCATTGCATATTGAGCAGAGATTATAATCCGAAATTTAGAGACCATTTCGAGTCAAAGGTGGTTGCTGCCATGAGCAAGAGACTTGAGGGTGGCAAGACGGTCAATTATGTCGGTTTTGGCTCGGGGGGCATGTTCCAAGACCTTGTGATTATGGCTAAGATGCTCACGAAAAATCCGACCGCTCAGATTAATATCAATCTCATAGATCCAAAATATTGGGTTTACGTGGCCATGCGTGATTACCTGAAAAATGGCCGTGAGGTAGGGCAAAAATATGATGACACGCCAACGGAGGAATTTGCAGATTATGCACTCAAAAAGGTCAAAGAGGCAGTTGGTACTATTGAAGTTAGCGATGGGGAGTTTAAGGAAAATACTAAAACAAACGCGACGTTTGAGGGAATGAAGTATAAGCAATTTATCTCATTCCTCCAAAAAGCATTTCCGAACGCATCTCTAACGCTTTCAATTCATGAATCTGCAGATAAGTACCTAGAGTATGTGGATGCTAATAACTTGCCTTACCCAGATGTTATTACTGCAGCCGATATTCAAGATGAGATGAGTTTTGGGAGTCTTAAGGACTATTTTAAACTCTCTCTTCTCGCTAAAAAAAAACAGCCCTCTTCGATAAATCTTTGGCTTTCCAAGGGTGAAGAAAACCTAAATCCGGAGCTTGTTACATACTCATTCAAAAAGCTGCAAGGTGGGGAGAAGATAGATATCAAGGGGAAACTTGACTATGCCAAAAACATAAATCACATCTGGCAGAAGGCTGTAAAGATATAATAATTGTGCTGTGTTATTATTTTAGCCTTTATTGACTATTCCTTTGTCAGCACTTGAATTTTCGATCGATTTTAATGAGCGGATCAAAAAAACTAATAATATGACATCAATGCATTTTTTGTCCATTTTCGACCTTCAGATCGGCTGAGATTAAACAAATTCCACCATTTTTGTCTGAAAATCCAACAAGCAAAAATTGGGATAGGAAGCCCGCAATATTTTTCTCTCCTAAGTTGACGCATCCTACAATTTGTTTGCCAAGAAGTGTTTGCGGGGTGTAATGTATAGTTACCTGAGCGGATGTTTGTAATATTCCTAGTTCAGGACCAAAATCCGCCCATATCTTGAAGGCAGGCTTTTTGGCTCTTGGGAATTCTTCCACTTTCACGATCGTTCCAGAGCGCAAATCGACGCGTTCAAAGTCTTCGTATGTGATTGTTGTCATTTTTTACTTCTTAAAAGGAGAGCGGGGATAATGACTGTCAAGCTTCATGACGCTCTCCTTTCTTGTTAAAGTTTCTCTGTGTCTTCTTCTAGGATTCTGGAGGGACAATGACTGGTCTTGGCCAGTATCTATCATGTTTAAATTTTAGTGGCAGGATGTTGGAGCTAAAAATGCGGTTGCGTCTCCCATCATCCAAACCACCCTTGAAGGGCAGGAACGGGCCGACGAACTTGAGCTCAGCACCGCTCTTTAAAAATTTTCCATCCCCATATTTTAAAAAAAAGTACTTCTGATAATGAGTGCCAAAGCTGCTTGGCGGTAGTTCCATTTTTAGCAAAGATAAAGATACGCAGCTGAAAAATTTTTGAGTGGTAAGGTTTGGCTCTGCGGCCTGAGGTACGGCGGAAACAACAGTATGGTTATCAGAGCGATTTTAATGAGTTTCATTAGAGGACTCCCGGTTAATTAGTAAATCCCTTGCGTCCGTTGCTTTAGAATGCAAGAGGACATGGACAGTTAATTCTCATAGAAAAGCCTCGTACACCAACCCAACGAAAGTCAAGTTATTCTTCTTTCATTACTAAGTAGAAGGTTATGCGCATTTTACCTCTTAAATTGAAAGACTTTGTTTTGTGAGTCGCAAAAATAATTACGCACCAAAGGGCTTTTCTAGCTGCATAGTATATGCAAAACGGTTCCCAATCATATTTTTTTCAAGAAATCCAACAGCTGTGGTCAATTGACGTACCGTTTTTTGGGACTGAAAATGGGGATCAAAGATAACCTCGGTTATGGATAAGATGCCTCCTGGTTTGAGAGCATTAAAAAGCTCTTTTAATGCAAATTCGCGGTTAGGAATTTCGCCCAAGACGGTGACTAGTAAAATGCGGTCGTAGTAATCGTGTTCTAACTTTCCCTCGCCAATTCCGGCTTGGAGAAATCGAATGTGGGGGAGGTTCAAGGCTTCTGCCTTTTCCCGGACTCGCTGAAGCATTCCTGGTTGCATATCCATGGCTACAACTTCTCCTTGCGGACTAATTTTTTGTGCAAGGGGGATGGTGAGTCGTCCAGGGCCGCAACCGGCATCTAGAACCTTCATAGTGGGTTTCAATCCTAAAGTTTCAATAATGACGTGTGCCCGGTTGGTTTTTGTGAAGGGGTTGTCAAGTTCAACCATCCAGCCTAGCCAAGTAGGGCAGGGAAGCGTGTGGCGGCGTGAATAAAGGCGCCACATAAGGCTGATAAGTAAACCAAGCGCTATCAATCCGAGCATAGGGTATAGGATTGTTTTCATGCAAGTACCTTTTTATTGAAGAAGAATTTTTTGTTCTGAAGAACAATGATGGTTGAAATTATAAGCAAGAGGACTGTTATGATGCATTTTGTAAATTGTTCTGTTTGAAAAAGAACAGAGCTAAGATTGAACATGACATGAAACATAATGGCCGCTTGAATACTCCGGTTATTTTTATAGTAAATCCAATTTATTAGAATTGTGGCTGGCAGGATGCTGACGAAAAAATTGATGACGTAGACGATGTTTGTATTCCACAATTCGTGGTGGTAATAGCCGTTGATGAAAAACAAGGGGAGGTGCCACAGGGCCCAAAGGCTTGCAAACAGTAGGGTTGTTTTCCATAGTGTGAATTTGCTCATGAGACTGTCTACACCGTAACCTCTCCATCCAAGTTCTTCAAGTGTTGGGGCCAGAAACAGAATAAGTAGGCTGATCAGGCTTTGCCCCCTCATGATCTTATACTGGCTAGCAAGGGAGAATTGATCGATCGACCGCCCAAATATCAGGGAGATGGTTGTTGCCAAAAATAGAACAATAGGAAGGAGTAGCAACAATGTCGGAAGGAAACGTAATTTAATTTTACGAAAGCTCAACCTATCGTAAAAATCTTTTCTAAGGTTTTTATTATTTGAACCAGAAAGAAGGATTAGAGTCGCAACGCACGGCCCGAACAAGCCAATTCCCATGAAGAGGAATTGTAAATCGGTCCCGGTTACTTGGTAACTAAAATAAGCTGAGATGAACCATGGTATCCACGTGAGTAGAAATGTAATAAGAAAAAAATGTATTGGTTTATAGGTGTGTGTTGGTTGCATTCTTTGCTTTCTAGATTTCAATTTTTGGATGATCTTTGTCTAAAATAAATTCTTGAAATGACCCATTAGTATAGGTCGTGAGCAAGGAACGTAATTCAGCAATGGCATTTGAAAGTTCTTCATGTGTAGTATGGGAGAGCCCTTCAATGACAAGATAAACATGGTGGATGTGTTCAGTAATTTTTGTTTTTTCTGATTCACGATAATTCCACGCACGACAGAGCACTTCTTCATCATCACTGTACACCACCTCCCCAGCCTTCACGATTTCTGGGGTAGTTGATCCGAGCATTATAAATTTTTCTGTTCCCTGCGCGATTTTCAGAGTAATAGAGCCTTTGATTTTTTCGAGATTTCCACCGCCAACAGGCAGCATGTGCTTGATAGAAATAAGGTTATAAAGATCGACTATAGGGCTTATTGTAGGGAGTTGCTTTCCTTGGAGTATTCTTCGCACTAGTGCTTCTATTGAACTGCGATATTCTGATGGCTTAAAGCCAAATGATCGATATGCTTCTCGCCAATCTAGAATTTTAGGTAGTGAGGTAAGTTCTGCTAAATTGATAGTAGCTTTGATTTTCTCTTCAGTATCTCGCAGAAGCTTTGTGATTTCTTCGGATGGGTGCTGGTTATTAACATTTTTACCAAACAATAATCCTATTTTTGTGTGGGGGAATTGTTGAATAACGGTGTTATCAATTTTGATAATCATTTTTTAAAATACCTAGCGATGATACTATAACTAATCTAGCGATATAAATTTTTTCATCGACTCTCCAACTATTTTTTGGGACAATTTATTGTATCATGATCTTGATACAAATGTTTGGGGTTTGTTTTCTTTTACAATCATTCCAGTTTTTGAGGGTTTGCAAAAATTTTTATAAGAGTTTTTAACGCGCCGCAGTACGCTGGTTGGTTGGGGTAAAGTTTGTTAATCTAATAAATATCGGGTTGCCAAACAGACAAAAGGGTAAGTAAATGACTGAGCAAAAGAAGAAAAAACTGATTCCTATCGGGATAGATGATTTTGAGCGGATTGTAGAGGGAAACTATTATTTTGCGGATAAGAGTTTGCTGATAAAAGAGCTGCTTGATTCTGGAGCCGTTGTAACCCTTATTCCTCGCCCACGACGTTTTGGTAAAACATTGAATCTTTCTATGCTTCGTTATTTTTTTGAAAAAGTTAATCAGTCTCGTTGCCACCTTTTTGACGGGCTCAAGATTGAGCAACACGCCGACTGCATGAAGCATCAGGGGCAGTATCCGGTAATCTGGTTGACCTTTAAAGATGTTAAAAGTAAAAATTGGGCAGAGTGTTACCATTTGTTACGTAAGCAAATTTCAGGTGAATTTGCCCGTCACAGTTGGCTTGGTGAAAATCTTTTCTCGCCAGAAAGAGAGCAATTTGAAAAAATAAGAATGGGTGAAGGAGATTTGGCCGATTATATGCATGCGTTGCTTGATCTTTCCCGTTATCTAGAACATGTGCATAAAGCCAAAGTTATGATTCTTGTTGATGAATATGATGCTCCTATCCATGCGGGCTACCTTAACGGCTACTATAACGAAATAATTGATTTCATGCGTGTGTTTATGGGTGCAGGACTTAAAGGCAATAATTCTCTCAACTTTGGTGTATTAACCGGAATTTTACGAGTAGCAAAAGAAAGTATTTTTAGTGGGATTAATAACTTACGAGTTTGTACGCTTGTACAGGATAGTTATGCCAATCAATTTGGGTTTCTTGAAGCTGAAGTAAGAGCGATGCTCACCTATTTTGAGTTGGAAAACAAGCTTGATGAGGTAAAGCGTTGGTATAATGGTTATCAGAGTGGTTCTTACAAAGTATATAATCCCTGGTCTATTATCAATTTGGCCGGCAATAAAGGGGTAATACACGCTTACTGGGTTAATACAAGTGATAATGCCCTTATAAAAGATCTGCTCAAACGTTGTACTCCCGAAATGAAAGAAGATCTTGAGGTTATCGTCAAAGGGGGTAAGGTAACTAAAGCTATTCAAGAAAATATTATCATGCTTGATATTGAGAAAAACGACGCAGTATTGTGGAATTTTTTGCTTTTTTCAGGATATCTAACTTTTGAAAACTATCGATTAATTGAGGACATCAACTACGCAGAGCTTTTGATTCCTAATGTTGAGGTTGGCACCACATACAAAACCTCGTTTAGTACGTGGTTTGCTGAAGGCTCTGGTATGCGCAATTATACCAAAATGCTCGAAAGTCTTGTTGCAGGAGAGATGGAGCCTTTTCAAGATTATTTTATGAAGTTTACACGAGAAACATTGAGCACTTTTGATATGCATGGTGATGAACCAGAGCGTTTTTATCATGCGCTTGTGTTGGGTATGCTTGCAACGTTAGCATCAACACATGAAGTACGTTCAAATCGTGAAAGCGGCTACGGACGTTATGATGTTTCACTTATTCCAAAAGATCTTTCAAAATCGGGCATTATACTTGAGTTCAAAAAGGTTAATATTAAAAGAAAAGAGACGTTGAAAACTGCGGCGCAAAATGCTCTCAAGCAAATTGAAGAGAGGGATTACGAGACTGAATTGCGTGCTCGAGGACTTAATAAAATTATCAAGCTAGGCATTGCGTTTTTAGGCAAAGAAAGCCTTGTTTTGATAGGATAAATAGACGAGTGGCTAGTTGGTTGGGGTGATGTTTGTTAATCTAATAAAACTTGTTAAGTGGACTTTTAAAGTAATTGAGGTATGAATGCGACAATGCATCCATGCTTCAATCACTTATCTTCGTTATCATTAAGCTTTTTACTGATTATTGTACTCAAACTTAAACCATAAATCGCACAATTTTCGCATCGTCTTGGCCGGAATAACTATTTTACCGTCCGTTTTTGTGTAGGCCGGTACAACTTTTTGTAGATTCCGTAAAAACATAAGGTGTTCATGCGTTAGACTAAACTCAGCCTTCAACTGCCTCAATGACAAACGGAATACTAGCTTTTCTATCCCCATCGCACTGTTCGATCCAACCACTATCGGCCAGAGATGGGCAGGTTTCTTTGCCACAGTCGCAAACGGAGTAAATAAGAGCAAGCGCACGGCCGTTTCTATCTGATTAATCACCTGCTCAGGATTTGCAATTCCGGTATATTTGCGTAGCCCATCATTACTCGAAATTATTGGGGCGACTGTAGAATTTTGTTGCATATTTTCAGCCAAGGAGGAAACCACAAGCTCTTTAAAAATTCGACTTTTTTGCGGCTCTTCTGTCTCGGTCTCAGCTCCTGCTTCTGGAACAGAGAGCAAGCTCATTAATAATTTCTTCCGCCCTGCAGTTGTCCATTTAGAAGAGCAAATTGTTTCAATGGCCTTTTTGCCTAAAGCACCAGCCGTTGCATCTGCTCCATTCTTCAGCAACAGCTCTACCATCTTTAGATTATTCCTCCAGCATGCGCGATAGAGCGGTGTTTCCCTATCTTTATCCACTTTATTTACAGATTCTTTTGCTCCATTGTTCAGCAACAGCTTCACTATCTCTAGATTATCTTTGTAGCATGCCCAGTAGAGCGGCGTTTCTTCATTATTATTCGCCCTATTCACAGAATCCTTTGCTCCATTGTTCAGCAACAGCTCTACCATCTTTAGATTATTGTTGTAGCATGCGCAGTAGAGCGGTGTCACCCTATTATCATCTACTTTATTTACAGAGTCCTTCGCTCCGTTCTTTAGCAACAGCTCCACCATCTCTAGATTATTATTCAAGCATGCCCAGTAAAGCGGTGCCTTACCCCACGTATTTGCTTTATTTACAGATTCTTTAGCTCCATTCTTCAGCAACAACTTCACCATCTCTAGATTACCTTTGTGGCATGCCCAGCAGAGCGAAGTCCCTCCATTTTCATTCACCTGATTTACTTCATCGTTATCCAGCTTTTCAAGGTATTTTTGCACCTCTTCAATCTTATTCTTTTCTATTAAATCAAAAAGCGTACCCCCCAGTGCTTCAGGCGCATGGGTAGATAATGCACAGATGGTAAGTAGAGCAATTTTTATAATTTTCATATTGCACCTTTCTTTTGAATAAAACATTATCCGATGCTTTGTATGTGACCTACACCATTATACACTCTTTATTTTATCCCAGTTTTTTTTCGCGCTAACTCGGCTTCGCCTCCGGTTCTTCGCGCTTTAGGGTAGCATTCATCCTCAGGTTTAAAAAGACCTGGGGTTTTTTGCTTGGTTTTCTTAAAGGTGAAGTGAGAGCGATGCTCGCCTATTTTGAGTTAAAAAATAAGCTTGATGAGGTAAGGCGCTGGTATAACGGTTATCAGAGGGGTTTTACAAAGTATAAAACCCCTGGTCTATTCTCAATAGCCGTTACTTCTTTGTAGCATTCTGCACTTGTCCAGCAACTAGCATAGCATTGCGCATTTGTTCAGATAAATCGGTTAATGTGCTGGGTGAATGAGGAAGCAGAATAGTGTTTGTTTGTGCGTTGGCGCTTATATCTTTGAGCGTATCGAAATATTGAGTCATAAGAACGAGAAACATAACGTCCTGCGCGGAAGTTCCTGGAATATGCTCCCGAAATTCACTGACCGATTTACTTAGTCCTTCAATAATGGCTTCTCGTTGTTGTGCAATACCTTGGCCATGCAATGCGTTGCTTTGAGCAGCGGCTTCAGCAGCCTTTACGGTTATGATACGCTCGGCTTCACCTTTTTCAACCGCAGCAATACGTAACCGTTGTGCCGCGTTGATCTCATTCATCGAGATTTTGACTTTTTGGTCGGGTTCTATATCGGTGACGAGTGATTTGAGAATGCCATACCCAAAGTCTTTCATTACGGACGTAATTTCATCTTTGACGGCGATAGCTATCTCATCTTTTTTTTCAAAGAGCTCGTCGAGTTTAAGGCGTGGCACACGTGCTCGGACAACATCAAAGACAAAGGATGTAATCTGTTGTTCAGGATTTTTTAGCTTGTAAAATGCTTCATACACATGTTCTTGAAACACGAAATATTGTACAGCAACGGTGACATGCACAAAAACATTATCCTCAGTCTTTGTTTCTACTTTGACATCAAGTTGAGTAATTCGTAGGCTCACGGTGCCCGCAATTTCCTCAATGAAAGGGAGTTTGAAGTTGAGCCCTGGATGTAGGATTTTACTAAAGCGTCCAAGGCGCTGTAGTATGGCTGCTGTCTGTTCGTTTACGACCACTGCAGTCATGTAGAATAGTGTAATTACGACAAAGACGATGCAACTGATTAATACGATGATTAAAGTTGTCATGTGCGTAAATTCCCTTAGGTTTAGGAAATAAGATTTTTACTACATCGCCTGAGCATAGCCCTATACTGCAATTTGGGCAAGCAGGGTTTTTCTTGCGCAGGTTTACGCTTATAAAATGTTGAAGATAAGGCTTTTCTGATTATTTCTTCACCTTTGGTTTAGGTTCTGGGAGCTCTTGTGCGGTGATTTTGATTAACTGGCTTAGCCAGTTGCTATTCTCACATTTATCCTCAATCAAGAACCATAATTTTGCGCCAGGATAGGGTGGAGCTTCAGTGACATTGCCAATAAATGTTCGCCCATTCTTTGTTGGCTTTACAAAGAGCATATCATCACAGATGAGCGCCACAAACTTGCTACCGCAGTAGATCCCATACTCACCAAACATTTTTCGAAAGGTGATGTGCCCAGCTCCTTCTGCTTGGGATACAATAAAATCAACGAAAACTTGGGTTGATGACATAGTACTCTCCCTATTTTTTAGGATATCTAGCAAAAACTCTTTATCATTTGACAATCAATCTACATCGAATTGAATGATTTTGGTATTCAGTCGGTTTGACAAGGTTATGGGGCATTGTTACGCTAATACTGTTTTTAAATTAATACAATTTATAGGCATATTTATGGTAATAAAAAAAATAACAACGCCTGGGCTTGCTATAGACGCGCGTGGGCTTGTAAAAGTGTTTGGGCAATTCCGTGCTGTTGATGGTGTTGATTTACAGGTACCTACCGGTAGTGTCTATGGTGTACTTGGGCCAAATGGTGCAGGCAAGACAACTACGCTCAATATATTGGCAACATTGCTTAGGCCAGATGGCGGGAGCGCATTAATCTTTGGCCATGATGTTGAGCGAGAGCCTCATGTGGTGCGGCAGTTGATTGGGGTTACTGGTCAGCATGCATCGGTTGATGAGATGCTTTCTGCAACTGAAAATCTTATGATTTTTGGGTGCTTGCTAGGGTTATCCCATCGCGATGCAAAGCAAAAAGCGGCTGAATTGCTTGAAAAATTTGGCCTTACTGAGGCGGCAAAACGCCCTTTAGCAAACTTTTCGGGTGGCATGCGGCGGCGGCTTGATTTGGCCGCGAGTCTGATTGTTCAGCCCCCGCTTATTTTCCTTGATGAGCCGACTACCGGTCTTGATCCGCGAACACGAGCCCAGATGTGGGACACCATACGTCATCTTGTTGATACGGGATCGACGGTTCTTTTAACCACACAGTATCTTGATGAAGCCGACCAGTTAGCAGATCGTATTGCCGTTATTGATCGTGGTAGGGTCGTTGCTGAAGGAACGCCGGATGAACTTAAAGAATCGGTTGGAACAGCATCGTTACATCTTCGACTTGCAGATCTTACGCAACTTGATGCCGCACACAAAATAATCGAAGCTCATCTTAAAGTAAAGGGTGTCTGTTCGCCTGAGGCCGCTCGTTTGACGATTCCCATGGCTGATCCTGACCAGATGACCGACCTGCTTGTTGCGCTTCGTAATAATGGCATTTGTTTGAGTGAGCTTAGCATGCAAAAACCGACATTAGACGAAGTGTTTATGGCTATTACGGGGTGTGGCACAAAAGCTAAAAAAGATAATAGTGAGGACGCTAAATGAAAAAAAGTACAATGATTGTTCCTGGAGCCGAGCGTCAGCTTAAAAACCATGCAAGTTTGCGTGAGACGATAACAGCTTCTTTTGCGATGGCATGGCGCGGATTGCTTAAAATTCGTCGTAGACCAGAGCAGCTGTTTGATGTTGTTTTTCAGCCGATAATTTTTACACTTATGTTCGCGTATATTTTTGGTGGGGCTATTAGTGGAAGTGTGCATAAATATTTGGTTATCTTAATTCCTGGGATTCTTGTTCAGACGGTTATAACGACATCAGTGGTAACAGGAGTGCAATTGCGTGAGGATATGGATAAGGGAGTATTTGATCGCTTTAGATCGTTACCTATTGCTCGCATAGCACCACTTGCAGGAGCGTTGCTTGCGGATACGATTCGTTATGCTATTGCTACAATTTTGACGTTGGCTGTGGGATATACTCTTGGGTATCGCCCTGCGGCTGGCCTTGGAGCGTTAGCGCTTGGGGGATTGTTGGTTATAATCAGTTCATGGGCATTAAGTTGGGTGTTTGCATTCTTTGGTGTAATTGCTCGCTCAGCGTCTAGTGTACAAGGAATTTCGATGCTGATTTTATTCCCGCTTACTTTTCTTTCAAATGCCTATGTTCCCGTTGATACTTTGCCTCCTTTTTTAAAATGGTTTGCATCCGTAAATCCTGTCTCTCACTTGATTACATCGGTTCGTGAATTGGCAGATCAGGGAGTGGTTTCTGGTGAAGTAATTTGGACGCTGGTTGGTATAACGGCAATTGTATGTATTTTTGCTCCGCTAACGGTTAGAGCGTATATGCATAAAGCCTAGATAAGATTGTTGGGATTTACGCGTCTTCTAGGTATAAGCGGTTGGACGCATAAGTCTTTAAGATCCTTACAAAAAGTTCACATCCAATTTCAACATTTTTTGGTGCCATTATAATTACCTTTAAATCTTTTCTACTGACTCAATCGAGAGCTTAGCGAATAAATACTTAAACTCTGTTTCCACTCAATTTTTCACCTTGTAATAACTGTATCAGGTTTTTTACATCAACAAAGGTTATTGATAAGTCACCAAATTTTCTGGTAAATGGAGTGTCTATATTAAAAGCAACAACGTAGTTTTCTCCGTTTGCATAATGGTTACGAAAAGCCCCAAAATTTTTTGAAATTGATTTTGGGGCTTGAATATCTGATAGTATGGAAAATTTGCATTCAATGGCATGCACGATATTGTCATTGCCACTAATAACAAAATCAATTTCAGAGCCTGATTTATCGCGCCAATAATTGATTGAACGGGTTTGCAAATGAGCATGTAATTGATTAAGTACGCAGTGCTCCCACATAAAACCAAGATCATCTTCACGTAATATTGTGCGGCCTTTGATGTGATTGATAATCCCTGTGTCAAAGCCATAAACTTTGGGCGCTTTAACGATTTCACTTGGTTTATGCGATGAATAGGGCCGAATGACGTGAACGACAAATGTCTCTTCGAGAACGTTGAGGTAGTTATCTATGGTGCTTCTGTTTACCTCGCATAGTAAGGCATAATGTGTTGCTTCGAATAATCCGCTGCTATTGGCTAGTAATAGCTCCGCAAATTTTTGGAAAGCATTTCGTTTGCCTACGCTAAAAATGTCTTGTATATCCTTAGCCCAATAAGCATCAATCCATTCTTGAAAGAACTTTTGTGGGAAAGTTGTTTCGGCAAAAAATGATGGTAATCCGCCAAACAAAAAGCGATGACGTATATCATTATTTTTAAACAAAGCCATTTCTTCGATAAGGAGAGGGGTAAGCCATATTTCTATCTTGCGGCCGGTGAGAGTGTCTCTAAATTTTTTACTTGCTCCTAGTGTCGAAGAGCCCGTTGCAATAATACGAACGTCACGGTAATGGTCTGCGGCAATTTTTAAAAGTTCTGAAGGGTTTTCAAGTCGATGAATTTCATCAAGCACAATTTTTTTACCGCGTTTGCTCTCTAGGAATGCTTCCGGGTCCTGCAATTGCAATCGAATGCTCGGTAATTCACAGTCAAAATATTCAATAGTGGAAAGACTTTTGCATAAACTGGTTTTCCCAACACGTCGCACACCCATTAACCAAATAACCGTGCGTTTTTCCCAGGCGTCATTAAGTAGTTGATCCCAAAATGGGCGGCTTATAATCATACCAAATCCTTCCTTTTTGTAGATAAATTTCTAACCAAGTGCTAGTTTAATATAGCATTTGGTTTAACTAAATGCTAGTTTTGGTATGCGTTTAGTTAAACCACTTAAAGAATTATGGACCTTATGGTTGAGTGAATATGGTGGGGGTTCTAAAAAATATTTGCCCAAATCCTTCGATACATTGTGTCGCTTCTCCGACATAACCCTCAGGAAGAGCGGGTATACGCAGGGAGCCCAAGGGGGAGTGCGTTTCGAAATAATTCTAATGATTACTAGATAACGATCCAGTGTAAGAGACCGCAATTTATGGTATTTTTGAGACAGTTTGGTGTTCTGTGATCTGTTTTGATAGAAGGGATTTATGCGTATTGTATCTGCACAGGCGTGGACCTTATTTTTTGTATCTATTTTTTTTGTTAGTTTTTCTTTTCCTTCAATTCGCACATCCACAATTCATAGGTTGGATAATTTTGAGGATCTATTATCCGTTGTCCAGGGTAGCGGGGAAGAGCTGGTTGTTTTTGATATAGACTACACACTGTTGCTTATTTGTGATGAGCGGGTAACATCGCATTTCTTTTCTGATGGTTTTAACCGGAATATTGCTGCTGGAAAATCTCCCTCAGAGGCTATTAGAATTCAAATTCAGTATTTTGCGGATATCTGTTTGTCAGCACCGGTCATATTAACGGACGGTGCGATTCCGGCAGTCTGGAGAACTCTTTCGCAAAAGGGGGTGCGGTTTCTTCTGTTAACGGCGCGTAGTCCTATTTCTACCTTGGTGGAAGCAACGTTTCGTCAGCTAGATGATGTGGGGCTTGCAGCTTACGTGAGAGAAGATCTGTGGATGCAGGGATATTGTTTCTCTGAGATAGGCTCTGATGTGCAGTATGAGCGTGGGGTTTTGTTTGTAGGTAATCAGGACAAGGGCAAGGCGCTGAAGGCGTTGCTGGATAAGAGTGGCTATCATCCGCAACATATCTATTTTGTTGATGACACACGAGAAAATCTTCAAGCTGTTGGTGCAATGGCCGAGCGGGCCGGTATTGCGTATGATGGATTTCATTTTACCAAGGGGCTAGAAATGCTTGCGAAGGGCTATGCTGTATAATATCTCTAAATTCATTTAAATCCATGGCGAGAGAGACGCCTTTGCATATGCGTTGGAAGGTGCGTACAACCATACAAATTAAGCACTTGAATGTATTTGCACTTTTCTACAATCGTACTAAGAGTATTTTCTGTAACAGTGGTATTCCTACAATCAAGCTCACGAAGATTTGAAAGTTGCCCCCAATCGAATTTTGCAAGATTAAGTGGGCAATCCAAGTTGATGTTGAATTTAAATTTTGTGTAGATGCGATATATCCAACGGGTAGGTTTGACTATTACGCTTCACCTTTGATTAAGGCTTTTTTCTTGACACATATGAAAAAATTAATTAACGTAGATTTATAGTATTTATCTAGTGTAAAATTAAAAAATAATTAAGGACTTCTATGAAAATTAAAAGCTGCGTTCTGGTATTGCTTATTCTTCCAGGAATGGTATTTGCAACTAACAAGCAAGAGAATGGTGAAAAAAGAAAGTTTGATAGCGCATTTGACAGTGACTCTAAAGAAAAATCGAATAAAAAACGAATTCTTTTAAAAAAGGAAGAACCAAAGAAATGTGGAGAGTTTTTATTCCTACTGCCACCGGACTGTTGGACATTGATTACAAAGTTTCTTTATGCAGAAGACTGGCTTAATCTTCGGTTAGTCTCAAAAAATTTCCAGCCTTATTTCTATTCTTTAGAACCTGGAAAGCGCCCTGCCATCTGTTTCCCTGCGCTACGATTAGCTGCCAATACGAATGAGGAAGCTCTTATTAACTTTATAAAAAAGATACAGAGGGTCTTTCTTGTTGCGTCTGTTTTACCAGACAACTTTGTCAAGCAGACAGGCGTCTTTTGGGAAAAAGTGAATTTAGAACCGTGCCACAAAGTTTCATTGGATGGGCTTGATCGGATCGTTGAATGCTGTCCGAATCTAAAAAAAATCAAAATTGATGAGCTTGATTTACCAAAGGCTGGGGATAGTTCGGAGGTTACTACCACGTCATTTCAAAATCTACTAAACAAATGCCCCAAGCTGAAGACTATCGCTTTTTTAGCAGGGCACTCAAAGATTGATTTTAATAAGATAGACTATAGTAAGAATCCGAAGCTTAAGAGGCTTGAGGGGATAACCCACCTCTCACCTGCTGGGATTAAAAAACTCGCAGCTTGTTCCAATCTTACTACATTGGGAATGCGAAAACTAAATGATGTTTCAGAAGATAAAGATTCCGGGTGGTCTTCCTTCAAAAAATTAACCACACTTAAAATAGGAGGGGGGGAGGACAGTATTTTATTGGCACAATCCTTTAAAAAGCTCCTTGAAAATAGTCCTCTGAAAACCTTTCAGTTTGACGGCAACTTTTCTGGAAAGTTTGGTGATATGGCTGGTAAAGGGATACCGCTTAAAACGCTCGATCTGGAAGCGAGTAATATCACTTCGCAACAATTTATCTCTCTTCTTAAACGTTGCTCTACTAGTTTAGAAGTTCTCTCCATCGACCATTGCGAGAAACTACACAAAGATGAAGTACTTGATCAAATCAACTGGGAAGAGCTGTCGAATCTACAGGATTTATCTCTAGGCGACTACTACTATTCAACGAGAATTGACTCAACAGGGTGGATTACAGAGCTCATCGATGCATGCCCTAAAATACGTCGGATCTACTTTGGATCTAATCCTTACGGCCTGCAAGGAGAATATAAGGGTAAAGCCTCAATAGCCGAGTTGAGAAGATATTTGAATGAAGAAGAAGGGTAAGTAAGAAAGTTTTCCTATTTTGGTATTAAAAAAGCCTGTAGGTACTCAGTGATTGCACTGAGTACCTACAGGCTTTTTTTTTATCGATTTTATCAGAAAGAATTACGTGAAAAGATTTGCGGGTGCACAATGGAGGCACTGCACCTCTTTTAGCTTTTTGAACTCATTTTTTGCAAGATTTTAATGGAATCTTGTTTCAAGATTGCAAAGTTTTATACACTAACACTGAGATTATTAGAGGTTCTGGGATATTTGCACGGGTCTTTTTGTTTAAAGGAGTGGAGTATGAAATGTTTAACTGTTTTTGCGCAATTTGCGCGATTATCGGCGCTTTTCTTGGTGCTCGGTGGCATGAGCGAAGTGCGGGGTGATACTTGTGCAGCTCTCGCATATGCGGCAGAATTTATGGCTTATAAAAATGTAGGGGACCTTATTTCAGCTAAGGCAGTTGAAGAAAAAACAAGTGTGAAAGAGCTGATTGATAACTGCGAGTTATTATCGTGGGCCTCAAAAAATCAAAATAATCCGGGAATACGTTGGTTATTGGAAAACAATGCGGATATTAATAAGGCTTTCTTTAATAATGTTAGTAAGAAAAATGAAACTCCTATAGCTCTGCTAGAAGATGCGATTATTAAAGGTCTTCTTTTATGGGATACAGACCTTGGTGATGGTAATACTATGTTGCATGCAGCGGCCTTGGGTGGGAATGTTGCGGCTGTTAAGTGGCTTATAGAAAAGGGTGCTACGGTTGATTTTAAAAATACGGCTGGCCATACCCCTTTGCACAAAGCTATAATAGGGTTTGAAGCGGATTTAACGCTTGGTTCTGCACAACAAAGATCAAAAGACTATTTAGACGTTATTAAAAAACTTTTAGACGCAGGCGCGGATCCGGCTGGCATAAAAATGGATAATGCTACAAGGGTTCTTATTGAAAATGCGGGAGTTAGCTTTATCTCAAGTACTGAGATATTGAAAAAGCTTGCCCAGTCTTTGCAGGCAATCGTAGTTGCATGATGCGTGCCTGGGTAGGTGCAACCATTTGCGTAAAGTCTACTAAAATTGGGCCGGTAGATACTCTGTATCGTGGGCTAGCGTATTGCAAAAAACCTTGCGGATCCTACGTTTTTTAGTGGTTTTAGTAAAAGCATAGGAATAATGGTAACCTAGTCCCTGTTAAGCGAGAATTATCTTTGTATTGGTACTTTTGGCCAGGTTATTCTTTATGTATTCAGGTAGTTGTTCTACAAAATGCCCTAGAATACTATTTTTATCGATTACCATTTGTGGCGATGAGGACTTTTTTGCCCGAAATTTAATGGCTTCAATAACGATTTGTTCCATGGACTTTTGGTATGTAAGGGGATATTCAAAGATCCATGCCGTAAGGGCACCTGGATTCATGAAACCTCCAACTGAAGATACTCCCAATAGATCCCCATCAGGTAAAAACGTAAGCCATTTAATCGTTCTTGTGTACGGAATTTCCGTTACAACTTTATTATTCTTGGTGTCGATTATTGAGATTGCACCCATGGCATCATCTTCTCCTGCTTGTAAAGAATCGAGTGCAACGGCTATGCGGGAACAGTCTGCATTAGCTGCTGCGGAGCTGATTTCTCTGGATACCGATTGGTTGTAAAAAATTTTATCTGTTTGCCAGTTCCACCCAATGATTCGGCAGCGTCCAATGGTAATTAGAATAGCGCTGTTGTTTTCGCAGGCTTGTATATTTTGACAATAATTTCCAGGTCTTACATAAACACGTTTGAAAGTTCTGTCCTTTAGGCTATATATTGTTATTTTTATATGCGCTTTCTCTGATTTAATTTTCGCGGATTGAACTATAAGATGTTCACTATCTGCAGTAAATAAGGCTTTTTCGGTGAAACAATTCGTTCTTATCGAAAAAACTGTTTTTTTAGTTTGCAGATTTTTTACACAAATATGATAGCTCTTGGGGGTTGAATCGGTTGAAAATACGATAGCGAGGTACTTGCTGTCTGGTGAGAACGCAATATTCGTGATAGACCCATCAAATGTAACAGTTTCAGTTTTGTTTTGCTGGGTGTCCCATAGAGTTAATTTTGATTTGTTTGCCCCTGATCCAGCGAAGGCTATGTGCGTGCACCCGGTGTTTATGGCAATAGTATAGGTGGATTCGGGGCACGGGAGCATTTTTAAGCATTTACCAGTATTTAGGTCCCACAGTTGAATCGTCTTATCGCCTGAGGCTGTGACTACGCGAAGCTGTTGAGCATCTATTTTAGTGGTATTAATTTTGCCCGTGTGCCCTACAAGAGTTCTCCATGGCCATGGAGAACTTCCACTTTCTTCCCATTTTAGGGTATAGGATGGAAAGGATGGATTTTCAGGATCCATGTATTCAGCTCTGTGTTCCACAGCTTTTAGAAATTTTTTTCCTTGGGAAAAGGTAAGTGTTTCATTGTGTCGTTCGAGGAATGCTCCACTTTTTTCGATAAACAGTTTTCTTAAGAGTACTTCCAACGAAATAGGGTGAAAATTTTTTGCGCGTAACGATTCGAGCTCGTAGCAGCCTAGGGGTTCCTTCTTGCATACGGGACATTGAGAAGGGGATGGAAAGCTGTTTCTGAGTTTTTTAAAACAGTCTAGACAGATGGCGTGGTTTGAATGGATTACTATTTTTTGGCCGTTGATTAAATATTTTTTTTCTTCATTGGAGATCTTCATCCTATCCATACATTTTATTAATTCCATGCTTTCCCATTTTGCAGAACAGAGTGGGCAGCTGGCGTCGTTGATAAAATCAAACGGGTGGAGAGAGGGCTGTATATTAAGCAGTGTTAAGAGTTTTTTCAAAGAAAGGGGCGCGACTGTCTCTATTATCTTTTCGGGCGAACTGCAGGCTTCAACAATGTTCTTTTTTAGCTGCGAGTGTTCTGAAGATGTCAGGTCTATAAAATTTTTTTTGTTTTGTTTTACAAGGCTTCGGAGAAACCACGTTAATTTGTCTTGGGGGGTAGGTCTACCTTCTCCTAATGTTATGGCCAAAAGAGGTTGTTGAACTACCATTGGAAAGAGATTTGGAGTAAATCCTAAAAAAGAGAACAGGATTATACTCCAATGTGTGAATGAGGACATTTACCTATACCTTTTCGAAAGCAAGAATAATGGATTGATTCTTTTGCCATAGGGTAATGGAAATTGTACTGAAGGTAAAGTTTTAAATACCTGTTGCTGCCACGGTACTGTTGACGATAAATGGTTTCGCAGCTAATCAAGACCCTCTACTTGGGATCTGTTTAACACAAGGCTTCCTGTAACATCTATGTCTTTTTTATCCCACGCTGTTTTGATTGCTTGATGTCGATTGTTGGGTTTGTTGTATCTTTTGCAGGTGAGTTATGGTCGTAATGGTGATAGGCGGAGTTGTGGAGCTACTGGTCTGCGTGTGGTTTTGTGGTTGTGGAATGACAAGTAGTTGGTTAGTCTGTTGGGTTGGAACATTAAGAAGTTGATTAAGCACTTTAAAAACAAGGGAAGCTCCTTTTTGGGGAGTCAATTTTGTTGAGATATTTTCTATGGCGGTTGTGACGTCGTTTATTAGCTTTGAACACTCAAGCGTTGCGTTATTAGTTGTGCACTTTTTCAGTTTTTTGCTTAGAAATTGGTAGTTTTTTATTTGGTTTGAGAAGTGTGCTAAAGAATGAATTTTGGCGTTTAAAAGGTTTAAAATAAATTTCAGGTGAACAAGCCCCGTAGTGCTATTTTTGTTAATTGCTTGTTGTATAACAGAGTCTTTTAATTTTTCTGTGGGATTGAAGAACCATTTGAGCGAAGTCTTTGGGCGTTTTATTACTAAAGTGAGCATGCTCTTTATTTTATTCAGCATTTCTTCGGAAGTTCCTGCGTCCTCAAGAAGGGCTGCAATGATTTGTGCCTTTTTGCTGATTAAACAACAGTAGCTCCACCTTTTTTCATTCCAGTATGCGGGAGAGTGTCCTGTCCATCCGTTGTTTGTTGTCGATGAGGAGCTAGAACTTAAGCCCGTGGGGATTTGATTAATTAGCTGGGAAGTATTTCGCTTTTTTTCCGAAGGTTGGATGTCAGGTTGATTCTTTTTTTGCTCTTCGATTTCCTTGCGTTTTTCACCCCGTTTCTGCGGTTGCGTATCTTTATTCTGTTGCGTTATGTTAACGGGAAAAAGCTCCCAGATAGAGGGAAGTTTATTGTTTTGTGGAGTTGTTTTAAAGGCGTTTTGGGGCTGGTTAGTGGTGATATTTGTAGTTGTGGATGTAGTCTGCAATTCCTCTAGGCGCTTTATCAACTCGGCAAACGGGGGGACTTGGTTTTGGTTGGGGTCATTGTTAAGGGTATTATTGATATTTTCCATGCAGTGCACATCTGTTTTGGCAAGCAATAGTAACGTGGGTAATAGGAGTAAAGAATATTTTTTCATAAAAAGTCTCTGATTTTCTTTGGTTTTGGTAGGTTATTTTCTGGTTGATTTTAATTTATCAAATTTGACAAATAGATCAAGTTTTAAATTAAAGCGCGAAGAAACGGAGGCGAAGTCGAGTTAGCGTGAAGAAAAAACTGGGGTACAATGATCGGATTCTTAAATTTTATTTTTCGTAAAATTTTTTGAAGAAGATTTTTATGTCCTCGTATGGCTTCTTTTTCTTGCCCTTTTTCTCTACAGGCTCTGGCATGATGTTTTTAAGATTTTTGGAGAAGTAAGTGTAGCCAGGGCTATGGGAGATGATGAAGTTTAAAAGAGGGGAGTCATCTGTGAATAATCTTTGGCACATTCCACGTTCTTCGTCCGTAAATCCGATTGTGTCTTTCTTTGCAAAGGTGAGTTCTTCCATAAACTTCTGTTTGCCCAGATAAAGGAGTTTGATAAGCTTTTGGATTATCGAGATGATCGTTTTTCTGTTGGCCAGTGTAAGCACGGCTTGAAATTTCAAGAGTTTCTTCATTTGCTTTTCGCTTAGTGTTGCTGAATCGATTGAATTGGTCATTGATTTAGCAAATAAGGAAACAACGTGTTTAAAGAAGGGGCGGTAAACCTTATCGGTAGGGCTTAGTTTGAGGGGGAAGAGGGAGAGAAGAAGGTCGGCTCTATTTTGGTAGTCCTTTTTTGTTTCGTCTATAAACTCTTGGTGGCTCTCTGGGGAAATCGTCTCCCACGGGGATGTGGCGCCACCTGATATTGTAAATAGGGATGCTCCATTTTCAACTAGAAGCCTTATCAGAGGGATATATTGGGAAGCCTTTGAGCTTCTAGGGTGATTCATTGTTTTTATTGCGATGTCGAGCGGGGTCTTGTTTTGGTTATTTTTTGCGTTTACATTTGCGCTGTTTTCAATAAGAAGCTTTACTAGCTTAAAGTTGTAATGGAAACAGGCTTCTAGCAGGGGAGTCTGGTTATTTAGATTTTTTGCGTTTACATTTGCGCCTTTTTCTATTAGGAGTTTTGCTACCTCAAAGTTGTTTTGAAAACACACCTTTATCAGGGGAGTCCAATCATCTAGATCTTTTGCGTTAACATTAGCGCCTTTATCAAGCAATTTTTTTATGTCTTCTACTGAAATATCTACCTTGCTCGTCGTTTTCAAAAGCTCCTGATCCAACTTTTCCTGCTCTGGAAAACTAAGATGGCCTCCATGAATTGGTTGCTCAGCCCCCGTTGCAATGGCCTTAAGAGCTCGCGCTAGAGATTCAATCTCAGGGTCATTAGCGTTTATGTAGGCGCCGCACAGCAATAATGCAGCGGCTAGAAATAGTTGAAGCATGTTATTTCCCTCATCCAGGCTTAAGGCCCATTTTTAACTACACAGAAAGTTTTTACTTATCTTAAGCGTAGCAGTAGGGGATTGGGGAAAGGAAGAGTTTTTACTCTTTGGATTAAATTCTGTTTAGAGGATCCTCTTTATCCCACGCTGTTTTGATTGTATTTAGGGTGCATTTTGGAAAAGGTAGCACGTGCTTTTTTTGGCAGAACGTAGGTGGTAATTAGGATAAAAAACGTTGCAAATGTGTTAATACTATTTTGTGCGGTAAGCCATTTCTGGTTCTCATAAGGACAGTGTACTGTTAATAGGTGGGAAGAGATTCCTCAACTGACTGGACTAGTGAGTATAGCTCTGCCTGGGTTTATTGAGTGGTGTTATGCGGTTTACTGTTGACGATAAATGGTTCCGCCTGTTACGTGGTCTATTACCACACTGTTTCCCTTAATAATCACGCGGCCGTTCTCAGATTCGAACGTAATGTTTTTAATAACACTCGCTCCTTCTACTACAATCGTAAGTTCATCTTTATAGGGGAATAGCCTGCAAAATGCACTTCCAACCCAGCCTGTAACACCATGGGAGTGATGGGGACTGCGTCGAATTTTTAGCGTTTCGATCGAAACATTTCTTAATGTGCTTTCATCTCCAGTCACATCAAGTGATTGCATAGATGAATTTGAAATAGTAAGTGCTCCAATAACTCGCAAACAAGCTTTTATAGAGCCTTTGTCAATCGTAGTGCGACCCATGATATCAAGATCTTGTGCTGAAATTTGTTCTGCATTAAATGTACCATTCACCACAATAAGACCTTCTACTTGGGATCTGGTTAATACAAGGCTGCCTGTAACATCTATGTCTTTTTTAAGAGTAGAATTTGTTATGGTTGTAGAGCCCGTTGTTGTGATAGAACCGGTTACTACGGAATCTTCAATGGAGCATTTACCTCCCGCTTTAACGGAGCCGTCTATAGTTGATTTTTCAATCACTACTGATCCTACGGTCCAGATAGATTCAGAATATGTTGTGTTTTTAATTACGGTCTTTCCAAGAGTATTAATGGATGCACACATGGGGGTGTTCCAGTCTTCATTTAAGGGGCATGAAAGGGCTTTGCTACCGCACAACAGAACGTTTAAGCAGATAATAGTATGACTGACAAGAGTTAAATAGATGTTCATAGAGGTCCTCTGGTTTATAAAAGTGCGGTTTTGTTTAACCTACACAAGCTCGCGCGCTAATGCAATACGGGCGTTAGTTTCATTGCAGTACTAATGGCGATTTGTGGGAGAGCTTGAACGACCTGATTGAAATTATGAAGGATTTTGGCATAGAGAAATAGCACGGGTTCAGATTGCTTTTGCAAACCATCGATTGTGCTTAGGTGGTGGATGGTTAATCGTGTTCTTGTTTGAGACGTAAAATTTAAAAATTTTACCGCCCTGTAAAAGGCTTAATCAGAGGTCTTTTACAGGGTGGTAAGGTAGTTGTATTCCTAGTTATGCAATTTCTTTTAGTCTAATATTCTAGACCGTTATATTTTTTGATAGGGGTGTACGGTTTTAGCGCCAGCTGCTATAAGAGCACCGCGTATTTCACAGTTGGTTGCATAGTCGTAGGCCGTGAATCCCTTAAAATCGTTTACATTGAGCTTAACGTCGCCAGATTCGATAAGTACGTTAACGATATTGAGATGCCCATTAATGCAAGCCTTGTGGAGTGGTGTTTGGCCTTTTTCGTCTGTTTTATTTAGGTTTACGTTTGTCTCAATAAGCGTATCAACAAGGTCAATATTTCCTTTTTCACAGGCTCTGTGCAGAATGGTTTCCCCTTGTGAATTAGAAATATCAAGAGTTGCACCAGCTTCGGCGAGTACTTTGACAATATCAAGGCGGTCTTTAAGAAGCGCCAATTCAACTGATGTTTGCTTTTTTTTATTTACTGAGTTGAGTTTGGCTTTTGCTTTAATAAGTCTATTAACTGCTTCTAGCTGACCATTTTCACAGGCCATTAGAAGGGGAGTTGTGCTATATTTATTTGCGGCGTTTAAGTCTGCCCCGGCGGAGATAAGTCCGTCAATGATGTCTAAATTGTTGTGCCAGCAAGCCCAGTATAAAGGGGTGTATCCACTGCTCTCTGGGATATTTGGGTCGGCGCCAGCTTCGAGAAGAACTGCTACAATTTTTGGGCAATTGCTTAAGCAAGCATGATATAGCGCTGTTTCTTGTTCATAAGATTTTTGGAGATTGAGACCTGTAATAAAATTTCTAGAGAATTCAAATAATGATCCTGGACCAGAGGTGTTGATTAGGATTTTAACGGCTTCTAAATTGCTATCATTTCCGCAGGCCCAGTGAAGCGGTGTGCCAAACATTCCACCTTCCATCGTTCTGCTAGCGCCAGCGTTTAAAAGAGTTTTCAGAATCTTTGGATTGTCAATAGCGCTGTGAAGCGGGGAACCATGCATGTAGGATGCGTTTGGATTGGCTCCGGCGTTCAAAAGCAGTTCAACAATGTTTAAATGATCCTGAGCGCACGCCACGCATAGAGGAGTGCGTCCTGTTGAATCTGCTAGTTCTTTGTCGGCACCAGCTTTTAAAAGCATCTTTACAATTTTCACATGGCCATTCCAACTGGCTTTAAAAAGGGGAGTTTCTTTGTATTTCTCTGTTGTGTTCAGGTCCGCGCCAGCTTTTATAAGTTTTTTAACAATAGCTAGGTGTCCTTTGTCGCATGCAATATGAAGAGGAGTTTCTCCTCCATAAAAGGGGGCCTCTGCGCGATCTTTTTCATTGAGCTTAGCTTTAGCCTTGATAAGTTCTTCAACTATTGCTATGTGATTATTCGCACAGGCCAGATGAAGAGGAGTTTTACCTGCATTGTCTTTGTTGTTTGGATTCGTCGCACCGAATTTAATGAGAAGTTTGACAATTTCTATATGTCCGTTTTTGCAGGCTAGCTGGAGGGGTGTCTCTCCAGACGAATTTTTTTCATCAGGTGAGTAGGATGGGTGCTTTAGGAGTGAGGTGACGAGGGTTATGTCGCCTTTTTCGCAGGCGATGTGGAGATTGGATTGTGTGAAGGTATTGATATTATGTAGGGGCTTATTCTGGTTCGTGTTAACGGGCGCAACTATATCTAGTTCTTCAAAAGAGACAGTAGGGTTGTGGTTAGGTTTGGGTTTGGGCCCGTTTCCAAAGTAGATGTTTATATCGTTCTTAGGATATCCTTGTCTGTTTTTCATCTTTTTCTTAAGAAATTCACAAAATTTTCCAAGGTTATTGTAGAAGTATCGCGTATCCTTTGCTAACTGTTTGTCAGAGGGGTCTAGCGCGAGTTGGAGAAGATCTAACTGCTTTGTAAGTTGAGGAGTAATTACAAGTCTGGTATGAACATTTTGTCCCTTGTATTGTTTAATAGCTCGTTTTAACAAGGGGATGATCTGAGCAGGTTTGTAAATTGGAGTTTCGTGCAGAAGATTTATCATTTGAGATGCAATAACAGGGTAGTTAGAGTTTTTGTTTTTGGCATTGGTTTTAAACGGAACTATTGACTCTATAAGGATCCGTCGCTTTTCTGGGGAAAGAAGAGATAGTTGAGGCCTCCAATATTTGTATGCGTTAAATGTGACGCCGGCTTTAAAAAGTGCTCTGATTACACTCATGCAACCTTTTTCGTATGCGGTATGAAGCGAAGAATTTTTATCAAAGTTGGTCTGAAACTCGGTGAGAGATCTTACAAAATCTGCTTCTGCTCTGCTGTTGTCCTGGATTAAAAAATCGACTATATCAACGTGTTTATTGCAAAATGCAGTATCAAGGGCTGTTTTACCGGATCGGTTTTTTATGGTAGGGTTTGCACCGGCTTTAGTGAGTGCTTTGGCTGTAATGCCGTAGTTTTTTTCGCAGGCGAGGTGTAGGGCTGTATCACCCAATCTGTTTTGTGCGTTTAGTTTTATGCCGGCTTTAATGAGATCCGAGAGCATGTATGCTCCGTTTCCTTCTGTGCTTGCGACATGTAAGGGTGTATTGCCTAATTTGTTTCGAATGTTTGGGTTTGCTTTGGCTTTAATAAGTTCTTTTGCTATTGATGAATTTTCGCTAATTCCGCATGCAATATGAAGAGGGGTGTTTCTATCTTTTTTATTTTGTTTATTCGGGTCTGCTTTGGCTTTGATAAGTTCTTCAACTATTGATAAGTCTTTGCTTTTGCATGCAATATGGAGGGGCGTATCGCCGAATTTGTTTCGGATGTTTGGATTTGCATTGGCTTCGATGAGTTTTTTTACTATTGATAAGTTTTTGTTGTTGCATGCAATATGGAGAGGTGTATCACCTGCATTGTCTTTTTCATTTGGATTTACGTGAGAGTCAAGAAGTATACTTACTAATTTTGAGTCATTGTTGGTGCAAGCGCTATGGATGTTGCAGAGGTTGCTTTTTACCGCATATTCTATTGTATTTTCTATCCTTCCTAAGACGTGGATGGTTGTATTCTGGTTTTTTGGTTGTTTAATCCAGTTGTAAAGCTTATAACCATTCCATAAAAGAGATATGCTAGGCCCGAAGTAAGGGTACTTCTTCTGACTGTTTGAACAGTGCGTATTGCTTCCTATGAGAAATGTGCAGAGCGTTAGAAATAAAATAGTACGTTTGGCTGACATGGTAATGATCCTTTATACGAAGGTCTGTTTATCAATTAAAACATTATATTATTCAAATTATTTTTGAGATCGCCGGGGTGAGTACAAATAGCTAATCTAGTTGGAAATTATTATAAATAGATTAGCTGATATTTTAGAATTGTCAAAATTTTTTAAAGATTCTAAGGGCTTTTTGCGGATTTAGAATGGTTTAATAATGACTAGAGTTTGTGCTTTTTTGTTTCAAAAATTGCACAAACTCTAAATCCGCATCAAGCATTTGATCAAGAGGCAGGGCGTTAAGATCAAACCACTTAGCACCTTGTTTTGCTGCATCGATGGGGCCGTTGCAATTAATTTCGTAATAAATGTAAAACGAGCAGATGCCCGGGAAGTTGCTGTGCGTATACAGTTTTTGTGAGAAGAAAATAAGCTTTTCAACCGTAACTATTGCACCAATTTCTTCTTGGCACTCTCGCACCAATGAATCTTCAAGACTTTCATTGGGTTCTATGCCTCCGCCGGGGAAGTTGTAGACAAGCCTATCTCCTGACTGTGTTTTGACCATCAGGATTCTGTTGTCTTTGATTAACACACCATACACACCAATGCGGCAGTTTTTGTCCGGTAGGTTAGGCATAAAAACCTCTTTTTAGTCGGCTTGTAAACTATTTTCTTTATACAGTACCAGAAAGCGGGTTTTTTTTACAAATCAAACCACTTCTGTTATATTAGAAATAAAAAATACCAACTCCTTGCGAGTACCATGCTATGACAGAAACCTCTACTATTCCGCATCTACCCGGTGTCTACGTATTTAAAGATGCTGCCGGTTCTATTTTGTATATTGGGAAGGCACAAGATCTTAGAAAACGGGTGGCGTCTTATTTTCAAAAACGTGATTCTGATGGGAAAATTGCTCAACTTTTGGATGAGCATTCAGACATTGGCTATATTATAACGCGTAATCCTATTGAGGCCTTGTTATTAGAGGCTCACTTAATCCAATCGTACCAGCCCCCCTACAATGTACTGTTAAAAAATGGAAATCCCTTTGTTTACCTTCTTTTCACAAAACCTAAAAAGGGTTTGCCTACGCTTGAGATAGTGCGTACGCGTGATAGGAAAAATCCCGGCAGATATTTTGGACCATTTTTGCAGCGGCGAGATGCTCGTATGGTCTACGAGTTTTTGCTTCGTATGTTCAAACTATTTATCTGTGGCAAAAAAATGCCCAACGGCTGTTTAGACTTTCATTTAGGCCGGTGCACAGGCTCATGCCGTGAGGACTTTGATCTTGCGGATTATCTAATGCGTCTTGAACTGGCCCATGATGTGTTGGCGGGGCAGTATGATTCTTTTATAAGCCGACTTAAGGAGCAGATAGCGGGACATAATGCAAAGCTTGAATTTGAACAAGCGCAGTCATTGCATGAACTTTTACAACGGTTTGAACATCTGTTTGATGTTTTAAAAACACGTTTTTCCTATGGGCGATATGTTCCACAAATTGAGAATGTTATTCAAGTTTCACCCGGCCCTGAAGATTACTTAATATGTGCTGATGAACTTAAGACTCTGTTGAATCTAGAAAAAAATCCGTTAACCATAGACTGCTTTGACATTTCACACTTCCAAGGACACGGTTTTGTGGGCTCTTGTGTTCGATTTACCAATGGCATTCCGGATAAAAAAAACTTCCGGCACTTTATTATAAAGACAGTCCCTCACCAAGATGACTATGCCGCCCTAAGGGAGATTGTAGTTAGACGGTATAGGCATGAGGAAGATAAGCCAGATTTAGTTCTTATTGATGGTGGCAAAGGGCAGCTAAATGCAACAGCATCATTGGTATTTCCAGCCCCATGCGTAAGTCTTGCAAAGCGTGAAGAACGGCTGTTTTCTGCTGCGCATCCTCAAGGGACCGTGCTTTCTCTTTCCTCTCGTATGGGCCGCTTATTAATAGCATTGCGAGATTATGCTCATCATTTTGCCATAACTTTTCATAGAAAAAGAAATAGATAGCTTAATAATTTTACTTATTGTTTTTCACGTTTATTTTTAAAAAATTCATTATTGAAAAATAATTATGGACTGTTATACTTTAAATATAGTGGGTATATAATTCCCCAGATTGTAATTTTGGCTTACTGATTTATTTCTATAAATTGCGGTAAGTGGAGGTATTTTGTTATGAATAAAACAGTTAAGTTTTTTCTGTCTGGTTTTTTGCTAGTCGTGGCGTATGTATTTGATGGAATGGCGATGAATTTTCCGTCGATCCCAATAAATTTACCGTCTTCTGTTTTTGCGAAAAGGATCCCATTTTTTAGGACTTTGACGGCTGAGATTACAATGAATGAGATGGTAAAATCAAAAGACGTTAACGATATAAAACTTAAAACACGAAAATGGGTTGCGGAGATTTTACCTGGGGACACTGTTGCATTGGATTCTGCGGGTGCTTGGGGTTTTGCTGATAATGAGCAGGGAAGCTTTTTATGCATGCTGGCTTTCTATGTTTTTAACCAGAGGTTTTATATTTCTTCTGAAAATAAGCCTTATTATTATGCATTACTAAGTTCTGTTTATGATGCACTTTTGTTGGAGCGGCCTGATTATTACTCGCAAGCGCTCTTCGATGTCACAACAAAGGGGAGAGATTTCGTCGGTATAGGCGGATGGATAGAATCGGTACTCTATCGTTTCCCACAGGCTTTTTTATTGTTTCAAGAAACCGTTGGATTGTGGTTTACTTCTGATAGAAAAAAGGCTTTGGAAAAATTTGATGAAGAGATAAGAGTAGCGCTAAAGAATTCTGAGTTAGCGGTATATAACCTTTTACAAAAAAAGGATCAAAATTTAATAAATACGTGGGTTTTTTATGCGCCTGATTTTTCTTCACAGGATATAAAAACATTGTTAAATCTATCGATTTCGTTAGGGAATTTTGTTTTATTTCAGTATCTGGTTAATCGATTTTATCCCGGCTTTATAAAGGCAGATGATATAATAAAAAGCCTTAATGCCTGCATAGATAATGATAATCAGTTAGCCCATTTTTTTGGTTGTCTTGCACAGTCATCTCATGGTTTTTTTGAAAATGATGTTGAGGTGAATGATTTAAAAATTCTAGATCAAAAGTATCTTACTACTTCGTCAAATAAAAAAATGACGGCATTTGTTTGTGCATTTTTTGATCAGTTAATCGATTTAATGAATACAACGGTAACAAAGAATTTAATGAATCTTGATGAAAAGGTAGTTTTAGATTTTTATAGAGGTTGCGGAGAGGCTTTTTTGAAGAACGCCCGGATTGATAAGTCGCTTTTAATGGCTCTGGGTGAATTTTACTATTTTGTTGATGGTAAAAAGGATTTAAAGGGGCGGGAAATTATTTGTAGAGTTTTAAATGATCTCTTCTGGACTGCCGATAGGATTATCAAGAATAAAGAGACGCAGTTTGAGCAGTTGAAAATGAGATTTGAAAGCAATGGTTCTGATGAAAACTATCGATCGTTTTTGAAATTAGACGATTTGCGGGCAATGTTGAGCATCGACAGTGCAGCAACAAAGGTCTTTATAAATAAGATGATTGCTAATGATAAACTATTAAACAAAAAATTATCAAAATCATGGTTGGAAGATCCTGATGCTAATTTTTTGGTTTTTTCAGTTTGCTCCGGTTTCAAGGAGTGTGCAACAGCCCTATTTGAAGCAAATTCTGATAACTGGTTGTCATCAAAGAGTGCTTTAGACATTTTTGATGTGCTTATAGGGTCTGCCGTGCGGTGTGGAGATGTTGCTGATGTACGGATTTTAGTAAAAGCATTAACTGAAAGTGTAGAAGTCTCTAAGATTAAAAAGGGGCTATGGGGTATGTGGTGGAACGGGAAGTACGTATCTGATAATACTTTTTTACATACGCTTCTAATGAAAATATATGAATTTTCCTCTGTAGGTCCATCAAATTATATCTTGCTGCAAGCCCTTATTGACAACATTGTTGACTACGTAAAGCAGGATTGTCCTGAGTTATTTTCCCAAAAAAATAGTGCAGGGGAAATGGTTAAGGATAGTGCTGATTATGGGGTGGTGAATTTTCGGAATAATACGGAAATTAAAAAAATATTTAGGTACGCAACATACGCCATAAAAAACGCACAGCAGCAGAATAAGTCTAGCCATCCGTCTCGATGCATAGGCATTCTTTTAGACGCGGATTTTAACGGGTTGTTGACGGGGAAAGATAGTGTTTTTATTCAATTGCTGGCCTTTTTAAAGGCAGCGGCTTGCCCCATTATAACGTTAAAGCATTGCTTGCGAAATATTTTAAAATCTGAAGGGATGATAGACGAAAAAACATGGATTGTAAAAGAAGCGGGAGATGAGGTAGTTATTCTAATCCCACGATTTTACGCGGGAATTCAGGAACTTTCTTCTTATGATTTGTCTAAATTGCCATTAAGCGCAACGGCTCCCGTTACAGAGCTTGAGAAGAAGTTGGGCATAAAAATTGATCATATGCGCTCATTAAAGGCGGTTGATTTTGAAAAATTAAAGTATAGAACGTTTTCTGTTGATAAGTATAAAACAGCGTTTCCGAAAGCGTGCATAGGATTGTTTGTCGATAGAGCTGAATATGGTGAAGAGACGACTCCTAGGTTTACATTTCTTATTAGTGGTCATGGGAGTTCAGCGCATGGTTCTTCTGGTGAAAACTCTCAACCCTATGAAAAGATGCTTAATGGAAAAGTTTCAGTGCTATCAACAGGGGTTATAACAACGTTGCCACATGATAGCTTTGTTGCTTTGCTTAGAGGATTAAGTGACAAAACATATACCCATAGTGTTTTTCTTGCTTCGTGTAGTTTCCCTGGGCTAACGTTTTCCGAAATATTTTTGAACGGTAAGGGTGAAAAGAGTGCCTATCCATACACTCTAGTTAATGGAACTTTGACGTGCTCTCGTTTTACCAACCCGATTAATGCGGTTGATCCAAAAAGTTTTATTGAAGCATCTAGTTCAAGCAGCCCTGACTTATTGGACTTATCTTGTTGCATATATTGCTCGGAAGTGGATCTAAATAATATTCCTGCAGTCTGTTATCCCCATACTATGGAAATTGAGCCGCTGGAGCAAGGGGTTACCCTTGTTGTGTCGGGAGATGAAGGGGAGGTGCAGAAAGGAGGTTCTAATACTCTTTTAAAGTATGTGTTACTAAGAAGTCGGGTCGTTAAGAAGTTGTCTTTTGACCATAAGGTATGCCCTAGAATTATCTCAGATATTCCTGGGGGTGCTGTTCATTATTTAGAGGAAATGCATACCCCATCGCTTAGCGTTAACGCAGTTATAGCAGCTTTTTTGAGTGGCTCTATAGCAGAGACTAAGGCTTTTGTTGTTAAAAAACTTCTTTGCGATCGGTGGTCTTCATGTAAAGGAACGTGTGAGCTCTATATCCTAAGAGCTTATAGTGATGTTGATCAGAGTGAAAAAAAGTCGGCCTTACTTCTTGAGAAAGATGAAGAAGGGGGGGGTGGTGCTTTTGAGCGGGATGGAGTAGGATTTGTTAAGATTTCTCATGAAGACTTTTTGTTAAAGCTTAAGACTTATAATCGTGCTATAAAAGATATAAAACGTAGGATGATTTTGTCAGCTACTCATGTCGACAATTCTAAAAAATCGTCAAAATACAAAACGATTAATGATGAGTATCTTTCTCGGTTTAATAAGGTAAAAGATCTTGGTGATCCTCTGCATTTTCTCAAACTGTCGACGTTAATAAAAACGGAAAAACAGTTAGGGGAAAAGAGGACTTTGCTGGGTGAGTCTTTGGGGATAGAAGATGGTGCATTGCTTGCTCGATTTTGCATAAATGCAAAAAGGTATCAGATGGCGCATCGGCTTATTAATTCGCTTATAAATACTTACTTTCTTGCAGATACACATAAGACGTTCGTTGTTCTTTTTGATTTGCTAACCCTTCTTGATTCTGAAGCTGACATTGAATGGGCAACAACGGTGGTGCTAAAAAAAATCTATGAAGTACTCAAGAAGGTCTCTACAAAAAACACTAAGCCTCTGTTTGCGCTCTATGAACTGATTAACTATATAAAGGCTCGTGGGCATTGTTTAGGAGGTAATTATCTCTATTCTCGGTATAAGGTTTTTGTCGAGACCTTTATTAAGGAGCTGGCGCTGCTTGATCCGGCTGAATTCTCTAGCTCAAATGGCGGGGTTACGGCAGTTGAGTATGCTGAACAACAGTTACGGGAACTTGAAAAGCAGATTAATGTAAGTAAGGCCGAGGAGCTTTTTAAGCTGATTTGTGACTTGTGTAAAAAGAATGCAACGGCTAAAAAACCAGCTTAGAATCCATTTTTTATCTTGTCTTTATAGAGTGTTTTGTAAGCAGCAAATGGATTTTGAGGAGGAATGTGTAGAGGTTGGTTGTTTAGTTTTTGCTTAATATTCCATTTTTTGAGAAGTGAGAAGGCTCGTGGGGTTACGTATAGGAGTAGTCGATTTATTCTTTTTAGGTTCTCTTTTGCATTATGTTCATTCAAATGCCTTTTTACGAACTTTTTGAATGAGAGTGTTTTGTTTGAAACGCAATGTAAATCATCTACAAAGCTGACGTAGAGGCTTATTTCTACTCCTTTGGGAAAGTCTGTGTCATAGTCCCATTTTTGAAAAGTTTCTCCATTTTCTGCTAAGAGCTTTATTATTTCAAGGCTACCAATTGTTTGGGCAATGTGAGCTGGAGTGTGTCCTTTGATCGTGGTTGCATGGATGGTTGCATTGAGTTCGATAAGGTCTTTTACGATGTCGATATAATTTTTTTTAGTAGCGAGGTGGAGCGGGGTTTTTCCGGCTTTGTTTGGTAGGTTAATGTTTGCTCCTGCATTGATTAAATGGAGAGCAATAGCGGGTGCCTTATTTTTGAGGGCGAGATTAAGTGCCGAGTCTCCTATCAAAGTCAGTTCATTTATTAGGGCTCCGTTTTTTAGAAGAAATTTAACGTTTTTCAGTTTGCTATAGATTGCGGCTATATGAAGAGGAGTGTACCCCGTATTGTCTTTTTCGTTTATGAGCGCACCATTGGAAATAAGACTTTTAAGAATTGTAACTTTATCTGAATTGCCAGCGGCTAGGTGAAGGGGTGTGAATCCCTCAGGGGTTGTTTTTTCATTGATAGAGGCTTTGTGTTCAATCAAAAATTTTAAAGCTTTTTTTTGATTTTGTTCAATTGCATCGTGGTATGCATTTCTTCCCCTATTATTTTTACCGTCGATAGGTGCTCCTAATTTGAGAAGAAGCTCGCCAATTTTTTTAATTTTGTTTTTTCGCATAAAAACGTTTTGCAGCGGTGTTGTTTTTAGCGTAGCGCCATCAATGTCGCCGCCTTGTTCGGCTAGAAATTGTATTGTGGTTCCATTTCCGCTTTCGATAGCAAGGGAAAGGGGTGTGTCGCCCTTGATGGACTGGGTGTTTGGGTTTGCCCCTTTCATAAGCAGTAGGCTGACTAACTCAATGCTATTTTTCTTTATGGCGTTGTGTAGAGGGGGGTTACCACTGCTATCTTTTTTGTTTACGTCTGCGCCATGCTCAATGAGAAATTTGGTGACAAAGAAGTTATTTTGTTTGATGGCGCATTCTAGTGCTGTACGGCCTTGTCCATCTTCTGCGTTTATAGAAGTGACTATCTTTTTAAGCGCAGTTTCTAGGTTGCTATTCTTCGCCTCTTCGCTGGAATTTCCGTCTGTTATAATAGAGATAAGTGTTTCTGCATCAAGAAGATCGAGTGGTTGATGTGTTAGCATGTCGTCAATGTGTGGAAGGGATTCGTATTGATTTCTGAGGAATTTGTGGACGATGGGATTTGCTGCTAATTCAATGGTTGTATAATCGATTTTAGCTCCTGCATTGATTACGGCTTCAATAGAATTGATTGAACCATTTTTTACTAGTATGTGAAGAGGCGTTAAGCCCTTATTGTTTTTTTTATTGATATCGGTATTTTTTGCCAATTCTATAAGTTCGGGAATTAGCCCTTTTTTGGCGAGTAGGTGAAAAACGGTATCGCCGTTTTCGTCTTTTGAATTATTTATTAGATTATAGGCGAGCTCTAAAACTTTTTCGTCATTCTCGTCGGATTCTGTGGGTTTGAACGGATGCTTTAAGTCTTCTATGCAGTTTTTGACTTTTGTATCGGTGGCTAGTTCGAGTGCTTTTGTGTCTATTAGCACTCCTTTAAAAACAAGATTTTGAATTATGGATAGGTGCCCATTTTTTATAGCAATATGAAGGGGCTTTTCTCCAGCTTTATTAGGTTTATCAAGTTCAAGTCCCCATCCAATTGCCAGAGTTAAGAGATGGATGTTTCCTGTACGTGCTGCTTGGTGGACCAGGGTTTCGCCTGCGTTGTCAGTTGTGTTGAAAAATTCCTTTAGAATGGGGCGTAAGCGGTTTTTTTTTAGACAACTCTCTGTCTCATTCATGGCATGCAAAGGAGTTTGTAAACAGCCGGTTAGAAGAGTGAAAAGCGCGAAACTGCGGATAAAAACCTTGCGTACAAATACCATGGTTGACTCCTTTTTAGAAATACATACCCACCCCTAGTTTGGTGCAGGGTAACTACTCAAGGGCAACCTAGTCCGGTTTTGTTTTTTTGTCTATAAGTCAGGAAGGGTCTAAGTTGAGCAATAGAATAAGCGAGCAATATTGCCGTAGCGCGATTATTTTGTTTTTTAAAATTTTATACATCTCTGCGCAGTGGTAAAGACGGAGAGATCATGCCATCTCGCCTGTATTCTACGTCCACGATTTTTACCTTTTGGAATAAGCGTCTTTATTTTGCTAATTTTTAAAGAGTTTTTCTTAATAAAAGTAACAATCTAGATGCGATTATTCAAGCTTCTAATACATTTGATTTGAGCCTTTGAGGAAGTCCTGACAAAATGTAACATCATGGTACGCTTGTTTAACTAGGAGTTAATTCTGTAATATATTTTGATAGTGATGGAATGTTTATAATAAAAAACAGAAAGGATTTCTGTGATCCTGGTAAAAAAAACTGATCCCATTTCATTAGAAATACTGGATACGATGGCTCAGAAAATGTATGGCCATTTGGTTAAAGCTGTAGTTGATATTGAACAAAAAATTATGTTTGTGGATGCCGATTTTCATGCGGATGAGGAGCAAGTTTTGTTAGAAGATTATGCTTCACAACAGAAAGATTTATGGGGTATCAATTTTCACCCCAGTAAGAGGGGAACTCCTGATTTTATAGAATTTGATTCTATGATAAATCTGAGGCCATCCATGGGAAATAAGACCAGAGGCGTTGATGATCTAAAAATACAGGCGATTATTCGTGAAATCGTTGATATGTTGGTTGTATCATGATTATACACAAAGAAACATTTGTATCGGGCCGCTGGTTCAAGTTTTCCCTCGTTGAGCAGATGGCCAATATTGGCACTGATGTTGATCGAGCAATTCGCTACAAGCAGCGGGGCGAGCTTGAGGCAAGTACCCAGGCGCTATATAGAGCAATTGAGCTTATTGATTTTACGGTTGCGGATCCTAAAAATCGACGCCGATTAAAGGAAGTTCTTCGTGCCCGTGAGTTTCTCTTAGACCATCTTATAGGAGAAGATCAGTACGGCATGACGGACGAATTCTGGCAACGGTATTTTTATGAGTTTAACTACACAGCAGCATTGCAACGGGGTAAATAGACAAGGGGTGGGGCCGCATATAGTTTGAGGCTAACAGATAGGTTTTTTGGGAGGAGTTGTTATGTGTAGCAAAAAACAGAGAATTATCTCGTTAATACTGTTATGTGGCATTTTAGGTACTGTTAGTGGGTGTCGGGGGAAGCATGCTGCAGAGAATTCTGCAGTAGAGACTGATCCAACCAGCTCTAAAATTGTTGTTAATGGAGCTAAAATAGTAACGTATTTTACTGGCATGACAGAAGATGCGTTTAAAAAAGCGACCAATGTAACCGTTGACTATGACCAGAAAACGGGTTGTTATAGGGCTGTCATAAAGGCAGGAAAGGCCGGTCCGTTTAGCAAGGATAGTAACGGTAATTTTATTCTAAAAAATGCGCAAACGGGAAGCTCTTACAATGCTGGACAATTTGAGACCTATTTGCATGAAAAACTTATTGAAGAAACAGGGACGTATACGGCAAAAAAACCGGGAACGTTTAATGTTGTGACTGCATCTGTTGATACCATGACCTTACAAAATCAAGCAGCAGCAAGAGGTGAAAAAGCGGTCTTTTTGGTGGCATCTGATTATGACGGCATCGAGGCGGTTTCGGGAAATTCTGTTCCATCGATAGCCATCTATCTTGGGGATGTAATACAGGGACCCTTCGGGTGCTTCCCTGGTGCATTGCTACGGCTCTACTCACAAATACGTGAAAATACTCGGGTTGCGACAAATTCTTTTGATCCGCAAAATCCTCGTGTGCACATGTTAAAATCTGACTTTCTCGATACTCAGAATGGCTACCCATATCTCAATAAAAACATTACGTTTTACGGCAATATCGAAACATTCTTAAAATCCAACAACTATAGTTTTAGTATTATGTACCACAAGAATCAGTCAGCCCCGATTAAAGGAGCAAGAATAGGTAATGGTTTTGAAGCCTTTGTTATTCCTTCAAAACAGCCGGAGTATACCGTTGACCAGATATTTAGCGCCGGATTGTCGCTTGGAGCATATAAAACAGGTTTTATGAACGGTTATGCGGCTCCAGAAGTATTTATAGAGGCGCTGGCGCAAAAAATACTCTTCGATATTTATGACTCTGCGATTCGTGCGGCTATCAAAAACAATCGAGATACGGTTTATCTTTTGCCAATTGGTTGTGGAGTATTTGGTAACAAAAAGATATGGGCTGGAATGGCACTTGAGCGTTGTAAAGAGTTGATAGTAAAATCTGGCCTTACGATTAAGTATGTTATTTCAGAATCGGAATATGATGAATTTTTAGACATACTTACACATTTAGTCAAAGAGACTGGTGGGGAGAAGAACTAAGTTTGGGATAGTGGATCTTGGGGGGCGGAAACTAAACTGACTTTTGCAAAGATTACGATGAACATGCTGGAAAGTTTATATCGTATGTTGTCAAAAGATGGCAATCCAGAGTTCAACTCACTTGCTGCAATATTACATGCAATGGGTTTTTCCTTGAGCGTGCGTTAAATATGAGGTTGCACGTTGTTTGTTAATCTGCGCTGTTCGTTTTATAAAGGTGGTCACAATGGTGTGTTTTTTAAAATGGCTCCTATATGTTGTTTTAGGCGTTGATAATTCAGCAGCACGGCATGTGTATAAAAAGGGCGATTTTGTAGAGGAGAGCCAATTTGCACCATTTAGTGAGGGTGGGGAACAGCAAGTTATGTTCGAAATAAAATAATGATGCCTGCGATCATTTTAGGCGGGTTAAAGCGATTTTTAAACTTATAAAGCGCGAGCTTGCCATATGTGTCAAGGCAGCAAAAAGATACTATACTTATAACTAGTGGTTTCTAGTAGACAACTATATAGTTATGAAAAGTGAGGTAAAATCGTGTTTAATCAAGAAATTATTAATGAAGTTAAAGATCGCCTCGTTAAAACATACACACCATTTAAAATCTATCTTTTTGGTTCTTATGCTTGGGGTTCTCCGACGGAGGACAGTGACTTAGACCTTTTAGTTGTTGTTGATGAATCAAATCAAAAAAGTTTCCAACGAGCCATTCAAGGCCATCGAGCACTTTTTGGATTACATGTTTTTAAGGATCTTTTAGTACTTACTAAAAAAGAATTCGAGCAAGCCGCAGAACATCCTTCATCGCTCTGTTTTAAGATCAAAAAACATGGCAAGGTGCTTTATGTACGGAGTTGAACGTTGGTTGGTAATTGCAAAAACTGATCTTCTTTCCGCAAGGCACCTTTTAAAGGGAGAATTTTACGCAGCAGCAACATTTTATTGTCAACAATCTGCAGAAAAAGCTCTCAAGGGATTTATGACTTTTTACAAACTTCCTCTTGTGAAAACACATGACTTAGTTGGATTACTAACCATTTGTTGTGATAAAGACCAATCATTTGATAAGTTGCTGAATAGCGCAGAATACCTAAATCCATTTTCAACAAAATTTAGATATCTATCTGAATACGATATTCCTGATGAAAAAGAAGCCGTAGAAGCAGTCGATCATGCGCAGCGTATTTTAATTTTTGTTAATCGTAAAACTAAAATCTCAGAAGATCTTGGTCAGCAGGGTGTTTTTTGAAAGGAACAGTCATGGGGAAAATAGTTGCGATTGGTGGAGGTGAGGTAGCTCTACAAGGAACTCGCGCTATAGATGAAGCAATAATCTGCCTATCGGGCAAGAAAATTCCTCACATTCTTTTATTATTTATGTCAGTGGTGGCAATACGTTAAAAATGATGACGTTATGGCGTAAACAGGGCATTGATACATTGCTCAAAAGGGCCCATAAATCTGCAGAACGGATTGAGTAAATTATTCCCCAGTTCCATAGCTTACTAATGGTTGTATTAGTTTTAACGTAATTATCCCGATAATAGTCGCTGTTTTCCCAGACATTCCCATTATTTGCATAAGTATAAAAACTAATCCAGAACATAAAATTGCGAAAAGGAGAGCAAGGGCAATGAGTTTTAACACTCCTTTTGTGGTCAGTTTAATGTTATAGATGGTTATATAGCAGAAGATCTGTTCAAATAACAGCCCTAGAAAAATGCTTGCTGCAAAGGCGAAATAAAAGGATTTCATTCCATATAACGTTGTGAGTTGGCTGGTAAATAGTGCGATAATAAGTAATAGCCCGTATAAACTCTGCATGTAACGTTGAAACTTTTGGGTGTAGAGAGTCAAAACTTCTGAGGTAGTGGTTGAGCGGTTTGGCCATATTATTTTTTTGATCTCTGCCATTACTTTCATAGCAATGATAATGGTAACAGGTGTAACCCAATTTCCTAGAGGTGCTTTTAGAAAATGGTAAAGGATTACAAAAACGCAGGCGCTAGCGGCGGAAAAAACAGCATTGTTTTTTAGGCTTAGTTGTGTGGATTTTACCTCGTAGAGTATTAATTGATCATAAAAAGTTCTGGCTAAAACAATTATAAAATATCCGATAAAAACGGCTAGGAGCTGAGGGAGCTCCTTGAGCAGATACATGGATCCAAAAAAGCCTGCTATGGCGACATAAAAACCGATGCTGAATAAATAAAATTTATGGGCTATTTTACGGTTAAGAGTTGATATGTTATTTAAGGTGCTGTTCATAGAGTTCCTATTTCTTTTCTAAAATTTTAATACATTCGGTAAGCCATTCTAGCTCTGCTTTGGCATGCCAGATGCCATACTTGAGGGTTAGCATGCCGAATAGTTTATAAGGGTCTTTGTTAGACAGCGGGGCTAAAATAGTGTTTTCGACATCACGATAGTGCTCTCGCTCTGTATGTACAGCCTGTAGTCGCAACTCAAGCTGTTTAACCATTTTTTTGGGTGATATATAACTTCCAAAAAATAATTTTAAGAGTAGCTCGCTACGATAATTCTGCTCTTCGGGTGGCAGCGCCATCCAGGCTAAAAATTCTTTTTTCCCCATTGGCGTTATGGTAAATATAGTGCGTTCACGCCTTCCGGTCGACGCACTACAGGATGTCACTTTACCCTCTTTTTCGAGCTTTTTGAGCATCGGATAGATAGACGCATCTGACTCCTGCCAAAAATTGGCGGTTGACTGCTGCATCATCTGTAAGATCTCATAGCCTGTCTGCGGTTTATTAAAGAGCATCCCGAGAACGGCAAATCTGGTCTTATTAATTTTTTTCACGATAAACTCATAATTTAAAAATATCTAATCATTAGATATTATACCTAATGATTAGATATAAGTAAAGTGCGAAAAAAAGTCGTTCAATTTTTCTTAAGTCAGCTCGAGCGCTTCTGTCACCCTATCTGCAGTAAACGTACTGAGTAAATAGTATTTTAGCTGTCAACGCAAAATTGAATCTGCCTTTGGTAACTTTGGAAATTCTGGTATATTTTAATAGTTTGGTTAAGAAATCTATTCTAAGTGAGAGGTATGCAGTGAATATTATTGAAATAGAATTGCGATATGAGGTTCTTGATGCAGAGAGTCTTAAATTGTTTGTAGCTCCTCTTGAATTATTGCATAAAAAAAATGATGTTGATATCTACTTGGACACGCCTAATGCTTCTTTTTACCAGAGGGGACTCTATTTTAGAGTGCGTAACAACAAAAAATTTGAAATCAAATTTAATCGTGCTTGTCTTGAAGATCCAAAGCTTCCCCGACAAGATTTTTGTGAAGAGCATTGTTTTTCTTTGCCTTTGCAGGCTTGTGATTTGACGAGATTAAATGATTTGCTTTTGAGTCTTGCTCTTACGCCTATTTATAATGCAGATCTTGAGACTTTAAAAGAAGCAAATAACCTTGTTGGTTTGTATACTGTTGATAAAATACGGACTTCTTATCGGTGTGAAAACTTTACACTAGCTGTTGATGAAGTAGCAGGGTTGGGTATGTTTCTCGAAATTGAACTAATGGCACAATCAACCGAAGGCATCGAAGCAATTAAGCAGGAAATGCAATGCACATTGGCGGGATTAAAAATTAAGCCCTCAAAGGTTGGGTATGATACTTTGCAGATGAAAAAAACAAATTACCAACAGTATCTACGTGGCCGATTTGTGTCTGAATTAGAGCCGCTTGCGGGTTAAAAAGTGTGTTTTGTTACAAACTCTAATTTTTGAAACGTATGTCTCGTACTCGTTTTTTGGTACTAAAAGATTTTTCCATAGCACATTTTTTGTAATCAGAACGTCTCTGGCGCTGTATTGTTCATTATATTGAGGGCTGTTGCATATGAAATTTTATGGTGTGTAGTTTTCGTGATGGCTGTGTGAATCATTGCTCGTCTTGGTGCGGTGGAAAATGATAAAGTCTTGTGCAAGTTTGAGTATAAATTGGTAATAGATAAACATTTGGGTAAGGGTGAATCGACGAATCTGCTCTTTACACAACGAGATTATGATTTTGTTGAGCTCTCTGTGGTCGATTCGACCATTGTGTTGGATATTCGCTATGCAACAACCAATAACCTTTCGGGCAGAAAAATCTATACATCTAATAAATGTTTTGTGCGCAGAGTTGTTGCAGAACGACTTCATGCCGTGCAACAAGAATTGCAAGGGCGTGGATTAGGCCTCAAGATTTTTGATGGCTACCGTCCTTTTTCCGTCCAAGAGATTTTTTGGGAATTCTGTCCTAATCCCCATTATCTTCTAGAACCTATTAGAGGTGCTGACGGCACCTTGGTTGAAGGCTCCCGGCATAGTCGAGGTGTGGCGGTTGATCTTACGCTTATTGACCTGCAAACGGGACAAGAGCTTGAGATGCCATCAGGCTTTGATGATTTTAGCAACAGAGCTCATCGTTGTTATGCTGGGATGCCTCTGGGTGTTGCAAAAAACTGTAAATTGCTTGAAGAGAGTATGGTAAAACAGGGCTTTGAACCGCTTTATACAGAATGGTGGCATTTTGATCTTTTGGGGTGGGAACAATTTGACCTTCTGGATTTAAGCTTTGAACAGCTTGAAGACTAGTATGAACTAGCAGGTTTTTCATTTGATTTTTAGTGGCATCCTCTTCTAGGTTATTGCACGGTCGCCTTGACAGTAATTGCAAAGAGACATAGGTTGAGTCGATTTGGTGGTCAATATTTTATATTTATCACGTTTGAAGGCAGGGGCGAGGGAGCTTTTATGACATGTGTAAAATTAGTTTTAAGACTGGTGACCTTGTGTTTGTGGATAGGTGCAGCACAGACTAGCAATGCCTATTTAATTCATGATTATGTACGGGATGGGAATATAAAAGGCATAAGTGAATGCTTGAAAAATGGTGTCTTTGTGGGGTTTCCAGACTCGCGGGGCAACACTCCTCTGCATATTGCGGCACTTTATTCTACCAAGGAGGTTGTGGAGTTTCTTTTAGATAATGGGGCTTTTATTGAGGCAAGAAATCTGTTAAAACTGTCGCCTCTTCATTGTGCGGTGGGGGTTGAAAAAGTAGAGATAATTAAGGTACTTGTGCAAAGGAAAGCGAAGATGGAGGCAAAGGGGGTAGAGGGAAAAACGCCTTTGCTTCAAGCTGCTTTTTTTGGATATGAAGAAGGTTGTCGATTTCTTATAGAACAGGGGGCAAGGGTGGATGCTTGTGACGACCATAAGCGTACGTTGCTCCATTATGCTGCAATGGGGGGGAATGAAAAAATTATAGCCTTGGCATGGTCTAAAATGAAGTCTGGCATAGATGTTCGTGATGATTGTTTGCGTACACCACTTCATCTTGCTGGATTGTGTGGAAAGCTTGAATCGATTGAGTTTCTTTTGACACAAGGGGCGAACATTGAGGCGTGGGATAGCGAGGGATGCACTCCGTTGTATCTTGCGGTGCAGGGAAATCGAATTGAGGCTGTTCATATGTTGCTCAAAAAAGGGGCATTTGTTGATGTTAAAAATAATGGTCTCTGGACCCCACTTCATTGTGCAGCTTCTTCTAACTTTGTTGACGTTGTAAAGCTTCTTATAAAACAGGGGGCTAAGGTAAATACAAAGTCGATCTTTGGGGTTGCGCCACTTGATAGTACGGTAAAATCAGTAAAACGGGTTGAGGTTGCAACTTTACTTATAGAATCGGGGGCTGAGGTATCTCGCCGGGCGTTAAAATGTTTTACACATAGCTCGGCTTTTTTTAGGCGTTTTTTTCAGATGAAACCATTTCCCAAAAAGTTTTCGCTTGAACGGATTAGGAAGCCTGATGCTGACTTGAAGTTGATGCTCGCATTTCAGGATGAATGCTTTAATTTTTTTGCACGGTTTAAAGAGGCTGTGCGTAAAAATAAGGTGGATGCATTTTTAAATGATGAAGAGACGTTGACTAAGAGTGATACGTATCGACTGTGTAAAAAATTTGTCAAAAGTCTTGGCGTTGTTCCTAAGGGGCTTGAATTGACTCTGAGTGAAGAGATGTTATGCGCAAAATTTTTTGGAACTACCCCGCTTAAATTATTCTTCACTCGTCATCCGGGATTGTTACAAATGACGGTTCTGTTGTTTTCCAGTTTGCGGCCGCGTATTGGAGAAATCAATCTTGATGAGATGAAGAGCTTTTGCAAAAAATAAAAGCCTAGGTTATACGTTGTTTTGTGGTTTTGCATCGCTGGGGCCGTTTTTTTTGAGGCTTTACGAAGATCGGACTGTACGTTTTGAGAGCCTATAGGGCTTCATGTTTTTACATGTAATAAAGTAATAGGCAGTGAACCATCTAAATAATTCACTGCCTATCTAATGATAATTCAGCGGCCTTTATGGCCGAGTGGCGTTTACTTTGCGTCGTTTACAGCGCAACATGCCTTAGTTTTAGATCCGTGTGTTTTATTTTTGATCGATTTTGCGATTTTACCAGGAATGTGAGCTATTTTTTTGATGACTTTAAAAGGGGTTCTAACCGTTTCTTCGATAAATTTTGGAGCCCGTCTTTCAGTTCTATGTCCCTTGTTCTTTGTTGCCTTTGTTGTTGAGACTGGAATTCCAACCATCGATTCGATGATTCTTCCAGGGGCTTGAGCCGCTTCTTCTATAAATTCTTTAGGTGTTGCCTGGAGCCCTGCGACCACAGTCAAAACTAAAACAGGTAAAGCAACTAGCTTTAGGTTAAAACGTGTCATGTATGTACCTCCTACACTATCGGATTAGTGTTTGTTTAGAAATATAATTAGTTTTTCTTATGTAACATTTACATAGCTAATATTACAGGTTTTTGCACAATTGTCAATCTTTGGAAATTTTCTGCATGTAGGCTAGAGAGAAATAGGTCTGTTTTTTTCTTCTAGGGGGTTGTCAAAGCCACTATCAGAGGAGGTGGATTATTTATTCTTTTTTATCGCGGTAGAACGTACTTTTTTGATAAGGTCCCCCGCCGATTTCCAGGCTACTACCTCTGCTTGAGGCCAACTTTGATCTTCGTCTCCGCCATATACTAGGTAGCGGGGGGTGTGGGTATTCTCGGTTGTTTTACCCCAGTAATCCATGTTCTTGAAAAAGTCGGAAACAATAGTTTTTCCTGCCTTGATTTCGATAGGAACGGGGTAACGGGATTCATCGATGATACAATCAATCTCATTGCCGGTACTGTCACGCCAGAAATAGAGGCTCGGTTGTTCTTCATTGTTATGCTGCTGTTTAAGAAGATCGGCTATGATGAGAGATTCAACTAATCCGCCTCGTAAATAGTGGTCAGAAACCTCATCTGTAGAGCGTATTTTCAATAGAGAGCAGGCTAGGCCTGTGTCAATAAAGTAAAGTTTGGGGGCTTTGATAAGTCGTTTTCCAAAATTTTTATAGTACGGGTAGAGTGAAAAAATGATATAGCTTGCTTCAAGTAGGGATAACCACGCCTTTACGGTACTTTGATTAATTCCACAATCATTGCCTAGGGATGTTAAATTAACTACTTGCCCTATGCGGCCTGCGCATAAGCGCATAAATTTTTGAAATGTTCCTAAATCTGCAATATTTTTTATCTGACGAACATCTCGTTCCACATATAAACGGATATAATTTGAGTATAAACGCTCCACAGAAACATCGGCGGCATGCGCTTTTGGGTAGAACCCTTTGTGGATCAAAGTCTCAATTCTTTCTGGTAATAGATGTGCATCACTAAGCTCACTAATGGAAAGTGGAAGTAAGGTTAATACGGCCATTCGGCCTGCCAATGTTTGGGTGATGGCTTCATCAACAAGAAAATTTTGTGAGCCCGTTACTATAAAGAAGCCGTTTTTTTTGGTTTTATCAACTATCGTTTGCATATAGGAGAGGAGAATGGGCGCATGTTGTATTTCATCCAAAATGATACCGGATGCCGACGGATATTCCGTTAAGAATTTTCTTGGATCAGAAAGCGCAAGGGATAAAATGTCATAATCTTCAAGTGAAACATATCGATGATCGGGAAAGGAGACCTGGGCTAATGTTGTTTTTCCTGACTGGCGTGGTCCGACAAGTGCTATGACAGGGAATTCTTGTGCTGCTTCAATAAGTTTTTCTTCTAATCTTCGTCTAATTAACATAATATCCTCACGGTTCTTTGCAGATTAAGAATTGAATCCTTGATTTGTAAGAATAGCATATAAAAAAAATGAAGCGGAGTACTAGGGTTTGGATTTTTAAAAGTAAAATTTCGGATAGGGCTGATGGATTCTATTGTCATAAAAGAATAAAAACTGCGGCCACATGGTTTAAAGCTATGTGGCCGCATGAAATTACTTAGAGTAATCGTTTGTAGCACTTATTTTTTGAGGTTTGGCTGCGACGGAGCTCCTTTTAGTGTCCAAACGACCTTTTTTTTGTTGCCTGAGGGCGTTGGGTTGATTTTTAATTGCTTGTTTACTGTTGTTATAAACCCAGTTATTTTGTTGAACTCTTGCTTATATTTGGGCTCGAGTTTTTCTTTGTTTAAATCTACGAGTTTTTGCGCCATTTTATTGAGCATTAGGGTTGTGGCGTCCTTTTTTGCCTCAAGGGTGTATAGTGTGCAATTTTTGACCATAGCGAGCAATTTACTGCAGTATAGATTTCGGGCTTGGGTTTTTAATGTTTGGCTGCGACTGTATAGGTGATTTATAACGCTTTCAATAAATTCGTCAGAGTTTTGTGCGATAAGCTGGGTAAATAGAGGTGGGTTATTGTTTTTACTCTTTATTAACTTATTGATGGCTACTTGTGGTGTGTATCCATTGAGAAGTTGCGTGAGGTTGCTTAATTTGTTTGGGTTTGTTGCAGGTTGGCTGATGCAATCTTGAATGGCGGAAGTCGTGGGTGTTGTTAATGTGGTTGCTTGAACAGGGAGGGTGCTCTGTTTCGAAGGGATCTTATTTATTTGTGCGGTTTTTTGTATGCCTTTTGAGGGACTTGGGTAACATATTGTTTCATCTATAAACGTGATTTTTCTAAATTTTATGCTGGAGCCTGCTTTGCTAGAAAACTGAGAAAAGGTCCTTTTGTTGACCTGGGTTTCTGTAGTGATTTTTGTAAGGGGTTCCAGATTTATGGGATTACCTGACTTTTTAATCCATTCATTGTAAACAGCTTTATAGTCGAGTTTCAAAAAATGCTCATCTGCAGTTTGTGGTTGTGAATAGGTACAAGCGGAACTGCTGGTAATATAGGGAACGGTCATCAAAATGGCCAATGAACAGATTAGACGTGCGTACATAGTATACATCCTTACAGAATTATAGGAATTACATCGGTTTTCTTATTGAAACTTATTGACATTATTTTATTACAAATCTTTTCATTTGTAAAGATTTGTAATAAAATAATGTCAATGTAAGGCGATAAATTCCGCTTTTTTGCAAAGTAAAAAGTTCTTTTTTAGTCTTTCTTTCCGTTAGATAAAAAGGAATAATCGCGCATTTTTTCACTCAAAGTTGTTTTTCAAAAGATGTGGGTAATGCGTCGTTCTAGCCGTCACTTTTAGGGGTAATATCCACGTAACATGTTGCTGAGCTTAACGAGAGCATATCTTGAGTGTTCTGTAGGGCTGTAGTGCAGAAGGGTAGTGGCAAGGTGTTATCTATAGAGGCGCTTATGTGTTGGGATGACAGTTTTAAGGCAAAAACATCGCTTTCTTTTGGAGCTCACGAAGTGCGTCTTTGCCGATCCAGATTGCGCATTTATTCCCAGAATTTATTAATTCAATCGCCTCTTGTTGAGCGAGTTGGTTGAGAGTGCTATTGCGTTTTCCTATCTGGCGCAATGCCCAATTGATCGCTTTTTTAACAAAATTACGATCGTCCGTTGAGGCTGCTTGAATGAGTGGAAAGAATGAGATGAATAGTGCGTCATCTGTTTTTTTGTTGCCATGGCATAGACAAGCTATTAGGGCGAATGCCGTGCGTTTTACAAAGGTTTCTTCGCGTTGAGACCAGACATGAATTTTTTTGACGGCGAAGGGAAGCTTTTTGAGGAGATTTAGACAGCATTGGTCACAAATATCCCATGAATCAAAGTCTTTCACCCATTCGTCAACTTGGTCTTCTTGGACCAGGGCAGGTTCTTCAACTATACTTGCGAGAATACGGGCTTCATGTATGCCGCTTTTCCATAAATCCAGCGCTATGGTATGATTTTTCCCAATTTCCTTTGCAAGGGCGCGCAGTCGTGGCATTGGTATGCCAAGTGTTACAGCTCCGCCGGCTGCAAATCGTTTGAGTCCTGTAACCGTTTCAGGGTTCTGTTCAGATTTAAGAATTTCCAGAATCGACTCTGCTGTGTAGTGTGTTGTTTTTTTCATTTTTCTAGTCCTTGTTAACTGCAGCAGGATGCAATTTTTATTAGAGCATACTATGGTTTTTGCAGATTGAGAATCGCATTCTTAATTTGTAAGAAACATGTGTGAAGGTTGATCTGGAGCTATTTTGCATTCATGTTAAAAAATAAAATTTAACTAAACAATTGTGAATCTTTGCATTAGAGTGGTTTAGTGGCACAATGGGGTGTGAATATTTTATTTTTCTACTCGTTTAGAGGGAATGATTAACATGAATATAAAAACAATTTGTTTATTTGGAGTGGTTGTGCTGGTGCTAGCACCTATGGAGTTTGCCCTGAATGCGTTCGATGTGAAAAAATTGTTTTATAAAACGAGAACCGGTTTTTTGGATTATCCAGAGCTTGTAGCTCTAAAGACTGTGCAGGAAAAACTTCCTTGGATAAAGCATTATATGAAACATCCGGTGCAAAATTCACTTGTGCGAGTGCGTACCTTTGGGGGAAGTCAGCAAAACGATTCTGTTATCATAAAAGAATAAAATAGCCTGGATTGCACTTTAGATCATTGGTTTTTATTCGAGTTTTTTGAGCTCTTGCGCTATTTTGTTGAGCATTAGGGTCATGGGGTCATTTTTTGCTTTAATGGAATCTTGTATGCCATTTTGGACCATCGAGAGCAATTTAATGCGGCATAGATTCTTGGCTTGGATTTTTAATTTTTTGATACGATCGCATAGATCGTTGAGAATGTTTTCAACAAATTGGTCAGAGTTTTTTGTGATGATCTGGGTGAATAGAGAGGGGGTGTTGTCTTTACTCTTCATTAAATAGTTGATTGTTACTTGTGGCACAGATGTGTTGAGGAGTTGTATGAGGAAATTTAATTTGTTGGGGTTTGTTGCAGGTTGGTTGATGCAATCTTGAATGGCGGAAGTCGTGGGTGTTGTTAATTTGGTTTTTTGAACAGGCGGGTTGCTTTGTTTTGAAGGGCCGCTATTTATTTGTGTTATTTTTTGTATGTTTTTGGGGGGATTTGGGTAGCAGATCGTTTCATCTTCGAAGGTGATTTTTCTAAATTTTATGCTGGAGCCTGCTTTGCTAGAAAACTGAGAAAAGGTCCTTTTGTTGGCGGGGGTCTCAGTAGGGATTTTTGTCGTAGGGAATTCTGTCGTAGGGTTTATATCGATGGGATTTGTAAAAATATCGTTATAGTCGAGTTTTAAAAAGAGCCCTTGTGTTGTTTGTTGCGTGGGCTTTTCGCCAGGCACATCCATAAGAATAGGCGGGAAATAGTGTTCGTTGAGTATTGCAACAAGGGGTTTTTGCTTTGTAGGGATGTTGCTTTGCTTAGGTAAATTTGTACAGGGCGGTTGGGTGTTATAATAATGGATTAGCCGGAGCATCATTTCATTGCGTTGTTCATTGAGGTTTTGATAGGTATGGTGAGTGGGATTATTTTCCATGCCTTTAATTAAAGGAACAGTAGCTAAAAGGGCCAGTGAATAGATTAGTCGTGCGAACATGTTTTATATCCTTACAAAATTATATAACTTGGTTTTTACATTATGGTTCTATGTGAACTATTTTATACTAATTTTATTTATTTGAAAAGTTTTTTAATTTTTTATTCGCGTGCTTTATGTAGCGAGAGGTAGTCTGCCTTCTCTCGTTGCTTTTTTGCACGTGAAATGAGAAAAGGCTCTATAGAGAAAGCATGGATTGAAGAAAGGTAATCCGACTGGTGGCATCCACTTTTTTGATTGCCATTGCTATGGCGCGGGGTTCACCCATAAGGATGCACAATTTTTGAGCTCGAGTGAGCGCAGTGTAAAGAAGATTTCGTTGCAATAATATAAAGTGTTGCATAAAGAGTGGAATGATTACAACGGGGTATTCTGATCCTTGGCTTTTATGAATGGTTGTTGCGTAGGCTAGTATTAGCTCGTCTAGCTCACTTATTTCATATTCAACAGGACGTTCGCCGTATTCAACAATTAGCATCTGTTCTGTTGTATCAACTTCTTTTACAAAGCCTATGTCGCCATTAAATACGTTTTTGTCGTAGTTGTTGCGAATTTGCATTACCTTGTCGCCGGGGTGGAAATTGGTTCCTCGAAAGGCAATCGAAGGCCGTTCTGCCGGATATATTAATGATTGTAAGAAGAGATTTAGGGTCTGTGTTCCTGCAATTCCGCGGTTCATGGGAGCTAGGACGTGTACGTCAAGGGGTGAGAATCCGCGTCTTTTTATCTCTCCGCTAAATAGGCGTTTTAGATGAGTGGGAATATTCTGGGCTTCGGTCTCTTTTAGGAAAATAAAGTCGGGCGTAGTTTCGGGAGATGCTGAGGGCGAGAGAGGAAATTCGCCTTTGTTAATGCGATGTGCATTGACTATGATAAGACTGCTTTGCGCTTGTCTGAAAATTTCGGTTAACCGTACTGATGGAATAGCTTTGCTTTCAAGTAGGTCTCGCAAGACGTTGCCTGGTCCTACTGAGGGTAGCTGATCACTATCTCCAATCATTACTAAATGTGCAGAGGATGGTAGTGCTTGTAATAAAGAATGTGCAAGAAAAATATCAACCATAGAGACCTCGTCTACAATTAATACGTCTACCTTGAGCGTGTTGTATTCGTCCTTACTAAATCGTTTATTTGCAGGATCGAATTCGAGCAAACGATGGATGGTAAGTGCAAAGTGGCCAGTGCTTTCCATAAGACGTTTTGATGCACGTCCCGTTGGGGCGCAGAGCTTAACGTTTAGGTTTTCTTTTTCAAGAAGAGAGAGGAGTTTTCTTACCAGGGTTGTTTTACCCGTTCCCGGGCCTCCCGTGATGATGGATACTTTATGGCTAAGTGCGGTCATGACGCCTTTTTGCTGATCTTCATTGAGAGCGATTTCTGTAGGGCGTGGTATTCGTAAGGTGTTATACATCGCTTCAAGATCGAGGCGGTGAGGTGATGGGGTGCTGAGAAGCCTCGTGCAGTTTTCTGCAACAGCCTTTTCTGTTTTGTAGTGAGCCATGAGCCCGCGATATTCCACCTCTTTATCGTGAAGCGAGATGACATGGCCTTGGGCAAGGAGTATGTCATACGCTTTTTCAAGTAGGGGGATCTCGTCTTCTGAAAGTTCAAGCATGGGGCATGCTTTTTCCCATAATTTGCTTTTTTCTACGTAGAGATGCCCTTGCGCTGCAGCCGCAGAAAATACAAATGAGATTCCTGCGTGTAGTCGTCGCTCATCGGTTCGTGTAAAGCCTAGGTTTTGTGCAATAGAGTCTGCGATGGAAAATCCGATTCCCCATACATCATTTGCAAGGCGGTAGGGGTTGTCTGATAGGACATTTAGCGCAGAGTCTCCGTACTGTTTATATATTTTTGCAGCGTAGGCGGGTGATGCGCCTTTTTCTTGGAGGAAGACCATGATCTGTGCTGTGGCTCGTTGAGTTTTCCATGACTCTACTATCATAGCAACGCGACGCTCGCCAAAACCACCTACTTCATGAAGCCGGTGAGGTTCATTTTCTATAATCTCTAGAATTCGGTCACCAAAGTAATCTACTAGTTTTTCACCGTAGGCTTTCCCGATGCCCTTAATTACGCCTGAACCCAAATATTTTTTTAGTCCAGAAAGGGATGTGGGCATTCGCTGTAGGCATCGTTCTGCAAAAAATTGTTTTCCAAATTTTTGGTGTACGGTCCAGGCTCCTTCAACGTCAACTTCTTGCCCTTCGCGAACCGAAGGAATGTGGCCTCGAACGGTTGTTGAAAATGAGGGTGTAACCAGTACAAAGACAGCAAAACCGCCGTCAGCGCTTTGAAAAATGACGCGCTCTACGGTTCCCGAAATAATTTCATTGGCCTGATTCATTTTCTGGTTCACTAGGTTCTAAAGTCTCTGTTTTAAAAGGTGTGAGGTTTTTGCTAAAAAGATTGGAAAATCATCTTGAATCGTAGCAGAGATTTTAAGAAATGTCAGTTGTGCCCGTTAGGACCAATGGTACTGTAGGGTGAAAATTTTACCTTACGTGAGAAACGTATCGCGTTGCTGATATATCTTTTGTGCTGTGCAAAACGTTCAGGTCTTGTATATCCTAATGTTGCCTGGTTTGCAGGTTACGTTACAAATGTTTTGGGGAGTAAGAGTTGCTATGAAAAAAAACATGCGGCCTAATGTAATGGTTTTTGTGATAGGGCTATTCATGTGCTCGGTGTACGTAGGCACCATGAAAGCAACCTTAGAACAGACAGCGGTGTTAGTCAGGACAGTTCAGAGTGCAACCAAAGCACTTTATAAGGCGATGCAACATAGAAAATTTAATCTTGCTAAATCTTTTCTTAAAAGGGGTGCAGATTTAAATGTGCAGTGGGACGGAGCGGCATGGACGTTTCTCCATATAGCGGCGCATAAAGGGGATTTAAAACAGGTAAAATTTTTAGTCGAAAGCGGTGCGCAGACTAATATTGTTGATGTGTGGAATCGAACTCCTCTTCACCTTGCTTCTGCCGAAGGGCATTACAAGGTGGTGGAGTATCTGATAAACCATAGTCCATCGCTATTGAGTGGGTATGGTGAGCTCATGCCACTGGGCCTCGCTAAGAATAATTCGCAGGTAAGTGCGCTTTTAAAGAAGGCATTAAACCGCGTATGCGAAGGTGCTCTTATTGAAGAAGAAAATCTTGAGAAAGCAAAGTTGGCGATTGTTAATGGTGCGGATGAGAAGTTATTCCGTAATGTGATTACAAAAACAACCGTGGAGCTTAATAATGCCCTGTTCCGAGCAGCGGCTGCTGGTGACCTTGAAATATTTAAGGAGGCGATTCAGCGTGGCGCAGACATAAAAACACGCGATGCAAACGGTGCATCGGTATTACACGTAGCATCTTTTTTTGGGCGTACTAAACTGGTTGCGTATATTCTGGATCAGAATGAACTATATATTAATACCCAGAATAAAAAGGGCCAGACGGCTGTTCATGTAGCGAGTATGAGTGGAAAGTTGGATGTCATAAAACTACTTATTAAAAATGGTGCGCAGGCGGGCCTCTACGACCTTAAAGATAAGAAGGGAAGGACTCCGCTTCACTATGCTGCAAAGAATGGTTGCACGACCGTAGTGGAGTATTTTTTTGAACAGAACCCTGCAGATCTATTACTTGAGGATCTAAAGCATGAGACGGCGCTGTCTCTTGCGGTTTCTAGTGGTCGTTTGGGCGTGGTGGACTATGTTGCTTCGGCACAGCCGGATATAGCTAATACTCCTTGTTTTGGTGGTCTTCCTCCATTATTCGTAGCAATTCGCTCTGGTGACCTTAATATGGTAACGCTTCTGCTTCAAAAGGGTGCTAATTTAAACGCCATTGGTTACACGTTACCTTCTCCGTATCAAAAATTGTCTGACGAGCCTATTTTTCAGGATATTCCTATGACTCCGATACGTGAGGCGATACGTTGTGGGAATCTACCCCTAGTCCAGTATCTTTTTTCTTGTCCGGACGTTGATACTACTGGTTGTGTTGCAGGGGCGGTGTTGCTAAACCAAGTCTCTATCTTTAAGTTTCTCAAAGGAGTGGCTGCTGCAAACGAGATGCTTTTTGATGGGGCTTTTGAGGGTGATGTATACAAGGTTCGGCAGGCATTGGAAGAGGGGGCAAATCCCAACGGCATATGGCAGCAGTGGACAGGCTATACTCCACTTCATATAGCGGCAAAAAATGGGTATCTTGAGATTGTTAAAGAGCTGCTTGTTCATGGAGCTCTGGGGCTTAGTAACGCATGTGGCGGCTCAACTCCATTGCATCTCACAGTTGAATCTTCGGGGGGTATGGCGGTTATTGAGGAGCTGTTAAAAAATGGTGCCGATGTAAATGCCAAAGACGAAAACAAAAAAACTCCTTTGCATCTGGCAGCAGAGAATGGTAATGTGGAAGCCATTAAACTACTCATGCAACATCATGCTAATGTTCATGAAGTTACCTGTTATAACCAAACATGCGTTTTTTTAGCAGTTTATGACTGGCCTCGCGCAAGCGATAGATCAGAAGTTTTGAAGATATTTTTGGATGCGGGAGTTGATCCCAACGTCAAGGATAAATATCAGAAACAAACAGCTCTTCATCATGTGAAGACCCTTGCTGAAGCACAGCTGCTTATTGCATATGGGGCGGAAAACAGCGAAAAAGATACAGAAGATAAGACTGCATTCGATTATGCCGTAGAGGTAGGGAAAGATCTTGATCTTATAGAATTTCTTGCGGGGGGGCGCACGGTGGACCTGAAGTCAGACCCTATATTGGCGGGCAAACTGTTACGTAATGCGGGTAATTCGTTCACTATAAAAAGGCTGATTGAAAGAGGGGCAGATATTGATGCGCTATACGATGGAAGAACCACTCTTCAAAGGCATTTGTATGGTTTATATCTTGATAATTGCTATGCGAGTATCTCTTTTCTTGAGATTGTGTGCTTATTTTTAAAACATCATGCAAACGTTAATGTGAAGGATAGTAAGTATCAGAATGCAACTCCTCTACATTACGCTGCAGGCTCTGGGAATTATGAGTTGACGAAGTTGCTGCTAAAATATGGCGCCCATAAGGATGCAAAGACTATAGAGGGTGAGACACCTCTTGATTGGGCCAAGAAAGGGAAGCATTTGCTGATGGCTGATCTTTTGAATCGAGAAGAGTTAGATTTGTGAAGGGGTTACGTAGCATGGTTTTAGTTTTTGTTTTATATGCCTTATTGGCCTCGACATTTATCTTTAGTGTGGAGGCGGTGCGGTATAGTGAGCCTCTCTTTATCATCGGGTTTCGCATGCTCATTGCGGGCTCGCTCTTGCTTTTGTGGCAGTTTCTTGTGGATAGACGAGCGTTAGTTGTGCCTAAAAAGGACTGGGGGATTTTTTTAAAAGTCTCTCTGTTTCATATTTATTTTGCTTTTATCTTAGATTTTTGGTCATTGCAGTATCTTTCGGCATTAAAGGCCAATGTAATCTATGCCACATCTCCGTTTGTTACGGCGCTCTTATCCTATGTGATTTTAAAAGAACGTCTTTCTTTTGCGCAGATTGTAGGAATGCTTATTGGAACCTTAAGTATTTTCCCGGTCTGTTTAATAGCGGATACAAAGGTATGCGAAGTGTGGGGCGGGTCTTCCAGTGTATTGTTACCTGAGTTGGCGCTTTTGGGAGCGGTGTTAAGTTCATCTTATGCATGGTTTATCGTTAAAGACCTTATGGCGCGTGGGTACGGCCTTTTGGTAATTAATGGGGTGGCCATGTTGGTGGGTGGGGCGTTGAGTATGGCGTCGTGGGTTCTTAAAGGGAGCATAGTTGGTTTTGTCGCACCGGTTACGGATTGGACCTGGTTCTTGGTCTGGATTTTTGCACTTATAGTTTCTGCAAATATATTCTTCTACAACTTGTATGGCTGGCTTATCAAATCCTATTCTCTTACGTTTATAGCACTAGCAGGCTTTTTGTCTCCCAGCTTTGGTGTTTTGTATGAATGGCTTTTTATGGGAGGAGTCATCACGTGGCATTATGGGGTTAGCATCGGGTTAGTCGCTCTTGGCCTCTATGTTTTTTATGGTGGTGAGCACAAAGCGCGCCCTGTGTAAGCTTTATTTTTCTTTTAGCAACTTGTCTGAAGCGGTTTTAAGTTGAAAAATTGTGTCGGATAATGCCTGCAGTTTCTTAAAGTCATGTGCGAAGAATTTACTTTTGTTAAGCGCTGTTATGACCATTGAATAGTAATATAATCTGTCTTTAAGATCTGAGTTTGCAAGGAGGTCTGTTGCAATTTTCAACAGTAACGTGAGAGTTTCCAGGGATCCCTCTGCCGTTGCAAATTCAAATGCATTCCGATAGCCGAGGTGGAAGGTAGTCTTTATTAGTGCTTCTATAGTTTTGTTTGTGTTTAAAGGCTGTTTTTTGTTTAATGGGTCATAGAAGACCAATGGTTTTGTTGAGTTACTTAAAACCCAGTTTTTTATAACTTCTGGGGAGGTTAGATATTTAGTTTTTGGAGTTTGAATGGGCGTGCGCTTATTTGTTAAAGATATAAAAGAGGGGTGAATGCAATAAATGGGCGTGTGAGAGGGTTTGGGAGGGAAATTTTTTTTAAGTTCGTCGGCTTTTTGATTGAGAAGTGTGGCCATGTCAGTTCTGTTTTTCTTAGTTGCCAGCTCTGCCCCTTTGGTTATAAGGTCACTTAGAGATTCATACATATTGTTCGTGCATGACTGCTTTTTACACCTATTTATACGACTTATTATGTAATCGATTATTTTTTCTAAAAAATTGACGGATCTATGGGTAACCGCGTAATTGAATAGCGAATCCTCTAGGTCGTATTCTATAGTATTTAAAATTTTTATTGCCAATGCGGGCTTTGAGCAGATAGAGAGCAATTGTATTATGTATTCTGGGCGTTCTATTTTTGAAGTGAAGTAAGGCCTTAGGACAAGGTGTCGAGAGGTAGAGCGAGTCTGGTGTTTGAAATCCTCCAATGCTTTTTCAAATACTTTTTCTTCAGAAGAAGTGGGTGTGAAAGTGCTTTGCTGTGGAGAGTTGTTTTCTTTTGAGGGGGTTGTTAGGTTGATGATTTTTTTTGCGTTTTGATTGCATGGGGGAGTCGTTGGAATGAAGCAACGTATGGGTTGAGATGGTCCGTTTTGTTGAGTATTTAGCCCTCTGATTTTGTATTGTTGATTCTTTGGCATGTTAGGTGGGGAAAATTGCGAGAAGGTCCGTTTTTTAGAGGTGTCGATGATCTGGTTTGATATAATCGGCTGATCTGGTTGTGTGGTGCAAAATTCGCTGTAATCAAGGTTGAGCAACGGTCTTTGAGTATTATATGCCTGTGGTGTATTTGTTGTTGAGAATCTAGAAAACTCGGGTTGGACTGTTGTTGGAGGTGGTGTCTGGTTTAAAATAATGTTTGTGGGGCCGTTGAAAGTGAGCGAGATGTTTGTTTGCTGAGATGGTGGATTTGTCTGTGGCTCTAAAACAGGCTGCGTGTTAATAAGGTTGTTTTGTTGCAAGGAATAGAGTGCCCATAGCAGTGTGAAAAGTTCAACAGGGCTTGAGGTTGGGCAGTTTCCAAATTGCATAGCTCTAAGAGATGGAGTTGCAAAAAGGACAACAGCAAGTGTGTATAAAAGCTTTTTATTAGTTTTATTTTTGTTTGTTTTCATGATTACTCGATAAATATTCAATAAGGGCTTGATTTGTTTTTATGTATTTATAGTACCATGAATTTTAAAAAATTCCTACTGTGAAATGTGGTTTTTGTTATTATGTCAATTATTTTTTTGTGATGGTGCGAGGTGATTGCTAATCCTCTAGTTTTGGTGGTTCAGGTGGGACATGCAGATGTAAAATTTATCATTAATTGCTTCATACTGGTGGGATTGGGGGAAAATGTATGACCAGTTGTCTGTGGTCTCCAGATGACTTTCTTTTTTGCGTTTGCTGCCTCTAGGCTTGGAGAAGGTGATTAGCATATCTGGTTTGCAAATTGAGGAGGGTTGCTTTTGGTTTTTTAAAAGTGGAAGGAGCCGTTTTAAATTCCCAAAAGTGTATGGTACCATGCAGAAATTCGTTGATTTTGAGTTATAAAATTGTTTGTAGAAACGATGACGGCCTAGTTTGAACGGAAGGTGGGTGCACAGCGTCTTGCATAGTATTTCTTCTTCTTGCAGTAGTTTGTACATTTCTGGGAAGCGGGCAGGTAATAAGTAGAAGCGTGCAAAGGCGTCTGCAACAGTTTTGTAACGGTTGGGCAATGCCGGCTTTAGCTTTTGTATAGCTTCTTGTGCGTGAGATTTGAGGGAAGCAAAGGTGCATGGGCTTTCTGGCAGGGCGGCTTCGAATGCTAGCTGTAATAGGGCGCACTCTTGTTTGTGCGCTTTGATGGACTCTTCACTTTTTGCTCCCGCTTGTTCTGCTGTTTTGAGTGGAAGGAGAGAGTTGCAAAATAGGGGATGTTGTGCGGCGTTAAGTTGTTCAAGCGGGTTGTTTTTATTTATTGACCCGTTGGCTTTTGCAGTAACATCCGCTCCATTTTCGATAAGGAATTTAGCTAGGTCCAAATGGTTGCGGTCGATGGCATAGAAAAGCGCGGTTGCGTTTAATGCGCTTCCATGTCCAGAGCCTGTGGTGTCTTTTAGGTTTATAAGGGCGCCTCGGTCGACAAGAGTTTTGACAATTTTTAGGAGTCCATCTTTTGCTGCAAGGATGAGGGGTGTTCTACCCGCAAACTGCGTGGCATTGATATCTGCACCGCTATTTAACAGCAGGGCGACGATCTTTAGGTAAACGTCTTCGTCGGGCAGTGAGCCATTAATTTTTAAGTCGTTGTATTCAGATGCGCAGTGCAAAGCGGTGTAGTTGGATTTCTCTTTTTCATTTATGAGTGCACCGTTTGCAATAAGAAGTTTTACAACGTCAAAGCGACCTTTGTATGCCGCGTATATGAGAGGTGTTCTGTTGATGGCATCTTTGGCGTTAACGTCTACGCCCATTGAAATGAAAAGTTTGACAATGTCGTAGAATCCATTGGCAGCAGCTATACGTATAAGGGGGTCTTCTTGGTCACCAAAATTGTACGCATTGCTAAGATAGAAAACGGCGTCGTAGCGACCATTTTCTGTGGCGAGTCTCAGGGCGGAGTAGGCAGTATTTGTGTTGATAGTAGCTCCCTTGTTTACCAGAAGCTTCATAATTTTAACATGTCCGTTGGATGCGGCGTACTCAAAGACAGTGCGGTTATATTTAGTTTTTGCATTGATATCTGCGCCACTATTTAACAGCAGGGCGACGATTTCTGTGTTGCCATGGTCAGCCGCTATATGCAGTGCTGTCATTTTGTCTTTATCAGGTGCTGATGCAAGATCTTTTAAAAATAGACCTTTTGATTACACGGAGGATGATAAAAAAGAGAATTATCTCAAGGTAATTCGCACGCTTAGCAAGCGGGGAAAAAAATTGAATCATCAAAATGAAAAGGGTGCTACTGCTCTTTCCTATGCAATAAAAAGCAATTTCCCTGATGTAGTAAACCTATTACTTGTTAATGGAGCATCATTAAAAAAATGGTGGACTCTTTGTTATCTAGATAGCGCACACAGACGTGAAAACATAATGTGTGAGACTATTATTTTCGAATATCTGAAGAAAAAGCGTGCTGCTTGTCCATTTACACAGAAGAACTATGGATTCAAATCTGATATGAAAATTATATGTACCCCGTAACGATCTAAAAATCTATTTCCATAACTAGAACCTTGGAGCTTTAATATGATGATGCATAGAACTATAACCTATACATTTATCCTCTCGCTCGTTGTGAGTAGCGCGTGGATGGGCAGCTCTCTAGCGATGCTACCTGACTCATCGCCGTTAACATCAGCATTAGCTAAAATAGATTACGAAAAAAAATATCCGCTCCACAGTGCCGCAAAGACAGAAAACATTGTTGCATTAAAAAAGCTCTTGGATAAAGAACATAGGTATATTAATGAACAGGATCATGACGGTAAAACACCTCTTTGTGTTGCAGCAGAAAATGGCAAATTTCGCAGTGTTAAGATGTTGGTATTGCAAGGTGCAAATGTTTATTTTCGAGACAAAAATGATTGTAATGCAAAAGATCTTGCAATCCAAAATAAATATTCAGTGATCACTACTTACCTTGCGCTTTGGAATGATCTATATTCCCTTGGTAAACAATGGCGGAGTTTTGAAGATTTTGCCAACATTTATCTTGAGTTAACTGACCAACAAGCGGCTTGTAAAAATTGGAAACATGTGGTTGAGATGATAAAGCGTTTTGGTGGTTATAAAGAAGCCAAACATGAGCTTTACACGTGGGCTATACAAAAGTATCACCAGATTCAAGAAAAAGAGTTGCCGCAGGCTTCTAAAGAGAACAAACTCAAACTCTTGTCTCTCTGTGACATCTTGGTAAAAAAGCTTCCTGTTTATGAATCATTTTTTCTGCTTGATGCGCTTTCGCGGCTTAAAAAAATCTTAGAATTTAAAAATGTGGCAGATCCCAAAAAAGCCAAATTAATTATTGAGAAGATGGTTAGCATGTATGATAACTTGATTTTCGCCAAGGAACGGGGGCCGTTGCTTTCCGCGTACAAAACACTTTTTGAAAAGACGCGTGGTGGACTAACAACCACATTGCCAACTGACAAAGAATTTTATACTATGCAGAAACTTAGTAAAGTGCCAAATGAGCGCATGGAAGAAATAGAAGAAGTAGAGGAAAATGATCCAGTTATTAACCCTATCTTTGGCACGAATCAGTGTTGGGGTTCGGGGATTGTGTTCGAACCACCGTTTGATAGTGGTACTCCTTGTAATTAAGTACACTGAACGTTGATATGGTATAGTCATGCCTTTACTTATATATCCCTTATTAAAAAGGTTATTATGAAGAATATTTTGAAGGTCGCAGGTCTGTTTTGTGGTCTGGTTTTTGGTTCCAGCATGACACAACTAGTTGCTATGAAAAATTTTTCGCCAAAAAGCTCGATATGGTCAGAGATTGCACAAAATGAAAAGCTCTCGCGAGACGAAAAATGGAATCTATTTATTAAAGACTGTGTTCTTAACAAGAAGTTTTCTGTTCCCGCAAAATCATCTACATCGCTGCTGAGAGTAGCAACCTATAACCTACACTGTTTTGTGGATCCCTATTCAAACAAGGATCCAAACTCCGCCGCACATCTAGCCGGAGTTATTGGTAAACTGTACGCAGATGTCCTGTTTCTCCAAGAATTTGCAGGATTGGATGGATGCTTTAATCGGGGTCATAACAAAGATTTTCATATGGGCAAAGAGCTCAAGAAGATGGATTATGAATTTACGCCTGTGAAAACATGGAAACTTTACAATGGGTTTGGTAATCAGTGTTGCTGGAAAAAAACGCTTGCGGTAACCAATGCAATTAGCAAAATCTTTAATGTTAACTTTGCAAAACCAAATGATGATGAAAAGCGGGGATTTGTTGGGGGGCATTTTATTTGGAATGGCAAAAAAGTCGCTACGTATGCATTACATTTAGATGTTTGGGATCAGACCGGCGACACGCGCGCTCAACAGGTAAAAGAGCTTATTAGTTTTATCAAAGAGCAACGCAAAATATTCCCTAACACTACCTTTATTATCGGGGGCGATTTTAATGCGGTCCGTGCAAAAGATTACGATTATTTCGAGTCAGGTAAAAAGGTATGGGAGCTTCTCAAAGGGGATGACCTTGAACGTAAAATAAAAACTCCACAAAGTATTGCAGAGCTTTTTGAGAAAGAGGAAGAGTGGCTTGGTAATGTTTATGATGCATTACCTGACCAGGCTCCTAAGTTTACTTCTTGTTTTGGAAAAACTGTTGACTACCTTTATTTCACCAAAGGGACGGGGTTGGAACCTGCAGTAATCCACGTTGACTATACAACGGTGCAGAGTGAAAAAATCGATCCAAAAACGTTAAAGACAACGGGAGAAATTTATATCACAACGCCATCCGATCATCTGCCAGTTGTTGTTGATTTTCAAGCGAGCAAAAATGTAGCAACTGAGGCTCAGATCAAATTTCTCGTGCAATTTAAGGAAAAACTTGCTTTGTGCAAGATACCACTTGATATTGGCGATAACAAGATTACACGATTAATTTTGCTTGATGCTTTAGAGAATGACTTTAAAAACCTTGCACAGTTTGACCAGGGAGTCTATCGGACAGAGTTTAAAGAGGTTGTGAGGCAGGGTTTGAAAGAAAATTAATGTTTCTTTGAGCATAGGCAAGAAGAGGCATAAGAATAAAAAGAACATGCGGTCAAAGAGGCAGAAAATTGTGCCTTCTGGACCGCATGTTCTTTTTAGATTTGGTAAAAGATTAATTCTTTTTCAAAGACTCGCGGTATTTCTTATGAGAGATGGGGCAGTTTTCGATCAAGTCTCTGAGGAATGGAAGCAGGTCGTCTAAGAATCGGGTCAAAATGGAGAAAGAGTTTAGCGTTTTGTGCATACTTTCGCATTCTGAATTATCAATAGATCCCCAGTCACGTAAAATTGAATCAGGCCGATTTCGGGCTGTGCACCAATGGTCTATGAGTTTGGTCATGTAGTCTTTTGCAGTCTGTATCTCTTCGACATAATCCTGAGAAAGCTTTTCATAGTCGTCTATTGCGAATTTTAGAGCTTTTTCTAGAAGGACAGGATCGCCGGTTCCATTTTCTTCTAGAGCAGCAAGCTCTCTGACGGTTAGGTATTCATCACCGTAAGGAACAATCGCAAAGCGATTAGTTCTTTTATTGCCTTGTATTAGTGGCATAGGGAGTTGCAGGTCAAACGCTGCAGCTAATTTACTTGCTTGTTCAGGATTTTTGGTTCCTTGAAGAAGAACAATAATGTTTTGAGCATACGTAAAAATTTGCCCTATGTTTATGAAACCCATTTTATCAACGGTTCTTAATATAGGTGTGTCAGGAAGTATGATTGGAGCCATAATTCCTCTGTTTTCCATGCATAATGAAGATAGAACAAGTGGTGCAAGAGCGTACCATAAGCGTACGTTCATAAGTAGTACTCCTTTTTTAGGATAAAATAAGTTACCAGGTTAAGGTGCCAATAAGGCTTACGGTTAAACTTTTACCAATTCCTTTGTTGGCAATAGTTCCATCCAAAGAGGCTCCAAAGTCTCCCGTGTGCCAGACTCCTTCATGACGCCAGAGTAGGGATCCAAATAATTTATGTTCCATAGCCTTTGTGCGTGGAGCGACCTGAATATCAAAAGGGCAGGGGTTATAGTTTGATTCTATGATCTCGACGCCTTCTCTTGTTCTATACCACAAATCGTATCCTACTTCACCATGCACACATCCGCACATCCATTGACCGGATAGAGTGTATTCAAGAGAGCAGGTTGGTAGTATGCGTGTTTCAAGCGCAGGAGGGTAGAGCATGTTTACGATTCGTTGTTCTAAAAATTGGATATTTTGGTCTGCTTGATTAGGATTTTTGTAGTCTCGGTTGAAGAGGGAGGCATATTTTGCTTCACGGAAGAACCGTGTAGAGGTGTAACGTGGTTGATATTCAAGAAGCATCATTTGATGAAGAACAAAATGGGGAGAGAGGTTGAAGTCAAAATCAATTCGGGGGCCAAAACGAACCTGCTCCTCGCCAAGTCGGGTATCTCCCGTTACTAGAATAAGCCGGTCAAGCGCGTTGACGCCTAGATCGATTATTTCTGGCTGGTAGGCATAGTCGCCATCTATTATCTGGTTTGCAATTTTAACAATATCAAGATCTGGCTGCGTGGGCATCATGCAGCGAGGGCCTCCGATCATGCGTTCGGTCATTATGGCTGATGTGGGGAGCGAAAGTTCAACTCCTAGGCGTAGTCTGCTGCACTCTTTTTCAAGGTTCCACATTCCATTAAGCCGCAGGTCGCCAAAGCCAAAAAAGTCATGGACTACGTGTTTAGTAAGAAAATCTTCTACGGAGTGGTCTTCTCCGCCGCTGCCAACATAGGTTCTGAAGAAGTCAGAATTTGCGATAGCATTCTGTTCGCCAGGCGTTACATAGAAATTGTGTTCTATAAAATAGAGCGGTAGCGCTGCATAGAATGAGAAGGGGCCGCTGTTTCTGAGAGCAGAAAAGATTGCCCCTGCGCGTCGCTCTTCAAATTTTATTGTATCAAAGAGATGGAGCATCTCGGGTAGGTTAGGTATAGGCTGATCAGGCGCTAGTTGGTGAAAAATGTCGGCAATTTTATCAAAAATATCGGTGAATTCTTTGTCTGAAAAGGCTAGATAGTCTTTTATGTAGGGGCTGCGGGAGGTTAGATACTGTTTTCGTGTTTGGTTGTAAAATAGGTTGAAATTCCAGAGCCTTTTATGGCAGCCGCAGGGCTCTTGTGGCGGCCTTAATGCCGGAAGTTCAAGTAGTGGGCGGACATTTACCGGATGTGTATATTTATAAAAGTTTTTTTGTAGAAGTTCCAACATATCCGCATTTACAAATTCGAGAATATTTATGGGGGTAAGGCCACTGCGAGTTATATTTGCAGCGGGGAGTGGGGTGTAGGTGTAGGTATCTGTATCAAAGAACGACACCGCATCAAAATCTTGAGAGGAATTAATAAGGGGTGAATTAGAAGGTTTTGGAGGGGGTAAAAGTTCTTCTGTGTGCAAATTGTGGTGGTAGAAACAAGGGATTATGAGAATCAAAGAAAGAAAGAAATATGCTTTTATCTTCATAAAAAAGGCTTTTCTGGTATACTGTTTTGTTGCACAGACTGCTTTGCATTCAAGTCAATAGACTACCAAATATTTAACTTGAGTGACAAAGTATTCGATTTTTTATCTGCTGCGTAGTATCGTAGGGTTGAAGAAAGATTGCTTTTAAGCGGTGGAGATCTGAGCCATGGCGTTTTTTGTAGTTGAAGGAAATATTGGCGCGGGAAAGTCAACGTTTTTAAAGAAGATGGGGGCGCTTTTAAAGACGCATGTGGTTTTTGAATCTCTTGAAGCCTGGCAAAATGTGGGCGGAGAAAATCTTTTTGATGCTTATTACAAAGATGGTAAGCGGTGGAACTATACGTTCCAGACCTACGCTTTTATGACTCGTATTATGTCTTTAGAAGAGCATATGCGGAAAAGCAATAAGCCATTTATTCTTGCAGAACGGTCAGTTTTTGCCGATTATTGTTTTGCAGAAAATGCGTACGAACTTGGAATGATGACCAATTTAGAGTGGGCGCTTTATAACGACTGGTTTGGGTGGTTTGTTGAAAATCGTGTTGAAAAACCGGCGGGATTTATTTATCTTAGAGCGGAGCCAGAGATCTGTTTTGGGCGTCTGACCAAGCGTAATCGTATTGAGGAAAAATTAGTTTCTTTGGATTATCTCCAATTACTTCACAAAAAACATGAATCCTGGTTGATTCACAAGCGGGATGTGTTCTCTTTTGTACAAGAAGTTCCTGTTTTGGTCCTTGATTGTGATCAAGACTTTGAATCGGATGAACAGTTGCAGCAGTGTCATGCGGAACGTGTAGCAGAATTTGTTAGTTCTTATACTGGATTGCCGACGAGCGAGACGTTGGTTGCCTCGCAAACTCGACTTTAAGGGAGTCTTCTTATGGAAGAGTATTTATTTATTGCTAAAGCAGCAGGATTTATTGGGGCCGCACTTGCCATAGGCATGGGCACGTTTGGCTCTGCCCTTGCACAAGGGTTAGTAGCGTCTCGTGCATGTGAGAATATTGGTAAGTACCCAGAGAGCGCAGGGAATATACGCGCGACTATGTTTTTGGCGCTTATCTTGATTGAAACGATGGCGATCTATGCACTGCTTATTTCGGGTGCACTCATCCTCTTTGCTAAGTGAGATGAGCAATGATTGATGCGCCTAATGCGCTATTATTGCTTCAGATAGTGCATTTTTTCATCGCTTACCTCATTTTGAAGCATGTTTTGCTCAAGCCGGGGCTGAAGGTTCTGCGTAATATTGACGACTCAGATCGTTCTATCAAGCGTGATTTGGCGTTACTTGAGGAAGAGGTTGATCTGCAAAATGCTTTGGTAAGGGACCAATGGTCACGCCATTGTGGGGTGCTCCGTTCGCGAATGCCTTTGCCGGTAAAGGTAGTGGTAGCTGAGCGGGTGAGAGCTGAACCGGTGGTTGTCTCTTTTGGTACGGTGGACGAAAAAAAGCTAATGACAGACCTTAAGGATGTTCTAGTAGAGCATGTTTCTGGAGGAAACTAATGTCTTTTGTTGATCTCATTTTTTCGTGGTTAAACTTTGGAGTGTTGTTAGCACTTCTGGGATATGTCTTTTATTCGCAATTTCTTCCTAAATTCATTCGAGATATTCGTGATCGTCGTGCTCAGCGTTTAGCAGCGGAAAAACTTCGTGAGGAGTTTTTTGAAAAGCTTGCACATATTCAAGAGGAACGCGAAAGACGAGAGCAGACGTATCAAGAGGTTTTGGGAAAAGTTGTGCAGTGGAAGCAGGCGGAGATTGAGCGGCAAGAAGCTTTAAAGCTCGAGAGTGCCCGGGTGCTTGTATTGGCAGAAGAGCGGTTTAAAAAGGGGCGCGAGCGTGCTGCTATGCAGCGTATTCGTGCTCGAGTGGTTCCGCAGGCCTTGGCTCAAGCGCGTCTTGAGCTGTATGACTTTTTTCAGAAAGACCGAGCTGGAGATGCCTATATAGAAGGTGTTATCAAAGTGGTCGAACAAAGAACTAAGGAGTCCTATGGACGTGGTGCATGAATTGCTTGCAGCTCGGTATGCGTGTGCGCTTTTACGCTATTCTGCTTGTGAAGCCCATGAGGATCTTGCGTGGCGTCTTGATGCATTTGTTTTCTTTCTCAATCGTTACCAGTCTGACCTGATGGGTCTAGAATCTGAAATGTTTTTGCGAATTGCACATATTTTTGAGTTAGATAGATGTAATTTTGATCTGCTTTTGAAGCTGTTAACGTCACAAAAACATGAAGAGCTTTTTGTGGCGGTTGTTCGTAGTTTTGCGAAACAGTATAAAGAGCAGCATGGGTTAGAATTTTGCCTGATAAAATCGTCGCATAAATTGATGGACGAGCAAAAGAAGGCTCTGTGTACGTTTCTTGAGCATGCTTCGGGCAAGCGTATTTTTTACACAACTGTGGTTGACCGAGGTCTAGTGGCAGGGATACGGGTTGAGGGGGACTCGTTGATATGGGAACATTCTGTTTCAAGTCAGCTGCGGGCGATAGAACAGTTGCAATAAAGGTGATGTATGGAAATAAAGAGTACTGACCTCGTTTCACTGTTTGAGCGTTCGCTCAGAGAGTTGAAGATGGGGAAGTCAGAGCTTGAGCTCCAGGAGATTGGCCGTGTTGTCCAGGTAGGTGACGAAAATTGTCGAGTTCATGGTCTTTCGACGGCGGTCTATGGTGAACTTGTACAATTTGAGGGTGGAAACCAGGGTATAGTCCTTGATCTTAAAGAGGATCACGTTGTTGTTTTTCTTCTTTATTCCCATATCGCGGTTAACGAGCAAGAAATTGTTCGAAGAACAGGTGGGGTTTTTAGGGCTCCTGTAGGTTATCAATTATTGGGTCGTGTTATCGATGCAATAGGAATGCCAATTGATGCTTTAGGTGATTTGGCTTGTGAAGCTAAGTGGCCTATTGAAGTTGATATCCCCGGCATTATTGATCGTACGCCTATTGATCAGCCCCTTGAAACGGGAATAACGGTAGTTGATGCTCTTGTGCCAATTGGCAGGGGACAGCGTGAACTTATTGTGGGCAATAGAAGCACTGGTAAAACGGCTCTTGCGCTTGATACAATTTTGCATCAAAAGGGCAAAGGGGTTTATTGCATCTATGTTTCGATTGGTCAGCGTCAAGCGAATTTGGCACGTATAGTTCGTCTTTTTGAAGAGAATGGTGCTCTTGAGTATAGTGTAGTGGTAAGTGCAGACGCAAGTACGTCCGCCTTAAATCGCTATCTAGCACCGTATGTTGCGACGACCATTGGTGAATTTTTCCGTGAGCAAGGCAAGGATGTATTGGTCGTCTACGATGACCTTAGTAATCATGCGGTTGCTTATCGTGAAATTTCACTTTTAATGCGTCGTCCACCTGGACGTGAAGCTTATCCTGGCGACGTTTTTTATTTGCATTCTCGTCTTTTAGAACGGGCTGGAAGGCTTGCTAAAGGGGGGTCTCTTACGGCATTGCCGATAGTGCAGGTGCAGGGAGATGATATTACGGCCTATATTCCAACCAACTTGATATCTATTACAGACGGGCAGATCTTTCTTGATACTAAGCTTTTTAACGCGGGTGTGCTTCCTTCTGTGAACGTTGAGCTTTCGGTTTCTCGTGTAGGGGGAGCGGCTCAAACTAAGGCTATTAAGAAGATGACACGTGCATTACGTCTTGAGCTTGCTCAATATAATGAGTTGTTATCCTTCTCGCAGTTTGGCTCTGAGTTAGATGCAACTTCGCAACGTCGATTGGCTCGTGGTGCCGTGGTAGTCGAGCTTTTAAAACAGCCGCAGTTTGAGACGCTTACGTTTATAGATCAATCATTGCAGCTATTCTTGCTACGTGAGAATTTCTTGGACAAAATTGAGCTAAAGCGTGTCAGAGACTGCGTAATACAATTTATTAGTTATGTTAGATCTGTGTACTCTGCAATCTATAAGACTATTGAAGAGACGAAGGATTTATCACCAGAGACTCTTAATTCACTTCGAGAGGTTGCGCGTGAGTTTATGGAGGTGTTTGTTTCATCTCCTGTAACAAACTAATAAAAAGCCCTTTGAACTAGATTTATTTCTAGTGTATAGTAAACAGGTGAATTCATAGGCGCCCATAGCTCAGCTGGATAGAGCAACGGATTTCTAATCCGTAGGTCGCAGGTTCGAATCCTGCTGGGCGCACCACAAGGTGCACGGCCCTTGATCCACTTTTTATTTTCCCATTCTATTTATTGCCAAGAAGGTTTAACTACTTAAATCTGGTTTATGAGCTCTCTCTAATGTATTTACATTAGGCTACTTATGGCATCCTTGATTTCGGTATCTTTATCGCTCATGACTTTGCTTATTGCATACAAAGGGTAGGAACAAATTTTGTCGCGCCCCTCGTATTAATAAGGGTTTTGTGAATCGGTTTGTTTTCATTGTGTTAAAAAATGGTCAATAATGCGTTTCATGGGACCCCTTTTTTGGTTGAAAATGCACATTTTTAAAATCTTTTTTCCCATGTCTCTTGATCTTTGGATTTGGTAGTCGGTAATCTCAAGAGCTGTATCCTCTAAGATCGGTTTTTTGGTCTGTTTTAGCTGGGTATGTGAACTGCGAATCAGGCAGCCCCTTTGTTTTTTAATAATAAGGTGATTTTTGAGCACCGTGACCATGCGAGTGGTCCTTTTCCGCTCTTGTCAATTGCTTTGATATTGGCACCGTTTTTAATGAGTAGCTCTACTGCCTGAAAATTAGGAAAGTCGGCCGCACTATGAAGGGGTGTTAACCCCATTTTGTCTGCAGCGTTGATGTCAGCCCCGTTAGTAATTAAGAGCTTTATTGCCTCAATACCATAGGCTAGATGAAGGGGGGTTATCCCGTTGACATCGGTTGCCTTAACGTTAGCGCCGTTATGAATAAGAAGGGTAATCAGGGCAAGATTATCTTGATCGCAGGCTTCGTGTAGAGGAGTGCGATCATTTAAACCGTGGGAGTTGACGTCGGCTTTTTTGTTTAGCAAGTCTTTAATCGCTGTTATGGGCGCATAATGTTTTATAGCCGTCATAAGTGCGTCTTCCGTTTCTGCAATATTCTTCAATGCTTGTGCTAGATTATCTATTTCATCGTATCCTTGAAGCGAAGTATATGTCAAAAAAGCGCACAGTAGTAGTGGGTGTCGCATTTTTTCTCCTTATGGATTTCATTTTTATTTATAAAAAGTTTAACATGCTCATCGCTGTTTATGAAAGAGTTTAGCTAAATGATTTTGTGGCTGGAGATTGAAGATTTTTTCGCACCTAAAAATCATTGATTTAGAATTTCTGACTGTTCTAAATTGTAAAAGAGATGACGCCGTTAACTTGGGGGAGGCTTATGAAATTAATTAACTTGGTATACCTGCGGGCATGTTTTAGTCTAGTGATGTTGTGTGTCTTGGGTGCTGGATGTCTTCATGCGATCAAGCAGGAAGATGATTTTATTTCATTGCTTAAGGATATGAAGCTTTATGGACCTATTAACGCAGATTTTCATTCAGGCCGGCTGTTTGAACACACAATTTGGGTTGCTCGCGCTGCGGCCAATTTTTTAGATTGCAGTGACTGGCAAGAGGGACTTAGTCACGATTTGTTTAGACTTATTATTATCTCGGCACTGTTGCATGATGTCGGTAAGGCGGGAGATTTTAACTATAACTATTTTCCCAAGGGGTGTCACCCAGATACGGGTCTGTGTTATCTGGTTGGTAGCAAATCATACAGTATTAATAATGCGAAAAATTTTGATTTCAAGATACTTTTTGATTCCTTGGGATTGTCCTTTGATGATAGAAAATTTGTTTCTATTATGGTGGGTATGCATCATTCGCTTGGCAATCTAATGTTGGGCGTCTCATTTGAAACAGTGTTAAAAGAACTTGATAACTACATTGCCAAAACGGGTTATAAGGGTGGGAAGCTCAATAGAAGAAGCAAGGACTATCAACAGTTGGTTCGCAGTATATGTCTTTTAGGTGCGGCGGATGTTATGGGAGCCCAGGTGATTTCACATGATCCCATATTGCATCTTATTATTAACAAGATTGTGGGACTAGACCTTTCGGGAGAAGCTCCTACGGCGGTTATGAATTTTATTGGAGCTCCTCGTTATATTGAATTTAATTATGCTGAAAAAGGGTTAGCTTTTAGAAATAAATTGTTGGCATATATTATGTCTGAGCCGTGAAGGTGTAAGGTGGTGTGTATAGTGATTATCTATACGTCTAACTTGTGACAGAGGTCTGAGATAATAGCATTGACATTGATAATCAAAATGTGGTTAGAGTCTTGCCGTTTGCCAACGGTAGCATATCAGGGAGTGTGTAGTTTTTAAAATCTTTTTTCCCATGTCTCTTGATCTTTGGATTTGGTAGTCGGTAATCTCAAGTTATATAGAGGGCCTTGTTAACCAAAAATGGAGCTTTATGATAAATGACTATCGCCTACCTTTCCGCCTATTAATTGTATTTTGTTTGCATGCTTGTACCTTTTTTTTGGATTCTTCAGCCCTGCAGAGTTGCCAAAAAGATGAGGGAGTAGGTGGGGGGGAGGGAATGGAGGGAATGGAGGTGGCGATTGTTTCAAAGGCAGCCAAAAAATTTTCAAGGGCTTTTAAGCAAAATAACCTGGAGAAAATGAAGCAATTTGCTCCGTTTTTAAAGCCAGAAGATAAATGGTTGCTAACGCATTGCCTTATAGAAACGTGTAAAAAAGCGGAGGGAAAATCTCTGCAAACAACAAGATTCTTGCTTGATAGCGGTGCAAATCCTCAAGGATTTATTAATAAAGGGAAGCGTACACCTCTTTATTGGGCCTGTAGGAGCGGAGCGTTTGATGTTTTTAATCTTTTGGTTGCTCGAGGTGCTGTGGTTGATAAAAAGGATAAAAATACGCACTACCTTTTTACGGGTGCTGTGAAGAGTAGAAATATTAAGATACTTATAACGCTTTTTGAAAAGCTTCGTCTAAATCCTCTTATTAAGAATCCTGCTGGGATTATTAAGGTTGCGTTGCATAAAATGTGTGATAGCTCTTCAGCAGAGGAAGAGTTGGCATTATCTGTTATACGTCTATTTGTCCATAATATGCGCATTACTCACTTAGCTCGCTCAGGCGTAGAATCGGATGATATATCTTCTGTGGTTATATCTATTTGGCCACTTATGGAGTTCCATTTTTATTATCAAAATCTTGCAGATTACTTTTTTGACCGGAGTCTTTTTCAAGGGTTTAGAGATGCGTATGGTAAGTATGAGTTCTATGTCGAGAAAGAGATTATGACAAAGTTTCGGATCGATCCTTCTAAGACGATTCTGCCTTCTTTTGATTTAGAATTCATAAAATCTCTTAAAGCTGAGAATATGAATCCTGATGATTTTTTGGGTTTTGTGCGTGCTTACCTAATTGCTACTCTTAGCAAAAACCGTTTTCCTAGCGAATTGCTTTATCTTTCGCCAGCTGTTTTGGCGTTATGCAGGGAGCTATGTGATAAAATGCCTCTGGATTGTTGGCTGGAATTTGAGGATGCAACCCGTAAGGGATATGACCTGTTTTTTAAGAACCTTGGGGCCGTTGCTCGAGTTGCAGGCATGGTCCAAATGGGTAAAACGTCTATTGAGTCAAAAGCGGAGTTGAAGAAGCAGCAATTTGATATGAAAATCTTCTTCGCTGCTTCTTGATTATAGGTTCTACTGGTTATACCATTTTAGTGCTTTGATAGCGTCTGGTCGGCCAAAAATGCCGGAGCCAATTGCCGCTATATCAACGCCAAGTGGCTTTACTTGTAAGAAGGTCTCCTCATTTATGCCTCCATCAAGTCCTACCATTATTTTTCTACCCTTTTGTTTGATCATGGTATGCAGTTCTGGAAGCCGTGTTAGAGTTGAGCGCATGAACGGGTTGCCCGAAAAGCCGGGTTCAACCGACATCAGTATCGCATGGTCAATCTGATCTAGATATCCTGCAAAAACTTTTACGGGCGTTTTGGGGCTTATGGCTATGCTGACCGTGAGCCCTCGTTCTTTTAACTGTGTAACTAATTGTGAAAACTCTTCTTTATCTTGCATAATACTGCGGCTTTCATGATGCAAAGTTACTATGTCTCCGCGGTGAAGCTCTAGTTTATCAAGGTAGAGAGTAGGTCGATCTACTAGTAAATCGACCCATATGGTTTTCTTTGAGACTTTGCGTACGGCATTGACTATGTCTGGACCCCAGGTGAGATTTGGAACGAGCGTGTGGTCCATTACATCCATATGAAAACCGTTGCAATGCGGTTCGAGTTTTGTTATTTCTGACTTTAGATTAAGTAAGTCTGCAGCCATTAATGAGGGGTAGAGTGCTATCATTACAAGCTCCTTTTTACCCGATCTTTAATAACTCAACATCAAAGATAAGGGTTGCATTAGGTGGAATAGCGGCTCCAGCGCCGCGAGCTCCATATCCAAGATTTGCAGGGATAGTGAAACGTGCTTTCTCGCCCTCTTTCATGGTCATAACGCCCTCATCCCACCCTCTGATTACCTGTCCAACGCCCACGTGAAAAACCAGGGGCGTTCCGCGTTTGACGCTGCTATCAAACATTCTTCCTTGTGTGCCGTTTTCTTCAAGCCATCCAGTGTAATGCACTGCGACCTGTTTGCCCGCTTCAGGTGTTGTAGCATCTTTACGAGCTTCGATTAAAATTTCTTTCTTTAATCCTGACTCAAATGTTTGAGTTGTCATGGCTCTTGCGTCTCCGGTATGGGGTATCTTGTCGGCCTCTTTCTTCTCTGGATAATTGCAGGAACAGAGTGTACAGCAGGCTGACACAATTATGAAATGTGAAACTTTCTTCATGGTTTCTCCTATAACATTAGTACTCTTCTTATGGTGGTTCTACTCTGGGGAATAATAGCCTAAAAATAAGATTGCGCCAAGAGGCTGTTTGAGCTTTGAGTGATATTTTTCTTCCGGCGTTCTTTTAAAAAATCTTAGTCATTTAATATAAGATCTTGAAGAGACTTTTCTTTCCTGTATACTTAAAACTAATGGTTTTAAACAAGAACCGTTTGGCATACAAATATAGCCTGTACTAAGGAGTGAACATGTGTGACAAAATTCGTCCTCTATATGATCGTATTTTGGTAAAGCGTCTAGAGGATATGGAAGAAAAGAGCCCTGCAGGAATTATTATTCCAGACACTGCTAAAGAAAAAGGGCAGGTTGGAGAAGTGGTTGCTGTGGGTGCAGGTCGCCGTACCGAGTCGGGAGCTCTTACACCTCTTGCGATTAAAATGGGGGATCGAGTGCTTTTTGCAAAATATGCAGGCACTGATGCTGGTAAAGACCGTATCATTTTGCGTGAAGATGATATCTTGGGTGTATTTGAAAAATAGCAGAGCTTCTCTAGTTAGAAGTAAATGTTTAATAAAAACTAGGTTTTAAAATCATGACAGCTAAAAAAATAGTCTTTGGTACCGAAGCACGCGAGAAAATCGCGCGCGGTGTCAATGCATTGGCAGATGTTGTAAAGGTAACCCTCGGTCCCAGGGGGCGTAATGTTGCGTTACAAAAGTCTTACGGTTCACCGGTTGTGACCAAAGACGGTGTTAGCGTAGCAAAAGAGATTGAGCTTAAGGATCCGCTTGAGAATATGGCGGCCCAGTTGGTTAATGAAGTTGCTAGCAAGACTGCAGATGTCGCTGGTGATGGAACCACTACGGCTACTGTTTTGGCACAAGCAATTTTCCGCGAAGGCAATAAATATGTTGCTGCAGGCGCTAATCCGGTTGAATTAAAACGTGGTATTGATAAGGCGGTTGAATCTGTAGTTGCAGATGTTAAGAAGCGCTCAATTGCTATTAAAGGCAAGAAAGAGATTCAACAGGTTGCTACTATTTCGGCAAATTCGGACGTATTTATTGGTCAGCAGATTGCTGAGGCTATGGAGCGTGTGGGCCGTGATGGTGTCATAACGGTTGAAGAAGCCAAGAGCATGGAAAGCGACCTTGAGGTTGTTGAGGGCATGCAATTTGACCGTGGTTACATCTCTCCTTATTTTGTAACCGATTCTGAAAAGATGGAAACGGTGCTTGAAAATCCTGCTATTCTCATTTACGAAAAGAAGATTTCGAGCATGAAGCCGTTGCTTCCTATTCTTGAAAATGCAGCACGTTCTGCTCGTCCTTTGCTTATTATTGCAGAGGATATTGAAGGTGAAGCATTAACTACTCTCGTAGTTAATAAATTGCGTGGCACTATCAATGTGGTAGCGGTTAAAGCTCCTGGATTTGGTGATCGTCGCAAGGCTATGTTGGAAGACATTGCTATTGTAACTAAGGGTGCCCTTATTGCAGAAGAACTTGGTCGTAAGCTTGAAAATGTTACGGTTGCGGATCTTGGCGGAGCCCAGAAGGTTATTGTAACCAAAGATAGCTGTACCATTGTAGGTGGAAACGGTTCTGAGGCAGACATCAAAAACCGTGTCCTTCAAATTAAGATGCAGATTGAAAACACAGCTTCTGACTATGACAAAGAAAAGATGCAAGAGCGCGTGGCAAAGCTTTCGGGTGGTGTTGCAGTTATCAAAGTAGGTGCAGCAACTGAAACTGAAATGAAAGAGAAGAAGGATCGCGTTGAAGACGCCCTTCATGCCACACGTGCTGCAGTTGAAGAAGGTATTGTAGCGGGTGGTGGTGTTGCTTTACTTCGTGCAAAAGAGGTATTGGCAGCGCTTAAGCTTCATGGCGATGAGCAGCTTGGTGTGCAGATTATTGATCGTGCGCTTGAAGAACCTATGCGTATTATTTCTTCCAATGCAGGCTTTGAAGCTTCCGTTATTGTGAACAAGGTACGTGAAGGCAAGGGTAATTACGGATTCGATGCCAAAGAAGACAAATTTGTCGACATGGTTGAGATGGGTATTATTGACCCTGCCAAGGTGGTGCGTTCTGCGCTCCAGCATGCGGCTTCTATTGCAGGTCTATTGTTGACAACCGAGGCTATGGTTGCAGATATTCCTGAAGAGAAGAAGGCTGCGGGCGGCCATGGCCATGATATGGGTGGCATGCCTCCTATGTAACTAGGTCGTTGACCTAAGAATTGGATATTCCAATTCTTCACTCATCCCGTTTATATTGAGGGAGTGTGGGGGGTTGGAATATCTTTTTTTGAATGCCCCTGCTCATATTTGAGAAAACCTGAATGGCATAGTAGACTAGAACTGTTTTTCAGGAGATATTTTTGGGGATGCTATTTGTGCCTATACTTACCTTTTTCTTTTCAATAGTCTTTTCGCTTTTTGCGGTTGTGGTGTCAGGATATGTCTCATTGGCTACTCCTATAGGCCCGTGGGTTGAAATGATCGTGGCGCTTTTAGCCCTCCTCGTTTTTAGTTTTTTATTTCGTAAAAAGCCGGAGCGCATTGGTGAGTCTATTGGGTTGACTACCGTTGCGGGTGGGGTGGCAGGAATTGCCGCTACGGCCTGTGGTTTTACGCTACCAACGCTCTATTTTCTTGATAAGGCGCTCTTTTTAAAGTGGGCGGCGGATCCCTTTAATTTTTCATGCATTGTCTTTTCAATGGTAATGGTGGGGGGATTATTTGCTTTCTTGTGCGCACGCTTTTTTGAACAACGCTTTCTTGCAGATGAGCGTATGCCATTTCCTATAGGGCGTATGGTGAGTGGAATTATTACCTCTGCTTCAACTTTACGCAAGGCTATGGAGCTGTTGGCGGGTGCAATAGGGACGTTTGCATTTAATGGAATTCAGTACTTTACAAACTTTATCCCTAAGGCAATACAGATTTTTTCGGGTGCAACGGTATCAGTTGTCCAATTGCCTGCATTGATTTTGCCTATGGATATACTCTTGACCTTTGTAGCTATAGGTTTTGTGGCGGGTAGTGTTTTATTAGTACCGCTCTTTGTAGGTACGGTTTCGAAAGTGTTTCTTGTAGAGCCCGCACGACGTTTGTTCTTCCCCGCACTTACTCCGTTAAGCTTTATTCTGGCTTTTGGGAGTGGACTGATACTTTTTGGTGTTGGGCTAGATCTTCTTAAGTTGCCTGTCTTATTTAAGTTGGCTATTTCGGCTTTGCGTTCAGGTTTGGCGAAGGGATCTACGTTCTACCAACTTGTGGTTAGTCGGCGGCGGGATCTTTTGCTGTTTGGTGCCGCAGTTCTTAGTTTTATTAGCTTTTTTACCTATTGGGGGTTATCGCCTCTGGGGCAGCTTTACGTCTTCTTTTTCTCTGCTGTATGTGTATACCAACTGTTGGTTATTGGCGGTAAGACGGGATTAGCTCCTTTTGGACGCTTTGCGACCTTTGTGATGCTACCTGGTTATTTCTTGTTTAGTTTTGATGGGATCTTGGTGACGTTTGTATCCCTTTTTGTTGGTCTTGCGGGTGGTATAGCCGTTGATCTACTTTTTGGGCGTGTTATGGCGCGACATAGTGACATTGCCCATGAAAAAGTTGCCCTGTATCAGTTTATAGGGCTTGTGGTTGCGGCTCTATCTATGGGGTATGTTTTCTGGTTGTTTATCCAGCATTTGGGGCTTGGTTCGAGTTTGTTGATTGCGCAAAGAGCGCAGTCGCGAGCATTGCTTATTCAGGCGTTTCAGTTTGATTTTGTGGTTTTGCTTTTAGGGGTGGCGTTTGCCGCAATACTGCATTTTCTGCGTATTAATACGGTCCTTGTTTTCACGGGACTTTTGTTTTCTGTTGAACACTCGTTACTGCTTATTATAGGCGGACTTTTGACGCTCTTGGTCAGAAAAAAAGAGGCGATGGACCCGTTCTGGTCAGGGGTGTATGCAGCAGGGGCGCTTTCTATCCTAATAAAGGTTCTTATTTCCTAGGCGGCGTAGGTACGTTAGAGCTTGTGTGATTTTATACATTCCACAAAATAGAACTATATTTCAAATTTATTGCAATTTGGAATATATATTTGTTATTCTAGAATTAGAAGAGTTTTTAAGGCGGTGCATTGGTGCTGGAATAAAAAAACTCAAGTGGTGAATGTGTGTATCTACACGGAGGAGGAGATGGTATGAATAAGTATTTTGTAATAACATTGGCATTGCTAAGCAGTTCTGGTTACATGCTCGGAGTTGGAAGCTTTCCGATTGAAATTCGAAATGATCGTCCAGAGCTTCATGTTAAGATTGTGGGCGGCGGGCTTGTTCCGGGTGGGGTTGATTTTTCGGATACCGCTGGTGGAAACTTGGGTCTTAAATATATGACTATTGAAACGGTGCCTCAAAATGCTGGGGATATTGTTAGCAGGGATTACACCATGTTTGTAAGTAAAAAACAAGGTCCTGGCCGGCCTGTAGCCGCTGAGACGCCAATAAAATTTCAGTTCTATGGGGCTCCTGGTAATTGGGGTGTTTACCAAATGACGAACGAAAAGGTAAACCAAGACGCTATGATAGCGTACCTTGATGGGAAACGAGTATACTACCCAGGGTGGTGGGGCCAAGGTGTTACGCCTCAGATTGTTAATACATATTGGCTCCAAGATGGAACAAAGTTCGAAGTTGTTTTAGAGCTTGTTTTTGAGTCGGGTTGGCGTAAGTTAAAAGTTTATATTAGGTAAGGCTTGATCCTTTTATTAGGCTTTTTAGGCCGGACATTGCAACCGTAAAGTTGCGATGTCCGGCCTTTTTTCTTGTATCTAAGCCATTTTTTATATTAATTTACCGTCTAAACTTGACTTATTGTTTTTTATTTGGCATATTTTTTTGTAAGAAATATAGATAGCTTGCCAGTCCTCTTTTATTGTTTTTTTGCAGTATGAATAGTTTTGACTGCGTTATTTATTAAATATTATCTGTTAAAGTCGCTATATTTTATTACGGCGTTTTAAACTTACCAAGAGAACACTATGAAAATTATAAAAAAAATAGCGAAGTTACTCATTTTATGTGCGGTGTGTACAAATTATCTTCGAGCAAGTAATGGTGTGGGTATCCCTAATTTACTTTCGGTGGTTAATGCATATGTGAATTCTTTGCCGAAAATTCAACCTTATGATTTTGTAGTTGAGGCTGCAGACCAACCACGTTCTGAAGTTGAGAAGGATGTTGTGCGGGCTTGCTACAAGGGAGATTTGTTTGTGGTAAAAGCAAACTACAAAAATGTCCGGAAGAATATTGTTACTTTTCCTAGCGGGCATACACTTCTTCACATAGCGTGTGCTAAGGGGTACGTAGAAATAGTGCGCTATCTTCTGGAGCATGTAGATGATGAAGGTGATGAAGACCTTAATGATGAATTCAATATAAACGCTAAAAATGAGCATGGAGATACGCCTTTTTACTGCGCGTGTATAGGTGGGTCTTTAGAAATTGTAAAGCTTCTTGTTGAGTATGGTGCCTATATAAACTATGGTTCTAACGATAAGGTGCTCCACTGCGACACTCCCCTTCATTTAGCTTGCCGTAACGGATTTTTAGACATAGTAAAGTTTCTTGTTTTAGAAAAAAATGCATGTATAAATGCTAAGAATTTTAAGGGGGAAACGCCTATTCAGCAAGCTTGTAGGGAAGGATTTTTAGAGATAGTAAGATTTCTTATTTCAGAAGGGGCTTCATTGAAGACTGAATTTAAAGATTTTCTTAATTTAGCGGTTTTATCGGGAAATGTAGACCTTGTAAAATTTCTTTTGTTTCAGGGAATGAAATTTGAATCGTATGGAATGTGTAATCATTTTCTTGCAGCCTGTAAATCAAGTTCTGTTGCAATGATAAAATTCCTTTTTGAACGTGGTGTTTGTTTAGATGTCTGTACACAGAAGAAGAAGCAATCACCTCTTCATCTTGCCTGTCTCAAAAACTTATCGCTTATATCCTTTTTAAGAAGCAAGGGTTGTTCAATTACTGCTACTGCTAAAAGAGATTTGGATAACAAAACAGCTTTAGATCTTTTCCCAACCTCTTTCCCTGTCTCTGTTTTTCCTTTAAAAGACGAAGAATCGTTAGATGGTGGGGTAACGGCGGAGCTTGATTTTATAAAAAAGGTTATTGCTTTACAGAACCCAAAAGTGTTTTTTCAGACATCAAAGCTTGAAAGAAACAATATCTTTCTAAAGGATCTTGAGGAAGTTAAAAATTCAGAGGACTGGCTTGTAATAATCGAGTATTTTTTGGAAGCGATTTTTGGCCCTGTAATGCCCTTTGAAACAAAAAAAGATAAGCTTACGAAGTTGCAAAATGCTCTTTGTTTAACGCTGTTTGAAAAAAAGCCTTTTCAAATTATCGATGAAGCGATTGGTGTTTTCTATCCAAGGACTAACGATAAAAGGTATTATGAGAATAATCGGTATAACCAGGCGCTTACGGTTAGTGGTAAGACTGGAAATAGTGGGCAGATAAACCGATTTGTTGATCTTAAGATTCTTTTTGAGTCTCTTGGTGCAAAAAAGGTGTTTAAAAAGACTCAAACTATGGAAAAAAAGAGTTCTGTTTCTCTCTTAGATAGCCTAACTGAAGTGGAAATGAAAGAGTTGGAAACCAGTAAGACGCTGCTTTAGGAAGGCGTTTTTTCGCTTTTTAGAGCTTCTTTAACTCTATCTAGTTTTTTGTTGGCATAATGCAGCATTTATATAGCAATAAAAAAATGAATTAATATGAGGTGAATAGAATGAATAAATCCTTGCTTGTATTAGTATTGGGAAGTCTTGCTATGGCAAGTCATACTGCAGATGCTATGATGTCAATAAAGCATTTGATTAGAAAAAATAGTGAAGATAAAAAAAGCTCTGAAGTTCCTCCGAAAAAACGGCGTTCCGTTTCTCACCTTTCCCCCTTTGCTGGCCTAACTGAAGCGGAGAGAGAAGAGTTGGTAACCAGTAAGATGCTGATTTAGGAGGGCGTTTTTTCGATCGTTTTATATAGGGTTTTTTTCTAAATTTGGCTAACCTTTTCTATTGTTTTTTAGAATGAATAGTTTTGGCTGCGTTATCTATTAAATATTATCTGTTAAAGTAGCTATATTTTATTGCGGCACTTTAAACTTATCTGGAGAACAAACACTGTGAAAATTATAAAAAAAATAGTGAGCGTATTCATTTTGTGTGCTGTGTGCATAACTTATATTCAAGCAAGTAATTCTGATTTATCAGTAGTAATAGACTATGACGCAGAGCTTGAGGCGCATGCCAATTTTCTGGCAGGACATAATAGTGATGATTTTATGGTTGAGGTTGCTGAGCAACCCTGTTCTGCAGAGGAGAAGGCTATTGTGCAGGCTTGTTACAAGGGAGATTTGTCTGCGGTAAAATTAAACTATGAAAGCGTAAATGTCCGGAAGAACATTGTTACTTCCCCTAGTAAGCATACGCTTCTTCACATAGCGTGTGCTAAACGGTACGTAGAAATAGTGCGCTATCTTCTGGAGTGTGAAGGTGGTACGGGGGGTGAAGAGCTTGATGATGGTGATGAAGTGCTTGATGATGGTGATGAAGAGCTTCGTGATAAGGGTGATGAAGACTTTGATGATGAGGATTACGAAGATCTTCATGATAAATTAAATATAAACGCAAGAAATAAGTATGGATTCACGCCTTTTCACTGTGCGTGCATGGGTGGGTCTTTAGAAATTGTAAAGCTTCTTGCTACGTATGGCGCCAATATAAAATATGATGATGGTGATGATGATGGCGCATTTAGCAGTGACACGCCCCTCCATATAGCTTGTCGCAAAGGATTTTTAGAGATAGTAAAATTTCTTGTTGATAACGGGGCTTGTGTAAATGCCTGGAGTGTTAGGATTGGAACGCCCATCCAGCAAGCTTGTAGAATGGGATTTCTTAATATTGTAAACCAGCTTTTATTAAACGATGCTGTGCGGAAAAGGGTTGCACTGGCGAGTGAAACCTCTGATAGTCTCCTTAATTTAGCGATTTTGTCGAATAATGTAGCCCTTGTAAAAAGTCTTCTGTCTTGGGGAATGAAATTTAAATCGTATGGAATGTGTAATCATTTTCTTGCAGCCTGTGAATCAAGTTCTGTCGAAATGGTAAAATTCCTTTTGGAATGCGGTGCCTCTTTAAATGTCTGTACGCCGGAAAAGCAAACACCTCTTCACCTTGCCTGTCTCAATAACTTATCGCTTATATCCTTTTTAAGAAGCAAGGGTTGTTATTCAATGAACAATAAAGATTTGGATGGCAAGACACCTTCAGACCTTTTACCATGTCCTTTTTCTAATTCTTTTTTTCATAATTTGAAAGACGGAAAACAGTTAGATAGTAATTTAATTGCGGATCTTGATTTTATGAAAAATTTTATCGATTCAGAGTATCCAAAAGTATCGAGGCTTGAAAGGGCCAAAATTCCTTTCAAGGACTGTGAGACCGATAAAAATCCAGTGGAGTTTGATTTTATAAAAAAGATTATCGATTTACAGGATCCAAAAGCATTTTTTAAGACACCAAAGCTTGAAATGGACAAGATCCTTCTAAAGGATCTTGAGACTGTTAAAAATTCAGAGGATTGGCTTGTAATAATCGAGTGTTTTTTGGAAGCAATTTTTGATCCTATAATGCCTTTTGAAAGAAAAAAAAACAAGCTTACAAAATTGCAAAATTGTCTCTGCTTAAAACTGTTTAAAAAGGTGCCTTTTCAAATTGTAGAGGAAGTGAATGATGCTCTCTATTCAATGACCAAAGATAAAAGGTACTATGAGAATAATCGATATAACCAGGCGTGTAGTGCTAGTGGTAAGACTGGAAATAGTGGGCAGATAAATCGATTCGTTGATCTTGAGATTTTTTTTGAGTTTCTTGGCGCAAAAAAGGTGCTTAAAAAGCCTCAAACTATGGGAAAAAAGAGTTCTATTTCTCTCTTAGATAGCCTAACTGAAGTGGAAATGAAAGAGTTGGCAACCAGTAAGATGCTGATTTAGGAAGGCGTTTTTTCGCTATTTTTATAGGCATTAGGGCAAGGTTTTGCGGATGAATTTTTGACTGTAATCTGGTATACTTTACTCTTAGTTGAGATACTAAAAATATAAGTAAAGGAGCCCTTTTGCCATGTCAAAAAAATTAATGGTTTACCTTGGCGCAGCATTTACATTAGGTATTGTTGTTTATGCTTTTTACAATAAATGGATCCTTTTTAATCTCCCTTTGTTTCATACAACCATAGCCGTTCCCCATTCTGAAATGCTAGAGAGAAAAAACATCTCTATCTATTTGCCGGATGAAAAGTTTTCAAAGCAAGAACGGCGGGAGGTTTTGTGGTCGAAATATCCGCAAGATAGTGCTGAATATCTAGTTAATGCATGGTTGGCGCTTCTAGATGAAGAAGAGGTAATAAAGAAAAAGACAACTCTTCAGACCGTGGCAACGGCTCATGATAATCAGCAGCTACTTATTTCATTTGATCGTTTGCCTTTTAATGAAGAGGCCTCTACGCGTGAAAAATGGTTCTCTATAGAAAGTTTATTAAAAACGATTCGGACTGTTTGCCCTACTTTTAAAGAAGTAGCCTTTTTGGTCCATCATCAGCCTGCGGAAGATGCTCACTTGGATTTTTCAAAACCGTGGCCAATAGGCGGCTTTTTAGGGGAGGGGGGAGCGGTTTCTATGCAAAAAAATAATCTAGTGCATGATCTTGCTTCGCCTTTTACTATAATGCTTGATCCGGCAGGAGATGCACAACATACAGGTCGAGTGATAGATGATAGTTTTGAACGAGGCATAACCTTGCAGTGTGCAGAAGCCCTAAAAGAATTACTTGAAAAAATTATTCCGGGTGTTCGGATTATTTTAACTCGTATCCCTGGTGAAACCTTAGAACCGTTGCAAAATGCGGCTTTTTCCAATCGACTAAAAGCGGATTTTTATCTCCATTTAGCCTTCTATCAGGAGGCTCATGCCCCTTCGCATGCATCGCTCTACTATTTTCTCTATAACCCTTCAACAGATAGTTGGCATAAGCGTGATGATACTTTTGCTTGGGAGCCTTATCAGGCTGCTCATTGTGCAACTTTAGATGCAACGGTTTCTTATGCCGATCTTATTTATAAATCACTCTTGCCATATCATCGACAAGGGCTATTTCAACTTCATACATTTTGTGGGTTGCCTGTGCGACCTATTATAGGGATAAAAGCTCCTGCCTTAGTTTGTGAAATAGGGCTTCATGATAAGGATATGTGGAAGCTTTTTGTTACCCCTCTAGCAGAAGGCATTATTCGTGTGGTACAATGGGCAAGCAAGAAAGAGGGGGCGGTGTAAATTCGCTTCTTAAACAGATAAAATGTACCCATTGTAAAGGGAGTGTCATGGACGATAGTTTGAATTTATATAAAAAACCAACTCTGCAGGGCTTGGGATTACTTATTCTTGGCATGTTGCTCTTGTTAAATACCTTTGGCTACGTGCAAGTGGGCATTACCGTAATAATGGTTCTTTTTGCAGTGGGTCTTATTGCAAAAGGGCTATTGATGTCTGGTATTTACGAACTTATAAAACAGCAGCTAAAACGGTAGCATAATCCCTCAGCCTCTTTATTTCGATTCTGAATCCTTGTTGCAGGGCGAATCTATTCCAAAGGCTTGACCATCTAAAGCCTGCTTTACAGCAACTAAGCGAGTAGGGCATGCAAAAGGAATGTTCTCTGCCTTCAGTTTTTTTGCAACTACAAAGCGGATCTGCGATTCAATCTCCCACTTATCCATTACTCGATCTGCTGAAATAAAACCTCGAATAGAGAACTTGTACCCATTTTCAGCAAAATCAACTAGCCAGACAAGGGGAGCAGGGTTTTTGAGAATGGTTTGATTTTCCTCAAGTGTTTGAGTTATCAATGTCTTTACTCGATCTGGATTGGCGCTATATCCTACTGTAATTATAATGTCATCAAAGGCGCAGAAAGAGCGTGAGAAGTGCCAATTGCGTAATACTTTTGTTACAATGGTTGAGTTTGGAACGACGTAGGTTACGCTGTTTTTGTGCCGTATAATCGTGGTACGCGGTGTAATATGTCGTACAACCCCCGAAACAATGGGATCATCACACTCAACATAATCACCAATTTTAATGGGGCGTTGGACTAAGATGATAAAGTAGGAGAAGAAATCTCCAATGGGTTCCCGGATAATGTATGCAACCGCACCGATAATAAGACTTATCTTTGTTGCCATTGCACCAAGTCCAACACTTTGCAATGCAAGCAAGAAGGCTAGAATCATAATGGCATAGCGACTAAGTGTCATTATAGTGCTCTGTACGCCTGATCCTACTAACAGGGGATCAAATATCCGCTGTAATACAAAACGGTTGATAATGTAAACAATACCTGCGCCGCCTAGCACATAGAGGACAATCTTGATAATGGACATTACGGTGACCTGTATAGGTTCACCGGTTACCTCATTAAAACCTGCAGGATATAATACATGGTTCAAAAACCCTTGAATATCAGCCCATCCCCATCCTTGACCCCATACGCGTGCACCAATTAGTATTCCTAAAAATACAAAGAGTAGGAAAGAAGCTACCACAAAGAAGCCATACCAGGTTTTACCGCCTGCAAAGCGCTCTTTTACTACTAACCCATCGGGGTAATAAAAGAAGAAGTCGGAGGATGCCCGTTTTAAACGTTCATATATCCATGTAAACAGAGGAATTAAAAGCGCCGTTAAAAAGAGCCGAGATAATACGTAGGATACTTGGCGCCCATATCCCACAAAAGGATTCATAATTATGATTATGGTAGTTAGAGCTAGTAGGAAAATGTAGTAATACTTGTTTATGCGTTCCTCAATCCACTTTCCAAAGGGAGTGGCACGAGAAAATACCCATAGAACGTGTGATTGACCAATAAGGCTATCTTTGCTTATAAGGGCAATAACGGCAAGTTGAAGGAGAATGACAATGGTTGCCGAAAGTATTGCGGGAACCTGGGAGTTGAAATAGTTGCCCAGCACAAACGCTTGTTTAAAAAGCATTAGGATAAGCGTTAGATAACAGAAAGTAGGTACTACTATCTTAAAACGGTGTAAAAACGACTGCTTTACAAACTGGTATCCCCGTTCTGTGTTGATCTGCATGAAATAGGCAAAGAATGAATGCATTATAAAGAGTAGGTAGGGGATGGAAAGCAGGTAAAAGAGGATGGAAAAGAAAGGAGCCATCCCAAAGAGATTAATTGCAACAGCTATTACGCTCCATAAATAGAGTCCAAAGAGATGTTTGTGGAAAAATCCAAGGCACACAGCTACAAAGGCACGAAGGGTTGAGAAAAACCGATAACGAGACCTAGCACGAAGTAGGCTGTTTTCAATACGTGGCAAATACGTTCTAAACAAGAAGAAAATAAAGATGATGATCAATATTTTTATCAAAAGTAGCAATCCTGAGGAGGGATCATCCCAATAGCTTTGTATTTTAGTCGAAAAACTAGCCAAAGTTGCACGAGACCAATAGGATGCGCCAACGCGACTATTATCTTTAAAGAATCGCTGAACGTCGGGTAAGAAGTTCTTTAGCTCCTGAAAATCGATAGATTTGCCGGACCGCATCCAAAAAGCCTGTTCAGAAAGTTCTGATGAAATTTCTTGGGTGCTTTTTAGCATATCTTGTAATATCCCTAGCGTTTTGGCGTATAATTCCATGAGTTTAGTGGTAACTGCAATGCGATTATTAAGGTTATCGCTCGTTGCTAAAAGTGCATCTAGAGTCTGTTGAAACAGATCTGTGGAGTTAAAAAAAATTTGTTCTTTGCGGTCGGTAAGCTTTTTTTGAAGGGCGTTTACCGTATCTCGAGTCACATTTAGTTGGTATAGAAGTTCTATAGCCTTGTCGCGTCGCCCTGTAAAGTCGGCAATATCTGCTTTTAATGAAGAGCTTATTGCGCTATATTTTTTTTTCTCCTGCCCAAATACTTCTGCCATGTTTAAACGCATAGATCTGCGCGTAAGCCTGTGCCACGAGCGTACAATATCAACATTAAGCTCTTTTTGAGCTAACTCTTGCTTTGCTTGGTCAATCTGGGCTTCGTAAAGCCTGATTTTACTTTCTACTGCACTGAGGTAAGTTAATTTAGCTCCCGCTATGCAAACATCATGCCAATCGGACGCCTTTTTAAGGCGATCAACGTCGAAGCTCCAGTTTTGAAGTGCCGTCAAATCTACCGCAATGGCTAATGCCTTATCCAGTATGTGCGCTGTTTGAACTCGAAATTCTTCAAGTTGTGGAACCAGCATTCTGGTAGCGGTGTAAAGATTGTCGCGCTGAATAAAAAAGTCTTGTCTGTCTTTTTCAAGATGGGCTTCTGCGTCCTTGACTTGCCAGAGTTCAATTTCGACCCCACGTTTTATGTCGGAATAGAAGGCCTCTTGTGCGTGTAATAATTTTTGGGTATCAATCAACTTTGTTTCTACCAAAGATAATCGTGCTATTCCTTCGTCAATCTTGAGTTGAGCAAGTATCTTTCGATACCGCAATACCCTCAACTCCTCGTCAACAAGTTCTCCCCATTGAACTTTTGAAAAACCTTGAAACTCTTCCGGTACTTTTGCTTCTTGGCGAAAAGCATCGTGCTGAGCCTTTTTTTCGTCATATTCTTTAGATATATCGTCTAATGCCTTCTTGCGTTTACCTTGGTCAGATACTAGCGTGGACTTTGATTTTTCAAGCGACTCAATTTGATTTTTAAGCTCGGAGACCTGTTTGCCGGCCTTTTGTAAATCTTCAAAAGTGGGGAGTGCCTTTTTTCCCAATCTATTTCGAGTTGCTTTTTCTTCTAAAGAACGTGGCTGTTGCAAAATAGCTGAGTGCTCTTCAACTATCGCGCGCATCTGATCCTTTACTTGGAGAATTTCACTTAATGTTTGGTATAGATGGCTAACCACCGCAAGTTTCTTCTGCCAAAAAGACTTGGATTGATTTGTTGCATTTGAAACACGTTGTTTTAGGGCCACTAATTCAGCAGCTACCTGCTCAAATACGGTTATTTCTTCGTTTTTAGCTTTTAGTCCATCGGCTGTTTTTTTTAAGACTGCAAGTCGTCTTTCAAGTTCACTAGTTTCTTCTTTTGGTTGAGACTTTCGATCGTTGGTAAGAAAAGCCTGGAATAGTCCAGCACATAGTGCTTGGGGAATCAAAAATCCTATTAATATTGTGTACAACTTAATGTGATGTATTTGCTTCATAATGCACCTACACTTATTTATTTTAAAAATCCAACCGTTTTAAACGTATGCGCATGGGGATGCTGCGCGACGCATCTTTTTAACCAGCAAATAAGAGATGATTTCCATTGAGAACCCCTCCTAGAATTTATAGTAGTGTCTTCCAAGTGATAAATCAAGCCCAAAGCATCTCTGATAGAAATACTAGATTCTTCGTCTGGATAGAGCCCTAATGTCATGAAAAGTCTTCCCATAAAGACTATCCGATAAAGTTCAATATCATCAAAGTTTGTAAGAGGGTGATGCAATTCTAACAATAGGTTCATTATTGATCGGTCGGCCTGTTCTTCTGCCAAAAAGGCTTCGCTTATTTCAAGTACATGGTGTAAAAATAGTATATCGTCTAAGGCCCATTGAGAGGGGAGAGAGTGGAGCGAGACATCTTCGAAAAAAAACCTTCCAGCGCGTTCTTCAAGAACGTAGCGCAACAGAGCGCCATTTACTATTGAAGGAACTTTGCGTTGTCTGCCAAAATTTATGGTGATCATCCCTCTGAATCGGTCAAAGAGTAGACATGATCTTCGTTCGGGAAGATAGGATCTTAAGACGATTCCATAGCGAGGCTGAATGCAGCCGGTTGAGGAATCGAGACCTTCTGTCATTTCAATTTTCCCCTCTGTTTCGCATTCCTATCGACAAAAAAATGATTCTTATTGTAGACTAGCATGAAATACTGGCGTCTTGAAAGGAAATAGTATGATTTACCCTGATTTGCGCTCTGTGAAGGGCTTGAGCGTTCTTGCTCTCCTGTATTCACTACACTTGTTTTCTGACGTTTCGCAGTCAGACTCCCTATATCTTGAAAGATTGTTAGAGCATGCCTTGGAATGTCGTTCTGATATTCGTGCACAAGACGAAACTATAGAAAAAATTAGACAGCAAGAATGGGTAATTGCTAGCGGTCTGTTTCCTCATGTTGACTTGAAGGGTACCGTTCAGAAAAGCAAGGAAGATGCCTATGCAGAACGGATTTTACAGGCCAATTTCAGTCAGGTGCTTTTTGAGCCCGACGGGGCTATAATGGAGCGAGAAGTTGCGCGATTGAATACAAAAATTGCCACATTCCAAAGGCAGGATTTGCAGAATCGTATCCGACTAGACGTGACTCGCAACTTCTTTAACTATCGTACTCGTTTATATGAAGAAGCTGCCCAAAATGCTCTGGATCAGAGTTCATCTATTGAGTATAAAAGTGCGTTGCGAAAAAAGATCATTGGTCTTTATTCCGACCCTCAGATGCAACAGGCAGAAGCACAATTTAGAAACGCAAAAACAAAAGTATTTTCGCTTGCCAATGATCGAAAAGCTGGGAAAGAGCACGTTATCTCGAGCACTGAAAATAGTCTTGAAAGAGCTTTGGCTATTCCTGATACTCGATTGGTGCTTGATGCCTTATGGAAAGAGATTGAACATCATGATACCGAGACGCTTATTAAGCAGGCTCTTAAATATCGTACTGAATTTGCAATACTAGATGCGCAAATTGAGCAAGCAGAGATTAGGACGGATATTGCGCGTTACTACTATCTACCGTCTATTTCATTTAATGCTACTACCTATGCATATCATTTTGATTCAGGTACTACGGTGCTTGAGGCTGGTTTAGGAGCGGATCTTCTCTATCCCTGGACCGTTGGTCTTTCTGCCCAGTGGAGTTTTGATAGCTTTGGGAGTTTGCATTCTGTACGATCTGCGCGAGCTGAGCGTATGGAAAAGATTTTAACAAGAAAACGGACAGAGTTTGAAGTAAAAGATGCGGTTATAACTTCCCACCTTGCACTTCAAAATGCAGCGGAATCGGTTCGTAGCGGTCTTTCTAGCCTTGAGCAGGCGCGAATTGATTTTTTTAAGAGTGTAAAATCGTTTGAGGTTGGACTGCTTTCCGAGGTTGAATTTAAAAAAGCTAAAACTACATGGGAACGAGCTCAAGCGGAGTTGGAAAATACTCTAAATAGTGCTGTAAATAAACATGAAGAGCTCTTGTTTAACGCGGGGTATCCACCAGGTCCTTCTCAATTGCAACATCTCCCGATTTCCCCTCTTAAAAACCCATCAGATTTTGATACTTCACGATAGGAATGCCAAATGAATATGACTCGTATTGTTGTCCGCCTACTTTTTTTTACATTATTGGCAGGACTTTTTTATATTGTTTACACCCTTTTTATAGCAAAGCCTGAACAGCGGCTTTATACCGTCCAAAAGGTCAGTCGGAGATCTATTCGGCATGTTATAAAAGCATCAGGAGCTATAGAGGCCGAAGAATCCATGAAGATTGGTAGTTTGGTTTCTGGAATTCTTGAGAAAATGTATGTCGAAGAAAATGAGTTTGTAAAAAAAGGGCAGCTTCTTGCAACCATTGATGATGGTAAGCGAGACAATGAAGTTAAAGCTGCTAAGGCGTCTTTGGAGCTTTCTCAGGCAAAATTAAACTATCAGATACCTCACTATAAAAGACAAGCGGCATTGCATGATGCGCACTTTATTTCTGATGACGAATTTGAACAATCCACGCGAGATTATGAAACGGCTAAAAGTGATGTTGCGTTAAATCAGGCAAAATATGATCAGGCGGTTTTAACCTTTAATAATAAGCGCATAATAGCCCCTGTGGATGGTATTGTGGTAGGGAAGCCTAGCAATGAGGGAGAGACAGTTACGCTTTACGCACCTCCAACGGTTATTTATACCATTGCCAGGGATATCCGCAAGATGGAAGGGAAGATTGAGATTGATGAGAGTAATATAAGCCATGTTAAGAAGGGTATGGACGTTAGTATGACGTTTGAAACGTACCTGGGCGATGTGTTTAGCAGCAAGATAACAGACTTGAGTAACAATCCTATTGAAAAGGGTGGAACGGTAAGTTACAACGCTACCGTACCTATTGATAACTCAAAGTTACTCTTTAAACCGGGAATGACGGTAGATGCCGAGATTGTGGTAGCGCAGAGAGAGAATGTTCTTGCGGTCCAAGCGCAACAATTTGCCATTAGTCCAAAGACTATAGAGATGATTGCAGCTATGAAGAAGCTTGGATATAAACCGCTGTCAGATGAGGATAGGAAGGTTTGTTATAAAAAGGGACTGTGCAAGACTATCTGGATAGAGAAGGAAAAGGTTTTTATTGAAAAGCCTGTTAAAGTAGGGGTGAGCGATGGCGCCTTCTTCGAGGTACTAGAAGGGCTTGATGCTAACGACCTTGTGGTTATTGATACTATAGAAGAAAATGCGACCGAAAAATTCTTTAAAAAGATGTTTAAAACAGGATTGCAATGACGACGTTAATTCTTCTTAAAACATCATTGGCTGTTATCTATCGTCATGCTGCGCGTTCTGTATTAACTATTCTTGGCATTATGATTGGTATCGCTTCTATTATTGTTACCTTTTCTATTGGACGGGGTGCTGAGCAGCGTATACGATCGCAGATTATGGCCTTGGGAGAAAACTCTCTTTATATAATTCCGGGAAATGTTATTGAACGGGGGCATGTGCGATCAAACCTTGGTAAAAAACCAAAAGTTACTATGCAAGATCTATATGCTATACAGGAGCAGATAGAGAGTGTTGCTTACATCTCTCCAGGATATGAGGTGATGGAATCCATAACGTATGGTTCTGTGACGGCTCAAGAAAGAATAATGGGAAGTGATATTACCATGTTGCAGATACAGGGGAAGACGGTTGCTCGTGGTGATTTTTTTAATGATTATCACATTCAAGAGCGAGTAAATGTGGTTGTTCTGGGAGATGTTCTTGCGAAAAATCTGTTTAAAGGCGAAGAGCCGCTGGGCAAAACTATTCATATAAAAAAGGTACCCTTTACGGTTCTTGGCGTCTTAGCGCATGAAGACAATTATTGGGGAACTCAAGATCCAAATAAGCAAGGCTTTATGCCCTATACGGTTGCAAAAAAATATTTTAAAAAAAGCACCAAGGGCGATCAGGACGTGGACTTTATAGCTGCAAAGTTGGGTGATGAGAAGTCTAAAGGGGAAGGTCTGCGAAAAATAACTCGCGCCCTGAGGCATACGCACCATATTAAACCGGGCGATGAAGATGACTTTACTATCTTTGACCAACAATCAATAGCAACCTCAGCGGAGACGGCGTCGCAGATAATCCAACTATTTGGGTTAATCGCAGCCTCCATATCTTTATTGGTAGGCGGCATTGGAATTATGAATATTATGTTAGTATCGGTGCAAGAAAGAACGCGCGAAATTGGTGTTCGGCTGGCACTGGGTGCGACTCAAAGCACTATTCAAGCACAGTTTTTAATAGAATCTGTTTCTCTATGTGTGCTTGGAGGGATTATTGGGATTTTGGTGGGGCTAGGGCTCAACTTTTTGCTGGGAGCGCTAACAAATTTACCGGGTGTTGTAGAGATTATGCCCTTATTGGGAGCATTAGTTGTTACCATGCTTATTGGTATCTCTTTTGGGTATTATCCGGCGCGCAAGGCATCACTTCTTGATCCTGTAAAGGCCCTCTATTATGTGTAAAGGAAACTGACATGGAAAACCAAGAGCTATTGCGAACAGAAAGTCTGACAAAAGTATTTCCTATGGGTAGCATTACACATTCTATTTTAAATGGAGTTTCTATAACGGTGCGGAAGGGAGAGTTTTTATCCATTATTGGAAAATCAGGCTCAGGAAAAACGACCCTGATGAATATTCTAGGATGCCTAGATCGTCCAACAACAGGTACTTATTTTTTTGAGGGTAAGGATACGGGGACGCTGAGTCCAGACGCGCTGGCCCATATCCGCAATAGGCATATTGGCTTTATCTTTCAGACCTTCAACTTGCTTGAAGATTTAACAGCGCTTGATAATGTAGCACTTCCTTTGCTTTATGCTGATGCATCAGAAAAAGAAGCACGAGATAGGGCTGCAGAACAGTTGATTGCACTTGATCTTGGGGAGCGGCTTGCCCATTATCCTAACCAATTATCTGGGGGGCAGCGGCAGCGGGTTGCAGTGGCGCGCGCTCTTATAAATCGTCCCTCTCTAATTCTTGCTGATGAGCCTACGGGAAATTTAGACTCAAAAACAGGTGCGCAAGCACTTGAAATCTTTAGACAGCTTAATAGAGACCTTGGGGTGACCTTTGTTATAGTTACCCACGACCGTGAAATTGCTAACAAAACTGATCGTACTATTCAAATTATTGATGGGCGAGTTCAAGACGGCCTTTAGGTCGCCTTGTGTTACTTCTTTGCATTTATCTGTTGAATTGTGACGCGCATTAGTAATAAAATACTATTTGTGATAAGTGAACAAGGTCTAGCATAAGTGGCTTTTAAAAAAATCTGGAGGTTTTTTATGTGGTTTATTAGAATTATATTTTATATTTTAGTTTTATTTTCAGCGCCTGCGATTTATTCAGCACAGAAGAGCTTAAAAAAATCAGATGAGCTTATAATTCCTTTAAGGGCACAATTCCCTAGTGCTTCGGCGAAGTCTTCTGTATCGTTTTTAGATATCCCAACGGATGTTTTACGTATTATTGCTACTTTTTTAGAGGACAAGGAAATCTGTAAGTTTCGGTTGATTTGTACAGATCTTAACAGTCGGTTTTCGCATGCAAATTTTAATCAGCAAGTTCTGCCCTTTCCGACTATACGAGTGACAGATCGTACGTTGGATTTAGGTAAGAGATTTATGCTTTTTAAAAAAATGCTTATACAGCTTCAAAAAGGCCGTATGCCATTGGTTCCTCATAAATTTGATTTTTCTAGTACGAGCATCACGGATAAAAAGCTTACATCACTTTTTTGCATAGCTCCTCACATTAAGAAGCTGAGTATTAATAGTTGTTTTGAATTGAAGTATCCCGACTGGAATTCATTGTATATAGCCTTTGATTCGCGGCCTCATAATCAGGTAAAGCAGCTTAGCCTTCTTAATTGTTCTGCGGTGCTTATAAAAAATATTCCGTGGATTTTTTTTTCTAATTTAAAAGCCTTAAATGTGGGGCAGACTGATATTGGCGATCAGAAACTTAATGAGATAATAAAATGTTGTCCTAATATTACTGCGTTGGGGCTTAAAATGTGTACGGAGCTTAATTTCAAAAAGACACCATGGGAAGCGTTAACCAATCTGAGAGCGATTGATTTTACTGGAGACAGTATTAATGACACTACCTTACGGCCTGTTCCTGCTTTATGTGTAAATCTTAAAGAGCTTAAGATAAATAGTTGTTATGCGGTAGCTCTAAGCCACTTTGTATGGAATTGTAAAGATTTAAGTGTGTTAAAGGCCCTTTCGACCGATATTTCTTGCCATGAACTTGAACGTATTTTGGGGACGTGCAATTACTTAAAGAATGTGAATTTTTCTCAGTGTCCACGGGTAGGGTTTAATATTCTTGCCAAAAAAAATCTTGCATTGATAAAAAGGATTAATGTTGGATCTACGAATATCACGGACGATCAGCTGGAAAATATATTAAAGAATAGCCCTTTTTTATTAAAACTTCATTTATACGGATGTGATCTATTAAAATTCAAAGGTAACCTCTCGTGGTGCAAGGTTCCGTTTCTTACTGATCTTAATGTCGGGGCTACGGCAATTAATGATAAGCAGCTTGAGAAGATTTTTACCCATTGCAAGCGGTTGGTCAAGCTTAAGCTTAATTCGTGCAAAAAAATTTCAACGACCTCTCTTGAGGGCAAAAACTCCCTTGATCTTAAAACCCTTCTATTGGATGATACGTTGGTATTTGATGGCTCTCTTAATAAAATATTTCATAGAGTTCCCGTGCTCGAAGACCTTAGCCTTTGTATTTGTGAGGCCCTTCTTTTTAAATCTATAAAATGGGAGCGTGCATCTTCTATAAAACGACTTAACCTCTGGGGAACGAAAATTAGCGATACAGGGCTTGCAGATATTCTTAATAATCTTCCGCTTCTTGAAGATCTTACGTTGCATGAGTGTACTGGACTAAGGGCTAGTGGGTTGCCATGGAATAAGGTTAAACATCTAAAAACAGTTGCGTTAAATTGTACGGCTATTACAGAAAAAGGATTGAGGGAGATATTAAACAGTTGCCCGGAGTTGAAAAAGGTTTCTGTGTTCTACTGCGAGAAGCTGCATCGGTCATCCAAACTGCTCCACCAGTATCCTCATGTAGATTTTAGATATTGGTAAGGGATGTAGAGAAAATTCTCTAACACATTATTATGGTGTTAAATGATTGAAGTGGACTATACTCAGGGCGAGTGTTGGTAAGTGTGGGTTCTTTTGCAAATAGAGGGCCCGTATAATTTATTTTAGGGAGTACACGGGTATGAAAAATTTTTTTTCTATGGTACGTGTATTGGCATTAGTAGGATGTGTTGGATTAGTGTTTTCTATGAGAGCTATGCAGCTTACATCGGATGACAACAAGCAAAATAATGGAGCAAAAACGGAGAGTCTTTTATCCTGTACGCATGATCTTCAGCCTTACTTTATCTTAGGCGCTTTGATCTTTAGAAATCCGTGTATTGCAAATTATGCGGGTACGATGGTCGGGGAAGCTTCAGAAAACTTTTACTGTCCTTTTTGTGGTTCTGTGCAGTCTGTAAAATTATCATCCCTAATATTAGCGTGTGAACAGTGGTGGGAGAAAAAAATGCTCTCTGAGCGCTTGGAAGCTCTGATGACTCTGCCTTCTGTGGTTTTTCACAAGACTGTAAAAGAGGCTCCAAATCAGGTTACGCAAAAATTTTGCACTTTTTCTACTTCTCTACAAGCCTCATTTTTGAAGCGGTTTTCTTTTGACGAGCGTCTTATCTATTTAAAGGCGCTATGCAAAACTAATTCTGAAGGCTTATGGGAGAAGTTGAAGAATTTAAATAAACAGAATTGCCTGCTGCCCGAGGATAAATTTATTCTTATGCCTGAAAAAGATCGATTTAGCCACTTTGTATGCCTTGATGACATCGCGCAAGCCAAGATTTTGGCGTGCTGTCATACTAAAATTACAGACCTTGGTCTTTTGACGGTCTGTTTAAGGAGACTGTGTAATACGCAGCCGCGGATGATTGTGGCGGATGATCTTCTTTCACAGACGCTTCAAGCGGTTTGGTCTCGATTTTCTGTGAATGATATCAAGCCTCTGTTTTTTTCAGCACTTAAAACTGCACATCCTCAAAATCGTCAAAACTATATCTTGCGATTTTGGGACCTTTTAGAGGAATCTGACCGTATTTTGTGTGTGTCAAAATTTATTGCAGATGATAGTAATAAGCTGGTTAATAAAAAGTGTCTGCTCTCCTCTTTAAAAGAAAAGCTTCCCGAGAAATTTTACACCCTGTGTTCCAAGGAGGTAGAAGGTGACTAGTAGCTTGGCTGAATTTAATTGATGTTTATTAATCTGTGATAGATTAATTTTAAACAAAAAATTGGCGGGCTGTGTCTATGTTTTGGGGTACGTTTTTGTGAGGAGTTGAGGATGAAGAAGATGGTGTTCAAATATCTTTTTTTGGTGATGGCAACAGGTCTAGGATTTCATGCTTTTGGTATGAACAAACCTGAACAGCAGCTGGCTGCTTCTGAACTTATTCAGCAGTGGGATGAACTTGAAAGTAACAAGCGCCTTTCACGTTTTGAAAAACTGCTTGGGGATAAAGAGGGTGCTTGGTCGTCAAAGGAGGATCTTTTGGTGCGACTGTGGGCGCAATTGCCTGTTGAAAAACGTTTGGGATACTTGAAAACATTGTTTCACAAAGGGACGATTAAAGAACAGGGTGCGCTTCTTGTTAAAATGTGGGAGTTCATCCCGGATGAGGAGCGGTCTTCTTACTTTTTTCAGGCATGTGGGTTTGCAGAGGAAAAGAGTACTACAGACAGGTTTTATCAGAGAGAGGAGTTATTTACGAAACTTATTGATAAGTTTTCTCCCTATCTGCGCGCTCTTTTTTTTAATATGATTGTGGGCTCTGAAGATTCTTATGTTCGTAGGGTAAGGTTTTTTGAGCAATTTGGCGCTAAGCTGGATCCGCAAGTTTTTGCGGACAGTTTTGTCGAGTTTTTCGAAAAAGCAACCTATTATAATTACTATGGTGAGTTGGACAAGAGCGTTAGTACTGCTGAAAATTTACTAGAATGTTTTGGGGATAAGATTAGTGGTGCGCATAAAATTGCCTGCATCGAAAAACTTGGGAGCTACTACAATGTAGCGCGTTTTTGGGAAACGATAGCATTGAGCGATCGGCTACCTCTATTGAAAAAAATGTGGAAGATATTGAATGGGTTTGAAGGCGGTATAAATGATAAAGTTTTTGGTATGGAAAGTGTGATGGAAAAGCTTGATGGAAAGCAGGCAGAAGAGTTTTTCTCCTATGCCATTGATACTATTCCAGAGCACGCCTCCTTAAAGCTTTTATTTATTTTGTGGAAGAAGCTTTCCAAGGAACAGCAGTTTTGTTGTCTAAAAAAGGCCTGGCAGAGCGGTACAACTAAGGTCAAGCGGGTTCTCCTTTACAATTGCATTATTAATCAGCATGCCCGTTGCCCTTTGGCTCCTGAATACCATAGTAAATTTATGACTTTTGTTTTGGATAATGCAGGTCTATTACTGCATAAGGCTACGATTTTAAGTGCATTCCACAAGAGCTTCACCAAAGAAGAGTGTGTTTCTTTTGGTAGCTCGTTGCTTGATTTAGGTATGAAGCCGCTTAGCCAGTTCGAATCACAGACAATCTCATCCGAACTTTGCAAGGGGGTGTGTGAGGGACTTTTGAAGGCAGTGGCAGACAGAAAGCTGAAGGGGAGTTTTCACGACACTAGCCATATCCTACTCTTTTTTACAGGAGATACTCGATTACACTATTTTAAAAAGATGTTTGATTCGTGTAAACCGAAATACAAGCGTGCAGTTCTAGATATAACTTTTAAAGATGTGCCGGAGAATGCGGATGTGCGTTCTCACTACCTCGAGCGTATCAAGAAGGAATGCCCTTTTGTTGCGTAAGCCATTTATTGACAGTGTATTAACTTGTAAATAAGCTGTAGGCGGCATTATCTGACTTATGTATTAAAGGGATTAGAGTTATGACCGTTGGTTTTTTTAGAGTGGTATGTGCGGTTTTACCCGGCCTTTTTATGGTACTTAATGCACGGGATGTGTTTTACGCAGACCTGAGTGAATTACGGCCAACCCAAATTCGTTATTCATCTGAAAATGTTAAGGATAAGGTAAAAAAGGCGATAAAACAGGGCGCGACGGTTAAGAATTTTTTGTATTTTAAATACAACAATGGAACGAGTATTTTTGATGTTAACGATGCCGTTCCCGTTATAAAAACCCCTGAGGGTCTTTTTTTATGTGATGGGCACCATTCGGTTTTGGCTTCCAAAGAAGTTGGTGCGACAACAATGCCTGTTTTTATAGCGGATAAGTATAACTTTAATGTGAAAAATAATCCGATATTTTGGACATGGGCGAGCCAGAAGAACTATGCGTATTTAAGAGATCTAGACGGAAAGAATAAATACCCTGCCGACTTTGAGAGCCTTACGGATGATCCTGTGCGCTATTTCGTTGCATTGGCTGCGCGAAAATTTGAGAAAAGTGCACAATTTTCTGATTCTACGGGAGCGGATTATCCTTTGTGGGTGAAGATAGGGAAAGATGTTCCTTTTGTGGAGTTTAGAGTTGCGGATTTGTTGTACGAGGCGGGTTTTAAATTTGTTTATGGCGATGAGCAAGATAAGAAATTGTTTGAGCAAAAAATTGAGATGGCGCGTGGTATGCTTGAGCAACGGCTTTCTCTTTTAACCAAGGTTCATCCTCTTAAAAAGCTTAAGTTTCTTCCTAAAAAAGAATTTTACAAAGAGTCTTCTGCGATTAAGGAGTGGCTTAAAAATACGAGTAACGGTGTTTTTGCCTAGATGGGTGAGTCAGATCATTTAAATGGAGTTAAAAAGAGTGCTAATACGATTGTATTGGCACTCTTTTTAACTTTTAACTAATTTTCTTCAAAATCTGGGTATTGCAGTCCGAGTCGACCATAGGTTAAGTCAAAGAGCTTTTTCATAGCGAAGAAGTGTTTTTTGCCTCAAGAATTTGTGGGGCCGGGTTTTTGCTTGCATTGACAACCTGGTAGCTGTTCCATCCTAGGCGAACAAGGGATAGGCAGGTAAAAGCAGTAGCAAGTGGCTTTGATGCAGCGGCGCCTACAAACAGAATTGCGGGAAGATCAAAGAGAAACCAATTGCAGGCGTATAGGCGTAGTTGGGCTAGAAGGAGAAGGTCTGGGAGGGGAAGCTTTGTTCCTTGTGGTATGGAGACCAGGGTGTTGATATTGCTCAGAGAGGTCTTTAGAGGTCCCCAAAAAGAGGTGTCATTCCTAAGGTAGAATGACCCATAACTAGTAATAGCTCTTAGATCGGGGGAGAGGGTTTTTATGATTGCAGACGCCACATAGAGAAAACAGGGGCTTAAGGCTGCGCATCCTAGTCCAACCAGCAGATTTCGGCCTAAGGAGGAGTGAGTTGAGATTTGGGTGAGGGTAAGTGGCATTGTGGAAACGTCATTAAATCCAACGGTGCTTGGAACGTGCATAAAGTGCGAGAGATTGTTGCTTGATGTTGTTAGCGTAGTGGCTGCCGTTGGGGTTGCTAGAAATGTAACAAGGGTGATGATCCATGCGTGGTATAGTAGGTGGCTGAAATTTGATTTTAATAGATTCATAAATTTTCCTTTGGGTTATCCATTTATTCTTTAAAGTTAGGGTGTAGAAGTCCAAATCAGGGCTGTTGCGGATAAAAAAATTAGGATGTGGTGATTGTTCTATAATAATCTTCAAATTATCGTTTGACACAGGCTGAAACATATTGTACGTTTATATGGATCTTAAAATTGCAATATAGAAACTATTAGTACAATTAGAAACTATTAAACAGAGCGTTGTCGTTAGACAAATTTAAAAAACAGCTTTATTAGCTCATAAGGGAAGCTCAAAGCCTGCGAACTCAGCATCAAACGGTTATCCTGCGAGTTGGCGTTTCTTGCTGAAAATAAAAAAAACTATTCAAAACTCGGTAAATTCAATTGTTTAAGAATTTAGTAATAACTAAGAAAATAGAAGTTATAAAAAAACATAGGATAAAAATAATGAAATATATTAAATCTATTATCTCTATAGTTGTCTTGCTTTTCTTGTGCATATTTCGAACTCAGGCAGGCCCATTGCATAATTTGGTGCAAACCGGAAGTGTTGAAAAAGTTTGTAAATTGCTAACACCTATCCCTTTTTTTTCTTATTTCAGTCCACCCCCTGATATCAACGAAGAAGATGAATTAGGAAGGACAGCTCTTCAAATTGTTTGTAAAGCTGAAGGTGACAGGGCTGAAATGGCTCAGTTGCTTCTTGATAAAGGAGCAGATTGTAAAAAAGCGCTTCATTTTGCTTGTGAAAAAGGCAACATCGAAATAATAAAGCTTCTTCTTTATAAAGGCGAAGATATTAACTTTACTACTAAAAGTGGAGAAACGCCTTTTCATTGCGCCTGCAAAAACAACAATCTTGACGTCATAAATTTACTCCTTAAAAAAGGTGCAAATTTAAATCTTAAAACTGGTCCTGAGAATTGTGATTTGACAGCTCTTCATTTTGCTTGCAATAGCAACAGCATTAAAGTTATCGAGTTTTTAATAAATAAAAAAGTTGATCCTGATCCTAAAAGCAAAGGTAATTATACACCTCTTCACTATGCATGTGATAACAACAATTTTGAGATTGTAAAACTTCTTATAGAAAAGGGTGCAAAGCCTAACACTAGATCTAATGATCGTTATCTTACCCCGTTGCATTATGCCTTAAAAAACAATCGTCCTGGTGCCATAAAAAATAGCAGCCCTGAGGTTTTAAAAAGTGATAGCCTTAAAATTATACAATTGCTTATTGAAAAAGGCGTAGATCTCAACCTCAAATGCGAGGGTGGACGTACCGTTCTTCATACCGCATGCAAAGAGAATGGTCCTGAAATTGTAGCGCTTTTTCTTCAGCATAAAGCTGATCCAAATATTCAAAGTGCAAATGGTCAAACAGCCCTTGATATTATTCGTTCCACGTGGACAATTGAGCAAATTATTGAGTTATTTGAGTTGCTTGTTCCATTCAAAGCAAGAAATAAAGAAAGCATTCAAGATAAATTCTTTCAATTTGTTCTTAAATCATTGGCAACAGAATTTAAGAATGGGTCCATTCTCCCCACGCTTTCTCCGGAAAACTCTCTATTTGATTCACAAGATGTTGAAAACCATACTGTAATAATAAAAACAGTCGAAAGTTTTCTAAAGGCTTTCTTTGGTTCCAGACAACCAGATTATGTGATGCCAAAAAATATGCTTTCAGAAAGAGAGCTTACGATTTGCCAAACTCTTTGCACTAAAACCCCATTCCAGTTAGCGGTTAAACACCTCTATAACTTGGCTCCTTATCAGCTTAACGCTTTTTACAGACGCCTTAAATTTGCCCAAGCAGCCTATGGGCAATACGTCAATGCAACAAACAATGCAATGAAAGTACCAAACGATCAACAACAACTAGTTTCTTACAAGCGCTTTCAGGATATTAACGTCTGGTTTAAGAAGGATGAGCGGCTATTTAACCTGTTTGTACGATCGTGCAAAAAAAAGCCTTCTGTTGCCCTGTTAAACTCGTTCTTAAAGAATGGCAGGCAATCATTGTCTGATCCTGATAAGGAGCTTAAAAGCGCCCTATTTAAGGCTCTTTTATCAAGGGTGGGGAATATTGTAAAAGCTGATGAAAAGCAAAATTTTAGACTTCGCGATTTTGTACAAAAACTAAATTTAAATAACGAGAAATAGGAACAGGATTGGTTTTTCCAGGCGAATTAAGTTCATATGACTTTATGTATTATTAGTAAAGATAAAATAGCAAAAAACAGCCTTATTTATAAAAACCAAAGGAACTATAATAATGAGAATTCTAAAGTCCATTTTTTTCCCAATCGCATTATTTTCAATAATCTGTACCTATAACGCCCAAGCAGGAAAATTACATAGGCTTGTAGCCACGAAAAATATAGAGGGAATAACTAAGTTGCTTGAACCTTCTGTTTTTGCTCAAATATCCTCTTTCTTGTCTTCTTCTGTACCGATTAACATTGATGGGAGGAATAGATTAGGGCGCACAGCCCTCCATGTGGCTTGCGAATACAACAGTATGAAGCTGACTCAAGTCCTTGTGTCAAGTTGTGCTAAATTTGACCTTGAAAACAATCTTTTTGAGACAGTCCCCTTTTTAGGCTTTATTGATTCTAATGCTTCGAGTATTGCCTACCTTCTTATTACAAATGGTGCAAGTCTCAATGTTCAAGATAATATTGGCTTTACACCTCTCCATTTGGCCTGTAAAAATAATTTTGCGATGGTAGATCTTCTTGTTCGAATGGGTGCAAACCTTAATATTCAAGATAACACCGGTCTGACGCCCCTAAATTTGGCCTGTAAAGATGGTAACATGCCGGCGATCAGGCTTCTTACTAAAGGTGGTGCAAGTCTTGATATTCAAGATAATTCTGGGTTAGCACCTCTGCATTGGTCCAGTAAGTTGGGCAATGCGCTTGTTGTTCAGCATCTCATTGTAAGCCATGCAAATCTTAATATTCAAGACAATGTTGGGTTTACGCCTCTCCATGAGGCGTGCAGAAATAACAATGGGCCAGTCGTTCAGATTCTCGTTGCAAGCCGTGCAAATCTTAATATTCAAGACAACGTCGGCCGTATAGCTCTACACTTAGCATGTGAAAACGACAAAATACAATTCGCACAACTCCTCATTGACTGGGGTGCAAATCCCAATACTCAAGACAATAATGGTTTGACACCCCTCCACGTGGCTTGCGGAAAAAATTGGCTGCAATTGGTTCAGCTTCTTGTTAATAAGGGCGCTAATTTAAACCTTAAAGACAACGATGGATTGACTCCTCTTCAGGAGGTCTGTAAAAATAATAAGATACAGATGGCCCAGCTGCTCATAAACCTAGGAGCTGACCTTAATGTCGAAGACAATGATGGCTTTACACTTCTTCACTTAGCCTGCAAAGAGGGAAATCTTGATCGTGTTAAGCTTCTTATTGACGGAGGTGCAGATCTCAATGTTCAAAGCAATGCTGGTTTTACAGCGCTGCATTGGGCGTGTATGACCGACAATGCGAAATTGGTTAAACTCCTTGTAGGGTATGGCGCAAATCTTAACCTCAAAGACAATCTTGGTTGTACTCCTCTGCACTTGGTCTGCATGCACGAGAAAAAGAAAATTGCCCCACTCCTTATTATGAGCGGTGCAACTCTTAACCTTAAAGATAACGATGGTTTAACTCCTCTTCAGGAGGCTTGTAAAAATAATAAGATGCAGATGGCCCAACTGCTTATAAACCTAGGAGCTGACCTTAATGTCGAAGACAATGATGGCTTTACACTTCTTCACTTAGCTTGCAAAGAGGGGAATCTTGATCGTGTTAAGTTTTTTATTGATGGTGGTGCAGATCTTAACCGTAAAGACAAATATGGCAACGCTCCTCTCTATTATGCGTTTGTTAACAATAATATTGAGATCTTAGAACTTTTTATTGCACATAAGGCTAACCTTGATGATCCAAGTATTCTTCTTTTAGCTTGTTTTTTAAATAATCCAATTGTAGCTAAGCTTCTTATTGAGGGTGGTGCGAAGCTAGATGTAAAGGGTTATGTTGGCCTTACCCCACTTCATTATACTTGCATACATAATAATATTGATGTCGCAAAACTTTTGATTGAAAAAGGCGCGGACCTTAATCCGACTAATACGGTTGGTTATACTCCGCTCCATTATGCCAGCGAAAATAACTGTGTTGAAATTGCAAAACTTTTGGTTGAAAAGGGTGCGTGTCTTGGTTTAACGAATAAAGTTGATTATACTCCCCTGCATTACGCTTGCGAAAAAAATAATAGTGAAATTGTAAAGCTTCTAGTTATACATCAGGCCGACCTTAACCTTAAAACTAAAGATGGTCTTACACCGCTCCATTTGGCTTGCAAAAAAGATAACTTGCAAAATATTAAGTTCCTTATTAGATGGGGAGCTAGTGCTGATTTAAAAAGTGGTGATGGATATACTCCACTTGAGCTAGTATGTGAAAACAAAAATCTTGAAATTACAAAGTTTCTGATCGAAAATGGCGCAGAGATTTGGAGTAGTTTTATCCATATTTATTGGGATATAGAGCAGATAACTAAATTGTTTGAGGCCCTTGTTCCGTTTAAAACAAGAAACAAAGATAGTGCTCAAGATAAGTTTTTACGCTCTGTCCTTGAAGTAATGGCTACGGAGTTTAAGAATAGTTGTGGGAATTGTCCTATGGTTCCCGAAGGCAACCCCTTGTTTAATTCAAAGGATGTCGAAGATCCTGCCGCAATAATAAAAGCAATCGAATATTTTATTTGGGCATTTTTCTCTCGAAAAGCACCAGACTGGATCATGCCTTGGAATTGGCATTCAGTTGAAGAGGATCGAGTGTGTAGATCTGTTTGTACTACAACACCGTTCCCACTGTTGGTTAAGCGGTTTTTTAATTTGACTAGCTCCCAGTTTGACACTCTTTGTAAGCGTCTCAAATTTGCTCAAGCAGGCTATGGGCAATATTTTGACATAAAAAAAATGGGTAGCATAATCAACAGTCAACATCAACTTGCTCCTTACAGGCATTTCCAGGATATTAACATTTGGTTTGAGAAGGATAAAAAATTATTTGATTCGTTTGTGCGGTCGTGCAAAATAAAACCTTCGGTAGCTCTTTTGGACTTATTTTTAAAAAATTACCAAGAGTCGGCGATAAAGGATGATCTATTTGAGGAATTGCTGTCAACGGTGCAGGGCTATCTAAAGATGGAGGATGCGCTAATCCCAGAATTCCAAGATTTCATAAACACATTGCCTGAACCATCTATTAATAAATTAGGATTCGAGGCTGGGGATCAGGAAAATAAATCTAATTTAAAATTAGACGAATCCAGGGTGAAAAGGATGGAAAGCAATTCTTCAGAATTACCTGAATTGGGGGTTAATAAAACCAATGTGGATGTTCCTGCAGAGGAGCCGCAGGAGGTAAATTTTCTAGTGAAACAACCTAAGGATGGTGATCTGTTAACATTACAAGAGCCTCTAACTAGCGAAGTTCAAGTAAAGTCTGCGGAAGAAGATGCCGGAAAGCTGCTTGATTTTTTAATCCAGCAGCAGGAGGAAGGTGAATCACCAACCGTAATTTCGAACGAACCTGAGAGCATTTCTCTTCATAGTGTTTGTCAAGGTGGTGGAACGGTTAAAACAATAAAAGAACTTATTGGAAAGGGCGCTAAAGTTGACCTCAAAGACAGCCTTGGTTATACACCTCTTCACTACGCAGCTTTTAGTCACAGGTGTGAGTTTGAAAGAGTTTTGGTTGAAATGGGTGCCGATGTTAACCTCAAAGATCCAAATGGTCGTACGGCCCTAGACCTTGACCCAGAAATTAGCAAGTTCTTTATGCAAAAAAAAGACCCATTTAGCGCATTTGAGCAGCCACAAAAAAGATATTATGTTGATGATGTCATAATGTGCAAGTCCTGTATCAAGGATTCTCTGATGAAAATAGGGGCTATGCATAAAGAGTTGAAATATATCAGTGCACAGTCTAGTGGACTGTTGGCGGGCGAGCTAAGTAGAAGATTTTGCCAAATGAAAAATGATGTCCATGCAGTTTGGGGAAAAATAGCGATAGCTAGCAGTGTAATATGCAAAAGGCAAAAGAAAGTTTATGATAAAATGGACTTTCTTTTGCAGAAATTGTCAAACGGTATGAATAGTTGCAAGGGCGAAACATCCCTAGAGGACAAGCTAAAACTATTGCAAAAAAGAAGTTCAATGCTTAATAATTTTGCGCAAAGCCAATTGCTGTCTTTAAAGCAAGCATGCTTCATTATAAAAAATGACATATATGACCGACGTTTGGTATGGAATAAATAAACGGAAATTTAACAAAAAGCTATAGGGCGTACGATATTGCTATCTAGGTAGATTTCACGCCCTATAGCTTTGCGGAAATTCGTTTGATGAAGCAAGAGAAGTTGAACGATAAATTTTTCAAACGAACTCCATCTGGCATCCATATTTTTGAAAACTCGAATAAGTTGGGATGGAAGATGTATGCTGGATGATTTGTAAAATTTTAATTTTTAGATGCGAGGGCTTTGGTCGTTTAGGGTGTTATTATCTAAAAGCCCAGACTGTTGACACCGTTGCATTAAATGACGCAAGCTTTAATCGCGTACATGACACGGGAGTATGGGGAGTTTTCTAAAGGAGCAGGGTATGGTTGTGAAGGAACGTCTTTACAGTGACCGGGATATGCTGAAGTTTGGGTTTTCCACGGCTATTGACTCATTTGGGTCGTGGGTCGTTGTAAGCCTTGTAAAATTAGTTGTATTTATAGTTCAATGGGTTTCACTTATGTTGCCTATCGGCTTTGCAGGGCGCGTCTTTTTGGGTACGGTTCCAGAGACCTGGGCCTTTGCCTATCCAGAGGCAATGGTTGCGCATTATGCTACGTATAAAATTGTTTTTTTGGGTATTGTGTTTTTGCTGTTTTTTGAATTGCTTGGTGGCATTATTAGAATGGGAGTTACTCGTATAGCCCTTGGTCAGTATGATGGGCAGAGGAGTGGGGCGGACCTTCTGCTCTCTCAAGTGCGATTGGCCTTCCGTCATCTTATTGCAACGGTATTATATGTTCTGATTGTTTTTTCCGGTCTTGTGTTTTTTATAGTCCCTGGAGTCTTTTTTGCTATTCGTCTCTGGTTCTATCGTCAAATTTTGATTGATAAGCAGTGTTGTCCTCTTAATGCGCTTAAGGAGAGTGCTCGTTTGACCTGCGGAAAGGCGATGGCTTTATTTATGTCCTTGTTGTTGATACTCATTATTAATATTCCTTTTTTACAGGGCCTATTTCTTTTTGCCGTGTTAAATACGCACCCCGTGCATGGATTTTTTATTATGGTTCTGCTTCTTGCGGGGCTATTGACAATACCGGTGGCGACCCTTGCGAATGTATTTATGTATCGGAAGCTGCTTGGTGCATCAAATTGTACGCAAAAGAGTTGAGGGAGGCTATTGTTAGCTTTGTAAAAATTCTTTCTAATCATTTCTTGAGTTTCATAGGTTTGATTTTGTAGAGTGGTTCCTGGGGAAAGCAAGAGCGTGTAGTGGGGAAGGGATGGTTTGCAGAGGGTTAGGAGAGGGGTGTGATGGGGAAGTTTTGGGTAACCGTGATGGCGGTGGCCCTGACGGGATGCATAGGGGTATGCGATGCTCGTCAGAAGGCCCTAGTGATAGGGGCGTCATCCGGTATAGGTCGACAAGTCGCGCAGCTATTGGCACGTGACTATGATGTAGGCCTGGTTTCTAGGCGCCTTGCGGTGCTTGAAGCTGTTCAGGATGAGATTAAATCTGCAATTCCCGATAGCAAGACGTGGGTTCGGAGCATAGATGTTTCGGCCGACAATGCTATGGAGGAGCTGTCGAATTTTATAGGGGAAATGGGTGGTCTTAGTTTAATAGTGATTAGTGTTACCTCGTACCCAGATACCCAGGGAAAGCCGTGTTTAGCTACGGATAGAGCTACATTGAACGTGGAGCTTCTTGGGTTTTGGAAGATGGCCTATGTGGCCATGGAAGTTTTTAAAAAGCAGGGCTTTGGTCATTTAGTTGGTATTTCGTCAGTTGATGCATTGCGTGGTAATCCTGCATGTCCTATTTACAGTGCGGCAAAGGCATTTGTGAGTAGGTACCTTGAAGGGGTTAGAAATTCTCTTCGTATGCAGAGCTATAAAAATATTTTTGTTACGGATGTTTTGCCGGGATATGTGCAGACCGAAGGGTTTGATGCGTGCAATATGCCAGGGGCGTATTGGATTGCGTCGGCGCATGACGCGGCCGTGCAGATTTGCGATGCCATAAAAGGGCATGAAAAGCGGGTCTTTATTACGCGGCGCTGGTGGATAATTGGGTGGTTAATGAACCATCTGCCCGATTGGCTTTTTTACGATGTTATTGGGGGCTTGTAGAAAAGTACCGTTGAGGTTTTGAGAGTTGAACCATACTAAACTAGAGGGCCATTGCAGGAGTTTTGTCTTCTGCAATGGCCCTCTAGTTTTTAAACTAATCGCGTTTTTTTTGGTTTAAACGGTCTGCGGAATGAATGGTGTTGATCGCGTAGAGCTGGACCGTCTTGATACGAGGTTATACAGCCTGCTTATCTGTGGCGCGATTTTGCGAGCAGCAGAGCGGCCGATCTGTTCAATTTTAGCATTTGAAAGGTATGTTGCCACGCCTGCATCATAAGCAACGGTTAGAGAAGGGTTGCGCGAGGTTACCAATTGACAATTCATGATGGGAAATGTTATTAATATTCCCATACTAGCTGCAAATCTTACCCAACGGTTTCGTGAAATTAGTCTGTCTGCAAGTACGCCGCAGATAGAACCGGCTAAAAGGTTGTATGTGTAAGGGCGAAGCAGGTTTTTGTAGGAATAGTTGGTGAATTGGGTTAGAGGTTTATGTATAAGCCTGCGGTATTTGCAACCTAGACAGAAGGGGGCGGCTCTAAGTCTTGCTGTGAGGTTAACAACATTGTTGCAATGAGAACAGGCGTTATCGCCTCTTTTTTCTATGTTAGTTAGACAGTCAACACATACACAGTGCTTGTCTTTATCAAGAAGTGCTTCGGGGTGCAAAGCAATCCCTCTTCTAAATAGACCAAGCGGTTTTAGGCATATGAGACAGGCATTAGGATTGGTTCCTGCATCTTCTTTTACGTTGACAAGAACCGGGTTTTGGTAGAGCTGTTCGCGATTTTCGATCGGTTTTTTGCAGCTTGGACATTCTTCCAAAGAGTAGCTGCCATGATTATTTTGGTGCATAAGGCATGCGCCGCATATGTAGTGTTTGGATGCTTCGTTGTCAGCTGTGGGATGCACGGCGATTTTCATGTTGGTATCATTGTTGAATGTACTTGCACATACAATGCAACAATCCTCATCATCTTCAGCGAATGCAACGTGTGGCAGTAGGCAAAGAGTTGCCAAGACCGACGCAACCAAAAAATAGGTAGAACAGATCGCTTTCTTTTTCCATATTCTAATTATAGACATAGTATATCCTCCACTTGTCATTAAAGTAAATTATTGAGTATAAAAAATACTTAGTCAGTGTCTATTAAAAGCAAACTTTAGTCAAGGTTTTGTCTATGTTTTAGAGCTGTAAAATGCTTTGCTTATACGAGCTGTTGGGGTTTTTACCTATTTTTTATTGATATGAAACTGCTTAGTCTCTGTGTCTTCATGAAAGAATAGGTGTTGGGCCTTGTATTTTAATTTATCTGACTTTGTTTTTGAGTGGGTGAGTAAGAGAGCTATAGTCCCTTTGTGTAGACCCAATGCGAGCCGGTCGTCTAATAGACTGCCTTCCTTTATTTTTTCGCTAATCTCTTTGAATAGGTTTTTTGACTTGTCGCTTGAAGTTCTGATAAGGCAGGGAAGAAGTGCGATTAGGGTCGTGTCATTTTGAAGCCATAGTCCAATTGTGTTTTTAAGACTCTTCTCTTCGCATTCCCCTAGGTAGTCCCGTTCTATTTTTTCACATTTTTTAAGCAGGTCGGGGTTCTTCCTAAGGGATTCAACCGCAGTTTTGTGGAATATTTCATGAGTGGACAGGGCGCTAAAATCAATATTTTCAGGTTTTAGATCTAGGGGGTTTTCTGGTTTTTTGTATGCAATTACAACTCCTTTTAAAAAATCTCCTGCAGAGGATGTAAGGTGGGATTCTGTAAGAATAATGTCGTTTAACTTGAAGAAGGTGGGGGTTTTGGTTTGTTCAAAAAAGTTATTTACCTCATCAATGGCTTGCTGTGGGGAATTGTGTGCGTTAAGAGGAGCGAGAACTTTTTCGCATTTTTCCTTTTTCGCCTTATTTAGAGTTTTAGCTGTTTTATTGCAGGGTGTATTGGTCGTGGTTGTGGGGGTATCAGTAGTTGAGAATTCTTCTTCGACAGGAGCAATCTCTTTAGCAATCTCTTTTTTTTGACATTTTGGCTCTTCGGAAAATAGTTTTGTTAGTGCTTTTTCGTTCTGTTTTTTCCAGAGCTTTTTCTGATTTTTGAGATTTTTTTTCTGTTCTAGTTCTTTTGCTTTCTTATTCTGATTTTCAAGGAGATTGTTTTGTGTAGATTTAAGCTGTTCGATAGTTTTCTCAAGTAAAGGATGGAGCAGATAGACACTGTTTATTTTTTTAAAGAGCTTTATGTTTTCTATGGTGTCTTTTTCCATGCAAGAATCATGAATTTGACCACAATCTATTTTTTTTTCTAAGCCGTTATCAATGAAAGTTCCCCAGAATAAAAACATAAATCCGGGGGTTTGAAGTAGGTCGCCTAATGTTTTATTACGCAATTCTTTTGATGGAGCATTGGGGTTTAAAAACGGGTCGCCGTCCTTTTGAAGGCAATAAGCATTCTGGTATTTTTGTAAAAAACGAGTTTCTTTGATGATGGTTAGTAAATTTTGTAGTGAGTTCAAGCTTTGAGTAATGGTTTTTAATTCAGAAACCGTGGTTGAGCTGCAGAGCAATAGCGCGTCCAATACTCCTAAGGCTTGTAGGTTTTCGCCATTTGGGCTGGGTACTAAGGATGTGAGTAATTTCTTGTAGAGTTCAAAAAGTGGTCGTGCTTTTTCTATAAATAACCCGAGGGATGATTCAAACGTGGAGCAGGTCTTGTGCAGTATTTTGAGGGTTGCTCTTGATTTTAACAAATCAGAGGTGATTTTTGTTTTGATTTTGTCAGGTAGTTCAAAGGTCTCTGAAACTTTTATTAATTTATCCAGTAGGTTCATTGTGTCTGTGTTTTTGCCCGAATTGTTTTTATTTTCGAAATTATTTAAGGAGAAAAAATAGAATTTATTGGATGAAGCTTGTTCAAGCTGTATTTCAAACTCTAGAGGGAGGGTGAAGTCGTAATCGGTTTTTACTTTCATGAAATTTTTGCAAAGGCGATGGAAGAATTTTTTAGTAAAATCCAGGCGAAGTTCCATATAGCAGTTCACAAGTTGTAGGTTGTAATTAGGCGATTCCTGGGCGGTTAAGCGGTCTATATCCGAAAGTAGATCAGTGTTTTTGGAGGATAGTTTATCTCGTAGAGTGTTGATTTTGTTTCGCAATTCAAGCATGACATTGTCGAATTCTGCTACATCTATATCGTATTTTTTTGCAGCAGACTCAGCTAGTACAGCTAATACATATTTTAGTCGTGTCGCAAGAATTTGAGCAAGGTCTGTTTTTTCATTCGGTTCCAGAGTTTTGAGTTTTAGTTTCTTAAACGTAAGCGGGGTTGAGCATTCTGTTTTTTGGTCTTCGCAGCTATAGGTAGTATGAGGGCATGCGACCGCGAGCATGAAGCTTGTTGTCAGTAAAAAAGATAAGATTTTTTTCATAGAAATTATTCCTTTAAATTTTGGTTAATATCGCTAATTAATTGTATAGTTTTAATTATATATATTTTAAGTAAAATATCAAATACTGTTTTTTAGTGCAAATAGATCGGAAGTTTGGTTGGTGTGTTGGGAAACGGCCTGCTTCTTCATCTCCTTCACTTGCGATAGTATTATCTTTGTAGTTTTACTAAATTTTTGGTGGAAGACGGTCCGTTACTTTTGCGCCTTGAGTTAACAAAATGTACGTGCATTTTTATACAGTGCTGTGGTGAGGTTAGTGGAGGTGAATGGAGGTGAATGCACCTGGGGTTGAAAAAAAGTGGTGTTTTGCTACACTTTCTTTTAATGTGAACCGTTTTTATTTAAAAATGAGTTTCTCTTGAAAACATTTCCTGGTGGAGGATTTTTCCAATGATTCGAAACAAATTAATGGTTTTGATGGCTGGCGTCGTGTTGCTATTTTGTCAGGCATCGCCTGTAGGTAATCCTTTAAGATTGCTTACGGATGGAGGGGCGCGTTCGCTAGGTTATAGAGTGGTGGATGGAGTTGCTGCAGTTCCTACTACCGCATACTATTTGTCGAGCTGGTGGACGCATATAGGCTCTCGTGCGGCTATTCGTGCAGGCTGTTATGCGCTTAGAGGTGTAATATTCCCTGTTTTAAAGCATTGCAACTTGTTTAATAGCTCAATTTCCGCTTCCAACCAGCACTTCCTGGCGGGATTTATGAGCGCAATTTCATTAATAGGGGATGTAGAGGTTTTTTATTCTGTGCGCAAAACTGCTTCGAGACCGCTTTTTTGGTCGTTGGTTGCATCGGGGTTATGGCATGCATCTACGGCTGTAGGCCATGGAGTTGTGGGGATGCAGCTTAGGGCGAAGGCGGAGCGGCAGAATCAGTTGCGTTTACTTTATAATGATGCGAATAATATTATTAGGTCGACATTGGGTTCTTCAGGCCTTGAGCACTGCAAATCAGATGTTCAGTTTTACATAAGTTTGATACAGCGGACTGTACTTCTGTACTCTAAATGGCTTCTTGAGCATGAGGTTTATCTTAAGGAAGGGAATAAAAAGGCCAAAGAGGACAAGGAACAGGATCCTGAGGAGTTTGAGAAGTACGTAAAAGAGTTGAAAGAAAAAATTATTCCTCGAGACGAGAAAGGTTTGAAGCGGGCCGAGAACCAATTACAGGCGGCGATCAATGTTCTAGGTGGATTGACGCTTAACCAGTGGTGTCAATCTATAACAGATGCAGAACAGACGTATGATTTTGAAAAGAAAGCGGTTGAACAGTTGCAATCTCAACTTCTGCATGACATTGATACAGTGATTCCAAATGGTGACTTGTCATCGTTACCGCCCCTTCAGTTGCGTATTCAGGCTGCTAAAAATAGGTATGCTCAGGCTTACAATGCGTTTAGCCAGTTTCAGAATAGTGTTAAAAATACACTGGACCAGATTAAGTTGATTCAGAGCAAGCCGCCTACTGATTTTGACAACTAATTTTGTTGAGTAATAATGGATAAAACCAAAATAATGGAGGTTGTCGTGTTAAAAAAAAGTTTTGTATTTTTGGCATTGTGCGTAACCATGCTTTCTGTTGAGTCAAAGGCTGTGTTGACAGGCCAGTTTGCTTTTAGGGCGGCGTTGAATACTGCCGTTTCATTGGTTCAGGCGGCACCCTTTCTTAGAAATGCAACGCATGCGCATGGGTATCGCAAAGGAGCTTTGATTGGAGCAGGGGCACTCTTTGTAGGCGGTGCATTGACGGATGCGTTAGCAATTGGCGCTGTGCGTCTTGCTTGCAAGAATAAAAAGATGGCGTCTTTGACGGCTAAAGAGGAGAGACTAGCAGCTCAAGCCTATTCTGTTGCTTCATGGCAAAATTTTGGTTCATGTTGCGGAACGGTTTTCTGGTTGATGAATGAGCTCTATCATAAACGTGGAGAAGGTTTTTTGGTGTGGAGTAATGTCTTGGCTGCGGGTTGGCGAACTTACCTTACGGTAACTTATGGTGATTGGGCTTTTAAGGCGATTGTAAGGGCTCAGAAGAAAGAAAGTCCGGACGGGTTTGAAGATCTTACAGCGTGATTTACGTGATTTAATAAATGGGAAATGCTGCGACCGAAAATTATGCACTATCAATCTCGGAAAGAGAAGGTTGTGAGTGCTGTTTTTGGTCTTTGGATGAAACAGTTTTTTGCCACACTATCGACTAACTTTATCAAAATTTGGGATACTATCACCGGGGCACTGTTGTATACCTTTAAACGTTGATAGAGAGTATAAGGAGAGAATGGGGATGAGCAATTTGAAATGTATGATGGTGGTTGTTGTAGTTGCTAGTGTGATTACGGCGCATGCAGAACCATGTCGCGGTTTTTTGCCCATAGATGATATCCACAAGGCAGACTGGATTGCACAGGTTATGCATCCTGTGGGTGCAGGTATGCAATGGATTGCAGGACATCGTATGGCTGGGGCTTTATATGGTGGGCTATTTGTACTGGCGCTGGGCTATCGTGGTTTTGTGGAGTACTCTGCATTGGGCGATGGAAATGCATGCAATACCGGTGCGCTTGAGATGGCGCGTGGTGTGCATGAGGTTATGCTTGCAGCGTTGGGAATAGTGGCTTATAAGTACGGAGTTATTCCGCGCTCTTGTCGCCTGCTTTCGGTGCCTGCCTCTGGTTTTCATGGAGTATTGACGCTCTGGCACCTACTGCGAGCAAGTGATAGGTTTTACCGTTTTTATGGGCGCTCAAGCGAGTACACTGAAAATTTAAAGGTGGAGTCAAAACCACCTGCAAGCCCGCTTAAGCAATCGGATGCACTTTTTTTTGCATGGTCCAATCAGGGTAAATCATCGCAGGGTAAGTTGCCAAAGGATGGTGAAAAAAGAAAGTCGCGTAAGACCTTTTTCTCGTGGTGGTCCAGGACGGTGTAAGGCTTTAATCTTTCCGCCTTCGTGCTTTGCGCTATGGCATGATTTTTTGCCAAATTGTTTTGGATTAACTGCATCTTTGAAAAAATTTTTCGATTTCATAGGCTGTAAAACGCCAGGTCGTTGGTCGGCCGTGAGGACAGGTAGTTCGATGTTGAATAGCGGACAACTTGGCGACAAGTTCAAGCATTTCAACCTCGGTTAATTTATCGCCTGCTTTGACCGCCGCTTTGCATGCCATCATGGCGCGCAATTTTTCATACAATTTCTTTTCAAGATCTGTCTCTTTAAGTGTAGCTTCCTCTAGAATTCCTTCCAAAATCCAGCTAGCTGCGGTGCGCATAATATCGGTTAGATTGATGTTCTTAAGGGGGGCAGGCACGGCGCGGACTGTTAACTTGTTGTCCCCAAAAAGCTCTATCTCAATGCCATGTTCATGGAAAAAGCCTAGGTGTGGCAGCAGTGCATTGCATTCATCAATGCTTAGAGTAACGAGTTGGGGGAATAGAAGCTCAATAGGGGTTAATTCTTTAAATCGTGCTTCAAAAAGTTCATACAATATCCGTTCATGGGCTGCATGTTGGTCAATTAACAATAAGCCCTCATTGTTTTCTATCAAGAGGTAGGTGTCCATAAGTTGTCCAATAAGCCGGAAAGAACTACGTACATCCATGTCTGGAAGTCTCTGCTGCTCGTCATGTTCGGATCGGTTTTGGTCGGGCTTAAAGTTTTGAGCATTGTCCTGAGGGCTTTCAGAATTTTGATTGCTGCAGAAGTTGTCACACTCTCTCGTTGCATGCGGATTGAGCGGTTGGTTGGACGAGAATTTAAAGTTTTCTGTATCGGAAGTCTGGTTGTTTCCTTGATCTACTCTATAAGGCCCTGAAGTAGGTGAGCTGGTTGCAGGCCTGAATAGTTGGGGAGATGGGGACTGGTCGAATGATTTGTTAGACGATGGTTGTCTTAAGTCTTTTAATACCGTTGCATTAAGGGCTGTGCGTACGCTCTCTTGAATAGCGCGTTCTATGGTTACGGGATGCAAAAATTGTACTTCTTCCTTGCGGGGATGGACGTTAATATCAACCTCTAGGGGGTCAAGAGTTAGAAATATGGCGGCTAGAGGGTATTGCTGTGGGGGTAAAATGTTATCATAGCCTTTGAGTAGAGCTTGAGCTAATTTATGGTTTTTTACCCATCGATGGTTTACAAAAAAGAAGATCTGCCCACGGTCATAGCGAGTCCGGGTGGGGCGTGTGAAAACGCCGCTTAGCGCAATAATACCTGATTTTTGTGCGGGCTCAAGGGTGCAGTCAAGCAGGTGTTCTGCAACAGCCGTGTCAATTAACTGCGCCATGCGCTCTTTTATGCTAAGGGCTGCAGGCGCATGCAGAATTTGTCGGTTGTTGTGATGGAGTGTGAAGGTACAGTGCCGATGTTCAAGTGCTAGGGCGGTGACCAGTTGGTGAATGGCGCGCCATTCGGTCTCATCTTTTTTTAAGAATTTTTGGCGTGCAGGAACATTGAAAAAAAGGTCGTGCACTACAATTTCGGTCCCCGCGGGATGAGCAGTTTCGTGTGATGAAATTACAATGCCCTCTTCGACTGTTAGCATGAGCCCGGTTGATTTATGCGGTTCTCGAGTGATCAGGGTAAAGTGACTTACCGTCGCAATGCTGGCTAGCGCTTCTCCTCTAAATCCAAAGGTGGTGATGTGTGGGAGGTCCTGAACTGACGTAAGCTTGCTGGTTGCATGATTTTGAATGCAGGCGTGCGCATCCTTTGCCGACATGCCGCAGCCATTGTCGAGGATACGAATAAGCTTTTTCCCACCCTCTTCTAGGTAGAGGGTTATCTGAGTGGCGCCGGCGTCCAATGAGTTTTCAATAAGTTCTTTAACGACACTTGCTGGTCGCTCAATCACTTCTCCGGCAGCAATTTTTTGTACCTCGTGGGCAGGTAGAACCTTTATTTTTCCCATAACTTCCTAGCCATTTTAAACTTAACCTTCTTTAGGATACCGGAGGGTTGAGAGGGCGACAATAGAATATCGGGCAAAAAATGAGACTATGTTAGACTAAAAAAAGAATAAGTGGGGTTGCTTGAGACCGGGTTTGTGAAAGGGTGTTATGCAAGCGCAGAAGAAGAAATACGTTCCAGTTGGGGAAGATTTTAAAGCTTGGTATTTCTTTCCTTGGCAAGAAAACGTTAGTTTTACCTGCAGACTGATCTACAATCGTACATAAATCTATTTAATTGTAGGGAGGCTTTAAATTAGTCTCCCTTTTTTACTTCAACCGCCCGCTAATTGCTCGAGCTTGTCTCGTAAGATCCTGGTGTGTGGTAACGTCTGTAAAGCCAACGTTTTGCATGTTATCAATTACAGTTTTTTCTTGCTCAGGGCTTATCTCAATCCAGAGTTCTCTAATGACTGAGTGCATATCTAAAAATGCAGGAGCCTCTGTGATGATTTTTTTAATACACCCTAATCCCTTGTCTTCTGCAACTAGCGCACGCACATCTTCCCATTCTCTCACGGATGGGTCGAGGGTTGGAAAGGTTTCCGGTGCAATATAAGGTGGGTTGGAGACAATTAGATCAAAGCGTTGAGTTGTAGGTATTTGTGTAAATAGGTCTGATTCAATAATCTTGATATTTGTAATCTTGTTAAGATGCGCATTTTCTTTTGCAAGTGCACAGGCCTCTTTAGAAATATCTATAGCTGTTACATTAGACTCTGGGAATGTGTGCGCCAGGGCAAGTGCAATGCAGCCGCTGCCCGTGCAGAGATCTAGGATTGCTAAAGGCTTATGTTCTGTAGATTTTAAATATGTTTTTTTTAAATGCTGAATAAGCTGATCGCACCAGTCTTCAGTTTCTGGTCGCGGGATGAGTATGGGTGGGCGTACCGTAATTTTAAGATCTAAAAAAAATACGGCGCCTAGGACGTATTGAAGTGGTTTATGTTCTTCTGTAATGGCGCGAATCCACTCAGTAATCTGATCTCCTTGTGGTGGCGAGAGAAGAAGCTCAGAATACGCAAGTAGTTCTGCTCGTGTTTTGCCTGTGGCGTTTAAAAGCAAGGACCAGGCTGCTTGAATTGCAATCTCCCGGTATCCATATTCAGGCTCAAGGCGGGTGGCAACCTCATCTATAAATGAGGATACGTTATTCTGAGAGAAGATCGTTGACATAGTCACTTGGGTTAAAGGGTTTGATGGCATCGAGCTGTTCACCATAGGTTATAAAGGCTACAGGAATTGCAAGAGTGGATGCAATAGCAAAAATAATTCCGCCTTTTCCGGTTCCATCTAATTTAGTCAAAATGATTCCGTTAAGTGCTGTGCTTTCATTAAATAGTTTTGCCTGATCGAGTGAGTTTTGCCCCAGCATGGAGTCTATAGTGAGTAGGGTGGCAATCGATTCATCAGGAAGATGTCGTTTTATAACAGTGCCGATCTTTTCAAGTTCTTTCATTAAGTTGGTTTTAGTCTGGAGTCGTCCGGCCGTGTCTACTATAAGAATGTCAAAATTTTCTTGTTTAAAGCGTGCGCATGCCTGAAAAACGACCGAAGCAGGATCTTGCCCTTCTGTGCCGGGTTGAATGGAGGCTCCAGTGCGTTTAGCCCACTCTTCAAGCTGGGGACCGGCTGCTGCACGGAAGGTGTCTGCGGCGGCTAATAGAACACGCTTGCCTTGGGCTGCAAAATTATGAGCTAGCTTTCCTGCGGCCGTAGTTTTACCACTACCGTTAATGCCTACTAGGATGAAGACGCGCGCATTGTGTTGGTCAAATGTTTTTTTGGTAAGGAGTGCTAACAGTTTGTCATGCAATGATGTGCGTAGAGCGGCTCCATCTTTTAGTACACCTCGTGCCATCTCATCTTTTAGAGTGGTTATAAGAGGACGTGTTACCTCAATGCCTGCATCTGCTTCTATAAGTATGCGTTCAAGTTTTTCTAAAGTGCTCTCATCAACGTTGTGCAGAGCAAATAATGATGCAAGCTGTGAGGTTATGGCGGAGTAAATTCGCTTTAATGTTCGTTTTATAAATCCAAACATAGGAAAGGCCCTTTCATTTTTTAATTTTTAGGAGTGGATGTGTTTGTTTTGATACAGTTATCGAGTCGCGTGAAAAAACGTTTTAAGCGTTGATAATCATTTTCCACCAGTGCGGCAATATTGAGAGTAAGCTCGTTAAGCTCTGCGCTTGTAAAAGGTTTGGTTTCCATGCGATTTCTGATTAATGCAAGTATGAGCTCGTCTGCTGCTGTAGGTGGTAGCTCTGCACATAGTCGATGTAAAAAACTGCCAGACGCAAAGGCTAACAACTGTTCGTCGTCTCGGGCAGGGCGCACAAACGTGTGTATGCTAGCAGGGTGTGGAGGCAGCTCTGAATGGAATGGAGATGCTCCTTTAGTAAACCCAATTACGGTGCAGGTAAGCTTTGTTTGGAGAAATTCAAAAATATGGGGATGGTCTCGCTTAAGTTCTTGTTCGGTCTTTTGGTAGGCTATCGGTTGACGCGTAGGGTCTGATGAGCCCGTTTCTATTGATGAAACAACCGCAAAAATGGAGAGCGATTCTTTTTCAGCAATTACTAATGATCCAAACGGGATGGCGCTATTCCAATCCCAGCATAGGGCTTTAAAGTGTGAAAGAGCACTTTCGACAACTTCAGCAAAAAAGGGTCTGTTGCCCATTATCAGGCTCCTGAAAAAGCTCAAATGATTTTCGGTGAATAAAGCTGGGGCCATACACCATAAGGGCGGCACGATGTTCTGCGGTTGCATATCCTTTATGATTTTCTAAGGTGAAGGCAGGGAAACTCCGGTCTAATTTTTTTATCATGCGGTCACGTGTTACTTTTGCCACAATAGAGGCCGCTGCAATAGAGCAGGATTTAGACTCTCCCTTGGTGAAATAAAATAGAGGGACCTCGATAGGGCTTTCCAGAGGCATGGCATCAACTAAGATACTTTGTGGAATGGAGGGTAGTATGGCTAATAGGTTGGTAAGAGCTTTCTGCATAGTGCATTGTGTGGCGCGATAAATATTTAGGGAATCGATGATGCGGTGACTGGAGCTTGCGGCGGCGAACCAACTATTTTTGCAAATCCATTCATAGGCGTCATCAAGTTGCGCGGGTGTCAATAATTTTGAGTCTCTCAGTAAAGGGTGCTTGACGTGAGGATGGAGTACCGCTGCTCCTGCGACAACAGGTCCTGCTAGACATCCGCGGCCTGCTTCATCGATGCCAACGACCAGCTTTTCCGAGCGCCAGGCATCAGTCTCAAAGGTATCTTTTTCAAAAAATTCTGTAATTTTTTGGGCGGTTATATTGATCACTCTGTTTCCATTTGACAAGAATGTAGATTTGAGTACAATTAGAATTAAGCTACTAAGTTACACATTAATAAGTTTGTATTATTATACATGAATTAAGAGAAGGAGTCTCTATTATGGCATCACCATCAACCGCACTTCGCGTGAAGGAATTGCTCCGCGAGAAGGGCTGGACAACTAAAATATTAGCTGAAAAGACAGGAATGTCTGAGAGCTATTTGACTCACATCAAAAATGGAACGCGTCGGTGGAATCAAGATTCTTTAGAGCGTTTGGCTGTTGCGTTTGAAATAAGTCCGTTGGACCTTTTTGCGCAACGTCGCCAGCGTACTGATGATGTTCAGAGCAGCGTAACTATGCCTGAAAACACTGAAGTTGGTGTTAAAGTTCAGGTAATTCCAGTTGTAGGCGATATTCCATCACATCCATCACCATACAACAATCAAATTATGCAGTTGACTACTGGATGCAAGGATATCTTTGTGCCGGTGTTGAACCGTGCAGATGTTTCGATGTTTGCATTGAAACTTAATAACAATTCATTTGCTCCAACCTTTGAGAAGAATGATCTTTTGATTATTTCTCCAGAAGTCTGGACCCGTTCGGGTGACATAGCGGCAGTTGAATATGGCAATGATATGCCGGTTAAGACCGTTGTTAAAGTTACTTACACGGATGATTTTGTTGTATTAGAGTCGGTTAACTACAAGCAAGCGCCTATAGCATTGTTGCGCGGTAAAGATCATTTCAGGATTATTGGACGCGTTATCGAACGTAACCAAAATTTTGTTGAGTAAATTAGTAAAAATGTTAAAAAACGGTATACTTAAAACAGTTTTGAAACTAAATACGCACGAAGCGTCGATGCGTATATGTGGTAACACTTTCCGTTTAGTTTGAGGGGTTTTAATGTCAAAGACAGCTTTGGCTCGTTACGAGATCTTGTTTTTAACGGTTCCAGAAATAACCGCGGACGAGACGTCAACACTTGAATCGCAATTGCACACGATAATTTCACAGGCAAAGGGCGAAATTCTTTCGTTCGAGCGGTGGGGAAAATACCGGTTGGCATATACGGTGCGCAATAATGAGTATGGGGTTTATTTCCTTGCTCGTTTTGATATTCCTAATGAAGGTTTGAGAGCAATACTTGATGAGTTGCGCACCTTCTGCTTAGTTAAGCATCATGAAGTAATTATGCGGCATGTTATAAGTAAGCTTAATCCAGCAGCCCCATTGACTTACAAGCGGCCTGAATCGCTTGAAGAGATGCCTCGGCGTGATGCAGAAGTTCCGATGAGACCCTACGATGCTGGCATGGTAAGCCAAGATGAATTATTGGCATCTGAGATGGTTGAAGAAGGTCGTTCTGGAAACGAAATAGAATAATACATAAACACTCCTAACGAGGTTAGACTATGGCTCGTAAACCAAAATTAAAAGTAAGTACACGGTTGTTGCGTAAAAAGGCACGCCGTAATTCGTTTGGCGCGCAAAAGCACTGCAGATTTGAATCAAATCCTGAGTTAGCTGCGGCAATCGATTACAAAAACGTTATGTTTTTGAGAAGTTTTTTAACGGAGCGTGGTAAAATTTTGCCAGCACGTATTTCAGGAAACAGTGCCTTTTATCAGCGCGAATTGGCCTGTGAAATTAAAAAAGCTCGTATGATGGCGTTGTTGCCATTTGCGGTTCGTCATTAATCCAGAATGGGGGGATTTTATGGTATTAGCGATAGTTCGTCGGTGTCTGCTTCTAGTCGTCATTGTTTCGGGTTATGTATGTGCATCTGAGAATGTAGATGATTTCTTGAAGAATGCGAGCAAAGAAGATATTACACTGCAAATAACTCAAGAGTATGATCGGCTTTTGGCCGACAACAGCTCTCAGGTTCGTGAACATCTTTTCAAATTGTATGTCGTGTGCAGTTTGGGAGGTTTTTTCAAGGGCGTATCACGTGCAGAGATAAAAGAAGCGTGGAATAATCGCGATGTTTTGTTTTTTGCTCAGCGCATTCCCGCGGGTCTATTGGGCATAGGCGAAATTGTCGCTGTGGTCTCCAAGATGTGGGATCGGTATGTTATTAATAAAACCCGTGATGAGATAACGCGTGCCATTGATCGTGAATTTGCCATGCGAGAACTGATTATGAAATCAGAGTTTGCAGGCAAGAGCGCTGCTGGAAACACCATATCGAAGGGCTTGTCAGCTGATATGGAGCAGGAAGATGGTCTGCCTCAGGCGTCCGCTACTGTATTGTAAAAAGAGCGCTAGTACTACATAGTCGAAATGTCTTATGTAGAGAGTTTGAAAGTAACAACTTTTAAAAAATGATGACAAGCCCCAGCCGTGATAAGTAAAATCATGATGCTGGGGTTTGTTGTTCGCAAAAAGGGGGCGAGAAATTTTATGGAAAAAAAAGAACGTTTGAATCTTCGGAATATAGCTATTATTGCACACGTTGACCATGGTAAAACTACGTTGGTTGATCGGTTGTTGCAGCAGTCGGGTACCGTTAAGGCAGGTGGAGCTGATCGACTAATGGACTCCAACGCGCTTGAACGTGAGCGTGGGATTACCATCTTGGCCAAGAATACAGGGATCACCTATAAGGATTACGAGATTAACATCGTAGATACCCCAGGTCACTCTGATTTTGGCGGAGAGGTAGAGCGGACGCTTCAGATGGTTGAAGGTTTTCTTTTGTTGGTCGATGCGGCCGAAGGTGTATTACCGGGAACCCGTTTTGTGCTTCTAAAAGCGCTTAAGCTTAATTTAAAGCCGATTGTTTTGATCAACAAAATAGATCGTCCAGATGCTGATATTGAGCGTACTGAACATGCAGTTAATGAGCTTTTTCTTGATTTAGCCGAGAATGCGGATCAGTTAGTCTTCCCTATTCTTTATGGTTCATCACGCGAAGGCTTTGTGACGGCGGATCCTAATGTGCGTACTTCGGATGCCACTTTGCTTTTTGAAAAGATTATTGAAGTAGTCCCAGCTCCTGTCGAAAAAGTTGACGGGTTACAGGTATTAATAACTAACTTGGATTACTCAGACTTTTTGGGTGTCATTGGTATTGGTCGTGTATTTAGTGGATCAATTGAAAAGGGTCAGTCATTTGTTTGTTGCAAGGATGATTACGTTAGCAAGCCGATGAAGATCACTAAACTCATGAAGTTTAGAGGGCTTGAGCGTATTGAAGTTCCACGCGCAGAATTTGGCGATATTGTCTGCGTTACCGGTTTTACGGAACAGGTCTTTATTGGAACAACGCTCTGTAATGTGGGTAATCCGCAGCCGCATTCGTATGTTGCAATTGATGAACCGACTTTGTCGATGGACTTTTCAGTTAACAATTCTCCATTTAGTGGGAAAGAGGGAACGTTATTAACGTCTCGTCAAATTAGAGATCGGCTATATAAAGAGCTTAAGACTAACTTGGCATTGCGTGTTGAAGAGACCGAATCATCTGATACATATAAAGTCTCTGGTCGTGGTCAGTTGCACTTGAGTATTTTGATTGAAAATATGCGCCGTGAAGGCTTTGAGTTGCAGGTTTCTGCTCCTGAGGTTATTTACAAGTCCATTAATGGCGTCAGAAATGAGCCGATTGAATATTTGGTTGTTGATGTTCTTGCCGATCACCAGGGTGTTGTGATGGATATGCTTGGTCGTAAAAAAGCCGAAATGAAGCATGCTCAGCACTATAGCAATGGTCGTGTACGGTTAGAATTTGAAGTGCCATCTCGAGGTCTTTTGGGCTTTAGAGGTCAGTTTTTGACGGAAACGCGTGGAACTGGTATTGCTACCTTTAGTTTCCATGGGTATGCTCCATACAAGGGTGACATTACCATGCGTACCAAGGGTGCATTGATCGCAATGGAGCCTGGAATCGTTACGGCATACGCTCTTAATACGCTTCAAGAGCGTGGAACTATGTTTATCAAGCCTCAAGACAAGGTTTATGAGGGGCAGATTGTTGGCGAAAATAGTCGAGAAGATGACATAACCGCTAATCCATGCAAATTAAAGAAATTAAGTAACATGCGTGCTGCAGGGTCTGACGAGCTTGTACGTCTTGAGCCGCCTCGTGTTATGCCTTTAGAGACCTGTATGGAATGGATTATGCCTGACGAGCTTATAGAAATTACTCCTTTGAGTATTCGCTTGCGTAAAAAGCAGTTAAAGGCTGCATTTAGAAAAAAGTCTGATCACTAATGAGGTCGTATACTCTAGTTTTATCGTATGATGGAACGGGGTATCATGGATGGCAAGAACAGCCTCATTCAGTAACGGTTGCGGGAACTCTTTTGAATTCGTACAAAAGAGTTTTTGGGTGTGATGCGTCGATAGTCGGGGCATCACGAACCGATGCGGGTGTTCATGCATTGGGTCAGGTAGCGCGGGTCTTATCACCTATTGATATGGATCCGGAGACTTTGAGGCGTGCATGGAATGCGGCGTTGCCTCATGATATTCTTATTCGATCTTTGCGATCATCATTGAACGATTTTCATCCTCATCATAGGGTGATTGAAAAAGTTTATTACTACCACGTGTTTTTCAAGAAGCCGCTACCGATTGTGGCGCGGTATGGGTATCGATTCCCTTTTTCATTTGATAAGCAAAAATTTGAGCATGCACTTCAATTTTTTGTTGGAGAGCATGATTTTTGGAGTTTTTGCACTGAAGAGTCGCCTGATGTTAATAGTATCTGCACGGTGAATACCATTGTGCTAGAGAAACTACCACGATATAATGCGCTGCGTGTAGTCATTAAGGGCGATCGCTTTCTGTATCGAATGATACGGCGTATTGTAGGCTCTGCTCTTAGAATTTCTGCAACACCAAAGCGGTCGGTTGATGAGATAGCCCTTGCGCTTAAAGAGCGGCATTCGCGCCATCTTTTCCAGACTGCTCCGCCTCAGGGGTTGCTCCTTCGTAAAGTTCGTTATACTGATCCAGAGTAGGGCCCCTATTTTTATCTCTTGCTTCTTGGTGTAGGAGATATGATATTCTTTAAAGTGTAATAAAAGATGTTTTTTAAAGTGGGGTTTAAAAGATGGAATTGTTGAAAAAAAAGAGTTTTATACTGGGTGCTATAGTACTTGTCTTGGGTTTGCTGGGAAGTTTTTATTGGTGGAATGGGCGTGTACATGACGCGCTTTATCCTTATAATCCTAAAAAAGATCGGGCATCGTTAGTTCAGATTTTTAGCCAGAATTGGTACTTCTTGGATGATCGAGAGCTTAATGAAGGTTTGAAATCTTTTGAAGAGTGGCTAGATAAAGTGGATGATCCTGTTTTAGCGGCTCGTCCTGATGCGATGGAGTGGACCGTTTATCGGTCGGACGATGGAATTGCTCGGGCGTTTATTTCTTATTATATGAAACAGCCAGATGAAAAGATTGGTAAAATTCTTTATCTAGCGGTTAATGAACAGTATAGAAAGCAGGGAATTGCACGGAAGCTCATGACTAAGGCCATAGATGCTCTGATTAAGAAGGGTGCTAAGGTTATTGAGATTGTGACACGTATTACAAATTATCCTGCACAAAATCTATATAAATCATTGGGCTTTGTTCAAGTTGGAGCCGATGAGACCTTTGTATTCTTGGAGCTTAGGCCGTAGGTTTTAGTGATAACGATAGATTTATTTTGAGAAAATTTTAGGTATGAAAAGGGGCGTCACTTTTGTGTGACGCCCTTATCATTGTCCCAATGACAAATGGAGGATAGGAAAAGATTGTTTTGATTTATTACCATTTCATTACTTATATTACTATAATGTATTTAAGTGTCAAGTATTTTTTTAAAAATTTTCAAAAGTTTTTTAAATTTATGACAATGTTTTCAAAATAAGTGAGAACGATTTGCTCTATAACAGGCTTAGGATCGGCTGTTTGTCTTTGTCATCACATTCTTTAGTGATTAAAGTTTTAAATAGGATCTTTTGGTCGCTCGAAAGTTCTTCAAAAAAATAATCGTAGAGTGAGCATTTATCGCTGGATGAACCGTTTTTAAAGGTAAGTTCAAAAGCGCGTTTAAAAAAGTCGGGGGAGCTTTGTTTGCGGCATCCTTTGAGCAATTCAAGCTTTTCTCCAAAAGTTCCTGCAGTTAGTCGTTGAAAAAGAATAGAACTCCATGTTTTTGCGGGAAGTTTTTTTCTTAAATGTAGTAGCGATTTTATTCGGTCTTTGAATGGTGCAAGGTTTATAACAGAGGGTAGGGTGTTGAGAATATCCTGTTTTTCCTCAAGATTTTCCCACACGTGTGTGAGTGCAGATACTTTAATTTTAAGAGGTGCGGCGCTTGAAAGTACGAGTTTAAGGATGCGATAGTAGTAAGAGGGGTTGATCTGGTCAAATAGAGGGATGAGTTGTGGGAGCCAGTAGTTATTATCTTTTTTGCTGTAGGTAGACCAGGCTTCTTTTAAGTAGTGAGCGATCTCTTCTTCTGAGAGTTTGTTCGCTGCCCATGGTAATGCAATGTAGAGATTGGTTTTTCCTGCAAAAACGTGTTGAATGAATTCTTTGGCGACGTTAACCGGTAGTAATGAAACGAAGTTTTCTGCAAGTTTTGCGCGACTATAAACATCGCACAAGTCCCAGCTTTTTTTAAGATAAAAAAGCTGCTGATCTTCCGATAAAAATTCCCATACTTTTCCCAAAACAAAATTTGGAAGATCTCCTTTTTTAAAAAGGATGGGGAGCAGACAATTTTGTGTTTTCTCAGTTAGATTATTCCATAGCTGTGCAACCAGGTGTGCAGTTGCCAATGAATTGCAACTGGAGGTGAGGCTATCTTTTATTTGGAAATAGCTAGAAGTGAGTCGTGAGCAGCTTTCAGGGTCAAGAAGAAGTCCTGTTTCTGTCAGAATGGCCTCTTTGTCTTCGCCTGTTCTAGTTTGATCAATTACTTGTTCAATAAGAGAGACAAATTGGTCGGGCTGTAATGATTGTTGGCTATTTTTTAATCGGTTTATTTTAATATCAATAGATGGAGCAGACAGAATCTGATTTATGTCTATACAGCTAATGGTTTCAGAAGCTGCGGTGAGGATAAGTGAGATATAGAGTGGGAGTGTGCAAGTCTGTTTCATAAATGGTCCACAAGGTTTTAGGGGCTGTCTTTTCTAATCGTTATGGGCAGTGTGATGCTTTGCGGGGTCTGCTGTCAATAGGTGGAATTTAAAGGTAAAAAAGGCACAAAAAAAGACGGCCAACTAAGACCGTCTAATAGTAATTTGGTGGCGGGGGCTGGATTCGAACCAGCGACCTTTGGGTTATGAGCCCAACGAGCTACCAGGCTGCTCTACCCCGCGATCCATGCGAATTAATCGCTTATATTTTAAGTGTAAGCTCTTTTTGCTTAATGTCAAATTTTCTGTAACAAAACAATTGCGGATGCGGTTTTTGCGGTATGGGTTAGAGTGACGAGGATAAAGAAAGGGGGGAGTTGCAGAGTATCCCACAAAACAGAAAGATGGAGAAAGGGGTGTTTTTCTACTGAACTTGCTTTGCATACGTTTAAAAATGAGAGATTTTCGAGTTTGGTTGCTTGACTAAGGGCTTTAAACAAGGCTTCTTTTGCGGCAAAACGTACTGCAAAGCGCTCAGCGCTTTTGCAGGGACTGTTTAGGCAGTAAGCAATCTCTTTAGTGGAGAATATCCGGTTTAATTGGCGTGCGGAGTAGGTTTTGAAATGAGAAAAGCGTTCTATCTCAACGGAATCCATGCCTAATCCAACGATTAAGGGTTGAAGTGGCCTCATTACATGCGCTCAAGAGTCTGTTCAAGAGACCGGTACATTATGGCTTCTTGGACATGATGAAGTTCTAAAACATCCATGCCTTCAAGGTCGGCAATGGTTCTAGAAATTTTGAGTAGTTTGTGATAACCACGCATACTAAGTCCCAGCTTTTCGAAAGTCTGTTGTACCAAAAGTTGCGCAGGTTCGCTCAGTATACAAAACTCATTCAACTGTCGTGGGGTCATAAAGGCATTGAATTGGCGTGGATCTTTAAATCGCTCTGCTTGTCTTTTGATGGCGTTTAGTACGCCTTTGTAAAGATCTGCGGATGAGGTGGCGGGGGATTTTTTATTTATAGTTTCATAGTTGACGGCTTGTACGGGTACTTGTAGATCAATACGATCGAGCAAGGGGCCGGATAGGCGGTCGATATAATGTCGAATTTGCAAAGGAGAGCAGGTGCATGGTCTCTTTTTGTCTCCGTGGTAGCCGCAGGGGCAGGGGTTAAGAGCTGCGACGAGTAAGAATGCGGCAGGAAACGTTACGCTCTGTTGTGCACGAGATATGCAGACTGATTTGTTTTCAAGGGGTTGCCGTAGCACCTCAAGAGTTGATCGTTTAAATTCAACAAACTCATCCAGAAATAGTATGCCGTTGTGTGCCAGACTAATTTCTCCCGGTTGGGGGAATGAGCCGCCTCCCACGAGGCCCGCTTGAGAGATGGTATGATGTGGAGTTCTAAAGGGACGATGGGTGACGAGTGACTGGCTTCCCAGTTTTCCACTTACCGAATAGATCGCGCTAACTTCCAATATTTCATCAAGTGAGAGCGGGGGCATTAGAGTAAATAAGCGCTGCGCAAGCATGGTTTTGCCTGACCCTGGCGAGCCGATAAACAAGATATTATGCCGCCCTGCCGCTGCAATCTGCAGAGCTCGTTTTGCCTGATTTTGGCCAGATACATCGCTAAAGTCTAGAGTAGATTCTGGGGAGTCTGTTTCCGCTGTTGTTTGTGGTGTTGGTGCAATAAGAGCTTCTCCACGTACATGAGCGATAAGCTCAAGAAGGTGGGCTGCTCCCAAAACTTCTAGCCCTTCGATAAATGCTGCTTCAAGAGCATTCTCTTTGGGGACGATGATTCGTTTTTTGCCCGCAATTTTCATGCCACGAGCAATGGGTAGTACGCCGCGTACCGGTTTTATGGTTCCATCGAGCGAAAGCTCGCCAATGACTACTGTTTCGTTGAGAAACTGCCGTGTCAGCGAAAGAAATTCAGAGGCTTGAAGGATGCCAAGAGCAATTGGAAGATCGAAAAGGGAGCCTTCTTTTTTGATGTCCGCTGGGGCAAGATTTACGGTTATTTTTTTTTCTGGCAGACGGACACCACAGTTTTTTAGAGCGGTTGCTACTCGTTGGCGACTCTCTTTTATGGCGGTATCGGGGAGTCCCACCACATGGAATTGGATCATTCCAAACGAAAGGTCAACTTCAACGTCGACGGGATGGGCGTCTACGCCTATGGTCGTCGCTGAGAGAATTTTTGTATGCATGGGACACTTCTTATATTATAAAGATTATAAGATATTTGAACGAATCTTTTTTTCTTTTTTTATAAGTATAACAGTTGGAATTGTTGTTGCAAGGTGGCGTGTTTTGCATTGGCTGCTAAAAACAATTAGCGCACAGGGGTTTTTAAGACTCTTGCACACGCTTATTGTTAAAGAATATTCACTCTTTAGGGGTGTTTATATCTAGGTATTTTTTATTTAGCGCATCCTACTCGTCTGTGCCGGATCGTGTAATTTGCGTTTCTGTTTATTGTTTGTGTGTTACATATCTGTTTTATAATTTTATAATAGCAAATATGTATAAAGAAAAACAATAGATCTGGTTTTTAGATATATGCTAAGAATTAACCGTAGAGAAGGTGCGGTGGCTATGAGTGGAATATTGATCAAATCGGGGCAGAGAATGCTATATATTTTACTTGCGCTTTGAGTTGCAGGGAGTAAACTTGCTTCTGATATATATTGGTTTTGTAATATCCTATGAGGAGCTATAAAATGAAACGTTTAGTTTTTGCGCTTGCGCTTTTGGTTTCACCTGTTGCTATGTCAGCCCATGTTGAAGGTGTGCGCGAAGCTTTAAATCAGCTTCGTTCAACCGGTGCTAATCGCGAAGCGCTTGAGTTGCGTATTGCAGAAGCTCGCCAAGCAGGCGATATCTCTCAAGAAGAAGCAGCAGCTCTTCTTGTTGAGCTTGCAAGCTAACTATTAGTTTTGCGCTAATTGATAAAGGCGGTGGGGTTTGTTTCCTGCCGCCTTTTTTCATGAAAATGGCTTTTTTTTACGCTTTTGTTACCCTGGTAAGGAATTTATTTTTGTAGGTGGGGATCTGTTATGAACTTACGATATGCAGTCTTGTCATGCGTGCTTTTTTTGGGTGTCTCTTCAGTTGTTAAGTCGGTTGGCCTCCAGCCTGGAGATCAAGTACTTCTTGAAAAAATGCAAGAAATGGTAGTAGAGCGGGGGCGGTTTTTCTTTCTTGATGATACACCTGAGTCTTTGCGCTATGCATTGATAAAAATTGTGGCGTCTCGTTTGGCCGTTTTGGCTCAGATGTCGAGTGCGGAGCTCGATCTTAAGATTAAGACCGGCGGAGAAAAAGCGATTCTTAAGATGATCTGTTTTGATAAAGAATTTCTTGAGCGGTTCAAAGCCAGTGCGGATATGGTTATCAGGATGGGATTGATGAACGCTTTTGCTAAAAATAATCGCGAAATTATTTTAGGAATGTTGGCGCGTCAGCAGGCATCGGTTTATCTAGGGATGCAGATTTTAGAATTGCTTGCAGAGGCAGGACGAGGTGGTTTACTGACTCAGGAAGAAGTGAATGCAGCGATGGCATGTGTGCCAGAGTGGCAAGAAAAGGTTTATGCCTTTGAAAGAGCTTATAAAACAGAGTCATTTACCTTGATTGTCTTAACGGCTAATATGGCTTTAGCTGGTTTGTTGCTAAATAGCCAGGTGTCGTTGCCTGCATCATTTACCCCTGTGTCCGAGGTGGAGAAACTTGATATTCAGAAAAAAATAGAGGAAGAGATGAGGGCATTAATGATCGCTGTTGTAGTTTGTGTATTGCGTGTCATGCCAATTAATGCATCGGTGTAATCACTGTTTTATAGATAGAAAGAATGGAGGATTCTTATGAAAATGATATATAAATTTGTTGTTTTAAGCGCGCTAGGGTTTAGTTCGTGCATGTTCTGCGTCAGGCGCTATGGAAGTTGGGCTGATCAGGGCTATTCCTGCGATCCCGTTGTAGTCAGAGAAGTGGCCGCACAGTGGGATCGGGATATAGATGCATGCAAGTATATTCCTGATTATGAGGAGTTTTTTGCACGGGGAGGGTTTCCTTTTCTTGGGTGTGCTCCCGAAGGATTATCGGATGCGATTTTGGCAGGTATTGCAGCTGCTGTAAATTCTCCTGAGGTTCCAGAGGTCTTTCTTTCCAGCTATTTTGGGCATAGGGCGGATTTTGGGGTTCGGCGTTATCTTATAGAGAAGAAAGATATTTTTACTTCTTTTTTTGCTCAAAGATTATTCGTGCTATTAGATAAAGAGGATTTTGGTCTGACAAATCATGATGTTTATGTCGTGCAGCGTTTGTTGAAGAAGTATCCTGAATTAGCCTTTTCGATGATGTTTGGTCGTTTTTCTGACCCGTCCGGACGGGTACGCCCTGTTTTGGATAAGTTATTTTTTGGTCTCTTGCAGCGTATGTGTGGCGTTTATCCTCAAGGGGACGCTCGGTCAATTTATGATACTTTGCGCGCGGATGAGGGTAAATGGGTAGTCTTTGTGTTTGATAATACCGTAGACTTTTTGGTTGCCCAGCTTGATATGTTACGTCGTCCTTTTGCAGGAATATCTTCAGAAATAGATGTGTTGGCGCGTAAAGAATCTAAAGGCATGATGAAAGAATGGGGTAAGGCAATCAAGAATCATCTTCACAACGATTACTACCCATTTTATTTTGATCGTATGAGGGCCTTGGTTCAATCATGTGCTTATGTTATTTTGCTAAATGGAACCATTGTTGAGACTGGTTGTTTTGGTGATCGCTAGTATTTAAGAGTCGTCTTTAAGAATAAGGGATTTTGATGGTCTGTATGTTGTGTGCAGATCGTCAAAATCCCTTATGATTTTGGTTATAGTTTTTATTTCTTAGTTGGGGAAGCGAGTTTAATGAATCCCTGAATGACCTTTGTGATATTAATTTTTAGTGAATTTATAAGGAGCTGCATATTGTTTGCCTTAGGGAACGGGTTTGATTCGGACAAGGCATCGTTGTCAGTATCTTCAGGATCTATAACTGCTTGTTCTGCGTTTTCGATTTTGCTTTCTACAGATTTGAGGTGTCCGATACCTGAGATGTCTGATAGATTTGAATTGGCTTGGTTAGCAAATTGATTGGAGTTGTTTTGTGGACTGATGGTTGCAGCACGACTGTTAGGACTAATTAATTTTGAAGTGTCTGTATTGTGCCTCTTGAGGTAGATTGGTGCAAGTTCAGGGAATTTAATCCTCTGATTTTTTGGAAGCTGTAATGATTTTGCTGAGTTATCACTTTTTTCACTTTCGGTTGTTTTTACGGACTGAAGTGAACTAAATGTTGTGTTGTTCGATAAGTCCGACATGCCGAATGTTAGTGAAGATAAAAAGAGTGAACTAAAAGCGCATACGTTTGAGAATTTCATATTATTGTTCCTTGATTAATTAAATTATAGCTTTTTAAACCGGTAGGTTTTTTTAGGCTAAGCGGTTGAAATGCTTTGCCTTCCTAAAAATGTTTTTACGCAATGTTTTGATTTTATTAGAACGTGGTCTATTTCCTACCTCTTTATTTAGTCTATATGAAATTTAAAAAATTGCAATTTTATCTTAATAGACAAAGCGCTGAATCTTAAGGAGATTTTTTATTTATTAAAACATTTGAAATAAATAATTGTGATTAATGGCTATAGAGTGAAGATTTGTTTAAATCTGTTTCGGATGGTTTTGGCTTTGAAATTTTTCTTTTGGATTGAATAAAAATGGAGCGGGAAACGGGACTCGAACCCGCGACCCTCGCCTTGGGAAGGCGATGCTCTACCAACTGAGCTATTCCCGCGTCACATAACTGCTATTTATAGTAAGCATCTTTGAGGGGAGAGTCAATGGTAGAATATGTAGTACTGTTTAAGAGATGGAGTGTTTAACAAGTTCTTTTGTGTTGCTATCAAATAATTCAAGTGAGAGGGGATGATACTCCGCTTCATCCGTAGGCACGAACAGATACTTTTCAACGGTTTCATAAGCCGCTACTTCAAAGGAGGTGTCGGGCCCTAATGTGTTCTTTTGTAGCCATTTAAATCGTTTATGGTTTTCATGGTGCCAGTATAGCCCCTGTGGGACAATTATCAATGGAATAAGTGGCCAGCAGAAGATAAAAGCTGGTAGCGAAAGCCAGCAGACCCGTGATGACGTGTCGTATTGTAGTAAGGGCGCGATTTCGTCCGCAGGGAGTCGATCGATAGAGCAGTAGCTTGGTCGGAAAATATAGCGCTCTTCTCCATTGTTTATGAGACGTATACGTAACACCTCTATGTCAGACCCGATTAGATTTACGCCCCAGAAACGTTTTTTGCAGGTTGATTCGTCTAGCCATTGTGCGGAGAGCTGTAGGCTGCTTTTTCCTTTGGTGCGAATCTGTTCTACGAGCGGGTGTGGGTTATTGCGTTTTTTGTGTGCCCAGAAACAACCGGGAAGGATGAACAAAGCTGTGCAGATAAGAGCGGTCTGTGTCTGTTTTTTTATCATAGTGTGCCAAATGGATTATACTTTAAAGGCCTTATTGTAGCGTAATATTATGGATAAAGCAAAAGAGTATTTCATGAAAAAAGCCTGTTGGTGCATTAGATATCTGTTGTGTGGCGTGGCTTGTTTTGTGATTAATAATTCCTCCGCATTTTTGGGCACGTTGTTTGAAGAGCTGGGTGTGCTGAGTGAGTTTAATAGTCGCAATTGTGAGGCGGTTGTTAGGGGAGTAAAGGCGTTGATGCTGTCTCCAGACAATGCAAAGGATGGAGTTGAGAAGGTTTCTAGTCCCGATCCACTCCCTTGTACCTTTGATACGTTGCCTGGCATGCCTTTAGAACTTAGAGAGATTGTTGATTTTTTTAATCACGCAGAACGGTTTAGGGCGGTGGGAGCTCGAGTGCCACGAGGTGTGCTTTTGTATGGTCCGCCCGGGACGGGTAAAACATCGGTTGCGCGGGTGTTGGCGCATGAATGCAAGGCGGAGTTTTTTCCCGCGAAGGGTTCTGAGTTTATTGAAATTTATGTGGGTGTTGGGCCCAAGCGTGTGCGTGAGCTTTTTGATAAAGCTCGAGCGTGCGAAAGGGCCATTGTTTTTATAGATGAGATTGATTCGATTGGTGCTCGCCGAGATCGATCAATAAATAGTGAGTCCGCAAGTACGTTAAATGAGCTTTTGAGTCAGATGGATGGGTTTGTTCAGATGTCACACGTTTTGGTGGTTGCAGCTACTAATCGTCTAGATATGTTGGACCCTGCTCTTCTAAGGCCAGGTCGATTTGATCGTATTGTCTATGTAGGACTGCCTGATAAAAATACTCGGCGTTCCATTGTGGAATACTATACAACCTTTATATCTTCTGCAGCATCTGACAAGGTTTTTGATACAATAGCTACGCAGTCAGAAGGCCTGTCGGGGGCGGATTTAAAAAATTTAGTTAATGAGGCAGCGGTTAGGGCTGCGCGTCGAGGGGTAACTCAAGTGGTTGATGATGACTTTATGGTGGCTCTGGCGGACATTAAAAGGGGTGGTGGTGGGGGGTGATGCTGCCCTAGCTTGATAGACCTAGGATGTGCTATTTTCTGTTAAAAAGACGTGGATTTGCTATACTTATTTTCATGTGTGCGCGTGGGGCGCTCGTATCTTTTTGAGGAGGTTTCTTTTCAATGAACATAAAAGTTTTTATATTAAGTGTGCTAGGCCTAATCTCTGCGATGTCACTGTCTGAAATGCGGGCGGTTACGGTTCCGGTTACTCATGTTTTGGATGAACAATCGTTGGCGCAGCTTAACCAGATTTTGAATCAAAATATCGAGTTGTTATCCCTGCTTGTAAGAAGGAATATTCGGCGATTTGCCATTGCTGCAACGGGTGTAGTCTTAGTCTATATAGGCCTTTCTATGGTGCGTGATCAGTTTAGAGTTTCTGACAGCGTGGTATATTCGCCTAATATGGGTTCAGCAACCCCCGTGCAACCTGGTGGTGGGTCGCCAGTGGTTTTGGGTACGCCGATTAGTTCACGAGATCGCAGAGTTATAGCCTTTGGATTAGCTTCTGTAGCTGCGGGCATGGGGTTGGTGATAGGGTGTGACCGGATGGAAAGTCTTTTCGCTAGATCACTTCCTTTGCCGCATCTAAAATAGCAGATGCATCTATGTGCTCGTAGGCCATAAGCTCGTCTGGTTGGCCTGAGCGTGGGAGTTTTGCAACGGCTAGACAGGTTGCTTTTTCTATAGTGTTACGAACTTCATATACGATGGCTTCGCCCATACCGCCTTCACGGTAGTGGTCCTCTACGGTTACAAGTCTGCCTTTGCATTGAGATAGGGCTTTTTGTAATGCCTTTGTAGGTAAGGGTTTTATACAGTAGCAGTCGATAATGCGAGCGGCGATTCCTTCTCGTGCAAGGAGATCGTACGCCTTTAAGGCTTCAAATACTGTAATTCCTGCAGCAACTATACATACAACATCTTTAGGGCTTGATCTTAATGTTGCGCACTCTCCCAGCGCAAAGGGATGGTTGTGTTTGTATAGAACGGGTGTCTCTGAGCGTGTGGTGCGCAGGTAACTTATACCGTTGTTATAATCTCTCATTAATTTTACGCAAGCGGTTGTGGACACTGCATCGCACGGGTAGAGTATAATGCTTTCTGGGATCGTTCGTATCATCGCAAGGTCTTCTAGCCCCATTTGGGAAGGACCATCTTGGCCAATAGAGACTCCGGCGTGTGATCCCACTAGTCTTAAAGGGGCTCTGCCAATTCCTGCCATACGAATCTGATCAAAGGCGCGGGTTAAAAAGGATGCAAAGGTTGAGGCAAAGGGGATTTTACCCCGACGAGCCAGCCCGACGGCCATACCAATCATGTTTTGTTCTGCGATAAAACATTCAATAAAACGGTCCGGATACTGGTTTTCAAACGTTGTGGCATAGGTCGAGTTTTTAACCTCAGCATCTAGGCAGATGATGCGTTCATCTGCGCCTAGCACTGCGAGTGCCTGGCCGTAAGCTGCTCGTGTTGCGTACTTTTCGCCTACTATATAAGAAGGTGGTTTGATAGAGGGTGTTTTTTTCTGAGAAGGGGTAGGCGTTGTGCAGGGCTTTTGTGGGTTGTAATGGGGCAATGAGAGAACTAGGGAGCCCCGTTGCCCTGTGGTTTCTGCAAATCGATCCAATAATTTGCGCAAGTAAAAATTTAATTTTTCGTGTGAGAGTGCTTTGCCATGAAATCCATTTTTATTTTCTATATCGGTGTTTAAACCATAGCCTTTGATAGTTTTTGCAAGGAGTACGGTGGGACGTGATGGTTGAGCTGAAGCTAATTTAGATGCTTTGTCGAGTGCTTTTACAAGGGCTTGAATATCGTGGCCATCGACAGGAATAGTGTTCCATCCGAAGGCCTCAAATTTTTTTACAAAGGCATCTGTAGGATTGCCGGATAAATTTTCAAGAGCCTCAATAGTAATGCCTCGCTGGCCAAGATTGTTAATGTCGACCAGTGCAATAAGGTTGTTGAGTTTGTAGAATGATGCTATCTCTGCGGCTTCCCAGTTTGAGCCTTCTGTCATTTCGCTGTCTCCTAGCAGTACAAAGGTGCGATAGGGGAGTGCGTCCTTTTTGGCAGCTAGAGCCATCCCTGCGCCTATTGAAAGTCCTTGTCCTAGAGAGCCGGTTGCAGCTTCTGTGTAGGCAAAGCGTGTGGTAGGGTGCCCTTCTAATGGGGAATTAAAGGTGCGCAGTTCAAGAAGTTGGCTGTCGGATAGTTTTCCTAGCTGCTTCCATGCGGCATATAAAAGAGGGGCTGCGTGCCCTTTGGATAGTATAAATCGGTCATTGCACGGATTGTTGTGGTTGTCGGGTTCAAAGCGCATTGCATGGAAGAAAAGTGCGGCTACAAGGTCCGCTGCAGAGAGGCAGGAGGTGGGATGCCCTGATTCAGCCGCGGTCGTTGCGCGCACGCAATCTATGCGTAGAGCAAGTGCGCGTTTTTGTAACTCTAAAATGCTTTTCATACTATCTCTCTTTTCTGGTAAAATACAAAGAGTATCTTAACCCTAAACTATACAAAAGCTAAAAATGGCGCAACGCGTACGACCTTTATTTTCTCGATTATGGCACGGAGCTATAACCTTTTTGATTACGCAGTTTTGCGTGATGCTAATTTCGTGGCCTTTAATGCTTTGGTGGGGGCTTCCGGTGGCTACCCTAAACCCTCTGGGGAATTTTATATTTAACCCTTTTCTGGGTGTGTTTTTGGTGCTGTCTGTTCTGATTTTTCTTGCACAGCTTTTAATGTTACCTTTTTCTCCTTTGGCTTGGTCGTTGGATAGATTTGTGTCAATATGGCTTGAGATGACAACGTGGTTGCCGTGGGATTGGTTTTTAACTTTTAAGCGTCCTCCTTTATTGGTTGCATTGGCTATTCCTGTGGCTACGCTTTTTATTATGCATTACCGGCCGTTTAAGCCAGGGTTACAGAAATTGGGTGCGTTGACTCTTCTGTTTATGGTAACGGGAACGGTGCTTAGTTTGCAATCGGTGCCTGATAGAAAGCGAATAAAGTGCGGCTGCGGAATGATTGAGATTTGTAAAAAAGCGGAAGGCCTTTGTGTGCATGATAGCGGTGGCATGCGGCGTGCTGTTGCTGCTGAGAGCTGGTTGGATTTTGTATTGATGCCGGAGTTGGTTACCTCATTTGGAACGGGGGTTATCGATCGTTATTATCTTGATCGGCTTACGCCGTCAGCGGTTGCATATCTTAAGCTTTTGTGTGAAAAGAACGTGGTGCGAAATTTGGTAATTCCACACCACGCGGTAAAAAGTCCGATTGATAAAAGGTTATTGCATGAGCTCAGGGTTCAGGCAATAAAGTCGGGAGCGCTAGTCTCCATTATTTAGTTTTTTTTGTAACCTTTTTCGCGACGATCTTTTTTACGTTTTTTTTAATCACTTCTTTTGCTGCCATGGGCTTTGCTGCTTTTTCAAGATGGGCTCTCGTCATCCAGGCTTCCTTTTCACGCTTTTCAACAAGGCCGAGGAGCATATTGCTGGTGACGCGATCATTAAGCTTTTCGATCTTCTTTTCATCTTCGCGGACATGCTCAATGATGGAGTACATGTCATGCAAAATCTCTTCAAGCATGTAGCAGGCTTCGGGGTATTTGCCCGGATGCTCCGTAATGCAGCAGGTTAGTTTGGAAAACTCCGCGAGGGATCCTGGTGTATTTTCTCCTAAGGCCCTTATACGCTCCGCCACCAGGTCTATATTCTCAAAGCTCTGCTCATAAAACCGTTGAAACAGGCTGTGAAGAGGACCAAAAAAAGGACCATTAACGTTCCAGTGGAACTTGAGCAACTTGGTGTAAAGGACGTATTCATCGCCCAGAATTTTTTTTAAATGTAAAACAACTTCAGCTCGTTCCTTTACGGACATTCCGGTATCGATGCCTACATCGTGTGGGTGGGGATCCATCATGAGATTCTCCTTTAATAGGGTCACTTGCCCCATGTAGGCGTGACCTTATGACAGTTTCTGTTCCTACTGTTTAACCTAACATAGCCTTTTTGCAGATTGCTAGAGTTTTAGGAGAAGACGCGCCTCTTTTTTGTATCGTTCTACTTCGGGTTGGTCAAAAGGATCTATATCCAAAAGCCCTGCCAGAAGAACGGTTTCAATCATTTTCATCTGCATAAAAGCTCCGAGGTCCCATTCGGTTTTTTGCAGATGGATGGTCATAAATGGACGCTCGTCATCTTCATAAACTTGTTGCACACTCTGTGCTAAAGCGTCTACTACCTGCGAAAGAGGCATGTTAGCTGCGGGAAGTTCGGGATCGGTGTTTGGAACAGCCAATTGGGTGTTAATCTGTTCGACGGTGATGAAGGTGGTAATGTTGTTGCGGGGGCCGCCTAGGTAAAATTGGAATAGTGAGTGTAGATCAACGGTTCCAATGGATACGGTTGGCAGCAGGCCTGCTTGTATTAGTTCTTTTGATAAGGTATATCGTTTACCCAGGCTTTCGGCGCTAAGCTGACGATACCATTTCCCCAAAAGTTCAAAGGAGCTATCAAACAAAAAGGTGTCGTGTATTACGGCGGCGTGAGGGGTACGTCTGTTAAGGATATATAAGATGGAGGCCGTTAAGGATGCGCTTGCGGTCGTTGTAGCGGATAGGTCTGCAATGACTTTTGAAGCTCCCGCGCATAGAGCATCAACATCAAAGCCCATAAGTGCTAATGGGAAAAGCCCTACGGCGGAGAAGACGGAATAGCGGCCACCTACTTGAGGGGGAATTTCAAGGGATAGAAATCCTGCATTTTCTGCCTGGTGCCACAGCGGTGAATTGCGGTCGGTTATGACGGTGATCATCTCTGTGTAGGCGGTGGCATAATGTTTTTTGAGAAGATCGGTACATAGGGCCGCATTTATGGAGGTTTCAAGGGTCGTTCCAGATTTTGAAACGATAATAAGTTCTACGCGTTTGTGACTCGTTAGGTGGTGGTCGAGGGTTTTTAGAAGCTCTGATGTTTTGTCTCCACCAATAGTGTCGGCGCAATAGAAGAGTGGCAGCTCTTTTCCTTCTGCAATAAGCTTTGTTCGAAGAGCGTCATGCAGTGCCCAGGCTCCCAAATTTGATCCACCAATCCCAATAAGTACTACGACGTCAGGTTTGAGGGCACTCTTTTTTTTTGCGGCGTTGATTATGGTAGTGCGATACTCGGCATCCAGAGGAAGAAGAAGCGTGCTTAGGGGTGTTTTTACTATTTGTGGGTCAAGAATTGAGAAAAGAGGGACTCTGTTTTTTAGAGCATTTAATGCTGTAATCGTTGTCTCTGTCTTGGGAAGTATCGGTATTAAGTCGGTGGTTGTTACGTTGCATTTTTTCTGCCAGTAAAGTTGCATGGGATCCTTTGTTTGAGGGGGGTTGGGGGGTGAGGCATCTTTTTTGTGGTATACTAGAAGCACTGTAAGTTATACAGTGTTATTATAAACTATTCCAACGACGGGAGGTCTTCGGATGAAATTTATTTCTATGAGTTTGGCAGTTATTGCGTGTGCAGCAGTGGCTGCGCCACTACAGGCGACAGTACTAAGTCTGGGCTCTGCATATTCGCAGTACAATAGTTCTTCTCTTGAACAGCTTTCCAAAATAAAACCAGTTGCAATTAAGTGGTCGGTTCCAGGATGTCCGCCTTGCATACGGATGGAGCCTATATTTCATTCGATCGCAAATGAGTTTGGTGATAAGGTGATCTTTATAAGTGACAATGCTCAAAGTTATATGAATCTGATTGATCAGTATGGTATTGAGCGCGTACCTACCTTCCTCTTTTTAAAAGATGGTTCTGTAGTAGGTCGTTTTACGGGTGATACAGGCATTGATTCATTGCGCGGTATGACTAAGAACTATTTGGGACTATAAACTCCTTTTTTTTAGTTTTATAGCCGAAGAGTTTTGAGAAACAATTATACCTCAAAACTCTTCGGCTATTTTTGCATATAAAAATGGTTGTTTTTAAGCCTGTTTTGCAGTTTTGATATTCAAGCTGTGTAATTTTGTTGAATTTGGCCTGTAGGGCGATGTAAAATGAAGTTAGGATAAAATAATAAAAAGGCACTGTTAGAGGTGCGAGGAATAGAAAAATAGTAGTAAGTAGTGTAAAGAGTGAGAAGGAGGGGGAGCCATGAAACGTATTCTAATTATGTTGCCTGTGATGGTTCTATCATCAATTGCATGGGGCCGCGTTGAGGTCTCAAGTTGCGAGCAGGAGTTGTCTGAGGCTATTAAGATGGTCAAAGATTTGCGGGACGAGCTACGGAAAGAGGCCAAGGCATCTATGGATGCGCGGCGTGATGCGGAGCATTATTATAGCATCTTGCTAAAGAAGGGTGGCTTTTAGTTTTTTTGTGGGTGCGCATAATCTCTCGGCAAAGGTACGGCCGTAGCGTGAGACATGAGGGCGACTTCTTTTAGTCGGGAGCCCGTGGTATAGTGGTTACGTCAATTTTCATTCCTTTTCTCAAACTATAGGGAGAGACATGAGTCCACGGTCCTTTAGCGCTTTTGGATGGGCGCCAATTTTTGTTTTTTTAATACTGATTTCAGGGTGCGGCAAGAAGAAGAAAGAGGAGGCTCCAAAGCCTGAGGTGCAGGTGCCTGCAGTTTCGACTGCTGTTAAAGATATATCAACTCCAGAAGAATTTACAAAGCTTTTGGAGAGTGGACAAAAGGTGATTGCAAAGTTTTATGCTACCTGGTGTCCTCCGTGCCGTCGTATGGCTCCTATTTTTGACGCAGCAGCAGAAAAATATGCGGGCAAAGCCCACTTTGTGTCTCTTGATATTGATAACGTTAAACTGAGAGATGAGGTTGACAAGTATACACAAGGGTCGGTTCCAACCTTTGCCTTTATTAATGAATGTGCTGAGACTGTTGATATTCATCCCGGTGGTTATGACGAAAAGGAATTTGATAGCGTGGTTGAAAAATTTGTAGCTAAGAAGTGTTAAGTTAAACATCTTGTTAGGCTAAAAATTATGGTGGGGAGAATGCATGCGGTTTTATTGTGCCGCATGCATTTTCCCTACCATAATTTTTGTTCTGGTTAGGCTTGGAACATCTTTTTGAATTCATCTACGGCCGCTTTTTCATGCAGTCGGACCCACAACGTTCCGCTATCCTGTAAGAGTGGAGAGGCAAATTCAATTTTTCCATATTGTGTTATAAAGTTACTATCCCAGTCGTTTTTACTCCAGGTATTGCCATCTAGTTCAGGATATTTTTCTTGCATTTGCTCGGCTAGTTTTATCCCGGCTAACGCTTGTTTGGCCTTCTTGAGTCTGAATCCTTTCTCTAGGGTGGTCTGTTTTTTAAGGAAATTAGTTATCTTTCCAAAAAGATTTGTTACGCCAGAGGAGCCTAAATGATCTTTGATGTGGTCAAAGCAGTTTGGGCAGACAAGAGGGTCTAGGGCGTACCAGACGAAAGAATTTATAAAGTTGTAGATATTGTTTATTGAAGATTCTATTGTTATTTGCCTGAGGCCTGGAGAAAGCTTCTTTAGGTTTTCGTCGGAATTAGGGTTCTCTACTTGGTTGATTTGCTTTTCAATTTCTTCAAGGTCTACATAAAATTCTTGAAAATATTTGTTTTTAGTTTTTTGATCGTCCGTTAGCTTTTGGGTCTCTTCTTCTTTAGCTATTTTTTCCTGCTCTTTTTCCCAAATTAATTTTGATGCTGTATTTTTGAATTGTATTTGCGGCAAAAAGAAGGATTCTAGAATAGCTTTTTGTAAGTTAAGTGGTTGACTGGATAGGTTGAAGTTGTTGAGATCTAGTTTTTCGACGACATTTTTTTGAAGTGAATATATTTTTATTTTTGACCATTTTTCTGGAGTAGATAGTCTGTATTGCAGATATTTGAGATAGCGGAGTATATCTTTTTCATAGCTTTTTAGCAGAGCCGTGAGTCTATTTTTTGCACTGTGTGTTGAATCGTGCTTGTCGTCAAAAGTAGACTCTTTTGCCGCACCAAAAAGGTCTATATAGAAAATTTTATTTTTATCTGAGACATCCGTTCTTTCAAGAACAATCCAGGATGAGGTGCACCAGACGCGATTTTTTTCAGAGGAGAGCAGGCTTTTTAGAAATTCATTGTTAAGTCCGAAGTCTTTGGTTGCATCTCCCAAAAGCTCCAATAATTTGCGCAAGCGTATGGTTAAGGTCTCCATCTTATCTACAAAAATTCTGGAGTCAGGTTCAGTTTCAATTCCCGAATTTAGCATATCCTGAGCCTGCTTGGTATCTGACGAGGTGTTTATAAACACCAAGATAGGGGATATGATACGTTCTAGAACTTCATTTGCCCGTGTAGCCGCACCCGTCCCTGCATAGACTTTGTTAATAAGGTCGGGAGAGCCTTTTTCAAGTGCACTAATGGCATATTCAAAGCTATCTGATTCTAGTTGACGTCTATACTTAGGTGCAAAAGCTTTGCCTGCCGTTTTTGAGTCAAGCAGGTTGAGGAAAGACTTTATTTTGCGTGGCTGTATTTGGGCAAAAAGGGTAAGTGTAGCGGTCAAAAATTTGATGTCATCTTCTGTTGCTGTTGAGAAGTCGAGGTTGGTTATGGCGGTTACTATCTTTTCAAGCTCCTTTAGATCTTTTTCGTTAACAGCCCAGACGGAGTCCTTCGGTGCAATTATGTTTTCCCAGAAAGATTGTGTTGGATTAGAAACCGTTTTCCTAAAATCTTTAAAATTTGATAGAGAGGGGGGTGTTGATATAGAATTTTTAAGGTTGTCAGCTGTTTTCACTATGTAAGGCGCAAATTCAGAGGCCTTTTTTGAGAGATAATCTTTATCTTCTATTTTCAAGGTGATAGTGGTTTGTGAAAGCGTATTTAAACTCTTTTTTAATTCTTCTGCCCATTCATTCCACATTTTTTCATCATCGTCTAAGCTTGCGGTTAAAGAGGGTTTACCTGTTTTCGTTGCTTTAGGCTTGCCTGCCTCATCAAGCTTTTTGATGTAGGATTGTTCAGGGAGAAGTTTGATTAAGGCCGTTAGAGTATTTTTATAAAGATCGGACTCTTTTTCTATGTCGCTAAACGTTTTCATTTTGTCGATGAGGGTTTCGACCAATGAGATTTTCGCTGCAGGAGTGCCCGCTATTTTAGGGTTTTTTATAGCGGTTTCAAAAGCTATTTTTGTTTTGTCTACTGTTGTTGAATCGTCAAGCTCTTTGAACAATTTTTCGGTGCCTTTTGGGATGATTTTAGGTTTTGGCAGGGACTTGTATTTATCTAGTTTTTTTACATCGATTCCTAGATTTGATAGATTCTCACTTAATAAGGTTATCTCTCCTCTGGCCTTTTCTTCGGTGCCAAATCCTGTATACCATGTGCTCGCCAGTTCATCGAGCTTTTTTGCGAGTGCTTCGATGAAGTGATCTACGGTTTCAGAATGTTCTGTTAGGTCTAACATCTGGGTATTCATGGCGTTGATGCAATGTTTGGTTGCATCTAAGGCTTTTTTTGCGTCTATAGCGTTTTCTATCTCTGGTTTGTACATCTCTTCAAGTTTTTTGGCACTATCTTCTTTAGGTTCTGGTGCGGGCATTTTGGCTATATGTTTTAATGCTGCTGCTAGTTGTACAAATTCTTCTCCATCTGCTCCTAGCGGCATGAAGGTGGTTATGGTTGCTATCACGAGCACACGCATCAATGCATGTGCCTGTGTACCGAGCGACAGTGGTAAAAATTGACGATAGGTTTTCATCAGAACAATTCCCTTTGGGTTAAGAATAACCATACTTTTCCCGAGTCTATCCCGAAACACTTTTAAAACGCAATAGCCCGTTTTTTGACCACAGAATCTATACAACCTAGGGGGGGTGGATTTCTCTTTCTGTTGCTTTGCGGTATGCTCTGAAAAAAGGGAGTGTATAAAGGGGGGTGGAGATGAAAGCGTTTTTTAGGCTTTGTATAGTGGTACGTTTAACGGGTATGAGGTCTGCTATTTTTGCTGGCTGGGTGCCATTTCTTACAAAAGTGTGATTCTATGATTTTAAAAGTCGAAAACAGAGATGCCGTTGTTGCCCTATTCCCCAAAACCGTTCGGGAGATTGAAAGGCGCGTAGACGACACTATCTGGGAAGTTCAGAAGGGTATTGATACTATTGTAGAGCGAGCAGCTTACAAACGAACCTTTGATGATACAATTCGTGCAGAAGATCAATTAGTTGGGCTTGCGCAGACCGTGTTATCTGTGCTCAATCTGGTTAGTATGACCAATCCCGATGAAACATTGCGTGATGCAGCTCAACGAGGGACGCTTAAGCTTCAGGCTTTCCTGATTGATAGTATTCAGATGAATAAGGATTTGTACCGAGCTTTTAATGAGTATGCACAGCTGCAAGGAAAAAATGAGGCGCTTACTGATGAGCAGAGGCGCTATTTGGATGAATCCTTGCGTATTTTTGAACGTGAGGGCATGGGGCTCTCCGATGAAAAAAGGACTGAGGTAATAAAATTAAAAAAAGAGCTTGCCGAAGCTGAAATTGCTTTTGGCTTGAATATTAATAAGGCGCTAAATGCCATAACGGTTGATCGCGCGGGTTTGGATGGTCTTAATGATGTCTTTATTGAGAGTTTAAAACGTGATGCGGAGGGGCGCTATATCCTAGGCGTTGATATGCCAACCTATACCGCTGTTATAGAGCACTGTAAGGTTGCGGCTACCCGTGAGGCCTTATGGGTTGCTCGTGAAAATAGAGCCTATCCTGAGAATGAAGAGCTTTTAAAGCGCATTATTGCATTACGTGACAAAATTGCCCATATGCTTGGCTTTGCCAGCTTTTCTCACCTTAATTTAGAAGATCAGATGGCAAAGACGCCCGAGCGCGTGGATGCCTTTTTAGAAGAGATGCGTGTAAAATCACTTGAAAAAAGTCATCAAGAGTTAGAGCTCTGGACTTCAGAAATGCCAGAAGGCGTCAAACGTTCGTCTGATGGTAAACTTTATCCCTGGGATCTTTCTTTTATTAAAGCTAGTTATAAAAAGAAGCATTTGTCCCTGGATGAACAGCATTTGAAAGAATATTTTTCAGCACAGCGTACTCTGGACGAGCTTTTATCTCTCTATGAACAGTTTTTGGGAATCGAGTTTAGGCAAGAGGTGGTGACAGGCCTTTGGCACGAGGATGTGCGCTATGTAGCGGCCTATGCCCAGAATGGAGCGCTGCTAGGTCACCTGTTATTGGATCTTTTCCCTCGAGACTTTAAGTACACTCATGCGTGTGAAATGACTCTGGTCAGCGCCTTAACTTTACCCGACCATGCTAGTGGTTCTCGTTGCCCTGCTGTGATTGCAGTTATTGCCAATTTCCCAAAGGCAACTGCTACGCAACCAGCATTGCTTTCTTTTAGGGATGTTGAGACCTTTTTTCATGAATTTGGTCATGCTATGCATGCTCTGCTTGGAGCTACAGATATGGTTGGATTCTCGGGAACTAATACACGGCTTGATTTTGTCGAAACTCCATCGCAGATGTTTGAGGAGTGGTTGTACGATCCTACTGTGTTAAAGCGTGTAAGTTGCCATTATCAAACAGGTGAACCTTTGGATGACCTGACTATTGAACGACTATGCGGCCAAAAGTGCTTTGATAAGGGTATGTTTGCACAGCGCCAAGTAGGACTTTCGCTTTTTGCGCTTAACTGTTTTAAGTCGGGAGAAGTGAAGAACCTTTCAGCGCTTGATCGGCAACTTCATACTTTGGTGATGCCGGAGGTAATCTATGATGATCGGAAACATTTTGCCTGCTCATTTGGTCATTTGACCGAATACGGCGCACGGTACTATAGCTACCTATGGTCGAAAGTGTTTGCATTGGACCTATTCCACTATATTAAGGAGCAGGGGCTCTTTAATGCGGAGGTTGGGCACCGTTTTGCTGCGCAGGTTTTGGGCCGTGGTGGAGCGGTAGAGCCTAATGAGTTGATGAAGCAGTTTTTGGGACGTGAGCCTAATTCAGAGGCATTTTTTAGCGAATTTACCTCGTAAGTAAAAAGGGAGAGGGTATGAAGAGTAGAGTTGTTCTGTGTCTTTTTGGTGCACTGTGTTTTGCAGGAGTTGCTCCGGCATTTGTAGATCCGTATCCACGGATTGAAACTAAATCGGATGTTGCCACGCTTTTTTTTAAGTCACCCGAAGAGATTAATCGTCGCATTGAGTCTGCGGTGGCAACGCTTAAGGCTGGATTAGATTATATTGTTAATCAACCAGCGGGGAGCCGTACCTTCGATAGCACAATTCGAATGGAAGATCGGTTGAGTGGGTTTGCCTCTTTGCTTGCAGCGCTTCTTGAATTAACCGTTATGACGCATCCTGATAAAGTGATGCGCGATGCTGCTAGTCAGGGGTATCTTAAGTTTAGTGTGTTTTTAGTGAATGAATGGGGTTTGAATCGCAGCTTATATAAGGCATTTTGCGATTATGATCGTGGGCTTTCTGCTGGTTCAAATGAATATCTTACTTGTGAGCAAAAATGTTATCTGGAGCATTCGTTACGTAGTTTTGAATTAAATGGGCTTGGATTGCCTGATGACAAATTGCAAGAGCTCAAAGTGCTTTGCGAGAAGATTTCTGAGGTAGGGTTGCAGTTTCAGACTAATATAAATAATGCGCGAGCGGTTGTGGCAGTTGCACCAAAGGACTTTGCAGGCGTGGATGATAAATTGTTAGATGGTCTTGTGTGTGACGATGCGGGGCGATATTTGCTTGAAGTTACCGCGAGTACCTATCATGCAGTGTTAGAAAACTGCAGGGTATCAAAGACGCGCGAGGCGGTTTGGGCTGCTTTCCGTAGTCGAGCTTACCCCGAGAATCAAGATGTTTTAAAGCAGCTTATTGCATTGAGAGGTCAGTTAGCCGCGTTGTTGGGATTTGCAAGTTGTGCACATCTTGATCTAGTAAATGAGATGGCAAAGACCCCAAAAAGAGTGATTGCATTTTTAGATGATATGCGCGCCAAGTCACTCAAAAAATATGAGCGAGAGTGGACGTTGTGGACCGAAAATATACCCGAAGGGGTTGAGCTTACGTCTTCGGGGGAGCTTCATCAGTGGGATGTTCCCTATGTAAAAGAGGCATATAAGAAGCGTTGTTTGTCTCTTGATGAGCAGGCGCTGAAATTTTATTTCCCTGTGCAGCATACTGTGGATGCTCTATTGTCTATTTATGAACAGTTTTTAGGAATTGAATTTAGACAGGAGCCGGTTCAGGGGCTGTGGCATGAGGATGTTCGTTATATTGCGGCTTATGCTCGAGATGGCACGCTGCTTGGCCATATATTTTTAGATCTGTTTCCGCGGGAAGGCAAGTTTTCACACGCGTGTGAAATGTCCATACTCCCTGCAGTTTCTAGCCATGCAGAGGGCCGCTATCCTGCAGTGATTGTTATTGTTGCTAATTTCCCAAAGCCAACGCTCACGCAACCTGCGTTGCTGCCATTTGAGAGTGTACGAACATTTTTTCATGAGTTTGGGCATGCGATGCATGCGCTGCTTGGGGCAACCGATTTGGTGAGTTTTTCGGGAACGGCAACGTCACGAGACTTTGTTGAGACGCCGTCGCAGATGTTTGAAGAGTGGCTTTACGATCCAATTGTTTTAAAGCGGATAAGTTGCCATTACCAAACGGGTGAGGCCTTGGATGATGCAACCATTAAGTTGTTATGCGCGTTGCGTTCATTTGAAACGGGTTTTTTTGTGCGGGGTCAGTCAGGGGCGGCTCGGTTTGCACTTGATTGTTTTTCTGGAGTTCAATTGCGAGATGGAAAGCTTCCTTTATTAAGAGATCAGATTGATTATCCGGGAATAGGGAGTGATGAGCGGGATCATTCAGAGTGTTCCTTTGGTCATCTGGCGGTATATGGAGCTCGGTATTATAGCTATCTCTGGTCGCAGGTATTTGCGGTTGATCTTTTTTGCTGCATTAAAGAGCAGGATGGATTGCTTAATGAGTCGGTAGGCAAGCGATTTGCTGCGCAGGTACTTGGTCAAGGTGGTTCTAGGGATCCTAATGAATTTATGCAGGAGTTTTTGGGACGCGAGCCACGATCGGATGCATTTTTTAGAATGTTTGATTAAAACAGGAATTGGAAATCCTTATTATCGATTTTGGATTTTTTCGAACATAAACTAGGGATTCACCTACGATATTTCTTTATGGTATACTATAAAAGCAGTCGTAAGGTATAGATGTTTTAAGCGAAAAAGCGGCTGATTTAATTATGTATTTAATGAACTTCTTATTTTCTAAAAACAGGAGGAATCCGTTATGAAACGTACGGTTTCTTGCGCACTTTTGTGTGTGTCATGTGGTCTTATGACAACATCTTCTCTGTATCCGCATTTTATGAATGACTTTGATAAACTTTTTGAGGATATGCAGCAAGATTTAGATCGTATGCATGAGCGTATGCAGCGTGATCTTAAAGATATGAAATGTCTGACTGTTGACTCAGATGATAAGGTCTCTTCGACTCGTATTGATATGGATGTGAATAATATTCAGGTCTCAAAAGAGGCGAATAATGTTGTTATTACGGTTAAATTAGATGATAAAATTACCGATCAGGACGTGGATGTTCGTGTAGAGGGCTCAACGCTACTTGTTTCAGTTCCTAAGGCCGATAACCTTGAGCTACGTATTCGGGGGAAAACCTTAACGGTTTCTGTAAATAAGGTTATGGAGCAAGAGAAAAAAGATGACAAGGGGATGACTTATCTTGTTTCATCTGGTTCTGCGCAAATGAGCCGCTCTTTGAGTCTGCCTATGGCTATTAAGGTTGGAGAGAGTGATAATATTTCTGCGGATCTTACAGCGGGCGTCTTGAAATTGACTCTTCCTGCTGTACCTGCGGGTCATAAAATTTCGTTGACCTCTGGTAAGTCGGCTTTAGAAGTATCAGAAGAATCTGCAGCAACCACAGAAGAGCCTGTGATGGTAGATAAGGAAAAGCATTCTAAGAAAGCAGCTCGTGCAGACAAAAAATAATGAGTTAGCAACGTGGATTGAGGTTAGCACGGAGGCAGTGCTTCACAATCTCGATTGTCTCGAACAAAAAAGGGGCCCGGCTGTGAAGCTGGGTCTCGTTGTTAAGGCAAACGCTTACGGTCATGGGCTTGAAGAAATCGTTCGTCTGGCCTCTCCGCACCAAGCGGTCTCTTATTTTTTTACTGCAAGCTTTGAGGAAGCCTTGCGGGTAAAGAATCTTGGTGTTGCGCAGCCGGTCTGTGCACTTGTGCCTGCCGATAGGTATTTGTTGCGCGAGGCTTTAGAGCAGGGAGTTGAGTTTGTCTGTTGTGACTTAGATTTTTTAGAGACGGTTGCAGAGGTAGCACGTTCGGCTGGTGTTCGTGCACAGCTTCATCTAAAGCTTGATACAGGTCTATCGCGGCTTGGACTATTAAAAAAAGAGCTTAATCTTGTTGCTCAGGCATTTAAAAAACATCATTCATCCTGTGAACTGATTGGTTTGATGTCGCATTTAGCCGATATAACGGGCGAAGATATTTTATTTGCTCATGAGCAGCGGAGTCGTTTTGAAGAATATGGTGCTTATTTAAAAGCAGTAGGTCTTTCGTGGCGCGAGTCTCATGTGGGGGCGTCGGGGGCGTTGCCTTTTACTGGTAATGATACTCTTGTGCGTGTGGGTACTGCATTGTACGGCTATTGGAAATCTGAGCATGAAAAACAACGTACGCAGGAGCGATTTGGAGCGTTTGAGTGGAAGCCGGTTTTGACGTGGAAGTCGCGCATTATGCATTTTTCCTGTGTTGAGCCAGGAGTATCGGTGGGGTATGGGCAGTCCTTTGTAGCGCCGTGCGCTATGCGATTGGCTGTTATTCCTATTGGGTATTCAGATGGTTATTCTCGGGAATTTTCCAATTGTGGAGCTGTCTGGGTGCAGGGTAAGCTTGCTCCTGTAGTAGGGCGCGTGAGTATGAATTTGCTCACTATCGATGTTTCTGCTATTCCAAATCTTTGTGTGGGGGATGAGGTCATTCTTTTGGGGCCTCAGGAAGGAGTTCGGGCAGATATTCTTGCCGACTGTTTAAAGACCGTGCATATTGATATTCTATCGCGTATTCGGCCGTCGATCCCACGTATTGTGGTCTGACGGGCATAGCAGGTCATTTACTCGTTTGTGGAGTTTTGGGATGTTTATTTTAGAGGGCAACATTGGGGCTGGGAAGTCGACGTTCATTCGGATTCTTAAGGAGTTCGCTCCTTTTATAGATACGGCTTTTGAGCCGCTTGCTCAATGGGATGGGCAGGGAGCCTCTTTGCTTGAAAATTTTATGAACGATCCCAAGCGGTGGGCGTATACGATGGAAACGTTTGTTATGTCCTGTAGGTTTAGGGATCATTTGCGGTTACAAGCTATGTCTGCAATGACCCTCGCGGAGCGTTCTCTTTATTCGGGACATTATGTTTTTGCTGTTAATAGTCGTGCTCAGGGTTTTATGACAGAGGCTGAGTGGGGAGCTTATGAGACGCTCTTTAACTATCTAGTTTTACGTTACTGTTCGGCTCCTAAAGGGTTTATTTACTTGCGAGTTGATCCTGAAGTGGCTTATGGGCGTGCATGTAAGCGTCAGCGTGCTGCGGAATCATCGTTATCTCTTGAGTATTTAAAGCAGATACATGAGCGGCATGAGCGCTTTATGGTAGACCATGAGGTGCATGAGGAGCTTAAGAAAGTACCTGTTTTGGTGTTGGATGGGCATGGTGATTTTGAAAACGATCGAGCCTGTGCCGTAGAATTGGCACAGCGCGTAGTAGAATTTATGCGGGATCAGGCTAGCAGCTTAGGGGGTATATCGGTCCATGATCGAGTTGAAGTGTGTATCTAAAGTTTTTAAGACAACTGCAGGGTATAAAACAGTTTTGCATGAGATTTCGGACAGTTTTTCAGAGGCGAAGACGGTTCTTATTACGGGGGCCTCGGGGGCTGGTAAGTCAACGCTGTTGTCTCTAGTTGGGGGCATGGATAGTCCAACAGTGGGTTCTGTGCTTTTTGACGGGGAAGATTTGGCGCTGAAAAAAACGCGTGAGCGAGAAAAAGTGCTCTGTTTTGATATAGGGTATCTGTTTCAGTTTCCTTATTTAGTGCCTGAACTGACGGTATTTGAGAACTGTGTGATAAAGGGTTTATGCGCCCGACTGCCCGAAAAAGTATGCCGGGAGCGTGGATTTGAGCTTTTGGAGCGGGTAGGTCTTGCGGCTTATGCGGCACATAGCCCTGCGAGCCTTTCAGGGGGACAGCAGCAGCGCGTTGCTTTGGTGCGTGCGTTGTTTATGCGGCCACGTTTTTTGCTTGCGGATGAGCCTATTGCTCATCTAGACTCTGAGAATGCGGGGCGTGTTCTGGAGCTTATTCAGTTGTTTAAGAAAGAGTTTAATATGGGACTTATAATGAGTTGCCATGATGGGATGTCTGATTTCCAATTCGATCGAATTTTAAGAGTTGGCGATGGTCTTTTGCACGAAATGAAATAGGGGCAGTTCACGTGGAAAAAAAACTTACGCGGCGTTCTATGGTTACAAAAATGATGCAGGTTGGTTTTATAACTATTGCCAGTAAGGCGATCGGGTTTTTCCGCCAAAAATTATGGGTTGAGTATTTGGGGTTGGGAGCCATTGGTGATGCTTTTTCATCTGCGTATCGTATCCCAAGCTCCCTTAGAAAGATTTTTGCTGAAGGCGCGCTTAGTGCGTCGGCAGTTCCAACCTTAGTCACGGTCCTTAAGAAAGATGGGAAAATCCAGGCGGGTAGGGTTCTTTCGCTTATACTGATTTTTTTCCAAGCCGTTTTGCTTATAGGATGTATAGCGGTTGCCTTTTTTGCTGGACATGTAATGTTTTTTGCGGCTCCGGGCTGGCAGTGCGCTGACTCTGAAAAATGTTTTTTGGCTACCAAGATTCTTCGGATTTTAATTTTTTATTTGCCGATGGTGTCGGCATCTGCTCTGATTGCGAGCGTTTTGCAGGCAGCGCATCTCTTTTCAGTCCCTGTTATGGTGCAGGTGCTAACCAATGTGTTTATGGTAGCCGAGCTGTGGGTCTGTCTTAAGCTTAATGCTCCGGTTGTGGTGCTTGCCTGGTGTATGCTTTTAAATACGGTAGTTTTACTGGGTGTTAGTGTTGGGTTTTATTGGTATGCGGGGTTTGCTTTTGGTAAGCCTAATGCAGCCGCAGCCATTTCGGTTAGGGATGTTTTATGGAAGTTTATTCCCTGTGCTATTGGGCTAGGGGTTACTGAGATAAACCTTTTTATTGATCAGCAGATTGCTTCGTATTTGCCAGATGGGTCCATTTCATTGCTCAATAATACCTATGCCTTTACGCGCGTCCCACTGGGGATTTTTGCGATTACTTTTTCAACCGTGCTGTTGCCTCACTTTTCTCGAGTTGTTGTTTATGCTCCGCGCAGGCTTAGTTTCTATCTGTTAGAGTCCACAAAGTTCATTTGGTGGGTAACTGTACCGATATCTATTCTTATGGGCTCTTTATCTCTTAAGATGTTTTTTACTCTGTTCTCATCCCCTCATATCACCGCTTTGCAAGGTTATCAATTTAGTAATCTGTTTAATATTTTCATTATAAGCCTATTTTTTCTTTCGCTTGATAAAATTGTTCTTAATATGTTTTATGCTTTGCATGAGACGTTTTTGCCTGTTTTTGCAACTTTTATAAGCGCCTTGTTAAATACATTAATGAGTGTGGCTTTGATGCCTTATTTGGGCATCCAGGGGATTGTGCTTTCAACGGTACTAGCGTCGATTTTTAAGTTGGGGCTCTGTATCTGGGCGTTAAAGAGGAAGTTTGGATTTGTGCTTTATCCAAAGGCGCTTGGTAATTTTCTTGTTCGTACGTTGGTGCAATTTTCTATCTTAGGGGCGCTTCTGTATCTTTCGTATGACGTGCTCTACTTTTGTATAATGCAACTGCCAGGAAGAGCGTCTTATTTACTTTTATTTACGATGCTTTATTGGTTCTGGGTAATTCCACTCTGTTTAGTGTTTGCGGGTATTGCGTATTATACGCGTAGATTGTTTGGAATACGCATGCACTTTCTAGACTAGTTTAATTTTTCATCTGTCGTGGAGAGATTTTTATCGCTGAGGCGTAGTCATTAGTTTTTAAGGTTAAAAATAGACTTTTTGTAGAAGTGTGCTAGATTTAAAGTTATGGTTGAAATTAATTGTGTTGGATGACTTAAAAATAAGTAAAGTAAAGGTAATGGATAATATGAATATTAAAAATATTTTTCTTGCGACTCTTCTTGTAAGCCCTTTTGTGCTTGAAGCGAGTAATGATAAGAGTGAAAAGATACGGTTGTTTTCAGATGCGTTTAATGAGAGCAATTCTGAGAATGACTCTGAAAATAACGAAGAGCGTGATGTTAAAAAAAGAAAGCAACTGCAGGTTGTTCTTCAGAATCCTGAAGTTCTAATTGCGCAACAGGCTCGAAAGAATAACGAAAAGCAAGCCATTTGTACTATGCCAAGGGATTGTTGGACGAATATTGCCAAGTATTCGCCCATAAAGGATAAGCTTTCATTGCGGTTGGTTAGTACGTATTTTCAGTCTCTTTTTTACCAATCGGTTTTTAATGGTGATATAGAGGCTCCCAAGATTCGTTTGAAAAAGTTGACGCTCCCGTCGTTTTCTTTGGATGAATCTCTAGTCCTCCAGCAAAAAAGGCATGTAGCTGATTTTATGGAAAAGACGCGTATAAAATTCTTGATAGTTCATCGACCGCAAGACTTTGTGCCGCCGGTTGATAAAGAAGCGTGGTTTTACATAAAAAAAATTTTGCTGAGAGAGACCCTAGTAGAGAATCTTCAGCTTAATATAATCTTTTCTCTTTGTCCGAATTTAGAGGCTCTGGATTTAGGGGAGTGTAGCCGTCTTAAATTTGGAATATTTTTGGATGAATATAAGGCTCTTGTGAATGGGGTTACCAAAGATCATTCTGATTTTAAAGCATTAAGTGAGTTTTTATCTGTTAATGCTTTAAATGAACCGGAATGTTCATTGGAGATAAATAAAATTTTTGGAAAGTTTCCGCATTTTGAAAAGTATTTTTCTGTGCTCGGGTGGGATAAGGTTAAGCACCTCAAGGTTCTTGCTCTTAGCGGAACCAAGATTTTGTCTCAGGATCTTTACAGTATTCTGACTAACTGTTCAGAACTACAATTGCTAAATCTAGATAGATGCGGAAGTCTTCTTCTTGGGGATCTTGATTGGGATAGTATAGTGAATGTTTCTGGGGTTGAGGAAATAACAGAGCTGCTTCCAGAGTGTTTGTGCACTAGTTTGACAGAAGAGTATGTTAGCATACTTGCGTCACTTATTAGCAAGCAGATTAAAACCCTTAAAACTATTCCTCGCGAAAAACGTGCGGAGTTTATGCGTGGTATCCTGCGGAAACATCCGGCATTTTGTAATTATTTCATAGATCTTGATTGGAGTGCGCTTACAGAGTTGAGGGTACTTGACCTTGGTGAGACCTTTATTACGGGTGCTGGTTTACAAAAGATTCTGTATAGTTGTCCGAAGCTTGAAAGGTTGATTTTAAGGAATTGCGAAGGGCTTAATTTGAAAGATCTTGATTGGAGCAAGGTTGGGGAGCTTACTATACTCAATGTACGAGGTGCAACAAACATTACCAACAAAGAGCTTGAGAAGATAGGCCGCTGTTGTCCAAAGCTTAACATCTTAGTCTTAAGTAATCCACAGAGCGCTCCCGGTGTTAAGGAGGCTGATTTTGACTGGACCACTGGTGTAGATTGGGGGTTGTTTAAAAATCTCACGGAGCTTGATCTTGATGGTAATAAGCTTGTTTCTAATGTGAGCCTCAAAAAAATTCGGGAAAGGTGTCCTAAACTTAAATCGCTTCGAGGTCTAGTGTGCGGCACTGGCTTTAAGCTTACCTTTAATACATTTGATTTGAGCCTTTTGAATGGTCTTACTGTTCTTAAATTATCGTGTGAAGGTCAAGAGGGAGAAATTACCTCTGAAGGGTTGCGTTATATTTTGAATAATTGCTCCTTTAAGGAATGCATCTTTTCTATGGGATTATTTCCTCGTGGAAAGTTCAATTGGAGTAAGTTGGGACAGAGCTTGGAGAAGCTGAAGCTTCACTGTACAACTATAAAACATCGGGCACTACAACGAGTGTTACAGGGCTGCGTTAATCTTAAGATATTAGATCTTTCGGCTAGCTGTAATAGTAAGCATACACTCGAAAATCTTGATTGGAGCATGCTTGCAGGAAAACTCATTTCGCTTAACTTATCAAATAACCCTATGAGTGATGCAGGTCTTTTGCCTATTTTGAATAGCTGTGTCAATCTCAAGATTCTTTCGCTTGAGGGTTGTGAAGGTCTTGAGTTTAAAAACTTTGATTGGACTAAGTTGTCACAACTTCACAGTCTCTCTCTTAAAAAATCAGGCATTTCCCTCGAAGGGCTTTTGTCTATTCTAGAGAGCTGCCCTTTGGTGGAATATCTCCATCTTGGGAAAAATAATAACTTGGGATTGAAAGCGGTCTATGAGGGGGGATTTGAGGTTTTTAAAGAGCTAAAAACGCTTTTGAAGAGCAGATTGAAACAGTAAAGTAAAAACCCTTTTTCGCTTGTTCTATTACTATATGAAGCGTCTATGCAGAAAAACTGTGTAGGCGCTTCGAGTTATTAGGGCTCTTTTTTTTATAATTAAATAATCTAAATTTTTTTTGATAAAAACCTGTTAGATTCGCTAGAAAATAGTGTGTAAGTTTGGAATTTTAAAACTCAATTTGAATGTCTTAAAAATAGCCTCCTAAAGTCTTGCAATCTGTTCTGTGAGAAAAGTAAGGTAAGATCTAGTAAGGGTTAGGAATACGTGGCCGTCTTGCAGAACGCATGGAAGAAGGCCTTGTAGGGGGATTGAGTATGGGGAAAAGGTTTTTTGGGGTCGCGCTGCTCCTTTGTCTAGGTAGTAGTTTTTGGGTGGGATTTTCTGTAAGGGCAAGTTCGCCGGCGAATACTACCGATGTTTTAAATAGTCTGGCACGTGCGCTTAAGGCTATTGCAGAGACGCCTGGCCCAAAGAAGCCGTCGAAGGGGCAGCCACCTACGCCTCCGCTTTCTGTATTGATTACGGATAGTGACTGGAAGAGGATGCCTCTTGAAGCTCAGGCTGCCTATGTTAGTGGTAAATTAAAAAGTGTATCCCATCTGCATCGGTGGGATCGTATGCTTTTAAATCGTCGTCGTGGTGAGGTGGTTGCTGCCATTTTTGCTAAAACGATGCGAGAGGTGTTAACGCTCTTTGGTTCATCATTTGAATTTGGGGGTGTGAAAATTGGGACGCAATTCCCTAATTTTGCCGATCTTAGTGATTTGATAATTCATTATGACCACTTTATGGGTGCTATTACAGACGAAGATTTTCGTAAGGCGTTAAAACAGGGTCAAGCACGGATGGACTGTCTTATGGCGTTTGGGAATGATTCAAAAAGTAAGAATAAAGCGTGTAAAGCGCTTAATTGTGAACAGTATGATGCGTGTATGGTGGGATTTTTTGATGATTTTATAGAGGTTTTTTCTCCCCTTATAGATGTGGCAGTTGGGGGTTATTATGTGGGCGGCCGGCCAGTGGTGGGCTTGCTTGAAATGGTTGTGAGCCCTGTAATAAAAGATCCTCGGGTATTGGAGAATATGCGCAAGGCTTCTGAGGCTCTTCATAAGGCCCTTGAGCTTATTGAGAATGTACGCGGAATGATTGTTCTTGTGCCAGAAAAGCTGGGCACGGCTTTTGATAAAGGCTTTAGCCAAATGACATCTTTGCCGTCGGGAATCAGTGAGCCTAGTGATGAAACTATTAAATTTTCCACAGAGGAAACATCTTTTGCTAGCGTTTCGTCGGGGACCTCTAGTTTTGCTCAGGTTACACCACCACCGCCTTCCGCTGTTTCTGGGCCTGAAAAAGTCTTGACGGATAGTACTACCTTTTTGGCGGCTGCTCGCGATATTATGATAGATAAAAAATCGGGCCTGCTTAAGGCATCCGTTCTCCTTCCACATTCTCCGCTTGCTGACTATCTAGCTAACGGGGCGGGTTCTATTTTTGACTTAGCCATAAGCTCTGGAATGCTCGGGATTGATATTATAAAGGTGGGTTCAGCAGATTTGGACGAGATTCTTGGTCGATTTGAGTGTCTTGAAAAGAGTAATGAGGAGCTTAAAACCCAAGCGGATGCGGTCTGTCGTGTAAATGGGTGTTTAAGTAAAAAAGCTTGCATAGCCAGCACCATTCGCGAAGTTTTGAAGATTCTTAGACCCTTTGTGTACGATTTTATTGGACGGATTAGCAGTCTAGAGAAGTCAAAGAGTGGAAAGATAACGGTTAATATAGAGCGGGGGATTTTATTGTCTACGGAGACCCTTATGAAGTTATCTCTCAAATTAGGACATGAGACAGGTGTGTACAAGGTTTTGGGGGATTCTGGAGCGGACCTTTTTGAAAAAACAGAAGAGAAGGTTGTGCTTGTGGGTCGGATGACGGATTTCTTAACTATGTTCCTTAATCAGGCGCTGGATGGGCTTGAATTGATTGCTTTGACCGTGGGAGGCCCTGATTCAATACCTAATGCAAGGAAAGATTTAAAGGAGCTAGCAAAAAAGCAAAAGGTTGTTATTAGTGATGACTTTTAAGGGATTGGTGGGAGGCTCTGGATTAATTAGGAGCATCAATAGGGGGGGGTATGAAAAAAGTTTTGAGTGGTCTAGCCCTGGCGGCTTTAGTTTTGGGGGCTGTAGTATTTCGTTTTGCACAGACGGCTCCGGGAAATTCTGAGTCTTCCCAGCAAGATGGCCTGGATTGGGGAGTTGCTGAAGGGTCTGAAGATGCCGACCCCGTTATGCGAGTGACCAAAATCTCTCCTCCAGGACCTATGGGAGAAGTGAACATTGTTTTTGACCTTCCTTTTTTGGGTAAGTTAGCTTTCAAGGCAAAGCGTGATGAGTTAAGCTCGAAGATCATAGTTAATTACCCTGGAAAGGATGATGTTAAGATTGACTGGGGTATTTTTTCTCTCGATTCTGGTACCTTTGTTATTCCGTCAGAGGGCCCTGTCTCCTATTTAGGAAAAGGAAAATTCTTTGGGCATAAGGTTACGGTTGGCCTGAAAAAGCTTGAATTTATATCGCTTGATGAATTTAATGCCATGGTTGAGGAACTTTCTCAAAAAGCGGCAGAATCCTATGTAAATGCTAAAAAGGAGTGGCAAGACAAGCTTTTTGGGGGAAGTTTTGCCATGGAACTCGAATCTCTTAAGCGCAAGCTACCTGCAGCTAAGCCTATAAAAAAAGAGGAGGGTTTGCCGGATGCCTTTAAAGTGCCTGGTTTCTTTTTCGATTTTAAACTTATTAAGAAGATTGTTTTCGGGTTTACTTTTGATGAAAAGCCGGAAAAACTTGAGCTAATTCCTGGTCTTAAAGTAACGGTGAAATCGATTGATCTGGTACTTGATAGACTGGATATTCCAAAACTTAAGTTCAAGACGGTTCTGTGGGATTATCCGATTACTTTTTCTGTTTTTGTGGATAAGGTTGAGCGTGACTTTGGGGCAATGGCTTCGTTTAAAAAATGGAGAGTGGATACGGTAGTTCCTATGTTAAAGGACAGTCCGGTTGGATCATTTAGTGCTCAGGGGAATATTCGTATCTCCAAGCAGATGGGTGTAAGCGTTTTTGGAAAACTTACTTCTGAAGATGGGTTGCAGAATGCTTTTTTAGAGATTATTCCTGGAGTTTCTATTTCGTTGGATGAAATAAAGGCATCGGTAACCCCGGACAGAAAAGTATCTATAAATACTACAGGCTCATTTCAGGGCAAGCCCATTCTCTTTGCCGGAGAGATGGATCCATCGAAAAAGTATCTGACCCTATCAACGGAGGTAAAAGGGTATCAGTTTGGTGATCTAATTCCGGAGCTTAAGAATTCCGAGCTTAATAAGCTTATATTCAGTGGCTCGTTAAATCTTATAATTGCGGATAAAAAGACCATAGTGCCTGCGCTTAGTGGGTCTAACTGGTATTCTTCGACGGTTGGAGGTTCAGGTATTCGTCTTGAAGGTTCTGTTGAGAGTGCATCGGGGGAAAAGTTTGATCTGTTTGGTATAGAGTTTAAGGGCAAGGGACAGGTGAAGCTTGATACTCTTGGGAAAGCTGCACAGGTTTCGGGAACGGTTGAATCACTTGGTTTAAAGCTTGAGGGTATGTTGAGCATTAAGTGGGGTACTAATTCTGAGGTTCAGTTTTCTACAGCCTTGGGTCAGGGAGTTAGGGAGTGGAAGCCCTTTGAGCAGCTAGTAGGAAAAGATGAAACGCTTAAACCCCTTAGAGATATAACTATCTATGATTTGAAAGTTGGTACTGAGTTAGGATTTTCTAGAGTGGTAGCCAAGATGCCTGCAAAGGTTAATCTTGTTGTTCAAAAGACCCCTGCAGATCTTGCCAAAGAGAAGGCTATTGCGGATACTTTGGCTGCTAAAGCTGCGCAAGCTCAAAAGGCGGGAATGCCTGCGGAGAAAGAGAAAGAGCTGGAGGAGATTCCTTTACAGATTATAAAGCCTGAAAGCCTTAATAAGGTTACTGAAAAATTCTCAGGCGCAATTTTTGTGAATGGGAAGGCCAAGGTTTTTGGGGTTGTGTGTGATGTTATGGCCAAGGTTTCCAAACAGACAGGGCAGGATTTTGGAGTGATGCTCATAGTTTCTATGCCAAATGGGTGGAAGATATCGCAAAGCTTTCCTGAGCTTTTCAAGGACAAAAATCTTGTGACAGATGCGATAGATTCAATGAAAATAAGTAATATAAAGTTAATACTTAGCACTTATAAAGACACCTCAATGCGGGTTGAGCCGGGGGTAAATCTTGAGGCCGCCGTATCCCTTACGGGTCCGGTTGAGAATATGATTTTAAAAGGGCTTCAGGATATCCTTTCAAAGACGGGGAACCGAGGGGCTGGAGGTGTGATCATTGGTCAGATAGACCCGCTAAATCCACGGACGGCTTCTCTTAAAATGGGGCTTACAGCCGGAGATTTTACCATCTCTATTCCCCCCTTTGCCTTTAAGGCAGCAACTCTTTATCTATTGGTTCGTGGAGAGCCTAAGATAGCGTTAGCAGGATCTTTGGAGATGATTCCTATGCCTAATATTCCACCATTGCAGTGGTCACTTGAGGCAGGGCTTACTCCTACGGGTGTTGGATTTGATATAAGTATGCTGGGCACATGGCCAGATCCTTTTCAGGTCAGTAAGCTTGGGATAAAGAACTTTGAGCTTGGGGATCTTGGTTTTAAATGGTATATGCCTTATTCATCAATAGCCGCAGCAGCAGAGACGTTTGGTACATCGCTTTTAATCCCTGATATTCTGGGGCTTAGTGGCAAAGTGGCCTTGGGGTCTCCTGATCCTGTAAAAGCGGCCGTTGCATTTGGGTTTGGGGTTGATGTTACTAACTGTTTTATAGATCTGAAGGTCGAGAATGCAATTACGGCAGGTAAGTTTGCAGATACAGTGCGTAGTATGTTAGGGATACCTCCGCTTCCAGATATTTTAACGTGGAAGATGGGCGCATTAATTATGGATGAGGTCTTTTTGAGACTGGTTCCTAGTGAAACGACCATTGGAGACATAAAATTTAAGAAGGGGATTGGAGGGGGTGCTAAGCTGCGCATGTTTGGCAAGACGGTTGATTTTGGCCTTTCTATTGATACGTGGGGAATTGAAGCAAAAGGCACTATGGATCCTCTAGAATTTGGTCCGTTTGCGCTTACGTCTTTTGATGGTAAGGGTGGCCCTATTGTTGAATTTACGGTTCACTTTGAAAAGGGTATCAGTATCCAGTTGGATGGGCTTTTAAAACTAGGTGATATCATTAATTCAAAGACGATAGCTGTTATTTCAGAAAAACGTGGTCTGATCTTTGAAACGGAGACATCAATTGGACCTAAAGAGGCTGAAATTAATGCGCACATTACGGGGGTTGATTTATCGCTTGGTGACCCGTTAAAATTGCTTCAAAAGCTTAATCCAAAAAATCTTGCGTTGACTATTGAGTTTACTAACACGTTCACAGATAAGCTTAACAAAACAATTGGGGCAACTCTTGAACGTCAAAAACAGACGTTTAAAAAGGATATTAATGATATCATTGTGCAACTCCGATCAACTACAAAGGTTGATCAGATACGGGCGTTAGAAAGGCAACTGCATCAAGCCGAGGCTCGTCGGGTTCCTTTTATAGAAAACCCTGTCTTGTCCGTAGAACGTGAAGCTGAGGTTACCAAGGCGCAGCTTGCATTAGATGCGGCGCGTGCTAAGTATGCATTAGAGCAGACGGACATTGGGAAGATTGCAGGCAAAACGCTTCAAGATCTTGGGCTGCCACAGGTTGCACAAGAAGCATTGAAGAACTTGCAGCAGTTGGGTGTAGTGGCCTATGAGTCCGGGCAGTTTGCCTTTAAAAACCTCTCTAATCTTGTTGTTGTGCGCAGTGTCTATTGGAAAGGTACGGCGGCAGATCTAGCCGGCGGCGTACTGCCAGGGGTGATGGTTAAGATGGTAGTTTTGGGGAATGAAGTTGAACAGAATTTGGGTGAATTTGACGTGCGTAATCCCGTTGAGAGTGCTCAACGGATAGTAGGAAATCTTGCAACGTTGGGTCAAAATAAGTTTAAAGATACCCTTAAGAAGGGCGTGAGTGCAGCTAAGAAATAAGGTAATGCGCTAGGAAGAAACAGAGAGAAGAAGAGAGGGCCGATTGATTTTACGTCAGCTCTCTCTTCTTCTCTAGAGTTTTAAATATCTACGTGCCGTGTGGGTTGCAGAGATCTGAGATGCAGGGTGGCGTACTTGCTTAGCGGTATTTTATTGGTGCCCGTAATTACCATTAAACGGCCTCGCTCGTCCCGACAGCTGGAGATGGCATTTTTATTGGGAAAGAAATGAGAATAGTCGCACAGAGCTCTACGAACTATTTCATCATCGATCCACTGCGCCGCTGTTCCAGGTTTTTTATTGGCCGCTTCTGTAATAAGTTCCATGCCGACCTTAAGACTGTAAGGCATATCCGTTGTGAATGGTGCTAATTCTTTTGCAATGTCTTTGTGCAACAGTAAGGACTTCTTCTTTTTAGGTTGCGGTACAAACCAATCAATGGTGTTGATAGCCGTTTTACGTAGTTCGCGTGTGATGCTTGGATATTGGCCTCTTAAACCCAGCCTCAAGAGAATAGTGTAAGTGTTATAATTATTAGGCAACCCTTCTGCGATAGTAACCAGCTGTTTGTCAGGGATGGTATGCGGCAGGACAGCTTTATTGTTGTCGTAAAGGTTTTTTACATCGGTGAATTTTGTGCAGAGGTCTTTATACGGTTCTGTACGTTGTTGTGGGTTAATGTTTGGGTTGTTTAAGAAATTCGTAGCGTTTTGGTTGTCTTGCCCGATCTTTGTTTCTTCATTTTGTAACTGTGTAATTTCTGTAGAGATATCGGCTTTTTCTTTTAGAGCTTGAGCAAGGGTGTTATTTGCTTGTTTGCAGGCATTCCAGAGTGTTATGACTTCGCGGACTTTCTTCATTTCTTCAAAGTTTGGGGAGTCTTGAGCTATCTCTTTTGTGGTGTTTAAGTAGGTGTCGATGTTTGCGCACTCACTCTCTGAAATGGGTTTGTCTCCCCTCTGATGGGAAGTTAGCGCTTCTTCTATCAAGTCTTTGACGTTTGTGCAGAAGGCCTCATATTGTGTATGGCCGGAGGTTACTCCTTGCCAGAGGGTTACTACCGCATTTTGTAGTTCTGAGGCAGCTTTATCAATAGCATACTGCTTTGATGGTAAGCCTCCTCGGAGCTGCCCAATCCTTTCTTGGTGCGGATGCAGAGCTTTGTTAAGTTCTTGGGCTGAAGCAATATTAGGATCTGCATAGCTATAAAGGATCAATGAGGAGCGAAGGGTCTTGAGTGCTGTAATATGATTCTTAAGATTTTCGGTCTCTAACGCTATTATCTCTTTATTGTTCTGCGAAACATTTGCCCAATGGTTTATAGCATTTAAAAGTTCTGTAGACATTTTCTTGATCATCTTGTCTAGCTGGTTTAGAAGGGTAGCATTTATCGATTCTAAACATTCATTATTTCTCAAGCTGATGAGCGTACAGAGAGGGTCAGGGCCTTGTAGTTTTGTGCTAAGCGCGTTAATAACGGCTCTTACAATAGCTACAACTTCACCATTGTTACACCCCTTGGTGAATTTTGAAATGTAGATGCAGAACTCAGGAATGTCTTCAAAGACTACAGGCTCGGAGGTGCTGGCTGTTGATATGATATCTTCGACCGTTCTTTTGCAAATGGTAGTACGGGCGACTTCATTAGGGTTTTGCTTGGGGACGATATAGCCACCATGGCAAGAGACGACGCCATTTTCATCTTTGATTATACGTAGAATTCGGTTGCTAATCTGATCTTTGATATTTTCTGGATTAGTTTCATTGGTGAGCATTATGAGAATAATGCCCTTTGCAGCAAGAGTATTCTGAAGATCCATGAGCTGCTTGTTGGTAGCGATTTGAAGATTCTGGTGTTCGCCATCTCCCTGTGCTCGTATGAATGTATCAACTTCATCTAGACAGACAATGCTGCCTCGGTCAAGGTTCAGGCTGTCTAGGTAGGTGCGTAGTTGTGCAAATTTCTGTTGGACATCGCCAAAAAATTTTCCTTGGAAGAGTCCCTTTGACGCATCAAGTATGTAGAGTGGTCTATTTAGGGCGTTGGCAAGGTCTTTTACAAAGAAGGTTTTCCCGGTATTTGAGGGGCCCATAAGTAGAAGATTTTTTATTTTTCCTGCAGCTAGGTCTTCGATGTAGTGGACTAATTCGTCTTCTGAACTCATAAGGACTAGGTCTTCGGGAGATAATTCATCAGGGAATTCCTCAATTAACTCACCCATGTCCGCAGGGTTTTGAGCATTGTCCGTTTGCCCTGATATGGTGTTGCGAAGTTCTTGCAAAGTGCCCGATATCTTTTGAAAGAGATATAGGGATAATGTCCCAAACAGGATGTTGTGGGCCTGTTGCCGTCGTTTTTTTGTCGTTAGTGTATCCCAGGTGGTTCCTGGCATAGGAACGAGTGCTGCGTAGCGACAGATAACCGCGCTTAGTAGTAGCGATATAGGAGCTGCCATAGCAGATCGGATAATCCAATGTTGTTGGTTAAATTGAGAGCTGGCCCAGTTTAAAGGTCTTCTTAACTTTTTTTCTGCCCAGTTTTTGGCAGCCTTTCCCTTTTGTATAATAGGTTTGTGTAAATAGAGACCCGTAGCAAGAGCTGCAGATCCACCTAGCGCTAGGTAAGGATGTTCGCTGATGTTGTTTGCTAGAGTGTGTAGAGTATTTTCTGAGAGCGACTTTAAGCTGTTATACCACCAACCCGAAGCAGAGTCCGCGCCTTTTGCAGCATGCAGAGGCTGTGGAAGTTGGATGGCTGTAACGCATAGCACTAAAAAAAGAGATAACTTTCGATTCATAATCTTCCCCATTTGATTGCGCGTAATAACTATTTTATAAAAGTTTGGATACTAGCCGACGTTAGCTTGGATTAAGCATAAATTCAAGCTGCCTAATAAATTCTTCAAAGGCAGCGCCCGAAGCCTTTTCTAACATTTCTTTGAGACTCCTTACCTCATTTTGTATGTCCATGTACTGTGCAAGAAGGTCTTTGGCATCTGTAGGTAGCGCTTGCAAAGGCTTTAGGATTTGAGTCACGGCACTGTGTTGGTTTTGGTATTTTTCATACAGAGCCTTGGCATGTGCAAGTTCGAGTCGAAGTTGTTCCGCCTTTTGTTGGTCTTCAAGCGAAAGGACGCGCGGTGTAGTGCGTGTAAAATATTCAACCGCTTTGTAGCCTACAATTCCCCCAAACACGCCGCATAAAACGGGAATAACCGTTGAGGCTATTGAGGCGAATGTACTGCGGCTTTGTGGTTTTAGAAGTTCTTGTTCAAGCACTGAGCACTCATGGCGTAGGTCGGCCAGCCGTTTACGGTCTTCACCAAGGGCAGTCCTTTGTTTGTTTGCTGTCTCTTTGTCATCAGTGGTTGCGGCCGGGAGTTCAGTGGCTGAAGCTTGTTCCGATTTTTTAGCGGGCTTTGATTCAGTTGCCTTTTTGATTGAGGCAGTGAGCTCTTTAATCTCTTTCCGAAGTGCCTGCACCTTTGAAAGTGTTGCGGCCAAGTCGGTGTGCCCGGCATCCAAAAGACGTTCTATTACATAGCGAGAGACAAGATATCCTACCGCCGCACCACCAAGCGCTCCGGTTCCACGAGCAAGCGAAGTTTTTAATGGTGTAGGAGCTGTTTCAAATAGGCTTAGTAGTAGGGAGGTTTCATTCACATGCTTCTGGTTTTTTTCAACCAGTGCGCTTAATCTCTTTTCACGCATTAACAACTTTTCTTCTTTTAGAACAAGTTGTTTCAAGTTTTTCAGATTACCCTCGGGAGCATAGGGCCGGAGCTGAGATTCGGCCGATTTTAGCATGGTCTGGTAATTGTTGATGCGAAATTTAATGAGCTGGGTTTTTTGCTTTAACTCTTCGTTTGATCCTCCGCCCGTGAGACTTTGCGCTTTGTTCCAGGCCCACGTGGTAGGCTTAACTAAAACGTCGAGTGCAACTTTGGCCGCTTTATCAAGGAGCGAAAGATTGTGCTCTGGAGCTTGAGTGGATGTAGTGGTAGAGTGATTAGTAGGAATGTCTTGTGCAGTTGCTTGGCCAAAGGCCGTCGCGGTTGCTAGAAATCCTACGGTTAATGGTAGACTAATTAATGTCGTTGTTAGTGCCTTTTTGAGCGCACTTTTCCTAATTATTCTCATGAAAGAAACCCCCTATTATCTTCATTGGAAACAAGATGATTATGTTGTTGAAAATATAACCTATAAAAAGTTGTTTGTACAGGGGTTGAAATACTATGGTAAACTGTACGTCTATGGTAGGGGGTTGGATTAGGGTTATGGAAAATAAAATACAGGAGGTGCGTATGGCACACGAATATATACGGGTTCAGAATGCCGGTCCTTTATCAGGTGAGTTAACGTTAGAGGGGGCAAAGAATGCTGTCCTAGTGACCATGGCGTCCCTGGTTTTGACTCGGGGAAAATCTCGGCTTACGCGGGTGCCTGCATCTCATGATGTTTACCAGATGAAGACTCTTTTAGAAGAGTTGGGGGCTGAAGTTTTATTTGACGAACAGAAGCATGAATTGATCGTTGACACCACTTTTCTTAACGGATGGAGTGTTTCGCCAGATCTTATGAAGCGTATGCGAGCATCTATTCTTGTTATGGGTCCTCTACTTGCTCGTTTTGGGAAGGCAAAAATAGCGTTGCCAGGTGGTTGCTTGATTGGAACTCGTCCCGTTGATTTGCATTTAAAAGCTTTTGCTCGGATGGGAGCTACAATAACGACTTCAGGCGATTTTCTTCAAGCCGATGTAGAAAAAATTCGTCCTTGCCGCTTTGTAATGGATTATCCAAGTGTTGGAGCAACTGAAAATATTCTGATGGCTGCGGCTGGAATTTCTGGAGTGACTGAGATTGTTAATGCGGCATTGGAACCGGAAGTTTTGGATCTGATTACAGTTTTAAGAAACATGGGTGCTCACATTGATTTTGCTTTTCCTGCGACCATTGTGGTTCAAGGATCTCTTGATTTAAAGCCTGTAGAACATGAAATTATGTGCGACCGCCTTGAAGCGGGTACGCTTTTGATTGCAGTGGCTGCAACTGGAGGGACCTTATCCTTACCGGATGCCCCGGTTGATTCTCTTGAATTAGTTTTAGAAAAACTTTCTGAAATGGGGCTTTCTATTGAAGTGGGTCCACAAGGGCGTGGAGTAAAGTTAACGTCCCATAGGCCTATGAATCCTGTTTCATTTAAAACGATGCCTTATCCGGGATTTCCTACCGATTTACAGGCGCCTATGACGGCATTGCTTAGCCTTGCATCGGGTAAGGGTGTGATTCACGAGACGGTTTTTGAAAATCGTCTGTTGCATGTTCCAGAATTGCAGAAGATGGGGGCGCAGATAAGTTTGTCTGGCGATCGAGCAACTATAACGGGTGTGGAGCGCCTATACGGTGCGTCGGTTATTGCTACTGATATTCGTGCTGCTGCAGCATTGGTTATAGCGGGATTGGCGGCAGAAGGCGAGACTAGGATTACAGGAATACACCATCTTCTAAGAGGCTATGAAGGATTGGACCAGAAGCTTCGTACGTTAGGTGCTTGTATAGAAATTGTGCGCGATTAGAGATTTTAGGCAAATCCACCAATAAGGTCCATTAACTCACGTGTAATGGATGCTTGGCGAAGTTTGTTGTAATCTCGTTTCATTTCTTCAAGGATCTTGGCTGCATTGGTTGATGAGGCGTCCATAGAGATAAATCGGGCAGCGTGTTCTGCGATTAACGAATTGAATAGAATTTCTTCAACCCGTATCTTTAGATAAAACCTATCAAGAGTTGCGAGAATTTCAGGTGCGGGTTGATCATAAAGGTAGCCACTGCTTGATTCTGTGGTAGAGGCTTTGGGATGCCGTATGGCATAGGCTTCTGGTAGAGGTTGTGGCACGTCAATAACGGTTACGATAGGGCGCTGGATGAAAAAGGATTGCGGGTAGTTGCTATATATCGTAAGTTTGGTGTATCCCGTGTTTCCTAAGATGTGTTGGCATAGCTCGGCAGAGAGCGCAAAGAAGTTGGTGGCAGTGAATGCAGGGAATGAATAGTGCAAGTGGTGCTGAGGTTCTACAAGTTCTATAATTTTTTTCCCGATGGCAATGAGGTTTCCTGCTTGATTATCCTTATGCTCTTCGAAGAATCTAAGTAGTCGTATATTAAAGGATCCGCAGAGCCCTTTTTGTGACCCTACAACTATAGTTAGAAAACAGGGCGTGGGTGCGTTTTCAGTTTCTACAGAAACGGGAGTAACATCGTGTTTAACGGATTCAAGAACTTTTTCAAGTTCAGAGCTGTATTGTTCGAGAAAAACTTTTTTCTTATTAAGATGGGCATGCGTGGACATAGAAGTTAAGCGCATAGCATGCGTAGTTTTTTGTATCATGGCAACGGTTTTTATACGCTGTCTAAGATGAATTATATGGGACATTTTTACGTCCTTGTGGCACGGGGCCATTTTATGATAATCTGAAAACTGACAGGTTATATACCTATACTATAAGACTTAAGGGTTGATTTAGCAATAAGTCTGTTTGAATTCAAAACCTTTACAAAGGGGGTGGGGGGATTTGGGGTGGTTATTATAATTGATGCATTTAATGTCCTGAAGGCGGGTTTTGGAGACCGAGAGATAGGGGATATTGAGATCCGTCATTTTTTGAGACGGGTGGTTGCTTACGGTACGGTGAAGCATCATGAAATGATAGTAGTTTTTGATGGGGGTTCGTCTTCACATTCTACGCGTTGTTTTGATCGAGGCATTTTAGTTATTCATTCGGGCTATCGGCAGCGAGCAGATGATGAAGTTATGCGCTTGTTGAGTCAGTACCCACCAGATAATGTGGTGGTTGTATCCTCCGATCGTGAGATTGTGAGGTATGCTGCATCGCATCGTGTAGTGAGTATAGGTGCTGAGGGCTTTAAAAAACTTATGTATGAAGCGGAGCGTGAGCATGAAAGCAAAGGAGTAGCTTTAAAGGGAGTGCGCAGTGATCTTAAAAAGAGGCCAGGGCATACAAGCACTCCTGAGTTGGATGTTCTTATGCAGAAAGCGGCGGCACGGATGATGGTTAAAAATGAAGATACAAAAAGTCCTCTGGATGAAGATGAGAATAGAAGAGGGTGTCATAAATTATCTAAGGCAGAACGTCAACTTGAGCGTGTGGTGAAAAAATTATGAATAGGGTGATTGAAAATCGCGTATTTTCTCCAGATGAAATATCGGTAGTTGCACATGACCTAGTTGCGGTTCTAGCAGATACATCCGTGTTAGCTTTTTCTGGGCCTCTAGGTGCTGGGAAGACAACTATGGTCCAATCTATCTTAAAGCAGGTAGGTGTAGATGAGGTGATTCAGAGTCCCACTTTTACTTATGTGGTGACCTATGAAGCACAGGATGGAACTCTATATCATCATTTTGACCTGTATCGCTTAAGTTCTGTAGAAGATTTTTTGGTATCAGGTTTTGATGAATATCTTTTTCAAGCGGGTTCAAAGGCTCTTATAGAGTGGCCTGAGGTTATTGAACCGCTTCTTATGCATGATACTTGTCATGTTCTACTTGATTATGAAGGGACTGCGCGTCGAACGCTTTCGTGTTGGTGCGTGTGAGTATCTGTTTAAAAAGCGTTAGGCCAGACAATGTTTAAAAAACATTGTCTGGCCTAACGCTTATGTAATAGGAATGTCTTTACTAGGCAGCTACTGCAACGGCTGGAATGTTTTCTGCAACAATTTCTGTATCAGCGTTATTTTCTGGCATGAGCCAGTTTATGAACCGCTCGCGCTTTTCATCGTCTTTAAACCACCACATAACTTCCTCCAAGCCACGCTCAAGCTTATAGGTCCGTTCGAATGTGTTATTGGGTAGATCATTTACTTTGACGTAATAGTTAGCAAAACGTCCTGTATCTGCTTCTAGCTTGGTGGGTTCAAAAAGGTGTGTTGCCGCAATTACCATACTGTGCGGGATTGATGCAATTCCCTTTAATGCCTTGTAAACTCTTTTTTCGGCAGATTTTTCAACGGTACCTTTTATGCCTTCGTCCATAATGGTGAGGCTTCTGCTCCCTGGAGTGAGGTTTTTAATGGTTGTACAGGTGGCATCCAGCGTTGCTTGCTCAGCCATGAAGGTAGAGAGATTTTTGCGAATATTTTCTCTTTCATCAAGGTAGACGAAAAAGTCTGTGATGGGCGCAATCAACATCTCTTTAAAGGGTCCAGCTCCGTGAGATTGAGCCATGATGGCGGCGACAGCGAACGATTTCATGGTGGTTGATTTGCCCGATCCATGCGGTCCGGCAAAGTGGGCGTTGGCGTTTCCACCAAGGCCTAGATGTATGGAGTTGCAGATGGGGTTTTCTTTGATGAGCAGTAGGTTCCAGCCATCCGTTATCTTCAAGAGAGGCAATTCTTCGTCAATAAAGGTTGCTAGCGAGAAGGGAGATGGTTTGCCTTCGTGATCCTTTATAAGCCTGGCTATTGCGACGATGTCATCGATTTCACCGGCTTGGCACAGAGCACCCACAAAATCGAGTTTTTTGCACATAAGTGCATTTGTGGTTAAAATTCGTGGCTTATTTGAGAAATACGAGACGCTTTTGAAAGTATCGGTTTTGAGTGCGCGGATGAGTCGTCCAAGGTCATCATTGCCGTATTGGTGTTCGAGAAGGGTGTTTATCTCCGTTCCTACTTCTTCAAGCTCTGGCGCATCAGAGCTTTTTATTAGATTATTTAGCTCCTCTAAGCCTTCGACGATGTGGGCCATCCCAACAAGTTTTGTCTGAAAGTTTTTGAAGATATTAGCATAATCCCTTTCAGCCATGTAAAATGCGGCGGCTCGGGCAACGACTACAAAGTCTTCCATTGCAGTTATTCCATAGGCGGAGAGCTTAGGCATAATGCCTGGGTTTTGGTTGAAGGAGTTATTGATATTGGGGCCATACTTGGAGATTAAGGGGTTGCCTAGGTCTTGAGCAAGGTTGTGGCGCATTAAAAGTTCAAGATCTCCCATGGATATGGTGCGCCGCTGCGGGTTAGTAGTAATATGGTCGAGAGAGCCGTTGGATTCTTTGCTGTACCGGTAAAGCGCTGGGGAATGGCGTATAATCTCTGAAATAACAACATCTTTTGTTACGGTGTAAGGAAGTTTGACAAACTCTGTTAGCTTTTCTTTCCAGGAGGGGGCGTATAATGCATTTTTCCCGTTGTAAAAGATTGAGCCTGTTGTGTGCAGGGGAATGAGGTTATAGAGATTGGAGAGCGTTAGATAGTAGAACAACACTGAGATTGCTGTAGTGCTCTTATTAAGCTCTGCAAAACCCGGAACATCTGGGAAGTAGAGGGAATTGAGTAGTTCTGTAGTCGCCTTATGCTGAGGTTTGAAAAAGAGCGCAAACATAGCCTCTCCTTTTTTGATTTTTCTCAGGGCGCTTTCCAGCTTCTCTAGAACATCTGGGTTATCAACCAGGAATGAGAGCCTTGCTTGGAGGCTTTTAAGTTCCTCTAGAGATCTGCGTGGAGCAATGAGATTTTTTGCCGCTGTAATCTCTCCAAAGGTCGTGATGGTTGGGATGGTTGAAAGAATTGAGCCTGAGAGGTCTCCTTCAGGGCCTACTAACAGGTTCAATTTCTCAGTGACGCGTTTTTCGAGCAGATTTTCTGGCATCTCTTTTTTTTGTTGCGATAGAATGGTGAGAAAAAGGCCTAAAACTTCGGCGTTGTCAGGTGCATGGATTGTGAGGTCGGCAGTCTTGTCTTCGGGACTAGTGGTCTGTTGAGAGGTGCCGGTGATAGCAGGAAGATCGCGTTTTTGCTCGTTCATGAGTGCCGTGTTTGGGATAAGAAAATATCCGAGATAGTCACGATAAAAATTATATGGAAGTTGTTGGCGTGACTCAGTGGGTTCCGTGCAGATCGAGGAGCCTGTTATGGCTAATGCCGCCAATAGGACTATTGATTGATATAATTTCATGAATTTAAATCTTTCTTAGTAGTAATGTATAGGCTATTCAGGAGTGGAGCGTGAGTGTGTAAGCCAGTTTATAAAGGATTTGCGCATGCCAAAATCTTTAATCCACCATTCGAGTATGCCGGGCTTTAGGAGATGTGTGGTGGTAAATGATCCGTCTGCGTTTGCTATAGTTTCGATATAATAGTTAGCAAAACGGCCGTTGGTCAGCTCTTGAAGGTGCGTTGGCTCTTCGGCATGTGTAGCGAGAACGCACATGCTGTTTGGAAGCTGTGCTAGCTTAATGCCTGCTTCTCGAACAAACTCTCCGGCTGAACTTTCTGAGGTGCCGGTAAGCGGTTCATCTATAATGCTAAAGGTGCATTGGGAGCGGGAATCTACTAATTTTTTGCAAATAAGGTCAAATTTTTCCTTTTGTGCCATGAAGTTAGAGGTTCCAATGTCCTCTTTTTCGTCGAGGTAGATGCGTATAGAGTTAAATAGGGTCATAGAAGCTTTTGAGGCTGCTGCGATACCAAAAGCCTGCGCGAGGATTATGTTGATAGCTACAGCCCGCATGAGGATTGATTTGCCGCCCATGTTGGTGCCGGTTAGTATCATATTTATTGCGTTTTTGTCGCCTAGTAAAATATTATTTAGCACGGCTGATCCTGGTTCGAGCAATATATTCCAAAAGCCCTCAAGATCAAGAAGCGGTGTTGAGCTGTCTTCAAATGAGACAAAGCAGAATTGTCCTGCGTTGCTTTTGCTTGAGGTCATTAGCTCGGCGGCAGCGCACAGGGCTTCAATAAAGCCTGCCTCTTGTAATGCACTTACAAACGCATCTTTTGTCTCTATTTCTTCCATGAAGTGGTTTGCGGCGAGAATTCTACCCTTGTGCGAGATAAAAGAGACATCACCTTTGAAGGTTGAGGTTTCAAGCAGTTGAAGAAGTTTCCCTATATGACTGGAGCTTTTTTTGTGTGCTAGCAAGGATTCTATTTGTCCGGTTAGGTCTTGGAATCCATTCAATTCGTAGTCGTTTATTATATGGTTAAGTTCTTCAAGGCCTTCAACTATGCGTGCAATGCCGATTAATTTGGTCTGTAGGTTCTCAAATACCGCGCGGGTGGTAGCAAGGTCAGAGAGAGCGCTAGATATGAAATGGGCGTATAGTACGTCTGCAATGATACGTTTTAATGCAAGAATTGAGAGTACTCCCGCGTGTGAGCCCAAGAATGAATTTTGTAGTCCCGGATTGACGCGTGCGATGCGGTAGGCATCGGCGAGCGAGAAATACCCTTTTGATGGGTCTATTGTAACTTGTGCAAGGTTTCCGGCTTGATCATACTGGGCATTGGAGGTGCTGTAGGGGAAGGGATTGTGTGCCATGACCGTGTCTAAAACAACCTGTTTTAACGCCCGTGCAGGTGCTTTTAAACCAACTTCAACACCATAATTTTTTGTCTTCTCTAGCCATGATGTAGTAGACCTTGACTGTTTGTAGGCGTTGGTGATTCCGATTACGAGGTTGTTTATGGTAATGGCCGAACTATCCCATGGAGAAAGCTTCCAGGCGATAAGAAATTCGTGGAGTAGTTCAGTTATTTCAAGGGCTGTTGCGCTTTGGTTTAGTCGGCCCATTAGCGATGAGAAATAGAAAGAGTTGAACACTTGTTTTTCAGCATCTCCCATTGTCTGGAAGTAGGAGAAGAACAGTGCTTGGCCTGACTTAATTTTTTCCGCTGCTTGCTTTACTTGTTCTGTAATCTCTCTGTTTTCAACAAAAAAACGTACTAATTCTTTGCGTTGTTCCAATTGAGCAATGGAACAGGAAGGAGTTGCAAGCAAGGTTTCTGTCGCTGTTTTGCCAAATAAGGATGTTGTTGGAAACTTATTAGCAACAGAGCGCGAGCTGTTTTTTTCGGAGCCAATAACTAGGTTAAGTTTTTTGAGAACTTCAGGTTCTATGATGGACATTGTAGGTTGATCCGGAAGTTCTTCTAGGATAGTAAGGTAAAGACGGCGACATTCGGCTTCATCGGGCACGTGCAGAGACAGGTCTAGAGCGTGTGGCGTGGTTTGTGCGGTGCGGTTGGTTCGTCCGGATGGCTTTGTAGCACCCTTTTTTTCAAGCTCTTTTTGTGGAGTAAGTTTATTTAGAATGGTATAAAGTGGTTCGGTTGGTGTGCTGGTTGTTGGCAAAATGAAAAAGAATGCAAAAAACATTCGTTTAAGAAAATTCACTGTAATTCCCCCCTAGAGAACAAAAGCGTGATAGGTATAAATAATAAATAACGATTATGAGCAACTGGTGAAAGATGATGCACGGCAGGCTTGCGTTAGCAAAGTATGAACTTTAAATGAGATCATAGAAATTTATTCCTCGAACTCCTTTTTAATTACCTTTTAAAAGTGTGCAAAGTAAGTCTAGGGCAAAGCAATTTTTTGTAAAGAGTGAACACGTAAGGTATATTTAAAAATAGCTCTTCAAATAAAGGGTTTTGGATGTTAAGATAGAAAAAAGAGAACGTGAGTAACTAAGTGCAAGCGGTTTTCTTATATCATACTATTGAAATTCACGAAAAAACCTTTACACTAAAACCAGAAACATATGATTGGCGAGATACCCAAGTGGCCAACGGGGGCGGACTGTAAATCCGCTGGTAATAACCTTCGCAGGTTCGAATCCTGCTCTCGCCACCATAATTTGTGATTTGAAGATGCGGGAATAGCTCAATTGGCAGAGCGACAGCCTTCCAAGCTGTAGGTTGCGGGTTCGAGCCCCGTTTCCCGCTCCATTAGTGTGAATAAAGGCGTTGTTGCTTAAGCAAAAGAAGTCTTTAGGATTTGGTTTAAGCCTTTTGCTGGCGTAGCTCAGTGGTAGAGCAGCTGATTTGTAATCAGCAGGTCATCGGTTCAAATCCGATCGCCAGCTCCATAAAATGACAGTTGTCAAAGGCTTTATTTTCCATTATCCTAAAAAATGAGCGACAAGCGTGCGCAAGGAATTTGTAGTGGTGAGCCCACGTAGCTCAGTTGGTTAGAGCACTTCCTTGGTAAGGGAGAGGTCATCGGTTCAAATCCGATCGCGGGCTCCAGAAAAGTTTGGAATGTAGGACAAGGTAAAGGGATTAGGGCATTATGGCAAAAGATAGAGTTGTCTCGCACCTCGCGTGTGAGAAATGCCGATCACGTAACTACACGCAGGTTGTCACGCGCAAGCGGAAAGTTGGAGATTTAAAGCTTAATAAGCATTGCTCCTCTTGCCGTGAGCATACGGCTCATAAAGAGACGAAATAGATGCTTGGAAGGCCAGTAGCTCCAACGGTAGAGCAGCAGACTCCAAATCTGCGTGTTGGGGGTTCGAATCCCTCCTGGCCTGCCATACACAGGATTGGTTTTCCGGAGTGGTCGTGATGAAAAATATCGGGCGATTTTTTAGTGAAGTTCGGACAGAGCTTCTCCGTGTTGAGTGGCCTAAATTTAATGAATTTGTTGGGGCCACAGTTGTGGTTTTGTTCCTTGTGTTGGTTTTCTCCATTTTTTTGGGAGCCGTCGACAGGGTTATAATGTGGATTATTAAGTGGATCTTCGCACAAACCATTTAGGTAGAACGGCGTCATGAAACAGTGGTATGTCATACAAGTTCAAGTCGGAAGCGAGGAGATCGTCAAGGCTGATATTTCCAAGCGCATAGAAGAATTAGGGCTTGGTGATCATTTTGGCGAGGTTCTTATACCCTCTGCTAGGGTCCGTCAATTTTTTAGTCCGGAAGAAGCCGAAGAGGATCAGCAGCTGTTTCCTGGGTACATACTCATTGAAATGGAATCGGTTCCTGAAGCGGTTCGGATGGTTATGGCGACGCCTCGAGTGGTGCGTTTCTTAGGTGGAATCAATCCGGTTCCTCTGTCTAAGCGAGAAATCGAACGTATTTTGGCTCAGATGCGCGGAGAGGTTGTAATCTCGGCGGAGAAGAGTAATTTTGAGATTGGAAAAGAGGTTGAGATACGTGAAGGAGCCTTTGCGGGCTTTGTAGGTATTATAGATTCAATCGATGAAGAGGATGAAAAGCTGACGGTTATGGTCAGTATTTTCGGTAGAATGACGCCTGTCGAACTTAGTTTTGATCAAGTTAAGCGCTAGTTGCTAGGTAGAAAAATATGGCAAAAAAAATAAAAGCAGTCGTGCGGTTGCAGATAGCTGCAGCTGCGGCGACGCCCGCTCCACCGACGGGTTCTGTTTTGGGTCCTCATGGTATTAACATCATGGAATTTTGCAAACAGTTTAATGCTCGGACTGCTGATCGTAAAGGTCAGACGGTTCCTGTGGTTATAAACATCTATGTGGATCGTACCTTTGACTTTGTTTTAAAAACTCAGCCTACGGCTGAGCTTATAAAAAGCAAGTGTCGGGTTGAAAAAGGATCTGCTACCCCTAACAAGGTTAAGGTAGGTAAAATTACCTGGGCGGATGTGGAAGACATTGCGAAGATAAAGATGGCTGACCTTACAGCGGTTGATCTGGAGGCAGCGAAGAAGATTGTTGCTGGCAGCGCCCGTAGTATGGGTGTTGACGTAACCGACTAGGGGTGATGCAGAATGGCACAACGTGGAAAGAAGTATAAAAAAGCGCTTGAAGTACTGGGTGAGAAGAAAGTTTTCTCGCTTCGGGAGGGAGTAACGGCGTTAAAACGCGTCGCACATGCCCGTTTTGATGAATCAGTAAGCGTCGATGTGAATTTGGGAATTGATCCTTCTAAGGGTGACCAGGTTGTGCGTGGAGGTATAGTTTTACCAAAGGGCACAGGCAAAAAGGCTAGAGTTCTCGTATTTGCCAAAGGCGAGTATGCGGACAAGGCTAGAGCTGCTGGAGCAGATTATGTAGGGGCTGACGATCTTGTGAAAAAGGTTGAAGGCGGCTGGTTTGACTTTGAGTATGCTGTTGCTACACCAGATCTAATGGGTTTGGTTGGTAAGGTTGCAAAAACTTTGGGTCCTCTTGGATTGCTTCCTAACAAAAAGTTGGGAACGGTTACATTTGAAGTGGAGTCTATTGTTTCAGATCTGAAGAAAGGTTTAATGTTCTTTAGAAATGATAAGCAAGGCCTAGTGCACTTCTTATGTGGTAAGGTATCATTTTCTGAGCAAGATTTGCACGAGAACATCGAGGCATTCCTAAAGGCATTGGCGGCTGCAAAGCCTGCTGCGTCTAAGGGTAAGTTCATCAAAAAAGTGGTTATTACTCCTACCATGGGCCCAGGGATTCTAGTTGACGTTGGTCAGTTATAAGTTTAGAAACGAGGGTTTTGAAAGATGAATCGTCGCGATAAAGAGCTTCTCGTTGAATCCCTGAGGGATAAATTCACCAATAGCCAAGCGGCTTTTTTGGTGCAAGTTCAGGGGCTTACAGTTGCGCAATTACAAGCGTTACGTAGAAGTGTGTATCGGCATGGTGGGGAAGTAGAAGTAGCCAAAAATACTCTCCTAATCAGAGCTACAGAGGGGGTTGCAGGAGTTGAGGAACTGAAACCGCATTTTGTTCAACAAATAGCGGTTGTGTTTGCTCCAACTGATGCGACCGCAGTAGCGCGAGTGGTATATGAGACCTCAAAAGAACATGAGAAACTTGTTATTCAAGTGGGATGTTTTGAGGGCAGATTTATAGATGGTGATAAAGTAAAGTTTATTGCTACTCTTCCATCGCGTGAAGTACTTCTTGCTCAGGTATGTGGAGGGCTTAATGCGCCTATTACTTCCTATGTTTCTCTCTTAAATCAGCTTATGACACGTATGCTTTGCGTGCTTAAGCAGGCTTCTGAGAAGGAGCAGTAAGGTGTGTCGTGAATGGAGGTTTTTGTTTTGCGTGCTCAGGTGTTCGAATACGTGTGTTTAATAACCCATAATACGTGGAGAAAATAATGGCTTCAAAGTCGTTGGAACAATTTGTTGAAGAAGTCGGCGCGCTTTCCGTTTTGGAACTCGCTGAGTTAGTCAAAATGCTCGAAAAGAAATTTGGTGTTTCAGCTGCAATGCCTACAATGGCAGCTCCAGTTGCTGCTCAGGCAGCTCCTGCAGCTGAAGAAAAAAGCGAGTTCAAGGTTGAGCTCGTAGACAGTGGTGCAGATAAGATCAAAGTGATCAAGGCTGTACGTCAAGTGGTCAAAGACCTATCCTTGACCGATGCTAAGAAGCTTGTAGAAAGCGCTCCAACTGTTGTTGCTGAACATGTCAAAAAAGCGGATGCCGACAAGATGAAGGCAGAGCTTGAAGCGGCAGGGGCTAAAGTTAAGCTTTCTTAAGGCTTATACTAAAAAAGCATGTGGTTGAGTAATTTAGGGAAGAAATAGAAATATGAAAGACGGAGGAGCGGTCTAATGTCCAGCCTGCGCGTGGGTTCTCGCATTGTCCGGCGATCTTTTGCAAAGATTAAAGACATTGTGCCAGTTCCCAACCTAATCGAGATCCAGTCAAAGTCATTTAATGATTTTGCTCAGTTGGATTTTTTGGCGGCCGAGAGAGAAAATATCGGCCTAGAGAAAGTATTCAAAGATGTCTTCCCCATTGATTATGGGGACAAGATGTCCCTTGAGTACGTGTCGTACGAGTTGGGTAATTGGTCGTGTACTTGCGGCAAGTTGACAGGTATAGTTCATCGCTATACGTGGAGCTGCTCCTCCTGCGAGGCAAGTGGCTGCTCTCGATTGAATGAGAGTCTCTCTTGTCCATCATGTAATAAAAAGACAGCACGGTACAAAACATGTCCCAATTGCTTGTCTCGAGTTGGGGTTAAGATACCTCTGAGTCTCGAAGAGTGTCGTTCAAGCGGACAGACTTTTTCTATGCCGTTGAAAGTTAAGGTGCAGCTTATTAGTTGGGACGTTAGTCCTACTGGTGAGCGTGTTGTTCGCGATATAAAAGAGCAGGAGGCATTTTTTGCGGATGTCCCTGTAATGGCAGATCTTTATGAGGTTGATGGCCGTTACAAGCTTGGCAATCTTGGAACGTTTGTAATTAACGGGGTTGAACGGGTTATCGTCAGCCAGTTACATCGTTCACCTGGGGTTGTTTTCTCGCAAAGTAAAAAAGTTAAGGACGTACAGGGTAAGCCTTATTATGTCGCTCGTATTATACCGATGCGTGGGGCATGGCTTGATTTTGAGTTTGATAGCTACGATTATCTGTATGTTCGAGTCGACAAGAAAAAAAAGATTTTAATTACAACCTTTTTGCAAGCGTTGGGCGTTGCACGTGCGGATATAATTCCGCTTTTCTATGCATCGGATACGATTATTGCAGATAAGGGTGGGTTTTATCAAGATGTAAATGAGAAGCTTCTTGGGTCGCGCCTGCGCCCTGGGATGGCCGACATACCTGATGACTCTCCTTATTTAGGGCGGCCTATAACGCGTGAGGCGTTAGATTGGCTTAAAAAGACAGGGATTAAACGTCTTGAGTTAGAATCAGAGTCACTTCTTAATCGTGTTTTTTCAAACGATGTTGTTTCAAAAGATTCGGGAGAGATTTTGGTTGAGCAGGGTCAGGTGTTTACGCAGGATCATTGCTCCTTATTTGAACGTTATAAAAATCTTACATTTGATCTTATTGTATCTGCTGGATACGTTTCTCAGCCAACTATTCCACTTACCCTTGCTCAGGATCGCTGTGCAAATCAAGAGGATGCGTTGCGAGACGTGCATTCGAAGGTATGGCCTGGCGACGGTGCATCGTTGAGAGAGGTTAAAGAGCGATTGGAACATATGTTGTTCGGTGATCGTCTTTATGACTTAACTCGTGTTGGTCGTATTCGTATGAATCGGAAGCTTGGACTTTCGGTTGATGAAGGTTTGACGGTTTTAACCCGTGATGATATTTTTGCTACGATTCGCTATCTTGTTAATTTGAGAGAGCGCGGAGAGGGCGAATTGGATGATATAGACCATCTTGGCAACCGCCGCGTTCGACTCGTCGGCGAGCTTCTTGCTAACCAGGTTTATATCGGTCTTTTGCGTATTGATCGTATTGTGCGAGAACGCTTTAGAATCCAAGAAATGCATGGGGCTTTGATGCCGCAGGATTTCTTGAATGTAAAGCCTTTAAACGCGGTTATACGTGAGTTTTTTGGTACGGGTCAATTGTCCCAGTACGTTGATCAGACAAATCCGCTTTCAGAAATAGCGCATAAACGTCGTCTTTCGGCCCTCGGTCCGGGTGGTGTTATGAAAGATCGTGCTACGTATGAAATTCGAGACGTGCATACATCTCACTATGGCCGTATATGCCCTATTGAAACACCGGAAGGTCAGACAATTGGTCTTATCTCATCACTTGCAACTTATGCATTGGTTAACGAGTTAGGGTTTATTGAAACTGCCTATCGTCCGGTAAAGAAGAATGAAATTTTAGATGATGTTGTCTTCTTAGACGCCTTTGAAGAGACCGATGCGTATATCGCGCAGGCAGACGTCATAAAGAAGGGCGGCGACAAAATCACAGGCAGCTCTGTTTTTGCTCGGCATGGAGGGAACTTCCTTTATGCTGCGACTGAGAAGATTAATTATGTTGATCTATCTCCAAAGCAGTTGGTGTCTGTTGCTACGGCGTTGATTCCCTTTCTTGAGCATGACGACGCAAGTCGTGCATTGATGGGTGCAAACATGCAACGTCAAGCCGTTCCGCTTGTCAGAACACAGACACCTATCGTTGCGACTGGTATGGAGGCTGAAATCGCTCGTGCGTCAGGAGCTTGTTTAACAGCACGACGTCCTGGGGTTGTTGAGTACGTATCGTCCGAAAAAATTGTGATTCGGGCGGATGAGACAGCATTTGGAAATGTGGATGATTGGATAGCCTATGGCGTTGAGACCTACCATCTAAGAAAGTTCCAGCTTTCGAGTCATAATACATGGGTGCATCAAACTCCCTGTGTTAAGGTTGGTGATATTGTTAAACCTGGTGACATGCTGTCTAATAGTTCTGCTATTGAACAAGGTGAGCTTGCATTAGGTGCCAACTTACTTGTGGCATTTATGCCATGGAATGGTTACAACTTTGAAGACGCTATAGTTTTAAACAAACGACTTGTTGCTGAAGATGTTTTAACCTCTGTTCATATAGATGAGTATGTGGTCGAGGCTCGCGATACTAAGCTCGGTCCTGAAGAAATTACTCGCGACATTCCAAATGTGAGCGAAGGTGCGCTAGCGGGTTTAGACGAGGACGGAATCGTTCGCGTTGGAACTCGGGTAGCTCCTGGAGACATTCTTGTTGGTAAGGTGACGCTGAAAGGTGGTATTCAATATTCTCCAGAGGAAAAACTTCTTCGTGCTATCTTTGGAGAGAAATCCCGAGAAGTTCGTGATACTTCGTTGCGCGTTCCACCCGGAGTTGAAGGCACGGTTGTTGATGTAAAGATTTTCTCGCGCAGTGGAATGCGTAAAGATAAGCGTTACAAGGCAATGGTTACTCAAGAGTCAGAGCGGTTTGCCATAGAATTTGCTATGCATAAATCTACGCTTGAAAAGATGCTTGTTGCCAAATTAAGTGCCATATTGGATGGATTGAAACCTCTGAGCGCGGCTGACAAGGAATTCTTGACATCGGAAGGTGTTTTTGCCGGCAGTAAGCTAGCAAAACAGCCTCTAGAAAAGATGCTTGGCATAAAAACAAAAGACAAAGAAGTAAACGCTCTTATCATTCAATTGCGTGATAGATTTGATAATCAGATGCGCATTTTAAATGGACTACATGAAGAGCGAATCAATAAACTCAAAAAGGGTGATCCGCTTCCATCTGGCGTGATAAAGATGATTAAGGTTTACATATCTATGAAGCGTCCTATCCAAGTTGGGGATAAGATTGCAGGACGTCACGGAAACAAGGGCGTTGTGTCGCTTATTGTGCCTCGTGAAGATATGCCTTATATGGAAGACGGTCAGGCCGTTGACATAGTTCTTAATCCATTGGGTGTTCCTTCTCGTATGAACCTTGGACAGATCTTAGAGACTATCTTAGGGTTCTCTGGGGTTGTTTATGCAAGAAAAATTGCAGAACTGCTTTTGACCGAAGGATATAATGTCGTTAAGAAGCAGCTAGAGACCTGTTACGGTAAAGATCTTGTAAAAGATTATGAAAAGGCTCATGGCGAAGAAGGTGTGATGGATCTTGCTCGTTCTACAGCTCGTCAGGGTGTGCTTTATAAGACTCCTGTATTTGACGGGCCTAGTTTTGAAAATGATATACAGCCTATATTGCGCGATGTTGGGTTGCCTGAAACAGGAACCTTTAGGATATACGATGGGCGTTCCGGTGAATGTTTTGACCAGACTGTAACGGTTGGGGCCATTTATATGATGAAATTGAATCATATGGTGGATGATAAACTTCACGCTCGATCCGTCGGTCCATACTCACTTGTGACACAGCAGCCGTTAGGCGGAAAGGCACAAATGGGTGGACAGCGACTTGGAGAAATGGAAGTCTGGGCACTCGAAGCGTATGGGGCATCTTATACGTTGCAGGAGATGTTGACGTACAAATCTGACGATGTCAGTGGTCGTCACAAGGTATATGAGGCGATTGTGCGCGGTGAGGAAGTTCCAGAGCCTGGATTACCAGAATCGTTTAATGTTATGATAAAAGAGCTGCAGAGCCTTGGTCTTCGTATAGATTTATTCAAGAGCGGCAAGGAGGAAGTCAGTGAGTAATCAGATGCTTGAGCGCTTCAGGGAATACATCAAGACTGACCAGTTTAATGCCATCAGGATTGGACTGGCATCCCCTGAGAAGATAAAATCGCTCTCTTACGGTGAAGTTAAAAAGATAGAGACTATAAACTATCGAACATTAAAACCAGAACGAGACGGGTTGTTTTGTGCACGTATTTTTGGTCCTGTTAAGGATTGGGAGTGTACGTGTGGAAAATATAAACGGATGAAACATCGGGGTATCACCTGCGAAAAATGTGGCGTTGATGTCATCGAATCTCGCGTTCGACGTGAGCGTATGGGGCATATTGCGCTGGTTTCTCCGGTTTGCCATATCTGGTACCTCAAGGGAATTCCAAGTTATTTGGGATTGATACTTGATGTTCCTGTAAAGGATCTGGAACGAGTTGTTTATTTTGATATGTACATGGTGGTTTCCCAGGGGAAATCACCGTATCCAAAGAAAACATTACTTTCTTCGATTGACTGTGATAAATATCGTGAGTCTCAACCTGAAGACTTTGAGTTTGAAGTTGAAATTGGTGCTGAAGCATTGCGTAGGGTCTTAAGTGATCTTGATCTGAAATTTGAGATTGAGAAGCTGCAGACAGACTATAGTAAAAACACATCGGTTACTACGCGTCATAAGATCATGCGTCGGATTAAAGCATTGTCTGGTTTTGCCCAGGGTGCATTGCGTCCAGAATGGATGATTTTGTCAGTTTTACCGGTGCTTCCGCCGGACTTGCGGCCATTGGTTCCTCTTGAAGGGGGTCGGTTTGCAAGCTCTGATCTTAATGAGTTATACCGACGAGTTCTTAACCGGAATATACGACTTCAGCGGCTTATAGAAATTGATGCTCCTTCTGTGATTATCAAGAACGAGCGTCGGATGCTTCAGGAGTCGGTGGATGCCCTTATTGATAATGGTCGTCGTGGGCAGCCGGTCCGAGGGACTAATAAACGGCCTCTTAAATCACTCAGCGAAATGCTGCGCGGTAAGCAGGGCCGGTTTAGACAAAACCTTTTGGGTAAACGTGTTGACTATTCAGGTCGATCCGTTATCGTGGTTGATCCAGAACTTAAGATCGATCAGTGCGGTATTCCAAAAATTATGGCCCTTGAGCTCTTTAAGTCGCATGTTTATGCAGAGCTTTTGGTACGTGAGATTGCTCCTAACCTACGCGTTGCAAAGCGCCTGGTTGAGGAAGGAGCTCCTGAGGTGTGGGATGCTCTTGAGTCAGTTGTGAAGGGTTATCCTGTACTTCTAAACCGTGCTCCTACGCTACATAGGCTTGGTATTCAGGCGTTTTATCCTACTTTGGTTGATGGAAAAGCTATTAAAATCCATCCGCTTGTTTGCGGTGCATACAATGCGGACTTTGATGGTGACCAGATGGCTGTTCACGTTCCGCTGAGCGGACGAGCCAAGCAGGAAGCTAAGAAACTTATGTTGGCATCAGCCAACCTCCTTTCTGCTGCTAGCGGTAAGCCGGTTGCAACACCATCACAGGATATGGTTTTAGGGTTGCACTACCTAACCAAAGCCCGGTGTTTGTGCACGGGAGAGGGGACGGTCTTTAGTTCTACGCAAGAGGTGGTTACGGCATCCCAGTGTGGGGCAGTTGCTTTACATGCTCGAATTAAGGTTCGTTTGGCTGATTCGTCCATTGTTGATACAACTGTTGGTCGTGTTTTATTCTTTGAATCGCTTCCAGTTGGGTCTGAGTTTGATTGGGTCAATAAAGTTGTTGCCAAGAAAGATTTACAGAAATTAATTGAGCTAATCTACTATCGCTTTGGTAGTGATGCGACTGTTAAGACGCTTGATAAGGTTAAAAAGCTTGGTTTTTACTATGCGACTAGAGGTGGAATATCGTTCTCCATGGATAAGTTAGCGGTGAGTGCTAAGAAAGACTCAATTGTTAGCAAAACAGAGAAGGCCGTTCAAAAGGTCGAGGCCCTCTATATCAATGGTACTATTACAAACGCTGAGCGTTACAATCGAATTATTGGATTGTGGGACAAAGCGACGCGCGATATTGCGGATAGTATGAATGAAGATCTTCGTCTGTATGATAAAGAGGCTTTCGAAAATAAAAATCGCGACTTTAAAGAATTCAACCCTATTTTCCTGATGATTGAATCTAAGGCGCGTGGATCGGTTGATCAGATTAAGCAGCTTATTGGTATGCGTGGTCTTATGGCAAAACCGTCGGGCGAAATTATGGAAACTCCAGTTATCTCTAACTTTAGAGAAGGGCTGAGCGTTTTCGAATACTTTATTTCGACTCACGGAGCTCGTAAGGGTCAGGCGGATACGGCGCTTAAGACGGCTAACTCAGGTTATTTGACGCGAAGACTTGTTGACGCAGCGCAAGATGTGGTTATTTCTATGAACGACTGTCAGACTTTTGGTTCAGTTGTTTTAGAAGCGCTTCATGATGCTGGAGACGTACTTTGTCCGTTGGCTGACCGTGTTTATGGACGTGTTGCCGCTGAAGATGTGCGTGATCCGGTTACGTTAGAACTTCTAGTCAAGCAGGGTAGTCTAATTGGCCGTGAAGAAGTGAGCAAGATAAAAGAGTCCGCTGTTTCTAAAGTGGCGGTTCGCTCTGTTCTTGTTTGCCAATCAAAACGTGGCGTATGTGCCCATTGTTATGGCATGGATCTTTCGACCGGACGTATTGCTGATGCGGGTGCTACGGTTGGAATCATCGCGGCTCAGTCTATCGGGGAACCGGGTACTCAGTTGACGATGAGAACCTTCCATATTGGTGGTACGGCGAGTTTGTCGGAGTATTCGTCTTTTGTGGCGAAGCACGAAGGTATTGTGCAGCTTCGCGGAATGCGAACCGTTGTCAATCAAGAGGGATTATCGCGTGTCTTGAGTCGTCGTGCAAAATTATTTATCGTTTCTGAGGATGGTAGAGAGCTGCAGCGCCATGACATTGAGTATGGAGCTGTCATCTTTGTGAAAGATGGCGAGCGGATTAAAGAGGGGACTAGGCTTGTTGAGTGGGATAACAGTAATAAAGTTATCTTGACTGAGCAGGTCGGAACGGTCCACTATGTTGATCTTGTGCAGAATGTTACGGTTCAAGAGCGCTATGAAGAAGCCTCGGGACGTTCGACTAAAGTTGTTCTAGAAAATAGAAATGACAAGTATCAGCCTGCATTGAGTATTCGAGATGGTGCGGGAGATGAAATTGCACAGTACTACTTGCCTGCAGGTTCCTACTTAAACGTTGAGTCTGGAGATAAAGTTGTTCAGGGTGATGTGCTTGTCAAGATCCCTCGTGAAGTATCTCGTACGAAAGATATTACCGGTGGTCTTCCTCGTATTGCGGAGTTATTTGAAGCTCGCATGCCAAAAGACCCAGCAATTCTTTCTGACTGTGATGGGGAGGTTTTGGTTGGTGGATTGCATCGTGGGTCTCGTAAGATATCCGTAACGGCATCTTCCGGCGAAATCTTTGACTATCTGGTGCCACGTGGTAAGCAGCTTAACGTTGCTACAGGCGATCGCGTAAGATCTGGGGATCCTCTGACCGTTGGTTCTATTGTCTTGCATGATATTCTTCGTATTTTGGGTCCTGATGCACTTCAAAGGCATTTGGTTGACCAAATTCAGGGAATTTATCGGTTGCAAGGCGTTGAAATTAATGACCGCCACATTGAACTTATTGTTCGTCAGATGCTTCGCAAGGTTAGAATTACGGATCCGGGAGATACAGATTTTCTTATTGGGGATCGTGTTGAACGTGTTCACGTGCATGCTGTTAATGACGCTTTACGATCAGACGGTAAGAAATCAGCTGTTTCGCAGCCTATGCTTATGGGTATAACGCTTGCATCGCTCGGCACAGAGAGCTTTTTCTCTGCGGCATCTTTCCAAGAAACTACACGTATTTTGGCCGAAGCTGCGATCGTGGGACAAATTGATTATCTTTATGGGTTGAAAGAAAACGTTATTATAGGTAAACTTATACCAGCTGGTACTGGGATCAAGAGTTTTAGAGAACGGTATCTTGGCCAATAGTCTTTGAAAGTTTTTGGTAAGGCGCGTAGCTCAGTGGTAGAGCACTGCTTTGACGTAGCAGGGGTCAGCGGTTCAATCCCGCTCGCGCCTACCAGTTTTCAAGACTGGAGGTGAATAAAATGAAACACAGCCTTTTTAATGTTTAGATGAGAATGAAAGAAATGAAAACGGACATAGTAACAAACTACAGGCTCCATGACACAGATACGGGATCAGTTGAGGTCCAGGTAGCTCTTTTGACGAACCGGATCAATACGCTCAATGGGCATTTTGGTTCTTTCCCTAAGGACTACAACTCTCGTACGGGCTTGATGAAGCTGGTTGGTCAGCGTCGGCGTCTTTTGGACTATATCAAGCGCGAAGATTCGACACGATATGAGCGTCTTATTGGACGTTTGGGAATCAGAAGATAATATATCGTAGTAGATGCGTCATGATTCAGTAGTTGTGCGAGTCGGCAAAGCTTGAAAACATAGGTAAAAGTAATGGAAAAAAAATTTAGCTTATCCGAATTTGGATATACGGCGATAGTTGGAAAGTTTGCGGGGCAGGCCGAAGGATCTGTATGGCTTCAGAATGGGGGAACAGTAGTTTTAGCTACAGTTGTCTCGGAGTCATCGAAAGATTTTCCTGGCTTTTTCCCTCTCACAGTTGACTATCGTGAACAATTTGCCGCTGCGGGAAGAATTCCCGGCGGCTATCTTAAGCGGGAAGGGCGTCCAAGTGATCAAGAGATCCTTAATGGACGTTTTATTGATAGGGCTATTCGGCCTTTGTTTCCCGAAGATTTATTTGACAAGGTACAGCTTTCTGCAACGGTTTATTCCGTTGATAAGGAGCATATGCCTCATGGATTAGCGCTTTTGGCAAGTTCTCTTGCATTAACGTTATCTCCTATCCCATTCATATGTCCTGTTGGGGTCTGTGAAGTGGCTCGTACGAATGGGGAGTGGATTTTTAATCCTACCTATGAACAATGCGCCACATCGGATGTTCGTCTTGTTGTGACGGGCAACGATGAGGGGATTAATATGGTTGAGGGATCTTCCAAAAATCTTCAGGAAGATGAGTTTGTGGATGTAATGTTCCGGGCTCATGAGTACATTAAAAAGTTGGTCGCATGGCAGCGCGAAATTCAGCGTGAGTGCGGACAGCCACAACGAGTTATTGAAGATACTTTTGGTGGAGAAGTTTGGAAGAAACGTGCTCAAGAAATGCTTACGCCCGAGGTGGTTTCTGCTCTCTTTGTAAGTGATAAGGTTGAGCGCGATACTGTCCAGAAAGAACTTTCAAGAAATTTTGAGACAAAGTATGCGCAAGAGATGGAAGAGACAAAGGTTTCTCCTTCTTTGGTTGCATATGCTTTTGATAAAGTATTAAAAGAAGCTATAAACGAGTTAGTTTTCACTCGTGGGCATCGTCTTGATCTTCGCGGATTTGATGTTGTTCGTTCTATAACGTCTGAAGTAGGGTTGTTGCCATTTAACCATGGATCAGCGCTCTTTAAGCGTGGTCGCACACAGGCTTTGGTTAGTGTGACATTGGGCGGCGGACAGGATCAGATGCGTGTTGAGGGCTTAACGGGCGAGAAGAAAAAGCCTTTTATGCTTCATTACAACTTCCCTTCATTTGCAGTTGGCGAGGTTCGTCAGTCGCGTGGACCTAGTCGTCGTGATATCGGACATGGTTCTTTAGCCGCTTCGGCTATTGAGCAGGTACTTCCAGACCAAGAAGCCTTCCCTTACACTATACGTGTGGTGGCAGATATTTTAGAGTCTGATGGATCATCATCAATGGCTACGGTTTGTGGATCTACGATGTCTCTGATGCAAGCTGGTGTTCCAATCAAAAAAATGGTTGGCGGTGTTGCTATGGGCCTTTTGATGAGTAAGAGTGGTCAGGTTAAAGTATTGACAGACATCATGGGAGCAGAAGATGCCTTTGGTTTTATGGACTTTAAAGTCGCTGGAACTGAAGAGGGTATTAATGCAATTCAGATGGATATCAAGTACAAGGGTGGTCTATCGCGCGATATTTTTGTGCAGGCTCTTGAGCAGGCGCGACGTGGTCGGCTTCATATCTTAGGTGAAATGAAGAAGACTATTGCTAAGCCAAGTGAAAGTCTTTCAGATTTGGTTCCTCAAATTGTTTCGTTGCGTATTCCTCGCGACAAGATTGGTGCAGTGATTGGTACTGGTGGAAAAGTTATCCGTGAAATTACGGAAAACACTGGAACGTCGATTGATATAGAAGATGATGGATTGGTGAAGATATTTGGCCAACCTGGACCTCTTCTGGACAAGGCGGTGAGCACGGTTAAGATTTTGTCGGGTATGCTCGACGTCGGATCTACTTATCCTGGTATAGTACGCAGGATTGCCGAATTTGGAATCTTTGTTGAGCTTGCGCCTGGTCAGGATGGACTTGTACATATTTCAACGGTTCCACGTAGTAACCAGGCAATTTTCATGAAGAAGTACAAGGATGGAGACATGGTAACGGTCGAAATTCTTGATTGTGATAAAGTTAGTGGACGTATTCGGCTGAAGATAGTGGAGTAAGCCTGGATGGAACCTATGGAAAAAAATATTTTGTATCCAAGGATGCGGGCAGGTAATCGGGCTCCGGACGATCTTCGGTCGATCAAGGTAACCTACGACATATTTGAATATGCGGCTGGCTCAGTTCTTTTTGAATTAGGACGAACTAAAGTTTTATGCGCAGTAACGCTTCAGAGTGGTGTTCCGCATTTTCTAAGAGGTAAACGGCGGGGTTGGCTGACAGCGGAGTATTCCCTGTTGCCAGTTTCGACACCTATTAGAACGGTGCGTGAAGTTACTTCAAATAAGCGTAATGGCAGAACTATAGAGATATCTCGGTTAGTTGGACGTGCATTGCGGTCCGTTTCGAACCTGCAGCTTTTTGGCGAGCAGACCGTTTTTATTGACTGTGACGTGTTGCAGGCAGACGGAGGAACTAGGGCAGCATGTATTTCAGGAGCTTTTTTGGCACTGAAGGCAGCTGAGGTGGTCTGGCGGTCTCAGGGAATTATTCCTTACAGCTTCTTGAAGGATGATATAGGGGCTGTTTCGGTTGGAATAAATAACCAGGGAGCTTTCCTGGATATGGACTTTGCCGAAGATAGCACTGTGGACGCGGATTTCAATTTTGTGTTGACGAGATCGGGAAGCATTGTAGAAGTGCAAGGTGCTTCTGAGCGTGAACCGGTTTCGTGGGATGATTTTGAGTTGGCTAGGTCTTATGCCTTAAAGGGTGCTCGTGAGCTTTTTGAGTTCTTTGATATGAACCAGTATCAGCTTTCTATGAGCAGTCGCCAAATGCCTGCTGTGTCGTCGTTTATGTCTTCGTTCCAGAGTGAATATTAAAGAATTTCTTGCGCTGGTGGCTGAGGCTAGGTCTTTCGAGACAAAGCTTGTTTCTGAGAAAAGATTTGTTTTTGCAGGAAGTGGGACTTATCCGTGGAGATTCTTCTCGGGTATGTTGCCTCGGCTAGCAGTGCAGTTGGGTTTTGCGTCCGTGTCACGCATTGATCCTGAAGACGTGGGCACGGTGTTGTCTATCGTCGATGTGGAGCGGCGATTGCATGTAAGCTTCTTGGGTTTGCGCGATTTCTTTTGGTTTGGTGATATTGCTCGTTTTGGCAAGGCTCTTGAGCGTGATTTATTAGCGTTACTTGCCAATTATCAAGGACCTCATACCGTTGGTTACTATGTCGATATTTCCCCTAAGAGTGGAAAGAAGGATAGTGCTGTGGGGTTTTATGTGGACTGTTCTGAACCTTTATCATATGACGATTTTTCTCTTCTTGCTCGCATTTTCTATCCTGCAACAGAGGGTGTGGAGGTAATGGAGGGGATGGATCTGGTTACTATTCCGTCTGCAGGTATTTCTTTGGAAACCGCATCGCTCTTCTTGACCTATCTTGCGGTGGGAGGGCGCGTAGGCAAAGAGGCTATTTCAGTTTGGTCGGAGCGTTTAGTTGTGCCCGAGCATTCTCTCTTTAAATTGGCACAGTTTCTTTTTTCCAAAGATCGGATGCGATGTTTGGAGTTGTGGCACGCGGTTCGTGCTGAGTATCCGCCTGAATTTTGGATAGCTTTCTGGTCTGAACAACTTTGGCAGGCCCATCATTTTATTGCTATTGCGTTGCAGGGGGATCTGGTGTTGGCCAAAAAAGGCGTCAACAGGCTACCCTTTTCTTTTATGCAGCGGGATTGGAGAAACTATCGTTTGCGTGAGCTTGCCGCTGCGCATAGCATTCTTTATGGAGTGGATGGAGCTCTGAAGAATGGTGGTGGCAGTGCGGGGCTCGATCTCTTTATTCTTCGATTTTTAACGGGTAGTTTTGCCCGAGCGTAAGACATCCTGCAAGGCTTGCCGTTTTTGTAATAATCCCTTATAATCAAGCATAATTTGTTCTTGTGCTCTATGTGATAATTTATTAAACAATTTAGGAGCTGGGCCTGGTCTTAAGCCGGTCATAGTGTATAGAGTATAAAGACACAAAGTTATATATAGTTTTTTGTCTCGTTGGAGTGGAGGTTCGTTATAATGGCTTTTCTTAAAAAATTTTTGACGCTGAGTTATTTAGTTCTTTTTTCAGGAACGCTGCTGTTTTCTCAGGCTTCCTCTGTAAACGGAGTTCATTCATCATTGCTCCAGTCACCGGAGCAGCCCTACTTGCACTTTAAACGCTATTTTTCTGATGAGATTATCCTAAGCCATAGGTTGCGCAGATTGGGCCCTGAAAGCCGAATGGATAACATTAATCACGCGAAAAACCTTGCCGAAGTGGCAGAAGAGGTGGGGCCAATGCTTTCTAGTGGGAATAAGTCCACTTATGACTTATTGCGTGGTATTGGTGGGTTTAAGCGCGGTTTTGTTGTGCAGGAGGATCAACTTCTTCGGCTTAATGTCCTAGGCAATAGAGACAGTTTATATGAGCAGATGAACGTAAAACAGCGTACCCCTTCTGCTAAAGAGTTTTTAAAACAGGTGCCACCAGGTGTATTTCAGATGTTTAAGGGATTGGGGCCTCTTGCAGATATGATTTTCAAAAATATGCCAGGGGGTAGGGATACAAGAACGCTTACAGTTGGAGGGGAAGCGTGCCTTATGAAGCTGCTTGCGAATCCGACCAATGATAAAGCAGACTTACTGCGGCGGCAAAGTCTTATGGAGAATTTGCTGTTAAAGGAGGAAAATTTGGAAGCGGCACAGGGCATTTGCAACGAAATATCTAATGCAGAAGATGGGTTGTGCGCCATTTTAGATGATGAGGCTTTACAAAAGACGTTTAGTGATCATTATTTGTCGCCTAATTACTTAGGGTCTTCTTGGATGTCTCCGGTTTTGATGGGTCAGCGGCTTTTTAGAACTGTAACGAGTAATGCATCTCAACCTTTAAATATGGCAAAACAGGCAGCCATAAGTTCTTTGTTTAGTGGCCTTGTGTTAACGCCACCATCTACAGTCGTGGGTGGTCCTATGGGTCAGGTTTTGGGCTCGTATGGAAAGCAGCTTGCGCAGACGTTTCTTAGTGAAGAGACAAAAGTACTAAAGCCTACGCTGGATGGTCTTGGGGTGGGGGCTATTCCTGAGTTGATTAATAAGAATTATGGACGTGCGGGTATCTTGGCTTTAAATCCGGTGATTTTGGCGGGCTTCAGGCCTGCTTTCAGTCTGATGTATGAAGGGGCGTTTGCGGACCAGGTATTTGCATCATCGGATACCTTAGCTGGATATGTCGGAATGGTTGTGGGCAGCAATCCTGTTTCGAACCTTATGTCGCATAAGAATGAGTATTGGTCTACTGAGATTGGAGTGGCAGAAGCGAAAATTATCAAATCCCTTGAGCAGATTATGAATCTTAAAGATACCTGGATTGCATTAAAAGGTTTTTCTACGGTGTCTGCCGCGGACGCGTTGGTGGTTGATGGGTTCTTTGTTGAACTTGAAAAGGCATTGAGCTCCTCATTTCTTTTGCGCACCAATAACCTGGTGCAGCTCTTTTGGAAACATATGATGTTGCCGGGCGACCAGAATCCGCTGCGCTTGTTTTTAAAGCGTGTGTATGAATTAGACGCATTTTGTGCGTATGCCCAGTATCTGAAAAATCTAAAAGACAAAGGATTTTCTTGTTGCAAAGTTAATTTTGTTGACGGGAATGATCCGGTTATAAAATTTGAAGGAGCCTATCATCCTCTTATGGTGACATCCGGGGCCAAGGTCGTTCCAAATGATGTAACTTTTGATAAGAATATGCGATCTATGTTTCTTGTTGCACCTAATAGCTCTGGGAAATCCGGGTTGGTTGAGATGATCCTAAGCAATGTTCTTGCAGCACAGACTATGGGGTGGGTGTGGGGTGATAAAGCTGAAATGACAATTTTTGATGAGACTCCCTTTTATAAAAAAGTTGATGAGGACATGGAGGCTGGCGTATCAACAGGGCAAGCTCAGGTGGCTTGTATTGCTCAGATAACGGGGGACATTCGAAAAAAGGCTACTCTTGGCAAGAAAATTTTGTTTATTGGGGATGAGGTGGCGTCTGGCTTGTCACGAGAAGGTGCAGAGAAGGTCTTGTTTGCTAAAGATGGACTCTTTGAGACTCTAGACAATTCTCCAACCGTCTGTTCGATAATCATTTCGCACTTTAATCTACAGAAGAAAGTAGAGGGTCTTAAGAGTTTTCAGCCTTTTCATATGGATGTTGAGGAAAGCGGGAATCTTGGTAAGTTTAGTCCTCTTTATAAGTTGCAGGGTGGTGTGGGGTTCTGGCTTAGTAATAAAAAAGAGGATTTAGAAAAGCGGGAACGCTATATAACCTGGTATTTGAAGAAACTTAAACAGAAGAAGCAAGATGCACTCTTGGAATTGCAGAAAGAACGGCTTATGAAGCAGTTTGGGTTTGATGTAGGATATCAGATTTACTCGAACGTGCAGCAACAAGTGCCTGAAGAATTTCAATCCGCTGCGATAGAAAATCTTTTAGCACAAAATAAGGAAGGCGGGAAAGGAGTAGGCGTTGAAGAGACCGTTGCGTTTGAAAATTATCCGTATCTTATGAATCAACCGGGGTGCAAGGAAGCTGCAACAATTTTCAACGGCCAGTTTGACCGCGAATCTATTATTTCATTGCCGCATGCTGAGCTTATGGGTTTAATTGGAGAGGGACGTTCTCTCTTTAGTGAAATTGGTGGGATTAATGGGGAGGGTTTGCAAACGGCATCGGGTCGTCTTGAGCTGTTTAAATGGCTTTCGAGTCCAACAAGCTCGTCTGCTACAATTAATCAGCGGCAGACTTTGATAGAATATTTATTAGCACATCCCAATGAGCGGAAAAATCTTAAAGAATTATGTGGTCGATTTGCTTCTGCTGCAGAAAAGCAGGTTGGTGCTACCATTGATCAGGCGCGCATGAACTCTATGCTTTTTGTGGGTGTTGGAGCTGGGATGGTAAATCTGCCGCAGGTGATTGAGCCATACGTCAAGAAGACACAGGACAAATTTCCGATTAATCCAACTGATTCTCGGGTTACTCGTGGTGTTGCACAGCTAGTGAATGGAACAGCTGATAAGGTTGTTCGGCCGCTTGCACGGCGTGTTGGTGATTTTGCTCGTGATGACGTTCACGCTATCATGGCGACTAAGTATGCAATGATGGGAGCGGGTATTGGTGCAACGTTGGCGATGACTGCGCTAGTCAATCTGGTTGCGGTTCCGTTCCGTACTAGTTTTGGTGTTGTTGCGGACCTCGCTTCAAAGCGCATTACGGTTACGCAGGGGCTTCGTAGACTTGTTTCAGAAACGGCGTGGTCTCTGGTACCGCGGGTTCCTTCTAAAGCTTTTGCAAAACAATTTTTTGGTCAATTAACTGGGGTTGCAGCGTATCAGGCCTTTAAACGAGGGGATCGCGCAGGGGGTACATTATCTTTGTTAAGAACTTTCGGGGCCTATGGTCTTGGTTATCTAACATACCGTTCTTTTGTTAATCAGTATGAGAGCTCAGTTTTAGGACGCGCTGAAAAGCCTATAGTAATGTGTGTTGATGGACTAAATGAGGCGATTAAAGTACATGCGTCCATCAAAAATTCTTTGGGTGCTCTGGGAGCCCATCTGACTATACCCGCTAATTTTGTGAATGACATAACGGCTGCTTGTGAAGGTAATATTTTCACTCGTTCCGCACGTAAGGTTAATGCATTGTCGGAGCTGGCGGGGGCGAAGCGATTGGCTCATGTGTTCATAAAGGCATTCAAGGATAATAAGGATCCGAATGCAAAGAATTTAGCAGGTATTGCAGATGCTAGACCGGTTCAACAGCTTTTTGAAAATGTAGCCTTTGTTGACGCTTGTTGCGCATATGCAGACTACATTGAACTAATTCGTTCACAGGGTATTCCGGTGTGCAAAGCAACCTTTGTTGGAGGTGATGAGGCTTGTGTCAAAGTTGATGGGGCTGTGCATCCTCTGATAGCAGCCTATAGGGATTACGATATGCAAAATATAGTTCCTAATGATTTTGATCTATCTGGAAAATCGCGGAACGCTGTTTTGACGGCTCACAATAGCTCTGGCAAGTCTGTTGCTATTCAGACGGCTGCGAATGCAATGTTATCTGCGCAGATTAGTGGCTATACAATGGGCACTAACTACGTGGGAACCTTAGTGGATGGTTTTTCGATTTACAAGAAGATTGATGAGGAGATGGGCAAACGTTTATCAACGGGTGATGCTCAAAATTTAAACATTATGGGGTTGGATGCCTATATTAAAAAAGCGGCTGAATCTAAGGCAAAGCTTTTCCTAGTCTTAGATGAGCCGGGTTCAGGAACTCCTAACAGAGTTGCTGAAGGGATTCTTCTAGATAAGAAGGTTGTTGGGCTGTTTAATACAATGAACCAGTCAAAGAATGTGATTTCATGTGTTGCAACGCACTTTAAGTTTGATCTATCCTCGCTTAATAGCTTTTCTCGATATCACATGCAGGTTGATCATGCACTTGACGATGAGGGGATCTATACATTTACCCGTCGGTATAAAGTGTTGCCCGGTTCGGGTATCTGGTTGAGCGAAAAACCGGAAGATAAAAAGGTGGTTGATGCCTATATGGATGTCTACCTTGACTCGATTATTGCAGGTGTTAGTGACCAATAAATTGCGATAGAAGTAGGTCTTCTTTCTTGTGCATAAATGGGCTAAGATTAGGCTACTGAGACTTTTTTAGGGGCAGGGCGTAATTTTAGGTGCATAGGCTAGTGAGAAGAGGATATGATTCCATATCAACTTAGGCTTCGTAATTTTTTGAGTTATGGGTCTGTAGTTCAGACGATTGATTTTGAGCCGCATCGACTTATCTGTTTAACGGGAAAAAATGGGCATGGGAAATCTGCTCTGTTAGATGCCATAACTTGGGCTTTGTGGGGGCAAGCGCGCAAGGCTGCAGGGGCGAGTAAGACAGATGAGCTTTTGGTGCGGCTTGGTCAGTCCCATATGATGGTATCGTTAGATTTTTTATGTGGTAAAAATCGTTATCGAGTTACGCGCGAATTGGTGCTTGTTTCTAATAAAAAGGCACAGGTTGAGTTGCAGCTTGGGATATATAACTCGGAACAAAATACGTATGCACCTTTGACTGAGAAGAGCATTAGGGCGACTCAAGAGAAGATTATTGCTCTTTTGGGACTTGATTTTGATGCGTGTGTTAATTCTATATTTTTGCGTCAGGGCCAATCGCAGGAGTTTTCCAAGCGCTCTCCCCAAGAACGCAAGGAAGTTTTGGCTTCTATGTTAGGGTTGACCGTTTACGATGACCTAAAAGCGTGTGCTGTTGAGCATGTGCGGGAGGGTAATAAAGAGACTGCTCTTTTGCAACAACAGATTGTAGCATTGCAAGAAGAGCTGGTACGACAGGAGAGCGTGCGTTTGCGGCTTTCTGAGGTTGAGAAAAATTTGGCGCAGTTCTCTCTGGATGAATTGGAAATGCGGGCTCACATTGATCGTTTTGGGAAAGATCGTGTTTTGCTTCAAGAGCGTCTCCAGCTAATGCGTATAGCTCAGGTTCAATTTGAGCAGCAACAAGTTTTATTAGCCCAAAAAAAGCGTGATTTTGAGCTTCTGATTCGAACTTGGCGTTCTGTAAATCGGATGCGTAGGGCCCATTATCTTTCTGAGGTGGGCGAGCGGGCGGTTCACGATCTTGAAAAAGAGCTTTTAGAGTACGAAAAAGCTCGGTTGAAACAGGCTGCGATCAAAGAGGAACTATTTCTATGCTCTGAAAAGCGACATCTTTTGATTCAAAAGGTGCAGGAGCGCTATACGGTCGAACAGACGATTAGAGCCGGAGTGTTGCAGTCTACCCGGAGTGAATGTGATAGTTTTGAACGCAAGCACGCTGAGTTGCTTGTGTTGGACCAGCGAAAAGAAAAAGCATTGAATGTCCTTGTTTCCGATTTTAACGCTAATTTTGAAGGGCTTAAAGAAGATCAAGCACGTTATAATGAGTCCCTAAAAAAACTTACTAAAATGGAGCGAGCCACGGTTTTTCTTGATCGGTGGCGGATGTCAGCAGCAGCAATTGATAAGGAGCTTATGCAGGTAGCGTTGGATAGAGAGGCTCTGAAATCTCCAGGCACGGTCTGTCCGTTGTGTGTTCAGGAGCTTTCCCATGAGCATCGAGCGGGGCTTGAGGAAAAACTGGAGCGTAGGACACAGTTTCTTAATCATAGAAGAGATCGCTTAAGTCGAGCAATAAATAGTCTGGCACTTCTTTTGAAGAATTTGTCCCATTGTGCCGTTGAGGTAAAAAATCTATTTAAATCTATTACACAGCGCGAACAGCTTGTGAATGCACATAAAGCCCGTATGAGTGAATTAGAGGTTGAGCGTGCGCACATAATCGAGGAAAGTAAATCTCTAAATATTCACGTGCTTGAGGCTCAAGAGCGCATTGTTGCGGCGCAAAAAGCCTGTGATGAATGGATAGCGGGACGAGATAAATTTATTGCGGTCCAGCCTGAGTTTGTGCTGATTGAGGCAACCTATGCGCAGCTTCAAAATGCGCTTTCTGAGATTGTATATGATGCAGGGAAAGAGGCGGATCTTAAAGTCAAACTTTCTGCGCGTCGACAAAAACATGTTGAAGCTGAGGTTTTGCGCGGTGAATTAGCAAAGCAAGTGGATCGGGTTCAGCAGATTCATAGTTTGAGCTCTGAGTTGAGAGTCCTTAAAGGACGGTGTAACGAGCTTATGAGCCATATGCAGGGCCTTAGTGAGTTAGAAGGGCTTTTAAAGGTCGCTGATCAAAATGTGCAGGATAGGCAGAAAGAGATTGTACGTATTTCAGAGGTGCGGGGACCACTTTTACAGGAAAAAGGGGCGTTGTCTCAACAACTGCTTACGTTTGAGAAACAAGCGGTTTTATGCAGGGAAAAGCTTGCTAAAAAGGAACGGTTTGCGCAGCTTCTGGAGGACTATCAACTTCTATCTCTTGCTTTAGGTAAGAATGGAATTCAAGCGTTGATTATAGAAAACGCTATTCCAGAAATTGAATATGAGGCGAATGCCTTATTGGCTAGGCTTACCGATAACCAGGCGCATGTTATGTTTGAGTCGGTCCGTGATCTTAAGGGTGGTGGTACTAAAGAGACTCTTGATATCAAGATATCTGATTCTATGGGGATTCGGCCCTATGAGTTTTTTTCAGGTGGTGAGGCGTTTAGGATTGATTTTGCTTTGAGAATAGCTATTTCCAAGCTGTTGGCTAGGCGTTCAGGAACCTCGCTTCAGACACTTATTATTGATGAGGGCTTTGGTTCGCAGGATGAAGAAGGGCTTGCTCATCTTATGGAGGCTCTCTATGACATTCAGGGGGATTTTGAAAAAATTATTGTGGTGTCACACCTTCAAGGCATGAAGAGCCAGTTCCCAACCAATTTCTTTGTTCAGAAAGAGACCGATGGTAGTGTGGTGACGGTGGTTGAGCAGGGCTAGGGTAGTATAGAGAGAGTCTTAATGGGCTCCTATTTCGTGAATAATGATGTAGTGGCATAACTGTGCAAAATGCAAGTCCGCGCTTGCAGAAATAAAGCTTGTTACCTTGTTCCCAGTTGGGTCAATAAGATAGGACAAGAATTCATTATAAAAGCACCAGGGTTCTTCGAAACGCTCGGGAATTATACGTTTGTCATCGCTGAGTAAATAGTACTGTAACCCGCTATGTTTCTGAAATCGAGCTAGTTCTTCTACAGGTTGGGCGCATGCGCATAAAATTGTAATATTGTGTTGTTGTAGCCACTTATATATCTCGTTAAGACGGTATAAAAAACGCTCATATTCACGAGTGCCACGAATGTTGTCGGCAAAGGATAAAAGTACCCATGTGTCTCGATAGTCGCTGAGTCTCACTAGATTGCCGTTGCTGTCGAACAATTCAATATCAGGAGTTATTGAACGTTCCATACTCGAATCCGCAGTTTGCTTGTTTAATTCACGTTGGACCTCGTCTTTGTCGGTGTCTTGAGTCGTTAGATCTCCATTTAGCTCAAGAACGCTGATCATAAGTTGAGCAACAAGCTCTTCTATGCTAGCCATATTTAAAACCCGTGTAATAGCACTGTTTTTATCAAGAATAAAGGTTGTGAAGGCAGATCCAAACGGGCTGTATGCGTCGGTGCAATATTTTTTCGAAACTATTTGTTTGTGGTCAAATAATAGGGGAAATGGTATCAGGGCATTGTCTTCTATACATGTTTCAATGGGCTCTGTGGAGATTCCAAAAAGTTGAATACCTTTTTGTTGAAACCAAGGATGCAGTCGTGAAAGATAGGAAAGAAGAATACATCGTTCACTGACTAGGTTTCCTTTTATAAAGCAGACGATACATGGTGTGCCTCTATAACTAGCTAGGTTGTGCATTATACCGTTTTTATCAGGTAATTTAATGTCAATAGCGGTTCCTAGATGAGAATAGGGCGTTGTACGCAGGGGTTCGCATGGTGAGTTTGAGCGTAGATTTGAACACCACATTATTCCAGACCAGACAACTAATCCGCATAAAAAAAATAATCGCTTCATAGCCTCATCTCCTTGTAATGGTTTAGTCCAGCTTTTTAATCAAGAATTCCGTTATGTTTTTTGTGTCACTTGAAAAATTGACTCCTACTAGGATGATTTTTTTACCATGATCGAGGTAAACTTCATGATAGTGCATATCTATAATTTGATTTAATGCTTCCTGGGCAGATTTATTGAGTTTGAATTCAAAAATATATAGTGTATTGCTTGTTTCTACAATTAAATCAACTCTTCCAATGTTGGTAGCCTTTTCGACATCTGGCCTTAAATTTACTAGTTTTAGAAGTATGAAAAATATGGTTTGATAGTATTTTTCTTTGTCTACCGCAATGGTGTAGGGCACGGTTGAATAGAACTTTTTGATTAGATCTATAAATGCATCTAGATTCCCTGCTTCTAGCGCACGACGAAGTTCGACTAATGTGCCATTGATGGTGGATACTTTCTGTGAAGTCATAGATGCCACTATGCTTTTCAAGAGTGAATCTCTTACTTCATAATTTGGCATTTCAAGCGAATAGCTTTGGGTAGCCTCATCATAGCTTTTGATAGTCGCGTACCCAGATTGGAACAAAAGCGTCGTCAGGGGGATGGTGGCAATATCAAAGGTCATCAGCTCATTCATATCAGCCGTTAGATTTTCAAACGATTCAATAGAGTAGTGCTGGTGTTCAAATATCTTTATTAAAAATGAGGGAGTTCCCGACTCAAACCAATAATTACTAAAGTCTGCGGTATACAAATAGTTGAGTACAGAAAAGGGCGTGTAAAGCCGGGCAATTTCATGGTTTTTTGTCATGGGTGTTATTAGAGATGGATCCCTCCAGAATCGGTATCCATCATACCATCTTCGGAGCTTGGCAACTAATTCATTTACTCCTCCTTTAATAGGGATCCTTTGGTCATCGACAATCTGTTGTAAATGATCCCTAAAATAAAAACGCACCTCATCTTCTGTATAACCAACCAGATGGGCAAACTGTGGATCCATTGAGATATTGACTAATTGATTTAGCCCAGAAAAAAGAGATGTTTTTGAAAAGCGAGTAACGCCTGTGATAAAAACAAAGCGAAGATATTCATCAAGGCTCTTTATGACTTCGTAGAGATCTTTCAGAATTTCCCGCATCTTATTGGCAACTTCTGGCTTTTCAATAGAGTCTAAAATGGGCTTGTCGTATTCATCGATAATTAGGACCACACGATTTTTACTGCCACATTTTCTAAAAAGGCGCATTGTCAATCTTTTGAGCATTTCGCCAGGGGTCGTATGTTCTAATTTGTCTATTTCATACCAGTCGGCAATATCATCAAGAGCGCGTAATAGGCTTGCGGTCAGGCTTTCAGGATCTTTTCTTGACACCTGTGAAAGATCTATGTGGATAACGGGATGTAGGGGCCAGTGGTACTCTGTATTCTTGTCTATCCACAATCCCTTAAAAAGCTCCCGATTTCCAAGGAATAAATTTTTTAGGGTTGAGCATAGAAGCGATTTTCCAAAGCGGCGTGGTCGTGCAAAGAAGAAACAGTCGCCCTTGATGAGCTTGTAAATGTGTTCCGTTTTGTCGACGTACACGCAGCTGTCTTCAATGATTTTTTCAAAAGTTTGAATACCTAGAGGAAGTTTTTTCATATGAATTTCCTTGGGAACTGGGTCAACGCCTGCTTACGCCCATTATCCTAGCATAAAACTATGATTGTTGCCCAAGGAATTGGAGCGTTGGTTCAATGCGAATTAAATTTACATTGAACCGTTATTTAAAAGTTTTGTACCGTATTTCTGGAGCAATTTTGTAGAGGGACTACTGGCGTGGTTGCAGAAACGGTGTTATTACCGTACCGTAATATTCCAATGGCTTTGCCTGCAGCGACAATGGCATTTCCCACGGCAACCGGCACCTGTTTGTAGGCGCCTTCAACGACATCTCCTGCTGCAAATATTCCAGGGATACTAGTTTGCATGGTTGCAGCATCTATTAGAATATGTCCTGTTGGCGAGAGCGTTAAAAAGTCCTTAAAAAGCCAGGTGTTGGGTTCATGGCCAATGGCAACAAATACCCCATCAACTGGGAATATTTCTTCTGCACCGGAGGCACGGTCTTTTATTGTTATGCCGGTAACTTTTTGTCCGGTTCCCAGCACTGCGAGAATTTGTTTATTATGGATAATAGTTATACGATTAGAATATTCATTAAGTTTATCTTGCATGACAGCTTTGGCACGCATTTCTCTTGCGCGTACAAAAACGGTAACTTTTTTTGCATAATCGGCTAGATGGATGGCATCATTAACTGCGGAGTCTCCCCCCCCAATAACGGCAACATCTTTTCCCATGTAGGCAAATGAATCACAGAGTGCGCACGATGAAACACCATGCCCCCAGTATTCGGCTTCTCCTGGAACTTTAAGTTGGCGAGGGGATGATCCTGTGGCAATAATAATGGTACGTGCGTAAAGGGTTCCAGAATTTTTCGTAGTTACAACAAAAGGTGTGTGGCTAAAATCAACAGAAGTTACGGAGTCGTAGTTTATGTCTGCACCATGGCTTTTTGCCTGCTCAAGCATTCGATCCATTATAGACATACCGCTTTCGGCCAAAATTCCCGGCCAGTTTTCTACGCATTTTGCATGCGTTAGTAATCCTCCCGGTTCTGGGCCTGTTAAGATCGTTACTTTAAAGTGAGCATCGGCAATGTGCATTCCTGCTGCAAGTCCTGCTGGACCTCCACCAATGATAATGGTATCCCAGTCTGTATGAGTTTTTATAGAGGCAGTGGCACTGTTTGCTGCGGTTTGGCTGCTGAATGCTATTTCTAGTGCCAGGGCACCAAGCACGAGTACCAATCCCATAGATAAAATTTTTATCTTCATGGATTCTTCTCCTATTCTCCATGTGAACGTTTATAAAAAACGCTTTTATACCACTTTTAAAACACTAAGAGCCCCGCATTTAAGGGGGCTCAGAGCGTTTTTTGTCTATTTGGCAACCAGACTACATGACCCATTCAAGACGTGCCATTTCTGCGGTGTCGCTCATGCGCTTACCAAGCAGATAGATACGGGTATAGCCCCCTGGTCGAGTGACATAACGAGGTGCAATTTCCATAAAAAGCTTTACCAATGCTTCTTCTTTATAAGGAAGCATAGCTTTTGCGCGCCGGCGGTTGTTGAATGTGTTTCCATCACGTGCCAGAGTAACGAGCTTTTCAGCTATCTTTTTTACTTCTTTGGCGCGTGCCTTTGTAGTAGTCAAACTTCCGTTCAAAATGAGCGAAATAACCTGATTTCTTAGGAGCGCACGACGGTGCGGCGCAGCCAGGTTAAGTTTTTTGAGTGAATTTTGGTGTAGCACGATCTTACTCTTTCGCTTTATCTTTTAACTTAAGCAGATCGGCTTCGTCGACGTTCATGCCGAGCGAAAGCCCGTACTGCCGAAGCCCCTCTTTAACCTCTTCAAACGATTTCCGTCCAAAGTTTTTGATTTTTTGGAGCTCATCTTCACTTAAATTTACAAGGTCAATAATGCGTAGGATTCCCGCATTAATGAGGCAGTTGTGTGCCCGCACAGAGAACTCAAGCGCGTCAATTGGCTTCATCAGCAAATCAACAGGCAGGCCCTGCAGCTGTTCCTTGTCTTCTGTTGGACCTTCGGCTTCTAGTTCTTCCTTAGGGACCGCAGAAATCTCATTGAAGGGGATTTCTGTTGATGTAAGGAAGTGTTCTAGTTGGGTCCTAATAACGGAAACAGCATAATTAACTACATCCACAGGGGTTTCCGTCCCATCTGTGTTTACAGTTAAAACTAGTTTGTCGTAGTCGATGTTATCACCGACGCGCGTCTTTTGCACTTCGTATGCAACTTTACGCACCGGAGAGAACATAGCATCCAAGTAGATACGTCCATCGGGTTGGAGCGCTTGACCAATTGGCCATAAAGCCGCTTGATACCCTCGTCCCGTGTCGACGAAAAACTCGATTTCTAGGCGTCCACCTGCTGCAACATGAGCAATGACATGTTCTTTGTTGAGAATCTCTAGATGCTCATCAGTCACAATATCACCTGCCGTTGCAGTAGCTTCACCCTGTATCGTAAGACTCATTTTTCCCGAGAGTCCTTGGTTGTTTCGAACTACGATTTCTTTAATGTTCAGAATAACCTGCATGGCATCTTCTACCACACCCGGCAATACTGAAAATTCATTGTTAATGCCTTTTATAGTGACCGCTGTAACAGCAGATCCTTCGATACCACCAAGCAAAGTTCTTCTCAAAGCGTTGCCCAATGTTATTCCAAAACCGGGTTCCAACGGCTGCGCTGTCAACTGTCCATTGGACGTTGTGAGCGTCTTCGTATCCCAACTTAGCTTGGGGATCGTTAAAGGCCGATACGTCTTTTTTTCCATCAAACCTCCCGCACCCTCTTAACCCAATTATTGCGTTTTATCGTTGACCACCATTATTACTTCGAATACAACTCAACAATGGAGTTTTCGTTAACCTGGATCTGGACGTCTGCACGAACAGGGAAGCGAAGAACTTTTCCACGCCGATCTTTTTTGTTGTGTTCCAACCAGTCTGGCACTTTAGCTGCGGCTGCTCCACGTTTGTCAACAACCTGTTTGACAAATTCTTCTTTTTTAGCGGACGCAGGAGACAAGCTAACCTCATCATTTATTTTGACTAAATATGAGGGTGAATGAACCTTAGTATTGTTTACTATAACATGTCCATGCACAATAACCTGCCGAGCTTGATTACGAGTAGTCGCCAATTTAAGGCGGAATACCACATTATCTAACCTACGCTCTAGGAGACTTAAAAGCTGTTCACCGGTAGCTTCGCGACTCTGACGAGCTATTGCGAAGAACCGCTTAAACTGCCGCTCACGCATACCATAGGTTTCTTTTAGTTTTTGTTTTTCAAGTAATTGCCGACCGTATTCTGTGAGCTTGGTAGCACGCTTGGTTACCATGCCTTTTTGTTTACGTTCTTCCTTGCGGTCGACTTCTTTGATTTTACGTTCCATTGACACTTTCTCTGATACTTTCTCTGATACTTTTTAAATCTTGCAGGGGATATCTAATCCAACCACACTAGTTACGAGCCTTTTTAGGGGGACGACAGCCATTGTGTGGTAGAGGAGTAACGTCACGAAGTATTGTAATTGTAAATCCGTGTGACTGTATAGCTCTAACGATAGAATCACGTCCCGATCCAGGGCCCTGTAAATTTACTTCGACCATTTTAATACCAAAAGGAGACATTTCTTTTGCAAGTTGCATTCCAACCTGCGAGCCTGCAAAAGGAGTACCTTTGCGAGACCCTTTAAAGTTTAGGCGTCCTGCGCTGCAACGCAATAAGACATCCCCTTCAGTTGTTGTAACTGAAGCAATGGTATTATTGAAGCTTGACTTCACGTGTACTATTGCAGTCTCAATCTGGCGCCGCGATTTTTTCGTTTTCTTTACGTAGGCCATGCCACTATGTCCTTATATTAGGCTATTTTTTCGTTATCTTACGTTTCAACGCAATCGCCGTTCCACGAGGTCCCTTACGCGTTCTAGCGTTAGTTTTGGTTCGCTGTCCACGCACAGGCAATGACCTTTTGTGTCGAAGCCCTCTGTAGGACCCGATATCTTGAAGGCGTTTTATGTTCTGACGGATTTCTTTACGAAGATCTCCCTCAGTAACATAGTTGTCTGTAACTTCGCGCTGAATAGCAGCTACTTCAGCTTCGGTTAAATCTTTAACCCGTGTAGAAAAGTTAATGCTTAACTTTTCTAGAATGCGCCGAGAGCTTATTAACCCAACACCAAAAACGTAGGGAAGAGCATGCTCAATGCGCTTTCCGTTTGGAAGGTCAACACCCTGTATTCTAGCCATACCGTCCTTCTAGTCTTTTCATCTGTACTTATCTTAACCTTGCCGCTGTTTGTGCCGGGGATTGGCCTTACATAGTACGCGCACAATTCCATGGCGTCGCACAATCGTGCAATTGCGACATATTTTTTTTACCGAGGTTCTTACTTTCATGTTATTCCCTTTAAATTTGGCCCCAAAGGGCCCCCATTTCTAATGCTTTTTATACCGCAACACGATGCGTCCACGCGTCAAATCGTAGGGAGACAGCTCTAGGGCCACTTTGTCTCCGGGTAGAATACGAATATAATTCATTCGCATTTTTCCGGATACGTGTCCAAGTACTATGTGTCCACCTTCGATTTCAACACGAAACATTGCGTTGGGTAATGTTTCCCGAACAATGCCATCCATACGGATTACATCATCCTTTTGTTTCTTTTTTTCAAACACCATATTCACAACCGTGTAATCACTTCCGGACCATTTTCTGTAACGATAACCGTGTCTTCAACATGTGCAGCTAGGCTCCCATCTATCGTACTAGCAGTCCAACCATCGGATGCAACCGCAATGCGATAATCTCCTTGCGTAATCATGGGCTCTATTGCCAGCGCCATACCGACGCGTAACTCAGGGCCTGTTCCAGCGTGTCCATAATTGGGAATTTCTGGCTCTTCGTGCATATGTTTTCCAATGCCGTGTCCACAAAAATCCCTTACTACGCCAAAACCTGCCCGCTCCACTTCGGTCTGAACCGCAGCGGATATGTCAAATAAGCGTTTTCCTGCGTATGTCTTTTCAATGCCACTGTTTAGAGCGTTTGTTGCTGTCTCCATAAGTTTTCTTACGTCAGACGAGACAACGCCTACAGCAAAACAGCGAGCACTATCTGCGCAATAGTTTTTCCATGCCGCACAAATATCAATCTTTACAAGGTCTCCCTCACGTACCGTTACGTGTGCGGAAGGTATACCATGCACCAATTCATGGTTTATCGATATGCAACTTGCATGTCGATAACCTCTGTATCCTTTGGATTGGGATATCAACTGGCGTTTTTTGAGTTCTGCCTCGATCCACTTATCTAACGCCAATGTAGTAGCGCCAGGGGTAACCATAGACGATAGATTGCAAAAAATCTCTGCTAAGTGCGCACCTGCACACTTCATCAGAGATAGCTCGTGTTTGCTTTTTATCGTTATCATTGGTGTTGTATCCCCAATCCATTTGCGTTTGCACCAAAAAATTGCCAAATCTGACGATTGACAGATGCGTGGCAAATAAAGTTAATGCGTTTTTCTATTTTAAGATGCATGGTAAAAATTGCGTAAATCTTGATGTTTAGTTTATCAGGTTTTGCAAAAAAATCTATCTTTCTGCATCCTTGAGCGGTTTTTTGTGCAGGCTTGTGCTCCGTTGTGTTGCCCAAGGAAAAATGGACTCTGCGACAAACATTTGTAGGAGCTGTGACGCTCCTACTTTTTTGCGTAGAGTCTATGCAAGAAGAAAATGATCTTTTTTTATTCAAGATGCTGTCCTGGTTTTCATCCTGCCCGTAGACAAGAATCCTTCATAGCGCCTTTCAATCAAATAAGATTCGATTTGCGACGCAAATTCAAGGACAACGCCTACTGCGATCAAAATCGATGTTCCACTAAGATAGAATGGCATAGTTGGGACTAGGACTAGCAAGAGGTTAGGAAGTACGGCTAAGCATCCTAGATACAAGGCCCCAACTAATCCGACACGTGTCAGGATGTAGTAAAAGTAGTCCGCTGTATTTTTGCCGGGACGAATACCGGGGATGAATCCACCGTTCTTCTTCATCTGATCAGACAGTTTGTCGGGATTGTAAACTAGTTCTGTATAGAAGAACGTAAAGAATACAATCAAACCAAACTGTAGAACATTAAATAGAAAGCCTGTATATGAAAAATGATCCACCAATGACTTAGCCCAATCCCAGCGTGCAGACAGCATCTGTAGTGCAAACATAGGAATGTTGATAATCGATGAAGCAAAGATAACAGGCATAACTCCTGCGGTGTTTATCTTGAAAGGAATATAACTGCTCTGGCCGCCATAGACCTTACGTCCTACAACTCTACGTGCATATTGTACGGGGATTTTTCGATCTCCTTTTTCAAGAAAGACGATGCATCCTGTAATTGCTACGAAGAATAGAAGGATGAAGAAAGCCATGAAAATGTGTAAACTTCCCGTTTGTACCGAGTAAATCGTCTTGATGAAATAATCCGGAAAGCGAGCTGCAATACCTGCAAAAATGAGCATGGAACTTCCATTTCCAATTCCCATTAGAGAAATCTGCTCACCCAGCCACATTACAAACATAGAACCAAGCGTTAATGACATCACAAAAATAATCTTGAAGCTAAAGCCTGGTTCTAACACTAAGCCGGAGCGTTCCAAGAATGTTGCGTAGGTCATACTGTACATGACGCTTAATGCGAATGTTAAGTAACGTGTGTACTGGTTCAATACCTTATACCCATAATCCCCTTCTTTGATGAGTCTCTCAAAATAGGGTACCGTCATACTCATAAGTTGCATGATGATGGATGATGAGATATAAGGACTGATTCCAAGTGCAAACAAGGTACTTCTGTAAAGAGACCCTCCAGAGATAACGTCGAGATAGCCTAGAAGCCCTCCCGCGCCTCCAGCTTTATTCATGTAATCCGCAAGCACAGGCACGTTTATTCCTACTACAGGAATAAATGAACCAATGCGAAACACAATAATAACCCCAAGTGTGAACATTAACTTTTTCAACAACTCAGGTATAAGAAAAATATTCTTAAAGTTCTTGAGCAGAATCACGATACTACGTCTCCTTTTGTACGTGCACCTCGCCACCTAGTCTTACGATAGCTTCCGCAGCAGATTTGCTAAAGGCATCTGCGTGCACAACAAGGCGCTTTTCAAGCGTTCCCTTGCCTAATATTTTAATGCCCGCGGTGCTCTTAGCGCGCAAAACGCCTCGTTCAACGAGAGTTTGGCGCGATACTTCACTACCATCTGCAAAGAAAGTATTCAACTGGTCTAAGTTGTAGATTTCGAAGCATTTCTTAAACACGGCATTATTGAATCCACGTTTTGGAAGACGGCGAGCTAATGGCATTTGTCCGCCTTCAAACATGACGCCAACTCCGCCGCCTGAGCGACATTTTTGGCCCTTCATGCCTCGTCCGGATGTGTTTCCACGATCTCCACCGCGACCAACAACTTTTCTTTTTTTTACAAGCTTCACACGCTCATTAAGCGACAGAACCATGGCTTCCCTTTGCTATAGCCTCAATTGTTTTTCCTCGTAGCCGTGCAATATGCGCTGCAGACCTTGTCTTTGCAAGGGCATTTAACGTGGCTTTTACCAAGTTTTGGCCACATGCAGAAGGCCCAATCGACTTGGCAAGTACGTCAATAGCGCCAAGAGCTTTTAAAACAGCTCGGATCGCTCCACCAGCAATAAGCCCCGTACCCTTTGATGCAGGGCAAAGAACAACAAAGCTTGCGCCGTGTCGGCCCTTTACACCGTAAGGCAACGTGGTCCCACGTAGAGGCACGTCGAACATTGTTTTTCGTGCACGGGTTGTAGCTTTGGCAATCGCTGCTGAAACATCACGACTTTTTCCAAGACCAATTCCAACTTTTCCTTTTCCGTCGCCTGAAACAACGAATGCAGAGAAGGAAAAGCGTTTGCCACCCTTTGTAACCTTCGTCACGCGTCGAACGCTGACCACAGAATCTATAAATGTTGTCTCTGACATTCTCTAATTCCCAAAATCTTTCTATTATGCTATCTAAACGTGCAGTCCGCCTTCGCGAATGCCTTCAGCCAAAGCCTTTACTCGACCATGATACAGAAAGCGTCCACGATCAAAGACTGCCGATTCTATCTTATTGCTTAACGCACGCTTTGCAAGCTCTAAACCTACTGCGCGCGCAATTGCCTTCTTGTCTCCTGTCAACCCTGTTAATTCAAGGGATGAGCAACTAACAAGTGTTCTCTGGGCCTTGTCGTCAATGATTTGTGCAGACATGTGCCGGAGACTCCGAAAAACGGAGATCCGTGGCAGAGAACTGTCCTTGAACTTTTTTCGAACGCGTAGTGCTCGCCGTTCTGCACTGTGCGCAATTTTTCTTTGTAATGACACGTCTTTGTCTCCACTGAAACTGCTAAAAGATTATGCCTTGGCTTTGCCGGCTTTACGTACTATTACTTCGTCGCCGCAATAAATTCCCGTGCCCTTATACGGTTCTGGTGGACGCAAAGCTCGAATCTTGCTACATACAAGTCCAAGAAGTTCTTTGTCATTTGACCATATCGTTAAGAGTTGCCCCGTCTTATCGATTTCTACTGTTATGCCTTGCGGAATAGAAAAGTCGATTTTGTGGCTGTATCCTAAAGAAAACTCAAGTCCTGAGCCTTTTTTAATTGCCTTAAAACCGAGTCCGACGATTTTTACCACTTTCTGGAAACCCGTCTCAGCTCCGGTAATTTTATTTGCAAGAAGCGCTCTGTGCAACCCCCATAGGCGGTTAGTGTCACTTGTTTTACGTGCGGCTGTTATTAGCAGCTTTTGATCTTCAATAGTTGCTTTAAGGAGGTCTGGGACCACGTGGATGCCCTTGGCATGTTTGCCTTCGTAATGAACCTCTTGTCCTGCAATGTTAACCTTCACGGAACCAAGGTCTATGGGTTTTCTTCCAATTTTTGACATGCTAATATACCCCTACCACACCGTGCACAATACTTCACCGCCAACCTTGCGTTGCCGAGCTTCTTTGTCGGTCATAAGTCCTGAACTTGTCGTTACAATAGCGACACCAAGACCACCAACAACACGACGGAGTTTTGACGCTCCCTCATAAACACGACGACCAGGAGTGCTGGCGCGATCTATTTCATGAATAACCGATTCACCATCAACATACTTTAGATAAACTCTAAGTTGTTTTCGGAAGCTCTCTTCTCTCTGCATAATTGCAAAGTCTTTGACGAATCCTTCGCTCTTGAGAATCTCAGCAATTTGCGCGTTGATTCGTGAGTACGGAACTTCAACCCATTGCTTTGAGCGCGCAATAGCATTTCGTACAGAGGTAAGGAAATTTCCTATTGTATCTATTGACATCACAATCCTTGCATCTATTCTACCAGCTCAACTTCTTTACTCCGGGCAGCAACCCATTGTTTGCGAGGTTGCGCACACAGAGACGACACATCTGAAAAAAGCGCATGTAACCGCGAGGTCTTCCACAACGCTTACAACGATTTCTGTGTCTTGCTGACGTTACCGGTATTTTATTATTTCTTTCTACTGATGCCTTTTTGGCCATTAACGCACCTTGCCTGTTTTTGTAAATGGCATTCCCAGCTCTTTTAATAGAGCGAGGCCATGCTCATCGCTTTGAGCCGTTGTGCAAATGGTGATGTTAAGACCATGCATCTTTTCACCCGCACCTGCAGACTCGGCTTCAGGAAAAATATTCCACTCTTTAATGCCAAGGTTATAATTACCACGACCATCGAGCTTTGATGGAATTCCTTGGAAGTCGCGAACCTTGGGTAATGACAAACTAATTAACTTGTCAAGGAATGTATACATACGTGGTCCGCGTAATGTTACGCATACACCTATGTTCATTCCTTCACGGATTTTAAAACCCGCGATTGACTTCTTAGCGGCTGTCTTAACAGGAGCTTGTCCTGCTATTGCTTCGAGCACTTTTGCTACAACCTGAAGCTCTTTGCTATCCGAAACGGCTTCTTTCACGCCCATATTTATGACGATCTTAGAAATTTTCGGAACCTGCATAATATTTTCCAATCCGAGCGTCTTTTGCAGGTTAGGACGCGCGGTTGTTTCATAAAAAGCCTTAAGGCGATTAGCGCTTGCAGGCATAGCTTGAACCTTATCCATCATAAACCTTACCTAACACACGACCAAAGAATGCAATATAACACACATGTCAGATTCTCTTTACGTTGGAAACATCGATCCAGCGCTCTTGTTTTCTGATTCCAGGCTTTTCACCTTGGCGGCGTGCTTTTAGATGTCGCGTTACAACGGCAACATTCTGCACTTTTATTTTACCCTTTTTTGATAAAATATCAACAACGGCGCCTTTTTTGCCTTTGTCGCTTCCGGTTATGACCACGACCATGTCGTTCTTTTTAATATTCATAAATTACCCTACAATACTTCGGGAGCTAGCGACGCGATTTTTGTGAAACCAAGTTGACGCAATTCGCGTGCTATTGGACCAAAAATACGTGTCCCGATAGGCGATTGGTCATCTAGAGATTTTATAATGACTGCAGCATTATCTCCAAACCGAATATAGCTTCCATCTTCACGACGAAATTCTTTTCGTGTTCGTACAATAACGGCGGTGACAACATCACTCTTTTTGACCGCTTGTCCCGGAACGGCTTTTTTCACGGCGCATTTTATAATGTCACCAATGTAAGCCTTTTTCTTACCTGAGCTTCCCACTAAATGGATGCACTGCAACTCAAGCGCACCCGAGTTGTCCGCAGCTCTTAGATATGTTTCTTTTTGTATAGCCATGACACACTCACTATCTAACGTCCGGACTTTGTCTCAATAACTTGTACCAGATGCATATACTTTGTTTTGGACATATGGCGACCTTCGCAGATCTCAACTCTGTCCCCAACGTGTGCTGCCTCTTGTTCATCATGAACTTTGTACTTTTTCTCAGTACGTACTACTTTTTTATAAGTAGGATGAATGTACGATCTTGGGATGCTAACCACGATCGTCTTTTGCATATCATCGGATACTACGTACCCTACGAGTGTTTTTTTAGCTTTGGTGTTGTCTGTCATACACTCCTCGTCTCACTATCAGCAGCTATTTTTTGGTTGGCATGAGTAAGCACTCGAGCGATTGCCCGCTTCAGATTTTTCTGATCTGTCGGGAACGATTTTACGGGCGATGATACCATGCGTAAACGAAGCTGAAAAAGCTCTCTACGCAACTCATCAGCCTTAATCGCAATCTGCTCAAGCGTCATTTTTGCTAATTCAGCATTTGTTGTTTTAGGCATCGCTTACTCCATCTCTTGTTCTAAAACTGGTGTAGCGCGACGCACAATGCGAGTTCTCATAGGTAGTTTGCAAGAAGCCATGTGCAAAACTTTTTTTGCTTCAGCCTCTTCTAGCCCAGAAATTTCAAACATTACGCGATCACGTTTAACACAGGCGACCCAGAATTCCACGTTGCCTTTTCCTTTACCCATACGAGTTTCGGCTGGCTTCTTAGAAATGGGCTTATCCGGGAAGATTCTTAAAAAGAGTTTCCCAACTTTTTTCAACTTACGTGAAAGGGTAACGCGGACGGCCTCGATTTGCTGGGCTGTAAGCCAAGCAGGTTCGGTTGCTTGAAGCCCGAATTCACCAAATGTGACTTCGCGAGCTCCCTTTGAACGACCCTTTAGAGTTCCTCGTTGTACCTTTCGGTATCTGATTTTTTTTGGCATCAACATATTGGCACCTTAATATCTCGCTTATACTAAATTGTAATCGCCTTTGTAGATCCATACTTTTACGCCAATAATGCCGTATGTAGTTAGGGCTTCCCCAAGTGCATAATCAATATCAGCTCTTAATGTATGAAGCGGTACAGACCCGAGTCGCACCCATTCTTCGCGTGCGATTTCAGCTCCACCTAGGCGTCCTTTTACACGAATCTTAATTCCCTTGGCGCCTGCACGCATTGCATCTGATGCAGCTTTGCGCGCAACTTTTTTGAAGCTAACGCGTTTTTTTAGCTGGTCTGCAATGTTGTCTGCGACAACTGCAGCGGCGAGTTCAGGTTTTTTAATTTCTTGAACTGAAACTTCAACATTGATGTTGTGAAGTAGCTCTGCAAGCTTCTTTCTCAATCCCTCAATGTCCTGACCCTTTTTGCCAATTACAATTCCGGGACGTGCAGAATATAAAATCACGCGCATTACATCGCCGGTTCGTTCGATTTCGACGCGGCCAATCTCTGCGGTTGCGAGATTCTTTTTGATGTAACCACGAATAGCAAGATCATCTGCTAAAAGTTGGGCGTAAGAATGATTCTGACGCGCGAACCACCGAGAAGGATGTTGGAGGTAAACTCCTATTCTAAACCCTGTTGGGTTAACCTTTTGTCCCACACTAAGCCTCTTTTTTCTTTTTAGATTCGACCACTACCAAAATATGGCTTTGCCTACTGCGTTGAGGCATTGCTCGTCCTTGTGCGCCCGGTTTGTGATATTCGCGAATAGGACCTTGATCAATGCGAACTTCACATACGATCAAGTCGACAGGTGCTAGATTCTCTCTGTCTTTAGCGTTTGCCACCGCGGATACCAGCGTTTTGCGCAGCGGGATTGAACGTTTGGTTCCATATAGGGTTAGCCACTTTAACGCATCTACGGCATTTTTGCCGCGAATGACGTCGGCAAGAGGCCGTAGTTTGTATGGCGAGTACCAAACGTACTTTGAGTTAGCTTTAAATTGCATTTTGTTTTCCTCGCTCACTTAGATTCAGATGCTGAAGAGGATGATCCACCACCAACTCCAGCGGCCTCTTTACGTTGGCCACTATGCATTCTGAAGGTCCGTGTTGGAACAAATTCGCCCAAACGATGACCAACCATGTTTTCCGTTAGAAAGACGGAAACAAATTTTCTGCCATCATGAACAGCGATGGTCAATCCCACAAAATCAGGTATGACCATGCTCCGACGGGACCATGTTTTTATTAATTCACGTTTTCCATTCGTCCGAGAACGCTCAACTTTTCTTAGGAGCGATTCATCAACGAAAGGGCCTTTTTTGGCAGATCGAGCCATCAGTTGTTACTCCGCTCTACTTTCTTCTTTTCAAAATCAGTGAACTCTTGCGCCGTCTGGTCTTGGCACCTTTTGCATTCTTACCCCATGGTGATTGTGGTGGTTTTCCAGACTTCGATTTTCCTTCTCCACCTCCTAGTGGGTGGTCGATAGGATTCATGACAACGCCACGAACGGTTGGTCGAATACCCATACGGCGCGTACGACCGGCTTTTCCGATCGAAACGTTTTTATGGTCTGCGTTACCAAGGACTCCAATGGTTGCCATGCAGTTTTCATGGACCATGCGTACTTCACCTGAAGGCATCTTCAATTTTGCGTAATTGTTTTCACGCGCAATAAGCTGGATAGAGGTGCCTGCAGATCGGGCTAATTTTCCGCCAGATCCTGGTTGTATTTCAACATTGTGAATTACAAATCCTACAGGGATACTCCGTATAGGTAGACAGTTGCCAACACGTGCTTCAACCGCATTACCGGCTTCTACAATGGAGCCAACTGAAAGCCCTTCCGGTACCAATATATAACGTTTTCTTCCCGAAGGGAAAACAACAAGCGCAATGCGGACATTGCGGTTTGGATCGTACTCGATTGCAATAACTTTTCCTGCAATATCACGTTCTGATCGGTTGAAATCGACTATCCGATACAGACGTCGAGCGCCGCCTCCGCGGTGCCGGACGGTTATACGTCCATAGGCGTTTCTACCGCCTTGCTTGCGTAATCCTTTTACGAGGCTACGCTCCGGACTTTTTTTGGTGATATCTTCTGTACCAACAAATGTCTGGAATCGCAGCGACGAGTTTTGCGGTTTTCTTCTTTTAATTGTCATGTTCTTCCCTTACCGTTGTTCCTCGGACTGCGACCGGCGCGCATTCTCCTCACTGGAGTAGGCGACGGGTGCATCAACACCTAGATTCACAGCCTGGTCTCCCTTGAGGGTTACAATGGCTTTTTTCTCTAGAGCGCCCACGGTTGCAAATCTCCCGACACGCCGTTTACGTCCCTTACGTACTACAATTCTTACTTTTTCAACTTCGACATTGAAGAGCTTTTTTAGGGCTTCCACGACGAGGCGTTTGTTTGCCTTTGGATGAACATTTAACACAAGTTGCTTAAAGTATTGATTCAAATCGTATGACTTAGACGTTGTGCGCGGGCCGCGAATAATATCATAAAGACTTAGTTCCATGCGCCCACCATCTCTTTAAATAGCTTATCATCTTCTTGCAAAAAAGCCCAATATGAACCTCTCGAAAGATCATACGCATTAGGCTGGTCAAAAAGAAGTACACTTACGTTTTTCAAATTTGCAAATGATGACTGAGAGCGGTGATCATGAGGCGCTACAAATAGCACAACGGTCTCGCAATCAAGTCCGACGTTCTTTAAGGCTTTGTATGCGTCTGCCGTCTTTGGTGCATCGCTTTGCCAGTTTATCTCAAGGGGTATAATACGGCTATTTTCTAGCTTATCCCATAACAGTTCTTGCAATACAGAGCGACGAACATCTTTCGAGACCGACAATTTCCGTACACGTGGTTGTGGACCAAAAGTTACGCCACCACCACGCCACAATGGGGAACGAGCAGTACCGACACGGGCGCGGCCTGTTCCTTTTTGTTTCCACGGTTTCTTGTTAGTTCTATTAACGTCGCTACGACCTTTGCAGGCAACGGTTCCTTGCCGCCAATTTTGAAGTTGTGCACGTACTGCTACAGCAAAGCTTCTTGGCGACACCTTTCGACGAGTCTTGCTGGAAAGTCCCAGAGTTTTAGCCGTTACGGCTCCTGTTTTCGTTTCGTTTGCCATGGTTACTTACACTTTCTGAGAAAAACCAACGACTCAGATTTGCCGGGAACTGAGCCTTTTACAAAAACGACACGCGCTGTAGTATCCACGATGACAACTTCAAGGTTTTTTATTGCATACTGATGTGCACCCATATGCCCGGGCAGCTTGCGTCCTTTACGAACTCTGCCACTTCGTCTCATACCTTCAAGAGAACCGGGTCCACGACCTAGCTTGTCTCCATGGCTTGCGCGTCCGCCTTTGTGGCCGTGCCGTTTTACAACGCCTTGGAAACCTTTACCAATGGTAGTTCCAAATGCATCGATTATATCGCCTTTTGCAAGAGTTGCAGCGATATCAAACGGCTGCCCAATCTGGAATTGTGCAGAGGCATCAGTGATGCGTGCTTCCTTAAAAGCTAAGAAATAATGCTTAGCTTCTTTAAGCCAGTCCGCCGAGAACGTTTCGTTACGATAACGGTTGCGGAGTAGGCCAAACTGAACGGCATCGTACCCGTCATGTTCTTTCGTTTTTATTTGTGTCACAAACCAGTGTGACATGTCTATGGCCGTCACAGGAACGACCTGATGATCGTCCGAAAAGACTTGCGTCATTCCTAGTTTTCTGCCCCAGAGACCATTGATCATCGACACACCTTTCTTACTTAATCTCAACATCAACGCCAGAGGAAATGCTCAATTTCATGAGCGCATCCATTGTCTGGTCGGATGGAGCAACAATATCTAAAATCCGCCGATGTGTCGTTAACTCAAATTGTTCGCGCGATCTCTTATCGATATGCGGCGAACGTAGCACCGTAAAACACCGCTGTGAATTAGGAAGCGGTACGGGGCCCACAACTTGGGACCCTGTACGCCGCACGGCAAGCGCAATTTGCTTTACCGCCTTATCAAGCAGCTGATGGTCGTACGATTTTAAAGTTAAACGAATCTTCTGCTTTTTCATTCGATGGCAACCTTACACTAATTCAAAATTTCAGTCACGACACCAGAGCCCACGGTTCTTCCACCTTCACGAATAGCAAAGCGGCCGTCTTTTTCCATCGCAATAGGGGAAATAAGTTCGACCGATAGAGCCACGTTGTCACCAGGCATTACCATTTCGCGACCTTCAGGAAGCGTAACTACACCGGTAACGTCCGTGGTTCTGAAGTAGAATTGTGGACGGTAACCAACAAAGAAGGGGCTATGACGACCGCCTTCATCCTTGGTCAATACATAAACTTGGCATTTGAATTTTGTGTGTGGAGTAATAGTGCCTGACTTGACCAAGACCATACCGCGTTCGATTTGATCTTTTTCAACGCCACGCAAAAGAAGCCCAACGTTATCGCCTGCCATACCTTCATTGAGTGTTTTTCTAAACATTTCAACGCCGGTAACGGTGGTTTTGCCTTTTCCGTTGAGACCAACGATTTCGACTTCTTCACCGACTTTAATCTTCCCACGCTCAATACGTCCGGTTGCGACAGTTCCACGTCCAGAAATACTGAAAACACCTTCAACAGCCATTAAGAAAGGCTTATCAATTTCACGAGCAGGTTCTGGAATATAGCTATCAAGAGCGTCCATCAATCGCATAATTGACGGGGCGCCTATTTCACTTTGATCACCCTCTAATGCCTTAAGCGCTGAGCCGCGAATAATCGGGGTTTTCTCTCCAGGGAAATCATACTTTGAAAGAAGCTCTCTAATTTCTTCTTCAACCATGTCAACCATCTCTGAATCATCAACCATGTCTACTTTGTTTAAGTAAACGATTAAGGATGGAACACCGACGTTCTTTGCAAGAAGGATGTGCTCACGTGTTTGAGGCATAGCACCGTCAGCGGCCGAAACTACGAGAATAGCGCCATCCATTTGAGCAGCACCCGTGATCATGTTTTTAACATAGTCAGCGTGTCCTGGGCAGTCTATGTGAGCATAGTGACGTTTAGCAGTTTCATACTCAACGTGAGAAATAGCGATAGTAATACCACGCTCACGCTCTTCTGGTGCATTGTCAATTTGATCAAAACGACGTTCTTCAGCCCATCCTTTGCTAGCAAGCGTCTTTGTTATAGCTGCTGTCAAGGTAGTCTTTCCATGGTCAACGTGACCAATCGTACCAACGTTTACGTGTGGTTTTGTGCGTTCAAAAATACCTTTTGCCATTGTCATCTCCAGATAACAGAAAATTTACCAAAAATTGTTTACTTCGCACTTAATATCTGATCTTGTGTTGACTTTGGAACTTTTTGATACAAATCAAATTCCATCGTGTACGTTGCACGTCCCTTAGTCATAGAACGTAGTTGTGTAGAATAACCAAACATTTCAGCGAGAGGTACCTCAGCATGTACTATTTGTGCGCCGTGTCGTTCTTCCATTCCAAGAATGCGACCACGTCGGGAATTGAGATCGCCCATTACATCGCCGAGGTATTCCTCTGGGGTCTCAACTTCTACTTTCATAATAGGTTCGAGTAAGCAGGCATCTGCATTGCGCATAGCTTCTTTCAAAGCCATAGATCCCGCAATTTGGAACGCCATTTCAGAGGAGTCAACATCATGGTATGAGCCATCGTAGAGGGACGCCCTGATGTCTACAACAGGATATCCGCCTAAAATGCCGCTATTGATGGCTTCCTCGAGACCCTTTTGGACCGCAGGAATAAATTCACGCGGTATAGAACCTCCCACAACATCATCAACGAATTCAAATCCTTTTCCGCGCTCGAGGGGTTCAAAACGGATCCATACGTGCCCGTATTGTCCACGACCACCGGATTGTTTGATAAACTTTCCTTCGGCTTGAACGGTTTTTTGAATCGTTTCCTTGAAGGCAACTTGTAGTTTGCCTTGTGTTGCTTCAACTTTGTGCTCACGACGTAGTCGATCAACCACAATTTCAAGGTGCAACTCGCCCATTCCGCGAATAACCGTCTGTCCTGTTTCACGATCAAACGTGAACCGTAAGGACGGATCTTCTTGTGACATTTTGCGGAGAGCGATTGTCATTTTTTCATAATCAGTTTTGCTTTTTGGCTCAACTGAGGTAGAGATAACTGGTGCTGGGACGTCTATTTTTTCAAGTACGATCTTGTTGTCTTCGTCACAGATAGTGTCTCCAGTTGTTACGTCTCTAAGTCCAACGATAGCGCCAATATCACCAGCGGTTAATTCATCAATTTCTTCGCGTTTGTTAGCGTGCAAACGAACCAATCGGCTAACGCGCTCTTTTGAACCTTTGCCGGCATTGTAAATGTAAGAACCGGCTTTTAAGGTTCCGGAGTAAATCCGGACAAAGCAGAGAGTACCAAATTGATCAGTTGCGATCTTGAAGATAAGGGCTGCAAGCGGTTCTTTTGGATCTGCATGACGGAGAACTTTTCTGTCTTCGCGAGGGACTTCTCCTTCTACAGGAGGTATGTCGAGCGGCGAAGGAAGGTAGTCTACGACTGCATCTAGCAAGAGCTGAATACCCTTGTCTTTAAAAGCTGATCCGCAGAAAGCAGGTACAATGCGACGTTCAATAACGCCCTTGCGAAGAGCTTTCTTAACTTCTTCAGTGGTTATTTCCTCTTCATTGAGGAATTTTTCAGACAAGCGCTCATCAAGTTCACAGACGCGTTCAACAAGCTCAGCACGCAGTTCTTCTGTGCGATCCTTTAGTTCCTCAGGAATTTCATTGACAGTGACAGTTGATCCACGATCTTCTTCGCTGAACGTCATGTATTTGCGAGACAAAAGATCAACAATGCCCTTGAAATTTTCCGATTCACCAACAGGCATTTGCATAGCAATTGCGTTAGCGTGTAGCTTGGTGTTTGCTTCTTTTATTACTTTGAAATAATCAGCACCAATTCGGTCAAGTTTATTTACAAACATAACGCGGGGAACACGGTAACGATTGGCCTGCCGCCATACTGTTTCGGTCTGTGGCTGAACACCACCTACACCGCAAAAAACAGCTACAACACCATCAAGAACCCGGAGCGAACGTCCAACTTCAATAGTGAAGTCGACGTGGCCGGGGGTATCTATGATGTTAATTTGACAATCATGCCATTTGCAAGAAACAGCGGCGGATTGAATAGTAATCCCACGCTCTTTTTCTTGTTCCATCCAGTCGGTTGTAGCAGCGCCTTCGTGCACTTCACCGATTTTATGCGAAAGCCCTGTATAAAACAGAATACGTTCAGTGACGGTCGTTTTGCCGGCATCTATGTGAGCTGCGATACCTATATTTCTAACACGATCTAAGGGAACATTCATTGCGCACTCCTACCAAGCGTAATGCGAGAATGCTCGATTAGACTCTGCCATTTTGTGTGCGTCGAGCTTTTTCTTCATAGCTCCGCCGCGCCCTTCAATAGCATCTAAAAGCTCGTTTGCAAGCCGAGCTCCCATGGTCTTGTCTTGCCGTTCAGCAGCCTGAGAAATAAGCCACCGGAGAGCTAAAGACCGTCCACGCTGCGCATTAACTTCTTTTGGGATCTGGTATACACTACCACCCACGCGTCGTGGTCGAACCTCAATGACAGGTGTTATTTGCTCTATAGCTTTTAGATAAAGCTCAAGTGCCTTTTCAACACTACCGCCATTCTTCTTGGTTATGATTTCTAGTGCTTCATACACAATATGACGGGCAGCATTTTTTTTGCCGCGCCACATGACTACATTTATAAGTTTTTGTACTAATTCAGAGTTGTACCGTGGGTCAACTCCGATATCCCGAACAAAACTAACTGATCTACGCCTAGCCATACTATGCTACCCCTGCTTTTTTTTAGGCATTTTAGCGCCGTACAAGGATCGACCTTGCTTTCTATTTTCTACGCCGGCAGCGTCAAGCGTTCCACGAATAATGTGGTACTTGACACCAGGCAAGTCTTTTACCCTGCCACCACGCACTAACACCATTGAGTGTTCTTGCAAGTTGTGGCCTTCACCCGGAATGTAGGCCGTAACCTCAATTCCGTTGGATAGCTTCACACGGGCAACCTTACGCAAAGCGGAGTTAGGCTTTTTTGGCGTTGTGGTAAATACTCGTGTGCAAACTCCGCGCACTTGGGGATTTCCCATCAGCGCTCTGCTCTTGGATTTACTTTTCTGTCTCACCCGGTTTGAGCGGACAAGCTGATTAATTGTGGGCATTCTAAAAATCCCTAGTTAAACAAATTAGGACAAACTTCGGTATACCGTTTTTTCCACACTCGTCTGCCGTGGACAGGCGTCCACAAAAACTTCTAGAGGAGGTAATCTCATTCTAACTCTTTTGGTAAATTTTTCAAGAAAAAGATCGTGACCTATTCCTAAACTTCCGCCTTTTTCTCCTCGGCTTGGTCAAGTATCTTAATTTATGATAACGTTTACCTTGTGTTAGAGTAATCATCAGAGTAACGATTAGTACGATTATCAGTGTAACAATTCCTTGTTTTTATACAAGGGTAAATAGGGGAAAGCATGGCATTTTCAGCGTATTTGTTCCTCGCGCTTAAGGGATTGGTTCTTTTGGCGGTTGGGCTTTTGGGGATTGGAGTACTTATTACCATTCATGAGCTGGGGCATTTCCTTTTTTGTAAGTTGTTTGGTGTGGGAACGCCTAGTTTTTCGATTGGGTTTGGTCCGCGCATTTTGACTAAAAAGATTGGAGAAACAGAGTTTTCGATTTCCGCGCTACCGCTTGGTGGGTATGTTGAGATCGCTGGGAATTATGAGCCGGGACAGGGAGAGCAGCAGCATGCTGCCGTTGAAGATGATCGCTCGTTTATGCGCAAGCCATTTTGGCAAAGAGCGCTTATTATGGCGGGGGGCATTATTGCGAACTTATTGTTTGCATATATTGTATTTATAAAGCTTTTTGCGATTGGCATGCCGCCTTCACCGCTTCTTTATCCTGAAAATGTGAAGACTGCAGCGATTGGAACTGTAGAGAAAGGCGGCGCGGCCGAGAAAGCAGGAGTGTTACCTGGAGACGTTGTTGTTGCCGTGGATGGAGTAGAGGTGAAAGGTAACTTTTCTGCTCTTTTAAAACAGTTAGAGGGGCGCGCTCAGACAAATGCAAGATTGGTTGTAGAACGCAATCAGCAGCGCCTTGAACTTCCTATTGTTTTGGGGGGTGATAAAGAAGGCTTGGCAGTTGGAAAACTTGAGGTTTCTTTCTCATTTACTTTTGAACCCGTTCCTCCACTTTCTTTTGGCGAGGCATTTAAAAGAGGAGTAGCCTTGACGAACCGTCTTTTTACGGGTGTTTTTGGTGCCGTAAAGAATATGGTAGTTAAGCGGAGTACTAGCGGTATGGGTGGTCCTCTGTTGATCATTGCCGAGGTGGCAAAGAGTGTGAGTAGTGGGTTACCAATGTTCTTGCTTTTATTGGCTTTTATTAGTGTTAACTTGGCTGCGCTTAATCTAATTCCGCTGCCTATCCTTGATGGGGGCCAAATATTAGTCATAGCGATTGAGGCTGTGGTTCGCAGGCCGCTTCCAGATAAGGCAAAAATAGCCGTAGCTTATGGATGTTGGGCCGTGGTTTTATCCTTAATGTTGTACTTGAGTATTAAAGACGTTATTCGCGCAATTAGTTGGTTTTTTTGTTGGTAGGTGGGGGTTTTGGGTGAAAGTAAGTTGCGGGGGGCTAGTATGTCGCCCTTTGCGGGAGACTTTATTATATACATAAGGGAGTGCTGTGAAGAATCTGAAGCTTCGCAATATAGCGTGGGCCCTTCTGGGCATCAATATTGTCTTGGCGATCCACGAATTGGGTCACTGGGCTTTTTGTAAGCTTTTTGGGGTTGCAACGCCTGAGTTTTCAGTTGGATTTGGGCCGGTGCTCTTTGAGACTAAGTTTGCGGGAACGCGCTTTGTGCTCTCCCTCTTCCCGATTGGTGGCTATGTTGAGATCTTTGGCGTGCGGTCCGTTGTGCCGGGACTGGAGGCTATATCATTTGCCGCGCAACCTTTGTACGCTAAGGTATCCATTCTTTTGGGTGGTATTGGTTTAAATCTACTTTTTGCGTTGCTTGTGTTTTCCATATGGGGGCGTCCACGTATGCTCTCCTGTGAAAAAGAGGCGCTAAGCAGTGTAAAAGGGGAGTCGCTCATCGGACCGATTGGAATTGTTACGATGTTGGCCAGAAGCGTGGAGTGTGGCTGGCGATTTTTTGTTTTTTTTCTTGCAGTTTTAAGTCTGAATTTGGCTGTATTTAATCTGGTGCCTATCCCTGTTTTGGATGGGGGGCAGCTATTATTAGTGCTTACCGAGAGTCTTTTTGGGGTTACAATTCGAGAAGAGAGTTATGAACTTCTTATGCTTATAACTATTTTTGGTCTAGCTCTTCTCTTTTTCTTTCTTGCAGGGCGTGATTTAAAGCGTGCAACGCGTGGTAACTCATCATCTTAGAAATATTTGAGGTGCTTTTTCTAACTGAAGAAAAGCACCTCAAATTTATAAACTAAACCGAAAAAGAGCGTTTATACGTTGACTTGTCCTTCGTGTGGGTGCTCGGCTCCTGGATAAATTTTTAGACGCTTAATCTGTGCATCAGCCAATTTGTTGTTTGGCAACATACCTTTTACGGCGTGCTGTATTACAAACTCGTGACAGCGGTCCATCTTGTTTTGTGGAGTAGCGCGTCTTTGTCCACTGCGCCATCCTGTGTACCAGACGTATTCTTTGCCCGTCAATTTGTCACCGGTGAGAACTACCTGGTTTGAATTGATGACAATAACGTAGTCCCCAGCATCTATGTGAGGGGTATAGGAAGGATCTTTTTTGCCGCGTAACAGAGCTGCGATTTCTGTGGCAAGACGTCCTGCAACTTTTCCAGCTGCATCAATGACGTGCCACTGGGGCTTGCGCTCGCCCGTTTTAAGATAGAAGGTGCGATTCATGTCCATGGGAAAAACCTTTTTCAGCTTTTTATTTATTAAACTCACGTTCGGGGAAACTCAGGACTAAGTATAAAATACTGTGGACGATTGGTCAAATTTCATGTGCATCTTAGTTTTGCGAACTCAGGTGGCATATGTTACACTTAAAACCATTAAAAATATTTTTAAGAGGATCGTGTTACTATGATAATATCGTCTATAGTGTTGCTACCACCGTTAATTGTGTTGGTAACGGCTGCTCTTACGCGGCATGTTTTAGCGTCATTAGTGTTAGGAATTTTTGCAGCTTCATTCATCGTGGAAAAATTTGCGGTGGGTCGTGCGTTGTGGCATGCGTTCTTTTCGTTGGGATCTATGCTAGCTGATCCTGGTAATTTGTATCTATTTTCCTTTCTTTTGCTTCTCGGAACCCTTATCGAATTAATGACGCATGCGGGTGGGGTTGCTGCGTGTACAGATCTATTCAAGAAGTTTGTTACAACACGTCGCGGTGCAGAAGGGTCGGCTTTGTTGCCTTCTGTTATTTTTTTCTTAGACGATTATCTTAATAGTCTTATGACCGGATCTATTGTGCGACCTTTGACCGATTCTATGAAGGTGCCTCGCGTTAAACTCGCTTTTCTGATTAATTCTATGAGCTCTCCGCTCTGTCCTCTTATTCCGATTACTTCATGGGCTGCGATGATATTTGCACAATTAGAGAGGGCTGGAGTAACAGACCTTCCTAGTAAGAATGAGCTTATTAGTGCGGATCCTCTTTTTGCCCATTTAGCGATAGTACCGTTTATATTTTATGCTTTTTTTATGATGGGGTCGGCGTTTTTTATTGTGCGCATGCGGTTGTCGTTTGGTGCCATGCATGAGCAGGAGCGTATAGCTGTAGAAACGGGTAATCTTTTTGGGGGGAAGCCTGAATTGCAACGAGCGTCGGCTGTTTCGACTCGTCAGGGTGGTATTTCGGAGTTTCTGGTTCCGTTGACGGCCTTTATTGTTTTTGTTTCCTGTTTTATTCTTTATTTTGGTGATAGTTGGCTTTTTGGTGGTGCCAATGGTTTTCTCGAAACGCTGCGATGTGCTGGTACAACAAAGAGTTTGTGTATGGCGAGTTTGGCAGCATTAATTGTAGCTTCTGTTTTTTATCGGTGGCAGGGGCATTTCTCGGTGCGGCAGCTTTTTAAATCTGCGTGGAATGGTATCTCTTTGATGAAGGGTTCCTTGAGTGTGTTGCTATTGGCTTTTACCTTTGGGACAATAATTAACGATGATTTGCATGCTGGCATGTATCTTGCTCAGCTTATTTCTACTGCATTGCCACTTTTTATTTTGCCCTTAATTATTTTTTTTCTAGGAACCGTGACAACCGCATCTACAGGCTCTTCCTGGGGAACGATTGCTATTCTTATGCCTTTGACCATAAAGACGTTAGCATCGTTGGGGGCTGGTCAGGCGCCTTTCTTGCCTTATGATATTCCTGTTTTTTTCCCCTCGCTAGGCGCTCTAATTGCAGGAGCCGTTGCGGGGGCTCATTTTTCACCTATTACGGATGCGACCGTTGTTTCTGCAATGAGTGCAGGAGCGTATCATCTTGATCATGTGCGTACACAGATAAGTTATGCAACGCCTGCGCTTATAGGTGCGTGCGTTGCTTTCCTTATTGCAGGGATTACGTGGCAATGGCCACTGTGGACTTCTCAGCTGTTATCGTTTTTCTGTGGACTTGTGATAACTCTTTCATTGCTTTTGTTTCGGAATTGGATGCGCGTCAGAAAAGAGCTTAAGGGTAAAACGGTTGAGAATGTGTAGAGTGGTAAATTCTACGCAATGGGCGATCTTAATTGTCGTATAAAGTCTTCTAGCGCTTCTGGGGCCTTGGGTAAGCGATCGGTTAATGAAACGGCACCGTTTTTTACAATCCAGTAGTCGTCTTCAATACGGATCCCAATTCCTTCTTGAGGTATATAAAGTCCAGGTTCGATGGTTATAACATCGCCTTCTTGCAGTGGCTGTAGAACGTCTCCTGTATCATGTACGTCTAGGCCCAAGAAATGGCCTATGCCATGGGTAAAATAGGCGTCTAGATTGTGATCTTTGAAGAACGCAACTGCATGGTGGTGAAGAGATTTTTCCGGGAATTCATTATTTCTCAAGTAGAAGCCGGGTTGTGCAAGATTGGCTACGAGCTCTTGGGCTTCTAAAACGAGTCTGTACAGCTCAAGTTGGCGTTTTGAAAAGGTCCCGGAGACTGGATAGGTTCTAGTAACATCGGCGCAGTAGTGTTCTACTGAGGCTCCGATATCAATGATAACAAGCTCTTCATTGCTTAAAGGGGATTCTGATGATCCTGTATAGTGTAGGATAGTTGCGCGTTTGCCCCCAGCGACAATCGAAGGGAATGCGTGTTCTGCATTTTCTTGTGCAAAAATATAATCAATGCTGGCGCGAATAGAGCTTTCGGATTCTCCTGCTTTGATGGCGGCGGCAGCCGCCTCTTGTGCAAGCAGTGTGACTTCTCCTGCTCTAAATAGTAGTTCGATTTCGGGTTTGCTTTTTGAGCGTCGCATGGATGCAATTGTGGGGGAGATGTCGTAGATGGACTCTTTAAGTGCAGGTAATTCGCTGTAGAGTCTGTAAAGGAAAGGGTGTGGACAGATGCCGATTGTTTTGTAGTCTTTGAGGAGATTTTTAATATGTATGATCAGGGTGTCCCATTGGTTAATAGGGTCGAAAAATCCTGTGCGATAGCCTTTAATTGCTTTACCTAACGGCATAGCTTGTTCGAAGCCATAGATTTGAGCGGTGTTTTCATTTAATGAAAGCGTATCTCCCATCCATGCAGCTCTAGAGCTCGCGTAATCAGGAATTAATAGAATGTCGGATTCATCTGGTTCAATTATGCAGGCTAGTCCAGGTTCTGAAATCCCTGTAAAATAGAAAAACGAACTATCTTGATAAAAGGAAGATCGTTCGTTTTCAAATGCTCCCAACAGGAGAACGGGCATTTCAAGGTGCGTGCTGATCTGTTGAACAAGTTTTTTTCGCCGTTCTTTAAAGAGTATTTTATTTAACGGTAGTTCCATGATCGTTTATCTTTCAAAATATTCGACGTTCTTGCAATGCCTTGCACACTGTCAGACGGTCTAAGTATTCTAATGTTGATCCCATGGGAATGCCGCGCGCAAGGCACGTTATTTTGGTTTCTTTGTTTCGTAGGGCGCGTGCAATGAGAGCGGAGGTGGCTTCCCCCTCAGGCGTTTGGTTCATTGCAAGTATAACTTCGCGACAAGAACCCTCTATTCGTTTGATCAGTTGGTTTAATGAAAGATCCTCGGGGCCTATGCCATCGAGAGGAGACAATGCTCCTCCTAATACGTGATAAAGGCCAGAATAGCTTCCGGATTTTTCAATGATGTTTAGGTCGTACCAGGTTTCTACAACGCAAATCAGACCATGATCTCGCTTTAGGGACGAGCAGTAGATGCATGATCCATTTCGCTCTTGCCAGGCACAACAGTGCGGGCATTTTATGAGTCGATCATGTGCTTCGCGTAGAGAGCGACAAAATTGCTCCAACTGCTCTGGTTGCATTGTAAGAAAGTGGTTTGCGACGCGATGAAGGTTCTTTGATGCTAGGTAGGGGACGCGCTGCAACTGTTTTACTAAGTTTACTAGTGTCGGAAGTCCGTCCATCAGAACTTGCTCCAAAAAAAGTGTTCTTTTTTAATCTTTACAACCCTGACCTGGATTACGCGAACTAACGTTCCGACCAGGACATATAACCCTATTCCAACGGACAGCTTCATCATAACGCCGGTAATGACAAGGCTCATGATGATCATCATGACATTCTGCTTGGCGTCCGTAGATTTTGCAGCGGCAAAGAATGTTGAGATCCCAAGGAGTATGGGGATAATGTAAAGTGGGTCTGGGCTTGAAAGATCCGTGATCCAGAATATGAAGGGAGCTTGATGAAGTTCGATTGCGCTGCGCAGAGCATTGCTCAAACCAGCGAAAATAGGAATTTGTATAAACAGGGGTAGGCAGCCAACTCCACCAGGGAATGCTCCGTATTTACGAATAAGCTCCATTTTTTCTTGTTGAAGGCGCTCTTTGTCGTCTGCATATTTTTGTTCAAGATGTTTCATTTTTTTCATCATCTCTTGCTGCTTAATCATGCTCTTTTGGCCACGCTGAGTGAACGGGAACATGATTAAGTTTATGAGAAGCGCCAAGATGATGATTGCCCAGCCGTAGTTATGAACATATGAGTTGATGAAGCATAGGATCTTCATGAGAATTTTAGCAAACCAGGAGAACCATCCGTATTCTAATAATGCTTCTAACCGACTATCCACCTCGTTAAGGCGGGCAGCCTCTTTAGGGCCGCAGTAAAAGGAGAGTGTCCAGGTTGTTTTTTCTTTGATAACAGGACCTTCTATAATGGCACTTAAATTATTGTTGGAATCATGCTTAAAGTATCCGCGCCGGGCGAAAGCTTGATGGTCTTTTACTAAAAGATGGGCAAAGAAGCGATCTTGAACACCAAACATTTGCGGCATAGCCCAGGCAGCATCGTTGATATCTGTGGCCGCTACTTTGTCTACGTTTCCTTTAATTCCTAAGACGACACCCGAGAGCATTTCGCTGTTTCGTGAGAAAATTGGATGCCCTAATTGGTTCGCAGTTAGGCTAGGTGCAGGTATAAATAGGCGAGGTTGAACCGGAATGTCTTTTTGGAGAGGTTCTATGGTGAGTATTAAATCTAAGAGATTGCCGGCTGTTGAGACCGTGAAGGTTTTGGTAATGCGTGCAACGGGGCTTTCGCCGATGAAGGTTATGGATGACATATTCCCTTCGGTTTTACTTTCTGTAGTTGTGTAAAAGAAGGGGGTCATAGTGTCGAGCGCAACTAAGAATAGTCGATTTTCCTTGTCTGTAAGTGGCAATGGAGAGACTGTTTGAAGTTCGGTCCCTTCTGCAGGACGTTCTGTAACAAGTCGTCCAACGGTTGCCCCAAAGTTAGTAAACTCTACCCGAGACAGGCGTGCGGGAAGTTCTAACTTGTGCTCTGTGTCGGAAGTTGGAGTATCGACAAAATCTATCTCTAGTTTTAGTGGCTGCCGTATTTCGGGTGCTGGTAAGGCCGTTACCCGTTGACCCGATTTCACCTCTTCGGTGAGTACGGTGTTAGTGCTGCGCGGTCCCATGAAAAAGTTCATTCCCCATGAAACCAAAATATTAACAACCCAGAAAATTACTAGGATCGTCCCAAAACGAACAAAAGTATCTCGCCAGTTCATTGCGTTTATTCCCTTGTGAAATTAATGTTTTTTTTGTTAATGGAGGTCATTGAATTAAGAAGAAGATTAACATAGATTGTGTCAGTAGGCTAGGTAAAAAAGTGCGAGAAGAGGGGAATGTTGCCATGAAGATGCAGAGACGAGTGTTTCGGATAGGTGAGTTGGCGCGAGCGCTTTCGCGCGATGGAATGGAGATTGAGCCTTCGGTGATTCGTTTTTGGGAGAAGGAGTTTTGTGTTAATCCGCGTCGGTCTGAAAAGGGTCAGCGTTATTATACGGACGAGGATCTTCGGTTTTTTTCTGCAGTGCAAGAGCTTCTATATGAAAAAAAATTTACTATAGCCGGAGCTCGATGTGCATTGAAACAGCGCGGAGATCCTGAAAGTTTTTTTAATTTGGAGAGTCCCGTGGTAGAGGTAAAAGATCAATTGTTGCATATACGTAAACTTCTCATAAAATTAAAAAAGCTTTTATGAGGGGGATCTCTTTTAGGTATAACTCTGGTACGCTTAAAAAGTTCTGTTGGTAGGTTTTTTAGATCTCTGTTTACTATGTACAAGAAAAAGCGACATATTCATTTTGTTGGAATCGGCGGCATAGGAATGAGCAGTATAGCGGCTATTTTAAAGCAGCAGGGATATCAGATATCTGGATGTGATTCTGATTTAGGACAGAAGAGTGTCAAAAACCTTTTAGCATTAGGGTGTGATGTTTCTTTGGGCAATAATTCTGCCTCTTGCATTGATCTTTCTATTGATATTCTCGTTCACTCGACTGCTATAAAAATGGATAGTCCTGAGCTTGTTCGGGCGCGGGAGAGGGGTATTCCTGTTGTTCATCGCGCGGATATGTTGGCAGAGCTTACGAAGAAAAAATATAGCATTGCGGTATCTGGTTCGCATGGAAAAACTACGACAACGTCATTAATAGCGCACCTGCTTATTGAGGGTCGGATTGATCCGACAATAATTGTGGGTGGAATAATGCACAATCTCGGATCTAATGCGCGTTATGGGGCAGGAGATTTTTTGGTTGCTGAGGCAGATGAGAGCGATCGTTCTTTTACAACACTTTTCCCTTCTATTGCTGTTATTACAAATATAGATCTTGAACATCTGGATGTTTATCGTGATGCAGCTGACCTTAAAAAGACTTTTTTGCAATTTCTTGAACGTCTTCCTTGGTATGGAAAAGTTTTTTTGTGTAGTGATGATAAATTGGCTCGAGAACTTTTGCTTGAGATGCCTGAATCTATCCGTAGAAAAACCATTACGTATGGATTTGAAGCGGGGGCAGCTGTCCAGGCTATGAATTCTTGTCTTGAGTCGGAGTATTCGTCATGTGACGTTCTTTTCGGCAATAAGGTGATGCATCTTAGAACACAATTGTTAGGGCGGCATAATTTGCTAAATAGTATTGTGGCTGCGGCCGTAGCGGTTGAGTGTGGCGTGGGATTTGACGTGGTTGAATCTGCTCTTCAGGTATTTAGAGGAGTTGATCAGCGATTTACGCACCGAGGCGTTTACAGAGGAGCTGCTGTTTTTGATGATTATGGGCATCATCCAACCGAAATAGATAATATGTTGACCGTTGCTTTACGGAGAATTAAAGCCCAGAATAAGGGACGATTGATTGTTGTATTTCAGCCCCACCGATTTTCTAGAACTGAAAAGTTGTGGGAAGCCTTTATTTCAGTTTTTTCGAATGGCAAGGTTGATCATCTTATTATTACGGATATTCATCCAGCCAGCGAGTCTCCTATTGCAGGAATAACCGGAGAGCGATTGGTTTGCGATCTGGTGGAGAGAGGTGGCATGAAAAATGCGTACTATGTTTCTGCGGGTGGAAATTACGAGGATATTGTTAAAAAACTTGATGTTTTACTTCAAGAAAATGACCTATTACTCTTTCTTGGCGCGGGTAAAATAAATCGTTTAGCAGAAAAACTTTGCACGAATTAGTTTAGCGCGGTTGCTGTTATGCGCATTTAATTTTTTAATGTTTTTTTAGACTCTGAATTAGGATTGAGAGAGGGAGTTTTGTCGGACTTTCAACAAAACTCTTGAATTTTTAGGGTTATTTTTGCTAATATTAAATTATAATAGAATTAAACATTTTAAATGGTTTGGATTTTTGATAGTAGTGGTTTATTTGTAAATGTTTCTGCTGAGCGGATTGCTTTGGTAATTGTATTTAGGAGCAGTGGAAGAAGTGAAGGAGGGTGTGATAATGAACAAGAAATCTTTAATAGTTGTTAGCTTGCTTGTAGTTGCAGTATTTGGGTCATTTGTGTTATATGGCCGAGGAGGTCATGGAGGTGGCGGTGGTCGTGGTGGCCATGGTGGTGGTCGTGGAGGTCGTAGTGGCCATAGAGCTGGGCCGGGGCGTGGGGCAGGTCGTCGAGGTCATGGCCCGGGGCGTGGAGGTTATCGTGGATATCATGGATATGGGTACCATGGGTATGGCCGTATATCGCCATGGTGGTGGACTGTTGGGATTGGAGCGGCGCTTGCTGTGCCAGTTGTAATAGATGGGAACACGTACAACTCTTACGACGATCTAAGGGATTTTTATTCGAAAATTCAAGATCAGATTGATAGGTTAAATGATAGGTTAGATGCCCAAGAGGGAGATGAGCGCGCGGAAACTCAACGACAGATTAGAGCCTTACAGAGGAAGTTGAGGCAGGTTGATGCGGCAGTACCGTCGTAGAAATGGGAAATGTAAAAAGGTTACGAAGTGAGAGGGTGTGCGCCGGTAATGTGTGCGCTTTCTCTAAGATTAGGAGGTTTGTGTTATGAGATCTTTGATATCGAGATTTTTATTGGTTGGGGCTTTGGGTCTTGGCGCTTTGAGCGTTGGATCTGCGAAAGCTTTTATAGGATTTAGTTTGGGCGGTGATGGTCCTTCTATAGGTTTTGGCGTTGGTAGCGGTTGGGATGGTGGTTACTATGGAAGTCCTTATTGGGGGCGTCATTACTACCATAGGGATTTTTTCCCTGCCTTTGGAATTAGGGTGGGGCCGCGCTACTATAATGTTAGGGACTATGATTCTCTGAATGCGGCCTATGATGAGCTTAAGAAGAGGGTTGATGCTTTGGTTGAAAAGCTAGAAAAGCGCGAGCGCAGGATTAACAGAATTAGGGATCAACGTGATGCTCTTAGGGCAAGACTAGAGAAGGCTGCAACAGAACAACAGAAGAAAGAGGTTGCGGAACAGGTAGCTGCTGAAGAGCAAAAACATAAAGATGCTCAGAAGAGCCTTGAGGCTTTGAAATCAGAGGTGGGGCAGGCCAAGAAGAATCTTTCGGATTTTGATGCAGCTGCCAAGAAAAAGCTTTCTGAGGAATCTGATTCTGAGGAGTCGGATTGATGATTGGCCTGATGAATTAAGTGGTGGCGTGTGAAGTGTGGCAGTGTGGTTTTTGTTGCAAAAACTTTCGGGCTAGGTGTAGCTGGTTGAGGTGAAAGTGTTGGATTGTTAGGGTTTATTTTAATAAGGAGATCGTTATGAATGGTCAGAAAAAGATGGATTCAGGTTGTTGGGAAAAATGTAAGCAAAATTGTGCTGAGCAGCACGGGAAGGCGGCGCCTGTGAATGGACAGAAGCATTCAGGTTCCAGCTGTTGGGAAAAGTGTAAGCAGGAGTGTAGCTCTGAGCATAAAAAGGAATGGTCTTCTGAGAAGTAGGGCGGACCATTAATGCGGCATCCAAGCCGGCGAAAAATAGTTGGAGTGTAGTTTATTTTTAATAAGGAGATAGGTATGAAAATGTCTAAGTATTTTCTTTTGAGTGCGTTGCTGGTCCCAACTGCGTTGAGCTTTACAGCGGTAGATGCCGTTAAGTCAACGACGGATGGAAGTTATTCGCAAAAAAAGATGAAACCAGGGAAAGTTAAAAAGGTTCATGTTTCCATAAAGGGTATGGATAAGAACGAGCTAAAGTCCTTGAACGAGAAGCTTAATAAGTTAGTTGAGGCTCAGCAGAAGAAAGAAGCAATGATTGAGAAGGCTAAGGCTCGTATTGCTACGTTGAAGGAGAAGTATCGCACGAGCACGCCTGAGCAAAAAATGGCTATGAAGGTAAATATGAGGGAGAAGATCGAGAAAGCTAAAGAACGGCTTGCAGGTTTTTATAAACGACTTGGTGTAATTGAGAATCAGAAAGGGTGGATTGAGGCCTATTTGGCTGCCAAAAAACAACCGGCTAAAAAACAACCAACCACAATCAAAAGGGGTGCTCGTCTTGCTCGCCCAGATGTTCGCATGAGCAGATTGGATGAGATGGAGTAAAGCTTCTTTTATGGTTGTTTATCGATTAACTACAGAACAGGTTACAATGGTGCGATTGGATGGGTGTTGGTCTATGAGCACTAGTCCAACGCGAGATGGCTTTTCGAAGATGAGCGTAGCCCGTTCATCGATTGTCCATAGGATGGGCCCTTGTTTCCATCCTAGCCGTTCCATCTGTGTTTTGTAGAAAGAAATGAGTGCCTCTGTTTTCAGTGTTGTCTCAAACCAGACAGACTGATTAACGGCGGCACTCGTATTTTTCGGATGATGTTCTAAGGCCTTGATTTTGACGTTTAGCGGAAATGCTAGGTCGACAAGTCGGGCTTCACAAAGTAGTGTTTCTGTATCACAGATGCGACGTTTAACGGTTGTGCTTACTGGTCCGCATGTCGGAAGTAGCACGAGCGCTACAAGCGCTATCAAAACCTTAAATACTCTCGCGTCTGGATGCACAGTGGCTACTCTGCTTTTTCTGCGGAAGGTTGAGCGGCAGCTTGGGCAGCAGCTTCACGTTTTGCTTGATGACCAAGTACGAGTTCCTTCACGCGGGCTCCGCGACCGATACGATCACGCATGTAGTATAGTTTTGCGCGACGAACGTCTCCATGGTGCAGGAATTCTATTCCATCAATCTTGGGAGAATGGATGGGGAAAATACGTTCAACGGCAATTCCGTTTGACGCAATTCTGCGGATGGTAAAGGTCGATCCGATTCCATTGTTGTGAACGGCTATTACGTCACCTTCAAAATACTGGATACGTTCCTTGTCTCCCTCTTTAATCCGCTGCGCTACACGAATTGCATCGCCTGGTGAAAATTTTGGGAAATTACGCTCTGTTAATCCGTACTGGAGCAGTGTTTCTTTGTTTAGTTGTTTGGCTCTCATGCCATTCCTTTTCTCTTGAAAAAACCTAAAATTCTATAGTTTAGTCTTTATACCTAACCATCGGTCAAATACAATTGCAGCTGCAGAGCGAACTGACAAGTGGTTAAACCGTGAAAATCCGCATACAGGGCCAATAATAAAATCACAGCGCTGCAGAATTGATGGAGCCAAACCATTGGCCGTTCCAAAAATAAAGAGCACAGGACGCCCTGATTTCCAGACTGTCTCTTGATCATAATACGTTATATTTTCAACTGAATCAACTCGGCGTGCAGAAGTTCCAATCAAAATAGGAGACGCACCTTCTTTTGATGTTATAGCTTCAATGATCTCATCTAGGTTTGCAACTAGCGAGACTTCGGATACCGCTTCATGCCGTGAGGGGTTGTATGTAACTCCTTCGCCGGTTTGCCAAAAATCGATTAGTCGAGTTGCAATTTTCTGTTGATCTTCTAAGGGCGTTGCTACAAAGGTTCTTTTAAAACCATAAGTGCGAGCGGCTCGAGCGATGTCGTGAATATCTATCGACATAATCGAACTGTTTCCCTCGACATTTTGCTGCACAAGAACATTCGTATGCATCAAGGCGGCATAGTGCGGCGGTATAAACCGAGCTGCTAGAGCTATATCCTCTTTGGTTTCTACATGTGACCGTAACCATTCGAAATGATGTTTTACGGTTGTTTCTGCAGCCTTTTCACGTCGCCACTGATCTTGAGCAGCATGGTTTCCCGAACGAATTACCTCTGGAACTTCTTTTCCATGCCAGACAACGGGTGCTGTGTAATGAGGATGGTCAACAAAGGCTCCCGAAAAAGAGTCTTTTTCAACCGATTCTCCTTTGCCAACAACTCCCGGAACAAAGCGAACTAGCCCTTCCAAGAGAACCATGGCAGGAAGGTCTCCTCCCATAAGCACAAAGTCTCCTATCGAAATGACTATGTCCGCATATTCTTCTTCTACGCGGACATCCATCCCCTCATAACGTGCAGGTAAGACCATGCAGTGCCCGCCACATTCTTGAATTTTAGAATATAGCGTTCGCAGCACAGCCTGATCAAGCTGAGTTCCTTGGGGCGAAAAGAAGATGCGGAAGGCTTTCCCGTACCGCTTTTCTTGTTGCTCGATGGCGCGTTCAATTACGTCTGGCCTAAGAAGTAATCCTGGCCCATGTCCAAAAATAGGACCATCGGCACGTTCTTTGGGTGCGCAGACGTCAAACAAAGATATTGTTTCGCACGAAAGCGCTCCCTGTTCCTGAGCTCGTTTTATAAGACTTGTGCCCAAAAACGAGCTGTAAAGTTCGGGGAAAAGTGTAACGACGGAGATCTTCATCTATTTTATAACTTCGATAACAATCTCGCGGTCCTTTGCTGCCTCTACTTGACCACCAATGGTGCGCAAAGATCGTAAAATACGACCTTCGCTTCCGATAACACGTGCAACATCCTGAGGTGCAACCTGTATTTGGATAACAAGCTTTCCCTCGTTTTCAGCAGACGAAACAACAACAGACGCCGGTTGGCTTACTAATTGTTTAACTACATATTCAATGAGTTTGTCAATCATGCCTTCTCTCTAGAAGTAGTGTTATTTAAACTGTTGCAGCAGCGCTTGTTTTGAGGTGCAGCTTATACAGTTTTTTTATAACAGGAGTTGGAACAGCGCCTTTTCCTAACCAGTACTCTATACGATCAACGTGTATCTGTGGAAATTGTTTTGTGCGAGGATCATAGGTTCCGAGATTTTCTAGAACTTCTCCGTCGCGTTTTTCGCGTTCATCTGTTGCGACAATGCGGTAGAATGGGGCATGTTTTTTCCCAATTCGCGAAAATCTTATTTTTACTGCCATGTAATAGATCCCTTCTTAAATAATTTACCAAATTCTATCAAAAAAACCGGCCCATCTTTCCAAGCTGTTTTATCAACTGCTGGCTTTGAGTAAACCGATCTAATAATACATTTACATCTGAAACAGCGACACCAGCTCCCTGTGCAATACGTTTTTTACGCGATGCTTCAAGTAACGAGGGCTGAATACGTTCTTTTCTGGTCATAGAGCTTATTATGGCTCTAAACCGTTTCATTTCTGATTCACTTTCTTCAATCTTTTCTTGCGATATTTTCATGCTAGCCATGCCAGGAATGTATTTCATTACCTGTCCTAGAGAGCCTAAGCGCCCCATCATGTCAATCTGGTGCGCAAAATCTTCTAGAGTAAAGCGGCCGCTACGCATAGCCTTAGAAAGTTGCTCCTGTTCTTGAGCTTTTATCTTTTCGGTGGCTCGTTCTGCTAAACTGGTAATATCGCCCATCCCAAGCATTCGCGTGGCAATTCGGTCTGGGTGGAATCGTTCAAGGTCGGCAATTCGCTCACCTGTACCTACGAAGACGATAGGCTTTTTTAAAGCATATCTAAATGAAAAGGCGGCTCCTCCGCGCGTGTCACTGTCCATCTTGGTTAAGATGGCACCGTTAAACCCTACGCGCTCTTCAAAGACGGTTGCAACTTTTAAGGATTCTTGACCCGTCATGGAGTCGAGTACTAAAATCTTGACTGCACCTTTTAGCCGATTGCTTATCTGTACAAGCTCTTCAAGCATTTTTTCGTCAACATGGAGCCGGCCGGCTGTGTCGACTAAGAGCGTTGTGTAATCGTGGGCTTTTCTGTATGCATCAATTTCTTCTACGGCTTTTAATACGTCGGTTGCGGTTGCTCGATAAAAATCGATACCTGCTTGTAATGAAACGACTTCAAGTTGGTCTATGGCTGCAGGTCGATAAAAATCTACAGATGCAGCTAGGACGCGTCCCTTTTTCTTGAGTTCACCAAGCCGTGTTAGTATCAGTTTGCCAAGTTTGGCCGTTGTGGTGGTTTTCCCGGATCCCTGCAGCCCCATTACCATAAGTGTAGATGGGATAGTTGGGGCGAATAGATCATGATTTTCTTGTCCACCAAGAAACTCTCGAATTCGGTCGTTTACTACTTTCATTAAATACTCGTCCGCGCGCAAAGAGCCTTTTATCTGCGCTCCGACTAGATCCTTTTTTAATGAATCTAGGAAGGCATTCGAGGCTTCGAGCGGAACGTCGGCTTGTAAAAGCGCATCTGCAACGGTCCTTAGTAGGTCGCTAACGGTCTCTTGAGAGAGTGTTTTTTGACGACCCATTCGCGAAAAGAACGATGAAAACGAGCGTGCTATAGAATCAAACATTGGAGTTTAAACAACAACCTTTTTAGAGATAAACTTTCTACTTACTTATAAAGACTTACGTAATTAATGGCGCAAGACTTACAAGAATTATACCACATCATTAAAATTTGATAAACTACCTTTTTGTTGGGGGTTTTATTTTTGCCCTCCTCGTAACAGGTCTACCAGCCTCAGGTTTTTTGGTGCGGTGCTAATTCTAATAAGGACTTTTTTGGATGAAACCTTCTATCTCAACTCATTTGCTTGACCAACCAGCATTACTTATTGTTGGCGTTCAAACACCGCAAAATCGTTCTATTGACCCAGACTCCTACTTTCAGGAGTTTAGAAATTTGGTGCGGTCTGACGGATTTGAAACATTCGAAGAGCACATGATAAAGCTACGTTCAATTGATAGTGCTTATTTTTTTACTCGCGGAAAGCTTGATGAGATCATAGGGCTTTGTAAGTCTCATACAATTGGCAAGGTTATAATCTCAGAGCCTCTTTCGCATCAACAGACTCGGAACCTTACCGACGTGCTTGAGGCCGAGGTTATGGATCGTACCGAACTTATTTTAGAAATTTTTGAAAAAGGTGCGCAGTCATCTGAAGGGAAATTACAAGTTGCGGTTGCGCTGTTAAATCACAAAAAGGCTCGTGTTGCTGGCAAAGGCATTCATCTTTCTCAGCAGGCGGGCAGCATAGGTACTCGTGGCCCTGGTGAAACTCAGAAAGAAAAGGATTTGCGTCATTTAGAAAGACTTATAAGTAAGTTAGATCGAGATCTTGAGCATCTGTCTAAGGTCCGAGAAACTCAGAGAAAAAAACGGTCTCTTTCAGCACTTCCCCATATATCGATCATTGGGTATACCAATGCGGGCAAGTCTACACTGCTTAATGCCCTTACTAAAAGTTCTGTTTATGCGGAGAATAAGCTTTTTGCTACCCTAGATACGACTACGCGTGAGCTGTTTATCGATGGGTCTAAGAAAGGGACTGTCTCCGATACGGTTGGATTTATTCAAAATTTGCCTCACGAGCTTATAGAAGCATTTAAGTCAACTTTGTCCGACTTAGAATATGCCCATATGCTTTTACAGGTTGTTGACCTGTCGGATAAAAATTGGCGCAATCATATACGCGTTGTGCAGGGAATATTGGATGAGTTGAAAGTTTCTGATACTCCTATGCTCTATGTGTTTAATAAAGTTGATATGTTGAACGATGAGGAGCGAAAGGCTTTTGAAGATCAGGCTAGTTTGTATCAGCCTCACGTACTTATATCTGCACTTTCTAAGGAAGGATTGCAGCCACTTCTTTCGTATTTAAGGGAATGGAAGCCTTCATGAGTGGAGATTGCCACGAGCTACTTGAGAAACTTAATGCCCAACAACGGTCTGCTGTTGAGCCGGGGCGTGGTGTTATATTGGTGCGGGCCGGTGCAGGGTCGGGTAAAACGCGAGTTATAACACGCCGCATTTCTTACTTAATTGCATATCATGGAGCGATTCCTTCCTCCATTGTTGCCCTTACTTTCACTAACAAGGCTGCGGCAGAGATGAAGGAGCGGGTTGAGAGCATGGTTAGTCGAGGGGATTCTCCTTATATAGGAACTTTTCATGCGTATTGTCTGCGGCTTTTAAAGATAAATCGCGCTTTTTTGGGGATGCCAGATTTTTTGGTATTAGATGCAGATGATCAAGAAAAGCTTATGCAGAAGATTATTGCATCGGCTGGTCTTTCTAAGCAGATGAATGTTAAGTCTGTTTTGCATGCTCTCTCTAGTGCAAAAAATGGTTCTATTGATGGAGTGCTTAACACTAATTTAATAGATCATCCGGTAATGCAACAGCTCTGTATGGTTTATGAGCAGGAGAAGCGACAGTCACATTGTTTGGATTTTGATGATTTGCTTGTTGAGACTATAGGTTTGTTTAAGCGAAATGCTATATTTCGTGAGCAATTTAGGGCGCGTGTGCGGCATGTGTTGGTTGATGAATACCAGGATACTAATCGTGTCCAACATGCTTTGCTGCGCCTGATGGCCTGCGATGACTCAAATGTTTTTTGTTTGGACTCTCTCTGCGTAGTTGGAGATGAAGACCAGTCTATTTATTCTTGGCGTGGCGCGACGGTTAGTAATATTTTAGAATTTTCGCGTGATTTCCCTCAGACGTCGATTGTGACTATAGAGCAAAATTATCGTTCGGTTCAGCCGTTGCTTTCTGTGGCTAATGAAGTTATTAGTCATAATCGCGGCAGAATGCCTAAGAAGCTCTGGTCGGAGCGAGAAGGTGTTGATCGCATACGAGTGGTGCGTCTTGCGTCTGATAGAAATGAAGGCGAGTGTGTTACACAGCTTGTTAACTTGGTTAAGCGACAGTTGAAGAATCAGTCTTGTGCAGTGCTTTATCGTTCTCACTACCAGTCTCGGACATTGGAAGAAGCATTAGTTCGTAGTTCTCAGCCTTATCACATAGTGGGGGGAATTCAATTTTATGAGCGTCAGGAGATCAAAGATCTTGTCGCATACCTGCGTCTTTCCGTAAATCCCTTTGATAGAGTTGCGTTTTTGCGAGTTTTTAACACGCCGGCTCGTGGTTTGGGTGCAAAGTTTCAGGAGCAATTTTTTGCTTTGTGGGATCAGGAGCCACTTCTTGATTTTAGCGCAGTAGTGAGTAGGCTTGTTGAGCAGGGTGTGGTGACGGGGGCAAAAAAGGATTCATTGCTTAAATTCTGTCAGATTTTAGGTAAAATGGCGACCATGACATCTCCTTCCTCAGCTTTAGAGTTTGTCGTAAATGAAGTGGAATATGTCCCCTATCTTCAAGGTGCTTTTGAGCGCGAAGTTGCGCGCGATAAAGCTGAAAACGTTCGAGAGCTTTTAAATGCTGCTCGGGCTATGGAAGATCGGGGTGTTACATCTATCCCCTCTTTTCTTGATGAAATAGCTCTTTTGCAGGAGCACAGTAAACCTAAAGACTCAGATGATTCTGCCCTTTTACTTATGACGTTTCATGCGGCCAAGGGGCTTGAGTTTGATACGGTTATTTTGGTGGGGCTTGAGGATGGGATTTTTCCGACCAGTCGGTCTATTGACAATTCATATGCTGTGGAAGAGGAACGGCGCCTACTTTATGTGGGGATTACTCGAGCGCGCGAGCGTTTGTTAATAACTCATGTACAGCAGCGCTATCTTTTTGGGCGTGTGACTCAGCAGCTTCCTTCTCCTTTTTTAGATGAAATTCCGGCGTCGTTGGCTCGGCAGGATGATGGAACATCGTGGTATTCTTCTCAGATACGAAGCTATCTGGACCAGTGGGTGCAAGGGCGGTCTTGTGCCTCAGCGCGGACTCCGGTTATGGGTCTTCCATCTTCTTTTTCGTGGAATGAGCCTTTTGAAGAGCCGATTATAGATCCTTTTTCTTCTGCGAAAGTGGCTCCCGTTATTGAGAAAAGCCGCCAATGGAAGAAATTTCAGTCAGTTAACCACCGAAGCTTTGGGGTTGGAATAGTTAAAGAGGTTGAAGATAAGGGTTGTGGAATCGTTTATTTAACCGTTCATTTTTCTTGTGGCGTGAAAAAAATTAATTCCTCATTCCTTACTTAGTCTGTTTGATTAAAGCTAAAAGTGCGAACTGTAGTGCAAGCTGTTGTTGATTTAGCGCTGTGAGTCGTGCATTTAGTGGTTTAACAAACTTCCAGCAGCTAATGCTTGCAATGGCAGAAGCGGCTGTTAAAGCGCTTATGTAGGCAAGAGGTAGTAGTTCATATCGTCTTTTTGTTGTTACCTCTTTGATAAGCGATTTTGCTTGCGTGAATGGCCGGGTTAGAGGCGTGCATAATGAGGAGAAGGATCCCTGGGGTTGAACATTTGTCAGATAGGTGCCTCTCTGTGTTTTTAGCCATTCTTGCACAGAGTTGGGAAGGGTTTTGAAAACAATGTCTGCCCATGAGCCATTGGTGAGAGTTGTTCCTGGGTTTGCATGTTTTAATGCTTCTACTAAAACATATTGGTCGGCGCTTAATTCAACCATGTCAGGCTTCCACGTTTCAAAAAAATGTAAAGCGTGGTTACTCTTATGGCAGGTAACCAGGGTCCCATCAGGGCGCCACGTAAAGTCGGAGATTTTTGAATGGGTTTGTATGGTATAGACCGGTGCGCAGGATAGGGCATCGAAAATTTCAACCATGCCTTCGTTGAATTGTGAAAGAGCTAGTTGAGTACCATCAGGGGAATAATTGCAGAAGCAAGGAAACGTGTTTACTTGGTTAGCCAGTTTTATCGAGCGAATTGGGTTTTGTGGCCAGGCTTCATTTTCCTTAGGGAGTTTCCATAGGTCTATAGTTGTTCCATTTGCGTTGGTGAGTGCAAGTTCTGTCCCCGCAGGGTTAAATGCGGCGGCGCTATGAGTTTGTGATGAGAATAGTCGTTGTGCCGAGTTTGGTCCCATGCATGCCCATATTTCACAGTGGCCATTGCCGGATAGGATGACAAATTTTTCATCAGGGCTTACCACAACTTCTTCCGGGTACCATGTCAGTGTTTGGGCAAAGAGTACTTGGTTGCTTTGTAATGTTTGTATTTCACATCCGTTTATTTGGTTTAGAAGGCATATGTGATATCCGTCTCTTGAGAGCCTGGCATTGACGCATGCTGTGTTTAGTTGTGGCATGTTTAACATTCTGGTGCACGACGGTCTGTTTAGTCCAGAGACATCAAGCAATTTAAAAGTAATTCCGTCTGTTTTTAGTAAAAATTGGGCATCGGCACTTAGGTTTAATGAGCAGAAATTGTTATTCCATTCGTTTGCTAATGGTACGCGCCTAACGATTTTTCCGTGAGAATCAAGAATTAAAAAGTCATTGTTAGCATAGTTATTGGCTTGGTTTGTAAAAAACGGCCATGAAGAATCTATAAACGTGCCATTGCCAAAAGATGACGCCATTTTATTGCCTACAAAGCTATTTGACAATGTGTTGGTTGGAGGGGCAAAGAAGACTCCCATACTCGAAGCGGGGGCATCTTCTTGAGAGGTATGAAGTGGGACCCAGGTTCCTGATTTTTCTACGTAGTTACCTGTATTTTCAGTAAAAAGTAAGCGACTGTGTAGTTGTAAGAGAGACGTTGCGACCGTGCCTTTTTCTGCGAGAGATTCACGGATCAATAACCCAACACGTGGGTCGTTAAGAGATTCTGTTGCGTTATTCGCAAGGTCATTTGCTATGCAATTTAGAATACTTTCAGAAATACCTTTAGGCATGAGAAGAAAGGAAGATAGCGCATATAGCTCTGCCAAGTTAATGCTTTGTCTGTATTCTCTTAGAATTTTTTCCACTAATGAGGCGGTAACTTTATCAGGTTGAATAGCGCGTTGTGAGAGTGTGGTGGTGAGGTATGTCAGAGTTTTCCAGGCGGTTAGGCTACGACAGTCGTCTGGCAGGGTTTCTATGAGGGCATCTAAAGCCTCTTTGGGAATGGCATTTTTTGAATCGCCTTCTAGAAGGTTTTGGAGGTGCTCAGAATAGGGCCATATCGATTTTATCCATAGCGTCCGAATGCGTGTTATTGATTGATCTTCTCCTGCAGGAACAAAAGGGAGACGAGTTGTTGGGTGGAAAATTAAGTGTGAACTTGGGATGTGGTGTAGCCTGCCTCCGTGAGTAACCCATAATAAATTTAGGTACTGGGCTGCGAATCCGAGGAACATGGGTACCGCAAGAGCGCACAACATGCTTGTGTATACTGTACACAACATAGGGAAAAGGTAGCAAAACTGCAAAGCCGAGTTCTTTAGCATTGCTAGCCTTAGTGCGGATGGAGTGAGTTTAATAGGTGCTGATGGGTTTACTGAAATTGTTGGCGTAAGCGTGGTATTAGTTGCATGCATTATTAGTGGTTGGACGAGCGCACTCACTAAGCTTGCACAGATAATAACGTGTTTGAATGTTTTTCTAAGCATAATAAAGTCACTCCAAAGGCTTAATGAGTTCAAGAATGATTTTAGATAAATTCTAAGTGAATAAAACTTTTCTTATTGCTTCTTATTTTATCTTGATCATGATCTTAGAAAAAGCTATTTTTGTCAAGTGCGTGCGCTAAAGAGTTCACCTGTAGGCAGGCACTGTTATTATGGGTGTGCGAAGGGTCTTATGAAGGGAGCTAATCGTGGTTTTTGTGTAGAAAACTTTGTAAAGACCTGTAAGGAAAAGATGTAAAGAATTTTAAGCTCGATGGGGAGAGGTCTTTCGTAAAAAACGCATGATCCCGCGATAATCTTCATTCTTTAAGAATGGCTCCACCATGAACTTGATCCGCTGTGCAGTGTTTAGGTTAAAGGTTAATATAGCGCCGTCTACTTCATTGACGAATCTGTCGACCGCATCTTTGCTGCCGTATACCGTAATTTCTACAATGTCTGGCATGATGGTTTCGATTACTCCTTCAATGTCGTTCATGGATGTATCCGCTTTTAGTAAATCATAAAGCGCATTTGCATCTCTAACATCAGAAAGGGTTATTTTGACACACTTCTTCATTGCTACTCTCCCAAAATGCTGTAGTACCTTACTACAGTCTATCTGTTTGAAAACGTATCAAATCGGATGATCAGCTGTCAACGAACTTGCAATTTTAACAGGTGAGATTGAAAAATGAATTTATAAATTCATTTTGTTATACTAAGACTAATGGACAGATTTAACTAGAAACGGTGGTGTATGGAAATGAATACAAATGAGGTGCGAGTTCGGTTTGCACCTTCTCCTACGGGATTGATGCATATAGGCAATGTTCGGATAGCTCTTTTTAACGCACTTTTTGCGAAGCATAATAAGGGAACTTTTGTTTTGCGCATTGAGGATACAGATGCATCTCGTGAGGTTGACCCAGGAGGCATTAAGATAATAAAAGATCTTGAGTGGCTAGGTCTTTCCTATAATGAGGGCCCCTTTTTTCAGTCTAAACGTGCATCGCTATATCAAGCGTATTTCGCACGGCTTTTGGAGAAAGGTTTAGTTTACCGCTGTTTTGAGACACATGAAGAGCTTGAAGAAAAACGGCAGCGGCAGATTGCTCGAGGGTTACCTCCGCGGTATGATCGTGCAGCTTTGAAGCTTTCTGATGAACAGGTAAATCAATTTCTTGCCGAGGGACGCCCCTATGTCTGGAGATTTAAGCTTCTAGAAGGGACCGCGGTCATAAAAGATTTGGCTCATGGTGATGTTACTTTTGATTTTAGCCATTTTTCAGATTTTACGCTTACGCGTCCAGATGGTAGTTTTACGTTTATTTTTGCAAATTTTGTGGATGACGTTGATATGCGGATATCGCATGTTATTCGTGGAGGGGATCATCTGTCAAACACAGCAATGCAAGCTGCTCTTTATCAGGCCCTTGAGGCGCCTATGCCTCAGTTTTTCCATATGCCCCTACTGTGTGGGCCAGATGGGAAAAAACTTTCCAAACGTGACTTCGGATTTTCGCTTGAAGATTTGCGTAGCGGCGGATTCTTGCCGGTTGCTATAAATAATTACTTAGGAATTATGGGTGGGTCTTTTGAAGACGAGGTTATGGATTTTGAAGCGCTGGTTAAAGCCGTGCGGTTTGACCATTTAAGCGCGGCTAGTCAGGTGCGCTATGATGTGGAAAAGTTGCGGTGGTTGAATCATAAATGGATGGCTAGAATTTCTGCTGATGAACGGGCAGCGTTTGTGTTGCCCTTGATAAAGCAAGCCTACCCTGCTGCCGCACATTACACTGTGGATCAGGTGCGTGCATTGTTGGAGCCTATAAGTGGGGAGTTGACAACGCTAGTAGATGCCCCCGCCCTTTTGCGGTTTGTCTTTGAGCGTCCGACTTTTCTTGTGGCAGGAGCTGAGCCGCTTAACTATATGCAGCATCGGGCTTTCTTTAAAAGTGTCTTGTCAATGCCTGCGGATACAGGGGTTGAACTACTTGAGAAAATAAAAGAGATGGCAAAGGCGGAAAAACGATCTCTGAAAGAAGTGTTGTCGCTTTTGCGACTTGCGCTTACAGGTTCTCCAACAGGCTTGGGAATTGCGGAGCTGGGCATATTGCTTGATGTTAATGAAATACGCGTACGGATTGCCCCTTTAGCTGAGTAAAACCTTAAACTGTTTCGGTTGGGTCAAGTAGGCGGTTTGGCAGTTGTATTATGTTTGACACAAGCCCAGTTTTTTCGTGCTGTTTCATAAATAAAAGAAAGGCCTCTTCGTTGTCGGTTGGTACAAAAAATTCGAAGATGCCCTCTGCTTTGTCAAATGTGCGGTCAAATGCTAGATGTTCGTTGAATCGTAGGGTTGCTACAAAAAACCAGGTATCTCTCTTGGTGATCTTTGCTTGAAAATAGGAACAGAAGGCCATATACTTTCTCTTATTAATGACAAACGTCAATGCCAAACGGCTTAGTTTTTATGAGTGATTTTGTTCTTATAGGATAACAGATTAGGGTGTTAGATGAGAAGTAGTTCTGGTACGCTTGGGTTTCCCATGGCCGTGATATTGGGTTTGAACGCCGTGATTGGGGCAGGAATTTTTGGCGTGCCCGCTGTTTTGCAGACGCAGGCAGGTTCTATTGGACTCATTTCCTATCTTTTTGTAATTGGAGCTGTGCTTTGTATGGCCCTTGCCTTGGCTCGCATGGCGGCGCTTTATCCTAGCGATAGTGTGTTTTATAACTATCCAAAGTTGTGGGCAGGGAATGCAGGCGGCATAGCCGCCACGGTTGCGTATGTGTTGGGATTGGTTATAGCACTGGGGCTTATGGCTCAGATTGCGGGTAGTTACGTGGCTCTTTATTCTCCATTTCTGTCTACTCATCTTTGGGCTGGAATTTTAGTGAGTGGAGTGACGTTGTTGTGCCTTATGGGTGGGAAGGCCTCGACGGTGACTCAAATCGTGCTCATAATCCTTACTATTTTACCTCTGGTGTTTATTACGACTTTGTGTTTTTCAAAAGCGAGTATTTCGAATTTAACTCCGCTGGCACCTTATGGTATTATGGGGGCTTTTGTGGCCATAAAAGTTGTGGTTTTTGGGTTTTTTGGCTTTGAGGCGATTCCTTCGCTTTTTTCGTCTATTAAGGAGCCTCAAAAAAATGTTCCGCGGGCCATTATTGCAACTATTGTGATTGCGGGTGCGGTTTACTTTGTGTTTACGGCTGCCATTATGATGGCATTGCCGCGAGCACTTTTCACAAGTAGCGCAACACCTCTTTCATCGGCATTGCTTGTGCAGTTTTCTAATTATAAGTGGCTGGTGGCTTTTATTAATTGGTCTATTATTATTACAATTGCAGGAACATTGCATTCTATGCTATTGTCTGTAAGTGCATTGGTGGTAGATACGGGCAGTCGCATCGGGGTGCGTTCTGAACGTTTTAACAGACCGATGGTGTTGATAGGTATGGGATGTTTGGCATTGGTTAGCGCAAGTGTATTCTCAAGTCTTGATCTTATGTTTAGTTTGACGTCGTTAGGTATTGTTTCAGCCTATGCAGCCGCCATAGTTCCCTTATTGACGTATGAGCGAGGGGGAGTTAGAAAAGAGAGAAAGGTTGCGATTGCGGGGCTTTTAGGGGCCGCACTTATTTTTTTGTGTGGGCTTTTTGGGGTTTTTGGAGTTTAATAGTGTCGTGTGGTGTGGATAAAATCGCTACAATACAGTTGACGTAATATGGAAAAAAATTATACCATAACACAAAAGTTTACGTCTTGGTAATTTACCTTGGGCCGAAGGATTTTGATGAATAAACGCCTCTTTTTAGTGCTCTGCATCCTGGGAGCACTGTTGATTAGACCAGAGTCTCTTTTGGGCTATAGTTTTTATTCGCGAACGGACCCGTATCCGGTCTTTACGGCGGCGAATCCGTGGGGTTCGTTCACGGCCTTTCAAGATTGTGAGCAGGCATATCGGGTTCGATTTTCTGGTTCGGTTTTCAGACAGAATGCGTGCAGGGCTGGCGATTACAATGACGAGCTTTATTATGGAGTCCAGCCGACTCAAGCGAGTAAGGTAGGCCCTAGTGATGTTCAAATAGGGGATATGTATGGGCCTTGGAATATTCTAGGTTTATTTTATGCAGAACGGCACGGAAGTACAAAAACGAGTGCTGTTGCTCCACCTAATGATATTCAGACGCCAAATAAAAGCATCCAGGATCTTTTGTCGGGGGTTACGGGGTTAGCTCTTACGGAAGATGAACTTAAGCCTGTGAATTATGATGGAAAAGGAACAATGTCGGTTCCTATTGAATATCGTAAGTATGGTGGTAGGTTTGAGTTTGATTTCTGTACCTGTTATGACGTGGGGGCGTCAGTGGCAGTTAGTATAGCGCAGGCGCAGCAGTGTCCGTGGACCTTTGTACCTAATGCAACGGGATCAGATAATGTTAAAGCACTTATGAAGACTACTAATCTTCATAAAATTGCACATGCGCTTGGATTGTCGCTTAATCACTTTTGTAAATCTGAGGTAGAGTCCGCTGTTTTGGGTCTTTATTGGCGGCACTGTTTTGAGCCTTGTGCTCCATCTGAGTGCATGCGGCAGGAAGATCCGTATCGGCCTACTTTTGCCTTTACGCCTTTTATAAAGGCTGAAATTGCGCCGTTTGGAGGATCTCAAAAATCGGCAGACATGCTCTTTGGATTGCCGTTTGGCAATGGTGGGCATTTGGGTTATGGGATGTTATGTGGATTTACGGCAAATTTCTTTGAGACAGTGTTAATTGGTTGCGATGCGGGTATGACTGCATTTTCTAGTGAACATTATGCCAATTGGCCGGTTCCAACCAATACGCTGCAGGCTGGAATGTTCCCGCGTAGAGCAGATTTGGATATAAGACCGGGAAATAATTGGTGTTTTGGGCTTGGATTTTGGGCACCCTGTTTTGTAGATAATTTTTCGGCATCGGTAGAATTTAGATATGTGCACCACTGTACTGATTCAATAGACATTACGAGGGCTTTGTCCTTGTCAGTGCCTACAGCAGGGGCCTATCAGAATGTACCGACTGTTACCACAATTTTGGCGGATAATTTTCCTCCTTCCAACATTGCTCTTGGCAAAATGATTAATGAAAGCTGCTGGTCAACTTGTATGGTGAATGCCGGGTTGACCTATGATATTTCTAGAAATCTAGAGTTAGGGCTCTTTTGGCAGGCGCCGGTGCGGCAACGGTATACCTACCGTTCTACAACGGTCTTGGGTTCGGTGGTCTTTAGTTTTTAGGTTGAGATCAAGACCATTAGAAAGAAAAATCAGCGGCTAATAGCCTAGACATTTGGTTGGGAACTCGATACAATTAATACGTTAGTAGACAGGATTGTTTTTAAATCTTTTTTCGACAGGACGCGATAGTTTACATGAGCAAAAAAGCAAATCTCGTAGTAATGGTTAATGACCACAATATCGAACGTGCTTTACGGCAGCTTAAGAAGCGCAGCGAGCGTGAAGGCATAGTTCGTGACATGAAACGGTTAATTTATTTTGAACCGGAATCCCAAAAACGCCGTAAGCGTCGCATGCGCGCCATCAAGCAGAACTGGATCCGCATGGCGGCTCACAAACTGATTTAATATGAGACCTGTTGATCAGATTAAAAGAGCGCGTAGAGAATCGCTGCTTCAGAAGGTTATTGCAAAGCTTCTTACTCAGCAGGCGTTGGATGACCCGCAAATTCAGGGCGTTTTTGTTAATCGCATCGAATTGAATGCGAACAAAAGCATATGCACGGTTTATTTTTACAGTGAGCAGGGTGAAGAGCACTTTAAACAGGTGCTTAGTCAACTGATTCTGTATAAACCGTCGTTGCGTGCCGCACTGGCGCGTGAGGTTTCGGGGAAATACGTTCCTGATATCGTTTTTCGTTTTGACAGTCAACTGGTAAAGCAGCTGGCGATTGAGCAGCTTTTGGAGCGCGTAAAAGAAGAATGAGCTACGGGTTTTCTGACATAGAGTTCCTGTGGTGGGTGTGGGGTGCTTTAGTGGCACTTTGCTGGGGTTCTTTTTTGAATGTCATTGCTTTTCGTTTGGTGTTTGACGTACCGTTTTTTAGGAAGCGGTCTCATTGTCCGTACTGTGATCGTCAATTGGTCTGGTATGAACTTTTACCACTAATTTCGTGGGTTTTTTTGCGTGGACGTTGTAGGACGTGCAAAAAAACCATTTCGTGGCTCTACCCTCTGGTGGAGTTTTTATCTCTTATAAGCTTTTTGGCATTGGCAGCGCTGGCTCCAGAGCGTTATTTTTTTGCTTATGCGCTTTTCCTTTCTGCTTTAATCATTACGATTAGAACCGACATAGAGAGCTTGCTGATTGTTAGGTATTGTACCCTGGTCCTGATCCCTGTGGGATGGGTCTGTGCGTGGCAGGGATGGTTGCCTTTATCTGTGGCGCATTCTGTGGGGGCGACGATCGCGGGTTATGCGGTGCTTGCTTTGGTTCGGTGGATATTCTTCTGGCTTACAAGGCGAGAGGGGATGGGGCAGGGCGATCTTGAGCTATTGGCTACCATAGGAGCGTTTACGGGTTTTATGGGGGTGTGGGCTTCGCTGTTTATTGCGTCAATTTTTGGAGCCTTGGTTGGTAGTATTCTGATTTTATCTGGCAAGGCATATAGAGATACCCCAATTCCTTTTGGGGCTTTTTTGGCGCTCGGTGCTTTTATGGAACTCTTTTTGTCTTTCTGTTTCCATTTAAATATATTTATTTTTGCAGTTTGATTTTTGTCTAGGAATAGGCATTATATGCGAAAATTACTGATCTTTTAATTCAAAAATTGAGGGTTTAAACCTCAGAATTTCCTATTGGAAGTTTGACGTTTCTATTTTTTCTGGTAAATTAATGCTAATAAGACTAAATAAGAGTCTTGTTAGACAGAAGCAGTGTCTTTTACCTAAACAAACGTAACGATCATGAATTTTGGAGAATCGAATGGATACATCTCGAATCAAGAGGGAGAGTCGCGAGCAGAGCTCGACGCCTTTAAAGCAGCGGAACTACCAAGAGGTAGTCGCTTATCTCAATGAGCATTGGAAAACCGGTGATGTGAATAAGACGCTTGAGCGTATGACACTTCTTGACTGTGAATTTGGTTCTATTTCTAAAAAAAGAGATGCCATTATTATTTGTGGAACAAATGGCAAGAGTCTAACGGCGCATTTTGCTACTAAGCTTTTGCAGTCAGAAGGGCTTGCTGTAGGTGCCTTTATTGCACCCCATATTCTAACTTATAACGAGCGTATAACGCTTAATCAGGCCTATATTCCGAATAAATCTTTCACGGATTTTGGCAACTCTGTTATAGATGCAGTTGACCGGTTGGGATTGAGCTGCAATAGCAGTGAAATTTTGACTATGATGTCGTTGCTGTTTTTTGAAGAGCAGAAGGCTGATGTAGCTGTGCTTGAATCCCATGAGGGTGGTGCACACAATCCTGTTAATATTTGTAACGCAAAAGTGGTTGCAATTACCCGCGTAACCCCTGATAAGGTCGGCGTCACTGCTGAGGAGCTTAAAGCTTCTTTGGTTGAGATGGTCGGCGTTGTAAAGTCTGGGACGCACGTGGTTTCTGGCGATCAGATTAAAGCGCACCTCCAGATGATGGAAGATATTACCGTGGCGCAGGGTGGTCAATGGGCAATGCCTATTCGTAAACTATCACCATTGGTCTATCCATTTGAGCAACTTCATGGACGTTGTGCTGCTCTTGCAGAGCGCATTGCGTCGCTTTATATGAATAGTTCTGTTGCAAGTGATGCTACTATCGTTAACGATTCTTTGTTAATTAAACAGAAGGGTCAACGAGGCAGACCTACTTTAGAAGCGAAGCGGCTTGCTCGTCTAAATCCTAAAAAGACAATCGATCAGTTTTGGAAAGAGAATATAAATACTCTGCCATCCAAGTTTCAGCTTTTTGATAAAGAGAAACCTTCGGTTCTGTTAGATAGCGCTGATAATCTTGATGCGCTTGAAAATTTGCTTCTTGGAATTCGTCTCTTCCACTATCAGCGTCCTATAAAGGGTCTTACCGTCATTATAGGCGCCAGTAAGAATACGTTGCATAGTGAGGAGTTTCTTAAGGCTCTGAGGTATTTCTTTAAGAAGACTGCAGGCCAAGCTTTTGTATGTCCTGTTGATAACTCGGTTACTCCTGGGAACGGCGAAGATGCCACCTGGAGCGTAGAGCATGTAGTCAGTGATATCAAGAGTAAGAAAATGAAAGCTACGGCATTTGTCTCTTTTGCACAAGCTTTTGAAGCTGCAAAAGCAACCGTGGATGAGCGGCATGGTCTTGTTGTAGTGACAGGGTCAAACGCGGTTATCCATGAGTATTGGAAATATCGTGGTATAAAGAAGTTGGGTTAATACCCGCTTTTCTTACTATAGAAATAATTGGGAGCTGTTTTCACTTTAAATAGGTGATGCGGCTCCCTCATTTTTTTGAGGGGTGTCGTTATGGTTGTATGGTTTATCGAACTTTTTTTTCTTCCGTTGGTTGCGGGGATTCTTTGTTCAACAGCCTATGTTTCTCCTAGTGATCCCACCTCTGTTTCGCCCTTTTACCGTGGACTTTTTAGTGGTATGCGTGTTATTTCTGCGGCACTTTTTCTCTTTGTGGTATTGAATTCACCATTGCCCAGGAGTATACTCATGGTGACGCTCTTTGTCCTTGTAGTAGTTGGGACTTTTTTGGTGCGCCGAAGGTTTTAAAAAAGAGATTAAAAGCTACGGGGGATCTAAAGATCATGAGCGACAGTTTATTCGGTCATGCTGAGAAATGGAATGTGCTGGCGCCTTTTGGCATAACATCTGATTTTTTTGCATTTAATAAAGAGACTTTGATTTGCACCTGGGCGGCATTAGGATTTGTTTTAGTTTTTGCACTGGTTGGTAGGTGGTTGTTGCAACGACCAGAATCGGTTGGCGGCCATATTGTGGTCGTTATTCTTCGTAGTTTTGAGAGCATGGTAGTTCAGGGGGTAGGTCGTTTCCATGCACCTTATTTTTATTATGTTGCATCCCTTTTTATTTACATAGCTATCTGTAACGCATTGGTGGTGATTCCAGGGCTTGAAGAGCCGACCAAAGATCTTAGTACAACCTTTGCATTAGGGGTGATTTCTTTTTTTTATACGCAAACAGAAGCGGTTCGGGCGCATGGTCCCGTTTCGTTCTTTTTGGAATATTTTAAGATGCCTTTGACGCTTTTTCCTGGTGGTAAGATTACATTTTTTACGGTTATTTTAGCTGTATTTAAGGGAATTTTGAATCTTATTATAGGTTGTTTTTCGCTTCCTCTAGAATTACTTAGTAAGTTGTCGAGTCTTATGTCGCTTTCATTGCGTCTTTTTGGGAATATTTTTGGTGGCTCGGTTATATCTATGTTGCTGAAGGGGGCCGCGTCTAATATGGGGTGGCTTGGGCAGACGCTTGCTCTTGTTACGGGTATAAACCTTATTGTGGCACTCTTTTTTGGTCTGTTTGAGGCGTTTATTCAGGCATTTGTTTTTTCTACGCTTAGCTTGACTTATATATCAATGGTTCTTCAAAGTGGTGATGAGTCTGCTCATGCATCGCATGCGTCGCCGGAAAAGTAGGATCTGTTTTAGGAAGATATCTCAATGATAAATTCAGTTGTCGTGGTACATTATCTTGCGGCAGTGGTTACAATAACTTTTCCTATAGCAGGAACGGCGATTGGACAAGCTCTGTCTAGTAAGGCGGCTATCGATGCGTTGAATATTCAACCGTCGGTTCGAGGATCTTTGGGCAAAATTTTGATGGTGGCATTGGCTTTGACAGAGACCGCAGCGCTTTTTTCAACGTTGATCTGTTTTATGATTGTGAAAGATATGCCGGTTACATTGGCGCATTCTTTTGGCCAATTGGGTGCGGCTTTTGCGATAGCGATACCTGCATGCGTTGTGGGATTAGCATCTTCATATCCCATAAGACGGGCGTTTGAAGCGGTTAGTCGTCAACCTCTCTTTACTCAAAGAATTACGTATCTTCTCTTTCTTACGCTTTCTATAGCTCAAACTCCTACTATTTTTGGTTTGATGATTGGTATGTTCTTGCTAACGAATGCTGCAGGTGCAGTTGAAATGGCTGTGGGGCTAAAACTATTTGCGAGTGGGCTAGCGCTGGGACTGGGTTCTATAGGTCCTGCGTTGGGAGTTGCTTTTTTTGGTGCAAGTACGTGTGAGAGTGTTGGGATAAATCGCGGAGCTTACAGTCGTATTTTTTCGTTTGCGCTTATGAGTTTGGCTATTATTGAAACGCCTGTTTTGTTTGCCCTAGTAATTTCTTTGATGCTTCTCTTTAGGGCTCAGGCTATTGAGGGGATTTTGTCTATTTCCTCTGCTATTTCCATAGGATTATGTACTGTGGGATTGGGGATTAGTTCTGGTCGGACGGCTTCGGCGGCATGTCTACAGATTGCGCGTCATCCTGACCAGTACTCATTGTTGTCTAAGACCAGTATAACGGCACAGACGTTGATTGATACCAATGTTATCTATGGCTTTCTGGTTTCTATTGGACTTCTTATATTTTTTTAAAGGCGAGAGGTTTTTGGCGTTTTGTAAGGGAATCTTGCAGGAACTACACCAAGCACCTTATACTTATAGTGGATAAACATAACGTTACATACTTAGGGGATGTTACTATGAAATATGAAAGTCTGGTTCATGCAATTGGCCATACTCCTTTAGTAGCGGTTAATTTTGGAACACCGCCTCGCATTTATGCAAAGCTGGAATACCTTAATCCTGCAGGCAGTATTAAAGATCGTTCTGCAGCGTACATGATTGCAGAGGCCGAGCGTACGGGCAAGTTGAGACCGGGTGGAACTATTATAGAAGCATCTTCTGGAAATCAAGGCATTGCAACAGCTATGATTGGGGCCATAAAAGGCTATAACGTGATTATTACCGTGTCTGAGAAGGTGAGTCAGGAAAAACAGGACACTTTGGCGGCGTATGGGGCTCGTGTGGTTGCGTGTAAACCGACAGAAAAGTTGGATGATCCTGTAGGATATTATGCCACGGCTGTGCGCATACATAAGGAAACGCCCAATTCTTTTATGATTGCTCAGTATTTTAATCCTGATAATCCTCGGGCTCACTATTATGGTCTTGGTCCTGAGGTATGGAATCAGACGGATGGTCAGTTAACACACTTTTTTGGAGCCGTAGGCAGTTGCGGTACGGTGAGCGGTGCAGGGAAATATCTCAAAGAGCGCTCTAGTGATGTTGTAGTTGTGGGGGTTGATGCGGAAAATTCTTATCTCCATACTAAGGGCAATCCAAAGCCATATAAGCTTGAGGGATTGGGTGTTGATTTTGATTCTCCTCACTTAGAAAAGGCGCCTATTGATACCTTTATTGGAGTTTCGGATGAACATGCTATCGCAATGTTAAAAACATTAGCTAGAAAGCATGGCTTTTTGGTGGGTGGGTCTAGTGGTGCGGTTGCTTACGCTGCATATGAATATTCAAAAAATTTGTCTTCAGACGACATGATAGTCATGATTTTTGGGGATTCAGGGCGTGCCTATCTCACAAAGCATTACTTTTAAACGGCATTAAAAAGGTTCCCCTGGCCTTTAGAGTAGGGCTGGGGGGACGAAGTTGGGAAAAAAGGGAGAGAGTTGTGATGAAGAGCTTACGTACTTTATTAGTTTTTTGTGTGCTAGGGAGCGGGGCTCTTTATGCTCCGGCATTGCATGATGCGGTTAAATCAAATGATTGGCTAAGGGTAAAACAGGTAATTGCACAAGATACGACCCCCTCTACCCTAAATCAACGAGATGACAAGGGAAAAACAGCCCTTGATTATGCCGGTGATAAGACGCAAATAGCAGAGACCTTGATTTTTTATGGGGTCAATCCACGAGCCGATGGGGATAATATTTTAGTTTTGGCGGCAGGTGCTGGCAATGATGAACTTGTTACCTGGTTGATGACGCAGGGTCTTCAAGTTCAGCCAAATGGGGGAGCTTACAGAGCGGCTGTCAAAGGGGGATTTACGGCTATAGCGGAAAAGCTTAAGGCTCCGAATCCAAAAAATCCTGGCATACTTTTTGCCGAAGCGCAGATGGCTCTTGAGAAAAAAGATTGGACCATTGTGCGGCAGAAGGTCGAGGAAGGGCTTGATGTGAATGCGCCATTTGAGAATGGCAACAGGTTGCTTCATCTTGCAGTTAAGGCGGGACTGCTTTCAGAGGTTAAATTTTTGATTGCTCGCAAAGCGGATCTTAATAGCAGAAACGATTTTGACGAGACGCCCATTTTGTTTGCATTTAATAAACCCGAAATTTTTTCTGCGTTGGTAGATGCGGGTGCAGATATTAAAGTAAACGATGGGAAGCTTTTGGAACTGGCTGCAAAAGCGGGGTCATTGCCTATTGTAAAAGAGCTTATTCGACGGGGGCTTAAAGTCCACGCAGACGGTAAGGAGATACAAGAAGCGCTTAAAAATGGATTTTTTGATGTGGCTGATTATCTTATTTCAACCGATGCTCGTAATAAAACGTTTCTTGCCATTCGAGCTCCTTACGCACTTGAAAAAAAAGAGTGGGACCTGATAAAAAAGCTTGTGAGCAGTGGGTTGGATGTAGGCTTTAAGGATGCCGAAGACAATACGCTTTTGCACCTTGCGGTTCAGCAAAATCAGAGTGACATGGTTCAGTTTCTTCTTAAGGCGGGGGCTGTAGCGGATGTTAAGAATAAAGTAGGCCTAGTGCCGCTTATGTATGCAGCTTCCAATGTGGGCATGATAAAGCTTCTTGACGAAAAGGGAGTGAATATCCATGCTGGCAACGACCAACTTTTATTGGAGGCGTCTAAAAAAGGTTCTCTCGATGCAGTCCGTTACCTTGTTAATAAGAAAGCTCGCTTAATAGATGACGCGGCTATTCGGGCGGCATATGACAATGGTTTTGAGGCGGTAGGTGATTTTCTTGCCGATAATTTTCCTGCGCTTCTTTCTCGTGAGGAGCAGGTCGTAAAGGCGGTTCGAGATGATGATAAAGCTCAGTTGAAACGTCTAAAGGATCAAAAGTTCGCACTTTCATCACTGGTCAAACGAGGGGCTGTGAAAGTTGCACCGTTATGGTTTGCAATTCGTGGTGAAAAGGTTGGGATGGTTGAGCAGCTTCTTAAAGAAGAGGTTGATCCAAACGTGATGATTAAGAGTCTAGGGTCTGGTGTTAATGAGATTCAGGTTTTCCCTATACATGCTGCTGCTGCGGGTGGAAATGTAGCTATAGTAAAGCAACTAGTCGAAAATCCGGCGCAAAAAGATAAGGGAGCGAATGCTATAAAACTGCTTATGGCTGGTCAAGATGGTACTTTTACAGCTGTTGATCTTGCGCAAGCACGTGATTGGGGCGATGTAACTGCATACCTAAAGAGCAAAGGCGTTCAAGGCTCAGGCCGTACTTCTGATTCTGCCAGTGCTATAATCTCGAAGATTATTTAGAGTCCCTAGTGCTAGAGTGACTGGGTTCGCTCGTTTTTTTGTTCGAGCAAAATGGGTGCCGGTATTTCAGTAGGTTCTGAGATTATGGAGGTAATGGAGGTAATGGAGGTAATTTGGTTGCAGGTAAATAGCTGTCCGATTTTAAGCAGTTCAAGCTGTTTGTTTGCTAGGGCGGATTTTTGAGAATCCCACCAAGCTTGCAATCGATGAATAGGGGTTAGTGGGTAATCTTCGCCAAAGTGGTAGGTTCCCCAATGCATTGGTATAAACCTAGATGCACCTAGTTCTAGAAAAGCTTCGCCTGCATCTTCTGCCGAGATATGATTTTTTTTCATATGGTTCCGTGGTTCACAAGGGCTTATCGGCATAAGAGCTGTTTCTATAGGTGGGGTATTGTTTGCAATCACCCTGAAATGATTTGCATAGGCCGTATCACCAGCAAAGTAAACGGTTCTATCGTTTTGTTTGATGAGCCAGCTACCCCAGAGAGATGTGTTTCGATCAAAAATACCACGTCGTGTTAGATGCTGCGCTGGGAGAAAGGTTAGCTCTACTGGGGCCACGTCACTTCCCAGAGATAGGGGTATTTCATCCCACCACATGTATTCGGATACGTTTTTGAAGCCTTTTTTGGTTAGCCAGTGCTTATCGCCCCATGGTACAAATAGAGCTACCGCAGGATTTTTGCGTTGTATTAACTGTAGGCTTGGAAGGTCGAGATGGTCGGGGTGGTTGTGTGAAATTAGTACAGCATCGATGCGTGGTAGCTTTTCAGGCTCTATCCCGGGCGATGTTAGCCGTGGGAAGAAGATTTTTGAGGGTGATCCTAGTATAGGATCAGTCAAAATCGTAAAGTCTGACATTTTAATTAAGAAAGTTGAGTGCCCAATCCATACTATGCGAGGACTTCTATGGGGTGACGAAAGACTGTCTAGATCACAGGTAGTAGTCCAGGATTCTTTGAGTTCTTCGATTCCATTGTTGCGTTGGAAGAGAGCTCTGACACACATTTGTATTGGATCGGAAAATCCAATGTGTTCTTCGCCAGGATTGTTTAAGAAACGCCCTTTTACGCGATAAGGGAATGTTTTTTGATGTAAGGCCATGCTTGGGGTCTCCAAAAACCATATGAAAAACCCCCATCCGGACTAGAACAGTCCAAGACAGGGGAAATGGAGGTCATATCAATCAATCATTACTCTCAAATGCTCTATTATGTTAGATCATTTTCATAAAAAAGCAAAACTTTTTTACATAATTTTTAAAGTTTTTAGATCTTTTTCCAACTTTGCCGTTCCAGAGAATAAAATGGGTGTGTAAAAAGGTTGAGTATCCGACCTAATAGCGCTTTTGAGGTTCCTTTTTCGATTGTCAATAAACAAAAGCTCTTGTATATCAGGCCATTTTAGAAGGCATTCTTTTTTTAATTCGATAAAGAAGTCCTGGTGAGGTTTTGTTTTCCAGTCGGTATCATGGCATGGTTGCCAAATACCATCAAACAGCTCGTGACCATCGCGTGAAAAGGATTCTGGATAGTATTTTCTCAATTCTTCAAGAGCCTCGGGCCCGACATTGGAAGCGAGAATAATTTTATAACCTCGATGTTTTAAGCGCCATACTAGGTTGATAAGGTTGGTTCGTGGAAGATAGAGGCTCGCTAGCCAGAGCCAAACTTTTCTTAAGGTCCACATGGTTATACCAGGGCCGCCAAAGATATGGTGCTCAACAGTGGGTACAAAGCCGTGCTTCAGAAAGAACCATCCATACCTGAGGCTGCCATATGTTAAAGGTAGTAGGACAGGGGCTAGGCTTATTAAAAGTCCTTTAAATCCAAACATGCGCTGTACTAGCGTCACTACGGTTCCATAGGATAGGGCTAAGGAGACAGCGCCTCCATAATCGAATTTAAAGAGGACGCCGTGTAAATCAAAGGCAATACCAACGGAGCGTATTTTTTGGGCTTGCTCTGACTGTTTTTCTAGAGTTGTTTGTGGGATGATGGGGTCTGCCGAGATCTTGTCGTCCTGGATAGGTTTTTCTTTTGCGCAGAGGCTAAGGGGGACAAGAAGAAGTAACCAGAGCATTTTGGTCATCGGGGAGGTCCATTTCTTGAAAATAGTTTTTAATAAGGCCGAAATTTGAGGCCAGATAGCTATAAGATACTATAGCGTTTTGCGGTTTGGCGTGTCAAATGTTTATCTGTTTATAGGCGTGGGCAAATCAATTTGCAGTGAGACTCTTTTGTGTTCGTGGCAAAGCTTTTAAATTTCTCATTCTAGAAGATCGAACTTTGTGGTATTTTAAACAATACAGTGATTCTTTTTCCATAAGATGTTGTTTGAAAAATAGGATGACAAGAGTTTTGGCTTTGGGATAGATAAAACGCTTGTCACGTTACTTGTCTTAACTCATGTGACCAATAAAACTTCAGGAGCATTATGAGAGTGAGAAAAAAGCTTTTTCTCGTGGTTGTGGCTTTTTTTGTCATGGTACTTAGTGCGTGGACTCTAAAAGAACGTTGGAGTTCTGGCCATGCGCCTGTAAAGCCGATTGAATCTGTGCAGCCTGTGCAAAAGATTGACCATACGATTACTCATTTAGCTCTTATTATGGATGGTAATCGTCGATGGGCCAAAGAGCGGGGTATGAAGGCGTGGGAGGGACATGAAAGTGGAACTAAACCAGTAAAGACATCTGTCCGTTTTTGTATTGATCAAGAAATCCCTTATCTTTCTTTATATGCATTTTCTTTAGAAAATTTTAAACGTTCTCCTGAAGAGCTAGAGCACCTGTTTGCAATAATCGCAGCGGGTCTAGAGGAAGAAGAAATGCAGGAATTGCTTACAAAAGGTGTTCGAATAAAGTTTGTGGGAGATCGATCGCAATTTCCATCTTCTCTTTGTGAAACAATTGAAAGCTACGAGCGCAAGACGGCCGATGGTACCAAACTTCTCCTAAATATTTTGTTCTGTTATGGGGGCAAGCAGGAGATCGTTGCGGCGGTTCAAGAGATTGCCAAAAAAGTTCAGTCGGGTGATCTAAAGCCTGGAGATGTTTCTACAAAGACGATTGACGACTACATTTGGATGGCGGGCGTTCCGGCCCCAGATCTTGTGGTCAGAACGGGAGGGGAGCAGCGGTTGAGTAATTTTATGCCATGGCAGTCTGCGTATAGTGAGCTTCTTTTTGTGGATACCTATTGGCCTGCGATTACATATAATGATTTGAAAAAGGTGGTAGAAGATTACATGAAGCGGCAAAGGAATTTTGGGAAATGAACGTAACGGTTTTAGGTGATGGGGCGTGGGGAACGGCGTGTGCAGCGTTATTAGCGCATAATAAGCACAAGGTTCTTCTCTGGTGTTTTAACCAGGATGTTGAGCGGTCTATAACGCTTGATCGTGAGAATGCCACTTTTTTGCCCGGCGTGAAGTTGCCTATGTCTATTACGGCTATAACCGAAGTTGAAGAGGCGCTTGAGAACGATGTTGTTTTTCAGGCCGTTCCTGTATCTCATGTAAGAAGTGTATTGACCTCCTGTAAGCCCTTTGCTCGAGCTGATCATATTTGGGTATCTCTAAGTAAGGGAATAGAATCGGGTTCTCTTTTCTTTCCCACAGATTTAATTCGGGATGTCCTAGGTTCGACGACAGTTTGTGCTGCTATTTCTGGTCCTAGTTTTGCATTAGACGTAGCGCAAAAGCAGCTGACAGTTGTGGCATTAGCGGCAGAGGATGAAGCGGTTGGGGCATTGGTGCAAAAACTAGTTGAAAGTAAGTTTTTAAAGTGTGAACTTTCGGACGATTTGAGTGGTATTCAGGTAGCGGGCGCGTTTAAAAATATCTTTGCGTTGGGGGCAGGGTTTTTAAAGGGCGCTGGTTTTGGATGTAATACTCAGGTCTTTTTTGTGCTGAAATCGCTTCGTGAACTTGAGGTTCTTTTGGGTGCGGTCGCTGGGCATGCTCAATCGTTATATGGCCCTGCTGGTCTTGGTGACATTATGCTGACCTGTTTTAGTGAGCAGAGTCGGAATATGCAAGCAGGAGTGCAGTTGGGTGCCGGGAAAGAGCTTAAAATGGTTCTTGCATCTGGTATTTCGACGGCCGAAGGCATTAATACACTTGTGAGTGTTTGCGCTTTGGCACAGCGCCTGAATATCGAGTTGTCTCTCTGTTTTGCCTTATATAATGTTATTTTTAAAAAGGCTAGTGTTAGCCAAATTCTTGATGTGCTACGCGGTTGATTGATTATAAACAATTAACTATGTTCTTAGGGCGTGGCAAGAAGCTTGTATAGAGTAAGTCGAGTTGTTATACAATGAACGGGTTAGATGCGTCGCGTCTTACCCTTGTAATTGGACGGAAGTGGGTTTGCTAAGATCAACAATGGATCCAGCTAGAGGTTTTTGAGATAGTACTATAGTTTCTTCTGCCAGGCGATCTGCTGAAGTATTCGAAGAGACTCCAACTCCTTCTTTTTTTAAGTGTGCTTCGGCAGAGGATAAAGGAACCCCTTTAAAATCTGGAACTAGACGTAAGGTTGTCACAGATCCTTTTGAAACGTAGAGCGTTACCTGTGGTACATCAAGCTGTTTTTCAGCTCGAGGAGACTGTGCGATGATAGTATCGCGCGGAGCTATATCGGGAACGGTCCATACTTTTAATCTAATTCGATCGGCCCCTGCACGCTTCTGGGCATCTAGAAGAGAAAGCCCTATAAACGGAGGCGCAGATAGTTTTTTAGGTTGTTGTGCAACTTCCAAAAATACTGACTGATGAGGCTTTATACGTTGTCCTGAATGAGGTACTTGATCTATAATGGTCCCGGGTTCAACGTCGGGTTTTTCTCTTTGTGCCAAAATGCGAGCGTTTAATTCTTTTGCGGATAGAAGAGCAACGGCCTCTGATAAGGGAAGACCTACGAGATTTGGTGTTTCAAAGGGCGTTTGGCGCACTAAAAGGGAAGCGCCGTAAAAACCCAGCAAGAAAAAAAGAAATGGTGTGAATAAAAGAGCTGTTTTCATGATTAAAACCCTCAAGGGGAAACGAACATCAAAAATAGATGCAAGGTACTCAGTAAGCCGGATTCTGTAACATCCCCCAAAGGGAATGTCTAGCAACCATGTGTCTAAGCAGCCTACCCACGTGTTTATTCCCGTTTTCCCGAAGGAAAAGGGCGGAACGAAATAACCGTACACGTTGTTTGGCCTTGCTCCGGGCAGGGTTTGCCCCCATCGTACATTACTGCACGCTGTCGTGCGCTCTTACCGCACGTTTTCACCCTTACCTCTACAGCCCTAAGGCCTGCAGAGGCGGTAATTTTCTGTGGCACTTTCCATGGACTTACGCCCCCCTGGGACATTACGCCCAGGTACCCCTTTCGTTAGGAGTCCGGACTTTCCTCGAAACACGTAACGCGTTCCGCGGTCGCCCTTCATACCTTGCATCTTAATTGTACCAGAAATGGTATTAATAAGATATTAAGAATCGCAGAGGTGGGTGTCCAGAGTAAATTTTTATCTACTAAGAGTGAGCCGGTCATAAATAATGAGGCCGCAACGCTGTGCGCAAAGGCGTCTCTAACTACAATGCGGTCTAAGGGCCCCCATAGCAGGGCGCAGCCAAGATGGTATAGTATAACTTCGCCGGAGAGCTGGCCTTGAACTAGGGCGCTGAGTGCGATGGCAAATAGTGCAAATACTAGGCGCGTGAGTCCCATTTGTCCTGAAATTAGAAAAATAAAAAAACCTATTTTGACTAGGTAGAGATGCCACGATCCACAGAGGCCTATCCCTATTATTTCAATTAATAAGGCGCATAAAAAATAGACGTAAAAAAGAAGTCGGCGCATAAAAGCATAACTCGCTATGGTATACTACTTATTGTTAAACAACTTACCACTCCTAAACTGTATAGTACCATGATGCGCATAAGGACGCTCTTTTTTCTTGTAATTTTTTCTGTGACAGGGCTTTTGTGTGGCTTTGCGTTCTTTTTTATGACCAATCGCTGGCTGGATCTTTCGGCTCTTGAACAGAGTACTCCTGGTCGTCCTAGTATACTTTTGGACGATGAGGGCGTTGAATGGGCGCGGTTTCAGCTTGATAAACGTGAGCCTATAGCGCTTTCTGAATTGCCGGACCATGTGGTTAAAGCGTTTCTTGCGGCGGAGGATCATCAATTTTTTGTTCACCATGGCATATCGGTGCGAGGGGTTTTGCGTTCATTAATAACCAATATACGTCATTTGCGGTATGTGCAGGGTGCCAGTACTATAACGCAGCAGCTGGTGCGAGTTTTCTTTGTTAGTAATGAGCGGACGATTTGGCGCAAGGTGCGTGAACAGCTTTTGTCTATTCTTATTGAGCAGCAGTTTTCAAAAGAGCAGATTTTAGAAGCCTACCTAAATCATGTTTACTTTGGAGCGGGGATTTATGGAATCCAGGCTGCGGCACAGCGTTTTTGGAAAGTCTCTGTACGCAACTTAACCGTTGGTCAGGCTGCATTGCTTGCGGGCATTTTGCCATCTCCGCAACGGTATTCTCCTCTGTATTGCGAGCGGCTTGCTCTTGAGCGTAGAAACATAGTATTAAAATGTATGCTTTCGTGTGGCTTTATTTCTCAGAAGGTATGCGATGAGTCAAGTAAGGGGCCGGTGGGCTTAAAGCGTGATTCTAAGGAAGCTATAGCACCCTATCTTCGTGAGATGATTCGGCGACAGCTTGAAGAAAAATTTGGTCGCAACACTCTCTATACTGGTGGATTGATAGTTCAAACAACGTTAAATCGTAAGGCGCAGTTAGAGGCAGAGCATACGTTTAAGCGTCATATTGAGCGATTGCGTTCAGTTGAGCCAAAATTAGATGGAGCGCTTGTCTGTTTGGACAATGGAACGGCTGCGATTAAGGCGTTGATCGGTGGATATGACTATGGAGTCTCCCAGTTTAATCGCGTGACGCAGGCGGTTCGTCAGATGGGGTCTATGTTTAAGCCGGTTGTTTATGCAGTAGCTCTTGAGCAGGGGAAAGAATTTTCTGATACTGCGGTAGACGAGCCGTTAGTTGCTATTGGTAATTGGGCTCCTCAGAACGTAACCCGTGAATTTGAGGGTACGGTTACGCTTGCGCACGCGCTTTCTCTTTCCAATAATATTATTCCGGTGAAATTACTTCTTGAGATGGGGGTTGAAAAGATTATCGCCTGTGCGCGAAGACTTCAGTTGCCCGGGCCCTTTATGCCTTACCCTTCTTTAGCGCTTGGCTGTACGGAATGTTCGCCGTTGCAGGCGGCTGCGCTGTTTAATCTGTTTGCAAATCGTGGTGTTTACACTGAACCCTATTTCATTGAATGGGTTAAAAATGAAGGAGGGCAGAAGGAATTGAAGCATTATCCGCGCAGTGAACAGGTTCTTTCGTGGGCTGTTAGCAGTGAGTTGTTGCAGGCTTTGCGGATAGTAGGTGATCATCTTAGAGACCGTATGCCAGACCGGTGGATTCAAGGAGATGTGGCAGGAAAGACTGGGACGACCAATGATAACCGCACCTGCTGGTTTGCTGGTGTAACGCCAACGCATACGAGTGTTGTCTGTTTGGGCCGAGATGATAACAAATCGATGGAGCACAAAATTTTCTCCATGTGGCATGCGTTGCCTATTTGGCTTGATTTTAATGGGCATATAGAAGATCCGTCCAAGGCGTTTTACTTTGACCCGCAGCTTAAACGCATTCGGGTTAATCGTTATTCAGGATGCCCTGCATCGGAGAGTGATGTTAATTCGATAACCCTGCTTTCTGCACGGGTGTAAGAACCGAAAAAAACAGGCCGTGCCTTACAAAAGGTGCGGCCTGTTTTGATAATATTAGTCGTCTATTTTTATTTTGGGCTTACTATATGGATGACGCGTGTGCCGCACCACTCAATAGGAGTTCTTTCTTCAGTCATAGGCTTTTGTTCTTCTTTGCCTGCGAGTAGTGCATCAATATAGTCGATCATGCCAGAGATGCGCGTGATTAGTTGTTTCGCGGCTATTTTTTTATAGATGGATTGATAAAAGAGGCTGAGGATACAGGCCGACATCCCAACCCCAAATAGAGTTCCCGCTGTAATGGTAGACGTAGTTGTAACGTGGTCAACTCTGCCCTCTGCAAGCGCAGGGACTCTGTCGCCGTATCCATTTTTATCTAACTGAGTCTTTAGGGCGCGATATCCTGCAATAGTGGCTATTCCAAAGCAACTGAGGGTTGCGGTTAGAATACCGCTTACGGCTAATGCATTGCCAATCTTAGGTTCTCGTAGACATAGCCCTTTCGCTCTGTCGAGCCGCCATGAATTTGTTGAACCATCTTCTTTGAGGCTGTTAAGCTCACTTGAAAGTTGTTCACGCAATGTGACTAACTTTTCAGGACTCCATGTATTTAGGACGCCTTTGTAGTCAACGGTGTCTCCTAATATGAGAGAGTCTTTGACGTTTCTCATGTCTGGTCCGTCCGCGCGCATTGCCAAAGGCGATGCCAGAGAAATAGTTAATAAAACGATCGATATAAAGGATTTACCCTTAATCATGAATGTGCCCCCCACTTACAAAAAGTCGTTAATAGATATAACTGTCTACAAGCTTAGATTTTTAAACTTTAATAATTGGTGCGCCAGGAAATTTGAAATAGTGTCTGCTTCTTATGTGGTTTTAAGGGTGCGAATATGCTGGACTATATCAAGAAGGCGCTGTTTTACGGTTTTGATAGCGGTCTCTTTTTTGTATGTGCGGATGTTTATATCGAGATACAAGGCTAATATGGATAGGCCGCATAGAGCTCCAGCTCCGAGAGTTGTTCTGGTTGTGATTTTATCAATTTTGCCTTTGTGAAGGGTTGGGAGCCTGTTGCCATACCCGCGTTTATTCAATTGATTTTTCAGGGCCCGGTAGCTAGCGATGCTTGCAATTGTAAGACCGCCACATAGAGCAACTGCGCAACTGCATGCTGCTACAATAGCTTCTGCTTGAACTGAAGTTTTAAAGAACTCATTCGGGAAATACATGTTTCGGCGTTCGAGCCCGTATGCCTTATCAATGCGGTTCAAGCCCGTCCATTCCCACCCGCGGAGTACGGTAAGCGTACAGCCAAGCGCCTCGTGCAGTTCTATTAGTTTGGCCTGTTCCCAGCCCTTGAGGGCTTCTTTATAGTGGGCCTCGCTTCCTAATACAAGATCCTCTATAGTTGTGTCTATGGAGCCATAGGTACATGTAGCCAGAGATGCTGTTATTGAAGCCGCTAGCAAAACGAATGAGAAAAATGATTTAACTTTCATAATAAAAGATCCCCACTTACAAAAAGTCGTTAATAAATATAACTGTCTATAAGTTTAGGTCCTTAGATCTAAAAGTCAACAAGGTTAATTATTTTTTTGTTAAAATTTACATTTGGATTTTAACTTTTATGACAGGAGTTAAAATAAAAACGGGCCGCTCTCTGTCTCAACTCCTTAAAACAGAAAGTAGCCCGTCTCTATTATAAAAATAGACTTGTTATAGGGTGGCGCCTAGGATGGCGTTTCCTTGGTTGATTTGAACGCATCAATTGCAAGTACTAGTTCATCGATTTTTGAACAGACAGCTTCGATGGTTGCGTTCTTTTTGACTTCGTTCCATTTGACGAATAATCCACAGGCTAATAGTGCTGCTCCTGATACTCCAAGACACTTCCATTTATAGGAATTGCACTTGTTTGTCATGACAACAAAGGACTGCTTTAGTTGTGCGATAAATTCCTTGGATAAGGTTTTGTCTGCATCGGCTTCAACCAGCATTCCGCCCAAGGTTTGGGTTGCCATGCCATATTGCCCTATAATTATGCTGGATAGTAAAGAGACATATCCTGTTAGTGCGGATGCGATCATTCCTGCTTTGATAAGCGCAGCTGAAGGAGAGTCCTTAAGTGGGATAGCTCCAGTGCCTTCTTTGCCTGATGTCCAGAGCTGTTTTTCTTCGATCAGTCTCTTTCTAAGGTTTGAGATTTCATCGGTATTTAGCGCGGTTAGCGTGCTTTGAATATCTAATTCTCCATTCAACAGTTTTGGAAGTCTGGTTTCTACGCTGTCATAGAGAAAAGTCCATTGCCCTATATTAGGGTCCATAGTATCTTTGCACAGTTGCCACTCGCATACGGAGTCAGCAGCACAGGTTGCACTAGCACCTAGTAATGATAGTACGAAAAAACGCTGTATGATCGAAGGTGTGAACATAAAAAAGCCCCCTAAATTAGGCGTTGTACGGTGTTAAAAATAGATATTTATCTGATTACTGTAACAATTCTGAGAGTTTTTGTGTAAAGAGGTTTGGTTTTTTTTCAACCGCGCCCTGGCGCAGGACCGAAAATAACAGGGGATGCTCTTTTTCCATGGCGAGCGCATTGTCCAATTGATGGTCGGTTACTTCAGTTTCTAAAGGAATTATTAGAGATGGTGTAGCGAAAAAGACGGACTCAAAAAGTGACCCTGCTCCTGCCCTAGCCACCACAAGGTTTGCCGCTGAATAGAGAACATTCATATCATCTCTAAAGGCAAAGACGAGTGCATGAAGTCCCTTCTTTTCATAAAGCTCTTGTACGCGTTTTACCTCTCCTTCTCCGGTCTGGTGTATGACAAATACACTCTTTTGTGCTTTTATTGAGGCAAGGCCTTCAGGAACTAGGTCGTTAATAAAGCGGGAGCCTTGTGACCCGCCTACTACCAATAAGACTTTATCAAACCCTGTTATCTTGAGGTGTTCACGAGCTGCAGTCTTTGAAAGCTTATCGTCTGCGGCAAATCGGATAGGATAAGCGGCCCGTTCTACATGAGCTTTGGGTGGCAACAAGTGTGCGGTCTCATTAAAGCAGGTGAAGGTAGTGGTAGCAAATCGGCTTAAGAATTGAACGGCAGAGCCGGGAACTACATTTAACTCATAGACATAGACAGGAATGCGCAGGAGCCACGCAATTAAGCCAACGGGCACTGAGATATATCCGCCCATGCTGACGACAGCCTCAGGTCGATAGCGTGCAAAAGTGCGTGTGATTTTGATAGAGATGCGAAGAAGATCGAGGCAATAGCCGGGCCAGGCAATGATAGTGTTGCGAGGAACATTTCGTAAAGAAAGAGGTTCATAAACGTTAACCTGCGGGGCTTTTTTTATAATGAGTTTGTCTAATGGGGTGTCGGTTGAAAAGAATAGTATGGTTGAACCGTTAGGACTTTTGTTTGCGTACTCTTTTGCAAGGGTTAATGCGGGGAACAGGTGTCCGCCGGATTTGCCGGTAACATAGCAGATGCAAGAGGCATTATCTGGCCGTGGGGCTTTTGGGGTGGTAAGCATGATAAGAGCTAGCGTAGCTCCTCCTATGAGAACGAGCCCTAGGATACTACACAACACAATTATAAAAAAATTTTTCAAGAGCTTCTTGAAGCTGAACATCTTTGATAGACCTTAAAACGAGTTCGTGACGCCCACTCATGACTTTTTTGACACGTGGTTCACCTGTCGGAGTTCCTTTGTGACAGAGATGGTGTGGCGTCTTTTTTTTATCTGCAACTACAAATCGTATACGGGTGACAAAGGGCTTGCCCAGGTGTTGGTTTATGGTCTGGATGATAAGGGGAGTTAGCATAAACAGTTCTTGTATCCAGTGGGAGTCAAAAACACCTATTATAAGCGTTGTTCCCATTACGCGCTCAAGACGCATGCGTTCGCCAAGATCGCCTACAGCCGTTGTCCATTCGCGGGCAAGGCGGGCCGGCCAATTTTCTGTGGCGACGGGAAATGCAGAACCTAGAAGCTGGCTAAGCGAAGCAAATGCCATAAGTCCTAATTCCTATGTTTTTAGTATGCGATGGTTATTTCACCAAGCCTAGTGTAGGGTAAATTTTTTCAAAGGTAAACCCAAAAAAGGTAAGAAAAAGGCCCGATCTCTCGTTTGCGGGGAGCCGGGCCTTTTTCAAAAAGTATGGGTACCGTGATGTTTAGATTTGATAGGGATTTTGCTTTTTCAGAAGGTTTAAGTGATTAAACCAATTGTTATACATATTCTGGATTGAACGTTGTTGCCGAAGAAGCGTTGTGTAATGATTTTGAGATCTTCGGGCGGTTTGCTCAAATCCAGGCATTGGTCTGGTGATGGTAAACATTCTGCTTTGTACAGCCTGTTCCCTACGCGCAAGCCTGGAGCTTTCTTTCCAAAAGCTAATCCAACTTGGAAGCCATAAATTATCCCACCAGCGCCAGGAGGAGTTTAAAACTTGATACTTTTGCCTGATTTTTGTTAGGGATTTAGAAAGGCGATTATGCTCCCATAGGATACGGGTAGCTTGATTTTTTAGGGGTTTAAGATTTGTAATTTCCCGTTCCTTGGCAAGTTTCTGCTCTTTTAGTTTGTTTATGATAATGCTTGCCCTGCGACAGTTTATAAAAAGTTTTGCATGTGAACTAAGGCTTGATGAGTCTCCCGAGACTTTGTAATGCTGGTCTACTACATTGTTCCATTCGCTCAGGGCTTTTGTGAGTGCAGCATTAGCTATTTTTGTTTTGCAGCGCGGAAGAACTGCCGTCTGGGTGGCGTCTTTAGGGTCTTTGTTGGGGATGTTTTTATGGGCTTGTGCAATTTTTAGGCATAGATCCGTATATTCAGATGAAGTGCAGAGCCAGCATGCAGCGGACCATTCACCCTGCTTTATATAGGTGTTGGCTACCATTAAAGTATCTATGATTTTTTTGGCTCCTTTTCTTATGAGAATTTCTCCCGTTGCCCCGGCTTTACTCAGAAGGCCTAAGAGATCCTTTAGGTTTTGTTTTGTGGCGTCAGGAGTCTCTGCGGCCATTGATCCCAGGACGTTTATAAATTCATGTCCTAGAGAATTGTCTAATATTTTGTTGGCAAGTGCGATAAGGCGATCTGGTGGGAGACCTCGGTCTGTTAGTCGTGCAAGCAGTATGGCCATGGGTTCGTTGATTTTAGAGAGCAATGCTTGTCCAAAATTATTTCGAGCGAGTAGAGATAGGGCCTCTGCTCCTGTTGTTGCAACCCAACTATCTCGGTAGAGAAGTGCAGTTCCGATAAGCTCAATATCTTCTTTTTCTAGGGTCTTTACAATTTCGCGGGCTACTTGTATGTGCTTGCTACTCCATCCGTCTATTGTTACGCATGCATTTTCGATTGTTTTGATCTGGTTATTGGCCATCTTTTTTGTTGAATCTATAAGTTGTCCTATTCCGGCTCGTAGCTCATGGATGCGTTCTTTTTCTTTCCCGTCGCAATCTGCTATTTGAAGACTTTTTATTAGGCTTGGAGGCAGCTGGTCTACGAGGGTGTTTACCTGATTTAATAATTCAGTTAGTCCGCACCGATCTGGACTGATTGCGGTACCCAAGAAGAAGCGTGCAACAATTTCCATTCCAGCTGAGTTGTTATTTTGGGCCGTAAGCTGAGCTTTGTTTAAAATAAAGTTGTTTATTTTATCCCTGAAACCCAGTTGTACTGCGACATCAAGGGCTTTTTGTGAGGCCCAGGCTGCTCCTTGTGCAAGAGGGGTTTTTCGTAGTTCAATGGCTTTTCTTATCCAGCCGTCGGCAGTTGCAGAGCTGACTTCGTTTGTGTGAATTGTTTGGTGAAGCAATCTATGAAACTCTAGATCATTTTTTGAAAGAGTTGTATTGGCAATAATATCTTTTTTTAGTGTGCATTGAGTGTGGTATAGTTCGAGGGTTTCGAGTTTTTTTAGTAAATTTGTTTCTATTTTTTTTATACGATCATTATCTTCTCGTCGGGTGATATGGCTGAAACAGATTTCATCCATTGGTCGGGGGAGGCAAAATAAAGCGTCCCACGGATTTGCCCAATACCATGGATCATATTTTTTAAGGTCGTTGTAAAGACCGCGGCACTCTTTGATTAGAGAGGTTGGGGTGGGAGAAAAGTCATTGATTAGATTTTTGAAGCCTAAATTAAAATCCCCTTCTAGTATTGAAAGTCGCTTGTCAATACCATCAAGTCGAGCATCCAGTGTGGCTTTAAATGCATGGTCGAAGCTATCGCGTTCTTTTTGAGTCCATTGCTCATAATTGACGTTGATTTTCTGTTTCCATGCGGTATCGTCTGTAAAGTTCGAGATATCGTTCCAGAATGGAATATTGGTTTTACTTGCAAGAACATAGTGCTGCAGATTGGCCGATTTTGATTTTTCATGGAGCACTTGAAAGAAGCTGTCGGTCATTTCTAGCACTTGAAGAAGTAATACCAGTTGCCGTTCAGAATTAGACTCTTTTTTTATTGCCTGGAGCTTTTGTAGAACATAAGTTCCTGTTTTGGCTAGGAAACCGTTGAATTTGAGCGATGCTGAAAAAAATTCATTAAGGTGTGAAAGGGATTTAATTGCTTTATCTAAGTTGGAAGCTATGGATTTGTTTGAGCTCGAGTACCGAGTGATAATTGCACCTTTAAGCCCCTTATCTAACTCTGAAACATAGAAATTTAAGCTTGTCTGAAGATTGTTGAGCATTAGCTGAGAGCCATCGTTTTGAGTGTCGGATTCTGCAGATTGTTGGGCGCAAAAGCTTGTGCTTGTTACTATCAAAAGAGCGGGTAGTATTAGGGCGCTACAGGTTAACTTTTTAAACCAATTCATATGGATCCTCCACTACGGATTTTATAGGATTTTTACAAGGCAGATACACTTTTCCTAATTCTAAATATATGAGAATGAGTTTAGGGTGAAATCGTAGTTTAGTCAAGTTGTTAATACTCCTGAAAAATGATTATCAGAATGCCTTTTTCGATTTTTGCAGTGCAATGTTGTCTGGGTTTTTGGTGCGATAGCGATGTTGTTATGAAGGTACTAGAAGGTTTTTTTGGGCGGAAATCAAAGCACTTTGTTTTGATAATAGGGTTCTTTGAAGTTTAGTAGGGCTATCGATCTGGCTTAGAGCAGTTATTATGCTGTTGCGGCAAGATTTTTCCGACAAAGACTTGACTCAATCTGAAATATAAACTAAGTTTAAACATGGTTAAACATTACAATTTAAATAATAGTAAAACTAGTCGTAATTATAAAATGGAGTCTTTTGTATATGAGAGTCAAAAAAACTTTTCTTTCGTATGTCTTGTTTATTCTTGGCATACCTTGGATACCGATAGAAAATCAACTATCAGTATTAGGGGTGTAAACAACTTGATTAAATGTCATACAGTGAGCTTCTGTTCAATAAAATAGAGTTGGTAAATTCGGCATTACACTATTTCTCCTGTAGGGCTACGACCTGATCGTTATTTTGTCTGAAAATTGCGCAAAATTCGATAGATATAGTGATTTGATTTTAAGAATTTAACAAAAATAAAATAAATCAAAATTCTAAAAAATTAGGATAAAAATGAAAAATTTGAAGTCAATTAGTTCTTTGGTTGTGCTGTTTTTAACAAGCGCATCCTGCCTGCAATCTGGCACTTTACATGACCTTGTCTCTAATGGAGATATTAATGGAATCAAGAATTTGCTTAAAAAGCCGCTTTTTATTTTTTCCTATTTTTCCACCCCAGTTAACGTTGATGAAAGAGATGTGCATGGGGATACTGCGCTTATTTTGGCCTGTGGCAAAAATAACATACGAATTTGTAAGTTCCTTATTGAAAATGGCGCAAGTTTAAATATTCAAAATAATGCTGGTGATACAGCTCTTCACGTGGCTTGCGAAAAAGGTCACATTGGAATTGTGGGGTTTCTTTTTGACAAGGGTGCAAACCTTAATCTCAAAAACAATAATGGAGATACGGCTCTTCATACGGCTTGTGAAAAAAGTAATGTGCAGATAGTTCAGAGTCTTATTACAAAAGGTGCAAACCTTAATTTAAAAAATAATGACGGCAATACAGTCCTATTTCTGGCTTGTAAAGTCGGTGATGCCAATATTGCTAAGCTTCTCATCGAGGGTGGAGCAGATCTCAGTTTGAAAACCAATGCTGGTAACTCAGCCCTTATTCTTGCTTGTAAAGCGGGCCATGCTACTGTTACTAGTACTGCTAAACTTCTTATTGAAAATGGCGCTTCTATTGGTGTAAAAGATATAAGTGGTAACACTCCTCTTCATCTTGCCTGCCTTAATTATTATTTTGACATAGTAAAACTGCTTATTGGGAAGGGTGTCGATTTTAATGTTAAAAATGGTGATGGCAAAACACCAGTGGATTTGCTTGGTATACAGGGAACTCCCCGAGAACGTTTCGAGCTTTGTATGTTACTGGTTAAAGAATATGGTAAAGACATTATTGCTCAAGTTAAATTACTTATGCAGAGTGGGGTTGATTTTAACGCTAAAGATGAAAACGGTAATACGCTCCTTCATTTGGTGTGTAAACGTGGGCTAATTGAGATAGTGAAATGTCTTGTTGAAAAGGGTGCTTGTGTTAATGTAAAAAACAATGATGGCGCAATTCCTTTTGATTTGCTGCGTAAAAAGGGAACTCCGAAGGAGCGCGCTGAAATTTGTATATTGCTGATCAAAGAAAAGGGTGATGGTAGCGCTCCTTCGGTTAAATTGCTTTTACAGGGTAAGGTTTCTCTAAAAACTATCGACAAAGACGGGAATTCTTCTATGCATTGGGCTTGTAAGCGGGGTCTGTCTGAGATGGTTCAGCTTCTTATTGAAAAAGGGGCTGATATTTGCGTTAAAAATAGTGATAATAAAACACCGTTTGATTTGTTTGGTATGAAGGGAAGTTCTAATGAACGTACAAAGTTTTTTATGCGACTTATCAAGAATGGATTTGCTCCTGCCTCCATGCCGGATGCACTCCGCCAGCAGGGTTGGTTTAACTTTGATACTAAAGATGAGAATGGCGATACGCTATTTCATTTAGCATGTGAAAAGGGTTTGATTGAGCTCGTTAAAATTATTACTGAGAAAAAAGCTCCTGTTGTCGTAAATATATATGACTGGACGCCTCTTCATTATGCTTGCGCAGAGGGCTTTGCTGGGATTGTTGAACTTCTCATTAAGAAAGGGGCTTCTGTTAATGCAATTGATATGGACGGCTGGACGCCTCTTCACTATGCTTGCGTAGGTGGACATGTCGAGGTTGTTAAACTTCTCATTAATAATGGTGCCGATTTTTACGTCAAAAACAGTGATTCTAAAACACCTCTTGATTTACTTATTACAAAAGGAACGCCACAAGGGCGAATTGAGCTTTGTCGGTTACTTATCGAAAAAAATAAAGATAGTGTTGAGTTGTCAAAAATATTCATGAAGAGCAAGATTGATCTTAACGCCAAAGATGAGAACGGTTATACTCTCCTTCATTCGGCGTGTAAAACTGGTTCAATCGATGTAGTTAAATTTCTTGTTGAGAAAGGTGTTATTCTTGACTCAAGCGATATATACAACTGGACGCCTCTTCATCACGCTTGTAGTGCTGGTTTTACCGACATTGTTAAATTGCTTGTTGGCAGCGGGGCTTCTGTTAACGTGAAGGATATAGATGGTTGGACGCCACTTCATGTTGCGTGTAGAGAAGGCTTTACAGATATAGCTAAATATCTCATTGATAATGGTGCTAATGTTTGCGAAAAAGATACAGGCAATAATACCCCACTTCATCATGCCTGTTACTTTAACTTTCCTGAAATCATTAAATTGCTTGTTGAAAAGGGGGCTTTTGTTGGTGCAAAAGATACACGCAATTGTACACCTCTACATATTGCTTGTTTAAGTGGTTCTCTTGAATCAGTACTATGTCTTATTGAGAAGGGAGCAAATATTTATGCTAACAATTGTGATTATAAAACTCCGTTGGATTTGTTAGGTGCGCATGGAACGCCTGAGGAACGAGCGAAGCTCTGTATGTTGCTTATCAAAAAAAATGTTAACGATAGGGTTACTCCCGCTGTATTGGTTGGGCAAGGGAGAATTTATCTTAATGCCACAGATGATACTGGCAATACTCTTCTTCATTGGGTATGCAAAGCAGGCTTCATGGATATAGCAAAAATTCTTATTGAGAAGGGTGCAGATGTTTATACCAAAAATAAGGCTAACGAAATTCCCTTTGACTTGTTAGGTGCAAATGGTACGCCACAAGAACGAGCTGAGCTGTGCATGTTGCTTATTAAGAAAAACAGCGTAGTTGAAGTTAATGAGAGTGTTGTTGGTAGCATTTTAGTTTTATGCAAAATTCTTAAAAGCACTTCTCATCCGGTCAAATTACTTATACAAGGGAATATTGACCTTAGCATCACAGATGCCAATGGCAATACTCTTCTCCATTGCGCTTGCGCCAGTAACTTTATCGAGATAGTGAAGTTGCTTATTGAAAAGGGTGCCAGTATAAACGCTAAAAACATAAATTCGGAGACTCCTCTGGAAATAGCAAAGAAAAAGGGATTTGTTGAGGTTGTAAAGCTTTTTGAAGTCAATTAACAGAAACTTTTGCCCGATATGGGGTAGTTTTTTAGGCCACCATAAGAAAAGAAAGAAGCTCTTGTGGTGGCCTAATTTTATGAGCATTCAGCATGAGCGTAAACTATGAGGTGAGAGTAGGGTGGAGCCCGCTGCGCCGGCGGTAGAGGCGTTGATGGGTTTAAAAAATCAGTTTCGTGCCCTTTTACTCTTTGTTCTCTAGCAATAGAAAAATAGTTCGCCAGAAGTATTTAGCGCTCCCGGGCATAGGTAGCCGATCATACCCATAGGTAAGAACTTTTAGTATGCGTTCGGCGTTTTTTTGGGCAGGTACGTCTTGGCTTTCAAGTGCACGGTGCCATGATTGAGTCCAGTAGAGATAAAGCTCATCCAGCAAAAATTTTGTTTCTTGTTCGGATGGAGGTTGTTTTTCAAGCGTTTGGGTAAAGAGAACGTGCGTAGGGCGTGAAGGGCGCTTGAATAGTTCAACAAGCGGATGCGCAGTAGCAATAGAACCGGGCTGGGAGGGTGTAGATGCATCCTGAATGAGAGCTCGGGATGCAAGCGTGTTTATAACAAACTCTCGTTGTGGCGTTAGAAAGAAAAAGTAAATTCCAGCGGGTGGTTCTTCTACTAGTTTTAGCAGCTTGTTAGCGCAAGCATCATTCAAAAGATCTGCTCGTTCAAATATAAACGCGAGTTTGTCGGATGTGGCTCGCTGGCTGTAGGCTTCATAAAAGATAAATTCTACATCATCTTTACGGTACATTGCTCCGCTAGGGATAACCCATCGGAGTGCAGGGTGCCGTCGTTCATGCATCAACGCACGTTGAGGTGAATGGGGTGGCAACAGAAAGAGCCTGGCTAGCTCCTCAAATAAGAGATCTTTTGTAGCTTGAGGGCTGCCAACTAATAATCTTACCTGGATTTCTGAGCCTTCGTGGCTGTTAACACGAGCCACAACGTTTCTCCGTATTTATTAGCTCAATAATTTTAAGATAGGCTTCTTTTGCAAGAATGTCAGGGGTCTTGCGAGCATCTAGTGTAAGAAGATGGGGCGCTGGTGTGGCATAGAGTGTTTCAAATCCGTGTGCGACCCTTTTGAAAAAGGCTTGCGATTCTTGTTCAATTGCGGTTGCGGCTGTTCCGCGTGATTCGAGGCGTTTGAGTGCCTCTGAAGGTTCGAGCCGAACATAGATAGTAAGGTCAGGCACATGCCCTTGCATTGCTTTTTTATTTACCTGGTTAATAAAGTCTTTGTCTAATCCTCTGCCATACCCTTGATAAGCCAAAGATGAGTCGCCCATACGGTCTGAAATGACCAGGGTTCCCGATTCCAATGCAGGTAGGATTACCGTTTCCATGTGTTGAGCTCGATCTGCGGCCAAGAGTAGGTATTCTGCAAGATAGGTAGGGCGTTCTGTAGATTTATGGAGTATCTCTCTAATTTTTGAGCCGATAGGAGTCCCTCCTGGCTGGCGGGTTTTGAGGGTAGAAAATCCTTCTTTTTCCAATATTTTTATAAGATTTTCACAGAGTGTTGTTTTGCCAACACCGTCAAGTCCTTCAACGGCTATTAAAAAACCTTGGGCTAATCTATTCATAAACTCTCTATACCTATCCTAGACTTAGAATGTTAGCGTTATTACAAAGTACGTTGTACGTACCCTAATAGTTATTATAAACCACCTAGTACAAATTCCGTGTGAAAATACGGAAGATGTTCGAAAGCTTTAAGGAGAAAGTATATCATGGAGATTGTTGAAAAGAGATTTAAATTGGTGCAGGAAAAATTGAGCGTTAATGGAATTCTCATTCATCCAAATCAACTGCTTTTGCGTGCAGCAAAGCTGTGGCCGCACAAAACAGCATTGATGTGTGAGAAAGATTCTATTACGTTTGGAACTCTATTTAATCGGGCGGCACAGGGTGCTCAGCTTCTTCGTGCTAAAGGGGTTAAAAAAGGGGATCGCGTTTTGATTCTCTACGAAAATGGAATCGATTTTTATGTGGCCTATCATGCAGCGTGGATGACCGGCGCGCTAATAGCACCTCTGAATGTTTTCTTACATGAAAAGGAGTTGGAACACATTGTGAATGATGCACAGCCTATTGCAATTCTAGTTTCTGCCTCTTTACGCCCTAAGGTAGAACGTTTTTCCGATAAAATGATGATTTTGGGGATAGAGGACTTGGTCCAGCCGATGCTTGCGGAGGAAGGAATAGATCTGTTTCTTTCTTTTGATGTCCCCTCTCTGTCTTTAGATGAGTGTGCCGTTCTTCTTTATACATCGGGAACAACGGGCTTGCCAAAAGGCGTCATGCTTAGCGGTCGGGCCATTATGACAAACTGTATCCAGGGTATTGCATGCTTTGACCTGTCGGAGGATGAGCGAATATTTGCGGCTCTTCCTCTTTTTCATAGCTATATGCAAAACACGTCGGTCTGGTGCGCTTTGATTGTGGGAGCCGTGGTGATTGTGATTCCGCGTATCAATCGTAAGTCTTTAAAAGAGGGGTTGGATCAAAGACCTTCCATTATTTTGGCAATTCCGCAACTGTTTGGAATCTTTTGTCTTATGCGAAATCTTGATTTTTCTTCTGTGAAGCTGATATTCTCCGGGGGTGATGCGTTGCATAGTTCTACGCGCTTAGGGTTTGAGTTGCTGTATGGTAGACGACTTGGTAATGGCTATGGGCTTACAGAAGCGGCTCCATTGGTGGCTGCAAATTTAGAAGATTTTTGCGCACCTGCACATTGTGTTGGGAGACCCTTGTTGGGTATTAAAGTTGCGATTCGCGACCGTAACACACATGTAGAACTTAAGTCTGGAGAAATTGGCGTACTATGGGTCAAAGGGGATAATCTTATGCTAGGATATTACAATGCGCCGGAGGCTTCAGCGTCTGTGTTAGTTGACGGATGGTTGAATACTGGAGACTTAGGTTTTTTAACATCTGAGGGATTTCTGGTTTTGGCTGGACGAGAAAAGGATTTAATTGTAAACAAAGGTATAAATATCTATCCGCAAGAAATAGAGACCATTTTGGTTAAGCATCCACACGTATTGTTAGCGGCAGTCGTGGGTACGAGGATAGGGGAAGTAGAGGTTCCAGTTGCTTATGTCACTCTGGCTGGAGAACAGGCGAGTCAGGATGTGGGAATAGTTGAGGAAGAGCTTAAGAGCTTGTGCAGAGAGTATTTGGCTCCCTATAAGGTTCCGCATCGTATTTTTGTACAAGGCAGCCTGCCGATGACGGCAACGGGTAAGGTAGATAAAAAAGTGTTAAGAGCGACGATTAAGAGCGAAGCGCTTTAGGGGAAGGAAAGCGGTATGGGATTTTTGAAAAACTGGGCGGCGCGTCCTGCGCGATCGGTTAAGCTTATCGATATTGATTTTTCAAAGCCATGGTGGTCAATATTTTCAGCTCAGAAGGGTAAGATTGCGGCTATAACCGCCTCTATCCTTGTGTATGAATTGTTGGATACTCTGCAGCCCATATTTATTGGTTGGGTACTTACGTCCCAGAACTATATGTTTGTCGTGCTTCTTGTAGTCCCTTATCTTATTGATGAGGTAGGAAGCTGGTTTATCGTTAGGCCATTAGTTACACAGTTGCATGCGCAGACTATGGACAGCTTTCGTTATAGTGCATGCAAAACTATTTTGGCGATTGATCCTGAATTTCATTCGCAACAGTCCAGTGGCGTTACTCTTGGAAAAATTCGCAGAACGACCGACGCTTATTTTAGGTTTATAAAAAAGGTGTTGGATGATCTAGTGCCTTTGACCATTGTGTTAACCATTGCTATGGCTTCCGTGTTTATGTTTAATACTATGTTGGGTATTGTAATAGCAGTGGCGCTCGTGGTATTAGGAGGGCTCTTTAGTTATCTTTTTGTTTTTGCTACACAAGGGGTTGAATCAGAAGTTAACCGGGCTGACGACGTGGCAAATCATGTGGGAACAGAGGTTATAACACGTATTCAGTTTATACGTGCATCGTTTGCCGTGGATCAGATGGATCGACAGCTTGAGGCTAGTCATCTCTCTGCTATGCGTTCGTCTACTACCTTTTTTATGACTTATCGTCTTCTTCGGGGTTTTTTGGTATTTTTCTTTACATTATGCCTCGGGTTTATTCTTGCCTTTCTCATAAAATTGGTGAGAAGCGGCGAGCTTAGCACGGTTAATGCACTCTCTATTATTCTGATGATTTTGCGGAGTGCCCATCCGCTGCTTAAACTAGACAAATATGTTACAGAGACGGTCTCCGCGTATCGTAAAATTCAAGATTTTTATGCCTATATTCGTGGCTATGGTAAGCAGACATATCCTGTATTTGTTAATGAACAGGGCTCTGAGCTTAGCTCTCAAACGTGTCAGACGGACCCTATAACTCTTACTGTGGAACATGCATCTGCTTCGTATGCACAGGAAGCACCTCTGCTTCAGGATATCTCTCTTCAAATTTCAGTTACCCGTCAGGAACCCAATAAGTTGTATGGTATTATCGGTCCCTCTGGTATAGGGAAAACTACCTTTATTTCATTGCTTGGAGGCCAGCTTAAGCCTTCGGTAGGGCACGTGCTTGTTAATGGGTGCGATATTTACCAGATAAACGATAGTCAGCGTCAGCGTTTGATAGCGTTGCAAGGGCAGATTGCAACCAATGTGTTTGGCTCTCTAAAGTATAATGTTACTTTTGGTTTACCCGAAAATCATGTCTATTCGGATGACGAAATAATACAGCTTTTGGAGTCGGTGGGGTTGTGGTACCTCTTTAAAGACAAGGGTGGTCTTGCAACTATGATTGGGGAAGGGGGACTTACCTTGTCCGGTGGCCAGCGTCAACGGCTTAATTTTGCAAACCTCTTTTTGCGAGCTCAGGTTTATAAGCCCTCGATTATTTTGATCGATGAGCCTACGAGTAGTTTAGATGAGGTGAGTGAGCAACGGATTACGGAGATGATATCTCAGTTGGCCGAGCGGAGCCTTACGTTGGTTATTGCACATCGTCTAAAAACGTTAGAAGACGCGCATAAGATACTCGATTTTTGCCTGATAAATCAGACAAATCGTCTGGTGTTCTATGAGCCTGACGAGCTTAGAAAACGGTCCCTGTACTATCAAAAGCTTATTCAGGGAAATGCCATTTTGGAAGAGTGAGGCAGGGCGTTAGATCATCCCTTTATGTTTCCATTCTGCGCATTGACGAGAGTGGCAGTAGGTGGACAAGATCTCAAAGGCTTCATTAAGGTCATCAGTGATGGTAACAAAGTGGGCATGTTCAGGGGGAACTAATCCTATTTTTTCTGCTTCAGTAACCCATGCGTCTAAGCTTTCCCAGTAGGATCTTCCAATTAAAATAACAGGCATTACGGGAATTTTTTTTAGTTGCATTAGAGTCAGCACTTCGAATAGTTCATCTAATGTTCCAAATCCCCCAGGAAAGATGACATAGGCGTGGGAATAATTGATTAAAAGCTGCTTGCGAAGGAAAAAAAATCTGGTGATTATATATTTTTTGAGACATTTGTTTATGGGTTCTCCGGTATTTACTCCCTCAACACCGATGCCCATGGTCATGTTTTCTCCGTTAGGGGCTGCTGCTGCACCGCAATTGGCGGCTTCCATTACACCGGGGCCTCCGCCCGTAATTATTGAGATCTTAGCTTCTGTTAGTCGTTTTGCAAGTAGGAAGGCCTGTTGTGCGTAGATGCAGTCACGAGAAAGCCGGCGGCCACCAAAAAAAGTGACGACAGGATGGGGCAGTTTGGAGACTTTCCAGCTTCCGCAAAGTAGGCCGGGAAACAGGGTAAGATAACTCCAGATAAGCTTAAGGACTGAGCTTAATTGTGCAAAAAACTTCATAATTTCTCCTTTTTTACATTCAACGTTCACACTGCAGTTTGCATAAGTTAACTCTGTGTCGTTATTTTATAAGTATGATAATGTTGATTTAGAAGTCAAATTCACTAAATCCGCTCGCCCTGCGACAGTCTGCCATAGCCTTGGCGACGGCTGGAAGCTTGTCGAATGGGTAAGAGCGGTAAATAACCTTATCATGCCCTAGTTCGCACCAGCTCCCAGACCTGCAAAAGCTCGGCCTTATTCATCTGTTGTGCTCGGAGTTGTAACGTCTCTTCTGATAGTTTTGATAGGGGGTATCCCCCTGCTAAAAGATTATTTTTGAGCATGCGTCGCGGTTGTGAGAAACAGACCTTTATAAATTTCCAAAAGCCTGGTTCATCCGGAATATAATCTCGCTGAGCTCGTGTAGTAAAGTGTAAGAGCCGAGAAAACACTTGAGGCGGTGGGAAAAAAGCTCCTGGTGGGATTTTCCCCATTAGTTCCCACTCAAATGCATGTTGGAAGAACAGTGAAGGGAGCCCATATCCTCGTCCTGTTGTAGCTACAATTTTTTGAGCTACTTCCTCTTGGACCATAATTACGCCTTCTTTTAGAAGGGCGGTGTTGCGTTCGAGTAGATGCAGAATGGGAAAGGTTATTTGGTAGGGTAGATTGGCAAGTAAAATCCAGGGTTTATGTGGTTCAAGTCGTGTAAAATCGGCTATCAGTATATCTTCTCTGAAAATGGTTAGTCGATTATCTGGAAACTTTTTACGAACGACCGTAGCCCATTCAGGGTCGATTTCAAATACCCATAGCCGTGCAATGGCTTTTTTAAGGATGGCCTCGGTTAAGAAGCCATCCCCGCATCCAATTTCAAAGACAGAGGTTTCTGCGTCAAGCTTTACCCGCCCTACAATATTCTCTACGATAGAGTGGTCGCGTAAAAAATGCTGTCCAAAGCTTTTTTTTAGCGTAACGCCGCCAGATTTTTTCCCTGAGTAGTGTCTTTGTTGCGTTTTCATTATTGCGGTCTCATTATCGCATTAAGGTGTCTTTGAAGAAATCAAGATTCTCAAGAACCTTGCCCGCTCCATTTACTACGCAGAGTAAAGGATCTTGCGCAATAGTTACTGGCAATCCTGTTTCGCGTGAAATAAGTTTTCCTAACCCCCGCAACTGAGAGCCGCCGCCGGTCATCATAATACCGCTATCAACAAGGTCGGACGAAAGTTCAGGTGGTGTGTTTTCAAGCGCAACACGAACAACTTCGACTATGCTTGAGACGGTTTCTAGTAATGCCTCATTGGCTTCGATACTGGTGAGCCGTATGGTTTTAGGTACGCCCGTAATAAGGTCGCGTCCTTTAACTTCCATTTCTTGGATCTGGCCATCATCCAATACTGTCCCGATCTGCATTTTGATCAACTCTGCAGTACGATCCCCAATAAGCAAGTTGTATTTGCGTTTGACATAGCTAACAATAGCCCAGTCCATCTCATCACCACCAACGCGTATTGAGCGGCAGAAGACTACGTCTTTTAGGGTGATGACGGCTACTTCTGTAGTTCCACCACCTATGTCAACGATCATACTTCCGGATGGTTCATGCACAGGAAGCCCAGCGCCAATAGCGGCTGCCATTGGTTCCATGATCGTATAAACTTCGCGAGCTCCTGCTTCACGAGCAGCATCTTCCACGGCGCGGCGCTCCACTTGGGTTATTCCGGAAGGAATTCCAATGACCATACGTGGTCTGAGTATTGATTTGCGGCCGTTGTTTGCCGCCTGGATAAAGTAACGTAGCATACTTTGCGTAAGTTCAAAGTTGGCGATAACGCCATCACGCATGGGGCGCGATGCCACAATGCTTTCAGGGGTTTTCCCCAACATTTCTTTAGCCTTTCTCCCCGCAGCAAGAACCGTATTGGTCCCCACTTTTACGGCAACCACAGAGGGTTCGTTAAGGACAATCCCTCGAGAGGGTACATACACGACGGTATTAGCCGTTCCCAAGTCGATTGCTACATCACTTGAGAAAAAGCTGGTTAGCCGAGCAGGCATGAATTTTTTAATCGCATCTTTCATAGACAAACACTCACAATCAACAAGCACTAAAAGTAAGATTCCACAGCTAAGGATACACCATATGTTTTCATTGCACGTTCAGACACAAACCAATCGACAGGAATGTCGACAGTTAGTGAAATAATAGGCATGAGCGCGTGCTTTCGCCGCCCATGCGCGAGGTCATAGAACATGCCACAATGGACATGCCCAATGCCCCAAACAGAGTCATTGTTAAGCGTTTCTAGGTTTGCAGGTATAGTTCGGTCCTTTCTGCAGTCGGTCCAACAGTCTCGGAAATGGCGAACGAGGGTATACCCCAGTCGCAATCCAAGTCCAGCTCGGATATTTTCAAACATAAGGTAGGGTGAGAATACAAGGGTAAAACCAGGTTTGACACGCGCAGGGCCGATTAGGGCGCCATAGTTTGCCGGCTCCTTGTCAACGGGCATGCGGTGTAGCGCGGTTTGAGGTAAGCATTGTTGGAACCTAAGAAGAACACTGAGCCACCAGTTTTCTTTAAGGGTTGCGTCTACATTGCCTTCGACAAACAGTCCCCAGAGTCCGTTTTCGCCACAAGGAATTGAGGCTGGGTTGTTTATATCCCGTCGTTGTGCCGTGGGCAAAACAGCACCAAGTGCAATTCCTGCATCAATGTATTGGCATTTGTATTCATAATCTCTTACAGTGTATAGCTTGCCGTAAATTTCGGTATCGCTTGCACTAAAGGAACTATAGACCGGGGGTACTAATCCCATTGCCTGATGAATGCGTTCTCTAATTAGTATTAACTCTCTTTCGTCTCCAGGGCCTTGTGATATATTTTCAAACATATGCATATCGGGCAGTAGCTCCAATGCAGTATCGATCTGCATTAATGCTGTTCGCGCGCCAAGCCCAAAATGGTCACAGAAGGGCCAGAATGCGTTAAAGGCAAGGCCCATGCCGTGCAGGCAGCCGCCCATCTCATAGGGGCCATTGCTTAACGAGGCTCGCCAGTCACTCCTGATAAGCGATTGCGTGGTTCGTTGAGAGGCTAAAAGGGCATCGTCTAGTTGGCGTAAACCATAATTTTGATAATTGAAGTCAAAAAGACCTTTATCATTTCCGTGTTCGTCATAAGCACTGTCTGCTGTCAGAATGAAGGGTTGAATAGACCAGAGAAAGTTGGGGTGATGGGCAATAAAAGGCTTTCTTTCTAAAAAGGGGACCAAAAAACGATTCATCATGCCGTGTGTGGTTCCATTGATTAACAGAACCAAAAGACTGGCACATGTAGTTAAATTAAAATATCTACGCATTCTTACGTTATACATTGAGGTGATTCCTGATACCAAGGATGACCATGTCTAGCTTTATGCTTCAAGAATAAAGATTTTACGATTTTTTGAAAGGGAAAACAGCTTCCTTGCCACAAAATGTATTCTGTGGTACGAATTTATAATCCACACCTTACTTTGAGGAGACCATATGGTTCGTTCAGGACTTCAGGCAATTATACTGGCTGCGGGTTCGTCATCGCGCTTTAATACATCTAAAAGCAAGCTGTGCTTCCCTATATGCGGGCAGGAGCTGATTGTTTATCCCGCAAAGCTGCTTGCATCGCTTCAAATACCACTGACGTGTGTGGTTGGCTTTCAAAAAGAGGCTGTGAAGGCTGCGCTTGCGCGGCACTCTTTGCCAAATATCTCTTTTGCAGAGCAATTACAGCCATTGGGGACTGGGCATGCGTTAGCGAGCGCACGGGAGCACTTTTTTGCGGATACTATTCTGGTGATGAATGGTGATGCGCCGCTGATAACACAAGAAATTGTAGAGACCTTATTAGATGCGCACCGAGATGCAACCGCTTCGGTAAGTTTTGTTATATCCCAAAGTACCGACCCTTCGGCGGATGGGTATGGAAGAATTGTGCAGCAGGATGGGAAAATTAGAGTAGTTGAATCGCGTAACTATACGGGCAATAGACACAAAGACCAGTATATAAATGCGGGGATCTATCTTTTCCAGCGGACATTTTTGGAAAAGGCTCTTGCGACTATTCATCCGGACGCCAAGACGGGTGAAATGTACATTACTGACCTTATTCAATATGCAAGTAATACTAATGAGCCGATAATAACGTCATTTGCTCCGTTTGATAATATTCGTGGGATTAATACATTAAAAGAGTTGTGGGCGGCAGAACATATAAAGCGGTCCGAGTTGATAACCCACTGGATGTCTCAGGGTGTTAGGTTTATAGCTGCTCAAAATGTTTATCTTGATTTAGATGTTTCGATTGGTGCTGATACCACTATTTCTCCTGGGTGTATTTTAGTAAATGGTAGTTCGATTGGCTGTGGGTGTACGTTAGGTGCTTATTCCTATGTATGCAACTCTGTGCTCCATGACCAGGTTTTCATGATGTCTCACTCCATTATTTCGGATTCTATAGTGCACGAGTATGCTCATATTGGTCCCTTTGCGCAAATACGCTCCAGTACTATAGGAGAACGTGCGGTTGTAGGAAACTTTGTTGAGGTGAATCGTTCTAAGATTGGCAATCAAAGCAAAGCCAAGCATCTTACCTATCTAGGTGATGCGCGCATTGGGAATTCGGTCAATATTGGCGCGGGTACTATTACGTGTAACTATGATGGAATTCAGAAGCACATAACTACCATAAAAGATCGTGCATTTATTGGAAGCAATAATGCATTGGTTGCTCCGATTATTGTCGGAGAGGGTGCTATGACGGGTGCGGGTTCTGTTATTACGGATGATGTACCAGCCGATGCATTAGCTATAGCGCGCTCGCGGCAGACGGTTAAAGAAAATTTTGTTGAGCAGATGCGTGCTCGTATTGTTGCCGAAAAAGAGACGCCTCATACTACAGAATTGGGTGCATGATACGGTTTGTACATACAGCGGATCTGCACTTTGGGGTTGAAAATTATGGCAGAATAGATCCTGCCACAGGAATTCATACTCGGCTACTTGATTTCCACAGAGCGTTAAGGACGTGTGTGGAGCAGGCAGTACATGAGGATGTTGATTTTTTTCTTTTTTGTGGGGATGCCTATAAAACGGCGCAACCAACTCCGACGCAGCAACGACTTTTATTTGACTGTTTCCTGCACCTTTTTAGGGCCGGGATTCCGGCGGTTATGGTGGTGGGAAATCATGATAATCCTGCTAGTTTTGGCAAGTCGCATGCGTTGGAATTATTTGGTCAGATACCTGTCTCCGGCTTTCATGTTATTTCAAAGCCGGAGCGGCTTGTTCTTCAGACTAAACGTGGCCCGATACAGATTGTGGGCATTCCATGGCCATCGCGGTCTCTACTTGCCCTTAATCGAGGAACCGCTCCCTTAGGGGCTGAGCTTTCTGCACATATAGGTTCGCGGGTCGCTGAGTTAATTAGATTTTTTTCAGAGCAGTGTGCGTGTGACCCGAAGGTTCCTGCGATTCTTGCAGGGCACTTAACGGTCAGTTCGGGTCTTTTTTCAGGATCAGAAAAACGGGCTATTTGTGGCCAAGATCCTTTATTATTACCGTCGCAGTTAGCGATTGCGCCTTTTTCTTATGTGGCACTTGGGCACTTACATCGTTTTCAGCAGGTAAATAAGGGGCAGTCCCCTGCGATTGTCTATCCAGGCTCAGTTGAGCGTATTGATTTTGGGGAACGAAACGAGGAGAAGGGCTTTTGCATAGTTTCTGTAGAAGCGGGTGCTCCTGCAGAGTATACCTTTGTGCCGTTGGTATCTAGACCCTTTATTCAGCTTGAGGTGCGTCTTGAAGGAGAGCTTCGTCATACGGAGCAACTTATGGATGCGTTGAAGAATAAGCCCATTGCTGATGCGATTCTGAAGGTAGTTTATCATGTGCCCCCTGGGGTAAAAGATCGTGTAGACACTCGTCTTTTACAGCAGGCCTGTTCATCGGCTATGTATGTAGTGGGCTTTTTCCCTATTCATGCGCCGATGCAGAGGACCGTTCGTTCTACTATTCATGTAGATATGGATGTTGAATCTGCATTGCGTGCGTACTTGGCTGGACAAAAACAGCCAGGCGATCGCATTGAACGCCTGGCCTATTTATTGCATCAGATAGAAAAAGAGTTGCAGGATGATGCTACGCCGACTCCTGATCAGGATCAGACATCTCTTCCTCTGGCTCTCCCTCAAGGACAAGAATCTTATCCTCCGGTCGGGTGAATCGTATTGAGGCTTTGGAGAGCAAGGAATCCTCATAGTCTTTTAAAACCAATGTAAATCGTTCCCGTCCGAGTGCTTCTGAAATTTCATCATAGCGCTCTTTAGCAGAAATACGTGTTTGGGGTGTCTTTTTTACTAATTGAGTGAGTTCTAGACCTTCGTCAACCAGTTCACGCCAGACAACAGTTCCTTCTTTAGAATCGCGGATAAACTTTTTATCGTCGGCTAGTTCGCTTTCTTTGACCTCAATAGGAGATTCCCAGGCGAATGCTTTTAATTCGGCGGGGGTAAATTGTTTGGCTTCAAGTTCAGCATCTGAGAGAGAGCCTTGGGGAATACAGACTTGTTGCAATAGATAAGAGGCTTCCACATATTTAGGATGGGCGATTTCGTAGTTTTCAACGTCTTCTTGCTGGATAATTAATTTTTTGTTGGTACGAACTCGTACGTCGATAATTTGGTCGACTAGCTGTCTCATCTGCAGTTGGGCGATGCCTTCCTCGTAGTTAAAGCCATGTTCGAGAAAAGCCTCAAGCATAGCTTCTCGCGATAGTCCGTTTATGCGCTGTAGCTCGCCCAAAAAGCGTTCTGCGTCTTCGGCGGTTACGGTAATGTGTAATGATTGAGCATCAACAGCCATGAGCCGTTGAATGATGATGTCTCGTAGGGTGCGATCCCGGCCTTCGAGTGAAGGACGAATATCGGACGATAGGATAAGTTCAGAGCCGTTGGCGTGATAGATAATTGCCCGGATTTCGTCTATGATGGTGCGCTCTTCATCGGCACAGAGCGCTCCAGAGGCGAGGGCTGCTAGTAAAATAATTTTTTTTGGTGGGAACATGGTGTGGCATCCTCTATAAAAAAAGTCGGCAGAGAGGTGAATCTCTACCGACTTTTTTAAAAAACTGTTAGGTTTAAGCGGCTACTGCAGCTTCGCCTTCTTCAGCTGTAGGTTCTGATCCTTCAGGAGCATTCTTTATAAGAGACTCAATGAACGCGTCGTTAATGGTGATCTTGTATTGTGCATGGAGTTCGTCTAGTTTCTTCTTGTTTTCTTCCTGGAACTTTTCACCGGCCATGATCTTTTTGACGTCATCTTTTACTTGTGCAAATGGAGCATATTTTGCAGTCTTCTTGCCAAGGCCTTGGACTACATAGTAGCTCTTCTTGTCCATTCCCTGTACAACTTCAATTGCAGGGAGGGTCTTCATGCCCATTACCTTTTGGATAACCATCATGTCTGGGCCCATGGATTGATGTGAAACAACGCCCATATTGATAAGCTCTTTCTTGCTTTCAGCAGCAGCAGCTTTCAAGGAGCTTCTGCGAGCTTTTTCGGCGAGAGCCTTAGCTTCTTCATTCGAAGCTACTTTGACTGCAACTGCTTCGATGCCTTCTGGTTCAGCTAAGAATGGAGCGCGGCGGAAGGCCATATGAGTTGCCATGTTTTTGGTGTAGAATTCTTCAGCTGCTTTTTCGTCGATGACGATGCCGTCAAATAGACGCTTGCTGAATTCTTGAACCATCAAGTCGCGGTCCATGAGTTCGTGAGCGCGCTGAGCCTTCTTCACGTATTCAGGGCTCTTATCCCATCCTTGGCTGCGTACGTATTCGGAAATCATAAAGGCGTCTGCTAGCCCTTTTGCTATCTGGGTGTAAATTTCACTTAGTTGTTTTCTTGGCATCATTGCCAATGCTTGTTCAAGCATTGGTTGTTGCTGTATGATGCTGCTTGTCGCATAGTGGAACTCGTTAGCGCCAACTGCGACTTTCCCGTTGATTGTCACAACGGTTTCACCTATATCACTTGCTGGCTTAGGTTCGCCCTTTTTAAAGAGTGAGCACGATGGAAGTATTGTAAGCACAGAGATGAGTAAGAGGGTGTTTAAGAAACTCCTGGAATTCATATGTATTCCTTTACCTTTTGTTAATACAAAAAACGGATAGAACTGACACTGTATCCTACCACAGATGAGTCTACTTGCAAAGTGTTGTTGTCTCTTGGTTTTGGGGCAGCTGTTTAGGAGGGCTTTTAGTTGTGGTTTGAGAGCAGTAAAAAAATCCGGTTTTTAGGATGCATAAGCTATTTTATTAGTTTATGCATCCTAAAAACCGGAAATGTTTTGATAGTCTGAACTATTTATGACAATTGTGGATCATTAGAGGCCTTTAGAAAATCGGTTGCAAGGTTTCCATGGTTGTTTTCTGCTGCGATTTTATTGAGGTTGGTTAAGATTTTTCTCCAGACACTTTTTAAGTTGGGATTTAGGAATTGTGCTTGATTTAATACGCGGCTTATAAGAAACGCGGCAATTTCCGTTTTCCCATGTGTTGCGGCTAGTCCAAGTGCATTCCCAGTAGTAGCTGACGTGAAGCCTATGTAGTTAACTATGTCTTTAATCGCAGTTAAATTCCCGTTTTTGACATTGTTTTCAAGGTTCTGGTGTGCAAGGGTTTCAATAGTTTTAGAGAAGGATTCTCTGAACTTTTTGGATAGCTCAGCCTTTTTAAAGATATTTTGCTCAACTCCATATTTGTTTACTATATAGTCCAGGAGTGCGTCATCCATAGAGGTATCGGCGACTTTTAGAAGGGATATGATGGTCGTTTCTTTACATGCAATATTTGATTGTAGCTGTGCATTTAAAGCCGAGTGTGCTAATCTGCTGAGATTTTTTTCTATAGCTGTTTTTAATAGCGATGGTAATGTCTTAAATTTCTCGAATAGATTGGAACTATGCCCTTCAAATGTTTTTGCACTGGTTGCTAACTCTAGAAAGGCGTTCAGGCTTTCTGGGGACACTGTGTCAAGAGAACTTTGTTTGTTTATGATTTTCCAGGCAGTTTTAAGGTCTTTATGTTCAACGGCGGCGTTAATGGCAAGGTCAGGGATTCCGTCTAATTTTGCTGTTTCAACCAGGTAGTCTATGACATTGATTAGATGGTTTGAATTACTAATGACAGCTTCTTCTATTAGAGTTTTGACATTAAAATTCTTCTTCCTAAGTACCTCTAAGTCCTGTTTAATGCCAAGGCAGCCTCTTGGGTTTAGAAGGTCTTTTTTATAGTTTTCAAAGAGGTTGTTCTTTGGAGTGTTTTTATCTTGTAGTTTGTTTGTTATGTTGACTACAAAATTGTGGATTTCTTGCTTGGTAGCTTGCTTGTTTGCTACGTTGTTTAATCTATTTTCTACAAATTTATGAATCAGGTCCTTTTGAATTTCAGCGGTGTGGTCTAATTGCAAAACTTCTGCAGGTGCTTGGTCATAAAACTTTAAGTCCGTTGCTTTTTCCGAGAGCGTGGTAGCATTGTTGTTAATAAACTCTTGAACTATTTTGTTGAATTCTGGAGAGCAGTCTCTGGTGATGTCATAAAATGCCTGGCAGATCTCATCAGAAGATTCAGCAGATAGAGCTATTTGAGCAAGCATCTCGATGTTTTCGATGGCGCTGCTGTTCAAGTCATATGAACTTACTATTTTATTCCAAAAATATTTAAATAGATCAACATCCTTTTCCTCGATAGCTAATTTGAAGTGCGTCAAAGGGTCGACATTTTTTTGGATGAGTGCTGAGCTTTTTTCAGTGATTGTTATAAGGGCATTAAAGAGGGTATCGGAAGCGTTTTTTAGAGCTAAATTTTGGACAAAAGTTTGGATTTCTTGCTCATTTGTTCCGTTTTCATACTTCCAGATAAACGCTTGCCATAGCTGTTCAAGTAATGCGACGTTGTCTGTGTCAACGGCTCTCTGTTCTAGACTAGGGGAATCGTCCTCATTATCTAAATGCCTATATAAATTTTGGGCAGCGTCAGGACATTTTTGATGTATGGTATCAAAAAACGCTTCGCGTTGTGCAAAGTCCTTTAGTTCCATAATAGCATTGGCTAGTTTTTTGGTGAGCGTGGTATCTGTTGAGAGGTCACATTCACTGCTTAGCGCTTTTAAGGTAGTTGCAAACGTGGTTGGGTTATTGTTTTTGATAGCATTGAGAGCTACTTCAGTATTGTTTGGCTTGGGTGCTTGAATGGTAACTTTTTTTGGGGTTTCGATTTCCTTGAAGTTTCCGTATTCTTTTTGAACGTTGTTAAGTATCTGTTTGATTTCTTTATCTTTAACTAAAGGTGGAAGAATTTCTTTTATCTTGGAATTTGGACTGAGCGCCTTTTTAATAAGTATTTCGATGATAATTTTGTTATTAGGGCTGTTGTTTGTGGTGAATTGCTCTTCGACATTTTTCCAGACGTTTTCAATCGAGAAAGCACTCTTCAGACCTTCAATATTAATTGCGACTCTGTTGATTGCAACTTTAGAGATCAATGATATATCGTTGAGCGAGATTTTTTTGTTCTTTATAAGTTCGGTTAGTTCTTTTAATGTCTTGTTCGCTGCATGCATGGATGCTGAGCAACCCAAAAGCATAAGGGGAAAAGTTAATAATACTATTTTTTTCATAATATAAATCCTGCGTTTAAAGAGGCTTTTTATTTTTTCGTTTAAGAAGTCAGAAGTTCTTCTTTTATCTATTATAACATACTTTGCAACAATAATATTCTTGTTTAAATTAAATCAATTAATAAAAAAGGCTAAGGATAGGCTTCTACTTGTATATTATTTACATATATTAAAGCAAATTAAATCTATTGTCAAGCTGAATATAACATTTTTTTTATTGGGACAGGAGGGCGGTCTTTATAGAAGGTGATTTATAAAACTCGAGCGCCGACTACTGCCGTTATAGAGGCGGGATGGCTAGTCGCTAGAGCGCGTGCGGTTTCATGGAGTGTTGCTCCGGTTGTCATGACATCGTCTACAATAAGAATATGGCGGTTTGTAAATAGGGCAGAGCTTTTTGGACTTAGGGTGCATGCTTTAATGACATTGGAGTGTCGAGCTTCGGAGGATAGTCCCGCTTGAAATGAGGTTTTGCGTGTTCGTTTGACTCCATAGTCGATGGGGATGTTGCGAAGCTTACTGATACTTTTCGCCATTTCGGTTGCTTGATTAAAGCCTCTGGAAAGCGTTCGGCTCCAATGTAAGGGCACGGGAACGATATAATCAAAGGTCTCCCATGGGCAGAAGCAGCCTCGGGCAACCAATTCTCCTAGCTGTTTGCTGGCAAGTGGTTGGCGGTAGTATTTTGCAATGGCGAGTCGTCGGACCACTCCGGTATACGTGGTTAATGCAAATACGCGTAGGGTGTAGGCGCTGTTTATCTTTAATTCGATGGATGCAATGGGCTCTAGCTCTTTTTCGCATTCTTGGCATAAGGGGGTGCGATGGTCCAAAAAACGGCGGCAGGATTCACAATAGGGGGGCGCGATGAGGGTACAGGCTTCGTTATAAAGCCGCGAAGCACTGTATTGCAGTTCTTTAAACCATTCGTTAGCCATGATTTTTATGGTCCTAAAAAAGGTAAAGGGTTAATGAGGTTGCTAAGTGCGCTAAGGCGCCAGCAGCAATATCATCGGCCATGATACCCATGGCTCCAGGCATACTTTCAAGCGAATCTATGCCCAGTGGTTTTAGTATGTCAAAGATGCGGAAGTAGCAGAAGGCGATAACGATAACCAGAGGATTAAAAGGCATTCCAAACATAGCAATTGCAAAGCCTATAACTTCATCAAGTATTATTTCTTGAGGGTCTTTTCCTTGCAGTATATAGAGTGCATTACCTATGATCCAGAACGAAAGCAGACTCAGCGCTAAAATAATAATCTGTTCAGAAAAACCAGGTAGTATGCCGGCCAGCTGTCGAATTTCATATAAAATAGGGATAGCACACAGTGTGCCGCAGGTGCCCGGCATAGGCAATTTTCCTACGGGGCCTAGGGTTGCAATAAAGGCGGATACACGTGTAAGTAGAGGATTCATTTTTTATAAACCTCTCGAGCAAGAACGGCTAAAACTCCGGTTACAATAGCAATGTCTGCGAGGTTAAAGAGCGGCCATTGGTAGCCACAGAATCCTAGAGCGATAAAATCTACTACGCCGCCGTGCATGGGGCGATCTAAGAGATTTGCAAAGGCGCCTGAGCAGATGAAAAGTTCAGCTAGTATGGGCTCATTGTGTCTGAATCGTATCCAGGTGTAGATCATAAAGAGAGCTACAAAGAGAGCTATTACTAGTGAAATTGCAACAAATCCAGAGGTGGATTCAGGCGTTATCAAGCTCCATGAGATGCCGCGGTTGATTGCTACGGTTTCAGGGCATTGCCAGAGGGCAAATTGTTTGAAGCTAAGGTCAAGGGCAATAATAGTGGTAAAAAGGATTAGGTATTTTTTCATCGAACTTCAACTCCATGGGGTAATACGGCGGAAACAACGGCTTTCTGAACAGCCTCGATATCTTCTTTTGATAGGGTTTTTTCATCGTCTTGGACTATGTAACGAATAGCAATTGAGCGACGAGAGCCCCATTCTTCTTTCTCAAACAGGTCAACTAAATTTACGTCGCGTATGCGTGCATCCGCTCGGGCTATTGAGTCTTCAAGAGTTCCAACAGTTATTTCACGTGGTGTTAGCATACTAATATCTAGTGAGACGGCTTGAAAGCGAGATGGGGATTCAAACTTCTTTTTAGTGCACAAGGTTGTGCTGGTTAAGAGGGTGCTGTTTAGTTCGAATGCAAACGCCTCGCCTTCGGCGATAGTGGACATGAGGCGTGGGTTTACCATGCCGGCGTAGCCTAATTGAACGCCATTAATCCAGATTTCTGCAATCTGGTGGGCATCTGACCAAGGGGGAGTCGTAGACTCGTTGGGCTTAGACCCATTGGTCGTAGACCTGTTGGCATTAGACCTGTTGGTCGCAACCACTTTCCAGTCGGCGAATAGGTCTAATGCCATAAAGAGTGATTCTAATGCGGCCTTGCCATCATAAAAATTAAATCCTGAGCGGTTGTAAAACACGCCGGACGCTACCTGGGTTTCGGATGTGGGATTTTCGACGGATGAACCGCTTGTGCTCCAGGTTCGGTTAAGTTCAAACAACCGCAGCTGTTTTTCTGCTACGGCATTGTGCAGGATGCCTTGTAATAGGTGCGGAATGAGTGATGTGACGAGCCGACGAGAATTTTCGGAGAGTGGATTTAAGATTTCGGGGGCGTCTGTAATAGTAAGGCCTACCTTTTTTAAAAACGATTCATCATAGAGTGGATAGGTCTCTACTTCGCGCATGGAGAGAGCGAAGGCGCAATGGCGCTTGATCATGCGTTTTCTAAAAACGGTTTCGGTGCTGAAGGGTCGCATGGAGCGTGTGGGTGCAAGGGCGGGGATGTTATCATAACCATAAGATCGTGCAATCTCTTCAATAAGGTCTTCGGGGATGCGGACATCTTTGGTGCCTCTGAAGGTCGGGATCGTGACGCGGTAGCTTAATCCTGCGGAACCATCTATTATTTGGACACCAAATTCTAGGTGCATCAAAATGGAACGTACTTGCCCTTCGGTTATGGTGGTACCAAGCTTTTCGACTAAGTTTTTGTGGGTGAGATCGATAGTATGTTCTTCTGCAAGGGTACCAACGGAGGTGATGGTTTCATCCGCCTTGAACGATAGTCCGAATTTTTCGGCAAGTGTAAGATACCGTTCGAGCGCGACGGTGTTTTGGTTAGGATCTAAGTTTTTTTCAAAGCGTGCGGAGCTTTCGGTCCGTTTTTTAAGCCGAGCGGCGCTGCGGCGGATAGTCGTAGGTTCAAAATGTGCGCTTTCCAAAAAGACAGAGGTAGTGTTGTTGGAAATAGCGCTTGCCTGTCCGCCCATGATGCCAGCGACCGAAAGGGCCTGTTTTTCATCTGCAACGACGCAGTCTTGGTCGCTAAGTTCGATTTTGTCACCATCTAAGAGGGTTAGCGGTTCGTTGGGGTATGCGAATCTTACCTGGATGCTGCCGGTAACGTGGTTGGCGTCAAAGGCGTGCATAGGTTGGCCCCAGTCATACATGACGTAGTTGGTTAAGTCTACCCACGCGTTCATAGGCTTTGCATCGACGCGTGCTAGCCGGTGAGCGATAGGTAGTAGGCTGGGTTCACAAGAGGTTGAGGTTAATTTGATGCCGGCAAAGCGTGTGCAGGCTGAAGGGCGTGTAGAGTCTAAAGGGGATGTCAGATCAATGAGGGGTGATTTTTTTTCATAGTGGCGTATGGGGCGGGTGCCGCATAGACGTTCTTCAGGTAGAAGGGGGATGTTTAAAAGAGCGGCAATTTCTCGAGCAAAGCCTCGGTGGCCCCAGAGGTCGGGGCGGTTGGTGAGGGACTTGTTGTCAATCTCAATTATCCAGTCTTCAGTTTCTACTTGTGTGTGCCAATCGGGCGGATTGCCGGTTTTTTTATCAACGGATGGCACGCGCAAAGAGGGCATAAGGCCGTCTCGTTCGGCGCCACAATCAGCTAGGGTGGCCCAGCGGTAGGCAGCGCCCTCTTGTGTAACGAGAAATAGGTCATTTACTCTTAGGCTGCTTTGAGACAGGCCGCGCGGGGGTAGAGAGATATTTTTTTTGCGTTCGATGCAGCGGACTTGGACATGGGTGTTATCAAAGGCGGTTACCTGTACAAGGGAAAAGGAGGCAGGTGTGAAGGTGTAGTGCTTAAACCCATCTATTTCGGCGGTTTTTGCGCTTAGTTGTGTTATGAGATCGCGAATGTCATAGGTGCGCCAGTCGACGCCGAGATGATCAAAAATCCATGCGATTGAAATTTTCATTAAAATCCTTTTTAAACTAAATAGGCTGCCCAATGATATTAGGATAGAAGAAAAGCGAAAGTCAGGCAAATTGGATGGAATAAGGTAAGGGGGAGCTTTACAAAACTCCCCCTTGAAAGTGACGTGTGTTTTTGTTATGCAGCTATGTGGTTGCTATGTTCTGTAGGGCACCTGCGAGTTTTTTTAAAAGAGCGTCTGAGCCCATTGTCTTGAGGTGCGGAATTGCCTTGACGAAGTCTGAGGTCATGCCCTCAAGGGCGTTTCTGATTGTGGTCATAGAGTCTGTTGAATGGGGTGAGAGCGCCGCGGAGAATGGTTTTTTTATTTCGGGGGCGCCATTCAGGTAGAGATAGGCAACTCGAGACATTAAGTTGTCCCCTGGGGTTACTGTCAGGTAGTCCGTTGGGCTTTTTACTGTTTTTTTCCACCATGTCTGAATGGCTTGTGTGCAATCAGCTTTTAGGTTGATAATTTTTTTTGGCAGTATTAGTCCTGTTTCAAATCCGGCTGGGAATTCTTCATTTAGCTGTTGAAAAGAACGCTTGAAATAGGGATCAAGGAAGGATGGGCCTCCAGCTGCTCTGCCAGGTTTACCTCCGCTTGCTCCTGCGCCAAGTTCTTGTGGCGTTAGGACTTTTAGACCTTTCGTTGGGTATTTTTCAGCGAAGGCTTTCAAATAGCCGAAGATTAATTCTTTTGTTTCTTTCCTGCTTGCATTTTCAAGCTCAGTTTGTGCATTTGCTAGGGTTATTGCGTTCGTTCCAGGATCCCCTTTTTTCTTGTTGAGAGGGTATGCCGCGAGTGCTTGTTCTGTCAAATGCAAGTTGAAACTGAGCTCAAGTGCTAGCAGTATTTTATTTTCGTCTGTTATTGTGCCGAGGGAATATTTATTGAGTATATTTTTGCGCCATTCATTTTTGTCAATATCAGTGCCGAAGAGATCTAACGGCTCTGCCCACTCTTTACCTGTGGAGTCTTTGAATACGAAGGGCGTAACTAGTGATGCTGGCTGGGGCTGTGGATTTGGTCCGGGTCCAGGTATAGGTCCGGGTCCAGGTATAGGTCCGGGTCCAGGTATAGGTCCGGGTCCAGGTATAGGTCCGGGTCCAGAAAGACAATTTGCAAAAATCCATTCTTGGGCGTTTGCTGTATTTGTTGTTAGCCAGTTAGTCAGAGTTATAAAACGTGTATCGGGTAGTTTGGTTTTATCGCGTTTGTCTTTTAAAGTTCCAGTAGTCCAATCACTTAGAGATGTTAAATCCTCTTTGGTGAAAGGAGGTATGCCATCATCTACGCAGAACGTAAGCCAACGTTTTATTTCATCTTTGGTATCATTGGAATCGCCTGGAATAAACGGATCAGTTGCTCCAAGACCTTTCGAGCTCCATGCCATTCCCCCCAGCAGCACAAGCAGCGTTGCCGCGGGAAAGAATTTCCTATAAAAAAGTTGTGATAGTGCCATTTTTACTCCTTTTTGTTTTGCCCAGCAAACAGATTTCTTGCCTTCAAAAGCAGCCTAGCAATTTGGGAGGCAGAAGGTCAAGAGCAGGAGCCCCCCTTTACCCGTAGGGGTTAAAGCCCTATACTTAATAGGGTAATTTTAACTTTTAAAACTAGAGTGTGTTGTGCCATGAACGTATCCCCTTTTTCTATAAAGCAGCAGGTTCCCTTAGCTGATAAAAATTGGTTTGGGACGGGTGGTGCAGCTCGCTTTTATGCTGAACCTTCTAGTGTCGACGATTTTTCTTCTTCTCTTGAATTTGCGCGCCAGAAGGGCCTTGACCTCTTTGTGTTAGGTAGCGGCGCTAACATTCTTATTAGTGATGCCGGTTTTGACGGTTTGGTATTGCGCCCCCATAATACCTCTATCATGGTTACAGACCGCGATAGCTCTAAGGCATTGGTGACTGCAGGCGCTGGAGTCACTATTGATGCACTGATAGCATTTTGTTTGGATCATCAACTGCTGGGCCTTGAGGAATTAAGCGGTATCCCAGGCACGGTCGGTGGCTCGGTGTTTATTAATATTCATTATTTTGAATTTTTTCTAAGCCACTTTTTGGTTTCTGCTCGAGTGGTGAATGTTGAGACGGGTGAGCTTATGCCGGTTTCTCGTGACTGGTTTGCTTTTGGCTATGACTATTCAACTCTGCATGCCCGTAAACATGTGCTATTTGATGCGACGTTTCAGTTAAAGATTGGAACTGAGATTGAAGCGGCTTACGCGCGTGGTCGCAGTAAAGAGATTGATCGCCATCGGCGTCAGCGGTATCCCTATAAAGGTACGTGTGGAAGCTTTTTCCGTAATTTTCATGACCATGAAGTAACCATAGTTAGCAATGGTAAAAAGATGATTTATGTTGCTTACTACCTCGATAAATTGGGTATTAAAGGCGAGCTATCGGTTGGTGGCGCTGTGGTATCTCATCAGCATGCTAATATGATTGTTAATAAGGGCAATGCTACGTCGACCGATATTGCTACTCTTGCGCGCACCATGCAAGAGCGTGTGCTTGAAAACTTTGGTATTATTCCTGAGCCTGAGTGTCAATTGGTTGGGTTTCAGGGCGTCGGGCCATTGCTAGCACTTTCGGCACGCGTGCAGACTACTTCGTCTGATGTGAACAAGGCCAAAACAGCTGTTTAAAATAACATGTTTGTAATAATAAGTTTAAAATAAATGACTTGCTTTACAGACAGGGTTCTTGATGGTATGGTAGTGAGGAATGTTATTACTTTTAATCATGTAAGACCGTGCTTATTTTAAGGGTTGGTCTTTCGTTTTTATAGAACATACATTTTTTGGCACATGGAGGAAAAGGAAAAGGGAGCAGGTAGAAGAAGCCGTGAAAGCAGTATAAGTTTGCGGAATGGAGGTTCCTATGAATTGTAAAATTATACATAAAACTATATTTAAAAAAATGTTCCGCATAGTGCTTTTTGTGGCATGCGTGGCGGGTTTTTTTGATGCGTCGATGTTGTTGAGTGTGCAGGAGACTCTGTCTCGTCCTGCAGCACGTCCAACAGTCCGGGTACCTGTTATTGAGCAATTACGTCGTGCGTATCCAACGCCTTTTGTACCGGCTGGTACAATGCATCGTGTTGAGCCGTCTCGTGTGCTGAGACCAGCGGTTCAGGCACCGTTGGCTTTTCCGATTAAACGTCCGGTGCAAAATATGCAAGTGGCGTCCTTCTCATTGGTCCCATCTTTTAGAACGGTAGTATTGTGTGGCCTTGGAGGAGGTCTGCTTTACGTTGGTCATAGTTACTATGGCTGGAATTATGGAATTCCGGCTGTTGTCTCATGGCTTTCGGACTTGATATATGGTTCGTCGGCCAGTACAACGTTAGGTGGTGCACAAAACAATGTGCCTAACAATAATGTGCCCTTGTCTCAGAGTACGTACAACTGGATACCGCAAGGCCCTTCTGTAAATACAGGTGATCAGGGTGTTGGTACTGAAGAGAATCAAGAGAATGTGGGGAATGGAGGTTCTTCTGCATACATAGATTTTTCAAATATTAAGCATAGTAACGATTTGTCCAGTAGCATATTTTTTAAGCCGCCTAAGCAGGGGAAAAGGTCTCGTGAACGCAATAATCAGTCGAATTTTCAACCGAATGTAACGCAATCGCAGCCATCGGAGCAGACGCCGCTTGGGGATGTTGTTAATAATGAGTCTGAAGAGATTCAAAACAAACGCTTTTTGAATCCACGCAAGAAGGTAAGTCCGAATTTAAGGGACAAAATATTGTTTTTGAGCCGTTCAATAGGGCCTACAAGACCTATTTAACAATCTGTTTTTTGTACAGCTGCTTTAAGTTAACGGTTGTTATTTTAAATTAATTGAGAACCCCGGAAGATTTTATGATCCTCCGGGGTTTTTGTTGGTGCAATGTTTTTTATACTAAACTGTCGAAGCCACGGACAAGACCTCTTCAATAGTAGTAAGTCCCTTCTTTGCCTTCTCAAGTCCATCCTCTACTAGAAGCGTCATTCCATCCTTACGTGCTTGATCTTGTATAACTGCCGTTTCGGACCGAGTTAGCGTAAGTCGCATGATGGGATGGGTCATGGCCATTACCTCGAAAATAGCGAGTCGACCGCGGTATCCTAGGTTAAGGCACGCTTCGCAGCCTACGGCTTGGTAGAAAGCGAAGCCTTTTAGTTTTTCATGTTCGAGCCCTAAGCGGCGCGCGACTTCTTTTTCTGGAATATACGGTTTTTTACAGACGTCGCAGAGTCGGCGAACGAGCCGCTGTGCTACAACGGCTGACAGGGTCGATGCTATTAAGAACGGTTCTATTCCCATATCAATCAAGCGGGTGATGCTGGCAGCTGCACTGTTTGTGTGAAGGGTGCTAAGCACTAAGTGGCCGGTTAGGGACGATTGAATGGCGATCTGGGCTGTTTCGTGGTCTCGAGTTTCCCCGATCATAAGAATGTCAGGGTCTTGCCGAAGAATGGAGCGCAATGCCGCTGCAAATGTAAGTCCTATCTGCTCCTTCACTTGAACCTGCCCAATACCTTTCATCTGGTACTCAACCGGATCTTCTACCGTGATGATATTGACGTCTGGCGTGTTAAGTTCGCTTAAGATTGAGTAGAGGGTGGAGGTTTTACCCGATCCCGTTGGACCGGTGAGAAGAATGATCCCATTGGGGCGAGCAATAGCGTCGGACATGACGCGAAAATCACGTTCGCTCAGGCCTAGTACATTGAGTCGCCCGAAGGTTTTGCTCTTATCAAGTAAACGCATAACAATACGTTCGCCGTGCGAAATAGGCAAGATGGATACACGAAGGTCGATGGAGCGGTCTGCAACCTTAATCTGGATACGACCATCTTGGGGTTGGCGCTTTTCGGCAATGTTTAAGTTTGCCATAACTTTGATACGGGAGGAGAGGGCGGATTGGATGCGCTTGGGAGGTGTAAGGGCTGGGTATAACACGCCATCAATGCGATAGCGGACCCTCATCTCTTTCTCTGAGGGCTCTATATGAATATCTGAGGCGCCTTGCTTGACGGCCTGGTAGAGAATATGGTTTACAAGTTTTATAATGGGGGCCTCGCTCGCCATTCCAAGAATATCTTCTTCTTCAATGGTGCCAAAATCCATCCCCCCTTCTAATGCCTGCTCTTCCTCAAGCTCCTCGATCATTTCCTTAGTGCCTTCTAGAGGATAATAACGATTGATCGCTTCTATGATGACGCTGCGTGGAGCAATGGCCATGGGCACCTGCTCTTCTAAAAGCAGCCTTAGCTCGTCAAGGGACTGAAAGGCAAATGGGTTTGCTGTGACTATTTCTCGGTGATCATCCACAACCAGCGGCATGATCGCGTTGGTACGTAAAAAGGGGAGAGAGGCCTTGGCCAAAAGTTCAGGGTCGGCCATTTTTTCAGTAATGTGATCATAGAATGTCACATCAAACTTGTCGGCGAGAGCCATTGCAAGATCTCGGTCGTTGACAAGATTGTGGCTTAGAACATAATCTTCAAAAGCTATGCCGGCATCCTTGCTTGCCGTTTCAGCCGCATAGCGTTGCTCGTCTGTGAGTACTTTTGCGTCGCACAATAGCTGTGCTAAACTCTTTTCTTTCATACGTGGGCTCCCGAAAAAGGAAGAATATTAAACCATCCTCCAACGACAGGTTACCACATAGTGAGCTTGCCCGAAAGTAACCAGTGTGGTATTGTAAAAATAAGTTTATACCAAGGTTTTATCGTTTTTTGGTACGGAAGAATATGAATCAAGGGCTCTCTCGTTTTTCTTCAGCTGCGCTTGCACTTATCTTGCTTTTAGGCGCTGCTGGCTGTTCTCGTAAAAAGGCGTCAGCCCTGGTTGCTGGCACATCTTCTTCTGCGGTTGGCATGACCGGTGAGGAGATTCTAGCGGCAAAAAAAATTAAGGATATGACCTTTGAGGAAGGGGTTAAGGTTCTCGCATATTATAAGGCTTTGGGCAAGGATCAGGGTGTGGTAAGTGTTCTGGAAAGGTTGATTACACTTGCACCAGATCATGAGACGATGGAGCCTCTGTTACGCGAGTTAGCCGACTTGACCTTTAAACTTGAAGATTTTGAACAAGCTGGAAGTTTGTATCAGCAGTACGCGCTGCTTTATCCAGGGAGTAAGGATAGCGATTATATTGAAAGCCGTGCCATAGAGTCTACGAGCAAGCAGATGCTTGACGGGCAGCGTGACCAGTCCAAGGTTAAATTGCTTATTGAACAGGCGCAGAACTTTATAGAGCGCTTTGGAGAGAAGAGCACTTATACCAAAACGGTTCGTGTTTTGTTGAATGAGGGCAAGCGGTCTCTGTTTGAGAGTGAGCTGAATCGCGTAGCATTTTACCTTCAAAAATACCTGTACACCGAGCGTATAGCATCGATCCAATCGGCGCGCAATAGGTTGCAAGGTGCTGTTGAGAAGCAGCTTGCAGACTTAGCGCTCTCTATTACTAAAGAGAAGCGCTTGCTTTTGGATAAGGCGGTTGAACAGGTTAAAGACGAAAATTTTGCTAAAGAACCGGCAGAAATACAGCTTGAGGTTATACAGCGGGCTGTTGATCTCTTGCTTTTGGCGCTAGAAGAAAGTAAGCCTCAGGGGTCAGACGTGCGGGTTGCTAAAGCGTTTAAAGAATTATTCTAGCCTATGAACTATCGAAAATCTCTGGGCCAGAGCGGCGAGGCTGCAGTGGCGACGTATCTGAAGAATGAGGGATTTACTGTGTGTGTACTGAACTATCAGTGCCGGGCAGGTGAGATTGATATTATCGCAGAAAAGCCTGGTTTAAGGGTTTTTGTAGAGGTGAAGACACGGGTTAGTGAGTATTTTGACACATCAGAAGTGGTAACTCCTACAAAACAACGGCGTATTATTTCAACGGCATGTTATTATAATCAACGACAGAATCGTATAAGTGCAGAGTGGGTTTATCGGTTTGATATAGCAATTGTGCATCCAGCGGGTGATAAATTTTCGATTCGCTATATTCCTAATGCATTTGCCCCGAGTGTGGAGTATTTTTCGTGAAGGTGATTGTTCAGCGAGCTCTTAGTGGTGCTCTATTTATTTTGTTGTTGGCGGGTACGTACTTTTATGCTCCGGCAGAGTTTTTTACGCTTCTGTTGTTGGGGATATTGGGAGTTATATTGGCGGTTGAGTGGCCTGCGTTTGGACCTGCGTCGTTAACTCCTTGGTATCCTATTGCGCCTTTTGTGTTACTTATGATGTTAAATCAGACCGATGCATATCGGCACATTATTGTGATTATTTTTGCATCCGCCATGATCTTTGATACGGGATCCTATCTGGTGGGGACGTGGTTAGGGCGATGGCGAATTGCTCCGACTATAAGTCCTAAGAAAACATGGGAAGGTGTAGCAGGGGGCGTAGTGGCATCGTTTTTGATACTTCTTTTACCGTCAGTGCGTCATCTTTTTCTTGCACAACCAACTGCAATGGCGTGTCTTATTATAGGTATGGATGCCTTTGCCTTGGCCGGAGATATTTTTGTGTCGTTTCTAAAACGGCGTGCCGGAGTTAAGGATTGTGGAGTGTTGTTACCCGGTCATGGGGGGCTTTTGGACCGATTTGACAGTATTTTATTTGTAACGTTTTTATTGTTTGCGCTTCGGCGTTATTTGTAATGAGACCATTCTTCGGTGAAAAAAATGTTTGAGGTTGTTCACTATTCCAAAAAATCTCGCGCCCGCGTAGGACGGTTGCATACCGCACATGGGATTATTGATACGCCGACATTTGTGCCGGTAGCTACCAATGCATCTATTAAGGCGGTTGATTCGACGCATATAAATGAGGTGGGTGTTCAGCTCTTGTTTTGCAACACTTACCATTTGTTATTGCATCCAGGGCCTGAAGTAGTTGCAGCAGCGGGGGGATTGCATAATTTTATGGGGCGAACGGCCCCCTTAATAACCGATTCTGGTGGATTTCAAGTTTTTAGCCTAGCGTATGGCAGTGTTTTTGATGAGTTGAAGAGCAAAGGCCTAAAGAAGCAGAATGGTAGCATTATAAAAGTTTCTGAGGAAGGGGTTCGCTTTCGTTCGTACCGGGACGGGGCTTTGGTTTTGTTGACTCCGGAGTCAACGGTCCAGGTGCAGAAAGCGTTGGCGAGTGATATCATAATTCCTTTGGATGAACTGCCTCCCTATCATATTGATAAACGGGTCTTGCGTGCATCGCTTGAGCGGACGCATCGGTGGGAAAAGCGATCATTGGATGAGCACCTAAAGAATCCACAGAGGCAGATTATGTATGCAGTAGTGCATGGCGGGGTTGATCCAGAGCTTAGGGCTCGCAGTGCGCAGTATTTAGGGTTGCTTCCCTTTGATGGGTTTGCGATAGGAGGAAGCCTTGGTAAAACGCGCGAGGAGATGGTGAGTATGTTGTCAGTGCTTATGCCGCAATTGCTGCCAGAGCGGCCTGTACATCTTTTGGGTATTGGTGATCTTTCTTCGTTAGAATCGTGCGTTCCATTGGGTATTGATTCGTTTGATAGCTCTTATCCAACCAAATGTGCTCGGCATGGAATTTTGTTGTCTTCAGAGGGGCCCATAAATATAACGCGTTCGCAATGGAAGAATGTGCATACGCCTATTTCTGACGCTCCATTGTGTAGCCATTATTCTGCGGCTTATTTGCACCATCTTTTCAAGGCTCATGAGTCTGTTGCGCATACATTGGTATCTTTGCATAATATTCACTTTATGAACAATCTTATGGCGCAGTATCGTCAACTTATTATGGAAGATCGGGTTTAACGGGAGGCTGTTTACCGCTCTGGATTTAATAGGCTTTCAGCTGTCGCTTATAGGGGTATGGCTACGAGGTGTGAGTCAAGCTATGGCGGACTCAGCACCATGAGCGGGCGGGGGGCGCCTAAACATTCTCGTTGTCTTTTATTCATAAAAAAAGTACTTTTATAGAGAATAACGAGAGGAAACTTTTCATGAAAATGATATCGTCACGCGAAAATAGATTAGTAAAAGAAACTGTAGAGCTGCATGAAGCGCGAGGGCGCAAGCGGTTGCAACGGTTTATGGTCGAGGGTTTGCGCTCATGCGAAACCTTTTTAAACTCAAAACGTTTTGAGTTAGTGCATGTAATTGTTACAGCAGCTAATGAGGAATGGGCACAGGGCTTAGGGATTGAAGACGACAAGATTATTGGTGTTTTTGATACGGTTATGAAGAAAATAAGTGCTGCTACAACTCCTAGTGGGATTTGTGCGGTGTTTGCTATGCCTGCACCATCCGACTTGCCTAAATTTACCAATGGTATTGTACTTGCTAAGATACAAGACCCGGGAAATATGGGAACGCTTATACGTACGGCAACGGCGTTTGGTAGCATGGTTGTGGTCGTAGATTCTGTAGATATTTTTAGTCCTAAGGTTATCCAAGCTTCGGCAGGTACGATTGCAGACTGTAATCTTGTGCGTATGGGATGGAACGAGTTAATTGATCAGGCCAAAATTAATAAGATAAGTTTAGTAGCCTTAACGGTTGAAGGTGGAGAGCCCATTTCTAAGTTTTCTGGGGATAAATGGCTTTTGGTCGTTGGCAATGAAGCCAATGGGTTGCCAGAGGCATGGCTTGAGCAGTGCAATGCACGTGTAACCTTGCCAATGCCGGGTGGTACTGAAAGTATGAATGCAGCAGTTGCGGGGTCAATTGCGCTTTATGCATTTACCCAAAAGTAATGCGGAGATTCCCATGTCTTCATCGAATCGGCTGTCTCTGACAGCCGCGGTATTTGTTAATATCAACATTATGTTGGGGTCTGGAATATTTATAAACAGTATTCTCTTGGCTCAGAAGGCGGGGCCTTTAAGTACCCTTATCTATCCAGCGGTGGGACTATTAATTTTACCTCTGATAGTAGCCTTTTCAACACTTTTGTCCCATTTTCCTGGTGGGACCTTTTATGAGTTTGGGGCGCATATTCATCCATTACTTGGATTTGTAAGTAGTTGGGGATATTTTATTGGGAAGTTGGCGTCTGCAGCATTAAGTATTCACTTTTCTATGATGACCGTGCAGCAATTAATTCCATTGTTGCAGGTTTTCAATACGATAGTGTTAGATATCTTGGTGTTGGTTTTGTTTGTGCTGTTGAACATGTTTAATGTTAAGACGGGGCGTCCGATACAATATTTTTTTGTAGCGCTTAAGACCTTAGCTATCTCAATAGCAGTGGGCGCGGCTTTGGCATTGTTTAATGTGTCACATTTTTCGTCAGTTTTATTGCCCTGGGCGGCTTTGCCGGGTACAGTTCCCTTTGTATTGTTTGCATTTGCAGGGTTTGAGGCAAGCTGTTCGTTAAGTAAGAACATTGAAAATCCATCCAAAAATGCTCCGCGTGCAATTCTCTTTTCATATGGAATTGTGCTGGCGATTATAACGCTCTATCAGCTATGCTTGTACGGTGCGTTGGGTGAGAAATTAGGGGCTCTGGATAAGTCGGCGTTTTTAATGCCGTATTCTTATATGTTAGATAGTCTGTTTATGCTGCATCCGTCTATTCGAGCGGCATTATTGGGCGCAGCTCTTGCGGGGATAGCGATGTCTGCGTTTGGAGCTAGCTATAGTATTCTTTATAGCAATGTCTGGAATTTGCATACGTTGTCGGGCTATAATGTAGTGCCGTTTTCAGCCTTGTTACGAAAGCTTAATCGGTTTTATGCGCCGGTGGCATGCATTATAGTAGCGGGCCTTTTGGAGATGGGATATCTTTTAGGCTCTGGCGGGCAGATTGCGCCGCTTCAGATCATCTCTGCAACGGCAACGGTTTTGTCTTATACCATTAGTGCTCTCGCATTTGTGGCGATAAGCTTTAATACATTACATAAATTAAGAATGATCTCAGTTTTGAGCCTTCTCTGCTGTGTTTTCTTTATGATAACCTCTGTTTTTAATGCATGGGCTTTTGGCGTCGTTCCTTATCTAATCTTTGGATTGGCGCTGCTTGTTGGCTTGCTAATGACATTTAGCTGCAGAAAAACAGGTAGGGAAGTGCTAGAAGGAATGCAGTAATACAGAGTAAGACGGTTACGATAACAAATCGTGCCGTGATAGTAGTTTCATGTACTCCGCTGAGCTCAAAATGATGGTGCAGCGGAGCCATTTTGAAGATTCGTTTTTTCCAGAATTTAAAACCCCACTTTTGAATAACTACTGATATTCCCTCGAGTACAAAGATGGCTCCGGTGAGGGGAATAAGGCATTCGAGTTTAAGCATAAGTGCTATGATGGCAAGGGTTGCGCCAAAGCCTAATGAACCTACGTCGCCCATAAAGAGCTTTGCGGGATGAGCATTGAACCAGAGAAACCCGCCTAAAACTCCCGCCATTAAGACGGCGCTTAGGGCGGAGTGGGGTTCATGCAAAAAGCTAGCGAGGGCGCCAAAAGTGACGAAATTTAGTACTAAAATAGTTCCCGCAAGCCCATCGAGTCCGTCGGTGAAATTTACGGCGTTGTCGGTGCACAAAATAACCCATACAGCCCAAGCAATAAAGAATAGACCGATTGAGAAGCTCCATCCTGTTCCTAGAGGTATGATAAGGTTGGTTGAGGGACTGCAGAGGATGTACCAGAGGCCAACAATGGTAAGAGAGGCGATTATCTGTGCCGAAAATTTTGCGCCATCCGAGATTCCTTTCCCGCGGGTAATTTTTGCCCAGTCATCCCAGAACCCTATCAGGCCGAATAGGACAAGGGTTAATAGGGGGATCCAGATGGTTGGTCGTGAAACCGGAAGGGTTATTAGGGCGGTTACTAGTGCAGCCAGTATCATGGGAATGCCTCCCATGCTGGGAGTTTTGTCTTTGGCTTTATGAAGTTCAGTTACAAATTCACGCACGGGAGCGCTTGTTAGGCGTTTAAATGAGCGGATGAAAATGCTACAAAAAAGGGCCGAGCTTGAAAAGGCAAGAAGACCGGTGATTCCCAGGCGAATGGGCTGAAGGGACCATATTAATCGGATAAATTCAAAGTACATGCAAAAAACCTTAAAAATACACTGTAATTGTTTGCGATTAAGAATAGCAGGAGTTTTGCGGGTTGCCTACTTTAGAACCTTTTGAAGATCTTGTATAGGTCCTTTGATCCAGGAAGGAGCAATTTTAATACTGTTTCTGAAGAGTTCGAGAGTCTCTTTCACTAATTCTTTGTATGACTTTTTGTCTTTAAATTGCTTAGAAAAAAGGGGATTTGTATTGATTTCAAGGTCTTTAAATACAGCAGTATAATCCTCTGCTAGGGTTTTTAGAATAGCTTGTATCTCCTCATTTGTTGTGTTTTGTTGCTCTATTGCATCATTAAGTGGCGCAGTTGTTTTGACGGACCAGTACCTAGTCGCTGCATCACGGAATGTAGTAAGGGGTGGTTTAATTAGTTCTACAAGAAGGTCGAAAGCAGCGCTATAATTTGTGGATTCTGATCCTCCTTGTATTTGGTTGTCTATGGAATCGGCCGTTATAAAATAGAGGACATCGTTTTCTTTGTGTACAACAACGGTGGACGCGTGTGGAGCGCCTGCGGGCCAGCCTAGTATAATTCCAAAGGTATAGTCTTCTTTTGGCTTATTGAGGGTTTTTATGTGGTTGTAAAGTGGGACGACATCATTGAATGATATTTCAAGATAATAATTTCCTGCAAAGGTTGAAGCAAGTCTAGCTAACTTATGTGCATCTTGGCTGTCGTCGGTTTCGGCTAGGGTCGTGGTGATAACTTCTTCGATTTTTTTACGTATATCCTCTTGCTTAACGAGCTTGTCATAATTCCAGTGTTCATTCATGTAACTCCATTTAAGCGGTTTAATATCAGGAAATAGGGTTTTGACGGTATCTGTGTTGATCATCTTTGTTGAGGTGAGATCAATTCCTAATTTTTTAGCGTCGGTTGTGGGGGCCATCATTTTTTCATAGAGCTCGTTAAACTCTTTTTGAGATGCAGCTGTGAACATTTTTATTATGTAAAGGGCATTGCGAAGACTATGAAACTCGCAGTTGTAGGCGCTTTCTTGGGCAGGTACTTTGAGCTGGTATACCTTATTAATGTCGTCCTTGAAAATAAAGATATCGGAGCCTTTATATTGCTGCTTTAAAGCCCAGTCCATGGTGACTTTCTCCGGTTCTTTTGCCGTAGCTATCTGTTTTAGAGCATGGGCCAGCTGGTCCAATTCATCCGTTCGACAGCAGGGAGTAGATAGTAGGGAGACAACGGTTAGGGCGAATGCATAAAATTTCACAAGGAGACCTTTTTTTAGAGTCTTTTTTGTTTAGGAGTTTTGTCATTAGGAATCTTAGCATGTACGAAATTGTGGGGGCAAGAGAGGGGCTAAATTTTTTAGATTTGGGTTGGACTTGCCGGCTCTTTTTTTAACCTGTAAACTCAGAGAGGTCTTTACGACGAGAGCCCTCTTTGGTGCGTGGTCGTTTTGGTCTTACGTTGTATACATTTAACCCTCGTAGCTCTTATAAAGGCTGTTTAATTATGGACCATAAGCATTGTGATCATTGCGATCTCTGTGGGCATCATGCGCATTCGGTAAAGGATGAGTTAATTTGTCATATTCCCTACGCGATTATGTCGTTGGCTATAAGCTTTGTGCTATTGTCAACCTTTCACTTTTTGGGTCAAGGGATTTATCCTGATGAGCTTTTGAGTGAGGGATATCACATTTTGTTTCATTCCTTTCACTACCTCCATATAGTCGTTGCCGTTGCGGGTGCGGTGATAGCATTTTTTCGTCAATCCAATCGAATTATTTTGGGATCGATTATTTCTTTGGTAGTTCCTACGATTTTTTGTATCATGTCGGACATAATGTTGCCAACTCTCTCAGGGCGCCTTTTGGGAGTGCCTATGGAGATGCATATCTGCTTTTGTGAATTTAATGATGCAATTAATTTAATAGCTTTTATGGTGATGGGCTATATATGTGGAATGGCGCTTTTGTATAACAAGGATTCGCTAAAAACCTTTTCTTTGACTTTCCATTTTTTCCATATTTTAATTAGCTCTATGGCGTCTACTTTTTATATGGTAGCGCATGGATTTGACTGTTGGTACGACTCAATGGGGTTGTTATTCTTCTTCCTATTTATAGCTATTATCGTGCCGTGCACTTTCTCTGATGTAGTGGTTCCTTATTATTGTGCGCGGGCATCAAAGCGAAGGGCGTTGGTGGATGGAAAATGAAGAGTGTCGAGTTTCGTGGCGTAACAAAAAGGTTTCGTAGCGAAGCAATTTTGGAAAACATCAATTTGGTGATTCCATCAGGGAAGTTTTTTGCATTGCTTGGCCCAAGCGGGTGTGGCAAAACTACGCTTCTCCGCCTCATTGGCGGATTTGAGTGGGTTGATAAGGGCCAGATTCGGCTAGGTGAAAAGGATATTACCAATTTGCCTAGTAACCAGCGTAGTGTGAATACGGTCTTTCAAAATTACGCGCTTTTCCCGCATCTGAATGTTTTTGACAACATAGCCTATAGTTTGCGTGTGCGTGGCTTGGAGAACGAAGTAATCAGAAAGCGTGTAGGCAAACTTGCCGAGGCGTTTGGTATGGATCGGCACCTTTATAAGGACATTAGTGAGCTTTCGGGTGGCCAGCAACAGCGTGTTGCTATTGCTCGTGCTGTTATTAATGAGCCTGACGTGCTTCTTTTGGATGAGCCATTGGCCGCTCTTGATTCAAAGCTGCGTGAGCGATTGTTGGTTGAGCTGAGTGATCTGCAAGAACTTTTACAGACTACTTTTATCTATGTAACACATGACCCGTCTGAAGCTCTTTCTGTTGCGGATCAGATGGCTATTATGAATAATGATGGGGACATTGAGCAGATTGGGACTCCGCGAGAAGTATATGAATATCCGGTCTCTTCTTTTGTTGCGCGTTTTGTGGGAACGACAAATATTTTGCGTGGCGTCTTTGTTATAAAGGAACGAGCGGTCGGTGTTGAAGTGCCGGGGATAGGAGTGTTTTTGTTGGATCCTGCTAGTGTGGCGGCTGGTTCATTTTCTGAGAGCTGTCTTACGGCTGGAGAGGGTGCAGCTGCTTTTATTAGTATAAGACCCGAAAAAATAATGATCTCTCGTCGCCCTATTGAGGGCATGGAGCCAAAACTTACCGGGAAAGTTGAGACCAAGGTCTATTATGGACATTCAACGATGTACCAAGTGCGTGCTAATGATACCGTTGTTCTGCGAGTTTTTGAGCAGAATGAAGAACATGTGCGGCAAGAGATAATAGATTATGATGATCCCGTGTTTCTTTATTGGCTCGATAAGAATGTGGTGGTGCTTGAACGATGAACTTACGTAAAACTTTTTTAGAGCAGATAGCTTTTTTGTTTGGGATGCCTGCTATTGTGTGGCAGGTTTTGTTTGTGTATCTCCCTCTTTTTTTTATTCTGTTTCTTAGTTTTCGTAATGGAAGTTTTGAGTATTTTGTGCCCTTCTTTACAGGGGTTTATATTGGGGTTATTCTTCGCTCCCTGATTTTTGGCTTATGCACTGCTTTGTTATGTCTTGTCATAGCGTTTCCTGTGGCCTACTGGATAGCGCTCTGTTCTGGGCGGTGGAAAAATCTACTCTTATTTCTCCTCTTTATACCTTTTTGGACAAACTTTTTGTTGCATATTTATGCCTGGATGTTTGTTATGGACCGGCATGGAATTATTAATACAGTTCTAGGGCGATTGGGGCTTATTCATGAGCCTATTCACTTTTTATACACGTCCGTAGCAGTGTTTGTAGTTATGGTGTACTGTTATACACCGTTTATGGTTTTACCCATTTATACGTCGCTTGAAAAATTTGATGTGCGCCTGCATGAGGCATCTTCGGATCTGGGCGCTACCTGGTGGCAGACTTTGTGGCGGATTGTGGTTCCTTTGAGCCTTCCTGGCATTCGATCGGGATTTTTTTTGGTGTTGGTTCCGGCTTTTGGGGAATTTGTCATTCCTGAACTTATTGGGGGTGATAAAGTTATGTTTGTAGGCAGTGTGGTTGCATATTTAACTTTGCATGCCAAGACAGCCTCGGCAGGTGCGGCGTTTACTATCCTAGTATCACTGGTATTGGTTGCCGTGATGGGGTTGGTTAGTCTAGTTATGGGTCGGATTGGTAGGGGTAGCGTTAGTAAACGTTAGTTTAGGTCGCGTTCATTAGGTAAAAAGATATGAAAAATCGTCTTTCTCAACGTGCTCGGTTATGGAATTTACTCTGGGTAGTGGGAGCATTCTTTCTTCTCTTTTTGCCTATCGTTATTTTTCTAATCTTCTCTTTTAACAATGCGCCATTTCCCTCTCCGTGGCGGGGATGGACCTTGCGGTGGTATCGAGAACTTTTTTCTTCAACAGAGATTTGGCACGCCTTAACCAATTCATTGATAATATCATTCTCTGCGGTCTTTTTGAGTGTGATTATGGGGGTTTTTCTTGTCTTTCTAGCTATGCAAGGAGGGCGTATCCGCTTTATCCTATCGCATTTTTACGCCAATCTAGTATTGCCGGAAATCGTATTGGCAGTTGGGCTTTTGGCGCTTTTTACCGCCTTAGGCATGCCTTTGGGGATGCCTACTCTTATTATTGCACATACCGTGTTGGGGCTTGGGTACGTAGTTCCTCTGGTGCATGCGCGTTATGAAGAGCTTGACTATAGGCTTACGGAAGCAGCGCTTGATTTGGGCGCTACTCCGCTGCGTGTTTTTTCAACGGTGACCTTGCCACTTTTGCAGCCGACGCTTATGGCTTCAGCTATTATGGTTTTTATAGTTTCGTTTGATGATTTTGTGTTTGCCTATTTTTGCTCAGGTAGTTCGTTTCAGACGTTACCTATTTATATTCTTTCAATGCTTCGCACTGGAGTTTCACCGGTGGTGAATGCATTGTCGACGGTTCTTCTTATTTTTTGTAGCCTCTTGATTGTGGTCTATTCATCGTTCAAAACAAAGATACGGATGTTCTAATATGAATACAGAACGGGGACAGATTCGGCTAGTGCGTGCGGCCATGGTACTTATCTGGATTGCAGTTGTCTTGGTGGTTTTTTTTGTGGCACGGCTTGATGTTTTTGCACAAAAGCGCTCTATAACCGTACTTGCATGGAGTGCTACTTTTGACAGTAGCTTTGTGAAAAAATTTGAACAAGAGACGGGCATCAAAGTTTACATGAATTTTTATACAACTAACGAAGAGCTTTTGGTTAAATTGCGCGCTGCACAGGGGAAAGAATATGACCTAATAGTGCCGTCGGACTATGCCATAACCAAATTGCGAGCTGAAGGGCTTTTGAAAAAGATAGATAAATCTAAGCTCGTTTTTATGGACCATTTAAACCCGCTTTTAATGGGGTTGCCTTTTGATCCTGCTAATGACTATGCCTTACCATTTGAGTGGGGTGTTTTTTGTGTAGGGTTTGATACGCGAAAAATAAAAATTGAAGAGGTAAAGTCTTCCTGGGATCTAGTTTTTACTCGGTTTCAGGGGCGAGATGGCTATCGCATAGTAATGTCTAATGACCCGCTAGAATCGATAGCTCTTGCGGCTCAGTACCTCTGGGGACCCGTAGCTAGTATTACAGAGGCACAGGTTCTTGAGATTAAAGCGCTTTTAAAGCAGCAGAGGGCGTGGGTTGAGGCTTATGCGAATGTACGAGGCGATTATCTTTTGGGGACAGGTTCAGTAGATGCAGCTTTAATGAATTCGGCCGAAATTTTGCGCGCGTTGTATGCCTTTAAGCAGATTGACTTTTTGGTGCCAGAAAATGCTATCATCTCGATTGAGCATTGTGCACTCCCAGCAGGGTGCACAAAAGATGAGCTCGTTTACGAATTTTTAAACTTTTTCTACTCAAAAGAGTTTTTTATCCATCACTATAATGAAATGTTTATGTTTCCGGCTCGCATAGATGTAGTCGATTTTGTTGATGCATCTGATCGAGTGAAGGAACTCATGCGCTCTTCCCCTAGCGCCTTTAGGGGGTATTCTTTTATTCGGGATCTTCTTCCCGAGCAACAACGTTTTGATCTGTGGGTTTCTGTTAAATCATAGCCAGGGTCGTGGTTTTGTAGGGCGCTGCCCTACGACCCGTCAGGATCACAGATCCTGAACCTGGTGCCAGTTTTTTTGGGGCGATGGTTTTGTGTGTGAGGGTAGAGGTTTTTAATTTGGCCCAGAAATTTTTGTAACAAAAATTTCTGGGCCGTTTGCCATAAAATTCACGAGAGGTGAATTTTAAAACATTTTTTGTTTTTTGTTGGCTTTATACAGCTATCTTTTCTTAAGGTTTACATTCTCTTTAACATCTGTTGACATTCGCGTGGGAATTAACTAGAACTGAACAACTGAAATGATGATTGAAATTGTCGCTTTTCTGGAGGAGCACAGCAAGCGCTTTTAACGGGATATGTTTGTATCATTTTTAAGAAGGATGAGTGTATGAAACAACAAGCTCTAATAAGGGCCTTATGGGTTTCGCTACTTGCAGGGTTGATGCCCTGGCAGGCCACATATGGTGTAGTATGGAATGGTGTCGTTGCTACAAATGTTACCAATGATCCCGTGATTAGTATTACAGGCAACGTTTTACTGGGGCAGGGTGCTCCGCTGGTGAATCGCATTACGGTTCTGGCTGCAACAACGGATACTACGGTTACTACAACTGGTAATTGGTCTATAGCTCCAAATGATGGAGCGGGTCAGGTTAATGGCCCCGTGGTTCTCGATCTTGTTACACAAAATGGTCATACTATTGATTTTGATCTTACAAGCAACCTCGAATTTATCGCAGGGGACCATCCATTTCTTATCACAGCAAGTGGTGATGGGCATGTAAACTTCCATATAGCTGGTGGTTCAACCGTCTTGTTTGATGCAAATGGATTGAATGGAACATACTTCCTTGTGTCGATGGATGCAATCACCCATACTCCTGCACAGATTGTAACTTTCGCTCGTCGCGAAGATAGCAATGCGGATGCAAAGGTTTATGTAGATGCGCACTGTATGTTAGGGTTTGTATCAACGGTTGCAGATTTCACAACGCAATCAGCCATCATGGCCTTTGATGCATCAAATCTTACGACTAATACCGGTCGCTTGATTTTAGAGCTTGGAGATCAGGCTTCTGTTTCTGTTCAGGGTTACCTAGCAGAAAGTCCAGTTCCTTATAGCTTGTCAGATCTCTTTACTCCTACATCTTTTGCGACCCTTGCTGGTGCTAGCGCCGAAGTTCGCGTTATTACCCGTGGCGGAGCTGGTGTTTGGTCAGGGTTTGAAGTTATAAATAACAATACGGTCTATCCTGCGCTTCGTGCAAATCCTTGGTTGCTTAGCCCTAACGTGGTTGGTCAACAGCCCGGCTTTGTTGTAGGGATTAACGGGCTTGTCAGCACGGATGATCAGACCTATTTTGATTATATTGGTGGTGTGATTAACTTCTCGCCTGCACCTATAATTCCTTTGAATATTTTGCAACAATTTGAAATCAACGGTGTTGTTCCTCCGGTAAATACGTTAGTTAAAGAGCGTAATGCATCGGCTCTTATAACGGATGGTACTTTTGGCTTTGCAGATACACATGAACCACAATTTGTATTGCGCGGATTGTCTAAGTTCTACTTTAGGACAAGCTGCGGATTTACTGGCGATCCTGCTGGTGATTTCTTGGTTCCTCCAGCACAGCAATTTACTCGTGAACAAGGATATGGAAGCATCGTTCTTGATACAGAAGGATTCTTGAATGTTCTGGGTTCAGGTCAAGCGACCTCTGCATTGAATGTCCTCTCACTTCAAGAAGACAATGTGGGCGGATCAGTGCTTATTGAAGGCACTGAAACGAACTTCAAAGTTCGCACCTTCGCAAAAGATCTAGATGGTGCTTATCTTCAGTATGGTAAAGCATGCTTTATGGTAAACGGCCGTATAAATTTTGCCGAAACATCATTGCAACATACCGATGAAATTCATCGCGTATTTGAAAACAATATTCTAGGCCAGTCAGAGCCTACCTATATTGGTGGTGAGACGTTCAAATTGGCTCTTTCGACCAATCGTCCAACCATGGCTCTTCATAATGCTCAGTATCTCTTTAATACTAGCGCCGCATTCTCGGGTGTAGATACGTTAACTCCAAGCTATATTATTGGAGCTGTCCCACAGAATAATAACAGTCGCTTTGTTTATTACTACAATGGCTATGCCTTAGATGAAGGTACGGGTCGTAATGTTGTTCTTGGCTCTAATGTAGGCGGAACAGCGTGCGATATGGGTACTATTGTTGATCGCGATGCGCATTGTGACGTGCGTCAAGAAAATGCACAAGCGGTTTCATCCACAATTCAACTTGCATTGAATGTTGCTCCAAACAACCACAAAATTGTGGAAGCGTTAACTAATACACTCCCAAGTCCTATTCTTGGCCAGTATTCGCTCCATACGCTTTTCCTAGCTCATGGTACGAATATTTCGTTGGGGATTAACGCAGCTCAGGGCATAGATCCTGTAACGGGTTTGCCATTTACTCCAAACTCGACGGGCACTATGCTCATTGACGGGACCTTCTTCTCCTTTGAAACACAAGGTGGAGAGCTTAACGATCCTAAAATGAGTGTAGAAGAAGGCCAAGGCGGAATCTTTGTAGATAACTTTGGGTATTTAACTATAACGAATTATCTACGTGCGAGTGTTGCAGCTATGGTAGCAACTTCTCACAACGGGGTCGTTAATCTACCTGCAAGCCAAGTACTCTTCGATGCTCGCGTTGGTATCACCAACTCGGAACTTGTGATGAGCAACACCGCATTGAATAACATTATTATTCCTTCCGGTGCAACAGCATCAGATTATACATTGAACTGGAAGTATGTAACTCGCGCATCAGGCTTTGTCCCTTACGAATTGCCACAGACTCCAGCAATGGGTAATCAAACTGCTGCAGTTCCTGCAAATTACACAGGCATACCTATTATCAGTGGTGTTGTGGAGCAGTTCCAATTCCAGAATTCTCGTTTGGGTGATTCTGCACACATTTATGTGGGCGGTGAACCTAACGTTAAAGGTGGCAAGATTCGTGAACTTGTGTTCTTAAGAGATAGAGAAGCTGGTGATGCAGCAACAGCAGTTGTTGTGTTGGCAAATGATGCTGAAGTTGGACTTGGTAGCGCTGGTCGCAATTGGGATTCTCCTTTTGCTGATTTAGTCTTGGGTATCAATGGGGTAACCTTGATGCCTAATGGCAGCGCACAGGTATTCTTGAATGAAGACGTTATAATTAATAATGTCTGTCACATTGTTCCTGGCCAAGACTTTGGTGCACTTACAGCGGATCAGTTGATTGTTTCTGCAGAAACACCAAAAAAATTGACTGTTAAAAGGGACGGTGTGCTTGATTTGAGTCTTTTAACAAACTCAAACCAGCAATTGGTCTTTGGTGGTGATGTACGGCTTGTATTTGAACCAGGATCACGTCTTATCATGGGCGGTGGTGACTTAATCTTCACGGACAATGCATCCATGGTGTTTGAGCGCTATATTGAAGCAGGACGTGCACCAGGTACCGTATTGACCGACACCGATTACATGCGTGTGAAGTTCAACGGTTCTGGTAACATCTTAATGAAAGAAAATGCTTCAGTTTGGCTCCCTCGCGATGCCTACGTAGGTATCGAAAATGGTGGAGCTGCAATTGGTGGCACGCAAGCACTTGCGTACACAACGGCTATTACCTGGGCCTTTATTGACTATGCTCGCTTTAATCTTGGTGATTCAGCTAATTACGGCGGATCGCTCCAGATTGGTAACACAACTAACGTGGTAACTCCTGGTCCTGCACCGGTTGCTGGTGTGGTTGACTTTACGCTTCAACTTGATGGCATTGGTGCTTGGTTACAACTTGGCAGCCAAGGTTTCTTAGGGCTTGGATGTGGTATTGTCTACAAACCACAAGCAGCTCCAAATGCATGGCTTGTACAGCCAACCTACAATGCACGTACTATAAGCCTTATTCTTGGACAAGGCACCATGCAGCATAATGAAATCTACACCGGTGATGATCTTAATGCATCGTTGCTTGCAATTGGCGCAGCTTCAACCGGATTTAACGTTTCAGCCAGTTCGCTTGATGTGAACTTGCTTGGTGGTGGTAACTTGGCATTGGTAAGTGGTGCAACACCTATTAATCCAACCGTTACAACTATAGATGGCGTTGTTAATTCGAATCTCAGCACCAGTATCTTAGCCTCTAAAGATGTGCTCCTAGATCCTAGCAAGGGTGGGTTAGTTGGTCCTGCAACTCCTGCAAATACATTCACGGCTATGAAGGCTAATGCGTATGAAGAGCAAGTAACCAAACGCGCTCAATTCTCGCAAAATACTCTAGGCACTAACGCTATGGGTTATATAACGGGTTCAACCATCGTACGTTACATCACAGACCGTGTAGTGGAATACTCTGGTACACAAGGCGATCCTGAACCATCTTTGAAGATTGGTGTTGTAGGTATGGCTCTTGGTACCGATGGTACTCCAACGGCTTATGTTGGTGTCACGGCAGGTGGTATTTCTGTAGCCTAAATTGATTAATAAGGACTCTAGAGATAAAGGGAGCGTTGTTATATACGACGCTCCCCCAAAAAAGAAAGGTAGATGTATATGAAAAAATCGCTTATGAAAGTATCGGCGGTACTCGGGTTGCTTACCGTAGGGGTAATGGCAGCACGTACAGTAGACCTGCCGTTACCAGGGATGAATACTCCCTTTATGTTCTATCCTGTACAGTACCACTGGGATTGCCCAAAGAGTGACGACTGTTGCTGGGATTGGAATTTTGTAGCAGGGGCGATTGGATATCATCGTGCAGCGGATGCTTCGTACGGGCCATGCAATGGTCGGTGCAAAGTGCCTTATGTCAACTTGCTATTTGGTAAAGCTAACTTTAGACTTGCCGAAATATTCCAGGGTGCAACCGTTACTCCAGCAGATACGGGGAATAATCCTTTTATCTCGTTTGCAACCATCAAACCTCGTTTTGAATATAATGAATCCGGTGCAATCTTTACCGCAGATTTGGGATCAACCTTTGACTGGTGTGATACCGGCTATCGGTTGGGCTTAAGGGCCAAATTGCCATTCCGTGATATTGAAGTATCTGATACCTGCGCAGCTAGTGACCTAGTAGGGGAAACACTCAAGGATGTGTGGCAAGTACGGCAAGAAGATACCACAAACCCTGCGGTAACCAATACGGTATTTGCAGGTCGCTTGGATTTCTTAACGGCGCTCAATAGAGTTGCAATTCCTAATCAAACCTTGGTAGATTATCGCAATGCGACTCAAAATGCCATGCTTATGGCTGGACAAGTTGTTGATGCAGCGGCTGGCAATGGAACACCAGTTATTGCAGTTATTGGTCGTTCCGATAGCACTATGCCAATGACGGCTACTCCTGCATGGGGTGCACAATCAGCGGCAATAATAGTACCTGTTGGTGCAAATGGATCTGGTGTTGCTACGGATGTTCGTGGAAGTTTTATTAATGGAAACAACTATCTTACGGGTGGTCTTGCTACAGATCCAGTTGCTCAAAGCAAATTATTTGTAGTGCCAACGCTTGATTCTGCTAATAAAGTTGTGCAAGGTGCATCAATCATTCGCGGAGCAATCGAAGTTGCCATCCAAAATATGGATGCATCTGCAATGACCTGGATGGATCAGGTAGGCCTTCGCTGGTGCAACGGACGCTCAAAAGGCGTTGGGGATCTAGACCTTGAGTTCTACTTGGGCCGCAACTGGGGTTGCTGTGAAAGCCTCTGGACTGACTTGCAATTTGCAGTTCGTTGCCCAACGGGTAAAGATCTCTGCTGCCGTGATATTAACTGTTGCCGTCCAAATTCGACCAGTGCAAACAGCTGCGATGCATGCTGCAAACGTCTTCTAAAACTACCTCTAGGTAACAACAAGCATACAGAATTGCGTATTGGTTTGGCTGGCGGATATGATATCTGTGACTGGGTCAAGTTCATGATCGACGGTAACTACTCATGGGCTCTACGCCACAAAGAATACATTGCCGCTCCATTCCAAGGTGCAACGGTTAAGAACATTGGTCCATGCATTCCTGCTAACATCAAGTGGGGCTACTTTGTTGGACATGCAGATCTTTCGTTCTATGCGTCAGATTGCTGTGGGATGGCCATTGGATATGAACTCTATCACAAGAATTGTGATTGCGTACAACCATGTGTATCAACGGCTACCGATCTTCTTGGTCGTACGGCTCAGAAGATTGATGCTTCAGTTGCACGTCGCTATACCAACCGCACCGCTAATAAAGCTCATGTTAACTTCTTCACACGCATTGGTGATTGTCAAATCGCAGCTGGTTGGGCACAAGTCTTTGCAGGTAAGAATGTACCTCACGATACCGACTGGTATCTTAACATGTCGGTTACCTTCTAGGTTTTACATCTTAGATCACGGTTATGTCCCCCTTGCCTTTGCGGGCAGGGGGGATTTTTTTTGGCGCGCTTGGCATCATGTGCGACTGTTTCTAAGGAGTGGCGGTGCGAGAAAATATGCTAGACTAAAGGAAAGGTAAAATTTTGCTGTGAGAGAAAGGGTATTATGGCGGAGTACGGAAAGAAAAAGCAAATTCCTGTTGGAATAGATGATTTTGAGCGGCTAGTTGAGGGGAATTATTATTTTGCAGATAAGAGTTTGCTTATTAAAGAGTTGCTTGACTCTGGCGCAGTTGTAACGCTTATTCCTCGTCCTCGTCGCTTTGGTAAGACGCTAAATTTGTCGATGCTTCGTTATTTTTTTGAGAAGTCTGAGGGAAGTAGAGGGCATCTTTTTAAGGGACTTAAGCTTGAGCAGTATCCTGATTGCATGAAGCATCAGGGCCAGTATCCTGTGATTTGGTTAACGTTTAAGGACGTGAAAACAGATGAATGGGAAGTGTGTTACGAAAAAACGTGCAAAGTGATTGGCTCTGAATTCAAACGGCATTTTGACGTTATAAGCCGTTCTTTGAGTGAACTAGAGGTTCAGCACGTACAAAAAATTATCGCGGGTACGGCTTCTCGGGCCTTATACGAAAATGCGCTGCTTGATCTTTCGCTTTACCTTGAGCGCACCTATAAAACGCGGGTAATGATTTTCATCGATGAGTACGATGCTCCTATCCATGCGGGTTACCTCAAAGGTTACTACAATGAAGTGGTAAGTTTTATGCGAGGGTTTATGGGCGCTGGTTTGAAGGGAAATTCAGCTCTTAATTTTAGTGTATTGACGGGTATTTTACGGGTAGCAAAAGAGAGCATTTTTAGCGGTATGAATAACCTTGAAGTCTGTTCGTTGGTGCGCAAAAATTATGACGATAAGTTCGGGTTTCTTGAGGATGAAGTGGCAGCAATGCTCTCCTATTTTGGGCTAGAGAATCAACAGGATGAAGTTCGTGCATGGTATAATGGATATCAGAGCGGTAGTTTCAAGGTCTATAATCCTTGGTCTATTATTAACCTTGTTAAAAACGGCGGAGAGCTACAGGCTTACTGGGTTAATACAAGCGACAATGCTCTTATTAAGGATCTTTTGCGGAAGTCTTCAATTCGAATGAAAGAAGAGCTGGAAATTATCATCAAAGGTGGAAAAGTTACTAAGCCGCTCCAAGAAAATATCGTGATGCCTGATCTCGATGCTAATGATGAGGTTGTCTGGATCTTTCTTCTTTTTTGCGGCTACTTAACCTTTGAAAATTATAGGCTTGAGGGACGTACTCGAATGGCAGAATTGAGTGTGCCAAATGAAGAGGTTATGCAGGTGTATGAAACCTCGTTTAAAAATTGGTTTGAAAGTAGCGTAAATAGGGGTGAATTTCAACGTATGCTTGAAAATTTAGTTGCAGGCCAGCCCGAATCATTCAAAAAAAACTTCGAACGGTTTAGCCTTACAACTTTAAGCTATTTTGATATTCAGGGCGATCAGCCGGAACTGTTTTATCACGCACTTGTGCTTGGTATGCTTGCTAGCCTTTCTAACTCGTATGATGTGCGTTCAAATCGTGAAAGCGGGTACGGAAGATATGATGTGGTGTTTATTCCAAAAGACCATTCAAAACCAGGCATTGTACTTGAGTTTAAAGCGGTGGATTTGGATAAAAAAGAGACGCTTGAAATTGCAGCAAAAAAAGCTCTCAAACAGATTGAAGATAATAAATATGAAACAGAACTACGTGCATTAGGCTTAAAAAAGATTTTAAAATTAGGAATCGCGTTTTTGGGCAAGGAAAGTTTAGTATTAATTGGATAGAAAGAGCGTAGGTGATCCACTTGTAAAACTAGTTCACCTACGCCGCTGAAAATTTCTTTACTTCAACCGTGTACCTTCAGGAACGGTAGCATCAATGCGAACCGGCGTAGGTTTGCCGTCCGCATTGGTAGCCGTGAGCATCATGCCCTGGGAAACGATTCCAAAGAGAGCGCGCGGTTGTAAATTAAGTACAAAGACGGTCTTGGTACCTTTAAGCTCTTCCGGCGTATAATATTTTTTGACTCCGGCGCAGATGGTGCGAATACCATACGATCCACAATTTACTTTCATGACCAGAATCTTTTCAGCCTGCGGCAATCCTTCTGCTTCAAGAATAGTCCCCACTACCAATTCAACCTGGGCAAACTGATCGATAGAGATATAACCCTGAGTTCCCTGTGGGGCCGTTGGTGCTTGAGCAGGAGCTGTTTTTTCAGGAGTGGTTTTGTCTGTCGCGGTTTGGGTGGGGGTAGTCATAGGTTCAGTCTCTTTTTTATCGTATTTTGTAAATAGGGGTTCAAGAGCAGAGAGCGTGAACGGAGTTTCTAAGGAGCCTGCTTTTAGCATCTCTAGGTAGTTTGTGTTTTCAACAAATTTAAATCCAACTGCTTTAAACAACTTTTCAATAGTTTGCGGCATGACGGGCCATAACAGTACACCTACTGCAGTAATTGCCTGACAGGTGGTGGTTATAATTTCGTTAAAACGCTCCGGATTTTGCTTGATGACCTTCCAGGGCTCTTGAGCGTGAAAGTAACGATTAATCGATGCTACGTATTTCCAAAGTGCGGCATACGCCTGATGGAAGAAATACCGGTTCATCTCGGTCTCAAATTCAATCAGGGTGCGTTGTAGTTCTGCGTGTAGTTCCTTGTCTGCCGGATAGGTCGAAACTGTTGTAGGTAGTGAAGAGAGACCATTTTTGAGCGCTAGGGTGATGGTCCGATTGATTAGATTGCCAAAGTCATTGGCAAGGTCTGTATTAATACGTTGTTCAATATCATCTGTGCTTATTGAGGAATCTTGGGTGATAGCAATGTATCGGGTTAAATAGTACCGAATAGGATCTATTCCGTATTGATCGGCAATTTCTACAGGGTCGATAACATTGCCCAAGGATTTAGACATTTTTTCGCCATTTACCCTAATCCAACCATGCACCACTAGCCGTTTAGGGAGTTCAAGGCCTGAAGCCATTAAGAATGCGGGCCAGTAGATCGCATGAAAACGTACGATATCTTTAGCCATGATTTGCACGTCGGCAGGCCACCATTTAGAAAACTCGGCGGTGCGTGTTTCATCTTCAAACCCAACCGCTGTTAGGTAATTAGCTAACGCGTCAGCCCAGACGTACGTAACATGGCTCTCGTCGCCAGGAAATGGGATGCCCCAGGTGATAGTTTTGCGGGAAATAGAGAGGTCTTTAAGCCCATTCTCTACAAACGCGATGACTTCATTTAGTCGTTCTGCAGGGGTTATGAAATCTGGATGGGTACGATAAAATTCAAGTAACCGGTCTTGGTAGGCGGATAGTCGAAAGAAATAACACTCTTCCGAGACCCAGCGTGCGGGTTTTCCGGAAAGTAGTGAAATAGGAGGCTGACCAGCCTCTTTGAATTCAAGGTCTTTTTCGGTTAAAAAGGCTTCGTTTGAGGGGCAGTACCACCCTTCATAGGTGGATTTGTAAATTTCGCCTTTTGCTATAAGCTCTGTAAGCCATTTTTGCACGGCTTTAACATGGTAATTGTCAGTGGTACGTATAAAGCGTGTGTAGTTGAGGTTGTAGCGTTGCCACACCTGTTTGAAAATTTCGGCAAGTTCATCTACGTGTGCCTGAGGCGTTTTGCCCGCTACAGCAGCAGCTTCTGCTACTTTTTGGCCATGCTCATCAGTGCCCGTTAAAAAAAAGGTGTCACATCCTTTGATCTTGTTCCAGCGGGCGGTTACATCGGCAAGTAGGGTGGTATAAAAGGTCCCAAGGTGTGGTTTTGCGTTTACGTAATAAATAGGAGTTGTGACATAAAAAGTACAGGGTTTGTTTTTTGAATGCATAAACGTTTTACCGCCTTGAATTTAGTTTTTAAAATGAGCCTTTACGCGTATTAGGGTACTACAAAGCGACGGGGGCTACAATACCCTCGTCGCTTTGCAAAGAGTTGTTGGGCGCTGCGAGCCTAGTTTAGGTTTATAGCTGGTCTATCAGACTCTTTCTTAGGTTGATATGTCGTTGAATTTGCTGATTTTGGACTATTCTGAGGGTCAGTACTTCTTCAAGGTTTTGGCAACAAGTGGCTGCATTTTCGGTGTTTGGGCTGACTAGGTAGTTTAGAGATGAATTTTTTGCTAGTGAAAAATTCAACCAGAGAATGCCCTTGAGATGTTGAATTTGAGTTTTTAACCCTTGAATTTCGTTAATGAGTTGATTGCTGACTAGCTTTGATTCGTTTATTTGGTTAGTAAGATGTTGCTTTAGTTTGTTTAATGCATTCGCGAGAAAGATTTTTTCAGAAACAACGTCTTGGGCTGTAATAGAGTTTTTCCCTAGAGTTTTGGTGGCGTTGTTGAAAAGATTAGTTGCTACGGTTGTGATGCATTTTGTTAAATGGTTTATGCATAGGTTATCGTTCGTGGTGAAAATATTGTTATCTTCTTGTTGCGGTAATGTTGTTCGCTCAAAAATTTCTGTATCCGCCAAAAGATGGGAGGCGATGGCGATTAGTTTTTGTAAGGCTTCGGCGGTTCTAAGAGCGATTTCACTAAAGAGAGGGCGCTTCTCGAGTAAATATATTTGGTTTTTCTTATTGAGGTCGCTTATAAGCTTTAAAAGAGTGTTTTTTTGGTCTAGCTGTAATTGACATAACTTGGTTTTTTCAATTTCTGCTGAGTTGGTGACTATTCCAAGAACATTCTCGAGTGTTTCTTCTGGTGTGTTTGTTAAACCGTCTTGATTCATGCAGACGAGTGGCAATGAGAGTAGTGCAAGAAGCAGTGGAACGCGTGTGATAATGGTCTGTTTTTTTATTTTCATTATTTTCCTTAAATTAGGGTATAAAGGGTTGATAGACTTAGTACATACTATTTTTATAGAGCCTCGTACGTTTTAAATTTGTTTTTCCCACAGGTTTATTATGTCGCTAAGGAGATCTATTTGTCGGGCGGTTTGGTCTATGAGGATGGGAAGGTGTTCAGTATCAAGCGTTGCTCGGTCCTGCTTTTCAATTAGGGTTTGGAGAGTTGGGTCAGCTAATTGATCGCATAATGAACATTTTTTGGATAACCAGAGCATAGAGAGGCAGTTCTGTGTATATTCTGGGATATGAGTCAAAAGGGTAGATTTTTTTTGTAATTTAATTGAAAGTTTTTGGTGTTCAAGGATTGTTTTGTTGCAAAATGTTACAAGTGCGTTTCTTAATTCATTAATCACAAATATAGAGTCTTGAGTGTTTTTGATATCCATCGTTGCTTTTTTAAGAACGAAGCCTAGACTTTTTTTAAGCTTTTGCTGTTTTGTCAGCATGAAGACTTTGAAATTAATGTCTTTGATGGATGCAATTTGGTTGTCTTCCGCTGAAAAGGCACTAACTATGAGCGCGATGGCTTGCAATCGCTTGAGGGCGAAAATGGTGCTGGGATTTTGTTGGGTTAATAGATCTGTGGAGATTGATTGCATAAGAGATTCAGTTGCGAGGCGTTCAGAAACTTTAAAATCTTCTAGTATATTTGCTAATTTTTTTTGAAGGTAGGATTTCCCCAAAACATTGTCTATGACGCTAGAAACAGATGATTCGCTTGTCCATTTGTACGGGTTGTTCATGCTAAATGTTGGGAAAGCGGTCAAAGATAAAAGAGCGATTACTGTGGGATAGGCGATTTTGAGATGTGTTGAAGAGTTTTTCATGAAATCTTTCGTTGGATTTGTGATGATTTGATAATTAATTATTGTGTTTGTAATATAAGTTTACAGAGCGCTTTATTTTTGTAAAGAATTAAATAAATCTCGATTTGGTTATTTTATAGAAAGTCATTCAAAGCTCTGTTCTGTGTAAGGGCGTAGCCAGGGGGGTGTGAACATGATATGCTCGTAGCCGCGACTGAAATGGGATTTTATTGGAAGGATTGTATCATTATGAAGCGGATTGCTGCATCGAATCGTTGGGTTACGCGTTATCTTTTACCTGGGGTTACGGCTGTTTTTCTTATGCTACTTGTTGGAGTTGCGATCCATAGGTTTTCTCGGGATTCAAAGCTCTTTACTAATCAAGTGCTTGCCGATCAAATTGAATTGCTTGCAGATATATTTAAGAAGATTGATGCAAAGTGCAAGATCATCGATTTTGAGCATGAGAAGAATTTTGTAGATTTTCTCACGGTTAAGAGTTTTGTTGGTTCTGAAGTAGGGTCTATGAATCTTACTTATCCCCAGGAGTGGGAAGGGCCATACATGAACGATAATGTAACCGTTCAAGAGAAGTTGTATGTTATTGTTGAGTCCAATCAAGGGTACTATGTAGCACCCGGTGATGGTGTCAAACTAGCCAATGGCAAAATAATCGGCAAAGACATTATCCTCGATAAACATACCGATTTTGAAAAATTAACCAAAGATCTCGAAAGCCTCTCTTACAATGATCGCCCCCTAGCGCGGCGAATTAAGTAGGTTTTTTTACGATCAAGGGCTTTGCCCTGAGACTCACAAGGGCCGCGGGCCCTTGACTTCGCTAGGACCTTGGTCCTGGACCTGTTTTCTTTGCCCAGAGGGGTAGTGCACTAGTGTGATTGAGTAGAAATTTAGAGATGTGATTATGCGGCGAGGCTTTTTATAAAAAAGCCTCGCCGCTTTAGCTCAACCACGAGCTGCAAGATGCTCTTGCGCTCGCGGGGAAAAATAGCAGCCTTAAAGGCTTTTAGAGTGCGGGCATTTCGACCTGTTTTTTTATTGTAATTGTTTAATTTTTGCGCGTTGTTTTGTTACGATAATAAGGGCCTGTTTGATTATGCGACTTTAGATTGAGCCAAAGCATAAATCGAAATCCTTCTTAGTTGTCTTTTCTGAAAAGATGCACAAACACGCGATAAAGATATCACTTTTTATTGATTAGACAGTCTTGTTAAATGTTATAAGTAACGCTCTGAATTGTTTTAATCGAGCAAATGTACGCTCGGTCCTTCCATGTTTCTTATCAACACGTCGTTTTGCACAAGGTCTCTCATTTTTAGCCATTACAAGTGATTCATCAAAAAGAAGATCATCGAGCAAATCAAAATTTGCTCGATGCAATGCGATGGCGATTTTTTCATAAAAAATTCCAAAAAAATTTGCCAGAGCCGCCCGTCTGTATCAACCATAAATTGTGCGCCAATTTCCAAAACAGTCTGGAATTTGGCGCCATGGATCCAGTTTTAATTTTGTAGAAAAGTGCTGATATAAGCTTTTTAAGTGCAATGCGCCGCGGCAAGCGGCGCATTCTCAATGCAAATTTTTTTGTAAACAGGGGAATTAACTTTTCCAATAGATATGTAATTTTTTATAAAAACTTGACAAATTTTCTATATGTGCAAATATAAATATAAGATTTTCGCGCAGTTTTTATAAATATAAATTGTAATTTAATCAAAATAATTTCAAAGGATTTGCTGTGAAATTTTTCTCAAAAATTTCGTCAGTTTGTTGCCCCTGTGCTCATTCTCGGTGCAATGCCGTTACCGGCAAGTAATTTGCATAACGAAAAAAACATTCTTGAAAAGACAGGAAAATTTATAAAGCAAAACATTTAAAAAATAAGGAGGTTTTGTCATGTGTTACGGTTGTGTTTTAAGGGTATTCTTTTTGGTGGCGCAGTTGTCTGCGTCTGTTTTACTTTTGTCAATGCAGAGTGAGGGAATTGTGCTTCCTAAGCTGACGTTTGAAGGTGTTGAGGAGCTTGGTTCTGGCACCTTTTATCGTGGGAAGATCGCAAATCGTAAAGGGTTGTGGGTAGTAATGGAGTTGATTAAAAGTTGTGAACAGTTGAATGATTGGTTCGATTATGCAAATGTTCAGAGGAGCTGTCAGAGTATGGACCTAGAGGGAGAGTATGTTACTGCCCAAAAAAACAAGAAAAAGCAGCAAGCGTTTTTGAAAAAAAACACGGCTTTGAACTTGCTCAAGTCTGCTGAGGAAAAGATAAAAGAGGATGGGAGCAATATACAAGAGCTTAAGAAAATAATAAGTGATAAAAAAGTCGAAGTAGAAAAGTGGACACGAATGTTTGGTGCAGGAATTAAAAAGTACGAGAATGGAGATTATGATAATAATGGGGTTAGATATTTTAGGTATGCTTTGAAAACATACATGCAGGCAGAGTTCTCTTCCTTATATGAATTGTGGGTGTGCTATGTTACCGATGATTCTGACCCGCGGCCTTTTTCTATTCCGCGATTCTCATCATATAAACATCCTCTTTCTAAAGAGGATGTTGAGGAAGGAATCGATCCAGCGAATCACATAAAGATGTTTGTTACGGTTACGTCAAATCCAAAGGCTCTGATAACGTCGCATATTGGTGTTTCAATGAGTTCAGAGAGTACGTTTAATTCTATTCCAGGGATTTCTATGGATCTGCATTCGTTTGCTGCAAAGGTGATGTTGATTCGTAATCCTGCGCGGCGATTTATGATTAATGCTCCAACCGGGGTTATGGAGAGCATTTTTATCCGAAGCGGCATTGATCTTTTCATTGGGAGATGCTCGGATTATAGTTTTTTGGAAAAACCTATTCAGGAACGGAAACAGCTGTGGAAAAAACTGAAAAAGAAATATGTGCAGGACGAGATTGAAGCTGTCGCTAAGGAAAAGCTAGAATTTTATAGCCATTCTTTGAAGTTGGCATTAGCTAACGAAAATGAACAGGATCTGGCTGTTAAGAAGGTTGTCAATAAATTTAAGGGTGATGAGAAAGCCGAAAAATTTTTGATCTATAAAGCTGGGAAGGGATTTAAATTGGATAACTATGAGATTGAACAAGCGACGAGAATTGCAAGGAGAAGGGCTAAGAAGGCTTGTATGGGGCCTTTGAATGAAGATGTTTCTAGTGTTCTTAGACGTGCTTATGGTTATTCGAAGCAAGAGATTGAAGAGTTGATCAAAAAGCGTCCACCCCTCATTGATACTAGTTATAAAAATAAAGACATTGGGGTTGAACCAGACTTGAGAGATGGGCCTTGGGAGAAGATGATTATTTATGAACCAGGGTCGCAGGATAAGATCTGGCTAACCATTGATGAGAGCAATAAAGCAACCTATTCTTGGATGCTTAAAGACTGCTATTTGGCTGGGACAGAGACACACTATCTAGTTGCAGATCTTATGCAGATGGCAACATTTGGTAAGCTTGCTCTATAAGAACTATAGGATTTATCAAAGTGCGAGGTCATGGGCTCTGAGACGCGGGCCTATGACCTCGCCAGGATCTAAGGTCCTGGACCTGTTTTCTTTGCCCAGAGGGGCCGTGCGATAGGGTGATTTTGGGTAGAAATTTAGAGATGTGATTATGTGGCGAGACTTTTTTAAAAAAGTCTCGCCGCTTTGGCTTAACCAGAAACGTAAAACGTTTCTGGTTAGAAACCGTGTAATGGGTCCATCCAGCCGTCGCTCATATGGGAATGGCTGTGAAGTACGAGTTGAGTTATGGCGGACAGGGGGTCTATGCAACAGGTCAAGGACGAAGTCCTTGTGGGGTGTAGGGGCGAAGTCCCACTCTATTCCCACTCCCTTACTTAAAATAATCGAGGCACATGACGCCGCGGACTTGTTGCATGGTATGAGTGGCTATGGAGCGGGCGTGGTCGGAGCCTTCTTTGACGGTATGCATGATGGCGGGGATGTCCTGCTCGAATTCTTTGCGTCGTGTGCGGATGGGTGTTAAGAAGGTTTCGAGTACTTCTAGGAGCCGTTTTTTGAGCACTACATCTCCGAGTCCGCCGTGTGCATAATGTTCTTTGAGGCGTGCGACTTCTGTTTTATCGGGGTCGAATGCATCTAGATAGGCAAATACGGGGTTGCCTTCGACTTTCCCGGGGTCGGAAACCTTGAGGTGGTTAGCATCGGTGTACATGCTCATGACCTTTTTTTGCACGACGTCGGTAGGGTCGGAGAGATAGATGCAGTTTCCAAGTGATTTACCCATTTTTGCTTTTCCATCGGTGCCGGGTAGTCGAGCGATGGGTGGAACAATGGCCTCGGCTTCTCTTAGGACATCGGTTTTGTAGATGCGATTGAATGCGCGTACAATCTCATTGGTCTGTTCGATCATGGGTAACTGATCTTCGCCTACGGGTACGTAGCGTGCTTTGAAGATGGTTATGTCTGCGGCTTGACTGACGGGATACATAAGAAAGCCGGCGGGAATGCTTGCCCCAAATTCTTTTTGAGCAATTTCTGTTTTAACGGTGGGGTTGCGTTGTAGACGTGCAACGGTTACTAGATTTAAGTAAAATAGGGTTAGTTCGGCAATTTCGGGTATGGCCGACTGGATGAAGATGGTGGTTTTGGTTGGATCGATTCCTACGGCTAAGTAGTCGAGTGCTACGGTGGTTACATGCTCTCGTATGCGACCTGGGAATTCGTAGTTATCGGTTAGAGCTTGGACATCGGCTATCATTACAAACTGAGTGTGTGTTTCTTGCAAACGCACCCAGTTAGCGAGGGCTCCGACGTAGTGTCCAAGATGCAGCGGTCCGGTGGGACGAGCTCCTGTCAAAATTATGTCTGCCATGGGAAGTATCCTTGAATAAAATTTTAACAAAATTTTCGCGTAAAAAAGCCTAAAAAATCTCCATTCAAGAAAACTATAACAGAGAGTGTGCAAAAGTGTCGAATTTCGTCTACAGTAGAATTGATAGCCTTGCAAAAAAAGGTAACTAAGAGGGAGCTTTAGAAAACCATGGAAATATTCTCACAATTAGTGGCGTTTATTAAACATGAGTGGTTGTTGGTGACGTGGCGAGATGCGGTTGAAATAACTGTTTTTTCTTATCTTGCCCATCGTATTTTACGGTGGTTGGGCCAGGATCAGCAAAAAAATTTAGTCGCGGCGTTTTATGGATATTTTGCTATTACGGTTTTGGCGTTTTATGCACAGTTGAGCGGTCTTGCTATCGTTCTTTTTGCGTGTGCGCCGGCCGTGGCAATGATTTTCATTCTGACGCACCAGCAGACACTGCAGAAAAATTTTATCACACTCAAGACGGTTGCTCCAAAGAGAGACGCAGCAGATCAATGGCTTGAGGAGGTAATTCAGGCGAGTTTGCGAGGGGTCAATAAAAATAAGACGGTGATCTGTATTATTGAGCGTACGGGGGGGCTTTCTCCCTTTTTAACGGCGCGATGTGTATTTAATGCCCCGGTTACACGGGAATTGCTTACTCTGCTTATGAATAGTAGTGCAGATGCTGAAGAGACGCTTACCATATGGGTTAACCAGATGGGATTGTTAGTGGCGGTTAATCCCGTATGGCACGCTGAGTATGATGAAATTTGGGTTTCAAAAGAGATCAAGATGCTTCACAAGTGGAAGCAAGATGCTCTTTTTATAACACAAAAGAGTGATGCGCTTGTTACAGTTCTTTCGCCCGACACGCGTCTTTTTGACGTACTGGTCGATGGGAAGAGCTTTGATAACGTGAGCGCAGGCTACGCATTTTCGTTAATAAAACAAATCTGTTTTGGGAAAACAGATTCGAAAGGATCCTTACATGCATCCATCTCTCGCAAGACCTCTCAACAGCAGCCTCGTACGTAAAGTAGGCTCTGTGGTAGTTGGTATTACTCTGTGGGCATTGGTAAATACTTTACATGAAGCAACACTTACGGTAGAAGTGCCGTTGTGTTTTTTTAATCTTGAAGATACAGTCGTGGTTTCTGCGCCTGAAAAGGTTCAAATTACGTTAGCAGGACGCAGAGCGGATCTTAGGGCCCTTGATATTAAGAGTCTGGCAGCCCATGTTGATGCTTCAAAATTAATTCGGCGACGTGGAGTTATTCTGAATCAAAAACATCTTCTTTTGCCACGAAGTATAAAACTGGTAAGCTATAATCCTATAAACCTCACGGTTTCCGCGGAAAAAAAAGCTTCTGTTGAAAAAGAGAAGGTGGTTTTGGCTCCGGAAATTAGTGGGACAATGGCAGGTGAATCTACTAGGGGGTAATTGTAGGGGTGGCCCAATTATTTGGTACTGACGGCATTCGGGGGTATGCTGGCAGAGATTTTTTCTCGCACGGTTCATTAGTGCGTTTTGGAACAGCACTTGCGGCATGGATTCATGAACGATATCCAGAGTCGCCGTCGCTTGTTATACTTTCGGACACACGCATTTCATGTGCATGGGTTAAGGCTTGTTTGACAAGTAGTCTTCTTTCAAAAGGAATAACGGTTTATGATGCGGGCGTATTGCCCACTCCTGCGGCGCAGGCGGTTCTTGCTCAACGAAAAGATTGTGCTGCAGCGCTTATTATTTCGGCGTCACATAATCCTTTTACAGACAATGGATTAAAACTTGTAACGCATGAGGGAAAGCTGAGCACTGAGGATGAGCGTCGGTTAGAAACTTTGTGGCTTTTTTCAGATGCTCTTGCGTCCGAGGCGCATACGGGGTTTGCTCCGCTTATTGCTGAACCGACTGCTGCAGATATGTATGTGCGCTCGGTGTTGGCGCAGTTTCCTCCCGGGTTGCTGCAGGGCCTAAAGATTGTTCTTGATTGTGCGTATGGAGCATCCTATGAGGTGGCTCCGTGTATTTTTAGCCAGTTGGGAGCAGAGATACATCTGCTGCACGATTCTCCTGATGGATATAATATTAATCGGCAGTGTGGTTCGACTATGCCGTTGCGGTTGCAAGAAGCGGTGAAGGCTCTTGGGGCTGATCTTGGGTTTGCCTTTGATGGAGATGGAGATCGTGTGGTCGCATCCAATCGGGTAGGCGAGCTTAAAGATGGGGATGATTTTTTGGTTCTTTTATCGGAACATTCTGCATATGCTGAGCAGTGCGCTGTAGTTGGGACAGTGTTGAGTAATGTGGGCTGTGAACGCTACTTTGCTCAGAGAGGTCGCAGTTTGCGGCGTGCTGCAGTGGGAGATAGAAATGTCGCACGTGAGTTGCAAGAACAGTGCCTTTTGTTGGGAGCGGAGCCTGTAGGACATGTAATTGTCCGGGATCTGCTGCCTAGTGGCGACGGCGTTCGTTCGGCGTTGCGTGTAGCAGAAGGGATAATAAAATCGGGCAATTGGGATATGGTTACTTGTCCAAAGTTTCCACAGGTGCATCGTACGTTACGCAACACGGAGCGGAGAGATCTTTCCTTTGAGCCGTTTGCTTCTCTTATTAGAACAGCCGAATCATTTACTGAAGGGGGGCGCGTTTTGGTGCGTTACTCTGGGACGGAGCCTGTTTTACGCATTATGGTTGAGGCGGCATCGCTTTCGGTGGCGGAAAAGACGGCGGAATTTTTGGAAGTCCATTTAGAAAAAAGTCTGAAGATTACTATGGAAGGTGCAGAGCACTATGAACAGTCACAAGTCACTCCTGCGGCGATTGCTTGATCTTATTAAATCGTTGTTTATAAGTGGATTTTTTACGTTATTGCCGTTGGCTTTGACGGTAGCACTCTTTGCTTTCTTATTTAAAACGGCTAAGCGGTGGTTTAGTCCTGTCTTTTTAATTCTGCCAGGTTTTTTGAAAGAGGTACCTGAGGCAGAATTGATAGTTGTTTTTCTGTTGATACTTGCGGTAGGCGCGGTTTTAAAGTTCTTTATACTGCGTTTTATTGTGGATGCGATAGAGGCCGTTTTAGGGAAAGTTCCGTTAGTTCGTCAGGTTTACTTTGGGCTTAAGCAGCTTATTGGTGCGTTTGGTCCTAAGGATAAACAGCATTTTCAGCAGGTAGTATTGGTTGAATTTCCTCGTCGAGGGACCTACAGTCTGGGTTTTTTGACTAATGAGTTGCCCTCTGAATTGTCACCAAAGGATGCAAATGGCGAGCAGCGGGCTGTGTACAAAAACGTATTTGTGCCCCATACGCCTAATCCTACGACCGGTTTTTTTATTTTGGTTCCACAAGAAGAGTGCATTGCTATTCCGCTTACTCGGCAAGAGGCTATGGCGCTTATTATATCGGGTGGGATTATCCAACCTGACCGCTTTGCTAAGAAGTAGGTTTTTTGCGCCGTTTGCGTTGTAGTTCTAGGAAATAGTCTTCAAGTGATGGCTTTCTTATTTCAATATCTGAGTAAGCAATAGAGCGCGACGCTAGTTCTGTCAGGATGGCGGCGACGTTTTGTTCATCAATCTCAATTTCAATAGTTGAGCGAATGATTGTATGCTTTAAGCCTTTTTCTTGAGCGAAGGCAACACATTTATCGATGTTATTGCCGACCATCAGAGAGAGGGTCGTTTGATGGGTGCTTTTTGCGAGCATGTACGGAGTACTGGCTGCTATTATTTTACCGTCTTGCATGACTAATATTCGATCACAAACTTCAGTCATTTCATGCATGTTGTGGGACGTTATAATAAAAGATTTTCCAAAGCCTTGTTGTTCTTTAATGAACCGGCGGATGGTCTGAGCTATATCAATATCAAGTGATGCGGTGGGTTCATCTAATAGAACAACGCTTGGAGTATGTAAAAAAGCCTTGGCTAAGATAATGCGCGTCATTTCACCGGCGGAGAGGCCTGAGGTTTTTCGGTTTCTAAAGTGCCACATCCCTAATTTTTCCAAAAGTTCTTGAATGCGGGCGTGACGTGCTTTACGTTCAATGCCGTAGAGTCGTCCAAAAATGTCTAAGTTGCGGAAGATGGTTAATTGGGTAGGTAATTGGGCGTAGGCGGTTCCCGACCCTACCTGTTGCATGATTTCGCTGCGATGTTTGAAAAAATCTTTTCCAAAGTAGGTGATGGCTCCAGCTGTGGGGGTAAGTAGTCCTAGAAGCATAGAGATAGTAGTGGTTTTCCCGGCTCCATTTGCTCCCAAAATTCCGAGCGTCTCCCCTCTTTTTAGTTCAAATGATATATGATCTACGGCGGTAGAGGTGGAAGTAAATTTTTTGGTAAGATTACGAACTTGTAACGGATTCATAGGCATATCCTAATCGCGTAAACGAGAAAGGCCTTTGCGTTTTCCGTTGGCAAAGGCGGCGGAGAATATGATCAGTGTAAGGCAGAGGTAGAGTCCGTTAAACACAAGGCTTGTGAATACATGGTTCCATGGAGCTTGTTGTTGTTTTAGTAAGACGGATATTGCTTCAAAGGTGTGGCAAAACGGAAGAACTCGCGAGGTGGTCTGTAGCCAGTGAGGTAGCGTGGATAATGGATAGAAGACGCCACTAAACAAGGCAAATCCCCAGCTTACCATCCAGGCAAGCGATTGAACCTGATTTCCCCACATGAGCAGAAACGAGGTGGTAAATAGGCCGATAGAAAACCCCGAAAGTAGGGTTAAAATAAAAAAGGGCAGGATCCACCATCCTAGAATGAGCATGCTAACTCCAAATACAAGATAGAGGATTGCAGCACAGAATAGGAGTAAGAAAATATTTACAATAACCGCATCGACAAAAGTGGCGGCGATCCATTCTCCAAGTGTGAGGGGTGTTGCAAAAAGGTTGGTGATATTGGAAGCCCAGATTTCTTCAAGAAGATCCAGGGATATGCAGAGGTTTGCGCGGTTTACAAACTGCCAGAATACAATACTAAAGAGAAGAACCAAAGATGAAGTGTTGGAGCCCCCTTCTGATATAATGCCAATACTAAGATACCCAAAAATTAAAATGTCGCAGAACGGCCAATAGAGAGTCGGAGAGAGTTTGTTAAAGTCGGCAAATTGGACAAGATGCCGAACCGTTATGCCCCAGATACGATGCCATTTCATAGTTTTTTACACACCTGCAATATAAGGACGTTGTTTTCATGAACTTCAGAGTGTACTAATATACGTATAGCATGAAGAAGTTTGAGACACAAGAGATTGGATTTAAGGAGATGCGATGCGCATAGCTATAAATGGTTTTGGTCGTATAGGACGAACTTTTTTGCGGGTGCTTCTTGAGAATCCCGATAGAGCAAAAAAAATAGAGGTAGTTGCAGTAAATATGGGGGGTAATGATATAGCGGCCGCGGCTCATATGTTTAAGTACGATACTACTATGGGAACCTATGAGGGGGTTGTTTCGGTTGTGGGAAATATTCTTACGGTCGGTCACTATAAGATACGGTTATTGTCAGAAAAATCGGCAGAAAATTTGCCCTGGAGGGATTTAAATATTGACTGGGTCGTGGACTGTTCCGGGCGGTACACCAAGGCAGAGGATGCCTACCAGCATATACGGGCAGGTGCCAAAAGAATTCTTATTAGCGCTCCGGCTCAAGGTGCGGATTGTACAATTATCCCAGGGGTTAACGATCAGAAGTATGATGCATCAAATCATCTAATTGTTTCATTGGGAAGCTGCACGACAAATGCTCTGATGCCTACGCTCAAAGTTATACAGGATGCCTTTTTAATAGAGTCTGCCTTTGTGGTTACTACGCATTCGTATACGGCAACGCAAGCCTTGGTAGATGGGGGTGCTTCGGGGGCGGATTTGCGCAAATATCGCGCAGCGCCGTTGAATATTGTACCTGCAACAACCGGGGCGGATAAGTTGGTGGGAGAAGTTATTCCGGAGCTTGAGGGACGCGTAGCAGCAGTTGCGATTCGGGTGCCCGTTGCTAATGTCTCGTTACTAGAAGTTACCTGGACATCGGGACATGTGCTTACTAAAGAGGGAGTGTTAAAGGCGTTTGATGATGCGGCTAAGGGAGCGCTTAAGGGGATTTTGGATACCACGGATGAACAGTTGGTGTCGTCAGATTATCTAGGTAACCCGTTTTCGGTGGTGATTGATCGGCCACTTGTTGGGGTGAATGGACGCATGGCGACCGTGTTTGGGTGGTATGACAATGAATGGGGCTATTGTTGTAGGCTTGGGGACTTCTTGGCAAAGCATGCGTGAGCGTGCTGTTGTGTTTTGCCCCTCAAATTTGGTAGGGTGAGACGTGTAATGACAGACCTCGCGAGGCGCTCTTTTTTGGCGATGTGCGGGGTCTGTTATTGTAGGGATGGTTTTTGTTATAAGAGGAGTAGTGAGTATGAAAAAAATAGTGGGTCTTGTGTGGGTTGCATTGATTGCGTGTGGAGCTCGGGGTGCTACGTGGAGCGATGTGAATTTTATTCAGCCTCTCAAAGATTTTGTACAAGAGGTGACAGATAAGGTAGGTATCCTGCCTGGATATTGGTCTAAGGAAAGAGCGAATTCATATATGCACCTTTATGTTCAATTTGATACGTCTAAGGATACCATGTCGGGAGAAATAAAAGAGTTTGGTACAACGTATCCGGCTGTTAGTTCCTCGGACTTTTTAAATCCTTATCCTACAACCCCACCTGATTATAAAGATACTCTTGCGAAATTGGCAAATGTTGATGTTTTGAAGTGGCTGAAGACAAAGGAAAATAGAAACATTTTTTTAAATGAGCTTGGAAAATACTTATTTGCCGATAAAGATAGGGTTAAAACAGTTGAAGAATTGTGTGCAAAACTGGATTTGACGCAGACGGGTGTTATTCCAACTGCACAATTTCTCTTAGATGAGTTTGCGGATAAGATTAAAGATAGTTTTTTTGGACGTCTTTTTGTAGATTCCAAAGCTGTGGTTCCGATAGGCACGACAGCAACCGTTTATTGTGTAGTAAAGATCGATAATGCTAAAAAAGCTCAGGTTGCAGAAGCCAAAGAAACCGCAAAGGTATTTAATAGTCTTTCAACTTCATTAGGATCAATTGCAAAAACAGCCTAACAATAGGGGTTTTTGCAGAAGCGCCTAAAAAGAGGCAGGAGCGATCTGTGGCTATCATCGTCACAGATCGCTCCTGCCGTTAAAAGCTTTGAAGCTTGATTAAGCAAATTTAGACGGCTGCAGGTGCTTTTGTTTCAGCTTTTTCGCCATTGCAGCAGGATTTCTTGCAGCAGCAACCACAGTTCTTTCTATCTGGGCAGCAGTTTTTGTCGTTGTGATCGCAGCGGTAAGAGCAGCCGCAGCACTGTGTTGCGCAACATTTCTTTTCGCAGCAGGGCTTAGGTTCACAACATTTTCTAGGTTCGCATTTCTTGCAACAGTTGTCGCGCTTCTCTGGCTCACTTGCCAATATCATGCCGCTTGATACGAATGCAATCGCAAACAGTGCTAATAATGTGCTCTTCATAATCCACTCCTTTAGGGTAGGTTAGTAAAATTTGAGGTACGCTCTTTTTGTCGCACCTCTTTTCTTTTTCATCCTTAGTATTTCATAGATTGGTTTCAAATTGCAATATTTTATTGTTTATATTTTGTTGCCCCTAGGTTTTCCGCCTAAAAATGCTTTATAAAAGATAAGAGGGTATACGTTGGCATGGTGACCAACGTATACCCTCTTATTAGTCTAAAATTTTAGAACTATAGTACTGCTGGAGCGGTTACAGGAGCTTTTTCATCGCAGCATTTTGATTTGCAGCAGGTTTTTTTGCAGCAGCATTTCTTTTCGCAGCATTTTTTCTTAGGGCAGCATTCTTTTTTGCAGCAGCATTTCTTTTTGCAACATGGCTTTTCGCAGCATTCTTTCTTAGGGCATTCTTTCTTTTCGCAGCAGCCGCAGTTGGCATCCATTATGCCGCATGATAGAAATGCAATGCTGAGAAGTGCTAGTAACATGCTCTTCATAATCTTCTCCTACAGGTAGGTTGGTAATACACTAGGTACGGTTTTTTTGTATCGTACCTCTTTTCTTTTTTCATTCTTTAGTATTTCACAGGGTGCATTCAAATCGCAACATGTTTTTGCAGAATTTTTTTGCATCTGTGACATCCTTTTAAAAAGACCTTCTTCCTGCGTCATTTTAACATTACGATTGTGAGGCTATTGTTTTTAGTGAGTGTGTAAGGTTGTCCATGGCGGTGGCGGTTTTCTTTTCGTTATCCTTAAAATCCTTTATGGCATCCTTGAATTTAGTTGCGGTATCAAGGCCTACGGTTGCAAAGAGTGTTCCTTTTAGAACATCATCGTTCAATTTTGTTGCTTCGTATGCGGTGTCACTCCAATCAAAACAGCTAAGTAGCGATTCTTTTGAATTAAGATAGGTTTGATTCTGCATACTCGCGGGTAGCCATTTCTTTACGTTGTTAATTACGGTTGTATCGTCATACAAAACCTTAAGCCCGACTAGATTGAGGTAGATTTGCATGTTTGTGTCGGATGGTTTAAGTACTTTAAGTATCTTGTTGATGAGATATGGTCGAGTTGCCGCAGCTGCTTTGCTTCCACTAATGTTGGTCTCTGCATCCTCTATGTCTTGAGCGGCGTCTAAAGATAGTGAGTTGTCAGAGAAAAATTTTTTGAGGCCCTCGACATCCGACTTCAAGATGCTTTTGTTATACCAGAAGTAGAGAAAGGCAAAGGTAGGTTGAAATTGAATATAGGGTGCGTTCGGCCAGCTTGAGTATGTCATTGTTCCAACAATGTTGTCTTTGAATTCCTGCGTTGTCTGATTAAGTTTAAAGGGCCAGATATCATTCTTGAGTTCTAAAACCGCCTGTGTAGAGTGTGCTAGAAGTGCGGCTAAGACAGTGCCTGCGATATAGTTAATTCGTTTCATTTTTTGGATATCTCCCTTTTTAATATCCTATGTGCTGTCACCAGCCCCTAGTCTTACACGAGAGGGGCTGGTAACGCAATCGTTTTTTAAAACTTATTTTGTTGCTGCAATGGATTGTAGTGCATGAGCTAGGGTTTCAAATATTTTTTTGCTGTCTTTATCGACTAGTCCCAGTTTTTCTCGAGCAACATCAGGAATTTCTGAACCATAGGTTTCTAACCGCGAGATAATTTCAAGGACTTCTTTGTGAGTTTTTGCGTCGAGTTTTTTAATTAATTCTATGGCTCCTGTTGAACCGCCGCCTATTATGTAGGAGGTTAATTTCTGTTGCAGTGCTTTGTTTGTTACATAGGTATTTACTATGTTGTTTTCGATATTTTTCTTTTCATGGTTCGCTTTATTTGTGAGCTTTGTTTTTATGATGTTATTTTTTTCATCCGGAGTTACATCTTTGTATTTTTCAAACTCTTTTGTGAAATCATTTGTCCACTCGAGCAGGGCTTTATTGATGGTGTCGCGATCTTTTTCAAGTTCTTTAAGTGTTGTTCCGGTTAATTTATCAAGAACATTTGCTTCGAAATTTTTGTCTACCGCAAATTTATTGGCTTTCAGGAATTGCTCATCATGATCACCAATGGGTGCCTTGAGGAGATCGATTTTATCTTGAATCTCTTTGATCTTTTTTGCTGCGGTGTCTGTAAGCTCAGTTTTTATGAAATTGTTTTTTTCGGGCTCTGTTACATTTTTGTAGTTGGGCTTATTAAACTCTTGAGTGAACTCTTCTTTTAATGTGAGTAATTTTTTAGTGATGGTATCAAGGTCCGTTTCAAGTTCTTTAAGTGTTGTTCCGGTTAGTTTATCAAGAACGGTTTCTTTGAATTTTTTGGTTGTCGCAAATTCTTTGGCTTTTACGAGTTGTTCATTATGTTCTTTCTCTTTTATGGCGAGATCGATTTTATCTTGAATCTCTTTGCCCTTCTTGGAGCCGAGTTCATCTGCAGCTGTCTCAAAGTCTTCTTTGATCTTTTTAAAATCAACATCGTTCACGTCTGTAGTGTAGCTGGCAAGTTTGAATTTAGCTTTAATCTCATTTATTAGATTAGCAATTGAGTTTTTTTGGTTTGTAAGTGTTGTGAGATCGTCGCTTGCACCAAGTGAGGCGAGACTAGTGGTTAGTTCGGGTTGTAATAAGGAGATTTCATGTCCTGCAAATAACAGATTTACTGGGTGGCTTATAGTGCTTTTAAATGAAACCTTATCCTGGTAGCCGCCTAAGTCGGCAAGTTCGTCGATTTTTTTGAAAAATTCGTTGCGCATCGAAGATACATCGTGTGTGAAAGCTCCGTGAGTTGTGAGCTTGTTGATATTTTCTTGGAGTGAGACAAATAACGTATTTATCTCTGCTCCGACTTTTTCGGTTCGTGCAGCTTCGATAGCCTCTGTAGCCTCAGTCTTTAGCGTTCCAAGATCTTTAATAAAGGTGTCAATATCCTCTTTATAGTTTTTATCGGTTATTTTGTTTTTTAATTCGTTGAGTTTTGTTACGGAGTCTTCAAATTCTTTTTTTATAGTTTGCAGCGCGTTGCCAAGCTCTTTGATGGTTGTTGGAAGTACTTTTTTTAGATTGTTCAAAGTGTCGGATATCTTATCATTCTCTTTGGATGCTTCCAATGCTAGATTAGTATTTTTTTTCTTAGCTTCTGAATCTGGGGTTCCTTCTTTTTTCTCTCGATTTTTTTTGTCTTCGTTTAATATTTTGATTTCTGTGTTAATTTTCTCTTTGATGAGGGTGTTCTTTTCGTTTTTTAGCAGTGTATTGAGTGCTTCAATGGTCTTTTCTATTATGGATATCTCTTCGCCAACCATACAGTGGGATATATTCTCTTTGTGTTCAGTTAGAAGCTTCGTTATGTCAGACAGGACTTTTGGATACGTTGCTGCGAGGATATCGTCCGGGCTTATTTTTAGTGTCTCAAAAAGTGTGCCCTTTAGGATGTCCTTTATTGTAAGTTTGGTCGCATCTATTTCATCCCACTTAAAGTAGGCAAGAAGAGCTTCTTTGGTGGTGGGATAAATTACACTACTTGAGCTCATACTTGCCGGGAGCGAGGAGTCGGGAGTTTTTTCGTCTCGAAGTATTTTGAGCCCGATAAGGTTAAGGTACATGTTTTTGTTAGTGTCAGACTTTAGAAGAGTGAAAATGTCATTTGTGATGTATGGTTTGGCTGCAACAGCAGCTGCGCTTCCCGTTGGGTCATTGAGACCGTTTATTGAGCATGAGCTTCCTTTTAGTGTGGTTAGCCAATCCTTATAGGTTGAATCTGTTTCGAAAGGTTTGTCAGTACGTCCTTTCCAGAACCAATAATAGAGATAAATGTAAAGGGGTTCAAAGCGTGTGGTTCCGGTTGAGTCTTTGTATATTTTTTTGCTGAGGACGTTGGCGAAGAATGGACCACTGTTGAAGTGACCTCCCAATCCAAAGAGCCCAGCTTGCGTTTTGATTTTCTGATCAAAGTTAAACGGCCATGCCTTATCTGTGATTTTTGGTATGGCATTGATTCCATGCGCAAGGAGCACTAAAAGTGCTATGCCTATTAAAACATTAAAAATTTTTCTCATGAAAATCAACTCCCTTTTTGGACAATTTACTACTAACTTGTCTAAGCATTATATGAATTTGATTTTTTTCGCAAGAGTTGCTGTTGGTGGGGAAACGTTGAGCTTGCGTTGTGATTTTTCTGTGTTTTTAGTAAGGGGGATTGTTTAATGGTGACGACATTTTTCAAGCGATTTGGCTGAGATTATAACAGCATTTTTTCGCACGTGGTTGGCTAATCAAACTGTAGGAGAGGCGGATTGCGAACAGGGGAATTTTTAAGAAAAGATGCGCATAAGAGGTGGACATGGAAAATGTTTTGGGGTATAGTATTTTCTAATACGTGCGTATAGGCTACTTTTAGTACTTCACGCAGCGTAGAGCGCGCTTTAGGGGCCCATAGCTCAGTTGGTCAGAGCAATCGGCTCATAACCGAGAGGTCCCAGGTTCAAGTCCTGGTGGGCCCACCATGAAAATTACTTCAGATGTCTTCATCCCCCCTGTAAGCGATAAGGTAGCTCACGCATGGAAAATACTCCCTACAGCCGTTTTGTCTTATTGGTCTTATTCGACCGATTTACTGAAGATCTAAAAAAGAAAAAAATTAAAGCGGAACAGCTTTTTAAAGAGTTGTTGGCTGAGCAGGCTGCAGTTTGCTCGCAGCTTGAGAATGAGCGTGTTCTTCTTAAAAATGAACGAAAACAACGTGATGAGGTGGAGCTAGAATTGGCTGCCCTTGCACAGGACTTTGCTAAAAAAGAGCTACGGCTTGAAAAGACATCTGATGCTAAAGAATATGGAGCTCTTCGGAACGAGTGTGAAGCGCTTATTGTGCGACGCACGGCCTATGAAGAGCGACTTTTTGAGCTTTGGAAAACCCTAGAAGAGCTAGAGCTTAAGGTGGCGAGTATGGAGCTTGGGTATGCAGATCGCCTTAAAAAGATTGAAGACGCCTTAGAGCTTGTTAAACAGGATGTGCAAGGCTTGGGTGCGCAGATTGACGAGCGTGAGCATGCGCGTGATCCAAAGCAGGTTCAGGGGTTAGAGACTGAGCTTGCAATGTATGAATCGATGCGTGGTCGAGTAGCTAATCCTGCTGTTTCTCTGGTATTGAATGTCTGTTCAGGGTGTGGGAGCGTAGTTTCCCGCATTGATCAGGCGGCCGTTGAACACCACGTTTTAAAGCCATGTCAGCAGTGCCACCGACTGCTTTTTGATCCTAAGGCGGTACAAGAAGAAAAGGAAATTTTATGACAGTGGGGCAGTCGCAGACGTGCATCTTGTTTATTGATGGCGCTGCTCGCAATAATCCGGGGCCGGCTGGTGCGGGAATCTGCTTAAAATGCGGTGAGAGCATGCTGTTTTGCGAAGGATTTTATCTGGGATCCTTGACCAATAATCAAGCAGAGTATAGAGCTCTGTTGTTGGGGCTTGCCGCCGCACAAGATTTTCTTGCTAAAGGTAGCAAAATTGTTATCTTTTCAGATTCTGAGCTTTTGGTTCGTCAGATACTGGGAATTTATAAAGTAAAGAAACCTGAACTTATAGTTTTATATGAGCGTGCAAAGCAGCTTTTGGAGTTTTTTGAGTACACCATTAGGCATGTGCGCCGGGAAGAGAACAAGCAGGCAGACTTAATGGCCAACAAAGGGGTAGACTCTAAGAAAGTGGTCCCTGAATTGTTGCGCCAGCGAGTTGGAGTGTAGATTAGAGTTTTTATAGTGGACATTTAAAAATTTAAGTGTCGCTCTTATGGTTTGATGTATTATGCCGCTAACGCGACATTTTTTTGTTTATGTAAATACTTACCACAAGCGGCCAAAGTCACGACATAGTTTTAGCGAAGGCAGATGGAATAATAATGAAATTACAGACGTTTTTTTTGATGGTTTTTTCTGTTGTGGCGTTAGGCTTTACAGAGGGTGGTAGCCAGCTGCAACCTGATAAATTTGATGTGCGAGTTCTGCTTGCCAAGGCTGAAAGGTCCGATGTTTTTGAGTGGACGCTCAAGTCGCCGAATGGATTTTTTTTGCGTGACCCCGATGATGGGACTATTCAGGAAATTAAGGGAACTAAGATTACGGTTAGTTTTAAACAAGGGCGGATTACCATAAATCGGCGTCGACTCGTGAAAAATGGCGTAGAATTGGTCGCTAAATCCGGTGAAACCGCATTTATGGGCAATCGGTATGCGGGATTCTTTGCGTTGGACTATGCTTCTCGAGAAGGTCTGGTTCACTTGGTTAATCATGTCGATATAGAAGACTATCTCTATTCGGTTCTGCGGTGGGAAAGTTGGCCAGGGTGGCCGCTAGAGGTTAATAAAGCGCTTACTATTGCCTGTAGAACCTTCCTTGTGAAAAAAATATTGGATTCTCGTCGTGAAAAGGAGGATGGTTCCTTTGTTCGTTCGTACGATATTCGGGCAACTAACATGGATCAGACTTACAAGGGTATCCATGAGTTTGTAGCGCTAAGAAAAGCTTTGGAAGAAACGCGCGGTATAGTAATGACCTTTGGGGGTAAGCCTATTGAGGCTATGTATGACACTTGTTGCGGGGGAGTTGTTCCGGCTGACCTTGAAGGTGTTGATTTTGTTAAGGCCCCTTATTTAAAGCGTGATTACGCCTGTACTTATTGTAAAAATTGTAGTCTTTATACGTGGAAAGTGATCTACCGCACATCTGATTTTAAAGAACTTATTCGAGCGGGAATAGAGGATGCGGTTCCGGTACGGGATATTCGTATTTTACGTCGTGATAAGGCGCATGTAGTGCGCGAAGTGCAAGTGAAGACTAATTCTGCGTGGATTGCGCTTTCAGGTCAAAAGATCTATTCTTTGTTGAAGGATATTAAGAGTCTCTGTTTTTCGTTAAAGCGTGACGGCAATAAAATTATAGCCACCGGGCATGGATGCGGTCACCATTTGGGACTTTGTCAGTGGGGAGCTCGTGAGATGGTGCGTCAGGGCTGGAATTATAAAGAGGTCTTAGAATTTTTCTACCCTGGAATCTCATTTACCTCTATTAAAGTGGTCTATGTTGATAAAACGGTATAGAAAGGCGTTGTTATGCCGGGTTATCGTGGACATGCGCTGGGCGTTTTTGTCATGGCTATACCGCTCGCTTTTTTGGGCGGCTGGTATGGGTTGGGGGTTTTAGAGCTCCTTCAGGGTCTGGTTTTTATGTTCTGGGGTGCCTTTTTCCCTGACGTTGACACAACGGGTAGAGGTAGAAGGTTTTTCTATGCACTTTTGCTTTTGTTTATTTTGATTAGTCTTCTTATGAAATCAGTTCTGATAGCAATTTGCTGCACGGCCGTGGGCCTTTTGGCTTCTATCTCGCGTCATAGAGGGATATTTCACAATCTATATTTTCTGTTTTTTTTAACGGCAGCACTCTGCGGCTGGCTTGTTAATGTCATTCCTGAATTTCGGCTTGAGGTAGTGTGGGCCGGGGTGTTCTTTTTTTTGGGCTGTTTTTCGCATCTTTTCATGGACTTTGGGTGGCGGCGAACGTTTGCATGGCGGTCCTAAAAAACGGTGTGAATGTTTGTTTAGACAGTTCTAGCATCTTTTTCTTGCCTGGCGAGGTCTTCTAATTTTATAGTAAGGGGGTAGACAGATTACACTATCTGAGGAACAAAGGGAGTTAGTATGAATCGTAAGGACTTAAAATTTCTTGAGTCACATCAAAAGTATCCGTCAGTCTCTATTTTGGTAAAAACGCACCGGACAATGCCTGCGGCCGAGCAAGATCCTATTGCGGTTAAAAATGCGGTTTCAGAGGTTAAGGAGCGTTTAAAGAAAGAATTTTCTGAGCGCGATGTAAAAAAGCTCCTGGATAATCTGGATAGCATTGTTGGTCAGATTGATTATGCACATTCAACCGATGGGTTGGCTATTTTCGTTAACGAAGATGTAAAGTTGGTCTATTCTTTGCCCTATCCGGTTGAAAATCGTGTTTCGATAGAGACAACCTTCTTGGTGCGAGATATTTTGATCGCACTTAATCGATTGACGAATTACTGGGTGTTGGCGCTTAGTGAAAAGCCTACGCGGCTCTTTTATGGGACTGGTGCCACGTTGAGTGAGGTTATTGAGCCAGAAAATGACACTATGGGTATATCCCGCGATGGGTTCCCTCTTGATTACATAAAGCCTGAAGTGGGCGAGACTGCAAATAAGATTGGCAATACAGTATTGTGGAATTCACATCAAGATGCTGCATATCTTGATGATCGAAAAAAAACATTCTTTAAAAAGGTGGATGAGCTGTTGTTGCGGTTTACGTCTGTGTATAAACGGCCACTTTTTGTAGTAGGTGCAGAAAAGAATATCGTGCTTTTTGAAGATGTTACTAAACATAAGATTGCGGGACGCGTGCATGGTGATTTTTCTCACCAATTTGTGCGCGATCTGGAAAAGGTAGTGTGGCCCGAAGTTCAGAAATATCTGGACAAAGTTGCAGCGCAGAAATTGGTTGAATTGGATGAAGCGGTCGGTAAACTTCATCATGCATTTGGAATTGAAATGGTCTGGCGCATGGCACATGAGGGACGTGTAAAAGATCTGATTATAGAGGACGGCTTTTTGGTTTCTGGTGTTATAGACAAAGAGCATCGTGAGCGGTTAACTTTGGCAACGGACCCTAAGGCAATTAATGTGATGGATGATGTAGTTAATGTGCTTATAGAAAACATTCTTGAGAAGGGTGGTGTGGTGACGTTTGTCAAACCAGGTACCCTAAAAGAACAGAAACGCATTGCGGCTATTTTGCGGTACTGATGGTAGGTATATCTTAAGTATCAAACTTTTGTGTGGTACGGCAAAACGATTTGATCAAATCGTTTTGCCGTACCACTATTTCTTTATCCTAAAAATCGCTTAAAGAAGCCAGAAATAACTCCGGAAGATCCTTCCTCTACTGAACTTCCTATCTGTTCAGAATAGGCACGTAGAGTGGTTTCTGCCTCTTTTGAGAGGGTTGAGGGAATATGGCAGGTAGTGGTTACTACTAAGTCGCCACGTCCTTTAGAACGGATTTTATGAAATCCAAGGCCTTTGATTACTAGTCGTTTTCCTACCGGGCAGCCTTTAGGGATCTTAATTGTCTCTTTTTCACCGTCGATAGTGGTTATTTCAACCTGGGATCCGAGCACTAATTGAGGGTAGGTTAGAGCCACGGTGCACTCGATGTCATCGTTTACTCTCTTAAAGGTTTTATGCGGCATAACTCGTACGGTTATGATAAGATCTCCGGTCTTGCCGCCATAGACTCCCGCGTCCCCCTTGCCTGCAACTCGCAATTCTGCGCCGTCAAAAATTCCTTTAGGAATGGTTACTGAAAGGGTGTCATATTTTTGGGTGCGGGATTGCCCTTGGCAGGTGGTACATGGATTTTTTATGATAAAACCTTGGCCTGAGCAGGTAGGGCAGGTCTGTGAGTAGACAAAAATACCTTGTCGATAATGCACTTGCCCTGTACCCCGGCACTCTCCGCAGGTTTCAGCGGAAGTACCTGACTGCGTTCCCTTGCCTTCGCAGGTTTCGCAGGTAACAAAGTGGTAGTAGGTGATCTCTTTCTTGGTGCCCGAAAATGCCTCTTCTAGGGTCAATGAGGCTTCACGCTCCAGATCATGCCCTCGGCGAGGGGATGGGCCGGTTTTACGTGATTTTTTTTGGCGGGGAGATCCAAATAAATCTCCAAAAATATCACCAAAATGTTCGAATATGTCATCCATATTCTCAAAGCCACCAAAGCCCTGATTTCCGTTTGCAGCCCCGGCTGTATGACCAAATTGGTCGTAGCGGGCCTTTTTTTCGGGGGTAGAGAGAACTTCGTAAGCCTCTGCAGCCTCCTTAAACTTATCTTCCGCTTCCTTGTTATCAGGATTGCGGTCAGGATGGTACTTAAGCGCAAGTTTACGGTAGGCTTGCTTAATTTCGTCTTGGGTTGCATTTTTAGAAACGCCCAATACTTCGTAATAATCTCGTTTTGTCATAGTTCCTATTTCCTTCAGTATATTATTTCTAAAAATATACCATAAAACGGGAAGAAGTGGAATTGGCTGTCATGACTTCTTATCATGCTTTTTTAGGCCTTTGCTATCACAGAGTCATAAAAGGCATCGATTTGACGTATGAACGCTTGTTTTTCTGCTAAGGTCCCCGCGTAAAATCCATAGTGGAACCCGCTTATGATTATCTTTTTTAGGGCCGCAGGCTCTAGGGGATGGTGGTTAAGTAGAATCTCGTACTCATGCGTTACGGTAGTGTGGCTTACAAGCCGATTGTCGGTGCATAAAACAAAGGGCATGTCTCGTTTTAAAAGTGTGGTAACTACATGGTCCTCTAGGCTTTTTAGTGTAGGATTGGTCTGAAAGTTGCTTGAAATACAAACTTCGATGGGCAGTTCTATTTTACCAATAAAGTCTGCTAGTTGTTCTGTGAATTTTTTGGACTGTATGCAATCAGGGCAGTCTGTCTGGTTTGTATGGAACAGATGGAGAGCATGCCCTATTCGGTCTGGGCAGAGATAGGCTACGGCATCAAAAATGCTTTTTGCGCCTAATGCCTCACCTGCATGTGTCGTTGTTTGAAGAAGGTTTTGATGTGCGCAATCGTAGGCGCCTTTGAATATTTGTGCATTCCACCCAACTTCTCTTCCTACGACATCTAGTCCAACAATGGGAAGCCCTTGGTTATCTCGGCATGCAATTGCCCGTTTTGTAAGGTCGAGTGCGGCATTGTGTAAATGGGCTAGCGAGTTGTCGCCGTTTGGTGCAAAGTGCCTCATGGCGCATACAATAATGCCATATATAAACGGAGGGCGTTGCCCTGCGCAAACTTCAGGCGATTGGTTATGTTCGTGTGCGGCTTTTTCAAGTCCGCGCGCCGCTGAGGCGATTGCATCTTCTAGAGAGCAGTTTTGTGATATGTGAAGTTCTGGTGCAAAGCGCACTTCTAAGTAGTAGACCCCTTCTGCCAAATTGTCACAGGCTAGTTCATAGGAGCAGCGTTCGATATTTTCTTTGTTTTTAAAGAGTTGGACGGGATATTTAAAGCAGGTAAGGTAGTCATCAAGGCTGTGGAACGTTGGTTTGAAGACTAGATCTAAGAGTCCGCTTTCTGTGTAAGAGGGGAGCTTTACTCTCGAGGATTGAGCTAACTCTATAAGCGTTTTTAATCGCAAAGATCCATCTAGATGTACGTGCAAGTCGGCTTTTGGAAGGGTTTTTAAAAGGGGGTTTTGATGCTTCATTCTAATCTCCTTTAATCGGTTTATCTCACGGGGTGATCTTTCCCGCCTTTGCAATCTGTTCTCGAACTCTGAAAATAAGTAGGGATATGGTTGCGGGGGTCATGCCAGGAATAAGCGCTGCTTGTGCTATAGTGTGTGGGGCATGTCGACGTAGTTTTTCTTGCAGTTCTTTCGGAAGGCCGGGCATATCCTCATACCGTAACGCTTCAGGAATAATCAGATTTTGCAGCGCCTCGCTTTTTTCAACTTCCTTGAGCTCCCGTTTTTTGTAGGGGCCATAAAGTAGTTCTGCATAAACAGTCTCAAGAGCGCGAGGGGAAAGGGGCTTAGGAGTTAAGCGTAGAATCTCTTGCCTGACCAGAGAGGGTTTGTTGTTTGGAATAAGTTGGGCAAATATTTTACTTTTCCCACTAGCGTTTAGGGACTCAATAAGCTCGTTGATTGTGGTTACTTCTTCATCTATGGCGTCGTATAGCTCTTTAGAAATTAGTCCTAATTCATGGGATTTTTTGTAGAGGCGTTCAAAGGTATTATCTTGGCGGAGTATGAGGCGCCGTTCTGCGCGCGAGGTAAACATCCGGTAGGGTTCATCGACGCCCATGCTAACAAGGTCATCGATCATAATGCCAATGTATCCTTCGTTGCGGCTCATTACATAGGGAGGGCGTCCCAAAACTTTTAGAGCAGCGTTTACGCCTGCAATAAGACCTTGGCCTGCAGCTTCTTCATAGCCGGTGGTTCCATTTATCTGGCCCGCCAAGAAAAAGCCAGGAATTTTTTTTAGTTCCAATGTGTGGTGTAGCTGGTTAGGATGCACAAAGTCGTACTCAATGCCATAGGCATAGGAGGTTATGATCGCATTTTCAAAGCCTTTGATGCTGCGAATAAATTTTTCTTGAATGTCTTTGGGGAGTGAGTTAGAGATCCCATTTGGGTATACTTCGTCGGATTCAATCCCTTCAGGTTCAACAAAGACATGATGAGCATTCTTGCTCGAAAATCGGGTGATTTTGTCTTCTATGGATGGGCAGTACCGCGTTGGAGTGCCTGTGATTCGTTTGGAAAATATAGGAGAGCGCTCCGCACTTTCTAGAATTATCTCATGTGTTTTTTCATTGGTGTACGTGATGTGGCTAGATAGGGTAGTAGTGGCTGTATGGGGTGCAAATTCGTACAGGTAATTCAGAGGCTCGGCCTCATCAAGCTCCATGCCCGAAAAGTCTATGCTGGATTTTAAAAGGCGCGCAGGGGTGCCCGTTTTCATTCGTCCAATCTGGAGGCCGAAATCTTTTAGGCATTGCGCTAGGTCTATAATAGCTTCTTCATCGCGTCGGCCGGCGGGGAAACTCTCTTCACCTATATGGACAACTCCGTTTAAGAAGGTACCTCCGGTTAAAACAACGGTAGGAGCCGTATAACTGGTTTTTTGTGCCGTTAAGACGCCGGAAACATGGCCGTCTTGATTAAGGCAGATTTGGTCTACGCGGTCTTCGATGATGGTTAAGTTGTCGGTCTTTTCAAGGGCTTCTTGAGTGTAGGTAGCATAGCGGTATTTGTCGATTTGCAGTCGTAACCCTTGTACTGCAGGTCCTTTTCGTGTATTAAGCATCTTGGCTTGAAGGTAGGATTTTGTGCAGATTTGCGGCATTAATCCACCTAGTGCGCTTATTTCAAAGACAATATGCCCTTTGCCAATGCCGCCTATCGAAGGGTTGCAGGGCATAAAACCGATGCGATCTTTGCGCAGCGTAATAAGAGCGGTTTTTACGCCCATATGCGCTGCTGCATAAGCAGCTTCAACTCCAGCGTGTCCGCCCCCTATAACGATGACATCAAAGGTAAGGTTTCCTGAAAGATGATCTGTAGGATTTTTTGGAATATTCATATTGTTTTATACATTTGATCAAAAAGCGGTAAGTGAACTTTTTTGTATGACCGGCTTCCCGATAAAACCAGCGGATACTTTACTTAAATGTAGTATAACAAAGCACCCTTTTTTTGGCTAATGGCGTCTGTTTTTTACCATGAAAATAGGGGTAGAAACCGGTGAGGTCCATAAGCTTAGTAGTTTTTTTATTCTTTATTTCCCTGCAGCCTTAAGCCCACGGTTAAGACCTGCCAATCCGGCCGCCCTAATTTCATCTGGTAGTATGCTTAGGTGTTTAAGGAGTTTGAATTTAATGCCCCATGATCCCGATTCTTTAAGACCACGGATAGTTTCGACGAGCCCTTTATATTCAGGCTTAGGATTATCTTTTAAAAGGGCAACAAGTTTATCAACCATATCTGGCCACTGTAGGATTATCCAGCGTGGTTTTTCATCTACGAAGTTTTTTAGCTCTGCAAACGCCTGAACTTCTTTTATAACAACTACGAGTTCCCAATTTTGTTTGCCATTTAGAAAGGTTTGAAGATCTACAGGCAGGAGCATTCCGTTGTTGCGAATTAGAACAACAACTTCCTCTGCAATGATGCTGTTGTTGGGCAAAGATTGTGCAATAATTTTCTCAAAAACGCCGGGACAAAGCGCATTTAATGCTGCGAGCAGCGCATCAAGCGATATAGAACCGGCTTTACAGGTGAAGAAATTTTGCACGGTTGATGCACGTGTCATCTGTTCTTGCTGTTCGACTGGAGTCGTTGCCTTTATTGTACCCAGTGGACTCTGAAAAACGATACATCCGCAAAATAATAGCGAAAGGCAAAAAGCATACCGCGTCATGTTTTTTTTCATATGCTTTCCTCTAAAAATCTGAAGTGTTTTTTAAAAATGTTTTATTAATGCAAAAATATTAAAACTAATTGTCCATTGTATACTAAAAGTATAGTAAGGTCTCAAAATAAGTCAAGTCGCGTATGTCTATCTTATTGAAGTGTCAATCCTCATAAAGTCCTTTTAGGAGCTTGTTTTAGGAGTTTTGATATCCGCGGCGGTCTGCCAAGATGGGTTTGCTAGGATGAATTTTACCGCAATCTGAAAGTGACAATGATTTTAATGAAATCCCCCACCTCATTTATTTACATAGGTTGTTGTTTACACCTAGTAACAGAGTACGTAACTTTGGGTTATTTGTCAAGGTTGCCTGACGCGCAGAAAGGCTGGAGAAGGAGTAAAAACCGCTCTAATTCAGCCTTCGTCGACGCGTAAGCGGCTTACTTTTTTTGCGAATAGCCACAGTTTTTGTCGGAGCAGATTAGAGTAACTTCGTCGTCCGTTCCGGTCCGCTTTAGCAGATAAGGGCGGTGGCATTTAGGACATTCTGTAAGCTCAATGTCTCCTGAGACAGAGAAGGAGCAGGCGGGGTAGGTATCGCAGGCCCAGAAGACCTTGCCTTTCCATAACCGTTTAACCAGATGGCCTTTTTGGCAACCGGGGCACAAAAACTCACTCTTTTCTTGCTTGATATAGGTACATTCTGGGTACCCGGAGCAGGCGATAAATGGTCCATAGCGGCCTATGCGACGTTGCATAGGTTTGCCACATTTTGGACATTTTTCTTCTAGTAATTCGGGCTCTTGTTTTTCGACTAGGATAATGCTTCCATCTTCTTCGCGTTTGAAATTGCTGGAGAAGGTGCACTCAGGGAATCCTGCGCATCCTAAGAAAGCGCCGGTTTTCCCAAATCGGACTACCAGATTTTGTTTTTTGCACTGTGGACAGAGTATGGTGGTAGGTTCAGAGGGACGCTCAGTGCTCTCGCCCGCGAATTTTTTTAGCGACTCTGAAAAGTCTTGATAGAAGGCTTTGAGTAATGAGTCTCGTTCCATCTCGCCGCGTGCAACTTTGTCAAGATCCTCTTCCATAAGCGCTGTGAATGAGACATTCATGATGCGGGGAAGGTTTTCATCCAAAAGCCGTGTGACCGCCATTCCTAACTCGGTAGGTACAAACCGTTTTTTGGTATCGAGGTTGGTGTATGAACGTGCTTGAATGGTTTTGAGAATGGTGGCATACGTACTAGGACGACCAATGCCTGCTTTTTCAAGCTCTTTAACCAGTGTAGCTTCAGTATATCGAGATGGAGGTTGGGTGAAGTGTTGTTTAGGCGATAGAGTACGCAGTTCAAGCGGCATCTCTTCTTTTAGCCCTGCAGGAAGCGCTAATGCTTCTTCCTTTTCATCTTCTTCTTGAACGTATACCTTGAGAAACCCGTCAAAGAGTAGGGTAGATCCGGTAACCTTAAAGGTAAACGGTTTGCCATCTATCGTAATTTGACGTTGTGCGTATTGCGCAGGTTTCATCTGGCAAGCGACAAATCGACGCCAAATAAGTTCATAGAGCTTGAAGTGATCGGGCTCTACAAACTGCTTGATGCTGGACGGAGTGACTTTGACATCAATGGGCCGGATGGCTTCGTGGGCATCTTGAGCTTTTTCTTTGGAGTAGACCGGTGATTTTGCTGGAACGTATTCATCGCCAAATGTTTTATTGATGTAAGATCGCGCACTTTTTAAAGCCGTATCAGAAAGCCGTAGTGAGTCGGTACGCATATAGGTTATAAGCGCGACAGGACTATTGGACTCTTCTAAGTCGACCCCTTCGTATAATTTTTGAGCAACGTTCATAGTTTTTTGGACTGAGAAGCCCAGTTGGTTGTAGGCCGCCTGTTGCAGCGAGCTTGTCATGAATGGCGCGTACGGGTTTTTTGCGCGCTTGGAATCTTTTATGGAGGAGATTGCAAATGAGGTTTTTTTGATTTCTTCAATGACCTTTTCAACTGCTTCTTTGTTGCCAAGTTCGGCCTTTTTTTTGTTAATGGTTGCAAGGGCTGCATTAAATGCACCGCCATCAAAACCAAAAAGCCCGTCAACACTCCAGTACTCTTCTGCTTTGAAGATACGTATGGCATCTTCTCGTTCGCAAATAAGTTTTAAAGCTACTGATTGAACGCGCCCTGCAGAGAGCCCTTTGCTTACTTTTTTCCATAGTACAGGCGAAACTTCATATCCGACCCAGCGGTCAAGGATTCTACGGGCCTGTTGAGCGGCGACTTTATTGGTGTCGACTACTGATGGATGTTCTAAAGCTTCTTCAATCGCGGGCTTTGTGATTTCATTAAAGGTGATGCGATGAATGTGCGAGGGGTCTTTTATAACTTTTTTGACTTCTTGCTCGACATGCCATGCAATGATTTCTCCCTCGCGATCAGGGTCAGGAGCGAGGTACACGTCGGATGCTTTTGCCGCTTCTTTGCAGATGTCGGCAAGAACTTTGTCTTTTTTTTCTAGGGTGACATATTCAAGTTCAATCGTCCCATTTATGGTGACGCCTAATCCCTGTTTTGGCAGGTCTTTTACATGTCCCACCGTAGACATGATTCGAAAATCGGGCCCTAAGAATTTGCTGATCGTTTTTATCTTGGCGGGCGATTCTACAACAAGTAACTTTTTCATAAATCTACTTCACTATTAATTTTGGTCCAGCGTGTCTAGCCTGAGGCCCTTCTCATTTCAGTGTACAACGTCTATTGCCAAAAAGTCAAAGACTAGATTTTACACGGGTCTATTGCGGCTCTATTTCACGGTATGCTACAGTAAGGCTGAATACGCTTTGTTTGTTTCATACGAGGGCATTATGACAATTTTACATGCGTGGTACGAAACACGCCACTTTTTTGCAGGGGAAAATCTGAAAAAGATGGTTTTTTTGGTCTGGCGGGGGTGGGGCCGGCTGTGGCAACTGTGGACGTCTAAGTTTGGGTACGTATTCTTTTGGCTGCTTTTTGTAGGGGGTTTAGCACTGAGGGCAGTGCCTCAGCACGCAGATCCTTCAGCGGTTGCTCTTTTTTACTTTATACTAGGGTGCGGTATGGCCCTCTTGCTTTCAATGGTTAGGCCTTCTCTATTTCCCGTTTCTATACGACTTGTGAGCTGGAAATTCCTGGCGGTCTGCCTTGTGCAAATTTATTTTGCCTCGATGGCGAGTTTTTTAGGAGGGTACTGGTCTTGGGCAATTTGGCTAGTTCCGATAGGTGCCTATGCTGCTATGCTTGGCTTTTTGTGGCTTGATGCGCGTACGGTGACCGAAGGGTTACGAGGTTTTTTGCGTGCCGGCAAGATGTGGCTTTATAATCTACCGCTGCTTGTGGGACTTGATCTGATATTGATGGCAAGTTTTGTGGTTGTTGGATTGGTTCTGACGCTTTTGGTTACTTTGTTATTTTTGCCATTCTTTTCTCCCCGTATTGCATTGATTGAGGCCATTGCATTTTTTGTGGCTGTTGTGCTTGGGCCAACATTGCTAGTATGTAGAACTCTTATTTATAGTTTTTTGTATTCTACGTGGACGATACGGGATTACAAAACGTATTGTGAATAGACAGCAAAAAAGGAGCACTCTAGGAGCGCCCCTTTTTTGAGTAACTTAAGCTTACTTAATTTCTTCGGCTTTAGCTTCTGACATGCCTGGTTGCACGGCACCTGATGTGCGTTCTTTTGCAACTTTGCCTGCTTCTGGCTCAACAACCATTGGTTGTACTGGAGTTGCAGGAGTAGTTGCAGGAGTTTCTGTTTTAACTTCTGTTGTTGGAGCTGCAGGTGTTGCTTCCTTTTTCTCTTTTTTAGAGCATGCAGGAGCAATAACCAACAAACCGGCTAACAAACAGAGAGAGAACTTCTTCATTGAAGATCCTTCGGATAAAAATACGAACCATTGTTTTGTAACACTGTCTTTAAGTCTTTTTTAAGGGGTTATTTTGGAATGCAAGCTCGAGAACTTCGTCCATGGACTTTACAAAATGAGTAGTGAATGGACTTTTAAGCTCTTCTTCTATCTTGCGTACTTCCTCTTCGTTATCTTTTGGTACAAGTACCGTTGTCATCATTTGCTGTTGCGCTGCTATCAGCTTTTCTTTTAAGCCACCAACAGGTAGTACATTACCGCGCAACGTTATTTCTCCCGTCATGGCAATAGCAGGCTTTAACGGAGTCTGTGTTGCGGCAGAAACAAGAGCGGTGCAAATAGTGATACCTGCAGAAGGCCCATCTTTTGGAGTAGCTCCTTCGGGGACATGAACGTGTATATCGTTTGTCGAGAAGAAGTTTTTCTTAAGCCCCAGATCAGCGCTGCGTGATCGTACATAACTTACGGCAGCCTGTGCCGACTCGCGCATCACATCACCCAACTGTCCCGTCAAGGTTAATTCACCCTTGCCCGGGATAATGGCAGCTTCTACTTCAAGAACATCACCTCCAAGCTCTGTCCAGGCAAGTCCGGTTGCGCATCCTGCTAGGGTCTTGCTTGCGTTCACTAACTTCCGTTTGAACGGAGCCAAGCCTAGCCATTCTTTGCACATCGATGGTGAGACTTCTACGGATTTTTCCGTTTTCTCGGCCTTCTTAGATGCGTCTTTCCCTGAGATCATCTGCTGGATTGACTTTCGCACCAGTTTTCCTATTAAACGCTCTAGTTGGCGAACTCCCGCTTCTCTAGTGTATTCGTCAATCACAAGGTTGAGAGTAGGTTTTGGAATAGAGCACTGCTCTTTCGAAACACCATATTCACGCAACGCCTTAGGGATGAGGAATTTACGAGCAATTTGCAGTTTTTCAGGATTGGTATATCCTGACAAAGTTATTACTTCCATGCGATCAAAAAGTGGATACGGAATACCTTCCGGGTGGTTTGCTGTGGTAATGAACATAACGTGCGAAAGATCATACCCTACTTCAAGGAAGTTGTCTACAAATGAACTGTTCTGTTCAGGATCAAGTACTTCCAAGAGTGCAGAGGCAGGATCTCCAAACATATCGTGTGACATTTTGTCAATCTCGTCAAGTAATATCACAGGATTTGTGGTTTTTAGCGAACTCATACCCTGGATGATCTTTCCTGGCATGGCGCCTACGTAGGTGCGTCGGTGTCCTCTGATTTCTGATTCATCTCGAATCCCACCCAGCGAAATGCGAACAAATTCTCGCCCCAATGCAGCTGCAATTGAATGAGCAAGGGAGGTTTTTCCAACTCCAGGAGGTCCAACAAGGCAGATGATAGGCGAACGCGAGAGCGTGGGATTGAATTTTTTTGCTGCAATGAACTCTAAGACACGCTCTTTGATTTTTTGGAGCCCAAAATGATCTCGGTCTAAAATTTTCTTGGCTTGGTCTAGGCTTATACGGTCTTTACGGATTTCATGCCACGGAAGCGAAAAAATCCAGTCGATATAGTTTTTGCTTATGGATGCTTCAGCTGATAAAGGTGGCATCTGCTCAAGCCGACGTAGTTCGCGTTCTACTTTTTGCATAACGGCGGCAGGCAGACGCGTGGCATCTGCTTGTTCTCTTAGAGCAGAAGCTTCATTAAGCTGCTCGTCGCGCCCGAGCTCTTTGTGAATGGCTTTGATTTGCTCGTGCAGATAATATTCGCGCTGATTTTTTTCAACTTGCGTTTGGACGCGCCCTCGTATACGCTCTTCCGTTTTTATAATGTCATTTTCTCGTTCAAGGAGCGAAATAAGAAGCTCAAGCCGATCCTTTAGACGCATAGTCTCAAGAATGGTCTGTCGGTCTTTGAAGTTAAGTCCACTGTGCGCAGTTATGGTATCTGCAGCTACAGCAATGTTCTCAAGCATTAAAATGCTTGAGACGACCGAGGTTGGCGCATGCCCACTTGTCTGGGCATAGTTTTTATAAAGCGTTTTCAGATAGCGCCAGAGGGCTTGAATTTCTATCTCGTCGCCTTTTTCGTGTGTGAGAAGATCGCCACAGCTAGCTAGCCATAGATCGCTGGTTTCATCGATTTCGTCTATCTCTGTTCGAGCAATTCCTTCCAAAAGAACTTTGAGATTTCCTTTGGGCATAGGCATAACCTGCAAAATAGCTGCGCGTGTTCCAATCTTAAAAAGATCATCTTTGGATGGTTCGTCTAGGGCGGGGTCTTTTTGAGTAACAACGCAGAGCTCTTTTTGGTTTCTGAGTGCATATTCAATAGCGCGAACAGAACGTATGCGTCCTACAACCAGGGGAACAATGCTTTTGGGCAAAAGAACTACGTTTTTTAGGGGCATGAGAGGAAGACGAGAATTTCCGTTTTCCTCGTGCAGGACTGCAGAAACATGTTCTACAGTAGGGATGTCGTTAATTTCGTTTTTTTTCATGAGATTCTTATTTAGGGTGCGTCGAGCACCAGAAGTTTGATTGTTTTCTTGATTAATTTCTTTAAGGGTGAGAATCATAGTCTCAATCTTAGTCTACCACGCTCAAGTTTTTCCGTAAACTATATACCCGCAACTCTATGGAATGATAACGTATGGTTGCAGATTTTGATAGGAGGCTTGAAGTTTTTTTAATACGCTTTTGTGATTAAGGTGAAGGTTTTTTTACAAAAGCTATCTTTTCTCCTATACTAAAATTAAAGAATTTCCAAAACATATGTGTTGAAAGAAGGGAACATCTAAGGTATGGACATAATGTTTAGCCACTATGGGGAGCTATTCGTTTCCTTTTTAAAGTTGGGGCTCATAGCGACCTTGTTGCTTGGCATAGTGCTTTTTTTTACGGGCCATTGGCAGCGGTTTTTTTCGTATGTGTATGGGGACTTCACTCGCAACGAGCGGCATAAGTTTATTTTGTACGGAATACTCTATCTATTTATTATAGGGATTTTCTGGTTGCTGCGATGTATCAAGAATCCCATGTTCAATGCGTTCATTGGAGCCCGGCATATGTGGCTGGCAAAAATTGTATCGGTGGCCGTTACATTTCCTTTGGTAGTGGGATATAGCTATCTGGTAGATCTTTTTCCTCGTCACCGTCTGTTTTATGTTATGGCAGGTATTTTTGGCGGGCTTTACGCGGGGTTGTGGTTTCTGATTAAGAGCCCCGTATTTGGGGTTGGCGCACCTATAGATCATCGGTGGTGGCTGCTTGGGTGGTTCTCGTATGTTGCTATTGAGAGCTTTGGCTCCCTGATGGTAGTGCTTTTTTATTCGCTTATGGCCGATACAACAACACCAGAGGCAGGGAAAAAAGGCTTTTTTGTGGTGGCGACCTTTGGTCAGATAGGGAATATGTTGGGATCTGAGTTTGTTGCGCGTGCAAGCCATGTGGTGGGAGCTGAAACTATCTTCTTATTGGCAGCAGGCTTGATTGTCCTCTGTATCCCTGCGTTAGTCTGTTTTATTAATTGGTATATCCCAAAAGAAGAGTTTGCAGGATATCAGGCTCAAGGTGCGCACACGTATCAGGAAAAAACAGGGTTTGCGGAAGGGTTAAAGTTGATGCTTTCTCAGCCGTATATGATGGCAATTTTTGTTATTGTGGCTTCATTTGAGATTGTTGCAACCATATTGGATCTTCAGTTTCAGGTCCTCATTGCGGATTATGCCAATGATAATGCCGATATCTACGCATCGTACATGGGTGAGTTTGGGGTATGGGTTAGTCTGTTAGCATTAAGTTCTCTTTTCTTGGGAATTGGAAACATTGGTCGAAAAGTTGGGTTGGCGATTTCGTTGGCATTGATGCCGTTGGTTATGGTGTTTAATAATGTTGCGATGTTTGTTGCGCCTTCTTTGAGTGTTGTATTCTGGATTATGGTCTTTTCTAAAGGACTGAATTACATTTTCGGTCAGCCCGTAAAAGAACAGCTCTATATTCCAGTTTCTCGAGATGCAAAGTATAAATCGAAGGCGTGGGTGGATACGTTTGGAGCGCGTCTGTCTAAGGCTTTTGGATCAAGTATTGTTGGAATGCTTTTCATTGCAGGGGCTTCGGTTGTCTTGACTGTTGGGGCAACTTTATCGGTCTGTACGATTTGGCTTTTTGTTTCTCTGTATGCGGGGAAAAAGCATAAATACGCAGTAGACCGCAATGAGATAGTCTGTTAGTTACGAATTTCTTTTTTCCCGATCTCCGCTTCATATATACTTGAAAGTAAAGAGTTATTGATATCTGTGCTTTCTGGAGGAGCATGTAGTGGAGATTTTTTTTGGCTATCTGGTTACCTGGTTTTTAGGACTTGCAAAGATAGGTCTTATTGCGTTGTTCCCGCTCTGTCTGGTTTCGTGTTTTACGGGGCATTTGAAGCGTTTACTTGTTTATATTTATGGCGATCTTACCCGCAATGAACGGAATAAATTTGTTTTATATGGAGTTCTTTTTTTCTTTATTATTGGAATCTATTGGTTGTTGCGTAGTATTAAAGATCCAACGTTTAATGCCTTTATAGGGTCGAGGCATACGTGGGTTGCGGATATTGTTTCTATTGCAGTAGTTTTTCCTATGATTGCAGGATACAGCTATCTGGTTGATCTCTTTCCGCGGCATCGACTCTTTTATGCTATGGCGGCTCTTTATGCGGCTCTTTTTTTAGGACTTTGGTTTTTGGTAAAGAGTCCTGAGTTTGGGATGCTTGCTCCACTTGAGCATCGATGGAAGCTGTTGGGCTGGATTTCGTATGTTGTTATTGATAGTTTTGGCTCCTTAATGGTGGTCTTATTTTATTCTTTTATGGCAGATACTACGACGCCAGCAGAGGGGAAAAAGGGATTTTTTATTACAACAACCTTTGCGCAGATTGGGGATATTTTGGGGTCCTTAACCGTTGCAAAAGCGAGCCACTTGTTGGGGGTTGAAACGCTTTATCTTGTTGCCGCGTTGGCTACAGTGATCTGTATTCCTGCTATGGTGCGCTTTATTATATGGTTTATTCCTAAGGAAGAGTTTGTAGGGTATCAGGCTAAGAAGGTGGTAGTGGAAGCGCCGCAGACCGGGTTTGTGGAAGGTATTCGGTTAATCCTTTCGCAGCCTTATCTTATGAGTATCTTTGTTGTGGTTTCTGTCTTTGAGGTTGTAGCTACGATTTTTGATCTTCAGTTTAAGGTGCTTATCGCGGATTATGCTCAAGGGGATGCGGCTGTGTATGCTGCCTATACCGGGAAATTTGGGGCTTATGTGGGGGCGTTGGCCTTGGGGTCTATACTTTTTGGTGTGGGGAATTTTGGGCGCAGGATTGGGCTAATGTTTTCGTTGACGATAATGCCTCTGCTGATGGCAGTTAATCTTGGGGTTATGACTATTTCTTCTACGTTGAATGTGGCATTTTGGGTTCTAGTATTATCTCGCGGTCTAAACTACGCATTCGGGCAGCCTGCAAAAGAGCAGCTTTATATTCCCACGTCTCGGGATGCTAAATATAAATCTAAGGCATGGATTGATACATTTGGGTCTCGCTTTTCTAAGGCGACAGGCTCAGGGATAATGGGACTGAAATATGGGTTGGGCGCACCTATGATGGTGGTGTCGGGGTTGGCCTTCTCGCTCTGTTTAGCCTGGTTGGCGGTGGCCTTCTATGTTGGGAAAAAACATAAACATGCGGTTGAACAGAATGAAATTGTCTGCTGAAAACTTATTATTGGGGTATATCTAGTACGGTTTAAGTATTTAGAGTGGTTTTTTTGATTCACAAGAAGCGCGTTTTTTACGCTCGTGTAAATAGTTTTGCGCTAGCGCTTTTTTAGTCGGTTTAGTTTTATTATACTTACCGTCGAGCATATGTTTGGTATTCATGTGCCCATTGTTAAATTCAATGTTTATGTGGCTCATTCGTGAGCGCGCAAGGAGTAAATCCATGAAAAGATTCTCAAAGAAATTTACTTTTTTTGCTTTTTTAGCCGTCATAATGCTTCCGCTAGTCGATGAAGCAGGACTGATACAGGATTCCAAGCTAGATATAGAGGCTCAGGATAAGGATGGTTATACTCCTCTGCACGTTGCAATCATGCAGAACAGCTTAGTGCGGGTTAAATTTTTAATTGAAAATTTGGGAGCTAATATTGTGGCCAGAGATTTTAAAAAACATATTCCTCTTCACCATGTACCTGCAACTGGCAATCTGTCTCTTTTAAAATATCTGGTTGATGCAATGAAAAAGAATAAAATGGATATCAATGCTAAGGGCGAGGATGGTGATACTACCCTTCGCTATGCAGCTTCATGCGACAACCTAGAGATGTTTAAGTACCTCATTGAAGCTGGTGCCGACCTCAATGTAAAGGACAAGGTTGGGCGGACCATTCTTCATGTAGCAGGGGTTTCGATTTTGGGATATCTTTATTCAGTTAAAGAAAAGAAGTTTGTTGAAAAATAGCTGCAAAACAGCTGTCTAATTACTCACGCAGAATAATATGTCTAAAAGATCGGAAGTTATGTACGACTCCCGATCTTTTAGAGTATAGAAGCCTGTTTTTTTAGCTCCGACCTAGAAAACAGTTCACTAAAATCTGTGTTTTGAGAATGTTATGCAAAGTGGATTTTGACAGAAGAAGACGCTCAGGAGATTTCTTGTTTTAGGAGATTTTCTGTTGGAAATAAAATAAGATTAAGTCTTAAAATAAAAAATAATCTTTGTTCTGCGTTAATAAGTAAATGTTTGACAATTTGCCAGACATAAGTCATAATTATTTATATTAACGATTAAAATCATTATATATTTGTTCAATTTGGAGTGTTAATTATGAAAAATAAAATTCTAATACCCCTCGTTTTGTTAGTAGCCTATCCCTTTCTAATGAAGGGAATGGAGGGAATGGATTATATGAAGGGAAATGAAAAGACTTTGTTTAACATGGAAACTGGGAATGATTTTGTCTGTTCTATTGTGGAAGAAACCATCATAGATTCAGGAAAACAAAAAACGACAACGCCTATTAAAAATCATCGAGAGATTAATGAGAAAGATTTTAGCGAAGATAAGCCACAAAAGCGTGCTTTCAAGAGCAAAAAGAAACTGAAGTTGTCGTTAGAAGAACAAAAAGAGTTGAACCTAAAGTTATTGGAAGCTATTTTTGAGCTAAAGCGTGGAGGAAAGATTTCTAGTGTCTTAGAGTTGATTGATGAAGGCGCTGACGTCAATGTTAAGCAAGATATACTTGATAGGCGGCCTATACATTGGGCTTGTTCTACCAAAAATTTAGATCTTGTAAAATTACTGGTCTTACGGGGCGCGAATGTTAATGTCGAAGCTCCCGATAGAGAAGGTTGGACTCCTTTATTTTGGTTTATCAAAAATTGTGACTTAGACATGGTGAAGTTTTTTGTTGAAAGAGGAGCGGACGCTACTTTCAAAAATAAGCAGGGCGAATCTGTTCTTAATATGTTTACAGGCTGGTCTTTAGTTGATTTGAATGAATTATGCCAATATCTTGTGCCGTTTAAGAAGCGAACGTTTGAAACTTTGGAGCAACAAAAGATACGAACTTATTTGGAAAAAATTATTTACACTCAGGCAGCAGAAGCGTTAAAAAAGGGAATTCTTCCATTTTCAGAATTAAATCCTGTTGGGAAACAAAAGAATTTAGAAGATGCATCTAGTAAGAAATTTAACGAGTCTGTCGTGCTTTTAAAAAAGGTAATGAGTTTTTACTTTGTTCCACGCACACAGCCACTTGTCTCCACCTCTGTGCCGAACCGTGAGCTTTCAGAAAAGCAGTATCGCCTTGCGTTAGAATTGTTTGATTGCAGCAAATCTGCCGTGCTTAAAGTTCTTACGGACCATCCAGAGATTCGTAAACAGCTTGGCTATTTGTTTGGCAATTTGTTCAAAGCTATGGAAAATGCAAACGGAAAAAAACGTTTCTTTAAAGATCTAAACATTCGTTTTCACCATGATTTTAATCCTAAACAATTCTTTAAAAATGTTGAAAAATAAGAGTTGAAGCGGCTATTAATTGCTAAACTTTAAGCAGAAATAATCAAAGATCTGAACGTCACAAATGATGAGTTTTTTTAAAAAGCATCATTTGTGACGTTTTTTAAAAAAAGCCCGTTTTACAAATGTTTTCTTTTTATCTATACTGACAAGGCTAATTACTCACAGTTGATATCTATATTAAAAGGAAGGAATAGCCTCTGATGGATACGTCTTTAAGTTACTATTGGGAAACTTTTACATGGCTCTTGCAAATGGGAGCGATTGCGGCACTACCTGTCGCCATCATTCTCTACTTTACGGGCCACTTGCAGCGCATTCTTACAGCAATCTATGGAACATTTACGCGTGATGAACGAAACAAGTTTATTTCGTATGGCGTACTGTTTTTCTTTATCATAGGAATTTATTGGCTTTTGCGTTGCATTAAAGATCCTACGTTTAACGCCTTTATTGGCTCTCAGTATACATGGATGGCGAAAATTGTTTCGCTTGCCGTGATTTTCCCGTTGGTTGCAGGATACAGCTATTTAGTTGATCTCTTCCCTCGCCACCGTCTTTTCTATGCAATGTCTGCAATTTATGGAGCGCTTTTCCTCGGATTGTGGTTCTTGGTTCAGAGTCCTACATTTGGAATTCCTGCTCCAGAAGGGCAACGTTGGGCGATGCTTGGCTGGGTTGCCTATGTGGTTATTGAGAGTTTCGGATCCTTAATGGTCGTACTCTTTTACTCCTTTATGGCGGATACCACAACCCCAGAGGCCGGTAAGAAGGGTTTCTTCATTACCGCAACCTTTGCTCAGATTGGTGCTATTTTTGGCTCCACCGTTGTTGCAAAAGCAAGTCATGTTCTTGGCACAGAAGCGCTTTACATGGTTGCAGGATTGGTTATAGCAATCTGTATTCCCGCAATGGTTCGTTTTATTATGTGGTTCATTCCAAAAGACGAATTGTCAGGGTATCAAGCTAAAGGCCTTGCGTCTGAAAAGAAAAAGACGGGTTTTGTAGAAGGCATCAAATTGATGGTTATGCAGCCTTACCTCATGGGCATCTTTGTAGTGGTTTCTGCATTTGAGGTGGTTGCTACGGTTTTTGATCTTCAGTTTAAGGTATTTATTGCCGAATTTGCTAAGGGTAATGCGGACGTTTACGCTGCATATACCGGTGAATTTGGTGTTTATGTCAACGTCCTTGCGCTCCTTTCTCTCTTGTTGGGAATTGGAAACCTTGGTCGCAGAATTGGTTTGACCTTGTCATTGGCCTTGATGCCTGTATTAATGATTATTAATATTGTGGTCATGGAAGTTGCTCCATCGTTGGCGGTTGTATTCTGGGTTATGGTCTTCTCTAAAGGTATTAACTATGCCTTGGGTCAGCCATCAAAAGAACAGCTTTATATTCCAACGTCACGCGATGCCAAGTATAAGTCAAAAGCCTGGGTCGATACATTTGGATCTCGTTTCTCCAAGGCGACAGGCTCTGGTATCATGGGTCTAAGGTATGGCGCTGGGGCATCCATGGTTATGGTTACAGCAGTTACCTTCTCGGTCTGTATCTTCTGGTTCTTGGTAGCTCTGTTCCTTGGTAAGAAACACAAACATGCAGTTGAGCGCAACGAGGTTGTTTGCTAATTTTTGTTGTTTAGAGCGATGAATTGAAGGGGCCTTCTGGATGTTAAAAAGCATTTAGAGGGCCTTTTTCTTAGGGGATTTTGGTACAGTATAAGTGGGTTGTGGCTTTAGGGAGGTTTTATACTATGGGATTGCTGACGATGAAATGGGGATCAATACGAAATTACTTTTTGTCTCTGATGGGTCTAAATCCCATTGAGCGCAAAAAAACGGGTTTGTTGGCAATTTGCTTCTTTTTGGTTTTTGCAACTTACACAGTGGTTAGGGAGCTGAAAGATTTTGTTTTTATCAGCATTGTGGGATATGACTATCTTCCTTTGGCAAAAATCGTGATGGTTGTGGCTCTGATTCCGATGGTTTTTCTTTATTCTCGCTTAGTAGACTTGTTACGTCGAGATCAGTTGCTTAGTGTTTTTACAGGAATCTATGCTGTAGGGTGGTTGATTAGTGCGTATTTTTTGGGACATCCTTCAATTGGGCTTTCTAATACGGACACAGGGAAGTTCCGTCTATTTGGATGGATTTTTTACCTTTTTATGGAAGGGAGCCAGCCTTTTCTAATAGGGTTGCTTTGGTCTTTTTTAAATACGGTTACCAAGCCTGAGGATGTCAAAGGAAGCTATGTTTTTTTGACGGCAAGTTCCAAGGTAGGGGGAGCTCTAGCGGCAGGTTCGGCCTGGCTTTTTTTGAATGCACAGCAGGGTGACCAGGCGATTTTTTCTGGAGTAGGTAGTTTTCAGCTTTTACTTGTGGTTTCTGCAGTTCTTCTGGCCTTTGTCCCCCTTGTGATCTCCTATTTAATGCATAAGATTCCGCATTCACACTTGCATGGGTATGAGGCGGCGTACCAGTTTGAGAAGGCACATGAGGAGGAGCACAAACGTGGCGGACTTTGGGAGACTGTTAAAGGAATGTTCTCCGGACTATACCTTTTGATTCGCTATCCATATGCTCTGGGTATTTTTGGGATGGTTTTCTTTTGGGAAGTCGTGAATGTGACCTTTAATTATTTGCGCCTTGGAGTGGGTAAAGATTCATCTCATTCTATTTTAGAGTTTGGTGCATTTCTTTATGGTCAAATCTTTTTTATGCATGTGGTTGGCTTTGTGATTGTCCTCTTTGGTACGGGTACTTTAGTACGCTGGCTCGGCGAGCGGAAGAGTTTGATTATCGTTCCTCTCGCAACAGGTGGTGTTATAGCGGCTTATCTGATTTCTGGGGGGTTGATGTCGGTAGGTGTAGCCTACATTATAATGCGCGCGATTAACTACGCATTTGCCTATCCCCTTAGAGAGAGTCTTTATATTCCGGCAACTAAGGCCATTAAATTTAAAACTAAATCATGGATTGACGGGTTTGGAGCTAAGCTTGCAAAATCTTCTGGGAGTTACTATAACATTTTGATTCAGCAGGTTTCACGCTATGCAGTTTTTAATATACATTTACTCTTTTTCACGGGGATAATCTGTGTGTGGGCTGTGGTTGCTAATTTATTGGGTCGACGTCTTGAGAAGGCTATCAAAAATAACGAAGTTATTGGAACTGAAGAGGCTTAATAAAATAGTGAGAGTATTATTGCATTTTGTGTTGAGCGCGGTAAACTAGATGATAGTATTAGTAGAAATACCCGTCCTTTATTATCGGGTGGCTTTTTATGCATGTGAGTGCGGATGCCAAAGGACGGATGTGGTAACCCGAGAGGAATTATGATGATTGATATTCAAAAATTGATTGAAAATGGCGTCCAATTTGGGCATCAAACATGGCGGTGGTCGCCTCGCATGGCGCGTTACATCTGGGGATCCAAGAATGGGGTCCACCTTATTGATGTATCTAAGACTGCTGTTCAGCTTGAGAAGGCGTCTAAGTTTTTAGAAGAAGTAGCTGCCGAAGGTAAGCAGATTCTTTGGGTTGGTACCAAAAAAGCTGCGCATACCATTGTAAAAGATACTGCAGAGCGGCTTGGATGCCCTTATGCATCTAACCGCTGGGTAGGTGGTACGCTTACTAATTTTTCCCAAGTAAAAAAATCGGTGACTAAACTTCTTCATTTTGAAGATGTGGTTGGTAACACCGAAAAACAGACATACACTAAAAAAGAGTTGGGTGTATTTCAAAAAGTTGTAAATCGCCTACAAGACAATGTGGGAGGAGTTCGCTCCCTTGAGTGGCCAGTTGGGGCGCTTATAGTTATCGATGCCAAAAAAGAGGCAACTGCGATAAAAGAAGCGGGCATGGTTGGGCTTCCTGTTATAGCATTGGTTGATACAAATAGTGATCCATCAGGGGTTTCTATTGTGATACCTGGAAACGACGATGTTGCACGTTCGATTCGTGTAATCGTTGATGAGCTTGCTGAAGCGGTTGCCCGTGGAAGTGCTGCTGCTAAAGACCGTAAGGTTTCAGCGCCACAGCAATCTATTGCTGGAGCGAAGGAAGAAAATTACGTAGCAACTGGTCCTGAAGAGGAAGAAGAAGGTGCTGGGGCTCGTCGTCCTACTCGTGCACGCAAACCTTTGGTTAAGGGTGAGAATGTAGGCTTAGTGGTTGAAGAGCCAACTTCACGTGCTCGTCGGGCACCATCATCGTCTGTGCGTCCTTTTACAAAGGATCGGAGTCCGAATAGAGAAGGCGGCATGAGACCAGGTCCTAGAGCGGATAGTTCTAGATCAGCTGCTCCACGCGCTGAAGCTCCGCGAGTTGAAACTCCTAAGGCTGAGGCTGCAAAGGCAGCGCCTAAAAAAGCTGATAAGGAATAAAGGCCTTTAGAAATTTAGGCGAGTGGAGAGATGTCTGAGTGGCTGAAGGAGCATGATTGGAAATCATGTATGTTCCGAAAGGGGCATCGAGGGTTCGAATCCCTCTCTCTCCACCATAAGGCTTGGGAAGTTTGTAAAAGGTAGCTGGAGAATCTGTCAGGTCCGAAAGGAAGCAGCAGGGTCAGTTAACTTTGTACAAGCTTCCCACTCTTGTTATTTATAGGTATAGAAGGTGGTTATGGAGGATGGAATTAAGCTTAACTTGGCTAGAGAGTGGCGACCACGTAGCTTTGGAGAGGTGGTTGGCCAGCCTTTAGCAGTCCAGTTGCTTGCCAATAGTTTGCGCCAAGGTCTTATTTTCCCTGCCTATCTTTTGGCGGGGTTACGAGGATCTGGAAAAACCAGTATGGGGCGCATTTTTGCAGGTGCAATTAATTGTCAGGGGTTGGAATCATTTCGTTCCTCACGTGAGGGGTTAGGGTCCTTTCCTTGTCTTTCGTGTGCATCCTGTCTGGCTATGAAAAGGGGTGATCATCCTGATTTTATCGAGATTGATGCAGCTTCTCATACGGGTGTAGACAATGTGCGTCAGATTATTGAAGAGGCGGCTTTTTTGCCTGTCTTGGGTCAGCGGAAGGTGTATCTTATTGATGAGGTACATATGCTTAGCAAGGCCGCTTTTAATGCCTTTTTAAAGATTTTAGAAGAACCACCTAAGACGGTTCTTTTTTTGCTTGCAACAACGGATCCTCATAAGGTTATAGAGACCGTTCGTTCTCGTTCATTCCAGATTTTTTTTGATCCTATTCCTTTGCGATTTATCGTGGAGCATTTGGTTCGGGTCTGTTCTGCTGAGCAGATAGTGTATGAAGAGGCTGCCTTGTGGTTAATTGCACGTGAGAGCGAAGGTTCGCTGCGTGATGCGTTAAACATGGTTGAGCGAGCGCGTTTAACGACCGATGGGCTTACTGTACGTTCTATGACGCAGGTTTTGGGTTTTTTTGAGGACGTTGAGCTTATTGAGCTTGTAAAAATTGTGGCTAGAGCTGATACTGCGCGTATGCTTGCAAAGATGCGAGAGATGAGATTTGGTGAGCGATCTGCGATGGCTATTTGGGAGCGGTTACTTGATTTGGTCCGTGCGTTGATATGGGCGTTACATGATTTGCCTTGTGAGGCGTTTGTGGGGTCTGAGGATGCAGTGCGGTCGTTGTCCAAAGAGTTTACATTGGGGCAGTTGTTAGAATTTTTAGATCTTCTTTATAGGACAGAGACGCAGTTTTTGCGTACGACGGCGCAACATATTCTTATTGAGCGTGTGCTTTGTACTATGGCTCAACGGTGTGCCCCTCGAGGTAATGCGGAGGAGGTAGTAGCTTCTTTGAATCAGAGGTCCAGGTCTGTACCATCGGTGGCTCAGCGGCCGGTGCCAGAGATGGCTCAGGTTCCGCAATCATCTAGCGTATTGCCTGTTGCGCCATCTGAGAGGTCGTCTAAGCGGCCTGAGGTGGTGGTAGAGTCGCCCATTGCAGGTAAAAAAGATTCTGGATGGGTGGAATTTTTGAATGGATTTGCATCGCAAGGGGATCCTATGCTCTGCTCGATTTTAAGGCAGGGCGTCTGTGTCTCATCGCATGAAGGTGTGGTGAATGTCTGCTTCCCTAAAAAATTTGCTTTTTATCAAGAGTTATTGGTGAGTAATCGAGATGCATGGCAGCCCTATTTGGAGAGAGTATTTGGAGAAGGAGTTACCTTAGTATCTGATTTTTCTGGCGCCGATGGGGCTCAAGAGCCTCGGATCCGCCAGCAAGAAAACCCATCTCCAAGCTCTGGCGTTGTAAATTTGCGGGAATCGGGTGTGCGTGCAGGTGCGCCTAAGAGTGAGGCGCGGGATGTGCGGCGAAGTGTAGATGTAAGTGATGGAACGCAGTGGAAACGTGCGCAGGAATTATTGGGATTATTCCCGGGAACCATAAGTGAGATAAAAGAAAATCATGAGTAGATTACCTCAGGTTGCTATTGTTGGGCGCATGAATGTCGGCAAGTCGACCCTTTTTAACCGTCTGTCGAATAAAGTTAAGAGCTTGACCCTTGATTTTTCGGGGGTTACGCGCGATGTAATAAAAGATCGAGTTTCATGGTTGGGACGTGACTTTGATCTTATTGATACCGGTGGTATTAGTTTTAAGAAATCCGAAGATCGTTTGCAAGAGGCGGTAAGACAGAAGGCGTTAGATGCATTGGAAAATGCAGACGTAGTCTTGTTTGTGGTTGATGGGGTTGCAGGAATTTTATCTGAGGATGAAGAGATTGCCCATGAGCTGCGGCGACGTGGTATTCATACCATTTTGGTGGTAAATAAAGAAGACGTTCGTGCGGTTCAAGAAAATGCCCTTGAGTTTTACTCGCTTTTTCATGATGAATTAGTTCTGGTCTCTGCGCAGCATGGTCGTGGGATTGGCGATCTGTTGAGTGCGATAATAAACGCTTTGCCTGATTCAGTTAAAGAGGTTAAGGATGAGCCGTTGTATCGGGTTGTCTTTATTGGACGTCCTAATGTAGGGAAATCTTCTTTGTTGAATCTCCTTTTAAAGCAGGAGCGAGCCATTGTTTCTGATATTCCGGGAACGACGCGTGAGGCTATTTCTGAGCGTATAGCTTTTTCACAAGAGCATCTGTTGATAACCGATACGCCGGGTATTCGTCGGTCTCGAGCAATAGATGAAGATCTTGAGTCTTTAATGGTTAAAAGTTCTTTTAAGGCAGTTAAAGATGCGGATGTGGTGGTCTTGTTGATTGATGCATCCGAAGCAGGTTTGGTTGATCAGGAGCTTAAGTTAGCGTTTTATGCTTTTTCGGATCTTTACAAGGCGCTTGTCGTATTGGTGAATAAGTCTGATCTTTTGGATCCAGAGAGTTCGGCAGCGGTTGAGGAGAGTTTCGCGCGGTATGCACATCTTATGCGTAAGGTTGAGGTGATGCAGATTTCATGTAAGACGGAAAAAAACATAGGGCGCGTTTTGCCGTTAGTTAAGCAAGTATGGGAGCATCATAGCTTGTGGATGAATGCGGATGAGTTAAGTTTTGAACTTATCGATTCGCTGAAAAAAATTACCTTGGTTCGCAATAGGCAGCGGTTGGAGATTTATCGTGTCAAACAGCTTGATATAGCGCCTGTAACTATACTCCTCAATGTGAATCTCCCTCAATTTTTTGGGCAGTCGCAAAAGAGTTTTTTGGATACTGTAGTGCGCAAAAAGTATGATCTTAAGGGCGCTCCTATAAAATTTATTATTGCGGGTCGATAGCGCGGAAAGAGGTTCGCGGGCTGTGACCTACTCTTTTGCAGGTGAAGCTAGAAATGGATAGGGGGTTTGTGGTAAGGTGTAGGGAGCAAATGGAGACTTATGCACAACTTACCAAAAGAGGAGCATGGGAATGCAAAAGAAGGTTACTTTTTCGGGACGCGATCATACCGCCGTTCTTGATCAACATATAGAGAAGCAGTTAGAAAGAATTGAGCATCTTTTAAAGGGTGAGCCATCGCCTATATTTATTGATGTGGTGGTTGATTTTCATGATGTGCACCAGCATCACCATGTTACTACGCGTGTAAAGACCCCTCATTTTGAATGCTATGCCGAGCATGAGGGGCCGGATATTTTTGCCGAGATCAACGAGGTGATGGATCGTGTGCATGATCAATTGCGCACCGAGAAGAAGAAGTTGGTGGATACTCATCGGCGTGGATGTGGTAAAGGATGTCGTTCCGCTTTCTTTAAGGAAATGGAAGATGAGGAATCGGGAGATGAAGAGTAAATAATACGAATGGTTAGTCCAGAGGGAAGTTTCTGAAATTACGAGCTTCCCTTGGTTGTTGAAATTTTATTAAATTAGTCTCCGATTTTGTAAGTTAAACGGTTTTTGCGGGGTGTCTGGAAGTTTTTCTAGGCACCCTGTTTTTTGTGCTTAGTGTGTTATTTTATTGACATTTGTAAATTTTTTGACATAATAATGGTATAATTGTTTGTGATTGAAGCTAGAGAAAGTAATTAAATGAGAGTATTATTAAAAAATTTATCCATCGTGGGGCTGTTTGTGTTTGTAGGTGCTATAGCGTCGCAGCATGAAGAAAATGAGCTTGTTGAACGTATTCAAACTTGTTGGCCGAAGGCATTTGTGCATCGGGAGCGTAATAAGGTGTATGATGTTTACCAATTTGAGAGCTTGAAACAGTCTGCAGGGGACTGTTCTTTTCATTCACAATGGAATCGAGCGTATTTGTACGCTTTAATGTCTGAATTACAAAAGAATGATGGTAAGAACAGGGATGATGTTATAAAAAAATTGTTTACCCAGATGTTTAATCGTGCTTTGTATAACAAATTTGCGTTGTGTTGCGGCCAAAATGCTAAGGGCGATGCTTGTCTTACACAACTTTTAGATGACGACGTAGCAAAGTTGGTTGATAAAAAAATTATTCCTATTCAGTCTCTGCATATGAATAACGATACTATTCATTTTGAGTATTATAATGGGTGTTTTTTTTCAAGCTATGATGAGGATGGAAATCTTGTGTCTGGGGAAGGAAATCTTTTGGATGCAGAAGGTAGTCGTCGAAAGCTTGTTGAGAAAATGGTGAAGGATGTTGAAGGGGGTATGGATTCACAGGGGGCTTTATCTGCTCTTCTTTGTTCTTCTTTTGCAGGGGCGTCCATCTGGTCTTCATTATACCCTCCGATAAAGCGAGTAAGACAGTTTCATAAGCGTACTAATGATGTACTGTGTGTGCTTTTAGATTATAAGACTTTGCTGACGCATCGAATTGTTCTTTTGGCATGCAAATGTAAGGGGAAGTGCATCTTTTTCTTTGCCGATTCTAAGAGGGTGCTAACCCTGTATCCTGAAAAAAATATAAATTTTGAAAAAGAGAATGGAAAGATCCTTTCGATTGTGAATGGACATTTTTCTGCTGCTTTTGATCTTGTAAAGCTGCTTCTTGCAGATAAGCAACTGTTTGAAGACAGCCTGGTGCGCCATGTGTGCATTGATTTGTATAAGATGCTGGGGAGACCGTGGCCCAAAAAACGTATTCTGATTGCTCTTGGTAGGCTAAAGAAATATGGATTATTGGCTAACGTGTGCTTTAATAAATATTACCAACCGTGGTTAATTAAAAACTGTGGAAAAGAGAACTTGTCAGAATTCTACAAGGTGTTGTCTGAGACAGATTTGGGGATTAAGAACAATGAGTGCGATATCAAGAAGTATCAGCTAGACGTCAGAGACTATGCTCTGGAGATTAAAAAAGCTGTTAAGATCGAGGAGAACTCTAAACTCTTGGAAGAGGCTAAGACCAGTTTGGGAAATTTAAAATCCCGCATAGAATACCTTAAAAAAGAGCGTGTTTTTTGTGAAGAAGGCCTTGGGGTTTTCAAGCAAATGAAGTCTTTGTAAGGTTAAAGTTTTGTTAATTAGAGGGGGTTGTGTATAACGTAAGTTATGCGCAGACCCTCTCTTTTTGTGTGCAGTGTGACTGAATTATTTCTTTGTCACCTTATAAACGGCATCAAGTACCGTGTTGGCGGAGTTCCACCCTATTATTTGGTGGCCTTTATGAACAAGCTTTTCTGAGCCACCATAAATGACAAAAGTTTTCAGAGTCGTTTGTTTGGTGATGTCTTGCCAGTCTTTAAGCCCTTTGAAAAAGTCATCTGTAATAGTTTTCCCCGCTTTAATTTCTAGGGGGAAAGTAGTGCCAAAAGACTTTTCAATAAGGACATCAATTTCGTGACCTTGAACGTCACGCCAAAAATAGAGCGCAGGTTGTTCGCCGTGATTAAATGAGTATTTAAAAAGTTCGCTTATAATCAGGGATTCAAAAAGCGCTCCTTTTAAGGGGTGAAATTGCAATTCATCCGTTGTGCGTATGCCCAGCAACGAGCAGATTAGTGCCGTATCGTAAAAATAGAGTTTGGGACTTTTGATTACTCGTTTATTAAAGTTGACATGGTAGGGGTAGAGTAATTTTATAATAAAGCTGGTTTCCAAAATAGAGATCCAGGCTTTAGCCGTGTTGGGGCTGATGTCTGCATCTCGAGCTAAAGATGCGTAATTAAGAAGGTTTCCTGTGCGCGCTGCGCATAGTTTTAAAAAACGTTGAAAAGTTACAACATCTGAGACATTTAGTACTTGTCGTACATCTTTTTCAACATAGGTACTGATGTAGTTTGTGCACCAGGTATTTAGATCAATTTTTTCAGCATAGGGGCGTGGATAGCCACCTTTTAGCAGAGCTTCTTCTACGAGACCTGTGAGTAAGTTGGCATCCTTTAATTCAGCCAATGAAAGGGGCAGTAAAGTTAAAAGCGCAATGCGGCCTGCGAGGGTTTGGGTAATTTTTTCATGCAAGAGAAAATTTTGGGACCCGGTTATTATAAAGTACCCGGGGCGATAGGCGCGATCAACAACTCCTTGCATATAAGATAATAGTTCAGGTACTTCCTGTATTTCATCTATAATGACACCTTTTTGTTGGTCATAGGCTGCCAAGAAACCGCGTGGGTCGGCCTTGGCGAGGGCGCGTATATCTAGGTCTTCTAGAGAGATGTAGGTATAGTCTGGAAAGGTTTTTTTTGCCAGGGTCGATTTTCCCGATTGGCGTGGACCTATAATAGCAACAACGGGAAATTGGTTAGCCACTATTCTGAGTGTTGGGGTGATGGTTCGGTTAATAAACATTTTAGTCCTTTTTACTAGACTTGTACAAAATGCAATCTCATTGCATATTATACACAGGCTGTCTAAAGACCTCAATAGATCGTATTTATTAACAAGGACAAAGTGGGGTTAAGACAAGGGAGACCTTTTTACCGGCCTCCCCTGTCTACTTTATACTAAGTATTTACGGGACTAATCTGCTGGGCTAGTTCCTCAAGGGAGAGAGAAAGAATTTCAGCCCCCCAGCGCGTTAGAACCTTTTGTTTGTGTGGTTCTACCAGTAGGACAGTTGGGAAACCCATGACATCAAATTGCTTTAGAAGTTGAGCGGAAGCTTTTTCTTGTGGATTAGTACAGTCCACTGAGACGATAACAACGGAGGAGAGTTTTTCATGTGCCTCAGGGTTGTGCATAATTTTCTTGTTGATCTCCTGGCAGGAAGAACACCAGGATGCTCCAAATTCTATAAGCAGAGCTTTGTTTTCGCGGATAGCTTTTGATCGTGCTTCTTCAAAGGTGTAGAGAGCGCAGGCTTTCCCCTGTAGGTCAACTGGATTAAGGGCAGCTTTGAAGGCGTTAAAGATTCCAAATAGTCCTAATACAATAAATAGAGCCCCTAGAAGATAGCGATACCAGCGCAACCAAGTTTTGGCGCTCTTTTCGAGTGAAAGAAAGAGAAATGATCCGCAGAAGAGCAAGGTGCCTCCCAAGAGAGCGTAAAATGCTGTCGCGGGGACGATCGCTTTTAGATAGAAAAGGCAAAGCCCTAGTAACATGAAGCCAAATAGTACCTTTACTTCAATCATCCAGCGTCCTGCACGTGGCAACATTGACGTTGAGCTTGAAAACGTTCCTATTAGAATAAGGGGCACGCAGAGACCTATTCCAAAGGTAAATAGGTAGAGGAATCCTAAGAACGTGCTTCCTAGCTTTGCCACAATCCCAAGGAGAAGAAGAAGGCCTGGCGAGAGGCAGGGAGAGGCTATGGTTCCGCTTAAGGCTCCAAATACAAAGGCCGATACAAACGAACCATTAGCTGTTTTTGTTGCATCGCCTTGCAAGAACTGGGGTAATTTGAGCTCATAAAATCCAAGCATAGAGAAGGCAAAGTAGGATAAAAATAGAACTAAAAGCGCCACAAAGAAGGGGTTGCCCATAAGTTCTCCAAAATGGGCACTACCACTGGCAGTTAGCATCCCTAAAATTGCAAATGTGGTTGCAATTCCGCAGGTATACGTCGAAGCCAAGAGGAAATTTCTTAATGTGGAGGTTTGGGCTGACGATTGTAAAATTCCTACGGTAATAGGGATCATTGGGTAAATGCAGGGGGTTAGACTCATTAATATTCCGAGTAAGAATATGAAGAAGAGGCGCAAGTACCGCGATTCTCCTTTTTGAACAAGGTTTGAGACGGTTGTTTCGATTTTGGTTAGCCATTTGCCGCACCAGTGACTGCTATTTTTTACGCAGTCTTTTAAGAATGTTCTTAAGCACCATTTTGAACCTGTGGTGGTGGATGGAGAAATTTTTTGTGGTTGAATCACAGGGGTAGTTGCGGTAATTTCTGGCGTGGGTTCTGATAGAGGGCTAGAGGGCTCAGAACGTGGCGCAGAAGCGGCTATAGCAGAGGCTAGAGTTAGCACTGCGACTAGGTAGGTTGAGTAGGTTGGCATGCCTTTCATGGGGCTCCTTAATAAAAAAGGTTTATCAAAATGTTGAAATATTTTACAGGTGTACTACCCTATATAGTATAAATCGTTTGTGGGGTTGTAGCTCAGTTGGCAGAGCGCATGGATGGCATCCATGAGGTCACCGGTTCGAATCCGGTCAGCTCCACCAGATTTTTAAGTAGTCCAATCGGACATATAATCTGTCTCTTACATCTTTGAATAATGAATTCTGTGGGGCTGTAGCTCAGTTGGTAGAGCGCATGGGTCGCATTCATGAGGCCACCGGTTCGAATCCGGTCAGCTCCACCACTTATTTTCTTATTTTTTTTCCCGTTCATATAGCTCATATATTCTGCATCATGGTCAAGATTCATGAGTCTTTGAAGTTGGGCTCGCTGTTTTAGGCTTTTATGCTTTGTTTTAAAAGTTGCCTTCATTCCTTCATGGTTAGCGTTGTCGACAAAGGAGGAAGCAGGTCGTCGAAGAGACCCAATGTATCGAACCAAAAGGCGGGACATAAACATACAATTTCTCTTTAATGAATTTTCCATCGAATGAGACTATCAAGTGCGTTTTGTCGTCTTTTAGCGTTCAGAGACATTTATAGCGCGATCAATAGTGCTTAGCACAATAGAGGCGCCGCCTCTTCCAATCGTTCCTTCAATGCAGCGTCTTTGCAAATTCCATTCTTTTTTATTGATTTTAACAGTTTTAGCCTTCAAGGTTACATCAAAATCGATGTTTACAAATCCATTTGCTGATTGCGCTGAGATTTCAGCGTTAGGGTGAGCGGGGAGTGTTAGATTTATTCCGCTTCCAGATTCTAGAAATAAGCTCATAGATGGGAGTAGTTGAGCGGTATCAACAGAGATGTGTCCTCTAGGGGCTTTGGCGATCACAGAGTCTTGAGCGTTTTCTACCTCAATTGAGCCGCTGTCGGTCTGGAGAGTTAGTGCCCCTCCAACATCATTTATTAGCAGGGGGCCTTGCTCTTGCTCAATTACAAGAGATGCTTTTGTGGGGACGGTGATGTAGTAAGTAACGGGTAGGGCTGCCTCTGCGCATAGGGTTTTTGTCTCAATGGTAAGTTGATTCCCCGACTTTTTGTGTGTAACATGAGTGCATTCGATTTTTTCTTGAGATCCTTTTATGACCGTTTCTAGAAGTATTTCTGGTTTATTCCAGCTTTTGACTTCTATGCGTCCAGTCTGATTTTTTATTGTTATGGTTCCGGTTGTAAAAGGAATGGATTCTGATCGTGATTTTTTCTCGTCTGGAGTGAAAAATGTGGAGATTGAATTCCACAGGCTTTTAGTGGTGGTGTTGGTTGGTAAGGTGAGAGCAAGGGCGCATAAGACGATTGGTAGGTAGGTGCGTGGCTTTCTCATCTGAAAGATCTTTCTAAAAAGTTTTTGTTCGGATTTTGTTCTAATGAATTTTTTCTGGGTAGGAATCAACCGACCCTTGCTACTTTAGCATGTAGCCGCTAGATTGCCAACGGCTTTCCCTTGCCTATCTAGGGGGGGAGATGCGAATGGCCCCTATTTTTAGGGAATTTAAAAAACTATGGCATCTCTTTGTTATACTAAAAACTGAGAGAGATAAGAAAAGTTTTTGGAGACCATCTTTATGACTAAGTTGCGCGTTGAAATGGAAGTTGAAGTGAAGAGTGAGTCACGGGTGCTCAGCGCAAATGAGGCGGAGCGTCTACGGAGTTTCTTGGCCTGTAATGATACCGTTCTTCGGGTGGTTGACCGGTTGCATGAGGGTGGTGTGCGTGCGTATTTGGTAGGGGGGGCGGTGCGTGATTTGGTAATGGTAAGGCCTCTTAAAGACTTGGATATCGAGGTGCATGGCATTGATCTTGATTCTTTGCGTGGGGTACTGGCCGACTTTGGGCATGTTGAGGCGGTGGGAAAGTCTTTTGGTGTTTTGAAGTTATTTAGCCACGGGGTGTCGGGAGCATCAGATTGGTCGATCCCTCGTCATGATGGCCCTGGGCGAAAACCTATTGTTTCCGTTGCGCCTTATATGGATATAAAAACCGCTTTAAAGCGGCGTGATTTGACTATGAATGCGATGGCTATAGATTTGCATGACCAAAGATTATTTGATCCCTTTGGAGGGGAGGCAGATATACAGGCGCATCGGCTTTCGTGTATTGATCCTGATATATTTATAGAGGATCCACTTCGTTTTTTTCGTGTAATGCAGTTTGCTGCTCGTTTTGATATGGAGCCTGACGAGCTTTTGAATGCAGTTTGCTCTGTGATGAGTATAAAGGGAGTTTCTCGAGAGCGCATTGGTGGCGAATTTGAAAAAATGCTTATGCTTTCTAGCTCTCCTTCGTTGGGTATCCGGTGGTTGTTGAAGGTGGGTAGGCTTGAGGAGGTAATGCCCGAGCTTGGTGCGATTGTTGATATTAATCAAAATCCTTTATGGCACCCAGAAGGAACGGTATTTGAGCATACTATGCAGGTTTTAGATGCTGCGGTTCTTGAAGGTAGTGGATTGGATGATGAAGACCGGTGCGTACTTATGTTTGCAGCGCTTTGTCATGATCTTGGCAAGGTTAAGACAACGGTTAGACAAATTGATGGACGGTTGACGAGTTATGGCCATGATCAGGCAAGTGTTCCTTTGGCGCGTGGCTTTTTAGCACGTTTAATGGTTAGCAGTAAGAGGATAAAGCGTGTCTGTTTGCTGGTGCGTGATCATATGAGCCCGGTATCTTTTGTTTCAACGGGTGCAAAGGAAGCGGCGTTTAAGCGCCTTGCTATCCGGTTGGCCCCCGATGTCTCTCTTGTGCTGCTTGCGCGGCTTGCTAATGCTGATATGCGCGGAAGAAATGGCGCGGGGATGGTGCCTATTGAGGGACCGGTTGCAGTTGTACAGGAGTTTATAGATAAGGCGAAAGCGTATGGGGTTTTAGAGGGGCCTGAATTGCCGGTTATTAAGGGTGTGGATCTTCGGGAGTATGTTGAGTCAGGTCCTTTAATTGGGAAAATAGTGCGAAGAGCCTATGAAATTCAGACGCGAGATGGTATTGTTAACAAGAAACTGTTAATGCAGCGTATTGTGCGCGAGTTTAAGCTACAAGTTCAAAAGACTGAATGATAAACTGTAGCAATTTTATTCGCATTTTTTTATTCTAAATCTATCTCAGGTTGAACAAACAAGGAAAAGTATGGAAAATATTTTTGTTGCAAATTCGCTGTGGGGAGTTATTCGGGCCTCCAGTCTGTTGAGTAAAGTGATCTTATTTTTAGCATCTATGATTTTGCTTGTCTGTCTGTTTATATTCATTTATAAGATGCTCCTTATACGCGAGAAGTTGCGTCAGGTTGCTCTAGTGCGGTCATCATTGCATAGCGCGGAGTCTCTGAATGATGTCCTTTCTATGGGGGCTGTATTGAAGGGGACGCTGCCGGGAACTGTTTTGGGCCGTGGACTCAAAGCGCTAAAGGCATTGTTGCAGGGCAAGGATGGACAAAAGAACTCGTTGTCTGGAATGGAGCTTGAGCTTCTGCGTGATTCGCTTGATCAAGCCCATGCGGAAGCAATGCAAAAAGAGTATGAGTATATACCGGTTCTTTCGGTTAGCGCAGCTGTAGCGCCTTTGGTGGGGCTTTTTGGAACTATATCAGGGTTAATCCAATCTTTTATTGGGATCGCTCAGGCTCGCAGCACTGATATAACTACGATTGCGCCTGGTATTGCCGAAGCATTGCTAACCACATTTGCAGGTTTAGTCGTAGCTATTCCGGCCTTTATAATGTTTCATTACCTTTCTAATGCGGCACGGCGACTTGACGGAGAGCTAGGGGCATTAGTTTATCAGTTTGAGTGGATAGTAAAGAATGTATTGAAGGACTAGGGGGGATGATGGATAGAAAAAGACAGTCACGACGAGTAGGTCCACCTGCCGGGGTGGAAATTTCGCTAACACCGCTAATTGATGCGGTGTTGGTTTTGTTAATTACGTTTATGGTTGCAATGCCGGTTATGCAGAATTCGATAAACATAGAATTGCCTCGGGGCTCTGTGAATGATAGTCCTGATATGGCAAAGAATCCTAGAGACGCTATAACGGTCTATTTGGATAAACAATGTCGTCTTTTTCTGAATGACAGACCGGTCAAATCTTCTGGTTTGATCGATGAATTGGAAAAACAGTTAAGAGGTGAGCGAGATCAGGTTGTTTTTATCAAGGCGGATCGGTCTGTTCCTTGTGGGGATTTAGTTCGAATAGTTGACGATATTAAATATCTGGGCGGTGTTAAATATGTCGCTTTGGCTACACAAAACGAGTGAGATGGAGGCTCGCGCCTTTAAATGGGCGTTGAGAGGCTCTATTTTGACCTATGCATTGATGGTGTTCGGGCTGTTTATTTGCTTTGGTCCTAATCGCAAGACTGTATCTTTGGTTATTCCGCGATCTCAAAAGCCTGCTGTTGTAGGTTTTTATACGGGAAAATCTCGGGGTAAGAGTAGGGGGAATACGGTTGCTTTGGCCCATATGCGCGCCAAGATGAAGGGTAAGCGGACGGCAGGTTCTGTGTCAGGGCATGTGGTCGCCAAGCCTGTTGATCGTAAAGATAATAAAACTACTGTCAAAAAATCTCAAAAGCTCTCTAAGCGGGAGGCATTGAGAGAGGTGGCTAGGCAAAAGGCTCTTGAGAAGAAGCAAGCTGCAAAGAAACAACAGGAGCAGGCTCAAAAGCAAGAGTTAGAGCGACAGGTTCGCGAGCAAAGAGAAGCAGCTCGTTTACGCCGCGAAAAGAATCTTGCAGCGCAAAAGTCCGCGGAAAAAGCGGCTGCAGTCCAGGCGAAGAAGGCTGCGGTTTCTTCTAAGGTGCTTGAGGAAAAAAAGAAGCCTGAGCATAAGAAGAGTGAGCCGGTAAAAGAGATAGGAAAAAAGCCGGTTCCTGAAGAAATTCAGCCGGTTGTGCCCACTAAAGAGGTTTCTTTAGATACTCGCAAAGAGCAACCACAGCAAGATTCACAAGAGACAATAGAGACGGCGGTGCCTGAGGTTGCGGAAGAATTTGGCGTCAATGAAGAGTATGGTGATGAGGGGGGCGCTGATGAGGGGTATTCACGAGAGGGTGCAGCTCTAATAAGGTCTATTGGCAGGGCGTGGAAGCCTCCGCGAGGGTTGTCTCCAGCACTTTCAGCGCGTTTAGTGGTGTCATTAGGTGCTAAGGGGACTGTTGAGAAGATTGTGATTGAGAAAAAGTCGGGTGTTCTTGCGTTTGATATGGCAGCCAAGGCATCTCTATGGAGAACGGAATATCCACAGGCGTTTTGGGGTAAAAATATAGCGGTTTTTTTTGGTCGAACTAAGTGAATAAGGATTTTGGAAGGGGGCGTGTGTTCAAGATGGTTTTGAGATGGTTATGGGTGATGATGGGGCTTGTACAGGGGCTCTATCTCGTAGGGGACCCCAACTCCTTCTCTGTGCAAGTAGAGGGTGGAGTTTCTGCGCCCATGAAACTGTATTTAGGGGTGTTAGGGTCTGGGAAGGAACGCTACGACTGCTCTCAATTGACTCGTCTGCTCGTTCAATGTCTTTCATTCGAAAAGCTTTTTGATATTAAACAGGAGCTACTTAGTAGTGCTCCTACAAAAAAGAGTGATGTAACTCATCTATTTGATAAGGGGTTTGATGCGGCGCTTTTTGTTACATTTGAAGATTTAAATAGCCCGGTCGAATGGCGTTTGTATGATACGCAGCCTGGTGAGATGATAAGTGGAAAACGGCAGGCTATCCTGGGGTATGTGAAGGACGTTGCCTTTGGTGTTGCGGCTCGGGTTATGAAAGAGCTGATCTCTGTTGAAGCGCCATTTTTATCAAAAATTGCCTTTATTGAACGGGATAGAAAGAAAAAAAAGAGTCTACTTACGTTAGTTGACTACGATGGAAGCTCCAAGCAAGTTCTGCTTTCTTCGGCTCGAATTTTGGTTGCTCCTTCCTGGAGCTTAAATAGAGAAAAACCTTTTTTGATTGTGTCTGAGTTTACCCCTTCGAATGTTCGGTTTATGGGGGTTGATATGGAAGGAAAGAAATACGTTCTGCTTGATCTAGAAGGTACCAATGTAGGGATTTCGTACGGGGCAGAAGGCCGTGATGTGGTATATTGTAGATCCGGTGCCATTTGGAGTTATCAATATAATCCTGAAACTAAAAGAGGGGTGCATCGTTGCCTTATTCGTGAGCAGGGAACCTGTGCGTCCCCGTCTTTGACAGAAGATGGCGACATTGTTTTTTGCTCGGAGGGTAAGATAAAGTGTTACCATGTGGGCTCCAAGCGGACTTCTATGCTTACGCCAAAAGGCTACAATGTGGCTCCTGCTTACTCGCGCGCTTCTGGGCAGATTGTCTATTCGACACGTATTCGCGGTGCTATGCAGCTTTTTACTTATGACCTAAAAACAAAAAACATGGTGCAGCTGACGCATGATCGAGGCGACAAAGTAGATCCTTGCTGGTCTCCGTGTGGGCGTTATTGTGTATTTTGTTGGGAAAATAACATTGAGAGCCGTATAGCCGTACTTAGTATCGCTACAAAAGAGTACTGGTTTATCACTCCAATGGGTCGATGCTGCCGATATCCAGCCTGGTCGCCTATCTTTGATAAAGTTATACTAGCATGAGAATAGTGAAGAACGTTGTCGACAAGAGGGAGGGGTTTATGGTATACTTTAATTATAGGAAGTTTTTTCCATCTGACATTAATGAAATAAAGTAGCCTCGTTAATAGTGGGTCGTTTATGAAATTGAAAAATAAGTTAAATAAGTTTCGCGGTTCGCCACGGAATGTGTTGGTTTTTGTTGCGTGTTTTGCAATTGGCCTTGCGGTTTTGACCAAACTGGCCGAATATTCAAAAACTACTGAAGGGTTAATCTATTCAGAGTTTTTAAAGCGGGTCGAGACGGATAAAGTCGCATCGGTTAAGATTGCAGGGACGCAAGTGTACGGTAAGTACAAAGACGGAAATGCATTTGAGGCGACTATTGCTGAAGATCCGAAGAATATGGAGATCTTGCGGCAGCATAATGTGGCGGTTGCGGTTCTTGAACCTGCCTCTACGTTTAGTTTTTGGTATTTTATAATATTCCTTGCTGTTGGGCTTTTGATCGTTGTGGTCTGGGTTTTAGTACGTCAGTCTCGCGGTGGTGGAGGTGGGGGCAGCAATGTTTTTTCTATGGGGAAAAGCAAGGCCCGCATGTTTTTGCCTTCGCAGGTTAAAGTTAAATTTGATGACGTTGCAGGGGCGACGGAAGCTAAGGAAGAGTTGCAGGATGTCGTTGATTTCCTTAAAAATCCTTCAAAATACCGTCGAATTGGCGCAGAGCTAACTCGCGGGGTGTTGTTGGTTGGGGAACCGGGGAACGGAAAGACATTATTGGCTCGTGCAGTTGCAGGGGAGGCTAATTGTCCGTTCTTTAGTATTACGGGTTCTGACTTTATAGAGATTTTTGTGGGCGTTGGTGCGGCTCGAATTCGGGACCTCTTTTTACAGGCCCGTAAGCATGCTCCTAGCATCATTTTTATTGATGAAATTGATGCGATTGGACGTCGTCGTGGTAGTGGACTTGGGGGTGGGCATGATGAGCGTGAACAGACGTTAAATCAGCTCTTGACTGAGATGGATGGTTTTGCCAGTGGTGATGTTCCTGTTGTTGTTATTGCGGCTACTAATATGCCTAGCGTGTTAGATAGGGCTTTGTTGAGGCCTGGGCGCTTTGACCGACGGATTACACTTCCTTTCCCCGATGAAGCGGCACGTCGTAAAGTTATCGAGATTCATGCGCGTAAGGTTCAATTGGGCCCTGATGTTGATCTTGAAAAAATTGTACAAGAGAGTGCCGGCTTTAGTGGGGCTGATCTTGCAAATTGTGTTAATCAGGCGGCTATTAATGCGACCAAGAATGGACGTGATTTAGTGACACAGGCTGATTTTGAAGTAGCCTTTAAAAAGCTTATGGAATCTCAGAAAGCGAGCCGTAGTGAACATAAGACTGCAGGTGCCGAAGAGGCGACAGCTCGCGTGTACATGCCATCGCAAATTAAAGTTAGATTTGCGGATGTTGCAGGTGCGGATGAGGCAAAAGAAGAGCTGCGCGACTTTATTGATTTTCTGAAGAATCCTGAAAAATATGTAAAAAGTGGAGCCAAGTTAACGCGCGGTGTTTTAATGGTGGGTGATCCAGGAAATGGAAAAACGTTGCTTGCGCGCGCGGTTGCGGGTGAAGCAGGCCGTCCATTTTTTAGCGTGAGTGGCTCTGAATTTATAGAAAAATATGTGGGGGTTGGTGCGGCTCGAGTACGAGATCTTTTCTCTCAAGCTCGTAAGATGGCTCCTAGTATTATATTTATAGATGAGCTTGATGCGATTGGGGTTCAACGTGGAGACAGTGGTGAGAACCTAGAGCATAGCCAGACTTTGAACCAGCTCTTGACTGAGATGGACGGATTTGAAAACGAGGGGACCTCTGTCATAGTACTCGCAGCGACAAATAGGCCGGATATTTTAGATAAGGCGTTGACGCGAGCTGGTCGTTTTGATCGACGCGTTGAAGTGCCTTATCCTGACCTAGTTGCACGTAAAGCCGTCATTGAGATTCACATGCATGGGGTAAAAATTGCACCCGAGGTGGATACTGAAAAATTGGCTCGAGGAACACCTAGTTTTAGTGGTGCGGATTTGGCGAATTTGGTTAATGAGGCTATGATAACTGCTATTCGTAATGGGCGAGAGCTTGCAACGGTTGCTGATTTTGAAGAGGCCCGTGATAAAATTATGATGGGCAAACAGTCTAAATCAAAGTCACAGACGCCTGAGGATCTTAGGGCGACCGCGTATCATGAAGCGGGCCATGCTTTAATGATATTGCTTCAGCCTGACTATGCAGATCCATTGCATAAGATCACTATTATTCCGCGTGGTAGCGCGCTTGGATATACAGCTTTTCTACCAGAGCGTGATCGTTATTCATACAGTAAGGATGAGCTATTGGCTCGTATTATTGTGGCATTGGGCGGTCGTGCAGCTGAAGAGGTAGCGCTTGGAAAGCAATTTACCGGTGTGACCGGAGATTTGCGCGGTGTTTCTCAAACAGCACGGCGTATGGTTTGTGATTATGGAATGTCTTCAGAGTTGGGATTAGTCTCTTATGCGCATGGAGCGCAGGGGCACGAGTACTCTGATGAAACTGCAGCGAAGATTGATCAAGAGGTAAGGGCTCTCGTTTCTCGGTGCTATGATCGGACTACTTCTATGATGCGAGAAAATCGCGATAAACTAGAATTGTTGGTTCAGAAGCTTATTGAGCGCGAAACTCTGGAGGCCGAAGAGGTCTATGCATTACTTGGGATTAAGCCTCGGGCTGTGCATTCGCTTTCATAACGTGTGCAGGGTGGAGAAGGTGTACGAGAAAACCTCTTGCCTTAGCAGGGCAATGAATGTTAAACTGTATACTAATTCACATGAATGTGGAGGTTGAATTTTACGTGGGCCAGTAGTGGTTCAGGGCTCGTGGTGTTTGATGCATCAGGAGTGGGGTCGAGAAAATTAGAGCAAGGGATATAGAACTTGTCTTAAAGGCTAGGTGTTACATGTCACGTATTTGTGCAAGCTGTGGGAAGCGTCCACAGGTGGCTAATAATGTAAGTCACGCGAACAATAAAGTAAAAAAATGGGTTTATCCCAATGTCCATCGGATGCATTTTGTTTTTACAAATGATGCTTCTGGTAAAGTTCACCGGGGCAATATTTGCACCAAGTGTCTTCGCGGGACGAGCATCCGTAAAATTGTCTAATTAAAAGGTAAAGCATGGCAAATACAAAGTCTGCAAAGAAAAATATACGTAAAAGTGAAAAACGTCGTTTGATCAACAGTGCACGTACTAGTGCGCTTAAGACTGCGATTAAAAAAGTCCATGTTGCGCTAGCAAATGGTGAGTCTAAAGATGCAATGGATCTTCTTTTGAAGGACGTTACTCAGAAAGCTTCCCGCGCTAAAAGCAAGGGTGTTATCCATTCTAACGCGGCGTCACGTCGTGTTGGCCGGGTAGCTAAGAAGGTTGCTGCAGCGACTCGGGCGACTGCGTAACTAGATTAGTTGAATTTTCTGCGCTAGAAATTTCAGGGTGCGATTGAGGAGTTTTCTCTTCAATCGCACCTGTTTCATTGTCTTCAATTTCAGCCTCTTCGTCTGCAGCTTCTTGATGGTCTAGATGGGCGCAGTAACGAGTCAGAAAATCTTTGGTAAGGCGCGTGGCAAAGCTTGAGGATCCTACGTTTTCTAAGAAGACTGCAAGTGCTATGGGAGGGTAGTCTTTGTAGCGTGCGCAGCAGACGAACCATCCGTGCTCTAAGTATTGCCGACCCATACCTCGTTTTTCAAGGCTACTGGTCTGAGCAGTTCCTGTTTTTCCGTAAATTTCCATATGGGAAAGACGGCTTAAGCTGACCCCGGTCCCCTGTTTTATAGTGCGTTTCATGGAGCGTTGAAGAAGTTCTCGTGTCGCTTGCGAAATTTCTAGAGGCTTGCGATCGATGGATTCTGCAAGCAAGATGCGGGGGCGAACTAAAAATCCGGTACAGATGGATCCCACTACGCGGATCATTTGAAGGGGTGTTGCTTGACAGTAGGTCTGTCCGATAGCAGCCAGTACAGTTTCGCCCTGTGACCATGGTTCTCCGCGGGTTTTTCTTTTCCACGCGGCGGTTGGAATAAGTCCAGCTTTTTCGGGGAAAATAACGCCGGTGGGTTCTCCAAGCCCGAATTTGTGAGCATACCGGGCGAGAGTATCGATACTAATTCGTTTCCCAATTTCAAAAAAGGGAATGTTGCACGATTTTGCAAGGGCTTCTTCGATTGAAGAGATAAATCCATGGCCCCCATGTTCATAGCTGCTGCATTTCCAAGATCTTCCATGCCAGTTTATTTCTCCGGCGCAGTGCCAGGAGGTGTTAGGAGGAAACGTTTTTTCTTCGATCATGGCAGTTGCGGTTATAAGTTTGAAGACGGATGCTGGTGGGTAACAGGAGCTGAATGCTCGATTAATAAAAGGTTTATTTTCGACGCAATTTTTCCAGAGGTCATCGCTTACAGGTCCTGTAAACATGTTAGGGTCGAAGGAAGGTTTTGATACGACGGCTAGTAAGTCGCCGGTCTGTGCATCCATTGCAATTAATGCTCCCACGAGCCCTTCGTCGAATAGTTCTTCCCCTATGCGCTGAAGGTTTAGATCTAGAGTAGTCCAGAGTGGTTCCCCATCTTGTGCGCGTTTAATTTCGCGGGAAAGTAGGTTGTGCCCTATAGAATTAACCACCATCTCCTGTTGCCCGGGGGTGCCACGTAACTGCTCTTCAAAAAGTTTTTCAAGGCCCATTAGGCTTTGGCGTTGCGACGAAGGTCTGAAATAGCCTACAATATGACACGCGGTATTTCCTTGTGGATAATAGCGTGCAGATGCGGTTTGAATCGAGATGTTGGGATTTTGGGAGTAGTGTTCCATTATGAAACAGAGTTTTTCAAACGGCAGGTCGGGTATTAGCGCGCAGTCATTGCCGAGTCGTTCGGCCAGGGCGATGGTTTCTCGGTTGGGTATATGTGCAGTGGGAGGATTGACTAGAGTGCTGATAAGATCAATAAGGGCATTTTGTTTGTCGGTTAGCTTTGGAGACCGTGTTCCATGCCAGAAGAGTGAGGTGACTGGGCGGTTAGACGCCAAGGGGACTCCATGCCGGTCCAGTATTGCTCCGCGTAGGGAGGAGATAGTTTTATGCCGCAGAAAGTTACGTCGGCTATGATGCCTAAAAAACTCGCCATTAAAGACCTGAAATCGAAACAGGGTAAGGATAATGACGGCGCAGATTATGCATATCCCTAGGCGTAGGAGTCGGAGCCGCTTTGAAATAGACGTAGATGAGGTTGTGGCTGAGGGGATGGAGGACGTGGGTTTCATGGCCTATCGGATATATCTTTCGGTGCTTATGCGTGTATTAAGTCCCATTAGTTCCTGAACGGTCTCTATGCAGGTGCCTTTTTCAAGTAGGTGCACGGCAAATGAGTGACGCAGTATCTGAGGGGTGACGGTTTTTTTGCTTTGAAGAAATGCACTGAACATGTTGCAGGTTCGCTGTATAGAGCGCGTGGTTAGCGGCTCCCCTCTCTGGTTTAGGAAAAGGATTTCGCGATCATTAGCAGGTGTTGGGCGTTCGCATTTTAAGTAATTGGATAGTTGTACTCGAGCTTTTTCTCCAAAAAAGACGGTTCGGGTTCGGCGTCGTTTGCCGGGAATCGTGATACTTTTTTCGGTCATAGTTATATGGGCAAGTGTTAGCGCACTTAATTCAGAACAGCGCATGCCCGTGGCATATAAAAGTTCTAAGATGCTGCGGTCGCGATAGGGTGTGGCAGACGGAATCTTTTCTAGGGGAACTTCATCTAGAAGATAAGCGATTTCTTTGATAGATAGAATCTCGGGGGCTTTGAGGGTTACATGGGGTCTGACGAGAGTAAAACGTGTAACAAGGCCGCGGTTTGCGAGAAAGCGATTGAATGAATTGAGGCAGGAGAGTTTTCGGGCTAGGGTGCTGGCGCGACTTTTTTGGGCTGCGACAGAGGCCCTATAATGGCGCGTAACCTCTTTGAATGCTGTAACTTTTTCTTTTTTGAGTTCGTAGGCCTGCCAAAAGTCAAAAAAGTTTCGTAGGTCAGACGCATACGACCGGCAGGTGTTTTCTGCTACGTGCTTTTCCGCTTTCAAAAAAAGAAGAAAATCATCAACGTGCGCTTGAATTGCTTCACGCTCCATGGCGCGTATCCTTTCCTTTGGTAGTTGAGCGATCTCTAAGGTTTAGGATAGCTCAAATTCTTTGCATCGGCGATTAACAGAAGAACGATTAACGTTTAGAAGCGTAGCAATTTTTGTTTGGCTTTTGAACTTATTCCAAAGATAGGTGAGTGCTGCACGGTCTTTAAGTGCTTTTTTCCCCAGTAGTAGAATTTTATTGAGCTCTTCATCCGGTGATCCATTGTGGAGGTCGATGATGTCGTCGCTGGTTAAGTTTGTTGAGGGAAGGTCGAGTTTTTTGGCTTGCGATTTGCTTAGAATGAGTGCGTGAACACGTTTTTTTAGGTCGTCGATGCTCTGGAATTTTTGTTCAAAAAGTAGCGTTATCTCACGTTCATCGAGTATCAGCATGTTTTTGAAAGGGGACTCTGCGGTTAGTTGGGTGGAGATTCCTGCAACGAGCTCGTCAAATTCTGCCCGTGAAAGTTTTTCAGGGACCGGTATGGCGAGGTTGCTGCGACGCAGTTCTTGCAGTAGCTCTGATGAGAAGAGCCCTTTGTTAGCTAGTTGGGTTAGATCGTGGTTGCTGGAGCAGATTACGCGAACATCGCTAAAGTAGCGATGATCACCTTTTAGGCGCCTAAAGGATCCATATCGCAAAAATTCGGCTAGATATTTTTGAGTCTCTAGAGCGAGTAAATGTACTCCCTCAATAAAGAGGGTGCCCGTGCCGTTTAATTGCTCAAGAATTGGGAGGGCTTGAGTAGGAGCTCCCAGTAGGGGAGGTAGACCAAAGAGAGCCATTGCCTGCGCCAAGTTTTGTTCGGGCTCTTTGAGTGATATTTTAACAAGCTGCTTGCGCAAACTTATAGTATGTAAAAGGTTTACAAGGGCGATTTGATCGTCTTTTGAGCCTGAGATAAGGGCTGCATTTCGGCTGAGTGCGGCTCCTAGAAGGTCTATTTTGAAATTGAGTAAGGTGGCACTTTTGCCTGGAATGAGGCGGTTGACCATGCGGCCGGATTCAGTAGTTTCTAAGTAGAGCAGGTAATCCCAATGGGACGGGTCTTTTAGTACATTGGTTTGGAGGTTGATGATATCAGAAACGTCGGGATGGGTTACTATGACAATGACGCCAGTTCGTTCAAGGCTTGGGAGGGCGGTGATGGCAAGGACTTTGTTTGCCGATGGGGTGATGGTGCTTGTCTGCACACTCTTATACTGTTCGGCCTGTTGGGCGAGTTTTTTGAGAGCCTGGCTTACGGGGTGTCCCTGCTGCATGTTGGGGTCGCAAGCGATTAAGGCTTGGGCGGCTTGGTTGCCGAGTGAAAATTTGTTATTGCGGTAAAAGAGTATGCCAATCTTTTTTTCGTGGGATTCGCGCAAGAAGGAGCGGATACTCTCCTTGTAGTGGTTAATTTCTTGGTGTTTATGGAAGAGTTCTTCCTCTAATTGCTTTTCTTTTGCAAGTACGGAGTCTAGGCTTCGGTTGCGAATAAGGTTTATGACGGAGCTTAGATAGGCAGCAAACACGGCCATCTCATCCTGCTCAGTTCCGCTGAAGAATTTTTGTTTGCGGGCGTTTTGTTCTATGATGATAAAGCCGCTTAAGGTCTGTTTATCGTAAATGGGAACGAGTGCGTCAGCGTTTAGATTGCGTAGTAGAGTGGCAGCCTCTGCATAAACAGGTTGTTGTTCATAGTAAGCAGAAAAATCGATCTCATCGCGTGTTATGATTCGTGATTTTTCCAAAAGATTTCCAAGATCGATGCTTGCGCCAAGGGCAAGGCGAATGTTCCGTTGAGCGTCGGTTTCGTGGTCGTAGTTGCTATCGTTCTGTATTATAAGGCGGGTTGCAGTTGGGGCGATAGAATACGTTTCACTGAAAAAATGTTGAACGATATGTCTAAGTTCTGAGCTGGTAGTTGCTTGGCCTAAGAGGCTGACAACTTTTTTAAAGGCTTCAACAAAGCTGTATCGTTTGGTTGTGGTAATATGTTCTTTGGCATTTAGAAAACGTAGGCCTATGAGACGGAAGGTGCAGTAATAGATGGAGGCAGTGCCTACCAACGAAGTTAGGCATAAGATCAGGGTGTTGGGGAGGATAGCGGTGTAGTCGCCTGTGAAAGGGTTTACGTTAATGAACTTAAGAATAAATGCTGGTAGCATAAAGATGTAAGTGAATATTTTAAGCTGGTATTTCAATAGAATTGGCAGGCTAGGTTTAGAAATAGCTATGAGGGCCTTTGTTACGGTCCAGAACGCTAGGGTGAAAACAAAGGCATAGTGTGCTTGCCATAGGTCAACTCCAAGAACTATCCAGCCTGTTTTTAATAAGGTTGATAAGACTAATCCTAGCGCAAGCACTCCTCCTATACAGAAGCGCAAAATTCTTGATATCTTATAGGGTGGTGCTTTGATAAGATGTTCAATAAATTCAAGAAGAGCAAGGTGGTATACTATGTTTGCTATCTGTGAAATGCATAGGAGCACGCTTGTGACAACTGGAATTTGGGGTAGCACATGAAGTTGTACGGAAAGGGATACAGCGGATTTAATACTAACACATACGGAGGCCAAAAGTGCTGTAAAGAGCCAGATAGCTGTGGTTTTGCTAGTTTTTATTTTTGAAATGTAGGGCGGAAGTAAAAAAAGTATAGAGAGTTTTATTATAATGGTTATCAAGGTGAAAAATAGTAGAAGTTCTGAACTTTCCAGTGCTGAGAGAATGCTTGATAAAAAATTTGTCATGGGCCTTGCTCTTTTTTTTATTAACTATTATACTAACTGTACTAGATATTTAATTTATTCCTAATCTAAAGATTTTAACTTTTGGAGTTATGTTGCAATGAAATACTTTCTATTATTAATTACTATTATGGCATTAAATTTTCTAAATGTCAATGCCGATGATATTGATACAAAGGGAAATCTTTTTCCTTCCCAGCCTACAACCCTATCTGATTCTAAACAAACCACAGCAGGTGCTGATATTCTTGCCCGGTGGGTTAAGGAGCAGCGTAAAGCCAAGCAGATTAGGCAGCGTGGTAGATAATAATCTATTGTCAAATTCAACTCCAAAAAGAGAGACCGTCCAATAAGGCCAGACGTGACCTATGACTGTCTCTCTTTTTTATACACTTTTTTGTAAAAAATTACGTTTTATTTCTTTGCCCTTATTTCTTTATTTCTGCATGTTTATCTAGCAGGGGCATGAGCGGAATAGTTGATCCCGTAATTTGTGGCAGGTGGCCATCCCATTTTTCTATGGCTTTAATTTGAGCTTCAACTTCTTTTAATTTAATTAGTTCTGGCGTTAGCGATTCACGTTTAACTTTGAGTGCAAAGGCTTCGGCTTCGGCTCGAGCGCGTGCTTGCGTTGCCTCTTCTCGAACCTGCTTTGTCTGATTTTCGGCTCGTTTTGCATCTTGCTCGGCGATCTGTTTGGATTCGACGGCTTTTATAAAGTCTTCAGAGAAATCTAGGTGGGTGAAGTTAAAGTCGACCAATTGGATATGTTTCGAGCTTAGACGTGTTGTAAGTTCATCAATTACCCGTTCTTTGGCTTCATGCCGTTTTTGAATTAGGCTTTCTGCGTCGAATTTGGCAACGACAGCCTTTACGCTTTCTTGCACAAAGGGGTTGATGATGATTTTTTCAAATTCCGTCCCTATATTTTGATAGAGTGCTGCGGCATCTTGGATGCGGTAGTTGACCACCATACCAACCGAAACGCCTTGCAAATCTTTTGAAAGGGCGTTGGTTTCGATGGTTGCCATTTGGATACGAAGGTCAAAGGTGGTGATTGAGTCGACCAGAGGGATTTTGAAGTAAAGCCCCGCGCTTGTGTTGGTCTTTATAATCGTTCCAAGCCGTAGATGTATGGTTGCCTTTCCTGGCTCCACCAAGTAAAACCCTGAGAAAAGTAGTAGCCCAAGTAGGATTACGCCAATCAATATGAAAGGTAAAAAAGCAGATCCTGATCCTCGTTGGGATGAATCATGTGAACTCATTGTAAAAACTCCTAAGGTTCTTATTGTATGTAAAAATGGGTATGATTATACAGTGCATATCCGGGTTAAAACCGGTTTCATGATGACATATAGAGTACCAGAGATGTGCCATGCGGTACAGAACGGGGTATATAAAAGCGTTTATAATGCTTGTCAAAGCGGTGTTTTTTGATAAACTATACATATGAAGCCTTAATAAATAGAAATAAAAAAATTATAAATCTAAGGGTGAGTCTGGTATGAAAATCAATCTGATGAAAAATGAGATTAATAAGAGTCTAACCTCTATTATTGTGGTGGGGGCGCGCGAGCACAATTTAAAAAATGTGTCGGTCTCTATTCCTAAAAATTCATTAACCGTTATTACCGGTCCTTCGGGGTCTGGCAAAAGTTCGTTGGCTTTTGATGTGTTGTATGCCGAAGGGCAGCGGCGCTATCTTGAGTCGCTTTCGTTATATGCACGCCAGTTTTTGGGTATGCCGCCCAAGGCGCAGTGTGACCGAATAGAGGGGCTTTGTCCTGCGATTGCTATTGACCAAAAGACCGTAGGGAGTAACCCTCGTTCAACCGTGGGGACCATAACCGAAGTGTACGATTATCTGCGGGTATTGTTTGCTCGTATTGGGACGGTACATTGCCCCGAGTGTAAGTTGCCGGTTGCAACCTGTACAACTGAGCAAATTTTGGAATTGGTATGTACGCGATTTGTGTCTTTGTGTGTAGGGGTTCGTGCTCCTATTGCTTACCGTCGTAAAGGCACATTTGTTTCTGAGCTCACGGCCTGTGTTGAGCAGGGAGTGCGTAAATTTGTTATTGATGGGCATAAAGTGACGTTGCAGTCTGCGGATGACGTCGTGCGGCTTGCGCTTTCAAAAACAGTTCCTCATACCATTGACGCCATTGTGGATCAATTGGATGTTTTGCCGGCAGAGGTGGATGAGCGAGCTCGCCTTTCTGAGGCTATTGATCGCGCTTGTCGTCTGTCTAAGGGATTTTGCACCATTGCGGTTGGTGACCAGGAGCATATGTTTTCCACCCAGCGGATGTGCGTGCAATGTTGGACTGCTTTTCCTGAGCTTGAGCCTCGATTCTTTTCTTTCAATTCCCCTATAGGTGCTTGTGCTCGATGCCATGGACTTGGAATGTTGTTTGAGTCTGCCGATTGGTTCGCTTTTGCGCCTACCTGTTACCAGTGCCGCGGCAAGCGCCTTAACGAGCGTGCGCTTTCGGTTGTGATTAACAATAAAAATATTTATGAGGTGGGTCAGCTTTCTATAAAGCAGTGTTTGGCTTTTTTTAAGACGCTTGAACTTACTAGTTTTGAACGGGAAGTTGCGCAGGTTCTTATTGATGAGATTGTTCATCGCCTTCATTTTTTAAATGATGTGGGCTTGGGTTATTTGACTATTAATCGTACGGCTGGATCCCTTTCGGGTGGGGAGGGGCAGCGTATTCGGCTTGCTCGTCAGTTAGGGTCTGCATTAAGTGGAGTGCTCTATATTTTGGATGAACCAAGTATTGGGTTGCACCAGCGTGACAATGATCGGCTTATAGAGACTTTAAAACGATTGCGAGACCAGGGTAACACGGTGCTGGTTGTTGAGCATGATAGTGATACCATGAAAAATGCGGATTATCTTATTGATATGGGCCCCGCAGCCGGTGTGCATGGCGGTCATATTGTTGCGGTTGGTACTCCAGAAGAGGTTGCACGTACTAGTGGATCTATAACGGGGCAGTATTTATCGGGCGCGCGAGTTATTAGCCGTTCTACTGCGCTTAGAAAGCCGACTGGATTTATAACGCTTTCGGGTGCTAAGGCGAATAATTTACAAGATTTAACGGTAAAATTTCCTCTGGGTGTGCTTTGTGGAGTATCTGGAGTTTCGGGATCTGGTAAAAGTTCTTTGATAATGGATGAGTTGGTACCCGCATTGCAGGGTGCATTAGGTATGCGGCCTGCAGGGATTGCGGTGGCTGAAGTTACAGGAAGTGAGCAGTTAGCCTCACTCGTAATGATCGACCAGAGTCCCATTGGTCGAACATCGCGCTCGAATCCTGCGACTTATATTGGGATATTTGATGATATTCGAAATATATTTGCATCGTTGCCAGAAAGTAATGCGCGCGGGTATACGCCAGGGCGCTTTAGCTTTAACGTTCCCAATGGAGGGCGCTGTGAAGCGTGCAAGGGAGATGGTGTTCTTACGGTGTCTATGCATTTCTTGGCGGATGTTTCGATGCAATGTAAAGAATGCAAAGGTCTGCGGTTTAATGAACAGACATTACAGATAAAGTTTAAAAATAAAACGATTTCTGATATACTTAATCTAACTTTTGGTGAAGCGTTGGAATTCTTTTCAACCTTTACTGCGGTGAAAAAGCGTATTCAGCTTATGTGCGACGTAGGGCTTGATTATTTGGCCCTTGGGCAACCGGCGACGACGCTTTCTGGCGGTGAAGCCCAGCGTATAAAGCTGGTGAATGAACTTGCAAAGCGTGGCAGTAAAACGTTGTATGTGTTAGATGAACCTACGACGGGGTTGCATGCGTGCGACATTGAAAAGTTGTTGGTAGTTTTTGACCGCTTGATTGATAAAGGAAACTCAGTATTGGTTATTGAGCACAACCTGGATGTGTTGAAAACCGCGGATTATATCATTGACATGGGTCCAGAGGGTGGCGATGAAGGTGGCCGTGTGGTTGCATATGGTGAACCTGGAGCGCTTGTTCGGTGTCCTGAGAGTTATACGGGGCACTATCTGGGACGCATTTTAGGGGAAAAAATTTAGAGAAGAGTAGGGGTGTAAAGCCAATAAAGTTTTGATAAAATGGTGGTTTGAAGAATGGAGGTTCTTTTATGGAGGTTTCTACAATGACTATATCTTTTAATGCGCCCTTTAAGGGTATGTTATGTGCTGCTTTGCTGATGGTTGGAATGGTGCCGTGCGCTCTGCATGCTATGCAGCAGCCAAATGGCGGTATGCCGACTCAACAGCAGATATTTGCTCAATTTAAAAACATAGCAAATGATAAACAAAAGCTAACGCAGTTTTTTATAAATGAGATGGGAATTCCACAAGGGGCCCAACTTAATCAGTTGGTTACCAGATATTTTAAGAAGCCCAAGGCTCTTATGACTTTTTTGCAGCAGCATGCAATGAATGCGCAGCAAGGCCAGAATCCAGGAGCTGGAATGGCTCCTCAGCCTGCTCCTGTAAAACGGCAGTTGCCTCCGCGCAAAATGCTTTCATGGAAAGTTCGCACAGGTGCAGAATGGGTCTGCAATGACGTTGAAATGACTCAACATATCGAAGATTCTGCCAAGGCGTTCAAAAACTATCTCTGGTATTTTAGAGCAGTGCGTCCTGCGGCAGGAGTGGTTGGTGTTGGAGCTTTGGCTCTGGCAGGCTATTACCACTATACCAAGTGGTTTGGTCAGCAGGATTCTAACCAGTCGTTGCTAGATGAAGTAATGCAGTTGCGCGAGCGGATTGGATTGCTTGAAGGCACAGCACAACCTACGTCTGGGCAGCCATGGTACATGAATTTGGGTCGTTCGGTTGGCTCAATGGCATGGGGTATGGCGTCTTCTGCTTTAGGCAATTTTGTCTTCTCACAGGTTGCTTCGATTCCTGTATCATATGCGCAAAAACACTATCCGTTTGGCGAGATTTTGGAAAGTACTCCGTCATTAAAGTGGTATGTTGAGAATAAGACTCAATTTAACCTCTGTGTGCGTACTGTGAACAGTAAGTTGGCGGAGATGGAATGGGTTATGTCCAGTTGGTTTGATGATTATGATAATCGGAAAAAGATAAAAGTTGATATTGATTTCTTAGACCGAGAAATTGTTTCTTTAGAACAGACCGTTACTACTTTAAATGCAATGCAAGTGCGAACGCCTCAACAGGAGAGACAGCGTACAGTTGCGTTGCAGAAGCTTGTTTCTAGAAAACAGAAAAAAGCTGAATTGCAGTTAGATTTTAACAGTTTAAATTTAGCAGCTCATTCTGTTCAACATAATTATCGCTTGCGGTGCGCAGATCTTTTGGCCGGGCTCCAGCGACTCTTTAGAGAGTCTGAGCGCGTGCTTGGATATATGCTTTGTAACAAAGAAGACAATGGTAGCGATATAAATCTGCAACAAAAATACATTGATCATTCTAAGAAAATAACTCAGTGTTTAGTTTGTTTAATGCGTCAATATAACTACGGTAGCCTTGAAACGGTGCATGAAGCGGTTAAGCAGCTAATGGATATCGTTCTTCCCCCTGAAGAAGCTCAGGATGCAGGTATGTTTGGTGGGATAGGTAGTCTTCTTGGAGGCCTTCTTCCGCAAGGATCACGTGACTATATGGGTGGCGTGTAATAATTAAACACGATCGAATACTTTAATGTTTTACTCTTGACTCAATTGCACAGTCTGTACACACTTTACTTTATAGGTTTAGTGAATTTATAATCCAGTGCAATTGAGTCAAGAATTTATGAGCGTTACTCCTCTTCTTCAACAATATTTTGGTTTTAAAGAACGTTTCCCCGAAGCCTTGTTACTCTTTCAGGTTGGGGATTTTTATGAACTTTTTTTTGAAGATGCGCAAAAAGCCGCGGCCTATTTGGGCATAGCTTTGACCAAACGGGGGACCTTTGAAGGTAATCCTGTTCCGCTATGCGGTGTGCCGGTTCATGCTCTAAATCATTACCTCGTAAAATTGGTGCGCGGGGGCTTTAGAGTTGTGCTTTGTGAACAGCTTGAGGCTGCGCGTCCTGGGAAAATTGTAGAGCGTGGGGTGACCCATGTATTGACGCCCGGGACGTTAACCGATGCACGGCTTTTGAATGAACGTATGGCATCTTACTGCGCTGCATTATTTCCTGCGGATGATGCCTATGGATGTGCATTTGTTGAAGTTCTAACGGGCCAGATTTTTGTTACCTTTGTGGCACAATCGGATGCTATGCAGCTTGAAGCAGAGCTAAAACGGTTTTCTCCGGACGAAATTGTGGTTCCTCAGACCAAGGAGGGGGTAGTTTTAGAAGCCAAAGTTCGACGGTTGGGGTATGTGACAACTCTAATGCCTTTTAGTCGTAGTGATGAGGGTGCAAATGAAGCGTTTAGCTCCTGGTGCGCCTCGTTAAATTCAGCGGCTCTTGAGATGGTTGAACGTATTCCAGCTCCTCAAGGGGCATTAAACCTTTTATTTAACTATCTAAAACGTAATCAAGAACGTGCTTTAGAGGTGTGCACTCAACTCTTTTTTTATACGCCGGATGATTATCTTCTTTTGAATGCGGCAACTCAGCGGAATCTGGAGTTGGTTAAAAATTGTACGGATGGTTCGGATGAGCATACTCTCTTTGCAGTGTTAGATCGCGCGGCTACGCCGATGGGATCTCGCATGATCAGAAAGTGGATCGTGCGGCCTTTGGTTAAAAAAGAGTCTATTGAAGCGCGGCATGGTGCGGTAGGACTTCTGATTCGTGAGTTTCAGTTGCGAGAAAAATTATTAGCTCTCTTGAAAGAGACGGGTGATTTTGAGCGGGTTGTAGGACGTATTGCACTTCGTCGAGCCCAGCTTCAAGATTATCGTGCGCTTATCCGTGGTTTGGGCACCATTGCCCAAATAAAGGGAGCATTGAGTGTTTATAGAGAAGAGAATGGATTGGTGCGACGCATGGCGGATGGGATTGATGACTTTGGTGACCTTCTCAATCTTCTAGAGCGTGCTATAAACCATGAGCATTCTCGAACTTGGCGTATACGTACCGGTTTTAATGAAGAATTGGATCGGCTGCGCATGCTTATGAAGAATGGAGCGCAAGCGTTAGCTGATTTTGAGATGGCAGAGCGCATGCGTACTAAAGTGTTGTCGCTTAAGGTGCGGTATAGCCGTGCACAGGGGTATACCATTGAGTTGACCAAGACGCACCGTGATAAAGCTCCTATTGATTACGAGCGAATTCAGACGTTGACCAATGCAGAGCGTTATACTACGCCGGCTTTAAAAGATCTTGAACGGGATCTTTCGCGCGCGGAGCGTGAAAGTGAGATTCTTGAAGATGAATTGTACGCCCAGGTTTGTGCAGAAGTTGAGCGTGTAGGTATGGCGCTTAAGAAAAGTGCGCAACTAATTGCGCAGTGTGATGCCTTCTTAGGATTTGCTCGCAGCGCACATGAGTTTGGGTTTAGCTGTCCGGTTATGCATGAGGGGCGTGATATTATGATAACGGCGGGGCGGCATCCCGTAGTTGCGGCTGTGTTGGGACAGTCTTTTGTGGGCAATGATGTGGCATTGACTGATTCAGAGCGTACATGGATTATTACGGGCCCTAATATGGGTGGTAAATCAACCTTCTTAAGACAAGTGGCCCTTATCGTTCTTATGGCGCAGGCGGGATCGTGGGTGCCGGCAGAGAAAGCAGTTTTGCCATTGGTTGATCGAATTTTTACCCGTATTGGTGCTGCAGATCAGGTAGCGGCGGGAAAGAGTACTTTTTTGGTCGAGATGGAAGAGACCGCGCTTATTTGCAATGGTGCAACCGATAGAAGCCTGGTTATTTTGGACGAAGTGGGGCGTGGAACCAGTACCTATGATGGGCTTGCGATTGCTCAAGCTGTGGTTGAATATTTGCATGAAAAAGTGCGGCCGCGTGCGCTTTTTGCGACTCATTTTCATGAGTTAAAGAGGCTTGAGACGTTGCATCCTGGAATAGTTGCATACCAGGCAGCAAGTAAGCAGACGCCTGAAGGGATTTTGCTGTTGCATAAGATTGTTAAAGGGTTTGCCGATGGTAGCTTTGGTATTGAAGTAGCTAAGCGAGTTAATCTGCCGCCAGTAGTACTTGCACGGGCCCAGGAGCTGGCAGAACAGTTTAGATTGCCGGCTGGAGCTTAGGATGTTTAAAAAAGTTTTTCTCTGTGGCTGGGTTTCCACGCTTTTAGTGGGGACTGGTACTTTGACAGCCCTAGGAGTAGAGGATCTGTACCATCTAGACAGTCATATTCTAAAAAAGAGCGTGGGATTAAATTTTTTGCACGGTTTTGTTCTCTGCAAAACTCCAAATATTGTGCGCAATTTGTATGTGTATGGCCGGTTGGTTTCTCCTCTAACGCCCTTAGTGCAGAGTCTTTTTTGGCAGATTGATGATGAGGAAGAGCCTTTTGCGCTTAGAAAGTCTGTATTTGCGGTTATCCCGCCTTATTGGTCTGGCTGTTTAGTTGCACTTGCTCGATTTTGTCCTGATGAGTTTGTTCCGGAGAAGGCGCTCTTTTATTCCTCGCTTATGATGGGAACTAAAATTGGTGAGGTGACAAAGGAGGCTAGTGGGGCTGAGTATTCTAAGTATTGTGTTGCGCATACCTTAAGGACCGTGGTGGAGCTTTTGGGTGACTCAAATGAGAAGATAAGGTGCCCGAAGCTTTGGAGAAAGTTGCGGTTACTTGTTGATGCTATGAAGTGGTCGAAAGGGTCCTATGATAAGACCTTCCCTCTGACCCTATTTCTAGCGTTTTTTTGTGATTTTTCGATGGACAGACGAGCCTTGTGTGACTTTATAAAAGGCTTTGCCGACGTGGCTTTTTTGTGTAAAAAAAGGATTTTTACGGCGGAAGGGCGAAAGATATTCTGCTCTGATACACAGGCGTTTAACCAGTTTTGTTCGCAAAAATATCCACTGGATTTTTACAAGAAGCTTTCTTTAAACGCTACGTTTGAAGAGCGTGTTATTGCGCGTATCCAGGCCAAACATCTGTTCGTTCCTACGCTTAAGAATTTTGGTAGTCGTCATTTTGCTGATTGTGTAGAGACCTGTCTGGTAAAATTGGTTGGGGAGCTTTTATCTTCTGATAAGTCTATGGGTTTTGATTCTAGTTTATTGCCTCAGGAGGGAGTTGATCATAAAAAGCTTAACCAGTTTATTTCGGACTTTGGTGCTTATGACGCTAATGATGCGTATGCGCGGCTTCAGTGGTTTAGAGGCGTGGGTAATTGTAAGAATGCTACGTATGCGTTTTCTTGGAACAAGGTTTCAGTGGGGCTGATGCCAACGGAGTCAAACGTGTTGGGGGCGTTGAATAAGGTTATGGGTACAAGCGCAAAGGATTATGAGGAGCTTGGGAAATGCCTTTCTACCCCTAAACGATCCATCTCTTTCAAGATAGTTCAAAGTGAAAAATCAAAGCTATTGCTTACACTTTCTATTTTAGGGGAGGGTGCCTGTAAGCGGATAGTGCGCATTGCGCTGATTAATCATCAGATGCATCAAAAGAGTCATGGAGCGATTTTATACAGTTCTCCGCATCCTGTTTTGAGGGCGGCCAGTGTTCCACTGTTTGGACCTGCTATAGCCTTTTTAGCCAATCCTTTAGAAAGTTCATTAACTTCTCGTTTTTTGAACAAAGAGTCGTTAAAGGACTCGGTCGAAAAGTTGGTGAGCTTTGCTCGCGTCAAAGAAAAGTTAAATGATGTTCTGGTTTGTAAAGATCTAGATGATGGGGAGCTTTTTTTATAAAGGGGTACACCTCCCACATTCGCTTTATGGGCAGGAGGCATCCCCTATCGTCTAATGAAAATGCAAAGGTGGAGTGGGGCCTGTTTTATGTGGTTATAATTGAGAGGCGGGGTGGTGGATCACTACTTTTGCACGGGGAAAATGCTTTTAGTAAAATGTATATAGAGGGGATATGGCTATGGTTAGAATGGTATCACTATACGCGCTTGTCTGTGCGGGCTTTTTTACAGTATGTTTTGAAGACATGGCTGCAGTACGTCAAAATAAGCTTCCTGCTATTCCATTGTTACATCAAGCGGCTCTTCAAGGGAATGTGGAAGCTTTTTATGGATATTTTTTACAAGGTGCTAATCTGGATCAAGTAGATGATTGTGGTAGAACAGCGGCGCATGCGGCGGCGGAGAATGGGTGTCTTAAGATTATTAAACTGTTGGCATGCAAGGGTGCGAATTTTAATATAAAAAATAAGTTCGGGAAGACTCCGTTAGATGTTGCGCTATTAAACGAGCATCATAAGATTGTCAATTTTCTCAAGATGAGCTCTTTACAAAAGTCCTCTAAAATGGACATTGATGAGCCGGATGTTAAGTTTTTAGCAAATTCGATTGCGGCATTGCACTTATCAAAGAAGTAGTTTTAGTCTTTCTCGCAGTTCGTCGATTTCGTCAAATTCGTCATAGTGCTGTTGAATTTTTTCGGGAAGCTCAATGCAGTCAGATAGGTCAATCCCTATTAAAGCAGGGCAGTTGTGTAATAGTGCGTCTAGTCCCTTAACAGTAATCTTTGTGTTGTTTAAAAAAACAAAATGGAGGCAATTTTGTTTTTTCCAATCAAGCTTGTTGAACGTAAGTTTGGTGCAGTTGTTAAGGTCTAGCATGATTAGAAATTTGCAGGTGGAGAGGAAGTACTGGAGCCCTTCGTCTGTGATGGCGGTTTTAGATAGGTCAATGTAGTAGGCGTTCTCAAGTCGTGGGCCAAACTTTTCTTCAATGAGCTCGTTATATACATCGCTCCAAAGATATCTAATCTCTTTTTTTGTTGTGCAGTCTTTGCCCCATAGGTTTAGTTTACAGAGATTGTGGCATAGTGCTGGGATCATGAGGAAATTACGCTCTGTGATTGCGATGCCTTCCATAATGAGTGCTTTGAGATTACGCTGTTTTTCCCAATTGAGCTTATTAATGGTTAGCTTATCGCAGTTTTTAAAAGTGAGGTCTGTAAGGGTTGGGCAGGTGTCCAGGATGTTTTGCAGTTCTGGTTCTGTGATCGAGGTATCGGATAGGTCAAGGTTCTTGAGGTTGCATAGGTTTTTCAAATTGAGTGTAGTAAAGGTTAGGTTAGAGCAGTATTCAAGATTGAGATTTGTAAGTTGTGGACAGTTATTCAGGATGATTTGCAGTTCTGGTTCTGTGATCGAGGTGTAGGATAGATCAAGGTTCTTGAGGTTGCATTGGTTTTTCCAATTGAGTGTAGTAAAGGTCAGCTTGTGGCAGCCTCTAAATTTGAGGTCTGTAAGTTGTGGATAGTTATCCAGGATGTTTTGAAGGTCTGGTCCTGTGATCGAGGTCCAGGATAAGTCAAGGTTCTTGAGGTTGAGGTTCTTGTGCCACTTAATTGTGGTGAAGGCTAGTTTACGGCAGTCAGAAATGTCGAGGTTTGTAAGTTGTGAACAGTTATCCAGGATGTTTTGAAGGTCTGGTTCTGTGATCGAGGTATAAGATAAGTTAAGATTCTTGAGGTTGCACTGGTTATTCCATGAGAGCTCTTCAAAGGCCACGCTTTTGCAATTCTGTAGGTTGAGGTCAATGAGTCCCGTGCATTGGTCTAGAATTTTCTGAAGAGCTTGTGTATCTAGTTTGCAGTCTTTTAAACAAAGTATTTTCAGATTGCGTTGTTGTTGCCAGTTAAGCGTAGCAAATTCTTTGCATGTACAGTCGGATAGGTTGAGATTTGTGAGGTTGGAACAATGGAACAGGGCGTTCTGAAAATACGTGCCGTCGATGTTTTTGTAGCCCAGGAAAAGAGTTTTAAGTTTATCTTGTTTTTTCCAATCGAGCTCTTGGCATGGAAAGTCGAGGAAGTTATTAAGCTTTAGTTTTAGTTTTTTTAACGCGCAGGAGGAAAAGATGTTTTGCAGTCCTTTTTTATCTAAGTCTATCTGGCAGAGAGAGATCTTAGTGAGTTTTTGCTGTTGTTTCAAGTTGATTTTTCCAAAATCTACTTCATAAGTGCTTTTTTTCAGCGTAAGGGTGGTTAGTAAGGGACTGCGGTCTAGAAGAAGTTGAAATTCTTTGTGGTTGATCTTGCTTTCCCCGCAAGACTTATTGATCTTATCGAGACTAACGATCTTTTTGATATGAGGACCGAGTAAGTATAGCCAAGGAAGGTCGAGTTGGCCATATTTACTCAGTACGGACTTAATGCACCGACTGCTCGCAAATGAAGTAATCTTTTTCTTGAGGTTTTCATCTAGCACTGCGCCTTTTGGTAAATGAAACTCGATGTTTTTTAGCTCAATAGCAGGAGTTTCTTTCTCGGACCCTTCAAAGAGAGCGCGAGTTCCGGTGCAGACGAGCCTGAGCGAGAGTTTGTCATTAGTGCCTAGAAATGATGCGATGACGCTCCAACATTCCTTAGGTGGCTGAAAGAGGGGGAGGTGGCGATTGCGAAAAGTATTTAGTGTGCGGCCGACAAAGAGTTGAAGCTGTTTTTTGTGGTTATTTAGATTGTCATCGGTGCTGTTACTGGCCACTAGTGCGATAGGCAGCAGCGTGAGGGTTAATAGAAGGGCTTTTACACGGGACATGACAATCTCCTTTTGGCTGTCTCTAGCCGTTGTTGTGCGGTGTTACGCAGTAAGTGGGAGCGCAGTGTTGCCGTTCTATGCGTTTGCCAAGAGAGAGTAGCATGTAATTTAGAGTATGGAAAGGAAGTGAGGGTTTTATTGTTGTAGCAAAATGATAAGTTTTAGTTTTAGGGTAATGGGTATAGTAATTGCAGTTGTACGAAAAACGCATCGGTTCAATGTGTTGATCTAGGTAATAAGTAATCGATAAGGTCTGAATTGCCGAATAGGTTGCGGATGGGAAAATAAAGTACTTCAATGTATACTTACAGGGGAAGGATTTTTGAAAGAGTTCTAAATTTTTTTAAGGAATAATAATATATGAAAAGTATAAAAGTGCTCGCCTTTTTGTTCGTTCTACTTAACAGCTGCACTTTTCAAATGCATGCACAGTACGTCCTTCATGGGAGAGTTGGGCATGGTAGGATAGAGGCGGTAAAAAAATACTTAGAAGAAGACTGTCTAGACATAGATGAACTAAACTTAGATGGAAATGCGGCTATCCATATTGCGTGTAAAAGTGGCAATCTTCGGATGGTAAAGCTTCTTGTCGAAAATGACGCCGATATCGATGTCAAAACTTTCTGCTCTGAAAATAGTCCCCTACACATTGCGTGCAAAAACGGCGCCATTGATATTGTAAAATTTCTCCTTTACAGTGGTGCTGCTTTTTGTAACAAAAATAAAAAGAAGAAAACGCCTATGGGCATTGCCTGTGAAAAAGGTAATCTCGATATCGTAAAGCTTTTATTCCAAGCTGGGGTGGACCCCAATACTCGTTTCAAGTCGGGAGTTTTACTACTTTATGCTGCATATAAAAACAGCACAAGCGAATCTGAGATGATTAAACTGCTTACCCACTATTATCCAGATCTTCGGGATAGGCAAGCTTTTCTCCGTCTTGCCTGTCAGAGAGGGCACCTAAAAATTGTAGGATTTCTTATTGAAAATGGGGCAGAGAGAGACGACTATACCCACTTGTCATCAAAGCAATGGGAGATGCTTCTCACTTCACTTCTTCCACTGAAAGGAAAGGTCCTGGTAGGCCCAGAATACCGATCAGACCTTGAGTTTATTAAAAGGGTGATTGCTACATACGCTGAACTATTAACTATGTATCCTCGAAAAATTGCTCTTTTGCCCGTCAGTGATTCTTATCCAAAGGTTTTGTTTGCCCTGCTTGAGCAGTTTATTGAGGTATATTTTGAGAAGTTCTCCTCTTATATAAACGTACGAGATAAGCTCACTAATGAACAACGTACAATCTGTTTAGAGTTTTTCAATAAAACACCCTATGATGTAGTTCAACGGCGATTTAGGGGTTTTTACCATCTTACTAAACGTCAAGACACGTATATTCAGAAGTTGTTTAAATACCTTATGGCTGCGTGTAACAGAGATAAAACTGTTGCAATTCTTCCAAGTTACAAAAAATTGAGCGATATCAAAATTATGTTTAAAAAATGATAGTGAGTTAACCGGTAGTGAGATTCCCGCCTTTGCCATCTTTGTCATCGTCGTCGTCATATCTAGGATTTTTGAAGTTGATGGTAAGATCTGGAAAGGGGTGTTGAACGCGTTTATAGAGATTCTTTGTATTGCGTCGAGCCATTTGCACGGCTTTGAGTAGCTTGCCAAAGAATAAGCGAAGATCGTTAGTTCCAAAGAGTTTTCTAAGGGCAGGGGATTTGTCTAAATTGGAAATATTTTGTAAATAACTTGCTTTTAGTTTTTATTTTAGTTTGATATAATTATATAAATTGTCAATAAATAGCGCACCACTTGATTTGTTTTATCTGCTCGCGATTCTTTTGGGGGGGTGTTTCGATTAAAATTAAAAAACTAAAGGTATATGATGAAAAATATAAAACCACTCTTTCTTGTTGCTTTTTTGGTTTTCCTGTCGTCGGGAGACGGTAGGGCAATGAATGATGATCTGGATGATAAGTCGTTATCCCTTTGTAGTGACGCTAGTTTATGTTGCGACAATGCCGAGGAAATTATGCAAGAAGAAGGGCTGAATGAAGATGAAAGGATAAGAGAGTTAAGAGAGGTGTTCAAGAGAGACGGTATAGACGCAAATGTAGTGTGTAAAAATGCTCAATTGTCCTTGCTGCATATTGCAATTAGATTGAAGCAGCCGAAAGTTGTAGCGTTTCTAATTGAGAATGGCGCAGACCTTAAAAAAGAAGACATAAATGGAGAGACGCCTCTTTATACAGCGGCAACGTGCGGTAATTGTGCGATGGTTGCGTTACTTGTTGGTAAAGGAGCGAATATCAATGCAAAGACCAAGGCGGGAGATACGCCCTTGCACGGGGCTGTTAGGTGCAAGAAGGTGGAGATTGTTGATTTTTTGTTCTGGAATGGTGCGAATCTGCACGTAAAAAATAAAGAAGGTGATACGGCGCTTCACATAGCGGTCAAAAATAAATCTGAGAAATTAGCCGAATTTCTTGTTGAAAAAGGCGCTTCTGTTCACGACAAAGATCTATATGGGAATACGGCTATCAGTGTTTCAGTGACAGGAAATGGTCTGACGACTACAAAGTTAGAGCCGTTATCAATCAAAAAATAGTAAAAAAATTGTTCTAGTTCACTATTTCTTAAAACAGATCCTGCAATCCTGCAATTTTTTATGGGGCTGAATTTTTTTGAGCTTGCACTGTAGGGTATAGGCACAGGCACGTTGTTTGAGGAGTATTAAGGCAGGGTGTGTTAGCGTCTTTTCATTTTTTAGGCCTTCGCATAACAAGGGTACTTGCATGATAAGAGTCGAGTTTTTAGCAAGTAGTTGTGCCCACACACTATTTTCTCGAACGAGGTGGAGTTCTATAAGTATGCCCAGATAATCGACGATTCTACGCAATTTGATTTTTGAGGGGCCGGTCCATATCCACGTCGTGAGTCTTTCACGTGCGCTATCATAGGCGGTTTGTACAGACAGATTTTTTTTCAGAACAGATGCCCCTTGCTTTGCCAGCATGTAGACCATCTCTTCATTCTCCAATTCTATTGCGTAATGTAGGGGCGTTTTCCCACAACTATCGGGTGTTAAGGTCGCTCCAAGCTTGATAAGTTCAGATATATTTTCGTTGGCTCCAAAGGCCACTGCGACGTGGAGCGGGGTCTTTTTTTTGTTATTTCGTACGTTGAGGTCAAATCCAGCCTTGTGGAGGCAGCGTATTGCCTCTATGTTGTTGATTTTTGCGACGGTGTGTAGGACGGTGTTGCCATCTTGATCAACTTGGGATGTAGGTGATGGTATGGATTCCGCGAAAAACTTGAGAAGAGGTAGGTTGCCATGCTCGGCAGCAAGCATGAGCGCCGTTTTTACTTCATCGTTTTTGATAGTACAATCTGCATGGTTCTTGACGAGCACCAGGATTACCGCGAGATTGTTGTTGTACGTGGCTGTGTGGAGTGCGGTATCTCCCGCTAGGTTTGTCGCATTAATATCAATACCATTTTTAATGAGAAAGGAGGCGACCGTTGGCATATTCCATTGTGCTGTGTAATGAAGGGCAGTATTATGTGCGAGGGATATCTCTTTTAACGAGCCCTTTATTTTTCTGAATTGACTGATAAGGTTGTATTCTATTTTTTTTCTTGAGATCTCGTCCTTCTGCTTAAATTTTTCGGGTGATATGTCGTCTATAAGCTGGATTACCCGAGGAAGGTGTTGACATTTATTAGTGGACTTGACGAGCGTTTTTTCTACTTTTTGGAGCTCTTTTTTTGGCTTTTCTTCTAGGAATTTATTAATTCTGTCGAGGAATTCTGGGTCTAGGTTGGTTATAAGTTTTTTTATGAATACACTGTTTTCTTCGGTCATCAGATACATGTTTGCAAATAGCTTGAATGGGATTTTGTTAGCGGATGCTCGGTATGTTTTGTCGGCGAGGAGCAGGAGCCACGCTACATCAGCCTGATTTGCTTGTACTGCGACATCAAAAGGGGTTCTACCTTGGTCGTCTGTGCTACATATATCTTTGCCGGCTAGTAAGAGTTTTTCAAGCAGAATGAGATTACCCTCTGCAGCAGCCTGGTGTAGCTGGCTACCTCCCAGGATAATTGTTGTGGCTTTTTTTGGCGTTGGTTCGAGCACAATGAGATTTTTTTCTTCTTCGGGCGCTTTGTATCGAGGATGGCTATTAAGGACTATGACCTCTGAGTCTTGCGATTCTTGCTCTAGTTGTGTGGAAAATTTTTCTTCAGATTTTTTTTCTTTAATAAGGTCTGTATTAATCAGCTCTTTTCTTTTAAAGAGAGGGCTTGTGGGCTTTGTTGGTTTTTGTGTGACTTTATGTGCGAAAAGACAGCTTATTTTGTCGTTATCCTGGCACCAGGAATAAAAGTTGTTGGTGAAGATCTCAGTTTTTTCAAATGGTTGCACAAAGAGGAGCTTTTTGGTAAAACGAATAAAGTTGTCTGCCGTTAGCCATTTTTCGGCAAATGTTTTAAAAAGCATTTTGTTGTGCAGCGCAGCATTACCAAAATCTTGGGCAAGCCGAATATAGGCGGCGGTTTGAGGCGTGCCTACGTCGGCAGCAGTCTTTTCAGAATTGTCTTTTATAGCGAGGTTTGCGCCCTGAATAATGAGATGCTTGGTTACCTTTTTAAAACCTAGTTGTGCGGCGATATGTAAGGGTGTTTGACCAGTTTTGTCTTTTTGGTTTATATCGATTTTTAAATTCCATATGCAGATGTCTATGACCTTTAGGTCTTGCATCCGTACGGCCTCATGAAGAGAAAGGTCCATGGCATTTATGGGTAGCGCTGATAAGGCAATAATACCTATAGCTATTGCAACAATATGTGTTAATGAATATTTAGACATGTCTAGTACCTTTTATTTGGAGTGGGATTGGTTGTTAAAAAGGATAGAACTATTTTTAGTTTTGCCAAGAAGTTTGCGGTTTTGCGCAGGTTTTGCTGTTGACAAATCACCCCAAAACATTTATGCTTTTTGTAATAAATATTTTATTTTTAAAGTTATAATAGGATCTCTATGAAATTAATTTATCTATCTCTGTTTCTTGTTATCGCAATTTTTACTGCGCCCTTAAGAGGAGCCAATGGTAGCCCTAGTTTGTCTAAATCAAGCACGAGCTTTTCTTTGCCAGTTCTCTTGCACCCGGATGGATGCCTTAATGCGGCCTTAAATATTACGAATTCTCTTACTAAAATACTTAGTCAACAGCCTGCAGTGAAAGAGGCTAAAAAGTGGCGAAAATTTGCGCTAAAAGATCTTGAGTTTATGTATGGGCAGATACTTAAGCATCATCCAGGTCCGGTTAATAAAGACGACTCGACCTTCAGTGCGCACCTTGTGAAATTCTATAAAGAGGGGCTTACTCATCTTTGCGGTATCAAGAATGAAGACGATTACTGGAAGGTCATGCAACGGTTTGCTCATAGTTTTGATGACACACATTTACGCGTGTTTCCAATTTATCGTAAAAAAACTGGGGAGAGCGTCAAAAATCCTATGGATGAAATGCCTTATTGCGAAATGGTTTGTTCTGACGTTTATTGGATACGCATTCCTACGTTTGGTCCCACTAAAGATCAACAAATCGCGCTTGAAGAGATTATTAAGATCATGCCATCGCTGAGAAAAAGTAAGGCACTTATCTTTGACATACATGATAATGGTGGTGGAAATTCTGAATGGGGGCATGAAATTATTTCCTCCCTTTTTTCTAAGGACTATGCAGACCAACAGAACGATCTCCTCAATAAATCGGTTTATGTTGAATATCGGGTAAGCCCTGAAAATCTAGCTCATTGGAAGACTATTGCTGAAAAAAGTTCGAAAGATTTTGGTGTAAAAAGTGAGTCAGCGCGGTGGTGGGAGCGCGTCTGCACGCAGATGGAGCGAGCGCTAAAGAAGGGTGTTGCTCTTATCCGTGTATCGGGCGAAGAAGAAAAGGGTGAGCCTCTATTTGTTAAAGAAAAATTTGGGCATACGGTCACGGCAAAGATCTATGCAATTGTAAATCGCTACTGCGTTAGCGCAACTTTAGATTTTATCGATGAGCTTAAGGGGCTTGATTACCCCATAACGCTCTGGGGTGAGACAACGGGTGCCGATTCACTTTATATGGATGTTCGTTCAATTAACCTTCCTAGTGGGCAAGGGCAGTTTATAATTCCGTTAAAAGTTTATCGTGGAAGAAAGCGGGGGCACAATGAGCCCTATAAACCGGATGTTGTCTATACCGGGAACTTTGAGGACAAATCGTCTTTGGTGAAATCTATACAGGACTTCCTCAAGCCTAGATTAAACATTACGTAAGATCTGATTCAGAGCGGTTAATTTTGAAACCATCAAGCCAAAATAAGTGTTCTTGCGTGCTTTAGCTTTTACCTTCTGAGGAAGTCCTATCTAGAGGGTAAATGCACTCTCTCCGCTCATGGTGAGTGTTTTTGCGTAAGCAAAAATGTATCGAACCATAGGGCGGTACATAACATACGGTTTCCCTCTTAATGGTTTTTTGTTTTGCTTTGGATATTACGCTCTTATGGTTCGATACATTGTGCCGCCAAGGCGACACAACACTCACCATGATCGGAGAAGGGATGCGATCTTTTAATCTTTTGAGGAAGTCCTGTCTATATGCAAGGGTTTGTGAAAATGAGAGGGACCTCAAAAAGAGGCCCCTACGTACTCGATTAAGTCTTAAAATCCATTTTTAACTTTTTGTTCGTAAAGTTTGCCGTAAGCGAGAATTGGTGTTTTTTGTGAAGTTGTTGATGGTGATTTATTTGCATAAATAACTTTGTAATGAGGTATGAACTTATCGTGTTTGTCACACCATTTTCTCACGGATTGTGTGGTTTTTTTGTTCCCATAGGGTAGCAAATATCCCAATATATCGCCCTCATTATTGTCGAAATATTTTGTAGTGAATGCTTTAAGAGAAAGTTTTTGTTGTGCAAGCAGATGAAAATTTATGACCGTTTTAATGAGATTGCCCAATTTTTTAGGAGTGGATGAAAAATCCCAATTTTCAAAAGTTGCCCCACGCTTGATCAGTGGAATAACGAGGTCCCAATCTTGTTTCTTTTGGACTAATTTGGTAATTGTTACTCCGGCCAAAGTTTCTGCGTTGATATCGGCGTCGTGATTGATGAGATTTTTGGCAATGTTGGTAAGGCTTTTCTTGATTGCAAGGTGTAGAGGTGTTTCCCCCTCATTGTTTTTTAGGTTTATATCAGCGCCGGATTTGATCAAAAAATCTGCTATGTGATGATCATTCAAAATATGTAGGGCCGTGTTGCCTTTATTATTTTTTTCATTGAGATTAGCACCGTTATCCACAAGAATTTTAATAAGACTAAGATCGTTCGCCATCGCCATATGGAGAGGGGTACATTCGTGTTGAATTGTTTTTTTGTTAATGGCGGCCCCGTTTTTGATTAAAAATTTAAGCGAGGACTCATCCTTGAGCGTGCCGACTGCATAATGACAAGGCGCCCACCCGGATGAGTTTCTGCCGTTGATATCGGCTCCTTTTTTTAGAAGGACTTTTGCAACACTAGGGTTTTTGTGCCGTTTGATGAGATCAAGGGCGTGTTGTAGTGGAGTTTTTTCCAAATTTGAGCCATGTATATCCGCGCCATTTTCAATAAGAAGTGTAACGATGGTGGAATAGTCCCCTTCTATCGCGAAATAGAGAATGGAGTGTCCATACTCATCAACAATGGTATTGATATCAACTATCGTTTTTGTGAGGGCATCTTTGAGTTGATTATATTTTGTTTTTTCATCGATGTCCTTTTTAGTAATAGTTTCTTTAAAAAACTCGAATGAAAGTTGATCGATATCTTGGTGGACAAGGGGAGAGTCATCAGCATCAGCGGCTTTATTTGCGGCCTTTTTATCGTAGTCGTCTTGGCCACGTTTGAGCAGTCGATACATATCGAGATTTTGCGCTAATTCCAACGCGTCGCTATCGGGGCGAACGCCTGCTTTGATGAATTTTTTTACTTTTTTGAGTGATCTGTTTTTCATGAGAACATGTAGGGGCGTTTCACCTAGATTATTTTTTATATTGATATCCATTACTTTTGCACAGTCGATGAGGGAGTTGATATCGCCTCTTTTGGCGAGGGTGTGGAATATAGTACGGCCGGTGTCAATACAGCGTATTGTATCGGGAGAGACGCGTTTCATGATGATATGCAAAGGTGTTTCTCCATCCTTGTTTTTTATATTGATATCCATTACTTTTGCAAAGTGCCATAATGTCTTGAAGTGTTTTCTTTGAGCAATAAAATGGAGGAGGGTATTGCCATTATCATCAGTTTCATTTCTTATGGTATCGAAGAGGCCTTTATTGTAGATAATATCCAGGGGCGTTTCACTTAGATTATTTTTTATATCGACGATATCCATTACTTTTGCAAAGTCGATGAGCTCTTTGATATTTCCATTTTCGGCAAAGGCATGGAGAACTGTGCTGCCATTTTCGTCCTTCGTATTTATCTTAAGATCAACTAGACGTTTTTCTGCAAAGCTTAGTGCTTTTTCTTTATCCTCGTCCCATTCTTTTTCAGGAGGTGTAAGTGCGAGCTTCTGCGTGTGGTCTTTTAAATATTCTTTGATATCATCATCCTTTGCAAGAGAGATCGCCTTTGTGTCTACAGTTGCTCCAATTTCGACAAGCGAGCGAATTATAAATCGATATCCTTTTTGAATTGCATTATCAAGGGGCGATTCGCCAAGACTATTGCGTTTGTTTGGATTGAGTTCCCATGTTTTGCAGAGCGTCAGAAGAGTAATGTCTCCCGTTTGAGCAGCTTTATGGAACAGGGTGTTCTCCTCTGCGTCACCTTTCATGAGACATTTTACAAAAAAATTTTCAGTTATTTTTTTTGGGGAGATTGCTTTTTGTTCTTGTGAATTTTCATTCATTGCTTTAAGCGGGTGATAGAGAGGGGTTAAAAGAAGAAAAAAGGTAAAGAATCGATGGAAGTGTATTTTTGTCACAGTGCTTCTCCTGAGAGTGAACAATGTATTCATGAGCCCTGCTGGGACCATGTTCAAAAAAAGAGCCTAAAATATTTGGCCGTTTTGTCTAGGAGTGAAGGGCATTGATTTTTTACATGGTTGTAAAGCAGTGCTTTTTAAAAAATTATCCCACCAAAATTAAGCTGTTTTTGCCGAGGAATGATATCCCAAGCTTTAAAATTTTTTCTATCCCTAGAGTGCGCAATTCAGTCTCATAATTTTTCGCTTCTATCTGTTGAAGAGCTTTTTTGGCCTCAGATTCAAGCGTTTCCTTTAGCGTGTTCGAACCTTTTTAAACTCGATTATGATGCCCAGTTTTGTTTTATCTTTGGGGGTAAGCATGACATCCCGTTCGGCAAGCTCAGGGTAAACTTCTCTTCCCATGCCGCTTTGCTACTCTGAGAATACCGGTTAATACACCCATTTTTAGGGATTCATTGCCTTTGAGGCCTGCGCCTAAAAAAACGCGCATAAAACTGATGATCTCTTGATAATAACCTTTGACATAACCTTCGTGTATGGGTGAATTGTACTCGTCTATAACGATTACAGCGGGTCTGCCATGATGTGTGGCAAGGCAGTTAGAAAGTATTAGTAAGGCTCTGTGAAACAGGGTTTGGTCAGCGCTTTTACTCTGGCCTACTCTTTTTTTTAGTCTAACATATGAATAAGACGGCAGGGAAAAGATTCTTTTTAGCAGCCTTTGACTTTTAGGTAGGCAGAGTTTTGGTAGCGTTATAAGAGCGAGTAAATGCTTAAAATTAAGTGGATTAAATTCAAAGGAGCTGGTTTTAACACAACGTAAGATCAGCCCCTTTAGTTTTTGTTATTATTCGTTACTTAGTTATTACCGTACCGCTTTGTTACATTTTCAAATCTGACAGATGATTCTGTTGAACTTGGTTTGTAGCACTTGATTATCATGTCGCAGAGCTTGTTATACTGTTTGGCCTTTGATGACGTGCTGTTTGAGCTATATGTAATTGCCTTTGGTTGCATAATTGCTGTGCGGGCCATGTTTTGCAGCGCGCGCAGGAAGGCGTATTGGCGCAAACTAAGGGCGTTTGTTGTGTAATAGTAGCGGCATCTGAATTGAGAGAGTGACGGCTTAAAACACTTAGAATGGTCTACGTTATTCTCATTTAAGGAATAGAAATTCTCTGGCCAGGTGTAAATGGCTTTTTTATGAGGGGTGAAGAGTTGAAGGCGTATGAATTCTTCAATGCATACAATTTCTTGTGCGGGATTTTCAACGACTTGCGATTTAAAAAGGCCATCGTGTTGTGGAACCTTGGGTGCAATGGTAGAGTTTGGATCCATTTGCTCTGCTAGGGTTGTAATGATTAGTTCTATAAAAGTTTTAGTGTTTTGCGGTAGAGTTTTTGCTGTTGGAACGAGCATCATGAGGAGTTCCTGGCGTTTTTTTATGCTCCATTTGCAGATTACCCTAAGCGGTGATTTGCCTTGATTTGTCGTGAGGGTTGCGTCAGCGCCATTTTTAATGAGTAGTTCTACGATGTTTAAATAGTTCTTGCGACATGCTGCATAGAGTGGGGTCCATCCATTGTTATCAGGGGTATTGATTGAGGCTATAGCGCCGTTTTCAAGAAGGAGTTTTACGATGCTTAAATTGCCGTTGTCACATGCTTTATAGAGTGGAGTCCATCCATTCTTATCAGGGGTATTTGGATTAGCGCCCTTTTCAAGAAGGAGTTTTACAGTGTTTAAATGGCCGTTGTCACATGCTTGATAGAGTGGAGTCTCTCCATCATTATTAGGGGTATTGATTGAGGCTATAGCGCCGTTTCCAAGAAGGAGTTTTACGATGTCTAAGTTGCCGTCGTAACATGCGTGATAGAGTGGAGTTTTGCCATCATTATTAGGGGTATTAATTGAGGCTATAGCGCCATTTTCAAGAAGGAGTTTTACGATGTCTAAGTTGCCTTTGTAACATGCAGCATAGAGTGGAGTCTCTCCATAGTTATTAGGGGTATTGATTGAGGCTATAGCGCCGTTTTCAAGAAGGAGTTTCACGATGTCTAAATTGCCGAAGGAACATGCTACATAGAGTGGGGTCCATCCACTGTTACAAGGGGTATTAATTGAGGCTATAGCGCCATTTTCAAGAAGGAGTTTTGCGATGTTTAAATTGCCTATGTAACATGCTTTATAGAGTGGAGTTTCTCCATTCTTATCAGTGGTATTTGGATTAGCGCCATTTTCAAGAAGGAGTTTTACAATGGCTAAATTGTCCTTATAACATGCTTCATGGAGTGGGGTCCATCCATCCTTATCAGTGGTATTTGGATTAGCGCCCTTTTCAAGAAGGAGTTTTACGATGTTTAAATTGCCGTTGCCACATGCTTGATAGAGTGGAGTCTCTCCATTGTTATCAGGGGTGTTGATTGAGGCTGTAGCGCCGTTTTCAAGAAGGAGTTTTACGATGTCTAAGTTGCGGCCGTAACATGCTCGATAGAGTGGAGTCCAGCCACCGTTATTAGGGGTATTGATTGAGGCTATAGCACCGTTTTCAAGCAGGAGTTTTGCGATGTTTAAATTACCGCCGCAACATGCTGCATAGAGTGGAGTTCGCCCATATTTATCAGAGGTATTTACTTCTTTTTCCCCACCATTTTTGAGAAATTCTTCGACTTGTTTGCTGTTGGCGCCGTTTTCAATAAGGTCAAGCAGTTTCCCTGCCGAAAGTGAAGGTGCGTAGGCGCACAATAGAGCAAGCACGATGGTGAGTTTTTGTATATATTTCATTGGTTTTATTCCTTAATTGGGGGCCTGGTACTAATTTAGGTGGTTGATACAGGCCCTCTAGTTTTTGTTATTATTCGTTACTTAGTTATTACCGTACCGCTTTGTTACATCTTCAAATCTGACAGATTATTCTGTTGAACTTGGTTTGTAGCACTTGATTATCATGTCGCAGAGCTTGTTATACTGTTTGGCCTTTGATGACGTGCTGTTTGAGCTATATGTAATTGCCTTTGGTTGGACAATTGCTGTGCGGGCCATGTTTTGCAGCGCGCGCAGGAAGGCGTATTGGCGCAAACTAAGGGCGTTTGTTGTGTAATAGTAGCGGCATCTGAATTGAGAGAGTGACGGCTTAAAACACTTAGAATGGTCTACGTTATTCTCATTTAAGGAATAGAAATTCTCTGGCCAGGTGTAAATGGCTTTTTTATGAGGGGTGAAGAGTTGAAGGCGTATGAATTCTTCAATGCATACAATTTCTTGTGCGGGATTTTCAACGACTTGCGATTTAAAAAGGCCATCGTGTTGTGGAACCTTGGGTGCAATGGTAGAGTTTGGATCCATTTGCTCTGCTAGGGTTGTAATGATTAGTTCTATAAAAGTTTTAGTGTTTTGCGGTAGAGTTTTTTCTGTGGGAACGAGCGTATTGAGAAGTTTTTTGCATTGTTCTATGTTCCATGTGCAGATTTTACTCAGCGATGATTTGCCTTTATTCATCGTGAGGGTTGCGTCAGCGCCATTTTTAATGAGTAATTCTACGATGTTTAAATTGCCGTTGTCACATGCTTGGGAGAGTGGGGTCTTCCCATCATTATTAGGGGTATTGATTGAGGCTATAGCGCCGCTTTCAAGAAGGAGTTTTGCGAGCTTTAAATTGTTCTTGTAACATGCTAGAGAGAGTGGGGTCGCTTTGTTGTTTTCGGGGGTATTTGGATTAGCACCATTTGCAAGAAGGAGTTTTACGATGTCTAAATTGCTGCTGTCTAAACATGCTACATAGAGTGGGGTCCATCCATTGTTACGAGGGGTATTTGGATTAGCGCCATTTTCAAGAAGGAGCTTTGCAAGCTTTAAATTGCCGTCGTCACATGCTTGAGAGAGAGGAGTCCTTCCATCGTAATAAGGGGCATTTGGATTAGTGCCATTTTCAAGAAGGAGTTTTACGATGGCTAAATTGTTTTTGCAACATGCTATATGGAGTGGAGTCCTTCCATCGTAATAAGTGGCATTTGGATTAGCGCCATTTTCAAGAAGGAGTTTTACAATGGCTAAATTGTCCTTATAACATGCTGCATGGAGTGGGGTCCATCCATCGTAAGCTGGTACATTTACTTCTTTTTTCCCACCATTTTTGAGAAAATTTTCGACCTGTTTGCTGTCGTCATCGTCAATAAAGTAAAGCAGTTTCCCTGCAGAGAGTGAAGGCGCGTACGCGCACAATAGAGCAAGCGCAATGGTGAGTTTTTGTATATATTCCATTGGTTTTATTTCCTAATATGACATTAATAACAACATTTCTTTAAAAATTTATACATTAAATATCGCATTCAATTAATAAATTGTCAATATTTTTCAATTTCAAGAGCTTGTTTGGGCGCAGTTTGTAATTGGCCGACTGATTTTAACTTAGCTTTTTGGGGGGGGGTAGTAATTTTTTTACTTCATCAAATCCAAGCTGTTCAGCTTTTATATGAGGGAGTATGCCGTCTGAGTCAGGTTCAAGGGGGTCAACACCACTTTTAATAAGATATTCTATTGCTTCGGCGAGGTCTTCTTTGTCTTTGCAATAGTTAAGAAAAAAGTGAATGAGATTTTCATTGTTATAACGAATTTCTTGATTTGCTCCATAGGCCAGAAAGTCGAGAAGTATACGAGCGGTTCCTGTTTTGAGAACGCAGTTTTTAAGGGCGACCGAAAAGGGTGATTCGTCAAAAATATTTTTTGCGTTAGGATTTGCCTTTCTTTTGAGAAGAATGCGTACTTCATTAAGACATTTATAATGCAACGCCCAATAAAGCAGCGAACGTTTTCGTTCGTCTTGTGCATCGGGATTTTTACATTGTTGAGCAAACCATTGTGTTACGCTGTTCCAGTTATTGTTGTGGGTATACCAGATAGTAGCAAGTAACGGAGCGCTTTTATCGGTTGCATTGTGGGGAACGGTAATATCTACGTTATAATCAATAAAGAGCTGGGGGATTGTAAAGTCTTTTGTTTTGCTTGCTTTTAAAAGGAAACCGAAAAACGGAGAGACTTTGAATTTTGGATCAAGAATATTTGGGTTGCTTTTGTGCTTGAGTAGTAGTTGTATGGTTTCTTTGTTTTTGGCAGCAAAAAGAGGTGAGATATATCCTTGGTGCGGGGTGTTGGCAAACAGAGGGTTATTGTTTAAACATTTTTCAACCTGCGCGGTGTTGCCTGCTTTCAGGGCACCATAAAACAATTCTGTTGAGTTTGAGGCACTAAATAGTTGGCTGACGAACAAGGCCGCAAGAGAAAACATTTTTTTTAGAGATGATGCCATAAGGGACCTTTTTTTATAGTCTACGGTTGAAAAGATACAAAATATATTATAGTGGAAAAATAAAAAAGGTCTGAACTTTGGCTTTTCTTGTGATACTTTTGTTACGCTTAAGGTATAGAGATAGAGTAGTTGTAGTATAAGAAATAGGAAGGAGATACTCATGAAGTCTTATGTAAAAATAGTAGATATTAACCAAATAAAGCAGCATGAGCAGATTCGTAAAGGGCACTTAAAGGAAATAAAAAGTCAGATAGAGGCAGATGGTTTTATCAATGATCCCATTATTGTCGATGCTAATACTATGATAATTTTAGATGGGCATCATCGGTATAATGCGCTGAAACAGTTGGGGTTGTCCTTTTCTCCGGTGTTTCTTTAGTTGACTACAATGATAAAAAAATAGAAGTATCTGCGTGGCGAGACGGGGAATCGGTAACTAAGCAAGCGGTGGTTCAGGCAGGACAATCTGGGCGCCTTATGAGGCCAAAAACCTCTAAGCATACCATTCCGGATCGGCCTACGGGCTTACGTATCTCGCTAGAAAAACTAAAAAATATGAATGATCCATTCCACAATGAGGGGTTCTAATGAAGTACACTGGTATTTGGAAGTCTGTCGGAAATACGCCTGTAGTTGAACTTGCACAGTATTCAACCTCCGACGTCAAAATTTTGGCAAAATTGGAGGGTAGTAATCCAGGCGGTTCGGTCAAAGACCGAATCGCCCTTTTTATGATCCAAGATGCCCAAAAGCGGGGACTTTTAACAAGCGGGAAAAAGATAATAGAAGCGACTAGCGGCAACACTGGCATCGGTCTAGCTTCTTTAGCCGCTGTCTTTGGCTATCCGTTTATAGCTGTAATGCCTGAAAGCGTTAGTTTAGAGCGTAGAAAGCTTCTTGAGGCTTTTGGCGCTGAACTAGTTTTAACCGATGGGCCCAAAGGCACTAACTACGCTATCGAAGTTGCGCGTAAAATGGTGCACGATGATCCTGATCAATACATCATGCTTGACCAGTTTGAAAATCAAGCAAATGTCCAAGCGCACTACGAAACCACCGGCCCCGAAATTATTCTAGATGTTCCCGAAATTACCCACTTTGTTTCAGCCATGGGGACCGGAGGCACGCTAATGGGGGTTGGACGCCGGCTTAAAGAATTCAATTCTGCCATTCAGATCGTAGGCGTCGAACCAAAGCCTTTCTCTACCATTCAAGGCCTTCGCAACATGACCGCCTACACACCTCCCATCTACGATAAATCCAAACTTGATCGGGTACTTTTCATAGCCGAAGATGAGTGGGCGTTCGATTTAGCTCGTGAAATCCATAAAAAAGAAGGTATATCTGTGGGAATGTCGTCCGGAGCCGCACTCTGGGGCGCCCTAGAACTAGCCAAAAATCTCAAAAAAGGCGTCATCGTCACTGTATTTCCCGATAGAGGTGATAGATACACCAGCACTAAGCTTTTTAAGGGTTAAACAACGTTGAGGCTCTGCCGCAAGGGGCGTGCCCCTTGCGGCAGGCATTGTGGTAGCTAGGGAGTAAGTTTTCTTACCAGAAACAGAGGAACGCTCTGTTTCTGGTTGGGCTTTTGAGTAAAGATTTTTTTGCAAAAAAATCTTTACTCAAAAATCACTAAAACATACCATGTAAAATCTTACCGCCTCACAAATCCAGCAATAAACAGGTATCTCGAGTCCAGGGTGTTACACCCTGGCGGGTGCAGGGCAGAAGCCCGCTCGCTTGCTCTACCTACATCTTTTCGGGGCAGCTGATGCCTAGCAGTTCGAAGCTGAGGGCGAATGTGTTTTGCAATATTTGCACGAGAGCGAGTCGTTTGCGGCTTTGGGGTATGTTGGTTATTTCGATAACGCGGTGTGCGGCGTAGAAGCTATGGAACTGGTTTGCAAGTTCGATTGCATAGTAAGAGAGTAGGTGTACTTGGTAGTTTTGGGTGATGGAGTGTAGCAGCGTCTTGAGTGCAACGATTTTTTTGAGTAGCTGTCGCTCTTCTTCGTCTAGGATGGTTAGATCGTTGATGGTGATGTTGTGTAGTTCGGGGTGTTCTGCTGCTTTTTCGAATATGCTCTTGGTGCGTACGTAGGCGTATTGAATGTAGAATACGGGATTTTCATCTGTTTTTTTGAGTGCAAGCCCTAGGTCAAAATCGAGGTGTGCATCGGCTTTGCGGTTTAGGTAGAAGAAGCGTGCTACGTCAGCGCCTACCGTTTCAATGATTTCTTCGAGAGAGACTATGCGTCCTGCGCGTTTTGACATGCGCAAGGCAACGCCATCTTCCTTTAGGGTGACTAATTGGTAGAGAATTACGTCTAGGTTGTCTGGATTGTGCCCTAGTGCTGCCATGACGCCTTTTAGGCGGCTTACGTAGCTGTGGTGATCTTGTCCGAGGACGAAGATTAGTTTTTCGGCTCCGCGATTAAGTTTGTTGAGCATGTAGGCTACATCGGCGGCTACATAGGTAACTTCACCATTTGAACGCTTTAGTACACGGTCTTTGTCGTCTCCAAACTCGGTTGATCTAAACCAGAGTGCGCCGTCTTGTGTAAAGGCATGACCGCGATCAATGAGGGTGGTGAGGGCTTTTTCAACCGATCCATCATCATGTAGGGTTTTTTCTGAAAACCAGACATCAAAATTAATGTGGTAGTTTTTTAGCGTGGTTTGAATCTGTTTGAGTAAGACATCTTTGGCATAGAGGGCAAAGAAATTATCATCGCCTTTTTCTAGCGCGTTTTGTATATCGGATTTGTTTGAAGTGATTAGTGTTTCTGCCATTTCTACTAGATAAGTACCGGCATAGCCGTCTTCTGGAACTTCAATTCCTGTGATGCCTAGAGCTTGTTGACACCGGGCTTTGAATGAAAGACCTAGGGTTTGAATCTGTTTGCCCGCATCATTGATGTAAAACTCTTTGGTTGTGGGATATCCGAGGAATTTTAAGATGGTGCCTAATACGTCGCCGATAATGCCTCCGCGACCATGTCCAAGGTGTAGCGGACCGGTTGGGTTTGCGCTTACAAATTCAATGGAATAGGCAGGACGTGGGGTGTTGGTGTTTTCTGAAAAGAATGATGCGCCGGCGGTAAATAATGCATGGCTACATTCAGTGAATGCTGCGGGGGTGAGGGCAATGTTTATAAATCCTGGTCCGGCTATAGTTAGCTCAGAAACGGATGGGTGGTGAAATTGGGTGGTAATTTCTTCTGCAATTGTACGGGGGGCTTTGCCTTGAGTCTTTGCAATTACTAAGGCCGCATTGGTTGAAAGATCGCCAAAGCCTCGTTTTTTTGATTCATCATTGATAGTGGTGACGATAGCGGCTTGTTGCTCGTTAGTTAAGGAGTAGGTTGCGCTTAGATGGGTTATTAGGTCGTGTTGGATAGATTCAAACGGATTCATGCGTGGCTCTCTTTAAATAAATGGAGGTGCGTAATATTTTTGTATCTTCTGCTTGCAAAGATATGTCATCTTATTTTACCATTAGAACGCATGTTCGTGCAAAGTTCCTGCCGCAGAGCCATCAAAAGCTTTAAAAGCTATAATGTGCATATCGGTTATTGAGGAGTCTGGAGTACTAAAACAGACCTCAAGCGCTTATTCTCTGCGGCAGGATTATTTTTGACACAAAATGTGATGATTGTTTGTAAAGTGTTAAAAAAGTTGTTACGGTTTATTAAGATAGAAATCTAACATCTTTATGGATAATATGCAACTTTTTGTCCGTTTTTCGAGGTTTTTTATGACCTGTGCAACCTTGCTTTCGGGGGGTGTGGATAGCTCTGTGGCGCTTGCTCGTTTGGTTGAGCAGGGGGTCCCTGTTACCGCCTTCTATTTGAAGATCTGGCTTGAGGATGAGCTCTCGTTTTTGGGAACTTGCCCTTGGGAAGAAGACCTTTTCTATGCACGAGCCGTGTGCCAAAAACTGGGGGTTGACCTTGAAGTGGTTCCTATGCAGCGATTTTACCATGAGCGGGTAGTTTCTTACACCGTTGCGGAGGCGTTGAAGGGGCGCACGCCAAACCCCGATATACTTTGTAATCAGCAGGTTAAATTGGGGGCTTTTTTGGATTACATTGGTGATCGATTTGAAAAAGTTGCAACCGGTCATTATGCAGTTGGCAGAGAGATTAATGGGCGTCATCGTCTTTTCTGTTCGCCAGATCCTGTTAAAGATCAGACCTATTTTTTGGCTTTTTTGAGCCAGGCGCAGCTAGGTCGTGCCCTATTTCCGATTGGCCATTTGACTAAGTCAGAGTTGCGGCAGGAAGCAGAACGATTGGATTTGCCAACCAAGCACCGGCCGGATAGTCAGGGAATATGTTTTTTGGGGAAGTTAAAGTTTCCTGAGTTTCTTCGTGCGCATTTAGGTGAGCGCAAGGGTGATTTGGTTGAGATTGAGACGGGCAAGAAGATGGGTATTCATAATGGATTTTGGTTTTATACGGTTGGCCAACGCCAGGGTATTGGCCTATCGGGTGGTCCTTGGTATGTGGTAAAAAAGGATACGGACCAGAATATAGTCTATATTTCGCGCCAGTACTTTGATGAGACAAAAAAACGGGATGAGTGCATTATAACTGATTGTAATTGGATCGCGGGGATCATACCCCTAGACCGGGAGGTTGAGGTTAAATTGCGTCATGGGCCGGTACGTCATCGGGCAGTGCTTGAAGAGATTGACTCACTAGATGGACGTTTTAAGGTACGTCTTTTAGGTTCGCGAGACCAGGGAATTGCCTTGGGGCAATTTGTGGTGGTTTATGACCATGACGAATGCTTAGGTGGAGGTGTGATTGATGGGGTTTAGTAGGGTTTGAGTGTGGGTAGCAAAAACCTAGTATTATTGGTATCATAACAGTTGTTTGTATAGATAGTTTTCGTGAAAGTTTTTGTTCCTATGCGTCTAACTTTTTCAACCGTCCTGACGCTTTCTCGTATCGCCCTGATTCCTTTTCTTGTACGGGCGTTAATGCAGGAAGCGTGGCGTAATGCTAGTATATTATTTGTCATAGCTATTGTGACGGATGTTTTGGATGGATATTTGGCCCGTCGTTGGAAGCAAGAGACGGCGTTTGGCGCCTGTCTTGATCCTGTTGCAGATAAACTTTTAGTTATATCATGCTATGCCACTCTGGTTTTTTGTCCCATTTCCGACCTGCCTTTGCCAGGCTGGTTTCTGTTTTTAGTGCTGGTTAAAGAGACTATTTTGCTCATAGGGGCTTTTTATTTTGGAATTATGAAGCAGGTAGTTAATATCCGGCCCTCTATGTTTGGAAAAATGGCTATGGTTGTACAGAGTAGTCTGATCGCCTGGTTGTTGTTATGTTCTGCTTTTGAGTGGGCACCTATGAAGACATTCCATGTCTTTTTGGGAGTGGCTATTCTTTTTGTGTTGGGTTCGCTGCTTCAGTATGGGTATCAGACCTTTTGTGCAGCTCGAAAGTTATAAGGAAAACGTTTGTGAAAAGAGTTTTTTTGTGCCTTCTTACGGTAGTGATAGGTGGGGTTTTGTCTGGGAAAGAGGCGAGTAAGGTGGGCGTGAGCGAATCTTTTCTAGCAGATGTTGAGATGCTTTCTGAGCCTGAGGTAGTGGCTGTTCAAAAGGCCCAGGACCAGACGTTGAAAAGTAGCACTACGGTCGCCGAGGCTTCTGCAAAAGGGGCAGCTAAAAAAATTAAGAAAAGTTATTCTCGGTTGCAGCAGGAGGCGGTGGAGGATATAGAACTACTTTTGCATGAAAGCTGCGATCTTATCTGTTCACTAACAGCTGTGCAGAAAAAATATATGGATGAAATGCGTAGGGTTGCGGAGAATGACCCTCGTATGACGCGTGCAGAGCTTGAATCGCTAGTAGCGCGTACACAAAAACTCTCTAAAGAAATAACCTGTTGTTTAGGTAACGTGTAAAACGAAGGATGGATGGCCATGGCTGGATATAATCGTATTATTATTATGGGAAATTTAACACGCGATCCTGAGCTTAAGCAGCTTCAATCAGGACAGCCTGTGTGCCGGTTGGGTATTGCGTCTAATAGGCAGTTTAAGGATCGCCAGACAGGGAATATGGTCTCTGATGTCTGCTTTATTGACGTGGACGTATGGGGTCCTCAAGCTGAGTCGTGCAAACAGTATCTTCAAAAGGGCCGTCCGGTTCTTATTGAAGGTCGTCTTAAGCTGGATTCTTGGAAAGATGCTGAAGGCCAGACGCGCAGCAAGCACTCTATCGTAGCAAATAGTGTCCAATTTTTGTTTGGCTCACAAGATCAAGCGCAGCCTGGCTCAGAGCAAATGGATGAGGACATGTCATCTGCTTCTGCAGCTTCAGCTCCAAAAAAGACAGCGGCTCGCAGCAAGAAGCTTGATGAGCATCCGTTTGAAGATGAGTTGCCTTTCTAAAAGAGAGATAAAATGTGCGACAAAAGGCGCTGTGGGTTTATTGCCCTTGTTGCGGTCTGTTGTTCAATGTTTGAGGGGATAGTTGCTTCATGCACGTCCCCTCTTTTCATGAAATGCTCCGAGGGAGATTTGAAGAGCGTTGAATTGATAGAGAAGGCAACAAAAGAGGAATTGGACGGTGAAGATGAAAAAGGAAGAGGCGCATTTCACTATTTAGTGTTAGTAGGATCCTCTCTTAGGCGTAATTCTGAATTGAAGCTTCGTGTGATGAGAGCTCTGCTTAAAAAGGGCTTTGATATTCATAAAAAGGATAAGGGGAACCAAACTCCTTTGCATATGCTTACGGATTTTGGGCTTGAAAGTTCTGCGGCGGCGCTTTTGGGGGAGTTTTTACGTGAGGTAAAGCCGGAAAGTCTCGAGTGGAAAGACGATAGAACTTATACGCCTCTTTATAACCTGGTTAGATGGCATGGACTCTTGCGGTTCTTTATCCTAAAAGGTGTGTGCGGCGTCTGTTGTTTTTCGGCACTGTGTTCGTTTGATGATATTTTTTCAGATCAGGCTATGTGTCTACATAAGTGGCTTAAGCACCAGAGACATAAGGGTATGGGCGAGGGTTTTAAGCGATTTGAGTTTTCTTTAAATCCATATGAAAGCCTTATGCAGAAGTATTTAATAAGCTTTGACCCTGCAGTTAACGCTGAACGTTTGCATATGACCATGGCGGAGGAGGCGGTGCGGAATAAGCATACGAAGTGCCTGTCTGAAAAAACGCCTCGAGAACTGCATTTTTACTTTTTCCCCTACAAGAATAAGGGAATGGTCTTTTATATGGTTAATAACTTAAAAAGGATTGTTCCGAAGCGTGGCTGTAAGACATTTTTTAAGGATATGCGTATTGGGTTTGCAGTCGATTGAAAAGAAAGTAAGGGGAATAATCGGCTTTTAATTTTTGCTACACATTACGTAATGTAACGCATCTGTCTTTTATTGACAATTAGTATTAGTATTTGTGATACTAAGGGTAGATAAAGAAAGGGGGCGTTATGAAGATAGTTCTATTAAGTGGTGGGGTTGCGCTGGCCTGTTTTTTGGGTGTGTATGGTGTGGCATTAACACCGCTGGAAAAGGTTTGTTCTGATAAATCTGGTCGGGACGAGGTGTGTGAGGTGCGTCTTAAAAACTGTTTCCAGGATGCCCGTCAAGCGCTCATGCGAACCTGGGGTGTTGTTGATGTTATGCGTTCAATTACCATAGCTCCTGCCTATCGTATACGTTTTATTCAATGGGTTGTGGATGATGTTATTACCATGGTGACGAGCGTTTCTGCGTTGGCCTGTTGTTGCGAATGGTGCTCAGGGTGTCATTGTAAAATTGAGGATGATTTTTTGGACCTTTCAGATCGGCTTGGATGTCTAAATGAGGCGTTTGAGGCGGTGTGCGCAGAAAAAAAGTGTGGCGAAGAGAGCATGGTTGGACGTCTTTTAGAGCGAACGAGTCAGCTCTTGCGGCAGGGATGGAATTCGTTTTCTGCAGCGGGAGCGGTGTGACTTTAGAAGGTGGTGCGTATGCTAAGTCCCACCATAGAATTGCCCGTTACGTTGATTCCATTAAGCAGACGGTTGTAAAAGAGTTCAAGGTTTGGAAGACCTGGATGGTGTTCTGTTGCAAGGTCGTAGCCTAGGCTCATGTGAAGCGTATGCATGCTCCAATAATCGCAACAGAGCGGGTGCCAAAAGTAGGGCGCGGGTTTTTGGTGACTATAGGAGTATCCTAGGAGACATGAAAAACCTCGGACGAAATGGTCGGCTTCTAAAAACCAATTGACGTTGTATTGTAGGCTTTTTACAGAGTCGAAAAAGTAGGCAACATCGCCTTCGGCGCCTATGGTTATCCAGTCAAAAAGTCCTATGGCAACAGATCCTTTAAGGGGGACTCCACATCCATTGCGTCCGTGTGCGCTTGGTGGAAATAGAATCCCTGTTTCGATGGAAAGGTCTACAAAGTCTAGTTTTTCAGGCGAAAAAAGATTAAGCGAAATACCGGTGGTCCACGCGGACATACCAAGTTCTTTAAGGCTGCAGCAGCCGTATGCAGGGCAGTCGTGATGGATGTGGTAGAAGGGGAGTGTAACTTCGAAAAATAGAGAGTCTAGCGGATTGTGATATAGGGAGAGTATAAAACCGTGCGTTGAGGTGTCATATAATCGAGAGTCTTTTTCGACGCGGTGTTGCGCATTCGTGGTTCCTGCAACGCGTAGATCGATTGTAGTCAATCGGCCTTTGCATAAATGCGGCTCTCCTGGGAAGAATCGAGCAAAGTAAGGAAGCGTAACGTCGTAGGGGAGAGTTGTAGTATAGAGAAGTATGCAGGTGATTAGAGAGATGTGCCGTACTGCGGCAGAATAGGTTAACATAGCGCCCCTTTTTATTGATTCTTCGTCATTCTATTGTCATACTAAAAAGTAGGACAATCCAAAGAATACTAAAAATAGCTCTATCGAGGAATGGTTATGGATGATATTAATAAAAATGGGGTTCCCTTTAATGGTGAACAGGACAATCGCGCTTCTGAGGTTACTGGCGAGGTAGCCGCTGTTCCATGCCCACAGTGTGCACGTAGTGAAGAACAGCTTTTGTATATGAAAGCGGATTTTGAAAATTATCGCCGCAATGTGTCTAGAGATAGAGCTCTCTGGAGTCAAAACGCACAGTCCGTTCTTATGCTTGATCTATTGCCTATAGTTGATAATTTTGAACGCGCTTTAAAGGACCTAGCTTTGGTTCAGAATGCCAGTGAGCCTGAGAGCGCCCGGCTTAAGGGAATAGAGCTTATTTATCGTGAGCTTATTACCTTTCTTAATCGCAACGGTGTTGCTGAAATGGCATCGTTGGTGCAGTTTGATCCGTCAAAGCAAGAGGCTATAGCAAGAATTGAGATGGCTGGAAAAGAGGCGGGGGCTATTGTGGATGTTGTCCAGAAGGGATATTTGTACAAGGAAAGTGTGTTGCGCCCTGCAAAAGTTGTGGTTGCAAAATAAGGTCATATGCATTAAAGGAGTAGGTTGGTGGTGAAGCAGGTAACTTTCTCTGTGGCAGTTTTTGTGCTAGTACTTTGTGCTGGGTGCTCTAAGCGTCGTTCAGAAGATGAGCCGTTATTTAATGTGTTTGATCTAATAGAAAAGAGCCTAAAAGGTGTTTCGGGGTCTAATCGTGAAATGGCGGTTGCAATTGCGAAAACCGAAGGGGTGGTTAAGGACTATATTGAAGAGGCTCTGAAAACTGATCCTAAGGGGCTTTTTGACGAAGGTGAGTATGGCCTTACGCCTGCGCACCGGTTAGTGATTGATTATCTCTGGTTTAATAGGCGAGAACATTGGGCTCATTCAGGATTTGACTTTGAGAATCCTCCCTTTTTTAATGATGAAGCCGTGAGGCGCGTTGTTTTATGCGCTCTAGAGGTTATGTATACAGAAAAAAAAGTGCGTGCATACAAACACTGGTGGCCTGCTAAAAACTCACTTTTTAATTATCTAGAAACAGCTGGAATAGATAAAACGGCTATGTCGGTTCAAGAGTTTATTGCGGCTACCAATAAAATGAACTATGGAAGTTCTCTTCCTGAAAATGCAGATGAACAGGTGGATGAACTGTAGTTTTTTCTTACAAATTTATTTAGAAAGCGCTGGTAATAGAAAATTTCCTATTACCAGCGCTTTCTAAATTTTTAGCTAGGGCTATGGTATCAAATGTATGATTCCAACTATGAGCTCCATGAAGATGAGCACGGTGATAAGGACATTGAAGATATCTTCTCGGATGGTCTGAGCGCGACTTTCATACAGCGAGCTTATATCGCGTACGATAGTAAGTTTGCGTTCGATAGACACCTTCCAGTTTTCAAGATCAAGAACCGTTGAAAGAGCGGCATAAAGTTCTGAATAGTACGGTTCTCCCGCAAGTTTTATGCTGTTTTCTAGGCGTTCTGTAATAACAGAGATTTCGACTTTCAGCATTCCAAGGTTATCAACGCTGGTTAGGTTTAAGGTTCCCCAAAAAGGCATATATTCCTTGAGCTTTGGGGGCTGATTGCCGCGGTTATAGGCTTGGGTAAGCTGCTTATCTAATATTCGATCGAAATATTGCAATTCTAGATGTTGAATGTTAACAAATTCAAATAAATCGAGAGCCTCTTCAAATTCATCATCGTATAAAAAGGCAGCATCGGTATCGATAACGATTAAATCGCCGCGATAGTAGCCAAATGCTCCTTTTAAAATATCATCTTTTTTGTGTTCGGATAATTGTTCATCTTCAAAACGAAGAATAGAAACAATCATTCCCCCAAACTCTTCAGCTACTTGTTTTCCAGAAAGCTCTTCCATGGTGTCGAGCTGAATGATTAGATAGGATTTGCTGATGTGAAAGAAGGTTGGTTTTTTAACGGCAGCTTCTATGCTTTTGTATATCATTGAAGCGTCGTTAACTCCTTGTTCCCTGTATTCATTATCTATCTGAGCAATATCTTTTCGTAGCTTTTCAAGCGTTGAATTGAAGGGGACTTTGTAGTGAAGCGATACTACACCAAAAGGGTAGAGTTTTACGCTTTCACAAAAGGATGTTGCATGGGGATGAGGGAGCTCAACCAACAACGGCTTGTGATAGTTTTTAAAATATTTAGACGGTATGAGAGGACGTCTCATAAGCGTCTGTTTTTGCTTTATAAGCTCCAAATCTATATCTTCTCCAATGTCAAAAGCATGGAAGATGTGGATATGACCGGAAAATGTGCGTGACATGATTAGCTTTCTTTTTTCAAAATAGCAAGGAAGGCTTCTTGAGGAACCTCAACAGAACCAACCTGCTTCATTCGTTTTTTACCTTCTTTTTGTTTTTCAAGTAATTTGCGTTTACGAGTTATGTCTCCACCTGAACAGTGGGCAATGACATCCTTCCGAAGTGCAGAAACGGTTTCGCGTGCAATTATTTTTGCTCCAACTGCCGCCTGAATAACCACTTCATACAATTGACGTGGAATCGTCTTTCTAAGTTTTTGGGTGATGTCGCGGCCGATGTAATAGGAGTTATCTTCATGGATAATCATTGAGAGGGCATCGACTGGTTTGCCGCTTAATAAAATATCCATTCTAACAAGGTCGGCAACTTCATACCCTGCTCGTTCGTAGTCTAAACTTGCATACCCAGATGAAAGCGATTTGAGCTGGTCATAGAAGTCCGAGGCTATTTCGTTTAGAGGTAATTTATAAACCAAAATGATTCGGTCTTCGCTTAGGTAGGAGAAATTTTTCTGTATTCCACGCCGCTCTTGGCACAATTTTAAGATCGAGCCAATATATTCTTTAGGAAGTATGATCGTTGCGTCTATTATAGGCTCACGAATCTCTTTAATGAGGGTACACTCAGGAAATTCAGAGGGATTGCCGATTTTTTTAATCGTTCCATCGGTCATGACTACTTCATAAAGCACACTGGGTGCTGTGGCGATTACAGAGAGCCCATATTCTTGTTCAAGTCGTTGCTTGAAGACATCCATATGTAACAGCCCTAAAAATCCACACTGGAATCCCATTCCAAGGGCTGAAGAGCTGGTTTTTTCTACCGAAACACTAGCGTCATTTAACGTAAGCTTTTCTATAGCATCTCTCATATTTTCAAAGTCGGAGCTGTCAATGGGATAAATTCCTGCAAAAACCATAGGCTGGGCAGGTTTAAAGCCTGGGAATGCGGTTACTGCATGCCGTGCATGGTGGATGGTATCCCCTACACGAGCTTCTCGTACAGATTTCATCCCTGCAATTAAGTATCCCACCTGTCCTGCGTAAAGCGTTTTTACGGGTACGCGGTCAGGAAAGCGTAAGCCTACTTCAAGCACATCATATTTTCGACCCGTTTGAGACAACATGATCTGATCGCCCGTCGAGATGGATCCATCTTTAATGGCAATCAGTACAATGACGCCTTGGTATTCATCGTACCACGAGTCAAAAAGGAGGGCTTTTAGGTGTTCGCTATCTGATTGTGCAGGCGCGGGAATTCGTTCAACTACCGCCCGCAAGATATCGGGAACCCCTAATCCTGTTTTGGCCGATGCGTGCAGCACGTCTGGGGTGTCAAAATCGAATAAGGTTTTAAGTTCTTTTTCGGTGGCTTCAGTATGAGCAGTTTGTACGTCGATCTTGTTAATGACCGGTACAATAGCTAAATTTTGATTAAATGCTAGGTAGAAGTTGGCTACGGTTTGAGCCTGAGCCCCTTGCGTAGCATCAACTAGGAGTAGAACCCCTTGGCAGGCGTATAATGAGCGCGAAACTTCATAACTAAAGTCCACGTGCCCTGGAGTATCAATGAGATTAAGTAAATACATGGTGTCATTGTACTTATAGAACATCGAGGCTGTCTGAGCTTTGACGGTAATGCCTCGTTCTCGCTCTACCTGTAGCTGGTCTAAAAATTGTTCGTTTTTAACCCGATTTGAGATGGTGCCGGTTACTTCAAGTAGTCTATCGCAGAGGGTAGATTTGCCATGATCAACGTGGGCAATAACGGAGAAATTACGCACACGATCTGGCGTAAAGTCTTTTAAATTAATATCTTTTATGTCCATGAACTATTTTCAAAATGTATTGAGAGAAACTTCTTAATTATTAATATATCAGAAAACTTAAGAAACGGGAATCGGCTTTTAGGGTTGGGTCGATTTTGACATTTCTTAGGGAGTGATGTATTCTGGTTGAAGCAATTATCTTTTTTTATTGTGGAGGTTCTTAAGAGATGAAGAATAAACTTTTTCAAAATGTTGTATTTTTATCTGTGTTGTGTGCAGGTGCGGTTTTTACTGCCAATGCTTCTGGTTTATCACAGTCATCTGTTTCATATATTTCTCCCGTTAGTCTAGTTGCAGATTCTGGCGCAATGAATGGTGCTGAAGTCGTAAAGAATTATTCGTGGCGCTCCTCTCTTTTACAGAGGGTTCGGGCTAGCTTTGTGGGAAGACATCCTTTTGTAGTGGGTGGACTTTCATTGGGAGCTGTTTTTGTGGGAGGATACTTTTTGTATCCTATTGTCAAACAGTGGTGGGAGAAGTGCAAGGCGTTGCCTAGTAATTTTGTTTTTAGGAATACCGCGCGCGGAACGAATAGTACATTGGTTTACACTGCGCAGGTGAATAAAATAAAAGTGACTAGCGCATGGTTTTGTCAACAGCAGCGAGCGCATGAAGATTTTACAAAGTCTTTTCAGAGTACAACAAACGATCTCCAATTTTTTGGTGTTTTTGATGGTCATGGCTGCCAAGATGGAAATCACCTTGATCAACAAACCCACTGTGGGGCGCACGTGCCTCAGGCGGTTGCTAATAGTTTGATTAAAGAACTTGATGCGGCATGTGCCGCTCTGCGCGCTGATGCAACGGATGATGACGTTAAAAACTTGGTTGGCAAGGTCTTTGTGCAGGTAAACAATGGGGCTATAACAGATCTTAGAGACAAAGGTTTTACAGGAGGCTCAACGGCTGTAGTTGCGCTTGTGCTTTCTGATAGGGTTGTGATTGCCAATACAGGCGATTCTCGTGCATTGGTTGCACTTAAAAATGGGACAATATGGATCTCTGAAGAGCATAAGCCTGTGGGTACTGAGGCGGAGCGCATTAATAACGCGGGTGGATCTGTTATTTGTGGACGTATTGGTGGGACGCTTGCATTGTCACGGGCCTTTGGGGATTTTGAGTGTACCGGGGTTATTGCGAATCCTGATGTAACTATCTTTGATCCAGCAGCCGTTTCATTTGTGTTGCTCGGTTGTGATGGACTGTGGGATACGATTGCAGATCCTAAATTATATGCGGATACTATTGACCAACGGTTGAAAAATGGGGAGCCTGCTGCAGATCTCTGCAAAGATCTGGTTGTGAAAGCTCTTAAAGCACCTATGGTGCTTCATACGGGGTTTCATAATACCGACGATACAACGGCGCATTTAATAGTTTTGCCCTAGTTTTTTTGGGGTAAGAATTTACTTATTGAATGTACTCCTTGTAAAATTTTAGAAAAATGAAATGCTCGGTCATGCAAAATACCGTTGTATGACCGAGCATTTTGATAGAGTAAAAGCTGCTGTTTTTGACTTGGGCATTTTCACAAAAGTGTGTATACTATTTGTATCTAAAAAGTATACATGCATTAACAAATCTGGTTTTCTAAAAGGGCCCCTCCATGCAGGAACGTATAAAGCCGGTGTTGATTGAAGAAGAGTTGCAGTCGTCGTTTATCGACTATGCTATGTCGGTTGTGGTGAGCCGCGCGATACCGGACGTGCGTGACGGGCTCAAGCCTGTGCATCGGCGAGTGCTTTACACTATGCACCAGCTCGGATTCTTCTACAACAAGCCGTATCACAAGTCAGTCCGTGTGGTTGGTGATGTGCTTGGAAAATACCATCCGCATGGTGATTCAGCCGTTTATAACACCATGGTTGGCATGGTGCAAGATTTTTCCAAGCGATATCCATTGCTTGATGGGCAAGGTAACTGGGGATCGGTTGACGGAGATAGCGCTGCTGCTATGCGTTATACCGAAGTCCGGATGCAGAAAATAGCCCAAGAGCTTTTATATGATATTGATAAAAAGACTGTAACGTTTGTACCCAACTTTGATGACTCAACTGTTGAGCCTGTGGTATTGCCAAGTCGCTTGCCGCAGTTGTTGATCAATGGTACCTCTGGGATTGCGGTTGGTATGGCAACGGCTATACCGCCTCATAATCTGGGAGAGGTTATTGACGGATGTCTTAAAGTATTGGATGATCCATCACTTTCTGAAGAAGAGCTTTTTAAAACTATTCCCGCTCCCGATTTTCCTACGGGTGGTATTATCTGCGGTCGTTCTGGTGTTGTTCAGGCCTATCGCACGGGTCGTGGTAATGTGATATTACGTGGGGTAATAGATGCAGAAGAGACCAAAAAAGGTACAGCGCTTGTTATTACCGAACTTCCTTATCAGGTTGTAAAGGCAGATCTTATTATTAAGATTGCTGAACTGGTCAAAGATAAGGTCATTGAGGGTATTTCTAATATTCGTGATGAATCGGATCGTAATGGAATGCGCTTAGTTATTGAATTGCGGCGGGGTGAGATTCCAGGTGTGGTTATTAACCAACTTTTTACCTACACCTCACTTCAGTCGTCTGTAAGCATATTAATGCTGGCTTTGCTTGATAATCGTCCCCTTATTTTTACACTTCGGCGGCTTTTGGATGAGTTTCTTGAGCATCGGCGCACGGTAATTTATCGGCGTACGCAGTATGACCTTGATCGAGCGCGTGAGCGTGAGCATATTTTTGAGGGCTTTATTATAGCGCTTAACAATATTGATGATGTCGTGCAGCTTATTAAGACATCGCAGGATGCAGATGAGGCGTTGAACCGGTTGCATGCAAAATATAGCCTCTCTTTTGCTCAGGGTAAGGCTATTTTAGAGTTAAGACTTCAGCGTTTGACCGGTCTTGAGCGGGATAAGATATTTGCTGATATAGCCAAATTAAAAGAACAGATATTGTTCTTGAGGGGCATTTTGGAAGATCCTGAGAAGCTGCGTGTGGAGATTCGCAAAGAGTTAGTTGAGTGCAGAGAACTTTATGCAGATAAGCGACGCACTCGTATTGAAGGTTCTGTTGAAGGATTTACTGAGGCGGACCTTATACCCGATGATAGTGTTGTGGTAACGTTAACTCGTAAGGGATATGTAAAGCGTGTGCCGCTTGATATGTACGGAGTGCAGCATCGTGGGGGCAGGGGTAAGCAGGGTATGGCGGTATTGGATGAAGCAGATGATGTGGTGCAGGATCTTTTTGCAGCACGTAATCATGATGAGCTTCTATTCTTTACTAATTTAGGGCGTATTTACACTAAGAGTGTTTACGAAATTCCTGAAGGATCGCGTATAGCCAAAGGGCGTGCGATTATAAATATTCTGCCTTTGCAGCCTGGCGAATCGGTAGTCAAGCTCCTCTGTATGCGTGATTTTGAGGATAATTTTTTGGTAATGATCTCGCGTGAAGGCGTTGTAAAACGTACTAAGGCTTCTGAATTTGCCTCAGTGCGTAGTACAGGTATTAGAGCTCTTTCGCTACGAGAAGGTGATGAGCTTGCGTTTTGTGCGCTAAGTTCTGGAGAAGGGTCTATTGTTATTGCATCCGCAAAGGGCCAGGGAATAAGGTTCAATGAGTCTGAGGTGCGGTGCATGGGCCGTCAAGCTGCTGGTGTGCGTGGAATTCGTTTACGTGCTGGCGATTTTGTGGTCGGGATGGAAGTTGTGACTGGAGAAGATCGAGATCTTCTGTTTGCTACGGAGCGTGGATATGGTAAGCGCGTCTTGGTACGTGATTTCCGCGTTGCGCACCGTGGTGGCATGGGGGTTCGTACTATTCCAGCTACAGAGCGAAACGGTTCTGTGATAGGGCTTGCTATAGTGGATGATCGATCAAGTCTTCTGCTTATAGATGCGGTTGGCAAGATTATCCGGTTGCTGCCAAAAGAAATTCGAACCATGGGTCGTCAGGCTGCGGGTGTAAGACTTATTCGGTTGTCGCCTGATCAAAGGCTTGTAGGAATGGCGGTTATGGATGGAGTGGATGATGAAGAAACTCCTACGGAAAGTTTAACCCCAGACCGCGATAACGTTACTCCGGCGTCCTAAAGAGATTCTTGAAAGGTTTTTACGGTGCGTAGGACTCTGCTTCATTTATCATTGATTCCTGGAGTGGGTCCTGCCACTGTGCAAAGGCTTTGTAATGTGGTGGGTGCGAAGAGTCTTCCTGAGATTTACTTCTGGGGTTCTGGCGATTTTTGTAGCCGTGCGGGGTTTTCACTGGATTTATCGCGGGAACTTTCGGCAGGGTTGGCTCAGTCCCTTCTTTTGGAGCGTGAGCTTGAGCTTATAAAAAGTCAGTCTGTGTCATGGTCTACTTTGTGTGATGATGATTATCCGGCCCTTTTAAAACAGATTCAGTATCCGCCTATAGTGCTTTACTGGTGGGGTCAACCTTTAACGGCTTTTGATTTTTCGGTTGCATTGGTGGGTTCTCGGAAAGCTAATGCATATGGTCGCCAAGCTATTGAGCGACTGGTGCCGGATTTTGTTGCGGAGGGATGGGGCATTGTAAGTGGTGGCGCTTTGGGCGCTGACACTATGGCCCATGAGATTACATTGGATGTAGCGGGTCGTACGTGTGCTATTATTGGCTCCGGTCTCTTGACTCCTTATCCAGCCTCTAATAGGCGTCTATTTATGCGTATTCGGGAGCAAGGGGGCTCGGTAGTGAGTCCTTTTCCTTTGGCTATGCAGGCGTTGCCGGGAAATTTCCCGGCTCGGAATCGCATTATTGCGGGTATGAGCCGGGCGACGGTGGTGATTCAGGCTGCAGAGAAGAGTGGGGCATTGATAACGGCTTATTTTGCGCTTGAGCAGGGGCGTGAGGTGGGTGCGGTTCCAGGTCCTATAACGGATCCGTTGAGTTTTGGGTGTCATACGCTTTTACGTGACGGGGCTGTTTTGGTCTCCCGAGCGTCTGATATTTTTCAGGCGTGTGGTTTTGGGCAGGATATGCAGGGAGCGGCATCTTCTCGTGGCAGTGGGTCAGATACGATTATGCAGACGGCTATTTTGGATCCTGTTGTGGAGATTTGCCGTGAACCGCAAAGTTTTGATGAGATCTTGGAGCGCCTTGATTATACACCACTTGAACTTCAAAAAAGGCTTGTAGAGCTGCAACTTGGTGGAGTTTTAGAATTAGATTTTATGGGACGATGGGTTCGTCGTCTTTAAGGGGGCTTGCTCCGAGCTTCTTTTCCTGTAGACTAGAAGATATGAGAGAATAACGTATTTTATTTGTGATTTTTTGTGCTTTTGAGGGATATTTATGCCAGTTCCAAAAAGAAAATTGTCTCGTTCCCGCCGCGATATGCGCAGTGCTAACAAGGGAATAGACCCGCAACCAGCAAACCTTTGTTTTGAAGGCTCGTGCAATGGTACACCAAAACTTCCTCATCAGGTTTGTTCTGTATGTGGATTTTATGGGGGTAAAAAGGTTCTTGTGACTAAGACAGACCGCGCGTTAAAACGCAGTGAAGTACGAGCAGAAGCAGCGAGCCGTGTTAAGCACGCTCATCCAGAGAGTGAAAGCCCAGATAAGGAAGCGTAAAACCTAGAACGGAGTAGTACATGGTATTTTCAGAATGGTATAACCAAAATATTAGGCATAACCGTCAAACGCGGTACATGCTTATTGGTGTAGCAATAGTTGCTTTCTTGGCTCTAGACATTGTGGGGTACCGTTGGTACACACGACGGCGTGATGAACATGCGCAATTAGCGCTTTCACGCTGTGTTGAACTAGTAGGCCGTGCGGTTCGTGAAGATGTACCGCATCTGTGGGAACAGGCTGGACGCGACCTGTCTGAGGAATACAACCGTTATTCTGGATCCTCTATGGCTCCCTACTTTCTATTTTTCAGTGCGGATGTAGCATTGCATGATGGGAAGATGGATCGGGCTATTGAGTATATGGAAAAAGGTCTAAAGCAGCTTTCGAAGAAAAATGCGCTGTACAGTTCATATGGTGTCAAGTTGGCGTTGATGAAAATGGATGCGCAGGATGAAAAGGTGCGTGCTCAGGGTAAGTCCGAGTTGCATGCAATTGCAAGTGATCCTAAAAATCTTGAGTACGAGCGTGCTCTTTATTATGAAGGACTTGCATTGTTTGATTCTGGGGATCGTGCGGCTGCTGAAGCTGCGTGGAAAGGTCTCTTGAGTCGTGCGGATAAAGGGTCTTCATGGGCAGAGATGGCACAGGCTAAGCTTGAGTATCTTGCATAAATTGATTAAAGGATGGTGCAAGTGAGTGGTCAAAACGTGCGGCCTATTAGGGTTCGCTTTGCTCCGTCTCCTACGGGGTTTCTCCATATTGGTGGTCTGCGTGTTGCGCTTTTTAATTGGCTCTTTGCGCGTCAGCAGGGTGGTGTCTACCTTCTTCGTATAGAAGATACTGATCTAGAGCGCTCAAAGCGAGAGTATGTTGACTCGATTCTTGAGGCGTTTGCGTGGGTTGATATTATTAGTGAGGAGCCTGTGGCGTATCAGACGCAACGGTTTGTCCTTTATAAAACCTATATTGATCGTCTTCTTGATAGTGGCAAGGTCTACTGGTCTGACCCGGTCGATGAGGAAAATGGACAGAGCGTAATTCGGTTTCGGTTGCCTAAGGAGCGGAGACAGATAAGTTTTAACGATCTTATTCACGGGCCTATCACTTTTGATACGGATCAGTTGGGTGGTGATTTTGTGGTGGCGCGTTCCGATGGAACACCGCTCTATAATTTTGTTGCCGTGGTCGATGATACTGAAATGCGGATTTCTCATGTTATTCGTGGTGAAGATCATATACCCAACACGCCTAAACAAATCTTATTGTATGAGGCGTTGGGTGCAGCGGTTCCTGAGTTTGCTCATTTACCCTTGATTTTAGGGCCTTCGGGCGAAAAGCTTTCTAAGCGTGATGCGGCTACCTCTGTGGTGGAGTATCGTGCGGCGGGGTTCTTGCCTGATGCACTATGCAATTATCTGGTTAGACTTGGATGGGCGCATGGAGATCAGGAGATTTTTACGCGCGATGAGATGAAAAAATTCTTTTCATTGGACAATGTTAATAAATCTGGGGCCATCTTTGATATGGCGAAGTTGCGGTGGATGAATGGGGTTTATATTCGCCAGCGGTCCGCTGAGTCGCTTGCAAATTCTATTCATGAGCAGGTAGATCCTGATTTTTTGAAAAAATGTTCATCAGCTCCATACGTATGGAGCGCGGCGCAGGTTTCTCATGCATTGGAGCTTTATAAAGAACGTGTTGCAACACTAGTTGAATTACGTGATTTAGTCATAGCTTTGCATACACTCCCTTCGCTTTTACCTCCTCCGGGAGAGGTTTTGTGGAATGCGAAGAGCGGGGCGTTGCTTGGTAACTTTGTGGAGCATCTTGGTCGCCTAGAAGAGTTAACGGTAGGTACGGTTGAGCGGGTTTTAAAATCTGTCTGCATCGAGCATGAGATTCCATTGCCTGTGCTTGCAAAGCCATTGCGTTATGCGTTGACAGGGCAGGTTAATAGTCCTTCTGTATATGCATTGGTTGTTCTGCTTGGGTATGATGAGGTGGTCCGTCGAATCAATCATTTAAGGAGTATTGTAGAATGACGCACGCACAAGATACAGCTGAAAAGCTTCGAAAAATTGTTGCAGGCCAGCTTTCTATAGTAGTGGATACGATAAAAGATGAGTCGACGTTTGACGAGCTTGGAGCGGATTCATTGGACCGTGTTGAAATTATCATGAAGATTGAAGAGGCTTTTGACGTTGAGCTTGATGATGATAAGGCCGAAAAAATTTTAAATTTTGGTGAGTTAAGACAGTACGTTGAGACCTTGCGTCAGTAGGGTGCATTGTTAGGCGTTATGTTGCCAAAATTAGATTAGAGTGGTGCCACTTGCGTGCGTTAAGCATAGGTGGCACCTAATTTGTTTTAAGAGGTCTTGTGCTAGAGCTCCTTTTGGTTGAACCGTTTTCCTGATTCTGGTGAGATTCCCTGTTTAACTTTCGTTAACATAAAGCAGGCGCACTTTTTGATTCCTAGTCGTTTGCACATCTGGTCAACGGCTTTTATATTATTTGCGGAGTCATCTACGAAAATAACTAGGTGGGGTCTATATTTTAGTTGTCGTAGAAAGTGTTCAAAAACCATGCCTTTATCGTTTCCGCTTGCGAATATTATTCCAGGAATATAATAGGCATCTTTTGGTAGTCCGCCCAGTTTGTAGCAGAGTTCCCATCGCTCGATTGCGCCATTTGTGTGGCCTTTTGGGGTGAGATCTATTTTGATGTCATGTAATTGCCGCAGAGAGATGTTTACAAAGTCTAGGTTGCGCGCAGTTAATGCAATTACATGAACGTTTTTGTGTTGAAGAGCATCGATTAGGGGCTTAACGTCTACATCGACAGGAGTGACTTTTGTGGTTCTGTGTGCTTGTAGGTGTTCGGGCATAATTCGGGCTACGGCTTGGTCGGAGGTGAGCCCTTGAGCTGTATATTCCTTTATTTTTTCGCTAAACCACTCGTCGGTAGCTTTGGGATTTCCTGCTTTTAGGGTGGTGTTATCTAGGTCAACTGCAACGATGGCGCAGGGGCCTGGTTCTTTTTGTAGTTCCTCTTTGATGAGTGGGACTAAGGCTTCAATCTCTGTTGTTTCATAGATAGTTGAGTTCAAGGATGCTGTTGGTAGTAGGATGGATAGAGTTAGAAAAAGAAGATTTTTCATAATTTGGCTCCTTTATAAAGGCGTATAGTAGGTTAATAAGGCATGTATTAAGGTTGATAGTACCAGTGGGGATGGTACTTCTAGGGAAGGTTAGAAAATTGGTGAGAGGGATGTCAAGGGATGGGTTTTTTGTGGTTTAATAGCAGTTATGCGAGAAGAGTTTGCATTTTAGAACAATCGTCTTTATAATAAAAACGTGGGTTGGTGAGTGTAGCTCAGTTGGCAGAGCATCGGATTGTGGTTCCGAGGGTCGTGGGTTCGACCCCCACCACTCACCCCATGAAAGTCATCAGGTGTCCAAAAAGATTTTAAAATGCTTGATTTGGATAAAAACCTTGAGTAGACTAGAGTCAGAAGTTGAAATTATGAGTCGGGGCGTGGCGCAATTTGGTAGCGCACTCGCTTTGGGAGCGAGGGGTTGCCAGTTCGAGTCTGGCCGCCCCGACCATTTTTTTTAGAGGACTTGCGATAAGCGAGTCTTTTTTTTTATCGTCTATTCTTTTAATTTTTTCTACACTATGGATAAAGCATTACAAAATTTTCTACATTACATGATGCAGTAATATTTTTGAAAGAAGCAGTTTTTATGCAAGTGGTTGGTACGACCTTGAAAATGTGGGCGGGGAAGACGTGAGGAAGGGATTGCTTTTTGATTTTGATCGACGCCTGCTGCATTATGCAGACTGGGGGAATTTTATACTGGTTGTGCTACTGTCGGTTACGGGACTTTTTTTTGTATACAGTGCGACGTACTCGGCGGGTGCGTGGCCATCAAGTTTTTTTCTAAAGCAGCTTTTTGGGGTGTTGTCTGGTATAGCGCTCTATGGTGCAATTTTTTTTATGAATGGTCGTGTGCTCCAGCGATGGGGCGCGGCAGCATATTATCTGACTCTTCTACTGTTAGTTTTTACCCTGGTTAAGGGAAGTGTTGGTGGGTGGGGTGGCCAGCGTTGGATCAATTTGGGATTTACTAAATTTCAGCCATCGGAAGTTGCAAAGTTATTTTTCCCCGCATTCTTTGTTTCTACGTTAGATCCAGAGGGTGTTCGAACGCATGCGTCTAGGTTTTTTATTATCATTGTAGTGCTGTTAGTTAGTGCGATTTTGGTTCTTAAGCAGCCTGACCTTGGAACTGCAGTTATTATACTGTCTTCGGGAGCCATTTTGTTGTGGCTTGCACGAATTGGCAAGACATTTTTCATCTGTGCGTTTGTTCTTGCAGGTATTTGTGCTCCCTTGGCCTGGAGCCACTTGAAGCCTTTTCAAAAACAACGTGTGATTGTCTATCTGGGTGGCGGGTCGAGTCGTCGAGAGCGGTATCAGATCGAACAGTCTCAGATAGCGATAGGGTCGGGTGGTTTGTGGGGGAAGGGGTATCTTAAGGGAACTCAAAATCAGTTAAGTTTTTTGCCGGCAAATAGAACGGACTTCATTTTTTCGGTGATTTGTGAGGAGCTTGGTTTTGTGGGGGCCTCTACCGTGATTCTTCTCTTTTTACTTCTTTTTATGTCTGCGTTATGGCGTATTAGTCAACTTTCTTCGATTTCGTCTCAGTTATTGGCGGTGGGATTGATTGCACCTTCGATTATTTCTATGATAATAAACATAAGTATGGTGATTGGGCTGTTGCCGGCAGTGGGCATACCTCTACCATTTATTACCTATGGAATTTCACACTTATGGATAGGATTTGCGAGCATGGGGTGGTACAATAATGTGGTTGCTCGCGCATCGATTACCTCTATTACTTCTACTACATCGACTACTTCTACTACTTAAATTTAGTGAGAATGGTCTGTTTGCAGTAGGTGCATAAGGGTTTTGAGGTGGGCCCGTTGATTCAAGAAAGGGAAGATGCAATGGATCCAGAATTTTTAAAAACTATTACCTTTGTCGAGACGGCTGAGACTTCTGAATCAGATTTTCACCCTAAAACGTTTGATGAGTATTGTGGGCAGAAAGAGTTAAAAACTAAGCTTAAACTCTATACCGATGCATCTCGTATGCGAAATGAGCCGCTGGACCATTTGCTTTTGTTTGGTCCTCCAGGACTTGGGAAAACAACACTTGCGCAGATTATGGCGCAGGTTATGGATGTGGGAATTAAAATCTGCAGCGGTCCTACTCTGGAGCGAGCGGGTGACGTGGTGGCAATTCTTTCAAGCCTGGAATCTAAAGATATTCTTTTTATAGATGAAATTCACCGGATTCCTTCTACGGTTGAAGAGATGCTCTACAATGCAATGGAGCACTATCGCGTGGATGTGATTATTGGACAGGGTGCAGGCGCCAAATCTGTTAATTTGCCTATAAATCCTTTTACTTTGGTGGGAGCTACTACTAAGGCAGGCATGATTTCAGCGCCGTTGCGTAGTCGTTTTGGGATTACGGAGCGGCTTGATTTTTATCTAGAAGATGAGCTTTGTGAGATTATTGAGCAAAATGCACGGTTTTTACAGGTGGTACTTGAAAAAGGTGCGGCGATGCTTATTGCTCGTTGTGCTCGAGGGACTCCTCGTATAGCAAAAAAATTATTCCGACGCATACGTGATTTTGCCCAGGTAAATAACAATAATCAAGCAACTATTGAGCTTGTTCAGCAGGCCTTGGATTTCTTAGGAATTGATGAGGAAGGTCTTAATGCAGTCGACCGAAAGATTATAGAAACTATAGCGATAACGTTTAATGGTGGTCCTGTAGGACTAGAAACTATCGCTTCTATGATTGGTGAGGATAGCGAAACTATTGAAGATGTGTACGAGCCTTTTTTAATGCGAAAAGGTTATCTAGAAAAGACTCCTCGGGGTCGACAAATTCCGCGTGCCATGCTTCCGCGCTTTTTAAAGAGCGCAGGAGGGCAAAAAACACTCTTTTCTTGAAAAAATAATTTAAAAAATATTGTTGTATTTACAATCTTTTTTAAATTTTATTGAAAAATGTATAATTAATTTGTTAGACTGAAGAGTAGTAAGGTAGGCAAGTGATATGCCCGACGTTGGAGGGTCTTTGCCTTCTGCCTTTGTGGTACTGGTTTTTGTTACACAAAATAGGAGGATGTAGTATGAATGTTCGTAATATATTTTTTTCGATTGCTCTTTTAGTGGGAGCGATTTCTGTTGGGGGGCTTTATGCCGCCGCTGCAGCTCCGGCTGCAAGTAATCCTATGGGGGACAAGCCTATGGGGGATAGTTATTGGGAACCTATGGGTACTGCTGTTGGTCCTATGGGCGCTGCTGCCGCTGCGGGCCCAGGCGTTGTTCCAGGTGCTCCTTTTGTGCGTAGGATGCATGGACATGGAGGTCGTGGACGTGGTGGGCCTGGAGGTCATAGACGGTATTGGGGATGGAGACATGGTGGGCCAGGTATGCGTGGACCCGGTATGCCGGGCGTAGTTCCTCCTGGAGTTCCGGGAGCGCGTGTTAAATTTGAGTGGACGCCCGCGCGAAAGTATTTCCATCTGATTAACGCGATTAACCTGTTTGGAAACGACTCGGTTGCGGTTCAGAAAGCCTTAGGCCTTTACAACAACATGCCTGCTCCTGATAAGTTGGCTTTTGATAATGCCATTAAGGGTGCGTTAGGCGGCGATAAGGCAGCCTTGATTGAGGCTATGAAGACCTTGAGAGATAAGATACTGCGCCCTGTTTTTGACGAACTTAATATGTAAAGGGGGTTAAGCCGCCTTTGTAGAAAGGTGCGTGTGCCCGAAATTGTGAGTTGTAGCTCCTGTGCCAAAGGCGTGGGGGCTACTTCTATTTTCCTTTGTCAAAATTTTAGAGGGGGCTGTGTGCCCCTCTTTTTTTGGCTTAAAAATAGACGTCGACAAGGCGATAAAGATCGTCTATGATTGGTTTTGAACATAGATTTTCTTTCTTGGTGAGGAACCCATGTCTGGTCATTCAAAGTGGAAAACGATAAAACATAAGAAGGCTGCGGCCGATGCTCAGCGTTCAAAACTGTTTACTAAGATTATAAAAGAGATAACCGTGGCTGCTCGTACGGGTGGCGGAGATCCGGTACACAATGCTACATTGCGTTCTTTAATTGAGAAGGCAAAAGAGGCTAATATGCCTATGGACAACGCAGTCCGTGCTATAAAAAAAGGTACGGGTGAGTTGCCAGGCGTTCAGTATGAAAATCATACCTATGAAGGGTACGGGCCTGCTGGAGTTGCCATTATTGTTGAAGTGCTTACGGATAACCGAAATCGTGCAATCTCTGAAGTTCGGAGTCTTTTTACAAGAAAAGGTGCATCGCTTGCAGAGAATGGAGCGGTTAGCTGGATGTTTGAGCGTCTAGGAGTTGTTCGGGGTTCCAGTGCGACCTTAACTGAAGATCAACTGGTTGAGGCGTTACTTGATTTTGATATCAAAAATATTTCGCTAGATGACGATATGTGGATTATCACTTGCGATCCCCACGCGTTGCCTAAGGTCAAAGAGGCTCTTAAAGCATTGGACTTTAAGATTGAAGAAGCCGAGGCTGAGCTTGTCTCTAAGACGACGGTTGAGGTTTCTCCTAATCAAGAGCAGCAGGTATTTGACTTTCTTTCGGCGCTTGAAGAGCTTGATGATGTTCAGAACGTCTATTCAAACATAGGGTAGTTTTTATGTTACAGAGCATGACGGGTTTTGCATCTCGTACTTTTGAGTTTGTTACACCGACGGGGGCTGTTTCGGTAGCCGTACACCTTAAATCTCTTAATGGAAGATTTTTTGAGGCTTCGTGCAAGCTTCCTTATGCTCTGTCTCATTTAGAGACTCTGTTATTAAAAAAGTTGAAAGAGGGATTGGTCCGCGGGACGGTGCAATGCTCAGTATTTGTAAGTTCTCCGCTTACTCAGGGCAGTCGGCCCGTTGCTTCACCCTCTATTGTTGAAGGATATTTGAAGGCGGCTCGTGCGATTACCGAGCAGTTTGGAGAGTCTTTTAATCTTAATGGGCAGGTAGATATCAATACGATTTTGACCCTGCCCTACGCAATTGAATTTGCGGAGGGTGGCACGGTGGATACGGTGGCCTCTACAGTCATTCTTGATTTTGTAGAGACTGCAATGGAAGATCTTATAAAAGAGCGCACGCGAGAAGGTGCGGCTTTGGAGGTCGACTTGGCCCAGAGGTTTGAGACAGTGAATCGCGCTCTTGATGAGATAAAGGTGCGAGCCAAAAATGTTATTGAGGCAAAGCGGGCTAAGCTTTTGACAAATTTGACAGAACTGTTGGCGCAGGTTGCTGAGGACAATAAGGACCATTACATCCAGTTAGTTTATGGGCAACTAGAAAAGCTTGATATTAACGAAGAAATTGTACGTCTTGGGTCTCATATAGCTAGTGCAAAGGCCTGTTTTGAGGGTCCTGGTGTTGAGAAGGGCAAGCGGTTTGATTTTATTTTGCAAGAGATGTTTAGGGAGATAAATACCATTGGGGCAAAGTGTGCAGATTCAGAGTTAAGCTCCCTGGTTATCACCATAAAAGTTGAGCTTGAAAAATCGCGTGAACAGATTCAGAATATAGTATAATTTTTTGTATTTTCGGTGTCGTATTTTCGGTATAGTGAGCGATTATGGCAGGTTATTTTACACACCTTCACCTACACACCGAATATTCCTTGCTGGATGGTGCAATTACCATTGAGCAGCTAATGGGGTTTTGCAAGGAGCATAAGCTTCCTTCGATAGCCATATCGGACCATGGAAATGTGTGTGGGGCGGTAAATTTTTTTCAGGCCTCCAAAAAGGCTGGGGTTAAACCAGTTCTAGGTATGGAAGCGTATGTTACGCCTACGGTCGCGGTTCGTGATAATACCGAGCGATATTTTCACCTTTTGTTGTTAGTGAAGGATCAAACGGGGTACAAAAATCTGTGTCGACTTTTAAAAGAGTCGTATACGGCGGGTTTTTATTTTAAACCTCGAGTTGATTACCAGATGCTTCGTCACTATTCTGAGGGGCTTATAGCAAGTTCAGCTTGTCTGGGCGGACATATCCCACAGCTATTGCTGCAAAATAGGGATGTAGAGGCCGAAGCTCTTACAGACCAGATGCAGGATATTTTTGGAGAAGAAAATTTTTATCTTGAAGTTCAACCGGACGGGCAGGTCGAACAAAAAGTAGTGAATCAGAAGATATTTGAAATGGGGCAGCGGAAGGGGATTCCTGTTGTTGCGACGGCAGATAGCCACTATTTTAGTGCAGATGATAAGTATGCACATGAGGTTATGCTTGCAATTCAGACAAAGCATAAGATGAGCGATCGCGACCGGTATTCATTTGGTGAAGACTGTAAGGTCCATCTCTGGACTCCTGAGGAGATGAGAAAAGCGTTTCCTGACCGTGAAGATGTTCTTTTAAGAAGTGGAGAAATTGCGGATCGGTGCCTGTTTGAGTTTAAATTTGGTACTCATTTTTTCCCGCAATTTCAAATTCCAACAGAAGAGACCGACAAAGATTATTTTTCGCGTATTTGCCGCGAGGGTTTGCAGAAGCTTTTTGATCAGAAGCGTATAGTTACAGAGACGCCTGAGGTTTATTGGAGCCGCCTTGAACTTGAGTTGGATCTTATTGCGAAAATGGGTTTTATTACTTATTTTCTTGTGGTGAGTGATTTTATCCAATGGTCAAAGAACAATGGCGTGCCAGTAGGGCCAGGGCGAGGCTCTGCGGCGGGTTCTTTGGTGGCCTGGTCTATGGGTATTACGGATATAGACCCGTTGCGATATAATTTACTTTTTGAGCGATTCCTAAATCCTGAACGGGTGACTATGCCCGATATCGATATTGATTTTTGTGTCGAGGGGCGCGAGCGGGTTATAAATTATGTGCGTGATCGATATGGTCATGACAAGGTCTGTCAGATAATAACCTTTGGAACTATGATGGCCAAGGGTGTGGTTAAGGACGTGGCGCGTGCACTGGGTATTCCATTTGAAGATGCTAATGCAATTACCGACCTGATTCCCGACCAACTAAAGATAACTTTAAAAGATGCGCTCGAGCAGGAGCCTAGATTAACACTTTTAAAGGATTCAAATCCCGCAATAGCAAAGCTTTTTGAGGTGGCGTTTAAACTTGAAGGATTGACACGGCATGCCTCAAAACATGCGGCTGGTATTGTTATTACGCCAGAGCCTGTTGCCGAAATGTTACCGGTCTATGTTCCTCCTAAGACCGATGATTTGGTAACGCAATATGCAATGACCGAGCTTGATAGTCTTGGTTTTTTAAAGATGGACTTTTTAGGTCTTAAGAACTTGACGCTTATTCAGCGGGTCATAACGCTTATTGTGCGCAATCATGGGGTGCACATTGATCCTGCTCACCTTCCGTTGGATGATCAAAAATCTTTTGATCTTTTATCTCGAGGTGATACGACGGGGGTCTTTCAGTTTGAATCAAGTGGGATTAAAGATGTGCTGCGGCGGTTAAAACCGGAAGGGTTTGAAGATATTATTGCGGTGAACGCTCTCTATCGTCCGGGGCCGCTTGGGTCGGGTATGGTGGATGATTTTATTGAGCGGCGCCATGGTCGGCAGAAGATTGTCTATCTATTTCCTGAGCTTGAGCCGGTTTTAAAAGAGACCTATGGGGTTATTGTCTATCAAGAGCAGGTGATGCGTATTGCGTCTACTATTGGCCAGTATTCATTGGGTGAGGCTGATATTTTACGTCGAGCGATGGGGAAGAAAAAAGCTGAAGTGATGGAGCAGCAGCGTGCTATTTTTGTTTCTAAAGCAAAAGGCGCGGGATTTGATGAGGTGAAAGCGGGAGAGCTGTTTGACTTGATGGCTTTTTTTGCAGGGTACGGTTTTAATAAATCTCACTCTGCAGCCTATGGGATGGTCGCCTATCAGACGGCTTATTTGAAAGCGCACTATCCGGTTGAGTTTATGGCGTGTCTTATTTCCCTTGAAAGTCAGGATCCTGATAAGATGGCCTCTTATATTCAAGAAGCGCGTGAAATGGGCATTAACGTGCTTCCGCCTGATATAAATTTATCGGAGCGGGATTTTACTGCGCGCGACCGTGAAATTCGATTTGGATTGATAGGGGTCAAGAATGCAGGAGATTCAGGGCTTGATAGTTGTCTAGAAGAGCGGCAACGCAAAGGTGCGTACAAAGATCTTTTAGATTTTTGTTGTAGGGTAGATTTGCGTACGTGTAATAAGCGCTTTATAGAAAGTATGATTGCCGCAGGAGCGTTTGATTCTTTGGCAGGTAATCGGGCGCAGAAAACTAATGAACTATCAACGATTATTGATCGAGCTTTTGAAAAAAAGCGGGCCGCGGAGACGGGGCAAATGGGGCTTTTTGGGGCGGTGGCAACAGCGGAGGGAGTGGATGAGTTTTATGCGTTTTCGCCATGTGACGATTGGGGAATGCGGGAAAAGTTGGAGAAGGAGAAAGAGCTTCTTGGGCTTTATCTTAGTGCACGACCATTAGATGCCTATCGCCGTCATCTGTCGTGGTTGGAGGTTGCCTCTTTTGCGGCTGCGCGTGAGCGGAAAGGGACGGTTTTCTGTTGTGGATATAAGAAGGAACAGAAGGTTATAACGACTAAAAAAGGCGATCGCATGGCCTTTTTGAAATTAGAAGATTATCAAGAGACTGCGGAGATTATCGTTTTCCCTAAGCTTTTTTCAAAAGTGGCAGAACAGCTTGAGCGTAATTCAGTTTTCTTGGTTCGCGGAGAGGTGGACGATACCGAGAGTATGTGTAAGATAAAGGCGAGCGAGTTGATCCCGTTGGACACGTTGTTTACGGAGTGGTCTGGGATTGAGAAGGCGGTGCTAAACTTGCCGGCAGGACTTGAGTCTTCCGTTTTAAATCAGGCCAAAAGCCACCTGACGCCAGGGAAAACCCGTTTTGAGTTGCGATTTGCCGAGCAGGGTAAGCACCTAGCGCTTGAGCTTCGTGGTCGTTATTCTTGTGATCTTGAGACGTTACTGTTTCTTCATGATCAAAACGTGGGCATTAAACTTATTCTTGCGTGATAGAGAGAGGGTTTTTCAAAAAATGAGTTTCGATGGAAAGAGTAACGGTCTTGCGTGATCTATATTTCTTTTTGAGTTTATGCGCCTGGGTGGGGCTTGTTTGGGTTGTCTTTTTTACAGATAATGATATTCTTTAAGAGAAATTTGTTATTCGAAAATCAGGTGGGTGGAGGATATGGAAAAGAAATTTTTGGGCCAGTTGGTCCGTTTTGGCTTAGTTATGCGTAAACTATTTTTTGTCGCAATTTCAGCGGGTTGTTTAAGTAACCTTAGTGCCATGATGGCAGATGGGCCTATTATTGTGCTTCGATCTGTACCAGCGTCTATTGGTGTGCCTTCTGTGCTTAATGTGGCGCAGCCTCGTGGGTTTATGTTGAGACTGGGCACTTCGTTTAAAGCTATGAACACGTGGTGTAGGCAGTATCCTAAAGAGGCGGCGGCCTTGGGGGCTTGTGGCGTTGCCTTGACCGGGTTAGTAGCATTAGGCCATCTCTGTTTTGCTATTAGTGATTATGGGCGAGCTACTTTGAAAGATGCCTATCGAACGGATAAGCGGCGTCTAGTCAGGTATTTGGAGTGGTGGAATGCATATCTGTTGGCTAGAGACAGACGTAAATTTATTAAGGCGTGTGTGCGGGAGAATGCTCCGATTGAGAGGATAAGGTTTTTGGTTGAGCGTGGAGAGTGGCATTATGGTTTTTCTCGTTCTATCGCCAAACCTATTTCTTTGGCCGTGCGGGCTGGTCGACTTGATGTTGTTACTTTACTTATAAACTCTTTGCCTGCGGGGATAGATATTAGTGATGTAGTGAATTGGCAAGATTCTGATGGGAATTTGCCTCTTTACTATGCAGTTGATCGGAATGATCTTCCGATGATTGGATACTTGCAGGGCAAAGGGGCTCTAATTTCTACTAATATTCCAGAAGGTCTTAAGAGCGCGGCATATAGAGATAATGATCGTAAACTTAAGGTATTTTTAAAGGCAGGGGTTTCTGGTTTAGTTGTGGGCAAAAACATAATAGAGTTTGGATCGGCAGATTTGTTGAAGATTTTTGGACAAGACGGGAATGTGATTTCGGCAGCGGATCTTTTTGCGTTATTTCGTTATACGGCTGAGGTCGGGTACGCAATTTCGGAAAAGGAAATGTGTCAGAAGGTTCAGGCTTTGGTTGAAGACTTGGGGATGGATCTTAAATTTACGGATAATGACCAATGTACCGCGTTGCACTACGCGGCAGAACATAGCAGGATGAAAGACGTTATTAAATACCTGCTTTCCAAAGGGGGCGATGTAGATGCCAAAGATGGAGATGGCCTTACTCCGCTTCATCATGCCATTAAATGTAAACAATTGCGTGCATTCAAGGCGTTGTGTAAGCATGGGAAGCCTGACTTTGGGATTGAGACTAGGGACGGGCTGAATTATCTGGAGTATTTGAAAAAGGCTAAGATAAATTTTAGTGGTTATTCTGTTGACTATAGAGAGATGAAGAGGATTTTGAAAGGGAAGTTGGGTGTGGCTGGTGGCACTGTGAATAAAGATGCCTTTATCCTATTTGGTGGAAACGTTAGTGGGATGGGGTTTGCCTTTAAAAAAATGTCCATGACTTACCATCCAGACAAACTGCTAGAGAAAGAGTATAAAGAGTTTTATGGGATTATAAATGCTATTTTGGTTGCAGGAAAAAACTTTTTACCTACCTATTCTGGGGTTGTTCCAAAAGAGTGTGAAGTTGGTAAAGAAAATCAGATTAATCCTTACTCGAATTTTAAGACACCTATTTTGGACCAGTGTGCAAAAGAATACCAAAAAACTCTTACAGATTTGTTGGCAGGTAATGATCAGGCTTCAAGTGCTATATTAAAAGGCCTATTAAATGATGAGTTGCCGTTGACCAAATCGATGGTTCTTGTGTTTTATATTATGAATCATCTGAAGGCAAAGTCGTTACTTCTTTCGCAACTGTATTTGCCGGTATTTATAAAATATGCCGATAAGGTGCGTAATGAGTTAAAATGTAAGGTGGGCGAGAGCTATTTTAATGTATTTGATGATCTTGAAAAGGCCTATTTTGCCGTTATAACTCAACGGTTGGCAAAAGCATCCCTTGGCGTACGAAAAAAGGCGCGCGAGGTGGTAGAAAAATTTGTAAAAGATGAGTCCTCTTTTAAGGACCATGAGCGTATCGTTGCTTTGTTTGATCTACTTAAATAAAAATATCAAAAATTTGTTACTCGAAATTATATGGGTGGAGGATATGGAAAAGAAACTTTTGGGCCGGTCGGTCCGTTTTGACCTAGTTATGCATAAACTATTTTTTGTCGTAATTTCAGCGGGTTTTTTAACCAGTCTTAGTGCCATGACGGTAGATGCGCCTGTTATTGTGCCTCGGCCTGCACCTGTGTCTATTGGTGTGTCTTCTGCGCTTAATGTGGCGCAGTCTCGTGGGTTAATGTCGAGATTAGGTACTCCGTTTAAAGCTATGAATAGGTGGTGTAGGCAGCATCCAAAAAAGGCGTTGGCTTTTGGTGGCGTTGCTTTGACCGGGTTAGTAGCTTTAGGTCATCTCTGTTTTGCTGCTAGTGATTATGGGCGTGCTACTTTGAAAGATGCCTATCGAGCCGATAAACAATGGTTGGTTCGCTACCTAGAGTGGTGGGGTGCCAGCCTTCGGATTGGTGATCGACGTAAGCTAATTAAGGCGGCTATGGTAGGGGTTGCTCCGATTGGTAAGATAAGGCCGTTGGTTGAACGTGGAGTCTGGTATCGTAGTCTTTCTAGTTCTATCTCCAAGCCTATTTCTTTGGCCGTGCGGGCAGGTCGACTTGATATTGTTACCTTGCTTATAAATTCTTTGCCTGCGGGGACAGATATTAGTGGTGTGGTGAATTGGCAAGACGCTGGTGGCAAGAGCTCCCTTTATTATGCAGCCGAGCGGAATGATCTTCCGATGATTGCGTACCTACAGGGCAAAGGAGCTCTGATTTCCACTAATATTTCAAAGGATGTTTCCTTGGCAGTCCGGAGTGGCAGGCTTAATGTTGTCACTTTATTTATAGATTTTATGCCTATGGGGACAGATCTGAATAGTGTAGTGAACTGGGAAGATGCTGATGGAAATTCTCCTCTTTACTATGCAGTTGAACGTAATGATCTTCCGATGATTGGATACTTGCAGGGCAAAGGGGCTCTGATTTCTACTAATATTCCAGAAGGTCTTAAGAGCGCGGCATATAGAGATAATGATCGTAAACTTAAGGTATTTTTAAAGGCAGGTGTTTCTGTTTTAGATGTGGGTAAATACATAATAGCGTATGGATCGGTAGATTTGTTGAAGATTTTGGGACAAGACGGGAATGTGCTTTCGGCAGCGGATCTTTTTGCTTTGTTTCGTTATATGGCTGAGCTTGGTGACGGAATTTCGGAAGAGAAAAAAATTAATTGCTTACAAGTGTTGGTGAATGACTTAGGGTTGAATCTTGGCTTTGTTGATGAACACCAGCGTACAGCATTACACTATGCAGTAAAACATGGTTTGGATGGAGTATTCAAATTTCTGCTTTCTAACGGAGTAGTGAATGCAAATGCTAAAGATAAGGATGGTCTAACTCCTCTTCATTATGCCATTCAAGCCCATTCACAGGGAATGGTTAATGCCTTGTGTGGTCATGGAGGCATAGATTTAAAGGTTGTGTTTGGTAAGGGTTTGAATTATCTGCAGTATGCGAAAACGGTTCGTTCAGGCATTTATAAACTTGAAACAGACGCGGTAGAGAAGATATTAGAGAAGATATTAGAGAAGATATATGGTGTGCCCAAAGAGGAGCCCAAGCCTGAAGAGAAGAAAGATGCTTCTGGGAAGATTGAAGATGAGTTTCCAATTCATAGAGCGGTTTCTGCTGAGGACATGGATCTTCTTAAAACTCTTCTTGGTCAAAAATTTGTGGAAGATGTTGTGATGGTTCCTAATCTGGACGGTGAGCTCCCATTTCACCTCGCGGCTAAGGATGGTAATGTTAAGATAATGAAGTTATTGCTTGCCGCTGAACAGCAGAAAAAAGATCCTAAAGAGATGATGATAAACGCCAAAACGAATGATTCTAAAACTCCACTTCACTATGCTGTAGAGGGTGGTCAACAGAAGGCGGTTGAATTTATTCTTAAAAAATTGGCGTTATTTAAGGATGTGCGCGATTCAAGTATTGATGCGCGGGATAAGAGTGAGAAAACGGCTCTTCACTATGCAGTCGCCTCTACTGATAGCTCATCGCTTGAAATTATGAAAAAACTGTTTAGCGCTGGGGCGGATCTAAAGGCCTGTGATCTTAATAGTGAAACGCCGCTTCACTATGCCGTTAGGTTAAAGAAGAAGGAGAGGGTTAGGATTCTTTGTGGGTCTGTAGAGTATGCGATGAAGGTATGTGGCGCCAAAAACAAATCATCTAAAAAAGTAAAAAAGTTGCTGAAAGAATGGAAAAAACGCATAGATGTGAATGTTAAAGCAAAATTAAACAAGACGCCGTTAGATTATGTTCGGGACTATAAGGCGGGTAGATCTATCCGAGAAATTTTGGAAGATAAAGGGGCTGTGTCTGGGGCTGTTGAAATTAGTAAAGACGCTTTGTTAGTGCTTGGTGGAAAGCTTTCTGAATCAAAATCTACCTCTAAAAAACTTAGTCTTGTTTATCATCCTGATCGGGTGATGGGGGATGAGTATATCGATTTTTATAGCATTTTATTTAAGATTGTCTCGGATAGCACATCTCTTTTGAAAGACTGTACGGGGGAAGATCCTGTTATTGATGGGAAAGCAGGCGATCTTTTAAACGTGCTTACCGATCTTAAGGGCGGCGCAAAAAAAGATGTTGGTGAGGTGTGGAAACTATTAGATTCTAGAAAGAAGCTTCCGCTTGCCAGCACAACGGCCATGATATTGGTTCTGGTCTCTCAATTGAAGGAAAGTCGCCTGGGTCTTAAAACGGTTTATCTGGAGATTTTCCTTAAAAAGAGTGCCTCTGCGAAGCGTCGTCTAGCAGGTTCTTTTGATGATTTTGAAAAAGCCTATTTTGCCTTTATAATAAAGCGGTTGACGGCAGCTTCTTTGGAGGTTCGTTTCAGGGCGCGCGAGGTGTTAGAAGAATTTGTAAAAGATGAGCCTTCTTTTGAGGACCATGAACGTATCGTTGCTTTGCGTGATCTACTTAAGTAGCCTTTGTTCCTAGGCTACAAGAGTTGTGATGCTAACGAACTTAATGCGCTGCGTTCACTCTTTTCAAGGAATACTGAGCCAAATATCGACTGTCCTTTAAAGCGTTCACTGGTTACTACAAGTCCATTGCTTGCAAAGTCTAGGTAAGGGGAATCGATTTGGTAGGGATCTCCAGCAAGTATAATTTTGCTTCCTTCACCAACCCGAGTAATAAGTGTTTTAACTTCATGAGGAGTTAGATTCTGTACTTCATCGATTAGGATATATTGGTCTGGAATTGAGCGTCCACGCATATAGGTAATTGCTTCAAGACTGATTTTATCAGCACTTGAGAGGTCTTCAATGGTTGGTATTTTCCAAGAAGCTGCTTTTCCACCCTTTTTGCGGGATTTGCGCTCTCCTTTTTGGACGCCGTGTTGATCTTCATAAAGTCCGCGTTCATAGCCTGACTGTGCTTTATGCGTTATAAATTCCCAGTTATCTCGGATGGGCTGCATCCAGCTGTAGAGTTTTTCTTGGATGTCGCCTGGAAGATAGCCGATGTCTCTGCCCAGCGGTTCAACGGGGCGTGCAACTAATAGTTTTTTATACTCGTGTTCTACAAGTAGTTTATGGAGTGCGGCCACCAGTACTAAAAAGGTTTTTCCCGTTCCTGCAGGTCCAAGAAGGGTTATCAATTGTACGTTGTCGTCAAAAAGAAGATCAAAGGCCATGAGTTGTTCAGGATTGCGGGCTTCAATGGGCCAGGTAATGCGAGGGTGTTTGACAGGCCTGAAGGCATTAGCGCCTAAGTAGCGAAAGACTCGGTAGTTTTCGGGGTTGCGTTCGCTCATAAGAAGGATGTACTGATTTGTAAAGAGTTCTTGAGATTTTGCAAGATCGTCAAGAAGCATGGGACGTTCTTTTTGTAGTTCTGCAGCAGGAACTGTAAATGAGAGCCACCCTTTGTAAAAGTCGTCTTCGGCTATGTGTTCTCTTTTGTAATCTTCGGTAATTAGACCGAGCGCATCGGCCTTGACGCGCATGTTAAGGTCTTTTGAGATGAAGTGGACTTCAACTCCTTCTTTTCGCATGGAGAGTGCAGTAGCTAATATAATGTCATCGTTTGAGTTTGAGTCTGCACCTAGCGTGGGGATCGAAAGTTCTTTAGGCAAGAGGAGAATGCGAATAATCGTTCCATTTTCGAGTGTTACGCCGTCTATTAGGTGGCCTATTTCGCGTAGCCCGTCAAGAGTTCGGATGGCTTCGCGGGCGTTACGTCCTCGTGCAGATGTTTCTGATTTGAATTTATCAAGCTCTTGTAGGACTGTAATGGGTATCCCTATGTGGGCACCTTTAAATGAAAAAAGAGCTTTTGAATCGTGCAGTAATACATTGGTATCAAGAATAAATAATTTTTGATCCATTTTACCCTCTCCCTCTTGTTAATTCATAGGCCATTTTACCTGCTTATGAGCGTAGCACGAAGAGTTCTTGATTTGCTATGTTTTTTGAAATTAGTTAGGCGAGAGATTTAGGCTCGAGTGTGCCGGTATGATGTTTGAATGCTATATGAAAAAAGTAGCGGTTTTTAGCCTTAAATTGGTGGGACTTGCCAAAAATGTACAAAATCCTGTAGACTTAATGGGAAGAAGACGATTGAATTTACAACTATTTAGGAAGAAAATGACCTCTATGACTATTGTCCTTTTGGGCATCCTGGCGTTCGTTGTGTTGGTAGGTTTGTGGTTTATACAAGGCTATAATGCGCTTGTTCGGCTAAAAGCAATGATTGATGAGGCGTGGAGTGGTATTAACGTGCAGCTAAAGCGTCGTTATGACCTGATTCCTAATCTGGTTGCTGTGGTTAAACAGTACAGTATTCATGAAAAAGATGTGCTTGAAAATATAGCGCGTATGCGTTCGGTTTCTATGCAGGCTACTGGCATTGAGCAGAAGGCTGCAGCTGAGGGGCAGTTAACATCGGCTTTAAAAACGCTTTTTGCGGTTGCAGAGAACTATCCTAACTTGAAGGCTAACGAAAACTTTATGTCGCTTCAAAAAGATCTCTCTTCATTGGAAGATGAACTTCAGCTTTCGCGTCGGTACTATAATGGCGCGGCTCGAAATTATAATATCAATGTCAATATGTTCCCATCTCGTATAATTGCAGGTATTACGGGCTTTGCGGTAGCGCCTTTCTTTGAACTTGAGAGTGCTGAAGAGCGGAACGTTCCACACGTTCAATTTTAACCAGTGTTAGGAGGTCCATGGTCCGTTCTGCTGTACGCGCATTGGGCGTCTTGATTTTTTGTGCTTTATCTCTTATTGGCCTAATTTTTGTTGGTGGTGCCTGTGCGACTCCTTCTGAATACATAGCGCGGTTTGATGTGCAGGTTGCGGTTGAAAAAGATGGTGCGCTCACTATAGTTGAAACCATTGATTATGCCTTTGATGCCTCGCTCTCTAGGCGAGGCATGTTTCGTGATTTTCCTACCGCATACGCTGGTCCTATGGGAACCAATTACACGGTTGAATTGTCACAGATCTCGGCTTTTAGGGATGGGAAGAAGGAGCATTTTCGTCTCGAGCCTATTGAAAATGGGATGCGCATTCGATTAGGGCGAGCGGATGTTTTCTTGGCCCCGGGGGTGCATCGTTATGAGATTCACTACAGGACTAATCGGCAAATCTTGTTTTCGTCACAGACGTACGATGAACTATCCTGGAACGTTACGGGGAATTTGTGGAGAATTCCTATTTTTAAGGCGCAGATTGCGGTTATTTTCCCACCCGAAATTCCAGTAGCAAAAGTATCGATATTTGGGTATACAGGGCGCTTTGGAGAGCGGGGATCTGATTATACAGTGAAGGCTGACGGGAAGCATGTTATTTATGCAGAGACTACGGTACCGTTGGCGCCGCGTGCAGGTTTTTCGCTTTCGCTTTCGTGGCCTAAAGGGCTTATCATACCTCCTTCTGCGGCCCAGGAGTTTTGGTGGTTTGTGCGGGATAACCCAGGGCTGATACTCTTTTTTTTAGTATTTATAGCCTTGATTATTTTTTATATAGTGACGTGGAGATGGGTGCGGAAAACTCAGGACGTGGGGCCTGTAATTCCGCTTTTCCATCCTCCTGAAGGGCTATCGCCTGCGGGCTGTCGCTATGTTCTGCAAATGGGCTATGATGCACGTCAGCTTGCGGCTGAGATGGTCAATTTGGCTGTGCATGGCGCGGTAAAGATTGACTACGATCCCAAGTGGTTTGGCAAGGGAACGTACCGATTAAGTAAGGTCGTGTATTCTGGTGAAGATTTGAGTGCCTTGCAGCAGGGCTTATTGGGGCATCTGTTTCAGTTATCCGATCTGGTTGAACTGGGGCAAGAAGGTCGTCCACAGGTTCAGAATGCGGCTCAATTTATGCGCTCGCAGCTTGGTAAGGCTTTTGGAGCCAATTTTGTGTATAATGCTTGGTATTCTGTCTGGACGGGTGTCATAAGTTGCGTAACGGTTTTGGTTGCGTGGGGCTTGGATGGCTGGTTTAATCCGGTGGTTCCGCTGCTTCTTTTTGGAGTTGTGGGAGTGGGGGCCTTTATGCTTAGGGCCTACACAAACTCAGGCTGTAAACTGCGTGACCAAATAAAGGGTTTTGTTATGTACTTAAAGGCCGCGGAGACGGAGCGGCTTGATATTATTGGTACTCCGCCTACTAGGACGCCTGAACTTTTTGAAAAATATCTGCCCTATGCGATTGCGTTGGATGCTGAGCGGCAGTGGACTCGTCAATTTGCCTCTGTTTTCAAGGCTCTTGAGATGGAACAGCACCCCTATTCTCCGATCTGGTTTGGGGGAAGGTTGCTTACGCTTTCGGCCATGGATGCATTTTCGTCTGATTTGGGATCATTCGCTTCTGATTTTAACATTCCATTATCGTCTTATAAGACGCCTTCTGGCGCAGGTGGCGGCGGATTTTCTGGCGGTGGACGTGGCGGTGGAGGTGGTGGAGGCTGGTAAACGAGTTTTTACCACCTAATTAATTTAGTTGGGCCTGTATATCTGTCCTGTTCTTTTGAGAAACTTTCTGCCCCACGGTGCATCCGTGGGGCTTTTTCTGTTTATTGCTCATTTTTGATTGCCATCAAGGATTGCTATCAAGCGCTTGTCGCGCTCACTGGTCTTTCGTGTTATACTAATTTTCAGTTGTTAAACTATTGCTGAATTTCTCATGGCACAAGGAAAAAGTCATGGAACACGAATTAGAGAGAATACGACATTCAACTGCGCATTTACTCGCGCATGCACTTTCTCAGCTCTATCCGGGCATTCTTTTTACGGTGGGACCTGCTACCGAATCTGGATTTTTCTATGATTTCCTTCCACGAACTAATCTGCGGGAAGAGGATCTTCCTGCTATCGAAAAGCGTATGCAAGAGCTAGTTAAAAAGAATTATCCCGTTCTTTTTAAGACGGTCTCAAAAGATGAGGCGCGTGAGCTTTTTAAGCATAATCCTTTCAAGCTTGAGTTAATCGAGCAGATAGAAGAACCGGTGGTTGGCATTTCGAGTCAGGGAGATTTTTTTGATCTGTGCCGCGGGGATCATGTCCCTTCAACGGGCGCCCTAGGCCATTTTAAATTGCTTAATGTATCGGGTGTCTATTGGCGTGGAGATAAGGAGAAGCCACAGTTGCAGCGTGTTTTGGGGGTAGCCTTTGAGACAGCGGAAGAACTTGCGGCCTTTATAAAGCAGCGTGAAGAAGCTCTTGAGTATGATCATCGTAAAATTGGTGAGGAGATGGATCTCTTCTCATTGCAGCCAGAGGGTGTTGGCTTTCCATTTTTCCATCCTAAGGGGTTGGCGGTTATACACCAGCTTCAGTCTTTTATGCGTTCACTTATGACAGAGAATGGGTATCAAGAAATTGCAACGCCTACGCTTTTGAGTGCGGATTTGTGGCGGCGCTCTGGTCATAGCTCCTTTTACCGGGATAGCATGTATTTTGTGCCTATCGACGATGAAGAGTATGCAATAAAGCCGATGAGCTGTCCGGGAGCCTTTCTTATTTACAAAAACCGTCCTCGGTCTTATCGAGAGCTTCCGATGCGTTTGTCTGAGTTTGGGCATGTTCATCGGCGCGAGCTTTCCGGTGTGTTACATGGTTTGATGCGTGTGCGTGCCTTTACGCAGGATGATGCTCATATTATGTGTACGCTTGAGCAGATGGAAGCTGAAATCGTTAATGTGCTTAAGATGATCTTCACCATGCTTGCCAAGACCGGTTTTGAAACTATTAAAATAGCTATAGCTACGCGTCCTGAAAATGCCATGGGTGACCCCGAGGTTTGGGATCGGGCAATAGAGGTTTTGCGTGCGGCTGTTGAGAAATCGGGGTATGCGTACTACATGAAAGAAGGCGAAGGCGCGTTTTACGGGCCTAAGATTGAGGTGGGTATTTCTGACCTCATGGGTCGTCAATGGCAGTGCAGTACTATTCAGGTTGACTTTTTGCAACCCGAAAATTTTGATTTGACCTATGTTGCATCTAGCGGGCAGAAAGAGCGCGTGGTGGTTATTCATCATGCTATTTATGGTTCATTGGAGCGGTTTTTTGGAATCTTGCTTGAGCATTATAAGGGCAAGTTGCCTTTCTGGATCGCTCCATTGCAGGCACGAATTTTACCTATTACGGATGAAGAGCGGCCTTATGCTCAGACCGTTATGGATACATTAAAGCATGCGGGTGTGCGTGTGGATATGGACCAGAGCTCTGATCCTCTTTCTGGGAAAATTAAAGCGGCTCAGCTTGAACGGATTCCGTGGATGCTCGTCATTGGTAAGAAAGAGGCAGCGGCTAATACGGTTACACTTAGACGTGTGGATGGAACACAGGAGTTTGGTGTAACGGTTGATGAGCTTGTGCGCCGCGCAAAAAGTTTAACAGACTCAGCGCGTCCTAACTAATGACTCGTGCGGAGTTTAAACTTAGACTTGATTGTATGAAACGAGTGGTGGCGGAATTTCCGCCACCACTCTCAGTTCAATTGGTGCAAGAAATGGGGCGTGATCCCTTTTTGATTTTGATTTCATGTCTGTTGAGTCTGCGTGCACGAGATGTAATGACTTATCCTGTCGTGAAAAAACTATGGGCTCGGGCAAAAGGGCCTAAAGAATTGTTAACTATTCCTATGCATGAACTAGAGGCGATAATACGGCCTATTGGATTTTTTAGAAAAAAAGCAGCAGTATTGCATGCGGTTAGTAAAGAGTTACTTGAGCGTTTTGGGGGAAAAGTTCCTTCAACACGGGAAGAGTTGCTTTCTTTGTCAGGCGTGGGAAGAAAAACGGCAAATTTAGTGTTGTCAGAAGCCTTTGGTGTGCCTGCTATTTGTGTGGACACTCATGTGCATCGCATTGCTAATCATATGCATATGGTAAAGACTAAAACGGTAGAGGAAACTGAGCGGGCGCTTGAGCGCCTGGCCCCACGAGAGCAGTGGAGCCAGATCAATCATATTTTGGTTGCTTGGGGTCAATGGGTCTGTAAATCAGGGCAGCGAAAATGTACCTGTGAGACAAACCTAGCGGCTAATTCTTTTAGTTAGAGCTCGTTAGACCTTATTTCTTCTCTATAAACCAGGCATCTTGAGGTGTGAACTTAATGCAAATGTCATGCTTTGTTGAGCCTACTTTCTTAGTGGCATCAAAAGGTGTGCTGTTAACCGTTTCTTTCTTGAGTCGTTGTATCAATATTTTTACGTCTTTTGAGGTGGTTAAAAGACCCAAGAGCGTTCGAATTCGTTTTTCCTTAGGATCAGAATTAAAGAGTTCCATGTAGAGTTTATATTCTTCAGTTGTTAGGGTTAGCAGCTTTTTAAACGGATTTTTTGGATCAAGGCTTATTTTTAGTTTGTATATTTCTTCCGCTGTGAAAAATAAGCAGAAGGTGAGTTTTCTAAGGAGGGAGTTTTTTGTGCTCATGAGTAGGTTGGTTTCTGCTGTTATTTTTTTATTAGAATGGTAAGCCTGCGCGAGAGCATTGTCGTCTTCCAACCACTTGGGGGATTTTTCTAGGGCGCAGTCTGTGGCAGACTTTTCCGGTTTTAGTAGCGTTTTGAAAAACGCTGAGAGAACTATGGGTAGATTCCGTTTATAGGGCTTATTAAGGGTTTTATTTATTATGAATTCTATTGTTGCGCCATTTTCTATTAAGGTAAATGCCGGTCTTCGACCATTGGATCGTACAGCACATTGGAGCGGTGTGAACTTTTTTTTGTTTTGTAGATTGATGGTGGCCCCATTGTCGATGAGTATTTGGATGATTTGGGGGGCAATTTCTATTGAATGGGCATTATTAGCAAGCTTGCTTGCGATTATGTGCAAGGGGGTTTCCCCATCGAGGTTTTGGACGTTATTGAGCACCTTTTTTTTGGCTAGAATTTTAATGGCGTCTAGGTTGTTGCTTTGAACGAGTAGGTGAAGTGCTGTGTTGAGGTGTTTTACTGTCTTACAAATAGTAGTGGCACCATGGTCGATAAGCGTCTGAATAATTTTTGTCATATTCTCGTTCAAATACTTTTCATTCTGGAATATGCGAAGAGTGCGTTGGGCGGCCTGGAGAAGGGGAGTGATGTTTTTAGTTGTTGGTTCATCTATCTTTGCTCCCTGCGCAATAAGATTCATAACTATTCCTAGGTTGATTTTTTCAGTGGCTATATGAATCGGCGTCACACCATTATTATCTTTTGCATTGACGTTGGCGCCGTTTTTAATAAGAAGCAGGACAGTTTCTAGGTTGTTGCTGTTGATGGCAAGATGAAGCGAGGTTTGGTTTTCTGCGGTACGTTCATCGACTTGTGCGCCATGTTCAATAAGAAAAATGATCGTCTCTAGCCTACCGTTTTCGGACGCTAAGTGAAGGGGGGTGTTTCCAGAGTGATTGTTAAGGTTCTGGTGTGTGGATGCGTCGATTTTTGCGCCTTTTTGAACGAGCAAGGTGACGATTTCTAGGCAACCATTTCTGGAAGCTTCGTGAAGTGGCGTGAGCCCCTGATAGTCGGGTTCATCGATTTTTGCGCCTTTTTGAATAAATAGTTTGACAGTTTCTAAGAGGCCATTTGCAGCTGCTTGGTGTAAGGGAGTACTTCCTATTTCATCCCTGGTAGTTATCAAATTTGGTGCTATGGTTAGGAACTTAGTAATCATGTTTAGGGATTCTTTAGTTTCGGTATTACATGCCCTAATAAGCAGGTGGAAAGGGGTGTAGCGATTGTAGCTTTTTGAGGGGGTAGTGACGAGTGCTCCGTAGGAGAGCAGCAGTTCGATCGCGGCCGTTTGATTTGGATTGTAGCTTTTGCATACAGAGTGAAGGAGTGTGTCTCCCTCGTTATTTGAGCTGCTGATTGCAGAAGGATCTTTGTCTAGGAAGAGTTTAATGATATTGAGGGGTAGGGGAATGGTGTTCATTAAATAGTGTTGTATGCAGCATTGAAGAGGGGTGTCACCACATATATCTGTAGCAGTAGTGGGGGCGCCGTATTTTAATAATAAGGTTGTCATGGCTTCTGAACAGTATATAGCTGCGTGGAGAGGGCTATTTTTTGAGTTTTTTTCTTTGGATTCGAGAAGGCATTTGACTACGTTAGCAGGTTGATTTTTTAAGATAGATACAGTTTTTTCTACATCATTATTTCTAATTGCAGAAAACAGATTTCTGACAAGACGGTCAAAATAGTAAGAAGGCAATGGTGGAGTAGCCGGTGATTGAACGGTTGGTTGCATGTTCTGCTGAGGGCTAAGTTGCAAATTTTGTTTGGGATTTGTCTGGATTGAGGGGATGGCTTGCTGGAAATTTGGTTGAAAGATGTTCTGTTGAGGCACGGGGGATGTTTGCAGGAAGAGCCCATTGAGGGTGTTTTGCAGTTGAGGTTCAAAAAACCTTTGCGGGGTAAATTGTGGCTGAGTGATGGGAGCCTGGAAAGTATTAAAATTAGTTGTGTTATTTGTCTGTAGATTTGTTAAGAAGGTATGGTGTTCTATGCAGCATTGAAAAGGGGTGTCGCTACATTTATCTGTGGCAATAATGGGGGCGCCGTATTTTAATAACAAGGTTATCATGTCATTGGACTGGTTCATAGCATTATGGAGCGGGGTAGATCTTGAGTTCTTATCTTTGGATTCGAGAAGAGCTTTGACTACGTTAGCGGGTTGCTTTTTTAAGAGAGTTTCAGTCTGTTTTACGTCATCGTTTTCAATTGCAGAATAAAGCTTTTTAACAAGATTGTTAAAGTTAGAAGGTAATGATGGAGTGGCCGGTGATTGAACGGTTGGTTGCATGTTCTGCTGAGGGCTAAGTTGCAAATTTTGTTTGGGATTTGTCTGGATTGAGGGGATGGCTTGCTGGAAATTTGGTTGAAAGATGTTCTGTTGAGGCTCGGGGGATGTTTGCAGGAAGAGCCAATTGAGGGTGTTTTGCGGGGTTAAGAATCGTTGGGGTTCAAAAAAGCTTTGCGGGTTAATCTGTTGTAGAGTGATGGGAGCCTGAAAAATACTAAAATTAGTCGTGTTATTTGTCTGTGGATTTGATAAAAAGGCAAGAAGGAGGCTTATTAGTCGGCTGGTATTATTCTGTTGAGATTGCTGTGCGATATTCTGAATGATTTGCGGTTGTACAAGGGTTGTGGGCGCAGGGTTTTGCTGTGGCTGGGGCGCAAATGGGGTCTGTTGTTGTGATAGATTGGGCGTGTTGGTTGTTTCTGTTGGGCGATTTTGAATTCTCCGAAATTTGTTCCGGTTTTGTTCATTTTGTGAGGTTGATGATGAGGTTTGATCTGGGCTAACTTCTGAGAAAAGTCTCTTAAGGGGGTTGAGATTGGGGGGATTATTGTTATCCATGGCGTTGCCAATATGAGGGCAGGCAATAGCAAGGGTAATAAGAGCGAGTGAATAAATGGTTTTTTTCATAGGATTGTCCTGTTTTGGTTTTATTTTTATTTTGAAAATTAGTTTTTAAATCAAGAGATTAGTTAGTTTATATAGCATGCTGTTTTGCGAGTCAAAAGTCAAGTTGAATTTTGTTTGCGGGGAGTGCGTGATCTTGCATTACCTACATCTTTTTTGGGGAAGAAGTAATTATTGGGCTGTTGTGCTTGAAAATAAAAAGAAGTTTTGGTAGTTCGATTATACTCATTTAGAAGTCGAATTGTCTTACTCCGCTCACCCTGAGTGTTTGCGAAGCATGATACATGCAGAGCAAATGTATCGAACGGGTAAGAGCGGTACATAAACATACGGTTTCCTTCTTAATGGTTTATGGTTTTTTTTGCTCTGTTTTGGATGTTAGCAACGCTGTTTACGCTCTTATGGTTCGATACATTTTTCCTGCGGAAAAACACTCACCATGAGCGGATGGGAGGGCTTTTTGAAGACATGTAATTTGTGCGACAGGCAAGACAGTTTGAACTTATTTGTCTTGATGGCTTTTAGGATTGTTTCTAAAAAGATGTGTGTAATGCATAGGGGGTGTGAGTGAAGCTTTTTATTGATAAAGAGGGGACGGAAGATGTAATGGAACTCTTTACATCTTCCGTCCCGGTAATAATTTTCTAAAAAGTTACTTTCTAAAATTTCTTATTAGAAGGCTACGCCACCTCCGAGCCAGAAGCCCCAGGCGTTCATGGCGTTTTTATCGGAGCAGCTTGCAAATTCTCCTTCGGCACCTGCGTAGATTACGGGCTTCCAGTTACATTCGTCAAAGGTGTAGTCGATATGTCCAAAGACTTTGTTGGTGATATAGCCTTTAAGTTCGGCGGAGCAGCGGTCCAGGTTGTAGTTACTTAAGAGCACGGGGTTTGCGGTAAGATTGGTTACGGCTCCGACTCCTGAAATAGCGACGGTTCCTGTTGCCGAATCTTCTACGGCTACTGTGGTGCCGGCAAGACCTACAGGATTTGGGTAGGTAAGAGGGTTTGAGTAGACTACATTATTGGTGACGGCGTCTACAAGGGCGACTTTGTTATCTACGGTGCCGCATGTATAGGCAGTTGCGTTGCTTTGTGTTGAGCCAAGACCATGTTTGTTGGCTGGATAGGCTGCTTCTCTGTAGCTGTTTATCACGCCGGCCTGGACTACGTTGGCTGCCAACCCATAGAGGGGAGCGTCAACAGGTGTACAGCCTTTTAACCCAAGTACTTTGTCGCGTAGGGAGCTGTTAACCGGGTCGTTGCAAGGTTTGCAGATTTTTTCGCGTGAGCGGCCATATAGTTCGTATCCGATCCCTGCTGAAAAGCCGCAGTTGTTTGTGTAGATGAATTCAATTAACGCTTCGCCTTTGGCGTCTACTTTTACTTTTGCTCTGCGAGTAGACCAATCAATGACAGACCAGAGTTTATCATTATAGGTCTGGTCGGTGGTTGATTTGAATTCTTTCATGAGCATATAGCGGCTCATAGGGCCATTGGTTAAATCAAAGGCACGTACGTGCTCGCGTGCAAAGAGGTGGGTGACATACCCTTGGATGTAGGCGGATAAGGTGCTATCTTCACAGCAGTAGAGTTCTGTATGGCCCGAAATACCTGCACCAAGCTGCCAATGGAAATCTCCAATTACTGGGTAGAAGAGGCTGACGACATGGTTGTCGCTGTCCATATCGGTTCCCGTTGGGGCAACTATTTTAAGGTAAGCTCCTAGATGATAGTCGGGGCAGTCAACCACATTGTATCCCAAATCACAGTAAAAGCCTGCAAACTTAGTATCACTGCAGAGGCCGGAGAATTTGCCATAGCTACGGCCTTGGAAATCGCAGTAAGTTCCTCCAAAGGCAAATCCGTTTAATGCATCTGCAAGGGAGGAGTTAGGGGTTATAGGATTGACGGTTGCAGGAGTGACTCCTGTCTGATAATACGATCCCATGTAGCCAGCGGGGAAGACAGTTTGAGAAAGATTCCCTGTTATGCAGCCGTTTATGCCTGTAGTTGTGTAGCAGTTTGACGTGATGCAGCCTGGCGTGCAGCAAGAATTACAGCACCCATTACCTCCATTACCTCCATTACCTCCACCGCACCCGTCCTTGCATCCATTTAGGCTCCATTTGGTATGGACTAAAGGAGCGTTAAATTGAACATAAAGCCCTTCGCATAGTTCATCTATGCCTATATAGAGTTTGAAGTCTAGAACATCGTTCTTTACCTCAGGGCAGAAGGAGATGGAGAGATTGTCGGTGTCCTGCGCTAGTCCAAAGTAGTCAGCGAGTAAGGTGTTTGCGGCAACCGTTTTTGCAGTTCGGCTTGTAGCCTGACTTCCTGCAAAGGAGAGGATGTTAGTGCCAAAAAGGCTTTCTGCTAGCCGCCGTCCCTTGACGCTTTCTTGGTGGCGATAGGACATGCTAAAGTCACCATATGAACAGCAGTCTTCATGGTGTTGATAGCCAAATCGATGTTGATCAAGGACCAGGTTGTCACCTGCAGAGCGTCCAAACCAGAGGGTTTTTGGTCCGCAGCCATCTGTTGTAGACGTGGGCGCTGGTGAGCAGGAGCAGTCGCACTCCCCGCGAATACCCGCGACGTTAAAGGCCATAATAAGGGCGATGCCCCACAAGAAATTACGTTGGTTCTTCATAAATAGTACTCCCGATGAACCTAGCTGCTTGACAGTTTTTTTAGGCTGGCCAAGCGACAACCGATTATGCACTGCCAAGAGTTTACTATGTTTTTAATTAAAAGGCTCTAGCTCCTAAAAGTCGATAGAACCACCGCACCAAATACCCCAGGCATTCATAGCATTTTTGTCAGAATTGCTAGCAAATTCTCCTTCGGCGCCGATGTAAATGGATGGGGTCCAGCAACAGTCGCTCCAGATGTAATCAAGGTGACCGTATACTTTGTTGGTCAGGTAGCCTCTTAGGGTTGCTGAGCAGAGGTTGAGGCTTGCATCGGTTAGTAGGGTGGGGTTGAGGGTAAGGCCGGATACAGCGCCTGTTGTAGCACTAATTGCAAGAGTAGTTACCGTTCCGGATTCTATGAGGACGTTAGCCGCAGTTGCAAGTAGGGCGGTGTCTTGCACAAGGTGGGCATTGTCACCTGCAATTCCTCCTGGAAAGGTGAGTGGGTTGATATAAACAGCATCACTTAGTATGCCTGTAACGGTATTGGGAGCACTCATTTTAACGGCGCTGTCTACACTGCCGCATTTGTACGCAGTTGCAGTGCTTTGCGTCGCTGAGATTGGGAGTCCAAAGGTATCGGCAGGAGGGAAGGGGGTCCATTGGAGGCCTGTTATAGGGTTGGTTACGCCATATCCATTTGCATAGACCGGTGCACAGCCTTTAAGCCCTAGTACTTTGCTGCCCATTGTGCTGTTGAAGGGAGCGCAAATTTTGCAGATTTTTTCTTTTGAACGGCCATACACTTCATAGCCAATACCCGCACCAAAACCGCAGCCGTCCTGGTAGGCAAGTTCGATTAATGCTTCGCCTTTAACGTCCATTTTGATGGTGGTTTTGCGGGTAGACCAGTCTATAACGGACCACAATTTGTTGTTATACGAGAGGTCGGTGGGCGATACGAATTCTTTCATAAGCATGTATCGGCTCATAAAGCTGTTGGTTAAGTCAAAGGCACGTACTTGGTCGGTATCAAAGGGATGGGTTGCATATCCTTGTGCGTAGAGCGTAAGCTGACTACCATCATCACAGCAGTAGAGGTTTGCAGAGCCCGAAATACCGGCTCCCAGTTGCCATTGATAGTCTCCTATGATGGGGTGGAAGATCTCTTTGACATGTGCGTCGCTGCCCATATCCGTGCCGGTGGGAGCGATAACTTTGAGGTAGACACCGCACCGATAGTCTGGGGTTTCACAAAAGTTGTAGCCTAAATCAACATAAATGCCGGCGAATTTCGAGTCATCATGCGTGCCGGAGAATTTACCATAGGTGCGGCCTTGAAAATCTCCAAAGCCATGGCCATTAAGGGCATCTGCAAGTGTTGCAACGGGGGTTATGTCATCGTTTGCTATGCTGCTCATATACCCTGCCGGGAACTTGGTGCCATTCAGGACTCCGGTTTGACATCCTAGTGCACCGCAGGTAGTTGCAGTGGTGGAGGAAGGTGAGGTTGGTGCAGTGGTGGTGGATGGGCATTCGCAATTACAGTTATCGCAACAGATGGTGCAGCAGTTGCCACCATTTAGGTTCCAGATGGTGTGAACTAACGGGAGGTTGACTTGGAGAAATAGTCCTTCTAATAGTTCTTCTACGCCGACGTAGAATCTGAAATCGAGGACGTGGTTTTGTACGCGTGGGCAGAAGGAGATTGAGAGATTATCCTGTTTTTGAGACAGCCCAAAGTAGTCTGCTAACAGGGCATTGTTTGCAACGGTGCCTGCGGTGCGACTTGCGGCCTGACTGCCTACAAAACTGAGCCCGCAGCTTCCAAATAGGCTTTCTGCTATGTGGCGTTCCTTGCAACTCTCTTGGTAGCGGTAGGAGATGCCAAAGTTGCCATAGGTGCAACAGTCGTTATGAAATTTGTATCCAAATCGATGTTGATCTATTACTAGATTGTCTCCAGCGGAGCGTGGGAACCAGAGTGTTTTAGGGTCTACACAGCATCCGTCTGATGTAGTGGAAGTGCTTCCAGGAATAGAACAGCACCCACAGTCTCCGCTTGCACGCAGGGCGCTGGCCACTGGTAGTATGGATGCTAGGGCGATATAGAACATAAATGTACGATGATTCTTCATAAAACAATACTCCCGATGGATTTTTCTACAAACCAGTGCTCCTGCCAAGAGCTTACTACGTTTTGGGAAATTTTATGATACCCTGGTCAGGGCTTGCCTAGTACTTCGTTACTTGGTAGGCGGTGGTAATAACTTCGATGTGAGCTACGCATATAAAATGAGACGTAACTTATAGAGGCTTAATGAAGCGGTGTTACGTTATGAATTAAAGAGAGATGGCGATGTTGTCAATTCATTATGACAACATCGCCGTCGTTATTAAATGTCACATCACGGGAGTGACCTTTTTTATGGGTATGTTTATTTACCTTAGATTTGATCGCACTCTTGGATTGCGTTTATAATGAAATTAACGAGTGAAGAATCGTTTTTTACACATGGTAAAAGCTTGAAAAGTTCTGGGATGAGCTCACCACATGCAAAGGTGAGCGATTCTGTTTTTGATGTAGTTTGATCTTGAAGAAGGGTTAATGCCCGTTCTACCCCTGCTTTTAGTACATATGTATTATGGGTTGAAACCGAACGTTCTAAGAGGGTTTGGCTTTGATTTGGTAGTTTTTTTAGTAAGGTCTTTATGACATCTTGTGGTGTTTTAAAGCGCATAAAAAACTCGTTTGCTGCCTCTTTGGAAATAGCGGTGGTTTTTGTGGAATCGAGATTCACTGGAGCAGGTGTTGAAGGGGTTGATTCACTTGAGACTGAAAAGGTTGTTTCTACCGGTTGGCAGCCCAAATTTTCAACCAAAAGAGAGCTAGGCGCGTACGCTCCATTAGAGACTTTTTGGTTTAGTGATGGCGACGAGTTTTTATCTGAAGTTTGGGAAAGACTGTTTTTTGGAATTGCAATTATCACAGGAGAGATGCGGCGTATTTTAACAAACTTTCCGTTGGATTTTTGCTGATTCTTATTGTCTTGATTGAAAGTAGTTAGATTCCGTTTGTTGTTTTTGTTTGGTCTTTTAAAACCTATAGTTTTTATGGGTTTTAGCGTTATCGGCTTTATTACAAAGGCGCGTTGTGTTTGCGATGAGGTCTGTGTAATATCCATACTCATAATTTGTGTCGAGACAAAGAGTGAGAGCATAAGTAGGGAGAGATAGTTAATCTGTTTTTTGTTCTTCATAAAAGATTCCTTTTAAATTGTTTTTATTATTAAAATTAGTTTTTTTATTTACATATATTTAATGATATGAAAATAATTTAAAAACGTCAACTGTGAATAATAAAGAATATTCCTTTCACGGAAGTGACATTTTTATGGGTATGTTTATTTACCTTAGTCTTGACAGCATGCTTGGATTACGTTGTTAAAGAAAATCACGAGTGAAGAATCGTTTTTTACAAGTGGGGCAAGCTCGGTAAGTTCTTCGAGGAGCTTGCATTTGCATGTGGTGAGCGATTTTGTTGTTATAGTTTGTTTTTGAATAAGGAGTACAACTTGAGCTAGTGCGGCTTTTAGAAAATATATATTATTGGTTAAAATTAAATATTTGAGGAAAGTCCGATTTTGGGGTGATTCTGTGTTTAGTAAGGTATTTATAAGGTCTTGTGGCTTTTGAAAGCGTATGCAAAAAATGTTTGCGGTCGCTTCTGGAATAGATGCATTGTTTGGGGAATCGAGAGTCAGCGGCGCAGGTGTTGAAAGGGTTGATTCACTTGAGACTGAAAAGGTTGCTACCGGTTGGAAGCCCAAATTTTCAACCAAAAGAGAGTTAGGCGCATAGGCTCTATTAGAGATTTTTTGGTTTAGTGATGGCGATGAGTTCTTATCTGAAATTTTGGGAAGAGGAAGAAGGCCCTTTTGAGTTTTAATTATTAAGGGTGATGAGTTTTGATTTGAAATGTTGGGGCAAAGAAGGCTTTTTTGAGTTGGAATTATTAAGGTCGATGAGTTTTGGTTTGAAATGTTAATAATGTTTATATTCATACACATAGTTTGTGTCGAGACAAAGAGTGAGAGCAAGAGTAGGGAGAGATAGTTAATTTGCTTGTTGTTCTTCATAAAAGATTCCTTTTAAATTGTTTTTCATTATTAAAATTGATTTTTATTTACATATATTTAATAATGTTAAAATAATTTAAAAATGTCAACCGTGAATAATAAAACTATTCTTTTCACGAGAGTGACATTTTTATGGATGTATTTATTTACTTTAGTTTTGACAGCACGCTTGGATTACGTTGTTAAAGAAAATCACGAGTGAAGAATCGTTTTTTATAAGTGGGGCAAGCTCGGCAAGTTCTTTGAGGAGCTTGCATTTGCATGTGGTGAGTGATTTGGTTGTCATAATTGGTTTTTGAATAAGGAGTACAACTTGAGCCAATGCGGCTTTTAGAAAATATATATTATTGGTTAAAATTAAATATTTGAGGAAAGTCTGGTTTTGAGGTGATTCTGTGCTTAGTAAGGCATTTATAAGGTCCTGTGGTTTTTGAAAATTTTTAAAAAAAGCGTGTACGTCTTTTTTAAAAATTGATGCGTTTTTTAGGGAATCGAGAAGCAATGGCGCAAGTGCTGAAGTGGTTAATTTACTTGGGACTGAAAAGGTTTCTACCGGTTGGCAGCCCAAGTTTTCAATCAAAAGAGAGCTGGGCGCATACGCTCCATCAGAGACTTTTTGGTTTAGTGATGGCGATGAGTTTTGATTTGGAACGGTGGGAAGCGGAAGAAGGCTTCTTTGAGGTGTTATTACAAAGGGTGATAAGTTTTGATTTGAAATGTTAGGGCAAAGAAGGCTTTTTTGAGTTGGAATTGTTGAGGGGGATGAGTTTTGATTTGAAATGTTTATAGTCATACTCATAGTTTGTGTCGAGACAAAGAGTGAGAGCATGAGTAGGGAGAGATAGTTAATCTGTTTGTTGTTTTTCATAATAAAAGATTCCTTTTAAATTGTTTGTATTATTAAGATTGATTTTTATTTATATATATTTAATGATGTGAAAATAATTTAAGAATGTCAACCATGAATAATAAAAAAACTCTCAAGTAATGATTGCAAAATGACAACGTTTTGAAAGATTGTGGCTCTGAAATCTGCGTCGCCTAGCATCTTTTGGAATGTTTTTTGCAAAATGACGACGCTTTCGTCATTTTGAGACTCAAAATGACGGTAGTTTGATTACAAACAGGTGAGGCTCGAGATTTATCCCGAGCCTCAGAAGGTCTTTATAATGGTTTTACAGAAGTTTTATTCTCTAAAATCTGTCACTAAAATCTAAGGGCGCCTCCAATCCAAACGCCCCATGCATTCATAGCATTTTTGTCTTCACAGCGGCCAAATTCACCTTCAGCACCCGCGTAGAGTGTGGGCTTTCTGCAGTGATCTTCCCATACATAGTCAAGGTGCCCAAAGATTTTGTTGGTGAAGTAACCACCCAGTGCCCCAGAGCAGGGGTTGATGGCGGTGTCTGTTAGAAGGGTGGGTTTGCGATATCCCGCTGCGTTTGTTACAAGATGGGTGGTGTGGCTGATAGTTATGATAGGGCCCGAAGATTCTTGTAAAACGGCATTATTTAATTCAGCTACGGTCGGATTGGCGCCTGCTTGCGCAAAGGTTAGGGGGTTGACGTAAATATCTTCGAGGTTTGCGGTGGTTCCTGTTATTGGATTAGGGTCTGATACGTTGCGTGCATTATCAACTGGTCCACAGACATATGGGGTTGCATTGCTTTGTGTTGCGGAAACATTGTATCCCGTTGCCACGCCGTTGCCTACAAAATTGGCGCCATTAAACGTGTATCCAGGGGCATAGACGGGTGCACAGCCTTTGAGGCCTAACACTTTGCCCGACATAATACTGTTGTACGGCATGCAGAGTTTGCAGAGTTTTTCTCGTGAGCGTCCATAGATTTCGTAGCCTATCCCTGCAGAGAATCCGCAGTCGTTTTTGTACACAAATTCAATCAAACCTTCGCCTTTTACATCCACATGTATTTTGGCTCTGCGTGCCGACCAGTCGATGACGGACCAGAGCTTGTTGTTGTATGAAAGGTCCGTGGCAGATTTAAACTCCTTCATGAGCATGTAACGGCTCATAGGACCATTTACAAGGTCGAAAGCACGTACTTGATTGCGGTCGAACATATGAACCACATATCCCTGTAAGTAGACGGCAAAGGAATGGCAGTCGTTGCAGTTATAAAGTTCGGTATGGCCTGAAATACCCGCACCTAGTTGCCAGTGATCATCTCCCACTACGGGGTGAAAGATGTTTCTAAGGTGGTTGGTTGAGTTCATATCAGTTCCGGTTGGTGCGACAACCTTGAGATAGAAGCCACAGTGTTTGTTAGGGCATTCCATGAAGTTGTATCCCAAATCAAAATAGACACCGGCTAACCGTGTAGCTTCGTGGCAGCCGGAAAACTTGCCATATGCGCGGCCTTGAAAGTCGCCAAAGCCTATGCCATTAAGAGCGTCTGAAAGACTCGAGACGGGTGCTATGGTTTCATTTAGTAGATTGCTCATATATCCAGCAGGGAAAGGCGTGCTGTTTAAGGTTCCCGTTTGACATCCCGCTACAGAGCAGGAGGTTGCAGAGGTGGCACATGAACTGTCACAACAGGAGCTGTTACAACAGGATTCAAAACAGGATCCAGGACAGCATTTATTCTGTTTGCCTGATAGTTTCCAGTTTGTGTGAACCATCGGGAGTTTTATTTGCATGAATAGTCCCGGTACAAGATTGTCTAGGCGTGCATAGAGCTTAAAATCTACGATATGGTTCTGCACCTTGGGGCAGAGGGAGATGGAAAGATTATCCTGAACGTGTGAAAGACCAAAGTTGTCCGCTAGCAGGGTGCTTGCTTTAACGGTTTTATTAAGGCGGCTAGTAGCCTGGCTACCGGCAAAGCTGAGTCCACTGCCCCCAAAAAGTCCCTCTGCAATGCGACGTCCTTTGGTGCTTTGTTGATAGCGGTAGGCGACGCCAAAATTGCCATAGGTGCAGCATTCTTCGTGGTATTCATAGCTTAAACGATGTTGGTCTAAGACGAGGTTATCTCCGGCCGAGCGAGGAAACCAGAGCGTTTTAGCGGAAGAACAGCAGCTTGAGACGCTATTGGTATCGGTCGAATTTGAGCATCCGCATCCGCCGCAGCAGTCATTTGCGCGCAGACTGTGTGCTAGTGGCAGTAATCCTGCTATAGCGATGCACCAGAAAATAGTGAGATGGTTTTTCATAACTAGTACTCCAAAACTTTCATATAACTTTTAAATAACGTTCTAAAATCCTAACCCCATGCCAAACCAGATGGCCCATGCATTCATGGCATGTTTATCAGATTTCTTTGCAAACTCGGCCTCAATGCCACCATAAACGGCAGGTTTCCAGTCGCAACAGTCATCCCATGCATAGTCGACATAGCCAAAGACCTTGTTGGTCGTGTAGCTATTTAATGCCGCAGAGGATATATCAAGCTTATCGTCGGTAAGTAGAGTTGGATTGCGGGTTATGCCTGTTATTGCTCCCGTTACCGGAGTGATAGCCGTTACAGGTGTTGATGAGGATTCTTGAAGTTGCGAGAGATTGATATTCGCTGTGTCTGTGGCGGTAATGCCTGTAAGTCCAGGGAAGGTCAGAGGGGTGACATAGGCTGCTTCATTTAATAGAGTTCCGGTAACTGGATTAGGTACGCTAATTGCAACTGCACTGTCTACGGTTCCTTCCTTGTATGCTGTTGCATTACTCTGTGTTGCCGATACGTTGTAGGGGTAGGCAGGGTTGCCGGTCCCAGGAATTAGGGCCCATACGGGAACGTTGAGAGGGGTGGCTAGATAAGCCTGTGCATAAACAGGCGCCGTGCCTTTAAGACCAAGGGTTTTCCCGATCATGGTATTGTAGCAGGGCATGCAGGTTTTGCAGATTTTCTCTTTTGAGCGGCCGTAAATTTCATAACCCACGCCTAGGGATAACCCGCAGCTGTTTTTGTACTCAATCTCGATCAGTCCTTCGCCTTTGGCATCAACTTTTATCTTAGCTTTACGTGTTGACCAATCAATAACGGACCAGAGTTTATCGTTGTATGCCAGATTGGTGGATGATTTAAACTCTTTCATAAGCATGTAGCGGCTCATAGGGCTTGGCGTTGAATCGCTATTTTTGAGGTCGAATGTGCGGACTTGCTCACGTTCAAACAAGTGGGTTACATATCCTTGTAGATAAGCTGTGATGGTGTGATCATCTTCGCAGTTATAAAGTTCTGCAGCTCCAGAAATACCGGCTCCAAGCTGCCAGTGATAGTCGCCTACTATAGGGTGGAAGATGTTTTTGACGTGGCCGTCGCAGTTCATGTTGGTACCTGTTGGAGCTACTACCTTAATATAAGCGCCGAGGTGGTAGTCAGGGCATTCAAAGAAGTTGTACCCTAGGTCAACATAAACGCCCGCTAGTTTTGTGCTACGGCAGTCGCCGGAGAATCCCCCATAGGTGCGGCCTTGAAAATCGCCAAAGGGTTTACCATTCAGTGCATCAATAAGTGTAGAAAGCGGTGAAACAACGGTTGTCATATTACTCATGTATCCCGCAGGGAATGGGGTAGTGTTGAGTAGGCCTAGCTGGCAGGCTGTTACGCCGCAAGTAGGAGTGGGCGCAGGGGTACAAGAGCCGCCGCAACAAAGATTGCAGCAGTCATTACAGGCTGATGTGCAACAGCTTTTCCCGCCGCTCAAGTTCCAGTTAGTATGAACTACGGGGAAGTTGAGTTGCATGTAAAGTCCATCAAAAACTTCATCTAAGCCTACGTAGAGTTTGAAGTCTATGCAGTGGTTTTGTACTAGCGGCTTAAATACGATGGCGAGATTATCTTGTTTGTGCGAAAGGCCAAAATAATCAGCTAACAGAGCATTTTGTGGTGCAGTATTTGCACTGCGACTAGTGGCTTGGCTCCCTGCAAAATTTAGACCGCAACTGCCAAATAAGCTCTCTGCAATGCGGGATGCGTGGAAGTTGCGTTGATAGCGATACGAAATATTCAGTCCACCGTAGTTACGGCATTCTTCGTTATATCGATATCCAAAGCGGTGTTGGTCCAAAACCAAATTGTCGCCCGCAGAACGGGGAAACCAGAGGGTTTTTTGGGTGCATGCGCTGCCAGAGACTTCTGACGACGTGCAGCATTCTTCTGCGCATAGGGCGCTAGCCATAGGCAGTAGCCATGCAAGTGCACAACTGTAGATAATTATAAGATGATTCTTCATGATAAAACATACTCCCGATCAAAGTTTTAACAACTTACTATCTCTGCCAAGAGCTTACTACGTTTTAGAAAATTTTATGATCGATATTTGGTAGAGTGGTATTTGTGCAGAGACAAAGCCCGTGTGTGCGATGGTTTCTTTAGTTATGTTATGGGAAATTACCAGAGGTGGTATCTGCTGGGTTTGTGTTGGAAAAGCGATATTCTTATCCTTTCCCCTTTTGAAGTTTTGAGTATTTTTGAATGAGGCTCGAGATATTATCCCGAGCCTCAAGAGCTTGTTGTTATATCTATCCTTTAAACATTATTTTTTAAAAGTTAACGCCGCCTTCAATCCAGATGCCCCATGCATTCATAGCATTTCTATCAGATTCGCTAGCAAATTCACATTCAGCGCCTACGCAGGCGGATGGCTTCCAGTCAGAGTCATCCCAGATATAGTCAACGTGTCCAAAGATTTTGTTGGTAATATAACTCTTCATGGTAGCTGAACGCTTGCATAGCTGGTCGCTTGTCAGAATCGTAGGCGCAAGTTTTAGGCCTGTTACTTCACCGGTTGTTCCATTGATAAGTGCGGTGCCAGTTGCAGATTCTTGAAGAAGTGCCGCCGTCATTTCGGTAAGTGTAACGGCTGCAGGGTTTGCGGGAGCGAAAATAAGCGGATTAACATACCCGGCGCTGCCTGGGTTACCGGTTAATGGATTAGGATTTGCAACGATGTCACTACTGTCTACCGTTCCGGCCTTGTAGGCTGTTGCATTACTTTGCGTTGCAGAAACGACGTAAGGAATATAGTTTGCGTTGACGAACTTGGCAAAGTTAGTGCCATTCCAAAGATATCCATCAGATCCTACCGGCGCTGTTCCTTTAAGACCAAGCGTCTTGCTGGCCATGGTGCTATTGCACGGTGCACAGATTCCGCAGATCTCTTCTTTTGAACGGCCGTAGATTTCATACCCTAATCCAGCTGAGAACCCACAGTTGTTGCTATAGACAACCTCGATTAAGCCCTCACCCTTAGCATCTACGCGGACTTTAGCTTTACGGGTTGACCAGTCAATAACGGACCATAGTTTGCTATTGTAGGTTAGGTTGTCGGCAGATACAAACTCTTTAGCGAGCATGAAACGGCTCATAGGACTTGCAGTGGAATCGCCACTCTTAAGATCGAATGCGCGGACCTGTTCACGCTCAAAGAGGTGGGTTACATAGCCTTGGAGGTAGGCCGTAATGCGGTGGTCATCATCACAGTTGAATAGTTCTGTAGCGCCAGAAATACCAGCCCCTAGTTGCCAGTGATAGTCACCAATTACGGGATAGAAGATGTTTCTAACGTGGGCATCATGGTCCATGTTAGTACCCGTTGGAGCAATTACTTTGAGGTATATTCCTAGGTGGTAGTCAGGGCATTCCCAAAAGTTGTACCCGAGGTCAAAGTAGATGCCTGCAACTTTGGTTGCGTCATGGCAGCCAGAGAATTTGCCATAGGAGCGACCTTGAAAATCGCCAAATGCCTTGCCATTGAGTGCATCGGCAACTGTGGTTAACGGTGCAACAGGGCCGGCAGTAACGTTACTCATGTATCCGGCAGGAAAGGGTGTAGAATCGAGAGTTCCGGTTGTAGGGCAGTTGCCCATTCCGCAGAGTGACGTTGAGGTAGTAGCCGTTGCGGTAGTGCTGTTTGTGCTGCAGCCGCAATCGTTATTACAGTCGTTTTTGCATCCTGAGTTACAGCAACCACTGCACAAATTCCACTTGGTATGAATCAAGGGAAGGTTAAGCTGCATATAGAGGCCTTCAATAATCTCGTCCATACCTACATAGAGTTTGAAGTCTATGCAATGGTTTTGTACGCGAGGTCTAAACGCGACGGTATAGAGGTTCTGTTTTTGTGAAAGTCCAAAATAGTCGGCTATAAGCGCGTTGGACTTTACGGTAGTAGGAGTGAGGGTGCGTGTAGGATCTTGGCTGCCTACAAAGCTGAGGTTGTTGATTCCAAGGCTCTGCGCTATGCGGCATTCTTTGAAGTTGCGTTGATAGCGGTAGGACGCGCTAAAGGTACCATAGGTGCAACAGCTTTCATTGTATTGATAGCCAAAGCGATGTTGGTCTAGAACTAGGTTGTCGCCGGCTGATCGGGGGAACCATAAGGTTTTTGGCTCCGAACAGCAGCTGCTTGAGCCTGTGATGGTTCCATTGGAATTGGAACCGCAACAGCCATCGCCCTCTACGCTGCAGCAGGCATTTATAGCGCCAACTGCAAAAAACAGTGTTAGGCATAAAACAAGGGCTGTGGGCCCTTGACCCGTTACTCTTTTTTTTCTTGTAATCACAATAATTCTTTCAGGGCTAAATTAATGAGGCCCGGGAGATAATCCCGAGCCTCATGTGCTTGTTTTTGTCTGTCTTTAGGTGAAAGGCTACTAACCTACTAGAAGGCTACGCCGCCTCCGATCCAGATACCCCATGCGTTCATAGCATTTTTCTTGGAGTCGCTGGCGAATTCACCTTCAGCACCGGCGTAAACCGATGGCTTCCAGTCACAGTCATCCCAGATGTAGTCGATGTGGCCATATACCTTGTTGGTGATATAGCTTTGCATTGATGCTGAGCACTTGTTGATGTTGTCATCTGTGAGGATAACTGGAGCACGTGTTAGACCTGTTACTTCACCGGTTGTTACGTTGATAGTAGGTGTGCCAGTTGCTGATTCAGAAAGAACATTGTTGCTTATGTTTGTTGCATCAGTCGCTACTACCGCTGGATTAGTAAGCCCTGGGAAGGTAAGTGGATTAACATAGGCTCTGTCGTTTAGGGCGCCAGTTAATGGGTTTTGTGGAAGAATTAACTGAACGGGGCTATCTACAGCTCCACATTTGTATGCGGTTGCTGCACTCTGAGTTGCAGAGACATTGTAAGGCACAAAGGTTGAAGCAGGGAATGCGTTGAAGAGAGGGGTTGCATTTGCAACATATCCATTTGCATAGACAGGTGCACAACCTTTAAGACCGAGGGTCTTGCTGGCCATGGTGCTGTTGCAAGGTGCGCAGAACTTGCAGATCTTTTCCTTTGAACGGCCGTAGATTTCATAACCGATACCGGCTGAGAAACCACAGCTGTTGCTGTACACAAACTCGATCAAGCCTTCGCCCTTGGCTGCAACTTGCACCTTGGCTTTACGTGTAGACCAGTCAATTACTGACCATAGCTTGTCGTTGTAGGAAAGGTCCGTAGAGGACTTAAATTCCTTCATAAGCATGTAGCGGCTCATTACGCCGTTGTTGAGATCGAATGCACGAGTTTGCTCACGCTCAAAGAGGTGAGTTACATAACCTTGGAGGTAAGCAGTGATCTTGTAGTCATCTTCGCAGTTGTAGAGTTCTGCAGCGCCGGAAATACCAGCACCCAATTGCCAGTGATAATCACCAACTATAGGATGGAAGATATTTTTAACGTGTGCATCACATTTCATGTCGGTGCCTGTTGGAGCAACAACCTTTAGGTAAACGCCGAGATGGTAGTCAGGGCATTCCCAGAAGTTGTAACCTAAATCAAAGTAAACGCCTGCAAGCTTAGTTGAATCGCAGCAGCCAGAGAACTTGCCATAGGTGCGACCTTGGAAATCACCAAAGGCTTTGCCGTTGAGCGCATCTGAAAGGCTTGTTTGAGGGTTTACAGCTGTTTTGCTCATGTACCCTGCAGGGAACTGAACGGTGCTGAGTGTACCCGTTGTTGGGCAACCATTTAGACTACCGGTTGTGGTAGTTGTTGTGGTTGATGTTGTGGTTCCACAGGAGCTTCCACAGCAATCATTGCAGGAGCTACCGCAGCAGTCTTTGTTGCAACCGCAGCATAGGTTCCACTTGGTATGAATCAAGGGGAAATTAAGCTGCATGTAGAGCCCTTCAAGAAGCTCATCCATGCCTACATAGAGTCTGAAGTCTATGCAGTGGTTTTGCACGCGAGGATTGAACTTGATGGTGTAGCTGCTTTGAGCTTGTGAAAGTCCAAAGTTGTCAGCTAGAAGTGCAGTAGATGACACTGCTGGAGATGCACCAGTTCCGCGTGTTGCGTCTTGGCTACCTACAAAGTTGAGGGTGTTGCTGCCAAAAAGGCTGCTTGCTATGCGGCAGTCTTTGGTGCTGCGCTGATAGCGGTATGAAACATCAAAATAGCCATATGTGCAGCATTCTTCGTTGTATTTGTAACCAAAGCGATGCTGGTCTATGACCATGTTATCACCGGCTGAACGAGGGAACCATAATGTTTTTGGTTCTGAGCAGCAGCTGCCCGTGCCTGTTGTTGTTGAACCGGAAGATGAACAACAGCATCCCCCTGTTCCACAATCATCTGCTAGCACAACGCCAACTGTGGACAGCAGCGTTATGCATAAAAACGACCTAAAAAGGTTCTTCATAAAGTACTCCTGATGAACCTAAAACCAGCTTGGCGTATCTTTAAACGATCTAAAGAAAGCCAAACTCTAACCGATATGCAATGTTTAAAATTTTAATCCGATGTGCCTGTCAGTCCCCCCTTTCGACTACATTCATTCATGTCGCGCTGATAAAACTTTCCTGTATGAGGTATAATCTAGTAAAAACGGGTTCAGAAAGCAACGATATTTAATAATTTTTTGTCGACGTAGAAGGGCTTGTGAAAAAAGCGCTGGAAAGACGAGGAAATTGAAATGGTTCAGTTATATCTGTGTATGCAAATTTTACTAGAGTCACTTCCTATTAGTAGCTCTGGGCATCTCCATCTACTCGGATTTGAAGCTCCCTGGTATATCGATTTCTTTGCTCATGGCCCTACGGCTGTGATGCTCCTTATTTATTTTGCAGGGGAATGGAGCCCTTTATTAGATGCACTTACTAAAAGTAGTCGGACGGTGTGGCGATGGGCAGGTATACTGGGTGCGGCAGAGGGGATTACGGCGCTTTTTTTCCTACTAGCTCGTGTAATGCCTCAGCGACCACCTCTTGTGGTAGGTTTTTTTTGTACTGCTCTTTTACTACTCTCTTTAAAACGAGTGCCGTTGAACAGCTCGAGTGGTAGGAGTGTAAAATGGTCAGATGGGCTCTGGCTAGGGATGGCGCAGGGAGTTTCTTTGGTGGTACCTGGGGTATCTCGGCTAGCAGTTACCTATGTGATAGGGCGGTGGTTGGGTTTTAGTGCTCGTCAGGCCTTTCGTTTTTCGTGTGCGCTGCAGGTCCCTCTCTTTGGCGGAGCGGCATTGCTGGGGTTGGCAGGGGTCATAAAAACAGGTCAGCTTGGGGCGATTTTGGGTGGGTGGGGTCTGCCTGCTATGCTGGCAGCCAGCGTTGGAGCTTATCTACTTTTATGGGTAGTAGAAATGTTAATGGTGCGCGAGACGCTGTGGTACCTTGGGATTTATATGATAGCTCCGATGGTCGCCGCCTTGTTGTGGGGATAGGTCAAATTCCCTGTGTATAAGTCTTGAGTTTCCGTTCTATAACTTTGTAGACTGATCAGAAGTGAAAAAGGTGGATAGTCCCGATGAATGTTAAGGGAAGGGGGCCGTGCCATGGTGCATCGATCAATACTGTCAAAGACTCAAGTATGTGGCTTGTTTTTTATAGGAGTGTCCCTGTTTCTTGCCGTTATACTCGCGACGTTTAATCCGCATGATCCCTCTCCTTTTTTTCAAATTGCCTCGTTAGATCCGGTACCTATGCATAATCGCGGAGGAGCGGTTGGGGCCTATGTGGCCGCATGGTTAATTTTTTTATGTGGAAGTGCCGTCTTCTGGCTAATACCTTTTTTTCTATGGTTAGGATGGGACGTTTTCTGTTGGAGCCATCCTAAAGGAACTCATCATTCACCAGACTGGTCCCGTATTTTTGGCTTTTTGGTTCTACTTGTTGCGCAATCGCTTTTTTTCTTTCAGCAGGGCTATGACCCTGTAAGGTTGGGGTCTGCAGGGGGCAAGGTTGGCGCTGTAGCTACGCGATTGCTTCTCTCCTGGTCAGACACCCTGGTTGCTTATGCAACGGCCATGGTGCTTGCTCTGATTGGTTTTATATTGGTTGCGCGGTTTGCGTGGGCCTCACACCTGTGCCATGCAGTCTGTTTTTGCGGGCGCCAGGTAGGTGCTGGCCATTTGTTGCGATGGTTGAAGGAGTTGGCATATTGCTATGTTTTACCGCCCTTTAGAGCTATGCATAGGGCATGGAATGAGATGAAAAATGCGGTTGTCGGGGTCTTTACTCTAAAGGATTTAGAGAGGATCGCGGGAGAGAAACGTGTTGAAAATAGTGTTTTTCCCAATAATTCGAGTGAGACAGCCGACGGAGTATTTGATGATCAATTTTGGGAAGAACTTCAAGGGCGGCTTAAGACAATTCCTATGGCCCTATTTGAGGGCGCCCAAGTTGATGCAGGGGAGTTGGATGGTGGGAATGGAGGGGATGGAGGGGATGGAGGGGATGGAGGTGGTGATAGTTGCGTCCAATCTTTGCCAGAGGGGGAAGCAACTTCGGTCTTGCCCGGGGCGGAGCCGGAAGTTTTTGCACTGCCGTCTGACAGTCTGCTTGCCTATCCTCCCAAAGAGGGGGGTGCTGATGAGCGTGCGCGGGATGCGCAGGAGCGGGCGCGGCAGCTTGAGGATAAGCTACGCTTTTTTGGAATTAATGGCCGCGTGTTGGCTACTATAGTGGGTCCGGTTGTGACACTCTTTGAATATGCCCCTGCGGAAGATGTTAAACTGAGCCGAATCTTGGCGCTTGAGGACGACCTTTCTTTGGCCCTTAAAGCATTGAGTCTGCGTATTATTGCGCCTATTCCTGGCCGTTCAGTGGTGGGGTTTGAAGTGGCAAATCGGGTGCGCGAGGCGGTGAATTTTTCAACATTGGTTACCAGCAAGGCGTTTAGAGACAGTTTGGCTGCATTACCCCTTGTTTTGGGGCGTGACACGCAGGGTGGAGATGTGGTAGTTGATCTGGCGCAGATGCCCCACTTATTGGTTGCAGGTTCTACAGGGTCAGGAAAATCGGTTGCTTTGCACGCCATGCTCATGAGCCTCTTTTATAAAAGGACTCCTCAGGAGGTTCGTTTGGTACTCATTGATCCTAAACGACTTGAATTTGCTATGTATGCCGATATTCCTCATCTTCTGGTGCCGGTCGAGACTAATGTCCCTCGTGTTCCTGCGCTTTTGCACTGGCTAACGCAGGTTATGGAGGATCGGTACAGCCAGATGGCGCAGGCGGGCGTTAGGAGTATACAGGAATTTAGACAGCGTGAAGGAGCGGGAGCAATGCCCTATCTGGTGGTTATGATGGATGAGCTTGCAGATATTATGATGGTAGCTGGCAAAGAAGTTGAACCGGCGCTTGCACGGCTTGCACAGATGGCTCGTGCAGCTGGAATTCATTTAATTGTTGCGACGCAACGGCCTTCGGTGGATGTGCTTACCGGACTTATTAAGGTTAATTTTCCTGCACGTATTGCATTTAAAGTGGCCTCTAAAATTGATGCGCGTACGATTTTGGATGCGCTGGGCGCTGAGCGATTATTAGGGAAAGGCGATCTGCTCTTTTTAAACCCACGAGGAGCGCTTGAACGTATGCATGGAGCCCTGGTGCGAGATGAAGAAATTGCGGCAGTTGCAGCACATTTACGGGCACAGCAGAAAGTGGAATATGAGACAATTGCAGAGAATAGAGCTACCGAAAATCAGGGTGGCAGCGATGACCCTTTGATTGCTGAAGTTGTTCTATTTGTACAGTCGGTTGATGAGATTTCTATATCTCTTTTGCAACGACGCTTCCGGGTGGGATATAACCGGGCGGCATGTCTGGTTGAGGCTTTGGAAGCTCGCGGAGTAATCTCGCCTGCGACGGGTGCGAAAATGAGAAAAGTGCAACGAGATGCATCTCCTTCTTGACAAATGTGCTAAATACAGCCAGTTTTATCTTCAACATATTCAAAAGAGAAGTATGTGCAACTTCATTGGCAGGAATGCGTATGAGGCTAGATCAGAAGTTTTTTTCTTTCGCGGTCCCCGAAGTCGAATGGGCTGGAAAGCATGAGTTAGTGGTTGAACGATTTGTGATTGATTCACGGTTGGTTCAGCCTGGGACGGCCTTTGTGGCCTTGAAGGGAGCATCTACGGACGGTCATCTATTCGTTGCCGACGCTATTGAGCGTGGCGCAACGATGCTGATTATCGATGCTGATAGGCGTGACTGCTTAAACCGAGTACCTGCGTGGTCAACTAAGGTTTCTGTTGCCATGGTTCCGTCTGCGTCGAAGGCTTTATTTAAGCTTGCGTCTGCGTGGCGGGCTCAGTTTTCGTATCCGGTTGTGGGTATTACGGGGTCTATAGGTAAGACCTCTACCAAGGAGATGCTTGCTGAGATGATACGTCTTAGTGGCAAAAGTTGTGTAGTTTCTGAACGGAATTATAATACAGATCTTGGGGTTGCTTTGACGCTGCTTCAGATGAGGCCAGAGCATCATTGCGCCCTTGTTGAAATGGGTATTTCCTTACGAGGTGAAATGGCCCGGTTGGCCGATATGGCTCGCCCTTCAATGGGGGTTATAACTACCATTGCGCATCAGCACATGGATGGGCTGGGTGCACTTACGGATATTGCGGCTGAAAAGCGTGATATTTTTAAGTATTTTAAACCGGACAATATTGGGATTATAAATGGAGACCAGGCGGTATTGGCTTCGGTTTCTTATTCCCATCCGGTCGTCAAGTTTGGGTTTAAAACTACTAATTTAGTGCAAGCTCGCCGTATTTCTATTGATGGAATGCGGATTACGGGTGTATTAAAATTGTACAATGAGCGCCATGCAATTACGTTGCCTATGCCGCATCGTGGTCGGTTGCTAAATGCATTAGCGGCTGCAGCGACGGCCTGTTTCCTTGATATACCGCATACTTACATTGTGGCGGGTATCCAGTCGGCAGCGGCTGTGCAAGGTCGATTCCAGACCGTAGCTCTTTCTTCGGGTAAGGGCTTTGTTATAAATGATGCGTATAATGCCAATCCTGAAAGTATGCGCGAGGCGCTATTTGCATTTGATCGTCTTGAAGTGCATGGAGCTAAGATAGCAGTGTTGGGCGATATGTTGGCCTTGGGAGCTAATAGTTCATTCTGGCATCGCCAGTTGGGCCGCTCTCTGCGCAAAACTCCGTCTATTCAACGTATTATCTTTGTTGGTGAACAGGTCAAGGCGGTGGAAAAAACTCTGCCTCGCGGACTTAGATACCAGATTGTTTCATCCTGGCAAGAGGCACATAAGGTACTTGAAGGGACATTGTCGGGCGATGAGGCCATCTTGGTCAAGGCGTCTAATGGCATTGGATTACAACATCTAGTTGATCGGTTAGCTCTGTGACTTTAGAATCTACAACGTCTAGTACAACTTATCATAAAAGTGTTTTGGTGCGCGAGGTAATTCACTACCTCGCGCCCAAGCCTTCGGGCGTCTATGTGGATGCCACGTTTGGCGGAGGGGGGCACACACGCGCTATTTTGGAACATGAGCCTACGTGTCGTGTTATTGCGTGTGATTGGGATCGTAATGCAATTGATACCAACATTCCTCCGTTAAAAGAGGAATTTGGGGATCGGATTGATTTTGTTTGGGGTAATTTTGCCCAGCTTCCGCACCTTCTTAAAAAAGCGGGTTATGGGAAGGTAGATGGAATTCTTGCTGATTTTGGGACCTCCCAGTTTCAGATTACTAATGTGCCCGGTTTTTCTTTTAAACAGAATTTACCGCTTGATATGCGTATGTCGACGTCACATTTTGTCATTACAGCGGCCGATATTGTTAATCGGGCGTCTGAGGCGGAGCTTGCGGATATTTTTTGGAAATATGGCGAAGAGCGTAATTCCAGAAAGATTGCGCGGCTTATAGTGGAGGCACGTAAACGGCGGCCATTCAAAACGACGCATGATCTTGTTAATGTTATAACCTCTATTACGCCGGTTATACGGGGGAAGATTCATCCTGCAACGCGCGTGTTTCAGGCTTTGCGCATTCAGGTGAATAATGAACTTGAGAATATTGAGACATTTCTAAAGCATCTTGAGCAGCTTTTGCTTCCAGGAGGCCGTGCGGTCTGTATTAGTTTTCATTCGCTTGAAGATCGGCTTGTTAAGCAGTTTATTCGTGGCCATAAAGAACTATTTATTGAACTGACGCCTAAGGTGGTGATTGCAGATGAGGCGGAGCGATTTACAAATCCTTCGTCACGATCGGCCAAGCTGCGTGCTGCGGAGATAGTTTCGGAATTAGGCTGACCGCATCTTTTTTGAATCTTATGACAATTCCTCGTACTATTTGCTAGGCTTGCTACAGGTCTAGTGAATTTACTGTTTTTACATAATGAGGGAGTATGTGATGAGAAAACATTGTATTCTAATTGCATTGTTGGGGGTGTTGGTTTCTACCGCGCCTGTTCTGCTACAGGGCAATGATGAGCTTGATAACCTGGCGCGTAGCCTTGCGGCGATAGCTAAAGGGGTGGAGCTTAAAGAGCTTGGGGGAACCAACACAATTCCCTTGGATGATAAGGGGAACTTTGTTATTAAGGCTTTCCTTCTCTTGCATCCGATTACAACCTTGGTGCGCGAAAATGTTAAAGAGTTTGGAAATACCTCTACGGTGTCGCGACTGAGTTTTAAAAATGCTGCAGCCGTGCTTGAAAATGCACTTATTCTTTTTGATCTTGATTCTAGGGATTTTTTAAAAGAGGCACTCGACTATAATGTAGGGCTACTTCCTGAAAATGACACTACTGGTGAGGTGCAGTTTTTTAAGGAGCAGGTTGAGAAACTTAAAGGGATAATTGACACCACAAAATTGGGTAGTGAAGAAGAGCGCAAAAATGCGGCGGTGAAGTTTTTTGCATCGTTGACGCCGGATCTTATGATCAACAAGGTTCTGTGGCCCTTGTTTGGAATCTTTGTTATGGGGAAAATGACGGTTGAGCTGACACCTTTGTATAAGGAAGCTATCGTAAAATTCTTTGTTTCGGATGATGAAAAAGATCTGAACAAGCCAGTGGATCCTAAGCATCCAGAGGACCCACTGGCTCCTCTTATGAAAAGGGCGGCGAAGAAGGTTGCTGCGGCTACGGATGGTTTTGAAGTTCTTTTAAAGAATTTACATTTAACTAAAGCGGTGGTTGAGAAGGAGGGGGTTTTTAAACAGTTTGCAAGTTTCTTTAGTGAGATATCGGGAAGCTGGAAAGCTCATCAGGCGGACAAAACAAAGTATTCTAAAGGGGAAACTGTATCCACCAAACTAACGGCTCTGGCCGATATTCTTTATGGGGTGGGTCAAGGGAAGGTCGTGGGTCCGGTTATAAATGTTTCCTTTAAGTCTGCCGAGGACGATGAGAAAGAAAAAAAAGAGATTGAGGATGAGAAGAAGAAGCTAAAAGAACAGCTAGAAAAAGAACGACTCGAGAAAGAAAAAGTGGAGAAGCTAGAGAAAGAGCTAAAGGAAAAACAGACGAAGGAGTGTCGCAAACGTGTGGTTTTGCGTGTGCTGAGGGATGTGTACGACTCTCTCTTTGTTAACGCCCTGTCCGAATTATCCCCCGATTATTGGGAAAACCTTTTGCAGCCTATTATTAAAGGGGAAACTGTTGTTGAGATTACGGGCAAAGGAGGATCGCATACTTTTGATTTTTATAGTGCAAATAAGGTTGTTGGGGTGCAATCAACTATTCCTTTCCCTGCAGGGATAAATGAGATTTATACCTATGACGAGGTGGCGGAAGGGATCAAAAATTCGCGCATAGCGGCGAACTTTGTTTACCATTTAATGGCGCAAATAGCGATAGAGCAGAAGTGGTTAGGAGACCTTTTTACGGAGTCTGAGTTTAATGATGCGGTCGGCTTGAAAAGGCTAGAGGATGAGTATCATAATTACATATATGCGATCAATGTTAAGCACAAAATACTTAAGACTGATAATGCATATGATAAAATTTGGAAAGCGTTCACAGAGCCCATTTCTGTGCAAAATACATGGCCCAAGGAGCTTGTATCCAGGCTTTCTATGCTTATAAAACGTCGGTATTTCTATGATTTCTTATTTTATCTGTGTGATGAGCTTGTAAGCGAAAAAACGAAAAATTTGATGGATCCGGATTGGACGCGCTATGTCTATGACTGGTATAGTCTTACGGGTGGTGAGCACACGGTTTATGTCGCTACAAAGATGCCGGTTTGTAAAGAGCTGGAGAAACAGAACCATTTAATCGAGTATTTTGCCTATTTAAATACGATTCTGTGCGGGCTGCTGAAAGATGTTGATGATCGGATAACTGCTATGGCGATGCTTGGAGAGGTTTATATCTATTACGAAAAGCATTACATGGAGCAGGGGCATGATTTTGGTAGCGTGCCGACAAAAATGGCCACGGTATTGAAAAAGGCTGAAAAAATCGCCCAAAATGGATGTCTTGCGGATTGGCAAAATGAAGCGCGGGCTATGCAAAAGGCGATAAAGGATGTGTATGCTGCTCTCGTGATAGTTTCTGCAAAATACAAGTTCAAATCCATGGAAATGGAGAAGCTTGAGAAGGCCGTTAAAGACTTGGGTGATACAAATTTGAGGAATATATCTTTGTCTTTTGTAGAATCACAACGGGATGAGTTTGACAAGATTGTTGATGAAGGTCTTAAATATTTATTAGAATTAATTATCGGTTATCCATTCGCATTCGAGATGTTACGCACCTTTAATACAATTCCTGCAGACAAGGACTGGACAATTTATGAGTACAATGTCACGCAGAACAAGTGGGTGCCTAAAACGGGAGTAGAGGGCGATAGCGCGTTTGTTGGATTTAAATATCTGGGCGCGTACTTTAAGATGGTTGAGAAGTTATGGGATCTTTGTAAGCTGCCGTTGGTACGGACCACGGGCAATCCAGTTGAGTTTTTGGCACTAATACCTAAATGATATCTAAATAATCGGTTATTGCGAGCAGGAGGCGTGTACAAAGTATTTTTAATCTTTGTACACGCCTCCTGTGGGTTTTTATGCGTTTGCAGCAATAGCGCGTAGGCTCTGCGCAAGCTTTTTAAGGATTTCTTGAGTTTCTTTTTCCGATTTTTCTTCTTCTAATTTTTCTAGACGTTCTTTTTCTAGCCTCTCTGCTTCTTCTTTCTCGATTCGTTCTTTCTCGATTCGTTCTTTCTCGATTCGTTCTTTCTCGATTCGGTCTTTCTCTAATTTTTCTTTTTCAAGTTTCTCCTGCTCGATTCGTTCTTTCTCTAGCCTCTCTGTTTCTTCTTTCTTAAGTTTTTCTTTTTCTAATTTCTCTTGTTCTAGTGCGGGAGAATATTTTGAGAGTTCTTCTTCAGTTTTGAACGTATAGGCCTGTTGGTTAGCCTTGGTGTTTCGCCTGATGATATCTTTTATGACTTTACGAGTCTTTTCAGGGGTTTTGATTGTCCCTAGGTACTGTTCTATAAAGGTGCTTAAAGGGTTTTTGAGAAGTTCGATGAGAGATGTGGCGTTTTTTGTGTAATGTTTTTTTATTATGCTTGGCCTTATAGACTTTAGATCTTTCCTGGCTCTGTTTTTGTGTTTTGTCATAGCGTAGAGCATAGTAAATGCCGCAAAATTGTTGCAAAATTCGACGGTCTCTGGTGTACAAATGCGGTTTAATTCATCCAAGAATGACGGCAAATCGGATAGGTCTAGTAACGCATTGGAGTAGGCCTTCTGTAGTGCGCTAAATGTGGGATCAAGGATTAGAGTTGCGTCGGGCGGGATGTTTTTAATAAGAGCTGTAAGATTTTTACGAGCGGCGAGTGCTAGAGGTTCTAATTTGATTTTAGACTGAGCTTTCGATAGCGCTGATTTTATTTCTCCAAGTTCCTTTTTCCAGCTATCTGGCGAGGCTGTATTGTCTTTGCTAACGACCAGCAGAGTCGCCTGTAGTTGTTCAGTAATTGAGAGGGGAACCCACTTGTAAATAAGATCTTTTTTACTAAGTCCTGCTTTAGAAGGATTGTTACGTGCAAAATCTGCGCAGGCGCCTAAGGGTATGTCTAGGAGGCTTGTGAGTTCTTTTTCTCGCTTGTATCCTGCGATATTGGCAGGGTATAGCTTTGAGAAGAGATAGTTTGCGGGGTGTTTTTTTACTTTAAGGATAACAAGAGCTCTATTTGAGAATACGTAGGCGGTAAATTGATCAATAGCTTTTTGCGTATAATCAAGTGTGGCAAGGGCATTGAGGGGTTTTAATAGATCGAGGAGGTTCTTTTCTATTTTTTTAGCTTTAAATTTTATGAACGCTTTGCGAAGAGGGGTAAAGGTGGGGTCGATGTTAATACCTATCTCAGGAACTGATTGTGCAAAGGTTTTGAGCGTTTGGATCATCAGGGTGGCAAAGGGTTGTCCGGCTTCTTTGAGCCCTTTTTTCTCAAGGAGAGAGAGGGATTCATTTATAAGGTTAATTTCTTCTTTTACCTTTTGGTCGAATATAGTTTTGTTGTCGGCTTTATCTATGCCAAGGAGTATAGATAAGAGCTGAACGTCGGGGCTGAAGGAGGCGGAGATTTTATCATAGCCATCTGTTCGGGGTTCATTTAATGCGCGTTCCCCTGCTATGCTTTTCACTCCTGCATTATCGATGGCTTCTTTGAGGTTTTTATCCGTTGAAAATCCCTTGAGGTATGAGGCGAAAAGGTTTAGTGGGTCTGTGAGGTTTAAATAGAGGCCTTTGGGATTGAATGATTCTATGACAAGTGTTGGGTAAAAGTCTTCAAAGATTTTTACTGCATCTCCTAGTTTTTTGTAAGAGCCCAATGCCCCTACAAGTAGACAGTGCGCAGCGAATTTAGTGATGAGGGGATCGTTTTGATTTTGGGTTATCTGGTTAAATAAATTAGTGACGTTTTTAGAGGTGGGGGTGTTTTCAAGTTTAGAAAATGCAGGGAGGAGTTTGTTTTTAAAAAAGTCGGTGGTGTTTAAATTGTTTGAGGTTCCTACAAAGGCCGCCAATTCATCAATGGTTTTTCTGATTGCAGAAATGAGCGTAAAGGCTCCTGGCCCCCATGTTCCTGATGTGCTACCTGATTTTAGTTCCTTTTTCTTCTTTTGAATAGTGCTAGCGATCTTGTTGGCCGAAATAAAGGAGTGTCCTAAGGCTATTGACAGTAGTTGTGGGGCGGCCATCTTAGGGAAGGTGTAGAGCGCGCTGAAGTCAGAAATGAAGGCTTTGCAATCATTATCAGAGTTCCAGCATCCTCTAAGTCTCCAGTATAGTGTGGATTCAATGGTTGGATCGAAAAAAGTGCTGGGGGGGAATTGATTTTGTGTGGTATACACAAACAATATTAGATTGAATAATAAGGAGGTAGTGCCCTTAAGAAGGACTAGGCCGTTGTTTGGATCGGGGTCTTGGACCAGTTTTAGCCAATCTTCTACAAGCTCTTTGTTGTGCGCAGTATTAATTTTTTTTCCTGCCTGTATGTCGACTATGGTTTTGATTAGTTTGTTGTGCAGTATGAAGGCAGGGTGATTGGTCATATCGGGTTTTTGGGTATCAAGGATTAGAAAATCTGTTTCTTTATCAAGCGCCGTTAGGGTGCCAAAGATGGTTTTAGCCAGAGGGACCACATAGTCTTTGGGGAATTCAGTTGGTGTTGATGGTGCGAGCTTATGTACGGCAATCAGGTTGGACATATTTTTGTATAGAGTTTTGGCTTCTTCTGTAGGGGTGTATCCCAACACAATGGCAAGGTCTCTGATGCGTTCAGGTGCAAGCAATTTTAAGATAGAACTGCCTGGGGGGAAGGTGAAGGCGTCGGGAATTTGTTTACAAATGGATGCAATGGCATTGAGCTCATTCATGTAGAGGGGGTTGTTTTTTTGGGGGTACAGGGAGCCAATAATGGTGATGAGATATCGAGAGAATGGGGTTTTTAGCTTGGCAAACAGTGGGGCAACAATTTTAAGTTGGACCTGTAGCTCTTTGTTGGCCTGTATTAGTTGTTGTGTGTAAAGATTTTTAGAAAAGTTATCAAATGCCCTGTTTTCATTTTGTTTTGCTTGTTCCGTTTTCTCCCATGCAGTTTTTAAATATTGATTAAAAAAGGGTCCAGGGTAAATCGTGTTTAATATTCCTGTAGGCCATAGATTTAGGTTGCTGATAGCTGTTTTCAGTGTTGCATAGGCTAAAAAGATGATGTCAAGTTCTGTTGGTTTTTGTGGATTTAATGGATTTAGAAGGTCGGCTTTGTATTTTTGAGGGGTGGTTTTGAAGATGTTGAGATGTGATTCTAAGGCTTTCCCCTCTTGCTTTGCTCGATCCAATAATTGCGATATTACGTCAAGGAGACCCTCTTCTAACGCTCTTTGGGCCGGGTTGTATGCGATGTTGTTTTTTAATTGTTCTTGTTCCTCTTCCAGCCCTTTTATAAGAGGAGTGGTTGTTTCCTGTGAGCTCTTTTTTTCTTCCTGAGGCGTGGCGGCGCAGAGGGCTTTAAATAGGGGGTAGAAGGTGGGGTAGATGATGTTGTTTGGTGGGACTTGTTTACTAGTGTAATAACTATTTTGTGAGGCATCTTTTAAGACCGAAGCTACTTGAGCGTAATCGGGGGATGGGTTTTCAGTAAAAAAAGCGCAAAAAGGAGCGAGATCTTTTTGTTCTAGGCCCTGGATGGCTAGGGCAAAAAAGGACCAAATAAGAAGATCTTGATAGGGGGCTATAAGATCTTTCCAGGGGGTTTCTACGAGCGTGCGAATAAGTAGGGAGAGTTCTGTGGCGATTTCGTTTGAGTCGGTATTATCTTTTTCATAGAATTTGCTGTCGCTTAGTTTAATTGCTAAATGACGATTTGTGGCTTTGATGTAGGCGTCAATGATAGAGTTATTTATGGTTGTTTGATTACGGAGTGCGGTTGTTGCCTCTTCGAGCTTCTTTTTAGCCTCTTCAAACCCTTTTTTTACGTCAGGGTCTGAATCTCCCCAGGCGCTTTGGCTTTTTCGAAAGACGATTTCAAATGCACTATCATAATTTTGTTGAAGGTTCGTTTTCCCTCCGGCGTTTTGATAGTTTTTAAGAGCACTTTTATATTCAGCCTCTTTGGCGGCATTGTATCCTAATAAAAAGTAGATACGAGGGCCGATTCTGTCAGGGCTGGTGGTCGGATTGTTGCTCCAGGTTGAATGTAGTAGGGCCGAAGCGGTATAGAGCTTTTGATTGTCTGGAACAAGGTATTGACTTAGTTGGGGTTTTATCCAGTCGTGTACGGTTACCAATCTATTGTTTTTGCCTGCTTTTTTGTACCACGCGGAGAGGGCATTAAATAGAGCTTTTAGAGCATTCTTTTCTTCTTCTGATTTTAAGCTCTTTAAAATGGTTTGGACGCGCTGGGGGAAGAGCGATTCTTTTGTAAATAGAGAGGTTAAGTAGTCGAAGTGGTCATCTAGGGTGTTAAGAAGGATGATCTTGTCTGTGGCAACATTTTTCTTGAATTCAATTATGGGGTAGGTCTTTAATTCATATCGTAGTGCGGTAGCGCAAAACAGTAGAAGGGCACTCTGTTCCCATCTGTTTATCTTGGGAGAATAGAGATTTAATATGTTAGTTGGCAGGTCTCGCTCGGCAATAGCGGGCGCTGTCGCTAAAATCCCTATTAAGAGCCCTAGGATTTTTAGAGAATTTTTCATACAAACTTCCTTTTTTGATTAAAGTGCGATTTTTCGAAGACTTTGGGCAAGGTTCTCAAAAAGTTTTTTTTCTTCTTTTTTGGCCAGGTTTAGGACTAAATTCTTGAGGTCTGATTTATCTTTAAATGAGAAGGCGTTGTAGCCTGCGTCTTTGTTCAAGGCGACCAGGTCTGTCATGAAAATATCTGCTTTTGTTGGGTCCTTTATTTCGTTTAGCGAAAGAGCTGCAAACGTGGAAAGTGGCTCATTTGTAAGAGCGAATAGAGAGCTATAATCTTTGTGCGTATTGTAAACTATTAACGGCTTTATTCTTTCAAACAGGGTGTTGCTATCTATGGATGAGGCTTTTGCTAACGCGCTGTAGAGGATGGTAAATGCTGCAAAATGGTTGCATAGAACGTTGGTTGTGGGGGTGCAGAATGGGGCTAGGGCGGTTAAAAAAACACCTAGATGGTTTGCATCACTTAGTTGCTCATTGTAGCGGGTTTCAAGCTCGTTGAATGTGGGGTTTAGCTTCAGCGTAGCGTCAGGTTGGACAACTTTTGCGAGAGTATCGAGTTGTGCTAGTGTGCTATTGGCAAGAAAAGAGAGAGGTTTTGTTGTGGCGAGAGCTAGTATATCATTCTTTTTTTGAGCTAGAGCCATTGACCATTCTGTGGGAGATGTAGATTTTTTTAGGCCTAAGGCTATATAGAGGAGTTGGTTGTTAGGAAACTGTTTTGCCACAGCGCTTTTTAGCTCTTTTTTCGATTGGAATGAGAATGCCAAGCCTTTTTGCACAGTTATTGTTTTTCCTTTTGAATCCTGCTCTTTGACGTCTACCTCTACAGTTCTATTTTTTGCGAGCAAAAGGTTTGCAAAATTTGATCTCTCTGATTGTGTTTTGTAAGTTGAATATTTAAATAGCGCAAATGTGGTGAATGGCTTTTGAAGGAATTCGAATATGCTCGCATTAAGCATCATGAGATAGGTTAAGGTATAGGATTTTGCTAGCTTTGGGTAGTGGTCTTTGAAGATATCGTTTGTGGCATCATAGGAGGCATTATTATAAAAATAAAGCGCTTCAAGGAGGATGGCGTTTGCGACAAATTCAAAAATTGTGGGACCGTCGTACCCCATATTTTCGGTATCATCTTTTATGGCGGAGAATAAATCATCAAGTGTCGTGGGGTCTGGCTTTTTGAAAAAGGTTTCAAAGGCGGCAGGCATTTTGATGGTTCCAGGGTCTAAACTGAGGTTTTTTAATTCCTTCATGCGATTGTAAAATCTGTTTAGATAGTTGTTGATCGATTCGCCGAGAATGGATGCTCCTTCTTTAGAGGTGAGGGATGAGATGAAGTTCTTTCTTGTGTTAAGGGCGGGCAGAATCTCTGTTCCGTTTTTAGCGTCTTTTAGTCCGGATAGAACCAGCAAAAATTGTGTTGGTGCGGTTAATTTGTTTTTGTAGAAGCCTTGTAGGCCATCAAATGCTGTATCGGGAATTTGACCATCGAGCTTAAAACGTATGATAAAATCGAAAAAATCTGAGGAAGGCATGCTGTTTTGAGAAAGATGGGTAAGGATAATGAGGTAGAAGATAAAGGACGCGGTTTTTGGCAGTTCATTGAGATTTTTTGCATTATCTTTTTCTTGGATTAGTGCGCGCCAATCTTTAGTAAATTCCTCAAGTTTTGAAAGCGAAATTGTGTGTGTTGTTTGAAACGTGGTATCCGTCAACGTTGTTATAAGCTTATCTCGGAGTTTTTTTGCAGGATGGTCTTTTATGTCCGGCGGGGCAAGTTTGGTTAGTAGGCATTCTTCTGTTGATAGGTTTAGGACTATGTTGTATAGCTCCGCATTGGAGTCTGTAACAATTTTTTTGGGGAATTCTGGAAGTACTAAGGGGTTGGAGAGCCGATCAGAGGCGATTTCAAGTAGGAATTTTTGTTTATAATTTATTGCTTCTTCGTTTCCGAAATCTCCTAAGATAATGGCAAGATCCTTGCGTTCGGATGGAGTTTTATCGAAGCGGCTTAAATCTAGGTTCTTTAACGTGAAGGCGTCGGGGTTGTTTTCGATGGTTAACTTCAAGAGAAAGCTGTACTTGTTTGCAAGTTCAAATGTAAAGGCTTGGCTGAAGGGCTTTCTAACGAGGGAGTAGACGTCTTTTTTATTCCCGTGGTAGTTTTTGACTATTGAGGGGTAGCGCGAGGTCAAGGACTTTTTGGTCGTGGGTAGGTTGATGGCGGCATATAAAATTGAGTAGGCTGCCAGAGGTGCGGGAGTATTGTTATCCTTGAGCAATGTTTTGAGTTTTGCATTTTTTGTAGGTTGAAGTTCAAAGGTTTTGAAGGTTGTCTGTAGCTTCTTTGATTCTGTGGTGAGTTTTACGTTTAGTGTGCCCGATTTGTCATCAAGGGATTGTAAGAGATCTTTGCATAGTTCTTCCCAGCCCTGCATAAGGAAGGTGCTGATTTTTTTATCGTTTGGATCTGTGATCGTTGTTATAAGGTCTTCTATCTCTTTTTTTTTCTCCTCAAATTTTTGTGTTAGCTCAGTAAGAGAGGTGACGTTATCAAGGTCAAAGGCGATAAGTAGGGGTTGTGCTGTCTCTTCTAGGAATGAGGATTTTGGTGTGGTTGGGCATAAGGCTTTAAATAGGGGGTGAAAGTCAGGGTAGGTTGGGATAAATGTCCCTTTGTTTGTGTAATAGTTTTTTTGTGAGGCTGTTTCTAGGGCTTTTGCGGCTCCTGTGAATGGGGAGGATGAGTTTGTGTCAAATAAATTGCAGAGGGGTGATAGGTCATCATCTTTTAGGCATTGCATGGTTAAAGCAAAAAGTGACCAGATCATGACGTGTTGATAATATTCCATGCTGTTTGCCCAGGGGCCTGCTGCGAGGGTTTGTATGAGCTCGAAGAGATTGGTTTTAGCTTCTTCTGCGGATACGGGCTCGTCTAACTTAGTGACAATGTAATATTCAGTGGCCTGAGCGTAATTTTTGAGAATGGTTTCGCTTATAGGGGGTATCATATTTTTTTGGTCAAAAAATTTTGTTGAGGCGTCTTCAAAATCAATTTTTGCTTTTTCAAATGGTGTTTTGTCTGGGGTTTTAGTTTCCCAATTGTCCCAGTCTTTTTGGGTAAAGGTTGCGCAGGTAGTGTAGTAGTTTTCTTGTAGAGTGGTATCGCCCCCGGCGTCTAAGTAGGCTTTAAGAGCCGTCTCGTACTTTTCTTTTACAAGGTCGTTAAATCCAAGCAGGAAGTAGACGAGGGGGGGGAGTCTGCTAATGTTTGTTGTGGGGTTGTTGTTATAGAGGGAGTGGAATAGTGCGGATATATGGGTGTTTTGAGGGGAAAAGTTATACGGATTGAAATAGAAGCTTATCTGGTTTTTAAACCATGTGTAAAGGGGTGTAAGTGCATTGTTGTTTGTGGGCTTGAGGTTAGAGGTTTTGTACCATTTGGAAAGAGTATTGAATAAATTTGTAAAAGCCGTTTTTTTCTGGGTGTCTGTCATGGTTGATAGAATGGTTTTGATTTGTTGAAAAAGAGGGGATGTTGATACGAATGCGCTGGCAAGAAGGTTGTAATGGTCATCTATAGATTTTGGTAGCCGGAGGGCATTTGCGCTTCGATCTTTACTAAATTCTTTTAGAGTGTAGTTGGCTAATTCATATTTTAATCGGGGGGCCCCGAAGAGCATTAGAAAGGACTGCTCCCCAAGATTTACTTTGAGCGCTTCTTCGGCTATCGTAGGCGTGGGGGTTCGTCCGTTGAGCAGGGACAATGGGGCTAATATGGCCAGGACTACTATTTTAAACTTCATACAAACTTCCTTTTTTACAGAATGCCTCTAAAGAATTTTTGCCTCTAATATGCTAGGCTATACCAGAGGGCGCCAGAAGAGCAAGTGTTTGAAAAATAGAATGAAGAGTCTGTTTTTTAAAAAACCTCTTAAAAAACTGTTGACAAGTGGGTGCAGTCTCCGTACGCTATTCAGAGAATAGAGTTGATGGGTTATGTCGCTTTTAGATTGAGCGGTATTACCTCAGGCAAAACGTGAAGCAAGCATAGAGGCTGCAGATTATGAAGATTACAGAAGTTAAGGTCTATCCGGCTACCGACAGTGGAAGATTGAAAGCGTACGCTACCATTGTATTTGATGATTGCTTCATTGTACGTGATCTCAAAATTATCGAAGGACACAAAGGTGTTTTTGTGTCGATGCCTTCACGGCGTAGGAAGGACGGGACGTTCAGGGATATAGTGCATCCGCTAAACTCAGAGATGAGAGCGAAGATTGAAGAGCACATTATTGCTGAATATCAGAAAGTTGCTGAGAGCGTTGCTGCAGGCAGCTGGACAGGTCCACGCAGTGATGATGATGGCTCCGGCGAATAGATAATTCGCACTGCCCATTTAATAGATTACGCTTTGGGGCGTAGCCAAGTGGTAAGGCACCAGGTTTTGGTCCTGGCATTCGTAGGTTCGAATCCTTCCGCCCCAGCCAATCTTTTTTAGATTACGCCAGTTAATTTACTGGCGTTTTTTCTGTAGATATTTTTTCTAATGAATAAATGTGAGGTTTTTCATGAAATTTATATATGTGATAGGGATTGCTAGTAGTCTCCTTGGGAGCTTCTATGTGGAGGGCGCCACGCATTTTGGTGTGATGTTTCGTGGAGATAGAGCTATACCAGCGTCTACGGTAAAGGAAGTTCTGCCCCGAGCTGGTGGGGGGGTAGTTATTCCTAAGCTTACGGTTACGAGGTCTGCTGCCGTTGCTTTGTGGTGTAAAAGCCACCCTTGGTATGCGCTTGGGTTGGGCGTGGGAGCGAGTATAGCGGGCTTTTATGGGGGCTATAGGTTTGTTCAGTGGCGTAAAGAAGTGCGCAAGCGTGGTGTGCAGAAAGAATTTGAAGAAAAATTGTTAGCACTTTCCTGTTTGTTTAAGAATATAGATGAGAAACAGATAGAATGTCTGATTTTAAAGGGAGCGGATGTTAATAAGCCTGTAAAAGTAGGTAATGTATTTAGTTATCCTCCCCTTGCCCTTTTGTGTAAGGGGTTTAGTGATTATTCTTCTTCAGTAATACAAGTGGACGAAGGCTTAGATAAAGTCTTTATAGAACTTATTAATTTTTTGCTTGCACAGGGGGTTGCGGTTAATGGGCGCGTTGAGGGCCGGGGGCGTTTTGGTAAATGGACAGCTATGCACTTTGCCTGTAATGGCGGCTGTTTTGAATTAAGAAAACTTTTGGAACAAAAGGGTGCTTCATTGCAGGTGAAAAATGCGCAGGGCAAGAAGCCCGGAGAACTATGGCCAAAATAAATGCTTAGAGGTTTTTATGGAACAGAGTAGTGGGAATATAGAGCTTCTTTTAGCCTCTTTTTCGCCTATACGGCAGCAGCTTTTGCGTGAGGCAAGAATTGCGTTTAAATCCGTGGGGCATTCATTTGATGAGACTCTTATAGACCAGCAGGGTCACCACGGTGCGGTAGTGAAAATGTTGGCCCAGTGCAAAGCGCGATCAGTAAATCTAGATACTAGTGGTGATGCCGATGCGGTTATAGTGGTGGCGGCCGATACGTTGGTTGCAGATTCTAATGGGGTGCTTTTTGGCAAACCTCGGGACTATGACCATGCGGTTGAAGTTCTAAAGCAGATACGTGGCGGAGCCCGTGTTGTTACTGGTGTCTGTTGCCGACGGCTTGAACGTAGGGCAAAGGCATGGGTGTTAGTAAGTGAGCGGTGTGAAGTGGTGGGTGCCGATGTTCAACTTGATCTACCAGATGCATGGATTCCTGTTTATTTATCGGGTCATAAAGATTTCTTGTTTACCGCGGGAGCTCTGGCTGTTGAAGGCTTTGGGGCACAGTTTGTTAAAGGTATCCAGGGCTCTTATACAGCCGTTCTTGGACTGCCTATGGTGGAAGTGCGCCTGATGCTCGAAGAGCTAGGTTTTTTCGACCTACCTTTATTTTAAAGTTCTCGTCTTCGCCAAAACTCCTCTCTTCGCTAAAGCGTTGTTGTGGCTGAGATATTCGCGGGGTGCTGTTTTTAGCGTTTGCGTAAAATCGCCTATCCGTTATAAATCCGTAATGGAATAACAAGCCCCCGTATTATATTAATTATGTGAGACGTGTTGGCGGCAGTTTGTACGCCGTGCGGAAGCTTATAGCTAGTATTTACTCTGGTTTTGAGTTGCCATAATTGAGCAGCGCTTGCTGCAATTACTCCGTATTGGGTAATAAGATCAAGGATTGAATAAGATTTTGCGCAGAAGGATGGTTGACGTGCGCCTCTGAATGCCTTTAAGGCGTGGGCACATAATGGGAGTGCTCTGAGTAGAGAGTCAAGCCCTTTTATTTTTGTAGTGTAGCGAGCTGGAAGGAGTAGCGGTGCGATGCTTATTAACGCTTCATCCCATGCTAGTGGTTCACAGATAACTTCATTTAATGCGCCTACGCTTCGCATGAGTCCATTCATCCCCCAGCCTGATGATGCCAAAAAGGTGTTGCGATCTGGTTGTGGAGCAGGTGCAGGAAGCATAGCGGACGGTATAACGATAGGTGGAACGGGGATAGGTCCGGCGGGTACTACAGGTACTGGCGCAGGATTTACTACATTATTGTGTTCAGCGGGTTCGTTTTCTTCATCGGATTCGTAGCCAATATTTTCTTCTTCAAAAGTCTCATCTTCGTCCGTATCACTTCCCTCTGTGGAGCATCGTATTAATTTACTTATTGCAGTGCATCCAAGGAAGGTTGCTAGCTCTTCCGGGGTCTGGTTAGTGGTTTTAACGGTGATAAATGGATTTGCCCCAAATTCAAGGAGTGTTTTTACAGTTTCTAAGTTTTTGCTCTGGATTGCAGCATGTAGTGGGGTATAGGATTCTGAAAAGCTATCAATAATTAAATGGGTGATGTCTGGACCGCTATGTTCAAGCAGGAGTCTGATAAGATCATGTTGCCCTTGGCGCGCGATGAGGTAGAGCGTGTTAGGTATTTTGTTTGAAAGATCGACCGCATCCAAACGGCATCCTGCGTTAAGTAGGTAATCTATGATTTTAACGAGCTCTGGGTTTTTGTGCTGAAATATGACGGCTAGGTTTAGTAATGAAGCACTTTCTTTGCAATTGAACAGAAGGTTCTCGTTAGGAAAACCTGTGCTAAAAAGAGGTTGGTCCATACCACTTGGTTGTGCATGAATTACATTTTTATACGGTTTGTCGTCGCATTTTTTCATGGCGTCTACCAGAAGCTTTACAAGGTCAAAAGAGCAGTTTTCGCTCTGTAGAGCTAGGTGAAGCGAGCTGGCCTCCGCCTCAAGTCCTATAACGGGGTTTGCTCCCCATGCTAGGAGCTTTTGGCAGGTTGTTGCATCGCCTGATTTTGCGGCAGTATGTAGATAGCCGTTTTTGTTTATAAGGTTTGCGGGTGAGTTGTTGTTATACTGGAGCTTTGTCATTGCAAATTCCAGAAATTCAAACGGATTAATTTGGGCGTTAAATAGAGAGTTTTCGCACTCTTCCCATCGTGTGTTTTCAAGCATAGGCTCATTGGCAATTTGGCTTAACAGGGTCCAGAAATACAGGGTGCGTGGGTTTAGGAGCGCGTCGGCATCATGCCTGTATGCCGCATCTATAATCTCTTGGGTAGTTACTTTTAAGTTAGAGAAGGCAAGAACATTTTTGACCATGGGCTCTAGCTTTCTGTACGCGATTATGGTCTGTAATGTTTGGCTAGGTGTTTCTTGTGCAGGTTTTTCTTCTTTAACTTTTTCTTTGATTTCTTTTTCTACTATTTCCTGCAGGTCTTGCTTTTTCAGCTTGTCTGACTTAGTTTTTTGGTCTGTCAGGGTTTCTAATAGGGCTTCTTGAAGCATTTTAATACTAGGTAGAAGTGGAGAATCTTTGATCTGTTCTTCAGTTTCAGCGTGAGGGCAGAGATAGAGCGCTAAATCTTCTGCGGTCATATCAAGTATGTCTCTGATTTGTAGGTCGGCTTTATGTTTAATAAGGAGTTTTATAAGGTTAGGGCGTTCATAATAAACTGCCAGGTGTAAAGGTGTGCGAAGAGCATAGTCTCGTGCATTGATATTGGCGCCTTGTTGCAATAGGTATTCGATTTTATTTTCATCACCTGAGGCTATGGCATAGTGGAGAGCTGTCCAGCCATTTACGCCCTTGTGTTCCAGGGTGCAGTAGGGCAATGCATTTTTAATGTCTTGTAATTCGCCGCGCATGATAGCGTCATGTAGCAGACTGTAGCCGTTTGACAAACATACGTCTTTGGGGTTTTCTATCCAGGATTTATTGTCGTCAAGTAGCGATTTAATCTCTTGTGTGAAGTAGGTAAAGACATTGGAATGTGATTCTGCCTCATGTAGTTTTTTGTAGAAGATTTTGCAGCAGTCATAGAGTTTGTCGAGCTGGCAACGTTGACTATAAAAGATTTTTGTTATGATACTGTCCTTGAGATATGATTTACAAGCGCCGCCGTGCAGTATGATTGACGCGATTCCATCCGAACTTATGTCGATAGTATTTGCTGCTGCTAGGTCCAAAACAGTTTGTTTGTTTTTTAGTTTGTTTATATCGCCCCCTGCTTCAAGGAAGAGTTCTATCGCCTTATTACGATTGGTCGTCAGAGAATAATGGATGGTGAAGAAGTTTGGCACCCACCCGTAATCTAGCGCTAAGCTAATTGTCTCGTCGCTACAAAATTTTAACCCCAATCAATTGGGGTTGGCGCCTCGATTTAAGAGTGTGCGTGTGAAGCCTAGGCGTTCGGAGTTTTCGTTGCTGAGAAATTGCAAGGCGAGGTTTAGTGTTCCTTTTTTGTAGGAGAAGTTGTTTGAGAGAAGGTAGCCTATGATTTTTGTGGATGATTTCAGGAGTGCCTTTTTAAGCAGGGCGCCATTTGGATTGATTATCTTTTTTTCTATGAGATTTTTTAGGATGTCTAGATTGTCGTTTTTAAGCACAATATAAGTAAGATCATCGGAATCCACTATGTTGTAATTGTGTAAGATTTCTAGGCATGTGAAGTGTTTTATTGATTCTTTATATTTGTTTTTAATTACAGAACTTATACTATTTTGAATATCTTTTAAATCTTCGATGTTTAGGTTAGCGTTTTTTAATTTTGCAGCGAGGGTGTTAACTATCTCTGTTTTGTCATGTCGAATTGCGAAAAACAGAAAAAAAGGAGTCCGTTTGTCTTGGATGTTTATAGTTTCTGTGTTGATGTTGTTGGGAAATGGAAGGTTTTGTTTTAGTAGGTACTTAAAAACCTTGAGCTTTGAAGAAGGGGTAAATTCAAGAGCAATCTTAATAATGGCATTTTCATCGGTTGCATCCAGGTTTGCCGAACAATCTTTGACGAGGAATTTAATGACGGGTTTTGTGAAGTTTTTTTTAAGTGCTGTAATTAGTAACGTAGTCGCATTTTTTGGGGAGAGCTTGGAACCAAGGATCTTCTCTACCTCAAAAAGGGGATTGTCCTCAGCAGAATTTATCTCTTCCAACTTTTGCTCAATTTTATTTAGCAGCTCGATTTGACTGTTTTCTGTGGCTAATTCATTTCCTGTTATTGAGGTTGCGTTCAGCGTACAGAGCCCTAAGAGGGCAGCAAAAAAAAGTTTCTTTTGCATAATCTTTATCCTTCCATTTTTTGTGCACTCGTGTCGGGGTGATTTGTCTAGGATGTCATTGGGATGATTGTGTGCATGATAATTGTAAAAGTGGCTTTATTATACCACTTTTTTGATTTTGTTGCTATGGTACCTATTGTTAGGCGTGCGTGCAACCCCTGCCCATTCTAGTGGTATGAGCGCTTGTTGCGTGGGTTCCAGCTTTTTAAAAGTTCTTTGTAAAAGAGATCTTTAGCATCTTGGCCGACATTCCGTTTTAAGGCACGTGTGGTCCGTTGTGCACTCAATGCAATAATGTCATGATCACAGCTGCTGGAATCAATTGATTCTATAGTTGCCGCAAGGGCTTGAGGGGATGGTTGATTTATACTGCGCGCTTCTGTGGCTTCTACAAGGCTCTGTTCAAAGAGTCCGAAAAATTCGACGATGCTCTCTTGTAGATTCATTTCATCAAAGAGATCGGTTTTGCGTTGTTTGGCTAGTTTTTCTTGTAAACCCGTTTTTAAAAGATTTTCAACAAGCCGTCTAACGGTTTCTGGTTGATGTTTTACAATCCAGTTTATGAGGCTTAGGAGCTCAAACGAGATTACCAATTGATTTTCATCGAAGGGGAATTGATTTTCCATAGTTACGTTCCTTTATTTTTTTTCGTTGTTAAAAGGGGGATATCAAGTGTCTCTTTTTGAGAGCTTTTGAGGGATGATAATCGCTTGGCTGCGTGAGATATTTCATCATTGTTTTCAAGCTTTTCAGCTTCAAGTTCTTGCTGAAAACGCTTAAACATGATATTGATCTCTCGCTGTAGCTTGTTGATACGACGCTGCTGCTTTAGTATCATCTCTACCCCTGCAAGGTTAATGCCTAGCTTATGGGTAAGGTAGATGATTTCCTCAAGACGCTGAATATCTTCTTCAGAAAACAGGCGTGTGTTTCCTTCTGAACGACGTGGAGAAATTAAACCTTCTCGTTCGTACAGCCTAATAGTCTGTTGGTGAACCGAAAACATTTCGGCCACTGCAGATATGGAGAAATAGCCTTTTTTCTTTTTCATTTTTTGCCCAACGCCTGTATTTTTTCTCTCTATTACAGTATAGTATAAAATTATAAATTTGATGAGTAAAAAACGGGTAGATCTGGGAGGTTACTATGAAATTATTATGGATGAAAGATTCTCTTTTTAGAGTTTCTCTTTTAGGAATGTCTATTCTGTGCGGAGAGATTGCAGCGCGTGAGCTAATTAGGAATTACACTCGTATTGAAACCGAGGAGCGGGTTAATGGACGTTTGTTTGTTCATATACACGATTCTCTCGATGGGGTTGTAACCGATGCGTGGCGTATTGAGGGTGAGCTTGTTAGCAAGTCTGCTTATGAAGAGGCTTTTTTGGATGGTGAGCGCGAGGAATTGCGTGCAAAACGAGAACGTGAGGAAAAGGCTCTTGCTCTTAAAGAGTCATCAAAACAGCAGGTCCGACAGGCGCTTGCCAAAAAATTATTGGCGGAGCGTGTAGATTTTTGTCGTGGCGAAATTGCTAAACTTGAAGCGTGTAAGCTAACCCGATTTATGGCTTTTTCTCCAGAAACCTTTGCAGATGCGACGGACTATAATCGTCTAGTGTTAGAGTTGCTTCCAGAAGCAGAAGCTGTGTTGGCTGGGGCTGCCGACTTTAGTGAGCCAGAAAAACTTACGCATCTGGAGAGTGAGCTTGCAGAGTCTGCGGGACGTCTTGAGCTTTTTGTTCAAGCGACATTTGCGCGTGCTTCTAAAGAGTGCAATGACCCCAAGGTATTGAAGAAGATTCTGGAACTGTGTTAGTGGCTTTGGTTCACGTCTTTTAACTTTCTGTTATTACGGGCATCCCTTCCGATGAGTCTGGGACTGTTTCTACTGATTTTTTTAGTTTGATTATTTCGTTTGATGCTTCGTTTTCATATAAGACTTTGCTGAGTTGGAAAAGATAAGAAGGTGGAATAAAAACGTTGAGCCAGAGAAGTTCTGTCTCTTTATTTTTCCACTGGTTGTGCAGTTTGCATGACATGTTCTGTTGGATCCATTCAGGATCGACCTGTTTTAAGAAAAGTTCAGCAAGATTTGCCTTGAGGACCATTTTTGCAAGGTGTTCTGGCGAATGACCCTTTATAAAATTGGTATAAGGAAATTTTTTGGCGTTGAGAACGATTATTTTAATTACATCTTCCTCTAGGTCTTGGACAGGGTGACACAAGGTGTCGAAATTAATAAGCATTTTTAGCTGTCGTTGTGCAAACTGTTCAACACGGTTTTGGCCACTAAATATACGAAAGAGATGGTTAATTTCTCTTTTGGGTAGGATGTGGAAGAGATTGCATGTGTTGGGTATTGGGGTATAGAAGACCATGGAGAATGGAAAGGTTTCGGTCTTTATATTATGGCTGGAAAGTACGTTCGCAATAGATTTTTCTCTGACGAGTGGATTTTCTTCCGGTTCGTTGCGGCAAGTATAGACATGGGAAATGTTTGTATTTGGTGTTTTTTTGACTTCGAGGGAAATTTTCTTTGAACATTTTTTTTCAGAGTCCTTAATAATTAAGACTACGGCTCCTAGTTTTGTATTGTTAGGGTGGTGATTTTCGGTAAAGGTTATCTGACGTTTTTTTGAGCTGAGGAGGGAGCCTAGTTCTATGAAATCCTTTGCATCGAGACCGAAAATATAGTTTAGTCCGTTAAGAATGTTGGGTAGGCTTGCTTCTAAACTAAAAAATTCGGGATATTCATAGGTTAGTTTACCCTTTCCTTTTTTGAATAAGGGATCTGAGAAAACAAAAAACTGTTCATTCCGAAGCTTATTATCATTGCAATCTCTGTCTTGAAAGCGTTTTACAATATCTAGTACAAGCGGCGCAGTTTGGAGCTTTTTTGGAAGGAATGAGGTGGTAAAGGTGTGGGGGAGCTCTGTTGATAGTATGAGAAAAATTGCCGCAATAATTCCTGTCTCGCAACAATCTCCTTCTGTATAGTTGCGTGAATGAGGGCCTTTGAATATTAATGTTATGGGTTCTATAGGCTCGAAGCGCTCTGTGCAAAGATAAAGGAGGTCCCAGGTTGAAGGGTTTTTGAATGTTTGGTCGCGTAGGTTTTTGTAGTCGTTGTAACTGTAGCGAAGCTTTTCAAATTCAGTTGTGGCAAATGATTGTGGATTATTGTTAGTTTTAAACCATTTTTTTTGAATTGCTGAACAGTGGTCGAAAAATCCCTGGAGGAATTTAATATAATCTTTTTTTGTCTCTGCCTTAGCTCCTGCAAATGCGTTAAGTAGATAAAGAGGTATATGTTTGCTGTATAAGGGGAGAGGTGTTTTAGTTTTTTTGTCAGAGCTATGGAATGTGGGGCAGCCCTTTTTTTGGATTTTTTGAAATCTTTCAAGTTGGGCGATTGTTTCGAAGAATAGTGTGTGAGTAGGGGTCTTGTTATCCAGGCGAGAACAGTATGAAGCGAAGTTTAAAAGAGATGTGTAGTCTGCGGTTTTTTTGTGACGGGAATCTTTTTTTGCTGCTTTTAATTCTGCTGTAATTGATTCTTGTGTGGCAAGTGCGGCGAGCCATCCAAGGCTGTAAAAACTTCTTTTTGGATAGAAACCCACGATGGTTGGGTGTGGAGATTCTTCAGGAACCGGAGTATGAAAAAGGCTTTTAACAAGGATCGTTAGTAGATGCTTTGGTTGCCCGTGTTCGTAGATATTTGCTACAAATTCTTTGGCGGTGCAATATCCAATCATGGGGTGTAAAATATCTTTTTCGGTAATAGTATCAAATCCACGCATAGATGAAAGGGGAAGTGTGTGAATTTGGAGCGAGAAAGCTAGGGCGCAGGCGAGCCCGATTATCCACTTAAACATGTTAAGGTTCCTTTAAAGGCATTGCTTTTGTCTGTTTTTTGCGTTGATTAAATAGATCTGGTCTTGAGTTATGAGTGCAGCAGTTTTTATGATTCTAATATTCTTTATCAGAATACGAATGATTTACCTTTTTGTCAAATAACTTAATTATTTTTATTTCTAAAGTAAAATAAAAATAATTAAGTTATTTGACAAAAATTCTGCGTATTCGGGGTTTAAAAAAGGAGGGATGATCTTTAGGTATGCGCGTTTATAAGCCTTTATTCTCGCCTCTAGTTGCTAGAAATCTGAATATTTTATAGATGCCTAGTGCCACCAGGGCGAGTCCGATAATTTTCCAGATCCGATGTGTTTTCTTGTTCATGGTGAGTGCCTTTACTTTATACGTTAAATTTTACCAGGATGATATCACCGTCTTGGACGATATAGTTTTGTCCTTCGGTCCTTATTTTCCCTTGGTCGCGGAGAGCGTTTATGCTGTTGGTTTTAAATAGATCTTCACAGTTATAGATTTCTGAGCAGATAAAACCACGTTCTAGGTCTGAATGAATTTCTCCAGAGGCTTGTCGTACAGAAATTCCCTTTTTAATGGGCCAGGCATGTATTTCTTGGGGGCCGCAGGTGAAGAAGGTAATGAGGCCTAGGTTCTCATAGGTTTTTTCTATGATCGTCTGCAACCCGGATTTCTTTAATCCCATCATGGCCATAAATTCGGCAGACTCTTCGTCCGATAATTGCGACAGTTCGTATTCAGCTCGAGCGCAAATGGGAATAACTCGTTCTATGCCAAACTTATTAACTAGCGATTGGTAGTGCGGGTTTTGTTTGTAGCCATCATCTGCAATTTCGTGTTCGGCAATGTTAGCAATGATAAGATAGTTTTTTGCACAGAGGAGCGGTATTAGCTCGCACGTGGCGGAGGCTGTAAGATCTCTTACATCTTGCCAATTGGATTGGTTGATCGCGTTTTTTATAGTTTCTGAAAGTTGACGTTCTTGGTGAAGAAGCTTTTCTTGTGCAGGATTTGACTTGGATGCTTTTAAAAGTTGGTCGATTTTTTGCAATCGTTTTTCAAGAGATTCAAGGTCTTTGAGTCCTAGTTCTGTGACGATGGTTTCAAAGTCGGCTATAGGGTCTATGGTGTTTGTAGTATGAGTTATATTTTCGTCTTCGAAGCAACGAAGCACGTGTAAAATAAGATTTACTTCGCGAATATGGCTTAGAAATTGGTTTCCAAGGCCTTCCCCCTCGGCAGCGCCTTTTACAAGCCCGGCTATATCAACAAATTGAGTCGTTGCAGGAATTAATCTTTGTGAGTTGAAAAGTTTTTGAAGCCGGGGCATGCGGTTGTCATTGACAGTGGTGATGGCCTTGTGAGGGTCGATGGTGCAAAAGGGATAATTTTCTGCGGGAACTGACGATTTTGTTAAAGCGTTAAAGAGTGTTGATTTGCCTACATTTGGCAGGCCTACGAGTCCAGCTGCTATGCTCATGAAGGTTCTTTCGCATTAAATATTAATGAAAAGAGGCCGTGGTTTTTACGCCACAGCCTCTTAAAAGCTTTTGTTTACTATTTTTGTTCTGCGTCTGTGTCGATTGGTTCGTCTTTAGGACCTTCTTTTTCAGGGCCTTTGTCGGAAGAGGCTTCCTTGCCATCTTTTTCTGCCGAACCCTTTTGACTATACAGAATTTCAGCGAGTTTGTGTGAAGCTGCCATTAGCTCGTCAAAACCTTTTTGCAGTTTTTCGCTGTCGTTTGCATCATCTTTGAGCGTGGTTTTAGCCTTTTCTATGGCTTGCTCTAATTTTAACGCTTCTTCTTCGCCTACTTTTGTGCGATGTTCCCTGAGATTACGTTCAATCTCAAGTATGGCGCCATCTAATTTATTGCGCTTTTCGATGACTTCGCGTTTTTTGTGATCTTCGGTTTCGTGCGCTTTGGCTTCTTGGACCATCCGCTCGATTTCGTCCTTAGAGAGACCGCCGCCTGATGTGATAGAAATGCGCTGTTCTTTACCCGTACCTTTGTCGCGTGCAGAGACATGGACGATACCATTTGCATCAATGTCAAAGGTTACTTCAACTTGAGGCACGCCACGTGGAGCTGCGGGGATTCCTTCTAATCTAAATTGGCCTAATATCTTGTTGTCAGCTGCCATTTCGCGTTCACCTTGAACGACCTTTATATCTACGGCTGTCTGATTGTCTTCTGCGGTGCTAAAGACTTGGGAGCGGCGTGTAGGGATCGTGGTGTTGCGTTCGATTAGGCGAGTTGCAATTCCACCCATAGTTTCAATTCCAAGCGAGAGCGGTGTTACGTCGAGAAGAAGTACGTCGGTTGTTTCTCCGGTTAAAACGGAACCTTGTATGGCAGCGCCTGCGGCTACTACCTCGTCTGGGTTGACCGATTTATTAGGCTCTTTCCCGAAAAATTCTTTAACAAGTTCTTGAACTTTTGGAATGCGCGTTGATCCACCTACCAACAGAACCTCGTCAATTTGGGAATTGGACATGCGTGCATCGGCCATAGCCTTTTTGCAGGGTTCTAGAAGGCGTTTGAAAATATCTTGACACAGAGATTCGAGCTTTGCGCGTGATAGTTTCATTACTAAATGTTTTGGCCCGGAGGCGTCTGCAGTGATATAAGGTAGATTGATCTCGGTTTCACGCATATTAGAGAGCTCGATCTTTGCTTTTTCGGCTGCTTCTTTTAGGCGTTGCAGAGACATGTTGTCTTTGCTAAGATCTATGCCTTGCTCTTTTTTAAACTCGGCTATGAGAAAATCTATAATCGTGTGGTCAACGTCGTCTCCGCCGAGGTGCGTGTCTCCATTGGTCGACTTGACTTCGATGACTCCATCGTGAATTTCGAGGATTGATATATCAAAAGTTCCACCGCCAAAGTCAAAGACTGCGATGATACCATTCTTTTTCTTATCAACTCCATAGGCTAATGCAGCAGCAGTTGGTTCATTGATTATGCGTTTAACTTCCAAACCTGCAATTTTCCCTGCATCTTTGGTTGCTTGTCTTTGAGCATCGTTGAAATAAGCAGGAACCGTTATGACCGCTTCGGAGACCTTTTGTCCCAAATAATCTTCAGCGGCCTGTTTTAGATATGAGAGAACTGCCGCGGAAATTTCCTGCGGAGATAACTCTTTGCCCTGGGCTACAATTGCCACATCGTTGTTCTGTTTGACAACGCGGTAAGGAATGCGCCCAAGTTCTGATTTTATTGCATCATACGGCTGCCCAATAAATCGTTTAGCCGAATATATAGTATTTTCTGGATTGGTTACCGCTTGGCGCTTAGCTACGACTCCGACTAAGCGTTCGCCATCTTTAGTGAAAGCAACTATAGAGGGGGTTGTGTTTTGTCCCTCTTTGTTTGCTACAATTATAGGTTTTCCACCTTCTACGACAGCGACGACCGAGTTGGTTGTGCCAAGGTCAATGCCAATTATTTTTCCCATAATAATTTCCTAGATTTTTGTTTTTTAAACCTGTTAACTCTCTTTTTCTTTATAACCTTCTTTGTCAATAATGTCAATGGGGACGCGCAAAAAATCTTAGCCACTTACACTCAACTTTGTCTTAAATTTCTTGCAGCTCGCGTCTCGTGTCTGATAATTACTCTGCCGGATGGGTAGATTTGTATACACTGTATGTTTTGGTGAGTTTGATAGGAGGCTTTCGGTTCTTGGTCAGTGGTGCCCTTACGCCGCTTTCGGCCTTTCGCTTTCGCCACCCCCGTTTAAGTTTTTCTTACGAGCTTTGTGATAGGGGGAGGCTCGCTTTGCCTCAGGCGTAGGGCCTCTGTGATGTGCTGATGATTGCCTTGTTTTTCATGGTTTGGACATGGTATAGTGTGACGAGAAAAGAGAGGAATGATGAATAAGACTTGTTTTTGGAAAGCAGGGAGTTTTGTATGCAAACAAAAAATATGTGGTTTGGCGCGGTGTCTGGCATGATATCAGGGTTGGTTTTTTGTCTAAGTATTTCCTTGGTAGAATCGCTTTCTGGAAATTGCGACAACGCTAGGCCTGGTGTTTTTGGGTTTGAGGAAGAGGCAGAAGGAGTAGTTTTAAAAGATCGGTTAGGGTTTTCTTTGGCTCTTGAACGCCACATTTCGTTTCTTGTTACGCAGAAAGTAAAAGGAGGGTTTTACTTTCTGTTTTCAGGTTTCAAATCAAAAGAAGTTGAATTTTGCCGACAAGCTATTCATGATAAGGGGAATTTAGACTTTCTTGCGTGGACGTGGCATGAGCATCGCGCGACTATTTTAGATGACCTTGAAGCATTAAGAGAGTTTTCAATGCTTCTTATTATGGTATATCAGAACCTTGTTTTACATGTAGGACATTCGCGGGCTATCCCATGGTTTGGCCTTGTTTCGCTTTTTATGAAATTAAATTCAATGCCGTTGAACAAACTATTTGACATACTTGAGGAGTGTTTAATTCGATATCAGATGATATTTGAAGACTACTCTTCAGAGCCATTAACAATAGAAACTGCCGAAGAGTGGATTCAAGAGAATTGGTGGCTTCCAACCATGGCTGTAGGGATGAGTATTGTTGCATTTATAAGGTGGTATAGATCCCGGCACATAGCGCCAGCTCCTGGATGGTTTTGGACGGCTTAATAGTGAATAATCGCGAGTGCGCCTAGACGATTATTTCTTTTTATTGTAGTATGGTGGCAACGGGTGAAGGCCTTTATAAGGATTTAGATGTCCTTACAAAAAGGAGTCGCTCGTGTTTCTCTGTCATGAAAACGTTGTGTATCCCGGTCATGGAGTAGCGCAGATAAGCCGCATAATCGAAAAGAAGATTGGTGGTGTATCTGCAACTTTTTATGAACTAGCATTTTTGAATAAGGATGTGACCGTTTTGGTCCCTACAGAAAATGCAGATATGGTGGGGCTTAGACGGTTGAGCAGTCCAGAAAGTGTCGAAAAAGTCTTTTGTATTCTTTCACAGCCGGCTCGTACTGAGCAGGTTGCGGAGTTTTCGGTTAGTAGTTGGAATAAGCGTAATAAGGGATATCAGTTAAAACTTCGAACAGGTAGCTTGCAAGAGCTTTCGGAGATTTATAGAGATCTCCGTGCCATTGAAGATAGAAAAACTTTATCATTTGGAGAAAAGCATCTTCTTATGCAAGCAGAAACATTGCTGGTTGAGGAGATAGCTTTAATAAACAATCTTGATCAGAATATTGTGATGGAAAAATTGAGATCTATCTATCAGCAAAGTAGAGAGGTTTAAGAAGGGGGATAGTGTGGCACATAGTTTGTCCAAAGATAATCGTCTGTTTTTTGTACTTTCCGGTCCAACGGCAGTTGGGAAAACGGAGGTGTCTCAAGATTTTTTTGGAACAGGTTGTGTTGAGTTTATCAATGGAGACATGGGGCAGCTATATAAACCTTTATCTATAGGTACCGCAAAACCAGATTGGAAATCTATTCCTATTGCTCATCACCTTTTTGATATTATAGAGAGACCTGTGGATTATACAGCATTGGACTACCGTGAGCGGGTAAAGACGTGCATGGAAGAAGTGTGGGAGCGAGGAAACATTCCTGTGGTGGTTGGTGGTTCCTTGTTTTATCTTAGAATGCTTTTTTTTGTTCCAGGGGATTATGATTCTTCTTGCTTAGCTTCCAAGCGTGGATCTCAGCCAGAGATTGATTTTGATCGTGAATCTGCATGGGAAATATTGCAATCCAAAGACCCACAACGCGCGGAACAACTTGAATCGGCTAATGATACTTATCGTTTAAAACGAGCACTCGAACTACTGGAGGCCGGAGTGCTGCCCTCAAGTCGAACGTTGAAGTATGAGCCGTTGGCGCACTATAGAATTTTGTTTCTAACGCGTGAACGCGAGGATCTTTATGCGCGCATAAATCGTCGAGTAGTTGAGATGATTGGTGCAGGATGGATCGAGGAAGTAAAAGGGCTTTCTGCTGACTGGAGAGCGTTTTTAAGCCGGAAAAAGCTAATTGGCTATTCTGAGATAATTACCTATCTAGAAGAACTTGAAAAAGAAGGATGTGATAAAACTTTGTCGTCTCCTTGTTTTGAAACGCTTGTATCTTGCATCCAGCAACGAACGCGGCGCTATGCCAAAAGACAGATGACGTTTTGGCGTATGTTAAAGAGAGAGCTAAAAAAAGAGCTTGTATGTTCGATAAAGAAGGGGAATGAGGAGTGTTCAATTGAAGAGCTAGACTTGACATTGTCGCCCCTTCCTCTATATATAAAACAGACCATTTCCGATCAGTGTCGGGTACATACTATGAATACGGGGGGCAGGTGGCAATGAGTGAGCATGAGCATAAAAAAAATGGAGAGAAGGGAGGGGATGGAATTGCGCTTTCAGAAAGAGAGTTGGCACAGGTAACGGTCATCGTTGTTCTGGGAGTTTTTCTAGTCTTCTTAGCGGGCTATTTCCTGGGAAAAAGACGGATGTGTGAGGAGCTTGCGCAAGGTGACGAAGTTCGTTTTGCTGACAAAATTCATCGAGCTCTTACCAATTTTGCAAATAGAGCTGAAGAGTCTATGGCAGATGAAGAAGAGGAAGGTGGAGAGGTTGTCGAAGCGGCAACGCCAGGTGATGAAGGGAAAGACGGGAAGGCAGAAGAAAAGCCTGAGATTCAAGCCTATGCACAGCTGTGTGGATTTGCCACAGAGGCTGCAGCTAAGGGCTATTTAGATAAACTTGCTAAGCGAGGAATTAAGTCTCGAATTATTGATAAGACGAGTAAATCTGGACGCGGACGCAAGGTTGCCTGGTTCCAGGTAGTAACGGAGACTATGAATCGGCAAGAACTGGTCGATCTTGTTGAGAGCATAAAAAAACAAGATAAATTATCCAAAGTGACCATTGTAGATCTTTCTGAGTAATAAAACGAAATTTGAGGGTATGGCGTATGATGTCGATGTTACGCAATTCGATGGGCAAGCGTATTTATAAAGGCGTGTTGTGGGTAACCTTAATCTCTATAGCAGGGACCACGCTGATTGCTGCCATTTTCAACCGGCTAGGTGGTCGTAAAGCTGGCGTTATCGCGACCGTGAACGGCTACAAAATCATGGACAGTGCTTTGCAGAAGCGCAAGCAAGATATTGCAGCAGAGATTAACGAAATACGTGCGCGACTTGGAAACTATGCAGACATGTTCTTAAAGATGCGTGGATTTTCAGGCAAGCCGCAAGAGATAGCCTTGCAAGAATTAGTTCAGCAGAAGCTTTTACTAAGCGCCTGTCGGGCATCTGGGATTTATTATCTATCTCCTCAATTTATAGGAGAGAAGATTAATGATGTGAATTTTGCAATGAGTTATCTTTCAGAGCTTTTGCCCCAGCAAGTTTTTACGGGCACTGGACAGTTAAGTCAAGATGCTCTTAAAAATCATCTGCGTCGAAATGGTATTTCGATACCTGATTTTGAACACCGGCTTGAGGAGCTTTTGGGTATAGCTGTTTTTGAGTCTCTTTTGCCAAGCGCAGTCTATAGTCCAGCCATTGCCCAAAAAAACAAACAGTTACAGGAAGAGGGCGAACGCACCTTTTCTATAGTTACGCTGCCTCTTTCTGAATACATAAGTCAGCAAGGACAGGTTGCTATTTCAGATCGTGAATTGCAAACCTTCTTTGAAGAAAGAAATAAAGCGGATCATGCCTATTGGACTGTTGAGAAGCGATCAGGAACTGTGTGGACTTTTGCTCCTTCATCCTATGGGCTTACTGCAACTGAGCCTGAATTAAGACGTTTCTTTGCCTCACATGCACAGCTGTTTGAAAAGAAAACATTTGACTCTGTAAAAGCGCAGGTTGAAGAAGCGGTTACGCGTGAGAAATTTGAGCGACGTTTCACGACTGAAGCTAAACATCTAGCGCAAGGCAAGGTTGCTGGTGAAGAAGGTGCCAAGACTTTTGAAGAATTTACACAAAAACATAAAGCGTCTAAGGCAACATTGGCAAACATTACCCGCAAGGAATTAGGAAAGAACCCTGAAGAGGCGACTCTTTTTGAGATTTTACGCGCAGGTCAGCTTCAGGTATTGACTCGCGACGGGAAGGGCGTAATTGTTCAACTTGATTCTATTGTGCCCTCGGCAGCTCGTCCATTTGAAGAAGTTAAATCACAGGTGCGTGAGGACTTTATAAAGGATAAGGCTAGAAAGAAGCTTGCTGAAGATTTACAAAAACTTACATTGTTGGCAAGAACCAGTGACACAGCTCTGTTTGATAAGCAAGTTCGCGAAATGAAGGGTGCAAGCGTACGGACTGTAAAAGGTCTTACCGCAGGGAAAGAAGAATGGAAAGTTTTTGAGAAGGAAGGTCTTCCTGTTCAACGCATGAAAAAAATGGTACATGCGGGCTATTCTATAAAACAGATGGCAAAGGATCAGGGCTTTGTGATAGTTTTAAAAGAGATATCTCTACCTGTAAAAAGCGTAGAAACTCAATCTGCGATTCGCTTCCCTGCTGAAGATTTCCAGCTGAATCTCCAGCTTTTTTCCGCTGGTTTCATTGCGTCTTTAAACCATTCTGGTAAAATTAAATACAATGATAACGTACAGCGGCAGGAACCACTTTACTATGAAGAGTAACTCGTGACAGAAAAACAGAAACGTACAGAAGCAAGCACTGGTGACGTACGTCACCAGGCGCTTGAAGCGGTCTTTGCACAAATTGAAAAGCAATATGGCAAAGGCTCTATAATGTCACTAGGGCAGACACCATCTGTTCTAGCGGATGCTATTCCTACAGGATCTATTCTTATTGATATGGCCTTAGGAACGGGGGGATTTCCTCGTGGACGTATAGTTGAAGTCTATGGACCAGAAGCATCTGGTAAAACGACTATAGCACTTCAAGTTATCGCCCAGGCTCAGGCTAAGGGTGGAACGTGTGCTTTTATTGATGCAGAACATGCATTGGATCCGCAATATGCACGAGCATTAGGCATTGATATTGATTCTTTAATTATTTCGCAGCCTGATTATGGTGAGCAAGGTCTTGATATTGCAGAAATGCTTATTAGATCTGGGGCGATTGATGTGATTGTGGTAGACTCTGTCGCAGCTTTAGTTCCTAAAACAGAGCTTGATGGTGATATGGGAGACCAGCATGTCGGATTGCAAGCGCGTTTAATGTCGCAAGCTCTTCGTAAGCTTACTCCGGTTGTTCACAAGTCGAAAACGGTTCTTATATTTATAAACCAAGTTCGTCAAAATATCAGCGCTATGGCTTTTGCTCCTAAAGAGGTGACTACTGGTGGCAAGGCGCTAAAGTTTTATGCGTCATTGCGCCTTGAAGTTCGTCGTATTGAATCGCTTAAAGCGAAGGACGGGTCAGACCGCGGTAATCGGGTACAGATTAAGATAGCAAAGAATAAAATGGCTCCGCCATTTAAAATTGCAGTTGTGGATCTGATTTTTGGGCATGGTGTCAGTCGGGAGTTTGATCTTCTTGACGCCGCTCTTAATAGCAAGATAGTTACTCAGACAGGGGCATGGTTTGCCTTTGGAAACGAGAAGATTGGTCAAGGTCGTGAAGCAGTCGGACTCTTTTTAAAAGAGAAGCCTGAGGTTGCAGATCGTATACGTGCTGCAGCGCTTGAAGCCTTGGGACGCGGAGAGGTAAAATTTGATAGTTCTAGTAAAGGTTCAGAATGATAGGACGGCAAAAAAAAGACGTTCCTTTAGCAAATGAGCGAATTAAGTTTGAAAAGCTTCAGCTCATTATGCAAGACGGCGAAAATCGCGGCATCGTAAGCCGTCGAGAGGCGCTTGCAATGGCTCAAGAAGCGCGTCTAGATCTTGTAGTAATTGCAGAAAATGGGGGCGAAGGTCTTCCCGTAGCAAAGCTTATAGATTTAGGCAAACTTCAATATGAGCGTAAAAAACAACAAGCTGAAGCTAAGAAGAAACAGCATGTTGTGCAGATTAAAGAGATAAAACTACGCCCTAAAATTGCCGAGCATGATTTTCAGACAAAGATGAATCAGGCTATTAAGTTTCTTGCGGAAGGCAAACACCTTAAGGTAACGCTTTTCTTTCGTGGACGTGAAGTCGCTATGAAAGATGAGCAAGGAACTAGTTTATTTGATCGTATATTTAAGACACTAACAAGCGCAGATTTAGGCGGCAAGACTGTGATTCAGGAAAGTGAAACGCAGGCAGGTAGCCTATGGACTCGCGTCTTTGTTGTAAAAAAATAGGGTAAACATGGCAACAAAAGCAAAAACACACTCCGGAGCAAGCAAACGCTTTGAGAAACTAAAGAGTGGGTTAATAAAATTTTCACGGGGATACCGTCGGCACTTGCTAACAGGGAAAACAGCTAAACGCAAGCGTCAGCTGCGCGGGGGCTCTTATCTTAACAAGTGTGATGCGGGCCACGTAGCATCTCTTATTTGAGATCTAAAAACAACAATAAATGTATAAATTTATAAAAAACAGAAGGAAATCATTATGACGCGGGTAAAGCGCGGTGTTCAAACCAGAAAACGCCACAAGAGATTATTTAAACAAGCTGAAGGTTTTTGGGGACAACGCAAAAACGTTTTCAGACGCGCTAAAGAAACTTATTTGCGAGCAATGGCTTACGCATTTAAGGGTCGCAAACTTAAGAAGCGTGATATGCGTGGATTGTTTATTTCCCGTATAAGCGCTGCAGTGGAGAATCACGGATTTAAGTATGGGCTCTTTATTCACGGGCTTAAGACAGCTCAAGTGCAGCTGAATAGAAAAATGCTTAGCCAGATCGCTATTTTTGACGATGCCGCATTTACACAGCTAATCGGCATGGCAAAAAAATAAGCATACGCTTGACATATGTGTTCTCTTCTTATTAGAATCAGCGACGTCACTTGATGGGACGTTTAACTGGTAAAAGGAGAGACGCCGGTGGAAATTTTACGTGTTCTTGAAGAGAAGATTGCTCAGTTAATTCAGAGCAAGAAGTTAGATCTTGAGATCATCGAGCAGTTAAAGAGGGAGCAGTTATCACTTCGGGAAGAAAATAAAAAACTTTCCGGAGAGGTAACGCGTCTTGAAGAAGCTCTTCTTGCTCAGGCAAAGACTCGTGAAGAGTTTGATGAAGAGCGGGAGATCACCAAGATGACTGTTGACGAGTTGATCCAGAACATAGATGTGCTTTTGGAAAAAGAGCTACAACCATGACAAAAGAGGTTGAGTATTTTAACGTTACAGTCTTTGGTGAATCCTTCACTCTAGCAAGTGACGAAGGTGCAGCTGAGATGGATGATTTGGTGCGGAAAGTTGATTTCTTGATGCGCCAGACTGCAGACAGACTCAAAAATCCGGATGCAAAAAAAGTCGCTATCCTAACGGCGCTAAAATTAGCTCGGGACGTCTCTTTCTTAGAGGCGTCCGCTGCTAAACAATACGAGTGTGGATTAGGGCTTATCAAACGGATTGAGCGAGAGCTAGCGCCAGAATCCTTGGGTTGACTGTTTTTTGGTAGTATCTAACTCTTTTTAGGAACGCTGTTTTCCCTGTGCGTGCTTTAAATAACGAAACTGGGGGAGCAATGGAACCTTTGTTACTTTTTGGAGGAATAGGCCTTTTTGTTGTGGGCGGTGTTTTTGCGTTTATCGCAGCAAGCCGATCTGCAAAAATGCGGAGGCTATTACATGAAGCTGAGCTTGAACGTTCTGTTGCTATAAAAGAGATGGCTGCAGAGCGGAAGGAAGCAACTTTTAAGTTAAAGGATGAGTTACATAAGAAGCGCATTGAATTTAAAAATGAACTCAAACGAGAACAGACCGAAGTAGAACGACTTCAGTCAAAGTTAATGGCGCAAAAAGAGACTATTGAGGAGAAAGAAAAGTGGTTAGGCTCCGCTAAAAATGAAGTGCAACAAAAGGAGCGGGAGCTTACTAGATTTTCAGATCAACTTAGAATCAGCCAAGAAAAAATCAAAGTAATGCAAGGTGAGCTGACAAGCCGGCTCGAAAAAATTGCCTATATGACGCAAGAAGAAGCGAGAAACGTTCTTTTTGAAACTCTCGAAACTGAAGTGCGCCATTCTAGCGAAAAGTGGTTGCAGAAAGTCGAAGACGATGCTCGTATTAATGCGCGTGAACGGGCTACGGGTATAGTAGTGGATGTTATGCAGCGCTATGCTTCTGAGTATGTTTCGGGCAATGCTTCTTGTGTAGTGACGCTCCCTAATGATGACATGAAGGGACGTATTATTGGGAAAGAGGGCCGGAATATCAAGGTACTCGAAATGACTACCGGGGTCGATATCATTATCGACGATACTCCTGAGATTATTACGGTGTCTGGATTTAATCCTATTCGACGTGAAGTGGCTCGACGCAGCCTTGAAAAACTTATTCAAGATGGTCGTATAAACCCTACTCGTATTGAAGAGACTGTTGCGGCAATGGAAAGCGAAGTTGAAGAGATTATTCAAGAAAAGGGAAAATCTGCTATCACTAAGCTGAATATGCATAACGTCGCTCCAGAGATAGTATCTCTTTTGGGTCAGTTACATTTTAGAACGAGTTTTTCGCAGGATGTTTTAGCGCATAGCGTTGAAGTTGCCCTTATGGCACGCATGCTAGCCGAAGAACTTGGGCTTTCGCGGCCTGATCTTGCAGCACGAGCAGGCCTTTTGCATGATATTGGCAAAGCGGTTTCGTCTGAACATGAAGGTCCTCATGCTCAAGTTGGAGCGGATGTAGCACGCCGATGTGGCGAAGACCCTATTGTGGTTAATGCTATTGCGGCGCACCACGAAGAAGTTCCGTTTAAAAGTGTCTATGATTCATTGGTACTTATTTCGGATACCATTTCTGCAGCGCGCCCTGGTGCACGTCGCGAAACCTTAGCTGCTTATATCAAACGACTAGAAAAACTTGAAGCCATTGCTGCGGAATTTTCTGGAGTAAAGCGTGCTTATGCGCTTCAAGCCGGTCGAGAAATTCGTATTGTAGTTGAAGAAGATGTTCTGGGCGACCAAGAAGCTATGCAGCTTGCGCGCGATATTGCTCGTAAGGTTGAGGAAGAAGTGAACTTCCCCGGACAGATAAAGATAAATGTTATTCGTGAAAAACGTGCTGTTGAGTACGCAAAATAAGGTTGTTCGCGGTGAAATTGATACGGATTCTTTGCTTTGGAGATGTTGTAGGTACAGCTGGATGTGCACTTTTTCAGAAGTATGCCACCCGCTTGAAGCAGCAGTTTAAAGCGTCTCTAATAATTGTAAATGGCGAGAATTCTGTTGCAAATGGAAGAGGTATCACCCCTAAGGTGGTTGCCTCATTGCGTCATTGTGGCGCAGACATGGTAACCGGTGGAAACCATATTTTTCAGCAACGGGATATTCACTCCTACCTTAATGAACGCTCTGATCTGTTGCGCCCTGCAAATTTCCCTAGTGGGTGTCCGGGTAAAGGCGTAGGCTTTATAGAACATGAGGGTATAAAGGTGGCCGTAATAAACCTGCAGGGTCGGGTTTTTATGTCACAACACCTAGAGTGTCCATTAAAGACTCTTGAATCTTTACTCAGTTATACGCGGCATCATACGCCTATTGCGATAGTTGATTTTCACGCAGAAGCATCAGCCGAAAAAATTGGACTGGCACTTGCATTTGAGGGGCAGATAACTGCCGTTGTGGGAACCCATACTCATGTGCAGACGGCCGATGAGCGCCTGTTACCAAAAGGAACGGCGTTTATTACCGATTTAGGTATGGCGGGTGCGCTTAATTCTATGATTGGGATGAAAAAAGAGGGGCTGATTAATCAGCTCCTCACCCAAATGCCGACTAAGTTTGAAGTGGACACCGAAGGACCCTTTGTTATCTCCGGCGTTGTAATTGACGTGGATGTTGCAACGGGTAAAGCTACTCATATAGAGCGCTTTAGGGTTATTGATACCGAAATTTCTTTTGGCACTGACAAAAACAAAACTCTCAAAGGCGAAGCTGATCTGCGCAGTTATGGTGAATGAGTTTAGTAAACGTTCTCTATGTTTAACCCAATGTACCATGGATCAAACTTAAGTGGAGGTAGATAACTGTTTTTCATTTTGCCATGAAGCTTGTAGTAAAACTCTAGGGGAGTTGCGGTAAACATTTTATTGCACAGACACTCCTCTTGTGCCGTGAGAAAAAAGCTTTCTAAACTCTTTTTATTAAGTGCGGCAACATACTTTAGACATAAAGCGTGCAATGGAGAGTTACAATCTTTGTCGCTTTTGGGTTCGAAAGATCCACATTTAGCTGAGTTATATAAAAGCTCCGCAAACGTTTTTTGTAGCTTAATGCGTTTTTTTTCAAAGCTTGATTGATTTTTTAAGCCTAAGAGATTAATCAAGGGTGTAAAAAGTTCTACTACTTCTTGTCCTATCAACTCTTTTTTTTGAGGGAGTTCTTTAAAGGGGAAGAACTCTTCTATAAAGTAGTGGCATTCTTGCGGTAATGTACAGAGTCTATCCAAAGGGCTTCGATTGGGCAGAGCAACTTTATTTTTCTTTAAAAGTAGATGAGGTTTTTTTGAAGCTAGATAGGCAAGAAGATGGATTTTTGTACTATTAACCTTATCAAATGCTTTTTCAAAAGGAGTTTGTCCCATAGCATTTATTCTGCCTAATCGGGCTCCCTTTTCTACTAAATAGATGGTTAGCTCTTTGTTTCCGCTAGTCATCGCTAGGTGTAAGAGTGTATCGTTAAAAACAGTCTGCTCAGAAACAAGCTCGTTATTCTTATTTATGATTCGCTTGACGGTTTCTATATCACCTATTGTGCACGCAGTTAATAACCGTTCAAAATCATTTTGAGCGGCCATGTTTTGAACTAAAGAACCTATAAAAACGACAAAAAAGAAAAGACTTCTCATTGCTATATCCATTTATAAAAAGGGTGCATTGTGCGCTAGATTACAGTTTCAAACTACAAAATCGCGCTAGGTAACGCAATAGTTTGGGGGAAAAAGTTTGTAAGTAGTTGATTTTAGCGGTGTGATGTAGGTAGGTTGAAAAAGGTAGGGTGCCGTGGCTAACGCACGAATAGACGTTCTCTTAATCTACCAGTACACTCTAAATAAAAAGGCCACAAGTCTGGCAATAATTTAATTCGAATCGAAAGGCACCATTGCCGTGTTTTTAGTTATCCTTCTTTATGCTATCTGCGCATTAACTTTTACTATTGCTAAACTAACCCTAGTTTTTGCATCCCCCCTGTTTTATGTGGGGGTTCGTATGTTTGCTGCTGGCTTGCTTTTACTTCTTTTTGCGGTGGTAGGGCGAGGTTTTAGACGTCTAATCCGTAGCGATCTATTATTAATTTTGGGCGTTGCATTTTTCTCCGTCTTTATTGCTTATGCATGTGACCTTTGGTCTTTGCAGTATTTATCAAGCTCAGAGTCGGCGCTCCTATTTAATCTTTCACCTTTTGCAGCGGCACTTTTTTCTTACTGGTGGTTTGGAGAACGCATGACGCTCAAAAAATGGTTAGGAATGGTGGTGGCAGTTACCTCCATTATTCCGATTGTTACCGGCGGGGAATCGGTACTTACCCATTTTCCCTTATGGAAACTTTTACCTATCTTTGCCCTACTAACCTCTGTTTTAAGTAGTGCCTATGGATGGATATTAGTACGGGAGCTTGTCAAAACGCGTGAGTTTTCTCCCTTTTTTATCAATGGAATAGCGATGACCATTGGAGGCTCTTTGGCGTTAGGGCTTTCGTGGGTAATGGAAGGATGGAACCCACTTCCCGTCTTTTCCTGGCCTAACTTTATCTTTTTTACCATTCTTATGATTTTTATTGCTAACATACTGTTTGTTAACCTTTATTCGGTCCTATTGCGGCGATATACAGCAACGTTTATTTCATTTTCGGGATTAATGTGCCCCTTGTTTGTTGCATTATTAGGTCGGATATTTTTAAATGAGGAACTTACGGGCTCGTCATTTATTTCCGCTCTTTTGGTTGCAAGTGGGTTATTTCTTTTTTATGAAGAAGAGCTTAGACAAGGGTATATTACAAAAAAAACAGATGTATCGGTTTAGTACGGCCTAAAAGCAGGCTTTTTATTAGATAGGGCAGCCTGCGGTACCAGCGCACGAGAGTGATTTTGGTGGGGTTAAGGTTAACCTTGGTCTGGGCGGGGTAACAAGGACTATATTTTAAACCCTGAGTGGTTGTGTAGATACTGCAGTAAGTAGCAGCGGGTTGTTGGTTCGCGCTGGATTTTCTAAAGGTGTAAGTAGTCCCCCGCCTTTTTTTAAAAAGTGCGATGCATTGCGTAGGGCATTGAGGACTTTAGTTGAAAACAGAAGTCTACGTGCTAGTGGCAAGGCTACGATAGTTGCAAGTTGGGATCCAGCGTAGAAATAGGCAGGGCTATTGTCTGAAGTATGTTCGCCAACTTTAGCAATAATCCCAACGCCATCCAAACAAAATTTTACGACCATGAGGAACGACCATCCAAAACGTTTTCCACCGGAGCTAGCGTACGTGCGTCCAATAAGTAGGTGGCTGAAGATTCCTGACAACGCGCCAAAATAGATAGAGTAAGAATTTTGGCGTGCGGACTGGGCGATCTTTTGGCATTGAGTTAGGCTAGAAGGGTGCACCTTTCCTTTACAAAATGGACAGAGAATTTTGTCGTGGATTCCTTGGTTTCTATCTTGGACTAGGCAACCGTGCTCAAAACAGTCAGCGCAGACATAATGCTTTAACTCATCGGTAGCAGCGTCTTTATGTAAAGCAATCCTTTGATGGGTAAAAAAACCAAACTTTTCGGCACAGATCTGACATTCATCGCTATCTCCCATTGCTAGACCACTTTTAAAAGTGGCGATTGAGCATAGGACTATAAAAACAACACAAAAATGTTTGAGTTTCAAAAAACCTTCGAACATCGCAAACCTCCATTCGCAAATTGAACAAGACAAAGATGCATTAAGTATGCACGAATAGTATTTTTTGTCAATTCTACGCCATTTTTTGTTGTAGCAAGGTAACAGATTCCTCAATGCAAGAATATTATTTTAAAGTAGCGTGAAAAAGCAAGCGTCAAACCCCCTATCCTAGTTATTAATTAATTGCGCGAGCTGACCAAATCCTTCACTACAACTACTAGATTTCTCACACTCATCATTAAAGGGTCCCGCCCTTCTAGATTACCTAAAGCTTCAGATAATGAAGTAAACTCATCGAGGTTCATGGTAGCTCTTCGAACTTCTGTTAATTCTTTGTTTTTGCCTTTGATAAGATTTTTAAAGTTTTCTATAATGGGCTCAATTGCTTCAAACGCCGCTTCTATTGATTTTTTCCTTTTATCAGAGGCCATCAATGTTGTCACATTCGCATGAAATCTTTTTACATCACCAAGCACGCTGGGAACCTTTTCCTTATTTTCCCTCAAAGTCTTCAAACTATTTGCAAGAGAGTCTCCCTCTTTCGCTATTTTCTTTGCATTGTCATATGTCTGAGCGTCCAACTGAGGTGTTAAACCTTCAATAAGAGCCGTAATCACTGCAGACATACCCTTCTTTAGGTCTCTGGGTGTTGTTTCATCCCACATGCTTGTCTTAAGATCTCCCAGTTTTGACTTAAGTTTTTTTACCTGCTCCTGAGCAACTTTCTGAATTGTATTGGAATTTTTTGACGCATTTAAACTCTCCAGAGATACTCTTAAAAAATTCACTGCACTATCGAGTTTTGGTCGAATTTTGGAAGCTGCTTTCGAGCCCTTAGCCTCAAAATCTATTACCCGTTTGACCCTATCTAAAACGTCAAGCGCAGCTTTATAGTCTGTTGTGTCCAGCGTTTTGCCATCGGAAAAAAGTTCTTGCACAGCAGGAACAGCTTCATAGGTAAATACACCTATATTGTCATCGTAGGTTGATCCTTCTACGCCTACCGTGGCCACCCCCCGATTTAAAGCGCCTATAAGCATGGTGCTCATACCAACTACTGAAACCAAATACTTAAGATATTTCATATAACAGCCTTTCTAGTTTTTAGCTTGAATTGTTTACCACCTTTTTATTTAGAATAGCAATTTTTTTATTTGAAAAGTAAACAAAAACGCAACTTTTTTCACTCAAGCTGGCATTTTATTCTGTTTTGCAGGGTAGCTATGGTGTAACCAGCGATTTCATTAAAGCACTAATTAACTGTTCTGGACCGCCTTCTTGTCGTTTAGTACGTTCAATGTCCCCTAAATAAATTTCTGTAGTTGCAGGAGCGGTATGCCGCATTGCAAGTTGGACTTCATATAAAGATGCTCCGGCAGAAATGGCCATAACGCCGAAAGTATGACGAAGGCTGTGTGCGGTTAGGCGCTTGCTATCAAATCCAGCATAACGTAATCTTTTTTTTATGAGGCGAGAGAGGGAGTTAGTGGTTAACGCCTTGCCCCAATTGCGGTCGCTAAGTGATGCAAAGAGTGGCTCGTTTGAACTTTTTAGTATACGTTTTTCAAGATAACGTACCAAAGGCGTAAGGGCGTCCGCAGTTACCACGACAAAATCATCTTTCCCATCTCGTCCTTTACCGCGAACCCAGAGTAACGCCCTCTCTCCATCTGTTTTTTGCACGATAGTTTGTACGGTGATGTGTGCTTCTAGGTCCGATACAAGGGCTCTTTTAATTTCTATAAGCCGAAGCCCCGTTCTAAAAAGCAGATTAATAAGTGCATAATCACGTAACCCTTCTAGATCATCCTGATTAATAGAGTTTAGTATTTTTTGTATCTGAGGCAGCGCAAAGGCGCTTTTTTGGTGGGCTCGAATAAGTCGCCTAGCTCCTTTTATACCCTTTGCGATATTGGGATAATATTTCATTCCTTCGGCCCATTCAAAAAACCGACGCACTGCAACCAAATAATTGGCTCGTGTAAAAGGCTGCAATCCTTTTTTATCTAACCATTCTTTAAATTCTAAAATAGTCTCTCGAGTAGGCTTTGCAATCTGCCGCTTCTCAAACCAGACAAAAAATTGCAACAAGGCACTTTTATAAGTTTTTTTTGAAGAAATGGCTACATCTTGTGCCTCAATAAATTGATCTATAAGTTTAGTAAATGAGTCGCTTTTTGTGGTTAGGGTTTTTTGAGGAGTAGGAGCAGAAATTCTGATTTTTTTAGATTGAGGGTATGGAGGTAATGGAGGTGGTTGCTGCTTCATGGAATATTTCTCTCTACAAAATACAGTCTGATTTTACTTCTTTTATCAGTTTTGCACAAAGCTTTCGATTTGGTCAATGAATTCATGCAACAATTGCTTTATAAATGCGTTAACAATTAGGTGGATCGCTATAATGGTGTTAAATGATATAAGCGATTTTGTCGTAGAAAATAAGATGGAGATATTTTTAAAAAATATTGCAAATTGGATATTAAAATTGCTACGCTAAAATATATAGATGGAAGTTGTTTAATTATAATAGGAAGGACGTAATATGAAGATAAAATCTATACAAAGACTTTCATGGAGTCTTTTGGTTGTAGGACTTTTAGTGGGAGCTGGGAGCACAAAAGCATCAGATCCAAATTTAGATTTACCGGTGGGGGCAAAATTGCCAAATTTGACAGATTCTCCCCAGTCAACACAACAGGGTGAAAAAAAGTCTGAACCAATTAACACTAAAAGTAATCTGTCTACGGAAAAAAAATTTGAGTTATTCCAACTGATTGCAGATCGAATATGGCCTCTAAGTAACAATCTTTTGGGAAAGCTTAATCAGTTGTTTTCTGAAAAACCACCATTTATTAATGCAAGAGACAGTGAAGGGTTGACCCCTCTACACCTAGCGATTACTTATAAAAAACTTGAATTATTTACTTATCTCGTAGATAAAGCAGGGGCAGATCTTAATGTGAAAGATAGCAATGGTCTTTCTCTAATTGAATTTGCAAAAAAGTTTCAAAAGGATCAAAATGAAACGGGCGGTAGAGTAGCAAAAATAATTAAATTTTTGGAAGAAAAACAAGGTGGAACGCCACAGCTTCGAACTCCTATGGAGTTATTACAAAGCCTATTTCGTAATGATTTAAAAGAGTTAGAGGAAATTCTAGGACAAAATCCTGAGCTTATAAACGCTAAGTTTAAAGACGGGGATAGTGTTTTACACGTAGCCTTACAAATGAAAAAAAGCCCAGTAATTATAAAATATTTAATTGATAAAGGGGCTAGCCTTGATGCAAAGAATGAAGGTGGATTGACACCACTTGAAGCGATGAAGGCGAAATCTTATCTTTGGAAAGTTAGTGATTATGATAAAATAATAAAAATTTTAACCGAAAAACAGAAGTAAAAGGTTAGATATTTTATATTAAGAGTAAGGAGTTGGACGAAAAAACTTTCTCCAACTCCTTACTCTTAATATTTTTTAAACAAAAGCCATATTTGAATTTTTGTTGTAAATATGCTAAGCTTAATTAGTATTTTTATATTTAAAAAACAGGATTTAATCCTGAAAATGGAAGTGAAATTATGAAAACAATGTTTAAAACCTTATTGGTAACCGGTGCTTTAGTAAGTGCTGCAGGCTTAGGTGCTTCAAATAATAGTAATGCGCAAAATAGTAATTTTTTGGATTGGACAGAAGATACAAATACTTCTTTAGATTTAACCTCTAATAGTAGCTCAAATGAGGCCGTTAATCTTTTTATAAAGGGTAATAAGACTAATCTTCCTGCTTTGCACCAATTTATCAAAGATGGAAACACAAAAATGGCGCAACATCTTATTAAAATAGCCTCTGATATTAATGAGGTGGATGGAGATGGTTGGACGCCGCTCCATTGGGCTGTTCATACAAATAATCTTGAACTTGCAAAACTTCTTGTTGAACGCGGAGCTAATGTTTTGGCAGAAAATAAAGACGGCAAGAGTCCAAAAGAGTTTGCATTTCTAACAAATAACATAGACTTTATTAAAGCTCTAAAAAAACAGTAGGATCTAATCCTAATTCTTATAATAAGTGAATCTTTTGCAGCCCACGAAGAATTACCTCGTGGGCCTTTTTATTGCTTTTTCTTCTTAGTTTTTTGTAGTTTCTTCTCTAGGTAGGTAGAAGGAGTTATTCTGGAAAAAGTTCGCAACGGATATTTTTTAAACAAATAAAGAGGAGTAGAATGAAACACTTTGCATATTGCCTATTCATTGCGGTTTTATTGATTCCAGATTGTGGAGCAACCCAGACAAAATTCGTAACGCATGGCCTAATTATTTTAGTTGATATTTATGAAAGCGCAGATAAATCAGGCGCTTTGTTGAGAGAAGTAGATTATGCATTTGAAGCTTCTATTCCTTTTATAATACCAGGTAGAATGTTGTATGAGTTTATTACGATTTCAAAGTCAACGTTTGAGTCATCTTATTCAAATTTTAGATTCTTTGAATTGCCTCGTGGTGGACTATCCAATATTCAGCTCTATTTATGTTATCCTAAAAAACTCTTAAAAAATCAAATAAAGTTTGTAAGTGATCCTTTTATCAAAGAAGAATCCTCTGAAGAGCAGGACTTTATGCCTGCCCAGGTGACAGAAATCGAAAAGCAATGTGGCCTACTCCTTGGGCATTTCAAGGAAGTCGAGATGCTGAATATCAATGACTTTAAAAATAAGCTGGCTTCCGAGTCATGGATGGACAAAAATACAATTTCAACCAGTAATCCTCCTAAAGAATATCTTACCGTTGCCAGAGCTGCGCAATCACTGCGCTATGTACTCAAGCGGCTTTTTGTTGTAAATTCTTTTTATACTAATCAGGCCCCACCATCGTGGATGCTATATTTTAGTGGGCATGGAGACCAGTACATTCCTCAGAAAAAAGATCTTCTGGTAAAAAATTACGAAAAGGGGAATCTTATTGATTTCTTAGCCAAAAGAGGCACTATATCATGCCTGGATACTGACATTTTTTCACGAATAATATCAGATCTTAGCCAGAGAATTACCATACGTTTCATTGATATATCAACGTGCTATGGAGGCGGCATAAATGTGGGGGATCTATTACGTCAGGTGGAGACGGGTGTTATCCCTCCCTACAAATTTATTATTGGTGCACATACGTTAGTAGGAGATATGGTAGTTGACCTAGAAAAGCAATCTACTTTGAATGCTTATTTTAAAACCTTCTTTGATCTTGATTTCACAGAGCCTGATATCGATTGGGGAAAAGTGGGTACCAATGCTGCCAGGCTCTCAAGAGCCTACAAGAAAATCAACGCAGCCTACCAACCCGTTTACGATAGTCTTAGCCATGCCTTTGCACAATTGAGACCTGAACTGAAAAAAGGCCCTACTTCCGATTTCAATAACATCCCGGTGTATAAACCTATAGAAGCAAATTATTTTGTAGAAATACCCTATCCATGGCTTATAAGGATAGGCAAAAAAGAGATAGAAACATGCAAAAACGGAGTCCTGAACATTCCAAAAACGGTAAAAACGGTATTGCTCTATGCCAATACTATTCCCTGTACGATACAGCAAAAGGATTTCAGCATTTTTGAAATAACATTGTTTTTATCTGCAATTCCTGGTGATACGTTTCACATTATTGAAAAGTTTCAATTAGAAAACAAAGACGAACCGCTTGATGTGCGCAGGTTGATAGTCGAATTCTCTGGCATGCGGAATCTTAGGGCAAGAAAATTATTTTACATCAAACATCTTGATAATGCACTGCTGTCAACTAATAATGATCAGGTCATTTTTGAGGGTTCCGGTGAGCTGATGATAACTACGGACTTTGACCCGAATTTTGACAAGCAGAGTGTTAAAACCCTCCTTTTTTCAAGGGACCAAAAGAAGTATTGCAGAGGTAGTAATTTTGACTTCGAGGTCCTAAGCGAGGAGAACGCCATTCCCCTAATAGAAAATTTTGAAGAAGAAGTGGAGTGGCTAAAAAAACTAGCCTTTGTCCAAGAGCCCTATCGTTTCTTAAAGGATGCGGTAATAGAAACTACTTCTTGGAAGAAACCCTTAGAAGATCTTGTCCCAGATCTTGTGAGCAACGAACCTCAAGCATATTGGAAGAAACCCTTAGAAGATCTTGTCCCAGACCTTGTGAGCAACGAACCTCAAGGATATAAGCCGGATAACAATGTGGTAACTGAAGACCTTGTCCCTGGCCCGCAGCTCCAGTCTTTCATGCAACATCAACCAATAAAATAATCTGACCTACAAAACTCATTACAGTGTTTTTTGTAGCCCGCGGAGTAAATTAAAAGTTACTCCGCGGGTTTTCTATTGCTTTTTCTTCTTAGTTTTTTGAGCATTCATTGTTTTCTCTTTTCGTGTTTTGATAGAATTTCTTCTTGAGAGGGAAAAGCAATTTTCCTGGGGAAAAGGAAATTTAGCCTTAGTTAAGTACCTCATTGAAATAGCAAAGGCAGATCTTACAATTAAAGATGGAAAAGAGGAATCGGCTCTTGAGTGGGCAAAAGGACACGAAGATATAATTAATTTTCTTATATTTTTACAGACTAGCAACAAACCCTTAGCCGAAGATGCTATGGCAAAATCGTCTAAAAGTTTGCAGTCAATTGTTAGTGGAAATTGAGCATGAAAAGTATGTTGCCTCGGCGCTTTTTCTTTTTTAAAAATTTTATACGCCCTCAGCAAAAAAACCTCAATAATGTTTCCTATAGCTAGTTCTTAGTCGAAGAGGCAAAAGAAATACTAAGCGATTTTAAAATAATTCTTGTTTTAGTAAAATTCAAGCAAAAACAAGAATTATGCGACAATTGAAAGCTTCTGCCAAGCTTTTTGATGCCCTTATTTTCTATGTTAACAATTCCTAATTTATTAACATAGAAAATAAGGGTGTATTTTTATCATCACGCGTTGCGCTGTCGTATAATTTAACATTGATTTTAAAAACTTAAACAAAACAACTCTTTAAACTATAGCATAGATATTTTATTGATACTCACCAATAAGGCCTAATAATCAGGAAGCTTGTTGACGTTTTTTCGCAAGGCAAATTAATTTTGGTTTTGGGGTAAAAACTTAACCCTTGAATTAGATAGTTTAGAGGTGTTAGAATTTAGGTAGAAAGTTTTAACCCGTTGTTTAGGACATTTTATGCCGTTGATTATTTTAGGGATTATAATTGTTGGGGCTGCTTTGGCAGCTTTTAAGGAGCGTGATTCTTACGTTATTGTGGCGTGGCAACAACAGAACTGGTGGAAGCGCGTAAAAGCTCTTCTAAAAGAGGCTCTTCTTACCGCTGTAGCTCTTTTAGCCCTTTTTATAACTACCTACCTATTTATCTTTTTTGTCGATGGAGCCCACTTTGCATTGCCAAGAATGTTTAATTATCCATTAGCTCTAACGGTAGTTTATATAACTTCAGTCCTTTTACTTTTGGTAGCGATCTTTGGTAAGAAGCTATTAGACAGAATAATACGAGGTATATCGTTCCCTTTTATTCAGCTGTTTCATTTATTAAAAGATGCATTAGCACAGCTTTTTTCGCCTTGGACATTTACGCTTGCGGCTCTGATGAGTTACTCGCTAATTTTTGTGTTTGAGCGCGCGGTAATGTTATTTGCAAAAACAGCATTAATTAAACACCCGTTAATTAAATTGATTATGGGAGACGATCTTATCGCCAATCTATTTTGGGGTATGGCGGGTAGAACTGTGGTTCGAGGAATATTTATAGGAAGCATTCTCTGGTGGCTATGCGTTGTACTCTTTGCACTTATTAGCAAAGATCAAGAACATGCAGAACGGCGCCTAGTAATTTTGGGTGCATTTTTTAAGATGGGATTTCTCGTAATTTTTTGTGGTGCCTTAACGCTGCTTGGTAAGGCTTTTACAGTAATTTTGTAATGTGTAAAAAAAACGGCTGGAGTTTTTTCAAGAATCAAGACGATTGTGAAAAAACTCCAGTTTTTAATGATCATCTTATTTTGATGGGATTTGACGTCTTAAAAAAATAGTTTTGATACATTCTTCATACTCTCTCCTTTTTTACAAAGCTCTACTTATGCTTCTTAACAAATGATTCCATTACCTGATTAAAACGATCTCCATCGTAGCCACCAACGTGGATACTTTCAGTCTTTCCTTCTTTATTTTTAAAGACAAAAGTTGGAACCCCTTCTGTAACTGTCTTTTCAACTTCTACGCTCAACTCTGGATTTTCTATATCAATGGTTGCACAGTAAATTTCATCCCCATACTTTTGTGCTGCAGCCTTAAAGAATGGTGCATTTGCCTTGCATGGTGGACACCATTGAGCATGGAATTTAATAACACCTGCTTTTCCACTTTTTATCAAATCATCGAGATCTTTTTGAGTTTTTATCTTTTTAACATAGGTTGTGCTCAGTTCTTCAGAGGGTTTGGAAGTTTTTATAGGAGACAGTGCAGGTACAGCCGTAGCGTTAAGACTTGCACTGCATACAATTCCAATAATATAAAGGAGCTTTATCGTAAGGGTCTTCATATAATCCTTTGCGTTTGATTAATTAAACATACATATACTAATTTCTAGTGTGCACCTTTTGAAATCAAATAGTCCACCATTTCTTTCGAGCTTCCTTCTCCTAAAAGTTGAAGTATGGTTGCTCCGTTTTTATCCTGTACATTAACCTCTGCACCCTGTTTGATTAGATATTTTACAACATCTAAATTCCTTAGTGCCCCCATAAAAGTTGCGTAAAATAGCGGAGTCCTACCTCTTTTATCTCGTACGTTAACATCCGCTCCTTTGGAAACTAGACACGTAACAGTTGTCAGGTCTCCATATAAGGCAGCATTAAAAAGAGGCGTTTTACCCTCTTTGTCTTGTAGGTTAACAGAAGCTCCGTGGCTGATAAGATACTGAACAATTTCTTGCCCAGAAGCATAATGGAGCGGGGTCGCTCCCTCGTCATCATATGCATTAACGTCTGCACCCGCGCTAATAAGGCTTTTTAGAATTTCCAGTTGATCAGTTTGATCTATTCCCTTTTGGTTGATGTATTTAGTAAGTTCCAGCCACTCGTTTGTAAGAACACTATGAAGAGGTGTCCACTCATGACCATCTTTTGCATTTACATCCGCCCCTTTTGCGATTAGATATCTAACAATTTTTGGATTCTGTGTACAGGCAGCTCGAGTAAGAGGAGTCCATCCCTTGCTATCTTGCTTATTAACATCTGCGCCTCTTGAAAAAAAATAGTCTACAATTTTCAACTTATCGTTTGAAATAGCTAAATTAAGGAGAGTCTCTCCATCTCGATTTTGCATCGCAACATTCGCACCACTTTCAACTAAGTATTTAACAATTTCTAAATGTTCGCCGAAAACGGCTCGATGAAGAGGCGTCTCTCCATCGTTAGCAATTGTGTCAATTTTTGCACCGTTTGAAATTAGGTACTTAACCATTTCTAATAAAATTTTATCTGAAGATACGTTGCTGTGGAATGTGACGGCAAAGTGAAGAGGCGCTTGTCCGTAATTATCGCATGCATTAACATCTGCACCTTGTTCGACTAAATGTTTAACATCAGAAAAGCTGTCCTTAAGAACGGCATTATGAAGAAGTGTTCTGCCTAGATTATCCCGCGTATCCGCAGCTTTGCTTTTCTTAAAAAATTTCATAGCACACCCTCGTAACATTCAAATTTATTTCGCACCTTTTAAACCTAGGTAGTCTATCATTTTTTGATTGTAGTTTATTATTTACAAATCACAAATCTTTTATATATATCAGTTTATCAATTTTAATAACAATTTTGCAATGATTTATTCAAGACTTGCCCACGGCGCAAAAGAAACAGGCCGTGCCTTTGACAAGCCTTGGTAAAGTAGGGTCGAGGACAAGGTCCTGACCTTGCATGATAGAGTGCTTTATGAGAAACTAACAAGCTAAAGAGATCCCCTTTAGGTATGGAGTATAAAACGTTATGAAAACATTCCATGTTGTTTTAGCATCTACTAATCCTGTAAAACTTTTGGCTACGCATCAGGCCTTTGCCGCGATGTTTCCTGATATAGAGATTAATCTAGAGGCTATTGCAAGTAACGCCAATACGCCAGCACAACCTATGAGTGATGAGGAAGCATTAAATGGTGCAATGGCTCGAGTGGAGGATGCTCGCTTGCACATGCCTAGCGCAAACTTTTGGGTAGGAATTGAGTCGGGTGTGCACGTTGAGCAAAAGGCCGGACGCCATGAAGTCCTACTGTTAACCTGGGCTGTTGTTATGGGATTAGAAGGCTTTATGGGCAAGGGGCGCGGCCCCTCGTTTTACCTGCCACCTGAACTAGCCGCAACTTTTATGGAACATCCTAAGGAATTAAACTCGTACGCCAGCGCTTTTTTTGGTACCGAAAACATCGGTAAAAAAGAAGGAACAATCGGTGCATTAACAGGAGGTGCTATAACTCGAACGACGACCGCTTCCTTAGCGCTAATGTGTGCCTTGATTTATCACAAAAATCCTCACTTTGTTGTACCGCAAGAAAAACAAAAGGAACCCGTCTTATGAACGAATGGAGCCAATCAGTTAAAGAGTTTTTGACTGAAAAAAAAATTAATATTAAAAACGGCTTATCCTCTGAAGAAGTCAGACTGAGACAGTCCCGCTTTGGAATAAATGAACTGCCCTATAAAAAGCCACGCGGCCTCTTTCACCTTTTAATTAACCAACTAAATAATGCCTTTTCTATCCTGCTGTTTTGCGCTGCATTACTTAAGTTTTTTGCAGAAGGATATGGCGACGCCTTCTTTATCCTTTTTGTTATAATGGCGGGGGCGTTTGTCAGCGCTTTGCAAGAAGGTAAGGCTACACAATTAGTTGAAAAACTTCGTCAATTTGTTAAAACCCATAGCATTGTGATTCGTGATGGAATCAAGCAGGTCGTAGATCAGGCTGATTTAGTCCCTGGTGATATTATCGTTTTGCAAGAAGGAAATCGGGTTCCTGCTGATGCTCGGCTATTAGAAAGCGCCTTCTTAAAGACCGATGAGTCTGCGCTTACGGGAGAATCGGTTTTAGTGGTAAAAGATGCAGATGCTTCAGTACCACAAAATGCCCCTATATTTGACCAAAAAAACATGGTTTTTTTGGGAACTACAGTAATGACGGGGCATGGGCTTGCCGTAGTAACGTCCATCGGGATGCAGACACAGATTGGGAAAATGCATGCACCGCTAGCCGCACCCGAGGCTGACATGCCACTAAAGCGTGATTTAAATCGTCTCTCGCACTATCTACTTGTTGTGGTCCTGGTTATAACCTTTTTCTTCATACTCTTGGGCGTTTTATTGGGGAAAGATCTTCATGAGTTGCTATTTACAATGACCTCCCTGCTAGTTTCAATTGTTCCCGAAGGAATCCCCGTAGTATCAACTATTATTATGGCTAGAAATGCTTATCTAATGGCGCAAAATAATGTTTTGGTTAAAAAACTACAAGCTATTGATGCCTTGGGGCGTATGCAGGTTTTGGTCGTGGATAAAACGGGAACCTTAACCAAAAATGAACAGATGATTTCGGCTGTTTTAGTGGGAAATAAGCGGTATACCGTAACAGGAAGCGGATATCAATTAAAAAACGTAGAGAATGTAGAGAAGTTGGAAAAAGCTGAAGGATCTATTTTTAGTGATGATGGAGAACCGGTAGAATTTAAAGAAAACAGTCCATTAAAAAACATGGGATTATTGTCGGCCCTTCTGGATGAATCACATATTACGGTTGACCCTTTAACATCGCGCATTATCGTTCGAGGGGAACCTCTTCAAGCGGCCCTTGGGGTTTTTGCCCTCAAAGCAGGCTTTGATCGCGACTCTGTACACCATAGCTATAGCAAGTTAGATGAAATTCCCTTTGATGCTCAAACACGGTTACATCATGTTCTTTTTAAAACACCACAATCAACCTCTCTTTTAGTGGTTATGGGTTCGCCTGAATTAGTAACAGAACATTGCACTAAAATCCCGGATGGTTTGCAAAAAAACTTTAAAATTCTACTTAAAGAAGGAATTCGTACTCTGGCAATTGCCTATCGAGAAGATGATTCTTTGGATATGATTCCTCCGCTAATTAATGGCCTTAGCTTAGCCGGTATTGTAGGCATGCAAGATGCAATACGCAGCGATGCTCCTGCAAGTATTGCGCGTATCCAGAAGATGGGCGTTCGAGTGGTCGTTGCTACAGGGGATCATCGAGAGACGGCTCTCTATGTTGCTCGAGCAGCGGGACTTGCCGACTCTCCTGATGCCATTATAGAAGGACGTGATTTACCCTCTATTTCTCAAAACGACTTAATGCATGCGACGGTTTTAGCGCGTGTAACACCGCAGGACAAGCTTGCTATAGTAGATGCATACCATCAGGCGGGCCTTTTTGTAGGGATGACAGGTGATGGTGTTAATGATGTGCCGGCGCTAGTCAGAGCAGATGTTGGGATTGCTATGGGGATCATAGGAACAGATGTTGCCAAAGAAGCTGCAGATATAGTACTTCTTGATGATACCCTTTCAAGTATTTCTTCAGGAATTTTACTAGGTAGGCATGCCCTTATGGTTATGCGCCGAGTACTAATATTTATGTTGGCAACCAGTGGAGGAGAAGTGCTTACTATAGCTTTTTCGCTAATTTTAAATCTACCATTGCCGTTAATGGCTACTCAAATTTTGTGGGTACATCTTTTAACAGATGCCTTTTTGGTTATTGCATTAGGTATGGAACCACCAGATGACCAAGCGCTTAAAAAGAGTGCCGCTTCTATAAAACTTATAGACTGGTCATTTGCTCGTACATTCTTGGTGACTAGCTTTCCTATAGCCGTTGGTACATTGTCCTTATTTTGGTGGTATAGCCTGGAAAATCTTTTCAAGGCTCGATGCATAGCGCTTACAGTATTGGCCATGTTTCAATGGTGGAATGCATGGAACTGTAGATCGGAGACTAAATCGCTTTTTTCGATTTCTTGTTTTAGTAATCGCTGGTTGTTATTATTAACGGGTGCTGTTATTACGGCTCAGGCTACGGCGCTTTATATCCCATTCTTGCAACATCTTTTGTACACAACCCCCCTTTCAATAACAGATTTACTGCTCTGTTTAGTCGTCTCTTCAACGGTGTTTTGGACTGAAGAAATACGAAAAGTTTTACAAAGAAGACGGGAATTGGCAGCATGACCACCTATTCTACTCTGTCTGCCGAGTTTTACGATCTTACAGATCATATTAACAATGCAGAAGCGACAGCCTTTTTTATGAAAAAGGCCCGAGAAGCTCAAGGTCCTATTTTAGAGCCTATGTGTGGAGCCGGTCGATTTCTTATTCCTATGTTGCAGGCGGGATTAGACGTGGAGGGTTTTGATGCATCCCAGGCAATGATTGATCGTTTTTTCCAAAAATGCGCAGGGAGTGGTTTGGCTCAGCCACATGTTTGGAAAGAGTTTGTTCAAAACTTTAAAAGCGATCGAACCTATGGGCTTATCTTCATTCCCTATGGTTCATGGGGATTAGTGACTAATCGCGCGGATGCATTACAAGGATTACATACATTACATACACATGTAGCACCACAAGGTTTTTTGATTTTGGAGATAGAAACTGTTGCTTCGGTGCCACAAACTTCTCTTGGGATACCGCATCGAGGCGTGCGTATACGTACTGATGGTACCAAGATTACGCTTGATACACGAGCATCTTATTCTTTAAAAAACCAGTTGTTTGAATCTGTCTGCCATTACGAATCTATCATAGATGGTCAAATTGTGGCTACTGAAGATGAGCTCTTCCAGCAGTACCTATATAGAGAGAGTGAGCTAGAAGTATTGTTGTATGAAGCAGGCTTTACACAGGTCAAAAAATTTCCAGCTTATAATGAAACCCGGATGGTTGATGTTAATACTCCTATTATTATCTACGAATGTAGCAAAGATTAAATCTTTCAAATACCCTAACTAACCATTTTAAAACACGCTTAATGTAGCGCCGAAGTTTTATTTGCAAATTTATAAATGTATTTTAGTTGGCTTTATACAACATTTATGCGATAATAGAAAATAAAATAAAAAACGAATTAACAGGAGATATAAGAATGAATAGAATAAACAAATCCTCGCTTGCATTTGTATTGGGAAGTCTTATTGTAGTAAGCCACACTGCAAATGCTATGGTCTCAATAAAGCATTTGATCGGAAAAAAAAGTGAAGCTAAAAGCTCTAAACCTCTTTTTAAACAAATTCAATCGTTTGAAGGCCTCGAAAATGAAGGTTCTACGTTTGGAAAATTGTTGCAGCCACAACTTAAAGAGTCCGTCGAAGTAAATGAAAACCCTAATCAAATCGATGAATTTATTGAGGCTATTTTTAATAACAATTTAGAAAAAATAAAGAAAATTCTCAACACAGGGATAAATGTAAATCAATACAATGACAGGGGAAGTACTCCTCTTGGCTCAGCTGTTTTTAAGGGCAATATAGATATAGTAGAGCTTCTTTTAAAATACGGAGCACATCTAAATGAAGGCATTAATATAGCGAAAATTCCACAGTCCAATAGACATGATCCATTCCATGTTGCTATAGCAAAAGGGAATAAAGACATGGTAGAATTTCTCTTAAAACATGGCGCCGACGTTAATATTGTCGAGGAGTGTCATGGTATTACTCCGCTTCATTCAGCTACAGCAGACGGAGATGAAGACATGGTAAAACTTCTTTTAAAATATGGAGCTGATGTCAATAGTAGTGAAAAGGCTAATGGCTGGACAGCGCTTTATATTGCTAGTCAAAATGGATATGAACATATCGCCGAGCTTCTTCTTAACTCAGGAGCTCTTGTAGATAAAAGTAACAACAAAGGCTCCTCGCCACTCGATATTGCTTGTTTTAAAGGTGATTTGAAGATGGTAAAACTTCTCGTTAAATACAAAGCAGATGTTAATAAAAAAAGCAATGACACGAGCACGCCTCTTTATAATGTATGCCTGGAAGAATCTGAAGACCGTGTGCAAATAGTCAATCTACTCTTAAATGCAGGCGCAAAACACGACTATACAGATTATTCCCCTTTGTATCTTACGATCCTACATGGACATTTAAAAATGGCAACGGCCTTAATAAAAGGCAAAGCTAATATTAATTTAAATTATTTTGGCAGCGGAATAACGCCACTTATACTGGCGTGTATGAAAAACAGGTACGCTATGATGAAAAGATTAGTTAATCTCGGCGCTGATGTTTCTCTATGTAATAATGTTAAAACGTCTCCACTCCATATAGCGGCCGCTATGGGCAACAGGAAAATAATTGAATTTTTAGTTAATAATAAAGCTAATCTGTGGGCAACAAATGACGAAGGAAAAACAGCTCGAATGCTTGTGCATAATATCGCTCGCTCAGAAATCAGTAAGAAAAAGCACGATTACTACAAAAAAATTGAAGAGTTTTTAGAAAAACAAGAGAACTTACAAACTCCGTTATCTCTAAATAATTCAAAAAATCTTAACACTAATTTTGTAAAAGAGAAGAAGCTTAAGATAGATAGTTTAAATGATTCCATAGAGGATGAGAATACGGACTCTGTTCTTAACGATCATATGAATGAGTATCTTGAAAATGCAAAGATATGGAGCATGTATAGTCAGGGAAAAAGCCTAGATTTAACTAACCCATCTAGTTCTACGAATGCTTATGAAACTAAAAATTATTTTATCATTTCAAATTCATCATCTCTTGCGCCATGGACTTTGGTTTTAAAAAAGAATAATCATTCACTAAAGCCTATAAAAAACGCCACCATATTGTCTCAAAAGCCTGATTTATACCATACGATTTCTAGGATCATTTTTAATACTCCTAAGCTATTTTCGCAGGGACGGATGGTTGAATATTGCAAAGATAAAACAACCGCAAAAGTGAAGTCCCTTATAAAGAAATACAGTCTTTATGAAGATGCTCTTCCTAGCACGTGTGACATAGTCTGGTTTCCTGGATCTCTTTTTACGGGCAAATCGGCATCACAACACCTTGAAAATCTCAAAAAATGTTTTAATGAAACGAACAATAGCTGGAATGAAAGTCGTATTAAGAGTTATCTTAATACGATTAAAAATAATGCATTAAACAAAACATTAACAAAACAGAGGGCTCGCTTTGGCGCGGCTTTAGGGATAGTAGTAGATAATGCAAAAAAAACTAACACTATCATTCCACATCTCTTTTTTCATAAAAAACAATGATTGAACCCTCCAAAAGTCGGCTAAAGGAACGTATTATACTAACTTGCTAATTGGTAGTTTCATTGACTAATCATGTATAAACTTGCTTAATGTAGCGCCGAAGTTTTTCTTTGCAAGTTTATACATGTATTTTAGTTGGCAGAGCATATGGATTTATCTAACCATATACTTTGCCAATATTAATAATAGAGTGAGAGACCTGGAAAACTATCAAGTTTTTTGTTGCCACAATTAAACATTTATGCAATAATAGAAAATAAAATAAAAAACAAATTAATAGGAGTTATAAGAATGAATAGAATAAAAAAATCCTTACTTGCATTGGTAGTGGGAAGCCTTGCTATGGTAAGCCATACTGCAGATGCTATGGTGTCAACAAAGCATTTAATTGGAAAAAAGAGTATAGGTAAAAGTTCTAAATTTTTTAAACCAATTCAATCGTTTGAAGGCTTCGAAAACAAAGGTTATACGTTTGGAAAATTGTTGCAGCTACAGCTTAAAGAGTCTGTCAAAGCAAATGAAAACCCTAATCAAAGTGATGAATTTGTGTGCGCTATTCTTAATGGGAATCTGGAAGAAATAAATGAAAATCTAAAAAAAATAAGAAAAATTTTAAATGCGGGGGTGGATGTAAATCAGTGCAATAGCGATGGTTTTGCTCCACTTTTTGTAGCCATCAACAGAGGGGATAAAGAGATAGTAGAGCTTCTCTTGGAACATGGCGCTGATGTCAATATTTCTGAAAAGACTATGGGTTGTACTCCACTTTATCTGGCTTGTCAAGAGGGATATGAATTTATCGCAAAGCGTCTTCTTGAATCAGGAGCCCTTGTAGATAAAAGCACTAACGATGGCTATACTCCACTTCTTTGGGCCGTAAAAGCCGGGAATAAAGAGATAGTAGAGCTTCTCTTGAAATATAAAGCTAATGTTAATATTGTCGAAAAGATTAAGGGCGGTACTCCACTTTATCTGGCTTGTCAAAATGGATATGAATTTATCGTAAAGCGTCTTCTTGAATCAGGAGCCCTTGTAAATAAAGGCGCTAACGATGGCAGTACTCCACTTTATATTGCTTGTCAAAATGGATATGAATTTATCGTAAAGCATCTTCTTGATTCAGGAGCTCTTGTAGATAACGGCACAAACGCTGGCTGTACTCCACTTTATATTGCTTGTCAAAATGAATATGAATTTATCGTAAAGCGTCTTCTCGACTCAAAAGCTCAAGTAGATAAAAGCACTAACGATGGCTGGACTCCACTTTATATTGCTTGTCGAAAAGGGAATCTGAATATTGTAAAATTCCTTATTGAACACAAGGCAGATGTTAATAAAAAACACGATGACACAAGCTCACCTCTTTATGGTGTATGTAGGAAAGAATCTGAAGATCGTGTGCAGATAGTTAAGATACTTTTAAAAGAAGGGGCAGACCCTGACGATAGTGTCTTGCATTTTGCATGCCTATCTGAATATGTAAAAATGGCAACTGCTTTAATAAAAGGCAATGCTAATATTAATTTAAAAAGTCCAGAATGTGGATTAACACCACTCATAATAGCGTGTTTGAAAAACAACTATGAGATGGTGGAAAGGTTAGTTGCGTTAGGCGCCAATGTTTCTTTATGTGGTGATTTTAACACGTCGCCGCTCCATGCAGCTGTCATTACAAGCAACAAGAAAATAATTGAATTTTTAGTTAATAATAAAGCTGACTTATGGGTGACAAATGACGAAGGAAAAACAGCTCGGATGCTTGCCCGGAGTATGGCTCGCTCAGAAATTAGCAAGAAAAAGCGTGATAACTACAAAAAAATTGAAGATTTTTTAGAAAAACAAGAGAACTTACAAACTCCATCATCTCTAAAGAATTCAAAAAATCTTAACACTAATTTTGTAAAAGAGAAGAAACTTAAGATAGATGGCGTAAATGGCTCCATAGAGGATGATCATACGGACTCTGTTCTTAACGATCATATGAACGAGTACCTTGAAAATGCAAAGATATGGGACTTTTATAATCAGGAAAAAAGCCTAGATTTGACTAATCCATCTAGTTCTACAGATATTTGTGAGACTAAAAATTATTTTATTGTTTCAAATTCATCATCTTCTGCGCCATGGACTTTGGTTCTAAAAAAGAATAATCATGTATTAATGCCTATAAAAAACGTCACTATATTGTCTCAAAAGCCTGATTTATACCATACCGTTTCTAAGATCATTTTTAATACTCCTAATCTATTTTCGCAGGGACGTAAGGTTGAATATTGCAAAGGTAAAACAACCGCAGAAGCTAAGTCTCTAATAAAGAACTATGATCTTTACGAAGATGCTCTTCCTAGCACGTGTGACATTGTCTGGTTTCCGGGATCTCTTTTTACAGGTAAATCAGCGTCACAACACCTTGCAAATCTCAAGAAATGTTTTAATAAAACAAACAATAGCTGGAATGAAAGCAGCATAAAGAGCTATCTTAATACAATTAAAAAGAATGTGTTAAATAAAACATTAACAAAACAGAGAGCTCGATTTGGCGCAGCTTTAGGGATAGTAGTAAAGAATACAAAGACAACTAACTTTGTCATTCCGCATCTCTTTTATCATAAAAAAATAATGATGAATAAAGAGAGCAAAATGTAAAGTCGAAAGAGCTTTTTAATTTTGATACACTGGGCTTAATGAAATTCTATGTCAGGATTAAATTTATTTAGGATAAACTTCTAAATAAATTTAATCCTGTTTTTTAAGGGAACTTTTAAAATGAAGAAACTAGCAGACATACAACAAAATTTTCCAGAGTGGTATCAAGATGTAGTCTATGCTTCTCAGCTTGCAGATCAAGCTCCTGTTCGAGGCTGCATGGTAATGCGCCCCTATGGATGCGCTCTATGGGAAGAGATGCAAAAAGTTCTCGATACTCGTTTTAAAGAAACAGGACATCAAAACGCGGCCTTCCCACTTTTGATTCCTGAATCTTTCTTAAAGAGAGAAAAGGAACATGTTGAAGGTTTTGCACCTGAGCTTGCCGTGGTTACACATGCAGGAGGCAAGGAACTTGAGGAGCCTTTGATTGTTAGACCAACATCTGAAACAATTGTTCACTACATGTTTGCGCAGTGGATACGCTCATGGCGAGATCTTCCGCTTAAAATCAATCAATGGGCGAGTGTAGTTAGATGGGAATTAAGACCACGTCCCTTCTTAAGAACCTCAGAATTTTGGTGGCAAGAAGGTCATACGGCTCACGAAACGTATGAAGAGGCCTGTGAAGAAGCTCATCGTATGCATCATGTTTACCAAGAGTTTATGGAAGAATATTTGGCTATCCCCGTAGTTGCAGCCTTTAAACCGGAACACGAAAAATTTGCCGGAGCCGACCAAACTTTAACACTTGAGGCTATGATGCAAGATGGGAAAGCCCTCCAAATGGGAACCTCCCACTTTATTTCACAAAATTTTGCCAAAGCATTTAACATTACGTTTCAAGATCGCAATGGTGGCGTTTCTTACCCACATCTGACTAGTTGGGGCGTAACAACACGTATGATTGGGGCTGTGGTTGGAGTACATGGAGACCAAAAGGGACTGGTCATGCCTCCACGCATTGCGCCTATTCAAGTTGTAATTGTGCCTATTTTTAAGGCAGAAAATCGTGAAATTATCTTGGCGGCTGCACATAAGGTTGCAGAAAGCCTTAAGGGTCTTGTTCGTGTTCATAATGATACTCGAGATTTTGAAACGCCCGGTGCCAAGTTTTATGAGTGGGAACTTAAGGGAATACCTCTGCGCATAGAACTAGGACCTCGCGATCTTGAAAAAAATAGTGTTACGATAGTTGATCGACTTGGAATTGCTAAAGAAATCGTAAAAATAAGCGATCTTGTGCATATAGTTCCTCAAAAAATGGTTGAAATTCAAAAGGCCTTATTTGATAAAGCCTATGAGCTCCGTTCCAAAAAATGGTTTATTACGGATGAGTTATTGACTTCTTTTGGGCCACGTCTTCGTGAAGAAGGTGGATTTTATCAGGTTGGATGGAACAAAAGTAAAGAATCGGTTGAAGCTCTTAAGGAGTATGGAGCAACTGTACGGTGCGTCTTGCCAAGTAAGGATGCTCGAATCTGTTTTCATTCAGGAAAACCTAGTGAATGCGATATCTTAATTGCCAAGGCTTACTAATAATAGCTTGAATCGCTTATCGCTTTAATTATGGTAAGGGGTATGTGGTTTTAACAGCATACCCCTAAGTGCTATGGTTGGGATATCTTAAAGCTTAATTTTCTTTACAAATTTTCATAAATTTACTATATTTACTAATATTTACTGCTGTTGGCATCAAATACATTTAATACTAATATAAAAATAAAAAAGGAAATAATCATGTATAAAAGAGTCAAGTTTATTGCACTCGTATGTTTTGCAGGTTTTTTAGGGTCCGCTAATATGACAGCAATGCTTTCTATAAAGGCGTCAGGGCAAAAAGAGAAAATTCCTGCTCCGCTTTCTGAGTTAGAAGAAAAACTTTTGAGGTTTGAGCGTGAAATAGAAAACAAACCTTTTGTTGTTCCATCGCCTTCTATTTTTAATAGTCCACAAGTTGTGCTATGTACGCAATTTGTTAAAAAGATGACTTTGCCTAAGCCAATAGAAGATTCATTAAAAATTATCAAAGAATGTTTGCCAGCAGAAAATTTATCAAATAAGAATATGAAAAAGTTGCTTCTAGACGGAACATTAGAAAAGAATATGGGGAAATGCCTTGAAGAGTTGAAAATCGATTCCCCTGAGATTTCGAGAACCTTGAAGCGTATGAAGTCGCATAAAATCAAGTTAAAAAAACTAAATAAAACTGAAGACTTTGCTTATATGGTTAAGGAGCATAACTTTGAAGAGGCAAAAGCCATTCTTACTCATACTAAAATAGATACAAGCCTAATGAATGCCTTATTTGAGACCTTCTGCGATGGGGATTTGGAAGCGATTAAGTTTCTGGTTGATTACATACCAGACATTGATACTCCAGGTACGCTTGGAAGAACTGGATTTGAAGAAGCATGTTTAATAGGGAGTTTTGACATAGCTGACTTTCTTCTTTCAAAAAATGCAAGCCTAAACAACTGTAACAAAAAGGGAATGACTCCCGTTCAAACTGCTGTCTATAGAGGGAATATAAAGATGTTGGAATATCTCAGCGGTAAGGGGGCGAATCTGAATGTGCTTGATAAAAACAATGGCACACTTCTTCATTTAGTTTGCAGTAGTTGTGAAGCGAACATATTTAAGTTAAACCATAACAATGACTTTGCATATCTAGCGTGTTTAATGCATCTTCTTATTAAAAGCGGCCTTGATATTAATGCTGTGGACAAAAATAAACGAACACCTTTCTTTTTTGCATGTCAAAATAAGAGTGAGCCAAGCACTTTTCTTGTTCGTTACCTTGTTGTACTGAAAAAGATAAACATAAATGTCCTTAATAAAAATAATGGACTTGCGCCACTTCATGAGGCCGCGTTGGCGGGAAGTGCTCGAGATATTTTAGTCCTTCTAGAAAATGCTGCTTCTATTGATATCCCTAGTGACAAAAATCAAACCCCTCTCCATTTTGCATGTTTGAGTGGAAGCTTGGAAGCTGTAAAGTGCCTTATTGAAAAAGGTGCCTATATTAATAACGTTGATTTTAAAGGTAGAACTCCACTTTCGATAGCCAAATCAAAAGACTACAAAGAGATAGAAAAATATCTTGAAGGGAAAGGCGCCGTTTTGAGCAACAAGCTTGATAGCCTAGATAAATGCATTAAAAAAATAGGCAAGATAAACGAAAATGAAAAATCTAATAAATCTAAGCCATTGTTCAAAGAGAATTCAGAAGAGTTTGAACCTGAGCATCCGTTTCCTATTGAAGAAAAGATAATTGAAGAGAAGAAAGAAAAAAATGAGGATTTCCTTTTTAATAAGCATGAGCTTAAAGGGAAAGCCCTTCTTTTAAATGCTCCAACCTTAGAAACAGATACTTATCTTATTATGGCTCGAGAATGGGGCGCAAAGACCTCTGTCCTGGTCTTGCAAAAGCAGAAAGGTGTGAGTCAAACAAAAGATCTTTCACCTAATCATCTTACGCTTTTATCCCAAAAAGAAGATAAGTTCCATAAACATGTTCGTCCACTATTTCAAAATTCTATGTTGTTAAATCATGGTCGATCATTATTGTATAGCTCTAACAAGCTGTCTCCAGAGATTAAGTCTATAATAAAAAAATATGGAATAAAAACAAATAAACTGCCTGATCCATGCAGAATAGTCTGGTTTCCAGGCTGTTTATTTACAGGCAATAGTGCTATTACCCATTTTGCAGAGCTTAAGAAGTTTTTTACTGGAGTAAATAGTGGTGACGATGCCAAGATTGAAAAATACTTAGAAGACGTAAAGCAAGCGCAAAAAAATGAATCCTGCAAAAAGGCGTGCTTTGGAGCAGGTATTGGCATTCTTGTTTTCGATGAAATTAGTGATGAAACTTTGGTAACACATAGTTTCTTTCACAGAGAGATTTAAGATAAAAAGCTTAAAAAATCTGTACTAATGTTTGAATTTATACAACGATATGCGCTATAAGGTTTAATAAAAATCGATAGCGCATATTGTTGTATGGTGTGGTATACTTGAAGCAACAATGGTGGATGTCTTTATATTTTCGGCTCTATTAAGTGTGGAACGGCTGTCATATGGAATTGCAATTTTCGGTTGAACGTGAACAGATTTTTCCGTTATTATCGGCTCTCCAGCCGCTGGTTTCTAAGAGAACTACAGTAGATGCTACTTCACACATTTTTTTGCATGTAGGTAACCGCGAACTAGTAGTAAAGGGAACGGATTTAGAAGTAAGTTTGCAAGCCAGCTGTACTATTAATGACTGTTCGTGCCAGACGGGAGAATCTTTCCTGGTTTCTGGCCGTAGAATTTTTGATATTGTAAAAGAACTTGAGGGCATGGTAACGTGTCGGATTGATGCCAATCAGTTAGTTTTGCAAACTCAAGACATTGACCTTAGGCTCGCCATAAAAGGAACGGAAGAATTTCCCCCTTTCCCAGAGCGCATAGAAAATTTAACCCATATTGAAGCTCAAGACTTATTAGCATTGCTTGAGAAGGTTGCCTTTTTAATTCCTCAAAGCAATTCCAATGCCGCATTAAATGGTCTCTTTGTTGAAGTGGGTCCTACAGGGTTAGTTATGACCGCGACGGATGGACACTCGTTAGTTCAAGTTAAATCATCAAAATACACCCTTGAAAATCAGCGCAATTGGTTGATCCCGCGTCGCGCTGTTTTTGAATTGAAAAAATTAGTTGAAAACTCTGGAGATGCAACTGTATTTTTGGGTACGTGTGATGGGCACTTGGTATTTTCGGGTGAACTCTTTAATTTCTTTACACGTCTTATTGCACAACCATTTCCTGAATATCGTCCGGTATTGGAGCGTGAGGGCTTTGTACAGGGGACCGTTGAGCGACAACATTTTATTAAAACATTAAAACGATCGACCTGCTTACTTTCGGGGCAATTTTTAGCAACTCGCTTTCTTTTTAACAAAGATGCATTACAAGTTACCTTCTCCAATAAGGGAGTGGGAACTTTGGATGAGCGACTAGCTCTTTCCTCTTTCGCAGGGGAAGAGCTGGATATTCGTTTTTATGCTCCTTACCTTTTAGAGGGGCTTCAGGCATTTGGGGAGGATAAGATACTTTTCCACCTTAAGAACAGCTCTAAGCCGATAATCTTCGAGTCGAATTCGGATACATCTTCATTGCTGTATTTAGTAATGCCAGTTTCTCCAACAGCTAGGTAATATATCTTCATGCGACCTGGGTTGTATTTGCTAGCATCCGCTCACCCTGCTGAGTGTTTTTTTCGTAGAAAAAAATGTATCGAATGGGTTGATGCAATACATAAACTTTCGATTCTTTATTTTATAAAAAGAACCCCTTATGTTTGTTAAGAGCCTCCTTGTCCGTCAATTTAGGTGCTTTGAATCCTTCCAAATTACTTTTGACGCTCCTATAACTATTATTGAAGGTCCAAATGGTTCGGGAAAAACCTCTTTGGTTGAAGCTCTTTATTACGCTTGTTACTTAAAATCATTTCGCACTCACTTGCCACGTGAGATGGCACAGTGGGATAAAGAGGGATTTTCATTGGTTTTGACAGGCGCGAGTGACGCTTCTTCAATGGAAGTTGATAAAGACTGGGACCTAAAGGTTGTCATTTCAAATACCAAGCGTTTAATTAAAGCAAATGGAGCGGCAATATCGTCCTATAAAGAGCTTTTTAATTTCTATCGCATGGTTGCGCTAAGCGCACAGGACCTTTTAATAGTTTCAGGCTCTCCAGAAGAAAGGCGGCAGTTTATTGACCATGCTGTTCTTTTGACAGATCCCCTTTATGCTCAGAGTCTAAAAAGCTTTAGGAAAACGTTAAAACAGCGTAATGCTCTTTTGGCGCAAGGAGCCTTGGACCGGGTAGTATATGAGATCTGGACCGAGCGATTGCAAGGAGTTACCTCCGAAATACGTACACAACGTGAAAGGTATTTAGCAGACCTACAGGTTGAGGTAAATCGGTTGGTTAAGGAACATTTAGAGAGTGAAATTCCTACTATAGAGCTTCAGTATAAGATAGGCGATGATCAGAATAGTACATTGGAACGAGAAACCTATGTACGTCGATCGCTTATGGGAGCACACTTGGATGAGATCAACATTTTATTTAATGGACAATCCGCACGTCGATTTGCGTCTCGCGGTCAACTTAAATTGATTGTTTACTTTTTGAAACTTACACAACTCTCTCTTCTTAAGAAACCTACCATTGTAGTAGTCGATGATTTTATAACCGACTTTGATGAGCAAAGGTCAGAACGTCTTTTGGAGCTTTTGTGTGGAAGACAGAATCATTCGTTAGCACAAAGGCAAGTAATTTTTACAGTTCCTAGCGGTTGCGATTTAGGCGAGCGAATGAAAAAGAAGAATTATGCAATATCAATAAAGACCTTGCCATATTAGAAATTAATCCTAACGTATTGCCATAGAAAATTACACAAAAGAAGATAATAAAAAGAGCCAAAGATTTCTCGAGAGAAAATAGCTGCCTTATTGTCAAAAGCTAAGGAAAAGGGCACAACCCTCAAGATTTTTTTGCCAAAGAATTTGACTTTTATTGAAGAATCGGCATACTGGTATCTAAGTGGGTGATATTCAGACGAATACCTTCTCACCTTTAATATGGCTTCATTACTACTCTCCTTTTTCCACCGTATTGATGTTCTATCAATGCGGTGGTTTTGTTCTTTAAGAATAGAACTTGCTGATGACTATAGTCCAGATACACGTCAAGCGCAAGTTTTTTGAAGATTTTGACTTTTGCGGGGACCTGTTATTACCACAAGCCCCCGAGCATTTATACTTTAATTGTTATCCGTGTGCTATTGCTTGCAGGCTGAGCGCAAAATTATTAAGAATTTTACCCGTCTCCTCCTGCTGCTCCTTGTTTTCTTTTCTGCGCTTATCAACCCAATCTCGATTTATCTTAAATTTATCAAGCTCTTTTTTTATCCACTCGGTTTTATCATCAAGGTTCAATAATGACTCTATTAGATTTACCTCATCATCATTCCACGAGGAGCCTACTTTTTTAAGGACAAAAGAATCGATCAATTCATTAAAAAGTTCTATTCGAACCTCCTTTATAACCTTGTAGTCCTTAGCTTTTTCAAACGGAAGCACCTGTGTAAAGCGCGCCGCATGTTCCATTGGTGTAAGCTTCCACTTTTTGTCTCGAAGAAGCAGTAGATCTCTAAAGGTTTTAACCTTCCCTTCTTTAGATATTCCCAGATTCTTAAAACTCTTTAGGAGTTTTAAAAGACCTAAATTCCCATCTCGTACTGCTACATATAAAACATTTACTGCTTTTTCATCATACAAAGGGCTTTCTTTATATAGAGGCTTGGGACCAGGTATTTTCTCTACGAAAGTTCCTTTGTCTATTTTAGAGCTAGCAAGCAAAGTATCCCAGGCTTCAGGGTCTCCATCTTTCAATTTGTTAAATAGGGAAAGCAACTTGAGTAAGGATGTACATTCTTCCGAAAAATGACGATAAAATGCATTCGTTTTACCGCGCTCCTCATAGTCCTGCAAAGAAATCTCGAGCTTTTTCTTGGCACTTTCCTGTGCAGCAAGTGATTCAGTTTCTACGGCATTTGGAGCTACAAAAGTCGCCCCATTATAAAGCAAGAGCTCGGCAATCTCTCTCTGGCCTCTTACAAAAGCCCAATAGAGAGCTGTCACCTCTTTCCATCCCGATTCCGCACATTTACCCGTTATATTCATATTCCCTTTTTTAATTAGACTCGCAACAATTTCATATCGTTCTACAATTTGAGATCTAAATTCACCAAAAAGTCCTCTAACCGCAGCAAGCAATGCAGTCTCCGTCTCTACATATCCTGATGACTTATCATTAACCATTCGTTCGGCGTTAATAAAAGCCACTTCATTAATAGATAGCTCTTTGGCCTTATTGAGCAAAACTTCTACAGTTTCAGGATGCGCATATCGACATGCAAGAAGAAGCGGCCTACTATTATCCTCTGCACACGCGACTGTTAAGGAATATCCTTGTTCTATTAATATCTTGACAACACTTGTGGCCCCTGCCTTACAAGCCTCCCCCAAAGGCCATAACACATCTCCATTAATCTTAAACTGTTTATTTATAGCCAACTCTTTAATAAAAGAACCAGCTTTGTCTTCAACCTGTTTATCAGTTAGAAGCCATTCCACCGCATTTCCCATGTTTTCGTGAATAAATGTTAAAAACACCTGCGCCACGTTTGAACTGGACACATAGTTAAGTACCTCCTTATAACTATTTCGTTTAGCAGCTCCAATAGCTGCAAGAGAGGAAAAAAGAGGATTTGTCAAATCCAGCAACTTAACATCACTTTCCCAAAACGTTATCAGGTACATTAAAATTTTGGTAAACGAGGCTAAATCATTATTTAAAAAAAGGTTATTTAGACCCTGAGCTCTTATAACGTCTTTAACTTTGCTTTTAAGTTCATTCAATCGTTTTAGCGATTCCTCGTCTTTCTTTATTTCTTTGAGACGTATCAGTTTATTCATATAAAGCGTGTCATTTGCTCTAGTGAGAAAATTTTTTTTAGCTTTTTCCTTAATCTGCGTTACAGCATCTGAGTATAAACTATCGCTTGGGTCAAGTTTGCTAATTTCTTCTTTTTCCATCAAAACCAGATACTCGTTAAACCACTTATCAACATCATCTTCAGCATCCTTTTCAATCTTAACATCTTCGGGCAGCCAGATTTTGAGTTTTTCTGAAAGCCACAACTTGTACCAATCTTCTTGCAAAACTAGTCCTTCATCTTGATTAAAATAAATCCAGTTATCAGACATCCATATTTCTGAAAGCCATTTGAGGACTGCAAGTCTTTCATCTTCGCTTAAAGAAGATGTTGTTTTAGGAGAATTTATTGTTGCTTCTACAATCCCTTTAATAGCATCAAGAAGTACCCGTCGTTTCTTATCAAGAGTATTATTCTCTCCAGCAAGAACCGCTTTAGTTAATACACGCTCTGCGTGTGAAAGATCTTTATTTAAGACGGCCACTATAAGCTCATCTGCCAAAACTCCCTGTACGGCCAGAGGCCATAGAACAAAAAAGCCAAACGCTCCTAAAAAAGGAATTCTAAAGAAAAATTTTAACCTCATAAATACAACTCCTTTTGATTAAAATAATTTTCCCATATGCAGGTTTCACCCTATCACACCAGCCGCCTCTGCGGCAAGAGAGATGACCTTTTGATTAAAATAATTTTCCCATATGCAGGTTTCACCCTATCACACCAGCCGCCTCTACGGCAAGAGAGATGACCTTCATAGTCCCTCCCCCCGCTTTTTCCATGCCGCCATCCCGGCCAACACCCACGACAGCACGAAAAAAGAACGGGGCAAAAGGAGGAAGAAAAAGAAAGGGGAAAAAAGTTGATGTAAATTATGCAGCCAGAAAAAAAAACTAAACGATAAAAGAAAGATAAAAATAGTATAGAAGTCTCAAAATAAAACGCCGGCAGAATAAAGAGACACTTTTAGCTAACACCAACAAACCTGCAAACAGAAACAATTATCAGACGCGAAAAGAGCAAAAAATTATTTCCATGCCCACAAACCGCACAACGCTATTGCAATTGCATCCGTAACATCCAACTTCTTAGGCAACGCCAAAGAAGGGAAAAGCCGAATGACCACCCGCGCCACCTGCTCCTTCTCCGCCTGCCCAAAACCTGTAAGAGCCCGCTTAATCTCACGCGGAGCAAATTCATGGAGTGCCAAATTATGCCGTGCCACCAAAAGCAAAAGAATCCCTCGCAAATACCCCAACTTTAAAAAATTTTGAGCGTTTTTACCCAAGAAAGGAGTTTCCAACGCCAATTCTGTAACCGAATAGGTCACAATTTTGTCCGTAAAAAAATCATGAAAACAAGCAATGCGATCCTGTATTGAATCCTTGGATGACTGATTCAACGCTCCATAGTCCAACAAAAGCGCCTCTCTACCCCGCAGTCGAATAATTCCAAACCCTGCTGAAACAAAGCCCGGATCAATACCTAGCACCACTTTATCAGTCACCTACCGCATCCTCAAACGTAGTCATATCACGCACAAAGGCTAGATTTACCGTACCCGTAGGTCCATTACGCTGTTTACCAATAATAAGCTCAGCCGCATCAGGGTCGGCCGACTCTGGATTATATAGAATATCCCGGTATAAAAACATAATTAAGTCCGCATCCTGCTCAATCGCCCCCGACTCACGCAAGTCTGAAAGCATCGGACGTTTGTCTACACGCGCATCCACCGCACGAGAAAGCTGCGAAAGCGCAATAATAGGGATTTCCAGCTCCTTAGCCAGAGCCTTCAGCGCACGAGAAATAGACGAAATCTCCTGATTTCGATTCTCATGCCACCCATTCCCATGCAATAGCTGTAGATAATCAATAACTAAAAGTTTGATCTGATGATCCGCACGCAATTTACGAGCCTTGGAACGCACATCCATGATAGTCTGCATAGGAGTATCATCAATAAAAAAGCGCATATCCGCCAGGCGCGCAGCCGCATGCGTCAAATCTTCCCACTCATCAGACGAAATCGTAGCATTACGAATATTATGATGCTTGACCCGCGATTCACTAGAAAGCAACCTAAGCGTCAGCTGCTCAGCACTCATTTCTAAAGAAAAAAAGCCAACCCCCACACCAGATTCCGCAGCATGCTTGGCCATACTTAACGCCAACGCCGTTTTACCTACCGAAGGACGAGCCGCCAAGACAATAAAGTCCCCCTTCTGAAAACCACTGGTATATTCGTCTAACTTACGATAACCCGTAGGGACTCCCGTAACGCCTTTACGCTGACTCTTAATTTCAGATATCTGCTTAAACGTGCGCTTTAACCAGATATCCAACTGCATAAACCCTTGGCGCGTCCGTTTACCAGAAATTGCAAAAATCGTCTTTTCAGCCTCATCTAAAACCGCATCAATCTCACGGTCATCTTGGCCATAGCACTGAGTAATAATCGACGTCGCGGAACCTATAAGCTCTCGCAAAACCGCCTTCTCTTTAATCAACTGCGCATGCTGCTCAACCAGACCAATCGCAGCCAAATCTTCCTGAAGAGACAGCAGGTAAATAACCCCCCCAACCGCCTCAAGCTCTCCACGCTTTGTCAACTCATCCTGAAGCGTAATCACATCTAAACGACGATGCTGCTCAACAATCGCCATCATGGCAGAAAAGATTTTACGATGCGCATGCGCATAAAAATCATCACTCGTAAGCACTTCTGCTACTATAGGAAAATGCTCATCATTAAGAATTACCGCGCCTAATACGGCACGCTCTGCCTCTAACGCATGAGGCAAACTCTTTCCGAGCACCTGCTCAACCGCAACAGATCTCTTCTGCTGCGGATCACCCTCTGGTCGCCGTTGTCGCTGCATAAAAATCTACTAGTCCTCCGAAACAATCTTAACAGACAAGGTAGGCTGAAGTGTCGTTGAAAGTTTTACAATCAACGTATGCATACCCTTTGCCTTAATAGCCTTATCCATTACTATCTGATTCTTGGAAACACTAACACCTTTCTCCGCAAGGGCGTCTACTATTTCCTGAGCATTGAGCGCTCCGTACAATTTCCCATCATCATGCAACTTACGCTTTAGCACAATCTGCAAAGACTTTATCTTTTCCGCAAGGCTCGATGTCTTAGTCTGAATAATTTCTTTACGCACTTCTACGACCTGAAGCCGCTTTTTAAAATCCGCTTCATTAGAAGGAGTTACCTGAATCCCTATCTTCTGTGGTAAAAGAAAGTTTTTTGCAAAGCCATCCGAAACCTTTACCATCTCGCCAGCAAGTCCAACGTTTTGAACATCCTTAAGAAGAAAAATCTTCATAATCAAATCCCTTTTTAATATATAGCGCTACACTTAACAAAGCCCCAGTATAGACCAAAATTAAAGATAAAGCCCCAAAAAATTAGTGGAATTCAAACCATCTCCCCTTTCCATCAAAAAACCCTCCACGCGTGTATGAAGCATATACCATATAAAGCCTCTGTGTCACAGAACGCAAAGCTGCCTCACGCCACAACATATCAGGAACCGACACACCTAAAAAAGATGTCCCCAAAAACCACGCATCATTTACCAATGCCAGCCCACATACAGGAGTCCCTCCCCCCACTCTCTGCATAGCAACAATCTCTTTTACTATCTCATCCGTGAAAAATAGCTCAGAACAGATAAGAGGCACAAAACTCACGCCACTCACTCCAAAAATTGTGGCAGGCTCTACGCCCTGAACAAAAGGCTCTCCTCCGCCCAACAACGGCTGCAAAATAGCTCGCACAAATGGATAATCACACCATGCTGGAATACGCTCAACAAAGGGAACGCCATGCCGCTTAATATAACTTCCCTCAAGAACTCCATCCCTAAACCAACTGCAGGCATTCGCCTCTCCACACCGGTACGATCGATAACAACCAAGAATGACATCACTGCCACAACTTACACTCGACAGCGCCTGACATACTGCGCTGTCATCTCTTACCAAGGCTGGGAATGACGATTCAGGCAAAATTACCACGCACCGTACACCCTGCCCTGCACGCTCCTTAGCCTTCAAAATCAAGCGCCCCAACCCCTGCACATATTTCTGAACATCAATCGATTGACAGGGGCTATACCCACCTTCAATCAATTCATGCCCCGGCACCATAACTACCCCATTAAGCCATGCAGGATTTTCCCCACCTACAAAAGAAAGGTGAGCATCAACTCCCACAGCTAGCCCTAGACCCACCAACAGACAAAGCGCTGCCAACACCCTCTCCCTAATCACAAGCACGGCAAACAGATAAGCCATCATAACCAAAGCAAATAAAGCCCCCCACTCTCCACCTTGACAAATTATCAGACGACCAAAGTAAAAATCCATCAACGGCAACAGCGGATGGAGAAGAAAAAAACCCTCTCCAGAACCAAAAATCGAGAGCGCCCACTTTAAAAAAAGCCATAAAAACAACAGAGTTACCAACGACAAAGAAATTATGCGACATACCAAATTAGTAACCAGACGCTTTACCCTAACTAGTCCATAAAGCCACACCCCAACCCACCATGCTGCATAAGGCACCAGAAGTAGACCGACTACCACAAGTCCTACGGCGCACCACCAATCCCCCACCACGCGGATCAACGAATAAACAACCGGCACAAAAACAGAACTAATCCACGCACTGCCCCAGAGAAAGCCCAGGTCGAAAGATGCATTCCCCGCCTCAACCGCATAAAAAACAAAAAAAAGTGCTGCACAACTGGCACAACAGCCTATCACGCCGCCATAACTCATGAGGGCAAAACTTAGCACGCCACCCCACACTATCCATCCGACTACATCGCGCAATAGATTCCCCCGTTCATCCTCAACCACCAATCAACTCCCCTGTTTTAACTATAATCCCGGCAAATGAGGGACAAATTGACAAAACCAACAAAATACGTCACACTAATCTCCTAGTATCATCCCGCAAAAACATCGCTGACTGAAAAATAACTTTCTGCTTTTTGGAGGAAAAGACCATGATTAGTACCATAACCATTAAGAGTATAATCTTTAAAACCAGGTTATCACAAAAAACCTACTTACTTTTCACGCTCCTTTTGCTAAGCGCAACACCCGCAGCATGGTCTATGACCCTAACTCCGACGATACAGCCGGCGCTAACTCAACACATTCCTAAGCCAAACACCTCAACCTTCTCTCACCCTCTAGGCTTACAGACTCACACACTTCCTACCCTCGCCCCTTCACGACTAACCAGTGCATGGAACTTTGCATCTGCAGTCTTAAATCATCCCGTAGGCTACACCTGCGTAGGCATCGTAACAAGCACCGCGCTCTCTCTCGCGCAAGACTACTTTTTCAACTGCACAACTATAAGTCCCTCTAATCTACTTCTAGATGCCAAAACAACCGTCAATAATTCATATAAAGCTATACAAACAGAAAATCCCAACGCAACCAGAATTTTATACGACGACAATAAACCCTCTCAAACAGACCTCACTTGCACAGAACCCTACACTACCCGATTCAACACCCTTATTATCTCTTCTGCCTGGAATACCATCCCCGGAGAACAAAACCCCGCAGAAAAAATCGATGCTCGAAAAGCCATGCGCCATATAGCCTATGCGCAACTAAAACAAAACGTTTTATATCGCGAAGTAGTTCCACACCTTATTAGCGGCAGCATAAATACCATTGCATCCCTAGCGCTCAGCAAACTCATTGATCATGCCACAAACCGCGTAACCTCAAGCACATCTCCTCGCCTACGCAACTTTTTCACCAATTACTCATTCCCAATAAGTTTTACAATCTCCTACATTCTTAGACCCTACATCCTCGACCCTATCCTCGAAACCGTTGGATTGAGCGCAGGGCAAAAGCACAGAGCCTGGCTACGAAAAAAAGCAGAACAAGAAGGCCTTCGCAGTCTCAACAACCAAGCAGAAGTCACCAACTATAAAACCTTTCTTGAAAAGTGTAAAGCCGCACAAATAAGCGCCATTAAGCAAGATCAAGATTCGAAGTATCGCATGGAACATGACAACGAAGCCATGCCTGATGATGTCGCAAAAAAATTACGTCTGCAGATCTACCCAGAACTTATATCTATTGACGAACGCATCAAGATAGCAGACACAATTGCAAATCCACCTGCACCCCGCCCCTAATCATAAAAAAAATTCGCCGTGCGGACACACACGCCTAAATCTATGTCCGCACGGCCTAAAAATCCCACACTCCTCCGCAAAAAAAGACATTCCGCTCACCATATTCTTGCTTTTTCGTGCGCATTTATCTATACTTTCAGCAGAATAACTCTCTAATTGACAAATATTATGGCAACTTCCACGAAGATGTCTAAGGAAAAACGATGAAAGCACCATTTAGACTAATTGCGATGCTTCTCACGGTGACCAGTATAGCTGGCGCAATGCCGGGAGCAAGCATCCCAGGAATGGGAGGAATGTCTCTACCCTCGTTCCCACAACCAGCAGCCAATCCTGGATTTAACATGGCCTCAATGGGCGGAAATCCCGCAGCAGGCTTTGATGCCGCCAATCCTGGCGGACCTGGAAGCAATCAAGCTCAGAGCGAAAATGAAATGCAAGAGGCCATGGATTTTTTAAAGCACCTGGATGAAAGCAATAACCCCGATGATATCAAGCTCAAAAAAGAGATCGAGCGCATGTCTCTTGAACTATCTGCACAGATGTCCGATGCGGATATTAGCCAACTAAGCGCTGCCTTTGGAATACCGGCCTCCGACCTAGTTGCAACGCGAGACGATGCACGCGCAGAGCTCGCCAAAATTACATCCCAAGAACCCACGGCTAACGAACAAGAAGAAGTAAGCGAAGACGAAGAAGAGGCAGAAACTGAACCAACAGGCCCTTCAACCGCCCAAGTCTCACGAGCCAAAGGCACTCGCCCCAGTGAAGAGGCTGTAAAACCGCCTACCCTAACCGACAAGCAACAGGCAAAAAAAATCATTGAACAGATTGTTGAAAAGCTAGGATCACTGCAAAAGAAAACCGCAAGCCACCCCACTATTGCTCAAATGCTACGATCCTGGGAACAAGAACTGCGTGACCTTAACTATTACCTACAGGTCATGAGTTCAGACGCTCGCATTGACCATATCATCACAGCCTCCGGCGGTAAACTATTAAAAAATCTAAAGGCGCTAGCTGCAACACTAACCTCGCAAGAACCCCAGGTCTCTATATCTGAAAGAACAGCAGAAGATTCTCCGTACAATCGCCTAGGCGTAAAACCAAAAGACTCAAAGGCCAAGATAGAAAAAGCCTACAAAAAACTTAAAGCCCTTCACTCTGCAAAAACCGTTGAGAAAAAATTGAAAAAAGCAGGCGCTTCTGATGCAGATATTAAACGCGAAACACGTCTTGCAGAATTAAAACTCGCAACTATCACCGAAGACTACGAGTCCTTAATCGACAAAAAATCACGCGAACAAGTTGACCGTGCCCTTAATGCAAAAGGGAAAGAACTCCAGGATGAAATCAACCGTTCACGCGCAGCTCTGTCTCAAATTGCTAATGCATTCAGCGAGGCTATTTTCAACAATAAGATATTAACCCTACTTGAAGGACTCTTGCAAAAAATTGCACCCCAAGAATTAGAACAACAAAAAGAGATGAAGAAAGAAGAAGAAAAAAGACGCAAAGAGCAGGCTCAACGAGCAAAAGCTCGCCCACAACAGACCCCAGGGGGCAACCTAGAGCCTATGATACAACTTCCGTCGGGCCAAGGAGGAATCTACCCATCTGACTCTCCGTACTTTCCCGGCTATCCTGGATCATTTGGATATGAGTTTCCAGGCTCCCAACCATCCTATGGGCAACAACAGCCTCAACAGCCACAACCGCAAGCAGCCGATAAAAAAGACGAAGGCACCGGAACAACAACTCCAGCCGCAGACGCTGCGCAAGCGCTAGCCGAAGCCAATAAACTCGACCCACGCCCCGTTGAAAAAATCGTCAAGGACCTCGAGACGCGTATCCATGAAATAGGAAAAAAATTCCAGGATCCAAAGACCGACACCCTTCTTGATACGCTACGCAAACCAGCTCCAAGAAGAAACATCACCCCCGTTCCTGCAACAGGAGACCCAACAGAAATCGATCCCGACCTAGAAGCCGAGATTACAAAAACATTAGGCAATTTTTATTCCGACTTACAACTTGATGCTGCCGCAAAAGATGCGGGAATTTTAGCCGACAAACTAAACATTCAAATACGGGCCCAACTGCCTAATGCTAGCGAATTAAATGCCTGGCGCTCTCTAAAACACGAATTTGAAAAGTCACCTGAAACAACCACCGCCACCACGGGCACCGAGCTCTCGGTGAAAGAGGGAATTGACGAGCTTTTGGGGGGCGATGCAAGCCACAGAAGCTTTAGAGCATTCCGCGGAATCGCTAGAAAAATCAAAGCCTCTGCCGAAAAACTTGTCCAAAGCCTTGAACAGGCTGACAAGCTCTTTACAACTACGGTTACAGCCAAAGCAGATGAGCAAAAACAGGCCAGTCCCCAACCTCAAGTTGGCGGGAAAAAGAAAAAATAAATAAAAAAGCGGTAAAATCAAGGCCGGAACAATTGCAGCATACTGTAATCGTTCCGGCCTTTAACTATTTCTAAACCGTTTTTTTCTCTACGCCTTTCCCACTACCTCCATCACCTCCATTACCCCCACACACCGGCGACAGAGCCCACGCGCATCCGCTTGAGTATCCCACTGCCAACAGCGGGGACATTTGGTACCGATAGCCCGATCAACGCGAACACAAATCCCCTCAACGCCCGTCTCAACCGATCCCTCACAGGAGCTGCCAAGCGTTACCGACGACACAATAAAGAACTGAGGAAAGAAGACAGACCTATCACCCACAACCGTAAACTGCTCTAAAGAACCTGAAAGCAGAACTGCTGCCTCCAATGAATGCCCCAAAACTCCTTCGGCGCGTTTGACTTCAATGGCCTTAAGAACACTCGACCGCACCTCTCTCAACCGCTGCCACTGCGCGTCATACTCCTTAAGATCTACCTTCTCAAAAAGCTTGTGCAAACTAGAAAGATCCGCAAATGCCTGCAGATGAATCGACTCACGCCCCTGCTTTTGATAAAAATCTGCAACCTGCTCAGACATAAAGGAGGTAATAGGTGCCGCAAGCCGCGTCAAAGCATCCACAATGTACCAAAAGGTTGTCTGAGCTGATCGACGCTGCACGCCATCCTTCTTGCCGCAATAAAGCCTATCTTTTGCAATATCTCCATAATACGAGCTTATCTCAACCGAACAATAGTCGTTCAACAAATGGTAAACTGCTGTAGGATTGCCTTGCTTATAGGCCTTTACAACGCCCTCTTGCAGGAGTAATAATTGCCGAATGGCATAACGATCAAACGGCTCAAGACACGCAGGTTCCACTGCATCTTTTGAGATATCAAAATCATATAAATTTTGTAATAAAAACCTACAGGTATTCCGCATCTTTCGGTAAACCTGCCCCACATTCTGCAACAAGCGATCAGAAACGAGAGCATCCCCTTCCAAGCCCACACTTGCAACCCAGAGGCGTAGCCCGTCCGTGCCTATCGAATTCATAACCTGCTGTGGCGCAATTACGTTGCCCAACGACTTGGACATCTTGCGCCCCTTCTCATCTACCGTAAAGCCATGAGTCGTTATAGCACGCATAGGCGCCTCACCCTCAATCATAATGCCGGTCAACAGAGAACTCTGAAACCACCCACGATGCTGATCAATCCCTTCAAGATAAAGATCTGCAGGAAATGCAAGCTCAGGCCGCTGTTTCAAAACAGCAAAGTGACTCACTCCAGAATCAAACCAGACATCCAAAATGTCCGTCTCTTTTCTAAAGCGGCTTACCTCTACAGAAGCAGGAACCACCCCTGCCTTAACCAAATCGTCTATAGAAACACGATCCCAATACTCAATACCCTCTGTCTCAACCTGAGAGGCAATGTATTCAATGAACGCCGCATCTACAAATACATCGTTGCCTTCTTTTGAGACCAGCGCCGCAATAGGAACACCCCAGGCTTTTTGGCGCGACAAGCACCACTCCCACCGATTTCCAACCGTAGCACTCAAAAATTTTTGCGCCTGCGCCGGGAAAAAATTAATCTTCTCAACAGCCTCAAGTGCTCGCTCCTTAGCCTTTTTATGAGCCAAGTTACAGAACCACTGCGGAGTTGCGCGGAACATAAGTCCCTTATGACACCGCCAACAATGAGGATAGCTGTGTTGAATGGTCCCTACAAAGAGAACTACACCATCGGACTCAAGCTTTTCAGTCACCCACTTCTGTCCATAAGCAATAGTCTTGCCCTCAAGCTCTAAAGGCTCAACACCCTGCTCATACCGTCCATCCGCCGAGAGAGGTGAATAGATTTCAAGCCCCTGCTTAACCGCCACTTCATAGTCCAATGGACCACAACCTGGAGCACAGTGCACGCAAGCGGTTCCTTCCTCAAGGCTAACGGAAGGCTCTAGAATAATAGGAACAAATCGGGACCGAACCAAGGGATGGAAAACACGAGCGCCCTCAAAAACTTCCGCTTTAAACGTTTCATGCAGCTGAATTTCACACGTACCACGACCACACATAAGAGCCACAAAGGCAGAAACCAATGCCTCTGCAAGTACCACCTCTTTACCATCAACCGTCACTCGCTGGTAAGACGCTCCATTCTTGAGCCACATGGCGCGATTTAACGGCAACGTCCAGGGAGTAGTTGTCCAGACAACAAAACAGAGGGGAGGCTTAACCTTAGGAAAAAGACGAGCCTGATCTTCCGGCGATAACTCAAACAGGACATAGAGTGAAGGATCACTTCGATCTTGATACTCAATCTCTGCCGAGGCTAACGTTGTCTTGCATGAATAGCACCACGGAACGGTCTTGTTCTTCCGCTCTATATATCCATCACGCACCATAGCAGCAAACGCCCGCAACGTCGAAGCCTCATACTTAGGGTCCATAGTAATGTACGGATGCTTCCAATCCATAAAAACACCCAGAGACTTAAATTCGTCCCGCTGTGTATGCACCCAACGCAGGGCATAAGTCCGACACTCTTTTTTAAGTGCAGGCCCTGAAAGAACAGGATTGTCACCCAGCACCTTGTGCTCAATAGGAAGTCCATGACAATCCCAGCCAGGGACTAACGGCACATGAAAACCCATCATACGATGAGCTTTGGCAAGAATATCTTTTAAAATTTTATTATAAGCGTGCCCTAGGTGAATAGAACCATTAGCGTAAGGAGGGCCATCATGCAAGATAAATTTTTGAGCGCCCTGATTACAACGCACAACTTTCTCATCCAGTCCCTCATGCTCCCACCGCTTTAACATCAACGGGTCATTGACGGCGCAATCTCCTCGCAAAGGAAACTCGGTACGCGGCAGATTAAGGGTATCCTTAAATTCACCAACCGGTGCCACACTATCCGTAGCTCGTTTTTCCATAGTAATTCCTAAAGGATTTCCTAAAAGTTTTAGACGTCTTTCGATCATGGTTTTAGTGTAGCGAAATTGAGCCTATTTTTTAATGGTATAAAGAAAACATTATAAAAAAAAACGTATGCGCATTGAAAAAATCCAATGCGCATACACGTCTTAACCTTATTTTATTAAACTTATTTTTTCAATGCCACTTGTTTCAAAACAAGGGCAATCCCTTTAAATGCAGGCGACATAACGGTAGGAGCATATTTCTTATGTGCCTCAAAGGCAACCTCAACCGCGTTGGGTTTCACAGCCAAGTTCTCCGCCTTGCACCCCAAAGAAACTGCATGGATTTTCCCTTGCCCTATAAGCATCGCATAAAGCTTCTTCATCATAACAATCGCCTCTTTCTGATCCTTCTCAAAAATACCACTTAATGGAATTAGCGTGTTAATAAGACCCGTAACCGCCTTTTCATTAGATAATACATATTGAGAATCAACCAAAATTTTACCATGTAACTGCTGAATCGATTTTATATAATCTCTACGAACTGCCGGAGCAGGATGGGATACTTCAAGTAACGTATACAGTTTGTTACCATCATATTCAGAAAGATCCGATGGCTTGACTCCTTTAAACAAACTACCCTCAGACCCCAGCAAATTACTCAACTCCCCTGATTTATTACTACCCACCACCGTAGATAGCTGAAAACACGAATAACCTGGAGCCACTTTTTCATCACAATATTCTTTCAAACCAGTGGCAAGGTCATCCAAATAACAGGAAATAAGCTTATCATGCTGGGATAGAGCCACAAAACTATCCGCCTCAAGCTCATTGCGATAGTTAATCATTCGTTCCACAAATTTCCACAGCTCCTTATGAAATCCATTCAAGGACTGAGGGAAAGCACATTTTTCGCGTAGCCCAAAACAACGTGCCGCCGCCTCAAGCATCACAAATTTCACAAGCATAAGATCTTTCTGCTCATCCAGAGACACATATTTCTTAGAAAGCTGCGTAACAAGATAAGCCGCACACGATCCAATAAAATCATAGGCAGGAGTCCGATCAAACGCATGGCCAAGTTCATGCAAGCATGCACTTCGCGCCATTCTTACATACGGATCCTCGTCGTAAAATATATCCTCAGCAATTTCAATCAAATCAATAGGCCCTGCAGAACTCATGTTATCAAAACCTCCATTCCCTCCATTCCCTCCATTTTCCGACCACAAACTCACATGGACCATAGATTTATACGTGCCGATACTTTTATCAACCTTAGCTTTTAGCTGGGGACTAGAAATAACGTCGTTAAGAACATGTTTTGAAAGCGTATCGCAGATTTCTGCTTTACACGCCATACGATAATTACTTAAATAGGATTCACGGACTATACGCAGCTGCTTACTCTTGTCAGAAGACAAAGATCGCATAAATTTTTGCTCACATCTCTGCGCACCAGATAGATTCCACCATTCATCAAACTTTTTTTGCTCATCCAATGACAAAGACGGAGTCTTAACCTCTGAACTCGAAGACAAGGCATCATCCAACTCCATTAAATTCATGGCACCAACATAACCACTCATAGCCATCAAACTCAGAAAAACAGTCATAAAAACAGTTTTTTTCATCATTACCTCCATTACCTCCATCACCACCGATTTAACCTCTATAGTACAATTTTACCATTATTTTACAAATTGTCAATTATTTTTAACACAAAAAAACGTATGCGCATTGAAAAAATCCAATGCGCATACGCCAAAAACTCTTTGAAAGTTTTGCTACAAAAAAGAAACTTTCAGAACTTTTATTAGCCAAAAATAAAGTCTAATTAATTCTGAACATTTCTTCTATCACAGAAAAATCTTTTAACTATTGTTTCTAGATTTAGCCGCTTATCGAGCCCAACGCTTTAGTTTTTGAATGATTGAGCTAGCGACACTTTGTGCCTTTTCTTCAGGCATTCCACGACGCTGAACCATAATACGAGCAATTTTTTCAAACATTTGCTCTTTTGTGATATTAGGTTCAGTAAATGCTCCACGCTGATAGCAGAAGCAGCAGTATTCTGCCGACTTCTCGCCAGACGCTTCTGTACCAAATTTCTCTGGACGAAGCATTGGCATGCCACAGCTTTGACAATAAGGTCCACGTGGACCGCGAGGGCCTTCACGACGCTCGCCACCGCCGTTACCGTTGCGGTTAAAATTGTCTCCACCACGAAAATCTCTTGGCGGCCTTGAATATGAAAAATCCATGAAAGGTAATCCCTTACTTTAGGTTATGAGTTTGCATATATGCTTGCTTATAATACCACGTATTTGAAAAATAAACCAGACGCAGGTGAAACTCTGCCTATTTTCTCACCTTCCTTAAATCTTTAGCGCCGGTCTGCAAGTGTCAAGTTTAAACTTTTCGCGGGTTTTTACGTCCACTAAAAACAAAGAAAATTTGGGCGTAAAATACTCAACAGGAACAAAAAACAAGCCATTTAATACGGAGAAAGGCCGCATTTCTTGGTCCTCAACGGACTTTCTTTCAAAGTCCGCATCCAACGCCTGGTTAGCCTCAGCAGACCCCACTCCATCCACTATAGCTGGTATTAAAAAAGGCCATATAAAAAGTCCGGCCACACCATACCCCACTGCACGACCTGCCGTTGACGTATGAACGCTATGGGCAACACATTCTACATCCGCACAGGGGAAACTAAAGTGCGAAGTTGAAAAATAGAGATAACGGTTAGAGTGATTTGAAACGGTTATATGCACCGGCTGGTACCCACGTGCAATGACATTACGATCTAGATATTTTTTACAGTCATGCCGACTAAATACACGATGTGCAAATGAGACATACTCTGTATTGTCATCTTCAAAGGCATGCACCGTCATCCGCTTTAAACCCGTGCGCCTCGGACAATAACTCGCGCAACCTGAAAGACCAAGTACTACACCTACACTAAAACATAGTCGAAACAATCTTTGTAATTCCATTTTTCACATCCTCCATTTAGACGTGTGCATTTTTAAAAACAAGATCTTTAGAAGCACCGCTTCTGTACACCAGTTTATTTTTTCAACCGCTATAACACTTACACTTATTAGGATAATTATTTTTTCAAAAAACTCAAAAAAAGCCCTATGTTAAGCCTTTTTATTTTTCACAAAGGCTTAACATAGGGCTTTACAAAACGTAACTAATCAGACAAAACAAATTTTTACTTTTCAACGAGTTCAAAGATAAAATACGTTCCATGGGTATACGCATAGCCCCATTCAGCTTGTTCAATCTTCCCTGTGGGACCGGAAATCTCTGATTCAACCCCACTTTCAAGCAACTTCCATGCCGACGCAGAGGAATCCCAAAAGATAACCGTGTCATCCTGGTCATCTTCCATAAAAATTCGTCGCAATTGATAATACGGTTTTTTCCCATTTTTCTCATACCCAGGAATATACGACACAAAAGAAAGCTCTGTCGATGCTCCACCCGCGATTTTGACAGGATCTTGTCTTTCAACCTTCTCTATAGCTCCACACAACAAATCTACGGTCCTACGTGGCCTTACCACTAAAAACTTAGGGGGATAGGGATCAAACCAGACTAATTTAACGCATCCCGGCTTTTTACAAGAAGGCTCATTACTAAAAAAAAGATTTTTTAAACATTCATCTAAATTCGCTGAGGTAACAGAAACATCAAGAATCTGTCCTAAGGACGTTTTAGAGGACGTCTTATTAAAAACGTCTAACTTAGAATCAAAACAATATTCTGTCTCAGTTAACTTAAATGCCGAGTCACTCCAAAATGAACCTTGGTGAAAAAAAACAGTACTACTTTTAGCTGCCATTCCTGTCAAAACACAAAGGAGTGTTAAGCCAATGGCACCACAACCATAAATCAATTTCATTTTTATCATCCTTTATGTTGTCGCAATGTTTTTTAGAGAGCGTGCTAGTGGCTCAAGTACCTGCGCCGCTATAGAGGCCTCTTCCTTATCTTTTCGCCGATAGAAAAACAGATACCCATTCTTAGCAATGGCATTTTCCATACCAGCCAGATCACTCACCAAAGTAATCGAACTATCATTACAATAGTACCAGGACCGATTAGAATCATACTGATCCTTTATATAGGCCGTATAATGGCCAGAACTTGTCAACGGACCCAAATGCAAAGACACACCAATCAAATTATACTGCGCTACCGATTTCAAAGGTGCATCATGTACAAAGCTTCTTAAATCAATCTCAAACGCTGGCGCTACAGCGCGGGCCACGCGTGTCGGCAAAGCAACCTCCGGAGGAGTTAGATACCGCTTTAAATTTATAATCAAAAACTCGGGCAAGTTTCCTGCCAACTGACGCATCACTACCGCTACTTCACGTTTTTTGGAAATGTCACCAATTTCCTCATACTCCAGGTCAGGGTCAATGACACCCGAAAAATATTTTTCAAGACAACCCTTAAGCGTGTCACTCTCCGGTGAGAGTAGCAAAAAAACTTCGGGAGTAAAAAGCTTTACCACCGTATTACGCTTAACAAATGCATTCTTAGCATTGTTCAAGCCATACACAACGCGACACTCCGTACTATTTACTTTAGATGCAACAACGGTTCTCAGACCAAAAATTTGCCCTAGAGGAATAACTAGATCCTCCTGATTCCCCGCAACCATCCCACAACTCGCGCCCTCTGCAATCATCTCATTATAAAGAGACACAATCTTATTATCTTCCTTCTCTCCTTTATAAAAACTCTGCACCACATCCTTATAAGCTTTCATAACTGCATCACCGCCAACATTTTCACTGAATAACGCAACGGTCAATGATTGCATATTGTACAAATTTTGCAAAAGTGAATTAAAAAAACAGATATTGCTTAACCCATATTGAAAATTAAAAAGACTTGGAGGGACCGCAAAAACAGACACTCCCAAAAAGCTCACACTCAGCACCAACAAAAAAATCGGTCGTAAAAAACATCGTACATTCATACCACAGCTCCCATAATAAATCCCTTGTTTACCGTTCTACCTCCAAGACTATACCACGGCGGACTCCGCAAAGTTAAGCAATTACTAGGTAAAAAGCTTCCTTCAATCTGCTCAAGAAAAAGGTCGAAACCCTCTAACATTTTTTGCCTTCTTGCCGTATCCTTTATATCTGTAACGGGTCTTGTTCCTACCTTCTTTAAAAAAATCATAAGGAGTAACCATACCACCCATGGAGTTAAAAAATAAACGAATTGGCATCTGGGGACTTGGAGTTTCGGGCCGCGCAATCCTTTCCTACCTTGCCACACAAGAATGCTCGCTATCAGTTCTTGAAAAACAGCTACCTGAAAACCTTTCCTCGAAAGGCATCAAAACCCCTACCTTTTTTAAAGATCCCAACGAACGTACACAATTTTTTACAACAAACGACCTCATTGTCCCCAGTCCAGGCATTGATATAACCCCTGAACTGGCCGCTCATCAAACGGACACAGCCCCCCATGGTCTCAACCACAAAATTCTTACTGAAATAGACCTCTTTGCATCCGCGTGGCATAAACCCCTTATTGCCATTACCGGCACCTTAGGCAAAACCTCAACTACCCATCTTCTTTCTATGCTCTTATCCGCTCACGGTAAAAAAATTGCAACGGGCGGCAACATCGGCATCGGCATGCTAGACCTAATTCCCCTGCAAGAGAAATCTGACTACGCGGTACTAGAACTTTCTAGCTTCCAACTTGAACACGCGCACTTTATAGCTCCAAACCTAGCTATCATTACCAACCTTTATGAGAACCACCTAGACCGACACAAAACTATGGTCGGTTATTTTGATGCCAAAAAACAGATTCTCCTGCACCAAAAACCAGGGCAGCAGGCCCTTCTACCACTCGAACTCGCGCCCCTCATCCGCGCAGACAAAAACCTTAAAGATCGGCACCTAAGCTGGTTTACCAGTAAAAATATAGAGACCGTTCGCGTAGAGTTTCAAACTGCAGACAACAATCTGAACGATACCTTGTTCTGTTTAGATTCTAATGGCCATATCGTAATGCATACAATTTCTCATGAGAATGCCGCTCCTATTCACCTTTTGGGCGCTCAGGCTATCCCCACACTCTCATTCAAAGAAAACTGGATTACATTAGCTGCTGCCTGCCACCTACTCGGATTTTCTTTACAGGCTATTCTTCAAAATCTTGAACTCTCCATCCCCCATAACCGACTAGAATTTGTCGCCACCGTCAACGGCGTTACCTATATCAATGACTCAAAATCTACAATCATCCAAGCAACAAGCGCCGCAGTAAACTCAATCACCGCATCCATGAAAGAACAGTCAAAGCACCCGCTTATTCTCCTGCTTGGGGGAGTTAGTAAGGGCGTAGACCGCACCCGTCACCTTAGCGGCCTTAAAAAGGTCAGTCTGGTGCTCTGTTTTGGCAAGGAAGCAAAAATACTCGCCGATGCGTGTCTGCATGAAGGCATTGCTGCCGAAAGTTATGACCAGTTAGAACCTGCTCTTGAAGCTGCGCATAAAAAGGCGCCACCAGGAGCTACGGTACTTTTTTCCCCTGGCGGCGCAAGCTTTGACCTATTTAAAAATTATGAAGAGCGTGGGCAGCGGTTTATAACGCTAGTACATGAGATGCTCAAGCAACAAACCGATTAACACCTTGCCTCCACTTCTATCTTTTAAGCCTGTCTTTAGGATTGAGCTATTGCACGTAATGCATGCGCGAAGCTATCAAATGATGTGTCTTTGCGGACGTAGAAGAAGGCGGCGGTAATAGATGCTACTTTATCTCCAACTGGAATAGCAGTGCCCATATCTTGAATCTTAGTCCCACCACATGCCCACCAGTGAGAAGCATCCCCGCGCACATCGCGAATAAGAGCTACGCTTTGCCCTGGAGCCAATACTTGAGTTATTGGATCCGCCACCCCAAACAAATAATTTAATTTCCCAACCAGTTCATACTTAGTATTCCCCTTTGGATTGTCGACAAAATCCTTGACGTCTAATTCAAGTGTAGGAGTCGTTACTCTTTGCAATTTCTGAACATCACCATCAGTAGAAGCATTAAAGTGTGAACCTATAACTAAAATATCGCCACATCCTCCCTGGGGCTTTTCCGTCGGCTTCTTTTGGAAATAATCAACACAAGCTTTTTGAATATCAACGTTCGCACCTGTATCTATTACCAACTCTATCCCATTTGTAACTACACCGTTTTTAAGTGGAATTTCAAAGAGTTTTTTAATATCAGGAGAAACATTCCACAACCCGTCTAACAATTTTTCTGCCAAAGATAAAGCGCTGAAAACATCAAAGACAGACCCTGGAGTTATTGTCGAGGCAACTCCATCAACACCGGCCTTCGCATCCCCCACAGGAGTGCTAGTCAATGCCCCTACTAACGCAGCAAACTTTCCAGACACATCCCCACTAGGAAATACGGTTAAATCTTTCTTCATAACGTCTATCAACGGCACTAGATTGTAAAAACATTGGATAACCGAAATACAATAAGAAAGATCTTTGTTTGTCGGGATAGGCAATACAGGAGGATTCCCGCTACACGCCACAGACCCGAGCAGCACCGCCACCCCCAGTAAATTACTCCACATTTTTTTTGCACTCATGACAACCCTTCCATAAAAACATTCCGTTAAACCTACCTACTTTAATCTTATTCCACCTCTTCTACGAAATTCAATAAAAAAAACCAAGCTATTGACAACCACGGCTCCCGCCAGGTAGTGTAGCCTTACTATGGAACAGACAAAAAAATTTTTAACCACGTTTCTTACCCTAGTGGCCTTACTTATCGTAATAGGCCTCATATTTATCTATTCCGCAAGTTCAGTTTATGCCCTAGAAACCTTAGGCAACGCCAGCTTCTTTGTCAGAAAACAAGCGATAGGACTTATATTAGGGCTCATTGGCATGGGAGTCATCATCCTCCTTCCCTTAGAACTTATACGCAAACTTTCCCCACTCCTCTTTATAGGTAGCCTAGCGCTAACCTATGCCACCCTGCTCCCCGGCATTGGCATCATGCTCAATGGGTCACACCGCTGGCTCTCAATCGGAGGAATCCTCTTCCAGCCAAGTGAGCTACTCAAAGTCTTTACCCTTTTATTTTTGGCCAACTATATTGAACGCACCCAGTTTAACCTCCGCTCATTTTTCTACGGATATGTCCCCTTTCTATGCATAGTGGGAGTCGCATTACTAGTACTCCTAAAACAGCCAGACTTTGGACAAGCCGTAACCCTAGGGTTTACCTCTTTAGCCCTATTTTTCGTAGCACAAGGCAACTTGCTCCACCTCTCCATAACCGGATTAATTGGCGCCATAGGAGCTGTCATCCTTGTAGTACTAAAACCCTATCGCTTACAACGCATTCTCGTATTCTTAAATCCCTGGGATGATCCGCAAGGCGCAGGATTTCAAATTATTCAATCTCTGGTTGCAATTGGATCTGGGGGACTCTGGGGATTAGGAATAACCCATTCAAAACAAAAATTCTTCTATCTACCTATGCAACACACCGATTTTATCTTTTCGGTCATCGCCGAAGAGACCGGTTTTATAGGAGCTGCAATTCTCATAAGTATCTTCTTACTCCTGCTTATAACCGGCATCCGACTCGCACGCAGCCTAGAAAACGAATTTTCACAACTGACTATTCTCGGATTTGTCTATCTCTTGAGCCTTCAAGCTATTGTTAACATCTTCGTCGCTTCGGGACTTGCACCAACCAAAGGCATCGGCCTTCCATTTGTAAGTTTTGGAAGTTCCTCCCTAATTTGTAGTCTTATTATGGTGGGTATCATCACCAATTGCGCCCTCGAAGGCAATGAAAAAAGTCATCTAAACCCCTCTATATAAACCTTTCAGATCGGCTAAAAGGTACATTTCAACTCACCGCGACACCCCCCTATACCACCCACGGCCCTTCACCCTATTGCCAGAGTTCTAGAAACTCAGTATCCTATTCCTCGGTGTTGAAAAGTACACCAAAAACGGGGAGATACTAGTCACTATGAAGTACGTCTCAACAGCGCGCATTATCGCTGACATACAAACCTATCATCTAATCCCCTGTCGCGCTCAAAACACCATTCTATACCCTATAAAACTTCACGGCTCCTTTAAAGAGCATCTCTTAACTTTGCAACAAAACCTTAATACTATTGCCGAAGGATTTTTCCTATGAGTATGTACAAAATATTAGTCATCGTGGTTGTTATCGTCGCGTTGTTAGGCCTCGCTCGTTATATGGGCTGGATGTAAGAAAGGAATTTGAGAATATGGATATGTACAAAATATTGACCATCGTAGTTATCGTTATTGCATTGATAGCCCTTGCTCGTTATATGGGCTGGGTGTAATATCTCATGATAATGAACATGTATGTATGGATTGTACTTGCACTCGTAGCAGTACTATCGATAATTTATTTCATGCGTTGCACCTGTAAATAGTACAACGTTATTTTTACATAAAGGAGATCAGTCCCATGACAAATAATATGTATCTTATGATAGCAATCGGCGTAGTTATTTTCTGTTTAATCATTTACTACGCATTCTTCAACAAATAAGAAGACTACCTCAAATCAAGGGCCACTGACGTTTTTCAGAGGCCCTTTTAAATACTCTTTTGAAGCTAAGAAGGAAAAAACTATGACACCTGCCATAACCAACATAACCCCCAATCTAACGGTTAAAAACGTTCAAGAAAGCATCGAATTCTACACAAAGCTAGGCTTTTCACTTCGCATAGCTATCACAGACAAAAAAGAATTTCACCAGGCGCTGGATAAAGCCTCACATTATATCTATGCACAAGTAACCATAGGCAACCTCGAAATTATGTTGCAAAGCAAAGAAAGCGTTATAGAAGACAATCCCTTCTTAAAAAATCTTTCTATTGCATCGTCCATAACCTTGTTTTGCGAAGTAACTGGTGTCGAAGCCTTTTTCGCGTCGCTCAAAGGGAAAGTAGAAATCGTTAAGCCCCTTAATACGACGTGGTATGGCATGCAAGAATTTTACATCCGTGATAACAATGGATATATTCTTGGATTTGCAGAAAAGGCAAAATAACCACAAAAAGGCCTCTTCTATGCACACAAAACAAATTTTATATCCGCTAGTTGCAGCAACCATTCTAATCACGCCCCTACACGGCCTAAAATCTGCCCCAGAAGAGGCCCTCGTTTTAGAACAGCTTGCACAGTGTCTCGAAAATATTGCAAAAACTCCTGCAAGCCCATTTTTCTTAAAACCCAGCACCGTTATTGCTACATTAAAAGAGATTCCCGGAGCACTAACTAGTCAAGATGACACCACCCGTGTTTATCAGATTCAATCCGCTACACAGGGTGGCAATGAATGCTGGATTTACGGAACACGTAACCCTCTGTTTATGGCACAATTATTCCTTGCACAAGACAAGGCTGAAATTAAAAAACTCTATGAAGCTATGGTCAATCCAGTTTTTGCAGAAAATTTTGCAACGCGAATCTACTCCCTAAAGACAGTTACCATGTATGGTCAAGCTGGACCACTCTACCAATTAAACGCGGACAAGCAGGGTGCCATCCCCGAACACAACAAAGATTTTATATTCGATGACAAAGAATTACCAGCCAACACCCCCCTTATAACACCCAAAGCCTACCCATCTCTTTTTGCCTATGCTTTTTTCAACACCCTAGAATCTACGGACACTCCAAACAAATTAATGCCCTTGATAAAAGATAGAGAAAAAATAAAGGACGATTCCCTACTTTTGCAGTATGCAGACGATGTACTCATGTGCGCCAAAAATTCTATAGTATTTGACCTGTTAGAAAAGTTGGCAACCGATGACTCCTTCACCTTCATTTCATTTTTCTTCAATGAAAATATTGGTATTCTTCACCGAGCCGCACTCATTGTTGCTAAAGAAAAAAACGAGAAAAACAACAACGACTATTTCTACCTTTTCGCTGATTCTCTTGGAGGCTCCCCACCAGAGAACGAGATAAAAAGACTCAACAGACTTCTAAAAAATCCGACCTATTTATCCGAAATAAAACTTAGAACCGCCGTACTAGCAAGCCCACAACTTTCGTCTATCGAACAAAAAAAAGACGATCTGCCAGACCTACTAAATAAGAGCACACAGATCTGGTTCTCGGAGCCAACCCCACAATCTGTAAAAGAGATAGGACAAGCTCTTACAAATCTAGAAGACCTATACAACAACCAACTCGCTTCACAAATAGCATCTATTACCGTTTACTACGCCACCATAAAGAAAGACCTACCAACCTATAACACACTCCCGATCTTCCAAACCTACTATAAACCATTCTTAAATGAGTTCTTACCACCTAAGAAAAAACTGTATATAAATCTGCTTTCCAATGCAAACTTCCCCAAATTTTTCACTCAACTCGAAGAGTTTGCAAAGAAAGTGGCCGAACACCTAGACACAACTATAAAACAAAAAATGATTGAAAAACTAGAAGAAGATATCAAGAAAACAAAAAACCGTATTGAACAATCTAAACAGGATATAAAAAACAATAAATATCCCAAACTTGCCAAAAATATCGTCGATGCGCTGACCATAAAACTCAAGAACTTAGATTGGGAATATGGTGAAATTGACCTAAAAATTAAACAACACCGCAAAACACTAAAGACCATTACAGAAGAAACAATCCCCACAATAGAAAAGAAATATTCAGACCTTCTCTTGAAAATACAAGATATTCCCAACAGCTTTTGATTAAACCTCTGCATACAACAAGGGCCTTGAGTTTATAACTCAAAGCCCCAATTTATAAACCTAAATCCTGGCGTTATAACCTCTTATAACGGCTTCCAATCCATCAAAAACTCAACAAATAGACGCACGCCAAATCCGGTCGAACCACCCCTATAGTACGGACGATCCGGAACTTCGAATGAAGTCCCTGCAATATCCAAATGTGCCCAAGGCATACCCGAAGCAAAATGCTCTAGAAAAAAACCAGCCGTAATAGCTCCTGCGCGATACGATTCTCTGCCAATATTACAGACATCCGCCACTTCCGAGCGAATTGCAGGTCTATAATCATCCGAAAAAGGCAACGGCCAGAGTCGATCTCCCGACATCTTCCCCGCCTCAATAAGACGGTCTATTAACGGCTCATTTTTACCAAGCACTGCCGCATAAAAAGGACCAAGCGCATGAGAACAGGCACCGGTAAGCGTAGCAATATCAATCAATGCATCCAACTTATACTTAGCGGCTATATAGGAAAGAGCATCTGCAAGAATCAAGCGACCCTCTGCATCTGTATTTTTAATCTCAGAGGTCTTACCATTATAATGATAGACAATATCACCCGGTTTAATTGCTGTTCCACTAGGAAGGTTTTCTGTAACAGGAGCACATGCCACTACATTAACATGTGGTCTTAAGTACGCCAAAGCCTGCATAGTTGCAATAACTGCAGCAGCACCGGCCATGTCATCTTTCATCTCATCCATGCGAGATGCCGGCTTTATGCTCAATCCGCCTGAATCAAACGTCACACCCTTGCCAACCAAACCAACGGTCTGGGCATCCTGTTGCCCACAATGATATTCCATCACTATAAAGCGTGGCTCCTGTGCTGATCCTTGAGAAACCGCAATCAAGCCACCCATTCCCATCTCGACAATTTCATTTTTGCCAAAAATGGTGCAAGCCAAAGAATCATGTGCATGAGCAATAGCCTCTGCCCGTTCAGCCAATGCCGTTGGCGTCAAATAGAGTGCAGGCAAATCGCACCAGTGACGAGCCTGGTTAACGGCACACCCAATACGAGTCCCCGTCTCTATACCAAACTCAAGAGCCTCATGAATAGCGGAAGGCGCCACAAAGGTTATCGCGTAATCCTTTGCAACGTGCCGCTTAGTATCCGTTATAAACTGGTTAAACTGATAAGCAGCCATCTCAATTGCAACCGCTAACTCCTTTGCGTAATCAAATGGCGTAAACCCAATAAGCTCAGGATGTGGCAACTTAAAAACTAACTGTGTAATTTTTAACTTCTCAGCAGCCCGAATCGCCTTGCCACATGCACGCCGCATATTTTCAATACGATGGTACACAGGAGCCGAAAGTGACCCAATCCCCACCAAAATAAGACTAACCGGACGTCCGCCCTGCACACCCTGCAAGTCAACGGCTGTTTCTGGCGCTCCCGAAAAATCCAACCGCTTTAATACCTGTTCGGCCGCACCATTAAAGGTCACCAAACCCGCACGCTGCTCCGGCGTTAACTCCTGATCAGCTGCACAAAATAGAACATACCCTTCAGCAATCAGCTCCGGAACCGGCCCTTTTGAAACCGTTATCTGAATCATAAACTTCCTTGCGCTTTAGTTTTTTGAACTTACTCCCTGGTAAGCGTACACGTTTTAATCGGTAAACCCAAGCCCCGAACTCCAGAATTCTTGTTTCTTTAATACCCTACTTACGACCACTCAGAAAAAAGAAACCTTCTTTTTTGACGCGCGCAAAAAAAATTAACTTATTGAAAAACAATACTTGATGGAGTCCAAAATTTGTAGTATCATAAATTATAAATTAATTCAAAAAATTAACTCAAGGAGACTTTATCTTGAAAATTTTATTACGTACCCTACTTTCCAAAATCACACTGTCCCTACTTCTCTGCGGATCTCCAATCGCTGCAATGGATATTTTTAAAATTGAAGACCTTCTTAAATTTGAAGAAGATCAAAACAGCTTAAAAAAAGATGCTCAATCCCAGACTTTCTCCATCCCTGACAAAATCCTATCTCAGAGCTCAGAGATTGAGAATGGCAAGTTCCAAAAAAACGTGAAATTTGTGCCGAAAAAAAAAGTAACCCCACCCGCTCCTCATAAACCCCTAGCAAAAAAAATAACTCCGGAAGAACAGAAGTTATTAAATGAGAAAATAGTAGCAACAACAGACTATGCTTCCGTCTTAGATTTAATCAATAAAGGGGCAAATGTTAACGCGCGCAATAAAAAATCTTGTAATGAAACTCCACTGCACAATGCTACTAATCAACAAAAATTTAAAACCGTCGAACTACTTCTTGAACATGGTGCAGACGTCAATGCAACAAATGGGGAGGAGAAAACCGCCTTACACCTCTGTTGCGAACAAAATAACTACGAAATAGCTGAATTACTCATTAAACATCATGCAAACGTCAACATAGAAGATCAAGACGACAAAACCGCCCTGCTCCTCTGTTGCGAAAAAAAATGCTTCAAGATAGCTGAACTACTCATTAAACATCATGCAAACGTCAACTTAACATATACAAATGACAAAACCGCTTTACACCTCTGTTGCGAACAAAATAACTACACAATGGCTCAACTACTCATTGAGCATGGTGCAAACGTCAACTCAACATATTCAAACGGCAAAACCGCCTTGCTCATCTGTTGCGAAAACAAAAGATTCAAAATAGCTAAACTACTCATTAAGCATAACGCAGACGTCAACGCAAAGTATGAAAACGGCCAAACCGCCCTGCACTTCTGTTGCAAAAACGATAACCCTGAAATGGTTGAACTGCTCATTAATCACGGCGCAAACGTCAACGCAAAGTATAAAAAAGGCAAAACCACTCTGTATTGTAGCAGCCACAACAGTTCCGCCAAAATAACTGAATTACTCATTATGCATGGCGCAAAAATAGACTCAAAGGATCAAGACGGCAAAACCCCTCTGTATCGAAACATCGAAAACAATAACACTGAAATAGCTAAACTGCTCATTGAGCATGGTGCAAACGTCAACTTAGCGTATACAAACGACGGAAACAACAAAACCGCCTTGCACCTCTGTTGCGAACAAAATAACTACAAAATAGCTGAATTACTCATTAAGCATGGCGCAGACGTCAATTTAAAAGATCAAGACAACAAAACCGCCTTCCACCTCTGTTGCGAAAGAAATAACTTCTCACTGGCTGAATTACTCATCAAGCACGACGCACAGGCTGATATAACCGACCTAACCTTGTGTTGCACACAAAGAAACGAATACCCAGAGACCTTAATTAAAACTCTAAAATACGTTCTTGAACGGAATGCAAATTTTTTTAGCCTTAATAAAAAATGTGACATCACTGAAGGATATAAAGTCGCTCTTAACCGCCTAAAAACTTGGCCGCCAGAATCCCTCGACCACCTATGCAAAAGCCTCATTCCTGTCAAAAAACAGACCTCGCCGCAACGAACAAGTCATTTTATCACCTTTTGCGTTTCATCTTTAGCAGAGCAATTACAGCAAGGCAAACTTCCACTCACCGTTCCACCAACCGATACGATAATCAAAGGCATGTTAGAAACAATTCCAGATGCAGCAAACCTAATTAAGCTGATAGAATTAGCAATGAATTACTATTTCCTCAAAGCCGACCAACAACCACTTGTCTCCACTACCATGCCCTGCCACAAACTCTCAGAAAAACAGTATCAACTCGCGCTCAAGTGGTTAGATTGTGAAGCCTTCCAAGTGCTTAAAATACTGACAGACCATAAAGAACTTCGCGGTTTCTTAAACAACCTTTTCAAAACCACTCAAAAGAAAGCACAACTTAAAGCCAAAAACCACTGTTTTAGTGATTTAAAAATCTATTTCAAAGACCCACGGTATATCTAAAAAAAACGATTAAACTAAACACAAAGAGGGAGGATGTTCTCAAAGGACTCTTCCCTCTTTGTAATGCAATAATGCCAAAGCAATAAAACTCTTGCACAAAGCGGCTCATAAGATTTACCAGTACCACCGTGTCCAAGGGCCACTATTGTAATACGATGGGCCATACCACCCATACGGCCATCCAGGATAGCCAAATCCAAATCCTGCACTAAAGCTAACACATGAATTGCATCGTTTGCACTTCTGACACCGCGCCCGCCTATCTTCCTCTTTTTTCTCTTCTGAGCGAAGTGCCGCTTCTGCAAAATCTCTTAAATTTGCACGATCCAAAAACTGCTTAACATCAGCGGGCATAAGCTCGTTTGTTACGGTCCGCTTGGCAATAACATGCCCCTTACGAAACACCATCATCATATCGCCAATCATAGTATAATCCTTCCGCAACCCCTTCATATCGCCACGGTCAAGATTAGATGCTACAAAGACAACCTGATCATCGTACACAGGGTCCTCGCTAATTCCCGTAAAAATATTGATTTTTCGTATCACTTCTTGCCATTCAGGAGTATGATTTTTTGACCCATCCGGCATAACAATCTCATCACGTAGAGTGCCGGGCAGTGAATAGACGTAGGCAACCACCAGATCATTATCATCAAGCACCTTGTCAAAATCATCCCGCACATGCACCATCTCTACGTTTGAGTAAACGAACGGGCTCGCACCAAGAATCAACACCGACCCCAGAAGAGCTATTCCCCATTTAATATTTTTCATGACAACCTCCTTTTATACCGCAGGCGCCACATGCGCTGCCCGCGAGCCTATTTTCTCCACATCTTGATATATTTTCTGCTGAACGCCTGTCTTATACGACTCTGACAAGAATTTTTCAATAAACCGACGTACTTTATAGGTATACTTCTCTGGATTATAAAAGAACGAATCAAAGTGGTGCCGGCCATCCGTAACCCAATAACGCTTATATCCCATCGCGGCCTCATAAACCTTACGAACCGCAGAAGGCGGAGCTTTTGCATCATTCCGACAGGTTATGAGAAACACCGGAATGGTAACCTTCTGAGCCGAAGCAACCGTATCAATAGGAACCACTCGGGTTGGAACCTGAGAGGCATCAATATTGGCGACTGTTTTTAGCGCCATCTTTAAAATCGATTGAACATAAGGGTTGTAGGCATACTTCATTAAGAATGAATGGCCAGGAACCGCAAACACATGCCCAAACATGGTTACCTTAAGATTCCCTATCATCCGAACTAACAACTCTTCCGTAGAATCAAAAGGGCAATCCCAGATAGCGCAATCAAAAAGCTTCCCAAAGCGAGCCTGTGCTTCTATAGATGCAACTGCACCCATAGAAAAAGCATAGGATATAATCGGTAGCTTTTTCATCTGAGGATCGGATCGAATAAAATCAACTGCAGCCTTTACGTCATAGGCCTCATCAGAACCAAACGTACAACATTGTCGCTCTGTATTTTCGCCATGAGCTCTAAAATCAAAAACCAGAACATTGTACCGTTCAAAAATATATCGTAAAAAGCGCACATCATCTTTACTACACGAAAAACCATGTGCAATAATAACCGTGGCTGGAGCATCCGGCTTGCGCCATAAAATGCCTTTACGCTTACACGTCCCCTTCCCGCTAACCCCCCCCGTTGCTATTAGCTGCACCTCTTCGACCTTCGCACCCGCATACTTAAGCTGCTTATCTTCCGCTTTATGCATAACCTTATATTCTGCACACAGGCCTTTTGCCACCATACACACCAAGAATAAAACGGCTATACGCCGCGCGCCTATCATCGACGACCTCCATTAGAATAAAATAACCGTCGCTCTTCAAAAATCTTTTTCAACGATGCCATCTTTTTAGTTGGCTGCCCATAAGGCGAACCCGGAAACGACGGCCACACCCGATTAAGCTTGTTTACAGCCGTCTCAAATCGCCCACGCTTAACATCCTCAAGCGCACCCTTCTCAATTATCAGAAAGACCGCCACAATATCCTGATTGCGTGGACTAAAATCCTTTAACTTCAACACCTTTCTAATCCAATCCCACGTTGCAGCCAAAATTTGATAACGCCCTGCCGCAGTTGAACAGACCTTCTTACCTAATATATAGGAACATATCTTCTCGTGCGGATGTTCTTGAAAACCTACAAAAGTTCCATATGGATAACGCACCAAATAACTCCGAATCCCACCCCACCGAGCACTTGCCCATGTCTCAGCCCCTTCAGAACGAGCAATGACATCCAACATTGCCTGCACCGAAGGATCCCTCAACGCCACCTCGCACTCACGTAATCGCTTATCCTGCGTTTTACAAGCTCCACAGGCTCCAAAAAACATCGCTACCAGCAAAAGCCCTCTGCAGATACCCGGCACTCCTACCGGAAAACGGACTTGCAAACCTACTTGATATCCCATAGGACACCCCCCTTCATGCTCTTTATTTTGCGTCTATTACTTCTTCATCCCTAGTATATTAAATATTAATTTCAAAATGAAACAATTTCTTTAAGCCATTTTTAAATAAGCAAAACAATCGCAGAAAAACGCCGCTTTAACCGCGGCCGCCTCGAATAAAAAATAATGCAACAATCGACCTAAAAATTTTCGACTGCGCAGAGACCAAAAAATAAACTTAATTTTAAGTTGACGGCTTATGTTCATAAGATAGACTAGGGCACGTCTTACAAACCTAGCACAGGGGCATCGCCTCTTATCATCCAAAGGGGAAAACATGACCGTTCCAATTCGCACTAATTATGTTCGCGCGATAATCTGTACAACCCTCATATCAACGCTTTCTAGTACCTCTATTTACTCCATGAAAAACAGAGACCTACGGTTAAAAAACCTAATAATTGGTACCATAGAAAAAAACTCATCAACCACTACCCCGTCAACCCCTAGTTATACTACTCCCTCTAGCCCGGCATACTATCTCCCTAAAAACGACGTCATTTCCCCTACAAAGCGATGGCTCTGGTTTCTCGGCAAATGTGGCCTCAAATCGTCGGAGATTTCCGGTCTTTCATGCCACCAATTATCAGACCCATCTTTCCTAGCAGAAAAACTACTTCCCCGTCTCCCTGCTGAGATTTTTGACGATCCTTTCTTCCTAAGAAGCTATCTAAGCGATTCTCTATTAAAGCGCGCGCTGGGGCAGATCCACTTTTTCGCACCTCTCCTAGAAAAGAAAAAAGCCCAAGTCAACTTTTCTGTCATCAAAGAAACAACTCCTCAACTCAATCAAATTCCTGCTCTTATTTCCAAAGGCTCTAATTCATCACTGGCCATTGCATGGAATAGCGGATGGGATTATCAACCCAAAGAAAAACTCTCCCCCGTTTCGAAAATATTAATCTGTCTGAAAAAATCCAAAGATAACAATCTCTCGCCAGAAATCACCACTCCGTTGGAAATTGAATGCTCAACCACACCCTATGAAATGCTCTGGTCTCCCGCCGAATCATACCTCACCCTTAAGACCGCAGAGAATCGCATTGAAATCTGGGAAAAAGAGACCAACAAATTCCTCAGCCCTGCGATTGTAGCTCCCGGGAAAATCGAAAAAATAATCTGGGCTCCTTGCGAAAAATTCCTTGCAATCAAAAGCTATGCAAACAATTCAACCACCTACTTAACCCTCTGGAAAATAAACACTCTCCCAACTTCCCAACAGCTGTCATTCGTAACTCAATGGGAAATAGATATTGACGATGAAAGCATCACAACCATCCAATTTTCTCCCGATGAAACCCGCGTTGCGTGGAGTACACAGCATGGGCACACCACCATATTTAACCTCACAAAAAATATGGTCGAAAAAGAGCTTGATCATCCAAGCTGCCAACACGGCTCCTGCTCGTGGAATAGCTCAGGAACAAAACTTGCAACTTTTTCTGAAATAGAAAATCTAGCAAACATTTACATAATCAAAGCAAATATTTACAGAATCAAGGACTGGAAACTCCTAAACACAGAATCTGATATTAAGGTAAAAAATCCAACCCAATGGATTCCAAAAAAAATCTTTAAAAAAAATAAGTAATCAAAGTATCAACAAAAACAGGTGGGCAAACTTTTAAAGGTTTGCCCACCTGTTTTTGTTGACTAGTCTAAAAGCTCTATCGCCCCTCTAGGCCTGAGCCGACATTAAAAAATCATTAAAATCTTTAAACGACATGCTTTCATGCATACGTCCCACAACGGCGCCATCCTTAAGAACAACAACCGTAGGAACCGACTCAATCCCCAAACGTGTAACTACGGCCTGCGCCTGAGCCGCATCCACCTTGTAAAAGAAAATGTCCTCATGCTGAGCCGCTGCCAACTCAAGAACTGGCAACAGCTGTGAACAGGATGGACAATACTGAGTATAAAAGTCTAGAACAACCGTCTTATGTGATGCAACGGCTCGATCAAGATCTTCCGCCGTCTTAAGCTCCATCAGCGCCTTACGATTCACTCCACCTTCAGGTGTAAAGAAATGCGACTCATACTGCTTTGCAACTAACCCGTTAAACCCTATCTCTCTCAAAAATTCTAACGCATCCAGACCTGCACGAATACCATCACCCGCAGCTACACCCGCCTGCTTGTAATGAGGATCTGCAACATCTCCCGCCGCAAAAATCCCACGCACACCCGTCTGCTGCGTATGCCCAACAACCGTCAAATGCCCCCGTTCATCCATAGGCAAAACACCCTTAAAAGGAGCCGTATTTGGAGTATGCCCAATGGCTAAAAATAGATAAGAAATCGGAATTAGACGACGCTCACCGCCACTCTCAATTTCAACCCCGGTTACATGGTTCCCATCACCTTTAATCGCAACAGGCTTAGACCGATAGGCTATAGTTACATTTTTATAGGCACCCAACCGCTCTTGCATAGAAGCAGAAGCTCGCATTGATTCACCACGAACGACCAGCGTTATAGTACGCGCATAGGACGCTAATTGAAGGGCATCCTCAACCGCAGCATCTCCACCTCCTACAATAACTACATCCGCATTCTTACAAAATGCAGCATCACACGTAGCACAAGTCGAAACCCCTTTTCCCCAATACGTATCCTCGCCCTCAATAGTCTGCTTTTCATCACTCAAACGCCGAGGAGTAGCCCCGGTTGCAACAATAACAGAAAGTGCCTGAATCTTTAATCCTGCCGCCGTTTCAAGAACAAACGGCCACGTTGAAAAATCTACTTTCACAACGGTGTCTTGTGCAAAAAGAGCCCCAAACTCCGAAGCCTGTTCGCGAGCACCTTTAATAAGATCTGGTCCCATCCGCTTGGTCATTCCTGGCCAATTCTCAACCCACGAAGTTCCCATTAACTGCCCACCAGGCTGCTTGCCCTCAAACACAACCGTATGCACACCGCCTCGTGCGCCATAAAGTGCTGCAGCTAATCCGGCAGGCCCCGAACCCAATATCGCAATAGGAACTATCTGCTCTTTACCTGCAAGAGCACCGCCTGGCAAAACGTTCAAAGATAGCTCTATAGGAGCCTTTTCACCTCGCACTTTAAATTGAGAATAAAAACGGTATCCTAAATATCCAATAGCTACAATCACCGCCAGCCAAAAGAAAAATGTCGCGCGCGAACGAGTTGCATGTCTCATAATCAACCTCACCAAAACAATACATAAAAAATGCCACCAAAATAGACTTTATTGAGTATAATATTATAAAACAACCTGTGAAACTTCCAGTATCGCTGAACACAAAAGCAACTTATACATGTTTTGACAAAAACCTAAATGTCTCTATACTTTAAAACATCTTATAAATGGAGGAATTTCGTAAGAAATTCAATTAGGGAAATCGGGTTAAATAAGTGGGGACCCTATGAATAAATTATTACTAATGTTTATGTGTGCCATCGGTTTAAGTAGTGCACTCTCTTCTACAGTCCAAAAAAACAGTCCAACTTCTGAAGCTGAGTCATCATGCTCTCAGGAAACTGAACGTCTTAAAACGCTTTACGGAGAATTCTCCCAGGGCGCAGCGGACCTATCAGCAACTATAGAACATCTTGCTCAACGTGCTACACGCCATAAAATTGGTAATCCTGCTCTCTTAAATGAGACTATCGATTGGCTCTTATCCGCCAAAGATATTTTAACCAAGGCACTACAAGAGCCAATTGTTACGTTGACACCTACCCGCATTGCATCATCATTCCGCACGGTCAACCTTATAGGTCAGGCAATTGAAACAGAAATAAATTCAAACTTCGCTACGCTGCCACTTCTTGACTATGATACTATTACTCAAACTCGCATTTTTTCTACTACCTCTCTTGATGATGTAGAATTCTATGCAAGAAACACCACGCTCTTAGTATCCCGAGTCAGCGAAAGCGCACATAACAGTGGACTTTCGTGGTTCAACCAACAGTATACAACCGCCTCTGACTGGGCTCATAGAACTGGAATCTTAAGAAGACTTACACAAACTGCCATAATTGGAAGCTCTGCCTTTCTGGTCTATCTGCTTGCCGCTCCAGAACGTTTTATCCCTGAAGGCCCCCTAAAAAAGCTGCGCGAAAAAATCAATGGTACTCTTAATAACGTTCTTAACGGATCCCATATACAAGAACTAAATACGCTTCTGGCTATGGGCGCTTCGGTATCCACCATCACCAACAACGTTGACATACCTGCTGCAATCAACAAAGCAGCCTATGCCGTTGACGCAAAGTTACGAGGAATTGAACTGACTTCAGGCAATGTCTTTGAACCCATGGAAGGAAAGCGCGTAACCCTTGATAGTCCTCTTTTTGACTATATTCGCAAGGATCTTGATCCGCTTCTTCAAATCTATCATTATATAAAAAACCCCAAGGGTTTTGCCCACATAAAAATCTGCCGTTCCATTCTCCTAGTTGGACCCTCTGGCAGCGGCAAAAGCTTTATAATACGAGCCCTCGCAGAGCTCTGCTCACAAGCAGCAGGAAACGTTTCTATCATCGTAGTTGATTCTACCGAACTTTTCTCATCAGAAGGCTTTAAAAATATTCTGCAACGGGCCCGTACAAACGCTATAACCTTTGTGATTATGGATGAATTCCAAAACATCGGCGGCGGTCCTCAGAAAAAAACCAACTGGGCAGTTGTCGAAGATCTGCTGCATGGATTTGACGAACTAAATCGGGACAACGACCCTCACCACCAGGTCTTTTTCATAGGAGCCACAAACTGTCCGCATGAAATAAGCAAAGCGCTGTTAAGGCCCGGGCGTATTGACCGAATAATTGAGCTATCCGAGCCCAACACTGAAGGACGCAAAACAATTCTTTCCACGTTATGCAAAGAAGCAGGGATTAATCCAGATGATATAAATGTCGACCTCTTAAGCAAGATCTCAAAAGGCGCATCGGTAAGTGCTCTTAACAAATTTCTTGAAGAGGCTATCCGCCGTGCGAAACTTAACAACATGCCCGTCTCATTTGAAGATGCCTACGAAGCATTAAATGATACGCTTCGTCGCCTACATCGACAAATACAGCTCTCACCTAATGAGCGAAAAGTTGTATGCACGCACTTGGCAGGAATTGCAACGGCGCACCTATTTATGACTACACCTGAAAAGCTAGAGTCTATTACTCTACGTGCCCCTCAAAAGAAGATTGTCGAAAAGTACGACTGGCAAGTGACTCAAGCAGATGCAAATGAACAGAACAATACGTATGAATTTAAGCCTAACTACGGCTTATACTACACATATGGCGATAACGACTTCATCTCAGCACCTCCCAAAACCGATCCCTACATGATGTGTAAAATCAAGCTTGCGGGCAAAGTTGCAGAAGAACTTGTGTTAGGATACAAAACATCCTACCACCCCAACGCACACCAAGAAGCCTATAATGAGGCCCTTGCAATAATAAGCCGCGGAATAGACATTAAAACGCTATCGCCCGTTATTCAAGCCGAACTTCAAACAACGGCCTGGAATAAGATAAAAGAGGCTGAAGAAGAGGTAAAACAACTGCTATCTACACATATAAACCTTACAAAAGTCATAGCAGACAACCTTGATAAAAAGGAATTCTTAAGAATCGATGAGATCAAGGACGCGGTGAAGACGCTGCTTCCCACAAATTCAATGCCTCAGGTTGACGCTCCTGCAGGCAGCTTGTAATCTATAACCTAGAATTTAACCCACGGTTTAACCGTAATGTAACCTAAAAAGAGGTCGATATGAAAAAGATACTTGTATTACTTACTTCCCTTATTGTCTGCTACACAGCAGCTCCTGCTCGCGCTGAAATAAACTGGCGCGCACCCTTTAGCGCAATTGATCGCTATGTAGTTAAAAATCCACTAGCAACGGCTGCATTGACTCGTTCTGCAGTTTATGGCGGCTACTTGGCCTGGTGTTTGTATCAAGCATCTTTCAAAGATCTTCAGGATAACTGCCCAAAGTGCCTATATGGTAGGCTTCTACAACTCAAGCTTCTTCTTGGAAGCCCTAACGAGAAATCATTTGTTGCCAATGCACCCTCATGGAAAACTTTGCAAGGTGGCGCGCTGGATTACAATGCCTATATAACAGACATCAATAATTTCAACGCACAGGCAAAAACGCATAATGACGCCATTCAAACAGCACGTGAACGTCTTGTAGCCGCTGGAGGAGATGCCACTCAACTAACCAAAGAAGACCAACAGTTGCTAAAGGATGCAACCGTAACCCTATCAGTCGTTGACAAACCCCAAAATGCGACCTGGAACAAAAAACTCAAATTGGGAAGCCTAAAGGTTGATTCGGGAACGGTACTCAGCCTTGCAATCCACTCAATTCTTGCGAAATTCCTTTACGAAGACGCCAAATTCTTGGGCGGAAACGTTAAAAAGGGATGGAACTGGCTAGCCACAGCACCTATTGCATAAACCTCTAATTAAACTTAACAAAAACAGGGCGGAGTACTAAAAACCTCCGCCTTATTTTTGTTTCGAATACTTATTTAGTTTCTAATGGAGGTAACCTTATGAAAAACCACTTTTTAGTCTTAACCTTTTTTGTAACTGCAGGCCTTGTACAGGCTTCAAATGCCGCGCAAACTACAGCATCCACAAGCTGGCGCCTACCCTTTCAATTACTTGATAAACATGTAGTGCGCAATGCTGTCGTACAATTTACCGTGCCACGCATACTGGTGTATGGAGGAATCGGGCTTCAGTACCTACGTTCCCATGTTAGTTATTCAGAGGCACTTAAATTACCCGGATGGATTAAAATACTCAAATACTATGTAGGTAGTTCTAATGATCAAGCAAACTCGATTCCATTTGGGCTCTGGGACAATTCCAAAGCGCTTAAAAAATTCAGAGCACGGAAAAGAAACTCTAAAGATACAGTCTCCAATGCTAAAAACTACTACTACCCCTCCTACATTAAAAGCTGCATGATTCCTACGCAAATAGAAATCAAAGCCCACAATAACGCTCGCAACGCCGCCCTAAAAAAAGCACTGGCTGAAGGGCAAAATCTAACCAAAGACGAACAAAATCTTATCGACTCAGGGGACTGGACAACCCTCGCTTTAAAGAAAAAATCTGACCCAGCTCTCATTAAAAACTTAAAAAAGATTGGCGTAGAGCTCTCGTTTAACGTGCTCTTCCCACTAGCTCTAAATGTGAGTTGCGCATGGTACGTATGGAACGATCTCCGTTCTCTTGGCAATGGGGCCCGTAATACGTGGAACTGGCTTGCGCGAGCCTAATTAAATTAATTTTATAAAAAGTCGCCATGAGCAGAGTAAGGGCACAGGCCCTCTGAATCAGAATAGTTAAAGCTCAAGCAACTTTCGCTTAAATGTCTTTCATCACACCTTATCCAACATCTTAACACGCTCGGCATATCGACCTAGTTGCGCCTTAGACTCCAGCCATTCCCGCAGTATAAGCATAGCATCTGCCACCGACAGGTAGTCAGCAGGAAGCACCAGGACATTGCAATGATCTTCTTCCCGCACCCGCCGAGCAACCTCACGGTTCCACGCTACTGCCGCATAAATACCACGATGCCGATTGGCGGCCATTGCCATGCCAGCGCCTGTACCGCAGATCAAAACTCCGCGTGCAGCACGTCCCGATAACAAGATCTCACAAACGCGTTGCGCATAAATAGGATAATCGGACCGCTCAGCAGAAGGCGCACCACAATCAATAAATTCTAGCGACACATTTACTGATAAATCTACAGTTACGCCAAACACCAGGCCTACTTCTTTTTTAATCGCCTCTTTAAGAGCAAACCCTCGATGATCTGCTCCAATTGCTAATACTACCTGCTCCACTTAAGCCTCCTTGCACCAACAAAAGACCTCTTTATGCGTCCCATCAAAAACCTGAAGGCTGAAATCCGACCCAACAACAGACTGACTAAATTCTACTTCGTACACATTTCGTTGGTGTGATGTTATGTGTGAACCTAGAATACCACGATACCCTCTATCCAGAGTTGTCCCTAAGATTTTTTTAGGCGCATAACATTTGCCGCCCACCTCTAAGGTTAAACTCCAATCCTTCTGTTCCCCATCCATAAGAACTAAAAAGCTCGTTTTTTCTTGCTGCGCTTTTTCAAAATTAGCAACTGATTCTAAATCTCGCCCCACAATCTCGCAGTCTGTTAAACAGCCATACATAAGCCCTTCATGCGCTTTAAAGACCTTAGAATTAATCCAGAGTACATAGATAATATCAACTGTATTAAGATAATCGCGAATGGCCTGACAACGAACAAACTCTCGCGCCTCTTGCGCATAACAGACATCACACTGTTCTGCCTGCCGAAACGTACGTTGAATCCAACAGACATACCGCGTGCAGGAAGGAAATAAAATTAAAATTCCTAAAAACAACGCCAACCGCTTCATAGTTTTGTCCCTTTTTCATAAACTAAATAGATAGCCATCACGGCTAAGAGTAAAATAAGTATTCTCGCATTACAAGGATTACACTCCATGCGTTCTCTACCCTTTCTTCTAGCGCACCGTTTTTTGCGCTCTCTTGCCCAAGAGCAAGCCATTTCACGACTTGCCATAATCTGCTTTGCAAGCATATCACTAGGCTCCTGCGCGCTTTTAGTAACCACGGCCATTGTACACGGATTTCGCCGTGCAACTCAAGAGACTTTTCAGAATGTGCACCCTGACATAACCATCCAAGCCTTTACACGCGCACCTCTCGCCTACAAAAAAATTTCTGCCGTACTGGAAAAAGAATTTAAAAGTAGCTGTGCCGCTCAAACACCCTATTCCGAAGGATATGCACTCGCTCAATCAGATGCCTGTGACGATCTATCCCACCTCGTAACTATCCAAGGTATCGATCCCCAAAAAGATGGGCTTGTTCGCAAACTAAATGCAACCCTTAAAACCCAACTTAAATCTGCCGCTGCAGCCCTAAAAGATGACTGTGTGCTAGTGGGAGACATTCTGGCCAAAGGGCTAGGGCTCGCGCCAGGCGAAACGCTCACCCTTCTACGCCCCACACACGCCAATGTACGCTCAAAAACCATTGCGTTTGAAGAGGTAACCGTTACAGTAGGAGGGGTATTTAAAACCGGCCTAGACGACATGGACGGCTCACTCGTTATCTGTCCGCTCTCCCTATTCAATCGTCTATTTCCGCAAAGCGGCATTACCAATATTGGTATAAAACTTCACCCCGATATCCCGCTAAAGCCCACCATACAAAAACTATCAAAACGGTTTAATCTAGACGTATTTTCATGGCAAGAACTTTACCCCGCACTTGAAGCTGCATTGGCATTAGAAGACCTTGCGTTAATGCTTATTGTCGCACTTGTCGCCCTGATCACCAACCTTAATGTAGCGTCACTTCTTTCCCTATTTCTGTTTCAAAAGCGTCTACCTATCGCTATTTTACGCACAATGGGAATGCAACAACATATTTTAAGCAGAGGCTTTATGATTATAGGAGCTACTCTGGTGATAGGAGCCCAACTACTAGGACTTGCTATGGCCGCTGGAACGTGCTTTATCTTGGAACACTTTAAGCTAATATCTCTACCATCGGATGCCTACTTTGCCTCGTACGTCCCGGCGGAGCTACATCTTTTTAGCACGCTCTGGGTTCTTGGAATTGGCATCACCGTAGGTCTTTTGGTAAGTTGGATAGCAGCCCGGCAGGCCCGAAATGTCGATTTAGCTACTACCTTGAAAATGGGTTAATGTTTATGAAAACGCTTTATTTTGCAACCGGCAACCCGGGGAAATTTTCGGATGTGAAACGGTTTATAGAGCTCTATGCGCCCCATATAACTCTCGAACAATTTTCAGAGGATATTCCTGAAATTCAGTCCTATGATCAAAAGGCCGTAGCCCGAGCAAAGGCACTATATGCCTGGCAGCACCTCCAAAAACCCGTTCTAGTCGACGATGCTGGAATCTACTTTGAACGATACACCCTATTCCCCGGCGTTTTAACCAAGTATGTATACAAGGGCTTAGGGGTCGAAGGGATCAGACGCCTCTTTGAGCCTGGCGATCGCGCCTATTTTCTGCTCTATTTCGTTTTATGCTACGGTCCAGAGTCATTCGAATTTTTTGAAGGTAGACGTGAAGGCACCTTGATAAATCAAGATACATTTCAAGCGCCACCAACCCTTCCGTATGACCAATTTTTTGTACCAACTGGTTTTGATATGACCTACGCAGAAATGCGCGTAAAAGACGAAGAATTATTCCATAAAGAAGATGTTCGCATTCCAGCCGTTAAACGTTTTGCAGATTGGATTGCTACCCATCCAGAGATGTAAAAACCAAACCCAAAAAGGAGTCCCTATGATTCATAGTACTATTGCTACCTGGCTACTTGAAGGGAAAAAGGTCTTTGTTCGCATTGATGGAAATGTACCCTTATGCGAAGGACGCATTGAAAACGACTTTCGCCTAAGAGCACTTCTCCCCACCCTAGAATTTTTGTCGTCAAAAAAAGCTCAGATTACCGTTGCAACCCATCTAGGGCGCCCCTCTCCAGACAAAAAAATTTCAACTGTACCTATCGCTCAATGGTTCTCACAAGCGGGTTATCCGAACATAACGGTTCTTGAAAATCTACGCAACGACCCTCGCGAGAAAAAAGGTGATGAGAGTTTTGCACAGGAGCTAGCGCAGGGGTATGATTTCTACGTCAATGATGCATGGGGAGTGATGCATCGCGCCGATTGTTCTATAACAAAGCTACCGCTACAGTTTCCAATCGAATGTCGATCCATAGGCCTTTTAGTAGAACGAGAACTACAGGCCCTCCACTATTTGCGCCACAAGCCCCAACGCCCCTATATCGCTTTCTTAGGGGGTGGCAAGAGCGAAAAGATTGAAACCTGTCTACGGCTTATAGAACAGGAGTTGGTCTCGACACTGGTGCTACTCCCTGGAATAAGTTTTACATTTTTAAAAGCTCAGGGATACCCTATTGGAAAATCACTAATAGATGAGTCTTCCATAGAAATGTGCAGAACTATTTTTGATAAAGCGCGCCAAAAAAAAATTGATCTTGTTTTACCGTCAGATTATCTAATTGGACGACTAAACAACGGAGAGACCTACGGCTCTGTATGCGATGCTCACAGAATTCCAGATGACGCCATAGGGCTAGCAATAGGACCCAAAACTCTTACTCAACTTAAAGCCCTAGTTGAACAAGCGGCAACCATCTTTTATAATGGCGCAATGGGACTTCCCTCTTTTCCTGCGTCGCAACAACCTCTGTATGAACTTCTAGAGATTATAGCGCAAAGTTCTGCCTACTCTGTTGTAGGAGGCGGAGACTCAGTTGCTGCCGTTGAGAGGATAAGCTTGGAGCAGAATATTTCATTCTGCTCAACCGGTGGAGGCTCAACTCTTGCCTATATTTGCCAGATACCACTAATAGGGCTTTCTGTCTTTTAAACCAAAGGACAAAAACCGAGCAAACTCAGGCCCTGTGGCATGAATTCATGCGTCTCTTTAACTCCAGGCGTGTCTGCTTGGTAAATAAACACTCCATGGTTTTGATGTCTAACCGGAAACGTTAGATAGGATGGGTTTTTAATATCTAACCGTTTGGCAAGTTCATTCACCACCACGTCTATGTTATTCTTTTTTGCACTGGCATAATGCGTATCCCGCACCTTCTGGTTAAAGATTGAACGCTTCATATCCTCGGCTAAATCCTGGTGTGCTCCCCAGACATCATCAATATGACGCGGATGATCCTCTCGAGAAAACCCTATGATTCCTTTACAACAATCAAAGTCGGGATTATCCACAAAAAAAGCTGCTTTTTTTAGATCAAAACAGCTCGAACCACACAACTCATACAATACACAACCAGCCACGTGGTCATGATCATGTAATGTTAGTATTTGGGGGGGTAAATTGCTCAAACGAGTTAATAATTCAGCCCGTTGAGGGGATAGAGTAGATAGCTTCATAATAATACCTCTCTTAATCTGCAGGTAGTTGTCATTTTTAAATCATGCAACCCACGTTACTGTTACATACTACCAAAGAAGAATCTTAAAAAGCAACCAAACGTCTTGCTTTCAAAATCAATGATATGGTAGCTTAAGAAAAAGGAGCTAAGATCATGACGATGAAGAACGTAGTGGTAGTGGGAATCCTCGGAATCAGCATACTCGCACACGCACCACTTGTGGGCAGATGGATACATAGAATTAAAGCCACGCCTCTTATCCCGTCGATCGAAACCTTTTGGAGTAACACACCTGACAAAGCTCACTATACACTTTCCAACACCTGTCTTAGAGCCTGGGCACTCTTTTATCGATTTGACAAAGAGCTACTTATGAAAGAACAGCTTCCAAAAAACCTCTCTTTTCGCTACTCCACTGAAACTGTCGATAGCGCGATCTTATCAAGCCAGATGCAAGAATTAATCCAAGAACTACTAACCATACGGGAACACCCCAAAGATTTTGCTCATTTTAAGATCTTAAAAGACAATGACTTTAATTATCTTCGCAGTTGTGGGGTTATTATTTTGAAATTCAAAGACTATCCTTTTGTAGTCAAACTATTTCGAGAAACTCCCGAGACCTTTGTCGAGCCCTTTGGGAAAGGGCTTCTTCCCGATCTTTTTTGGGGAATGGGTGGAGGCATGACCCGCTTTCTCGCTGGTTTTACCCGCATCCGCAACAAGGATGCTGTCGAAGCAAAACTTAAAGAAAGTCCTAAATGGGCAAATCAAATATCCTTACCCCGTAAATGGTTCTGGATACCCCCTAATGTACCCTGGTTTACTGTAATCGGACACAATCTAAATTCACATGAACTAATGATAGAATACCCATCTCTCTACTGTATTGTATGTGATGAAATGAAGAGTGAGCGCGAGTTCTCAATCTCCAACGAGGAAGATAGAAAAACAGCGCTTGAGCTCTCTAATTTCTTAGGTAATCGACTAGACCCTCATATCTGCAACTTTTTCATAGAAAAAGGAACTGGTAAAATCGCGTTAGTCGACACTGAGCACTTTGCCTCCATGCTAGGATTGGAAGAGGAAATTCATTTTAAGAGTTACACAGACTGGATAATAAAACTTGCACGAAAGTGCCTAAGAGGCAGTCTTTTTAGAAATAAAAAAGAGCGCCTGGACACCCTAACCTCACCGATACCAGCAAACCTGGTTCTTTAGAGATTTCCCGAACGCAAATCATTTTCTATTTTACGCAGCTCTGAAGCAAAGAGGCGATCGCGACGTTGATGCTTTTCTATCTTTTCAAGCGCACTAAGCACAGTAGTATGATCCTTACGCTCAAAGAATATTCCTATTTCACGAAGTGATGCATCGGTCAGACGCTTCATAAGATACATAGCAACATGCCGCGCCTGCGAAAGATCCTTGTTTCGCTTAGATGAACGCAGCTCTTGAACAGTATAATTAAAATATTTTCCAACAAAACGAGCAATACTAGGCAACCCTGCACCCTCTTTTTTCACTTCACTGGTATGCGTCAATACTTTACGCACTACCCCTTCAGTTAGAGGCTGCTTTGTCAAAGAAGCATAGGCCATAACACGAATTAACATACCCTCTAGCTCACGCACGCTAGAACATTCACATGAGGCAATACAATAGGCAATTTCATCTTCCAAGACGTAATTATTCGCCTCAGCTTTCTTGAGAAGTATTGCCACTTTCGTTTCAAGTGTTGGCATCTGTATATCAGCAACCAATCCACCTGCAAGACGCGAGCGTACACGCTCCGCAAGCCCCACAATATCACACGGCATCGAATCAGAGGTAAATATAATCTGACGCCCCGTTTGATGCATAGCATTAAAGATCCTAAAAAACGCTTCCTGCGTCTGCTCTTTCTTTGAAATAAACTGTACATCATCAACAAGAAGCATATCTATATCTTTATATCGAGCTTCAAATTCGTGTACCTTATTCTGCCGTATGGCCAAAACAAAATCATGCACAAAGCGATCGGCAGATTGATAAAGCACTATTCTGTGACGACTCTGTTCACGTACAGCATTACCAATTGCATGCAACAGATGAGTTTTCCCAAGCCCAGATCCCCCATAAATAAAGAGAGGATTGTATAATTTCCCCCGACTTTCCACTGTAGCTTGTGCAGCAGAAAAAGCTAACGCATTACTAGGCCCTACCACAAACGTATCAAAGCGGTATTGCTCCATAAGAGCACCGTTAAAACCATCCGCCTTTTTACGCGCGGTAACTGCTTTAACTCGATTTTCAGAAGACGTTATAGGACGAGCCGCCTGATACAGCTCAACGCCACCCTTATGCGCATTTTCACCTAGCTGCATTAAAACTATAGGTCCAGAACTAGCGGGAATGGGGGGAATGGCAGGAGTTGAAACTGTAGAGTCGACAAAGACAACGGACACTTTCTCTTCACTTAAAAGTCTACTCAAATGTTTCTGGCACAGCTCAAGATAATGGGAGGAGATCCACTGTTTTACAAAAAGGTTGGGTGCCTCTAAGTAAACGGTACGCTCAAGGACGTCCCACCGCACAAATTTCACAGCCTTAAACCACGTTTCTACAACGCGGCTCCCGGCTTCTTCGTGCATAATTTTTAAAAAATCTTGCCAGATTAACTCTATTGTCACAGCCATACATATAAAAAGGTTAAACACACTGATCTATTTACTTTACCACATTCAAGAAAGTAAACAAAAAACTCTTATTTACGAGGCGTCACTATATAGGCAAGATTTCGCGAATTTGCCATTGCTGTAAGAAAGCCGGAGAGACCATATCTTCGTAAAACTCCAGAAATGGACCACGACGCAGGATCATGACAGATCACCTCCCCGGTCTTAGCATCAAAGCCAACAATTAGCACAAGATGTCCACGAAAATACGCTTTAGGGGCGCCCTCAATTTCCCCGCGAACACTGACTACGACCGGCAATCCTTCTTGAAGCGATTGGTATAAAGCCCTAAAAGATTGGAGTCTCTGAACATGGAAAAAGAACGCTCCTCCGGCCCATTCAAACGCATGTGCAGTGTTACACTGCCAGCTACCAAAAACTTTTAACCCTTCATCAAACACGCCATTTGCAAAGAGAACGGGATCTAAATTTTTGTGGTTAATAAACGAAGTAAGCATACAGGTAGAAGTTGGAGAACAGAGCACAGGCGCGCGCGGGTGATGAAGCGTCATCTGCGACCAAATCGGAACTCCTGGAATATAAACCGATTCTAAGGCAGAGTAACGTTGAAGCTGCGATTCTAATTTAAAATCTGCAAGACAGGAGACACACGCGGCACAGAGCTTTATATCCGAAAGCTGCGCTCCCCCAACCGGTTCAATTTTGATCCAAAAGCCATTCGCCTTGCGACCGCCCATAAGCTCCAGCCGCACATGACAATAGGAAGATCCTTTTGACGAACTTGAAAACGAACGTTGAACGCCGTCCGCACCCCATTCAAACATTTTGTGCCACGACGACATCCACTGCCCGTTAACCTCATGTACACGCACCAAAAATCTAAAAAATCCTTGCTTAGGCCTAACCGCATTCCATGAAAATATAAGCTGGGTAAACGGCATCACATTCTCTTTTACAAAGGCCCGTTCACCATTACTCAAGCTTTTATCAATAAACGTCCGCTTGTAACAAGCTGTCCACGGCTTTGACTGTCCATAAAAAGTCGTAGTCGTTAACAGTAGCACTACCAACAAACAAAATCCCGTTAAACGGCTTAACGCAACTCCCTGTGGCGCGATCCCCTCTACTATGATACCCCTTAAACCTACACACATTAGGCACCCCCTGATATCCGATTTATTTTCCCTACACCAAGCAATTTATCATATTAGAAATAAAGGAAGCAATATATAGGAAAAAATTAGGAATAAAGAGTGAGAATTACGGGGTAATTTTCTGTACCTCAGGTCCTAAGGCAAGAGTCCTGTGTAGAGTTTATACTAAACTTATCGACGCATGTCCTGAAGTTTACCAAAAGGTAGCGGACAAAGGCCGAGCCGTTGTGGTGCGCCTGGCGGGATTCGAACCCACGGCCTACAGATTAGGAATCTGTCGCTCTATCCTACTGAGCTACAGGCGCATAAAATATTGAAAGTTAAGTTAGGATCCTCAAACTATGAGAATCCTAACTACTTCATTATTTAATATATACCAAACGATAAAAAAGAGGGAAGTAATCAAGCAAATAAAATCCACGTAACCCATCACTTCTAAATCGAGATTTCACCGCTCTTTAGTATTAATCCCTTAATCAATGGCCGCCCCCACCTGTCAATCATCACCCGTGCCTTTAACCGCTTACCCTCTGCAACTCCTTCTCGAACGGCCTTTTCAATCGCAGCTCCAGTATTCTCACGGATATAAAAACGTTCAATACCATAATCCACCCAAACGCCCTGTGGGCCCGTCGTCACGGTTTCCCTTTTCGGCAAACGGGCTAATTCATTTATAAAAAACGTCACTTTACCCTTGATAAAAAGCCCTGCAGGACGCGTTGTACTTATGCCTGTACTGTCGTAACATCCATCAGCGTTTTTAACCAGTGAAACGTAAACAACCGCGCCCTGAGAAATAGAAGTACCTTCTGGAAGCTTAATCTGATTTATATCAAACTGCAGCTGCACATAATCGCCCTTAAAAAAATCACGAGGATCTCGCTGTTCAATATAAAAAAGCACCTCAGTACCCGATTTTAATACATACTCATTAAACGCAACAAAACCACCCCATAGCGCCAACCAGAAGAACGCTATCAGACCAAAACCCGTTATCAACTTCATCAAATCTCCCTCCTAGGATTGCTGTTCTTTTTTCGCGGCACTGGCCTGTTCGGAATGTGCAAAGGCTTCTTTTAATACACGCCGCTGCCATTCTAATATTGAACCACACACCAACAGTAAAAGTCCGCCCAACATAAAAAAGAGCGACCGAGAAATCAGATTCCACAAAGCGTCAAAGTATCGACTTACAGAAAGTAACACTATTAAGAACATGACCAGGTTAACACGCCCCATCTCTTCACGACGTACTCCGGAAACCATAAACACTATCGAAAATGCAAGCAAAATGCTATTAACTAAAACTACGTTCCATATCCAGGCAGGTGATACTATCCCCATTGAGAAATAAAAGGCCACTGCGCTGCCGGTTGCCGACAATGCTAAAATATTCTCTAAAACCCGCTCCCCCTTGTTTACACAAGGAAGACGCCCCGATAAAACAACCAAAAGAACAACACTCGCTGCTAACAAAACAGAGATCCACTGACCTACCCATATCGACATCTGCCATTCGCCCCAACTTAACACCCTATCCGGTTGCAAAGGATGCTGATAAAACGATTCAACAATCCCTTGAAAGGACAGAATATAGAGCGACACCACGCCTAAACCTAAACCCACCTGCTGGCACATACGCAGAACGTCCGCAATAAGAGGCCTCTGTTCACGCCACCTACCAAGCAATAAAAGAACCACTGCTAATAAAACCGCAAAACTCAACAGAGAACAGACAAAAAGATTATATGGTAGCTCCGCAGAGCGTCCCATGATAAGAGCACCTGTCAAAACCATGCCTGCCACTAGCGGAAGTCTAGACTGAGCTACAAAACCTCTCCATACCAAAGCTACAGCCACTACCCCGCAGCAGATATTCACCAAAACTACATAAGGAATCTGATCAACATAGGATACATGGTTAAAAAAGGCGCTCGTCGCCAACCCCATGCTCACTATACTGAGTAAAAATATGCCACGATCGATCTTGTCGGCTCCTCTGACTGACAAAATAAACTGCCACACAGAGCCACATAGCGCCAACAGCAATACAACACCAAAATAAAACACCGACATAGTCGATGGCACCAGTGACTCATATCTAACACTCTCAAACGAGAGTACACAAAACCCACATACAACTAAACATAACCCTATAATCTCATAATACTTTAAAGAAGGAGCCAAAGAAGCTCGTATACCTTCTTTAAGGCCTCTAGACAACTGGTTTATTATCAAAAGAACCGCACCCACAAGTACAAGCAAGGCCACCAGAGGAGTTGCCCCTGTAACCTTAGCATCAAATAAAAAGTGACTTATAGCAAAACCTACAAGCCCGATGATCCCCCCATTCAACCAGCGCGAATCTGAACTCCACACTCCCTTAGCTGCAACAATGATACACCCTACGGCCGCTATACCATTAAAGAAATAGTGCATAATCGTCAGGGAAAGCCCTGAAACAGCACCCGCCCTATAAACAAAAAAGTCAGAATCACCCTTATAAAAAAGAAGAACAGCAATTGCCGCAACTAACATAGTTACAAAAAAGCTCTCAACGCCATCCCTCACTGAAAATTTCCGACGCATAAAGGGAGGAATGAGGATAACCCCTAAGGCCGCACCGATCAACACCGTAAGATAAAATGCTCCCATAAAAGAATAGGCATCCACGTATGAAAAACAGTTATTAGCCTCGCCTAACAACTTAGCAAAAGTCAAAAGCCAGAATCCTAAAACACCCATGGCAAGACCGATTATACCACAAATATCGGCGCCCTTCCGCCTCAACTCCCCTTCAGGGTTTAGATGCCCCACTCCATAAAACAAGATCCCAAACAACAACAGAATCGGCGCTTCCCCAGCCGGAGAAAGCCAAAAATTCACAACCAGAATAAGCGCGAGCAGACCAAGACTTAAGCGTGCGAGGGATTCCTGAACTATGCCACTTTTGATCATCACAGCCGAGCCCGCAATCCAGATCAAATTAAAGGCCAAAACAAAGAGAATAGGGTATGCAGGATAAATAAGCCCTACAAAGGCAATCAGCTGTGCTGCCACTACAAGAGGTGTAATGGCAAGGGTATTCGATTCTCCCTTTGATCGTTTTAGAACCACCCAAATCCACGACAAAATCCCCACTCCGACCATAAACCCAAAAAACAGAAGAGCCGGATTGTGGTAGATGGTATTCGTAACTGGATAAACCCAGTTCTTCTCTTGGTGCCGTAGCACCACCGCAAGTAGAGCAGGAAGCCCTACCCCTAATCCCACGCGGCGAAACACTCGAGCAAGCTTTTCCAACCGTGGGTAATAAGAATGCACACGGCTTATCAGAAAAAAGAAGGCGCCCAGTACTATAAAACTGAGGCCATAACTGGAAAATCTATAAGGACGGCCTCCAAAAATATTAAACGTAAACCACGAGCCAAACACATTTTGCACAAAAAGATAATGTGCAATAAACAACAGCACAGACGTGGTTAAGGCCATGGCCGTAGAAGCCACGCTATAGACTAACGGTATAATCGCCATAATCCACAAGAGCACCAGCCACTGTTCTTGCAGCCCCACGTTATAAAGCTGAGCGATAAGATGAATGGTAGCACCACACAATAAAGTGGTAGCAAATAGTATCGCATCGCTAGAATGGGGACGATTCATGCGATCCGACCGCAATAAAAAGCCCAGCGCAAGCGCAGAAAGAGTACCACCGGCCGCAATAGCAATTTTAATAAGCCTATGGAAATCTCCCCAATGAGACGAGACAAAAAGCGTAGCACCCACTCCCAGCAATATCGCCCCAAAAATCAAAAGAAACTTTATAACTCCAGCCGACCGTTGGCCTGCAGAAACCCCTTCTTCTAAGACGGCTTCCGAAGAAGCTTTCTCAAAATTAGAAGTAGGAGCTTCCACGTGGTCAACATCCACACGTTCCGAATCAATTGTAAGGGGTTCTCCTTTCTCGCTAACAGGTGGCTTTCCCTGTGTATCACGATCAGAAAGATTCGCCAACATCTTCTCTGCCTGCTGCTGCGAAATCATCCCACTCAAAACCCATCGATTCAACAGGTCTTTAAAGTCATCCATACGAGTCACTCTCCCTATAGGTTTTTAACGTTTTAAGCTCCAGGGATAACCTACAATAATCAAAACTCCAAAAACAAGAGATGGAAATTCCACGGCATTAAAGAGAAAAATGCGCAAGAATGCAAAAAGCCCCTGCTAACATAACTAGTAGTTATGTTAGCAGGGGCAAACCAAAGAATTTAATAAATACCCTTATTAATTCTGCGATTGAGTATTAACGCTTATACTCAAAAACTGTTGATAAGCTGCTAAATACTGCAACCTAGAAATACCTTGAGGATAATGAAACTGCTTATTTATATTTATATTAATAGTACCTGGAAGACTTGTTGAAGAAGATGAAGCTCCATTTTCAGGCGCTACCTTCTCAAAATAACTAAAAGTCGTTTTAACAATGTCAGCCCTGCAACCATATAACAAAGGAATCTTCAAAACCTCAACCTTCTCCGTCTGCTCCTGCTTAAATGTTTGTGGCCCACTAAAAGCAAAAGGCAACATAAATGGCCTACGTGGTTGATTCGGTCCACCATTTGAACCACTATTAGGATTGCTAAGCATTCCAAAGAAATTTTGCGCACACCCTAAACTCAAAACAGCTAACAAAAGACTAAGTTTTATCTTCATTTTTTCTTCTTTCTTTCAATTAAAAACATTAAGGACTTCAACATAATACTATTAATTTACTAAATAGAATTCTATTTGTCAAAGAATTGTTGCGACTTTTTATCGTAAGTTTTCTTTTACCCTACTTTAAATGATAAATTCACACTCCTACCCAACGTGATCTCAAGGGGTAAAAATAAATCCGCATCACTATCCAGACCCTTTGTCAAAAAACTACATTTAAAAAATAAGAAGTTAGCACTCAATACAAACCCTGTATCAACGGCTAACTTCTTTATGTCGAAAGATTAGTTTCTTAATCTGTCGATTCTTTAATCTTCTTCGCTAAAGAAAATCTTTATATCCTCATAAGGCTTTTTTTTCCACGAAAACTCATTCTTTTTCTTAGACGCAGGAACGATAGACTTTATATTTTTTTGAAAATAAACTTCATCAGCTGTTTGCCAATTTTGCTTATATTTTATCAGCAGATTTATTAAAGGTGACTTATCTGTGAAAATCCTTTTGCTCATCTCAAGCTCTTGATCATTAAATCCCCACGCCGTACCCTTGCAAACCAAGGCCCTCTCAATAAATTTCTTCGGACCCATAAGAAGGAAGTCGTTAAACTTAGCTGCAATAGAAAAAAGCGTCTCCTTATCTTTGTTTGATACTGAAGCAAAAACAGGATCAACTGAAATTAGTAATCTTACCGATTCAACTAAGGTGCCATGCTCAAGAAAAGCAGCCCCAAAAATCTCTCTCATTGCCAAAGCCTCAGGCTCTTTCCTATGTCTAAACGGAAGCAATGCGTGTGCAAGCTCAATTCGAATCCACTCCCCCATCACATGTAAAGGACTCTCCTCAGTTTGATTAACCAGAATCCCACCCTGCTCAACAAGAAACTTAAGCACCTCTATATCCGCTTTAAAACCTTTCTTAGCCTCAGCTAAAAGAACCGGATTAACAGCTGCCCCCTGTTTAACCAAAAAAGTCGCAATGTCAAAAGCCTTATTTACAAGCGCTTCCGCAAGAGGAGTTACGCCTACTGCATTTTGTTTATTAATATTCGCCCCATTTGCAATGAGAATTTTAATCACCCCCATAAGGGAAAAACGAACTGCCAAATGGAGAGGGGTGTCTTTGTTGAAATGCTCTGCATTTACATCAGTCCCCTTCTCAATAAGCTTCTGAACCTCCCCCACCTCGCCGTCTATAATGGCATTGAAAAGATTCTCCGTCTCACCAGCTTTTACTTGTATGCAAAAACCTCCAAACGTTAAAATAAGCGCACCAACCAGCGCAACTTTTGTAACTATCGACATAGGCTAGCCCTTTCTTATTTTAAAACCACGTCAAAATGCAACTCTATAATGGAAAGTTTATCCCGAACCCTAAAATTGGCCCAGAAAAAAACGGCTGCATAACACTAACCGTTGTTTTAACTTTGTGCGACTTTTTGCGTCGCCCACAGCATTCACACCGCTTCTTGTGCTTTTTTTTGTAACAGGTTGTGGTAACATGCTGACAACCAAACGAAGGCATAGGCAAGCCCAACCCAACGCCAAATGAGGGACCTTCATCCATCCAATCACAATGGTGATGATGATGGTGGCAACCGCCACATGACCCACATCCTACCCCAAACCTCACTCCGGGCTGAAATGCATGAAGCATACCAGAGAAAAATGGCACTAGCCCTATGCAGAGAAAACTCACATATAGTAACGATTTAGAAACAAATTTTATCATAATAAATACCCCATTTAAATAGAACCCCATTAATGTATAGTGAGCCCATATTAAAATAAGCTCACCATACAAACTATTTTCTCATTATTTTACCATATGGCACTAAAGTTGTAAAATCGGAACGTCTATACGCTACGCGCCCAGTTCTTTTCTAGTTTTAATCTCATCTAGGTACGCATTCATGCGAAGCTCAGACATCCAGTCATCTTTGAGCGCTAAAGGCTTTACCTTTTCAATGGCATCAGAAAGCCTCTTACAATGCTCTTCCAACTCATTTCCTTGTGCATACTTAAACAGAAGATCAATGGTATGTCTTAACGCAAAACTCCAAACAGGAAACGCATCAAAGCCAACCATGTATGCTAAACGAGATTTTTTAACACTCTCCGATTCCACAAGCAAAAAATTTAACATATCTTCGATATTTTTATTTTGTTCAGAGTACTCGCAAAGCGCTAACCAACAAACCCCATAATTATACGTCCCATATAACTGCAATAAAAACTTACTTTCTTTTTCAGTCTCAGGAGCTTGTAGTTCTGGATAGAATGAAAAATTTTCAACCTTTTTATTAAAATCAACCGGCTTAAAAACAACTTTATTCTGAGGGTTATTCACAGAAGACGGAGTCTTAACAGAGGGGGTTGATAAAGGCGTTTTAGCAGACGTTACACTACTTTCTACACTCTTCACACACACGACCTCCTGCTTTGCAGGTGGTTTGGAGAAGCTTGATTTTAAAAGAGACGCGGAGCTGAAACTTGTGGAGCTAGAAGATGAGGGCGTTTTAGAACTAGAAGATGAAGAGCTGGAGCTAGAAGGTGTAATCAAACTATACTTTCTCTTCCTTCCTCTCCTCTCCGTCTTTACAGACGGCAACGTGCACTTCAAACCTGCTTGATTGTCCGAAGACAAATTATTTACTAAAGAGCTTAACTCGACAAACTTATTTTCGCCCTTCTTTTCCATACTCATTAAAGAGAATGATGCTCCAGAAAGAAACAATGCGCCTATAAATAATCTAGTTTTTACATTCATGAAATAAATCCTTGATTTTAACCAACCTATTTTTGATTAAATTTTAAAAAATAAACAAACGAATATACAAATATTTTTACAAATTATGAATATTTGTCAAGCGTTTAAAAGCAACGTAGGATGGAAATTTTCCTTAAGTGGATTACCGAGTTTATGTGTCGCTTTATAATTCGAGCCGCCTTCGCCAAATCTCCCATCTTCGCCTAGACTTCGTCGTAGCTAACGTCGTCGTGGCTGGTATGCTATGCAAAGTCACGCCATAACGCAAAGCGCGACGGCGGATAAGCGAATGAGAGGGCTTTTTAAAGACATGTAATGCCAAAATTTTTTGTATTACAAAGAAGACGGTTTGAACTTATGCGCCTTGATGACTTTCAGGATTGTTTCTAAAAAATGTGGATAATGGATAGCCTCAGCCATCGCTCGCAGAGGCACTATCTTCGCAGTATAACTTGGTGAAGTTTATACTGAGCTTACCGAAGCATGTCCCGAGAGACCTGTAGGATTATATCGAAGGGTAGTAGATAAGGGATTTATTACAACGGGTCCAGGGTGTTACACCCTGGTGGTGCGCCCGGCAGGAGTCGAACCTGCGACCTTTGGATTCGGAATCCAACACTCTATCCAGCTGAGCTACGGGCGCTTATTTATAACGTATATCTATTAAGGTACCACGAGATAAAACAGAAATCTACTGCTATTTTCGCACAAAATGGGCCAAATACTCCACATTTCCATCCGCACCAGTAATTGGTGAGGGGATAATACCAGAAAGCAGATACCCATTTTCAACAATACCTGCAACCACACGTTGCACAATCTGCTCTCTTAAAACCGCATCTTTAAGGACTCCACCATCCGGCACCTGCCCTTTTTCTGCTTCAAATTGGGGCTTTACTAGTGTTATCAACTGCCCCCCCGGCCTTAACAGACTATTTACAGTCTCCATAATTTTAAGAAGGGAGATGAAGGAGAGGTCAAGCGTCACAAGGTCTATAGGATCTCCGACATGCTCATAGGTACGAAAATTAGTCCGTTCAACTATTATTAACCGACTATCCTGCCGTAGCTTCTCGTGCACTTGCCCGTAGCCCACATCAATACCATATACCCGCGCGGCACCCTGTTGCAAAAGACAATCGGTAAAGCCGCCCGTAGAAAGACCAGAGTCCAATGCAGTCAATCCATGGACATCTACTTTAAATGCTTCTAAGGCACGTTCAAGCTTAAGCCCTCCGCGTCCCACATATTTAGGCGGCGCTGCAAGCAATTCAACTACTGCATCTTCAGGCACCAGAGTCCCTGCTTTGGTGACAGGAACCCCATTAACCAACACTTTCCCCTGCACAATCCAGCTCTGCAACTGCGTACGACTATACTGAGGGTATTTAATCTGTATAAATTGGTCTAATCGGCTTTTAGCCACGCCGCAGCCTTTCCATAAAAGAAGTTATTGTATAAAAATAAGTTGCCGCAAGCCGAGGTTCATCATCTATAATCTTTTTAAGCGACAATACCGCAAACACTCCACTTAGGATGTCACCGTCTAACTTCATCGTCAAATAACCCGAAGAACGCCCCGCACGCACAGCTTTCCTAAATTCGTCCAATGTCTTAACCGGAGTTCCATTAACCTCATCAATGATAGACCCTGCATGAACCGTCCGCGCCTTTATCGCTTCTGAATTTGGCAACACATGGGTTATTATAAGACGAGGAGCAAACTGACTCTCCAGATCCAAATAACGTTCAAGTCGAGGATTAACCTTTGACAATATAGGAATATGATTAAGCGCAAGTTCCATCACCACCATACCGCCTATCACTTCATAATCAATGTCTTCATAATCAGCATAACGGACACGAACAGGCAATTCATCTGAGAATGACGTCTTTGCAACCATTTCATGCCGCGTACCCTTACGATACATAATCATATGAACTAGATCACCAGGCATAAGACGAGAAGCATAGTCAACTACTGACACCCGATCCTCACTCCACTCTACCTGCACCTCACCAAAATAGTCGACACGATGGCCGTCAATTTCATAGATCATGTCACCCGGTTTAAATCCTGCCTTTTCTATAGGACTCTTTGGCATATTGCCAAGCACATACATCCCGCCAGGAACAGGATTTCCAAGATAACGAGTCATCTCTTCGGACGCATCATTAAACAAGAAACCCAAAAAGGGCTTTCTTAAAAATTTAATTCCATGAAGCTCAGGGGCCGCGTTAAGCTGCTTTAAGAAAAGTTTGACCTCATTAGAGGGCACAATATACCCCACGTTCTGCGTTCCATCCCCAAAAATAGCCGACGTATTAATACCAATAACCTTTCCCGACCTATCAAGAGATGGTCCACCAGAGTTACCCGGGTTTATAGGAGCATCTATCTGGATCATAAAGCTACCACTCATATGCTGCCGTCCGCTAACAATACCCATAGTACTCTTAAGCGACTGCTGACCAAGCGGATATCCTAGAGTCAAAATTTCATCTGCCCGTTTAATTTTATCCGAATCTCCAAACTCTAAAACCGGCAACGCACCCAGTCCATCGATAATAACTTTTAAGTCCTCCGGAGAGATCTTGATCAACGCCAAGTCACGATCTGGGCAAACCCCCACAATAGTCACATCAAAGCGACGCTTGCCAAAGAAAGATATCTGAATGTACATATGCTGCGCTTGATCTACCACATGAGCATTAGTCATCAATAGACCAGTTTTATCTATAAAGAAGGCACTGCCCGTTGCAACGTTCTGCACCGGAGTTTTATACGGCTCAGTCCAGTTAAATTCAGTACGGAAGACAAAAACCTGTGCCACCATGTTGCGCACAATACTATGCACCCATTCCCACGGATTTGCTGGGGCCGCGCACACGCATTCCGGGCCCGTTTTGCCATTAGCTCCAGGTGCCTCAGGCGTTGCAATATGTTTTCTAAGCGTCTCAAGATCCGACTTCATTTTTTCAACCAACACCGTACCCTTTTGAGTCTCTCGATACCACCGCATAGCTCCATAACCAGCACCCAGTACCATCAGCACCACTACTACAAAACGCACATTCCGCATACTCTCCCCCCCAGGGTCCTTGACCAAGGGCTACGCCCTTGACCCGTTTCTTTTTATCCTTTTTCAACTACAAGGGCCCTTAATAAAAGGACCCTCGTTTAGCATAGCTCAAAAGCCTAAATTTTTAACCCCAGTTTGATGCAGGCTCTTCAGCACTCTTTTTTATAACCCAACCCTTCTCTTTAATAAGCTCATCCATTGCTTTAATAAGATCTTGATAGCTCTGCTCCTGGCTGCCCAAGAATGAGGTCAGATGTATTTCTTGAATCTGCGAGGCAGGTGTTTGAATTAAATAATCTGTAGCAGCACGAACCTCTGCATGTATCACAACCTCAGAAAGGCAACCAAACACACCTGATCCAATCAATGGAATAGCAATGCGATGCAACCCACCACGATCAGCCTCTTTCAAAGAATTAAAGATGCAATTATACAGTTGTTGCCATAGCGGATCGTTTACATCCTTCACCTTAGCATTCGAAGGCGCAAGCGTATGAATAATTCGCATCAAAGGGCCCACGCCTTTTACATCCTTAAAAAGCTTATGACCTGGCGTATCTTGATAAGTAACTACTAATGCCTCAGGCCCATTAAGCCATGCCTCGCCTACCTTTAATGCTCCAATGGTTCCTACAAAATCCCTACTTATTAAAAAATCCTCTTGCTTTAGGCCTTTATCTATAAAACGTTGTTTTGCCCAGCTAAGCCACCAATCCCAGCCATCTAAACCTGTAATTTCCAAGTATTTTAAAAACGCATCGTGCAATGACCCTGTAACTCCACCACCCCAATGCGCTATACCCGCATTCGCAGCATCCACAACCACATCCACCTTTTGTAGCAACATATTGCCACTAGTTACATAGAGCGTCACCGGATGTTTTGCAATAGGATTTAAGTCGTAAGCAGTACGCTTATCAAAAACCGGCTTTGAATTAGGCGAAATAGCAAATTTTAACCAGATCTTGCTCTGCGCTATATGCTTTTGTAAAAGTCCCGGTTCACTGACAAAAAGCTTGTCACACAGGTCTATTTCATTCTGCGTAAAAAACAGACTCGTTTTTAGAGTCAAATCAGGATTTTTAGGGTCTATGCAAAAAAACTTTATGAATTTCTGAACAAGAGAAAGAAGATCTTTTTTCTCTTGAGAAGTTAATGCAACACCCATATTCAGAAGTTTTTGTTCGTCTTTTAACGCTAAAGCAACCGAATTTACCGCGCTGGTCATGGCGTCACCAAAACCTGCTAACACAGAGTCCAGAAAGGCTTGATAAGTAGCAGTATTCTTCAAAGGGAAAAATAGTTTAAAGAAATCTAGCGGCTTCATATAGGACGACATATAAACACCTTTTCCTACAGCACGGTCCCAGGCAGTACCTTGGTTGTGAGGCATTTTTTCAAAGAGATAGGCCCCATGCTCAACAAGTAGCTTAAATGCCTCAGGCTTACGAGCCCATCCAATAACCGGCTTTCCATTCGCATTCGTCTTTGCATTGACATTAGCGTTTTCTTCAATCAAAAGCTTAGATGCCTCAATATTCATGCCATCAAGAGAAATCGCCAAAGGTGTCATAAAACCGGCTGGCGGATTAACCTCAGCACCTAATGCAATCAACTCTTTCGCTCTCTTTATGCTATCCTCTGACTTAACGCCCCCAAGATGCCCAATAACTCTGAAAAATTCGTTCGCCACATCTTGCTCTGTAACTTTTTCAGCAACGCTCTTCAACGCCCGCGCCAAATTATCCGTCTCATCCGCCACACACTGCCAGGGAACAAGCCCCAGCAGAACAGTACTCAATAAAACCAATTTCTTCATTACACCAGGGTAGAGCCCTAAACCCATTACCTTTTTCATTACCCACTCCCTACGAATTAACCCATACTAAAACCAACTCCCCCATCTTACAAAAAATTTGCGCATCAACACAAGCAGGTACTTAAAAGCCGTCTTAAACGCACCAAGAATAAATTGCAACGGGTCCAGGGTCCATGACCCTGGTTGATAAATCTAGGGTTTCTGCCTATACTGACACACTGACAAAATATGGTGCCAACTTAGGAGTAGGGCTTTATGGCTTCATCAACCGCAACATTAGAAAAGATAGTTGCGCTTTGTAAGCGCCGCGGCTTTATATTTCAATCCGCGGAAATTTACGGCGGAATAAACGGCGTCTATGATGCAGGCCCTATGGGCACTCTCATGAAAGAAAATATCAAAACAGCCTGGAAGCAATCGCTTTTAAGCCAGCTTGATAAAGACATTGTCTTTTTAGACGGCGCACAATTAGGTACCGAAGCAATGTGGAAGGCCTCCGGCCACCTAGAAAATTTCCACGATCCGCTAGTCGAATGCAAAGCTTGCAATGCACGTTTTAGAGCCGATGATATCGACTTAAACGGCAATTGCTCGCGCTGTGGCAAAAAGAATTGGACCGAAGTACGTGAGTTCAACCTCATGTTCAAAACCCAGCTTGGCGCCTCCGTTGAACAGTCTTCTAGCGCGTATCTACGCCCCGAAACCGCTCAAAGCATTTTCGTTAACTTCAAAAATGTTCTCACCAGCAGCCGCGTAAAAATTCCATTCGGAATAGCCCAAATTGGTAAAGCCTTCCGCAATGAAGTCACTCCTAAACAGTTTATATTCCGCATGCGCGAATTTGAACAGATGGAGATGGAATGGTTCTGCTCCGCAGCTTCTGCTCTAGACTTTTATGCTTTCTGGCGCGAAGAGAGACGGAAATTCTACAGTGCCATAGGCATTGCACCTGAACATATCCACATGCGCGATCACGATAAAGATGAACTTTCGCACTATTCATCGGGCACAGCGGATGTTGAATACGACTTTCCTTTCGGCCGCAAAGAGCTTGAAGGGATTGCTTATCGTGGCAACTATGACCTAACACAACATAGTGCACACTCCGGCAAAGATCTTGCAGTATTTGATGATGCTGCCGGCGCTTCATTTGTGCCTCATGTGGTAGAATGTTCTGTCGGAGTCGATCGCCTATTTCTCACGCTCCTGCTAGAAGCATACGCTGAGGAAGAGACTGAAGGCGGACCACGTACGGTTTTACGTCTACATCCATCTATTGCACCAATTAAGGCAGCATTCTGTCCCTTAGTAGACAAACTATCTGAACCTTTTGAAAAAGTGTACCGCCGGTTTAGAGCCTGTGGCCACTCGGTCCAGTTTGATAGTTCCGGTTCTATAGGCAAACGCTATCGCCGGCAGGACGAAATTGGAACGCCCTACTGCTTTACCTACGATTTTGACAGTGAAAAAGATGGAAAAGTAACCATTCGTTACCGCGATGATATGCGCCAAGAGCGTATTGATATAAGCGCCATTGATGCCTTTGTCAACGTAAAAGGACCGTTTATCGCCCCTAACTGCTAAGCGTAACATTCCCACGTGATTCTTAACACTTATAACCTCAAAGGCGTCTTTGTATGCAAGTACGTCGACCGTTTACTATCTCTCCTTGGAGAGTAATTATATTTTCAATTGTTTTTATAGCGATAGTGGGAGCGTTGCTGCTCTCACTACCTGCGGCTCAACGAGTGCCTCTCTCGTTTATAGATGTTCTCTTTACATCAGCTTCTGCAGTCTGCGTAACGGGAATCTTGACCGTGCCATTGGATGCATTCACCTTCTTGGGCAAATGCATCATTCTGCTTCTCATACAGATTGGTGGGCTTGGACTTCTAACCCTAGTTATCCCCTTAGTTGCACTGTTTTTCAATGTTAGAATGCGCACGCATCTTATCACAGGTCATCAATTTGAACTTGAAAACTGGAGCCACAACTGGATTTATAGCCGCCAGGTCATCATATTCATAGTCTGCCTCTCACTATTTTGCGAAACCATAGGCGCTTTTGCAATCTATGGTGTTATCGGCTCTGAAGTATTGACAGAACCGCGATGGTTTATTGCCATGTTTCATGGGATATCCTCCTTCTGCAACTCTGGAATTGCACCCTTTCCTGGTGACATGCCCTCCGTGCAGCACAATGGAGCTCTCATAGTCATTACCAGCATTTTGATGGTAATTGGGGGCTTTGGTTTTGTACCTCTTTATGAGTTATCCACCCGAGCATGGAACCGAATAAAGGGAATCCCCTCTCACAGCCTCCACCTCACCTTGCATAGCAAGATTATCATCTACTTTACCCCCGCACTTACTCTCATATTCACCCCGCTCCTATGGCTCTCGGAACATCGACAATTTGCCGGCATGTCCTTTTTAGAGACGCTAAACCTATCTCTATTTAACGCTATATCGTTGCGCAGCTGTGGATTTTGTACTCTTGACCTCTCGCTTATGACCGATATCACCCTGCTATTAATCCTTATTTTTGCGTTCATCGGATCATCTCCTGGATCAGTAGGCGGTGGAACCGGTATTAAGATAACCTCATTTGTCCTAGCTTTAGCCACTATACGGACGGCTATTTTGGGCAAAGCGCAGGTGGAACTTTTTGGTCGCCGCATTCCCTTTGAGCAGATTTTCAGAGCCTTTGCCATTATTGTGGTAAGCCTCTCCTTCTGCATACTTTCAACCATGCTGCTCATGATTACAGAAAGTGGATCGCCTCATCCGTTCATGCACTTTTTATTTGAAGCTATTTCTGCCTTTGCAAACCACGGAGTTACATTAGGGCTTGCACCTTCCATGACCGTCCTTGGAAAATTCATATTCTCACTGGGAATGATTTTTGGAAGAATCAGCTCACTCACGCTCATATTGGCTATCAAAAAAAATAAAGAAAAAACTGAATTCCAGTATCCAGAAGAACGGATTCTCCTGGTCTAATAAAAAATATATTGTCTGTGTAAAGGATTATCATGAAATGTTGTGTCATTGGATTAGGCCGTTTTGGCTACAGTGTTGCCACCAAGCTTGCTGAACAGGGAGCGGACGTACTTGCGGTCGATAGCAACGAATCCATAATCAATTCCATAAAAGATCTTGTCACCCAAGCTGTTTGCCTACGCGTAGCAGACGAAGAAGCTCTTAAACATATAGGGGTTGAAGAGGTTGAAACAGTAGTGGTCGGAATAGGAGAAAATTTTGCTCAATCTATTCTCATTACAGCTCTTCTAAAGCAACGACTGAATGTACCCAATGTTATCGTTCGCTCTATAAGCGCAATTCACCGCGACATTTTGGTGCTTGTAGGCGCTGACCACGTCATCCTACCTGAACAAGAAATGGGCATACGCTTAGCCGATCAGATAAGCCTTACACACAGTAATTTTGTACGCATAACCGACCATTTTTCCGTCAGTTATTACCAGGTACCTGAACGTTTTGTCAACCGCACCGTGCGCGACCTAGACTTTGAACGCTATTCCATATCACTCATTGGAAAAAAAGTGGGAGAAGATGTTGTGGCAATTGCCCCCGATGCCCGCATAGAAGCAGATGATGTACTTATTTTTGCGGGGCCTAACAAGCAACTTGAAAAACTAGAACAACTCTAGTTTTTCAAAAATAACTGCGGCCTTTCGGAGTATGTTTAATGCATATTTCGAAAGGCCGCTCAATTTTACAATTCTGCTAATTCTTAAATCATAGGTCCGTATCAAGCAGCCATGCATCCCGCTCAATAGCTTCTACTAACGCTTCGTAGGTTGATATATACCACGGATTTTCACCATAGTTTACATCTTTCACGCAGGCATAAACCTGCTCAACCTCACTTTTCAAGGCCTCACACCGCTCGGCCGGCTTCAACTGCTTAGTTTCTTTCTCAAGGGAAACTAAGTTCGATACTGCGGCACGAATTATCGCCTTTTCAAGCTCTCCATCAACTTCAAGAAGAGCCTTAAAATCAAGTAGGGCTACTTTGCAATTTTCAGAATATTCACCCTTCAAAAACGAAGATCCCTTAGGAAAAGCCTCACTTTTTAAGGATGCGTTATACTTTGAATCTGCAAGAAAATAATTATATACGCCCTTTTCCTTAACCACAACAACAACCACATCATGCCCCATCTTGGAATACCAGCCAAACCGCACACCCATTACTCCACTTTCCTTCTTTTTGAAATCGAGTAGATAATCAGCACTGTTACAAGCCCCTGGAACAAAAAGAGCCGCTCGCCGCGCCTGCATAGAATCCGTTAGAGTTTCTCGATTTTTCATAAGCAGCTGCACCTTGTCAAATCCTTGCTTCTGATACTCACCGGGACCCCAGCACCCCTGGCTCTGGCTACCCTTAAGGTTGTAATGGTAAAACTGGCCTCCTCCCCTCAAAATCTGATCCGCATTTTGAGGCAACAGTTTTTTGGTAAAAAACTCATCCGGAATTACAAAACCCTTTATACCCAAAAACTTTCCATCACAAAATTCAAAATTACACTTAAACGCGCAGAGACCCGAAATATTTCTTTTGCACATTCCATTTTGAACGCATAGGTTCGCATAATCTTCATACGAAGACTTATCAAGCAAAGTACTATAAATTCCACCCGCTTTAGTTTCGCCTTCAGCAAAAAGCTGCGCCAAAAAAAGCATATTACGAGAGGCGTGAATAGAACATTCCATATCCCCCTGCGATTGCACATGCAATTGATAGATATTATTGTCAAAATCCTCCGCCTCAATAATATCCACTCCTGATACTACATTTTTGCGATTTTCTAATAACCACTGAGCCGAAACAGCTTCAGTACGAGTGACAAAAAATCCTGCACAGGCTACCAAAAACCACGTTAATTTCTTAGGTTTCAACCATTTCATCAGACATTCCCCTTTTAATTATTTTTCACTGTTTTTAACATTACTAGATAAATTCAGCATATAATTTCTACACAAATTGTCAATCTGGATAAAACTGTCCATTTATATAACACACCTCTGTTTTGTAAAAATTTCTTAATAGCATTTTATTTTCAAACGCTCTAAAAAATGGGACGACCACTAAAGATCATCCCATTATAAAAAAGCAAATTTATCGGATTAGCGAACTACTTAAAAAGAGAGTACGCGTACCACCGTCAAGGGTTGACGGTGTCCAATTTTACGACGAACTTTTTTACGCCGTTTAAACATAAAGGCAATTAACTTTGGTCCCTTACCATGTTTTATGACTACCGCCTTAATAGGGGTTGAAAGAAATGGAGTGCCTACTTCCACCGTCTTTTTGTCTATACGACGAAGAAGAACGTCTTTAAAGACTATCTCTTCTCCCTCTTTTGCATCTAATTTTTCGATAGCAACCGTCTTGCCCTCTAGAGCTTGATACTGCTTACCACCGGTTTGAAAAATGGCGTACTTATCGAACACCAATTCCTTGTTTTCTTGACTTGCTCTTTTCATCGACAGAGAATCCTTACGTCTAACGAATGCGGCTTTAATTACGTAATTTCTACCTTCAGTTTACCAAACATACACTTTTTGGCAAACTGAAGGTAGACAAGTTTGTAAAATAGCTTGAAGCACGATTCTAACCACTTGATGTAGAAGGATATTTACATGTCGTCAAAATTTGATTTAGGCCTAGTACAAGCGCTTAGGGATCGTACCGGCGTTGGAATGATGGACTGCAAGAAAGCACTCATCGAAACAGGCGGCGATATAGACAGGGCCGTAGAGATGCTACGGAAAAAAGGCGCGGCAGTTGCAGAAAAAAGAGCCACTAATGCAACCAAACAGGGGCTCGTTCATTCTTATATACACGCAGGCGGACAATTGGGCGTCTTGGTAGAGATAAATTGCGAAACCGACTTTGTCGCACGCACTCCTGACCTACAAGCTTTTGTACGTGACGTTGCCATGCACATTGCAGCCGCACATCCTCGTTGCGTTTCCCCAGAAGAACTTGATCAAGAATTTTTGGCACGCGAAAAAGATATATTTGCAGAACAACTTAAAGCATCTGGCAAACCTGCGCAAATGATAGACAAAATTGTCGAAGGAAAAGTTGAAAAACTTTACACTGAAGTCTGCCTCCTAAAACAGACCTTTATTAAGAACGACAAAATCACCATCAACGATCTTCTGAAAGATCTCATGGCTAAAATGGGCGAAAAGATAACCATCCGTCGCTTTGCTCGCTATGAAGTCGGCTCCTAAAATCGCTTAAACCACAAGGGCTTAACTATGAGTTTTACATTTTCCGCAGAAGACAATCCTCAAAAATTTGAGCAAGCTTTACGCGCTGAAATGCAAAAGCATTTAGAATACTTTGAAAAAGAACTATCAAAAATACGTACCGGTCGAGCCAACCCTGCGCTTGTCGAAGATCTGCACGTCAATTGCTACGGCAGCAGCATGCGGCTCAAGGACCTGGCAACTATTACCACGCCAGAAGCTCAGTTAATTGTCATACAACCATGGGACCAAGGCAATATTGAGGCCGTTGAACGCGCGATTTCACAATCAGAACTACACCTCAATCCTGTTAACGACGGCATTCTGATTCGTCTTCAGCTACCCCCTATGAGTGCTGCACGCCGTGAAGAGCTAGTAAAAACTGTTTCAAAAAAACTGGAAGAGTGTAAAATAGCGCTCAGAAACGTCAGACGCGATTTCAATAACTTGGTACGCGACCTAGAAAAGAACAAAAGTCTATCGGAGGACATTGCAAAACGCCTCCAAACCATACTTCAAAAAGTAACGGATGACTTAATAGGACGCTCAGACGTTATTTGCACTAAAAAGGAAGCCGAAATAAAAACATCTTAAAATATACTTCATCTTCCTATTGAGATATGCTATCCTCCTAGTGTGATGGTTATGTTAGCACGGCATTTTAGTGTTACATTACCACAGTTTAAGCAGGAGTGGCGGAAGTGGTAGACGCGCTGGACTTAGGATCCAGTCCCGAAAGGGGTGGGGGTTCGAGTCCCTTCTCTTGCACCATAAAAGGAGCGATATCGTGGAGTATCAGGAGTGTGATCTGGTATGTCTTATTGATGGACAATCGAGTCATAAATGCCTAGCCCGAGTAGTCGTAAAAAAACAGCTGGTTCAAGCGCTTTATAAACAAGCGCTTGACCGGCATCGTTTTTATGTACAAGCACGTGGATTTGCTCGCGGGAAGACACCCGTCTCCTATCTAGAGCGAACCTGTCGATCTAATCTGATCGAACACATGAAGGAATTCTTACTTAATCATTGCGTTATAAACACTCTCTGCCAAGAACTTTACCAACAACACACTGTTATTGCAGGCGATCCTCAGTTAACAAGCATAGCTATTACGCCTGAAAGCGATGCCGAATTCAATTTTTCCTGCTCACGCCTTCCCTTAACGCTAAAAACTCACTGGCGCGACCTTAGTCTAAAAGCCCCCGCTCGGCGCAACTACAAAGACTTAGACCGCCAGGTGGAGCTCTTCATACAAGAAGAGACCGCACGAGGGAAAGGCGTAGATAAAAAAAACGGAATATCTATGTCTGATTGGGTGCTGTTTTCAGTCTCCCTTATCGACCATGAAATGCGCACACCACTCTCAAGCTACAAAGATAAACTCTGGATGAAGATAGGGAAAGAGGAGATAGACCGTGATGCTCAGCTTTCATTCCTAAATAAAAAAGAACAAGACCTGTTCATTACGGACAGCACCCTATTGCAAAACTACTTTAGCAAACAATTAGACACGGACTACCTTTTTGCATTAGAAATACTAGCCATTGTCCCGCATGCAACGTCCACCCTAGAACATTTTAAGCACCACTTTGGGCTCTCCAGCAATCTAGAAGTCCGCCGAATGCTCATAGAAATTTTTTCACACCGACATGACATCTCACTTCGACGGGAAACAGTCGAGGCAACCCTAAAACAGCTGGTCAAACAGATCACTAGCCCAATACCAAGCGAGCTTATACGGCAACAAGAGGCTCTTCTACTACGAGAGATACAACGATCCTCTGACTATCCGGTATATCGCCTTCAAAAAGATTTTCGCTCAAAAATCTCGACTCTTGCCGCAAAACAACTTCACGAGACGCTCATAATAGATCATATTGCACATGAGGAAGGTATCTCGGTCTCACAAGATGATGTTAATGCCTATATTGCACTGCTTCAACGCCCCCGTACAAAAGAGTTTATCTATTTCGATCTGCCTATTGCCCAGATGAATGGGCAGGAACAGCCATTGCCCGCCGGCATAATACAACAGGCATGCCTACGCGAAAAAACTCTTAACAAACTCATAAAAATGCTCTCGCGCAAGGGAAGCTCGCGCTAACCCTTATTTTGTGCTACATTAAAATAAATATGATTATATCCAAGGCTATCTCCCCCATCACGACCTTCCCCCTTCGCCAAGGCTTTAGCGAATAGACAGTCAAAAAAAGTTGGAATGAGCAAGAAAGAGATATCCTGAAATAGACAAGAGTTTTTTGGTATTAGTATGGAAACAGAACGCCTTATCATTTTAGGGTCAGGACCTGCGGGTCTAACCGCCGCCATTTACGCCGCACGCTTTGGACTAGATCCTCTCGTAATAGAAGGACCCGTCCCGGGAGGGCAGCTAACAGGCACCTCTTTTGTCGAAAACTGGCCCGGAGTTCTTCATGTTCCAGGCCCGTCTCTTATGGGGCAATTGCGCGCTCATACAGTCTCGCTAAACGTTCGATTTAAAGAAGGGCTCGCAACCAAAATTTCAGGTACCGCTCCTCTTTTTACACTATTGACTGACAAAAATGAATCCTTTACTAGCAATGCTATAATCGTATCAACCGGAGCACTTCCTCGAAAACTTGGCTGTGCCGGAGAAGAGATGTACTGGGGCAAAGGAGTCTCAACCTGCGCGGCATGCGACGGCCCCCTATTTGCCGAGAAACGTGTTGTAATCGTTGGTGGCGGAAACTCCGCCTTAGAAAACGCACTATTTCTGCTGAAATTTAAAGCTCAAATAACAATTGTTCATGAACGGGACGCCCTGACTGCAACCGAAAAACAGATGCTAACCGACGTCCTTAAAAGCCCCCACATAACCATCCTGTACAATAGCACGGTTCACTCTATTGAAGGAGATGGGGAAAAAGTCACAGCCGTTACCATCACGACTCAAGAAAAAGGTTTAAAAAAACTAGAAACTGACGGAGTCTTCTTAGCCATAGGTCAAACACCCTGCACCAACTTCTTAACGTCCTATCTTGAACTCACTCCCTCTAAACACATACAACTTAAAGAATATTCTCAAACATCGATCCCGGGGATATTTGCAGCGGGAGATGTCGCAGATTCACGCTATCGCCAAGCCATAACTGCAGCGGGCATGGGATGCATGGCAGCCCTTGACGCCTATAATTATTTGAAAAAATTTGCTCTTCTTTTAAACTAATAGATAGAAAACTATCAAAGATAGAAAACTATCAAAACCTAGGATGATATTATGTCGATTACATACCAACCAAAATGTACAAAGCGTAACAAGAAACATGGTTTTCTAAAGCGTATGTCTTCACGCGCAGGCCGCCTTATTATAAATCGGCGCAGAGCTAGTGGCAGAAAACGTCTAGCCGTCCACGCTTAAACCTTGTGCACTCCTCGCAAATACATGTGCTATGCCTTCTGTTGTTGACCTAATAAAAAGTTCCAAACGGCTAACTCGGAATTTATGGGTAGACATTCGTGTCTCCAAAGCACCAGAAGGCACTAGGCTTGTTGTGGTAACCCCGCGCAAATCGGGTAATGCTGTAAAGAGAAATCAATTTAAACGCCGTATTAAGGCCTTATTTCGAGAGCTTGGTCTCGCCAAGTTTGGATATAGTTGGATTTTTTTTGCAAAAAAGGATGTCGCTTCATGCTCATTTACAACCTTGCGATTGCTTTTGGAAGAGGCTGCTCGAAAGCTATCCGAACAACACTCATCGCATTAATTGTCACCGTTCGGGCCCTCTTGGGACCTGCTGGCGTTTGTCGTTATCCGGTTTCATGCACCCGTTATGCCTGCTTACAACTTGAACATGAACCCCTAATGCGCGCCCTGTTCAATATCACAAAGCGCATTCTTTCGTGCAATCCATTTGTGCGGTCTTAACGCGATCGCATGCATACGTATGGGCAGAATTGTCCAATGCTGCAACGGTTGATAGTAGGTGAGCTACTCGATCTCGACTACGAGGTTGATTCACATCAAAAAAGTATCCATCTAGGGCTGCAGCAATATGGTACTGGACATTCGCTTGTTCACTTTTCCCATACTTTGACGATAATAGGGCTAACGCCAACTGTTCATGGAATTCCGCAGCCTGTACACCAGGTAAAGCTGTATGAACCAACATATCATGAGCGTCTGTAAAACGTTCTTGCGCTATTAAACTTAAAAGAATCCGCTGCACCGTACCTAGAACTTTTTTCTCATCCTCGCGTTTTTTGTAAAGATCTACCAGGATCATAAGCACATCGTCTGCACGATCCGCAAGCTCACACAAATACTCGTATGTCAGAATAGCTTGCATAACTTTGCCCTGCTGTAAATATGCCCGTCCCGCCTTACGAAACGAGTCTAATGCACGCTCATCATTAAACGCCGAAAAAAGGTCCCCTTCAAGCTGGGCAACCACTGCTTCATCTTGTATAGAATGCGCCAAAAGCCTATAAAGCCCTAATGCACGCTCTTTCTCTCCCCGTGTTACAAATTCTGCCAACTTAAACCATGCAAGACTCATATTTTCCGGCGAAACCTGCTTCATTTTTTTACCTTCTATTGAGGTCGGCATATGTAAACATGCACGTCCATCAACGTGCTCAAGCATAGTATACCTCATGTATCTCAAATACAAGACAACCTCTTAAAGTTGTCATGAAAAACTAACACAACCTGTTCTCTCTTTATCCATTCAAATGTTAAGCTATACGCCCTGAAATAGGGTTAAACGGAGGCTTGGGATTAATGGGATTATTAGGGTTATTTGGATTGGGAGCCGGCGCTGAAGGCTTGTCTGAATGCGATGCCAAAGGCCGTTTCATAATACCCGAAATAAACTGTTCCATATAATAAACTTTTTTGCACAAGCTTACCTGATAATCAATAATATCCACAAGACCCGTCAAATATGCATTCCAGTAAGCAATAAGATCGCGTACTAAACGGTCTAACGCAACAAGGTCAATCTCTAAATTGACAGGGCTAGCAACCGATTCCTCTGCACGAATTTGGTCCACCAAATACCCAAATCTTTCCAAAACCTGCACCTCCACAGCCTCACCCTTTTCAGGGGAAAACCCAAGTTCATCAAGTCTATGTCGAACATCCCCAACATACGCCTCGCCATTCTTCACGGCCTGCTCAACCAACCGAACCAATTCAGAGGTTATAGTTTTTGCATCCCTAGGTTGCAACGGCCCTGAAGCTGCATCCTCTGCGTTTTTGAGCAGCACCCCAAGCTCACGATTAATATCTTTGAGCATGGAAAGATGGTTTACATAATGAGAAAGATGATCAAAAGCAATGCGGGCTATCGTAGGAGATGCACGCCTGCCAGAATAAAGCACAAAAAAGAAGTACCACGCAGGCTCACGATAAAAAGAAAAGGCCGTACAAGTCAGAGGTGCTGCCACCGTACCACCTACCAATGCAGGCGCATAGCCATCCTGAAATGACTCCAAAAATGAAATATGTGAAAACAAATTAATTGTAGCCAGCTCAACCATTCGCTGAATTGTCAATGCAGCCCCCCCATATAAGAGAGCTATTGACCCCCACGCCCCCACCCGGCTCAACCGATCAATTGAGTCTTTTGGAAATTCACCAACTCCTGCAGACAAACCCACCGCCAACCCGCTCATTACCAAAAGGCTCAAGCAAAATTGTCTCATGACCAAAACCCCTCCTGCAAAAAAAGAATAAACCTATCTTTAAGAGGGAGCATAGTACAGCGAACTGCGCAACACAACAAAGCCGTTAAATTTTTATTCTAATGCCTTAGAGCCCAAAATACTGAAGCCATGCAATATGGCACTTAGACGTTTTATCTTTCTGTACAATCCTGCAAATAGCCCTACTAAGGCACTCACAGGCTTTGGAAAACTCAGCAACCTTCTTTAAAATCTCAGTTTTCTGGCTGGCAGTCAAAGATAGAACCGAGCCTGTGCTTGCTCCAGAGCGCAGTATATTTAAGTTCTGTACCGTGGAATTTTCCTCAACCTTTATGTCGAGATCGTCAATCTTCATAAGTAAACTATCAATTTGCGCCATAGTAGATAACACGGTTTTAGCGGCATGCCTAATCCCGCCCTCCCGATCAACTACAAGCTGCCCCTCATCAAAATCAGCAAAATCCCAGAATATCTCACTCGCGCTGCTGGCAATTCTCGCCCAGCAACTATTCTGTTTAAGCGCCGCAAGTCTATTGAGCGGAGATTCTTGTACAAAAGAATCACTATTAACAGCCTCACTTCCCCGAGTTTTCAACTTACCCAAGTCTTCTGAAGACATAGTATGGTGCAACTCATCTACAAAACTACCGCCAAGAACCGTCGGGCAACCGTGAACCGATTTAGTCCGATTACGAACCACCCAATGAAAAACGGCTAGGTCATTTAACAACATCTGATTTTTTTTTATTCTGTCATCCAGCTGCCGTTTACACATTGCCAAATAGGACTTTCCCACAACCCCTGCATAGATACCCTGAGCTCCCGTCATGGCATAAGGGAAAAGATACGGCGATACGCACAATGCCGCTGCACTGAACAAAGAAACTCCAGGATGACGGGAAACAAGACGCCCACTAGTTTTGGCCACCTCATGTGCCCGTTGAGCAATCAACTCCCGATTTTCCCAACACCACCGCGCACCCTTCTCGCCGGCTCGAATACCTAATTTACTCGTATAATAAAGCCCTATACCCGTGCCAACAACAGCAGCTCCCGTAACAACCGGCGCCGCAACCCTACGCCACAGAGCTGGTTGCGCGTCGTCGTCACGCATAGCATGAAGAGAAACGGTTCCGCTCAACAAAATAATTGAAGGTAAAATAATAGAACAATAAAAACGTTTGGTTAACAGACTAATCATGATAGAGCCCCCACCTATAAAACAATGCCCAAAAAACTCACAATTATGGTACTTAACAAAATCATATCTCTAAGATTTTATCAAAAGATACTACGTGAACTCAAGCATTAACCCCCACAACCTCCAGATACCTCCATTCATAAAAAATGGTGCCGAGAGATGGAATCGAACCACCGACACGAAGCTCTTCAGGCTTCTGCTCTACCACTGAGCTACCTCGGCACCCACATTAAAGAATGTAAAGAAATTGTACCCGCTCTTTGCTCTAAGGTCAAGTATTTGTCATGTTTTTTGTTGTCTCTAGTATCATATCTTGTGATTGAGCTCGTTCAAGAAGCTGAACACACTTCTTGAACGGGCAATCTGACATAACGTTTATCAAAGGGGCAACGGCTCTCTTCTGCTTTTTCAAAAAGTCCAAAACCACAAATAAGGCTAAATCTTTGTTCAGCGATCCCAATAGCCAGGCGGCGCTCTGTTTTGGAAGAAATGCTCCCAACCACTTCTCCGCACCTTTTTGAAGTACATTCCCCTCGGGTAGTTGCTCACAGAGCATCTGCTCCACGAAGGGCTTATAATATGGCAACGTGGGGTCTTCCTCAATGCACTTGAACATTACAGTGTTCTTAAAACGCTCATAAAGCTTATTAACAAAAAATTGGTCCAATTGCCATCCCGGCTTTTGTTTGTTAAGAAATTGAAACGCTACATCTGAGGAATAGTCTTCTTCCGTACTTACTACCCACACAATATAGAAAACATCGGCTAGACCAAGAATTTGTATAAAAAATTTAAGTAACTCATGATCCAAGTTTTTGGGCAATTGTCGGACAAAATCGATGTCATGGGACAGTGACCACCACAACTCCTGTATAAATTTTTTATCTAGTTGCCACCCCGATTTCTGCTCATTAAGAAACGTGACCACGGCACTCAGGGATTTAGTTAGCGTACAAATTCCCACAGCAATTTGTACGAGGCACGAAGTTATGCATAGTTTAAAGAACGGCTGGCTCGGATTTTCCATAAGCTGTTTAATAAAGCTAGCATGATCAACTAATCCACGACAGACTTTCGCAACCTCTTCTTTTTTAGATTGCCATCCCGTATCATATTTATCGAGAAACTGGACTAATAACTCAGGAGATTCTGTTAGCCCCCATAGGCCATACGCAAACTCCGCTAAATTACAAGAAAAACCATCCAAAAAAGCCTTGAATAGTTCATGCTCTGGATTTTTTACAAGCTCTGCAAAAAACGTCTCACCAACCTCTTCCCTTTTCAAACACGTGCCAAAAAAGAACCACCTCGCCTTCCACGACGAATCCCAACTGTTCAGAAATACGACGACCAGATCAGGATTCTTGGTCACGCACCAGATCGTTGCAAAAATCTCTTTAAGGGTTACATCTGACCAATTTCCCCCAAAATTTTTCTTAACAAGTGGACCAAAAAATTCCAACTTTGGATCTTTAATCATGTTTTTGGGCGCCTTCTCCATCTCCTCTCGCAACTTTAGGAATAAATTCCGCAGAAAAACAGGATTTTCCTTCCAGTCTACTTTGTATTTTTTAAGAAAAAACTCATTCAAAAATAACGCGGCTTCATGCGCTCCCTTTGACATTAGAAGCGTAACAGCAACACTTATCATAGCCTCACGAAGATTTTTCCACCCAGACCTTACATTCTTAAAAAACGGAAAAACTACGTCCGCCGCTATAAGCATACGCACCAATTCCGTAGAATTTGACGTCTGAATAAACTCTTTGAAAGGACTCTGATTAGCACACTGAGCAAGTATTTTCAACACATTAGCATCAAGATCACCGCCTTGATATTCAATTTTTTTAAAATCAATCAGCTGCAATACCTGCTTTTGCACTAGCTGGCTCTTCTCGTCCTGTGCGGCCCACATACGATAGACATTATTAAGTTCATTTCCTGAAAGCAAACGGAAAAGATTAAAACGAGGAACTTTACTATACACACAGGCTGAGAAAGGAAACTGGGTCGTATCTATATTAGCCTTTTCCAAGAACGTTTCTGCACAAAGTTCATCTGACTGCTTTTTCTTAAGCTCGTCATGTGGCGTTTCTAGCAGCTCTTCAGAACTACTCTGTTCTAAGGCTCCAACCTCAACGTGCCCAACTTTTACGCCGATATCCCTACGTCTCGTCTTCTTAGACTGAAGGTCTTCAACGATAATTTCAATATCCCCCACATCATTTTTCAGCGCCGATTTTGACACATCAAAAGTTACTTTCTGTTTTCCAAAGGAACTAAGCAAGGCCCCAAGCTCTTTAAAGTCTTTCGCGTCGATACCAAACATATAATTAAGGGCATTGAGGATATTGTTGATGGAAGCCTTAACTTCATAATATTGATTTGGGTTGCAATAGACAAGTTTCCCGCGCCCCTGTTTAAATTGAGGGTCTGAAAGGACAAAAAACTGCTCCCCACGCAAGAGCGGGTCGTTAATGCTACAATCCATGAAACGTTCAACAAATTCCTTTATAAGGGGTTTTGACTGAAGTTCTGTAGGTAAAACAGAGAGATCATAAAAATCATTACCATACGGTGAAAGAATAATCTGCATAGCAGCCCAGACACCACTTTCGCAGCAATCCCCAACACTAATTTCTTTAGATTTTTTTTTGTTGTTTTCAGAAGGTAGCGTAAATTTTACATACATCCAATGGATAGACTCGCACTGTTGTTTTGCGCAGGCATAGAGCAGGTCCATTTTTGACGGTGAAGGGAATGCACTGTTACACAGGAGCGCATACTCTTTACTTGTGTATCGCAGCTCCTGCCACTCTTCTGTTGCTATTTTATTTGGATCCGCAGTAAACCACTTCTTCTGTTCTTCAGAACAATGGTCATAAAAGCCTTTTAAAAACTCAAGATACTCTTTTTTTGTTTCGGCACGCTCAACTGCAAGGGCATTAAGAAGAAAAAAGGGCATATCTTTGCTGTAAACATCCGCCTGGTTTCCCATATCAGCCAAAAGCTTGAGCTGCTCGGCAATTTTATTTCCAGATTGCTTACTGCTCTTAGCAAGCTTCTTAAGGTCATCTCCAACTTCTTTTTTAGAAAGCAATGTCGCAAAGTACCCAAGGTCATAGAGCGATGCCTGGCCAAAGAAGCCCTGCTTGGTTGATAAAATCGGGTCCTCTTCTGCTACCTGATGAAACATTTGCATGACCACTTTAGTCAAAACATGGCCAGACTTACCGTAGTTATAGACATTCTCCACCGCAGTCTTACCGCAGTAGCCGCCGCTCAAGGGATTAAAAGCATCTTTTTCTACAAACTCAAAGCCACGAAGGGATGAGAGCGGCAGAGGGTGCAACGAGCAGGCAAACAAAGGCAAAAGCCCTACTAACGCATATTTTAATTGTTTAAACATTTTAGGTCTCAATCTTCTTACATTAATTCATTTAATCTATTTTCTTTAACTACTTCTTTATTTACTTCTGCAAACTCTTTAAAAACCAGTTACTTACATACCACGCTTGCCATGCACTTAACCCAAGACAGGCCGTCTTTTGGACAGTTGAGTCAACCCCTACAGGTTTAACCCCCTGACAAAATAAACTTCCAAAACGCCATGCAAGCGCATAGGACGAAAAGCCGGGAACCCAACTGCACGCTTCGGCAATAAGAGAGGTGGTGTTTATTATTTGGTTATAGTTACATACTCTTTGTTTAAGCTCCAACTCTCTAGCACGCTCCTTCAAAAGCCATTCTCTTTTTTTTAATAAATCGCTAGCCTTTTTTTGGGTAATTTTAATAATCGGAGCAAAAGCCTCTCTGAGTTTATAGTCATAACTGTTCTGAATCTCTTTAATAAGACCATCATCTTTCTTCCACTCAGGATTATGTTTTTCAAGAAACTGCATAATAGCCTGAACGCCTGCACCACTCCGCCACAATGCCTCAACAACTAAAATTAATGGGACAGAAGCCATTAAGGATTGAGTTAATTCATGCTCTGGATTAGCCAAAAAATCACCCAAAAAAATTTTATTCCAAGATAACTTGTCCCATAATTGAGGTAAAAAGAGCTTGTCACTCTTCCAATCGGACTTACTTTTATTTAAAAACTGAAACAGCCCCTCAAAATCCTTTATTTTATCAAAGGTATCCCGAATAATCTCTGTTAATGGTATAAATTTTATAAAGAGACTACATAATTCAGACTCTGGATTTTTATAAAGGCTTCCAACAAAATCATTACGCAAACAGAGCGGATACCATAGTTCTTTCACGGCTGTTTTATCGTTTTTCCACTCGTTACGCTTGTTTAGAAACCGAACCAGCAAACCAAGATCATGAACATAAAAACCCAAATTCTTTAAAAACAAGGGTCGTGGAATAAAGGTCATAAACGCAGAAACTAGCTCATGTCCAGGTTTTCCCGCAAGCATATTAATAAAATCGCTGCGCCAAAACCACAACTTCCACAACTTTTCCACTAAAACTTTGTCCTGACTCCAATTACTATTTTGTCTCGCAAGGTATTTGGCAAGAAAATCAAGCCCATCACTGCCATGACAAATTACACCAATCAAAGCATCCGAATCCTCTTTAAATCCACTCCATGATAAATGCACCTTGGTAAGAAAGGGTAACAAAGCCCCACAAGGTCGAATCTTCTCTACTAACTCAGTAGCACCAATCTGTGCAATCAATTCTGTAAACGGACTTTTATCAGCACATTTTGCAAGCACTTTAACCACGCCAGAATTAAGCTCATTGCAGGTACAAAAAACCTTCTTGAAATCAATCAATTGCAACACATTTTTTCTCAGCAGCACCGCTCTCTCATCCTTCTCACCCCATAACAAGTAGGTATTATTTAATTCCTTGCCTGCGAAGGGGCGAAATAAGTTAATACCCGGGGTTTTCTTATAAAAGTAAACTGAAAAAGGAAAGGCTGTTTTATCAATCGAATATTTTTCTGACAACTGTTCTAAATCATGCAATTCACCGTTATGTTCACTTTTTGTAGACCCAACGCCAACATGTCTAAACCCCACGTTAATGGGGACCATTCGCTTTTTATTGTTTTGCAAATCTTCAACGGTTACAACAATGGTTCCATATATATTCTCAAAACATTCGTCAGTTATTGTAAAACTAACCAACTGCTTTTCTGAGCTTAGTTTTTCTCCCAGCTCATTAAAATCTTTTGCATCAAGCTCAAACATATAATTCAAGGCATTAAGAATATTTTTAATAGAGGCACTAAGTCCATACCCGTCGTACTCAAATTTCTCCCGCCCTGGTTTAATTTCGGGGCCTGATATTTCAAAAAACTGCTGTTTGCGCAGCTCAGGGTCATTTATACTATGATCCGCAAAACGCTCGACAAATTTCTTAATAAGTGATTTTGATTGAAGCTCTTTAGGCAAAAGCGATAGTGTATAAACACTATCAAATCCCGGCGAAAGAATAAGCTGCAAAATGCCCCAAATAGCTGCTTCACAGCAATCCCCCGATTGTACCTCTTTTGGCGGGGCCTTGTCTTTAGAGGGAAGAGTAAAGGTAACATACCCCCAGCGAATCGGATCGTTCTGTTGTGCACATGCAAAGAACAAGTCCCAGGTTGATGGATTAGAAATATTATCATCCCAAAGCTTTTTATAGTCCTCATTGGTATACCAAAGCTCTAACCACTCTTTTGTTCCAATGTTATTAGGATCCACGCTAAACCATTTCTTCTGCTCGTCGGTACAATGGTCATAAAAGCCTTTTATGAATTCAAGATATTCGGCTTTAGTCTGCGCTTTGTCAACCGCAAGGGCACTGAGAATCACCAGAGGCATGTCTGGTGAATAGAGCATTAGAGGCGTAGCTTCCTTTGTATCCTTGTTATGAAAAATCGGAGTAGCCTTCTTTTTTATAAGGGATAAATCGGATAACGCAGCAATCACCTCTGCAACCGTTGACCGAAATGGTACAGGCTTCGATTGAGAGCGATTACACTGTTGAGCATATTTTACAAGGGGATAGGCATCCTTTACGTAACTATAGGAACTAAGACATTTCTTGGCGGCCTTTATAAGCCCCTTCAAATCACCCCGTTGAGACAGAGCAGCCAACCACCCCAGTTCAGAAGGCGTCCGCGCTCCATAGAACCCTATAATACTGTGTTGTGGATTTTCTTGCAGTGTATGGGTGTAAAACATCTTTTTTATAGTCCTAACCAAGGGATGACCCAATTGACCATATTTATACAAGGTTTTTACAACCGTTTGGCTTGCAAAACGCCCCACCATAGGATGAAGAGCATCTTTTTCTACAAACTCAAAGCCACGAAGGGATGAGAGCGGCAGAGGGTGCAACGAGCAGGCAAACAAAGGCAAAAGCCCTACTAACGCATATTTTAATTGTTTAAACATTTTAGGTCTCAATCGTTTTACATTAATTATTTAATCTATTTTCTTTAACTACTTCTTTTTACTTCTGCAAACTCTTTAAAAACGAGTTACTTACGTACCACGCTTGCCATGCACTTAACCCCAGAAAGGCCGTCTTTTGAACGGTTGAGTCACCCCCCACCGGTTTAGCCCCCTGGCAGAATAGACTTCCAAAACGCCATGCAAACGCGTAAGACGAAAGGCCGGGAATACAACTGCACGCTTCGGCAATAAGAGAGGTGATATTCATTATTTGACAGTACTTTTTCTGCTTGCGATAAAGGTCACAATAACCCTCAAATATTTTTTTAAATTGAGGATCAAGTTCATTAGCAACTCTCACCCAAAAATCATCAAGCCACCATTGCTGAAAATTTTTTTTAGATGAGAAGCATTCCATATCAAAGACTAAGCTTTTTAAAAAAACTTCATCCATCTTCCACTGTGGTTTTTGGGCAACCATGAATTGTTTAAACTCATTTTCATAATCTGAAAAACCATAAGTGTTCATAATCCTATAAACAAATTGAGGAAAACAATGTTTTAAAAAGGGCTCATAAAGTTTGTGTTCTTTATGTGAGAAAAAATGAACAAGAGATAAACAAAAGTCAGAGTAATAAGCTCCGGGAAAACAACCTACCTTAAAAACTGATTTTAAAAATGCTACATTATTTTTCCATGCAGGAAATTGCTTGTCTAAGAACAAAAGTCCTTTATTTGCGCCACAATACAAATAAACATTATCAAACAGCTCTTCAACAGAATATAAGCGGTACAACGGAGTGAAAAACTCATGGGTTGAGTTTTTGGAAAAAACCTTCACAAAGACATCTTTATAGACTTCTCCAAAATTGCCGAAAAATGCATCGACTCTCTTTTTATTCGCAAGCCACTCAGGATGGTTATCTTTTAGGAACTTCAACGCAGTATCAGGACCTGCAACAAGAATAGTGCTCAGAAGTCGTTCTAGCCTCATTCCTTTGATATAAGAAGACAAGTAGGAATAAGGTTTCTTGCCTATGTTCTCCACATAATTTTTTATCAACTTTTTATCCTTTAGAAATGTATTAACCAACTCCAATGAAAGATTTTTTTCAAGCCATGTGTCTCCTATGTGATTAATAAACTTATCAGTAACGCAAGCATCACCAACCATTCGGACTAACTCGATTACATTTGCTTTTTCGACAAACTCTCTAAAAGGGCTCTTATCCGCATTTTGGGCAAGTATCTTCAGCACATCGTCATTAAGATCACCACTCGTGTACGTAACTTTTTTAAAGTCGATCAATTGCGATATCTGTTTTTGCAATAAGAGATTCTTTCCATCGTGCGCTCCCCATACACGATAGACATTGTTCAACTCCTTTCCTGAAAGCAAACGATAAAGATTAAACCCAGGAGCCTTGGTATAAAAACAAGATGAAAACGGAAAGATTGTTTTATCTACTGAATACTTTTTTAAAAGCTCTTTACTATCAAGTTTTTTACTCTCTCGTACCTCAGGCTCAACTATAACGTGCCACGATGAGACCTTTATAATCGTCTCTCTTATATCTCCAGTCTTAAGGTCTTTAACCGTTACAACAATATTTCCATAGTCCAGCTTAAGAGACTCTTCGGTTATTGCAAAACCAACCGTCTGCTTTTCTGAGCTTAGCTGCCTGCCCAGTTCATCAAAATCTTTAGCATCAAGCTCAAACATATAATTCAGTGCATTCAGAATGTTTTTAATAGACGGTTTTAATTCATAAAAAAGGTCAGGTTTGTTATACACAATCTTCCCGCGCCCTTTTTTAAATTCTGAATCCGACAACCAAAAAAACAATTTCGTGCGCAACTTTTTGTCATTGATACTATGGTCTGTAAAACACTCCACAAAATCTTTTATAAGCGCTTTTAATTGCAATTCTTTGGGCAAAAGCGACAACTCATAAGTACTATCAACACCTGATGAAAGAATAAGCTGCAAAGTAGCCCAGACACCACTTTCACAACAATCGCCTACGCTAATTTCTTTCGGCTTCTCATTGTTTTTAGAAGGCAATGTAAATTTAATGGACATCCATGTAATCGGCTCATCCTGCTGGACACATGCATAAAACAAATCCGCTTTTGATGGATTAGAAAGCTCTCCTGCACAAAGTTTTTCACTATACTCTTTAGTGTATCGTAGCTCTTGCCACTCATTGGTTGCTATTTTATTGGGATCTATAGTAAACCACTGCTTCTGTTTATCAGAACAATGGTCATAAAAGCCTTTTAAAAACTCAAGATAGTCGCCTTTAGTCTCTGCGCGCTCAACTGCAAGCGTACTAATTAACAAAAGAGGAATCTGCGCATCATAAAGAGTAACCGTTATTTTTTCATTTCTATTTTTGTTCTTAGTTACAGAGGCTCCTTTTATTACCGTTACTATATAACCCAATTGCTCAGCAATTAAAAATGGCGATTGATTAGAAGCTTTAGCAAGTTTATGAAGCGGTGTTTCTATTTTATCGTTTTTATTATCAACGGATTTAATCTGCTTTTCTATTATTTTTATATCTTGAACGGCCAGTGCTGCCATGTAACCCAGATTATAAAAAGACAGTTTTCCCCAAAGACCCAATTTAGTCGGCACAACAGGATCTTCTGGCCCAACCTGATTAAACATCTGATGGTCTAATTTAGTAAAACTATTATTAGTAGACTGCCCGTATTTATAGATATTTTCCACCACATTCTTACCGCAATAGCCTGCAAACAAAGGGGCAAGCATAACATTCTCAGCAAACTCAAAACCACGCAAAGATGAAAGTGGCAAAGAATACAACGAGCAGGCAAACAAAGGCAAAAGCCCTACTAACGCATATTTTAATTGTTTAAACATATGATTTTCTCCCTAAATTAATATTAAGTTTATTAATTTATTATTTTATTTAGCAATTTAATAAACATTTTTACATATTATCAACAATTTGTCAATGTAGATTGTGTTCAAAACCTATTATACTCAATCAATTGCCAATAACGCCTGCTCTGATAAGCTAAACAAAGAAATCAAACGAGCCTATTTTTACAAAGGGCCTAGGAATCAATGTCCCCTATAAACCACAGTCTTCAACAGACCCGTCTGCAAGAGACACTTACTAACGCTTTCGAGCGTCTTGCACGCATAAAAAACCAAACCGAACTTGAAGCCTTGCGCGCCGAATTTATCGGCCGTCAGGGAGTTCTTGCACGCCTCATGGACGAGCTAAAAACTCTTTCTCTAGAAGAGAAGCGTGTTCAAGGGCCTGCCCTCAACGAACTCAAAAAAACGCTTACCGAGGCCTTTACTGCTAAAGAAGTTGAACTTTTACAACAACTTCTTGAACAAAAGGCTGCACGTGCCTCATCTTTTGACGTTACCGCCTATCGCCCCGGCTCTCTTCAAGGAAGCCTACATCCCGCCTCTCACATAATTGAAGAAGTTGAAAATATTTTAATATCCATGGGTTATGAAATTATCGACGGACCTGAAATAGAACGCGAAGAGATAAATTTTGAGGCTCTCAATATTCCCAAAAATCATCCGGCCCGAGATTTACAAGATACCTTCTGGTTGACCATACCACACCTACTCCCCCGCACACACACTTCCTCCGTGCAAATTCGTGGAATGCAGCAACGGCAACCCCCTCTTGCTCTAGCGACCACAGGACGTTGTTATCGCCAAGAAGCAACCGATGCCAGCCACGATTTTGTATTTATGCAATGCGAAATCCTTCTAGTCGACAAAAAAATCTCTCTGGCAAATCTATTTGCCACCGCAAAACTGTTTCTTCAAGGCTTATTTAAACAGGAAAAGCTTGAACTTAGAATTCGCCCCAGCTACTTTCCTTTTGTTGAACCTGGACTTGAAATGGATATGTCCTGTCCATTCTGCTCGACAGGATGTTCTGTGTGTAAAAAAAGTAGATGGATAGAAATAGGCGGCGCAGGACTCATTCATCCTCACGTGCTTAAAGCAAGCGGAATAAATCCAGAAGAATACAGTGGATTTGCGTTTGGCTTTGGGCTAACACGACTTATAATGCTAAAGTATGGAATTGATGACATTCGCCACCTACATAGCTCTAAGGTTGATTTTCTGAAGCAATTTTAAAAAAAGGAAGAGGGATGGAAATTTGTAAGTGCATCATACCCGCAGCGGGACTAGGAACCGGCTTTTTGCCCTTCACCAAATCCATACCCAAGGAGATGCTGCCTCTACTTAACAAACCTATCATCCAGTATATAGTTGAGGAAGCATTGCAAGCAGAGATGAAACATCTGCTTTTTGTTGTCAATGGCCGTAAAACCGTCATTGCAGACCATTTTGATGAAGAAACCTCGTTAAGCGCGCTGCTCTCTGAGCGAAATCAAGAGCACCTCCTAAACCACCTGAATCGTATTTCTCGACAAGCCTCCTACACCTTTTTACGCCAACCCGATCCTATAGGAACCGGCCATGCCGTGCTTTTAGCCCGCCACTGTATAGAAAAAGAATATTTTTGTGTAGCATATCCCGATGGGATCTTTGACGGTCCAGAGTCTGTTCTAAAGCAATTAACTCGTGTAGCACGACAAGAAAAGGCCAGCGTTATAGCTGTTTACGATATTCCCAATTCTCAAGCACCCTTTTGCAGCGTTGCTACCGCAAAAAAAATTCTCTCAACCGATCTTGGACACCTTTCTTGCATTACCGATAACCCACGCCCACGAGACACCTCGTCAACGCTTGCAATAGCAGGACGCTATGTTCTATCGCATCGAATTTTTACGGCCCTGGATTACTTTAATACACACAGTGAGAAAGAAGAAGTATCCCTTCACGATGCTATTAATCAAATGGTACATGAGGGCGAACGCGTATTAACCTACAAAGTAAAAGTCGCTCGATATGATCTAAGCACGCAGCTTGGATGGTTAAAATCAACCATCCAACTAGCTTTGAAAGATCCCGCACTCGCCCCTCATATAAAGGCCCTATTTAGCGAAACAAAATCCCCGCTAATAACCCCACCATTTAGCCCTACACACCATGTTGAGAAAAGTTGCTGAAAAAGGTAAGCACAGAATCTGGTACAAGGGAAATTGATGAAATGCCAGACTCCATAAGAAACTGCGCAAACTCAGGAAAATCCGAGGGAGCTTGTCCGCAAATTCCCATCGGTTTTTGAAGAGCTTTTGCCTTTTTAATAGCAACCTCAATTACTTCTTTAACAGCTCGATTGCGCTCATCATACAAATGGTTAACCATCTGAGAGTCACGATCAACCCCCAAGATCAACTGCGTCAAATCGTTTGATCCAATCGAAAATCCATCAAACAACAGAGCATACTCATCTAAGCATCGAACATTAGAAACCAGCTCAACCATCATCAGAATCTCAAGCCCTTTTTCCCCGCGAACTAACCCGTGCGCCGCCAAAAGCTCAATCACCTTCTGAGCCTCCGTAATCGAACGAACAAAAGGAATGAGAATTTTTACATTCTCCAGACCAAATTGTGATCGCACCTTCATAAGAGCTCCGCATTCTAACTCAAAAGCGGGCGCATACTCCTTACTGCAATAACGAGCCGCTCCTCTAAACCCTAACATAGGATTCTCTTCATGGGGCTCAAACAGAGATCCACCAAGCAGGTCACGGTATTCATTGCTCTTGAAATCGGTACACCGCACGATAACAGGACGTGGATAAAATGCAGCTGCAATAGTTCCAATAGATTCTGCTAAAAGATCTACATAAGCCGCCGACCACTGCGCAGGATCTGCAACCCCAAGCCGCTGACCAATAGCAGCCCGCATCTGCCTATCCGTAACCACATCAGGCTGTGCACATACCATCGGATGAACCTGCAGTATCGAGGCTATAATAAACTCAAGTCGAGCGAGTCCTACTCCATCCACCGGCAAAAATGAAGTCCTAAACGCCTGATCCGGATTTCCCACATTTACCAAAATAGGTATTGGTGGCCGCTTTATCTCTCCAAGCTCTGATTCAGTACGTTCAAACGAAAAAACACCCTCATACGCTGAGCCCAAAGATCCCGATGCGCAATCTACCGTAATCATCTGACCATCTACAATACGCTCCGTTGCATCCCCTGTCCCAATGAGCGCAGGGATTCCCATTTCACGACTAACAATAGCCGCATGGCATGTTCGTCCGCCCTGATCCGTCACTATGGCAGCTGCCTGTTTTAAAAGCGGAACCCAATCAGGATCGGTCATCTGAGCCACCAAAATATCCCCCAGCTCAAACCCCTCTGACATATCGGCTGTATCCCGAATAACACGCGCACGACCCGTAACAATACCATAACCAACCGCCTGGCCACGAACTAAGCGCGTCGCTGCATCTGGAGCCTTAGCAAAGGCAAAAGAGACAATCTTGTGCTCCTTTGCGCGCTGTGAATGTACAGTTTCTGGACGAGCTTGAAGAATATAGAGCTTTTTATCATCCCCATCCTTCGCCCATTCAATGTCCATTGGCATCCAGTGGTCTGCAAGAGTAGAATAATGTTTTTCAATAAGAGCGGCATACCTAGCTAACTCCAATACTTCATCATCCGTAAGAGAAAACGAATTTTGCTCAGTCTCTAAACACGGTTCTGCCCTCAATACCGCACGAGGAGACTGCATGACATCATAGACAGCTGCACTACCGCTCCCCAAACGCTCTGGCCCCGCTCCAAAAAACTCTGAAAAGCGAGAGAATGCTGATTCACTCTTTTCTTTATAAACCAACTTTTGCTTTTTACTGCCCAAAAACTTTCTTACAATGGGCCTAAAACCCTTTTCAAGCGTAGGCTTATGAACAACAAATTCATCCGGATCCACCACGCCCTGAACAACAAATTCACCAAGACCATAGGAAGACGATATCGTGACCACATCCTTAAATCCTGTCTCAGGATCCAGGGTGAACATAACACCCGCAGCCCCTCTATCAGAACGGACCATCCTCTGAACGCCCACAGAAAGCGCAACGGTTTCGTCACTAATTCCCTGCCGACGACGATACACTAACGCACGCTCTGTAAAAAGAGACGCCATACAGCGCAAGCAAGAATCTAAAAGATCAGGTTCACCCTGCACATGCAAAAAAGTCTCTTGCTGACCCGCAAAAGAAGCCTGTGGCAGATCTTCTGCAGTGGCTGAGGAGCGAACTGCTACATCGCAGGGAACTTTTGAATCGGCCCCTGAAAGTTCACGATAGGCTGCCAGAACCTCTTCCTCAAGGTCCTTAGGAAGCCGAGCACTCATAATAAGATTCTGAATGCACTGTGAAATCTGTGCAAGCTGCTCCAGATCATCAATATCCTCAAGAAGTTCAAGCTCACGATTTATCTCGGGAAGTAAATCGTTGGATCGTACATGGTGCCAATAGGCCTCCGCACTCAATGCAAAGCCACCTGGAACTCGTATTCCCTGTGCCGAAAGATCTCGAATCATCTGCCCCAAAGACGCGTTTTTCCCGCCAAACCGTGGAACATCTTGCAACGTAATATCCGCCAAGGGAACAACATAAACCATACTAATCTACTCCTCTTCTTCGCGATGGCGATAACGAGCACCCCCTTCTTCATCTTCTTCCCTTATCTTCTCCTCCTCATATCGCTCCTCTTCATCTTCATGCTGAGCACGCTCTACAATCTCATCCGCATCAATGTGATAAAGCTCGTCTTGATAAAAGTCTTTTATCATCATATCAATATGCCGCGGCAACCCTACCATAAACTCTATATCGTAGGAGACGTATTCACGCAATATCACCTCTTTCTCATCATCAAACGGATCACTAGTGACCACAAAAAGGATATTACCATCACGATTAAGCGGCAGACAACTGTTTCGCAATAAAACATCCTTAGGGAACATTGAAACTAAGTCGTGATCAAAAATAGTACCCAATACATCAACCGCTGGAACCTCATAATATTCCTGCAATGCCTTTAGTAGATCCTCCTTTTCAACAATCCCCTCTTCCAACAAAAAGTCTTCTATATACTCAGACTCATGATTCTCAAAATCACGCCTTAATGCATCTCCATCCCGAGAATTCAAAATACCCTTTTTGCCTAAAATCCTTATAAGTCCCTCAAGAAGATTCTCAAACCGCTCCTTCTTACGACTAATTTTTTCGTTCATAACAAGTCTCCTTCCCCTATGTAAAAATAGCATATCCAACTGGATCCCAGTATATGACAAAACCTGCAAAATCTCAGCACTCTCAAACAAAAAATCATTAAACTCTTGCATTTCCCCTAGCTATTATTTTAAAATTATATTAGAAATAATTATTGAAATTGAACTAGAAATTAGTTATGTTAAAAAGGGTAAGCATATGGTAAGTGGAAAACAGTGGCTAATCTTCGTTTATATAGTGACCGTTTTCACGGGGGCTCTATATGGACTTATGACAGGGCTTCCCAAGATTGACCTGCACACAACAGGGATCGTGCCGAATAATAGAGTGACGGCCATGTTCTTTAGTCCGAGAAAAGCGGGTATTATAACAGACGACAAAATGGCGACATATCTATGCAATAATCTTTGCAGCAGGTACCAGGAAACTTGGAGTGGGCAAGCTTTAAAGAACTCCAATCCTAGAAAGCAGGGTTACTGTATCTGTTTGCGTAATTTGTCACGTCCAAATTAAAGCCAATCACGTCCAAATTAAAGCCAATCACGTCCAAATTAAAGCCAATCAAAATAGAAGGGAATAATTTTATGAACGCATATTTTTCTACACTGTTACTACTGTTTAGTGTTACGGCACTAACCTCACAGGCCATTACACTAGATTATAAATATTCTGGAGTCCCTATCAATTCAGGGGCAGAAGCGAAAAAGGTATGTCCAGGCACTTGCAAAAAAGCAGATATGGACTGGCAAGGAACATTCAGCTCAAGAGGGCTATGCCTCTGTCAAAAAAACCCCTAAAAAAACAATTTTCTGGTAGCATAAAGGATATATGCAGCATAGAGAGTAAATGGGGTAAAAAAGAGAGTATTAAAATGAAAGGATTAAGGATGAAGAGGATCGTCTCAGGAGTTTTTTTTCTTGCTGGTATACTCCCAGCCCTGTTGTGGCCTGCAAACAGCCAATTAACTGCAAACAATCGACTACTCGCCGACGACCCAAATGCCGCTATGATTGTTGCCCATTGCGAAAAAATTGTAAAAACGCAGTGCCCTGTTTGCAAAATCGTCCGCATAGAAAAAATCGAACAGCAGGATGAAAAGAAAACGACGTACCGATGTGTTTACTCCGGCTTTCTTGGAAAAAATAACGAGAGCTCTTTCATAACGGTCATCGATAATAAACAATAAATTCTAAACTAACTTCAACGCATCACTACCGCTTTATGGCTATTGATCGTTGTTTTTTCGAATTTTAAATTTAAAATTTCAAATTGTTGATTTTGAATAGAGTGGTGTGCTACGATATAGATGTAAAAGAAAAGGACAAGAACTTAGGCGACACATGAGATCCATGCAAAACCTCAAGTCAAGTCCGAAAGAATTGAAATAGGATCCTGTTCGAGGTGTCCGCGCTCTTGGTGGAGTGCAAGGGAAAGCCCCGAACGCAAAGAAGTAAGGAGAACAGACATGAAAACGCTTAATTACCTTGTCGTAATGGCGGGTCTAGTGATGGCGGCAAGCGCTTTAGCAAGCTTACCTACACCTGTACCAGCAGACAATTCAACACCAAACTGGGTACAAACAGGAGAGATAAAGGATAGTGTAGACGCGGGAACAAAATGTCCTACCGTCTGCAGTGCATACCATGACCACATCTGGGACGGCCGTTGGACCGTAGGTGCAAAATCAACCATGAAACGTGTGAACGGAAAATGGACCGAGCAAATTAGTACTACAGGCGATTGCAGCTGCCAAGCAAAAGCGGGTGCACAAACCGTCAAATCTACTCCAATACAAGGAATAGGTCGCAGAACCGCAGCTCCTTACACAGGACCTGTCGGACCTGTTGCATCTGACGAAGAATAAAAGCCTCTAACATCAAGAGGCAAACGAGAGCGTAAGCCCTCGTAACTATGCAGGGGTTAGATCACGTAAAAACAACGTAGTCTGGCCCCTGAGTCATAATCCTGTCTTAACCCAAAAGAAGATATCTATGATTACCTTTAATCGCACATTCCTTAAGATAACCCTGCTTACTATCAGCCTAGGAACCTCACCCTTCGAAATTATGCAGGCCAAGCCAACTAAAATTGTCCCTACCCCTGACAACCTGCCCGGAGCGGTTTTAGACCTCCAGACGCGTCTTATGATTTTAGAACAACTGCCCTTAACTCAACCAGACGTTCAGGGCGCAATAATAGAACTCAAATCCCGTCTCCAGGGCCTTGAAAAAATGGTTTTCAACCAGATCAGCAAAACAGGCAGCAAAAACCAGATCGAGACTCTTGAAAAAAGAATTACCGCCCTAGAACAAAAATCATAGAAAAACAGACGGCGCAGACCACAAAAAGTAGCCCGCGCCGCAAAGTAATTCGAATTTAAATCAAACGCTAAACCAATAACCCTGCAACCATAGTCGACAGAATATTTGCAAGCGTTCCGCCAAGCAGGGCTCTAAACCCAAAGGCACTCAAAAGCGACCGCCTAGAAGGCGCTAACGCACCAATACCACCAATCTGTAAACCAATGCTTGAAAAATTAGCAAATCCACACAATGCGTAGGTCAACAGCATCGTCGAACGTGTTGAAAGATGAGCCGATAGCATATCCTGGTAAGCAATCAGCTCATTTACCGAAAGCTTAACCCCAATAATTTCTGCCACACGCGCCATTTCAGGTCCGGTTCCCATCATCCAACTGATAGGCATAAACACCCATCCAAAGATGTACTGAAGCGACAAGGTCGGCATCAACCACTCGGATCCCATCCATGAGAGCACTCTATTTGCATAGAGACACCCCGATTCCAAGACCACGTTAAGCACAAAAATAAGGGCTATAAAAGCTAGAAGAATCGCTGCAATGTTAAGCACCAGTGTCAAACCATCCAGCGCCCCAATGGCAATAGCCTCCAACATGTTGTGAGACCTAACTTCCATCTCTGCCTTTGCCCCACTAGCCGTCTCTGGCTGCTCGGTCTCAGGCACCATAATCTTAGCAATCAAAATAGTTGATGGAACCGCCATAACACTTGCACAAAGCATATGAACAACCGGCACACCCATTTTGGCGTAAATAGCAATAATGGATCCACTCATGGTTCCCATACCGGCAACCATTACAAGAAATATCTCCGAACGCGTCATCGTCTCAAGATAGTTACGAATAAGAAGAGGAGCCTCAGTCTGGCCTAAAAAAGTATTGGCCACGGTGCACAAGGTCTCGGCTCCCGAGGTGCCAAAAAGAGGCCTAAATATTTTTGCAAGGATACTAACCACCCATTGCACCACCCCATAGTGGAAAAGCAACGCCATAAAGGCCCCAAAAAATATAATCAACGGAAGCACTTGAATGGCAAATAAAGGACCCCATGCACCATCAGAAGAAGATAATCCACCAAACAAAAATTTTATTCCTGCATCACCCGCTCGATAAATATGACCCACACCATCCGCTATTCGCTCAACTACCCATTGACCAGGCAGCGTTTTTAACACTAAGGCGCCAACGGCAAACAACATTAAAAATGCACTTATAACCAAACGATGGTTAATACGTTTTCTATTCAACGAAAAAACATAAGCAACCGCCAGCACAACCGCAATGCCTAACACATTCAAGTAACGATTATATTCCACAAAATAGTCAAAAAACATAAAAAAACTCCCTCTGTTCCACTTTACGTGCCTCTTCAAACATTCCGAAATATTTTCTCTGTAGTTTAGACGTGACGCTGCTTGCGCGCTTCTCTCTCTTTACGCATTAGCGCTTCAATGATCTCGTCCAGATCACCCTCCATTACTCTATCCAATTTATTTAAAGTAAGCTCGACTTGATGGTCCGTTACACGGTTTTGGGGATAGTTATAAGTCCGAACTTTCTCAGCTCGCTCTCCCGTACCCACCTGCTCACGACGCATTTGACTCTGCTCAGAAGCTGCTTTTTCACCCTGGTACGCAGAAAGTCTAGCCTGTATCGCCTTAAGCGCCTTGGCTTTATTCTTGTGCTGCGACCGCTCATCCTGGCACGCAACCACAATTCCTGTCGGTATGTGAGTTATACGTACTGCAGATTCTGTTTTATTAACATGCTGCCCACCAGCGCCTCCTGCGCGATAGACATCAATACGCAAGTCTTCTGGATTAATAGTAAAATCAACCTCTTCAGCTTCAGGCATAACCGCAACCGTCGCTGTAGAGGTATGAATCCTCCCAGCAGCTTCGGTTTTAGGAACCCGCTGCACACGATGCACACCAGATTCGTGCTTTAAATGCCCAAAAACACCCCGACCTTCTATTGAGAATACGACTTCGCGGTACCCCTTTAGGTCAGTTTCGCTTTCGCTTAAAACAGAGGTTTTCCATCCTTTTTTAACAGCATAAAGCGTGTACATGCGCATCAAGTCAGCCGCAAAAAGCGCGGCCTCTTGCCCGCCCGTTCCTGCTCGAATTTCAAGAAAAACCGAGTTGTTATCCCGCTCGTCGGGAGGATAAAGAACGCCTTCAAGCTCATCAACCGACAGAGCCAACCGCTTATTAAGATCGGCCAACTCTTCCTGGTATAAAGCCTGAAATTCGGGATCTGACGAGGCTCCCAGCTGCTTAACTACCTCATCCCGTTCACTTTCCAGGACGGTCGCCTTATCATGTGCCCGCAAAAGTTCGCCAAGCCGAGCAACCTCTTTTTGAGAGCTCTGCCGCGTTGCAGGGTCTAAGGCAGGAGATGAAAGCTGTTGCACAAGCTGCTCATGCCGTGCACGCAGATTACTCCACTCAACCTCCGGATAGATCATTGTTTATTGTATTTCTTCTGGAAGCGTTCAATACGACCAGCTGTATCAACGAACTTATGTTTTCCCGTATAAATTGGGTGACACTGCGAACAGAGAGATACACGAATTTGTGGAACCGTAGACGTTGTTGGAAAATGCGCGCCGCAGCCTAAGCAGACCGCTTCAATTTCAAACGCCTTTGGGTGTTTTGCTTTTTGCATAATTTCACATCCTTTAAAACTTCTTTAAGGAGAACTACATCATATTCCCCGCTCTTTTTAGTATCGGATAAAAGCTGCCGGTTGTAAAGTGCGATTTCAACTCACCACTATTTCTCTTCACTAAGACCCCGTTATTCTTTTATAAATCCTGCAGCCTTCAATAGCTTTTCAAGCTCTTCACCGGTTTTAACGTGAGCAACGTAGACATCATTTTTTACTAAAATTTCTTCTATGGTAATCCCCAACTCAAAATAGGGGGCAAATAAAATCGTTTTATTTTTCCCATACATAAAGCCTAATTTAAATCCAGCCTCACACATTTTTTTTGCTCGAACCAGATCTTTTTCCGGAATCATAGTCAAAACTCGAATTCCAGAGGGATGATTCCAGCCTGTTACCAACAAAACCGAAACGACCGGATTAACGTCCAAGCAATTGTCCGCTAGCCTTAAAAAATCACCATAAGCCCGAGCACTCGGCTGATAAAACCCACCCGTATCAAATGCGGTTACAACATCTGCCTTGCCCTCAAGAAATTTGTTTTGCTCATTACCAAATGCGATAAAAAGCTGATCCTTTTTACATTTCTTCTCCAAACACTGCTGACAATAGTTAGGAGTAATATCTGCTTGCAGTCCACACCATGCAGGCTTTGGCGACTGTAAAAAGTTAACATATTCCTTAACATCCATTCCCCCATAGGGTGATGGTTCGACACAATTAAGCAGAAGCTTTTTTGTTTGATTAGTTTTCAACAAAGAGAAAGCCACCAGATATTCTTGCAACATTAAACCTGGTCCAACAGAAGTCCACGTCGCAGTCTCTTTATTATTCATGGCGGCACCCAGCATAGAAATCACAGCCTTTTCAAACACACCCCGAATTCCATTCTCAGCAGACCGGCTAAGCGGACAATCAACATCACAACACTCACCAATCTTAAGCCCTAAGTCGCTAAAATCAACGCCATAAATATCGCCCAAATACTTTTTATATAAACCCTGAGTCTTTTCGTTAACAACCTGCGGGGTTACAGGCTGCTTTGTTTTAAGCAGAGCCTTCAATTCACCTTTAAGTTGCTCTTCAATCAACAACTGCGCCTCATTTATTTTTAATGCATACTCTTGTGTCGACTTAAGAGCTGGCTGCTCCATAGCACCCAAAAAACTACAGCAGAACAGCGCACAAACAAAAGTTAATAGATTGGGCTTAATGATTTTATTATTCACTTTAAAAACTCCAAGGAAATTCAATAGATTTATATTATAAAATACAGTTTGACATAAACGCAAAAACTGTCAATCTAAAATCTCTTTTTTAAAATGAACAAATCAAAGTTATTCTTGAGTAAACGGAGTCAGCAATTTTTTAATAAAAGGCGTTTTAGCAGACAAGATAAGCTCATTATAGCTTCCAATCTGTTCAACAACCCCATCTAACATAATTGCCACGCGAGCACCAAAAAACTGCGCATCCTCGTACTGATGGGTCACTAAAATAATGGGGATATTAAGCGATGCAAAAAGGCGTTTCATATCATGGGCCACGTCATACTTCGTCGCCTGATCTATATTGGAAAGTGGTTCATCCAGTAAAAACAAATCTGGCTTCACGGCAAGTGCACGAGCCAACGCAACGCGTTGCTGCTGACCGCCAGAAAGCTCCATAACTCCTTTATTTTCATATCCGACCAATTCAACAAATTCAAGCATGCGCCGCACTATTATTCTCTGTTCCTCCCAGGCCATACCTCGCATACGCAGCCCATATGCAATGTTATCGCCAACGGCAAGATGGGGAAATAATCCATAATTTTGTGGAACATAGCCAATGTTACGATTTTCGGTTGCAACAAAGGTTATATTGCGTCCCGCAAGGAGTATAGAGCCTCCCATGGGCTCTATAATACCCAAAATAGTTTTTAAAAGCGTCGTTTTGCCACTTCCAGAAAGCCCCATCAATATTAACGTTGTATTAGACGCAACCTCAAGATTCAAATTTTTAATAACAGCTCGATCGCCATACCCAGTGGTTAGATTTTGTAAAACAAGCCCTTCCATGCCCCCCTCCCTGACATAATCGCTTTAAAAGATAATAATGCAATAATAGATGCGGTCGTCGCAAGAATAGTAGCAGCCAAAGCCGCCGCTGTATTAAATGAATTCTGCGCTATAAATGTTGGAATAACCTCCGTTTTAAACGGTACAACCCCAGCAAAAAGAAGACTCCCGCCCAATTCGCCCATGGCGCGGGCCCAACATAATGAGGCACCCGCTATAATATCCTTAAGCGCAAGAGGTAAAAAAATAGTCCAAAAAATCTTAAAATTTGATGCCCCCAACGTCCGGGCTATCATATCAAGTCCAGACTCTCTAATCTCTCTAAACTGCCGCGTAGCAAAGGCTATAACAAAAGGAGCTGAAACAAAAATTTGAGATAGAACCAGTGCCTCGTAGGTATAGGCCAAATTGATATGAAAAGGGGAGCTGGGACCTAGCATATTTAGAAAAATTATCCCCACGGCAACCGGGGGAAAGGTCTGTGGAATATCGATGGTTAATGTTTCGAGAATACCCTTCCCTCTAAAATTACCTGTCGCAAAAACATACGCAAGCGGAACGCCAAACAAAATCGAGACGATAGCTGTAACACAAGCCGTTGATATACTAAGCCAGAGCGCACTTAAAATGCGACCACTTCTCAATCCATCAAACACAGCATGAGACTTCCCAATAACCGCAAAATATTGATAAAAAAAGACTAATAGAGTCCAGCAGAGCAGAACTATTCCCAACAGATACAATGCGACCAAAAAGAAAGAATCCTTCCTTCCTTTCATACACGCCCCCTGTGTAAAATCAGTGATCAAAATCAGGCAGTGTTATACTAGCAAACGTGGTCGCGCAATCTCAAGAAAAATTCATACGCCCCATGAAAATGACCTTGACCGTTGAAACGTGCAGGTTTCCACTGGCCGTCAGTATTTAATCTAAGCTTGAGCAAATCCTATCATTCAAATTAAAAGAGCAAGTTTATCTGCACACTGTGCTGGAGTTAACTCATCGGTATTAAGTACTAAATCATACTTAATACCCTGATGAACTGTATCGTAATGATTACGTGCATGGCCTTGAGGAGACGTCCCTCTGGCTTTTTCACGACGCTCAATAGTTTCAAGCGAAGCAGTTACTCCAACCCAGATCACTTTAAGACCCCGCAATGCCTCTTGCAAATCGGCAAACCAGTGCGGCTCATACTTAATGTAATCCACCACAACATTGTTACCAGCATGAGCATACGCAGCAATAGCAGAATGCATACCCTTAATAACCTTCTCGCCGGCTGGACCAAAAATAGCCTTAACCGACATAGCTTGACCATCAAATCGTTCCTCAGTTGTCATTATCGCGCGATGCTCAGGCTGGTCGTCCAACCAATGAAGTGGAATAACCCCCACATACAAATGATCAATTCCCGCACCAAGCCAAGGAGTAGGTTGTTGGGCCTGAAATGCCTTAACAATACTTGATTTCCCAACAGAAGACGGACCATTTAAAATAATTACCATCCCCTCTGCAGATAAATCTTTTTTCTTATTCATTGCCACTCCCACCAAAACAATACCTACAATTAGACAAACTATTAAAATAACGCTTTTAGGTAAAACCATACAAATTCCGCCTTACAATCCTACACCCACTGCAGCTGCTTTTTTAGCCGCTTAATCCCCATAACCCCAAACAGCACCGTCATCAAAAGCATTACGCCGCAACAAAGCCAGAAGTTAAGGAATTGTTCCGGATTAAGCGTTGCCGCATGAATCCCCTCATTCAAGTAAAGGACCGGATTTAACAAACTCAAATACCCAAATGCAGGCAAAAAGACAACCGCTGTCTTCCATGAAAATTGCGCCCCTCCAAAATAATGCATAGGCGACAATACACGCTTCCAAACAGAATTTAGGCGATAGACATCTTTTATCAAACTAACCACAAACAGCGTAAAAAATCCTACAAATAAGAGGATGCATCCCACGGCTACCCCAAACTTCCAGAACGAAAAATATTCTGCAGAAAACCGCCCTCCCACTAACAGCACCACAACTCCAACTCCTGCGGCAGCTACCACATTTATCAGAGCTCTACACGCATAAGCATATGCCTTCGCTACAAAAACCAGGTAGGTAGGAATGGGCAAAATAAGCCGACTCGAAATGGACCGTTCACCCCGAATATCCGAAAGCAACACCATAGCAAACCCAAAAATCTCAAATATGCCCGCAGATGGAATCGCTGACCATGCAACAAAAGGGCCATAATCCTGAGTCATTCCTAAAAGCGGAAAAATATACGTCATGGTACCCACGGTAAGAAAGGTCAAAATTCCCGTATCGATCACGCTTCCGACAATCGACGAACGAAACACCATCAAGTCCGTCACAACCAACTGCCAGACAACGGTAGCATACCGTTTAAATGTGCCACTAAGCCTATTTAAAAACATACTTAAATCCCTTCATTAACAGAATTTTTAATCTGCATCAAGGCTAAAAAGACCTCTTCAAGCCGCTCTTTTTGGTAGGATACCTTCAGGGCGGCAGGCGTATCGATAAGGCGAACAATACCATCATGCAAAATACAGACTCGGTCACACAACGCTTCTGCTTCTTCCAAATAATGGGTAGTCAAAAGCACCGCAACTCCGTCTTTCTTTAGCGCCTTGATCTCATCCCACAACTGCACACGAATGTGAGGGTCAAGCCCTACGGTAGGCTCATCCAAAATCAAAAGCCCTGGTCGATGCATCAACGCCCGCGCTAACATAACCCGTTGGCGATAGCCACCCGAAAGCTCAGCCGGCGTCTGATTTTTAAATTCAGTAAGCGCAAATCGCTCGACCAATTCATGAGCCCGTGCCTTTGCATCATCAGCCGTAAGGCCGTAGTACCGCCCCGCAAAAAAGAGGTTGTAATAGACGCTCAATGCATCGGTCAGATTAGGCTTTTGCGGACAAAAGCCCACCAACTGGCGGTAAGCCATGAGATCATTATAAATTGAAACAAACTCGCCTGCCCGGTTAAACTGAATCGAACCAGATGTAGGCGCAGCAAGCGTGGCAATTATAGACGAAAGCGTGGTTTTCCCCGCTCCATTCACCCCTAAAAGACCAAAGATCTCACCAGGAAAAATATCAGCAGAAACACCACCCAACGCCGTTTTTTGACGATAATCGGAAGTAGAAAAGGTTTTATAAATTTTCTCTAGACGTAGGAAAGGTTGTATCATACAAACCTCCTCAAGCAATAAGTCAACAAAATACAGATTTAACGCAGGTGCTTACCCTGCAAACCATGCCGGTCACCTTCAAAGAGCGACACATCTTTGTTGTAAGTGACCTATTTAAGCAAGAGGACCAATTTTCACGATACAAACTCCTAAAATACGAGACGACTATTATGATTAAATTATAACACTATTTGTACAAAAAACAAGAACTTCCCAGTCCCCTTTTACCTCACCACATTCATCGGTTTATCATCCAAAAAGTACTTTATATTATCGATGGTCGTTCCCAATATTCGTCCTAATGCTTCAACTGCATTAAACGCATTATGAGGCGTAACCAAAACATTAGGCATATGCATAAGCGCATGATCAATCAACAGAGTCCGCAATGCTTCTTCATTAGGATGCCGCTCCAAAAGAGTTTCAATCTCAGAAACAACACATCCCTCTTCTTCCAAAACATCAAGTCCTGCTCCGGCCAAAAGCCCCTGTTGAAGTGCCCAGACTAACCCTTCAGTCTCCACCACCGCGCCACGGGCAGTATTTATTAACACCGCGCCTTTTTTAACCGTTTTCAGATTCTCTTTGTTAATCAAATGATGCGTCGATGGCATATACGGAACATGCAATGTAATAACATCCGATTCACGCAAAAGCTCGGCAAGTGTAACATACCTCACTCCAAAATCGGTCACCAATTTTTCTTGCGGATAAGGATCAAAAGCTAGAATATGCATGCCAAAACCAGCCGAAATTTTTACAACTGGCGTCCCAATATTGCCCGTACCCACCACCCCAATCGTCTTACCTTTTAGATCAAAGCCCTGCAGCCCATCACAGCAAAAGCGATGTTCTTCTCGTACCCGTTTTATACTAGGGTACAGCTTACGCGCCAAGGCCAACAGCAGGGCAAAGGTAAACTCAGCAACTGTATTTTCTCCGTAACGAGGGACATTTACAACGGCAATATGCCGCTCACGACAAAGCTTAAGGTCAATGTGATCAAAGCCGGTTGAACGGGTAGCAATAAGCCGGAGATGAGGGCACTGATCAAGAACCTGCTTATCAACCTTAGAACCCACAAAAACCGACAAAATGTCTGTATCACTCGACGGCATATTCTTCTCGCTGATGACATCTTGAGAAAACACCAATTCAAAGTCCGTTAAATGCTGACGAATATATGGCTCTTCTGCACAATCTCGTATCTCAAAAAATGCGACCTTCATGTCACCGCCCTCCCTTTTGATGAAGAAACTTTCTTATGCAAACAGCTTAACAAAACCCTAGCTTCAAACACCAGGGTCTTGAGAATGCAAAATTTTTGGGATAGAAATTGGTCACTTAGGGCACCCCACAATTTTTTGCCTTTATCTCATCTAAAAAACAGACTTGCCAACAACATTTTTATAAAACCCTTTGCAATTGTTATAACAATGTATTAACATTGTATCTATATCATACGTATGAATGTATATAAAAATTCACTATTTAAAGGTCTCACAAAGGAACTTTTATGTTAAAAAAAATCGTCAAATTGGGCCACAGCAACGCACTTGTCTTAGACAAAGCAATTATGGAACTGCTCAACATGAGCGAAGGATCGCTGGTTAAACTAACAACGGATGGCAAATCACTCACTATAACCCCACAACAACCGGACGTACCTGGTCAAGAAAAATTAACCCAAAGCTATGATGAGTACATTTTTTCAAAATATTCGACCCCCATCGCAAAACAGACTGCTAACCAGAGTTATGAAACCATTATCAAAAACAGAAATACTCTTAGAGCTTTTCAAGACAAATATAAAGAGGTAGAAGAAAGAATGGTGCAGGTAACAACCTCTGACGAGTACAAAAAAGAGCTTGATATCCTCACTAAAGAGCATGAACAATCGGGCGATCACACCGCATTTGAAGCCAAATGCTTAGAACTTCTCTGCAAATTTATCCCAGAATATCAAGCCTATTATGAAGAATTAAAGCAGCTATTTCCTATCGGAAAGTAAATACAACGGGCTCTTGTCTTGCAGTGCAAGACAAGAGCCTACTTTTCTGTCCATTTAAGTGCAACGACAAAGGTTTTTTGGCACATCGAGTCTCCCCCTTTTTTTCTTAAAAATTTGCGCAAAGACAAAATCGATACAAGGATATTTGTTTATAGATAAAAAGGATGATATCTTCTTTTTGCTCACATAGAACCTACAGCAAAAACCCCAAAACAATTTGAATTCGAAAATCTGCCCTATGAATGAAGAAATATTGTTTGATTTTCTCAACACCCACCAGATTGATTATAAACTTTTCAAACATCTTCCAGTTTTCACTACCAAAGATAAACTTGTACTCATTGATAGCAATGACGTCGATACCATTCCTGGTCTTCATTCAAAAAACCTTTTTTTAAAAACTGAGAAACAGGGAACCTTTTTCTTAGTTAGCGTTACCGACGAAAAGCGCGTCGACCTAAAAGCACTCAGCAAAATCCTTGAGACATCCCGCTTTTCTTTTGGCAAACCTGAAGAACTACTTGAACTTCTCAAGTTAAAACCGGGTTCCGTCACCCCTTTCGGACTTCTTTTTGACTCAGAAAATCACGTGACCTTTATTTTAGACGAAGACTTTTTAATGGGTACTCACGTTAATTTCCATCCCCTTAGAAATGATGGAACCCTCTGTCTTACCCCTCAGGCATTTTTAGCCTGCATGGGAAAAATGGGGCATCCGCCACATGTCACACAGATCCCCGTCAAAATTGATTAAGACGGCTGTATAACAAACTCATCATACACCTGCACATCACCCTCAAGACGCTCACCTTTTTGCAAATCGCCAGGCTTGCCAACCAGTTTAAAGCGCATCACACGCTGCATAGGGTCAACATTACACAATAAAGCACCGATAAACCGACCGTCACGCACTCGATTGCTATCAATATGCTTACTCTCAACAACCTCACTTCCTGCTATCACTACCTTTTCACGAGATGTATCAAAAAGCATACCTTTCCTAAGCTGCGTTCCAAAGCCTACAGTGACAACCTGAATACCATTCCAGAGTATTCTATCATACACGTGATTATGCCCACAGATATAGGCATCTATTCCCCCGGCCTTAAAACACTCCTCCAGCCGAACGATATCACGATCCTTACCCCCTCTTTTAATCTCAAAGAGCCCTAAATGCGCCTCACGATAACGAGGTGACGTTACAATCGGCACATGCCCACACACTACAATAAACTGTATCTCACCCTTTCGCTTGGCCTTTCGAGCCAACTCAACTTCTTTAACAAAAACATCCACCACACTGCTAGATGAATATTTCATCACCGTATGCGACACCTCGGCCTCTTCAATAGGCATACGCTTTAACTCACTAAGCTGACGATTTAACTCCTGCAGATGCTCCTGATCATCCAAAGTCACCATCGAATTTTGATGGCGTCGCTTTTCCATCCCTTCAATTTCTTTCTCCAAACTTTCAATCAGCGCTCTAACCCCCTTCTTTTGCGCATCAGATGACGCCACTTCTTCTTTTTCACCGTCCTGACCCAACGAAACAACCGGCAAGAGTATAAAACGAACTGCCCCCATATCAAACCAGCCATGATAGCGTTCTAACTGTTTAACTATAGGCATGCTATGCGACGGTTCTGAGAAATAGAACAAATTGCCAAAGTAAGGGAGAGACATGTCAAACAGATCTTCCAGCGCATAATTAGTCCCCAGTTTTCGTGACTCACGCTCATAGCCAAAAATCTTTTCAACATCATGCAAACCAGGAACTGTACTAAAAAAAGAATGGGGTAGAATTCCTTTTAATCCACCAAGAAACTCTTGCCATGCCTGGGCATACGTACCCCCACCACGCGCCAAATCTCCCGTCATCAGAACAAGCGCGACATTCGACCCCACACATCGTTCCAAAAAAGAAAACGTCTCAACTGCAACCGAAGTCTTTCTTACAAAGGTATGTCCTGGCTGTAATTCCCCCTCCGCTTTTTCTTCAAGATCACTCGTCACTAAAAACGTATACGGGGTACTCTTTGATGGCAGAACAGGTAAAGTACCCGTTGCAATCTGCCGATGACTTTGGCTTACCGTAAAACCATTATTTTTATTAAATAGATCCAAAGGAAGATCAATAAATTTCACCAACGTCTTGTCATGGCCAAAATCCATCATAAACGTTGAATCAAAAGAACGTCCCTGCGTTGCAAAAGAGTAGCTCTTTTTCTTATTAGAATCAAAAGGCTCATTTACAAGGACCACCCCATCAACACCCCTCTCTTTAGGCAGAAAACAGGGGCCACAAACTAGGGGCTGCGGTTGATCCATCTCTCCTACTTCACTTTTTTTCTGTCTGCTACAACCAACACATCCGACTATAAAGCAAACAAGCACTACAAACAGACCACAAGAAGAAAGGCGACTCCTCACCTCTTTAAAACCAAATTTCCACATACCAACTCTCCCTCACTTTTCTTCTTTGTGCACCATCGATTCTCTTAAACTACCTACTGTTTTTCAAGCTATCACAAAACCTACGCACCCTTATACTTTTGCCATAAAATTTGATAATTTTTTACAAATGCGATAATATATATTAAAAACTTTATAATCACTGTAATCAAAATATAAAATCACATCCTCATAGGATTTACATCATGAAAATAACGCACATTACCGCTCTAATAGCGCTTCTTGCCTACGCACACATGCCCATTAATGCAAGTAATCTAGGTAGCAATAAACAAACGTTAGTAAAACAGACTATTAAAAAATCACCCGAAGCAAAAAACGAAGAACTCTTTTTCAAACTTTTATACGAAAAAAGTAGTCTTATTAAGCGCATGGTACACCCGAGCATTGAAAATTGGCTTGAGCAAACTGCTATCCAGACGATACCCAACTTTCAAAAAACAAAATTATTGTGGACCAAAGAGGCGTTTGGGAAAACCCTAATACAGTATGCAGATACCGAGAATGTGACCTCAGCCAACGCACCGTTTAATTCATTGGCCCTAGACAGGGATTTTAAACACCTTATCACAAGTCGTGCAAACCTAATTTCTCAAGAACTTAATAAGTGTTCGCTTAAAAATCTTATCGGCCTCTTTCCTCTCTGCCGATATCTATTGATCTCCAAAAAGATTTTAAACACTATGGAAGATGAGATTGCGCAGAAAACGAGTGCAGCTCTTACTCAGAATACTAATTTCTTTAAAACAGCTCTGGGCAAAGATTTAAAAAGGGTACTTAAAATTCACGGGTTTGAGAAAAAAACAAGACATATCCCAGAAGCCCTAATAGACCACAACGCTATCAAGGAGGGGCATTCTCTAGTCTCTTTCAGCCCGAATGGAGCACTTTTGGCAACACTATCTGAAGATAATACCATTACAATTTTGAATGCAAAAACAATGGAGTTAATCCATACCCTGCACCACGACGGCTATATCACATCTCTTGCCTTTAGCCCAGATAGCACGCGCTTGGCAACAGGGTTAGACACGACCAGCAATTTTCCTAACGTTAGCGGATCCGCTACTGTTTGGAATGTAAAAACGGGAACCTTGCTACAAACTCTACCTCACAATCATGCGGTTATATCCGTCGCCTTCAGTCCTGATAGCACGCGCGTGGTAACCGGATCGTATGATGGTGACGCCACTATTTGGGATGTTCAAACAGGTGACTTAAAGCTTACTATGCAACACAACGTCACCGTGGGGATGTGGACATGGGTGCCTCAAATACAATCCATTGCCTTCAGTCCGGATGGAACACTACTTGTAACAGGATCGAATAATCACAACGCCAAGGTATGGAATGCGCAGACCGGAATTCTTACACACAACTTACAACATAATTCCTCCGTCTGTGTTGTTGCATTCAGCCCGAATGACATGCGGGTAGCGATAGGAACATCGCATGGCACTATCTACGTATGGAATCCACAAAACGGCGCGCTTCTTCAAATGCTTCACAACGACAATGCGCGCAAAATTACATCTATAGTCTTTAATCCTGATGGCACACGTCTTGCCGTAGGAACAGAGAATAAGACCATCGCAATATGGAAACTTGCTACGAGAACTTTGTTGCGTGTTTTTTACCACGATGCACCCGTATCTTCCCTCTCTTTTAATCCCACAGGAACACGTTTGGCAGCGGCATCTCAGAACTCGATAAAAATAGTATATGAAACGGAAGAACTATCCTTAGCCAATTTCATAATGATAAAATATCTGAACGCTCTCAAAAAACAGAATAAATACATCGAGCTTGCACAGGAAAAAACCATAAAGAAGCTTATTGAAAAATTATCCAGTTCAACTCAAGCACACTATCTTTCCAATGGCACTATCTTCCCCATTGAAAACCAATGCAAAGCGTGGCTTAGAAAGGTAAGTAAAGCCATTGGGCTACTATAAACCGGACTAGAAAATATTTTCATGCATTATAATATAGCGACATAGCTGTGCAAAATGCAGGTTCGCACTCGCAGAAATAAAGGTTGTTACCTTATTCCCCTCTGGGTCAATAAGATAAGACAAAAATTCATTATAAAAAGACCAGGGTTCTTCGAACCGTTCAGGAATAACATATTTTTCATCGCTAAGTAAACGATACTGCAACCTGCTATACTTCTGGAAGCACGCCAATTCCCCCACAGATTGAGCACATGCACATAACACGACAATATGATGTTGCTGAAGCCACCCATATATATCATTCAGGCGGTATAAAAAACATTCATATTCCCTAGTGCCACGAACATTATCAGCAAAGGATAAAAGTACCCATGAGCCTCGATAATCACTAAGCCTTACCAGATATCCGTCACTATCAGGCAACTCAATGGCAGGCGCTACTGATCGCACAAACACAGCCGATAGATCCCTATAAGAATTTGCACTCCAGACTATCCCGCACCACGCTCCCACTATACATAAGAAAAATAGTCGCTTCATTACCAATCTCCCTACTAAAGACTCACTGCAATTTTTGCACCAAAAATTCCGTTATGTTTTTTACATCACTTGAAAAATTAACCCCGACCAAGATGATTTTTTTACCACATCCATAATACGCCTCGTGATAATGCATATCCACAATTTGCTTCAATGCCTCCTGTGCAGATTTATTAAGCTTGAACTCAAAAATATATAGTGCACGACTCGTTTCCACGATTAAATCAACTCTTCTAATATTAGTAGCCTTTTCAACATCCGGCCTTAAACTTACAAGCTGTAAAAGTATGAAAAATATAGTTTGATAATACTTTTCCTTATCCACTGTAATCGTATAAGGCACCATTGAATAGAACTTTTTGATCGTGTTGATAAAAAGGTCCAAATTTTCCTTCTCCAATGCTTGGCGAAGTTCAACCAACGTGCTATTAATCTCTGATACCCGCTGCTTTGCCATAGATGCGACTATAGTTTTTAGCAGTGAATCTCGCACCTCATAGTTTGGCATTTCAAGTGCATAGGTCTGAGTGACACGATCGTAATTTTTTATGGTTGCATAACCAGATTGGAATAGAAGCGTTGTTAAAGGAATATTAGTAATATCAAAGGTCATCAGCTCATTCATATCAGCTGTAAGATTCTCGAATGATTCGATAGAATAATGGTATTGCTCAAATATTTTTATCAAAAATGTAGGCGTCCCTGACTCAAACCAATAATTACTAAAATCCGCCGTATATAAAAAATTAAGCACCGAAAAGGGTGTGTAAAGCCGAGCAATTTCATCGGCCGCTTTTCCAGTTAGGTCTCGCCAAAAACGATACCCATCATACCAGTTCTGGAGCATAGCAACCAATTCATCAGTACCACCTTTAAGTGATACGTTTTTTTCATCAACAATGTGTTGTAAATGATCTCTAAAATAAAAACGCAACTCACCTTCTGTATAGCCAACCAGATGAGCAAAACGCGGATCCATCGAAATATTAACAAGTTGGTTTAGACCGGAAAAAAGAGATGTTTTTGAAAAACGAGTAACGCCTGTAATAAACACAAGGTGAAGATATTTATCTAGCCCCTTTATAGCCTCGTAAAAATTCTTTAAAACTTCCCGCATCTTATCGGCGATCTCTATTTTTTCAATATGGTCTAAGATAGGCTTATCATACTCATCTATTATCAAAACCACTCGATTTTTGCTACCGAACTTCTTAAAAAGACGCATCACAAGAATTCCAAGCATTTCGCCTGCCGTGGAATGCCCTATAGGTCCTATATCATGCTCTTCTGCAATGATATCCAACCTTCGCATCAGACTTGCATTCAACACCTCAGGACTTTCTCTAGAAACTTGTGACAGATCTAGATGAATTACTGGGTGCACAGGCCACTTATAGTTCGTGCTCTTTTCTATCCATGTGCCCTTGAAAAGTTCCCTATGACCTAAAAAAAGAGAGCTTAACGTCGAACATAAAAGCGATTTTCCAAATCGACGAGGTCGCGCAAAAAAGAAACAGCCGCCCTGAATAAGTTCATAAATATACGATGTCTTATCAACGTAAACACAATCGCTTTCAATTATTTTTTCAAAGGTTTGAATACCTAATGGAAGTCTTTTCATGCACATTCACCTACAATCTAAGAGCACCTACTTACGTCGGTCATTGTAACACAAAACTGAACCACCAACACTCTTGTCTACCAATAACTTTTTCAGTAATGATGTAAGGTCAACAGAAGCAGAACGATGCAACTTTTGCATTAATTCACAAATAATTACTACCGATTCTTGATCACGAGCTTGGAAATAAGTACTTAATGCCACTCCAGGCACCACCTGTTCAATAAGCAATGCTCCACGCGCATTATCCTGAGCAAAAAGCCTAACCCACCCCTCTCCATCAAATACCCGCAAGGCAGTCGCCTCGCGCTGCAAAACCGTACGATCAAAACCAAGCTTTAAAACTACCGATTTGTCGCCGCGCTCCTCAGCAAGCACATAAGATTAAGAAACGGTTTTAATGAAGAAAGATCCCACTCATGGGCTAAAAATTCAACGGGCTGCGGAAGGCTATCGAGCCATACCTGACCATTTTCACCGTACAATGCACGCATATTGGCTATAAATTTTTCCACCAAAGACCTATCACTATTACACCCTAGTCCACTGTTTTATTTCAACTTCTGAAGATCGTTTGCCGCCACCATCCAACAATTCCGACGGCTGACCCTTAAGATATTTGCCAAAAAAGTTAACGAGGTAATCCTTAATAATTTCAAGTGCTCTAAAACCGTTAATCGACCCCGTGGCAAAATTATCTAATCGCCAAGAAAAGAGCTTGGCTTGGGGAAATTAAAAGCGGGTTGAAACCAAAGAAGGTACACAATAAAACTACCTGCCAAAAGAGCTCCAACCACAACAACACAGAGTACATATTCCAAACAACATCTTAAGTTCACGATCACAAACCTCTAAAAATACTCCACCAAATAGCTGGCGCGCGCTCAAAAAAATCCATGTTCCGGATTCCCGTTTATGGTATCCACCATCCACCAAACACCGTGATATGAGTTAAAGATAACACTACATGTAACCTTTAGCTCATAAGTGAAACAAAAGGCCCTTGCCCTACTTTTCAAACTGCTTATACTGCGCGCAAATATCCTCAATAACCGCTCCATCTTCAAGCGTCGTCAAATCACCTAACGGCTCTCGTTGCACTAATGCCCTTAGAACACGACGTAAGATCTTGCCAGACCTAGTCTTGGGCAACCTATCCACACAAAACAGATCGGTTATTACAATAAAACGACCAAGGCTTTTATGAACACGCTCTATAATTTCTTTTTTAAGAGAATCGGAAATAGCAATTCCCGCACGCAACACAACAAAAAGAACTATAGTCTGCCCACGCAACGAATCATCAACGCCTATAGCAGCCGACTCCGCAACAGCCCCTTGCGACAAGACTGCCGTTTCTATTTCGGCGGTGCCAATACGATGTGCAGAAATTTTTATAACTTCATCTGAACGACCAAGAATCCAAAAACAGCCATCTCTATCTTTAATAGCACAATCACTCGTATCAAACATACCTGTAAAACGACTCCAATACGTCCTTTTATAGCGCTCATTATCACCCCAAATACCCACCAACATTCCAGGCCACGGTTTTTTAATAACCAAAAAACCTTTGGATCCTGGCTCAACAGGCAAACCATCGCTTGATACTATGTCAGCTTCAATGCCCGACAATGGATGCATCACAGATCCGGGTTTAACAGCATCGTGATCTCTCAGAACCTTAGGCGCAATCATAAAGCCACCCGTTTCTGTCTGCCACCAGGTATCAATAATGGGACATCGAAGAGGATCACGGCCACCACCAACAACACGCGCATACCATTCCCATACCTGCGGGTTAAGAGGCTCGCCCACAGAGCCCAGCACCCTTAAACTAGAAAGATTGTGCCGCGCTATATCATCAACACCCTGCTTCATAAAAAGACGCAATGCCGTAGGAGCTGTATAGAAAATAGTTACTTTAAACCGTTCTATAATCTGCCACCAGGCCACATCGGTCGGATAATCGTGAGATCCCTCATATAACATAACCGTTGCCCCATGCATTAGCGGAGCATAGACCAGATAAGAATGCCCGGTAATCCAACCAATATCGGCCGTACACCAATAAACATCGTCCTTAGTAATTCCAAAGGCCTCTTTTAACGTAGAGTAAACATAGGTCAAATACCCTCCCGTTGCGTGTACTACGCCTTTAGGAGCACCAGTAGAACCAGAGGTATGAAGGATAAAAAGGGGATGATGCGATTCAACCGCCTCCGGCGCACAATAGGATGATGCTTGAGCTAAAAAATCGTCAAAATAAATATCCCGCCCCTCATGCATAGAAACCGCATACCCCGTACTCTTCACCACCACCACAGTTTTTACCATCGAATCTAATTCAAGCGCACGATCAAGCGTCTCTTTAAGGGGAATACATTTACCCCGGCGCCTACCCGCATCTGCCGTAATAATAAGCGTTGCCTTCACATCCCTAATGCGATCGCGCAGAGCATCCGCTCCAAAGCCCGAAAAAATAACGCAGTGTATAGCTCCCAATCGCGCAACCGCTAACATAGCTGCAACGGCCTCAGGTATTAGAGGCATAAATATAGCAACTACATCCCCCTTTTTAACACCTTTTTGCTTAAGGGCATCGGCAATACGATTTACCAGTTTATAAAGATCCGAATAAGTAAGATGCCGCTCAACACCAGTCTCATCACACCACACAAGGGCCGTCTTATCTTTCAATTCACCATGTATATGAATATCAAGACATGCATAGGACGCATTAATCTCCCCACCCACAAACCAGCGGGCGTGGGGAGGCTGCCAATCAAGGACCGTATGCCACGGCTTAAACCACGGCAACTTCTCCGCTTCATTTTGCCAGAAATTCTCATAACTACAGGGTGTACTATTTTCAGGGGTATCCATTTTTAATTCCCGCTTTAATTTTCACTGCTTTAAAAAAACTTTCATACATCTGTCGCAATTACATGATCTTATCGAAATTCATGCCACTTTATAGCTTGTTAATTTTGTATCAGTTTAACATGGGGATACAATGATTTAAATTTTTTTCAACCCTAACAAACTTGACTTCGCCCAAACGCTAATATATTATCATAATATAATTTTTAAATACAATTGTTTTTTTGATGAATATATAAAAGAAATAGAGGGCGTACGCATGCTAAATAATAAAACAAGCCTATTAGCCTTATTACTAGTAGTTTGCGCAGTTGTTCAAACAGCCCCCCCGTTGGCAATGGTTAAAAACTTTGACAAACTCTGGGCTTCGGATGAGTGGCGTCATCGACTAGACCCGCTTATTGGCGGCATTATTCTGACACAAAAACAAGATCTCATTAAAAACTGCCTACTATACACCAAAAAAAACCAACCCCTCTACACCCTTTCAAGCAGCCTTTTCAACCGAATAAACGAAGAGCATTCCTACCAAGCAACCCTAAAAAAACCCTTCTATAAAGACCTTACCCCCTACCTCACCGGCTGGCTAGCCGCGCTAGTTGCATCCTCCGAGCAATCGACAACATCCCCCTCTCACCCTACCATTCCGCTTCATAAGCAACTGCATGCGTTTAAAGCTTTTTTGCACAAAATATCTAATACAACAGGAACCATCCATCGCGAAAAACTCGAAAACGAAATTCGCAAGACGGCTCCTGCCCTGGTCTCTTTTGCAAAAGCAGCCAAACCCCTAGGAAGCATAGAAGAGGCATATGCTTGCGTAAACTGCGCAGTAAAAGCTCAAGCACGCTCCTCTCGAACCTTTTCAAAAGACAAAAACACTACCCTCACCGTAGAAATTTATTCCCGCGACACAGTCTATAACCTATTAACCGCATTTGCATTTGATAAGGCCAACACAAAAGCCGACTTACTCGAATACGCACAAGGGTTCAGAGACCATTATATCGGCACATTAAGCGATGTTTTTAGTCCCCTAGGATTGAAAATTCTGCAAATCTCCAAAAAAAAGTTTAGAAACACCTTCTTGCAAAGTCGGTATAGCCCACAAGACGCTCTCTCACTTTTAAATCACACCTACCCAGACGCAACAGACAACGACCGTTTTTATACCTGTACCAATTCCACCTCATTTCTGGATGAAAGAATTGGCAGTAGCTGCATACAAATTGCAAATTACACCTCAGCAGACTGTATGGAAAATACGCTACTTACCAACATAACCGCGTTACTACGGGTTTTCCAGACAGACCATCTCAAGGACCTTCCCCACAATCTGCAAAAAAACCCAAAAATTAAACTCTTCTTTAATACGTTGGCAAAAGACGGCTTAAACAACCAAGCGGCACGTGAAGCGTGGTTCTATATATTCTCCGACAAAGAACATAAGCAAAACAGAGCACACTTTGATTATGTTCATAAAGATCTATTCTGCGAACTAGAGCCAACTGTCGGCAATTTCCTTAAAGCGATTGCCTTCTTTTTTGACCTTAAAGCAGACTCCTTTGCAGAACTTAGCAAAAAGCTCTCGGCGCTTATGGGAAAATTCACCATTTCAATTACTCAACAAAAAACAGACTCCCCTAACGATTCCCTTACCCTAGAAATAAAGAGTCTAAGCGGCGCCGTTGTTGAATGCATCTACTCCAAAATTACACCAAAAATCCATGCCTCAGCAAACCGCAAAACCTCCCTCCAAACCTTAAAATCTAGCCTAATCAGTGAAATCAAAGACCCGCTACTAAGGGTATTTACAACAGACATCCAAGCACCTCCATCCCCTCCATCCCCTTCTCCCTCCATCCCCTCGATTTATAAGGACCTCGCACACGAAGAATTCAACGTACTACTTAAGCTCTTCAGCGCTACTATTCTAGAAAACAAAAATCCAAAAGCCACCTCACACTACCAATGGAAAGCATGGAACGAAGCCTGGAACCTATCTAGCATTGCCCCTTGGAGTGGAGAACTCCCACAAGAAATACTGCCTCTCTTTGCAACCCATTCTTCAGAAGGACCATTCAAAAACTATCTTGAGAATGCTCCTGGCTATGAAATACTACGCCAAATCCAAACATTCAAAGAAAGTCATCAACGACTACTATTCTTAGAAAATATGAATACGAAATGGATGAATAAAAACAGCAATTCCGTAGTTAGCGCCCTCCTTGACCTATCATTGCTCAATGAAAAGGACGGAGAACACTTTATAACCTATGCAGAAGAGCATGGATTCATAGAATGCCTGCGCAACGCAGGGTATGAATCGTTTTCCTCTATAACGTCTGGCAATACAGAAATACTAACACGCTACTTAAAGCACGTCCCCTACATAGACAAACTACTCCCCATCGATCCTATCACCTATATATTAAATTCCATTATAAACAAAAACGCTAGTATAGATCACTATCTGAACTTCGTATTAACCCTCTCTGTACTAGATTCCCCAGAAAATGGCCCCGATTTTACAAAATTTTTCAAAGATCACCCAGATGATTTTCTGAATCTAGATATACAAACCAGAGCAACATTAGCACGCCATTTAAAAACAAGCCTTATAAATCTAAGAAATTACAACAAAGACTATCCTAACCTTCTGGACCGCTTTGTGCAGGCCTGCCCCTGGACTTTCGAAAATGAGATAAAACTCAATACTACCCAGTTTACAACCGACATCACGTTTGACACCCTACTTATTAAAGAGAAAAAGATGGTGTTTGGCCCGTCGCAAAAAAACCGCCATGCGGCCTATTTCTACATCAACAATATATTCGAGGATCTCGTTTTGCATTCCTGCTACGAAGACGAATTTATAAGCATACTCAAAGAGCTAGGTAACCAACCGCTAGAAGGTTCTGCCACGTTTGCCGATCTATTCACTCAACAATTTGAACAATGGGGTGGCATGAAACGCCTTAACAAAGAACTTGAGAGTTCCTCATCAAATTATGAAAATCAAAAAGCCTTTAATGTAATCAAGCGAAACGTTAAACTCGTAGAAAAGTATAAACAAGCCGTGCCCCTAACAAAAGTCGATTATCTGCTCGATACCGCAACGGTTCTGTCTACAGGCCTATCATTCCTTCCAACACTTAACCCTAGCTCCCGCGCTGCATTAACCGCACTAAGCATAGGTACGACACTTGGAGCGCGAGCCCTAGAATTACACTGGCCACTTGCATACTCAAAGATTAGTACACCAAAGTGCATAGTAACCACCCTACTAACCATGGCTAGGACATTGGCCTACTCAGGGCTTATAAATGGAAGAATTTTGGCAAGACGCGGATTATAAAATAGTGAGTATTCAGTAGATTTATTCATAAAGGCCCCTCATTTAATAAACCCTGCAACCATCAACGCCTTTTCAAGCTCTTTATCAGTTTTGATAAAAGTAGCATAAATAGCATTTTTTACAGCTATTTTACACGCAAGCCCACCCTCCTCAAGAGAGGGGCTAAATTTATACGTTCCCCCAGCTGCAGTTTCAAGTTTAAATCCTGCTTGCTTAAGCATTTTAACCCGCGGGCCATTCGTTGCCGAAACCATCGTCATAATTTTTATCCCCAAAACATCGTCCCAGTCCGCAACAAAAAGTACTTCAGTAAAAGGGTTTATTTCCAGCCGCTCATCCGCATAATCGATAAAATCAACATAGGCCTTAGCACTAGGTTGATTCGGGCCTCCCGCATCAAAAGCCGTTAGCAGGTCTATCGCCTCATCCTTAAAACCGGTCACCATCTCGTTGCAAACAATATCAATAGAGCCAGAACCAAACTCTTTCTGCAACAATTCCTTGCAATAGTCAGAAACCTTAGACTCGCTACGGAATTTATTCACCACCCAATTAACACATTGAGAAGCCTCTGTAAAAACAGGAACCTCTTGCGCCTCACTAAGAGAATACAGCCCTAAATCACCAACCCCGTAAGGAAGGGGTTCAAAACAAAACAACTTAAGATGCTCCTTATTCCCGGCCTTTAACAACTGCCGAAGAACCAAGTATTCCTGTAACAGACCCCCCGCACCCACACTAGCCCACCCAATCTTATTTTTTTTCTCCCTATTTCTCTGTTTCAAATGGTCAGCAAGCTGTGAAATAACCGCCTTCTCAAAAACTCCACGTATTGCATTTTTTTCCGACCTAAGAAGAGCGCAATTAGGATCTTGACACTCAAAAATCCTTATCCCTAATTTATGAAGATCTGCCCCACAAACAGGATTCAGGAACCGCGAAAACAACTTATTCATTTCCGCCTTGCATTTCTTCAAGTTTTTAGTTTTGGGATTATCCTTTTTGTTCTCAAACCACTGTTTCAATGCCTCTTTGATACTCTCCTGCGAATCATTTATTTCCAATGCATAATCCTGCGTTGTCTCAGGCTTTAACTCTTCATTCATTGCGCCTAACGACCACACAGAGAAAACGTTAATCAACAAAAGCATTAGTATTAATTTTTTATTTTGATTCTTCATTACAAAACCACCATTTTATCTATTAAAACATAATCTGCATAATACAGATTGTCACAAAAATTAAAAATCGTCAATCTAGAAGCATTAAAAAATTAAAAATCCAACGTACTTTTACCTGAAAAACCGGATTGTCCAGGGCTGTAAAAGTTTTACTACAACCACACCAGCAACACCCGTGACCACTACAGAAAACCCGCCCACATTCACCAATAGAAAGGCAAGACCTAAGCACAGCGCAGCAAGAAGCACAGATGAAAACGTCAGCATCCACGCTCTCTCTTCTGTCAACTCAGTCTCATATACCACTACCAGCTCAAAGATGTATTGGCAAACCAATGCCACATAAACCGCAGCGGCGAAGGCTAGATAGAAATAAGGCTCACCGACCACTCCCATAAGCCAACGCGAGACCAGATAAACTACAAAAAAGAAGCCATACAAGCACCCCAACAGCTTTTGCCCATACGCCTTATGTGCATCAGAAAACGCCCATTCCCTAACCCACAGCACCGCTAACAACAGAGCCCAAACTCCAACTAAAGTGTTAGACCGGTCAAAGTAATAGGCCAACCCTATATAAAAAAAACTAAAGAACGTTCTTGAATAGTTGACAAAGTTAACGGGCATTGGCGCATCCGCACGGTCTTCCAACAGCACATTGTCTACGTAATACTGCCTATATAAAAAATGCGCAAACAACATAGTGCAGTACCCCACCACAAGGGACCCTAAAAGATTAAACCCCAAGACAGAGAGCTGTAAATAGAGCAACCCAAAAGCACTTCCCGCTGCCAAAAAAAATTCGACATTCAACCAAAAGGTCTTCTTAGAAAGCTGGTCTTTGTAGTTTGTGGCACTGTCTGCTTGCATTCGCTCTGCCGGTAGTGGGCTTTTTTGTAACTGCATAAAATCCTTCTTTAATACCATGATTATAGATGCCGTTTAAACGTACTATTCTGAATTACAGTATAGCACACGCCCAAATCCAGTGGGACAATGAAACAATAGGAAAATATGCCAATTTTACTAAACTAATTTATAGAGAGTAGAGCTTTATGTATGCATCTCACTGAGAAAAATGTTCTATCTATAACTAGCCAGGAACAAGCCAGACACAAAAATGCCTAGCCTGTTCCCGCCCAAACAAATCAAGAAATAGATTTATTAAACGTCCTCTGACCCCACCAGAAGGTTGCGCAGGCAATAAACGTAAGAATAGCTATACCCTGCCAGACCGCCGTATCAGAAAGATTCCCTGCAAAAATAGCCCGCAACGCATCCACCGCATACGTCAGTGGATTAAACTTACTCATTGTTTTTAACCAGGCAGGCGCAAAGATAAGCGGCAACAATACCCCCGAAAGCAAAAGCATAGGTTGTGAAAAAAAGTTGATTATTGGCGCAAGCGCATCTTCTGACTTTAACAACAGCGCTATAGTATAAGAAAAAGGCGCTACCGCTACACCTATAAGCATAACGACAACCATTGCAAGAGCCATATGCGCAACATTAAAAGAAAATCCAAACGGAATAGCCACGAGAATAAGCACAATTGACTGAACCACCAACACAATACTATCGCGCAATGTTTTGGCAAGCAACAGAGCCACCCGGCTCATAGGCGTCACACGCAACCGCTCAATAATCCCAGATCGTAGCTCATCTACCATGCTAAACCCTACATAAGCCGTCCCAAAAAACGCCATCATAGCAACAAGACCAGGAAGGAATGCGCCAATAGCAAAATCTTGAGCATGGGGGTTACCAGCTGCCATATTTTTCAACAAAGGAGCGTATAAAAAGAGGTAACAAAGCGGCTGGAAAAGCATAACGAATATCCAGACAGGCTGCCGCAGTGTCTGTTTACAACAATGACCAAAAAGAATATAGGTATCTCGAATAAGTGCCATTTTTAAACCTTAATTAATAAGTAAGTTATTACGCTTCGCGGAGTGAGTGACCGGTTGCATGCATAAAGACATCATCCAGCGTCGGACGTGTTAGTGCAACGGCTTTGAAACAAAGATTGTGCGCATGCAATTCCGCTACAATGCGCGCAAGGGCATCTTCACCAGAATCCACATGCATAACAACCGCATCTTCTTTTGTGGATATCTGCTTTACAGAAGCATTTTGTCCGAGCACCTGCACTGCATTTTCTTGGGCAAGCTTATCCTCAAATCCAATCGTAATAATATCGCCAGCAATCTCTCTTTTTAGAGCAGCCGGCGAACCATCACGCACCAAAGATCCATGATCCATAATAACAATACGATCACAGAGAGCATCCGCCTCATCAAGATAATGCGTGGTAAGGAATATAGTCATATTTTCATGTTTTTTTAAATTCTTTAGCAAACGCCAAAGATAGGATCGCGATTGCGGATCCAAGCCCGTTGTTGGCTCATCAAGAAATAAAAGCGAAGGAGAATGGATCATGCCCATGGCAATATCAACGCGACGCACCTGGCCACCGGAATACGTCTCAACCGCACGATCGCAGAAGGATTCCAAATCCAGAAGCTTAATAAGCTCTGCGGCACGCTCAGAAGCCACCTGCTTACTCATGCCATACAAGCGCCCCTGCAACACAATATTTTCACGCGCTGTGGACGATCTATAACATCCACCCTTCTGGCTCACATAGCCGATATTCTTACGAATCTCTTCCGGATTATTGGCAAGGTCATACCCTGCTATAGTCGCAGCCCCTTTTGTGGGCGTCAGCAGCGTGGTAAGCATGCGCAAGGTGGTTGTTTTTCCGGCACCATTAGGGCCAAGAAAACCAAAAATTATCCCCGGTTCAAGCTGTAAAGTAACATTTTTAACGGCTTCTACATCCGCCTTCCCGCTCTTAAAAGTCCTACCTAGGCCTTGAGCATCCACGATAAAATTCATTATAGAAAATCCATTCTTAAGATAGTTAGTAATCAGCTGCGCTTATTATGCAAAGCTATGGTCTACTTTACCCTTATCTTCCGTCTTTTACAATGAGAAAAGGGGCTGAGGCTACGAAGCCTCAGCCCCCTAATAAAATCAAATAGAACAAAACGGTATTACCCCTACGACCTCCTTACAGAAATCTGATTACTCTGCACGCCCGGACAAGAACTAAAACACCAATCCTCTAAGATCTTCCAAGCTTATTGGATTTATTAGTCACTTCATCAATTTTAGTATACGAAATTAAATATATAATAGTCAATAATTTATCAGGGCGTGTCCGGGCATGCTCATTTTATTTTGCAGTATCTTGCAGAATCCCTAGTGACACTTACGCTCAACCTATTTTAAATATAGCCAGTTTGTATTTTATATTTTTATTTTTTATTGCAACTTGCAATATTTTTTTGATATAATGAAAACATGGGCAAGTGTATCCATACGAATTGCCTGAGTTAAATAAATTTCCTTGTATGGGGGAGTAACCTAAAAATTAGGAGAACTTTTCATGAACACATTAAATAAAACCCTTATGAGCCTGGGACTTTTGGCCATAATATCGGGGGGAAAAACCCTAAGCACAGCAAACAGCCAGCTTGATAACGATCTTTTAGATGCGGTGCGCGACTTTTATGGAAATGCCGAAAACGTCAAAAAAGCCATCGAAAGTGGAGCAAACGTCAACACAACAGACCCGTCCAAGAGAACCGCGCTTCATCGCATGGTCACTTTGTCTTCACAGAAGCCAAAGGTCGCCCTAGAGCTTATCCAACTCCTGATCAACAAGGGGGCCGATCCTAACGCCAAAGACGATTTCGGATGGACGCCCTTGCATATCTTTGCAGTACAAAGGGCAGGGAGGGACCCTAAGGTTCTTGAAACACTCATCGATGCCGACGCAGATATAAATGCAAAGGACAGTCGCAATAGAACGCCCATCTTCTACATAGTAACAATTGGATGGGATCCGCTAATAGAATTCGGGTTAAAGTCATTTATAGAAAAAGGCGCAAACATATTCACGTCAAAGGACGAGGATGGGGAAACCATATGGGAAATTATGAAATCTAAATCCTTCCCAACAACCACCATCTTAGAATTGTTTTTCCCACTCAAAAAAATGATCGAAGACGTCGAAAACGAGCCATTCGTAAAAATGGAAATAAAAAACACTGCAACACCTTTCCTAAAAGCTATTTTGGAGAAATTTTCCAAACAACTTTCCGACAAGGAAGAGTCAACGACACTAACCAAAGAGCAGATCGAAGAACTTAAAAAAATCGATGCTCCATTGACGGACGTAGAAAAAGCAACTCTTATTTCTATCGTCCAGAAATTCATAAAACTTCTTTATATCGGCCAGGAACAGTTTGAAAACGAACTGTCACAAATGAAGAATCGTCTTGGCTTTAGCGTGAAAGAGATGCTATTGTACAACAAACTTTTTGAAAAAACCTCCCCACTCCTAAATCTCCTTGCAGAATACTCCCAGGGCTTTTCAAATTACGGCAAGTTTTACATGAAGAAAAATCTCCAACAAATAACACCAAAACTAGGCGAGAAAAAACCACAACTCTCAGACATAAACATCAGTTTCGAGAAGTAGAAGACCAAAACTACTATCCCCCTGACTTGCGCATAAAAGATGCAAGTCAGGGGGATATTTTATCAGAACTCAGTCTTAAGTAGAACGTCAATACCCATTTCAGTCTTATTAAATGAAAACTTAGAGCATACCACCATGATTCGAAGCGTTATGGCGACCGACCAGCGTTAAAAATTTTTCCCGATTGTTAAGCTCACAAAATAGGATTGGTAAGACGATCCAAACAACCCCTGGAAAGAGAGATTTCCGTAAACACCAGACGAATTACGCGGCGAAAAAAGAGCTGACAATTCCACACCGCAAAGATTACGTCGTCGACCACTGTTGATTGTAATCTGGAACGGAGACGTGGGAACCAGGAAATAGGTCGTTGCTTTTTGCACATGAAAGGGAGCCTCGTTAACATAGCTCAATTTCTCTTCTAATGACCAGCCACCACCTGAGCTATCAAAATGTTGATAAAAACGCACGCCTGCCTCGCTGTACAAAAGCGATGTATGCTGCGGTTTCATAACCAGATTAAATCCCGAAGTTCCACACTCTCTAAAGCGCCCTTGCCAATTGTTGACCCAATTCAATTTTAAAAACGGTTCACCCCAACACGTATGGCATGAGTTTAAGGCAAGTGGCAGCGCAATTTCAATCCTCGGTGCAAAGATCCCCCCAGAAAAGTGTGCTGTCGCCTCCAACAGAGAAGCCGGATGCCGTTTGTTGCATACCTGATAACCTCCACCCCATAAAGCCGCTTGGATCGATAGACAGCCTCTTTTTAATGAGCCGTATAGGCACGCAATTTCTTCGTTCAGGTGACCATGTCCCATGCACGGTGCATAGCAAATCGCATTAGATCCATAACCCAATCCACCGCCGAGCAATAAGTCAGAGGCATGATAATCAAATGCAGCTAAAATTCCTGCGATTTTATTCGTAAAACAGGGGATTTCTCTGTGAGCTTTAGAATGCACATAATTTCCAAATGCAGTGGCCCAAAGAGAATATTCAGCCTCTGCACAGTCCTCACAACAGCAACTTTCTCCCAAAAAACAGGATTTAATCCTAAGATCAGAGGTATCCAACAGACGAAGTCGAGGTTCCAATGCATACGTAAAGGCCAATTGCGTGTTAATCGCACTGGAATATGGGCCCACAGAAGATATAAAAGCATCATTGATATCGACAAAGTTCACACCGTTCCCAGAAGGTATGACCAATCGGGTAAGCGTTCCATTCGGTGCCACCAATGCAACATAAGTCTGCTGACCGGTCAGATCCTCACCCCCAATAAGACCTACCCCTTGGTTATTGATCGCCACATCCAAGATAGGACATTGGGTCTCAGGAAGGGCCAGTGGGGTTACTGCCCCATTCGGTGTGACAAGAGCTGCATACCCGTCTGTATTCGTTCCACCACCGATAAGACCCGCGCCCGCATTATTAATATCAACGGCAAAAATAGGAGTATTTACAGGGATGGTGATTGGCTGGGGATTAGGATTATTGAAGGTTACCAGAGCTGCGTATCCGGCACCGCCACCGCTCGCGCCAATAAGGCCGAGGCCGGAATTATTCAGAGCAACCGAGTAAATGGAAGGAGTAGTAAAAGGGAGCGTAATCTCTTGGAGGGCCGTGCCATTCGGCATCACAAAGGCAGCATAACCATTCGTATTGCCGCCACCGATGAGCCCCGCACCAGAGGCATTTATAGCCACATAAAGAATGTTCGTGCTTCCTCCAATCTGCTGAGGGCTTGTAGAACCGGGTGAAATATAAGCGGCATACCCGCTATTTACAACAAATTGATTGCATCCACCAATAATCGCATTGCCTGCGTCATTAATTGCTACTCTGCGAATGCCATTAGTACCAGGAGGAAGACTAATCTGCTGGGGAAGTACGCTTTCGGTAGGAATGCGTGCAGCATAACCATCCCCCGACTCTCCGCAGCCTGCAAACCCCACTCCGTAATCGTTGATTGCTACGCCACGAACGGGATTTGTCGGGAAATTTAAAGCTTGAGGAACCAAACTATGGGAAGGAATCCGCGCAATATAACTATTACCGCTACCGTTGCCACAACCAACGAGACCAGTCCCCGCATTATTGATAGCAACCGTACGAATCGAAGGCGTTTCTGATGGAAGCAAAATCGTCTGGGGAGTTGTTATACTATGCGGGCTAAGAACAGCGGCGTATCCATAACCCTGGCTGTTACCGCCTCCCATAATGGCATAGGGTATACTTTCTGCATCAGCAAGTGCACTCCATAAAAAAGCAAGTACCCATTTCCGCATGAACGCTCCCCTGTTTTTGCCACTCCCGATCGATCAAAAGCACTGTAAAAAATCGTACCGTTTTCTGCAAGCGTTTTTTGATTCAGATTTTACTTTGTTACAACTCTTTAGTCTTGAGTAAAACGTCAATACCCGTTTCACTCTTATTAAACGTAATCCCAGCCAGTACGATCCTTTTATTTTGCACGATCTTGTAGGGTTCCCAGTAGCGCTTACGTTCGATCTGTTCTAATGCAACCTCTGGCGTACTGTCTTTTTTAAATTCTACAACAAAGGTACAAGTGGTACCCTCTAGTAAAAGATCCATAAAGCCCTCTTCGGTTGCTGCTTCGGTAGGAGGACGTCGCCCAAAAAGCACACATACCATGAAAAAAATCTGATGATAAAACTTTTCGCGATTAACCCGGATATTGTGCGGAACAAGCTTGATAAAATCTTGCAGGTGTTTGCAAAAGAGCCCGAGATCGTCTGCTACCAGAGCTTTACGGAATCGATCACCAAATTCGCCAAATTGTTCTGGGGTGAGCCCCCCAACAAACTGCATTATCTGTTCAGTTATCGAGTACCGAATCTCTTCATTAGGATAGCCAATACGGTACCCACGCTTACCCGGGTCGTAATCAGATAAAAACGTTAGATAGCCAGTCTGGAGCAATAAGGTTCGATAATTTTGGTAATAAAGATCAATAGTAAATGACTCCAGATTCGATTCTGAAAAAAAAGACCCTTCAATCGTTTCTATATCAGCGGCAACAATCGGATTCTGTTCGATAAATTTAATTAAAAAACTCGGCGTACCGCTCGAAAACCAATAATTATAGAGGTCTTTTTTTGCCAGACAGTTATGGAGTGAAAAGGGATTATACACTTTAAGATTACTCTTAGTGAACCGATACCCATTGTACCAAGCCTTCACCACCTGACGCGTCTGGGCATACTCTTCATGGCGCTTGTCCGCAAATGCCCGAATGTGCTCGGTAAAATAAAAATCAACCTCCTGATCGGTGTAGCCAACCAGAGCCGCTGCGCGCTCGTCATTAGTTAAATCTTCTAGGTTATTCAAATCGGAAAAGAGTGAGACCTTTGAAAATTTGCTCACACCTGTAACAAAGAGAAAGTGCATATGTGCATCGACATCTGCCCCCTTAAGAGTGCCATAAAAATTCTTTAATTCGCTACGCGAACGCTCTGCATAGGCAAGATTGTCAACCAGATCAACCATCGGCTTATCATATTCATCAATAATCACTGCTACGGGTGCTATGGTCTGACCAAGTGTTCTGATGAGTTCTGCAAATTTTGCTTTAAGTAGTTTTTCTTTAAGCACCAGACCATAGGCATATGCATGCGCATCTAGTGCACTATGCAATCCTTCAACAAGTCGCTCAGGTGTCTCATGGTCTATCTGACTAAAATCAAAAAGCAGCACCGGGCGTTCCTGCCAGGCGTAATCACTCTGCCCAATCCACAGATTAGTAAAAAGTTCTTTTTTGCCACTAAAAAATGAACTGAGGGTGGAACAGGTTAGAGATTTGCCAAAGCGGCGGGGACGCGAAAAAAAGTAACGCTTGGGCTCACTTGAGTGAATCAACTGATATAAGATCTCGGTTTTATCAACATAGAGGGCCCCACTCGTGATAATACTCTGAAACGTTGAGACCCCAATCGGCAACTTTTTCATAAAATCAAAAACCCTTCTGCATAAACCTGCTTTAGCTTGCCCGTTTTCAAACTACACAAATTTTGAATTTTAAGTAAATTTTCAACCGACCAAATCATAGTGCATTAGGTTCGATGAACGACATCGCACAAAGCTCGACAATAATGCTCATTTCAAAATTCTTGATTTGGGCTTATAGCATTTTATACACTCATTATAATAAAGATGTATTCGAAGGGGTGCTATGAAAAAAATTATTGTGGGGCTACTCGCGCTTGTGAGCTCAAGTCCCGTTGTGTGTATGGAGAATTTGGCACGGGCTCTGCGGGAGATCGCACTATCTGCACCTTCAAAGGAAATTTTCAATCCCCCAGCTAAGAAGGACTGGGAATTTAAATTGTCGGAAATAAAGCTAGCAGACGCAGCTCCAGAAAGTAAGTTTGAAAAAAATAATAAAATTAGAAACATAATAGATACACTTGCCAAGCAGGACCTGGACCCCGCCACAATTGCGAATTATATGGCCATCCAGTACAAAGCGAACAGCAAGACCTTTCCCTTAACACAGTGTGACTGTATGTTCTTTAAGAGGAGTTCTATCGACGAGGCATCAATCAGGACAAGTTATGAGCAGCTTGTAATACAAAAGTTAATAGACGGCTGGACGACTAAAAAGGACAAGGGAGGAAAGGTTGCGTACATAAGTGTAGGCTCGGGAGGTTTGTTGACAGATTTTTCCATAGCGGACCAATTTCTGGACAAAGTGCCCAACGCCAATCTGACCATCCATGCAGTAGACACTGAGTACAAACATTACCTCCAGTTACTGGATTTCTGCAAAGGGGAGCCTTTTCTTACTAAAGAATCTATTGATAACAGAATAGGCTATCACGGTTCTGTTCAATTGGGATGGAGCCTGAACAACGCCAAATCAACAAAAAATTTTGCAACGGGAAATGGATCAATTAAGGAATCTATAATAAGAGACCTTATTATCCCGCATGAGCAGTTCCAGCGCTTTCTCTACCTGCTGACAAAAAGGCACCCGAAGGCCACAGTCAAATTGGAGCTATGGTCCTCTATGAAAGGGCCGGAAAATGAGATAAATAGGATCGCTCCCGACTTTATTGGCTCCATTGATGCACTAGATCAGAAAGGGAAAATCTTTTACATCGATGACAACTACTTACTCAAGCCAGGCGCAAACGACTTCGACAAAGGAATTTCAGTAGTTGAAGGTCCCATATTTACTGATTTCAAGAGCTTATGTGCCGCATGTATAAACAATGTACGCAAAACATGCGATAATCTAGCGGTTGGGCGATATAATACGGATTATGCCGTTTTACTGGGACGTTTTATCCACAAAGACAATTTTGATCCCGAAAAGACAGATTGGGACTACGCATGGCTCACAAAAGATCTAAAAATAAAAAAGCAAACAACAGACATAATAACGTTAATAAGCGAGTTTTTAAACACCGATGACTATGCTAAAAATACACAGAAAATGATTGATCAATTAAAGTAAAGCGATATCATAGACCCCTAGGCTGCTTTGGGCACCTATTATCCATCAATGGTACAGTCCCATAATTGCGCAACCATAGGTCATAGAGGTCGCATACTATACCTGCACATAAAGAACGTCATTGAACATAAAAATTACCGATTTTGCACCCTATGACTTAGCTATTGCCCTAAGGCTCCGAGCAAATGAACTAAATAAATCGGATATACCATCTTTCTTTTCTGAACGGCTTTTTATAAATTCTTTTACTTTCTTTACAAAGTCTGATTCCCCTTCTAGTGCAGTTTCATTTTTGTTATTTTTCACCCCCACGTCAGCACCCTTTTCAATCAGATACTTTACAATCTCAAGGTCTTTATCCGCTCTCCCCGCCAAAAAAAGGGGGGTCTCCTTCCACTCATTCACGCTATTAACATCCGCCTTACCCTCTTCAACTAAACAGCGAACAATAGCTAAATTCGCGTCTCTTACAGCAAAAAACAGAGGCGTCATAAGACGCCAATTTCCCTGGTTGACGTCAGCACCTTTTTTAATCAAAAATTTAACAGCATCTAGTTTGTGAAACGTCACCGCGTTATGCAAGGGCGTAAAATTCTCCGAATCATCAACCTTAACATTAACATCAACGTGCTCATCCTCAATCAAGTACCGCATAATTTCAAGATTCCCTTTTTCCGCAGCACTAAAAAGAGGCGTTCCAAAATGCTTCGTTTTCTGGTTAACATCTGCCCCTTTTTTAACCAAAAGTTTTACCGCCTCTAACTGATTTGATCGTATCGCCTTATGCAAGGGAGTGGTACCCCACTGATCCACAGCGTTAACATCAGCCTTTGCAACATCAATCAAATAACTAATTACATCAAGATTACCACCCTGGACAGCACTAAAAAGCGGCGTAAAGCCCAGTTTGCTTTGATTAATATAAGCACCATTTTCAAACAGAAACTTTACAATATCCAATTTGCCTAATTCTGCCGCACTGTGTAGGGGAGAAGCATAAACCGCCCGAGCTGCATTGACATCAACCCCTACCGTTTTGACCAAGTACTCCACCATAGCAAAGGATCCACCCTCTACCACCAGCTCAAGGAGAGTCTTTTGGTCTTTATCCACGGCATTAGCGTCCGCTTTTTTATTTTCGATGAGGTCCTTCAACTCAGTAATATTCATGGTCTTGGCAGCAGCAAGAAGCTTTTTAGTTGCGTCAGAATATCCGGTCCACGGCTCCATTTCAATATCCGCATCCTTTAAAAAACGATAGGGCTCCTGTATACTTGCCACTTTTTTTAACCATGCTACCTCCCTATTAAACGCAGCGATTTTGATTTCAGCTTCTTTTTTCCCCAACACGTTTTCTGAATCAAATGAAAAAGAAGGATTTTTAACCGTTTCTTTCCAACTGCACTTAATTTCATAATATTTCCCTTCACTTCTTGAGAAGGCAAGGGCATCAATCTGACTTTTATCAAACGTAATTATCATTTCCATGACGCCAAAAAAAATGTCCGCCCCTTGACCACACTTCGTGTGTCAACGCAAGGTGAAAAGTTCCGGTTTCTAGCAAAGTAAAAAGTTCCGCTTTTTTAATTATCAACGACACCTCAATCGCCGGCGTGGCGAGCTTCATCCTACTCTCCTTTCTACGGGTGGATGTTTAATTTCCCATTTCATGGATGGAAGGCCGGAGCCAAAGCGTTTTGCAGCTTCGCTTGTTTTATGCGGTTTATAGGATGCGCATGTTTTTTCTACCATAGGTTTCTCTGGTCGTGTTTCTATTTCTGAGAAGTTAAGTGGAATACCACGAATAGACAATGTAATACTGCGATTAAGATGGATTCTAACTACAATCTCGTCCTTTTCGCGAATAAGAACTTGCTGTTGGTCATGTAATTGAAAGATTCTTTTCTCATATTGGATTGTAAAGTCGTTTGCTACCTTGCGCGTTTCTTTGGTGCAGAATATAGTGTCAAGATCGTATGCAATAATGGCTCTGTGTGCATCTCCCTTTTGCGCAGGTTCGACTGCAAACTTTCGATTGTGTCGTTCAATAAAGTCACTTTCGCGAAGAAACCTATTTGCCTCCTCGATCGAAGAGACGTTTACAAGGCGCATCTCTTTAACCAGGCGATCCTGGAATGTCTTATTTGACCGCTCTACGCGCCCCTTTGCTTGGGGACTATTGGCGTAGATCACTTCGATTCCAAGCTCAGCCATGGCTCTTCCCCACTGGGTTAATTTTGTATGTTCTTTGTTGTTGAGATTTACATGGAATGAGCCGCCATGATCGACATAGAAGCACTTTGGGCGCCCATATTTTTGGATGTAATTTTTGGTAGCTCTCATGAGTGAATCGGTTGACTCACTTTTTGCAAATTCAAGCCATAGAATTTTGCTGGTAGCATCGTCAATAAAAACAAGTAATGTGCACCATTCTCCGCGCCCTTCGAACCAGTCATGTGGCGACCCATCGCACTGCGCCATTAACCCAAGCATTACGTAGCGCTGGCGCCGTTTTCTGTGTTTGCGGCGTTTCGTCTTTTCCTGGTGAATTCCAGCTCGTATCATTGCTTTTCGTATTGTTTCTTTGCTGACTTTAATTCTGTAAATATCGAAGAGCTTTTCGGCGGTGAGCGTTGGTCCAAAGTCATGCCACTCAGTTTTTAACAAGTTGATAGTAAAAGCTTCCTGCGCTTTATCCCAACATTTTTCACTTGGCTTACCCCTACTTTTATGCATCAACCCGGCAGCACCTTCTGCCAAGTATCGCTTAACTTTTTTTCGAACCCAGCGAATTGTGACCCCAAGCCTGTATGCCGCAGTTCCCTGCGTTATTTCGCCTTTTTTATACTCTTCAAAAACAGTTATTTGTTCAAGTTCTTTTCGACTCATGATAAACTTTTCCATATAAGTTCCTGTTTTAGGTTTTTTGGTCTTTTTTGTTACAAACCAAATTACCCTAAAAGAGAAACTTATCACTTTGCTCCAACAAATCCACAGAAAATGATTGATCAATTAAAATAAGGCAATATCATAGACCCCTAGGCTGTTTTGGATACCTGTTATCCATCAATGGTACAGTCCCATAATTGCAGACTAAATCCCTTTTACCACATAGCAACAACGCATTCCAGACCGTGCCAGATTTCCCATAAAAGGTGACTGCCCCCTCCTAGGAATATCGTACGAATATATAAAATTCTATAAGCCCAAATCAAGAACTTTAAAAAAGAGTTTTTATAGAGACTGCCCAAAAAATGCCCTAATCCCTGAGTTAGAAAAAGAAGACTTTAACGAACCTGGTCTGTTTGCAACTTTCTAAGAGGATAGGTGTCCAAAATAATTCTTAGCGTTGTAATTTTATTCTCAGAATTAAATTCAAAAATATCGACCGCTTCAAATTGAAGAGCGAATTTCTCATTCCACACGGCTTCAAGGTAGATATACGCTGCAACGGTTGATTTATTCTCTAGCCCAATAAACATATTTTTTAATTCGACTTTAGTTCGTCGGCTTGTCTTAAATAAGTTTTGGAAAAACTCTGCCGCCGATTTTTCACCCGCAAAAAATGAAAAAACTGTGGCATCTTTTGAAAACAAACTAATCATTACATTGTAATCATTTGCTTTCAATGCCTTGCAATAGGATTGAATAATGTCATTGTACAAAATCATTGACAGCTCCTCGCAAAAATCTGAATTTTAGAACGATTAATCGTTTTTCAAGAAAATAAAAGTCTCACATCACCCCCCACTCACTTTTTATGCAACAACCCACCCGCCACATCCTGTTTCTCTGCCATGGTTAACCCTATGGTCTAACTATTGAATTTCGTTGCAAAGTCTGTAACATTCAATTCATCCTTCGGATTATCAATTATCACATTGACATCCGCCGCAAGCACTGGAGACCCCGAGAAAAAGATGCAGATTTTTTCTTTGATCTGAATAAAAATTAATACCCCTGATCTTTATGCTTTTGCAATAGCCTTTAAAGCACGTGCGAGGTTGTTTATTTCTCGATTTTTAGAATCAATAAGCAATTGTTTTAGCTTATCCCAAGTAGAATCAGGTGGCCAAGCGAGTCCAAATTTGCAAGGCCCCGTCAAAAACCCACCAGCCCATCGCAAAATATTGAGAAAAATAAGGGGAGTAGTCGGAACATTTACGTTAACCAAATTTCCGTCTGAATCTTTTATCAAAATTGGGCTTGTGTTCAAAGGCGAGCAAACTGCAAAAGGATTTGCCCCACTTGAAAGAAGCAGGTCTATCAAAGAGATATCAAGTCCAGAATAAATTGCCCAATGTAAAGGAGAATGCCCATAAAAATCTGGTTTATTTATAATGTTTCGACACTCCTTAAAATCTCCCAATGCGCGCAAAACTTTATCGGGCGAGCTAATTTTGTTTTTGCAAATCCCCAAAATAGCAAAGTGCCATACTGTATAGCTCCAAGAACTGATCTTTTCAAGAATATCCCCTTTGTTGTCATACGAACCTAGTGCTTTGATTGCATCATAGTGGCCTTCACTTGCAGCTAGGTGCACAGGCGAAACTCTATTTTCGTAATCAACAGAAAACGCAGTCTTGTTGAGCTTCGACAAAGTTGCCTTGCCCATAGAATCCTTGGCGATTTTATGAATAATGTTAACGTTTCCACGCGCAGCCGCAACATGAATTGGTAAATATTCATTTTCGCCAGAAGCTTTTAAAAATTCCGATGAATGATTAGCACTTTTAGAAACAGTGTCGAAAATAGCATCGTCTCCTCTAAAAGCGGCAGCACAGAGCGCTGAAAGCGGAATATTTTGGCTAAGCCAAAGTCCCAACCCCGGAGGCAGAAGGACCTCTAAAGGTGGTTGGATTTCGGATGTTATTCCAACTTCAACCTCTTTAGCTAAGACAAATTTTACCAACTCAAGATTGCCAGAAAGTATGGCATAAAAAAGCAACGTACCTTCCAATGTATCACACCCCATTACAAGAAACTTTTTTTCCTTCTCAGTAAGGGGCCATAATTTTTCTACAACCTCTCTGTTTCCTAGTCTAGCAGCCCTCAAAATTGGTAGTGTAATATTATAAGGTTTTCTATTTGAAAAAAATACAGCCATAGCCTCGTCTATATGAAAGTCCAACATAGGAGTAAACGGCAGAGCTTTATTATCTAACAAAAAGGTTACTATCTGGGAGGACTTTTTTGGATCCACCTTCGAATATTCAACAGCCAAAGAAACTGCTGTGCATGAATATCGGCTAGTTTTTTTGTTAATATCAGCTCCATTGGCAACAAGGTACTTGACCACATCAAGATGTCCTTTAAAACTTGCCATATGTATAGGCGCCCAAGATTCAGGTGTTAATGGGTGAGGTGAATCAGTATCTCCAGGCCATTCTAACGGACAGATAGTTAATTCATTTATATTATCACCCCTGTCAACGCATTTTTTTACTTCATTCAAATTTCCATCATAAGCTGCTTTTCCAAGAGCCCCCCGCTTTTCATTGGGAAAATCATATAAAAATTGATACAAAAAATCGATTCTTTTGGATGGCTCAAATGGTACTACATTCAGATCTGGTCCCATCGAAGAAAACAGACGAACAGCACCTGGTACTTTAAGTGAACTGGCTGATTTCTTGTATACCATAGTAAAAAGTTCTAACGGGCTTTTTTCCATTTCCAGAGTGGTACTTTTTTTATTCAAGGCCGCATCTTTACCGTCACTAAGAAGAATTTTGATCAAAGATAAATCAATTCCACCATACAGAGCCCAATGCAGAGGTGTATAGCCAAAGTCATCAAAATCATTCATTATTTTTCGAGCTTCTTCATGTGAAAATAGTTCATTAAAAACTTTTGCACACTCGGTTAATGGACGGTAGAACTCAAATTCATTAATTTTGCACGCACCAAAAACAGCAAAATGCCAAACGTTCCGTCCCTTGTACCCCTTTTGATGGATTAAATTTCCTTTTTTGTCCCGTACAATTAAAGCCTTTAATGCAGCAGGTTGTGTTTTAAGCGCTGCTAAATGAAGAGGGGAAAGTTCGTTATCGCTGAGCATTGAAAGAGTTTTCTCACCTTCTGGATATAATAATAATTCATTTAGTACATCCGCCTTTCCAAAGGCCGAAGCAATGTGTATAGGTAAGTATCCAATACATCCTGATTTTATTCCAAATTCAGCTAAATGATTGCTATCTTGAGCAACAAGCCTAAATATTTCTACATTTCCCACATAAGCTGCTACAGCTAATGGTACAACCTTTATTCCCTCGGTTGCGCTTGAAAAACTCCATGAAAAAGCCTGAGCTAGTGAAATCGACTCATTTAGCGACTTTTCTGCGTTTAAGGCAACTTTTACAGCTTTAATATTGCCAGATAAAACGGCGTTTCCAAGTACATTCAATCCTAAATAGTCACGATATTTAAAATGAAGAAAAGTCGAAGAGGGATAAGCAGAAAACAATTTAGAAAGAATTTCATCAAGTCCTAGGGCCGCAGCTCTAAAGCCAGGCGTGGTGAAACCACTAAGATAAGCGCTCTTGGCCCCCTGATTAAAAACCAATATCTGTTTTCCCTGAAGAAAAATAAATAATGGATAAGAAGGACCACCACTAATCATGAAAAATTTATCATCCATAGGTACTCTATTGGGGGGCTTGTGTGAGAGAAAAAAAACGACCATGTCAAGAGCGCTCTGTTTATCAAAAAGACTATATTCAATAGCCAACCCAAGAACTGAGAGATTATTGAGTGTTGTGTGTGAATCAATGTCCGCGCCCTTACTGACCAAATATTTCAAAATATCAACAAACCCTCTGTAAGCTGCTGCATGAACTGGCGCCCACTTCTCCGGACCTCTATTAACTATATATTCAGGAAAGTTCCATTCCGTTGGGCACCCTCCAAATGCATTGATATTTGCACCCTTGTTCTCAATTAGTTCCTTAACCTGTGTAAAGTCTCCTATAAATGTCGCCTTCACCAACGGCAGCCACCCATCCTTGTCCGGTTGATTTATTAATCCAGAAGATGCTTGTTGATACGAAACAAAAACGCATATTACAAGGCTAAACATCCAGAGAAAAAACTGACACATGAAAAACGTTCCTTTTCTCTTCAACTCTCTTCTTTGTACATTGCCTAACACATAACACACCACAATGCTTTTGTATATATCCCAATTTTCCTCTGTGAAATCGAAATCACGCAGTGCGATGGCGAATGAAAAAACTATCTTCTCAAAATCAACTGCATAGATAAAGGCTGGAAAAGCCTCATTGCCACTACAGCGCTTATGCCTGCAACTAGTGCAGGAAGACCGACAATCTGCGTAAGAACGTATACAAACCCCAAACATAAAATTGAACCCAGAAGCGCCAGAAGTACCGGCATCCAGACCTCGTCCGCTTCTTCTGCCAATTTTATCTCATACACCACTAATAGATCGAAAATGTATTCACAGACCAGACCGACGTAGACTGCCCCTGCAAAAACTAAGTAAAAATAGGGTTCCCCTACCATTTTTGTAAGCTGGATCGAAATAAGTGCGACTATTGCAATAAATCCATATACCCCCGTTAAAAGCCATGGAAGTTCTTCCGCATATGCCTTAACAGCCTTTACAGGGTATACATCCCTACGCCAAAATATAATCGTCAACAGCAGCGCCCAATTTTCGAGAGAAAAGTTCGATCTATCCAAATAATAGAGCACCCCGATAAGCACAATACCCATGACGTTATTACCCAGCCTAGAAACAAGTTTCATTATCGGCAAATCATCCTCTAACCACGGCTCATGCACAATATACTGATCATACAAAAATCGCCCCACGGTTACAGCCTCATACCCCACAAAAAGAGTCCAAAGCATGCCCATTCCTACAAAACGCAAGAAATACAGCACCCCCAAAAAGCATCCTGCTATAACAAGAAACTCAATATTTAACCAATAAGCCCTCTTGGCCAACTGTTCCCTAAAATTAACTATATCTTCTCTATATTCCTGCATAAGTTACCAACCAATCTCGTTCACCAAAAATAATTTTCTCAAACCTTTACAAGGGTAGCAAAAAGCTCGGAAACGCAAAAGTTTGGTAATCTAAATAAAGCTCAATTTATATTTCCTGAGCCTTATTTATCACACTCTAATCCAAGGTTATCGATGAAACACCTATCATTTTTTTTAGTAATCACGTTAGCTACATGTTTTACGGAATTTGTATGGTGCGCAGACACAGCCCAACTATGCCCTGCTTTCCAAGGAACATCATTCGAAAAATTTTTGAGCTGGACAGATGAAAAACAAAAGACCGTAGAGGTACTTTTGAAACTGATTGCTAGTAAGAGAGGCTCCCTTTTGGACATCGGGGCTGGCGATGGATCAGTAACCAGATTTTTGGCGCCTCAGTTTGATAACACCACGGCACTAGAACCAGCTCCTAACTTATTTGAGAAATTGAGCACAACCTGCAATACATCTGGATACGACCTTATCAACAAAGCATTCGAAGCGACCAATTTAGAGAAAAAATTCGATGTCATACTCGCATCCCATAGCCTTCAGTACATCCCCAACTATGCACAAGAATTAATCCGCATAAAAGACCTTCTCAAGGATTCTGGAATGCTCTTGGTCATAGACCTGGATCGAGAAAACTGTGAACTTGAGACATTCCACCTCAAGTATATGTATGTGGCAACATCAAGCGAAACCAACTGCATCCCTCCCCATAAGAACCTACTAGAAAAGTATTTTCACGTTAGAGAGGTACCGTTTATTGCGACGCTCACTATTCCATCAGTTGATGAAGCAATTGGAATATTTGACCTTGTATACAACACCACGCTTGACACCATTGACCCCAAAAATCTAGCAAAAGCCCGTGCTGACCTCTACCAAGAATATGGCGATGGTCCAATTGTTCTAAAAAATCGAATAGTTATCTATGTCTGCTCTAAGTAGCGGTACTATCAGAACCGTCGGACTCAACGAGGACACGTGTTACCTGAATCGCAGCAAAAAACCCACCGATTTTCACCGATGGGTTTTTATTTTATCTTGACCAGATCTTCATTTAAGAATCGTCCTACTTCGCTAAAGCTACGAAGGACATACTTCGCTTAACAAAGATGGCCTGCCATACGAAGCTCGGCACGAGCGAAGTATGGCGGCAGACATGTGGTACACTTGACAACTTTTAGCTGAAGCAAACTCAGAGAACAGATACTATTTGAAAACCCCACCATAAAATAAATTTTCAAAGCGATAGTTTCATGCAACCCCATTTTTTTCGTAGGTTATCCAAAGTAAAAATGTTGCAAAAGGTCCCATGAATAAGGATAAAAAGAACCACAAAGCGCCGCTATCACGCCCCTGCAGTTGCGCTATGGCAGCATTAAGGAATGCTAATGTCCCCCAACCAACAACAAATTCCTTTCCATACTCACCATATTCGCTATAGCCAAACATTTCGTTCGCAAAAGCCAAGAGTGTAGTGAATATCATCAATATTTTTTTCATACCTCCACCAATCTTAATAACAAACATTATGTAATGCATTCAACACAAGGTACATTCATTCGAATAACTCTGGATATTCTGTATGAACAGGAATAACGTATTGCGAATCTATTTCCTTGATCATCTCTCGAATTTCTTGACCAAGCGCATGCCCAGAAGCATGTGCCTTATATTCTTGAATTTTGAAATGTGAAAGCCAGTTTTTCTTACGCTCCTCATCCAATTCCATTTCCTCGCAAAACGGCTCACAGGAAGACTTAATCCAAATAGCCCCTTGTGGCTTAATGTCAATAAGTTGACCAATTTCCCACATACTCATTGTAACTACGTATTTCTGCGGATTTTTAGATAAGTCTTCATGGGTAATACTATTAGCTCTAAAAATAAAATCTCTCTCCCACACTTCATAATCCTGCTCAACCTGTTTTTGCTCAATTCCCAACTTATCAAGAAGGCCCCAACTCTTTTTAGGAACAAGTATTTGCACATCATTTAAACTAAATGGACATAAATCGCCTAAGGCTTTAATGAGGTAGGCAAGTTTAAGATTTACAACAAAACTCCGATTGTTATCTTTGGCCGCTTTGTAAATCGTATTGACCCTATCTAAATCTCGTATTGGAAATTCAATAAAAACAAGACCTTTAGCGCTCTTCCCTATACACGCTTTAATTTCTTGCTCAACGCCTGACTCACTCAACCCATCATCTTGATTTATTCTTGTGCCCTCCACAACCAGCCACGTCGGTTTTACTGATTTAGCTTTTCCCACAAAATTTCTACTCAATTCTCCGTGAGAGCCATGAAAACGAATATCCCCCGTATAAACCACATTTCCTTCGTCGCTATAAATGATAAAGCCACAAGATCCTGGCAAAGAATGGTCAACCGGCACCATCTCAACCTCGAGACAACCTATCCGCACCCTTTCATTGGATTGCATGATTTTATAATCTCTAGAAACTACGTGTTCATCATTTTTTCGGGTTACCCTACTTAATCCATCTTTTTTATTTCTATAGAAAGAAAACGTTTCGCACGCAGTGATTAGATCTGAACAATCGTTGCTGCCAGTATTTTCTAATGTTTGTAAAATTATTTTTGTAGCGTCAGTACAATATATCGGAATATCAGTCCTAAGAAAATGAAGATACTGAGCATGATCAGCATGAGCATGCGTTAAAAAAACTGCATCAACTAATCTGTTTTCAGCCGAACGCCCCATATGCTTCAAATAATCCTCACGATAAATCCCCTCAATATCAGGTAGAAGGCCCAATTCAAAAAAATCGCTCAGCGCTGCACATTTTCTCGGCTTCAAAAATTCGGAAAAAAATAGTGCGGATTGTTTAAAGCTCATACCAAAATCCAAAAAGAGTCTTGTCCCTTTATGCTCTAAAAGGATCTTATTCCCGCCAATTTCGTTTCTGCCGCCCAATAACTCGATATTCATGCACCCCACCTCACGTACAAAACATTAAATATTCAAAAAGGTGATGAAGCCATGCACGCATGGTGGGAGCTTACCCATGGAAATATAAATAGCACACTTTCACCCAAGCAACAAGAAACTGCCAAATCCCTACTTGAGTATTGTAAATTGGACACATGGGCAATGGTTGAAATTTGGAGAAAGTTCAACGAGTTGTGCGATTAAATCAATTTGCACAACAGAACAAACCAACCAATAACTTTGCCTAAAATTCCCCCAACAACTCAATCAAGCATTGCTCTTATTTCGTTTAACACGGTGCAGCGTTCGAATTTTTCATCCAGCCAATCAGAATACCTAATACGATAAAACTGCCAACCAGCTGATTCCAAAATACGCTGACGCTCCACATCATTCTCAACGTAAATCCCACAAGCTTCATCAAGCTCATTTTCAAAATGGCAAGGACCATCACACTCAAGCGCAATGCGCCTCCCGGTTTGATTATTGCCAACCACAAAATCGATCTTAAACCCACAACTTTCCACCTGATTTTGGATACAATAATTTTCATCCAAGTAATTATGCAAAAAATCGAATACTGTTTGTTCAAAATAAGAATCAAAGGGCTTAAGATCCTCAACAATATGTTTTACAACACCATATTGCTCAACATAATCTAAATATTTTTTTATCCAAATTTTATGTGGCATTTGGTCTATTGGCAGACTTATACAACAGTGCACTTGCTCTCTAGCCCGTGAAAACGCGACATTTACCCTTCCACTATTCACCTCACCCCTAATATCACCATCCTCACCTGTAAGCGGGGCATATTTGTTTTTTTGATCTGGATTTCTGATCACAAAGGAATAGATAATTATGTCTTTTTCATCCCCTTGAATTCCCTCGATAGCACTAACCTTATAATTATCCACTTCCTCTTTAAGTCCTGCTTTTACAAAACGGTCACTTAGATAAAGCGCCTGCTTCGTAAAAAACGTTAAGATTCCAATAGATTTATTCTTATATTTCTCATTCGCTCTCAACTCATGGAACAGCCCCAAAATATAGTCTGCCTCGGCAACATTAATCTGATCATCTTTTTCATGTTGCCCATCTGATTCAATCTTATGGATAAGCATCGTACGATTAGTATCTTTATAGGTAAGATGCGTACTGTTTGCCACAACCAGCTCTTTGCCTTTCGGCTTATAAAAATAATTGTTACAAAAACCAATAAGCTCCGGTGAAGAACGATAATGATATCGGAGAGTCTTATCGGCAAAACCCCTTTTATACGCAATGTCTAAAACCGACTGAACAGACGTCCCTGTAGCCTTAATTTGGTTCTCTTCTGGAATTTGAAAACGGTTTGCCAATTCATCAAAATCACGATTGGACTTAAAACTTATCGTGCTATCGCGCATTTGTTCACTGTCCCCAACAAACAACATTTTATTAGTCCTATACATAACAGGCATTGTATAGGCAATATTACACTGCGATGCTTCGTCTAATATCACATAATCAAAAAGATTTGCCTCCAAGGGTATTATTCGGCTCGCATCATCTAGTTCCATTATCCATACGGGAATCAGATTTAATATTTCTTTAAATTTTTTCGGACTCTTGCGAATTTTATCAAACGTCTTAAATGCTTGTCTCGATTTTCCAAACGCACTTCCTAGCTCTCTGACCGCTTGCTTCAACAATATATTACCATTCCAGTTGCGCGTAAGACGCTCATCAATGATATTCTGAATATACATTGTAATACATTTTTTATGCTCTATTTCCAGGGATGCTGCATCAGCCCTTGCAGATGATTCATTTATTTGTGCTCTTATCTCATCTATTTCAACCTTAAGGCACTGAACTCGCAGTATCTTAGTTTTAAGTTCTGAAAAAGAAACAGCGGCATTTCTTTTTTGCTCCAAAACAAAAAAAGTTTCCCGTGAAATACCACACGTAGCTAGCAGTTCACAAGACTTATTCTGCACCGACAATTGCTCTGACTCAGTTTCTTTATAATTGAAATAGCACGCTATGCTGTTTAATAGTGCCGCTAATTCCTTAAAGTTAACATCCAGCTTATTAATTGTAGGCACGATCCAAGCCATTACCTCACAAGGCAATTTCTTATTTAATAAATCACGTTCCACTGCAAACAAGTCAAGGACCTCTTGCTTCTTCATTTCCAATTGCTTCAAAAGATCAAAATACTCACAAGTTTTCAATAAACTATCCACAAAACCAAGCATTCCATTTTTTGAAATATCTTGTGAAAATTTATTATTTAGAAAATCACACAATTCTCTGGGAAGAACCTTAAAAACATTTCCCAGCCGCCAACGCCTCTTAGTATTTGACAAAGATCTCAGAATGGAATTATGCCCTTCATATGCCGTTTTTTCCAGGTCACTTCTAAGGCTTTTTAATGCTGTCCAATGAGATGCCACACCAAAATCAATGTGGTGGAAAAGTTCCTTAAATGCAATTTTATCATCTGCAAGACCAAGATCTATTTTTTGCTTCATAACCAGCATTTCTGCTTTTGTTTTTTCTATTTTCTGAAAAATATCCTTAAACCGCTCAATAGATAAATGAAGCACTTCAGAGTATGACGACTGCCCTAATGGCACATGGCAAAATTCGCGGTCAAATTGCTCTCTCTCTGCCGAATAATTTTTCTCATATTCTTCTAAAACGTCCTTTAAACGCTCTATTTTTTGATCAAGATCAGCTATTGCAAGAAACAGATCTTCTGAGGCATATTGGGCAAATTTCCCTTTATCCTCAAGTTTTATATTGAATTCTATTAACTTGTCATACTCTTCCACAAGTGCAGAGTACCGCCGCTGACTCATTATGGAATCATTAAGACTTTTACGTTCCTTAACCCTATCCGCAACAACAGTTTCTAAACCACGCCCATTTACTGCATTACAACGAAATATTTTATCCCGTAAATTATTTTTATTTATTAGTTTTTCAACATAGCCCCCCAAGGAACTAAGCAATAAAGCAACTCCATCATTCTTATCATCATCTCCTACCTGAGCTGAAGATGCGTTAGGAATATAGCCAAACAAATACTTAATATCAGTACTTTTTAATTTATCTTTTACAACTTTGAGTGCTTGAGCTTTTTGGCTTACAAACAAAATCCTTTTTCCATTCGCAGCTAAGTGGCAGAGAATATTAGCAATAGTTGTCGATTTTCCTGTGCCTGGCGGACCCTGGACAATGGAAGCTTTGTTTCCCATCAAGGATAGAATATCCAATTGAGACTTATCAAAAGGAAAAGGGAAATATAACTGATTTTCATTCGGCAAATTTTCGCGTACATCTAATCCATCATTTTGCATCCAAACCGAAAGCGCCGTCGCCCCCAATTCAATCTCAGGCAATTTGGTCAGTTGCACAAGATCTTCAACAAGAAAGTAATTCACGCGAGGACTTAAAACCAGACTTATGTTTTCAAGCTCAAAAGATTCTTCATTGAATGCTATGTTGCAAAGGCGCAATTGAGCCTTAACCACACCAATAACATCACTACATACGGTTTCGAATTCGCATAATGGCAAAGTAAACTTGGCTTCCGCCTCTCTCTTCCCTATTTCACTTAGGAGCTCATGATACAGATTCTCCCCCAAAACTGTTTCAAAGATACCAGTATTTATTTGGATTTCTGTATCTGCAGGATAAACAAAATATTTTCCAGCGGCACCATCAATTACTTTCTCTATTTTTATTGGCAAGGAAAACAACTTATAGGCATTGATGCGTTTTTTCTTTGCATTACACGATTCATTCCCTTCATCAGTCTCCTCATTGTTCTCAATAGGATGGTCTGTGACAAAGCGACCAAATTGTAGATATATTTGCTTTGTGTATGGATTTTGAATATATGCACTACAAAGATCTTCAATTGTCTTCGCCAATTCTTTTTCTGTCGCATGTCTCAACTGCTCATTCTCGGGGACATCTTGAGGATCATAGGTATAAAAGGTATCAAAATTAATCGGCACCCCCTTTTCATTGTCCTTTTCCTTATCAATGTTACAAAGAAGAATTTGACCCAAATCCAAGTAATTACGAGGCAACTCCAAGGCGTTCTTATTTTGCTCGCTTAAAATACGTTTTTTGGTCAGATTTACGTAACCGTGGCAATATTTGATAAAATTTGCAAGATTCCCGTCCATAGCACCCCATTAAACAAAGACTAAAAGTTCATATCACAAATTTCTACACACAAAAAATTCTAAGCCCCCATGGATACAACCCTGAAAAAGAGAATAGCCCAAATAGACCACCAATTTTTACAACAGATAACCAAGCTAGCTCTTAAACATCAGTTTATCTCATTTAAAGAAAATGTAAAAAGATCGATTTAAAGCATGTATTTATCTATTTATTACAACTTGAACACAGGCTAAAACACACGCCATCTCGACAGCTATTTTTTATTCTGCCACCCTCAGGGTTTTTAACATTATTTTGGCACAAAGAATAACCCTGTTTTTAGCCATTTGGAAATCAGCGAGGCAATGTTAAGCGTTGACAGAAACGGTGCCCTCAGGATCGTCCAGATACACGCCGAGAAAGTGAATACCATCCTCAACAAAATTATCAATAGTCTTGTTCAACAAAAATAGCAGAGAATTTAAGACTATAAACAGGTCTAAAAGGTTATTTCACATATTTGCTATTAAGAGGATGCTCTAAGAAGATAATTTTAGCAGAACAATGTGCCAAAATTACCGCAGAATCAACGCAAATAAACAAATGGCCACCCCTGTACAGCTTCGCCGTATGGATTCGATACATTTTCTTCAGCTTGGAGGGTTTGAACTACGAAGTAATACCAAGCTTCAGAAAACACTCACCACGAGCGTGGTGGGCGCGAATACCCTTCTAAATCAATATAATCAGATGTTTTTCCATTTTTCCCAATCCCCATAGAATTTGCAAGAGTAAAAATAATTACAAATCTTGCTGCTCTAAATTATTTCTAACAAGATGTGGGCAACGCATAATCACCCTGAGCGGAACAGAGAAACTTTAGGCATAAAAAACTATTTATTAAATCAGTTTTCAAAAAAGACTCTAGTAACGTTTAGCCCAACTTAAGGTTAAAACGTCTTAAAACTCAGTTAATATAATCATCGCAAAATTACTCAGCAAAAAACCCACCGATTTTCACCGATGGGTTTTATTTTATCTTGACCAGACCTTCATTTAAGAAGAAAGGCAAAACTGGTTTACGAGGCTATGCAAAAACTGGCCCAGCCGACGCTTACGCTGGAATGTCTACGAAGTTCCACCTAAGCTATGGCGGGCAGTCCACACCTACTTATAATCTGCCTTTAAAAAAATGGCGCAGCCAGTCGTAGCCATAGCTACACCTCGAAGCCTTACCGGCGTAGGTGTAGACTGGCGGGGCTAACGAGACTCGAACTCGCGACCTTCCGCGTGACAGGCGGACGCTCTAACCAAACTGAGCTATAACCCCATACATGGCTCCGCGGGCAGGATTCGAACCTGCGACCCAACGATTAACAGTCGTTTGCTCTGCCGGACTGAGCTACCGCGGAATCCAATCATCTTTATACATATCAATTACTGGTGGGCGATACAGGGATCGAACCTGTGACCCCCAGTTTGTAAGACTGATGCTCTACCGCTGAGCTAATCGCCCCTCCACTAGGAATACAATAACGGTTACTGAACAAAAAAGCAAGAACCTTTTTGAAAAAATAATAGGCCTGATAGTCAACTCGCGATTATAGTGGAAGTGTAAACAAAAGTGTTACCATTCGATACATTTACTTCGCATGTGCCATGCTACGTTAACACACAAGGGCATGCAGAGAATGCATAGTTACCCTCTGGATCGAAATAACAACTGGTTTTCTAATGCTGAATTTTTCTCTGCAATTTCAAAAGTTCTTTAAGTACAACGGCAAAATATTTTCTCCATTGCTATACTGTCAACCGCGCACAAAGCTACAATCCAATCCTCCCTATTAAAAAAAAGGAACCCTCCATGACCTCCATTCCCTCCACTCCCTCCATTTCTACCCAAAAAATACTTCATGAAATCATTGATGGAACCAGAACGTCCTACAAACATTTATTCGAATGCCACTGCCCCTTTTTAACACGTACGCTCCCCTTTAGAACACTCTTTGAAAAAGAAGTGCTACACGACATCCTCCGTACTTTTCCGCCCCAACAGACCACTAATTTGATCTACGTAGCCCATCTGCCAGGCGGCCTACTATTTGATTTTCTTCTTCTAACCAAACTCCTGGCACACGGCTACCACTCTCTCACCGTTATAACTATCGAGCCACACCATAAAAAATCTGAAATAAAAGAGGCCCTGTACGACTTTAAAACCTGGTTTGCAGAGCTTGCACCCGTTTTACCACAACATCCCGTCATCACAATCCAAAACGTTGCATCATGGGAAGAATACATAAAAATATGCGACGGCACCCCCACTTTTAAAGCCAACTGCATAATCACCGTCGACCCGGATGACAAAGGATCTATGCCTCATTTTGAACGAGAATCATACGTAAAAGAGATAGGCCCTTTACTATCTAAAACCTGCACACCCTTGAGTTACCACGCGTCCCTTTACTTCCAATTAAGCGGTGAGCAAGCCTACCGCCATGGAGTGCACGTTATAAATACGCATTCGCCAACTTCAGACAATTTCCTCTTAGCCGGGAAAGAGCTCTACGGGGAGTCAACTTTTACTTCAACGCTCACCTTTGCATTCTACAATGCTAAAAGATTAATCCCCTATGGGAACGCTAACGCCGCTCTTCAATTGAAAAAAAAGATTCTTACTTACCCTGCACTAGAACCGCTGGTGCACTTTCTACAGCAGGGGACGGAGCTTCCACAACTGCAGGAACTACAGGCTGTTCTTTTGGCACTTCAGGAGTCAAAACCGTCTTAGGAGTCACACTTTCAAGAGCAACGGCTTTCTCTGCTACAACATCCGGAGTAGCTACTCTAACATCCTCGCTTTTAACAGGAGGATTACTAAGGGAATTCTTTGGATTTACTGAAGTTGACAGAGGCTGTGCAAGCGCGTCTACAGGTTCTGCAACCACAACAGGTTCCTTAAAAAGTTCAGACGCTTCAACCGCCTCTCGAGACACTAGAAGACAAAAATCCACGGTCTGCAAATCAATAAGAGGCTCAACAAACACCTCCTGATAGATCCCAGCCGGAGAAACCGACAAAATTTTCCCCAGCCCAAACCCTCTAGGAAAAACAAGACCCGCCCCATAGGACACCACAAAATCATCTACTTTAAGCTCATCATAATGACTCACAAACGACAATTTCAACCGCTTACTATCATTTACGCCCTCTAAAATCCCACGAGCACCCGTACGAGGGCAGATAGATGCTACACGGCTTGCACTGTCCGTAACAAGCATTATCTTGCTATAAGAACTAGTAACCTCACTCACACGCCCTATTAAGTGGTTATGGCACAGCGCAATCATATCTTCAGCAATACCTTTACTCTCCCCCGCATCCACAAGAAAAAAGTGCGTGGTTTCAGAAAGATTCTTCAAAAGTACCTGAGCGACTACAGCACATTTTAATTTATAACGCCGCCTAAACGCATCTAACTCCGCACAGTCTTTACCATAACTAACTACGGCTTCAAGCTCCACCACACGCTGCAGCAAAGCATCTCGCTCATGCAAGGTTTTTTCAAGCAAGAGCACAAGGTCATCATGCCCCAACCGCTGCAAACGCCACGCTCGCACCTGATCCGTAACGGAATGCTGCAAGGCCAAAAATGGCGCAACCACCTGAGCTACCAAACGTCGTTGCCACCACTGCGTAGCCACCACCAACCAGAAAACCGCCATAATCAGAACGCCGCCAAACAAAATTCGTCGCAATGATCGCCTACGCATGCATTCTCCCCACCCTCCAGTAATTTTAACAATAGATTCCCAAAAGACCCCACTATTTACGAGAGTAACGCACCATGCAACAAAGAACAAGAATGAAGTTGAAATCCACGTTATAGCCGAATAGGAAATTGAAATGAAAAAATGAAGAGCTATTAATGTTTTACATATTTATATAAATTTGACATCATTGTTCTTTATGGTATCATTAGAGCAGATTCATTCCAAAATGGGGAGTGAGTCAAAAAAGAAAACGTTTTCTTTTATTAATGGAGGTTCATTATGAAATTCGTTAGACAATCTTTTACGGTGCTTTCAATTGCACTTCTTTTGTGCGTAGGCCAATCTCATGCAATGGGTGCTTTTTTTAGCAACGCATGGAACAACGTCACCAGTGGAGTCAAAACGGCTTACACCGCCACAAAAAATGCAGGTTATTCTGCCTATACAAAGACAAAAGATCTAGGTTCTTCTGCCTATGAAAAAACAACAGATGCTTTAACAAGTTCTGTTGCAGATGCTACTTACAACGCTACCTTATCGCTATTGACAGGCGGCGGATCTGCATACGCAACGCGTAATGTAAAAATAGGTCTACCCCTCATGATGGCAGGTATTTTAGGAAGATTTGCATTCAATAAATACTACAGCGGATCAGCATTCAATCGCCACTCATTCCTCCGTTCATTCGGTGAAGGTCTCTGCGGCGCCGGTCTTGCCACCCTTGGCGGACACAACAACGGCTACCGCAAACTTATGGGCGTTAGTGCATTTGCTCTTGGCGGACTCTTGCTATCACAGACACTTCAGCAAGAAGATCCTGAAGAAGCTAAAGTTTAAAGCCACTAAAAAACGCACATTTGCTTCTGTCTAAAGCAGAGGGCTTCGTTGTTATGCAACGAGGCCCTCTTATTTTTCTATTCGCAAGGTTATTTACTGCTTTATGGTTCAATCCGCCTTCGCTAAAACTCCCGTCTTCGCCAAGACTTCGTCGTGACCGGTATGCAAAATCACCCGCCTACGCTAACGCTATATCGTGGCTAACGCGCAACGGCGAATAAGCGGATCTGGCGCATTGTCCTTCTAGATAGGCATAATAATTCACGCTCAACAGCAATAGATTAAAAACCTTTTGGATGCATCGTATGCCAAGGCGTTGCCTGTTCATACGCATGCAAGGTCTCAAAAATAAGCCCTTCTGCAAAGTCCGGCCCCATGAGCTGGAATCCAACGGGCATATTATCCACAAAGCCACACGGAACAGACACAGCCGGAATATTTGCAAGGTTTGCAGGGCAGGTAAAATAATCCTGCAAGTCCATCTGCAATGGATCCCCCAGCTCACCCACTTTAAATGCAGGCGCTGCACTTACAGGAGCAAACAAAAGATCTACTTTCTTAAAGGCATCCATCATCTCTGCACGCATCATGCGCCGCACGGTGCATGCACTTTCGTAATACTGGTCCGCATGCCCCGCAGAAAGAACAAAATTACCAATCAAGATACGCCTTTTAGCCTCGTGCCCAAAGCCTTCTCCCCGGGTCTTTTCATACATATCACGCAGATCTACTGCATCCGCTGTACGATGCCCATACCGTACCCCATCAAAACGAGATAAATTAGAGGCAACCTCTGCTCGACTTACCATAAAATAGACGGCCGCACCATAGTCCATGGTAGGCAACGCAATATCAACAAGCTCTGCACCCAGCTTTTTTAGCTCTTCAAGGGCAGCATCCAATGCCTTTGCAACACCCGTCTCTATTCCCTTTGCTTGTACCGCATTAGTAATAACCCCAATGCGCAACCCAGGCCGAATCTTGCCGGTCAAACCTTTAACATAATCAAACGGGCCTTTTAATCTGGCCGAAGTACTGTCTCGCTCATCAACTCCCGCCATAATACCCATTAAAAGAGCATTATCATATACCGTTCGCGTATTAATCCCAACCGCATCAAGCGAAGAGCCATAGGCTATAAGACCATACCGAGACAATAAACCATAGGTCGGCTTACTTCCCACAATTCCACAAAAACAGGCAGGTTGACGAACCGATCCACCCGTCTCTGTACCCAAAGCCCACGGGACTAACCCTGCCGCAACTGAAGCTGCAGAGCCGCCTCCAGACCCACCCGAAGAACGTGTTAAATCCCAAGGATTAAAAACCGGACCATAGGCTGACGTTTCATTAGACGCGCCCATAGCAAATTCATCACAGTTGGTGCGCCCCACAAAGCTGGCCCCGGCATCTTTTAGACGCTTTACTGTCGTTGCATCATAGGGAGGCACAAAATTGGCCAAAATTTTTGACGAGCAGGAGGTAATCCGGTCTTTTTGACAAATAACATCCTTTGCAAGCCCAGGAACTCCGGCCAAAGGAAGAGTGCTATTGTCTACAGGAATATCCATAGAGGACGAATCAAAGGCCTCTATAACCGCATTAAGCTTTTTATTATGCGCCTCTATCCGCTTGAGCGAATAAGCAACCACCTCATTGGGCGATAGTTCCTTTTTCTGAATCTTTTCGCGCAGCTCTTTTACCGATGAGAATGCTAACAAATCCATTTAAAACCTTTCTAACTTCACGTAAAACCGTAGCGCACAGCTACAGTATATCGCGAAGTTAATAATTTTTGACGCTGCTTTCGATGCCACTTATCATAAAATAAGAAATCGCGGAGTACTCTATTCACATTATTTAATTTGTTTAACCACGTAGTCAACTAGCTAGGCCTTACGGCCTCTCCACAACTAGCCCCGTTTTATAATGCGCGGAACCACAAAATAAGAGTCCTCTCTCTGTGGCGCCTGAGCCAGAATCAGCTCCGAGTCAAATCGCACTACTTCATCATCACGCATCACATTAGCGCTGCAATCTACCACGTCCTTTGGCAAGGTGCACCGCGCCGCAATTTCTTTTAAAAAGGATGCATAGGCCAGCACAGGCTCAATCTCTTTAGCCAACTGCTCAGCTTCCGCAGGCTCGACATTCAAACGGGCGAGATGGGCCAAATGAAGAACTTCTTTTTCAGTTATGTGTGCCATCATTAATCCTCGAGTAACTTATATCCGGATCATATTTCCAACGATCCCGTCGAAACCAAAAAACATACACTATACTCATGACCCCATCCGCTAGATAGAAGGAACCATAAATAAGAACAAATTTTATCAGAGCATTTTCAATAGGCAATATGGAAAAGAAGTAAGATAGCGGAATAAAAACTAACCCACAAACCAAAAGCCGCGTAAACATAACCACCCGCACATTGGACGCCCCACGCAAAGCCCCGGACAAGATAACTTGAGTTAAATCAAAAAGAACCAGAATACTAATCATCGGGAAAACCGTAGCTGCAAACCATAAAAATTTATTTTTGGGGTCAAACAGATGAATAACGTACTCAGGCCAAATAGAAAAGACCAGCAACACGGCAGAAACCATGGCTCCAGCCAAAAAAAGAACCTTCTTAATATTGGTCTTAATTCCTAACCAATTTTTTATACCATAATCATTACTGACTAAAAATGTAATTACCTGTGCAAACGCAATCGCGGGCACAAACGCAAACTGCTCCATATCCCGTACCACAGCAAATGAAGCCAAGGCAACTTTTCCAAGAGGCGCAATCAATCTAACAATCCACAACTTTGCCATTGCAAGAATCGCCTTATCAACCATCACCGGCCAACTTAAGCGAATAATATCTTTTACAGCACCCCGATCCAGGCTCTTAAAGACCCTCAAGCTATATTGTCTCATCGTTCCATTTAATAAAACATAGGCTACAGCCGCACACAACATAACCGCATACTGAAGAACCGACGCAACCGCCGATCCACACAAGCCCATCTCAGGAAAACCAAAATGACCGAAAATAAGAGCATAGTCAAAAAAGGTAAAAACCAAACCGCCCAGAACAAAAAAAACCATAGGCAGACGCGTGTTTTTAACCCCTCGCAAAAAACCTATCACCGCAAAATATAGAAAGGTTAAAAAGACTCCCAAAGCCCGTATCTGTAAAAAAGGAATACCTGCACGCGCTATTTTTTCGGGAACCTGGCAAAAATCATAAATAAGATGTCCACCAAAATAGAGGAACAACGAAATCATACCCCCCATGCAAAAGGTCACCCAAAATGCGCTCACCGCAGCGCGACCTACATCCTCAAATCTACGAAGACCATTATACTGCCCACACAAAACCACAGTACCAACAGAAACCCCCTCGGCCAATTTACTTAAAAAATGGATAAAAGAGGCCGTAATACCTTGAGTAGTATACAACGTTGTAGACTTTAGATGCGCCACAAAACCTGCATCAATTATGCCCAACACCGAGCCTACCAAAAAAGCGGTAACCAACTCAGGCAAAAAATAGCCCACAATAGTTGTATACCGCTCGCCCGCTATATCATCGGTAATTCCCGCTACATAGCTTTTAAGAATGGATCTTTTTTCAACGCCCACTTGCCGTCTCGCCTCACATCTAAAAAATCTGGACACGCACGCTCATGTGGATAGTCTTACAGAAAAACCATCTCCTGACAACTACACCTAAACGCTGCAAATTCCTTAGCCTTATTAATATATCCAATCATAAAACTAAAATCCCGTTAAAAGCCCAAATAAAAAAATTTATTTCATTAATATTTGACAGATCGGATAATAAAATATACAATTTTTTATATAAACTCCTTACTATGCTAATTATTTATTAACAATGAGAATTAATTTTATGAAAAATAAAAAATATATACCGTTGGCGCTATTGGCTATCTGCTCGCTATCCTTGCACGAACTTCATGGAATGAAGGGAGGGGAGTGGATTAATAGTTCCAAAAAGAAACAGACACCTGCTACCATCAATTTTAATACCCTAAACCATGCGCTCGACAACTCAAATAATACTGACAATTCTGACGATTCGGGCAATCCTTTTCCTATTATAGAAGAGACTATTACCGACACTACTGCCAAGACTTCAAAAAAAACTATTATTGATCCAAATAAAGATGCATTTACAACAGATCCCTTAACGTATTTATCCTATCTTGAGCCAAAGACGACAAAACCTGCCCCCAAAAAACAGGCACCAACTATTATCGACGGAGTAGATACTGAAAAACTACTCAACGAACTCAGGACTGAACGTGAAAAAGCGGAAAACATCCAAAAAACTTACAAGATAAAGGGAATAAAGAATCCGGAGCTTGATCAACTTGTTAAGGATCTGCGCTACCATGAAATGAAGACACAACAATACATCAAGGATTCCCAAAAACCGCAGAAAAAAAACGTAAACTCCACCCTTTTTGACAACGCATTTAATAACATATTTGACGACGAAGAACAAGAATGGCTAAAGCAATTCGAAGAAGAAGATAAAAAATCATCCTTTTCTACGCCCACTGCCCGTAAAAAGGGAGTTCACGGATTTAGCAATGAACTCAATGATAACGAACTACAGATGATCGGAACCTTCCTAAGTCAATCATTCGGAAATATCATCGGCACAACGCCAAGTAATGGTCCCACTTTTGAAATAATGGGAAATCAGCCACTAACACAAGACCGATTACTAACGTTTGTGAAACATCCCAAAACATCCTCCAACAACAGCTCTTTAAACGTACCTAAAGGCAGCAAACTGTTTAAGTGGGTCACCTTTAAAGGGAATAAGATTGGGATGCTCTGGAAATCTAAATCAAACGAGATAACCTACACAGAAGCTCCAAGCCAACTATTTGGCATGTTAACTAGATGGCAGGCAGAAAACGAACGACTAAAACTAGAAGAAAATGAAAACAAAAACATACTTGATCAAGTAAATGATGCCACAGTCCACGAAAAAAGTATAACCGCCCGGCTTGTGCTCGACTATGAAGACCAAAACCGTAAATTTGGGCTAAACACACAAGAGAAGTTAAAACTAGCCGAACTCATAGAAAAAGGGAAAAAGCTAGAAACCTCTCTGATTTCTTATTCAGAAGCCTTCCCCGAAGCCAAGCCAACAAAAGACGAACTAAACTCACTGGTATTAGAAGAAGATAATAAAAAATTGGTAGGCATGGAAGCTCCCGTCGGACTTATCAACACCAACAACTCCTGCTGGCTCCATGCAGCCATACAGGCAATTGCGTATAACCCCCATTTCCAAAAATTAGCAGCGATCATAAACCCTTCAAACGAGTATGGAATTGTCGCTAAATTCGCCAAAATCATAAATCTAATTGATACACGAGATATCGAAAACCGAACTTTAGATCTAGGCTCATCCTTCGAAGAAGAAATCATTAAAGGCATGGGAAAAGACGAAAGCCTCAAAACCCAACACGATTCAGAAGAAGCCCTCAGCACCATTCTTGATAAACTAGTACAAAATCTAAACACAAACACCGCCGCACCCTTCCAGTTAAAACTTAAAACTACTCAAAAGTGCATGCATTGCGACACAGAGTCTTGTCAGCCTTCAGTCTTAAATACAAACTTACGCGTCGCCTCATCTAAAGCCACCTTAGAACAATCTCTAACCGCAGACTCACAAGGCACCCTTGAAAAACAATGCGAAAACTGCAAGAAAAACACGGTACATACTACGCGTCGTACGATAGAATCATTCCCTGACGTAGTTATAGTTCCTTTAAACCGAACAACCTATGATAAAGAGAATGAAATAGCCCTCAAAAACCACTCCTCTATGAAAATTCCACTCAAATTCAACTTTGGCGCCTATGGAACAACCTCAACAAAAGATCAGAACTACCGCCTAAGCTCGTTTATCCTACACCTCGGTGGAAAACTTATTAACGAAGGGCACTATGTCACTTTCACCTCAACGGGCGATCCTAAAACGAATAACCTCAGCTGGTGGAAATGCAATGATACAGAAATCATGTCGGTAAGCGAAAGTGTTGTCAAAACCTACCTTCAACCTCAAACCGTCATTTTAGGCAAAGGCAAAAGCAAAAAAGTATCCTGCCTCATTCTAAAAAATAAGCACACCAACGCGGTGCCTGTCCTCCTCGTTTATACCCGCATAGAAGGCAACAAATAGTTTTACTTTAAAAAAAAGAACCGTCTGCCCGCACTGTTATAGGTGCGGGCAGACGTATTAAAAACTACATTAATCAAAAGAAATATAATGAAAAATAATATTGTATTATTGCTCCTAATCTCGTGCATCTGTGCACTTCCCCTAGAAGCTATGGATAAAAAACCATCCACCTTCAACTGCACAGAAAATAAAAATATCAAAAAAAAACCACTACCAAACTTAAAGAAGTTCTTTAACTTAACTCCAATAAACCCGACAAAAATAGAGGTTCCAAAACCTACCATCATCGCCCCCGCTGCCCCTCTTACTCCCTTTATCACAAAAAAAACCACTACTCAAAAAAAAGAGATAGAATTCCCTATCAACCCTGCATTCGTTTTTTGCGGATTCGAACAAAGCAATTGTGAACAGCCAACCTTCCATGAAACCACCCCATCAGAAACAATCGACTTAGAACTAAAACACGATACTCCTGTACGATTCAATAATATCGGAAACTCCTGCTGGCTCAACGCTTCTCTGTCCTGCCTCCTTTATAATCAACAGATTCGCAGATTCCTAGAGTACCTCATCGAAAAAGACACAAAAATTGAGTCCGACACTCTTCTTGCTAACTTTCTCACGGTTGCCAAAAAAGTCTGGTCAAAAATCGGTACATCCCGCATTCAAAACATCTCAAAACTCAAAAAGGAATTTTTCACAAACAGCAACGCTCAGCAAGATGCAACCGAGGCCATATTCCACCTTCTAGACACACTAAGAAACACCAAACCTCCATTTTTACCTCCATCTTTGCCTCCATTTCTATTCAAAATTAAGTACACACAAACATGCAACATTTGCGGGAAAAAATCGATTCGCCCCCTGATTAATGACACACACTTACAACTTGAAACAAAAGAAAAAAGCCTAGAAGAAGGACTAAAAAGCCCAAAAACGATGATTAGCAAAAACTGCCCCATCTGTAAAAAAGAGACTAAACACTCCTGTGTCGAAACTATAGACCAATTCCCCAACGTCTTTATTCTCGCATTACCAAGGGCAGAGTTTAATGGAGAAAAAACACTTCGAAAGAACGTCCAAATGCAAATCCCCATTACGCACAACTTTGGCCAATATGGCACCAAAGAGCAGGTTATCCCCTATCGCATCACCTCATTTATAACCCATAGAGCGCCATGCGGAGAGAAAGCATCATCAGGACATTTTATATGTTATACCTCAACCTACAATCCAAAAAACCAAAAAACCTCCTGGTGGAAATGCAATGACAGCGAAGTAAAAGAAGTGGAAGAACAAACAATCCTGGGACTTCTTCAGCCATCAGAGTCAACAAAGTCTGCAAAAACCTCCAGCAAAAATATTACTTCCACAGAGGACATCTTCTCATTCATGGAACAAGGGATTGAGCGGAACAACACAGAAATACCCTTTGTCCTAGTTTACACGCGCATTATGCCGGAAGAACTTTCCCACCAGGCCCTGTGTTTTAACTACTACAAAAAACTTGTGCAAACAACAAATCCTCTCGTAAAACAACCTTCACATTTATCCTTCGATCAGTACAAGACCGGTCGCCAGTTTAAAAACGCAAAACTTTTACACGATATCACCATTAACTGTACCGCTAGCAAAAAATAGCAGGTAATTAGTTATAACCTACAAAGACCGAGGGCGGAGAGTACGTAATGTACTCTCCGCCCAACCTCTTATTATTGATAATCCTCTACAATAACTTATATGGACAACAAATGGATATTCACGTTCGTATGATTAGCCTGAATCACATCTGCACTGCGTCCTGCGTAATTAAATGTCAAAACATCTCCCGCCGCCAATGATACTACCCCTGTCAATGTAAGCGATGAATTAAGATCCTGATTTGACCGAACAGAATAACCTGTCTGCGCAACTGCATTTTTCGCCAGCTGCACAATACGAACAAAATTACCTCCACTCTCCTGAAAACTTAGATTAACACCAAAATAATATATACCCGTCAACGGTGCCGTGTAAGCATGCGTGATGGTATTAAAATTACTGTTCGAATCTAGGTTTTCAGTATCAAACGGAATAGTCACTGTACTATTAGAAGGCAACGTAAAGTTGGTTCCCACATAAGCATTGACATAGTAAGGTAATGATCCACTCGTCTGATTAATCCAATTCAATATTCCAGTTCCGCTTGTCGACAACACCTGATTAGCCGTACCCGCTGTCGCAGGGAACGTCAGGCTATACGTCGCTGGAACCGATGCAGGAGCTTGGAACCCAATATAGTTACTACCCACACCCGATTGCGTCAACCTAAGCTGTATTCCATTGCTCATGGTTAAAGCTCCCGTCATAGTATCACCCGCCTTAAGCACATTCAGTGATGCAGAACCCGTTACATTACCAGTTAAGTTAGCCGTAATAGTTCCTGCACTAAAGTTGCCAGAGGCATCACGTTTTACTATTGTGCTTGCTGTATTAAGATTGGTTGCCGCATTCGCAGCGATAGTAGCCGTTGCTACATTGGCAGCAGTTTGACCACCAACCAATGAAACTACCGTTGCACTCTGCGTTCCCGTAACGTCACCCAAGAGAGGACCGGTAAAGGAGGTTGCCGTTGTCGCACTAGTTGCCGTCAATGCATTACCATTTAACGACGCTGTTATCGTCCCAGCACTAAAGTTGCCGGATGCATCACGTTTTACTATCGTGCTTGCTGTATTGAGGTTAGTCGCCGCATTAGCAGCAATAGTAGCTGTTGCCACATTGGCAGCCGTCTGGCCCCCAACATTCGCAACTACGGTCGCACCTTGAATACCCGTAACATCGCCCGCCAACAAACCACTAAAGTTCGTTGCCGTTGTGGCTGTGGTTGCATTACCAGTCAAATTAGCCGTGATAGTTCCTGCACTAAAGTTGCCGGAAGCATCGCGTTTTACTATCGCACTTGCCGTATTGGATGATGTAGCATTCTGTACATCTGTAACTGCACTACCTACTTGGGCTGCAGTCTTGCCATTTACAAACGACACTACAGTTGCCCCTTGCGTACCGGTTACATCCCCTGCCAATAAGCCTGTAAAGCTCGCAGCAGAACCACTGACATTGCCCGTTACATTGCCAACTAATGCAGCCGTTATCGTACCAGCACTAAAGTTACCTAACCCATCACGCGCAACAATCGCACTAGCTGTATTTGCATTAGTTGCCGTTGTAGCCGTATTTGATACTTTCAATGCCGTTGATATAGTCGCCAGCTTCGTATCCACTATGCCTGCAGCTGGATCAACATCCACATTCACAATCAATGACGAAGAAAGGAGCCCTGAACCGTTGGAATGAACAACACCTGTTCCAAGCGAAGACAAAGTAGTTGCACCAGACACGCCCAAAGTTCCTCCCACCGTTGTATTGCCCGTACCGCCATTTACCACAAACTTATTGGTATTAACCGTAAAGGTATTTACCCCACCTGCGTTAATCGCAAGATCACCCGTCATGGTATCACCCGCCTTCAAGACATAAAGCGCTGGGTTTACACTGTCCAGAAGCGTTTTATCTGCCGCCGACATAAAACCTGCCGCTCCGCCTGGATTTGCCGTTGCCACCGCATGAAGCGTTGGATCAGTCTGCGAACCATGTGCATGCACGTGGTCAGAACGGGAGAAAGAATTAGCAGAACCGATCGAATTAACCGTATTAATAGTAACTGGAGCAGCAGTCGTTAGTGGATCTGCACCATTTGGAAGATGTCGCGAAGCATGAGCTTCAACCGTCACCGCATTATATGTCCCGGCAGAAACAATGTTATGGCCACCCATCTGCAAATTGCCGGTCAGTACACGGCCGCCATTAGTAAGCAGGTACTGTGGATGATCATCTGCAAGCAAACCGGACAAATCGCCATGAACCGTCACACCGGCTGAACTGCCTGCTTTAAAACCAACTTGTGGCCGTTCATCAAGAATTGACGAAATCTGATTAGCAACCGTACCGGTGTTTTCTACTACAATCGCTGCAATCGACGAAATATTGCCCGTCCACGAACCTGGCTGATTAGGCAAAGGACCATTCTGTGCATCATTCAGTGTAGTAAAGAGCTGTTGTCCATACACAAGTAAGTACTGTTCAAATGCTCTGTCATTCACAACAAACAGTTCATGTTTAGCAAATTGATTAGCAGGAATAGGCTGCAACGTACCGCTGCCATCATCATACTGCTGATAATCAACGCTTGATTGGGAAACAATCGTGTAATTGCCACTTCCATTGCGATAAAAAGCGTACCAACTAATCGGCGTTCCGCCAGCAGGATCATATTCATGCGTAGCATAAAAATAACGACCAGAGCTTACATCCAGTTGAACGTTCCCATTCTTTGTGGTTATCGACCCCGATGCATAAATAGGACCAAACGCACCTCGCCATGAATTATCAAGGTACGTTGCCGCATGGCCCGCATCCTGATGAATGTGCTCAGTAAATGCAACAAATGTTCCTTCGGTGCGCGCCTTGCCAATTAAGATAGTAGTAAGCTCATCAGGTGCAGAAAGTGCTGAGTGCGCAATACCACCATTATCAATATAGATAAAATTATCCTGATTTGCAGGCAATAACAAAGTCTGAGTAGCCCACGTAACATACATGAGATTATCCGTAGGGGGAGCGCCCACCATCAAATAACCATTTCCAGCCGAAACCGTAACCTGCAGCGTTGCAGGAATAATTCCAAGGTCTCCGCCATAAATTACCCCAAGGTTGGCTCCTTGCTGAATCTCAGGACTAATATTGGTAATAACATCAAACGTATCACCCACATATTGCTCCCCAATAGTTACCGTCCCCTGATTTACAGGATCCGTCAAAAAAAGCGATATCTGAGCCGCGGGATCAATGACTACCTTAGTCCTATCAAACACCCCATTTACCGTTCCGGTAACATTAGGATTCAAAAGCGAAATATCCGTTGTATTACCTATACCATACACACTCATTATGTTAATGGCAGGAGAACTTACATCATTAGGCACTGAAATACCTGTTGCAAACCCACGTATAGTAGAACTCTGAAGACTAAAGTGAGCTCCATTACTTATTTTACATGCCGTACTTCCAAATAATAATGAACTGCCAAGGTCAACCGAACTTGCTACACAGGTTGCCTGAGGACCCGTTATATCAATAACCGTATCAGGCAAAATCGACGGCTGCGCAAGCCACGTAAGACTTCCTATCTTCATACTTACCGGATTTACACCCGAACCGTCTATTTTTATGCCGGTGGTAAACGTTGAGGTTGGATCAATGCTTATAAGTTCAAGCAGCACAAAGGAGTTTGAACCCACCGTGCCGTCTTCGTAAAGGCAAATATCACAATTATCAAACTCAACTTCCTCTACCTCCAACGCTCCTCCACCATGAAAACGAATCCCTGCATACCCTGTTCCTGATGCACCCTTTATTTCGATATGCGCAATCAAACAGTCCGAAGCCCCCACAATCACATCCTGATTAGGTCCACTGGCCTGAATTATCGTCGACTCTGGACTTGATCCAACTAGCGAAACATATGATTGCAATGTAATAGTTGACTCCACAAACAGTCCGGGACCAACCGCTATAACAAATCGATTAGTTGGCGATGGCGTTTGAGAAACCGCATAGGCGACAGCCGCACCAATTGAGTTAAATTGGTTAGGACCCGAAATAGTCCCCGTTATAACTTGCAACACATTGGTCTGTATACCAGGAACCCCAAGCGCAAATGTCGTAGTACCATTTATCGCCGCATGACCCGAGAGAGTCGTTGTTCCACCGACCGTCAAATTAGCAGCTCCCCCGCTCAAGATAAGAGGCCCTGTCATTGTATCGCCAGTCTTGAGCACATTGAGCGATGCAGCGCCTGTTAAGCTAGCCGTAATAGTACCCGCATTAAAGTTGCCAGACGCATCACGTTTTACAATCGTACTGGATGTATTTAAATTAGTTGCCGCATTGGCAGCGATAGTAGCAGTTGCTACATTGGCTGCAGTCTGTCCGCCAACCAATGACACTACCGTTGCACTCTGTGTACCAGTCACATCACCCAAGAGAGGATCGGTAAATGAAGTCGCCGATGTTGCACTGGTAGCCGTGGTTGCATTACCATTTAACGACGCCGTGATAGTTCCTGCATTAAAATTACCAGATGCATCACGTTCAACGAGAGTACTTGGTGTATTAATATTTGTTGCATTCTGTTGACCTAAACTAGAACTCTTGATCCGCGAGTTCTCCGCCTGTTAAACTAACTATAGTAAAAAAAGTATTACCATTTTTACACACGCAAAAAAGGAGCAGCGCACCCATGTATCGATTAAAAAAAACCAGACATTGCTTCACTCTACTTATGCTATATTCGCCGCAAGCAGAAGCCATGGTGCAGCAGCTAAACGCAGCGCCACTTTCATTTAATACGCCTGAAGTATCAAAAAAAATGCCCCCAAAACAAGCGCTTTTAACCGCTATCGAAAATGAAAATGGCCCCGAAATAGAAAAACTTTTAACCGACAAAAAAAACCTCACCGCAGTCGACAGCATGGGTCGAACCGCACTCCATTACACGGCAGCTATAACCGATATCGCTCTGGCACGGAAATTGATCAATGCAGGAGCTGCGTTCGATAACAAAGATAACCTAGGGTACACTCCGTTACACATGGCCCTATTCTTCAAAAATAGAAAACTCACTCAACTCCTACTTGAACATGGAGCAGACCCAAACGCCCAGAATAAAAAACTAGAAACGCCTCTTATGCTTGCAATTGCCAACACAGACGAAAAATCGACCCGTCTCTTGCTTGCCTATGGAGCAAATCCACACTTAGCGAATGAAAAAAATGAAACTCCCATCTATTTAGCTTTTACACTTAACCAGCCTCGACTGGTTCGAATCCTCATAACCGAAGGATTTCTGTTGCCCTGCACAAACGCACTTTTTGCTGATAAAGAAGCAATATCTTTACTTATTAATCTCCTAAGTTTTGAAGATAATGACCCCACTGACAGCTGCCCAACGCTCTCCGAATTTTCAGAAGAGAATAATAATACAAACGAAACAACAACCGACTGTGCGCTCCGCACGCTTTTTAGCCGATATATTAAAGCTTTTTCAGGAACTATCGACCTCTCTAAAGCCACTAAAGAAGAGACTAAATTTCGTAAGAAATTTTTCTCGCAAACCCCAGAGAAATATGCCACAACGCTTCGAGAAAAGAGAAAAAAACTAGCCAAACAAAACAACCACAACAGGACTCGATAGAACCCCAAAAACGCCTTTTATACAGGCCATGCCCGCATTTTTCCCTTTGACACCGCTATTTTAGACGTTACACTTGCTAACAACAAGCTTTTTCATAAGATTAAAGGAATAATACCATGGCCACCACCTCCATTACCTCCATTACCTCCACCACCCCATTTAAAAAAAAATTCGCACTGCTAATCATTATACTATCCACAGCCGGAAGTGCTTTTTGCTCAGAATCGGGGGCCGAGAAACTATCTCAAGGACCGATCACCACATTAAACGCATTAAAAAACTTTGAAAAGCTAAAAGAAGAAGAATTCACACCTCTCGTATCCCTCATCAAACCATCAGAATTAATTCCTCTCGCCCACTATCTTGTACAAAATCTTAGACTTACCTTTACCAAACTCGCTCATATCACGTACATTCTTCGAGAAAACACCGAAACCACCTGCTTTCAAACATCCCTAAAAACAACACTTAATGTAATACAAGCGATTGAACAGAGTCTCCCATCGCCAGAAACAGCAAGGGTCCTCTGCATATTTGAAAAGCAATTGCTTGATTCGTCCGGATTCAATTGCCACCAGCTCATAAAAAATTTACGCATCCAAGGCCTTTACAGCGAACTTTACCAAAAATACTTCGCCTTACTCAAACAAGCAGAATTTATTTTGTTCGAAAAAAATAACCCTTCAATCAAAAAAAATGGCAACCAAAAATTGGGGGGCCAACTCTCTAATTTTTGGGCCCTATTATCTGCCATTTACAGCACCATAGATTATCCAGCATTTCCCATCTCCTGTGATGTTATCTTAAGGACACCCGCACTTAATTTCTCAGCGGAAAAATACAACCTAAATTACATTAAGAAAAACTTCTTTGACCTTATAAAGCTTGAGCGCTTTGAAGAGCAGATGCAAAAAGTCGAAAAAACAATTACCCCCGAAGAACGTGAGTTCTTAAAACAATTTGTACTGTTTTCAAAAGAAGTTAAAAACAAACGAGAATTTAAGGACGCCATAAAATATGAGTCATTGATAAACGATTCCGCACTCAGATTTCTTGAAAAAATTCATCTACACCTAGCCCTATACAGCACACTCTTAAAGACTATCGGCAACCGTGCATCAGAACTTTCTCTTGAAGACGAAAAAATTCTTAAAGAGATCGTCTCACTTAATCAAGATCTTCTCTCCATCCGCAACATTCTGGTCTATTCACCCAATGCGAAAAAACTGTCTAATCTAACCGATGATTTAATGACACTTGTGGGGGAAAGCTTTATTAAAATCTCTTTAACTCCACAAAACTCATCAATAAACAGTCCTTTACAAGAAACTCAATCCATCGAAAACGAAGCACCCTGTAAACACCATCCCACACTTATGCAAAAAGTTAGGCAGGTGAATCCTGGCCTTTACCTCATAATAAACGACATAGCTCCATTTGAACAAGACGTAGAAAATGGGAAAAGCTGGGGGCTATTGATTAAATCAATAGAACCCTTTATCGAAAACATTCTACAGTTAAACCAGACCATAGTATTACAAGAAGGGAAAGCTATAAAGGAGAACCCTAAAGAATTAAAACTCCCAGTCCGTATTCTCAATGAATTTCTCCACAACTCCATCCAATTCCCTCTAAAAATGTCCTTTCCAGGCCTTCAGGTAATAAACAATATCTTTCACGCACGCACACAATTCTCGCTGTTTTGCGGATACCTAGTGCCTGAAGATCCCCTGCGATATCCCAACGTGCTCCCCTGCATACCCCGACGCAGCTTTCAAAACCTCATCGACAAAAACAATAAAGAAATCTACCCAGAATTTTCCGCACGCATCACCCGTTTTTTATTCAAATCAAGCCCAAACGCCTTTTCCGCAGTACAAAAAGAACATATCTCACCACAATTCTGCGACTTTTTAGGCATCGACTATTCCACACTTCCGTCCGATGCCCTTGTGCTTTTCTGCCGCGGTGGTTTTGTGCTAGGAGACTCATCCTTTCTTGTTTTTAATTGCTGCGAAGGAATTAAACGGCTTTCACCTTTACAGATAAAAAACCTTGCCGCTACCTTAAACCCCGACCCAGAAACCTTTTTTGAAGGGACCTTTATTATAACCGAAGACTCGTACACCAACGGGGAAAAAATACTTCCACAATTTCTGTTTAATCCTTCCATTTCACCCTGGTTCCCCCTGCGTAGCCTGATGGGCTCTGCACAAAAAAAGAAAATAAGCACCGCCCTTAAACGCGTACTCAACTGGAAGTCTAAAGAAACCAGGCTTTTTGAAGAGTTTTGTAAAAAAGGTGCATCACTTTCAGAATCAGACAGAGCGTTTGCTATTTTAAAAGCAGCAAAAGGCCTAAGAATGTCTTTTCTTCTCCCCCTACTCAATGAATTTGTCAAAACATCACAAGCAGAAACACCCGAAATTGATGCCGCTATAACATCAACGCTATCCAACGTAGAAAACGAATTAAACCCATCCAATGAGGCCAAAAACCTCTGCAAATCGCTCGATGAACAGATTGGCGAAGATCTGACCTGCACACCTACAATGCTTGCTGATTATCTTACTCTACAAAAGCAACTTTCTAACGCCCTAAAGCTACATGTAGGCACGCTCAGAAAACTTGAAAAAGACCTTTTCATCACAATTCCTGTGCCCTCACGTTTTACCATTCTAAATACGCAAGGCGCTCCGGCAGACCTTTCTGGGTTCTACAGCAGCTTCTTCCTCGAACTAAATAAGCGCCCCTTCCTCTGCACTCCATCTGCGATTAATCGTCTTAATCACGACCTCAAGGTACAATACCACCTTGATTACCCCTACTCCCCCTTCTGGTTTTTCACCACAAACCGCCTATTTGGCCGCATAGCAGAATTACAAACTCGTTGCCTTAACGAAAAGACTCTCACCGCCTACTCACTGCAAAAAGAGGATGGAGTAATTCAAGAACTAGTCAGCCAAAACGACCTAAAAAAACAGTTAGACTCCCTAGAAAAACAGTGCATAACCGCTTGGCAAAACGAGCAGAAAATCATACATCTACTTAATCAATTAACATTGAGTGAGCCACTACTAAATGAACTTACGCCCCATATTCTCTCTAATGGAGCATCCTACTTAACCACCTATCAAGCCTTTTTCAAAGCCCAACTCAAGCAGACTAATAAAAAAGAAACTATCGTCACGCTCAATGACATTCTACGGTTTTTAAATCTACGTAACCTTCTTGCATGCCGCTCAACTGCTTATATGTCCAACATAAAACTAATTACAAGCAATGCAGAATTTTTATGGGAAAACAATAATAACGCACACCAAAAAACTCGCTCCAAGAGTGCTACGTGGATAAATGAACATGAAAAAAGATTTGACCAATGCTTGCCCCTAATTGATGAAATGAAGCGCAGCTTTAAACATAAGATTCCCGTTAATACAAGCCCTATAAACTTTGCTAAAACCTTCAATCACCTAAAGAGCGAGTATCAAACACTGTTTGAACCTCTATCAATACAACCAAATAAGGCAAACTAACCCCTTAAAAATAGACAGCTATAAAACCCACTCAACAATAAGGACCCCCTATGGTCTCCCCTACTTTTAAACGCATTCTTGTAATGCTTATCATCTCTACTGCACCTGCAGGAAAGATTTTGTGCTCAGAATCCACCACAAATATCCACACCCTTGAACAGCTAAACCAGTTTGAAGAAGAAAAAATTTTAGAGTTCATGCCTCTCGTTTCTCAAATTAAGGCCACGGAACTAATTCCTCTTACTGACTATCTTATACAGACACTAAGACTTTCTCTTACCAAAGTCGCCCATCAATTTTATGCTCTCGATAAAAGGGAAGAAACACACTGTTTTCAAGACGCCTTCCAACCACTTTTAAACCAGATCCAAAAACTGGAACTGCAACTTCAATCTCCCGAGGCACTAAAAATCCTTACCACCTTTGAGCACCAGCTATTTAACCTATCAGGATTCAACTACCTCCACCACATAAAGCACCTGCAACTTCAAAACTTTTATTCTGAGCTCTACAAAACCTATTTCAAGCATCTCGGCGCAATAGAAAAAATTTTATTTGAAAAAGAAGGCAAATCAAGCGATTCGAAATATGGAGGCCCACTTTCAAAGCTCTGGGCAACCATTGGCTGTATTTATGACACAATAGATTATCCCGCTTTTCCAATATCCTTCGAGGCAACATTAACAAACCCCACGATACCTTTTTCATTTAACCAGTATAAATTAACGCACATTAAGACAAACTTTTTTGAGCTCACAGGGATCAAACGATTTGAAGATCAGATAAAAAAAGTCAAAAAAACACTCACCCCCGAAGAACTAAAGCTTATCAACCAATTCATGCGAATCTCGCGAGAGGTTAGCGCTAGGCGAGAGTTTGAAGACGCAAGGTTCTATGAAAAATTAACCAACAATAACGGCATTTCATTTATTGAAAAAAGTCCCATAAACTGGGCATTATATAGCGTGCTTCTAAAAACAATTGGTACCCGCTCTTCAGAGCTCAAACCAGAGGAAAAAGAAGCTCTCAACAAACGCCTTGCCTTTTATCAAGATCTTCTTTCCATACGGCGGGTCCTAATCTACTCTCCGGCAGCAAAAAATCTATTCCACGCACATATAGACCTAGAAAAGCTATCAACCACAAATACGCTCAAAATTATTTCTATAGAACCACTAACGTCCAAAGATAACTCCGCGGTCCGAACTGTTGTACAAAAGAAGCTTGCACACAAAGCCAATCCCGAGCTTATGAATGAACTTAAATCCATAAACCTTGGCCTTTATCTGATGGTAAAGGACATAGCACCCTGGGAAACAGACCTTGAACTTCCTGTGCCCCTATTTCCACAACCACCTGATTCTAAAAACCTTAAAAACCGCTGGATTATGTCGTTTGAAAGTATAAAACCGTTTATCAAAAAAATTTTATTTTTAAATAATATAGTGGTGTTAAACGGAGAAAAGGGCGGAGCTGTCACTTCAGAAACGTTAAAGACTCCCGCTCAAGCTCTCAAAGACTTTATCCATACTGCTCTTCAATTTCCAGTAACTATCTCGCACCAAAACCTACACATAACAAACAATATTTTTCGCTCTCAATCCAGTTTTTCAGTATTCTGCGGATTTCTTGCCTCAGAGAACCCTCTTCATTATCCTAACGCCCTCCTAAGCGTTCCAAAAAACAGTATTTTTCGCATCACAAGCAAAGACAACAATAAACCTACAGAAGCCTTCTCACAGGTCACCCGTTTTTTATTTAAACAAAACCCAAACGCCTTTACAGCTCTACCAAAAGAACGACTCACTCCCCAATTATGCGACTTTTTAGGAATTAACTACTCATCTATCCCGTCAAACTCCCTTCTCTTTTTCTGTCAGGGAGGTTTTATACTAGGCGATCCCGCTTTTGCTGTTTTCAGCTCCTGCAAAAGCAGTCCAGAGCCTCTTTCCCCTCTACGTATCAAGGAGATTGTTTCTCTGGCTCAAACCAATTCCCACAATCTTTTTGAGGGAACCTTCGCTATAACTGAAGGATCCGAAACAACAACTCTTCCTCTCTACCATTTTAATGCTACCACGTCACCCTTTTATCCTCTACGTAGCCTAATCGGCACTACTCAAAAAAAGAAAATGAGCTCAACTCTAAAGAAAATCTCGCGGTGGGAATCAACAGAAGAAAATCTCTTTAAAAAATTTCTAGACGGAGGAGCTTCCCTCTCAGAAGAAGTCAGAGCCTCTATTGTTTCAAAGGCTGCAAAAGATCTCAAATTATCTTTTCTTCTCCCCCTGCTCAATGAATCTGTCAAAACATCACAAAAAGAAACACCCGAAATTGATGCCGCTATCACCTCAACACTAACCAACGTAGAAAACGAATTAAACCCATCCAATGAGGCCAAAAAACTCTGCAAATCACTCAATGACCAGATTAGCGAAGATCTAACCTGCACACCTACAATGCTTGCTGATTATCTTACTCTACAAAAGCAACTTTCTAACGCCCTAAAGCTACATGTAGGCACGCTCAGAAAACTTGGAAAAGACCTTTTCATCACAATTCCTGTGCCCTCACGTTTTACCATTCTAAATACGCAAGGCGCTCCGGCAGACCTTTCTGGGTTCTACAGCAGCTTCTTCCTCGAACTAAATAAGCGCCCCTTCCTCTGCACTCCATCTGCGATTAATCGTCTTAATCACGACCTCAAGGTACAATACCACCTTGATTCCCCCTACTCCCCCTTCTGGTTTTTCACCACAAACCGCCTATTTGGCCGCATAGCAGAATTGAGGGCTCGTTGCCTTAACAAAAAGACTCTCACTGCCTACTCACTACAAAAAGAGGATGGAGTAATTCAAGAACTAGTCAGCCAGAGCGATCTAAAAAAACAGTTAGACTCCCTAGAAAAACAGTGCATAACCGCCTGGCAAAACGAGCAGAAAATCATACACCTACTTAATCAATTAACGTTGAGTGAACCACTACTAAATGAGCTCACGACCCATATTCTCTCTAATGGAGCATCCTACTTAACCACCTATCAAGCCTTTTTCAAAGCCCAACTCAAGCAGACTAGCAAAACAGAAACTATTGTTGCACTCAATGACATTCTACGATTTTTAAATCTACGTAACCTTCTTGCATGCCGCTCAACCGCTTACACTTCCAACATAAAACTAATAATCAGTAACGCAGAGTTTTTATGGGAGAAAAAAAACACCACCCTGTCCAAAACATTTTCTTGGCTGGATGAACATGAAAAAAGATCGGACCAGAGCCTACCTTTCATTGAAAAGCTGAAGCGCAACTTTAAACACAAGCCACCCATTGAAACCAACTCAATAAATTTCGCAGGAATAGTGAACCATCTAAAAAACGAGTATCACAGTCTTTTTGAAGCACCGGTAAAACAGAATTAAAGAGTCCAAAGGGCTTTTGCTAACTCATCTATGGGGTCAGAAGTAGCGAGTATAGGTAAAGTTATGCAGCTGATAATAAGTACAATAAAGGGACGTGCAAGGGTTGTGTTAAAAGAAATAATTTTCATGACAAGGGGGTCCTTTTAATAAATCTCAAGCTTTCTCAATTTAGATTAGTCATAAGAGGTTAAGGAAGTCCTATATTCATGGCATACTCCTTAAAAAATTACATTGGGGAGGGTGAAATAATTCACCCTCCCTCTTCTAACTTTTAAACCGGCGTAAATGACATATAGTGGATCTGCAAGCTTGATTGATTAAACACAATCGCATCGTTACCATTTAGTCCTGTCAAACGAACGTCTATAATATCATCCGCCGCCATATATAAGAGCCACGTCGCAGACATCAAGAAGTTTCGACCAGCTCCCGATGCAAAATAATTTTGAACCGAATAACCTGGAATAGCCACGCCTCCACGGTAAAGTTGCAGAGTTCTATTCCCCAGAGTTCCCGTCGAAAGAACCGTGACATTCGGCGCAACTAAATAATAACCCGTATACGGAGCCGTGTAGCGACCGGTCGCATTATTATAATCTAAACCCGGATCAAATAGCTCGGTATTAAAGATAATTATTGCTGTCGCTATCCCAATTACCTGATTAGGTGTCGCACGGTATGCCGCCATCTTATAATTTGTCGACGTTGTGGTATTCCCTTCCGTATCAATTTCCACACGAACATTGCCCAATATACCACTAGTTGTTGCATCACGAATGGTAAAGGTATTAATACCACCCGTAGTATCCACCTCAAGCCCCCAGAGGCTTGTTCCTTGCTGCAACCCAAGATAGGTATTCCCAGCAGCCCCTGCCCCTGCAAGCAATGTATCCGAGTTTAATCGAATGCCAAAATCAGGGTCAACCGTCGATTGACCTATTGCTACTTTACCGGCACTATCAATAATCATGCGATTAGTATTATTAGTCCTAAACAATAGATCATTCGTATCATTGGTTCCAAGTGTTGCCGTTGCTCCAAATGAGTTACCCCCGTTCACAAAGGCTGTACCAAGCGAAGTTCCCGTACCCAACTGTCCTGATGAATTAATGTACACAGGGGCCCCGCCTGTTACGGTAACGCCATTAACCCCTGCAAGATAACAACTCGAATGCGTCCCCGATGTACCAAGGCGAATGACATTATTATCTCCATTTACGCCTTGGTTACCAATAACAATATTACCACTATCATACGTTCCAAAATTTTGCCCTGCCAGGTACCCAATGCCAATATTATTCCATCCAGAAATACTGTACCGTAAAGCCCAATCTCCAACAGCCGTATTGTACCCAGCATTAGTCAATGCATTGAGAGCAAAAGCTCCCACCGCAGTATTTCCCTGATTCGTTGTTGCAGCAAGAGCTCCACACCCAATCGCTGTGTTGTCATAAGTCGTTGTTGCAGCATTTAAAGCACCATAGCCAAGAGCAGTTTGATTATAACCCGAAGAGCATACCGTCATTGCGGTATGTCCAACACCGACGTTTTGTGTGCCTGATACCGTAGCATTGCCGACATTAGCTCCCATAAAGAAGTTGCTACTCCCTACGGTTAATCCCATGAACGAAGCACCACGAGGACTTAATATCGCTTTATAACTTTGCGCAGGCGCAATAAATTCCCACGAAACTCGATCACTACTCGTCTTTGCCGATCCCGTTATAACACTATTTTCTTCAATCTCGAGCCCAGCACCACTCCCTGATGAAACGGCTCCACCATTATTGATCGTTAAAAGTTTATCGGTAAATAACGTTTCGCCCGAACTACTCAATGTCATACGGGTCACATTATTAGTTTTAAATAGAAGGTTATTTGTATCATTAGTTCCCAAGGACGCCACCCCACCAAATGAGTTGCCCCCGTTCACAAAGGCATTGGCTACGCTTGCACTTGTCCAGCTCAAAACACCGGTTCCGTCGGTTGATAACACATAGCCACTAGTCCCCGCCGTTGTAGGCAAAGTAAGCGTATAATCCGCTGCAAGCGCCGCAGGAGCCTGCACATTAACCACATTCGTTCCGCCCGCCGTTGCTTCTCTTAATTGTAATTGCCCCTGATTTTCAAGCGTAATATTATGCACACTAAAGCTACCGGAAGCATCACGAGCCACAATCGCACTAGCTGTATTCAAATTAGTTGCTGTTGTTGCACTATTAGATACCTTGCCCGCGGTTGCGATAGTCGCCAACTTTGTGTCCACTATAGCCGCCGCAGGATCAACGTCCGCATTCACAATAAGCGATGAAGTCAAGATACCTGTTGTCACTGCATTATGCAGTATACCCGCCGTTGCAAATGCAGGAATTGCAATAGTTCCTGCACTTGAAATAGTCAACCGATTATTGCCTGCCCCACCGGTTACTAGGTTCAATGCATGTGCATCTGTTGTCCCAAGCACCGCCGTTGCTCCAAACGCATTTCCGCCTTGAACAAAGTAATTGCCAGCCGGAGCCAAACTTGTCCAACTCAGCGTCCCACTCCCATTGGTCGTAAGAGCATAACCATTAGTCCCTGCGGTTGTTGGGAAGGTAAGCGTGTAATTGGTTAAAGCGGCCGGAACTGCAAAACTAACCGTATTGGCCGATCCATTAGCCAGAATAAGCGGTACATTGCTCATGGTCAAAGAACCTGATAACGCCCCTCCCGTAAGCGGCAAGTCTAAAGACGCATGCCCTGTCAAGCTCGCCGTAATCGTTCCTGCACTAAAGTTACCGGAAGCATCGCGAGCCACAATCGCATTTGCTGTATCCAGATTAGTTGCCGTTGTTGCACTATTCGATACCTTACCTGCTGTTGAAATAGTCGCCAGCTTGGTGTCCACTATGGCCGCTGCAGGGTCAACGTCGGCATTCACAATAAGCGATGAAGACAAGTTACCTGTTGTCACCGCATTATGCACAATGCCTGCCGTTGCAAATGCTGGAATTGCAATAGTTCCTGCGCTTGAAATAGTTAAGCGATTATTGCCCGCCCCACCGGTTACCAAGTTCAACGCATGTGCATCCGTTGTGCCGAGCACCGCTGTCGCTCCAAATGCATTACCATTTTGAACAAAGGCATTCGTTGTTACCGCTGCATCTGCCCAACTCAATATTCCTGTACCATCCGTTTTAAGGAAGTAATTGTTAGTCCCCGCCCCATCAGGCAAGGTTAATACCGTATCAGCCGTGACCGATGCGGGGGCACGCAAGGCAATGTAATTATTTCCATTTATGGTTAACTCAGACAAACGCACCTGCTGCTGGTTTGACATAATCAAGTTACCCGACATTGTATCCCCAGCTTTAAGCACATTCAAGGATGCAGCACCCGTCACCGAACCCGTTAAGTTGCCTAAGAAAGTTGCCGATACCGTGCCTGCGCTAAAATTGCCTGAAGCATCTCGAGAAACAATGGCATTTACCGTATTTGTACTTGTTGCCGTTGTTGCACTATTTGATACTTTCAATGCCGTTGCAATGGTCGCCAACTTGGTGTCCGCTATCGCTGCTGCAGGGTCAACATCCGCATTTACAATAAGAGATGACGATAAATTACCTGTTGTTACTGCATTATGTACAACACCCGCCGTTGCAAAGGCTGGAATGGAAATGACTCCCGTTGCTCCCGAAATACCAAGCCGCGCAACATTATTGGTTTTAAAACTCAAATCATAGCCATCGTTTGTTCCCAGAGACGCCGCTCCACCAAACGAGTTTCCACCATTTACAAAGTAACTTCCCGCCGGAGCCAAATTCGTCCAACTCAACGTCCCACTCCCATTGGTCGTAAGAGCATAGCCGTTAGTCCCTGCGGTTGTTGGGAAGGTAAGCGTGTAATTAGTTAAAGTAGCCGGAGCTGCAAGACTAACCGTATTAGCCAATCCATTAGCCAAAATAAGCGGTACATTGCTCATGGTCAAAGAACCCGACAATGCCCCTCCCGTAAGCGGCAAGTCTAAGGATGCATGCCCTGTCAAACTTGCGGTAATCGTGCCTGCACTAAAGTTACCAGAGGCATCACGCGCTACAATCGCGCTTGCTGTATTTACACTTGTCGCCGTTGTTGCACTATTAGATACCTTGCCCGCAGTTGCAATAGTCGCCAACTTCGTGTCCACTATCGCCGCCGCAGGATCAACATCCGCATTCACAATAAGGGACGACGATAATAGCCCAGCACCACTAGAATGAACAATTCCAAGGCCCAATGAAGAAAGCGTTGTCGCACCCGTTACACCCAATATGCCCGCTATAGTAGTATTGCCCGTTGTATTATCCACTATAAACTTATTGGTATTCACCACCAGTGCGTTGCCAGCCCCTACATTAATCGCCAAAGTTCCCGTCAACGTCCCCCCAGTTAGAGGTAAATCTAATGATGCATGCCCCGTCAATGCAGCCGTTATCGTTCCTGCACTAAAGTTACCGGACGCATCGCGAGCTACAATAGCACTAGCTGTATTTGCACTTGTCGCCGTTGTTGCGCTATTTGACACCTTACCCGCTGTTGAAATAGTCGCTAATTTAGTATCTACAATGCCAGCCGCCGCATCAATATCAGCATTAGTCACGGTTGAGGTTGAGAAATTGCCCGATGCATCCGTATGCACCACTCCAACGGTATTAAGCATAGAGACCTGCATCCCCGTATAGAACGTTGTTTTGTTAACGACACCCGTATTATCAATCGTCATACGAGCCGTACCGGGCAGGCCCCCCGCCACATTACGAACACTAAAAGTATTAGTACTGCCTGCCGTTTCTGCCGCTAGAGCCCACTGCGTCGTGCCTTTTGTAAGCCCTATTAAAGTACTGGTTCCCGATCCACCCTGCACAACAAGATCCCCAGTTGCAGCCAAAGTATAATTTGCATCAACCGTAGCCTGACCTATGCCAAACTTACCCGCACTATCAATTATCATATGCGTCGTATTGTTAGTTTTGAATAGCAGGTTATTAAGATCATTCGTTCCCAGAGACGCTGTGGAGCCAAAACTATTTCCACCATTGATAAAGTAGCCTGCGGCTGACCCCATAGGAGACCAAGACAAGAGAGCTGGGTTAGCACCATCAGTTGTAAGAACATATCCTGCGGTTCCTACACTCGTTGGCAACTTCAATACATAGCTTGCTCCCAAAGAATCTGGAGCTTCTAAAGCTGCAGAGTTAGCATTGGCAATGTCGCGTAATCTAATCTGCTGCTGACTATTCATCGTCAACGGCCCTGTCATCGTGTCGCCAGCCTTAAGAACGTTAAGAGACGCAGACCCTGTAACATTACCCGTCACATTACCCGTCAACGACGCCGTAATAACATTTGCCGTAAAATTGCCCGATCCATCACGCAACACAATGGTATTAGCGTTAGCAGGAGCCGAAATGGCCGTAGTTGCACTATTTGCAACCTTGCCCGCGGTTGAAATAGTCGCCAGTTTAGTGTCCACAATTGCTGCCGTAGGGTCTATATCCGCATTAACAATAAGGCTGGTAGAAAGCAGCCCTCCCGCCGCATTATGCACAACACCAACCGTCGACAGATTAGGAATCGTAACGGTACCCGCATTAGAAATTTGCAGGCGATCCGTATTATTAGTCTTAAGTGTCAATCCGTAGTTATCTATCGTACCAATGGACATCAAGCCACCAGCAGTATTGCCACCCATCAACACATACCCCGGTAGATTAGTTACCCATCCCAAGGTTCCTGTTCCATTTGTCGCTGCCAAAACCTGATTGGTTAAACCCACAACAGCAGGAAGTGTTAAGGTATAGGTACCACTCGTTAGCAATGCCGGAGCTTGGAGCGCAACATAGTTTGTTCCGTTACCAGTATTTTCTCTTAGCTGTACCTGCCCTTGATTTTCATACACTATATTATGTGCATTAAAGTTACCAGACCCATCGCGCGCTACAATTGCACTAGCCGTATTTACATTCGTTGCCGTAGTTGCACTATTTGCAACTAACCCACTCGCCGTAAGCGTTACTAGTTTATTGTTAGCTATAGTCCCAACCATTATATCTCCATCCACAATGAGCGACGATGATAAATTACCCGTCCCACCAGCATTATGCACCACACCCGCCGTACTAAATGCGGGTATTGCTATAGTTCCGGTGCTTGAGATAGTTAAACGATTATTACTTGCACCGCCGGTTACAAGGTTCAATGCATTAGAATCCGTAGTTCCCAACACTGCCGTTGCACCAAAAGCATTGCCCCCCTGAGTAAAGTAACTTCCCGCTGGCGCAAATGCCGACCAGCTTAGATTGCCAGAACCATCCGTAATCAACGCATACCCGGTTGTACCTGTTGCCAAAGGCAGCGTCAACGTATAACTGCCCCCTGTTAACGTTGCAGGAGCACGAAGATTAACCGTATCACTACCTCCAACCGTTGGTTGTTGCAACTGCAATTGACCTTGGTTTTCTAAAAGTATCGTCGAAGCATTAAAATTACCTGAGGCATCACGCGCTACAATCGTACTGGCCGTATTTAAATGAGTTGCCGTTGTTGCACTATTGGCAACCAACCCACTCGCCGTAAGCGTTACTAGTTTATTGTTGGCTATGATTCCAACAGTGATATCTCCATCCACAATGAGCGAAGAGGACAAATTACCCGTTGTTACCGCATTATGCACAATTCCCGCTGTTGTAAAGGCTGGAATGGCAATCGTACCACTACTTGAAATGGAGATACGTGTATTGGGACCGGCAGTTCCGGTGACGATGTTTAAATTATTGCTGTCAATAGTTCCAAGCGTCGTAGTTCCACCGCCAAACGCATTACCTCCATTAACAAAGTAACCCGCTCCCGCACCTGTTGGCTGCCATGTTAACGTTACTGGATTAGCCCCATCTGTCGTCAACACATATCCAGAAGTACCAGACGTCGTTGGTAGTGTAAGTGCATAATTTGAAAGACCGGCCGCAGGAACCTGCACGGTTACCGTATTGCCCAGTCCATTCTGCAAAACAATGGGCACATTATTCATAGTCAAAGAACCCGACAATATCCCACCAGTCAAAGGCAGATCCAATGACGCGTGGCCGGTAAGACTTGCCGTAATGGTCCCTGCGGTAAAATTACCGCCTCCATCACGCAACACAATGGTACTTGGCGTATTTAGGTTAGTTGCTGCATTGGCTGCATTGGCGCCACTCGCCACATTTGCCGCCAAAACACCACCAACCTTTGCAACCACCGTAGCACCCTGATTTCCGGTCACATCACCCACAAGCGGCCCACTAAAACTAGTAGCGGACCCCGAAACGTTACCCATCACATTACCCGTCAGCGACGCCGTAATAACATTCGCCGTAAAATTACCCGATCCATCACGTAACACAATGGTATTAGGGTTTGCTGGAGCTGAAATAGCCGTAGTTGCACCGTTTGCAACCTTACCCGCTGTTGATATTGTTGCAAGTTTTGTATCCGTAATCGCCGCTCCTGCTGCAATATCTGCATTCACAATAAGACTGGTTGAAAGAAGCCCTCCTGCCGCATTGTGCACAATACCAACCGTCGACAGATTAGGAATAGTAACGGTACCTGCATTAGAAATTTGTAGACGATCCGTATTATTAGTCTTAAGTGTCAATCCGTAGTTATCTATCGTACCAATGGACATCAAGCCACCGGCCGTATTACCTCCCATTAACACATATCCCGGTAGATTAGTTACCCATCCAAGAGTTCCTGCTCCATCCGTCGCCGCCAAAACTTGATTGATTGAACCCACTGCGGCCGGAAGTGTTAAAGTATACGATGCAGGGGTTACCAACGCCGGGGCTTGCAGCGCCACATACAGAGCGCCATTGCCTGAATCTTCTTGCAGTCTCAATTGGGCTTGTGGCGTTGCTGCAAGCGTCATGCCTTCAAAGGTCGGCGTTGCTCCCGTATGAATATTCTGCGGTAACGAAAGTGTTGGATTGCCCCCAACCCCATCACCATCTGCCACCAAGACCTGATTTACGGAAGCTCCTACAATCGTGCGCCCTGTAAAGGTATTTGGAGCTGTCTGCGTCATCAACCCATTAGTGTTATACGATGAAAGCGCAGTTAACGTAGCGCTCCCCGCCTGCTTACTGTCAAACAAATTCCAGTCGCTGGAACTAAGCGCTCCAGTGGTCCCTGCACCTGACAATGCCAATGAAAGAACCTGCGTCGCCAACGACAAACCGTTCGGAGTAACCCCAATAGTCACGGGGTTATGGGAACCTTGATTAATCGTAAATCCACCAGCTCCCGGCGTTATTACTACTTCGCCCACACTCGCCGGAGCTTTAAGCCGCCATGAGGTGCCCCCAGCACCCGTTCTAAAGTACCCAGCGGCCGGGGTACCCGCCTCTTCAACCTGAATACCAGAAAGAGTCCCTGATCCTAAAATGCCGCCCTTATTGAGCGTTATCGTTTTATCAGAAACATCTACACCAACGGCAGAAATAGTACCTGCCGCAAAATTACCGGTAACGAGATCTCTCAGCACTATAGTATCCGGCGTATTTGCAATCGTGGCGGTAGTTGCACTATTTGAAACCTTACCCGCCGTTGCTATAGTCGCTAACTTAGTGTCTACAATACCCGCTGCAGGATCAACATCGGCATCCACTATGTACGATTTTGAAAGCAATCCCGTTGTACTTGCATGCACAATTCCAGAGTTAACCGATGCCAAGTTAGTAAGTGTCGTCGCCCCCGTTACATCCAATGTACCGGCAATAGTCGTATTACCTGTATCATTATCCACAATGAATTTATTGGTATTCACTACTAACGCATTAAGACCCGTCGCATTAAATGCAAGCGTGCCCGTCATAGTATCTCCGGCTTTCTGCACATAAAGCGCAGGATTAATGCTATCTAAAAGCGTTTTGTCCGCTGCGGACATAAACCCTGCAGTTCCACCTGGATTGGCCGTGGCTACTGCATGAAGTGTTCCACCCACTAAATTACCGTGATCATGGACATGGTCAGAGCGTGATAAGGTCGTCAAAATACCTTCACTATTTGCCGTACTTATCGTGACAGGCGCTGCAACTAACAACGGATCAGCTCCTCCTGGTTGATGCCGAAAAGCATGCGCCGAAACATCAACTCCATCAACTAAATTAACATTGGTTATGCTATTTCCACCCAGCTGAAGATTGCCCGTCATTACACGCCCCCCATTGGTAAGCACATACTGCGGATGATCATCAGCAAGCAACCCCTGCAAATCACCATGAACCGTAACAACCGACACCCCACTTGCCTTAAACCCAAGACGAGGGCGCTCATCACGAATTTCGGAAATATAATTAGCGGGCGTTGTTAAATCATTTTTCACAATAAACGACGCGATCAGAGCCATATTCCCTGTCCACGTTGCAGGTGCGGGAGGAATCGAACCATTTTGCGCGTCAAGAAGGGTGTCATAAACCGTCTGACCATAGACTAAAAGATAATACTGATTTACCCCGTCATTCACCACATAGAAGGAGTGTCGTGCAAATTTGTCGCCTGGAATTGCGGCCAAACTCCATAATCCAGACCCACTATCATAATAATTGTACTGGGCATAATCCACATTGCTTTGATCTACAGCAACGTAATTTCCACTAGCTCCACTGGTATAAAATGCTTTCCACGAAACCGCAGTCCCTGCAGACGGATTATACTCTATGGTTCCATAAAAATAACGTCCCTGCGTAACATCCAGCTGCACCGTTCCATTTTTTGAAACTATCGAACCCGACGCATACACAGGTCCCAACGCCTCTCGCCACGAATAATCCAATTCAGAGGCAGTATGTTGCATACTCTCCGCCATACGCTCACAGAATACTTCTCCAGCTCCATTTGTTCTCATTTTACCAAGCAAAATAGTGGTTGCAGGATCAGGCGCAGAAGTTGAGGAGTGTGCTACCCCCGCATTATCAATGTAAAGAAAGTTGTCTGCATTAGCAGTCAGTGTAACCGTCTGCGCTCCCCACGTCACATACTTAAGATAATCATTAGGCGAAATTCCTACCATTGCATAACCATCACCCGCTGCTATGTCAGCTTGCAAGACTCCAATCGCCTCATCAAAAACGCCACCTGATAACAACCCTAAATTGGCGCCATGTTCAATTTGTTTGCTTACATTTGTAATTTGTGGATACGTTGAACCTAAGTACATCGGACCAGAGGTAACGGTACCCGTATTTGTAGAATCTGAGAAGAAGACTGAAAGATTAGCGCTTGGATCAATAGAAATTTTTGTGCGATCAAAGACCCCGTTAATAGTCCCTGTAGCTAAGGGATTAGAAACAATAATATCGTTTGTATTGTTGTGCCCCAAATCAGCAGCAAAGGTTAGACTGGGCCCCGTCCCAACACTCGTGACATCTATCCCTGTAGTAAATCCATGGAAAGAAGAAGCCTGAACATTAATAGTTGCACCATTACTAATCGTGCATCCCGCACCGGCAACCATGCCTGTACCCAAAGTTCCCAGGTCCATTCCTTGCCCAGCAAAAATAACCCGAGTCCCACTTATATCCAAAACGCTATTCAATATAGGATTTCCAACCGCAGCCCACGTAAACCCATCGACCTGTACCGTCACAGAGCGCGTACTACCCCGCACTTTAATACCGGTAGTCGATGAAAGATAGGGCAATATTGTTGAAAATTCAATAGTTACAAAGGTGTAAGGTGCGGTTGCATCATCAACGTTAATGAGAATATCATTATCCGCGAACACACAGCCCTCTATTGACAGCCCCCCCACGCCACCGTGATAGACAATGCCAGCACTCCCACTGTTCGTCGCTCCCTGGATCCACACGTTTTTTAGGATAGCATCTGGCACACCGACAATAACATTTTTGGATGGATCATTCACATAAATAAGCGAAGTATAGCCACTGTCCCCTATCACAGCCACATAAGGTTTTAAGGTAATTGTATCCTCAATAAACAGACCGGGCCCCACTTGTACGACAAACGGATTAGTTGCAGTATTACCCACAATGCTGTCAACCGCCGCTTTGACACTATTAAATTGATTAGGCCCTGAAATGGTACCTTTAGTAACCTGCAAGATATTCTTCGCTAGACACGGCACTCCATTCAAGAAATAGACGCCATTATTAACACTCAACAGCCCCGCCGTCTGTGCCGCCTGAAGATACGATGTTCCTCCAACCGTCAAATTACTTGTTCCTCCGCTCAACGTAAGAGCACCGGTCATGGTGTCGCCTGTTTTAAGAACATTTAAGGACGCAGCACCCGTAACTGAACCCGTCACGTTGCCTACTAGGTTTGCAGAGATAGTACCTGCCGCAAAATTACCGGTAACGAGATCTCTCAGCACTATAGTATCCGGCGTATTTGCAATCGTGGCGGTAGTTGCACTATTTGAAACCTTACCCGCCGTTACAATAGTCGCCAATTTAGTGTCAATAATACCCGCTGCAGGATCAACATCCGCATTTGTAATAAGAGATGACGACAATAATCCTGTTAATGTCGCATTGTGTAGCACGCCCGCAGTTGTAAATGCAGGAACACTAACCTCTCCCGTTGCACCCGAAATCTGCACGCGCGTAATGCTATTGGTTTCAATATTCAAATCAAAGCCATCATTTGTTCCCATAGTTGCATCAGCACCAAATGAGTTACCCCCATTTATAAAATAGCCTGCCGCTGAACCAATAGGAGACCAGGATAACGTTGCCGGATTTGCACCATCAGTCGTAAGGACATATCCACTCGTTCCCGATGTGGTTGGCAGAGTTAAGGTATAACTTGACGTCACACTCGCGGGTGCCTGCAATGCTGCATAATTAGTACCCGGGTTCAGCTCAGTAAAGCGAACCTGTTTTTGATTAGACATTGTTAGATTGCCCATCATGGTGTCCCCAGCCTTGAGGACGTTATCAGACGCAGCACCCGTTAAGCTCGCTGTAATAGTACCCGCACTAAAATTACCCGATCCATCTCGCGCAACAATCGCACTTGCCGTATTTGCACTCGTTGCTGTTGTTGCGCTATTAGATACTTTTAAAGCCGTTGCAATAGTTGCCAGCTTACTGTCCGCAATAGCAGCTGACCCTGAAATATCATTATTCACAATCAACGACGACGAAAGGTTTCCCGATGCATCATTATGTACAATTCCAGCCGCAATAAAAGTAGGAATGGTAATCGTTCCCGTTGCGCCCACACATAACCGAGCTAGTCCGTTTGTCGAAAGTGCAACAGCATCTGCACCGGTTGAAAAAAGCCCCGTATTAAGATCCCCCGTGAAGGAGTAAGATGGAGCAGGTGCATTACCCGCAGGAACCGAAATCTGTCCCGAACCCAACTCAAGTTGTGAAACCGGATTAACAAGAACACCCGTAGAATCAAGCCCTAGATTACCACCAGAAGTCACAACCAATGGCGTTAAATAATTACTTCCATCCCACCGCTTTAACTGGAATGCATGATCCACTGGGCGTTTTTCAAGCCGCCATGAACGGCCCAAAGACCAATCCGGCGTTGTTGGGTCCCCGTCCGATGCATAGGTGCCAAGAACTAATCCCGCCGTATAAGCATGGGCGCTAAGCCCCCGAATAAACGAAGAGGTATAAGAATTATTATTATGCGTAACTATCGTCTGAACACCCGACAACCCACCCAACACAGCTTCAGACAGCTCTATTCCATGGCCAGTAAAACCAAACCAATTCTTGACATATCGATAAAAAGGATCATTTGCCCCATTGCCCGTAAGAATTTTCGACAAATTATACGTCGTATTGGTCATTCTTCCAGAATAAGGCTCCTCAGCTACTGTATCAAAGCCATCAAAATAGACATTTGCCGAGTCCGCAACACTAAACTTATCGGGCGTTGCACCTGTAACTACGTCCCCTAACGCTTCCATTTGGGCGGTACCATCAACCTGTTTATAATGCGTAACCATACCCTCAACTCGTGGGTTGCCAACCGTATTAATCTGCCCACTACCAGCCGCAACAAATGCATTTTTTACAAAATAGACTCGCGAGGAGCTTATTAAAGCATATGCATTATCTTTTACCAGAATTCCATCCGCCGTTCCAGCGATAGGATCATCCCCAAGCCAACTTGCCGCCAAAGAAACCTGTGTTCTCTGGGCTCCCACGTTCGTACTTTGAGCTCGTATATCTTGGTTGCCTGAATATGAAATAGTTACATTATTCCCAAAAACATAACCTCCGTTATCAATCAAAAGCCCACAATCACCCGAAAGCAATATAAAACTATTTATAAGAGCAATGGTCTCGTAAGGCAATGCTGTTAATCCATCAACAAACATCCCCTGATAACATCCCTGAACCAAAATATTATTCACATCGTAATAAGCCGAACCTGAAATATAGAGACCAACACTACCTGGCGTAGTCTTAAAGGCCGGAACACCTGTTGCATCGATTACTATATCTTGAAGACTAAACGCATCCGTCGTTTGAGACAGTGTCAACACCGGAGAACCTACCACTGCAGGGTCAACTACTAATCGAGTTGCCGCAATGCCCTGCCCTATAATAGCTGTAACTAACGGATTAGTAACTGCAACGGTAGCGGTAATTAAATGGCTTCCAGGCGCAACCACTATAGCCGTCTGTTCCACTGCATTAGCATTTGCCCAAGCAACTGCAGCATTAAGTGTTGGGTAATATTTACCTGTAATCGTTGGACTATTTTTAACAACATAGACCACATTTTTGGTTCCCGTTGGCAACGTTGCACTAATCGTCCCCGTAGCATCAACCTGAACAATCCGATCCCCTGTTCCCACCAATGATGGGATTAAAACCGTTCCGGTATTACTGAGAGAAATCGCCTGATTCCCGTTTGAAATAAGATTCAATCCATACCCTGAAGCAGCTGTAGTACCCAAAACAGCCGGCCCCACACCCCCAAAATTATTACCCCCATTAATAAAGTATCCTGCTGCCGATCCCGCGGGCTGCCACGACAACACCCCAGAGCCATTGGTTGCCAACACATAGCCATTTGTCCCTGCGGATGCTGGCATAGTAAGCGTATAACTTGATCCCAATGGCGATGGTGCCTGCATCGCAACATAATTTGTTCCCGGAGTGGCCTCTGCCAAACGCACCTGCTGTTGATTGCTCATGGTCAAAGCACCCGTCATGGTGTCACCAGCTTTGAGCACGTTTGCAGACGCTGCTCCCGTTAATGCAGCAGTAATTGTGCCTGCAATGAAATTACCCGATCCATCACGTTTAACGATGGTGCTTGCTGTATTAACATCTGTCGCCGCATTGGCCGCTTGTGTAGCGAGGGCCACATTAGTAAAGGTTTCGCCTCCTACAAGTGCCACATGAGTCGCCCCTTGCGTTCCCGTCACATCGCCGAGTAATGAACCGGTAAAACTTGCGGCCGATCCGCTTACATTACCCGTCACATTGCCCGTCAAAGGCCCGCTAAAGTTCGTAGCAGATATGATATCTGCACTAAAATTGCCTGAAGCATCACGCTTAACAATGGTGCTTGGGGTATTTGACGATGTCGCTGCATTAGCTGCTATAGTAGCAGCGCTAACATTGACAGCAGACTGCCCATTTACAAACGCCACATGAGTCGCCCCTTGTGTTCCGGTCACATCACCTGAAAGAGATCCCGTAAATCCTGCAGATGTCCCACTCACATTGCCAGTTAAATCGCCCGTTACATTAGCCGTAATCATGTTTGCTGTAAAGTTGCCAGAACTATCACGAGCCACTATAGTAACAGGATCATTCACATTACCCGTATTTGCCGTTGTTGCGCTGTTTGATACTTTACCCGCCGTCGCAATAGTGGCTAACTTAGTATCTGCAATAGCAGCCGAAGCCGAAATATCATTATTCACAATCAAAGACGAAGAAAGATTCCCTGACGCATCGTTATGCACCACTCCCGCCGTAGGTGCAAGATTAGGAATAGTTATAATCCCAGACGCTTGTGCAATAAGACTCGCCAATCCATTACTTGATAGAGCAACAGAGCCCAAACCCGGTGAATAGAGCCCCGTATTTAAGTTAGATAAAAATGTATAAGTTGGCGCTACAGCATTACCCGAAGGAGCAGAAACCTGCCCCGATCCAACCTCTAAACGCGTAGAAGGTATTTCTGAACTAAGGCCCAAGTTACCATCCATAGTCAATGAAAATGGAGATTGCCAGATAGATCCATTAAACGATGTAAAGGTAAGCGTACCATTGCCAAAAGGATTCTTAAAAAGTTGCCACGCCCTAGAGAGAGAATAATCAGGAGTTGCAGGATCTCCATTTGAAGCATAAGTTGCTAAAAGAAGCCCCGCTTCCTTGTCATGTGCTTGTAACCCCCGAACAAATGAAACTAAAAGCGCATCATTATTAACCGTGCAAAGTGCACGGCCTGCATTCCCAGAAGAACCAACCATTGCAGCCTCAGGCATCTCAAAAAGCTCTCCGCGATAACCAAACCAATCCTTTTTATATCCATACCATGGATCTCCTGCGCCAGCTCCTGTAAGCACAGAAAATATAGCGACATTGTCGTTGGTAGTATTACCAATTTTACGGACATTGCCCGCCCTATCTATAATGTCAAAGTAAACATTGTTTGCATCGGTTATAGAAAATTTCGAGGGCGCAGCATCCTCAACCAAATCACCTGATGCCTGCATTACCGCGGTTCCATCAATCTGTTTGTAATTGGTGACCACCCCTGCCAACCTCAAATTCCCTAGGCTTGCTATGTGCGCATTACCTGCGGCCACAATTGCATTTTGAACATCATACACGCGAGAAGATTCCAACAATACCTTTGAAACATCTTTAGCAAGCAATCCATCGCCCGTTCCCGCAACATCATCAGTCAACCAACTTGCAATCGCCGTAAATTCAGTCATCAGCGCGGCTGCATTAGTGCGTTGCACACGCACTTGTTGATTACTTGACCACGCAGCAACAAGCTCTGTAGCAGTAACAAAGGCTCCATTGTCAACCAAAATACCACAATCACCGGACAAAAGCGCATAACAAGAAGTCAAAACAGAAATTTGCCCGCCCGGAAATGCAGGATCCCCATCTATTTCAAACCCACGGTAGCAACCCTGCGTCAATATATTAAGCATCCCAAAATTTGCCACGCCGGTAACCAAAATCCCCACTCCGCCTGGAGTCGTCATATAGCCCGGGGTCACGGCACCATTTATCGAAAGGTCTTGAATTGAAAACGTATTAAACCCGTAATTTGCACTCAAACTAAAGACAGGATGCCCTACTAATAACAGGTCGGGAACCACTATTGATCCCCCAATACTCTCGCCACGAACGGCGCGAATCATGGGATTGGTAATATCGATAGTTGATGTAACCGTAAAATACCCAGATTCAAGCCAAATAGTAGTAGGCTCAACTGCATTTGCATTCGCCCAATCAACCGCACCTTCTATAGTTGCATAATACTTTCCAGGAACAATCGGATGGTCTTTAACAACGTAGATAACATTTTTCGTTCCCACAGGAAGCGTAGACTCCAACGTCCCAGTGGTATCCGTAGAAACATACCGTTCACCACTCCCTGCAAAGGCAGGAATTGTAATAGCCCCAGAAGCCGCAAGACTCAAGCGATTAATACCACTTGTCTTAAGGGCTAATGGAAATACATCATTAGTTCCAAGGGATGCGTTTCCCGCGAAACTATTTCCCCCATTAATGAAGTAGCCTGCCGCAGATCCTGCGGGTTGCCACGACAAAACTCCGGAACCATTGGTAGTCAACACATAGCCATTTGTCCCTGCAGAGACTGGCATCGTAAGCGTATAAGTTAATCCCAATGGAGAGGGCGCCTGCAACGCAACATAATTTGTTCCCGGAGTAGCCTCTGCCAAACGCACCTGTTGTTGATTACTCATCGTTAAGTTGCCCGTCATGGTGTCACCCACTTTAAGCACATTCAATGATGCCGCCCCGGTTAAATTAGCCGTAATCGTGCCTGCGCTGAAATTACCCGAGCCATCGCGCGTAACAATAGTACTTGGTGTATTTGTACTAGTCGCCGCATTGGCCGCAGTCACACCGCTTGCCACGTTCGCAGCCGACACACCACCAACCATCGAAACAACCGTTGCAACCTGCGTTCCCGTCACATCTCCCAGTAAATTCCCCGTAAAATTGGTCGCAGAACCACTCACATTACCCGTTACATTACCAAGAAGAGTAGCCGTAATAGTTCCTGCACTGAAATTACCCGAAGCATCTCGCTTAACCAACGTTGAAAGCGATGCGCTAGACGTTGCATTTTGCACATCAGTCACAGCACTACCTATTTCTGCAGCAGTTTTTCCATCAACGGCAGCCACAACGGTTAAATTTTGTGGACCCGTTACCTGCCCGGCAAGCACCCCACTAAAACTCCCTGCGGAGGTAGCGGTAGTTGCGTTACCATTCAAATTTGCCGTAATGATACCGGCACTAAAACTACCCGAGGCATCCCGCATAACAATAGAGCTTGGAGTATTACTCGATGTAACTGGTGTTGCTAATTTTGCATTGGTAATCGAACCATCGGCAATATCGCTATTCCCAATAAGAGATGAAGTCAATAGACCTGTTGCACTACTATGAACAACGCCTGAACCCAGACTAGACAAGGTAACTGAACCAGACGGAGCCACAACAACACGGGCTAACCCGTCAGTAGTCAAAGCCACAGAATCCAAAGCCGGTGAAAAAACACCTGTATTCAGGTCACCCGTGAAAGAGTATGATGGGAACACCGCATCACCCGCTGGAACTGAAATTTGTCCAGAGCCCAATTCTAAACGCGAAACAGGTGCCGACGCTCCAAGACCAAGATTACCCGTTGCCGTCAAAATTAAAGGCATTGAATACGCAGCACCATTAAAATTTATCATAGTAAAGGCATGATCATTTGCACGCTTTATAAGCCTCCATGACCGTGCTTTTGAGTAGTCAGGTGTACGAGGATCTCCATCCGATGCATAGGTTGCCAAAATTAAACCTGCATCTTTAGTATGAGCCTGCAACCCTCGTATTAATGATGAATTATAAGCCGAGCTATTCCAGGTAGAAAGACCTGTAACTCCTGTCGCCCCAGCAAGCACCTCTTCAGATAACTCGATCCCATCACCCTTAAATCCAAACCAATTGGAGACATATTGGTACACAGGATCCTTATCTTCATGTCCCGTTAACACCGCATCTATTAAGTAGCTCTCATCAACCAAACGACCTGATTTGCGCATATTGGTCGCTATATCTAAAATATCAAAATAAACATTATTAGGATTAACAATCCCAAATTGACTGTTTTGAGCACCATCCACAAAGTCGCCGATAACCTGAATTTTCGCAGACCCGTCCACCTGCTTATAATGGGTCACCTCACCTTTAATTCGAACGTTACCCATGCTCTTTATCTGCCCTAGTCCCTCTGCAACCACCCCATTTTGGACATCATAAATACGAGATGATTGTAACAGCACATAAGAATTATCGCGCACCAAAAGCCCATCTGCTGTACCAGGAACCAGATCCGTAAGCCAAGCGGCAACCAATGTTAATTCAGTCATTGGAGAAGCAGCGTTAGTACACTGAGCCCGAACCAAGTTATTGCCTGCCCCATACACAATCAGATTACTGGCCGAAGCGAATGCCCCATTATCAAGCAAAAGACCGCAATCCCCCGCTCCCAAAAGCACGCATGAGTTTAATACTACCGTTTGTAACTGACTAATATCACTTTCGCCATCAATCACAACGTTCCTAAAACATCCCTGCGCCAATATATTTACCAATCCAAAATTAGCGGTACCTGTTATACGAATACCGGCACTTCCTGGCGTCGAAATATAGGCCGGATTAGCAAACCCATCAATAGATAGGTCCTGCACCGTAAAAACATCACTTCCCAAGTCTTGCACCAACTCAAGTAATGGTGAACCGGCCAACCCTGGACCTGGTACCAGAACTGTTCCACCCGTACTTACCCCTACAATTCCACGAACAAAGGTACTAGTAACGGCAATAGTACTATCAACTACATGCGTACCGCCGGCAATCGATATAACCGTTATTTCGGTTGCATGAGCATTTGCCCAATCCACGGCATCTTTTAACGTGTTATAATACTTACCATCAACCACCGGAACGTCTTTAATAACTTGAATGACATCTTTCACTCCCGTTGGCATTGTTGCGGTTAAAAGACCAGATGAAGATGCCGTTACATAACGATCACTTACTCCTACAAGGGGATGGGCAGTTATGACTCCGTTATTGGCAAGCGTAATACGATTAATATTATTGGTCTTAAAAGACATCCCAAAATTATCATTGGAACCGATAACAATATCGTGTCCAAAGGAATTGCCACCATCAACAATGTTCCCCGCACCCCCTCCACCAGATGTCCAAAACATAGTGCCATTCACATCGGCAGCTAAATACTGATCCCCTGTAGGGGCCGATGCAGGAAAACGTAGGGTATAGTCCATTGGCATATCTGCAGCAGCCTTGAGTGTTACACTGTTTGTGCCATTTACAGGATCTTCAAAAAGACGAATTCCATTTTGTGAAACATTAAGAAACCCACCAACCGTAATGTCTCCTGCAGTCGTTATGTCCCGAGGCAAAGGAGAACCTATAGATACAGGAGGATAAGGAAGTGGCGCTTGAAAGGTAGTCTGGGGAGGACGCGGCGCCCTAGAGAGTAATGATCTTGAAATATGATTTTTAACTAGAGATGCGGTTACCAAAGTAGACGCAATAGAAAGCCCCGGACTTTTATTAAGCTCAGGCATAGACGCCATTGAAAGAACCGGAGAAAAAAACAAGGCAAAAGACAAAATATACGCTACTTGCCTTCGACTTTCTCTATCAAAAAGCTTCATACAGATCGCCTTCACCTTTTGCAAATCTTCTCATCAAACTCTCACTAGTGTCCATCTGGACTACGCCGCATAGACGTCAGCAACTCTAGTAAAAAGTAAGAAAAAGGTCTACACCGGGAAAGTTTAAATACTTAAGAGAGACTGTTAATTAGAACCAGAAATGGCAAAATAGTCTCTCATTTTTTAATAGTTATTATCGCTCTATTATGCCTGTCTGGCCGCTACAACCAAACGTTTCATCATCGCAACAGTCTCATCGATACTCAAATTAGAATTATCAATACGATGAGCGCCTACCGCCTGAATAAGAGGTGAATGAACTCGCGTTATATCGCGCTGATCACGCTCATTTACTATACGTTCGCACTCATCAAGTGTATAAGAAACACCTGCCTTTGCCTGATCCTGCTGCCACCGCAACGCACGCACTCGCGGCTCTGCCGTTAAATAAAATTTACATAACGCATCGGGAAATACAACCGAACCGGTATCCCGACCATCTGCAACCACATTATAGAGCTTCCCAATACGCACCTGCATCTCAAAAATAGCGTGCCGCACCCTAGGGTCTGCACTACTAAGAGATGACCATCCGTCTATTTCACGTGTTTTTAAGTACGGAGTAATATTTTCGCCATCAAAATAAACGGCCGGCTCATTAGCCTCATACGAGTAGTCTAACCGCCCATCCTTCAAAATATCGTCTAAATCTGCTTGGAGCGGTGCTTTTAACTCTTGATCGCTATACCCTTTATGATGCACCAACACATACGCTATCGCCCGATATAGAAGACCAGTATAAAGGTAGTAAAAGCCTAACTCACTCGCCAATCTCTTGGCAACGGTCGACTTTCCACTTGCTACTGGACCATCAATCGTTACAACCATTGCTATTCCCCCACCGTTCGCGCCACATCAACTCCATGAAATTCAATACGTCGCATGCCTTCCCAGTAATTTTCGGTTACATTAACCACCAGATCAATAGGATCATTACCTGCCGAAGATAATACATCAAAAAGGTCAGGCCGCCCAAAAAATATCACCGGTTTTATCACGCCATCTGCAAAAATCTGGCACCGAACATGCTCATCCTTCAAAAGCTGCGGAGAACCCAAAACAGACACATTTTTAAGATAAAAATAGGGGCGTTCATTGCCTGAACCAAAAGGCTCCAAATAGGCTAAATCTTGCAACAACTTCCCGTTTGTTTCGGGCAACGTTAATTCCGCATCACATACAATTTTTTGCTTCAAGTCATCAAGAGTCAACAGTTCATGCAACCGACGCTCAAGATGCTCCTTAAGTTCCGGAAACCGACTTTTATGCACCGAAAGCCCTGCTGCCGCTGCATGCCCCCCAAACTGGAGAATCATATCTTTAGCTTCCTGCAAAAGATTGAAAATATTAATGCCAGGAATAGATCTGCACGAACCCTTAAGAACATCTCCACTCTCATGGAAAAGAAAGACAGGACGACCAAACTCCGATACAATACGTGCAGCCGCAAGTCCTATAACACCAGGAGACCACGTTGCTCGGCACGCCATAAAAACAAACTCTTTGTTCTTATCAATCCGCCCCGATGCAATCTCCTCTTGGACGTCTTGCACCACCGAACGCTCAATTCCCTTACGCGCCTGATTTAGGGTATGTAAGCGCATTCCTATCTCATCCGTCTCTTGCTCATCCTCACCTATCAAAAACTTAACTCCAGCGCGCGAATCCTCAAGCCGCCCTAAGGCATTAAGCTGTGGCGCCAACATAAAACCTATATCCATCGCAGAAAGTGTCTTAGAAAAACGCGCATTACGCTTCAATGCCCGGAATGCGGGACTTTCAACCTCATTAACATGCTGCAAACCCTTACGAACCCAGTAGCGATTTTCTCCTCGCAATGGAACAACATCTGCTATCGTCCCCAACAACAGTAATTCCAAGCTTTCGGCAGGCATTGGTTTCGACGCCCTCTCATATAAGAGTGTCATCAATTTAAACGCAACACCCACGCCTGCCAGGTACTTAAAAGGATAGAGACAATCGGCTTGGCAAGGGTCCACAACCGCAAACGCGTCCGGAACCCTATCATGCGGCTTGTGATGGTCGGTAATAATAAGGTCGATACCACGTTTCTTCGCCTCTTCTGCCGGCGCAAAAGCGGTTATACCATTATCAACCGTAATAACCACTTTATACCCACTCTCAGCCGCCTTTTGAATTGTCTTTACAGACAGTCCGTACCCATCATAGATCCGATGAGGCAAGAAAAAATTAACCCGCGCACCCAAGGGCAATAACAGGCGCATCATCAGAGACGCCGCCGAAATCCCATCAACGTCATAATCTCCGGCGATCAAAATCTTCTCGCCAAAACGAATAGCTCGCTCAATGCGCTCGACCGCCTTACAAGCATCCTTCATAAGCGAAGGATCAAAAACATGACTTGAAGCTGGAGTAAAAAGAAACTGTTCTATCGCTTCTGCATCAACCAGCCCCCGATTCACCAAAAGCTGAACGACAGGGAAAGAAAGACTGTACGAGAGAGACAATTTTTCGATAAGAGCCCGCTTCTCATCAGACGGCAGGCTCCATACGTATTTATGCCCTTGCTGCCGAATCATAGACTAGTCTATCTTGCGTCTTAACGCCGGGAATAGAATTACATCACGAATAGATGAGGTATTAGTTAAAAACATAACCAACCGATCAATTCCAATTCCAACACCTACCGTAGGGGGCATGCCATATTCTAATGCACGAATAAAATCGGCATCATAATGCATGGCCTCATCATCCCCACTCGCACGCTCTTTAACCTGCTCATTAAACCTATCGGCCTGATCAAAAGGATCATTAAGCTCATTAAACCCATTGCTCAATTCCATCCCTGCGGCAAAAAGTTCAAATCGTGCCGCAATACCTTTTTCACGAGGATCACGCCGAGCCAATGGAGAGATCTCAACCGGGAAATCAACTATAAAGACAGGATCGACTATCTGACTTTCAGCACACGCCTCAAAGAGCGCAAAAACCTTGCGATTATACGAAGCCGTAGCCTCTATTTTGGCACCATGTTTTTTGCAGGTAGCGTCGATGCAAGAAGGCTCTAACTCGTCGGCTCCAATCTTGCCAAACTCTAGCACCGCCTGCCGAGGACTAAGCCTCCGGATGTTATCAAAGTTTATGACCTTATCGCCAAAAGGAACTTGAAGCGTGCCACATATGGTTAATGCCACCTCGCGCAACAATTCAGAGACAAAATCCATTATAAAATGATAGTCCCGATGAGCCGTATAAAACTCAAGCATAGTAAATTCAGGGTTATGGCGCGTAGAAACCCCCTCATTACGAAAGCTCCTATTAATCTCATACACACGCTCAAATCCACCCACCACTAATCGTTTTAGATAAAGCTCAGGAGCAATACGTAGATAAAAATCTGAATCAAGTACATTGTGATGTGTTACAAAAGGACGGGCTGCCGCTCCCCCTGGAATGGGGTGCAACATAGGCGTTTCAACCTCAAGATACCCATGCTGCTCCAAAAAGGATCGAACAAAAGAGATAATACGGGAACGCTTTTCAAAACGCTCACGGGCCTCTGGACTAACCATAAGATCTAAATACCGCTGCCGATGTTTGATTTCGGCATCTGCAATTCCATGAAATTTTTCAGGTAGTGGATGCAAACATTTACTTAATAAGTAGAGGTCTTTCACGCGGAGCGTAAGTTCGCCCGTCTTTGTAACAAATGACTCCCCCGCAACCCAAATAAGGTCACCTGAATCAACAAAGTTCTCAAAGAAGGTAAAAGCCTCGGTCCCTACTTCGTCCTCCTTAAGATAAAGCTGCAATTTCCCTGTACTATCCTGCAGATGGCAAAAAACCGTCTTCCCGTGCCGACGAATAGTCATAAGACGACCCGCAATGGCATAAACGCCCCCAGTCTCTTTCTCCTCGCTTATCAATTTACAAGTCGCGGTTACATCGCGGGCGGGAGCCCATGGCTCGATGCCCTGCGACTGCAGGCGCTTAATCTTTGCAATACGCACCTCATGTTCAGCGCTCTCACGTCTTTCTTTTTCTTCGCGCAAATCTCGCCCAAGCTCATCCATGTTTTTTGCCCTAAAAATAAGGTTCTTCTGGCTTTTCTCTTGGCTAGCTTACCATAGCTTGAGCGCTTTAAAAAGCCGCCCCCCCTAAGAAGGTTCGAACGCACGCTTTTGCAAAGGATCAAACAAGCTCTATAACTTTTTATTGAAAATAATAACACTTTGACAGTTTGATAATTATATGCAATATTTAATAATAATGAACTTTAAAACAAATTATTATTTATATCATATTAAGGGATAAAACCCATGAAATATATACAAAAACTCTCTCTCGTACTCGCCCTACTGTGCGCCTACGCGCCGTCACTCTCTGCAGGGAAACTACATCTTATTGAAAATAATAGGATTGAAGAAGTCAGAGATTTTCTCAAGAGCAAGAGGGAAAAAGAAATAAAAATACCAGATAAGTATAAAGAAACTCCACTCTATTCAGCATGCAAAGACAACAAATTACCCATCGTAAAACAACTTCTTAAATATTGCGCTAAACCCTCAATCAACACCCTTAATAACAAGGGATGGGCTCCACTCCATATAGCATGTAACTCCTACTATTTAGAAATCGTAAAACTCCTTCTTGAAAAGGGCGCAGACATAAACATTCCTGATCACGATGGAAAAACTCCACTCTATTGGGCATGTTACTGGGACTATTTAGAAATCGTAAAACTCCTCCTTGAAAAGGGTGCAGACGTAAACATTGCTAATAAAGATGGAAATACCCCGCTCTATTCGGCATGTTGCCGCTACAATTTAGATATCGTAAAGCTCCTCCTTGAAAAGGGCGCTAATGTAAACATTGCTAATAAAGAAAATGAACAAACTCCGCTCTATTTGGCATGTTTCAACGGCTGTTTAGAAATCGTAAAAATCCTCCTTAACAATAATGCAGACGTAAACATTGCTAATAAAGATGGAAATACCTCGCTCTATTCGGCATGTTCGAAGGGCTATTTAGAAATCGCAAAACTCCTTCTTGAAAAAGGCGCTGACGTAAACATTGCTAGTCAATATGGATTGACCCCGCTCTATTGGGCATGTTTCAACGGCGATTTTAATACTGTAAATAACCTTCTTAAAAAAGGCGCTAAGGTAAACATTACTGGTCCAAATGGATTGACCCCGCTCTATTGGGCATGTTTCAACGGCGATTTTAATACTGTAAATAACCTTCTTGAAAAAGGCGCTAAGGTAAACATTACTGGTCCAAATGGATGGACCCCGCTCTATTGGGCATGTTCAAAGGGCTATGTAGATATCGCAAAACTCCTTCTTGAAAAAGGTGCTGACACAACCCTCAAGCCAAACAATAACGAATCCCCGCTTAGCTTAATCTGCTCGCAAAAATGGACAATCGAACAACGCGAAAACCTTCTCATAAGCCTCATCTCAACAAAACCAAATCTGTCCCCACAAGCTAAGGATTTTATAAAACTAGCCATTACAACGTTGGCAAAACAGATGCAAAATAATCCCACCATCGCCCCCAAAGTTCCACCAAACGACAACCTCTTTAAATCCCAACTTATTAAAAATCCTAAACAAGAAATTGCATACGTCGAAAAAATCGTGCACGACCTGCTCTTCACTCGTCATAAAATGGCCCGTTACACCTGGCCAAAAAATTTCTTCCAATTGGATGAGAATGAAGTAAAAAATTCCACCTGTTTTAATTTGTCACTCTCTCAACTCATGCCCCGCTACCTACATATAGCACAACTCAGCAAAGAACAATTTAACTTCTTCCAAGAACTCCTCAGATTTAAACAAGCTGATGCCATAACAGACAAACAGACGTGTAATAAAAAAAATGGCGTACGGACCCCACCTTTTGACATCCATATCAACTTTCATAAAGAAGCTGATCCACGGGAAAACACAGGATTTTCTTTTCTAAACGGCCTTAACGAAAAAGAACTTAGCGCTTTTCAAAACTCCACCTTATTAATTTAAAAAAAAATAAGCTCCTGTTTAAAGGATAAAACTAATGAAATATATGCAAAAACTCTCTCTCGTATTCGTCCTACTTTGCACCTATGCGCCGTCACTCTCTGCAGGCATATTTGAAAATGAAAATTCCCCACTCCATGGCGCCTGTTCCTTCGGCGATTTTAATACTGTAAATGACCTTCTTGAAAATGGTGCCAAGGTAAACAGTGCTAATAACAATGGAGAAACTCCACTCCATATAGCATGTTCCAACAACAAGTTAGATATCGCACAACTCCTTCTTGAAAAGGGTGCCAAGGTAAACAGTGCTAATAACAATGGAGAAACTCCACTCTATTTAGCATGTTCCCACGGCTATAAAGAGATCATAAAACTCCTTCTTGAAAAGGGCGCTAACGTAAACAGTGCTAATAACAATGGAGAAACTCCACTCCATGGCGCCTGTTTCCACAGCTATTCAGATATCGTACAACTCCTTCTTGAAAAAGGCGCTAACGTAAACAGTGCTAATAAAAATGGAAAAACTCCACTCCATGGCGCCTGTTTCTTCGACAATTTTGATATCGTGAACCTCGTTCTTAACGAAGGCGCAGACGTAAACAGTGCTGATGAAGATGGAAATACTCCACTCCATATAGCATGTTTCAACAACAAGTTAGATATCATAAAACTCCTTCTTGAAAAGGGCGCTAACGTAAACAGTGCTAATAAAAATGGAGAAACTCCACTCCATATAGCATGTTCCCACGGCTATTTAGAAATCGTAAAACTACTTCTTAACAAAGGCGCTAAGGTAAACATTGCTGATGAAAATGGACAAACTCCACTCTATTGGGCATGTTCCAACGACTATGTAAATATCGTAAAACTACTTATAAACGAAAACGCTAACGTAAACATTACTAATAAAAATGGAGAAACTCCACTCCATATAGCATGTTCCCACGGCTATAAAGATGTCGTACAACTCCTTCTTGAAAAGAGCGCTAAGGTAAACATTGCTAATAACAATGGACAAACTCCACTCTATTGGGCATGTTCAAATGGCTATTTAGATATCATAAAACTCCTTCTTAACGAAGGCGCAGACGTAAACAGTGCTGATAAAGATGGAAATACTCCACTCCATAAAGCATGTCACCTCGGCTATTTAGAAATCGTAAAACTACTTATAAACGAAGACGCTAACGTAAACATTACTGATAAAGATGAATGGACCCCGCTCTATTGGGCATGTTCAAAGGGCTATTTAGAAATCACAAAACTCCTTCTTAACAAAGGCGCTAAGGTAAACATTGCCAATGGGAACGGAAAAACTCCGCTCTATTTTGCATTTTCCAACAACTATAAAGAGATCATAAAACTCCTTCTTGAAAAGGGCGCTAACGTAAACATTACTGATAAAGATGGAGTGACCTTGCTCTATTGGGCATGTTCAGAGGGCTATTTAGAAATCGTCAAACTCCTTCTTGAAAAAGGCGCTAACGTAGACATTGCCAATGAATATGGAAATACCTCGCTCTATCCGGCATGCTCAAAAGGCTATTTAGAAATCGTCAAACTCCTTCTTGAAAAAGGCGCTAACGTAAACATTACTAATAAAAATGGAAATGCCCCACTCCATATAGCGTGCTCAAAAGGCTATTTAGAAATCGTCAAACTCCTTCTTGAAAATGGTACTAACCCAACCCTCAAGCCGAACAATGGCAAATCACCGCTTAACTTATTGAACATAAAACAACTCGAAAACCTTCTCACAAGCCTCATCCCAACAAAACCCAACCTGTCCCAAAACGCTAAAGATTTTATAGGACTAGTCATTTCAGAGTTGGCAAAACAGATGCAAAACAATTCTACCATCGCCCCCAAGGTTCCACAGTACAACGATCTACGCCAATCCAAGGCCGTTGGCAACCCTGAACAAGAAATTACATGCATCGAAAAATTCGTGCACCTACAGTTCGCCCCCCCTGAGAATAAACTCGCCATGTATACCCAGCCAAAAAATTTCTTCCACTGGAATGAGAACGAAGCAAAAAATTCCACCTGTTTTAATCTGTCACTCTCTCAATTCATGCCCCGCTACCTACGCATAGCACAACTCAGCAAAGAACAATTTAACTTCTTCCAAGAACTCCTCAGATTTAAACAAGCTGATGCCATAACAGACAAACAAACGTGTAATAAAAAAAATGGCGTACGGACCCCATTTTTTGACATCCATATCAACTTTCATAAAGAAGCTGATCCACGGGAAAACACAGGATTTTCTTTTCTAAACGGCCTTAACGAAAAAGAACTTAGCGCTTTTCAAAACTCCACCTTATTAATTTAAAAAAAATAAGCTCCTGTTTAAAGGATAAAACTAATGGAATATATACAAAAACTCTCTCTCATGCTCGCTCTACTGTGCGCGCATAGCCCTTCACTCTCTGCAGGCACACTGCATAAACTTGTTAAAAATAATAAAATCGACGAGGTCATGGATTTCCTCAATAAAAACAAGGACAAAAAAAAAGAAATAATAAATGCCAAAAATAGCGATGGAAAAACTCCACTCTATCAAGCCTCTTCAAAAAACCGTGTAGAAATCACAAAACTCCTTCTTGAAAATGGCGCTGACGTAAACATTATGAATAACTATGGAGAAACTCCACTCTATCTAGCCTCTTCAAAGGGCTATTTAAACATCGTGAAACTCCTTCTTGAAAAAAGCGCCAACCCAAACATTGCCAATAAATATAAAGAAACTCCACTCTATCTAGCCTGTTCAAATAACCTTATAGAAATCACAGAACTCCTTCTTGAAAAGGGCGCTAACCCAAACATTCATAATGAAAATGGATGGACTCCGCTCTATTGGGCATGTTGCAACTACAAATTAGATATCGTAAAGCTCCTTCTTAAAAAGGACACTGACGTAAACATTGCTGATAACAATGGAGAAACTCCACTCTATCAAGCATGTTACTTTGGCTATTTAGACATCGTAGAACTCCTTCTTAAAAAGGGCGCTAACGTAAACCTTGCTAATAAAAATAAAGAAACTCCACTCTATCCAGCATGTTCAAAGGGCTATGTAGATATCGCAAAACTCCTCATCAAACATGGCGCTGATGTAAACATTTCTAATAAAAATAAAGAAACCACGCTCCATTGGGCATATTCAAAGGGGTATAAAGATATCATAGAACTCCTTCTTAAAAATGGCGCTAACGTAAACAGTGCTGATAAAAAAACTCTGCTCTATTGGGCATGTTTCCACGGCTATAAAGATATCGCAACCCTCCTCCTTAACGGAGGCGCTAACGTAAACATTACTAATAAAAATGGAGAAACTCTACTCTATTTGGCATGTTACAGCCACAAGTTAGATACCGCAAAACTCCTCATTAAACGTGGCGCTAACGTAAACATCTCAAATACACATGGCTGCACCCTGCTCTACCAAGCATGCCGCGACTATAAATTAGATACCGTAAACCTCCTTCTCAAAAGTGACGCTGACGTAAACATTGCTGATAACGATGGACTTACGCCACTCTACTGCGCATGTTACTTGGGCTATGCGGATATCGTAAAACTCCTTCTTGAAAAGGGCGCTAACCCAACCCTCAAGTCAAACAAGGGTAAATCACCGCTTAGCCTAATCTGCTCGCAAAAATGGACAATCGAACAACGCGAAACACTTCTCACAAGCCTCATCCCAACAAAACCCAACCTGTCCCAAAACGCTAAAGATTTTATAGAACTAGCCATTACAACGTTGGCAAAACAGATGCAAAACAATCCCACCATCGCCCCCAAAGTTCCACAAAACAACGATCTACGCGAATCCAAAGCCGTTGACAACCCTAAACAAGAAATTGCTTGCATCGAGGATTTCGTGCGCATCCTGCTCTTCACCTTCACTCCTGATAAAATGGCCCTTTACACCTGGCCAAAAAATTTCTTCCAATTGAATGAGGACGAAATAAAAAATTCCACCTGTTTTAATCTGTCACTCTCTCAATTCATGCCCCGCTACCTACGCCTAGCACAACTCAGCAAAGAACAATTTAACTTCTTCAAAAAACTCCTCAAATTTGAACAAGCTGATGCCATAACAGACAAACAAACGTGTAATAAAAAAGATGGCGTACGGACCCCACCTTTTGACATCCATATCAACTTTCATAAAGAAGCTGATCCACGGGAAAACACAGGATTTTCTTTTCTAAACGGCCTTAACGAAAAAGAACTTAACGCTTTTCAAAACTCCACCCTATTAATTTAAAAAAAAACAAGCTCCCGTTTAAAGGATAAAACTAATGAAATATATACAAAAACTCTCTCTCATGCTCGCTCTACTGTGCGCGCACAGCCCTTCACTCTCGGCAGGCACGCTGCATGACCTTGTCCAGAAAAACAAAATCGAAAAAGTCAAAGATTCCCTCCAAAACAACAAAGAGAAAAAAATAATAGATGCGCAAAATAGCAATGGAGATACCCCACTCTATACAGCATGTGCAGAGAACCTTGTAGAAATCACAAAACTCCTTCTTGAAAATGGCGCAGACGTAAACATTACTAATAAAGACGGAGATACTCCACTCTATACAGCATGTGCAAAAAACCTTGTAGAAATCACAAAACTCCTTCTTGAAAAGGGCGCAGACGTAAACATTGCTAATAAAGACGGAGATACCCCACTCCATCAAGCATGTTCCAACAGCTATTTTGATATCGTAAAACTCCTTCTTGAAAAAGGCGCTAAGGTAAACATTGCTAATAAACATGGAGCAACTCCACTCTATTGGACATGTTCAAATGGCTGTAAAAATATCACAGAACTCCTTCTTAAAAATGGCGCAGACGTAACCATCGCTAATAAAGAAGGAAAAACTCCACTCCATATAGCATGTTCAAGGGGCTATTTAGAGATCGTAAAACTCCTTCTTAAAAAGGGCGCTACGGTAAACAATACTGATAACGATGGAAAAACCCTGCTCTATTTCGCATGTTCAAATAACAATGTAGATATCGTAACACTCCTTCTTAAAAACGGCGCTGACGCAAACATTTCTAATAAGGGAGAAACTCCACTCCATTTGGCATGTTCAAATAACAATGTAGATATCGTAACACTCCTTCTTAAAAACGGCGCTGACGTAAACAGTGCTAATAAAAATGGAGAAACTCCACTCCATTTGGCCTGTTCAAAGGGCTATGAAAAAATCGTAAACCTCCTTCTTAAAAAAAGAGCTGACGTAAACCGTACTGATAACGATAAAAAGACTCCGCTCTATCAAGCATGCACCTGCGGCGGTTTAGAAACCACAAAACTCCTTATTGGGAAAAGCGCTATCGAAAATATTTCTAATAAAAACAACTATTTAAACGTCGTGGAACTCCTCCTTGAACACGGCGCTAACCCAAACATTGCTAATAACAAGAAAGAAACACCACTCTATTGGGCATGTTACACCCGCAAGTCAGATGTCGCAAAACTCCTCATCAAACGTGGCGCTGACGTAAACATCGCTAATAACAAGAAAGAAACACCACTCTATCTAACCTGTTCAAAGGGCTATTTAGATTTCGTAAAACTCCTTCTGGAAAATAACGCAGACGTAAACATCGCTGATACAGATGGATATACGCCACTCTATTGGGCGTGTTACCGGTGCTATTTAGATATCGCAAAACTCCTTCTTGAAAAGAATGCTAACCCAACCCTCAAGCCGAACGATGGCAAATTACCGCTTAACTTATTGTGCATAAAACACCACAGGAACCTTATCATGCGCCTCATCACAATAAAACCCAACCTGTCCAAAAGCGCCAAGAATTTTATAAAAAAAGTCGTTACAACATTGGTAAAACAGATGCAAAACAATTGCACCATAGCCCCCAAGGTTCCAAAATACAACGATCTACGCAAATCCAAGGCCGTTGACAACCCTAAACAAGAAATTGCATGCATCGAGAAATTCGTACGCCTCCTGTTCTTCACTCGTCATAAAATGGCCCTTTACACCTGGCCAAAAAATTTCTTCCAATTGAATGAGAACGAAGCAGAGAATTCCACATGTCTTAAATTGTCACTCTCTCTATTCAGGCCCCGTTATCTACACATAGCACAACTCAGCAAAGAACAATTAAACATCTTTCAAAAACTCCTCACGTTTGGACAAGCTGGTGCCATAACAGACAAACAAACGTGTAATAAAAAAGATGGCGTACGGACCCCACCTTTTGACATCCATATCAACTTTCATAGGGACTGTTTGGGATTAGGGCGCAAAGAAGCAGATCCACAGAAAAACACAGGATTTTCTTTTCTAGACGGCCTTAACGAAAAAGAACTTAACGCTTTTCAAAACTCCACCTTATTAATTTAAAAAAAGATAAGCTCCTGTTTAAAGGATAAAACTAATGAAATATATACAAAAACTCTCTCTCGTACTCACCCTACTTTGCACCTATGCGCCGTCACTCTCTGCAAGCACACTTCATAAACTTGTTAAGAAAAACGAAATCGAAAAGGTCAAAGATTTCCTCAAAAACAACAGAGAGAAAGAAATAATAAATGCGCAAAATAGCTATGGAAAAACTCCACTATATCAAGCATGTTCAAAGAACTATAAAGATATCGTCAAACTCCTTCTTGAAAATGGCGCCAACCCAAACATTCCTAATAAAGATAAAGAAACTCCACTCTATTGGGCATGTGCAAAGGACTATTTAGAAATCGTAAAACTCCTTCTTGAAAAGGGCGCTAACCCAAATATTGCTAATAAAGATAAAGAAACTCCACTCTATTTGGCATGTTCCAACGACTATTTTGATATCGTAAAACTCCTTCTTGAAAAAGGCGCTGACGTAAACATTGCTAATAAACATGGAGAAACTCCACTCTATTCCGCATATTCAAAGGGCTGTATAAAAATCGTAGAACTCCTCATAAACAAGGGTGCAGACGTAAACATTGCTAATAAAAACGGAGAAACTCCACTCTATTGGACATGTTCAAATGGCTGTAAAAATATCACAGAACTCCTCATAAACAAGGGTGCAGACGTAAACATTGCTAATAAAAACGGAGAAACTCCACTCTATTGGACATGTTCAAATGGCTGTAAAAATATCACAGAACTCCTTCTTGAAAAAAACGCAGCCGTAAACATTGCTAATAACGACGGAGATACCCCACTCCATAAAGCATGTTGCCACGGCCGGTTAGAGATCGTAAAACTCCTTCTGGAAAATAACGCAGACGTAAACATTGCTAATAAAAATGGAGAAACTCCACTCCATTTGGCCTGTTCAAAGGGCTATGAAAAAATCGTAAACCTCCTTCTTAAAAAAAGAGCTGACGTAAACCGTACTGATAACGATAAAAAGACTCCGCTCTATCAAGCATGCACCTGCGGCGGTTTAGAAACCACAAAACTCCTTATTGGGAAAAGCGCTATCGAAAATATTTCTAATAAAAACAACTATTTAAACGTCGTGGAACTCCTCCTTGAACACGGCGCTAACCCAAACATTGCTAATAACAAGAAAGAAACACCACTCTATTGGGCATGTTACACCCGCAAGTCAGATGTCGCAAAACTCCTCATCAAACGTGGCGCTGACGTAAACATCGCTAATAACAAGAAAGAAACACCACTCTATCTAACCTGTTCAAAGGGCTATTTAGATTTCGTAAAACTCCTTCTGGAAAATAACGCAGACGTAAACATCGCTGATACAGATGGATATACGCCACTCTATTGGGCGTGTTACCGGTGCTATTTAGATATCGCAAAACTCCTTCTTGAAAAGAATGCTAACCCAACCCTCAAGCCGAACGATGGCAAATTACCGCTTAACTTATTGTGCATAAAACACCACAGGAACCTTATCATGCGCCTCATCACAATAAAACCCAACCTGTCCAAAAGCGCCAAGAATTTTATAAAAAAAGTCGTTACAACATTGGTAAAACAGATGCAAAACAATTGCACCATAGCCCCCAAGGTTCCAAAATACAACGATCTACGCAAATCCAAAGCCGTTGACAACCCTAAACAAGAAATTGCATGCATCGAGAAATTCGTACGCCTCCTGTTCTTCACTCCTGATGAAATGGCCCTTTACACCCGGCCAGAAAATTTTTTCCAATTGGATGAGAACGAGGTAAAGAATTCCACCTGTTTTAATCTGTCACTCTCTCAATTCATGCCCCGCTACCTACGCCTAGCACAACTCAGCAAAGAACAATTTAACTTCTTCCAAAAACTCCTCAAATTTGAACAAGCTGATGCCATAACAGACAAACAAACGTGTAATAAAAAAGATGGCGTACGGACCCCACCTTTTGACATCCATATCAACTTTCATAAAAAAGCAAATCCACGGGAAAAAACAGGATTTTCTTTTCTAGACGGCCTTAACGAAAAAGAACTTAACGCTTTTCAAAACTCCACCCTATTAATTTAAAAAAAGATAAGCTCCTGTTTAAAGGATAAAACTAATGAAATATATACAAAAACTCTCTCTCGTACTCACCCTACTTTGCACCTATGCGCCGTCACTCTCTGCAAGCACACTTCATAAACTTGTTAAGAAAAACGAAATCGAAAAGGTCAAAGATTTCCTCAAAAACAACAGAGAGAAAGAAATAATAAATGCGCAAAATAGCTATGGAAAAACTCCACTATATCAAGCATGTTCAAAGAACTATAAAGATATCGTCAAACTCCTTCTTGAAAATGGCGCCAACCCAAACATTCCTAATAAAGATAAAGAAACTCCACTCTATTGGGCATGTGCAAAGGGCTATTTAGAAATCGTAAAACTCCTTCTTGAAAAGGGCGCTAACCCAAATATTGCTAATAAAGATAAAGAAACTCCACTCTATCTAACCTGTTCAAATAACTTTATAGAAATCACAAGACTCCTTCTTGAAAATGGCGCTAAGGTAAATATTCTTAATAAAAATGGATGGACGTCGCTCTATTGGGCATGTTGCAACTACAAATTAGATATCGTAAAGCTCCTTCTTGAAAAGGACGCAGACGTAAACATTGCTAATAAAAACAGAGAAACTCCACTCTATCCAGCATGTTACTTAGGCTATTTAGACATCGTAGAACTCCTTCTTAAAAAGGGCGCTAAAGTAAATATTCCTGGTCCAAATGGATGGCCCCCTCTCTATTGGGCATGTGCACAGGACTATGAAGATATCGTCAAACTCCTTCTTAAAAAAGGTGCTGACGTAAACATTACTGGTCCAAATGGATGGACCCCTCTCTATTGGGCGTGTTCAAAGTACTATTTAGACATCGTAAAACTCCTTCTTAAAAAAGGTGCTGACGTAAACATTACTGGTCCAAATGGATGGACCCCCCTCTATTGGGCGTGTTCAATGGACTATGTAGATATCGTAGAACTCCTTCTTAAAAAAGGTGCTGACGTAAACATTACTGGTCCAAATGGATGGACCACTCTCTATTTAGCGTGTTACTGGCGCCAGTTAGAAATTATCAAACTCCTTCTTGAAAATGGCGCTAACCCAACCCTCAAGCCAAACAATAACGAATCCCCGCTTAGCTTAATCTGCTCGCAAAAATGGACAATCGAACAACGCGAAAAACTTCTCATGAGTCTCGTCCCAACAGAAACCAACCTGTCCCAAAACGCTAAGAATTTTATAAAACTAGTCATTACAACGTTGGCAAAACAGATGCAAAACAATTCCACTCAAGCCCCCAAGGTTCCACAAAACAACGGTCTACGCGTATTCAAAGTCGCCGTTAAAAACCCTGAACAAGAAATTACATGCATCGAGGATTTCGTGCGCATCCTGCTCTTCACCTTCACTCCTGATAAAATGGCCCTTTACACCTGGCCAAAAAATTTTTTCCAATTGAATGAGAACGAAATAAAAAATTCCACCTGTTTTAATCTGTCACTCTCTCAACTCATGCCCCGCTACCTACGCATAGCACAACTCAGCAAAGAACAATTAAACATCTTTCAAAAACTCCTCACGTTTGGACAAGCTGGTGCCATAACAGACAAACAAACGTGTAATAAAAAAGATGGCGTACGGACCCCACCTTTTGACATCCATATCAACTTTCATAGGGACTGTTTGAGATTAGGGCGCAAAGAAGCAGATCCACAGAAAAACACAGGATTTTCTTTTCTAGACGGCCTTAACGAAAAAGAACTTAACGCTTTTCAAAACTCCACCTTATTAATTTAAAAAAAGATAAGCTCCATTTTAAGGAATAAAACCCATGAAATATATACAAAAACTCTCTCTCATACTCACCCTACTTTGCACCTACGCGCCTTCACTCTCTGCAGGCATACTGCATGACCTTATTAGCCAGAATAATGTCGCAGAAATCAAAATTTTCCTCAAAAACAAGGATGAAAAAGCAGTAAATACGAAAGACGACTGCAATAAAACTCCACTCCATCTAGCATGTTCCTATAACCAGTTAGATATCGTAAAACTCCTCATTGACAAAGGCGCTGACGTAAACATTACTGATGCAAAGAGATTTACCTCTCTCTATTGGGCATGTGTTTTGAACCATTTAGACATCGTAAAGCTCCTCCTTGAAAAAAGCATCAACATAAGCATTGCTGAGCAAAATGGATGGACGCCACTCAGTTGGGCATGCTCAAAGGGCTGTGAAGATATCATAAAACTCCTTCTTGAAAAGGGCGCGGATGCAACCTTCAAACCAAAAAATAGCGAAGCACCAATTAGCTTAATTTGCTCAAAAAAGTGGACTACAGAACACCGCAAAACCCTTCTCAAGAGCCTCATCCTCACCAAAAGACCCCTCAACAAAACTACTAAGCAGCTAAATGCCAGACTTTTCGCAAAACTAGTCATCTCAAAGTTGGCGGCACAGATGCAAAACAAATCCACCATCGCCCCCAAGATTCCAAAAAACGACGATCTCTTTAAATCACCACTTATTAAAAATCCTGAACAAGAAATTGCATGCATTGAAGAGATTATAAAAATCTGGTTATTTGAGTCTCACAAAAAGCAGTACACGTGGCTAGATGAGACTACTAATTTAAACAAATTCAAACTTATTTGCCCTTATGACTGCCAATACTCACCGTCCACACTTAGAATTAAAATCAACTTCGGCATAAATTGTAGTCAGTACCTTTTCTTGCGCACACTGCAAAACATGGCCTGCCTGGCAATTGTGCAGCCAAAGGCAATTAAATGCAACTCAAGCAGCACGTCATCCACGGAAAATCGCCACAGCAAGCTCTGCGATATCATAATTAAATGCCGCAAACCAAGCTCAACAGAATAATCTGTCAGATTTAAAGATGTAACAAAGCAGTACGGTAACTAACAAACAATAATAAAATTAGAGGGCCTGTTTTTTTACCAACATGACGTTGATACAGGCCCCTATAAAACGAGACTTTTACTCTTTAGACCATTGTGCAGCAACAAACGGCCAATTAACCACATTCCACCAGGCCTCGATATACTCAGGCCGTCGATTCTGAAATTTTAAATAATAAGCATGCTCCCAGATATCCACTACCAACAGCGGCTTTTTACCCTGCTGTTGAGGAATGCCATGATTAGGAGTCGATATAATTTCAAGTTCACCTTTAGGACCTTGCACTAACCAACACCAGCCTGAACCAAAAGCTCCCGTAGCAGCCTTAGTAAAAGCTTTTTTAAACTCATCAAAAGAGCCAAACTGTTTTCCAATCGCCTTTTTCAACTCTCCGTCAGGCTCACGCTGACCTGTTAGACTTTGACTCGGGGCTGCCATACAATTCCAAAAAAACTCATGAGCCCAATGGCCACCACCCTGGTTGCGCACGTCCGTCCTAATATCCTCAGGCAGCGCATCCAAATGCGTCAATAAATCGACCAGGGGCCGTTTAAAAAGCTCAGGATGTTTATCAAGCGCCGCATTCAACTTGTCCACATAGCCTTTATGATGCTTGGTGTAATGAATTTCAACCGTTCGAGCATCAAGATAAGGCTCCAACGCATTAAATGCATAAGGCAGTTGCTTTAATTCATATTTCACGACAATACCTTCTTTCGATGATGCAACTTCTATTCCCCCGCCACAAAAAGGGCAGACGCCACCTAAACTAGTAGCTAAAAAAATAGTAAATAGCCCTAATTCTAAACCTATTTGCTTCATTCTCACGCTTACGTTCCTTTCTTCCACCTATCCGCCGCCTCACCACATCAACTCTCGCCCACACTGTACCATATACCCTGGTCCGTGTAAACGTAAAAAATCATCCCCTCCATCCCTCCATCCCTCCATACCCTCGCTCAACAAAAAGTTTTCATTTGTAAAATTAAAAACTTGCAATTATCTATTTTTTATGTAAAATTATTATGAGTAGTAAATAGTTGTTTTCGATAAAAATAATACTAGAAAAATCAAACAACGCACGATACCACTAAAAATTATATCTTTAAAAAGCAATCGAGGGCTCCTGACTACAAATCAAGTCCCCTTAGACTTCGCCGGTCTTGTCCCCCCACTTACAAACAAGGCCGGTGAGTTCTTTTTTACACTATTTTTTAAACAGACTTTGCAATCGATTTTAAAGCCTGCGCCAATTTTTCAAGCGGATCCTGCACACGATATACCAAAACTCGTGGACGTTCAAAACCCTTCCACTCGCCCAACACTTTATCTTTCACAAGATCGAGCTTTTTTACAACAAGACCTGGCGTATCGCACTTGTACCATAGCTGCGCAGGATCATATTGATCCTTGACATAGGCAACAGAATGCCCACCTGTATCCATTACAAACCCTATAAGATCATACAGCAGTCGCCCTCCTGCTTTTTGTCTAATAGCAGGTATCACATGCTCACTTATATCAATAGTTGGCAACAGCGTTCCATTAGGTTGAGCCACTATATTATGGCCATCATCCGTTGGTGGCACGTGTATAAAAATATAGGGCCCCACGGCCGTCAACAAAAGTAAATTCTTTTTCCGCGCTTCATCAAGCGTAGGGCTCGACTTCGAAAGCCACCGATTCATATAACAGCGTATAAGATCCTGCCAACCAAACGTCTTGTCCGGCATCGCCAAAAACAGTCTTTGTCCCTTATAGAATACAGGGTCATCGGAATCCAAATCAAATCCCCACAAATACGAAACTTTCTCCAATGCCTGCAAAAGAATGGTGTCTGTAACCTCAGCCGCGTCACTAGAACCAACGCACCCAGGATCAATAATTGCAATCTTACCCTGCAAATCCCTCATCTGTAAAACATACCCGTTCTTATCCTCAGACGCCTTCATATCGCACAGAAGAGTCACAAGACTTTTGGCCACGGCATCATACCGCGAGTCTTTACCCAGGGAAAGGTTAAGCCGGGATGGGCAGAGTAAAGCCATAAGTTCAGGCATATTAAAAAACATCTGAACTGAAGCGGAAAGCCAGCAGTTACCATTTTCCCAGGCAAGTGCACGCGGTTGCGCTAAAGTAGGTACACAAAAAAATAGGGCCACCACCACACTATGTATCTTTTTCACACTCACTCCCCTTTCAACACAAAGACCTCATCCCCCGGCCTACTCATAGCAAGCTTTTCCCGCGCTGCTCGTTCTACATAAAAGGAATCATCCCGCCACTCTTTAAGATCATATTTGATGTGCTCAATCTCACTAGTTGCATCCGAAATCTGAGATTCAATCGCCACACACTCACGCTTTAGCGCAAGCTGAGCTCGCATCCCCCCATCGCCCAATAAAAACCAGGCCCCAAATCCCCCCATCTCAACCAAAAGAATGCCCAGCACGATCTTTATTTTCGTCGCAATCATACCTCCCCCCCCAAGCCTTAAAAACCCCTACCATCAGGCCCTATATGCATACTCAATCCCCGCTGTAGGTTTATACGCCGTTCCATCAAGATAAAACTGCAGCTGATCTAATGCATCAACATCCACATTCAAAGATGTCGTAGCACCAGATTGCGAAAAAACAGGCAAAGAAGCCAACACCGTAGGACACCCGTTTATGCGAGCTTGAAGCGTAAAGCGTGGCGCTTGAGCTGGTGGAGGTGGGACAATGGTCGAATATGCTATCGATAACGGTATAAAAACGGAAGTATTATACCCTATCAATCCCGGCGTCCCGGTCGCATCCGCAAAGCCTGGCGCTGTAACTCCTGGATTAATAAGAGTATTACCTGAAAACACCCAGGACGTTGATCCCGGATTAACACCTGCACCAAATCCATCCAAAGTAACCAACCCCTTGCCACTGTTATTGAGAGCTACATTATTTACGACCACAATAGAAGAGAATAAATTAAGCATACCTACACTTCCAAAAGAGATTATCCCCCCATTGTAGTCAAGATACTGGTTATTGCTTATATAAAGCTCAAATCCTCCTAAAGGACCCGTAAAATCTTCTTGCAACATAAACTGTCGCAAAGCTCCGGTTCCAAGCTGTACATTACCATCCATAAGAATCGATCCACTATAAGTAGCCCCACCCGTCAATAGACAGAAAATAGTCCTGCCGGGAGCAGCATCAGTGCTGGGCGTAAACCGATTGTTTACAATCCTACTATTTCCATTGTTTCCACTTACTGCAATTAGGCGATTGGTATTACCCGTAGGCCCCACGTAATTAAGCTCACAATTTTCAATAGACCACTCTGCTGCACTCATAATAATGCCAAATTCCATGGTTTCAACCGTTGTTATCCCATCAATTACTATCCCCGTCGCTCCCGGTGCATTAACCTGTATAGAACATTCAATACTTGTATTAGTTGTTTTGCGTTGCTTTACCGTCAGATTCTTGATAACAACATTACCTACTGTTATATTCAACACTCTTACCGGATCAACAGCCGTCCCCGCCGTCTGAATAGTTGCACCGGTGCCACAACCCCGAATAGTCACCGACTTACTTACGTTTATCTGAGAAGCTATCGTAAACGTCTCAGGCGCTATCAAAATAGTATCGCCATTAACTACACTAGGGCTTGCCAACGCTGCAGAAAGTGTAGCAAAATCCCCCCCAACACTTGCAACCAACCACGTGTTGCCATTGGACGCCACTGTCATACCTGTAATCGTAGCATCAGCAGGCAAAGTATACCCCGTAGATCGCGTTGAAATTCCATCAAATGTATTTAAGTATGCATTAGTAACCGCGCCATCACGCGCAGCCCAAACCATCTGCCGGCTTATCGTTAGCCACTTTCCACGCACTCCATCATAAAGATAAGGCTGCCCATTAATCACTACTATCTGCCCATTAGACAACTGCGTTGTAGGAGCCTGAGAAGCAACCGGCAAATTTAACGAATCATTCGCCGTAAGGGCATCAAACTCACCCACAGGCGCATATACCTTACGCACCGCATTAATAATATAGGGAAGCGGATAGAGAACAAGCTGCTGCTCCATACTAAGAAGTCCCGCTCGCGGAGCCCGCGTTACAAAAACATCTACCTCTTCTCCTTTTATTCCAAAAAAAGTCACCAAAGCTAAAACACAAACCACGACAGAAAGCCCGATTGGCTTTACAAATATTTTCATATCCCCAACCCCATACCGAACAACGATCAATCAAACAATTTTTGCAACGCATTAACTATAAGCTCTACGTCATACTCCGTATTATAAAGATAAAAAGACGCACGAACCGACCCCGGAACCCCCAATTTATTATGCAAAGGCTGAGCACAGTGATGCCCTGCACGCACTGCCACTTTAAACTGATCTAAATAAGCGGCCACATCATGCGCATGCATTCCCTTAACCACAAAACTTACCAGATGCCCCTTTTCACGCAACTTATCAAGAGGGCCCAAAATACGAACCCCCGGCAATGTTGAAATACCATTAACTAATTGAGCACTCAATGCAGCCTCATGCCGCTCCAACCATCCAAAATCCACCCGCTCCAGATAATCAATAGCAGCTCCCAATCCAACAACCTGTGCTATTGGCGGCGTTCCCGCTTCAAGTAATGTAGGCATCTCTCGCCACGTACTATTATCCCAGTCAACCGACAGCACCATGCTCCCACCCAAAATAAAGGGCTGAAGTTCGTGGTGACGCGCTTTCTTGACATACAACACACCAATGCCCGTAGGCCCCAGCATCTTGTGTCCAGAGAAAACAAAAAAGTCACAATCAAGCTTCTGGACGTTATATCTAACACGCGGAGCCATTTGAGCAGCATCTACCAAAGTAGCCGCTCCCACCTCATGCGCACGCGCTAAAATAGGCTCCAAATTTGTAGAAACGCCCACGACATTAGAACCCGCCGATGCACAGACTATCTTTGTCTTTGTGGTAATAACAGACGGAATAGCAGAATAATCAATTAAACCATCCGCCGTAATAGGAATAAATTTAAGAACGCACCCCTGAGCCTTGGCAAACTGCTGCCACGGAACCAACTGTGCATGATGCTCTACTTCAGTAAGCACAATCTCGTCGCCAGCCTTAAGATTCTTTTCTCCCCAGGCATGAACAACCGTATTAATACTTTCTGTAGTTCCTCGAGTAAATACAATCTCAGACGCATCCGTTGCATACAGGTACTTACGCACCTTCTCACGCGCAGACTCATACTGCTCTGTCGCACGCTCAGCCAACGCGTAAAATCCCCTATGAACGGGGGCGTTATCTTTACTATAAAACCTGGACAATGCATCTATAACTTGTTGCGGCTTCTGGGTTGTTGCGGCATTATCCAAATAAGCTACGTCAGATCCTTTTAAAAGCGGGAAATCCGCACGATATTTTCCTTCTGGCTTCATTATCAAACCCTCACTAAAACAAACCTTAATGCATCCTGATACCTAATATATATCACACAAGGCAACCAAGAAGGAATAGATCAAGAGAAGGGCCATAAAAAGAGGCGGATTTCCACGCCCTGATCTTCAGAGGGAAATTAAACTCCCAACTTCCAGCCCAGTATAAAGCCAAGAATCCCTGCAACACACGCTGCCAAGTGCGCCTGCGCCCACTCAAAAATATTCGAAACTGCTTCGCCTAAAGAGGGAATGTGACTTATGCCAAAAAACTTAACAAGCGGCGCACTCTGAAAGGTTGCAAGCCCCGCATAATGAAAGACAAAACCAGCAACAAAAAGCGTGGTTACCACTATAACAGCGTATTTACCTAATGTTCTAAATAAAAAACCAAGCACTAACCCCAAAAATAGGGCTACTACACCCTCTGTAACCCAATCAGGGTAATCTTTAAAATAACTCTTAATCTGAATCCATAGATTGTGAACAGGCTTCATAACTAACTTCCTCCCCATAAAACTAAAGAAGGGCGGCGCCTGCTTTATGTCGCAGCCGCCGCCCTTCTCATAGCAATAGTTAAACTTTTACTAGGCTACCATGTCGCGTAGTGCTCTTCCTGGACGGAATTTAGCAACTTTCTTGGCAGGTATGTCCATCTTTTTTCCAGTTGCAGGGTTAACGCCTGTACGTGCTTTACGTTTCATAACTGCAAACGTACCGAAACCTGTTAACACAATTGTGTTACCTGTTTTCAACGATTTCCCAACTACATCGATAAAGGTTTCAAGAGCCTTCTTACAAACCGATTTCGACATTTTGGATGTCTTGGCCATCCGTTCAACCAATTGTGCCTTATTCATAACATTTCCTCTGCATTTTTTTGCTCTTTTGCGATTTCAACCGCCTCCACGAAAAATTCCAAAAACAGACAGGAACCACAAGCACATTCTGTACCCTATTTAAGGAAGATTCTTTTGTCAAATTTTTTTATTTTGGCATCCTATCTGATGCCTGAAATTCTGGTGCCGAGGGCCGGACTCGAACCGGCACGACCAAAGCGGTCGAAGGATTTTAAGTCCTTTGCGTCTACCTATTCCGCCACCCCGGCAACCTTTAATTACTTAAATTCAAAGAGAACGTTTACCCACATTCAAAAATTATGGAGGCGGCACCCGGATTCGAACCGGGGGTCAGGGTTTTGCAGACCCATGCCTTACCACTTGGCTATGCCGCCCTTTCCATACTCAACCCCCATTTATTAGTTGAGCGTATCTTGTTTAATCATTTTTTGCAACATTTGAGCATCAATTACTTTAATTTTCTCATCACGACGCGCAGGAGCGGCCACCTTCATCTTAAGATAAGCCATCTGTGCGGGCCCTTCGATAGCAAATTCAGGATTCTGTTGATTTAGCTGGTACCACTCAGCCATTCCGCCTTCGTACGCCCACACCTCTTTAAACCCTAACTCCGTAAGTTCTCGTGCTCCTTGACCGCTTGCAGTACACCAATAATTTGAGCAATAGACAACTACAGGAACAGCCTTATCCCACTGCTTAGCAGCGTCTTTCAAAGTTTCCATGGCTATATTGATAGATTCAACGCCTTTACCACCTTTAATGTGCGCATCATCAAAAATAACTTTATCAAGCACATTAACTAATCGTAGACGCACTGCAACAGGCACCTCTTTATCTGCAGATTTTGGAGCCACTTTCGAAACTTCCTCATGTTTTGAGCAACCTGACGTCAACAAAAGACCAGCACAAAGGCCTAGAGTAAATAAAGAAAATTTCATAATCATAATCCTTAATTATAAATCTTAATAAACCATACTAAAATTACGTCCCTTACGCACACGAGACCAGAAGGAGATTGGATGCCGAATTATATCCCACAATAACCACCCTTCCTGACTGTCAACCGACAGGATGCGGAAGAGAATACGGCCATGAATAAATTCCTTTTTCAACACGCCCCAATCACGTGAATCAGAGCTACCTAAACGGTTATCCCCCATCACCCAATACTCATCATCCCCCAGCTGTTTGTCAAAGGTATCAAAGGATTGAGGAGTGCCTGGCCAAAGAACATACGCCATGCCATCAGCACCAGGAATAATGTCTGAACTATCAATAGTATAAAAAGGCTGCTTATCAAACGGAATTTTTGGATCAAAGGACTTAGTAACCACGCCAGCTCGTTCGTGAGCTCCATGCCCCTTACGAACCAACAGACCAATCAAAGGATACTTATTTAGATAAGGCTCTTCTAAAACCTTTCCATTAACATAAATCACCGGCTTGCCGTTTTCTACAACCCCTTTAACATGCTCACCAGGCAATCCAATCACACGCTTAGTCCAATTATCAGGCCCCCACACATACTTCTGCCACATCCTTTTTGCAGGATTAGTAGAGTACACAAAACGAGGAGCATCAAACGCTATTATTTCACCACGTTTAAACGTTTTAAAATAGGGAGTTAGTTTATCCGCAAAAAACCGCTCGCCCACCAACATGGTTGTTTCCATCGATCCTGTCGGAACCAAATACAGACCAAACAGAAAAGTCCGTATCAAAAAGACGATTCCCAAAAGAACCCCAAGCTGCACCACTAGATTCTGGCGATCAAGCCACGCACTCGCGCGTTTAAACATGTTAACTCCTTATCTCAATCAATAATCAAACTTTTAAAAAATAGAATGGGTTCATCCGTCGGCCCGACACTTCAACTTCAAAGTGCAGATGTGACCCATCGCCTGAACGACGTATCACCCGGCCCGTAGCCCCTACCCGCCCAATCATCTCTCCTTCTTTAACCTCACGCCCTACGCGCGTTGTAATAGCACTTAAATGCGCATAACGCGTTCTAAAACGATCATCATGCTCAACCACTACTAAATTGCCATACCCACGGGCAAACCCCGCAAAAATTACCACGCCATCTCCGGCCGATCTAACCGGAGTGCCCCGAACCGCCGCCATATCAATTCCCTTGTGGAAATCTCGGCGACCCCGGCCTAACCGCCGTGGTCCAAAAGGTGAAGATAACCACCATTGCGAACGTGGTATAGGGAGTATAAAACGAGGCTCCCAAGAATCTCTCGGCAACGGAACATTTTTACGCTGCACACGCGACTTAGCTTGAGCTGCTGACCGCGTACGCGAAACCACAGTAGCATGCGCCACATCGCGCTTTACTAACTTTTTAACTTTCTTTTTTGGCGTCGGTTTCTTTTCCCCAACGGTTCCATTTGCACGTTTTAAATAGAGATTCTGAACCGAGGATGCCATTCCCTTCTTTTTTGCCCACGCAAGAGCCACGGTATAAAGATGATGGGGATTACGATCTACAGGACTAAATCCAACCTGCCCATTTGCAAGCCCTATTCGATCTTTATGCCGTTCCTCAAGAGAAACGATCCCAGAAGTTCGATGATGCAGCGAAACGCCCAGTTCAACCAATTCACGCATATTAACGTACGCCAAAAAACTCCAAAACACGAGGGCCATACTGCATACAACACCCAAACGTGCAAGGAACAACGGCCTTTTAAGAAGAACAGGCACGCTCATCATCCTCTATCCACCCCTCACGATCTCGACACTTTACAAACATCCATGTCCGCCCATCTACTACTCGACGCTTCAACACTCGCACTTCTTCTAATAGTGGCAACGGAATATGAATAGGATACCCATACCCGGGACCAATATGCAAGTCTTTCCTACAGGAAATAATTTTCCACTCACAAGAACGTTCAAAGTATCCACATGCAAGCACCGTCGCAAAAAAAACAGACAAAAATCCCAATAGAAGGTCTTTATAACTTAATCGGGCATAAAAAAGTAAAAGTACTAAAGAAACTAAGAAAGCCAGCTGCCAGACCAGAAATGGCAAAAAATGCGCCACACAGATACCCCACGATAAAAGCCATGGGAAATATGCGCGCTCAGCACCCTCCCCTTCATTTAGCTTTAGCTGCGCAATCTCATGCTCAATATCCCTAAACTGGCCACAAGATGCATACAGCTCAAACGCCCTCCATTCTTGGAGCTTTTGCACCTTCTCAGCACTACTTTCCGCCCCCTTGTCAGGCGCAGACTCTTGTCCAAACAGACATCCACTTCCCATAAAAAACAAGCCGCCCGCTATCCACAAAATCTTTTTCATTTCATCTTCTCACTATGCCACAGCCACCGCTCACACCTCATCTTAAAAGATGGCCAGAACGAAGGATCCTCTAGCACATTCTTCTCATGTGTAAAGTAGAGCCCCTGAAGCTCTATCCAGAATCGTTCCCACTCAGCTCCCGTTATAAGACCAGCACATGGAAGGAAGAATTTATACAATTGTTCAATAAGGTCAACTCGGTCACCATTCTCAATAACTAAACGCAACTGCCGTGCCTTTTTTTTACGACGACGCTGCGCCAATAAACGCTTCATTGTGCACACGCCCCAAGGCCATAACAGAACCGTCAAACGCCCCGCCAGAACCATTGCCAACAACCCTACAAAATACCCGACAGGGATTTCAAGCCGACGCACCGGAGTGCTATGAAATTGTAAAGCCACAGCCTTCGGTTTCTCATCCTGTTCATCTTGATCCGCAAATTGCTCATCTTGCTCAGAGTTTGAGGGATCAGACGGTAACTTTTCACCCTCAGGTCGTGACTCAACTACCAGAGTAAATGAGGGACTCTTAACTGAATAATAAGATTTGTCCTGGGGATCAAAGAAGAGAAATCGTTGCCCCGGAATCTCAACATTCCCAGCCTGATGGGCCTGAATAACATACCCCAATGTCACACGCCCCTTTTGTCTTTTACACTCAGAAAAGTAAGCAGAACAATAATCTGGAACTTTTAATTGGGGACTACTCAACAGTCCAGCACTCCCCTCTCCCTCAAGCGTATACCGAACCTGAACGGCATCGCCCTGCATTACCTTCTGCCGATCAACGCTAACCTGACAGTCCGTATACACTCCAACACCACTGCACTCCTCTGCAGACGCAGGCAATGGAGGAAGAGCATCTACCTTAATTTTTTGCGCCTCAGAGGTTATAGAATGAATTTTTTCAGGCTCGCCAAACATAGAAAAAAAGCCCCAGCTGCCCCTACTTTGGCGCTCTCCACGAACCACATAATCAAGCTGCGTGGGCGCTAATGTCAGGCTACCCGCTTCTTTTGGATAAAAGACACCTGACCACGAAAGTTTTGACCAGATGGCCCCATCCCGCTTTTCGGTACCCTGCACGCCATCCTTCCCTGCCTCAACTACCACGGGCTTGTCAACCTCAGGTCGTGATACGCTACGCACCTCAATTCTATGAGGGTCATACAGCACGCGCAATTCATATGCAACCGGTTGGCCTACTACCACTCGATTTGAGTCAACCACAAGTTCAACAAAAACTGCCTCTCCGTGCTCTGGAACACCCCTTCGAACCGTTAACGGATCGGCGTTCAAAAATCCAAGGCCCATAAGGGCGACTATACATACTAATGCGATTCTACCAGTTAAACGCGCCATGAGCCCCCCTCATCTGACTTACCTTAAACTGGGTCATCTGCTTCTGCCCCTCACGATCCAAGGCTCCAACCCCAGCTAACAATCGCCTGTCTTTTTCAGAAAGCCGCTCATCTTCTTCCAATGATTTTATGGCTACTCGACGCGGCGGTTCTTGTTCCTCCTTTGGCAAAGCGGAATTTACCCTGCGCTTTGCTGAAGGTGAATCACCCTTTTCATTCTCTTTTTCTTGGCCTTGCTTTTGCTGACCTCCGTCTTGCGGCTCACCGCTATGGTCTCGGTTAACAGCATCTTGTTTATCAGGCAACTCTTTGCCCTTCTCATCTTGCTTATTTTGACCGTTCTCTTGCTTTTGCCGACCCCCATCTTGCGGCTCACCGCTATGGTCTCGATTAACAGCATCTTGTTTATCAGGCAACTCTTTGCCCTTCTCATCTTGCTTATTTTGACCGTTCTCTTGTTCGTGCTGACCTCCATCTTGCGGCTCACCATTATGGTCTCGATTAACAGCATCTTGTTTATCAGGCAACTCTTTGCTCTTATCGTCTTGCTTATTTTGACCTTGTTGCGATTTAGAGCCACCTTGCTTCTGATCTTGCTTTCCCCGATCGCCACTCTCTTTTTGCTGCTTGTCCTGTTGTTTCTCCGAATGGTCTTTCTCTTGCTGTTTCTGCTCTTGATTCTCCTGTTCTTTCTTCTTCTCGTCCTTTTGCTTTTCTTGCTGCTGTTGTTTTTCAAGAAGTTTACGCGCCAAATCTCTTTTTTGACGCGCCTTTTCATTTGCAGGGTCATAACGCAAAACCGCGTCAAAACTCTCATACGCGTCTTTATAAAGATGCCGTTTCATCTCCGTATTACCCGCATTATAAAAAAGCTGCTTTGCCTTTTCATCTCCCAAGTCACCACGTAAAGCCACGGGTTTTAAACAGGAAAACGAGGCTCCTGCTTTCTCCAGATTCCCTTCTTTAAACGCGGCTACGCCCACGTTAAAAAGAGATATATAATCATCCGGATTTCTTGCAACACGAGCTTCGAGCCGCGCAATATCATCTACACTTCCCTGCAAAAAACCGGAGGTCAAAAAAAGCCCAAAAAAAATTTTTTTCATATCATCAACTCAAGAACAAATAGAACCAGGGCTGCTGCAGAGTACCCATAAAATCGTTCTTTTAAACGCGTTCGATCTCGACCATCAAACCGTCTCTTCTCAAACCGCTCAACCCATTTTTTTATCTGAAGAACATCTCGTTCATCTCTTCCTGCATGCACATACAGCCCCACACCGTCAACCAAAGAACGCAACATGCCCTCATTAAGGCGAGAAATAACCACATGTCCCTCTTTGTCCTTCTCAAACCCTACCCGAACCCCACGAACATCAACCACCGGAACCGGTGCCCCTTCAGGACTACCAACCCCAACAGCGCAGACGTGGATACCCAGAGACTTCATTCTCTCTTTTTCAGCCTCTATACCACCCGCAAAATCTTCACCATCCGTAAAGACAAGCGCCAGACGAGTGCTAGAAGCTTTACGCGCGGCGTCCTCGTCCTTCTTCCCCGAACCACCCTTAAAGATATCCGCCACTTTTGATAGTGCCGCCCCCAGACTAGTCGTTCCCGACGATACGGTCTCGACCGTTAGATCATCTAAAAACATACGAAAAGCTTCGTAATCAGTCGTAAGAGGACACTGAATAAGCGCATCCCCAGAAAATATAACCAACCCTACTCGATCCGCTCCCAACATTTCGATAAGACGACGCACTTTGGCCTTTGCACACTCTAAACGCTCAGCCCCACAATCGCTTACCAACATACTGCGAGAAATATCGAGCGCAATGACAATATCACGCCCCTCACGGACCACCTTCTCCTCACTAACTCCCCACTGCGGTCTTAAAAGAGCGACCCACAGAAGTACAAGTCCTGCAAAAAAAAGTGCGGCACGCGCAAACTCTTTTTTAGAACTTACAAAACTGAACAGCCTGGCATTGGATGATGCACAGGATAGGTCTTTAAGAAGCGCTCGACGCCTCAATACATACCACATGCGCATACCTATAAGCACCAGAATCACGGGAATAAGTAGACTGTACCATGGAGCTGCCCACGTTATTCCAAACCAAGTATTTATCGAACTACTCATCATGGTATCACCCACCACCAACGCATACAAAGTTCAACTGTCAAAAGTGCCAATGCCACCAGTAAAAAAACAGGAAATAGTTCAACAAAACGCGTGTACTGAGGCAACTCATACGATGTCTTTTCAAGTGCATCAATAGACTCATACACGCGCGCAACATCCTCGGGCCGTTCCGCTTTAAAAAACAGGCCACCCGTCTCATCTGCAATATGCTGCAACAACGCATCATTACGAGCGGTATTCAACCTAATAACACCCTGAAGAGGAGAATCTATAAAACCTCCCCCTTCACTACCAACTCCAATAGTATAAACCTTAACGCCACACTTCTTTGCTAACGCAATAACCGGCTCAGGTGATATATCCTCCGGAGAAGGAGCTCCATCGGTAAGTAGTATGACAATTTTACTTTTTGCCGGAGAAGTTCTCAGTCGTCCTATCGCCAATGCTAATGCCGCCGACAATACGGTTCCATCAGGATTTACAATACCTAGCTCAATACTATCAACAATATCTTTTAAAAGCTTTTTGTCCTGCGTAAGAGGACAACGAGAAAACGCCATGGCTCCAAATATGATTACGCCTAATGAATCATCCTCTCGCTTACCCACAAACCGCAGCAATTCCTGTTTTGCAACATCAAAACGTGAGCGACGATCCTTAAGGTCATCAAAAAGTTGCATGCTTCCAGAGACATCCAAAACTAACTGAATATCACGCCCCTCAACAAAAATTCGCGAGCTTTCGTCCAATAGCTGTGGTCGCGCTGTTCCCAAAAGAAGCATCACCAAAGCGACCCAACGAAGCCATAACGCCAAACGCTGCACCGAAAAACTTGGCGCACTACCCACGCCCTCTTTTCGTAATATATGAACAAACGGATATAGATAAGTAGGTTCTTTAAACCACCATCGCCGCACTAACTCAGCGGCCACAAGTAGCACAACTCCACCACCTATCACAAGGGGATAAAGAAATCTGACCATAACAAGACCCCTGTCACACTCAAAAATTCATAACGTTTAACGAGACAACAACCCCTGTTGATGAACAAACCAGGCATGAACCCGTTCTGAAAAAGCCTCATCGGCCTCATCCGGCTTAAGTTCAAACAATGGACCCACCACCACTAAAAGAGCCTGCTTCCTGATCCAAAATGCAGCTGGAGGATACGCACGCCCATTAAAAGGCATGAATACAGGAACTACCGGCATACCAGTCTTGCGCGCCAAAAGAGCAAATCCTTTAAGAAATTCATGGACCGATCCATCCACAAACCTTGCTCCTTCAGGGAAGATAAGCACATTACAAGGATCCTTTTCCAATCGCCGAAGTCCACGCAAAAAACCATGTGCTGCACCCGCCGAAGATCCGCGATCAAGCGAAAAACCCAACCGTCGAATAAAAAATCCAAGTACCGGGAAACGTGCATAATATGCAAGAGCATACCACAGGTGTGGTCGACCATTTAACAACATTCCCATTAACGGAACATCTAACGTAGACTGGTGATTCCCTACAAAAATAGCAGGCGAGGTAGGAACTAGATCCCGCCCCTCAATCACCACCGGTGTCAAAATTGAAAAAGTAATGCCCCGGTAAAACAGATTCAGAAGACCAAACAAAAATTTATTTTTCCTGCACGATCGTTCAGGAAGCAGAAGTAAAAGAAGCATCATCAACGGAACCGTCAACAGTATTACACACCCAGCACACAGATATGCTACACACGTAGCAACTGGACGAATCGGAGCCCCATGCTTCATGCTCACTACTCCCACCTGATAAATACTTCTACTCTACCGTAACTGATTTTGCTAAATGACGTGGTTTATCAATAGGACACTTCAACTCACGAGCTATATGATAGACCAATAGCTGCATCAATCCCGTCATAGCCAATGGTCCTAAAAGAGGCTTAACACAAGGCACCACAAAGGCCGTATCAGCAAGCTCAATCAGTTCATCCTGCCCCTCAAAGGCAAAAGCCACCAGATGCCCATCCCGAGCCTTTACCTCTTGTGCTCCACTCAAAATTTTGCGATAAACGCCCTCATCCAACGCTGAGAAAATAAAAACAGGAATTGAGGGCTCAACCAAGGCTATTGACCCATGCTTCAATTCACCCGCAGGGTAACAATCTACAAATCGATAAGCGATCTCTTTAAGCTTTAAAGCCGCCTCTCGAGCAAAAGGATAACTAATCTGCCGCCCTAAAAAAATAAATTTTTCAAAATGAGCATATCGAGGAGCATGACGGTGAATTATGTCCGCTCCATAGCGGTCCATAACCTCCTCAAAAATTTCTGCCAACATAAGAAGATCTTGTTCAACCGACTCCAAGTTTTCATAGGGCAGTATACCCTTTTCAACCGCGAGCCGATGCGCCATCCAATAAAGAAGAGCTACCTGTGATGTAAATGACTTGGTTGAAGCCACGGCAACTTCACGCTTTGCCTGCGTCAGAATAAAACCATCCGACTCACGCACCATAGTACTTTGCGGAACATTAACCAACGAAAGCGTCTGGACTCCCGCATTGCGAGCCAACCTTAGACCTTCTATAGTATCTGCCGTCTCTCCTGATTGAGAAAGCAGACAACAGATCTTGTTTTTATCCAAAAACATAGGTCGATGTCGAAACTCTGATGCCAACTGCACCGATGATTCTACACGACAAATCTCTTCAAAAAAGAAGGCTGCAATCTGCGCCGCATGCGCCGAGGTCCCACAGGCAATAAAATCAATCTCTTTTAAATCCACGCCCCGCTGTCCGCTTAAACCGGTCTGCGCCCAGACAGACGATGACATGTTTCTGCAAAAGGCTACGGTATCATGGATAACGCGCTTTTGCTCATAAATCTCTTTAAGCATATAATGCTCAAAGTCCTCTTTAGTACTATGCAGCCACAACTCGTCTACTTCAACCAGAGAATACGCACGCTCCTCTCCTAAAAAATCATAGAGAGCGACTGAGAGAGCTTCAACTAATGCAAAGCTCTCATCCGGCAAATAAAGCACACGACGGGTATGTTGAGAAAAGGCAGCAACATCAGAAGCCACAAACATCTGCTCCTGTCCAAAACCAATACACAATGGTGAACGCTTGCGAATTGCAATAATTAATCCTGGAAATTGTTCCAGAACCACTGCACAAGAAAAAGCACCCTCAAGCTGTTTTACAACATGCTCAACAGCACTCTTTATATCGCGTTTTATAAAGCCATCTGCAGCCAATGCGTCATCAAAAAGATGAGCAATCACCTCTGTATCCGTCTTGGAATAGAAGGAATGTCCCTTGGCTTCCAACTGCCTTTTAATGGCTTGGTAGTTCTCAATAATACCATTATGAACTACCGATATTGTGCGGGCACCATTAAAATGGGGATGTGCATTCTCCTCGGTTGAGGTACCATGCGTCGCCCACCGCGTATGCCCCATACCAACCGAGCCATCGGCCGCGCTATCTGCCAACTTGTTTTTCAACGCATCCAGACTTCCCGCAGCCTTTACAGAGCACATCCGCCCCGTTTTGGCGTCAAGGCAAACAAAACCGGCAGAATCATAACCACGGTACTCAAGCCGCACAAGCCCTTCTAAAACAAAAGACCGGCACGACCCCTTCCCAACGTAGCCTACAATTCCACACATGTACTTTAAACCTCCCAATCCACCTAAAAAACGTATTAACGTTTAACAAACTGGAAGCGCCGACGAGCAGCTTTACGTCCAAACTTTTTACGTTCTTTAACACGCGCATCCACTGTCAAAAGACCGTGTGACCGCAGCTCAGAGCGTAATTCTGGATTAATTTCCAATAAAGCTCTCGAAATACCCAATTTAACCGCATCAGCTTGGCCATGAATTCCACCGCCGCATACATTAACATCTACATCGTATTCAGACGCAGCTGCAACAGTATTGTGAACAAATTTCACAGCTCTGCGAGCTATATCCGTATCAAAATAGAGATCAAAAGGACGACCATTGACGGTAATAACGCCTTTTCCTTGGCGCAAAAATACCCGCGCAACGGAAGCCTTGCGACGACCTGTTCCTTGTGCAAGCACATCCGGTTTTTTAACCGTTGGCTTTGCTACTTTAGGAGCTTTTACCACAGCTTCACCAGCTTCTTTTTTAACAACAGCTTTCTTTGGAGCACTTTTAGTAGCTTCCGCAGGTTTGCGAACACTTTTTGTCGCTGTCGTTTTTGTTGTTCTTGTTGCACTCATAACACCCACAAGTCCTTCACGTGACAAGATAATAAACGATTCTCAATGAATGGAGCCGATGAGCGGATTTGAACCGCCGACCTATTGATTACGAATCAATTGCTCTACCAGCTGAGCTACATCGGCACATCTTTGAGTATACCACGTTCGTAGAAGAGCTCAACTGACTTTCGGTAAAACAGCCGAAAAACGTGGTATAAAGTTAGAATTTTCCTGATTCAATGACAGCTTTAATGCCGGCATATTTGTTCGATTAACAGTCGATCTAAGACCCCGGAACCACTTAGGCAAACCGTTCGCCCTTAACCGCCGAACTCCCAAAATAGCCACCACCAAAAACCCAACGCCCGCTACGGTATAAACATAGGGGTTACAAATATAAGGACGATAACGTTCAAACCGTGATGGTACCCGCAAATTGGGGACTGCCTTTATACCCATAAGAGCATTTTTTATCTCGTCTGTCATGGCAATATCAGCCGCACACTCAGGAGGATTATTATTATTTTTGAGCGTAGGATTGGCCCCACACAAAAGAAGTAATTGCACTACCGCAAGTTTCTCAGCTGCATTTTGCTGCTCTGTTTTCTTGTCCAGTACCCGTATATCGTCCGAACACTTTGCTGCAAAATGAAGTGGTGTATCTAAAAACTTATTCCTCGCAGCAAGTGATGCGCCCGCGGCCAAAAGTAAAGCAACGATCTCCACATTACCTGCACGCGCCGCCCTATGTAAAGGCGTACAATCATGCTGATTTGCCAGGTCTACCAAGGCTCCTGCACAAATTAAAAGCAAGACCATCTCCCTATTGCCAACCTGAACCGCCCGATAAAGAGCCGTATCTCCCTCATGATCCTGCGCATCAATGTCGCCGCCCGTCTTGCTATCTAAAAGCTGCTTTAAAAGAATCACATCCCCTTTGAGCACGGCATCATGAAGAGGAAGATTCACAGCCGACACCCAACTACCACAGATCCCAACCAGACATCCGCACAAAAAAAGCAACCGCCCTATCCCTCTACACATATATGTACACCCCTAAAGTATAAGTCCATACCCGCTAAACAATGGTCAAGATTCAAAAAACAATGTCCGTATGCTTAATCAAAAGCCTACAGAGACAATCGTCTTTCTCTAAAAAAGGCCTTCATTAAAGCCTCTATCTCTTCCCCACACACCCCTTTTGTAACATTCTTTATCGTCTGCGCATAAAGTCGACACAAATCTTCTCGCGCCCCTCCAAATCCATAAAGCGGAGAGTCGGCTCCATAAACAAGCCGTTCTACGCGGCTAAGCGCTATACAACCTATACACATAACACACGGTTCAAGCGTAACATACAACGTGCATCCGTCCAGCCTCCAGTCATTATTACGCAGAGCTGCCTGCCGAATCGCCGCCATTTCTGCATGTTGATCCTGACAATGAAGCATCTCGGTCCGATTAAATCCTTCCCCTATAATGATCCCATCTGCAGACACCACCAATGCTCCAACAGGCACCTCACCAATCGCATACGCTTCTTGGGCGAGCTCAATCGCCCGTCGCATAAACTTATAATCTTTCTCAGAAAAATCTATCATAAAAAACTCACTGCGGTCTTATCTCCCCTCAAAACAGCCCTACTCCCCCAGTATACTCGCGAAGTTTTTTCTTCTCAAAAAAAGACCGCCCCCTCAACAGCCCTTACGCTTAATAAACAAACAACTATTTTTGATAAATTGACAGTTTCTCAAAAATAGTTAACATAAAGACATATAATTTTAAATTTCAAACAAAGTAATAATTATAAAATTAACTCGAAAAACTAAAAGGAACAATCTTGAAAAATATAAAAATATTTGCCCTCCTGAGCGCACTATTGGTTACATCCATTCATCACCTACATGCAGGCACAATCCATGACCTAGTAGAAGCCAAAGACCTACAAGGTCTCGCCAACCACCTAATGTACACAAAAAATAATAGCAACTCCTTCAATATCGACGCGCTAGACAACCAAGGACGCACCCCTCTCCTATGCGCATGCCAAAAAAAATATACCGAGATAGCCTGGTTACTCATTACAAAGGGCGCAAACGTCAACGCCTCCTGCTTAGCCGGTCCTAACGCTGAAGTAACACCCCTTCTCTGGGCTTGCAAACACAACAACTTTGACCTTGCAAAATTTTTCATTCTAAATGGCGCAAATGTCAACGCCTCCCGCTCCGTCGGTCTAAATACTGGATTAACGCCCCTCCTCATAGCGTGCAATAACAACAATACCGAACTTGCAACACTTCTCATTCAAAAGAACGCAAATATTAATGCCACTCTCACAGCCGGCCCTAACGCTGGAACAACCCCCCTTCTCTGGGCTTGCAAAAACAAGAACTATAACCTTGCAAAACTTCTCATTCAAAACGGTGCAACCATCAACACCTCCTGCTCAGCCGGTCCAATTACTGGAGCAACCCCCCTCATTGTTGCTTGCAATAACAACAATACCGAACTTGCAATACTTCTCATTCAACAAAGCGCAAACATCAATGTCTCAATTCCAACCGGTCCAAATGCTGGAACAACCCCTCTCCTTTCCGCTTGCTGTAACAATAACACTGAACTTGCAAAACTCCTCATTCAAAAAGGCGCAAATGTCAACGCCTCCCGCTCCGTCGGTCTAAATACTGGATTAACGCCCCTCCTCATAGCGTGCAATAACAACAATACCGAACTTGCAACACTTCTCATTCAACAAAACGCAAACGTCAATGCCTCAGTCTCAACCGGTCCTGGTGCTGGAATGACCCCTCTCCTTTCCGCTTGCTGTAACAATAACACTAAACTTGCAAAACTCCTCATTCAACAAAACGCAAACATCAACGTCTCAATTCCAACCGGTCCTAGTGCTGGAACAACCCCTCTCATTTACGCTTGCAGTAAAAATAACACTGAAATTGCAAAAATTCTCATTCAAAAGGGCGCAAACATCAACGTCTCCACCTCAGCCGGTCCAAATGCCGGAATAACGCCCCTCTTGTGGGCTTGCAAAAATAACAACTTTGACCTTGCAAAACTTCTCATTCAAAAGGGCGCAAACGTCAATGCCTCAATCCCAACCGGTACAAACGCAGGGCAAACCGCTCTCAAAATTATTTTCACCACCTGGAGCACTGAACTACAGGCTAAATTTTTCCAATCGCTTATACCAACAAAAGAAAATCAGAACAATGCCCTTCAATCCTCTTTCATATCCCTTGTTGCTAGCCCAAAGATCGCAGAAAAATACAATCCTCTTACATCCACAACCTTATCTATGGAAGTCATCCCGCTTCCTATTGAAAATCAAAAAAAACTTATAAAAATCTGTAATGCATTTCTCTCCAGCTTTCTCACAAGGACGCACCCTGCAAGCATGCCAAAAGACTTGTTATCCAATAAAGCTAATGAACTATGCAAAAAAATCTGTACAACAACGCCCTTTGATTGGACTCTCAAATATCACTTTAAGATAACCAAAGAACAGTTTTATAATCTCTACAAACTCCTCTCTTTCGCCAGAGCAGCTCAAAGAAAAACCAACCTTAGCGAAGAAGAGCAAGAACGTATTGTGCCTTATAAAAAATTCAATGACATCACTATCCGCTTTCGTGCAAACAGAGGCAACAAACGGAAAGAGATTGAGACCTCAAAGACAAACGGTTCATCCAAAAACAAAAAGAAGAAACTCACAAAATAATAAATTATAAAATTAAGTTCAAAAACTAAAAGGAACAACCATGAAAAATATAAAAATAGTTGCCCTCCTGGGCGCTCTGTTGGTCACTTCCATTTATCAGTTGCATGCAGGCACAATCCATGACCTAGTAGAAGCCAAAGACCTACAAGGTCTCGCCAACCACCTAATGTACACAAAAAATAATAGTAACCCCTTCAATATCGACGAGCTAGACAACAAAGGACGCACCCCCCTCTTGCTCGCATGCACGAAGAATTATACCGAGATAGCTCTGTTATTGATCAAAAACGACGCAAACCCCAACGTCTCAATCTCAACCGGTCCACTAGCAGAGACTACCCCTCTCATTATGGCTTGCATGCACAACAACACTGAACTTGCAAAACTACTCATCCAAAAGGGCGCAATCGTCAACGCCTCCACCACAGCCGGTCCAATTTCAGGAGTAACGCCCCTCCTTTTTGCTTGTATATACAACGACACTGAACTTGCAACACTGCTCATTCAGGAGGGCGCAAACGTTAATGCCTCACCCAAGACCGGACCACATGCTGGGAAAACCCCTCTCAAAATTATTTTTACCACCTGGACTTTAGAACAACAGGCTGCACTCTTCAAATCCCTTATTCCGATCAAAGAGAGCCAAAAGGAATCCCCGCAATCCTTATTCCTTTCGTCGACTATCAGTACTGAAATTGCAAAAAGATATAATCCCACAAACACTGTTCCGCCACTCCCTCTGATAAACCTTCTCAATGAATTTGAGAAATCTGTTATCAGCCAGAAGGAAGATCTTATAAACATCTGCAATGCCTTCCTATCAAATTTTTTCACAACTCCACACCCTACAAGCATTCCAAAAGACCTATTGTCAAATAATGAAAACGGGCTGTGTAGGAAACTCTGCACCACAACGCCCCTTAATTGGACTCTCACATATCACTTTAATAAGATGACCGGCAAACAATTTAATTATCTCTACACACTCCTCTCTTTCGCCAGAGCTGCTCAAAGAAAAACCAATCTTAGCGAAGAAGAGCAAGAACTTACACAACCTTATAAACAATTCAACGATATCAACATCTACTTCCGTATACGCAAAAGCAACAAGAAGAAACTCACAAAGTAATCAACCTGGCAAGCATCAGTGTATCGACTAGATCTTTCTTTCAAAAGACATTGGCCAAAAATGCATTTGGATTGCATTTTTGGCCAAACTATTGCACTTGGCCCTACTGCAGCCGCTTTTAAGACATACTCACTTTCCAAAATGCCACAACCCTCTTATCCCCCCCCAAAAAACCTTAACTTCTCTCAAAAAATACTGATCCTATTACGCTCCAAACGGCCTTATTTAGCCACTACGACCTTACCGTTATGGATTTTTTTAAAATTATGACTATACTTAAAACATCAAAACAATAGACATCATTTTTTCAGTTAGGATCAAATATATGTTGAGCTATAATCACACGAGAGCACGCTTATGCGCTCTATCTATTTTATGCGGAATAACCATCCAAAACTCGATTCATTGCGAAGGGCCAGTTAAATTACAGGTTCCACAAAAAACCGCCTTCTTTAACCGGCTTTCCACCAGAGTAGGTACACGGTTATCATACCTTGCAAAACTACCATTCCAATCAAAAAGAAACGCAATCATAACAGGTTTAATTGCTACCCCAACCATTTTAGGCCTAGCGGCATGGACAGCCTGGCGAATCCACCCCCTTTTCTATAAAAAAACATTAAGCGAAAAACATGCAGGTCTTGTAAAAAAAGTAGTTAAAGTTCTTGGCTACAACCCAGACTTCAAATCATACGACTTCAATGACAATCAAGCCGGTTATCTGCGTACCAAATTAGGACAGTCTCCAAACGCCACGGTAATTCTGACAAGTCATGGATGGGGAGGCGAAAATTTGGCTGACGGTGTTAGACGCAACGGAGAATTTATCAGTTTAGGTGGCAACTTTAGAGATGCAACGCAAGATTTCCCCCTAAACCTTCGTTTCGCCAATCTAGGACAGGCGCCCGATGCATCCGTCCTTCTTTACCAGTTGGTAAAATGCCAAAAACTTGGCGTTAAAAAGATTGTGGGATTTGGGCACTCACGCGGGGGCGGAGCCTATATAACCCTTCTTTATATGCTCACCTTCCCAGAGAAATATAAGAGCTATTTCAAAACCATGGGGCTAACTCAAGGAGATGGACGACTAAATCTTAATGAAATCAATAATCTAAAAAATCTAATTAGTCGAGTCATTCTCCTGCACCCCTTAGTCAATCTACGCTCGGTTCTAAAAAACGGGCTTGGCCGCATAGGTGTTGGCGTCGAAGCCGTCCTACCTCTCATAGGCAACTACAACCTCTTTGAAAAAACACAACTTGATATGTTAAAAGAGATGTACAGCAACCCGGAATTTGCAAAAACTCTCCCAACCCTCCAGATCTTCTTAAGTGATCACGATGAGGTTGTAGGCACTACACACAATCAAGAACTTAAGGATTTTGCAAAGACAACAAAGCGCCATAAGGGTGGCAAGGGGAAAATCTGCGTCGCTATAGATAATGATTCAATCCTAGCAGAAGATGCTAGCAGACATAACAACTTTACCGATGCTCAAACCTACTTAGGAAACCTTTCTGTTTAAGATATAGCACTTAGAAGCCCTCGAAGGGCCTAAATTAATAAGAGCCTCTGATTCGGTTTTGACATAAATATCCGGACAAATCAGAGGCTCTTATCTTTCACCCTCGTCCCCAATACAGCCTCCCTACCCCCAGAGCAATCCCACAACAAAAGCCCGGGGCAAATCCCTTGGCAAAATCTCTTATATATCGTACAATTATAATAACTAAACACTATTTTCCACAGATATGCTTTTGTACTAAATCTCGTCTGTTTCCACCTGCAGTCGAAAGGCCACGTATGTCATCTAATCCATCTGACCACAATCAAAACTCTACGTACTCCGCTACATCCATTCGAGTTATGGAGGGTTTAGAGGCCGTCAGAAAACGTCCCGGAATGTATATCGGCTCAACCGGACCGTCTGGACTTCACCACCTTGTATACGAAGTCGTCGATAACTCAGTTGACGAAGCCCTAGGTGGCCATTGCGACACCATAAACATTACTCTGTATGACGATGGGTCCTGCTCCGTCCTTGATAATGGACGCGGTATCCCAACCGGCATCCACCCTGATGAAGGCGTCTCTGCGACTGAAGTCGTCTTGACCAAACTTCACGCGGGTGGAAAGTTTGATAAAGACTCTTACAAATTTTCAGGAGGCTTGCACGGCGTAGGTGTTTCGGTAGTCAACGCACTCTCCAAAACCCTTATCGTCACGGTTTTCCAGAATGGATCAGTTTTTGAACAAACCTATCACCACGGAAAACCCGTTGCACCTCTAGCTATTGTAGGAACCTCCCAAAAGCGCGGAACACTCGTTCGGTTCTATCCTGATCCAGAGATCTTTACCGAAACACAAGAGTTTAACTTCGACCGGCTTTCTGCACGTCTTCGTGAACTTGCATTCCTCAATAAAGGCCTACGAATCACCATCTCAGATGAACGCACTAACAAAGAAGAATTGTTCTTTTTCGAGGGCGGAATCGTCTCATTTGTTGAGCACGTAAACAAGAAAAAAACTCCTCTGTTTCCTGAAATTATCTATTCAAAATTCGAAGACCCACAAAATATCCTTGAATGCGCCCTTCAGTATAATGATGGATATGATGAACAACTCTTTTCTTTTGTTAACAACATCAACACTATCGACGGCGGAACACACGTTTCCGGATTCAAAGCAGCTCTCACAAAGGCATGCAACAAACGGGCACAAGAATTTGGATTGCTGAAAAATGAAGATGGTTTTTCAAGTGAAGACGTCCGAGAAGGATTAGTCTGCGTCCTTAGCATAAAAATTCCAGAACCTCAATTCGAAGGTCAAACCAAAGCAAAACTAGGAAACAGCGACGTCAAAGGGCTTGTGAGCTCCTGGTTCTTTAGCTTTTTAGATACATACTTTGAAGAAAATCCCGCCATTGCTCGCAAAATATTCCAAAAGGCAATCAGCACCATGCAGGCGCGCGAGGCCGCTCGTAAGGCGCGCGATATCACACGACGGAAAAATGTTCTTGAATCAACCGTCCTTCCTGGAAAATTAACCGACTGTTCACTGGAAGATCCTTCCAAAACAGAGCTATTCATTGTCGAGGGAGAATCGGCCGGTGGTTCTGCAAAAGGAGCCAGAGACCGGTTTACGCAGGCTATCTTACCGCTACGCGGAAAAATTTTGAACGTTGAAAAAGCGCGACTAGACCGAGCACTTTCAAACGAAGAAATAAAAGCTTTGATTGCTGCTATAGGATGTGGAATTGATAGAGACGGATTTGACATAACACGTGCACGGTACCATAAAATCGTCCTCATGACCGACGCCGACGTAGACGGATCACACATTCGTACACTTCTTCTTACCTTCTTCTTCCGCTATATGAAGCCGCTGGTTGAAAAAGGATACCTCTATATCGCGCAGCCGCCCCTCTACAAAATAAAAATCGGCAAAAAAGAAGAATACCTAAAAGATGAGCGCTCATTCAAGCACTTCTTACTAAGTTGGGCGGGTGAAAACACTACTCTAATCTGCAACGACGCAAAAAAGAGCCCTACCGAATGGGTCGAACTTTTAGCTGAACTTGAAGCCTATGAACAAGAGCTAGATACCGTTTCCCACATTCTGCACACTCCACTGGATGTATGCGACATGTTGGCAATGGCTCTTAATCAGAGCGCCTGGTATGAAAAATCAGACACAAGTACGCTTCTTGCTGCATTTAAAAGCTCTATGAATGGCTATGCGGTTACATTCGAACAAAAAACCAATCCCGAAACGGGTGAACTTGGCGAAGCCATCTTTGTCTTTGAAAGCCCACAGCATGGATGGAAATTATCAACACGCACACTCATGCACCATGATATTCGCAAATTATCTGAGTTGCGCCTTCCGCTCACCTACCTTGATGCCCTGTGGACGCTTGAGATAACCTCACAAAATCGCCCCATATCGGGAACCGGTGTTCTTGGAATTGCAGCCACCTTAAAAGAGATCAGTAAGCCCTATATGCATATTCAACGGTACAAAGGTCTTGGTGAAATGAACCCTGAACAACTTTGGGAAACCGCTATGGATCCAGTGCGACGCTCACTGCTACAAGTCACTCTTGACGATGTACTGAAGGCCGACCAATGGTTTACCACTCTCATGGGAGATGATGTACCAGGACGACGTGCGTTCATTGAAGAGCGCGGGCATTTTGCAAAAAATCTCGATGTGTAGCGGTAAAGGGTCTTGTAAATACCGACAGGAATAAAAATAAAGATATGTCCTATGGATAACCTAGTCGATCGAGTCGCTCATTATTGCACAGAACACCAGTTGCTAAAACCGGGAAGTACCGTCATTATTGGACTTTCCGGAGGACCCGATTCTGTTTTTTTACTCCATACGTTAAGCCACCTAAGCCCTTCGCTACAAATTACCGTTATCGCGGCACACCTTGACCATGGGTGGAGGACTGAGAGTGAACAAGAACGTCAGTTTTGCAGCACGATGGCAAAGGGACTCAACATCCCTTTTGAATGGAGTCATGCAAAAGATATCAGACTAACGACCGAGCCCAAAGGATCTCTCGAAGAGCGAGGACGACTCTTACGCCAGACTTTTTTTAAAAACGTTCAACAACAGCACAACGCACAGACCATTGCACTTGCGCACCATCATGACGATCAAAAAGAAACCTTTTTTATTCGCCTCATTCGAGGAGCCGGTGCCGCTGGACTTGCCGGCATACACCCCAAAGATGGTGACTACATTCATCCTCTACTCTGCTGCACAAAACAAGAGATTCTCTCATTTTTACAGAGTAAATCTATTCCCTACTGCGAAGACCCCTCCAACAGAGAGACGCGGTTTTTGCGAAACAAAATACGTCTTATAGCCCTTCCGGCCCTGCGCAAGTGCGATAACCGATTTGACCATTCTATTGCCCGCACCATGACCCTGCTTAGAGAAACCGATGATTTTATCAAGGATACAACCAGACAGACCCTGGAATTAATAAGTCATTTTGAAGGACCTGTCAGGCTGCTAAACCGAGAACAATTTGGCACCCTACACCCCTACCTGCAACAACAGGTCATTCTACAGTGGCTTATTGAATCACGCTGTTATTTTATTCCATCTAAAGCTCTAATCAAAGAAATCGCGCGCTTTCTATCCAACAAAAAAAGTATTCGCCATACACTTTATGCGCGCTGGTCTATCATAAAGCAGGGTAAGTATGCTAGGCTAGAGACGAATGAGGATTAGCCGCGCAGCTTAAATCATAGCTGCCAACTAGTAAGGTCACACGACTCATGTGGAATGAAGAGTTAGTACCAGAAGTAGATAGTTTAAATCATCACGGCAAACGTATACAAGCAATTCTCTTAGCGCTTATTTTTTATTGCCTCTTTGTCTCCATGCTTTTTGTAGACATGCGCACCTCCCTCTTTTTAACGCTTCCCGATACAGAAAAAATTAGACCCCCACGAGCTGCCCATAAATCGCAACCCGCACCAGTCCGATGGCTCCAACCTCCTCCGCCTAGCGCCGCAAATCGCTCCGGCGCGACTCAACCTAAGCCATTACAACCACCCTCACAAACTCCTACACCACCACAGCCATCCACCCAGGCAGCCCAACCTCCAATATCGCAACCGCTACCCACGCCACAGCCTGCACCTAAACTACCAACCCCCTCCACAAAAAAACCAACACTTACTATACCTCCACGGCCAGATCAGTCTGCCCCATCGGTATTACACCCGACAGAACAAAAAAACCCTGCACCCTCAAAAAACAAGACAGAATTAGATAATAAAACAGGAGAACCTACAGAAAAGCGTGAGAGTGCTACGAGCAGTAAACCCGAAACATCAGAGCCCGAACCGCGCCCTGCACGCCGACGGCGCTCATTTGGCGAGTCATGGCTTAAAAATCCCGCAGCCTCACCCTCCACCAACTCATCAGGCCGTTATCTAGAAGGACCAACAGGCAACAGCGAAAATAATTCAGAACAAACAAACTATTCAGAAGAACTGCAAGAACGTGCTCAGAACTGGGACCGCTCCTTTAGAGGCTATCTTAATCGACGCTATGGCAAACAGACCGATGGTGAAAACCCATCTGGCACAGAAACAGGCCATAGTGCAGGAGAACGCGCATCGCAAGTAGGCCATGAGCTTTTTATGAACAAGCTCGTCTACGCAGTCTGTGACTCTTCAAATAGCCGACCTCTGCAGCTTTCCCTTCAAGCAATACCTATGCACATCATAGTGCTCTGGGCAACGATCACAAAAAATCGAACCATTTCAGAGGTTCGATTTGAGGAAAAATCCCCTTATCCCTTTATAAACCGGTACATTGACGAGCTAATGCGCGCTACACCTATGCCACAACTCCCAACGGATTGGCATGAAGAAAGTCTTACCATCCCTCTTCGGGTTAGAATTCAAGTTCATCCTGAAATGAAAGAAATCAGGCTCATACCCGCAAGTTGGTAGCGCACATACAACGAATCATAAACTATTTTTTTAAAAGAAGCCCTTTAATCAGCTCAACTTCATCAGACCTTAACGCACGCCACTGCCCACGATCAAGACCTTCTGTCGTCAAACCTGCAAAGCCAACACATTCAAAATGCTTTACGACATGCCCTATACGATGAAACATTCGCCGCATAAAACGGCTCTGATCACCATAAAACGTAACCACCCAGTCATTGGTCTTACCAAAAACTGGTCGTAGCCCTTCAGGCTTCACAAGTCCCTCAGGCAGACGAACTCCATCCATAATAGCATTCTGTGCGCGTCGATCAAGACGACGAGTAAGCGATACTTTGTAACGCCGCTCAATTTTAGATTCACAATCAGGAGAATGGACTAGATGCTTTGTTAGATCTCCATCATTAGTCATTAATAGGACACCCGATGCAGAAGATTCAAGTCTTCCCACGGGATAAATTCGCTTGCCCAACGCGACCAGGTCCAGAACCGTCTGACTCCCCTCTTCCATCACAGAGGCTACAACGCCGGATGGTTTATTGAGAACAATATAAACAGGCTCCTCAGGAACGACAAGACGCCCTTGATACTCCACCTTATCCTTGGGGGCAACTTTATACGCCCACTCAACAACGGCTGCACCATTTACAGAAACAGCCCCAGATGCTATTAGTTCTTCCGCTTTACGTCGCGAACAGATCCCCGCATGGGCTATATATCTACTCAGTTGCATACCGCACTCCTTAATATCCATAAATCTCTCTCCATTCATTTAAAATTGGTTCTCCTAACCAAAGTCTATTTTACACTAAACTTTAAAATGTGTAGAGCTCAGAGAAAAATTTATTAAAAATTCTAGCTGTTAAACGTTTAAGCCACTGCACCATCAACCCCACTAAGTCAAAAGCTCTAGTGAATTTTTCCAACCTCCTGTATCTTTAAGATAAGATCTTCCGCTTGGCATAAACTTTAAGTCACACAACCATCGATCATAATTTTATAGGTTTTAACACTATGTATCCTATTCTGTTTCATCTCTACGGATCACTCTCTATACAAACCTATGGCGCCTGCATAGCACTAGGCGTTATAACGGTTCTCATTCTAGCCTCCTGGGACAAACGCGTGTCAGCCGTCATTAGTGCGGACCTATTCGTCTCCATGGTAAATTTAACTATTCTCATGGGAATTGTAGGCGGGCGACTGCTTTACATTCTCATGGAACCACAACAATTTAACTCGCCCATCGATCTAATCGCCATTTGGGATGGTGGGTTTTCTGTACTAGGATCTATTTTTACCGTAATACCAGCCCTAATCCTCTATCTACGCAGACATCATCTACCCCTACTGCCCCTATTGGACATAGTAGGATTGTATGCACCACTTGTTCAGGCTTTTGGACGCGTCGGTTGTTTTTTTGCAGGATGTTGCCATGGCTCTCCAACCACCCTTTTCTGGTCGGTCACTTATACCGATCCCCATACCGTCGCCCCACTTTGCATCGCACTCCATCCAACGCAACTATACAATGCCATCGCACTACTAATTTTGTTTTTGGCGTTACATTTTTATATGAAGGCCTCTGTACGCTCTGGAGAAATTCTTTCTCTCTCACTTTTAGGGCTCGTAGGAATACGATTTGTAACCGATTTTTGGAGAGGTGATCGCCAAGAGCTCATTCAAACATTTTTAGGCCCCCTCTCAACTCATCAGCTCATTAGCTTAGGAATCATGGTAGCCACTTTGATCCTATTTATCGCATTACGCTACATCCCTCAAGGACCACGCAAGGCCGCTAGAAACTTATGAACCTATTTGAATACATCAAAGCACATGTCCCCATACTGGACGTTGTACAAGAGTATGTGAACCTAAAGCCTGCAGGCAGCTATTGGAAAGGGTTCTCGCCTTTTAAGCCCGAACGCACGCCCTCCTTTACCGTAAGCCCCCACAAAGGAATATACTACTGCTTTAGTACCAGCAATGGAGGCGATGTTATTGATTTCGTCTCTAAAGTAGAAAACTGTACTCCGGTTGAAGCTGCACATATTCTATGCCAACGTTTTCACCTGGTCATCCCCGAAAACATTGCTCAATCCTCTCGAGAAAAAAGCGCCTCTAGCCAACAGGCCTATGAGGCAACCTGCACACTCTTTGCATCATGGTGCAAAAAACAACTTTATGCATCACAAGCCGCTCTCGCCTACATACAACGACGAGGCCTTAAAAAAGAAACCCTAGAACTTTTTGGACTAGGTTACTGCCCTGGAGGTACTCAGGCCACAACCTCTCTCTTAGAAACCGCCCGCGCAAATGGAATCCTAGCTCAACAACTCATTGATACCCGCCTGGTTGCAGAAGGCCAACACGGGCTCTATCTTTCATTTGATGAGCGCATAATATTCCCCATACACGATACATTTGGACGCATCTGTGGGTTTGGAGGCCGCGTATTTCGGGAAGGAGATACACGTGCAAAATATTACAACTCGCGCGAACATGAATTTTTCAACAAGAAAACATTGCTCTATGGCTTTCATTTAGCAAAAAAAGAGATGCAAAAGGCTGGCGCTGCCTTCCTTGTCGAAGGCTACATGGATAGCATAGCCATGGTACAAGCAGGATATAAAACATCAGTCGCTACCCTTGGAACCGCATGCACCTATGAACACCTAGCCCTATTGGCACGACATGTACGCAAAGTATATGTCATGTATGATGGAGACGAAGCCGGACAAAAAGCCATCATGCGATTAGCTCAACTCTGCTGGCAAGTACGCCTTGAACTATTTGTATATGTACTTCCTCCAGAAGAAGACCCCGCATCTTTCCTCTCCTCACATGCATCGGTTGAGGAACTAGGAGAACCACAAGAACTCTTTACCTTTTTTATAGAGCGGATTGGAAAATCTTTCTTGCAGAAAAGCCTCCAAGAAAAACTCGCAAGTATCGGCCAGCTTACTGAAATCATAGCCACGCTCAATGACCCACTCCAACAAGATATCCTTCTTCAACAAGCGGCAAGTACCTTTGATATCCCTTTTAATGCTCTCAAACAGGAATTCTTACAATTCAAACACCAAAAAAAGATATCTTCCCCACCCGAATTTAAACCGGCAGCGGCCCCAGATTTAGAAAAAAAAATATTTTCTGTTATATTGAATAATGATAAAGTATTAAGTGGTGACGATGCAGAGTTTCTTGAGACACACTTGTCCGAGCCACTAGGAAAATTGTTAAGCCTGTTTCGCGAAAGTTCTCATAATTTTGGAGACTTTTTTGCGCGTCTAACGGCTGATGAAAAGCAACTTGTGAGTGAGTTAGTTGTGGCTTCGGAGGGCACGGTTAGCCCTGCCGTATTCCAAGAGCTCATGGTTCAGATCCAACGCAAACGATGGAGGGTTCTGGTTAATAGTTTAAAAACGAAACTATCGAATGCTTCACAGTCGCACGATTCTGAAATCGTGCAAAAAACGTTAGCAGAGCTGCAGAGGGTAAAAGAAATTTTGTTGCGCAAAGGGAGTTCATGAACAAAAAATTTCGGAATGAGCCGCATATTTTTGACGACATTCTTGAGCGGGCGCGCCATGCGGGTTCCGTATCATATGAAGAAATTATCGCACTAGGGGATGAGCATGACCTTTCTGAGGACGACTTAGAAAATCTCTTAAAACTCCTTGAAAAAGAACATATTGAACTTATTGTTGAAGGTGTTCCTCCGGCAGCACGTCGACATGAAGAAGAAATCGAAGAAGCAGTTCTTCCTGACGACATTGTCTCCATGACAAAAGTTGAAGAAGATGATGTTGCTGAAGACGAAGACGATGTTGCTGAAGACGAAGAAGAAGAGGTCGAAGAGGAAGAAGTTCGTACCAGCGAAGCTGCCCAGATCTCAGACGGAGTCAAATGCTATCTTCGCGACATAGGCAAAATCCCACTCCTGAACAAGAAGACTGAAAAGCTAATCGCAGACAAAATTTCGCGCAGCAAAAGGCACTCCATTGAGGCCCTTTCTAAATTCCCCTGCATTCACCGGGAAATCATAACAATTGGCGATCGACTTTCAAAAAATACCATTCCTCTAAAAGATGTCATCCAGTTTTCTGATTTTGACCAAGAAAACTTGCCGCGTTATGAAGAGGAAAAGAAAGCCTTATTAGACAGTATCAGTCAAATAGAAAAGCTCGTTGAAAATGAGATAAACATCTATCGCTCCTTCCGCGACAAGCTAAGCGATCCTAAGCAAAAAAGCGCCATGCTCGAAGCCGTCAAGAAGAACAAAGATACTATTGGCAAGGCGATCCAAACCATCAAGTTGTCTAACAAATTAGTGCGCGCCCTAGGAAGAAAAATAGAGAAATATCTCAACAAGATCTCCGAGAAAAAAGAGCAATTGGCCCAAAGTACGGCTAAACTCGCCCCCTATGAACGCCTAAAAAAATTGGATGACGAGAAAAAACTTATTGTCGAAGAAATACACAAATCTATTAAAATTTCCACCAAAACCATTCGCAAAATAGAACAAGAGATGGGGATGCCCCAAAACCGCGCCTTTGACTACTTCAGAAAGTTCAGAGAAAGCCAAGAAGACGACAAAGCCGCTAAAGATGATTTGGCACGCGCCAACTTACGTCTCGTAGTAAACTTGGCTAAAAAATATGTCAACCGAGGCCTCCATTTCCTTGATCTGATACAAGAAGGCAATATCGGTCTAATGAAAGCCGTCGAAAAGTTTGAATTTGAGCGTGGATACAAATTTTCTACCTATGCAACCTGGTGGATCCGCCAAGCCATAACACGCGCCATCGCTGACCAATCGCGAACGATTCGCGTACCCGTCCATATGGTAGAAACGCTTAATAAGATTAATAAAATCAAACGCACCTTCTTACAAGAATTTGGCCGCGAACCCTCGCATGAAGAGCTGGCAAAAGAGTTAAATCTTGACGAGAAGAAAATAAAAAATATAATCAAAATTTCCAAGGAGCCTATATCACTTGAAACCCCCGTGGGTGATAGTGATGATGCCTTCATAAAAGATTTTATTGAAAACGAAAATGAAGCATCACCTGCTGAAACCGTTGCAAATAACGATCTAAAGGAACATGTACGTGATATCTTAAAGACACTTACTCCTCGTGAAGAAAAGGTCATTAAGATGCGGTATGGCATCGACGTCGCATCAGGATACACACTTGAAGAAATTGGAAAAGATTTTGGAGTAACCAGAGAACGGGTACGCCAGATCGAAGTAAAAGCCTTGCGAAAACTTCGTCATCCTTCACGCAGTGGGAAATTAAAAACCTTCTTTGACCGTGAAGCTGAGCTACCAACAACCCCTATAACGGTTGAGCCTGAAGAGAGCGACGAATAGATCATTTATAGATAAAAATCTTTATTAAAAATGTATTAATCCTTAAAAGAAAGAGTGTTATGGGTAGTATAGATGGTGACAGTGGTGTAGTCCTGTTAAACTTTGTCGTTTTTGTTATAGCACTTGCATTTTGTGCGCTTTTTTCATTCTTAGAAACGAGCATGATGGCACTTCGACTCTTCCAGTTGAAAGAGCTTGCACAAAAATCGGGGAAGTATCCAACCCTATTCAAAGCCCTAGAAAAGGACCCTAACCGACTTTTAAACGCCATTCTCATCGCCTATAATCTAGCTAATACCATTGCTGCAACGGCAGGAACATTTGTTATTGAAGAGTTGTGGGCCCGATACCAGCTACCCATAAGCCTTGGTTACACCGTAGGCGTCCTTATCATTACAGCTCTTATACTATTCATTGGGGATATCATTCCCAAAAACGTTGTTAAATCCCGCGGGGAACGGTACTTTGAATCTACACTCTGGCTAACCAACTTGACCTTTTATATCATGTACCCTTTTGTATCACTTCTGGGACTATTTACCAATACCATTGTGCGCCTAATCACAGGTGAAAGTGCTGATGCCGAAGAACAGGTTACCTCCGAAAAAGAGATACAGTTTTTGATCTCCTATATTGATGAAAAAGGACTCATGGAGCGAGAAAAAACCAGTATGCTCCAGAGCATATTTAGGTTAAGCACCACGGCAGCCCGCGATATCATGGTTCCTGCGCCCGACATTGTCATGATTGACGCACAACAGTCCATTAATGATGCTCACAAACTTTTCAATCGCTGTCAATTCTCACGATTCCCTGTTTACAAGGGAGATCCAAACAACGTTATTGGCATGCTTCACTTTAAAGACCTATTACCACAACTTTCTCAAAACAACGCAGAAAAGCTGGTAAAAGAGTTTATGCGACCAATTTTATATATTCCTGAGAGCATCCGAATTAATCAAATCTTACAAGAGTTCAAGTCCAAGCATATGCATATAGCTATGATCATCAATGAGCATGGAAGTATAACGGGCATGGTCACGCTTGAAGATATTCTTGAGGAAATTGTGGGCGAAATTCACGATGAGTACGAATCCATAACTGAAAAGATTTATCCACTGCCTTCTGGTGGCTGGTTGGCCGATGGAAGCATCGAGCTTGAAAAGCTAAGCGCACCTCTAAAAATCCAGTTTGATCGCTCATCTAATGTAGCGACGCTAGGCGGATTTATGACCGAGCAGCTGCAGCATTTGCCAAAAAAAGGCGAGAAATTACACTATAGGGGATACGTCTTTCTTGTCCAACAGGTCACCAAAACAAAGATTGTTCAGGTACTCATAAAGTTAGCTAGTGAAGAAGCTACACACCTTATTGCAATTCCTAAAACCAATTCGGATACAAAGCCTGAATAGCCTTTAGGACGGTAATTAAAACTTGTTAAATAGACTTTTAAGTAATTGAGGTATGAATGCGATAATGCATCCATACCTCAACTACTTATTTTCATATCGTTAAGCTTTTTACTGATTGTTATACTCAAACTTAAACCATAAATCGCACAATTTTCGCATCGTTTTGGCCGGAATAACTATTTTACCGTCCGTTTTTACGTAGACTTCTTGTGCACTCTTCTGCAGATTGCGTAAAAATTGCACATTATCATATGTTAGACCAAACTCAGCCTTCAACTGCCTCAATGACAAACGGAATATTAGCTTTTGTATCCCACTTGAACTGTTCGATCCAATCACTACCGGCCAGAGATGGGCAGACTTCTTTGCCACAGTCGCAAACGGAGTAAATAAATAAAACTTCACCACCGTTTCTATCTGATTAATTACCTGCTCAGGATTTGCAATTCCGGTATATTTGCGTAGCCCATCATTACTTGGAATTGTTGGAGCAATTGTAGAACTCTGTTGCATATTCTCAGCTAAGGAAGAAACCACAAGCTCTTTAAAAATTCGACTGTTTTTCTGCTCTTCTGTCTCATTCTCATCTCCTTTTTCTGGAACAGAGAGCAAGCTCATTAATAACTTCTTCCGATTTTCAATTGTCCATTCAGAAGAACAAATTTTTTCAATGGCCTTTTTACCTGAAACACCGGTCGTTGCATCCGCTCCATTCTCCAGCAACAGCTTCACCATCTCTAGATTATTCCTCCAGCATGCCCAGTAGAGCGGAGTTCTCCCATCATTACCCGCTTTATTTACAGATTCTTTAGCTCCATTCTCAAGCAACAACTTCACTATCTCTGGATTATTTTTCAAGCATGCACAATAGAGCGGCGTGTACCCTTCATCATCCACCCTATTCACAGATTCTTTCGCTCCATTATCCAGCAATAACTTCACTATCTCTAGATTATTGTTGTGGCATGCCCAGTAGAGAGGAGTTCTCCCATCATTACCCGCTTTATTCACAGAGTCCTTCGCTCCATTATCCAGCAACAACTTCACCATCTCTAGATTATCTTTGTAGCATACCCAGTAGAGTGGTGATTCCCCATAGTTATCCACTTTATTTACAGAGTCCTTCGCTCCATTCTCCAGCAACAGCTTTATAACCTCTGGATTATTTTCCCAGCATGCCCAGTAGAACGGTGTTTTCCCATACGCATTTGCTTTATTTACAGATTCTTTCGCTCCATTATCCAGCAACAGCTTCACTATCTCTAGATTATTATTCCAGCATGCCCAGTAGAGCGGCGTTTTCCCATGTTTAGTTGATGCTTTATTTACAGAGTCCTTCGCTCCGTTCTTCAGCAACAGCTTCACTATTTCTGGATTATTGTTTCTACACGCAAATCTAAAAGACCTGCTCATTTCTTCTTTATTATTGTCTTCATCTATTGAATAAGGCTTCAAAAAAAAGTTAGAAAATGCCGCATAAAAAAAGAAACTTTCACTTAGATCAACCTGCTTCTCTAGATATTCTTGCAAATACTCGCGCACCTTTTCAATCTTATTTGTCTTAACTAAATCAAGAAGAACACCCCCCAGTGCTTCAGGCGCATAGGCAGATAATGCACAGACGGTAAGTAGAGCAATTTTTATAATTTTCATAACAGGACTTTCTTTTAAATAACTTTATTTGTTTTTAGGGCTAATAATGGCCACATCTTCGTCTCATTAAACTGTTTACTGATTATTGTACTCAAACTTAAACCATAGATCGCACAATTTTCGCATCGTTTTGGCCGGAATAACTATTTTACCGCCCGTTTTTACGTAGGCTTGTGCACTCTTCTGCAGATTACGTAAAAACATAAGGTGTTCATGCGTTATACCAAACTCAGCCTTCAACTGCCGCAATGACAAACGGAATACTAACTTTTCTATCCCCATCGTACTGTTCGATCCAATCACTACCGGCCAGAGATGGGCAGACTTCTTTGCCACAGTCGCAAACGGAGTAAATAAATAAAACTTCACCACCGTTTCTATCTGATTAATTACCTGCTCAGGATTTGCAATTCCGGTATATTTGCGTAACCCATCATTACTTGAAACTCTTGGAGCAACTGTAGAACTTTGTTGCATATTCTCAGCCAAGGAAGAAACCACGAGCTCTTTAAAAAGTCGACTATTTTTCTGCTCTTCTGTCTCATTCTCAGCTCCTTTTTCTGGAACCGAGAGCAAGCTCATTAATAACTTCTTCCGATTTTCAGTTGTCCATTCAGAAGAACAAATTCTTTCAATGGCCTTTTTACCTGAATCACCCACCGTTACATCTGCTCCATTCTCCAGCAACAGCTTCACTATCCCTGGATTATTGTTGTAGCATGCCAAGTAGAGCGGCGTGTCCCCATACACACCCGCTTTATTTACAGATTCTTTCGCTCCGTTCTTCAGCAACAGCTTCACTATTTCTAGATTATTGTTCCAGCATGCCCTACAGAGCGGAGTTTCCTCATACTCACCCGCTTTATTTACAGATTCTTTCGCTCCGTTCTTCAGCAACAGCTTCACTATCTCTAGATTATTGCGGTAGCATGCCCAGTAGAGCGGAGTTTCCTCATATTTATTCGCCTGATTTACTTCACCGTTACCCTGCTCTTCAATGTATTCTTGCACCTCTTCAATCTTATTTGTCTTAACTAAATCAAGAAGAACACCCCCCAGTGCTTCAGGCGCATAGGCAGATAATGCACAGATGGTAAATAGAGCAATTTTTATAATTTTCATAACAGGACTTTCTTTTAAATAACTTTATTTGTTTTTAGGGCTAATAATGGCCACATCTTCGTCTCATTAAACTGTTTACTGATTATTGTACTCAAACTTAAACCATAGATCGCACAATTTTCGCATCATTTTGGCCGGAATAACTATTTTACCGTCCCTTTTTCTTTTTCCACAGATAACAACGACTCGTGATGCACTCTTCTGCAGATTGCGTAAAAACATAAGGTGTTCATGCGTTATACCAAACCCAATCTTCAATCTCTGCAGCGACAGGGAAAAGAGTGACTTTTCTAACCCTACGGAGCCCTTATCACCAATCACTACCGGCCAAAGATAATCTTGCTTTTGTGGCGCTCTGACAAACGGAGTAAATAAATAAAACTTCACCACCGTTTCTATCTGATTTATCACCTGCTCAGGATTTGAGACCAATTCAGACTTGTGTAACCCATCATTACTTGAAATTGTTGGAGCAATTGTAGAACTCTGTTGCATATTCTCAGCTAAGGAAGAAACCACAAGCTCTTTAAAAATTCGACTGTTTTTCTGCTCTTCTGTCTCATTCTCATCTCCTTTTTCTGGAATAGAGAGCAAGCTCATTAATAACTTCTTCCGATTTTCAGTTGTCCATTTAGAAGAGCAAATTCTTTCAATGGCCTTTTTACCTGAAACACCGGTCGTTGCATCCGCTCCATTATCCAGCAACAGCTTCACTATCTCTAGATTATTGGTCTGGCATGCGTTATAGAGCGGAGTCCACCCAAAATTATCCGCTTTATTTACAGAGTCCTTCGCTCCGTTCTTCAACAACAACTTCATCATCTCTAGATTATTGTTCCAGCATGCCCAGTAGAACGGCGTGTACCCACCATTATCCGCTTTATTTACAGATTCTTTCGCTCCATTCTCCAGCAACAGCTTCACTATCTCTAGATTATCTTTGTAGCATGCCCAGTAGAACGGCGTGTACCCACCATTATCCGCTTTATTTACAGATTCTTTCGCTCCATTCTCCAGCAACAGCTTCACTATCTCTAGATTATTGTTCCAGCATGCCCTCCAGAGCGGCGTTTCCCCATCTTTATTTGCCTGATTTACTTCACCGTTACCCTGCTCTTCAAGGTATTTTTGCACCTCTTCAATCTTATCCTCTTTAACTAAATCAAGAAGAGTCCCTCCCAACACGTCAGGCGCATAGGCAGATAACGCACAGATGGTAAATAGAGCAATTTTTATAATTTTCATAACAGGACTTTCTTTTAAATAACTTTATTTGTTTTTAGGGCTAATAATGGCCACATCTTCGTCTCATTAAACTGTTTACTGATTATTGTACTCAAACTTAAACCATAGATCGCACAATTTTCGCATCATTTTGGCCGGAATAACTATTTTACCGTCCCTTTTTCTTTTTCCACAGATAACAACGACTCGTGATGCACTCTTCTGCAGATTGCGTAAAAACATAAGGTGTTCATGCGTTATACCAAACCCAATCTTCAATCTCTGCAGCGACAGGGAAAAGAGTGACTTTTCTAACCCTACGGAGCCCTTATCACCAATCACTACCGGCCAAAGATAATCTTGCTTTTGTGGCGCTCTGACAAACGGAGTAAATAAATAAAACTTCACCACCGTTTCTATCTGATTAATCACCTGCTCAGGATTTGGGACCAATTCAGACTTGTGTAACCCATCATTACTTGAAATTGTTGGAGCAATTGTAGAACTCTGTTGCATATTCTCAGCTAAGGAGGAAACCACAAGCTCTTTAAAAATTCGACTTTTTTTCTGCTCTTCTGTCTCATTCTCAGCTCCTTTTTCTGGAACCGAGAGCAAGCTCATTAATAACTTCTTCCGATTTTCAGTTGTCCATTTAGAAGAGCAAATTGTTTCAATGGCCTTTTTACCTGAAACACCCGCCGTTGCATCCGCTCCATTCTCCAGCAACAACTTTACCATCTCTGGATTATTGTTAAAGCATGCGCAATAGAGCGGAGTTCTCCCATCATTACCCGCTTTATTTACAGATTCTTTAGCTCCATTCTCCAGCAATAACTTCACCATCTCTAGATTATCTTTGTAGCACGCCCTCCAGAGCGGCGTTTCCCCATTTTTATTCGCTTTATTTACAGATTCTTTCGCTCCATTCTCCAGCAACAGCTTTACTATCTCTGGATTATTGTTGAAGCATGCGCAATAGAGCGGAGTTTTCTCATACGTATTTGCTTTATTTACAGATTCTTTCGCTCCATTCTCCAGCAACAGCTTTACTATCTCTGGATTATTGTTGAAGCATGCGCAATAGAGCGGAGTTTTCTCATACGTATTTGCTTTATTTACAGATTCTTTCGCTCCATTATCCAACAACAGCTTCACTATCTCTGGATTATTATTCCAGCATGCCCAGTAGAGCGGAGTGTGCCCAAAATTACCCGCTTTATTTACAGATTCTTTCGCTCCGTTCTTCAGCAACAGCTCCACTATCTCTAGATTATTGTGGTAGCATGCCCAGTAGAGCGGAGTTTTCTCATCTTTATTCGCCTGATTTACTTCACCATTACCCTGCTCTTCAATGTATTTTTGCACATCCTCAATCTTGTTCGCATCCACTAAATCAAAAAGCTTTCCCCCCAGTGCTTCAGGCGCATAGGCAGATAACGCACAGATGGTAAATAGAGCAATTTTTATAATTTTCATGACATAACTTTCTTTTAAATAATTTTATTTGTTTTTATAGCTAGCGTTAGCCGCATCTTCGTATCATTGAACTTTTTACTGATTGTTATACTCAAACTTAAACCATAAATCGCACAATTTTCGCATCGTTTTGGCCGGAATAACTATTTTACCGCCCATTTTTACGTAGACTTCTTGTGCACTCTTCTGCAGATTGCGTAAAAATTGCACATTATCATATGTTAGACCAAATTCAGCCTTCAACTGCCTCAATGACAAACGGAATATTAACTTTTGTATCCCACTTGAACTGTTCGATCCAATCACGACCGGCCAGAGGTGAGCAGGCTTCTTCGCCACAGTCGCAAACGGAGTAAATAAATAAAACTTCACCACCGTTTCTATCTGATTTATCACCTGCTCAGGATTTGAGACCAATTCAGACTTGTGTAACCCATCATTACTTGAAATTGTTGGAGCAATTGTAGAACTCTGTTGCATATTCTCAGCTAAGGAAGAAACCACAAGCTCTTTAAAAATTCGACTGTTTTTCTGCTCTTCTGTCTCATTCTCATCTCCTTTTTCTGGAACAGAGAGCAAGCTCATTAATAACTTCTTCCGATTTTCAATTGTCCATTCAGAAGAGCAAATTCTTTCAATGGCCTTTTTACCTGAAACACCGGTCGTTGCATCCGCTCCATTCTCCAGCAACAACTTCACCATTTCTAGATAATTCTTGACGCATACCCAGTAGAGCGACGTTTCCCCATCATTACCCGCTTTATTGACAGATTCTTTAGCTCCATTCTTCAACAACAGCTTCACCATCTCTAGATTATTATTGGAGCATGCCCAGTAGAGCGGTGTTTTCCCATACGTATTTGCTTTATTTACAGATTCTTTCGCTCCATAATCCAGCAACAGCTTCACTATCTCTGGATTATTATTCCAGCATGCCAAGTAGAGCGGCGTGTACCCATCATTATCCGCTTTATTTACAGAGTCCTTCACTCCATTCTCCAACAATAACTTCACTATCTCTAGATTATTGTTGTAGCATGCCCAGTAGAGCGGAGTTTTCTCATGTTTAGTTGATGCTTTATTTACAGATTCTTTCGCTCCATTATCCAACAACAGCTTCACTATCTCTGGATTATTGTTGTAGCATGCCAAGTAGAGCGGCGTGTCCCCATACACACCCGCTTTATTTACAGATTCTTTCGCTCCGTTCTTCAGCAACAGCTTCACTATCTCTAGATTATTGCGGTAGCATGCCCAGTAGAGCGGAGTTTCCTCATACTCACCCGCTTTATTTACAGATTCTTTCGCTCCGTTCTTCAGCAACAGCTTCACTATCTCTAGATTATTGCGGTAGCATGCCCAGTAGAGCGGAGTTTCCTCATATTTATTCGCCTGATTTACTTCACCGTTACCCTGCTCTTCAATGTATTCTTGCACCTCTTCAATCTTATTTGTCTTAACTAAATCAAGAAGAACACCCCCCAGTGCTTCAGGCGCATAGGCAGATAATGCACAGATGGTAAATAGAGCAATTTTTATAATTTTCATATTGCAACTTTCTTTTAAAATAAATAATTTACTATATTAATTATTTTAAAGTTATTTAAAAAATTGTCAAAAAAACAACCGATGACCAAACAAAGAACGCGTGTTGCCCAACTCTCATTACAGTCTAGAACACACGCGTTCAATAAAAGAAGAGTCTCAAGTACTCTTATTCGCATACCTCTAAATAGTAATCTTCTACTGTTTTTGACGGCATGAACGACGAATTAAAAAGAGCATAATTAGCATTTTTGTCTAAAAAGGCATAGCTGCGCGGATTCTTTTTGGGAGTCCCAAAACCCTGGGCATAATAGAGCCAATTGTTAATCTTTAGACTAAAGCGTGGCGCAATACCGCACCCCTTCATATCTTTAAACTCTTTACGTAAGATCTCAACGGCCTTTTCTGCCGCGCCCTTACCCTTCTTCAAATAAAGATTTATCACTGGCAGATACGCCTTAGAATCTAACTTGATAGGCTCCCCATTCCATCCTTCAAACGATTCCTTAATATCATCAGAAGTTGGCATCAGAGAAGGACGTACTTTAAAACACGCAATCGTATTTCTAAATTCCCTATCATTAACTATCAAATCAAATAGTTTTTCCGTCATCAACAATGTCTCTTCTCGAGATGCGGGCATCAGAAAAAGCCGGTAACAATGAGCCAAAAATTCCCGCTCTGATACACTGCCCTCTCCAAAAGTATCGGGGAAAACTAGCTTACTAAAATAATCATCTAGAGTATCAATCTCAAGCCGTGGACGGCGCCCCCAATTCACCGACCAAAACCAGGAATTTGCTATATCAAATTCAGAACAATACAGACGAGCGCAAGCGAAAACAATCAATGCATTAATCGCCTCATAAAGCGGCATAAGCGCCTTAAAATCCGGGCTTTTTGTCGCCTCTAAAAATTTAGCAACATCTGCATCTTCAGGGATCAATGCAATCAACTTCTGTTTATCTTCTTCTTTTGATGATACATAGACGTTTAATTTATCCAGAACATGGTTAAGCGACTCTCCAATCTTCCCCGGCGCCGTAGGCTCCTTTTTCACACTCTCAAGATACCTAATTGCACCCTGCAAACGCTTGCGAAACTCCGGAGGACAATAGGTAAATAGCAACGTGTATTTGGTGTCAAGTTTATCTCCACGCTTATCGCCCTGTTGAATTTGAGGCCTCTTAACACCACTCTCAGGCGTATTACCCTCAGACTTCATAGCAGAACATACTACCAACCCTGCTAGCAAAATCACTCTCTTCATACTACTTCCTCTTTCTGTAAAATAACTAATCAAGCCTCCTATGCACATGAACTACTTCATGCACACAGAGCCCATTTAACATTCCACATGAACCCACAAACTCAAATCTATTTCTTTTGCTCCATAGAATCGTATAATGCGTGAATAAATTGATTAACCATCGACAGTAAATGGCGTGCATTATTGTAAGTCAATCGCTTTAATGCCTGATTTACCTCTAACCACTCAGAGGCTATATGCTCTTTTGATAAAATAACCGCGTCCTCTTTGGTCTCGCCAATAAAAAAGGTCACATTTTTATCAACCAATTCCCGCTCAGGACCGCGATAATAATAAGAAATAGTCTCGGAAAATCCCTTCATAGGACTAACATCCAAGCCCGTCTCTTCTTTAACTTCACGCGATGCTGCCTGTTCCAGCGATTCATTCTCCTCTACTTTACCCTTGGGAAGGTCCCAGTGCCCACCAATATAGTGAAGCAGTAGGTAATAAAGCTTCCCCGTCTGTTTGTCGCGTCGGTAGACAACGATACCTGCTGATTGTTCCTTTTTCATGCTTTTTCCTTCCTCCCGTACCAGGGCTTTCTGGAGCGGAACAAATAATAAAAACTAAACACAGAGTAGAGTATACCCCAAAACCACAAGTTTTGCGTCGTCTTGGCGCTTAACCTATGCTAAACTAAATGATGTTCTTATTTTTCCAGTAACCAGACCTCCATAATCTCATCTACAGCTCTATAACACCAAAAGATTTTGAGAAAGCGCACATGATCCAAGCTACTAAAATGTGCCTGACCTTTGGCCAACGCACTATATTTAATGATGTTTCGTTCATTATTAATGGCAATGAACGAATTGGACTTGTCGGCCAAAATGGCGCAGGAAAGACCACCCTTTTAAAAGCCATTGCAGGACAACAACCTCTTGATTCAGGCACTCTAGCCATCAGCAAAGATTTTACCGTTGCATATCTGCCCCAAGAGGTTGTCTTACTCTCTTCAAAGACCTTACTAACCGAAGCGCTAAACATTTTTGACTGCCTCGGCGACCGTCTTGAAAAAGCTAAAAAACTTGAAGAAGAACTTAAAAATGCGCACACATCCCAGGAATCAGAACTAGGTGCCACGCTCGTCGCCCTACAGCAGCGCTTCATAGAAGAAGATGGCATTGAGCAAGTACAAGAGACCAAAGGCGTTCTACGCGGTTTAGGTTTTCGTGATTCCGACTTTACAAAAACCGTTGACACCCTAAGCGTAGGCTGGAAAATGCGGCTAGTACTGGCCAAACTTTTACTGCAAAAAGCCGATTTTTACCTATTTGACGAACCCACCAACCACCTCGATCTTCCTGCAAAAGATTGGTTCTACGATTTTTTAAATCGTGCAAAATTTGGCTACATGCTCGTCTCCCACAACCGCTACTTCCTCGACCATGTGTGCACCACAACCTACGAAATTTCACTGGGGCTGTTAAAAATCTACAAAGGGAATTACACCTTTTTTGAACAGCAAAAAGAGCTTGCACAAGAGGTCCTTGAGAAGAAATATCTTGAACAACAAAAATTTATTCAAAAGCAGACGGCTATTATTGAACGTTTCCGTGCATCCGCCAGTAAAGCATCCACCGTTCAGAGCATGATAAAAGCACTTGATAAATTAGAACCGGTACAATTTGAACCGACCCCCAAGGTAGTCAGGTTTCACTTCCCCCCCGCTAAACCCTCAGGCAAAGAAGTGGTTAAAGCAGATCATCTGGCTTTCTCCTTTGAAAATCAGTCCATCTTTTCTAATGTGTCTTTTAATATCATGCGAGGACAGAAAGCCGCACTTATTGCACCTAACGGGACCGGTAAAACAACTCTTCTTTCTATCTTAGCCGGAAAGCTAATCCCTCAAAAAGGATCCATAACCTTTGGACATAACGTCATGCCCTCCTTTTTTGAGCAAGACCAAAATCGTTCTCTAGACCCAGAAAAAACCGTACTTGAAACCGCAGAAAACGCCTGCGAAACCAGTCAAGCTCGTCAAAATATTAGAACGTACCTAGGCGCTTTTCTCTTTTCAAAAGATGACGTTCAAAAAAAAGTAAAAGTATTAAGCGGTGGAGAAAAAAACCGCGTAGCCATGGTCAAAGTGCTGCTGCAAAACCGAAATTTTCTCGTACTAGACGAACCTACCAATCACTTAGACCTATACTCCAAAGAAATATTACTCAAGGCGCTCTTACAATTTGAGGGAACAATACTCTTTGTTTCGCACGACCGAGACTTTTTAAACCGACTCGCTACTAATGTCATAGAACTAACCCCCAACGGCGCCATCACCTATCCAGGCCGCTATGATGAATATATTGCCTTTAAAAAAAGGGGCTCCGCAACCCCTGCAGCGCCAGAAAACAGTAACAACACCGTGCAAGAGAAACCGGAAGCTCTCAGCAGTGCCGATCTTTACATGGTTCGCAAAAAAATTCGCAATCTAGAGTCAAAAATCGAAAAGCTTGAAAAAGAGAAGAATGGACAACTTGAGCATTTTACAGACCTTGACTACGGCAGCCTAGAATATAACCGCGCCTCTGAAAAACTAAAGGAAATTGAGTCGGCCCTTGCAAATGCATTAGCCCAGTGGGAAAGCGAAATTCAAAAAGAGGGTGCATTACAGCCATAAAATATAACAATGTCACTCTGATATTTGCAGAGATTCGAGTCTCAATTTGAGCAAAAAAATGGTTTCACTGCGCAGTTTTTCCCGAGCCCACGCCTTTTGTTTTGCATCGAGCAGCTCACCAATCCCCGATAAGATTCCACGGTCACCTCGTGCCTCAAGTTCATCAATACATTTTTGAAAAAACTGTTGCAGCGACATGCCGGTTCTGCTTTCAATGATTTTTTCGTTGATAGGCCAATTGTTTTTTAAAAAGAACCAGACATCAAAGATGTCACGATTAGTTTTTCCAATTCGCTCAAACATGGCAACGAACTTGTGTGCCGCCATATCCTCCTTTACCATTACTTTCATGGGAATGCCAAGATACGACTTTACTTCGTAGTGCGAGCCAAAATTCCTTCGATTGATTTCGACCTTAATATTGTAAGCATTTTGAACTTTATTGTTATACGCAAGTAAATAGAAAAAACAGTACCTTTTTTTACGAGCTTCAACTACTAAGCCATATTCTGCCAAAATGTTTTTTAGCTTCTCGAACACAAGGTCTTCGCTGCTTAAATCGAGTAGATCAAAGTCCAAGTCCACTGAAAAACGCGCCAAATTATAGAACAGATATGCCGCTGTTCCACCTTTAAATCCTAGCAGGGAACTGATGGAACTGTCGGCATAAATATCCCTTAAAATGTGGATTAGCAGACTTCTGTGCATGGCTATGTCTAACGTCATGTTACGCCCTAGTTTCTTTAAAATACATATCAACTGCTTTAACCATCCTCTTATTGTTATAAAGGGGCAATAACGCGCGTATCTTGCTCAAGTCAAGGGACCCAAGATTGTCAAAATAATAGTCATTGTTGAGGTATAGTATGTCTAAAAAGGCACGCTCTTTTGTGGCGGCATAATAGTGCCCCCTATTTTCAACGCCTGCGTTGTTAAGAAGGATGGTATCTTTAAGTTTTCGGAATGAATAGACCTGATCGTCACACTCAATTTCTTTTGTCTGATAGGTTGCAACAAAAATACTGCCATAGTATTGAAATATAACCCCAGCTTCCACCAGAATCGTCTCAAAGCTTATGTAAGAAGGAGTAAATATTTTCGTTGCCAACTCGAACCGATCATAATTTTTATCCCGCGCATATAGCCCGCGTCGAATAGGATATAATTCACCCTGCTTAACGTAGTAATTCAGCCGTCGTCTCAACAGTTGTGATTTTTTTTCGCCAGAACCAATCAAGATCTCTTTGAACGAGAAGACTGATGATTTTGATCGCAAAATAGTTAGAATATCTGCCTTTTCCATATTTCACTTATGAGTTAAAGGTTACATGTAGTGTTATCTTTAACTCATATCATAACATGGCAAGAATCTGGAATACAATAGTTGGAAACTTGGAGCTGAGCAAATTCACCTATAGCCCAAACAAACTAAATTGCGACAAAAAATCTACACCTAGGTGACTGCTTTATCGCCATTAAGCTTGCATAACAACATTGATCCAGAAGTCTAATGCGCCCTATCCGCTCGTCCTGCGACAGCCCGCCATAGCGTTGGGGACGGCTGGAAACTTGTCGAACGGATAAGCGGTAAATAAAAGCACCGAATCGAGTTATACCTTTTACAACAAGACGTATCGCGCTTTTAGCAGATGTATTACACTGGCAGATAAACAGATCTACCAGTGGCAGTACTTATTAGGAGCTTTTTATGAAAAATTTAAATGCGTTCAAAAAATCATTACTCTGGTCAACCCTGATGCTAACCATCTTTATTACTGCCCCGGCGCTGCCGAAATCGGCACACTTACAAACTCGCACGAGCAGCTACAGCACCCTAATGCATACCCTTAACACGAGAATAGCCCCTTTAATGGCACGGGTTAAAACAACCTCCTTATCGCTCGTTAAACGTCGGAAATTTTGGATAGCATCAGGAATAGTAGCAGCCATAGCCGCTATAACTGTTTTTGACATTCTGGCCTGGCACTACCCTATATCTGAAAAAAATAGTGAAAAAAGAGAACCTACCTACACTGCAGATGGAACGTCCAATCCAGAACAATTTACACAAAAGATAGAATTAATAACAATCCCCACATCCTTTAAGCATTCCACAAAACAGAGTAAATATGGACAACCCAAAGTCTGCTTTGCTAATACTAGCTTCTCTAAACCTATACCCCAACGCTGGGAAATGGTGTATTGTGGGAAAAATCAAAACGAAACTATAGAATCGACGCTACGCAACCTCGATTCCCTATTGCAGATAATAGACTCAACCCCTGAACTTAGCGCCAACATCAAAGAAATTACGATCCATAGTCATGGGCTACCCTATATAAAAAGTGGATGGAGAACCTGTTTCCACCAAACTCATTTCGGATTCTGGGGTATAGAAAACGCCGCCCCAAGTAAATCCAGTTTCAAAAGCTTATTCTCTGCAATTAAAATCAAATGTAGTGATGCAGCTCAATGCAAAGACCTGCTGGCGGATATAAATAAAAATCTTCCATTGAAATAACAGACCATAAACCTCAAAAATCATACTATGAGAAATGTATTCCTTTGCCAAAACAATTTTTTTTAAAAACTTGTTTTGATTTTACAAAATTCCCTATACTTTAACTGTATCTATGAGGCATCTTGGTAGTCACCATAAATTCATGTTTTAGGGGAGTTTTTCATGTTCCACGCGCACAAGCTTTTTCATATTCTGCTAGGGTACACCTTAATCGCAACACAAAGCACCCTATTTGCAGCGCCACCAATTTTCAAATCAATACCAACAAACACACACAATAGATGCGGAGCAATAACTAGCCTACTTTTCAACATGCGACAATTTACAGAATGTCTTATAGCTCACAAAAACGAAATACTAAAAGCACTCCAAATCAAAGCGACAAACCAAGCGTCAAATTTTGAAGAAAATCTGAAGATTTGGCAAAAGGATACAGATCTTTCAAAGCCTCATAAAAAAGATGCTTCAGAATTTGAGCCACTTATTAATGCCTATGTTTTTCTAGCAGAAGAGATCAAAAAGAAAAACGGCAATTATAATGAGCTTAGTGACTTAACACTTGCATTGCCCAAAGGAACCCCAGCCCAACAATATTTTAATGAATTTTATAATGTATTCGGGATACCTTCTGCCCCAGAACAATTAGAGTTCTTTCTTTCCATGCTAACCTGGGCGCCCGGACCTTGTAATGAACTCTTAGACCACAGTGAAGCAACCCAGCAATACACAATGCTTACAATGACAAAAGATCCTAGCGCGATTCCCTCAATTGACCTAAAAAAAGATTTTCTTCCCGGCACCTATCTCATCATCCAGTATTCCCATGATAATATACGCAACGTAGTCATAAAGCCAACTGATCCCTTTAAACTACTAGTTCGCTCCTCTGGTAAAACATACGAATACGAACTCATTGGAATTAGTTTCATGAACCGCTCTCTGCATACATGGACCTCTTACATCAAGGACCCGTGGGAAAACAACTCTTCATGGTGGTTCTATGCCAAAACTAATGCAACACAACAACCCCTCCCTCAGCAGATTCTTACACAAGGATCTGGCTCTCTGTTTGTTTACCAACTATGCAAAGACGAGACCCTCGATCATCTTGCTCAGGCTTTAAAAGCCATTGCGCAGACTTAATGCAAATGCATCTCTCGTCAAAGAGAAGACTAAATTTTATCATTTTGCTGCAACAAAATCACTACCCCATCATATACATTAATGGGCAAAAATGTTAAAGTAAATGGACATTTATTACGCTAAAAACAAATTCCAGTAAACGTATAATCAACCATCCAATTTCCAAGGTATCCCATGAAATCAACACAACAAGCACAAGAATTGTCTGCATTAGCAGAAGCAAAAGAACACATAAGCAGCCTTCTATGTCCACAAGACCCTGAAGAGTGGTCACCCTATAACGTAGCCGTTGTAGAAAAGGTAATTACACACTTCCCTCAGTCAGACAACTTTCTCGCTGAGCTAATAGAACTAAGACTGTTTGCTATCGAAGAATCATTGCGCTTTGTGCAAAGAGATCCTGAAATAGTTGAAGCCGCACTTTTTGACGTTCTATTTCTCTCCTTTGTAGAAATTGGTGAAATGCTATCCTTTGTCGAAGATGAAGAACTTGGACTAAAAGGCGTAGAACGCATGGAAACCATCGCAAAGAAAATCGACAAAATCAGCAAAGAACATGGCGAAGCCTTCGTAGACTTGATGGAAGAAATGGCAGCTGAAGACGACGAAGAAGATGAATGCGACGAGTGCGATGAAGACGAAGATGATTCGTGCTCATGCTGCTGCTCCAGCAAAAAGAAATAAAACTTTTTAAGTTTTATTTCAAAACGAGGGGCGGTTTTTTTCCCGCCCCTCGTTTTGAATATACCGGGTTTTAGCAGATCACCTAGTTTTTTAGTAGGGATGCTACTTCTTCTTTTCTTCTATCAGCACACTCTTTTTCTCTTCAATAGTGGATAGGATAACTGATTTTATCTTTTCTTCTTTGGGCGACAGTTCTTGCAAATTCTGCTTCTTATAAACTGCTTTGTTAAAGCCACTATGAACACGATTGATAAACGCCATCTTCCCAAGCGTTATCATCAACTTAGTGTCATACCTCTTATTCTTAGTTTGAACCGCAAACAGACGCGCATTTGATTCAGTCTTAAAGTTCATTTTAACAAGCTGCTCATACTCATCTGTCGCTATCTTGCGTAAATTCAACCCTACCGCGCCAAACGAAACTGCATAACCAATAGATTCAAGTGATTTTGAAAGGTCAGCTACCTTGTCTTTCCAAGTCTTTGCAATGTTCTCCATTTTATTGCGCACCGCCATACAACCGTCTTCTTTAAGTATCGCCTTTGAAACCACCTCAAGTAGAGCCGTTCTTAACTTGCGCTGGGAATCAAAAAGTTTTGGAGAAACCCCAGGCACACTCTTGATAAAAGCATTGGTCTCTTTGACAAAAGAGCGTGTGCCCCCTTCCCCAAAAAGAGTCTGCATTGCAGTGTCCACAAGCTCAATACGATCATCTTTATCGCTTGTTTTATTAGCTAGCTTTTTCTTAAACTCTGTCCAACTCTTAAATTCTTTAAGATTTGAGCCAACTTCTTTAAGTTGAGTCCAGAAAGAATCTGTCTTACTTTGCCCAGCCTCTACCTGCGCCTTCATCCATTCATCCCATGTTGCAATAATTTTATCAGTCTTCCCAACACCATAGAGCTGCTTAATCTCATTCGTTTTTTCCGTATTGAAGCATACCACCATAGATGAAATCATCTTTTCGGCTTCTTTACTGAAAAATTCTTTCTGGTCATCAAAATCAAAAAACTGTTGTTCAAAGACATAGAGAGGATCATTACTGTACTTTTCAAGCATCATCTTAATCATCAGCTGCGCCCGTTCAAAGTATTCACATACCAAACGATCCCCCTTAGGAAGAGGAAGGGCACTTGAACAGCTTTCACAGAATTTTTCCATCTTCCCACGCAACTCTATCAAAGCCATTGTAGAGGCATCCCAGACAGAAGAGGAAAGATCTTGCGGGATAGATGAACCCTTTTGGAGCTTTTCAAAAACACCGCTCTGATGCGCCTTCCTTATGGAATCCTGAAGATTTTGAGCCTCAATCCATAGCCCACGAGCTATACAAAAGTCGCCCAGAACCTTGTCATCAATTGACAAGCTTTGCACCCCTTTTTTCTGAGCAACAACCTCAGGTGCCCTCATAAAATACGAGTACACATAAAGTTCCTCGCCCGTCATACGAACCTCGGTGCCATACCGATTTTTTAGATGATTCAACCCATTTTTTAATGCATACCGCTTCACAAAAGAAATAGCTTCAGAGTTAACCCCAGCAGACTTCTGTATTTTTTGAAAACTTTCAAGATCCAACAACCCTATATTCTTCACCAACCGTTGCAACTCTTTTTTGCACTCAGTCGGCACTACTCCAAGATTATAGGTTTTGTCATCACTAGGCAGACCCGAAAAAACTGATTTTAACGTATTCATCGTCCCATTTGAACGACAAAAACTTATAGTCACGGCCCCTGACTTCCACACCCGACACGTAATCATTTTATAACGACCAATCTCATGCGTACGATGAGATTGATTCAAGGTAGCCCTAAAATTCAGGTTCACCTCATATAAAATTTCCTTGTTTTTCCCTGCGCCAATCCATTCGACCAGAGAGTTCTTTGGCTGTTTCTTATTAAGCTCCCCAATAAGCTGCTGCGATGCAACTTCCTGATTAATCCCACCTTTAATCAACTCGGCAAGCCGCTTATCCGCCCCAAGAGCCTTCAAAAAATAACAGCCCAAAAGAGTTGGCAAAGGCCCCGCCCCTTCACATTCAAAAACTGCCTCCGTCGGCCCCTCATGATCAGGTCGCTGGAAAAAGGACGTTGCATATACAAATGAAATTACCTTACGACACTGTTCATACAGAGCTTCTGTCTTATCTGAAGCCTTAACTGCACCAGACGCTAGACCAAAATAAACATCCGCACCATCCGACACATCTTTAAAAAATTGAGCAACCCCAACGGCCTCTCCTTTTCCCCCTTCATGCAAACGACCTAAAGTACTTTTTGCCGCAACCTCAAACAACATAGGAGAATTAAGTCCGTTTTTTTGCCTAAAATCGGTTTCTTGCCTCTTTAGACATTCTTGAACTTCCTCAGAACTCATAGCCATAACGGTAACCGCCGGCCACACACTCACCAGCAATCCCACACAATAAGCATATCGAATCACGTTCATAGTTTTCTCTCCCCAATAGAGCAAATCGCTAGGCTATTAACCTCATGTTGCGACCAGCTCGGGTGATACCATTCAACTCACGCGTATTCTACTCCTCTTCAAATTGATTTGTCTATGAAAAGTGTTAGATAGTATCCACACCAACAACCAATTCCCACTCAACCCACTGCTTTAATTTATCATCCCATACCTCTGATAAGATAGAATCTTGTTTCAACAGTGTCATAACCCCTGCAAAATTTCCAGTCTCTGCGTAATACAAAAGCTTCGTCACTTCCAACACATACTCCTTAATCCACTCTTCTGACTTTGCTAGCGCATGAAAAATTATCTCTTTTGCAAGATCTTTTGATTTAATTTTGCCATAAAGCAACGCAAACAGTCGTAACTGAGAACCAAAAGGCTTGCACTCCGTACCATAAATACCTTTACCAGTAGGGGTGAGTGCCTTTTCATCGTTAGTGAAAAACAGCTCCTGATTTTTTACTAACGAACCCCACCCAACATTGTGCGATAAAAGAAAGTCAACAATCTCGCAAAAACCCTTATAAACCGCAGCCTTTATTAACTTTCCCTGATCCAATTCACTTAATAAATCCAAAGCGCCATGATTAACTAATTGCTTTACACAACCAAGACAGCCCGCCTCAACTGCTAAGAATAGAGGTGTATGCCCATTAAAATCCTTAACATGCACAGGCGCCCCATTCTCCAATAACACCTGCACACTTTTTTCTGCTCCATGATGGCACGCCCGATGCAACAGAGTCTGACCATCATTCGCCCTAACATCTATAGGAATGATGCTATACAAAAAAAAATTCTTCATGCAATCAAGAAAAAGATCACTACAAACAGAGTCAAAAAGCGTATCAATATTATTTAAATAGTCCTTAACTACTTCTTGTGACGATAGCTCTTCAGGCGTACATCCTTGGGCATCACGAGCATTATAAGGAGATCCACACGCAATCAAACACTGAACGGCCCCCAACCCCCCTGATAACACTGCTTTATGCAATGGAGTGCGCCCTTTATTATCTACCTTCAAGAGCATATACTTTGCATGAGTACAAAGTTTCATAATAATGTTCATATTCCCACGCCGTGACGCAGAATGAAGAAGCGTTCCTCCCGATTTATTCAAGCCATTCACTTTAGCTCCCGCCTCTAAAAGCGCTGAAACCCAATCAGAGCTACCCTCACAAACAGCTAGCCACAACCACTTATTAACCGTTTGAGTATTAACAGGCACACCTCTCTTGCCTATTTTATAATCCATAGCATTTAATCGCGCACCAAACGCCACGCAAAGCATAATACACAAAATAGACTTATTCATTTAAAGCTCCTAATCAACACACATACAGCCATGACGGAGATATCATACACTAAGTCATCCAATTTGAAAGCTCATGGAACAATAAGGGCCCTATAAAGAATTAGAAAAAACTTAACTAATTAACCACTCTTATCTAAACCCTGCATTAGACTATTTTTTCACACATCACTTCATACATGTTTTTTATTTTTTTAAAAACCATTGCAATTTGTAATTTAAAAATGCTACTGTGACAGTGAGTAGAAATGGTTTAGTTCTAATTAACAAAACAATAGGAGATGCAACATGACAAATTTAAGATGGTCCGCGTTAAGTCTAGCACTTATGCTGATTTCTATAGTCCAGGTAGTAGAAGCAAATATCACTGCAGTTGACATGAATGTTACAAATAATACCAATACGACCCTAACTTTTCGCCGCTATCTCTGGGATAAAGAGGCTGCATGGCCAGGCGGCGCAGCTCCCTATGCCCCTTATTCTGGATGGATACTGGATAAAGCCGCTGAACCAAAGGTTATTCAACCCGGTGAAACTAAGTTAGTAGAGTGGATTGGTGCAGGGTTGGCAGATACTCCAGGAAGCTTATTACGGACACTTCTCTATTACAACAAATCCACGGTAATCCGTGGCGGCTCTATTGAGTTTGCCGATGGTCGCCCACCTGTTCAGCTCTGGGTAGAAGCTATTCCAACAAATGGACGTGGTAATATTTTCGTCCGGTTGGATGGATGTGCAGCCCTTCTAGAGCCAGGTGAAATAGGCAAGGGATGCCTTGCTACCGGATTAACCCAAATTGGGCTTGGTACCTGCCCAGGGTGTACATTAAAAGACCCTGAGCATTGGTCACTTGCCAACGGTCTCTGGAGCACTAGTCGCACCTTTGTTAATGCAGGAAAAACCGAGGTTATTGCTAAGGGCCTTATAGGAAATCCTTACCCAAACGGCGAGTTTATAATCAAAGATAAATAAGTACTATTCAGTACCGATAGCGTGAAAAAGGGAGGGTTTCACACCCTCCCTTTTTCACAAACCTACCTTACGCAACCAAACTTTTTATTAAATTATTGCAATTTGAAAACTAAACATGATACGATGATAGTAGGTAGAAAACAGATAGTTCTAATTAACAAAAAATAGCAGGAGATGGAACATGACAAATTTAAAATGGTCGGCGCTAAGCCTGGCGCTTGTGCTAGGTGCCGTAGTTCACAATACGAATGCAAAGGTAACTACATTCGAAATAAGCGTAAAAAACTCAACAGACAAAACATTAAGTTTTCAACGGTATGTATGGAAGTGGCCAGGGAATAACGCTCCGGAATATGCAGGCTGGGTAAAGGACGAAGCTGCAAAGCCTATAGTAATTGAACCAGGAGTTTCAAAAATGGTTGAGTGGGTTATCGGAGCTGGATTTTTACGCCCAGGAGCCTGGAGTCTCCTTACCATTTTAAGCGACAAATCACAAATACGTGGAGGCGTCTTAAACTTTGATGGAGTTGATTCAAACGACCCTAATTACCAACCAATTCAGATCTTTGGCGAGTTTATACCTCAAGCAGCTCGCGACAACTTAATGGGAGCTCGTATTGACGCAGCCGCAGGGGTTATAAGCCCAAAGGGAATAGGCCATAAACTTCTTGGCAAAGGTGGCGACCAAGTTCCCGGAGGGACCGTACTAGATACTAAGAACTGGTCTGTGGCTAATGCTCTCTGGACATCTAAGGTCATCTTCCCTGCAGGTCCAATGTTTGAAGTTGAAGCACGGGGTATCGTTACCTTTGGCCAGCTTTATCAAGACCTTGAATTTACGATACGTCCTATCACACCTAAAGAAGATGTAACCCCTGATCTCTTCAAGGATTCAGATTCTAGCAAAAAAGAAATCAACACAAAATTTTAATAGAATCGCACCCACGATAAGTGGAATGTAAAGATTAAGGAGTTTAGAAAGGTTTTCGAAACAACCTCTCTAAACTCCTTGTTTTATTCTGCCTATTAGCTTGTTTTTGAAGGCTGTTTTTGAACTACCGCCCCCTCTTTTGAATAAGAAGGAGGAAACTTTACTGGCGGCACAGAAAGTTTCTTTTTCTGTTCACCATAAGTGAAGAGTCCAATACCCACAATTACCAAAACAAACGAAGCCAAAAAGTGCCATGAGATAGTCTCAGAAAATAGCATTACTCCATAGATGCTTGCAAAAATGGGACTTAAAAATCCGGCAAAAGCCAAGAAGGTTGAACTATACGTCTTAAGCAGATTAGCCTGCAAATTTGAACATATAAGATTGCTCACAATAATCTGTAAAACCATTACCCCAAGCAATGCAGTAAATGAAGTTTTAATAGGCACCGGTTCAAAAAACCATGACGCATTAAACGCCAGAAAACCGCCCCCTAACGTAGCAACTCCATTGACAAGGTAAGCAGGACACTTACGATCCTTTACAAGTCGCTGAGTTACAATAAACCCATAACTCATAGAAGCCGCTGCTAAGATAATGGCAAGCTCATAGATAGAGAGAAACCCCCACGAAAATGCATCTTCAGCCGGAGAACTTGTTAAAAGAATAGGAATAGTTCCCCCAAATCCAATAAAAAGACCTATGCCTTGAATTAAATTGATCCGCTCTTTTAAGAAAAATCGCGCAAAAAGGGCTGAAAAAAACGGTGAGGTATTAAAGAGAAGCGCCGCCTTACTAGATGCGACCTCCTGCAATGCCCAAAGCCTGAAAACGTAAGGAATGAAAATGGCAAAAATAATTAACTGAGCATAAAGAGGAAAATCATCTTTACACGGATAACAACGTGGCTTTGTACGCGTAAGCGCCCAAAGAAGCAAAATAGAACCTCCAATGAGCATACGCAATCCAACCGCAAAAAGCGGGTAAGCGTGGACAACCATAAGTTTGCCCAGCGAAAATGAGAACCCAAAAAGGGCATAAAGAATAATAACTAAAATCATGGACGTTTATAGCTTTAAGGGGAAAATACATCCCTTGAGATGCATCGTGAATATAATGTTAAACCTAGCGCAAACAGAGGATTGTGTAAACTCTTAGCTTTATTATAAAATACTAGATTAAATAACACCGAAGGTGCGAAGCTCTGTGCGCACAGCATCGTAATTTCCATGTTGTAAGTGCAGAGCCTTAAAGCCTAATTTTTGCGCCGCTTCAATGTTTTCTGCTTGATCATCAATGAAGATAACATCGGCAGGATTAAGATTATAGCGAGACAACAGGTGCTGAAATATCGAAGCATACGGTTTTATCAAACCGATAAAGCCAGACACAACGGCATATTCAGGTTTAATGAATTTGAAGATAGAATCCTGCATCTCCTGCTTATTGTATATTTTCTCAAACGCATCAGCAGCATAATTTGAAAGGAGCATAAGAGTGTTATTCTCATTCTGCGCACACTCTTCTAAAAGCCGCACTCCCTCTGGTATAGGATGGGTACAATTAGCATGAACCTCAGGATCGAAAATAAGCTCAAGAATATTTTTAACAAGCTCTTTTTCCCGCTTGTCGCCAAGCATCTTATCACAAGCGCCATCATCAATGAGCGCGCAGGTTTTTTCAATAATTTCTTTGCCCGTCGAAACCCCTGACATCCAGTCACACATCGCGGCCGGCAACACAAGTCCATCTCCACATGCACAGGCACAGCCTACTTCGGGAACCTGTTTCCCATAAAGGTTCTCTAAAACCTTAAAGGTGAGATCTTTAACATGGGCCGGGTTCTTCCAACTAAAAAGCATATATCGTACGAATTTGCCTAGCATCTTTTTAACTAACTCGCCTCGTTTTGACTGAACCAAGACACCCCCTGCATCAAACACAATAGTTGTGGCACTAAGTAAAGATGTCAGACAGACGGTAGAAAGAAGTACTGAACATAAAAAGGAACGAAAGCTTGAGACTATATTTTTTTTCATCATTATCATTCCATTTTGAGCTATTTTTAAGGTATAGTACAAGTGTACAGTTTATAGATTTTTTGTCAAGTTGGCTAAAAGGAGGGCGGCGATGGACTCAAAACAGATGGACTCAAAACAGATAGACGCAAAACAGATGGCATTATATGATCCAAAGCTTATGAAGTCTTATCGGGAGGCGCAACATCGGGGTGAATTAGAAAACGCCACATTTGTTTCTGATGTAAAAAATCCTTCTTGCGGTGACCATGTTATTTTTGCTGGTATAGTTCAAAATGGAGTCTTAATGACTCTTAAATTTTCTGGCGATGGGTCTATGTTGAGCCAGGCCTTTGCAGAACGTCTCTGCAACCACGTCATAGGAAAATCAGTTCCAGAAATTATGGCGCTTGGCGAAGTTGAGGCAAAGAATATTCTAGAGATTGAGCTTGGGCCTACGCGGTTAAAGACAGTATATTGGGTTCTTACCGTACTGCAGAAGGGAATTTCAAATCATGCTTGATAGAGACAGAGTGTCTCAAGATCTTCACGCCTATGTCTCACGGTATTCCGCAGGACATCGAGAGGTTTTTGATGGAATCATAGACCAGTGGGGAGCGCTATGCACCGATCCTTTGGCCGCTCAAAAGGCCCACGAACGCGAGTGGCCTTTTCTGGTACCTCAATGGGACGGGCTATTAGGCTTACAATTCTCAATCGAAAATATAACTGGTGACTATTCACTTTTTTCGGTAGATGGATCTCAGCTATATCCTGAACGACACCAGGGGATTCCCTGTGCGCTTGTAAACATAGGCACAGCAGCCTTTTCCTATGGGCAGACCACCAGCAAAGCAGAGCTTTTTTCAAAACCCTATCTTATTACTCCAAACAATCTTTCGGACGGAGAAGATGCCTTTATTGATGAAGCTTTTATCCGCTCTCTTCGCACGGAATACGAATTAAAAGGCGGACTAGAGACAAGCGCCCTTTACAAGGGAGCCCCCTTCTTTTTTGATGGCTCTCTAATTCTGTGGCATATGGATGAAAGTAAAAAAGGAGCAGAAGACTATTTTTTTAAACGATATGTAGACTGTTTTGTCACCTTAGAGCAACAAGAAGTTTTGCATGCGGGGTATATAAGCATGCCCAAGAGCCGAGAGCTTGTTAATATAATGCGCGCATTGTGCCCTGTGGATCCGGCCCTGTTGCGGTATTTTACAGACGCAGACCTAGTCGCCTCTTTTCTCAAACCAGACCATCGCACCCTTCTATTTAAAAGTCGCGCACATATCACATCACACTACCCCCCTTCTGTGCACCCCTTCTTTTTTTATCTAAATGTAGGCTCTGAAATCGCTCGAGTTGAAATACCTCAATGGATCGCAGAGAACGAGATCTACATCAACAAAATCACATCAATTTTAATTGACCAGTGCGACAAAGGACGAGGTTATCCTGTCTGTTTAGCTGAAGCACATGAACAAGCAGTAGTAAAAGCAGCGGATCGCGAATTCTTTTTTGCCTGTATGGCCAAGTGGCTGAATCGCGAAGGCGCTGCTTTTATCAGTTCTCGAAAGAGTCTTCTTAAAAAAACGGCGGCAATCTAATATAGCTTAATAGACTTTTGCTGCCTTTCGTTGTGCCAACCTATCAATTACCTCAACAATTGTCTGCTTAGCTTCATCTCCCGCCATCTCCATAAGACCCGTAATCTGATCTATCTGGTGTTGCGTCCACTCTAAACTGGTAACTCCATGATAACCCTTTACAAATGGGTCATAGTTGGGATCAAAGCGAGGATTAGTAATAGCAGGCAAGTAGATAAGCACAGGCGCTTGCGAGTCTGGTCCATCATCAAACACAGAGAATATGTTGCTCTCAGCAACATGATAATCAATAGTTGGAAATGGAATATTATTCACCTTAGCCCAGGCTGCAGCATTCTTTAACGCTCCTGCAAAATAAGTATCTCCCCCATCATCACAAGCAATAATAAGGTCAACTTTGCGCTCCGGTTTTAGCAAGGGTACAAATGGCAGATTTATATCCATCCCTGCATCAAGATAGATATGAAAACTAGATTTAGAATCTGGCATACCATGCATATCATGCGTTGGATTTCTTATATGAGCTGGGAACACTCTCAATTGACCAATAGGAGTCTCCATAATAAGATCCTTCAGCGGTGCAAAGAGCTCTTTAGGTTCAAGGTTAGATAAGAACATCGTGTAAATCTCGCGCAGTGTTATAGAAATAGCAGAACCCCATATCCCCATCAAATATCCAAGCTCAAGCGGTGGATGATTATTAATAGAAGTACCCGTATTAAATTGTCTCCCAAAACCAAAGGTTGGAACTGCTGCATTTAATCCATAATTCATGACTTCGAACGGAGAAAATTCTACCCATTGAAACGCTGTGTTTTTGTTTATAGGATTAATGGCCGTATAGATAGGACACGGAGCATTCCCCGAAGAAAAATTTTGAAGTTGCGAACAGAGCGACGTGTTACTGTAATCATCCCGACTCTTCTTATCAAGGCACTCAAGGCCAATAACAAGACCCCAGAAATCAATAATAGTTGGAATTTCTCCATAGAAAAGACGTCTTAAAAATGTTTGCGCCAGGGCATCTACAAAATCACCAACATAGCCACCAATTCCCTTCAACGTGTTTGGAATAAGTCCTTCTGCAACTCGCTCGGTATAGTCTTTAAAAAATTCGGAATAACTCTTACCTGAAGCAAGCCATGCTGAAATAAGCCAGGTAGAGCCCGAAACACCTGCCACATAATGGGTCGTTTGCAACAATCCCGATGCATCAAAACTCTTTAAGAGTCCGCCCAAAGCCAATGCGGCATGCATAGATCCACCACTTCCTATAACAGCTATGCGAGGCATATGAGCAGGATCTATAGTACGTCCAATTAAACCAGATGCCGCTTGAGCCGCTACAAGATTTCGTTTTTCAAGAAAAACAATCTCATCATTACATAAACTAGGTCGCGTCGAAATAGTCCGCACATGAGCAGTTTTACTCGCATAAGAAGATGCCTTGGCTAACGAGGCACACAAACGCACAACCATAGCGTGCGGCACCGAGATTTTTTTCCCATTAATCGTAACCGTGGCCTCTAAAGAAGACGTTTTATTCCCAGGGCTAACAGAAAATTCAAGCTGTGGCTCCTGCTCTAATAATGTCGGCGCAAGAGTCTGGTCGCAAACGCGCTCATCTGCTTTAGAAAAACATAAAAATGGAAAAAGAAGAACATAGGTTAACAGGATGCGAAAATAAGGAGGTATCATTGTTTATCTTTCAAGGTAGACATTTACTACAATTCGCTTTCCGCTGAATCAATTCCTCTGCAAGTAAAAGAATCGTGGACGTAACATCTAGCGCCGTCTGCTCAAAGAGTCCCGAGATATTTTTTGCTTGCTGCGTCGTATAAATTAAATTGGCCGTATGCAAATACGAATTCAACAGCGCCTGAGGATCAAATTCTGGCGAGAAATTAGGGTTGGTTGTCATAGGCAAGTAAACAACAATAGGGGCCATAGACTCAGGTCCATCATCAAAAACCGTGCAAACCTTTTCACCAATACCGTCATAGGTAATAGCAGGGAACGGCAAGTTATGTTCTTTAGCAAAGCGTTCTGCTTTATACAGTTCCTGAGCAGATGGTAAATTACCCGATGTATCGCAAATAATTATAAGATCTATACCTCGTGCAGGCTGAAGAAGTGGAGCAATCGGTATGTTATGGTCAACCCCCGCATCCACAAATTTAAAGGAACGCATATCAGCATCTGGCATGCCTTCCATATGATAGGCCGGATTATTAATACAGGCAGGGAATAAACGTATATCCCCTACAGGCGTCTCCTCTGCCAAGTCTTTTAGAGGCGCAAAGAGAGCCTGTGGCTGCAGGCCATCCAAAGCCGTATTATAAGCCTCTTTGAAAGATGCAGAGATAGCGGAACCCCACACGCCCATAAAAAATCCCAATGGGAAGAAAGGAGATGGCCCTTCAGACACGCCCTTTGAAAACTTACGACCAAGGCTCCACGCAGGAATCGCAACATGTTGATCATAAAACGCAACCTCTAGAGGTGAAAATTCAACCCAATGATAGCTAGAATGTTTACCAATAGTTACTGCTGTAAAAAGAGGAATAGGCCTATCGCCCTCAGCCATACGATCGATCATATGCTGAGCCCCTATCTGAAGATAATGTCCTTTAGAAGTCTTATCAAACGTACTTCTTGCAATCAAATAGCCATAAAGATCAATAACCGTGGGTGTTTCATTAAACGCAAGTCTGCGCAAAAGGCTAGCCGCTATTACATCCAACACTGAAGTCGGCCAATCAAAGACATTCGTAGCAAAAAGTCCCAAGGGGTTTTTTACCGTTCTAGCAATAAGCTCAGGAGCGAATTTATCAAAAGGGAGCTTTGAAAGATACCACGGAGCAAGCGCCCACGTAGATCCAGAAAGTGCATCGATATACTGGCATATATCCATAACACCTGTCTTTGTAAATCCACTTAAAAGACCTGCCAGGGAATACATGGCTCGATAACCTCCACCGCAGCCACAAATAGCGATACGCGGCAGACAATTAGCATCAAACGAAAAACCCACCTGTTTTTCAAGCGCTTTATGACAATTCACATCACGCTTTCTAAGAATCGAAGCCTCTGCGCTATTTAGTACAAAATTATCTTTAAAAGCCCTTACTTTAACTACCGTCTTTTTATTAGGATCAGCCTGAACCAGCTGCTCATAAAGAGTAGTTAAAAACGATCGTTCTGAAGGGGCATAGCGCGCAAAAGTTAATTCCGTATCAAGGGGGTTTTCAGCAAATGCCATCTTAGACAACAGCAGTGCCAATCCAAACGCACAGTAAAAAGCCATGTTCCGCACAGAAGTCTCCTTTAGTAAAATAAGGCCAAAAATTACGCTGCAAGTGGAACTTTATTCTTTAAAGCTCGGCGCTCTGCGGCCGTTTTTGTAAGCTGAAGAATGGTAGGTCGTACATCTTTTACGGCTTGCCCCATAAGACCTGCAAGCAACCCAATTTGTTCTTTTGTATAGAGAAAATTAAAGGTGTTTAAAAAGCCAAGTTTTCCTAGATGATCCTGCGGATCAAATGTCGATGAAAAATGAGCATTTTTTATCATAGGAATATAGAGCACGATAGGGGCTTCCGATCCAGGACCATCATCAAATACAGAGAATACGTTTGACGTAGCTTTTGCAAGATCAATTTTAGGAAACGGCAAATTACGCTCGCGCGCATAGCGCTCCGCTTTCCAGAGCTCATTCTTCGGAGCAGGATCTAAAACATTTGCCGAAAGATCAAACAGAATAATGAGATCAATCGGACGATAAAGCAATGGAGTAATAGGAATCCCAAAACTCATACCCCCGTCCACAACCATCTCTTTTTTCAACGTCGAGTCAGGAAAAGAAGTCATTTTGTAGGTTACATTATTTACAAAGGTTGGAAATACACGAATGTTCCCTATAAAGGGAACTTCGACAACCCGTTTTATAAATGCAAAAAGGAGCCCCTTTAAAATTTCTGAAAGAACAAAATTGAAAATATCCATCAAATCAAGCGAAATAGCGGATCCAAACATAGACATAAACTGGGCAGCGGCAATAGAAGGTTGTCGAGTTTTTGAAACCCCCTTTTCAAAATATCGACCAAAGCTCCAGGAAGGAACTCCAACATGATCATCGTACGTTGCCACTTCATAAGGAGTAAACTCCTTCCACTTATAGCCTACGGCATTATTTTTTGGCGTTACCGCCGTAAAAATCGGCAGGGGTTGTTGCCCTTTTGCAAGATTGGGAGCCATAGAAGCTAAAGTAATATTTAGATAATTTTTCCGCTGCTCAGGAGAAAAGAGCGAAAGCCCAAGCAGCATGCCATAAACATCAATTAAAGAAGGGATATCACCAAAAACAATTTTGCGCGTAAAATCATCAATAATTATAGCGGAAAAAGACTTAAGCGCGGCCATTTGTTGATCTAAAGGTTTTCCAATTATAGCCCTTGAAGCACGATCGAAAAATTCTTCAGCAAATACTCTAAAGGATTTATCCGTAATAAGCCACGGAACAATTGCCCACGTCGATCCAGAAAGAGTATTTATTATACTAATCGTATCTAACAGACTTGAATCAGAATCCTTTTCTTTCTGATCAAGCTCCTTAAGCGCGCCAGCAAATCCTATTGCGGCCCTCATCCCTCCACCACTGCACACAATTCCAATTCGTGGCATCGTTAACTTGTCCAGGGGCATCTGCGTTATATTTTTTAGAGCAGCCAAAGTATGCACATCACGTTTTCCCATAAACTTCTGTTCATCGGGACAGGGCGTAAAATCCTTAAATACGCGAACAGAAGCTGTATAGTTCTTGTAGGGATTATGAGTTATCAGATCATTATAAAGTGCACGAACCTGCTCTTCTAATAGTTTTACCGTGTCTCCAAATAGGTTCACAAAAACTTCTGTTACATCTTTTGAAGGAGTGATTGGTACATATAACAAAGGGTCCAAAATTCCAATACTCAGAGAAGCATCAGCAAGAGAAGGATTAAGAGGCAACTCCCCTGCCCCCTTTTTTACAGAGAGGTTTAATTCTGGGAGAAGTTCATTTATTTCTGACGCCATCCCCCCAACTGATTTTTCTTGTTCTGCTAGCATTAACAATGGACAACTACCCACTATAAACAGAGAAGAAACCACTATCCTATAAAACTTTCCAGGAAGAAAAATCCTCTTCTGTGCGTTAGCCATAAAAATCCCTTGAATAAAAAACCATACCTCCTCCATTTAGCACAAGCTAATACAGGGGGATTTTTGATTTCAAGAGAAACAAGAAAGAAATTTATAATGTCTGTTTTTGGAACTTAAAAAGGCGCGTAGCATTTTCTGTAGTTCTTGAGGCTACAGCTTCTGAACTTACCCCAAGCAACGTAGCCAGATATTGTCCTATCGTTGCTACCTGCGCCGGGTAGTTTATTTTTCCCCGTATAGCTTGAGGCGGTAAAAAAGGCGAGTCTGTTTCAAGAAGCAAGTGATCAAGCCCCAAAGTTAAAACGACTGTCCGAAGCATCTCATTTTTAGGATACGTCACAGGACCAGCTATTCCCAAAAAAAAACCTAATGCTACAACTTCCTGTGCAACCGCAAGATCTTCCAAAAAACAATGAAAAACCCCTCGCGGCAGAGTAGCAGCATACTCTTTTAAAATAGCTAACGTTTCATCAACCGAGCTTCGCGTATGAATAATTAGAGGAAGATCTTCTTCAAGAGCACAGTCTATGTGGGCCCTAAAAAGATCTTTTTGCCGCTCCTTATTAAATCCAGGATGATAAAAATCAAGACCGGTTTCACCTAGGGCTACAACACAAGAAGCTGGAGTTTCCGCTATAAGTGATTTTATAGATACAAAATCCTCTTTCCATGAAGCAGTACCATCACAAGGATGAATCCCCACTGAAGCAAAAACAGGTGGAAAAGCACGTGCAAACTGTACAGACTGCTGACTTGAGCTAACCGTTGTACCAACCGTTATAATTTTTTCTACACCAGATTTTTGAGCTGATTTTACAATGTCACCCACCCAAGACAACAACGAATTTTCTAGAACAGCTTTACCTTCTCTCTCGACTATCATTTCGAGGTGACAATGAGTCTCTGTAAACATGAAAAATCCTTAAAACCACGAGTTGTTTTGGGTTTTCGATTTGACAAAAGTCACAATTAGTCTAATATAGTTTATTGAGAATGATACGAAAAGCAATGAGTGCTTTCGATGCCATTCTCAAGCAGTGCGGTTTCAAACATAATTCTATCAGATGCTAGGGAGTCTATAGCATGAATAAGTCTAAGTTGGTAGAATCACTAAGCGTAGAGACAGGTTTTAACAAACGCGATGTCTTGCTAGTTCTCGAGGCATTTCGTCGCAACATTGTCGGCGCTCTTCGCAATGGTGATAAAATCCAATGGTCAGGTTTCGGTACATTCACGCTTTCGCGTCGTGGTCCACGAGATGGAATAAATCCACAGACAAAGCAGAAGATTCGTCTTCCTGAAGTTTTTGTACCACGTTTCAAGCCAGGAAAAAATTTAAAGGAGCTTGTTAATAAAACTGTGTGAAAGTAGTTATAAATGCTTTCATCCGAAAAGCCGCTTCGGCGGCTTTTTTTTTGCTTTAAAAGAACCATGCAATATGGTAAAGTATTAGGTACAATGGCATGAATGCTTTTAAAGTCCGGAGCTTTTTATGATTGACTTAGCACTATTACGAGATGACCCTGAGGGTATTAAGGCCTTAATCCAGAAAAAGGATCCCTCATTTGATGTTGTTCGATTGGCAGAACTTGATAAGCATGTTCGATCATTAAGACATGTTATTGAAGATCTACGATCTGAAAAAAACACACTAGCAAAACAGGGGCAACAAGGGGTGTCCTCTGAAATTAGGGAAAAATCGAATAAGCTAGGTGATCGAATAAAAGAGCACGAGGAGATGTTGGAGCAATCCGAGCGTCTATTTAAAGATCTTTATTTGCGCTGTCCCAACCTGCTTGCCGATGATGTACAATCCGGCGGAAAAGAATCAAATCTTGTGGTTAGACAGATAGGAGTCCAGCCAACCTTTGACTTTCCCGTAAAAACTCATGTTGAGCTGACAAAAGCGCTCGGATGGGTTGATTTTGAAGCGGCGACGGCTATGACCGCCTCTAATTTTGCTCTTTATCGCAACGAAGCTGTCCGTCTTCACTATGCCCTCTGCATGTTTATGTTAAACACTGCGCAGTCTTTTGGATTTGCACCGGTTCTTCCACCCTTCTTAATTAATGAACGCGCGCTTGAAGGTGCAAGTAACTTCCCACGATTCAAAGAAGAGGTATATGCCGTTGAAAAGGATGGCCTTTATCTGACACCGACCGCTGAGGTAAATCTTGCAAACCTTTATCGCGATACTATTTTGTCCGAACAAGAGCTACCTATCCGCTTAACTGCACTTACCAGCTGCTTTAGACGCGAAGCGGGTGGCTATGGCGCTGCAGAGCGTGGACTTATTCGTATTCACCAGTTTGACAAAGTTGAATTGTTCACGCTTACAAAGCCTGAAGAATCCCCTCAAGAACAAGAACGTATGCTTGCATGCGCCGAGTCCATTCTACAAAAATTAGGATTGCACTATCGCGTGACCTTACTTGCCGCGCAGGACTGTTCGTTTGCATCATCAAAAACTTATGATATAGAAGTGTGGATGCCCGGCCAAAAGGAATATAAAGAAGTCTCTTCTATAAGCAATTGCACCGATTTCCAGGCACGACGTTGTGCTATTCGGTGTCGCGCAGCAGCCGGCGAGAAAACACGATTAATACACACACTAAATGGTTCTTCGTTAGCGCTTCCCCGCTTGGTAGTTGCATTACTAGAAACAGGGCAGCGTGCAGATGGATCTATAGTTTTCCCTGAAATTTTAAAGTCAGTCTCTGTTGGAGTAAGTTAAATCCCTATGCAGATACTATCTGATCTTCGTAAACGTCTCGCGTCTGCACTTTTGCAGACGCGAAAAACACTTTCAGGAGCTAATTCGGGGCAATTTCGAGTCGCAGCCTTGGGGCGTGGCTCAGATTTTGATCAGCTTCGAGATTACACTCCAGGTGATGATGTGCGGCTTATTGATTGGAAAAGTTCTGCACGCGTTCAACGAATTGTTGTTCGTCAATACCGAGACGAACGAAGCCGCACCGTGCACGTCCTAATGGATATTTCTCGGTCTATGGGCTTTGGAACGGGCGCATCGCGCCTCTACGACACAGGCGCTGAGGTCGCCACGGTACTTTCTGTAATGGGTGAGGTTTCAGGAGATGCTATGGGCCTCTACTGGATGGGAGAAACATTAGGAGCTGCGGTCATGCCACGCGTAGGACGATATGCAACTGAACGCTTTGTTCATGCCTTAGGCCTACGTTCACCCGATAAACAAAAAGCTAATTTTGCAACTCTTTTGCCACGGTTTGCAAACCAGTGTTCTAGGCGATCGTTAGTATTTCTAATCTCGGATTTTGCAGATTCAGAACTTAATGAATCGCATTTTAAAGCTCTAGCACACAAGCATGTTGTTGCCATTATTAGAATACGAGACAGTCGCGAGCTATCAATTCTTGAACCCGCGCGTTTTTTCCGATTTGAAGATAGTGAAGATGGTTCTTCTTGCAGGATTCCCGCCCTACAAAATGTAGAAAAGGCACGACAGAGCCTTGAACGGTTTAGGCACGAACAAGAAGAGTTTTTCAACCGGCTTCATATAGGCTGGTTTGATTGTTTTACAGGACAAGATACTGTAGTTCAAGTACTAACAGGAGTCCGTCGTAACCAAAGAATTTTTGAGACCATGCGTTCCAGTTGTCGTGCGCATTCTATCTGTTAAAGGTTGGTTGTATCATGGAGTTATCGGGTTTAGATTTTGATGATGTTTTCGAGGCCTGGAGTTTGGACAATTGGGTCTACTCACATCGATGGCTTTTAGTAGTTGTAGCTATTCTGAGCATACTAGGAATAACGACAGGACTAATCTGGTGGTTTAAAAAACGTTCCTATGCAAAAAACCCCTATATTCAGGCACTTAAAAAATTAACACTTATTCAACGACAAATAGCCCTATCCAAAACCGAAGAACCATCAGAAAGAATTTTTTACAGCGGAATTACCGAAGTTACCCAGCAGCTCTTATGCCACTTTTTAGGTAATCATGCCAAAGGTATGACTGATACAGAACTTATTCACGGCCTCGATAGAACTGCAATTGACGAACAAATCCGCTCTAATCTAAAGCGATGTCTTGAAAGCGGAAAAGAAATCAAATTTGCACGAACTCGACAAGATCTCGCAAACAATGTAACAGAATTCACAACATTAAAAAAAAATTTTCAACAAGCAGCTATGCGATATAAACGGGATAATTAAGAAAAAGCATGGTAGAGTATCTTGACACGCCTGGTATAATAAGAAAGACCGAAATAGCCCTCAGACAGTGTTTCTTTTTTCTCAAGATAAATGCTTAAGCAATAAATGTCTAAGTAAACAGGGAGGCTTCAAGAGGCATATCAAAAGTATACGCAACCGGCATAAACAAAAAACTGAGGATGTGTGTTGTGGAGGCATGAAGTAGTTATTTTTCAAAACCAAAGAGGATGCCTATGGCAAAGCATGTTGGGGTAAAATTGCCGGATGATCTCTTTACGGTTCTCCAAACCGGCACAACGTCTATTTTAGCGACGTTTTCAGAGAAATCGGTTCCACATACAACACCCATTAATACGTTGTACCCAAAGGGACGCGAAAGCATATTGTTATCTATTCATAAGGATCATACAGGTTATCACAACATGGTGTGGCAGAAGAAAGTCATGCTCTGTTTTCTGGACGAGCAAAACGTAGCCTACAGTGTTCTTGGACGAGCTGGAGTTGTCCGGGCTCCTTCATTGGTACATCCCCTTATGAATGTAGTTCGAGTTGACATCATTGACATCAAATGCGACCGCTCAGTTTTATGTCGGGTCGATTCCGGAATAAAATGGAGCCACTCCTCCTCAGAAGCTGAAGAGTTGTATAACGCTCTGATGGACGAACTAAAAGAGATGTCAAAGATATTGTAGGAGGTTGAGTTATGAAGCAAGAGCGGCGCTTGAGTCTTGTTATATTGATGCTTTCAAGTGGTTCTTATTCCCTCTCAAGTTCTCAGGACGATGGAAGCATGCCAACTCCAACAACTACTGGAACTGCTGCGGCAACAGAAGTTCCAGCGCAATGGAAAGAGTCAACAGGATCATCAAAAGCGATAACCCTATCCGGTGATGAGCCGGGTAATTGGTACCGCAAACGTCATATCCTTCAAGAAGCACGGAAGCTCTATGAAACTCTTACCAAGCAAATTGTAGCTCTTTCCCCTGAGCGCGAACGGTTTGAGAAAATTAGAACTGAAGATCTTGATAAAAAATTTGACTCGTTTTATCAAGATTGCGGCTTCCAGCAAGGCGAAATAGATGGGCAACTAAGTGCAATTGCTGATGAGATTAAACAGGCGCAGGCAGAAGCAGGAATTTCCGTTACGGATCAACGAGAACTTCTAAAACAGCTTGAGGAAAAACGAACAGAGCTAGGTAAGCTTAAAGAAGAGTATATGCATGTGCAAAAGTTGGATGCAGCAGCTAATGAGGCTATAAAGACGCTAAATTCAGAGATTGACAAGGCCCAAACCTATGAGACCTCTGCGTGGGAGCAATACCAAAAGATAGCAGATACTCTCAACGATGAAGTGGCAGAGGATCTCTATCGGCGCATTGAAGCATCCCTGCGTAATGTGCAAGCACTTGAGCGATATATCAAGAACGACATGACTCAATTTTTTAGCACTCTCTCGAGTGATGTGGACAAACAAATAGAAGTCGTAAAGTCAAAAATTGAAGCTCTACGTGCAAAAGGAGTTGAACTGAATAAAAAAGTTCTTGAAGAGAAAGCAGCTGCCGCTCGAGAGCAGGAGCGACTTAAGAAACTTAAGGAACAACAATTGGCTGCTCAAAAAGCAAAAGAAGCCGCTCAAAAAACGTGGACTTATAAAGTTAATTCATTTTTTCAAAGTATATGGGGATCGCTGCGTGGATGGACAATTTCATCGTACCAAGCAGTACGAGGTCTTTTTGTCACTAAAAAATGAATTAACAAAAGTTTGCTAAGGTTTTTTTCTTTTGCTAGAGTAGTTACATGTTCTGGGAAATGTGCGGAAGTGGTGAAACTGGTAGACACGCAGCTTTGAGGGGGCTGTGGGAGTAATCCCGTGGGGGTTCGAGTCCCTTCTTCCGCACCAGAATTATGCCGCACGACTTTAAGAAGCGGCGGAGAGTATCTCACAAGTAGTAATGTTTTTTGTTTGCAAGGGTCGGAGCATGACGGTTTCACTTCGCCAAATTTTCTTGTCACGGCTTTCTTTTTGGCTGATTTTGACGGTAGCTGGAGGTTTTTTCCTCTATAATCTAAAAGACTATATTAAATTCGGAATCGATCTAAAGGGTGGAACTTACATTACCCTTCAGATTAAATTTAGAGAGGCTTATAAGACGGAAGTTGGAGAACGGGTTCAGGATGCTGTTGCTAGCTTAAAAGAAGCTAAAATGGTGGGTCCAAAAAATACATTTGTTCGTGAGCGTGGCGAAGGCGACGTAGAGTTGCCAGTTCCTTACGGCGTAATGGTCTTTGAAAATATTAGCGATGCTAATGCCGCCATGGATTTTCTCTCACGCGACGCAAAAGGTGCAAAAGTTGATCGCACAGACACTAGTGTCACCATACATCTAACCCCAGAAACGCTTCGTCACATCGATCATGATGCGCTTGAAAGCAACATTAATTCGCTTAACGTGCGTATTAATAAGTTTGGTGTAGGCGAAACTTTAATTGCGAGTCACGGAACCGACAGAATTATTATTGAATTACCTAATGTTCACGATCCTCGCGAAGTAAAAGAAATTATTGGTCGTTCGGCAACCTTAGAGATTAAAAAGGTTGAAGAATCGGCTCACTCTGAAAAAGATTTAATTGAAAAATTCGGCGGATCAATCCCTGAAGGAATGATGATTATTCCTGGTGAGCGTGGCGAGTTTACAGAATATTATTTGGTACCATCGTACACCGATCTTACCGGTAAACTTCTAAAGACAGCCTCTGCAGGGCTAGGTGGTAAATCAGGCGCTGAATCTGCGGTTATTTTTGAATTTAAACCTGCAGGTGCAACAAAGTTTGCTAAATTAACTAGCGAAAATGTAGGCAACCGGCTAGCCGTTATTATTGATGGTAGAGCTGAGTGCGCTCCCGTAGTTAATGAACCATTAAGCAGAGGTGGTAGCATTACAGGATCATTCACTCCTGAGCAAGCACAACGGTTAGCAACACTCCTCAAGTCTGGTGCATTTGTAGCCCCTGTTTCGGTTGAAGAAGAGCGTCAAGTAGGACCTTCATTAGGGTCAGCTGCTATCAGAAATGGCTTCTTTGCCTGCGCACTTGGACTCTTATTACTCTTCCTCTTTAGTATTATCACCTACAAAACCGCAGGCTTGTTAGCGTTTATCGTCTTGCTTTACAACCTATTATTCTCCTTGGTCTTACTCGCAGGACTAAAAGCAACCTTAACCTTACCTGGCATCGCCGGTATGATTTTAACAATTGGTGCAGCTATCGATGCTTCAATTCTAATTTTTGAACGTATACGTGAAGAACTTGCTAATGGCATTCCACTACGAAAAGCAATTGATGCTGGCTTTAGTGGGGCATTATCAGTTATCATTGACTCAAACGTTACCTCATTGATTGTAGCCATTGTACTCTTCCAATTTGGCTCAGGCCCAATAAAAGGCTTTGCAGCAACTCAAATTGTTGGTATTATAGCTACATTGATAACAGGTCTCTGGATGTTACGTTCAATGTTTACCTACTTGACTGATATCCTTGGCGTTACCAAGATGCGCATTTAGGAACTCTAAACAAGATTGAAATTCTAGAACAGTAGAAATTACTGTGGCGACGTAGCTCAGCTGGTTAGAGCGGCGGAATCATAATCCGTAGGTCCGGGGTTCGAGTCCCTGCGTCGCCACCAACATTTAGGCACATTTCGTGCACAAATTTCCTCTTCTTATTACCTTTACTCGACTCATTTTTGCTATCCTTGTGCTACCTCCTCTTTTCCTTTTTGCCCCATGGCAAAGCGAATGGATCTGGGCATGGATACTTTTAGGACTTTTTCTACTAGTGGGAGCTACCGACTTTTTGGATGGACGCATGGCCCGGCTATTGGGTTGTGAATCAGACGCAGGTCGGGTGATGGATCCGGTAGCTGATAAAGTTTTAACAAGCTCCATGTTCTTGATACTATTAACCGCAGGGCGTCTAGATTTGCTCGTGGTTTTAGCATTCATAGCACGTGAGTTTGTAGTTATGGGCGTACGAGAGCTTGCGTTAATGCGAGGCTTTTCCGTTCCCGTTGCCACATGGGGGAAATACAAAACATTTGCTCAGATGGTTCTTATTGCTTATGAAATTGTAAATCCTGCCTTTTATAGCCATGCAAATTCGAAACTTATACTATTTGAACCGCTACTTGTGTGGTTAGCTTTAGGCCTTTCTCTAGGATCTGCTGTTTTATATGTGCGCAGCTTTTTGCGTCAGTCTGGCTGTGCGCAACGTTAGAAATACCCAATGGGTAAAGGCAGTAACTATGTATAATTTTTTTAAGTAAGATAATCGAATGTTTATGTGCTGCGTAAATAACCATGCACATACCCCCTTCCCCTAAAAGGTTTACTATGCATTTTTCTGAAGTTGCCCACTATTTTGATCTCATAGAGCGCGAAAGTTCCCGCGTAAAAATGACTCAGCTACTAGCCGAATTATTTAAAAAGGCATCACCACACGAAGCACGCATAATTGCGTATCTATCGTTGGGCACCTTGCGTGCAACCTATGAAGGAACTCAATTTAATTTTGCCTCTAAAGGCATGGTAGTGGCTGTCGCCCGTGTTTTGGACATATCTGAAGCGGCAGTGTCTACAAGCGCAACTCAAACCGGTGACTTGGGAGCCGTTATCACCCTTCACCCCTGGACTCATACCGATAGTCAAGCTACGCTTATTGAAATTCATAGGGCATTAGTGGAGTTTGAGCAGCTATCAGGCTCTGGCTCTGTCGAGGATAAAGTAAGATATTTTACCACCCTACTACAATCGGTTGATGCATTATCAGCACGTTATTTAGTACGTATTGTACTTCAAAAACTACGCTTGGGTTTTTCAGAAATGACCTTAATCGACGCATTATCCTGGGCCTTAGTGGGAAATAAGTCCTTACATGACCGCATTGAATATGCGTTCAACGTCTCTGCTGACATTGGATTTATAGCAGAATTATCCTGCGCAGGAGGTATCGCAGCCGTTGATTCCATTGGTATTACAGTAGGTATACCTATTCGCCCTGCAGCAGCAGAACGTTTACCCTCTGCCGCTGCAATTATCGAAAAAATTGGCAGCGCAATTGCAGAGCCTAAATTTGATGGGTTTCGTTTACAAGTACACGTAAAAAAGCATGATGAGAAAACCGAGCTACGTTTCTTTTCACGCAACCTACTCGATATGTCGGCTATGTTTCCAGATCTAAAGGCGGCACTACTTGATCTTCCAGTTCAAAGTGCTGTTGTAGAAGGCGAAGCACTAGCATTTGATGAGCAAACCGGCTCCTTTTTGCCCTTTCAAGAAACGGTAAAGCGACGTCGCAAATATGATATACAAAGTACTATGGAAGAACTACCTCTCAAGCTCGTTCTCTTTGATATCCTCTATCTCAATGGAGAATCGTTTTTAGAAAAGAGTCAAAGCGAACGACACAATGCACTTGCAACCATTGTCAATACTACCAACAACGCCCTGCTTTCTGTTGCAGAAGAAATTAGAGTCGAAACAGCCGACGCATTACAACACTATTTTTTACAAAATATTACGGCAGGTCTTGAGGGTGTAGTAGTAAAGCGACCAGATTCTTCATACCAACCAGGTAAAAGGAATTTTAACTGGATTAAATTAAAACGCTCGGAACGCGGAAAGCTTGACGATACCATCGACGCCGTGGTATTGGGTTACTATTACGGCAAAGGCAAAAGAGCATCATTTGGAATAGGCGCTTGCCTAATTGGAGTATACAACAAAGAAGAGGATCGATTTGAAACGATCGCCAAAATTGGCACAGGATTTTCAGATGACGAATGGAAAGAATTGCGTGTAAAATGTGATACGCAAAAAGTAAACGATTGCCCCCACAATGTTATGGTAACGCGTGGGCTTGAGCCAGACATATGGGTTGCCCCAGAGATTATGGTGGTAGTGCGAGCAGATGAGATTACCAGGTCCCCAGCGCACACAGCGGGCAAAACAGCAGATCGACTAGGATTTGCGCTAAGATTCCCACGCTTTTTGGAGTATAGGTTTGACAAATCTCCAACCGAAGCAACTAGTGTGGATGAGGTGGTTTCACTATTTGATCAGCAAAAAGTAGTAGGTGAAGAGTAACGGTTAATCATTTTAACACTTGGGAGAGTGGAATGAAAAAGGTAACCAGAAGTTGGGCCCTTGTGCTTGCAGCATTAGCACCGTATACCCTTGCTCTGGGTGGTGAGATTGATAACTTGGCGGGGGCATTAAAAAACATTGCTGAAACAAAAGTAGAAGAGACCAAACAGCCAGAGACTCCGGCCCTTACAACTACAACAGATATTGAGACGGGCACACCATTAGTACGGCGGGTACGGATAGGAAAGGATGACAAGGAGTGCAATGAAGCATCCTTTATCAAAAAATCTCAAGAGCCTTTTGAAACCGAAGTGTTTAAAAAGAAAATAGAAATATATGCACCTACTTTTGATAGAGCAGCAATCAACAAAATAAAATCCGTTTTACCTGCCCCAGTAAAAACCGTTTGGGACGTTACGAATAAAAACGAACGTAAAAAACTCGTTGAACTACTAGATGAAGTAAGCAAAATTAATACCGCAAACCACAAAGATTTCGTTGAAAATGTACTAAAGTTTATAGGCCGCTTTGATCCAACCCTTTTAATAGAAATTAATAACAAGTTTGGATTTACAGGGGACGAAAAGGAACCGCTTAAGGTAAAATGTGGTGATTTAGAACTCTTCTTGCGAGTAGTCAAACATATTTTTGAATGTGCTATTGAACGAGTGGAGGATTATGAACTTCAAATTAAAAAGAAGACCAAGCTTGAGGGATTAAGGCATGACATTGAAGCAATTCAACCCATAAGAAATAGTCTTAAACCTATAGTACTGAAGCTTAGAAAACTTTCTTCAACAAACCCAACAGTCGCAGGATTTTTAGCTAATTGGGATGCTCTAGTCGCCCGGTGGGGAAAATTATGGAAAGATAATGAGACCGTCCTTGTTAATGAATTGGGCAAGGAAGGTTTTCTGGTTGAACTGGTGGTTGACGAGACAGAGATTGATCCACGTCGTCGGTGGTGCCATGAGCAGGATCCTGATGGCAAGGGAGTTTGGGGCGGTTATAAGTTTAACAAGAAATGTGAAGAAACTTCATTTGCTAGTGAGCGACGGGATTGCAGAATTACACGAAAATTCGATCCAACACTAAAAGCAAACGTACTTTTTGAACAAAAAGGTGCACCATCGGCGGATAAAAAGAATTCCTACTTCAAACCCATAAAGTACGATATTCAAGAGATTTTAGATGCTGTCGCTAAGTTTAACATGGAGGTTGGAACCGAAAAAAAACGTGATCCCGCTGTCTTTATTATTAAAAAGTTAAATGAACTTGTAGAAAACGTCCTTGATCAAACAGACATCGTCTGTCCCATTTGCTTTGACGCAGCATTTGATGAAAAATACAAGATAGTAGAAAAAGGCACCACAAAAGAAGTTGACAGTGAAGAGGCCTTTAAGCAAATTTCAGACGCAGTGGAAGAAATCGCAAATCTTTGGACTGACAATCCAATTGTGGAGAAGGCGCTGCACGCAGCTAAAACGCTTGAATCCATGCGAAATTTTAGATTGCAGGCTCTCGCGGCTTGGGGTGATGGAATCCATAAAAATACTCCAACAATGGATTATGTGCTTGATAAGTGGGAGAGGGTGGATGTACACCATACAGTGGAATGTAGGGTGTACTTTGATGGATCAAATGAAGAAAAGCGTAAACTCTACACCTCAGGCTCCTATTATTATAGATTTATTAACGCCTCAAGCGATTGGTGGGAGAAAACATAGGCTTCTAAAAAAATTAGCCTCTACGCTGCAATTAAACCCGCAAAATAGGCTGCTTCAGCTGCAGGATCATCACTCTCTGTGATCGCCCCACCTAAAATTATTCCATCAGGGTTAAGTTGCAAAACCTGAACAATATTACTGCGGTTTATTCCCGTAGACGCATATATCGGCAGCGATGTATTGCTGCGTGCAAGATCCCAACGGTCAAGAAAGGAGTCGGTCTCTTCTTCCTGACCAATGCAATGAAAAACCAAAGCAGATACGCCCTGACGTTCAGCATCAAGCGCCTGTTGCCCTATATTTTGCGGCCCCAAAAGATCTAACATTACTAATAATCCCGCTTCTTTTGCATGAATACAGGCTGCCCGTATTATGTGCGGATGAGTAGCCGCAAGTACCGTTACCCATGTGCAACGAGTAGGGCCGATAAGCCACACCATTTCCTGCTCATGGTCCAATATCTTAGTGTCACTAATCAGCGGCATATCAGGAAATTTTTCACGAAATGCCACAAGTGCATGCAAGCCATAGTGAGTCAGGAGTACGGGCCCTATACGGAAGGCTTGGCAAAAAGGAGCTACCACTTTAGCACACCTTAATGCATCGCTAAGATCTACATGATTAAAAGAGATAAACAGTTTCATTCAATTCCTTTGATTTTTTGGTTATAGAGGGCGTAAATTCTTCGTATACCGGTCCGCAGCATAGCGATAGGCAGTTTCTTGCGAAACTGGAGTAAAAAATTGCCGATTATATTTTAGAAACGAAAGCGCATTAAGATCTTTATTCAGATATTTGGTGGGATAGATGGTTGGCAAAACAAGATTAGGGCCTCCTGTTGTGGTAACCGTACCTTCCGGTATAAAAAGATCATGCGGCTTTGCATAAATCACTAACGCTTCAGGTGGAATTTTTGTACTTGTTGGGGTTGGAATTTTTTTGACCGTCCAGAGAAAGACGCCCGTTTTTTCATCCTTTGATCGCTTTAGTTTATAATACGCAGCTTCAGCATCTTTTTTACGCACAAAAAACTCAACCGTCTGCCCTTCGAGAATAATAGGATAAAGCTGCTTGGTAACTATGAGAGTTATTTTGTCTTCTGCATGTTTACGTGGCAAAAAAATTTGACCATTCTCATCCGTGAAATCTAAAAAACCTTTATAAGAAACGTATAAGCCAACAGGACGATCGTGAATATCAGGTTCAAGCTCTGATTTCATAAGTGTTTTAGAAAGCGTTTCAACGTCGGAAAAATCTTTAAGTTTTTTACTTGGATCATCCGTCGGTGCCACTATTATCGATGATACGAAAAAAGTTATAACGGGAGATGCAATTCGAGGCTCAACTCCTCCGGGGCCACTAGAGGCTCCCAGATAAGAAGTAGCTAAAATTATGACTAAAAATCTTTTCATGGCACGTCCCCTTTAACGTTCAATATATAAGCAATTCATATCCCCTACTCAGTACTTTACCATAGTCATTCTTGCAAAAACTAGGGTTTAAGATTCTTTGTATTAGAGAAGCTTTGCGGCTTAATTTTAAGAAAAGCTAAGTATAAAGTTTGATTTCTGGTCTGCTCAAAACCTGGTAAACTCATATCATGATGGCCACTTCAAGAAACTTTAAAGAAAGAGGATATTTCCTGTGGATATTGCAGCTGCGCTATGGCATGCCTTTGCCAAAGAAGCCGAACTTACTGAAACTCAACTTCGTACATTTCAGACCTACTACTTTCTGTTGGTTAAATGGAATAAAAAACATAACCTTACAGCAATTACCGATCTTGAAGAAGTCATAAACTACCACTTTCTCGATTCGCTTATGCTAGGCAAACATCACGACATGTCTACGGTGAAAATGCTTGCAGATATTGGAACAGGAGCCGGATTTCCTGCCCTGCCTCTTAAAATAAAATATCCCCACCTTGCTCTAGTACTAGTTGAAGTAACCGAAAAAAAATGTGAATTCTTGCGCTTAGTTACTAAAACCTTTGGAATGAAAGAGGTTGAGATTGTTTCTCTTGATTGGAGAACCTTTGTCCGCAAAACCAACTATCCTCTCGACCTTATATGCGCCCGAGCATCCTTACAACCCGAAGACTTAATGCATATGTTTAAAACCTCAAGCCCTTACCGAGAAGCAACGTTGGTTTACTGGGCCGCCGATGGATGGGAACCTGACGAAAAAGAAAAGAAATTTCTCCTTAAAGAAGATCGTTATAGAGTTGGGGAAAAGCGACGCAAGTACGTATTTTTCAAGCAGCAAAATAAACCTGACTAACCGCAAGTAAATTAAGTAACGATAAAGAGCTCTGACCGACAAAGCCAGAGCTTCTCCCTTAAAATGTAATCGCCTTCGCCTAATCATAAAATCCAAAAAGGTTAATCTTGGCATCAGATTAACAAACCTTTCTGGCTGAAACTTAAAAATTTCGCACAAACTCAATTTTTTTTGACAAACAAAAAACAACCTCCTATGATTAGTCCTATGCAGCATTAGTGTTGCCTAGTTATATCAACTAAATAAGGAGTCTTATCATGACACAGTTCATGAGCCCGCAATCTTGTAGAGAGACCATCTCTCCAGCAACATTGTACGCTTCTACAAAAAGCGCCGCCAAAAACTCATTCTCAATCAACAACCTCTCTTCACTTTCTCTCTTTAACGCTTTCTCTGGCGTTCATTCCCATTCTTTCCATTGCCATCATTGGTCGTGGTAAATTTTTAAATTATCCCGTTAAAATATTCGTTTACTTTCTGCGTTTTGTACGTTTTGCACGCTTTGTAATCGTGCAATTACCCATGAGACCTTTAGCGTTAACCTAAACGGCTACTACACGTCTTAACTCATACCTCAAACGCTATAGAAAAGTTCATTAGTTAGTTCATGCGCCTCAAACGCACTAGGCGCTTTTAGTGCCATTTGAAATAAAGTATTTATTTGTAATTATTTAGAAAGAGATTTGTCATGAAATGTATAAGTCAAAAAACAACCCGCTATATTAATACACTGGCCCTATCTATCACGCTTCTTGCACTACCCGCCACTCTACTGGGAATGCAAGCAACAACTACCACTACAACAATACCTCAAAAGGAGCTACGAGAAGTCCTAGCACCCGTCTTTTCAACCCAAGAGTCAAAAAATCTTCCCACAAAGCGCGCCGCCTTAGATCAAAAAATTAGACAGGAGCTAGACCGATTCAAAGCCATTGTAGAGATTGCCATAGAAGCATTACAACAAGGAAAGCTCGAATTATTCGATGCCCTCTGTGGTGATGCGGCATGCCAACTGCGCGTGCCCTTGGTTATTGAACTTTACCTAAAGTATAAAGATGTGGAGAAAAGCGAAATCCCGCTTGAAGACCAATTAATCATCGCACGACTTTATCTTCTTACTAAGGCAAAGCGAATTGTATACAAGAACGACATTGAAAACAAAAATACGCTAGGCAAACAAAACAACAGCACATCGACCCAAAAACTGGAAGAGGATAACGCTCTCACCGAAACAATCGACACCGAGGCTGCAGAATCCCTCTTAAAAAAGAAAGGCAAAATCGCAACCCTAATCCAGGATTCTAAGGCACTTGCAGCTAAAAATGCTCTACAGTTTCTGCAAAAGCGACTTAAAAACAACACCTCTCTACCTGAATTAGTCATAACCCTACAAAATCTAAAACTAGTAACCACACCCTGCACGCTCAGTGTTTATGCTCTTCTTGACTATCTAAAAGAACGGAATATAGCACTAGTGTTGCGCGGCTGCAGCGATAAAGAGGATACGCCTTTTGGAATCGATCCAAAAGAGCTCAGTACACCAGAGAGCGCCTGCATAGACATCTCCAAAGAAAACCAGCCTATCTTCATGCTGGCAAAAAACGGATTATACAAAGAAAGCGATCCTGTATGCATAATTGATGGGATTATTGGAAATATGAAGGCACTAGAACCATTAAGTCCAGACGACTTTAAACAAACAATCTTTCTTCCCAACGCAGCTCAACACTACCAAGTAGGCGGGAAGTACAAAAGCTTAGATCTAAAAGGCCTTAGCTCCCAAAAAGTCTGCTCTATCCCGGAGCCTATTTTAAATGCGGATAACAGTTTTTTAAAGGCAGCTCCAGAAGCACTGAAGATCTTCAAAATCAGTCACATCTCTGCCTCAACGTATGGCAGAAGAAACCGCTTTCTACCTATTCCACTTATACCCAAAAAGTCCCTCAACCCAAAGGAAAACCTTTGAAATCTTATTTCAAACTAACTTTAAAAAATAAATCTGAAGCTAAACTTTTTCTTGACAAACAAACACGATAATCTATAATTTGTACTATGCAGCAATAGTGTTGCATGGTTATATTTACTATTTAAGGAGTCTATCATGACACCTCTTTTAAAATCGCAATGCTGTAGTAAGGCAGCCGTATGCGTGCTTACGTGCACGACTACCTCTGCGCCTACAGATCTACTAGTGATTTCCTCTTCCAATCAACCCTCTTCTTCCTTTACCCCTTCTATTTCAGCCTTCTCTGGCTATCGATTTTTCCGTCATTACCAATTTCATCGTTGGTATCGGCAATCCTAAAAATTACCCGATTAAACTTATACGTTATGTGAGGCCAACACTTTAAAACGGTGTTCCCCCTAAACTATGTAGCATTGGCACGGTTCATGAACAACATGAGCATTATACCTAAACCTTGCCCAGCTTAACAGCTAGAGGAAAAGCCTCCATAGACAACTACGCTACCAACAAGCTCCTACGAAAATAAAGAAAGCGCTGAGGCATATCTAAGTTATCCTCAACAACATCTTCTGTTTTCTAAAAGCCCCCGCGTATATAAATGCGCTAGGTAAACCGCTGTCTATTTAATTCGAATTGAAAATAAAGATATACCTGAAATAAAACAAGGGGATATTACCATGAAACCAAAAAACCTAAATCATACGTGCCCTCTTAAACCGTTACTATTCACCGCGGCACTTCTTTCCCTCACCCTTCCTGCATTGGGAATAATTAAAAACGTAGAGAGCGCAACAACATCTGACATACCCCTGGCTCCTTACGCCATAAAGCAAGAGAAAGCCATGGGAAAGGACAAAGAAAACCTCGTACAAATAGAGCTGGGGATGCTTAACACCGCAATAGATCCTGCCCTTACTGCTCTAAAAGAGGGAAGGCTAGAATGCTTTGATGCATTGTGTGGTGATACCTCATGCCAACTGCGCGTGCCCTTAGTCATTGAGCTCTACCTAAAATACAAAGATCTTGAGAAAAAAAAGATCCCTATGGAAGACCAGCTAGCAGTTACACGACTATACCTTCTTACCCTAGCCAAAAGGCTCGCATGCAAATCTCCAAAAGCAAACGAAGTTGTCCTTTCAGAAACGATGGATGAATGTGCGGCAGGCTTGCTCTTAAACAAGACTCAGGAGCTTACAAAAATAATCGAAACATCAAAGGTTCTTGTAGCAAAAAATGCGCTAAGGTTTTTACAAAAGACACTTGTAAACAGACTCTCCTCCTCAGAAGTGGCCCTTCCCACCATCGAGATAGCGCTGAGAAGCGTAGTTGAAACGACTCCATGCGTACTGGGGATCCACGCCCTACTGACCTACCTACACGACCAAAAAATTCCGCTCATCATTCGCGGCTGTGGGGAAAAAGAGGAGGCCCCGTTCGTCACAACCAAAGATAATACTACTATAGATACCTCGCTCGACGACCAACCCCTCTTACTCTACCCTAAGGATGTAGTATGCAAAGAAACCGACCCTATCTGCATCATTGATGGAATTATCGGCAATAAAAAAGCACTTGAGCAGTCTAACTTTCAAGAACTATGCACTAATATACTGATCCCCAATGCAGCTCAACATTATCAAGTCGGAGGGTGCATAAGCTGCAAACCATTATGTAAACAGAAAAATCAGAAGCCTACCAAAAAAGATCTAAAGACAATGGGCAGCGATCTTCAGAAATTAGTGGATGAAAAAATCTGCACCATACCAGAGAAATTACTAAGCATGCACAAGAAGGCATTGGAAAAATCTTCCGAAGCCCTAAAAACATTCAAAATTCTACACATCTGTGCCTCAACGTTTGGGAGAAAGAACCGCTTTTTGCCCGTTCCACTTGCAACCACGCTTACAAACCAAACCACAACCCCAAAGGAAAACTTATGAACACACCTCAAACTCAATCCCTATTTTCGCTGACTGCCATTCAGCTCGGAGGGGCTTTTTGCCTCCCCGTGATAATGGTAGGCCAGCTAACCGCGCAGAGCTACGGCCTTGCAACCGCACTTATTGCACTAATGCTCGGTAATACGTTTTTATACCTCAGTTCCTACATCATAGGCTCCCTAACCATGAAATACCGCTGTAGCACCCTGGATCTTGCACGCATACTACTTGGGCAAAAAGGCGCCTTGATAGGCAGCATCGCCCTACTTATACCTATGGTTGGCTGGTTTGCAATTCAACTAGATTTCATCGGTCATTGCATAAACGAGCTCATCCCTTCACTCCCCATTGCTATAGGGTCACTGCTTGCAGGTATCGGGCTCATGCTATCCATACGCTCAGGAATTAAAGGCGTAGGACTGCTATCGTCCATCAGCCTACCACTACTTGGGGTTGCCACTACTTTTGCACTCTATAAAATCTGCACCGAAGGACTCTTGCAACTGCCCGCCAAACCCCCCGCACTCTTTCCGGCCACCATCACTATTATTGCCGTTGCCATTGCGGCGGTTGTCGACATTCCAACTTACTACCGCTTTGCACCGTCAGCTAAAACTGCACACCTAAGCCTTGCGCTGGTCTTTTTAATAGGGCTGCCTCTTATTGAGCTTATTGGGGTTTTAATGGGAGCTTTCTTGCCCGGTAAAACACTACTAGATGTCTTTACAACCAGTGGAGCAGGATATGTAGCAACTCTCGTAACCCTTGCACTTGGGTTTAAAGGCTTCACTACCAACAGCACCAACCTCTACTCGGCCGCAGTTTCACTCCATGCATTAGTGCCTGCTATCTCACCTACCCGCTCAACCCTTATAACGGGCACTGTAGGGCTAGCGCTCTCATGCCTTCCCTTGCTTGAAAACCTTGAAACTGCTTTATCAGCCCTTGCCGTAGCAACCAGTAGTCTTGGAGCACTTTTTTTAATTACGTACAGAAGCCCGGCACCTCAGAGCCCCTTACCTATAGTCGCCTGGTTTGTTGGGGTAGGCGTAGGAATCTGCTCACTACTATCTCTTATAACCCTAACCGGCGAACCAATCTGCGATGCCTTTTTGGCCACCGCACTAATTGCAAGCCCGTTGTTATTTGTTTCACCTTGCTTTGTGGAGAAATTACTATGAAAATGATTACTGAAAACGATGTAAAAGCTCTCTCACTCGGAGCATCCCTTTTAGGATCAGGCGGAGGCGGAACACCCACCTTCGAACCGCTTCTGCTCACCGAAATTATTAAACACCAAGGCCCCATACGCCTTCTCGATACAACAGAACTTAAAGATGATGATCTAGTCCTCCCCCTTGCTTACATGGGCGCACCCCTTGTCAGCATTGAAAAGCTTGCAAATGGGTCAGAATGCGATACCATTATGCGCCAGGTAGAGCGCCTCTATGGCAAGCGACCAACCGTCTTGCTCAGCGCCGAAATCGGGGGCTCTAACGCCTTTACAGCACCTCTGCTTGCGCACCGCTACAACTTACCCGTACTAGATGCCGACCTTATAGGACGCGCTTTCCCGCAGCTTGAAATGTCCTCTGCACACCTTGCAGGCATATCACCCTCCCCTGCTTTCATAGGAGACTCTCTGGGAAAAAGCGCGGTTCTAGAAGCTCGATCAGCTCAAGAGATTGAACAACTAGCCCGATACGTGACCATGGCATGCGGGTCAAATGCAGCTGTCGGTATTTATCTTATGACCGGCAAAGAGGCCAAAACTGCCGTTGTTCCAGCCTCCTTGACGCGCGCAATCCAACTCGGGCAACTCATAGGTGAAGCCAGAACAAAGGGGCTCAAAATACCTGATTACCTCACCTCACAGGCCGACGCACAGGTAATGTGCGTAGGAACGGTTAAAGAAAATTCGCCTCAAACTATTGATGGATTTACCGTAGGCACTGTATGCATAGAAAGCAATAAAGGACCTCTAACCGTCTGGTATAAAAATGAATTTCTCCTTGCACGCACTAAGACCACAACCTATGCATCAACGCCCGATATCATCACAATTATAGACGAAGAAACCGGCGCCCCGCTCCAGACCGACTCTATCCAATATGGACTACGAGTCGCTGTTATAACCCTACCAGCTCCAGCAATCTGGAAAACCGCTGCAGGACTTAAATTAGTAGGCCCAGAAGCATTAAATTTAAAAGGAATAGCATGACCTCCCCTTTAACCATAGGCATAGACATCGGTGGTACCAATACGGACTGCGTAGTCCTTAACAAACAACAGCAGATAGTATTTAGAACAAAGACCGCAACCTCCTCAGACATTGTTGGCGGAATTGATACCGTTCTTACTGCAGCCCGTGCCTCTGCCACGCTCCAGCAACACAATGTAAAAGCCATTTTTATAAGCTCAACGCATGCAACCAATGCGCTTCTAGAGGCTCGAAATCTTTTAAAAGTAGGTGTTTTACGTATTGCGAGCAACAACCCTTCATGCATTCCCTCATGTCTAGGATGGCCAGAGCCTATAAAAGCCGCACTCAATCTACAGACCATAACCATTCCTGGCGGACACGAGGTAGATGGGCAGGCCATGGACAAACTTGACCGTAAAACCGTTCTAGACGCTACAGAAATGCTCATCAAAGGCGGTGCTGAAAGCATCGTAATAATAGGGGTCTTTTCTCCTCTATATCCCGAGCATGAACGCTATGCGGCAGACTCTATTACTTCACGCTATCCTGCTATCCCCGTTACCTGCTCACGGGACGTAGGAGGATCAGGCTTTATAGAACGTGAAAACGCAGCCATCCTAAACGCCTCACTCAAAAAATGTGTCAAAAACGGTTTTGATCAAATCGAAGCTCTTTGCATGTTAAAAGGATTTACCTGCCCCGTATTTGCAGTTCAAAACAATGGTTCTACTATATCGCTGCAAGAAGCCCATGCAAATCCCATCTCCCTTTTGGCGGCCGGCCCTACTAACTCCTGCATGGGAGCCGCACATCTTAGCAAACTCACTACGTGCGTAGTTGTTGATATCGGCGGAACGTCAACAGATATAGGGCTCATTAAAAATAGTAATGCGCGTCGAACCTTTGGCACCAGTGCCATTGCTGGCGTTAGTCTAAATTTTTCTATGCCTGACGTTCTTTCATTAGCTCTAGGTGGTGGTAGCATAGTATCTATTTCGCACAACAACACCCCCACCATCGGCCCCTGCAGTGTAGGGTCCGCACTCCTACAAAAGGCTTACTGCGGAGGCGGAAACACTCTAACCCTAACCGACTGTGCTCTGCAATGCGATTGTTACGACAATTGCGGTAATAGCTCGATGTTAACACCTAAAGCAGCCGCACCCATCAACAAAAAGGATGCTCATGCTGTTATGGAACTGGCTATCCAAACTATAGCACGTGCCATAGAACGATTTGCGTGCCTTGAAAAAGAGATTCCTGTTGTATTTGTAGGGGGTGGGGCTGCCCTATTCCCGCTCGAACTTATAAAGACCTATTTCCCCAACCGTACCGTAATTAAACCCCTTGACCTTGAAGTTGCAAATGCATGTGGAGCGGCCTGTGCCGTTGTATCTGGAACCGTTGATGAAACAGTCTTATTAGAACAGAGAGAGGCTACCATGAAAATGCTGCAACAAAAAGCTGTAAAATTGGCGATAGAAAAGGGAGCAGAGGCGAAAACAGTGGTTATACAAGATGAAACCGTCCTTCCGTACGCCTATGTTTCTAAACCAACCGCACGGGTACGAATTGTAGCAACAGGAAAACTCAAAGTATAGAATACCATAAGGGCCATTCATGCCTTTAAATGCGATGGCCCTAGGCTTCTCCAGTACAATCAGAACCCTGAAAAAGCTTAAAAACGAATATAACACCGCATTAATACACTAGGAAAATGCTATAGCCTTAAGCGCCTGAGACAGTTTCTCCATCGACTTATCCTGAGGCAACTTAGATTCCAATTGTCGCAACAACAACAGATCATTAAGATTCATTTTTCTATCAGGACGAGGACTTGGATAGATCACTAAATAGACCTCAAGCCCAAACTCTTTTATAAGGCCCTCAAACCAAGGCTTTTTGAAAATATCAACAATCCACGACACTTCATTACCAAAAGCCCCAGCACCTACCAACGTCAAAAAGACCTTTTGACGCCCCACAAGCACCCCTGCCGAACTTCTTTCAATTGCGCGGAGTGCCGCAGCATACATAGTTCCCTGGTAAGCCGCCTCTAACACTATCCTTGCATTTTTCTCATCAAGCCCTCGCGATCCATTCTTTTCCACCTTAAGCGCAGCCGTAAAAAGCTGGTCAACACGAATCAGTGTATTTGGATTGCTTAAATCAATACGCGTATTAAAGACAAAAAACGGCTCACGATCCTTTTTTACTATATTTCGATCTTTTAAAAATGCTATACGGTCCTTAATATCCGGATTACCTATTGAAAACGCCCCGTTCAAATATTTAGAAAAACACCCATAGTAGCCGCTGGTCACAGCTACATCAGAATGAATCCCCACTTCTATAGCCTCTATATCACTAGAATCAAGAGACTTTTTAACCTCCCAGACAAGGCCGTCACGCCCGCTCTTTTTATTCATGACAACCTTTTTCCCCTTCACGAGTCCGTTGAGAAAATTAATAGGTTGCAAACAATATTTTCGAATAATAGCAGCACCCATGGAGGCTAGCGCGGCACTCTCCCCTTGAGTTGGTGTAAATTGCATCTCTTCCAAGCGGCGCCCATATCCACACCCATCATTACCCATACCACCTTCTAATGCATTGAACGTTGAGGCAATCTGAAACAATGCTCCTGGATTATGCTCTTGTAAATAGGCAACATCTGTAAGCTTAAGCGCCTTCTTTAAGCCCTTTGCATCTTTTATTTTGTAGCCATCTATAAGTTCGAAAAACCCTTCACCCACAGGCTTAAACACCTTTTTGGCATTGTCGACCGTGTCCTTTAGAGAGCGAATAGTCAAGGCCCTAAACCGAGATCCATACAATGCTGCACGCCCAAAAAGTGGCTTATCTACAGGTTCTGCAACAAATCCATCTTTGGTTTTTCTTATCGCTTCTAAAGGAGGAAACGTGCCCCACTTAGGCTCTTTATTACTACTCCATCTACGAAATTCAACTTCATACACGCCCATCACCTCGTGGAAACAATCAAGTCTACAAAGCCGCTTTGCAAGTCTATCTTCACCATCCCACGTCATTGCGCGTAATAAGTTGTCTAAAAAATCCTTTTTTTGAAACTTCTTTAACGAGCCTCCTGGGTTTTCAGGGGCTTCGGAAAGATTCTTTGAACTAACTACCTTTTTCGGTACCGTAACTCCGTTAAAGTCGTACAAAAAACCATCCTCTCCCAACAACAAAGAAAGCCGCGCAAAAGTAAGTTCCTTTCCAAGAACCGGAAGAACGACATAGCCATCAATATAATTCTTGTTCGCTATCTTAGTAAATTCGGGATAGATAACGGTTTCAAGGTTAGGACTGAATAACGAAAATGCAAAATTAACACCGAATAAACAACCTACAATTGTAAGCACTACTCTTTTCATTGCCTCATCCTTTTCAACCAGCATACTAAAATCACAAAACACTTTAGCAACGTGGCCCAATATAGACAACCCAAAAAAACTAAACCGCTAGAATTAAAGCTAATCCTCGTCCCCGAGTAACGCATTTCGCAAACACTCGATTCCCACGAGAAGCAAGAATATAGAAAAGAGAACGGCCACGCTGGCCCAACTAAAGCCAAGGAGAAAGTGCATTAGCACTCCCCATAGGACAAAAAAAGAAACCATTAACAGGAAGAGCACCCCCCCAATCAACGGCCACTTATTTTCATTATTTTGGAACATCAAAAGTATCTCAACCCCTTATACGGGTACACTAGGTTGTGCAAGCTCGCCACGCCTATCTGCCATAACCAATGCCGCAGCTTTGTCATCCACACAAGTAAAATGGAACCCATCACAAGGAATATTAAGCCGTTCCGCCATCTTTTGAACCGCCTTAACATTGTGGAGCGAATCGTCCACAAAGACTAAGTGTGCTGGACGATAAGAGACCTTTTGAAAAAAAAGCTCGAGAGCAATGCCCTTATCTTTTCCATCAACAAACATCACCCCATCCTTGTAAAAGACACCCTTGTACAGTTCAGGAAATTCACAATAACCGAGCCACAAATCTGGAGCTTCCGCATCTTCATACTCGACTTGAACAAAAGAGACTCCTGTGTCCCGCAACTGCCGGAACGTCGCACTTTCAAGCACCGATCCCGTACGAGCAGTTACCGCTATAACACGCACCTGCCTTTTACGAAGCTCTGACATAACGTCCAGAATAAAGGGGTCCACTAATCGCACTCTCGCGTCACGCTGGGCCTCTTCAATGATAGGCAACAGCTTTTCTTTAGCCGTCTGCTCATTGTAGCCTTCACGCATTAGAGCGCTAATATTAGAAAAAAACCACGCTTCTGTTGTCTCCTCGGCTAACACCTCGAAGACCGTTTTGTCCAGATCAAAGACTACCAACTCCCCATTGCCGTATCCTACGGCTTTCAACACATCTTTCATATAACTATTTTCGTTCATATATCCTTTCGATATAACAGACATTACAATAAAAAAACAATACGGCTCTCTGTCCGATATTATGCTGCAAAGCAACTATTCAGATTCACCACTAATAAGCTAGTAACTTTTGCTAAAAATCCTCCAGAGACCCCTAGAAAGCTTTAAAAAAACTCTCTACACGTACAGTATACCAGAACTTTGATTTCAGTTAAACCAAGCGAAAAAGTTAAAACAAAATCGCAAAACTCTACTCTTTAAATTCACATCCCTCAAAGACCTGAAAGGTTGCATCTTTTTGCCAGGCATCCCGCTCAAGCCCTGCTTTAACCGATAGGTGTTGCAGCGTAGTCTTTAAATCCCATCCCTGCTCCGTTGCAACCTGCGGCAAAAAGACCGCCTGTGAAAAACCCTTTGATAAGAGTATGCCATGCTTTCCAATCACAATATCTTTCCAGCTAGCGACCTTAACGGGTTGTTCCAAAACAGAAATATCAATAGCAATAGCAGAAAGCTCTTTTGCTCGCACGGGAGAAAACCGACTATCGGAAAATGCAGCCTCACGCGCCACTTTCTGAACCGTTAAAAAAAGAGGCTCGTGTGTCGTAATGCGACCAATACACCCACGCAGATCACCCGCAGTATTTAACGTTTTAGTAGTTAAGGTAACAAAAGCACCGGCAGGCATCATAAGCCCCTCGCTTGCAAGAGGCAACAGCAGCTCACTCGTTTTCTTTGCATCCGTCACCACAAACTCATTTGTAATAGACGTACGAGCTAGCTTTAAAAGTGCACGCTTTTCGTAGGCTGTTAAACGGTCTATAAGCGGAAGCGACACTCGCTGCGGAGTAGTAAAAATCATGCTCACATAGCTCACGCTATTTTGAGCCTCAGCATCGGGGCAATCTCCCATAAGAACATTCACATTAATATCCTGATTCATCCCACCACGAGTTCTTTCGCGTTGAGCAGAGGTATAGTAACACGCCAGCCATGATTCAAGATGAGGTTCCAATCGAGATTCAAGCTGACGGCCTAATGCACCCTGATTAAGGAGCGCAAGAAGAAGGCGCAGCGGCCCTTGCCCACAAACAGTCGCTCCTGTGCGTTGTATAACCTCATTAAATTGATTAAGATCCTGCGCTGCAACAGCACGCACTACCTGAGAATCAATCTGGCGTATCCCATCCAGAATGTGCTTTTTAACCGGCTGATATCCATATGAAGGACCTTGATGAACAAAATCAGAACTGACCACCACAAGAGTAGAAGCGCCTAGAAGTCCTTTTTGTGCAAACAACACATTCGCAACCTCCTTAATAGAAGCTCCTGTCATTTCACCTATTATGAGAGGAATTAGTTTAAAATCAGCCACCGTACTCTGCAGAAACGGCAATTGAACTTCAAGAGAATGCTCCGCTGCATAAAGGCCTGGTATCACCTTAAAAAGAGCCAAGGCTCGCTTTAAAGTCAAAATCGCTTCCCCATCTACAGTAATATCGCCCAATACAGTTCTGTAAACCGTAAAATCGGGGATGGCAACTCCCGCAAATGCCACGTGGTGGCTCGGGGCCAAGACAATCACCCGCTTAATGTACGTATTTTTAGTGCGCTTTATTTTATCATCAAAGAGAGGATAGTACGCCGCTGCGGCCGCAATACCAGAAAATCCGTAGCCTGCATGGGGAGCAATGATTGCTCGAATGGTGGACGATGCAACAGCCACATCAAAAAACCGAGCCGCTATATCAAAATTCTCCTTAAGCTGCTGCTCAAGAGCTGGTTTAGTCTGTTCATACCAACCGGAGGAGAGAACTGAAGTGAAAATAGAGGGAGAAATGGAGGGAGAAACAGCAGGAACCAATTTGCTCTCCGCCTCACCATATATACCTGGATTAGCAACCAGGATTAGAAGCCCTAGGGCCAAAACAAAGCACCTATCCATTCTATTAATTACTTTCATCACTACTATTACTCCTTTTATTCACCCTCAAGCACCATACTCTCTTTGCCCTTAAACCGTGGACCCGCTGGAGTTTACACCACTCACCCTCTTTTTTCTAGTCTAACACACCGCCGTGCACAGCGCCAAAAACCACTAATTTCTCCCTTTTTCATATATTAAAAATTAAAAAAATGTTAGAATAAAGAGCATTATTAAAGCTCTAATTTTATACTTAAACAAAAAATTTCTTGGCAATTCTTATGGAGGAAGGACCATGAAAAATAATCTATTGCGCCGAATAGCAAAAGTATTTATGGCCGCAAGCGTGGCGAATACGTGCTCTGCAGCTCTAACAACCCACCAATCTGCAATATTTAATACAAGTTCATCAAGCTTTACATCCTCTATAAATCTCCCACTCCACACTCCACGCACACGATCACTTGCTGGCAGTCTAAGTGGGGTCTTTTCAAACACCTTTAGCCATCTTAACAACCATAAATTAGCATATGGCGCAGGATTAAGTGCCCTTATTGTTGGCACGGGAACTGTAATTTGGGCACTGCAAAAAAAGGCCGAAATAGCTGCTTTAAACCATCAAATAAACGCACTAACTAATCAGACGAGCTCCCAGGCAACCCGCATAAACTTTTTAACGCTCGCAAATAGCCAATTAAACAATCGAATAACAACTGAACATAACAATTACACTGCTGCGCAACAAAGCCTTCAACAAAAGCAACTAGAGACCACACAACTTCAAAATGACATAAATACGCTTAATTCCAAAAATTTAAATTTAGCCAATGACATACAAACATTGTATGAACAGATGGCGGAGTTAAATAATCAAGCAGAACAACTTAAAGAAAAGCTTAAGGACCCACGAGAAGGCGACATCATTTTCGAAGATATCACTGAAAAGTCTGAGGAAAAATCCGAGCCCAAAAAACAGCTCAAACTCTTCGTTAATTCAACATTCAACTCCTTTAGCAAAAAACAGTCAACCGCTTTAGCGCTACCCAGAGACTGCTGGGCTGAAATGGCCTCATTCCTAAGCAATGCTGATAAATTACAGCTTCGGCAGGTCTGCAAAGATTTTAATGCACTATTCTATGGAACTTCAAAAGAAATACCTGCAATTCGCCTAGATAGCGCCGTAATGCTCCCACCCATTCTAGACATTAAAACCGCCAGCAAACTTCAAGCCTTGATTTTATCGTTTTTAAGAAAAACGCGCACAGAATCGGTTAACGTAACGCATCTTGCATCCCAACTCCCGCTTATTAAATTAAGAGGAGCTCAAATCAAAAAGCTTGAAGTAAGTGACAAAACAATTACTGATGAGCAACTCCAACAAATCTTAAATAGTTGTCCTAACTTAACTCACCTTAATTTGAACCATTGCAGAGGATTAACGTTCAACAACATCAACTGGGAAAATCAAGAACAACTCAAAAACCTGAACTTAGAGTTCGCTGAAATCACCGACCAAGAGCTTCAACCTATTCTGGATAACTGCCCCCTTTTAACTGAACTCAATCTACGGAACTGCAAAAAGTTAACGTTCAATAATATCAATTGGAAAAATCAACAGCAGCTCAAAAACCTAGACTTAAGCAACTCTAGCCTAGACCAAAACTACTCTAAAATCACGGACCAAGGCCTTCAACCCATTTTAGATAACTGCCCCCTAACTCACCTTAATCTATTCTTCTGTAAGCAATTAACATTCAATAACATCAACTGGGGAAATCAACAACAGCTCAAAGACCTAGTCTTATGCGACTCTAAAATCACCGACCAAGAGCTTCAACCTATTCTGGATAACTGCCCCCTTTTAACTGAACTCAATCTACGGAACTGCAAAAAGTTAACGTTCAATAATATCAATTGGAAAAATCAACAGCAGCTCAAATTCCTCTACTTAGCGAAAACCAACATATTCAAACCAGAACTCCTCAATATTTTAGATAATTGTCCACAGCTAACCAATCTTGACCTAAACAAATGCACCAATCTTCCTCGAAATATCCGCAAACTCTGGATTAATCGGTCTTGGATTAAGGAGTTAAAAAGGATCGTGCACGAAGAACTATAAAAAAAACATTCTTCTTTCATACTCTAATAACCACTTTTTCCGCCATACTCCCCCGCGATATCCGCTCAAACTTCCATCACTTGCAATTACTCGATGACAGGGGATAACAATCAACAGTCTATTGTATGCCATGGCACTGGCAACAGCACGACATGCCCGAGGATTGCCAACTTCTCTTGCCAAATGAGCGTACGAAACCGTTTCACCATAGGGTATTGCCGCCGCTACGCTCCATGCAGATTTTGAAAATGTAGTAGATGCAGAGTTCAATGAAAACGAAAAATCAAATGTTTTTCGTCCCTCAAAAAAATACTCGTTAAGCTGCTGAAGTCCGTCCTTAACAGGGTCCGAAAGTTTACTGTCCTTCTTATCTTCATCATCAACAAAACAGATTGAATAAACGGCATCTTCGCCACCCACTACTTCAATCAATCCAAGGGGAGACAAATAATGGCCCACCGTAATTTCTTTATTCATACAGACCTCCGCCTGCCCAAAATTACCTAAAAACGATCCTCCCTCTAATTTTATCAGAAAATAGGTTCATTTTCCTTCTGCTATCGCTTTTAGTGATCGCGCCAACTGGTCGACGGAATTATCTATTCGCCTGTAGACCAGGAGTTCAGGTCGACGATCCCCAGCCCAAGGGCCCAGAGCTTCGGCCTCAGAAACCACAACGAGTGTTTTACCGATCTCATCACAGAAGTACCACGGATGTGCAGGGTCATATTGATCCTTCACATAGGCAGTAAAGTGCCCTCCATACTCATGTTCAACATTCACAATGCCGGTGAGTTCATACCTTAAAGATTCCCCACCTTTTTTTAAGTTCGATGAAACCACAGACTCCATGTCAAGAATTAACGGAAGCTTTCCGTTTAACATTGAAGAATAACTGCCCTGCAACACAATGTAATTAGATAGACCAAGCAAAACCTTCTCTCCCCCCCCGTAAAACATGTTTAAACTCGCATCAAAAAACTCAGAAACGGTATAAACATCTTCCTTATTACGATTCCTCTGTGAATAAAAGTAAAATGAATTGTAAAAAATATCTCCATACTTAAGCTTCCACAAAGAAGCTTGGTTACCACATGCCTCAGCAATCTCATTAAAACCCACTTCAGGATTCCATTCTAGCCCCTCTTGAGTATTTAAAAGAACCGCTGTCTGCAAAACCTTCAAGAGCCCACTGTAATGATCATTTGACGGGCTGTTTTTCTTCTGGTGAGAATCTATGTCCCGTATAAGCTCCGTAAAGCTTTTGGCTACCTGCGCATACTTTTCCTGCGAAGGGTTTTTTACGTATCCATCGCCCCCTACGCCCACAAATTGATCAACGAACTCGGGCATATTGTAAAGCACGTGTACAAGTGAAATCAGCCAACAATTTGAGCTCTGCCATTGCAAAAACGGCGGCTCAGCGTCTACAAAAGCACATAACACCATAGCCCAACAGATCAAAAAACTTCGCTTCATACACACTCCTTTTTTAAACCGAACCACTTGACCTTTTTTCACTATATCCAAAACACGCACCTCCCAACAAGCGAAAACAGTTGCAAATATTTTATTGCAAATTTGGCATTCTTTTTTCTATACTAAGAATAGAGAAAAATAATACTTTGTAAAAAAGGAAAACTTCTATGACCTCCATAACCTCCATAAATACCCCACGGGCACAAACCCTCTGCAAGATCCTCGTTATTGCAAACGTTATATTCGCAATAGCTGGATTGCACGCAACTAATGACAGCGCAAAACAAAAAATTGACGCTTTTATCATTGCTGCAAAGGCAAACGACCTACCTGCCATTAATTCTATGCTAGAAAGCGGACTAGACATTAATATCCGAGATAGAGTCGGAGGCACCCTGCTTTTTGCGGCTGTTTTTGCAAAAAATAAAAACGCTGTAGAATTACTCCTAAAAAAGGGGGCAAAAATTAATGCTCAAGCTAATGATGGTTGGACTGCTCTACTCCTGGCAATCAAAACCGGCAACTTTGAAATTATAAAATACCTAGTAGAGCAAGGAGCCGATATATACATAAAAGAGCGTGAGCTAGGCATGGACGCCCTGCTTATGGCAGCCTCAAGCAACGATCTAAAAGTAGTGAAGTATTTTATCCACAAAGGCTCTTTAGTAAACAGTCAAGACAAAAATGGCTGGACACCCCTACTTATGGCGGCACAAAAAGGCAATTTCGATATGGTAAAATATCTAATTAAAAAGGGCGCCAACGTCAATACAAAAGACTCTGTCCACCATGTCACACCCCTCCATTTTGCAGCACTAAGAAACGATTTTGCCGCCGTTCACCTACTTATTAAAAATGGGGCTTCCATTACCTCAAAAGATATAGAGGGTAAAACCGCGCTTCAATACGCAGCACAACAGGGCAATGAGGATGTGGTTGGCTACTTAACCTCAAAGCTTTCAATGCAAAAAACAGAGGTCCTTATATCCATACAAATTGTGCAACCGCAAGTTTACCTTACCACAACAATTTAAATCGATCCCGATTAGCTAAAAAAACATCCGAGCCAGGCCCCAAATTCATAAACACAGAGCCCCCGCATATTTCTAATAATAGATTTTTTTGTAAAATTCTTTTTAATTTTGATAAAATTTGATAAACTTAGATTTTAATCATTTATTACAATATGCAACAATTTATTACGTTATATAACCGCCTAATAAAATACCTCAAATCCAAGAAAGCTCAAAATCATGAATCTACCACGCCTACTCTTTGCACTAGCGCTGCTCACCGCACCATCACTTATGGGATTAAACAACGGGGAGAAAATCGTTCCATCAGCCGTCTTGCAAGACACCACCCCTGTCTCTTCCTACACAGTAGCTCTAAGCAAACTTTCGCTCTCAGAAAAGAAGCTCGTTTTTGAAATTCTAATAAATCAACTAGATCTACTATTTACCCTTGCAGCCGAAAGCATAGGAACTGAGTCTGGATTAGCCGTTACAAAATATGATGGTCTTATCAACGTGCTAAGAAAGAACATTACCACAAGCACCATATCCCTGGCTCCATCTCAAGACGCCCTATTACTCCTAAATCTATTTGATGCTCAATGTGCCGTCAAATCCCCAAAAATCAACCACAAATTACTCAATGAAATGCTCAAAATCAGGCAAGAAGCCACCTCTCTTGTACGAAAAATAGCAGAGTATTCTATAAAACAAGACCCCAACCTTAAAGACAAATTCTACATTCCCACAGAGCACTCATATTCTAGCATCCAGGCCCTTTTTACCGCTTCCAAAGAATTTAAAAATATAATCCAAGAAGCGATACTAGAACGCAAAGAAATCAAGGACGACTTAACGAAGCTTGAAAAAGAATGCGCCTCGTTAAAACATTTTTCCTACGTAAATAGAACGTTACTTGATTTTAGCATGAGCACACCCCCTCTCTTAAAAGAGTATGCAACCATTCTAAACGAACTAAAAAATGGTTATAGCGAAGATCAAACGCTCTCTCACTATTGTGAAGTAGTAAAACTGCCGGACCTTTTTTCGAATTATTCTCTCGAAACCCTTAAAGAAATCGCACTCATTCTGCGTAAATTTTTTGAGGGGATAACCACCACACTTGAAAACCAAGCCCCTCAAAAGAACAGTTCCTCGCAATACAACCTCGACGAAGCCCTCATATCTGCAATCAAAAAAAATGTCCTAGAGGGCCTGGCTGGAGAAACAGATATCTTTGAAATCTTATCCTGTCTAGAAGAGATGGACTCAGAATCCACAAGTCAATCCAGTCTTATTAAAGCCTCTTTTCTTGCTAGCAAATTCTCGTCAACCACTAAAAAAGAAAAATCCTTATTAAAAAGAATCTCTTGCGAACCAACAGAAATCCTTCTCCTAATGGAAAAACTGCAAAAGATCTGCCCCGCCCTACACCTTCTTATACACCACCATCTCGTCTGGAAAAGTGAAAACATTGGCCTCCTGGAGCTAGAAGACGATACAAATCAACATGGTCAATTCTTCAGCCATACCTTCACCCTAGCCCCCTTCTTTATCCATCTCTACAAAGGAATAATGAAACGCATAACCGTTCTAGAAAAAGATAACCTTCCCATTCTTCTTGATACGAAACTAATACAAGAAAAAGAAATTTTTTCTCATTGCTCAAAGAAGAATCACAAAGAAAAAAAGATTCATCGCTACAAAAGTGAAAAAAAACGTAAAATTTCTGAAGAAAAAACTAACCAAAAATCTACAACTACTACAAACACACCCCTTAACACAGAGCTTGATGCCGAACTAGAACGCTTTAATCCCCTTGTCATAAAACGACTTTTAGAAAACAAAGAGCAAACAGAAGCGGAATCGAAAGATTTCTTTCTCCTTTACAGCCGCTGGGGATCAGGAATCCATTCACAAGCAACCATTATCATAGAAAAAGATACGCAGAAAAAGCCGGCGCCGGCCCTATTGTCACTTACCGTGCCCTCTACAAACTCTCTAAACAAAAGCGATCTCTTTCATAAAACCATAAAAAGGCTGCTCAAAAAATCGAACTTCTTTGAAAAAGGCTCTCTTATCGAATCATCCGAATATACCCCGTGCAACGAGTATCACATCACTCTTACAAAGGGGCACAAGGCAGTTATCTTCCCAGGCATCCTATTTCTTGGAAGTGATGCCCGTACACGATTTAAAGGACTTGCTAAAATAATTGAAAACAATGAGAATAAAATCCTTATTACACAAATACTCCAACGCATTAAAGACACAGGCAAACATACAGGCGCCGGAGTATGTATTTTTGATGAAAACAAGAAGGTTTACCACTCATGCTTCCATGAGAAAAAACCGCAATAAAAATTGTTTTTGATTATTCTACCTATAACCCCTTGGCCTTTTTAAACCAAAGGGTTACTTTTTAATCCAATAAATTACAGAGTCGTCGGCACGTTTGCCGGTACGTTTAACGGTTGCGGCACCAAGGCACCACCCTGCATGCTGCGCGCTACCCGAGCAATAAGTTGATTACCCACACGTCCTGCTAATGTACCCGCTATAATCCCGCCCTGATGGGCCCACGTAGCTGTATGGCCCATGCTAACATACGATTCTATTCCACTAAATAGAATAGATGTAATAAGAGGTAACCAATAATGATCATTCAGAGCAAAACAGAGAGCTGGCCCCGCCAAGCTACGCGCCACCATGTTAGAAGCCCGTCCTTGACGATGTATAAAATTCTCCCACAACGATTCCTGTTCATTGTCCTCATAGGTCGCACACGACACTAATGCGTTAACAACAATGGGGCACGCACCCAACACAAGGCCAATACGCGCCAACAGAGTCAGATTCTCTGATTTTGTTCCCAATGGACGCAACGCCATATTTTCTAATGATTTTCCATTTATCATCGTATAAGCAAAGGGAACCAGAAAGCCCGTTGCCACACCTAAAAGAATCTTGCGATCGCGTAGCACTTTTTCTTCACGTTGGTGCTTTACCTCATCCGGATTATTATTCGATCCATAAACAACACCTGAAAAACCCGCGCCCATAAAAACAGATAGACATGCAATGTGCCTGAATAATTTTGTCACAAAAACCTCTGCCTCTTAAAAAATTGATAGAACTATGCAATACACCCTGTTATTCTAGCAGAGTCCCTGCATTCAAACAACCAACTGGGCCTTTACTCGTTTTCTCCATCCGGTTCAAAAACCAACAGATCTCCCGGCTGGCACTTAAGCTCCCTACACAATGCATCCAGAGTTGAAAAACGAATCGCTCGAGCCTTACCCGTCTTTAAAATAGAAAGATTTACCTCGGAAATCGCCACACGATCGGACAACTCATTAAGTCGAATCTTTCGGTTAGCCATAATTTCATCCAGTCGAACGATAATAGACATAAGAAGGCCGCCCTAAATAGTGAGAGACTGCTCTTCAGACAGGTCAATACCTCGCTGTAGAACAAACATAAAAAATGCCAAAATTGCCAAAATAACCACCCGTATAAAATCAGGCGTTCCAATCACCACCGCAAGGATACGGTGCCCCACAGGATTATGAAGTGTAAACACGAGTCCCTCAAGTGTCCGCTGTACAGGAACATATAAGGTCCATGCCAAGAAATATATAAAAACCCCCCGCGCTTGTCGCATAGCATCGTGCGAAAAAATCCTTTCCGACCGCACCACGCGAGAAAGCTTGATCACAGAAAGCTGGCTTGCAAACAACAATACCAAGCTTACTCCATCAATGGCCAATCCAAGCAGACGCTGCGTTACTGAAAAATGCGGAGAATCAATCCACCGATAAAGACATGAATAGACCTCTGCCGCAAAAAAAAGAAATATCCCTACCTTTAAGATTGCACACCACCAACGATACGCAACTTCCACACGATCCGCCATCAATATCCCCATCCGTAAAAAGAACATACTTGCATTTAAAGCCCAACGCTTCTTATATCAAAAATAACTGACGAAGTACACCTTTCCACTCTACAGGAGGACGGTATACTTCGTCTAAACAAATTCGTCTCTATTTCACTCTAGGGCGCACCCTCTTGGATGCACACCCTATAGCACTATTTTTAACATTGGCCGTCGGGAATTGACGAACCAAAATCAATTCGCAAATTACCGTTAAAATGTTCTAATCCCTGTCTTTTTGCCTGAACCCCTAACTCATTCATAGTCGCTTGACTCAAGGCTAGACCCGCTTGCTTATCCCCATCCATTTTCATAAACTGCTCACGGTTTTGTTCAAACCAGGCAATCATCCCCTGACAAAGCGCTTTGAAAGCCTCACCTTGCCCCTCCTTTCTCTCAACAGTGAATGATACTGTAATATCGTTAATATCATTCTGCGACTCAAATTGAGTCAACGCTGCCAAAGATGCCTCTTCACCATACCCAGTGGAAGTACTCATGAGTATGAAAAGACACCCTACACTCACTCTACGCATATCGGTCAAATTTTTCATCTTATCCCCCCCCTAACCCTATTCCGCACAAATCCATCAAGTGCATATCACCACACAAGAGACTATTTTCATCAAATTTTTACCCCTAATCACTCTCACGATGTATCATTAACTCTCATCCCTATCCCCTCGTTTTTCATCCACCTCGAATGCACATCACTCTTCATAACTGAGAACATAGTAACACATTGATTATCGTTTATCAATATATTTTTATCGATTATCATAAAAATCACTTCGCCCGCAATAAAAACGCGCCTCATTTATAGCTGCCTTAATTGACAATCAATAAATTTTTTATATAATTAATTAGAGAAACAGATATTCCTAGACGAGGAATGTTTTTTCCGTTATAAATTAAGAGCTTTAAATTTATAACGCACCATTAGCAATGAAATCATTATTTTAGTAAAATTTTAAAAGAAAGTTCGTTTATGAAAAAGCAATTATCGTTAATAGGTTTTAGTCTAACTATCCTTCTTGCCGCATCCTCCAAAGCCATGAATCAGAATGCTAATTCTTCAACAACTCCACCCCCTGCCGCACAACTCTCATCACCGCCACCGCTCAATCGTCAGGTTAGATTCTCACTCAATCTGTCCGAAAGAACTAACCGGATCAATTTAAACGGGAACGACCCAATTGACGACAATTTACCAACCGAATCTAGCAGCTCTTCTTCTGTTCCAAGGTCTGGCAATCGTCCTACAAGCAAACCTACAACCAGAATCCTTTTCAAATCTCGGCAGCATGACCTAACCTGCCTTAAAGACAGCCTTCGAAAACTTAAATACCGCCTCATTAAAAAAGTTGAGCAGCTAGAAAGCAAAGACGAAGAAAACTGTACACATGATACAGAAGCCATTAGCGCCAACTACACAAAAATAAACGAAGCCCTTCAAACCATTGAAAAAAAGTTTGCGCTACAATTGTGGACAAAAATAAAACCCTTTTTCCAATATGATTCAATCAAGGATGAGTTTAAAATAAACTGCCTCTTGAAAACTGAGAAACTAAAGCGTGTTGCAACCCCTGTAGATTTTAAACGACTAACAAGCAACTTGTTAAAAATTGCGCACTTAAAACAGGTAAAATCTGCTCAAATAACATCGGTGTTGTACAACACAGACAAAAAACTACACCATTACCGTTAAAATTCGCTTTTATAATCGAGTAGATAACAGGCCCTGGATAATCCCCGGGGCCTATCGTATTTTAAACATGCTTGTCAAAAGCTTTATTTCCATACTAAGATTACGCAAATACCATAGAAACGTTTTTCAAAAAGGAGAAAAACTATGAAAAACTTTTACACAAAGGGCTTCGGTACAACAACCCGCAGCCTAATTCGCTTGGTTTTACTTACGTTACTCATGCAATGGGCACCACAAGCCTGTGCAGTCGACCTAAAATACACCAGAGGATTTGACTCCACCCTTCAACCAAACTTTCAATTTATAAACCCCTTCTGGGGAGCACTGTTCTTCTTCAAACAAGACTTCATTACCAACCTCTATGCATTCGGAAAAACTGACCATCCCCTCCATCCCCTAACCTTTCTAACTCATGAGATGTTCCATCGCGCCACAGAAAACGACTTATTAGCCCCAACCCACACCAAAAATGCATTCTTTACTAACATAACACCTTACCTTGCCGGCGCGCTTGGAGGAATTCTGTGGAACATACAAAAAGATCAAAATCAATCGGATACCGTACTACAAAACTGGCTACAACAGTTTCCCGATGATTTAATTACCTCCCAAAAAGCTGCACTCAACGAACAAATTAAACGCGCTGAAAAGCTCACCAAGACCCAACAATCCGTCATAAACGCCCAACCACAAAATCTAAAAATTGCTCAAGAAAATCTTGCCAAAGCACGAACTGAGCTTTTTAAAAACAAAAACATCGAATTTGTACGTCGATTTGGGCCAACCAAATTTAAGGCTTCCGACCTACGCACCGCAATCACAAAATTGTACGAGACCACCCAAAAATATAGTGTAAACAATGTCCTTCTTTACGAAAAAGAGACTCCTTTTTATCTTCTTAGCGCGCTGGCTTCGGCAAAATCAAAAGACAAAAAGGACCTTCTTGAATTCATCAAAGGATTTGTAGACTTCTGTGGAGAAAAACCAGAAGCCGTCCTTTCTGATATCGGTCTCAACATTATACAAACCAGAAGCGATCTAGCTCCTAAATTCTTGAAAGAAATTTATGAATCTAACTATCGCAACAATGTATTCACCCATAAAGAAAAAAACCTCTCCGTCCTAGACCTACTCTATTATGCAAGTGGCCGAGAAGCCATAATGCAAAAGCGCTTTGAAGGCTCAGGAGACTGCACCGAAATGGGGGCCCTAGAGCTTGCAAATCTCATCCTATGGGATCCTACAAAAGAGGCATTCAATAAAGACCTACTGCCTCAATCCTTAAGAGCTAATGAAAATGTAGCCGCCTTCTTAAAGAATTTTTCCACGGGCATAAATGAAAGCAAAGCTCGTGAATGGTGGTACTACCTATTTTCCGACAAAAACCACACAAAAGCTCTCTCAGACTTTGACTACGTTCGGCCCGATATTTTCTGCGAACTAAGCGCCTCTTCTGACAATATATTCAAAGCGCTAAAACTTTTTTTCAAAAGCGCGGCGCAAGACTTTAAAGAACTAGGAAATGAGCTTTCATCAAACGGCAGCACACAGGTAATAACCTTTGACGCTGCCGAAAAAGAGATCACCATAACTATAAAAGACTTAAACGGCAATCTCCTTAAAAAAGGTGCCCTTTCCATCACCCCTCATGCCCACACTGCCGTAAAAAAAGAAGGGGCTTCAGGCGACTTCTATGAAATAAAAGAAATAGCAGATAACTCTGAGCTTGATATAGGCCAAAAACCCCTTAATCTCTTCATAGGTTATAGCGCACTATCACAAGACGACCTAACCGCCTTAATAACCAAACAATTTGATAAAGACGCTTTCAGCCAGGTCTGCGAGCTCTACGGAGACAAACAATTCGCAAACGCCATTCCCAGTTTTGAAACTCTTTTTGATGTAAAAACCATAAAACCTCAACTACCCCTTATCTACTCCCCCGCTGACAAGTTCATCACAAAACATCCCAATCAACCTCCATTTTCAAATTATGTTAATCAATTTTCTCCTGAAATCGTACTTTCCAACATTTCAAAAGTCTCAAGCTCGAACCTTTTTAACTTCTTGAAAAACAAAAATGACGCTGAATGGATAAAGAAAAATGCGGGGACTATCCTAGTGATCGCCGCACAAAAAGGGTTCAGCTTAGGAGAAAATGAAAGCTCCTTTATGGAGCTTCTTAAAGACGCTGGGGTAAACTACTCCGACGAGCAGAACAAAGCGCTTGATGAAATGATTAAAGCAAAGCGCTGGTCCGATATTCAAAGGCTAATAATTGCAGGTGAAACCAGAGGAATGAATCCTCTAGCCTATCTTTTTAAACAGATGAGCCAAAACAAACTCCCCAGACCTACATTGATCATAATTCTCCAAGACCTACTTGCACCACCCCATGACTATGCCTATATAATAGCTCCCTTCTTCAACTTAGCCCTAGCAAAGAAAATCTCAGCTCATAGCATGACTGAGCCACTATTTCTGCACATCTTAAAAGCCAATAAAACTCTAAATATTCTTAGTGAATCTGAGATAGAGGGAAGAGTTATATGGCACCATCCCCCACTAAAAGACCTTACAGCCGAGCTCACTCGCGCACCTGAACTTCTTATAGAAGCAGTGGAACTTGAAATTTTGGCGGCAAAACTATTTAAACGCAACCAGAGCTTTGAATTTTTAAAACCAGTATTTGAGCTACTCATTCAAAATAAAAATAGTGAGACCACTCGCGCACTAATAAGAGCCTTTGACGAAGTAAACAAACGCTGGCCAGGACTTGCCATCAACGCATCTGTTGGCAATCAAAAGACCTTAGTCGACCTAGCAAGCGAACTGTATAAAGAAGGAAAGATGGAATCCTTATCCGCGCAAGCCTTTAGCGCTCGCATCTTTATAGAAGCAGCACATGAGGCCCATAAAGCCAATGCTCTCGATCAGAATGCAATAATCAAACTACTTATAAACTGTCCTTGGATCGAAAATGACGACGTCAAACGTTCTATTTTTAAATCAGACCAAGACCATGCAGACACCGTTGCTAATACCCTAATCTATTTTGATGAACTAGCTAGAAAAGCTGGGTACACATTTAACCTTCAAACAAAGATATCCCATTCATTCTTTATTGTTGCAAAGGAGCTGCTAGAAACCTTCGACACCATGCTTAAAACCATAGAATCGACCGGATCAATTCCCACGGGAGAGACCATGGAGGAGATAAGTAGATTTACAACAATCTTTATGGGGGTGCCTCAAACTCTATTAAAACACAAGATAAATCTCATCAAGGAAGGCGATCCTATTATAAACAACGACCAAACTGTAACAGAAATGTTTCAGCGCCTAAACACTATATTCTTTACCTCTCCTACGCTAAACGATAGAAAAGAAAATATAAAAAAGGTAATGCAAAAGCCCAGCGGTGCATTAAACGAAATCTTTAACCGGATTCAGAATCTTTTTAATTAAAAAGATTAGCCAGACCTATTCTATTCGCACCGTAGAGAAAAAAATACCCCGTGTACGCTTACCACTCCACCTTAAGGGGTGGTAAGCCCCGGGTATCAAAGCGCACATACTGGCAATTAGTCCGCAAATCCATACATCCAGGCTTGCTGCACCACAACCCCTTAGCGGCCAATTCAAGATCAAATCCAAGCCGCTCAGCAATTGCCGAACTCTTACAATTTTCTTTGTCACATATGATAACCAGCCGCTTAAAGCCTAGGCACTCAAAGGCATACCGCGTTAACGCATTAGCCGCTTCCGTCATAAGGCCACATCCCTGCGCACTCTTACGGCACCAGTACCCTAACTCGACACTCGGGATTTTCCAGTCAGGGCGAACCAAACCAATATCGCCCACTAAAGAACCCTTGGAATAAATAGCAAAATGGAACTCTTCACGCAATACAAATGCTGCATTAAACCGGCGCGCAGTACTTTCTGCATAGGCAAGCCCTTCCGTTTCATACCGCTGAGCCCATGACATCCATTCACTTAATTGATCAAACGTTTCCATAACAGCATCATAAAGCACCTGCCCATCGCCAGGCTCGAAGGGACGTAACTCCAGCCTTTCTGTTCGCAAGGGGATTGGTGCTTCAATAAGAAGCGGATCCGTACTCATAAAACCTCTGTATTTTATTTTCACAAAAAAAATATTTTAATTACAGTATATCATTAAAGAATCTTGTTGAAAATCTTTTCATGGTACGTTTCCTAGATAACAAATTCTTCACCATTTCTCAACGGTTCAAACGAAGATTCGTTAAAACAGGGGTTTTCTGGGCTTTTTAATGCACCCTTTACGGGAACACTTAACACATTAATCTTGTCATGCAAGACTGTATTTATGTTTGCATACATGGATGCTTTTTGAGTATCTGCATACTTTTTTTTATTCTGCATAGCAAGCGAAAACAGGGTTTCATTCGACCCTCTTGTTGCAAAAATTAAGCCAGGATCATTCTTTAAAATCTCTTGCAGCTGCTTGATATTGCCATCTTCAACCGCGCCAAAAAGCCGCTCAACTGTTTTTAACAACTCATAAGCGTTTCTCTTTGCAACCATCAAGGGAACTTTGCCAGAGGATGTACACGCATCATAGAGAGCACCTCTCTTTAAAAGTTCTCGTATACCCTCGCACCAATCTTCTTCAGCCGCCGCATGTAACAAGGTAGTTCCTTCATTGTCTACACCTGTTGCAGTTAATAGCCCATCATCCAAACATGCTTTAAAAAATAAAAGCCGCTTTTTCTTAATTAGTAAAAGCAGAGGCTGTATCTTGCCTTCATAAAGAGACGCTCCGTAAGAGCACAACTTAAATGCAAGCTTTTGATGTCCTTTAAGCAATGCCCACGCTAACGCGGTATACCCATTACAATCCTGCCCATCCCAAAAACAGTCCTTATACTCCGAGCAAAAAAGATCCATAAAAGCCTCAGATCCATTAGCCGCGGCCTCATGCAACAACCCAAAACCATCGTCTCTCTTCACCCCACATGAATACTTAAGCAACAGAGATCTTGTCTGCTCAGAAGCATCGTTAGTTTTTGCAGCCTTAAACAGCGCCCCAAGCTCCTTAAAACAAGTGCGAACCTCATTAGAAGTAGTAAGATCAACGGGCTCCTTAAAAAAGCTATCGCTCTTATCATAAAAAGCTCCTTGCAAAATCAACTTTTTTACAATTGATAGCGCATTAGCCTTGGCCGCATAATGCAAGGGACTGCGGCCCCATTTATCCATTGCATTGGGGTCAACATCGTGTGCCAATAAAAAATCAACACTCTCTGCATCTCCCTCTAAGGCAGCTCGGTGCAATATAGTCTGCTCATCACTATTCACCACCTTAAAAAGATTGCCCCGCTCTTCTAGCTCTTGTAAAATAGACAGCCGCACACCCGTTTTATCAAACGCACACGCAATGTACGCAAGAGTAGAGAATTGTTCACCTGCTTTAACAACATCTAGAGGAGTCTTCCCCTTCTTGTCCTTGCTATCAAAAAATGCTCCTGCCTTTAAAAGCATCTTTATACTCTTCTCATCTCCCGAGTTTGCTGCATAATGAAGCGGAGTCCAGCTCACCGCATCTTCAATTCTAGGTGAAATCCCTTTATTCAACAGCAGCTTGATCAATCTATGCTCACCCTGCTTAACCTGCAAAAAAAGATCCTCTTGCTTTACCACTCCTTTCCCCACCGATTTTAACAACTCAAGACGCTTTTGAGTTGTTAAACGCTTTATAAGCGTTTTTGCAGAGAGATTATCTGAATAATCAGATTCATCAGAGCTAGAAACGCTAAAAACCTGAAAACAACTACTAAAAACAACCAAACTCAAGCATATCCCCGCTCTAGCGGCACAAACATTTTTCATCCCAATGCCCCCTCAATCTTGAACAAAAACATTACGAAAATAGGACAACCGAGGAAAAACTCAGTCGTCCTATTTTCATTTTATATCATAATAAATACAGACTATGATTCCGATATAGCATTCACCCCTGCAACCTCTTTAAACGCTTCAAAAACCTTTTGCATAGGCTGTTCAGCTGAAATAGTCTGAATCTCTACCCCAGCCTCTTTAAAGAAATTCAACATTTCAGATTCAGACTTCATATAATCATTGAACCGTTTCTTGATAACATCTTCAGTATCATCGCACCGCTTTGATAGTGGACTTCCACACACATCGCAAATGCCTTCAACCTTCGACTTTAAAGCTTTGGTCGAATAAACTTTTTGGCAACTCTTATTGCTGCAAACAACACGGCACACGATACGATCCACAGCCTCTTGCTCAGAGACAGTGAAACGCATAATTCTAAGACGAAACTCGTTATTCTTAGAACCCTTTAACATCTCAACAAGCGTCTTAGCCTGTTGAACCGTACGAGGATAACCATCCAAAATAATAGGGCTTCTCGTTGCCGATTGCTTTTCAAGCCAATCACGTATCATAGCATTTATTAATTCATCGGGAACCAACTCACCCTTTGCCATAAGCGGCTGCGCTTTCTTACCAAGCTCAGTCTCCTGTGCAACATTCTGCCGCAATACATCACCGGTCGACACAGAAATAAACTTCAGCTCATCCTTCAACCGAGCGGCCAAAGTACCTTTCCCACATGCGGGAGGACCAAAGAATATGAAAAGATCTCGAAATTTTTCTCTTTTTTCCACCGTCGTCGTCTTTTTAAAAAATTTCATGTAAACCACAAATCCGCCGACTAATAAAACGATCAGCGCTATGCCAAACGCCACCTTACCCGATACTACATTCATAAAAGCCTCCCTGGCTTATGTTCACAGAGTTTTCCAATAATTCTAGTAACCTATAAAAAGAGTATAACTATAATTGATCCCTGTAAAACGAATGCTAATCTAAAAATCAGATTTATGCGCAGGCATTTTATAGTGTGGGGTACTCAAAAGAATCAAAAGTATCATCGAATTTGCCGGCAGAAACCGACTTGTTATCTGCCAACTCCTTATTTTGTAGCAGATATTTTTTCATGTAAATACTCTGCTTTTCCCGGAACTTCGCCTCCTGCTTAAAAACTTTTATCCATTCTTTAGCGGCCTCTTTCGAGCATTCTCTTTCCACAGGCTCAAATCCAAAAGCTCCCCCAAAATACCAATAGCTCTTGTTTTGCGCTTCTTTATTCTTTTGACATACAAAAACAGCATGCGCGACAGCGCCATTGTTTTTCTGACATCGTGCCACATAAAACTTTGCCTTATGTATATTTTTAATACCCTCAACGTTTTTTACGCGCAAACAAATTTTTCCTTCAAAATGCTTGTCAAAAAAGTCTGGGAACAGCTCTCTTAAAACCTTAGGGCATGCTTTAAATCGCTCAGGAACACGCACTGTATTAATAACTTGAAAAAGGCTGCCTGGAACGCCTGATGAAAAATAGGGATATACTTTTTCAACCTTGTCTTTTTTTTCTTTAAAATAAACAGGTTTCACACTGTTTTTCGGTACATTCGTTTCATTTTCAGGCGGCGTAAAACTATAGATTTTAACATTATCAATCAGACTCCCATCTAACAAAATAACAGAGCTTTTAACAGGAACTTTAACATCCGCTTGCTTCTCAGAAAACTCATTCAACGCGTTAACAGATTGCAAAACCTGCGTAGAAAAATACTGTGGCACAGGCCAAAAAGATTTATCATAGGGCGACTTAAAAAAAGGCACCGAAGAACCCATAACAGATGTTGGACAACCGGGCCATTCGACCGCTAAATGCTGCACCGCCTCTGTGTAGAATTTAAAAGCCACTTTACATAATTCTTGGTTCAAAAAATTCTCATTTACAACAAATGCCTTTATATGTTCCAAAAAATTCTTGTACCCATCTTCTTTTACAACCCCATTAACAACGCCATTACCCGAAAAAGACATCGCTGTAAAAATAGGATGATTTGATGAAATTTTTTTCGCTAATTCAACTAGCTTTACAGGACCAAAAAAACAACTGAAAAAATGAACCCAGACCAACCTAATGTCCCCCACCATCTTTTCAATAATCTTCGGTAAAATATCTGGATCCAAACTCGCCAAACCCCCAACATCCTTAACTACCTGATTGTCTTTTATATCGCTTAAATTTTCATGAAACTCTACCCGACGCCCCTCTCCCTCAATAACCACTATCCATCGAGGGACATCCTTTTCATTGGCATACATTTTTTTTGGCACAAAAAAATTGCTCAAAAAGCGTTTCAATTCCATCGAAACATCTTTCTCGGTCTGAGCTTTTAACCTTATAAAGCCCTTTAAGAGCCCCTTCACCGTAGCGGTCCCCAAATACTGCAGATGAGTAATCAAAATTCCTAATTTTTTTTCTAACTCTGTTACCTCTTGCGACAAACCACCCTCATTACTGTTTAACGATTTAATCCCAAATTTTTCAAAAGCTTTTTCAAAATCATCTCCCAACATCTTCTGAGGAACGCCGAGTATAAAAGCTTTACCCGCACTCTTTAAGGCTCCTGGCAAGCCGAAAAAATGGTACCCATTGGCAATCTGTTCCTCAATAACCTCTTTCTGCAAAAAAAAGCCCCGCATGGTTGCCGAAAACAACACCAAAAGTTTCGATTTAAAAATAAACTTCATTTCTTCTAGCGTCACAAAATTCTCCGGATTTTGTTCCACAAGGATGATTAACGAATGTGTTACAAAAGAAGCGGGGTTGTCTTCTTTCCCCTTTGGCTCATCTTCCTTACTAAAAACACAACTCTCGCTACCCTGGTCAAAGGCCCCAGAAATCTGCTTCTTCTCTACAATTTTTTCAAAAGAATTAAGCCAAGGCATAGGACAATACCCACTCCCTATCCAACCATTCTTAGCCTCAGGGACGTTGTCTAAAACATCCCCCGTAAATACAAAATCACTATCCAGACCCGTAGTAGTTGTACGTTGATTAGAGCCTTCAGCTACAAAAATCCAAAACAAAAGACTCACCAAAACCAAAATTTTACTTTTTATCATCATCTTATTTCTCTGTTATTAACCATAATTTACGCGCCATTTTTCATACCTTTAGTATCGCAAAAAATTAATAAATTGCAACTTTTTTAAGATTTATCCGCCTTAAAGGCCGGTATCTAAATGCGTTAATTTCGCACAAGAAAACAGTTTACAATAACCCCGACCATGAAAGCACAAAAATAGCAACACACTATTGATAAACTGAGTCACTTTTTGTTATTATAAAATTAGTAATAGAATAAAAAACATAAAACCATCCTAATAAAAACGAGGTGCCCCTATGAAAAAAATATTCGCTCTCTTACTTCTAGCAAGCATCACTAGTATGCCCTATGTAACTTTAGCAGAAGACCCAACCGATGTTTCGGATTGGGCCAATGCAACCACGGCGCAAAAGGCCAACTGGTTTGAACGCACAGCACGTGAGTTTGAAGATAATCTGATCACCCTTATACGCAGTCACGGCGAAAATCGCGAAATCAAAAGAGACGCCCTTTTTAAACTAATGCAGGTCGAAAGTCTCATTGAATATGAAGCCAGGAACAGCTCAATTGTCTCATCAAACAATCGCAGAAATCTGCTACTGGAAGTAAACATCCTCAAAAAAGCAGTAGATGAACTTGAAACCATCGCAGCAGAATTTGCACAAATGCGTTACAGTAGACCATCAGAGGCACAATCCAGACCTCTTATAAACAAATTTCAAGCATTACACAAAAGCGTTGTAAAGCCTATAGGCACCTCGTGGACAGACTCTCCAACAACACGAAGCTTAAAAAAAGGAATTCAACAATTTAAAAGTGCATTAAACGGAAGTCTTATTACCTTTCAATCAGACAATGCCTTAACGTGGACTAGGGATTAATTCTTTTCAAAAGAATGTTTTAGATTCAATCACACTTTCTGGTACAGGTCTTTCAACTACTTGAGAAAGACCTGATAGTCGGTGTGCACCTGCTCGCTTTTTCAATAAATATCTCAAGAATCAACCATCTGACATGCTTGAAGCGACCAGGGTTCATATTCAACAATTAGGCAGATGTGATTAGGCTTTTCGTTAAGCACTAAGTAAATTTTTTACTTCTTCAAGCGTTGTATAATTTTCCCCAATAGCGCATAACAACCCGGGATGATGTGTGCAAGCTGCTCCGCAACTTCTTCAACATACACATGCAGGGTTGTGTTGCGTGATTTTAGCATTTCAAGAATCTGCTGAGCCTCGTCCTCGCTAATAATGCCCGATGAAAACGATGATCGAATGATTTCGCTGGGTGTTTTGAGAGTAAGGGGGACCTGTGCTGTTTCAAGATAGGTTTTGAGATATTTCCAGAATAGGTCTATAGTATACTCAAATCTCTGGATAATAGAATCGCGATATATTCTATATTCATCGACATAATCAACCTGTGGATTAAATGGCCGTCCCCGTGTTTCAAGGTCCTTAAAAACAGCTAACGCCTTTCCCAGTGTTCTTAACGCAGCGGTTAACTGCTTGTATTTGTATGTTACTTTGTCCATATAATTCCCTCTCGTTTTATGGATTCCTTTATTGCTTCTGATGCCGAGTTCATATCGACAACGTCGACTTTCATAGGAATGGTCGAGCCGTCAATTTCTGACAAAATCTTTAGAAGCAGCGAAAAGGCTATTGGCGCTCCAGCATCGACCGCCAGGTCAATGTCGGATGTTGAGGAATGGTCACCCCGTGCACGTGATCCAAAAAGATAGATCGTTGCCATGGGAAGGTATTTGTGAATAATCAAAATAAGTTGTTCTTTGTATTCCAATTTAACGGTCATCAAATATCCTAGAGCATTGGTGTTGGAGACGGCACTATACGGATACCCTTTCTCTTTCACAATCTAACAGAAGAGCGGACAATTATCTTTTTTAGGTTAAAACGCATAGTGAAAATGACAAATAAAGATACAACTCATAGCTTTAACGTGATAAACTGACTTATAAATATAAAAACCTCCCACAAGAAATTGGAGAACCTGATGGCACCCTCGATACGCCGCTTTAAAATTGAAAAACTAGTTCGCGACCACATAGAGGACTTATTTAATAATTCCGGCGCCGTACAGGTTAATAAAACAATCCTAACCGACAAACAGTTCTTACTATGCCTACGCGATAAAATCAGCGAAGAAGCACAGGAAGTTGTTAATGCTACAACCGCAGCTGAGCTGGTAGATGAATGCGCCGACCTAATGGAAGTTATAGGCGCTCTCTTAGCCCTGCATCAAAAAACGTGGAAGGATGTACAAGATGCACGCACTCGTAAGGCCTTAACGCGCGGACTGTACAAAAACCGTTTGTATATAAATTCAGTTGACCTTCCTGACGGATCAGAAGCCACTCGCTACTACGAGTCAAATCCCACAAAATACCCTGAAATTGATAGCGAATAGACTGTGGAAACAACAATACTCCTTCCTATACCAATCAAAACCCCTCGCCTACTTATACGTCCCTTGCAACCTGGGGATGGAAAGGCACTCTACACAGCAGCACGTGAATCACAGGATGAATTTGAAGAATTTATGCCGTGGGCCAGCGACACCACCGCATCGCCAGACGCAGCCGAAAACTTTGCCCAGCAAGCCTCTATAAACTGGGTTCTCAAAATAAGCAGCGAGCCCTGGCTCCAACTACTCATTTTATGTAGAGAAACTAATGCCATCTTGGGCATAGCAAATTTCCACCATATAGAATGGGACGTCCCATGCGTTGAAATAGGCTATTGGCTCTCCTCTCAAAAAACGGGGAAAGGCTTCATGACAGAGACTATAAACGCACTAACACGCTATGCCATTGAGATGTTTCATGCACGACGCATTGAAATACGATGCGATATCACCAACGTAAAAAGCCAGGGAGTTCCTAGGCGACTCGGATATGCATTAGAAGCAACCCTAAAATCAAATCGTCTAGACCATTTAACCGGTGAGCCTAGCGATACACTTATATATGTACGGCATAATGCAGAAAATTTGCCTCCTTTAGAAGTTTCTTGGCCAGGGAAAAAATCAGATTCGTAAATCCAAAAGAGGCATTTAGCAAAGACAAAGAATCTCTTACTCCATCCATACTCCATTCTCACCACAATAAAATTATTATCTGTTGCATCTTAGATCTGAAAGATCTATGGTACGGGATAACAAAATGGAGCTACGGTTTAACATTTTCATCCCCTTTTTTCGCCAAAAACAATTGTCAAACAAACACCAATCCGAGAGTCAAAGCTATGGCAATAGCAATCGAAAATAGCTAGAGCCGAGGCATGCTCGAAACCTGGATAAATCAAAATTGCATACTAAAGCGGAAAAGGCGATCACTAAATTTGATAAAACACTCCCTTCACCACGCTATGACATGGCACAGCAAGCGTTAAAATCCCCCTATATATTTTATTTTAACGCTACAAGAAGAACATCTTGAACGAGACGTTGAACAAGGCTTAAACAGAACAACATTAGCACAACGACCAAATTTTGGTACAGCTATTTCTACGATTTTAACTACACAACCGCCATCCAAAAGAGGCAAATAGCACAGAAAAAAACACTATTACATTTTCTTAACCGCGCTGCTATACTAGCCTCGAAACTGGCAGTGATCGCTCTTGCTCGTTCAAATCAAGGACATCAAGAGATGGAGACTAGCCAAAATCGTTCAATCACCACGTACCAAAAAGGAATATCATGAGAACAATTGCTCTAACACTCGCTATTATCAGTGCCTGCGGAGCATCCTGCGAGCTGCATACATGCTCTACCCTCACCAAACAACTCTATGCCTCACTGTCAACTGGCTCAAAATTAGAGATTTCTTCTCTCGAAGATTTAAAAAACGCGATTAACGGTCCAAAAGAGCTTTTCATAAACGATCCGTATATCAGTGCGCCAGAATTTGCAGAACTTATAGAAAAATATCCCACTATTGAACGAATCAAAATAACAAAATGCAAGGAACTGTTCATCTACAGAAATCTCCTCAACGACCTTAAAAAACTAAAAGTCGCACAATTTATCCGCACCCGAGTAACGCTGAATGCAATCCAAAGCCTAATCGAAAACAACCCCCTCCTAGAGGAACTGCAACTCGAAAGCTCCCGAATTGACTTTGAAACCAAAAAACTATCCTATCCAACGTGGAAGTTTGTTCAAAACTTACAGCACCTGGCTATCGAAGATGATCTCCTCAACTTTAACCGCGCCCTTGATGTCTTAACGGAAGTCCACAACCTCTCAGATTGTCGATTAAACGGTTCAAACCTCAACTTCGACCCCGTATTGAACGAATGTCAGTACAGCAATAACAGAATGAGACAGTTATGGCTTAGAGGTCGCATTATTAGAAGCGAAAGCCTTTTCCACACGCTCAGGCTATTTAAAAATTTGAAATTCTTGGAAATTGACTCTATCAGCCAAATCAACAAACCTTATCTGAAAAACCTCCCCGAAGCTCCCGAGCTCGAGGCCGCGAATTTCTCAAATTTCAATATTTCACCTGCAGCTATCCATACATTCCTCCTTGGATGCACAAAGCTCAAGCGCTTCGCACCACCGCCTCTTCTAATAAAAGACTATAAGGCACTAAAAAAAGAGTTTCCTTCCATTGTTTTCTACCCTAACAACAATTTACCACAGTATGGGAAACGGGGCATATTCCCTAAGATGTTTAATGAATGCGATGAATAAGCGAAAAGCTTATCCCATCAATTAAAACAACACCCTCGGCCAGATTCGCATTTTGATTGTGAATCTGGCCGAACTCTTTCCCTATATGAGGTCTCAACTATTTTTTTCCATTTTCGCTCTGTAAAAACAACAAATATGTTCAACCTCAAAAAGTATCTGTTGCATCTTGAATCTGAAAGATCTATGGTACTAGAAATTACCATTCATTTTTTCAGAGGAGAGTTTTATAACAACCCAAAAACACAGTAGTTTGTAATGGAGTTATAAAGGAGTAAGGCTTATGAAAAAACTGCTTTTAGCACTTTTCTGCCTATTAATTGCACCACTAAGCGTGGCGTATGTACCTGAAGATTATGCCGTCTTTGTTGTAAGAGGGCTTAATTCAAATGAAGCTTTTCCCCCCATTGTTCAAGCTTTTCACGCCGAATTTCCAACCATCCCCCTTGTAATGGGACGCATTGGAGACGGGTCGGCTGCAACCACCAACCGTGGTATGTACCATCTACTAGATGACCTATACGCAGATGCTAGCACCAATGCCGCTCTTGCAGGAAAACGGGTCATTGTAATAGGATTCTCGCAAGGCGGACTACTTGCTCGTGCATTTATCGAAAAATATAGTCATCTCTTGCCATTTACTATCGACAGTCTCATCTCCTGTGCAAGCCCTCAAGGCGGAGAATTTGGACTTCCTGACTCTTGGGCTGAATGGGTAGACCTAGTCGTATGGCATGCGGACGACCTTATCCTTCAAGGAATCACAAATCTACTCGGCATCAAAGCTGCTACTATAGATGTAGCCGGGCTTGGAGCGATGACAGTAGAAGAGGCCGTCAAAACCATAGGTCAAACGGCTAAAACCAGAGGCGATATACTAGATCCTCTACGACAATCCATTGCAGACCTAATTAAATCATTAGTAGCCCAAGATTGGCCATTAGTACGCATAGTCTTCTACAATGCAATAGGACAAGACCTTATTAGCGTTGCAAACTACTGGAAAGATCCAGAACACCAAGCGGACTACTTAGCGCTAAACAGCTTCCTCCCTTACTTTAACAACGACAAGGACCACGCAAACGCAGCTCTATACAAAACAAACATACAGAAGTTAAATTACATTTTAATGCTGTGGGCAAACACCGATTTCGTTATAAAACCAGACTGTTCTGGAGCCATGCGCTTCTTCAAATGGGGCTCTAAAACCGCTTTAGAAAAAACATTCACAGAAACTTCGCAATATACCAGCAACCTCCTTGGCCTACGTGATATGTATGACAACGGACGACTATTCTTTGAATGTCCTTATGGAATGGGTCATGGATGCGAAGGGCCTGGCATAACCATCGCCATGAATTACCTACGCGCCATTGTCACACAAAGACCTCCTAACGAAATATTTGACGCTGTAAAAAACAACGACCTTGCTTACGTCCAACTATTATTAAGTGAAGATAATACTCGAGCCGTCAAACGTAATGGTTTTGGGCAACTCCCTATTTATTATGCAGGAAACAAACCTGAAATAGCTCAACTTCTCTTTAATCAAGCACTTCTCTTAAACCAACCCCTTTCTATAGCAGAACAATCAGAACTTCTTATTAATGCCTTTGGATCAGGATCTTTAGCCATTGCACAGTGGCTTATAGAAACCCTCCATTTCAACCCAGCCGATATCAAGCCTACCTTAATTTCAGTAGCAGATGAAAATCACCAAACAACGATGATCTCCTACATTAACAGTGTGGTTCCACAAACCCTGCACGGCGCAGTCGCTCAAAACAACCTTGCTCTCGCTACCCAGATGGTAACCGCCAACCCTGCTCTAATCAACCAACTAGAAGCATCCATGCTCCCTATCTATTTTGCAGGGAACAAACTTGAGATTGCTCAATACCTATTTGCTCAACATCGCGCCTACGGCCTTCTAACACTTCAACAAGTATACCAACTGCTATACTTTGCTTGCGGTGCAGGATCACTTCCTGTAGTACAATGGATTATCGAAGGGCTCTACTTTGACATAACCGGTTGCAAAGATAATCTGACCGCTATAGCTCAGAACAATTACCAATACCACATCGTAAGCTATCTCAACACCTTTATAAATCAGGGAAGAGCATCTCTTGAAACAGCAGTATGTTACAATAACCTCGCTCTTGTTACCCAAATTGTTAACTGCAACCCTGTCAACATAGAGCACATAGACTCTGTAGGGATGTTGCCAATTCTTTATGCAGGCAACAAGGTCGAGATGGCTCAATACCTCTACAACCAACACAATGTCATTGGCAGACCGTTAACACCAGCGACCCTAAATACCCTCTTATACTATGCATTTGGATCTGGGTCGCTTCCCGTAGCTCAATGGCTAATTGAAGGGATACACTTAGAAATAAGCTCACTACAAAGTCTTGTTTCAATTGCTCAAGCCAATGGGCAAGCACAGATGATAGACTATCTAAGATCACTCGGGCTCATTAGCTAAACTAAACAACTTGTTAAACAACTTGTGTAGAAGGGGGTTATTTTAATAACCCCCTTCTAAGATTTCATCCTACCTAATACATTCTGTGCTTCACTCAAAAGGAACGAGTTATGAAAAAGCTGCTCTTACTAGTTTTCTGCCTACTCACAACGCATCTCTATATCTCCTCTGCACCTGATGAAGATTGGGCAATATTTTTTGTAAGAGGAATCAATTCCAACGCACAAGACCAATTTCCCATCTTGACCGCATTCCATGAAGAATTTCCTCAAATTCCAATCGTCATAGCGCAGATCGGAGATGGCGGCCCCCAAACTACTAATCGAGGCTTATATCACCAGCTTGGTGATGTGTATTGGGATGCCAAATCAAATCCAATTCTAGCTGGCAAAAGGGTTATCGTAATAGGGCACTCACAAGGAGGATTGCTTGCCCGTGCATTTATCGAAAAATACGGTCACATGCTACCATTTACCATCGACAGTTTTCTATCCTGCGCAGGACCGCACGGTGGGCAATTTGGATTACCCAACTCTTGGGAAGAATATGTTGATCTGGTTATTTGGCATGGAGATGATCTTCTTCTCAAGCAAATAGCCTCCCTTTTAGGAATAAAAAACAGATCCATCGAGATAGAAAACCATGGCTCCATAACGGTTGAGACCGCCATAAGAATGCTAGCAGAACCAACCGCATCCCGCGATATACTCGATCCCATAAAAACCGCCATTGCGAAACTAATCAAAGCATTGATAAAGAAAGACTTCCCCTTAGTGCGTGTAATCTTTTATAATTTTGTCGGGCAAGACCTTATCAGCGTTGCAAATTATTGGAAAGATCCAAACCATAAAATAGAATACTTAGCCTTCAACGAGTTTTTACCCTATTTCAACAATGAAAAAGACCATAAAGACGCCAAACAATATAAAGCAAACATACAAAAACTTAACTATCTTGTTATGCTCTGCGCGCTTAACGATCCAGTAATAAAACCAGATTGCTCCGAAGTCATGCGCTTCTATAAATGGAACTCACGCATAGAGCTTGATAGCATATTCACCGATACCGACCAGTACATCAATAATCTTCTGGGCTTACGCGACCTGTATGATAGCGGACGACTCTTCTTTGAATACCCCGCAGGAATGGGCCATGATTGCGGAGGCAATGGCGTTATTATTGCCATGAAATATTTACGCGCCATAGTTAACGGGAACACGCCCTAATAGCATAAATACGTTGATCCCTAAAAAAATGAAGCCGGTAGGCAAACGAGTATTTAATCTTTTGCCTACCGCTACACATCCCCCCACTACATAAGGATAATATGTCATCACTCCGCCTCATAGACCTAACCCACACCATCACCCCAGTCATGCCCGTATATCCAGGTGATGAGCCGGCGTCTTTAATAAAGACACACACACTTGAAAAAGACCATTACAACAACTTCACCCTATCCTCCAGCATGCATGTCGGCACCCATATTGATGGTCCCGGACATTTAACCACCTCACCCCTTTTACTCTCCAACTTACCTATAAATTCCTTTATAGGTAAAGGCGTTCTAATTGATGCCCGTAACAAGGCAATTGAGGCACCCTTATTTGAAAACATTCCACGTGAAGAGAATCTAATTGTCCTCGTTATGACCGGATTTGATAAACAGTATGGTACACCCGAATATTTCACCACTCACCCCGTTCTGTTGCCTAATGCAGCCGAAAAAATCGCAGAAAAACGAGTCAAAATGATTGGATTAGATTTCCCTTCGCCCGACCACTACCCTTTTGAAAGACACAAAACACTCTTTGCTGCAAACGTATTAATCATTGAAAACCTAACCAACCTAGAACGACTGTTAAACATCCCCGACTTTACCATAATAGCCCTACCCCTTAAAACAGAAACCGATTCTGCTCTTGCACGAGTGATAGCGGTTTATACAGAGCCATAAAACCGGCTCAGATAAAAAAAATCTTTAGACCACATTCCCACAACCATTCCTTCGCACTCACTTTACAATTTCCAATACCACTGGCATAATTACAGTAGAAAATTTTGAGCTAAAATTGGCTTAGTTAAGGCAGCTTTTTTAAAATCAATATTTAAAAAAAGCAATTGCAAAGATTAAAACTACGAAAGAGTGCATGTATCATGAAGATAAAACTACTCCCTTTTTTATTAGGTAGCATACTAGTACTTTTAAGCCAGCTATCAGATGCAAGAAGTATGGGCAACCTTGATAATGCACGTCCTGTTCTTGGCTATAGTCCTCATGTAATATTCAACGACTCACCAGATAAAATCGACTGTGTCATTATTCATGCACATGGTTTTGGCTCCTACGACTCATCCTATGAATCTTTCCTTAACGGTGAACTTAAAACGACCTCAATACAGCAGAATTACAACACCCTAAACGCCTTTGACAACCTCTTTTTCAACTTTCGCGACCACGGGTTACACTACCCACACCCCTATTTCGCGCTTCAACACAAGCTCTCTTTTGAACACATTCCGCTACATCGCTCCTGGTATTCAAATTTGGGACAAGATGCTGACGCCCTTGCGCTACTCTATTTCATCACCCTCTGTTATGACATGGGATACAAAACTATCTGTGGAATGGGACATTCACGTGGTGGAGCTGTATGGATACGAGTACTTGACTCCCTAACCCAACCACAAAAATATGCTCACTTATGGAAAAAGCTAACGGGATATTATACAAAAAACGGACTTGAAATTGCACGCATAAATGCAGTCAGACAGGCTGTTGAAAATGGTTTTATTGTACTAATGCGTCCTTTAATCGACACAAAAAGCGCCTTCCAAAATAGAATTCCTTGCGAAAGTTCTCTGCCGCACTTTATTGCGCGTTCGTTAAGCTGGGGGCTCGCGCTCGGCTCATCATTCATCTGTCACTACAACCCCTTTGCTCAAGAAGGGTATCAGATACTTGAAGAGCTTTCCTGCAAAGGACTTCTTAAAAACTTTAATCTCTCTATTTACTTCAGTACTCAAGATGAAAACACCGGCACCCTACAAGACCACAAAGTAGTAGCTCTTACAGCCTCAAATCCCCATCTTCATGCCACTATTGCCCCCGAACCACACTGCGACCACTGTACTCTATCGGCTAATGAAACCTCATCCATTATGACACAGTTAAACGATACAATAGTTTCTCACATCATAGCGCCTGAAAAACCGGACACGCGGCCTCTTACAAACAATCTAAAAGCAACTCCAGCACAACGAGGCCCTATGACTTTTATACAAGATGCAACGCTTAATCTACCTCACTTTATAATGGAAACCATACGTGACCGCTACATAAAAATCTCCATCACCTCTAGCATCATGGGTTTGTTAACCGCTTTTATACTCTATAAAAAAGGTCGGTTACCACAGGTAAAAGCGTTTTTTAACACAGCAAGCAAAAGGCTTTTTAGAAAATAAGCCCCACCTTTTAAGCCATGGCACCCTGAGGCAACACTTCTTTCCCCCACATGTGCGACTTTACCTCTTTAACAAAATCCTCTCCAAATTGAGGGTCCGGCTTTTCCCACTGCATTTCTGCCCACTTCTCTCTTCCGTTAAAGTAAGCTCCAAAAGACTCCTTAGTCTTACCGTTCTGATCTTTTAACAGAACCGTTACATAACGTTTAGTAGGATATCCTTTTTCATTCGCAAGAATGAGCTTATAATACCACCCATGCGGCATCTGCCAGACGGTATCAGAAAAAGGTTTTTCTACTTGATCTATAAATGCCTTTTTAACCACAAACACTTTATCCGCTTGAATATCTTCATCTAACAAAAATGCGGTCACAATATCACAAAGGGCATCAGATTTTGTGACGTGCACCTGACGAATTTCATCAAACTCATGAACCGCAGAACCAGGAATCACTGATTCAATAATTGGAAGAGGTAACTCTTCAAACACAAGCGGAAACGGGATATAATCCGCATAGAGCAATAAAACCTCTGGCCGATTTGTCTTCAATGTCTTTTTATCTACTTGCGGCTCTCCCATAAAAAACGATGGAAACTTCAAGGGCTCTGTCCTAGCTTTAGCCATGGTGTTACTAATCGATACAACTCTGCCCGTAAGATAAGCCGGCCATGCCCACTCTTGATTAGGCTTTTTGACCAGGAAAACAGTAGAAGACTTCGATTTAAAAACTATAGAACGGGGTCCTGGAGCCAAAAAAATCGAAGACAGTGCCTTTTCTGCTTCGTACGCTGTTTTAGGCACACCCATAGAAAACAGATACTTAAATCCCGACTCCTCGATAGTCAATGAAACCGTATCGTTACTATTGGACAATGCAAGCAGATACCCGTATTTCTTAGGGAAAAACGCCCCCTCTTGCCTCATCATTTGCCTGATATTAGTACCCCCACCAAAACAGGTCGATAGAATAACCCATGCCGTCTCTATTGCAGAGTTGAAAAAATCTAACATTACCTGCATAGCCTCACCCTTGAGCCCGGCGACATTCCCTAGTCCAATTCCAGATAACTTTTCGGTAGCCGGCGAACCATGGCCAGAAATATAGATGGTGAATGGAGGAAGTGGATGTGCCTTAGGGCTCACCTTTTTGGTAGGAGTACTAACCGATTCGCAATACCGATTCCGATCATATTTTGTAACAAAAAGTTCACTCGTCCAGGGCTCGGCCATATCGTTGGTTTTTTTGTAAATTACCGAACTAACTACATCCGAAAAATTATAATCAAGATCAGAAAAAACACTTTTCTTTAATACATCAATATCTTGAAGGATAAAGTGATCTATCTTTAGCCCTAATTTTAATTCAAGAGGGGTAATTTCTGTGCTCTCAGGAACATTAACAGGAGACGTATAGTTTTTAAGCTCTTTAATTCCGCCATAGCTTTTAGGAACCAATAAAAACAAGTCCTGACCTGTGTACGGGATACTTTTAAAGACCAGCCACTGGTCTGCATCGATAAGATCAAAACATTTGGGCAACAGAGATCCTGTTGTCATAACAGGCACCGTCGGCGTTTTTAATAGAGCCCGCAAATTTTTCCCGATAGCCCCAAGCTTATCTTTTTCAATCCTCTCGGAGTTATCAAAGAGAAGCGCTATTCCTCGAGGTTTAATCTTACCCAGTGGACGAACTCCCTTATCCATAAGTTTTTGAATAATTGGTTTGTACAACGCTTGCTCAGATTCGCTCTTTGTATGAAATTCTTTAAGCGCATTCTCCATGATAGGCCCCAAGTCCATACCCTCTGGCACACGATCAAGCGCTACAAGAGCCAAGGATTGTACTGCAGGGTTAGTCACCTCTTTCCCCGCAAGCTCAACCAGAAAGCTAAAAAGATTTAAATTGGTATAAGGATCGATTGTCGCCACGCGCTTCGCAGATTGAGGAAAATAAACAAGATCAACAAAATCCGCTATCTCCAACTCTGGGATAGTAATAAGTCCTTCGACATTCTTACATAGCTGTGTGTAAGATGCTGTATCTGCAGTATTTTGATAGGAATAAAGCGCCGTTAAAAAAAGTGGTAGCTTCTGCTGAGGCGTAAGCACATTTACCCCTACCCCGCTAAAGAATTTAAGCAAAAAGTCGACCGGCGCCTGACGTTGAATCGCCGCACGTTCCGCAACCGGCGAGGTATTTCTCTGGGCAAAACTCTCATCTGCCAACCACCTAATTATAGACTCAGCCCAGCCCTCCATCGAGGCTTTATCTCGTTTATACTTATCTATCACCAAGCTCAAAAGAGCCTGTTCAAGAGCCGTAACATAAGGCCGCGCATTCTCACCCGACATTCTATCTCGCAAAAGTAATTCTAAATAATTACCCCAATTAGTAGTTGCATTAATAGGGTAGGGGGAGAAGTTTTCATCCCCAATAACCTCAAGGCTCGGTGCTACTTTAAAGAGCCTCTCAACCCCTGTAAAAGTTAACTCTTTTGGCAGTATTAGTGTTTTTAATTTAGGCAATTTTACGTCCATCCCAAAATCCCCAGGAACTGTAACCGAACCCGCTAAATTCAATTGGACCAAATTAGGACTATTTTTTAGCAATTTATCCACAAATTCGGAAGGGATAACCATATCAATAAGTTCGAGCTTAGTAAGTTGTCGAAACGTTGATTTTATTGAAAGTTTTTCAAGCGACTTTTGTGGAATTCCTTTGAGCCTTAAATGCGTTATAGCCGGGGCCCCATTCAGCAGTTTTGAAAGTTGTTCCGCCGTTACTTCCGAATTATCTTCAATAACAATTTCATAGATGTCTTTCAATTCTCGAATGCGCTCTTTATCGCCGAGAATGCTAGTCAATTCGTCAGATGTATAATCAGAAAAATCTTCCAGCCCAAGCTTTTTCGAGTCAAGATACTCTTGCTTGAAATCAGGGTCCATCACAAATTGATTGGCACCTGCATTTACCAGAGCCTCAACAAGAAGCATACGTCGCTTTTTATGGTCATTATAAATAATTTTTTTATAGTTCTCTGCCTGTTGTCTTGTGCTATTTTGTTTCAAAATATTTGTTAAACTTGCTTTTTCAATGCCCTTTTTAAGTATCTTGCTGAGTACCACCTCATACCAGTGCATCTCCACCCCATAGTTAATTTGATTTATCGAGGAAAGGGTCGCATAATAAAGATGCTTGGCCAAACATTCGTTTGCAATATCAATCAACACCTGCGGATCCATTACAGTATCAATCACCTTTATGAAAGACACGATGGCGCCGCCCCGCCCATTCTTCAACGCCTCCATAAAAAACTCAATTGCCGCCGCGTTCTTTTTGTCCGCTCCAGCATTCCCTTCGACAACCTTCCATAAAGCATCCGCTTGCTTTTGCGGCTGCGAACTTCGATCCATAAGCTTTTCAAGGGCATCAGTTATCTCTTTAATCTTCGCGGTCTCTTTGCCTGTATACTGAGACAGCCATGCGGTAAGCTCATCATTATAGGTTATATCTGTAAAAACACCCTTTGTTACCAGTAATGAGATAAATACATACAAGTCGGACGGCGGTGTTTTAATTTTCATAAGCTCTACAACATACTCTTGCAGCTGTTTTAGTGCCTTTTCACCTAATGGTTTTTTGCCTCCATCCATCTTCTTTACCAAACCAGCAAGATAATACCAGGCAACCCAGGGGACATCTCCGCCTGACTTTATCATGGAGAAAGAGTTGTTTCGAATAGCATTCACAAGATCGACACTCTCTACTTCATCAAGAGTTTTATCCTTATCAAACTCCAATTTGGGCGCAGCGCCTACTACTGCTTCAATAAGTTCAAATGGAATGAAACGATTAGCCTCAAGTCCTTTCAAGTTTTGCAAAGCGCCAGCCGGAATCACAAGACTTTCTAAATCTGTCAATTCAAACCGTTTAAAAATCGAAAGTTCTTCCAATTTAGGCGCAGCTTGCAAGATCGTTTCTAATGCTTTTGACGGCATCTTCAGATCAAACAAACCAAGTTCTTTAAGTGCAGGTAGGGCATCCTTGCTTAAAGTCAAATTTTCAAAGCTCGCTGGCCCCATCCCCCGTATCACAAGATTTTCCACAGATGGAACCGCTGCCAGCAACGAACTCAATTGATCAGAAGCAACCTCTCCAACCCCCAACCTAAGCTCTGTCACGGTATCCAAATATGTTTTATTTTTAAGATCAATTTTCGTATTAAAATTTTCCGGCGTCACGCCATTAAGATCCAACTCTACTGCCTGCACACCAACCGACATTAAAAACAGGCTACACATAAGCCCTAACAACATAAATTGCTTCATTACAACTCTCTCTCTATGTTAACCCCAGGCAAACTCTCTGTTAAAAACGTCTAAAACTTGTCACCTCTGCCCATAAAAAAAAGCTTCAGTTGTATATACCTAAACCACGTCTCTGGAGAATCACAGCACTCCCAGCCATTAGCATGTCCCTCTGAGCACACAGGCCAAAAAGAACCATAAATCAGTTCAATAAATGCCCGTAACGCTTTAAATTTAAGATCAATATAAGAGCAAGGCATCCATGCATCAGAGCATTCGGAACGGTGGGAAAGAGTACCTGCTAACATCTTTCGTAAAAAAATTTTGTACACACTATCTACCGTTTTCAATGCCTCATCAAATCCATCCATTTGCAAAGCCCACTCCATCGCAGAAAAAGTATGTGCATACCACTTAACATAAAGGCAGAGGTCACAATATTTAGTCCTAACCCTTTTTGCTGCACTACGCAGTTTATAAAATGTAAGCAATGGTACGCAGTTATGGGACGCAACTTTTCCTTTTAACTCATTATAAATTTCCTGATTTTTCTGAAACACGCGGTCACCTTCAGGCAAATAGAGCATAGGTTTACCTGCTGACAAAGAACCCTTTAAAGTACAAATTGTTGAAAAAGGACAGATAGGTATTCTCTGCATAGCTTTTTTGGAAGTCAATTCCATAGACCAGGCGCTTGAACCAACTAAAACCCCTAACAAAACCACAAAACTTTTCTTCATCGCTTTTTACCATTTCATCTGGATTTTAAGAAAGATCGCGGTCAGTCTATACCAAGATATCCCTGCACGTCTAGGCGCCCTTTTCAAAAAGTTTATTCGATGCAAAAAATATTTTCACATCTAGTAAAGCGCACCTAGGAGCGTTCCCCTTTATCACACCGCAACAAACCGTCCCCAAATTCTTTCTAAAATAGTAACGAGATTTTGCTCTGCTACGATTATAATGCATCAAAAGCGGCAAAAGAGTGCCCCTATTACCTCCATCACCTCCATACCCCCCAATTTTCGCACCAAGGGAAAGTTCCAAATCACAAAAGCCCAACCGCTCCTGCGCCTGTAGATCATCAATAAATCTTTTAGATCCTACATACAAAAGACTTAGACACTTTCCGACCATTGAAAGCAGAGTTTCCTTAACCTCCAGTCGAGGTTCTTTCTGAGCGTTTAAAAGTGCATTCTTTTTCTCAATCGCCAAGACCGGTGATCTAACCGAATTATTCAAAACTAAAGAATATGCGGTCATAACATTTTTGAAAAAAACTCCTATTTTATCGCCTGCATCAGAAGGGAATAGAAAATCCAATAAATCCGCTTTATCATTAGACGATAGAAAACTCCAGGGCGATTCATTCGTTTTATTCAAGATAAACAGATTCGCTCCCTGCTCAATAAGAAGTTGTGCTGACTCCGTATCACCAAACCAACAGGCCCAATGCAAAGGAGTCCATTCATCCAGATCTTTTGCATCAAGGTCTATAGACAATTTGACTAAAAACTCCAACAACTCAATATTATTGTGACAACAGACAAAATGGAGGCATGTTCTACCCTCTACGTCTTTAGCCCGAACAGAAACACCCTTTTCAACAAGCCATTGTGCGCAGACATTAGAATCTTTAAGACATGCAATATGCAAAAGCGTAAGCCCATCAGAACCAACCGTGTTAATATTGGCGCCCTGATTCACCGCCTCTTTGGCATGTAAAACATTGTCATCCTCAACGGCTAAAAAAAGCTTTTTATCAAGCTCCTGCTGCCTCTGCTCTTTTGTCTTTATCATCCGTTCCTCAATAACCGCCTTCATGGCGCCAACACTCTGGTACCCATTAATACAAAGAAATAACACCCAGACAACAGACTTTTTTAGCATTGCAACGCCCCCTAAAAACGCCAGGAATATTCAATGATATCGATCATCACTACCTTACCAAAAATCGAGTTTAAGAAAGAAGATTTAATTTTACTCAGAGTATTGAGTAAAATTCCTTTACCTATTCAAAGGCACGATATGCAAAGGCGTCCCGTTTTTAGGGTGCAGCTATTCAGGGCAGGTTCTGTCTTATACAAAAATGCTGGGGCAACTCCAAGATACGGGCAATACAACTACCTTAGCCCATTATCTTGAATTATTGTCGGGAGCCGGACTCCTTGATGGACTACAAAAGTTTGCACAACAACCCATAAGGCAACGGGGCACCAGTCCTAAATTTGCAGTGTTCAACACTGCACTTATGTCCGCCCAAAGCAATAAAAGCTTTAGAGAGGCAAAAGAAGACCATGCGTTTTGGGGCAGGCTTATAGAATCCATGATTGGCGCACACTTATTAAACAGTATCCGAGGAACACAGATCAAACTTTTTTATTGGCACGAAGGTGATAAGGAAGTTGATTTTATCCTAAGCCATGGCCACAATGTAACCGCTATCGAAGTTAAGAGTGGCACCGAAAGCTTTAACCGCTCAGGAATGGATCTCTTTATTAAACAATTTAAACCCAATCGCGTTTTACTTGTTGGAGGTCAGGGCATCCCCCTTGAGGAATTTCTCAGCACACCAATTGCACATTTTGTATCGTAAGGATCACTAAAACTACATCTTCACACTACCCAGATTCCCCGATTCATATTTCATCCCAAAGAAGAACCTTTAAGCACATAGGATACACGCAGATTAAGGCCTTTTGACTTCAGCTTCCTAATCTCAATAAATCCCACCTCAGCAGAAGAAGCCACATGAGTTCCACCGCAAGGGCAGGTCGCCAACGTTCCAATGCTCACTACACGAATTGGCTTACCTTCAGGAAGATATGTGGGCACGTGAATACAGATTGCATCAAGCTCTTCCCGCTTTGCCATACGATAAGTCACGGGAATATTTTCCTCAACTAACCGATTCACTTCCTGCTGCAACCGTGGCTGCAGAGCAGCACATTCATCTGATGTAAATGATCCCTCATACTCAACATAGGGGTTATCAGGAAAATGGTACCCCTTTGCAGAAGGAAGATGCAAGTCAAGACGTTCCATAGCCACATCAATAAGATGTCCAGCGGTATGCAGCTTACTCAAAAACTCTCGCCGTTTAACATCAACAAAAAGTTCAACCCGATTACCAGCCTCTAAAACTCCATCAGCATATTCGCCACTATGGTTGACAATGCCATCTACAAAGCGAACATCCGTCACCGCAAATCGCCCATTAGGACCAACAATTTCACCGTGGTCAGCAGGTTGCCCACCACCCTGAGGATAAAAAATAGTCTGATCAAGCACAACAGCCTGGATTCCATCCCGCAGCACAACCTCAAGAATCGTAGCAAAACCGGTAAAACAAAAATTATCTTCTAAATATAAAAGCTTGGTTGGAATCATACGTTTATCCTTCCTTCAAATATCCAGTGAAATAAATACGGGCTTACGTTGAACAAAAAACGCCACCTGCCTAAAGCCACTGTCACGCGCCACAGCAGCAGCGCGTTCAAACGCAAAGCCTACATGCTTAACCATATGACCGTCAGAACCTAGCGTGATAATCTCGCCACCCAACTCACAAAATCGCCGCAGTATAAAGTCAGCCGGCAACGTTTCACCTAGCATCACATGCCGATACCCCGACGTATTAATTTCAAGCCCCTTGCCCTTTGCCACCAATTGTTCAAGAATAGCGTCTATGCGCTCATTGCATCCCGCAACTTCCCGGAACGTATGACGAGATGGAAGATATCTCAAAACATATCCAATGTGGCCAATCACATCAAAATTATCAAACTCTGTAACGGATCGATAAATGGCATCTAGGTAAGCCTGGCACGCTTCAATTGGAGAATGTTTTTCATGAAACCGTGGGTCACAACAATCCAACCGATCGGTTCCATGTGTCGACAGAATAACGAAATCAAAGGGATAAGATTCCACAAACTCCTTCATCCTACCGATCACCTGCGATTGGAATCCTAACTCAACGCCCTCAGAGATATGTAATTCGCTCCCATACTGCTCCCGCGCCAGAGTAATTGCATCCTTGCGTGCAATAGGATCAAATGAGAGATCTGGATGAGAAAGCATATCAAAATCGACATGGTCGGTGAAAATAAGTCCGTGCAACTGATGTTGCTTAGCACTTTCACACGCTTCAAAAACCGTCTGCTTCCCATCAGGAGAAAAACTAGAATGAACATGACAATCTACAAACATAGCATTTCCCTCTTATGACTTCAGGTAAATAGCTTCAGTTAAATGTGAGCGCACAAAGGTAAAACGCGGCACCTGCCGCCCCTCCCGATCAATTTCTTCTAAAAACATCTTCAAAGGACGCACCCACACACCAAAATCACCATAAAGCGCCTGGTACACCACCATCTCTTCCAAAGTCTCAGAGTGCCGTGCAACACTAATAACCTGATACAACTTACCTTTGTAATGCCTATAAATGCCTAATTCAAGTGCGGATGCCATCCTACAACCCCCCATAAAAGCCAAGGCTAGCATTAGCAGCTGAACCTTTAACGAAAACTTAAACATAAAACTCCCCTTTAAATTCCACATTTCCAACTAAAAAAAGACCCCAAACTTGCGCCTCCTACCACAAGCTTAGAGTCTAAAATTCTTTAGTCCACGTCAAACCAAAATTAAAAATCCGCAAAAAACTAAAGGTCTTAAAAACAACTTGTCTAATTTGAAATAATTGCTATAATTAATAACAGTCAGTCTTAAACAATATTTTACTAATATAGATCAAATATAAAAAGGAAAATAAAGCACTCATTAAAATTGAATACAAAAATAAAAATGATAAACCTATTAAGAAAGTCACACGATGAAAACCATACAAATCATATTTGTTTCACTCGCCCTAATTGCAGTCTCGGCCTCTACAATTGAAGCGGGAATACTCCATGATCTTATTGAGAAAAATAAAGGCAATGAAATCAAGGAGCTATTATTAAACAAAGAAAACTCAAAATTGCTTGAAGAAATCGATGAAGATGAGCGCACGGGCCTATTTTTAGCCTGTGAAAAAAATTTTTCAGACATAGCGCAAACACTTATTGAAGCAGGAGCCAATGTCAACACACCAAACGACATCAAAGCAACCCCTCTACACTGGGCGTGTTATCACAATAACCTTGAAATCATGAAAGCACTCATCAATAAAGGCGCTCTTATTGACGCTCAAACCAAGATTTTTAGGAGAAAAAATTTTAGAGTATTGCACTTTCCTAATACACTCATATTTGGCTCTAGCCCTACCAGGACGCCCCAAGAGAAAAAGTTGTACGATTTTAACTGTTCTACACAACTAGAAGGCATAACACCTCTCCACTGGGCATGTAAAGCCGATCTGTTTGATATTATAAAATTCCTAGTTCTACACGGTGCCAATCAAAATCTGCAAAACAATTGTGGTGATACGGCTCTTAGTGTCTTAGTTCAGCAAAAAAATAGTTCTCTAAAATCTGTTAATTTTCTAATTAGACATGAACCACAAATTAATCATCAGGATCTTAACAATCGTACAACCTTACACTGGGCATGCAACACAGAAAATCCTGATACAAAACAGGATGGCAGACTCGAGAAGATACAAGCCTTGATCAAGGCAGGAGCTGAATTAAATACTCTAGACGATGACCAAGAAACGCCTCTTACCATCGCATGCAAAAACAATAATCTAAACACTGAAATTGTAAAACTGCTCATTCAAAAAGGCGCTGTCTCAACCCTCAAAAACTATGTCCAAAAAACTGCTCTTGATTATATAAACACGTGGAGTAAGCCTGAACAACGCACCAAACTATTCGAAGCGCTTTCTCAGTTAAAACCAAATATGGATAGAATTATAAGCGCCTTTGTAGGCTTTGTGCGCGAAGACCTAATTACAAAATTACAACAAAACATTGTCCCACCGGCACTTGAAAACGATCCCTCTTATGGACCAGACGTAAAAAACCGCAAAGAGATCATCGAACTTCTACACGCTCGTATGCAACTCTTCTTCGGTCAAAAAAAGAATATCTTCCCAAACCATATTCCAAATGATGGGCTTTCCGATGAAATGCGCCAACTGGATAAACAGTTGTTTTTAGAAACACTCGAGCAAATAATTAGAGAACAGTACTACATCGCACACAGGGATATGTCACCTCGCAAAGTCAATACTCTCAAAACTCTAAATCAGTTTGCAAACGCACTAATCACGAAGTATAACGACACGAAAAAGGGTATAACAAACGATAAAAAAACATTTCCTGACTACACAAAATTTCGGGATATTGGCATCTGCTTTGAGTAACCCGCAATAAATTTTTTAAAAATATGCAGCAGGGCTAACTTAGACAGAATAGATTTCTATCTAAGTTAGCCCTGCTGCATACATAAAAAACTCAACTTGTTTTCCGCTCAAAAAGAAGTAAACTAGCAGGGACTAGCCGTGAATACATGACAAAATTAGCGTGCCTATAGCAAAGAAAGAATCGTGATGCAAACAATAAAAACAATAATTCTCTCGCTCGCCCTTTGTGCCACAGGCACTGCCACGCTGCAAGCAGGAAAGCTCCATTACCTTATAACCACAAATGATATTGACGGAATCAACAAACTATTGGAAAACCCCAACGTCGATGTCAACGAAGAGGACGATTGCAAATTCACCCCCCTTATCTCCGCTTGTTTCGTCAATAAACCCAACATTGAGGTCATCAAGCTTCTCATCCAAAAAGGCGCAAAGCTCAATCTTCAAGATAAATGGGGTGGCACTGCGCTTATTCGCGCCTGTGAATCCAATACAACAAAAAAACCCAACCTTGCGATCATCAAGCTTCTCATTGACAAGGGTGCAAACATAAACCTCAAAGAGACCACCTTTAACGACAGCGCCCTAACTACCATCTGTAACGCCAAATATCCCGACATTGAGGTCATCAAGCTTCTCATTGACAAAGGTGCAAATATAAATAAAAAAGGTTGTTATGAAGAAACTCCTCTCATCTCTGCGTGCAACACAAAAACACCTAATAGTGCGATTATTAAGCTTCTTATTAACAATGGCGCAGACTTAAATCTTCAAGACGAGATTGGGAATACTGCCCTTCACTGGTCCTGTTATAATAACTGCGCCTACCCTGCCGACCATCGCGCCAATACTGAAAACATTGTGTTACTCATCCAAAGGGGCGCCAAACTCAACATTCAAAGCAAAGAAGGAGACACCGCTCTTATGAAAATCTGTGCCGGATGGAGCCCCGACATAAGAATTCTCAAATTTCTCATACTAAATGGCGCAGACCTTAACATCAAAAACAAAAAGGGTAATACGGCCCTTCTAATCGCCTGCAAGTCCTATATGACGCAGATTCCGCTTGTCAAAGAAGCTATCAAACTTCTCATCCAAAATGGTGCAAATCTCAATCTCAAGAACGAAGATGGAGAGACAGCTCTCAAACTTGAATGCCTAAAAAAAGCCCCCGATATTGAAATAGTCAAGCTTCTTATCCAGCATGGTGCAGACCTCACCATACCAAGCTGGTATGGCAACAGCGCACTAGAGAACATCAAAGAATGGACGCCCGAACAACGGACCGAGCTTTTTGAGGCTCTTACTCCTCTCAAATCCAACATAAACAATAACATAAAAGGATTTATCGGCTATTGCCACGAAGGCATCATAGAAAAATTCCAGCAAAACATCGTCCCACCCTTGCTCGACAAAAACGACAAGCTTTATGGCTCGACCCTACAAGATGCTAAAGATATAATTGAACTTTTGCATGCTCATATAAAGCTTTCCTTCGGCCAAAAAACAAAAAACCTCTTCCCTAACCACATTCCCAACGATGGACTTTCGGTTACCATGCAGATGCTTGATAAAAAGCTATTTCTAAAAACACTTGAAAAAATCATCACAGAACAGTACTTCAGCGCACACAAAGATATGTCACTCCGCAAGATCAATACTTTTAAAATTTTAGGCAGATTTGCAAAAGCGATGAGTGAAAAACAAAAGAACAAGCGTACACGAGATGGCAGTCCATCATCCTTGTATGCCTACACAAAATTTCAAGATATTGGCATCTGCTTTAAGTAACCCGCAATAAAATCTTAACTAAATTCTCCGACAGATCCAGCACCCGAAAACAAACTTTCCGAATACCATCAGGGTAAATTTGAGTCGTATTTAAAACAGAGTCCAATAGAAGCAAATCTATCTAAGCAACAGAGAGTTTTTACAAAGCATCTCAGCAGGAAGTTCATACGCCATTCCTTTGCATTCTTAAAAAGCAGCTTTGTACATTGTTTCAAAATTATACGCCATAACTACCATAAAAAATTACCTTAAAGACAAAAAAATGCTCACAAGACTCATCCTGCCGCCTAACCGCTAACTCCTACATAAACATCAAGCTCTGTATGTGAACTATCCTCTGCCCGCTCATCATAGATTTCAAAATCCGCTCTATAATTTCGCTCCCCGCCTAAAGAAGCAGACGACAAACTCCAAACCTCTTCCCAGACTTGAATACAAACCTTAGGCATAGGACCTGGACCGTTTGTAAACTTAATGTATGACTGTGTCGGAATAGTAAATGTAATAAATCCATCAGGCAAACCACCACAAGAAGTAACTTCCTCACCAATCAAGTAGGTATAATCACCCCTATGATCACCTTCATAATCGGCATAAACACAAAACGTCTTACCCGGACTCTTACGATTAACAATCTTTTCTGATAATGATTCCCTAAAATACCTCTGAACAATAATTCCGATCTTTGACATAAAAGGATCAGACTCAGCCTTGTTGTTGGTCCGAATTGCTACCCCAACTAACTGGATCTCAGGCAACCTTATAGACTCTCGATACATAACCATTCTCCAACAAAAAAGTAAAAAAAAGGGCACAAAAAAGCCTCGAAATTAATCGAGGCTTTTTCATTTAAACCTGGCAGTACCTACTCTTCCAGTCCGTTTCCAGACAAGTACCATCGGCGCTATAGGCTTTACTTCCGTATTCGGAATGGGAACGGGTGTTACCCTATAGCTATACCCACCAGGAAATTTTTAAAGAACAAATTTGTCTGTGTTCTTAAAACATGCGCTGCTGTTATTAATCTAGAAACTGATTACAAAAGTTTATTAAGTGGTCAAAACTCTCGATACATTAGTACTGGTCAGCTGAACAGATTGCTCTGCTTACACACCCAGCCTATCAACCTTGTAGTCTTCAAGGGATCTTACGTCTGATCGAAATCAGACAGGGGTATCTCATCTTGAGGCGAGCTTCCCACTTAGATGCTTTCAGCGGTTATCTCTAATTAGCATAGCTACCCAGCCTGCTCGTGTTGAACAACTGGAACACCAGAGGCTAACTCATTCCGGTCCTCTCGTACTAGGAACAAGCCCTCTCAAATACCCTGCGCCCACGATGGATAAGGACCGAACTGTCTCACGACGTTCTGAACCCAGATCACGTACCGCTTTAACTGGCGAACAGCCAGACCCTTGGGACCTTCTCCAGCCCCAGGATGCGATGATCCGACATCGAGGTGCCAAACCTCCTCGTCGATATGGACTCTCAGAGGAGATCAGCCTGTTATCCCCGGCGTACCTTTTATCCATTTAGCAATGGCCCTTCCATTCGGAACCACTGGATCACTAACTCCTGCTTTCGCATCTGCTCGACCTGTTTGTCTCGCAGTTAAGCTCCCTTATGCGTTTACGCTCTTCCGACGATTTCTATTCGTCTTGAGGGAACCTTTGAATGCCTCCGTTACACTTTAGGAGGCGACCACCCCAGTCAAACTGCCCATCAGGCAATGTCCTCCGCCCGGATTACGGGTCTCGAAGTTAGATTTTTAGAAGGATAAGAGCGGTATTTCAAGGTTGGCTCCACGGAAGCTGGCGCCTCCGCTTCAAAGCCTCCCGCCTATCCTACACGAATCATTCCAAAAATCAATGCCAAATTACAGTAAAGGTGCACGGGGTCTTTCCGTCCAATCGCGGGTAGCAGGCATTTTCACCTGCACTACAAATTCACTGAGTATATCATCAAGACAGTGCCCAAGTCGTTACGCCATTCATGCAGGTCGGAACTTACCCGACAAGGGATTTCGCTACCTTAGGACCGTTATAGTTACGGCCGCCGTTTACCGGGGCTTCGATTCAATGCTTCACCCTTACGGATTGACATCTCCTGTTAACCTTCCGGCACTGGGCAGGCGTCAGACTCTATACATCCTCTTACGAGTTAGCAGAGCCCTGTGTTTTTGTTAAACAGTCGCTTGGGCCTCTTTGTTGAAACCTACAGTAGCTTTTGAGTAAACTCAATCACCACGTAGGCACCTCTTATCCCGAAGTTACGAGGCCATTTTGCCGAGTTCCTTGACAATATTTATCTCAACGCCTGAGCATTCTCAGCCCATCTACCTGTGTCGGTTTGCGGTACGATCACGTATATAGCTCGCTAGAGGTTTTTCTGGTCAGTGTGAGATCAGCCAAACACACCAAGTCACTAGGACTTAGTATGCTCATTACACCCCAGAGTTAACGACCCCACGGATTTACCTATGAGATCCTCCTCAGTGCTTAAATTGGCAATCCACATTCCAATTCGGCCTACCCTACTGCGTCACCCCATCGCTCAAACGCTTATACGCGGTACAGGAATATTAACCTGTTACCCATCGCCTACTCCAATTGGCCTCGGCTTAGGCATCGACTAACCCTGAGCGGATGAACCGTTCTCTCGGAAACCTTAGATTTTCGGCGAACAGGACTCTCACCTGTTTTTTCGTTACTTATACCAACATTCTCACTTCTTTGGCCCACATTTGTCCTTACGGTCAAACTTGTATCTGCCAAAGAACGCTCCCCTACCCCTGTATTAAAACCGAAGTTTTAAAACAAGCCATAGCTTCGGTAGCCTGCTTGAGCCCCGTTCGTTCTTTAGTGCAAAAACACTTGACCAGTGAGCTATTACGCTTTCTTTAAAGGATGGCTGCTTCTAAGCCAACCTCCTGGCTGTCTGTGTATTTTCACTTCTTTTCACACTTAGCAGGCATTCTAGGACCTTAGCTGATGATCTGGGCTGTTTCCCTCTCGACTATGAAGCTTAGCCCCCACAGTCCGCCTCCCGCGTTCTAAAATCACGGCATTCAGAGTTAGTAAAGGTCTGGTAAGCTTGCGCCCCCAGGTCCTAAACTGTGCTTTACCTCCATGATAAATTCCGCGAGGCTATACTTAAATATATTTCGGGGAGAACCAGCTATTTCCCAGTTTGATTAGCCTTTCACTCCCACCCACATCTCATCCGAGCAGTTTTCAACCTACACCGGTTCGGGCCTCCATCCCATTTAACTGGGACTTCACCCTGGACATGGGTAGCTCACTGGGCTTCGGGTCTATCACACACTACTAATCGCCCTATTCAGACTCGCTTTCGCTACGGCTCCGCTCTTTCAAAGCTTAACCTTGCAATGTATGATAACTCGTTGGCTCATTATGCAAAAGGTACGTGGTTGCGCGTACGTATACATCGCTCCCACCGATTGTAGACTTTTGGTTTCAGGTTCTATTTCACTCCCCTCCCGGGGTTCTTTTCACCTTTCCCTCACGGTACTCGTTCACTATCGGTCATCAAGGAGTATTTAGCCTTACCTAATGGTCTAGGCAGATTCCCGCAGAATTTCACGTGCTCTACGGTACTTGGGAATACAAACATCGCTATCTTCAAGCTTTTATTTACGAGGCTGTCACTCTCTGTGGCGGCCCTTTCCAGAGCTCTTCAACTAACTTGAAAATCCACGACCCGATGATGATACTCATCAGACGTCGCATCCCGCTACCCCCACAACACAACGCGTATCAGCTTGACATGTTGTAGGTTTAGGCTATTCCCATTTCGCTCACCACTACTTAGGGAATCACAATTGTTTTCTTTTCCTAGCGCTACTTAGATGTTTCAGTTCACGCCGTTGACCTTCCCACCCTATATATTCAGGTGGGAATACTTTGGGTTTACCAAAGTGGGTTGCCCCATTCAGAAATCTCCGGATCACAGCTTTGTTGACAGCTAACCGGAGCATATGGCAGTCTCACGCCTCTTTCTTCGCCTCTTGATGCCAAGGCATCCACCAAAAGCCCTTTTCAATTAACCACAAACTTTTATAACTCAGTGATATAATTTTACCCTAATCTATTCGATTAAAATTTTCAGCAATCGCATATTTCAAAGAACACAGAATTTTTTCTCCTCACTCAGCACAGAGCTCTCGCCCGCAAATTGGTGGAGATGACCGGATTCGAACCGGTGACCTCCTGCGTGCAAGGCAGGCGCTCTACCAACTGAGCTACATCCCCTCTCAACTAAAAACAGAAAACTCAATCGAATGAATTTCACTTAGACCTGGTGGGCCTAAGTCGACTCGAACGACTGACCTCCCCGTTATCAGCAGGGTGCTCTAACCACCTGAGCTATAGGCCCTGTTTAGAATACTTAAATATATCGCTTATGATCTTGTGTCTATCAACACACCTTAAAATGCACATTTGGTAAAACCAAAGTGCCAAAACTTCTCCCTCGAAAGGAGGTGATCCAGCCGCAGGTTCTCCTACAGCTACCTTGTTACGACTTAACCCCGATCACTCCCCACACCTTCAACATCCGCCTCCCTAAAAGGGTTAGCTAAAATGATTTCGGGTGCAGACAGCTTTCATGGTGTGACGGGCGGTGTGTACAAGGTCCGAGAACGTATTCACCGCATCGTTCTGATATGCGATTACTAGCGATTTCAACTTCACGAGGTCGGGTTGCAGACCTCGATCCGAACTTAGACTGACTTTATTGGATTAGCTCCTCCTTACGGATTTGCAGCCCTTTGTATCAGCCATTGTAACACGTGTGTCGCCCTAGGCATAAGGACCATGATGACTTGACGTCATTCCCGCCTTCCTCCTGGTTTCCCAGGCAGTCCCGCCAGAGTGCCTTCAATAAATTGAAGTAGCAACTGGCAGCAGGAGTTGCGCTCGTTAAAGGACTTAACCCGACATCTCACGACACGAGCTGACGACAGCCATGCAGCACCTGTGCAAATGTTCAGGGTTACCCCTGAAAGATCGTGTTTCCACGACGGTCATATGCATGTCAAGCCTAGGTAAGGTTCCTCGCGTAGTATCGAATTAAACCACATGTTCCACCGCTTGTGCGGACCCCCGTCAATTTCTTTGAGTTTTAATCTTGCGACCGTAATCCCCAGGCGGATCACTTAACGCGTTAGCTACGACACTGAATCTGCAAGCAGATCCAACGTCTAGTGATCATCGTTTACAGCGTGGACTACCAGGGTATCTAATCCTGTTTGCTCCCCACGCTTTCGTGCATTAGCGTCAGTAATGGGCCAAGAAGCTGCCTTCGCCATTGGTGTTCCTCTCGAGATCTACGCATTTTACCGCTACTCCGAGAATTCCGCTTCTCTCTCCCACACTCTAGCCAACCAGTATCTACCGCTGTCCCTCAGTTAGGCCGAGGAATTAAACAGTTGACTTAGCTAGCCGCCTACGCACCCTTTACGCCCAATGATTCCGAATAACGCTCGCACCCTTCGTATTACCGCGGCTGCTGGCACGAAGTTAGCCGGTGCTTTCTCTAGTGGTACCATCATCCCGCAGACGTATTAGGTCTGCGTATTTTTTTCCACTTAACAGAAGTTTACAACCCGAAGGCCTTCATCCTCCACGCGGCGTCGCTGCGTCAGGCTTTCGCCCATTGCGCAATATTCCTCACTGCTGCCTCCCGTAGGAGTCTGGACCGTGTCGCAGTTCCAATGTGGCCGTACACCCTCTCAGGCCGGCTAACCATCATCGCCTTGGTAGGCCTTTACCCTACCAACTAGCTAATAGTACGCAAGCTCATCCTTTAGCGACAGCAAAGAGGCCATCTTTCCTCCCGTAGGAGCTTATGCAGTATTAACTCAGATTTCTCTGAGGTATTCTTCACTAAAGGGTAGATTACCCACGCGTTACTCACCCGTTCGCCACTTTACTCAGCCCGAAGGCCTTTCACGTTCGACTTGCATGTGTTAAGCACGCCGCCAGCGTTTATTCTGAGCCAGAATCAAACTCTTCATCGCAAAATCTGTTATTAATCAGATTTTAATAAGAGTCGAAGATCACAAGATCATAAGCAAATTTTTGGGATATAATTCCGTGTATTTCAAAGAGGAGAATTTTTTCTCACATATATTTTCAATTGTAACCGATTGAATCATTCTGTCAAGCTTTTTAAAGATTTTTTATCTTTTTCTTGTCGTCTTTTTTCGTCGGCATTTCAATCTTCGATTCAGTCGCTTGAGATGTTCGTCTCGCTGCTGCTGATGATCTTATTGTAGCTGACTTAGTGACTCCGTCAAGCTTTTTTTAAAATCTTTTTTGTCGTCATTACAACCGGTATTTCAATCTTCAATTTGTCCGCCTGAGACCTTCGCCTCAGCGCCTTCAATAATCTTAATTGTAACCGTTTTGGTGACGCCGTCAATCTTTTTTTAAAATCTTTTTTGTCGTCGTTACAACTGATATTTCAATTTTTACCTACTTGAAATGTTCGTTTCACAGCGGCTAATCATCAAGCGATAAATTTAGTATAGCTGGTCGCCCTATGCTGTCAACATTTTTTATGAAGTTTTTTAAAAATCTTGTAAAAACTGTTTTTTACATCAAACCAACCCCCCTTTTCTCTCAATCATGAATACTTCGAAAAACACTTACAGATCAATCAATACAAGAGTTTTTGATATTAAAAAATAAAAAGTGTTGATTTTCATTACACAACAAGTCTAGAATGAAAAAAAGATGAAAGGAGTGTTTTATGAGACGCATTTCAAAGTTTTTATCTGTCGTTCTTGCTGTAACCTTCGCCTACGGAATTGGATATATGGCCGCTCGAAGTAAATACTGTCCGGTCAAAAAAACAAAAGCATCAAAACAGGACAAGCCTACAAAGGCCCTATCAGAACACTCTCCCACCTCTCAAAAACCTAAAACGTCTACCAACACTCCTAATAGAGCAAAAGAATAAAGCACTACTAAGACTGAAGTACTAATGCACATAACTGCTGTACTGTTTCTTCGAAGTTATCATTTATAACAACTACGTCGGCCAAAGGATGCGCCGCTTCCTCTTCCGCTTCCTTAAGAGCACGAGCTAAACGGAATTCAATCGTCTCAGCCGCTTCACTTGAACGTTTAAGTAAACGCTCCCGCAAAATCTCAGGGCTGGGCGGAACAATAAGAATAATTTTAACCTCCTTAATCTGAGCCTTAATCTCACGCGCGCCTCTTCGATCAATAGGCAACAGAGCTATCTTACCCTCAATAAGCGCCCGATTCACCACTTCCCGCCCAACCCCGTAGCTTGCCGTATAGGCCGTGCTCGATTCTAAAAGAGCTCCGAGCTCCTTCAATTGATTAAACCGTTCTAATGATACAAAGAAATAATCCACTCCTTCGCACTCACCGGGACGAGGCGCTCTGGTAGTAAAACTCGGGATCCACACCACACCCTTATCACCCAATCGCCTCACAAGCTCACGCACCAACGAGGTCTTACCCACTCCCGAAGGCCCCATTAAAATAAACAAACTTCCTCTATTCATCACAAAAACCTTTCTCTAAAAAATTTCCTCAAATTCTTGCATTTCATCTTCTCAATCTGATACCTTCCCCAAAGTAGAGAAGTATTGCCCGTAACATTTCTCTCAAGGACACCCTATAAGGAGAGTACTATGTATCATATAATGAATTATTGCCAACGCCTTTTTTTATTAACCATCGCTCTATCGTTCTGTAGGACCGAGTTATGTGTATTAAAAAAAAAGAAACTCCCCATAACTAACGACACCGAGATACCGTACCCGGGCACACTGTCACTAGAAAATCGTCTTAAATTCGTTGGATTTGAAAAAACAATCCAGAAAAAAGTCCTTAAAGGGAAGAATATAAAAAACAAAAAACTTCCCCATGCTCTACCCATCTACTACCTAGCGCTTGAAAACCTTCTTGCCATTTTCAAAAAAAATGGACCCGAGCCTATTCAAACTTATTCTTATACTTATGACCAGATGTTCACCTATATAGCCTGCAAAAAAGAACTCAATCCTCTAACTCTTTTAAAGTTTATTCAAGAATTAAAAGCCCCCGACGAAATCATCAAAGTTACGAATGCCGTAAAAAATGATGCCACGTGCGGCGGTTGGTACACCAAAGAAGCCACGGACTCACTTCAAAGCCAATGGCTTACCAAGCCTAACAACAGACCGACCCCCCATCCAAAACAATGAAACACAGCCACAGGCGCCAAAAATCTAATTTATAGTATACTAGCAATAGACAATTTTGACAGATTAATACCACCATTCCTAACCCTTAAGAGAACCCTATGCTCGCTGATGAGTTGCAAGAACAGCTAAAAACAATAAAGCCCGATTTAGATGCCGTAAAGCTCTGCTGGGCTCAATCAGGGCATGAAGAAAGATTTCAGCAGCTTTCAGCCATAAGCTCCCAAGAAAATTTTTGGCAAAATCCCAGCCAAGCGTCCCTATTAAAGGAACTGCAAAACATAAAAAACATACGCGACCGGTACACCTCTATAATAGAGACTTACTCAGAACTAACTGAATTAGTAGAACTCTTTAAGGATGATGAGGCCGAACTTGCAAAAATTGCCTCCGCCGTATCCCAATGTCTTGCAAACATCCGACGTCTAAAAATCTCCTTTCTCCTTAGCGGAGAGGATGATGACAAAAACTGCTTTATCAACATAAACTCGGGCGCAGGAGGAACCGAATCCCAAGACTGGGCAGATATGCTCTTGCGTATGTACACCCGATTTTGCGAACGCGAAGGCTTTTCAATACAGATACTAGACTACCAAGCCGGAGAAGGCGCAGGTATAAAATCTGCCACCATCTTTACTGAAGGGAAAAATGCCTATGGGTTACTGAAAAATGAACAAGGCGTACACCGACTCGTTCGCATTTCACCATTTGATGCAAACAAACGGCGCCATACCTCATTTGCAGGTGTATTCGTAATCCCTGAAGCATCACAAACAGAAATAACCATCAATCCCCTAGACTTACGCATAGACACATTCCGTGCTGGAGGAGCTGGTGGACAGCACGTTAACAAAACCGAATCCGCCATCCGCATCACCCATATCCCAACAAATATAGTAGTCCAGTGTCAAAATGAACGCTCTCAAGTGCAAAACAAAGAGACGGCTCTCAAAATGCTCAAAGCCCGATTAGTCCAAAAACAAAAAGAAGAAGACAAAAACAAGCTAGATGCCATAGAGAAAAAGAGCATTGAATGGGGATCTCAAATTCGCTCCTATGTTCTACACCCTTATAAAATGGTTAAAGATCATCGAACCGATCTCGAATCACCACAACCAGAACTGGTTCTCGATGGGGACATAATGCCATTCATAGAAAAAAACCTCATCAAAGAAGCAAGCACACACTAAACCCAACTGCGAAATCCCGCTGCAACAGAGATTTTTTATCAAATTTATAAAAAAAATTTACAAATTGTTGTTTTTCATCAAAGCCTTATTCTAAACTAAGCAGTGAAGAAGAACATGATAAAGACCTAAAACCAGCGATACCCACTCAAAATCGCAGCCCGGGGAAATACATCACCCCGGGCCATGTTATTTATTCAAAAATTAATCAGACTTTAAAAAGCATCAAACCGTAGCTTGACGACGAGCAAATAAACGACACGCTTTACCAATAGCTATTTGAGCTCCCCTATAAGCATAGGGACTCCATAGCCATACAGAATTACCTACAACTTGAGCTGCGATAATTCCTGCTAAATCGCTTCCACTCCTATGACCAGACCTAAGGTCATTCACAGTCCCTGCCAATACGCCACCATTGGAAATCGCATAGAGCCCACTCGCAAAACCTATTAACGGATACCGTAATACGCCTGATTTAAACGTACGCGCTCCACGAAGCATCAACGCAAAAAGCAAAGAAGCTATACACCCTCCCGCAAAAGCGCGTGCACACTCCGGTATCGGAATCACATTATCAAGCCTGCTGACATAATGCTCCATCCCCACTAAAAACTTGCTGCGACCCAAGCGCAACTCTTCAATCTCAATCTCACTCCATCCAGAACGCCTTTGATCAAACATTGCAGGCGTCCACCCATGATGATTAATAAGAGCTCGGTCCCCAGGCACAAGAACACCTCCACCTACCAATCTTTCAATATCAGCTGGATTCCACGTACTTATAAGGTGCTTAACAAAATCCACACCAAATTCTTGCGATAAAAAGCTTTTTTGAATACCAAGTGGAAGCTGATCAAACGTACCGGCTCTGAATTCTTTATCTAGATCGCTTATCTTCCTTCTACAAATTGGACATCTTTCAAAATTGCCAACACAATTTGAACATGCATAATGGGCTTCTCTTTGCAACATCCCATTATCATCAATTGTAATTAGGCGATGTATTTCTTGTTTTGCACCACCATCTACTCCATAAACCCCGTCGCAATACAAACAATTATTGTTGCCACCTTCTTCCACAGCCCAGACCGATAACATAGTTGTCATCCCAAAAAGAGCAATAATACCCAGCAGCAAGCGGTGCATCGCTTTTTCACAAAAAATTATACATATCATAATGACCCATCCTCCATTTGACATTCACACTAGCAAAAAAAATTAGTCAGAAACTAACTTTTTAACAAGAGAGTTCCAAAATTACATGTCATAAGTGTTGCAAATAAAACATTTTTTGTCAAAACGCCTTATAAAAAGCGACTCAAGATCATTAAGAGAAAAACGAATAATCAGATGAAAAACTACGGGCAGAATAAAACCGTAAACTAAAACGCTTTCGCGCGGTCCTTGTGCCGACTTACAAGCGCTCCAATGCCAATTCCCGCTGCCAAACCTACAGGCCCTCCAATGGCCGCACCCTTGCCACCCGCCGCGGCACCTCCAATTATAGCACCCAAGCCACCGCCAGAAATCCCCCCGATAGCCATTCTCTCACCCCTGCTATGCTCCCCATACTTACCATGATGCTTAGATTCTACCGCTCCACATCCTACCACACTGGCCAGGATAACACCCCATAATAACTTGTTCATGGCTATCTCCCTGTTTTACAAAATTTACTATTTTCATCTTGTAATTATTTTACAAAAAGGCAACCATAAAAGTCTACAGTTTAAAAAAGTATTTAACCAGTCCGTTTAATCCCCCAAAAGCTGCCCGGCAAGAAAATGAACATGTAGATGAAAAACCCGTTGCCCTGCGCGCTCACCATTGTTAATCAATAATCTAAAATGCTCTGCACCTGGCACGGTACGAGACAACTGCTGCGCCATTTTAAAAATCGGTTCAACCACCTGAAAGTCTTGGGCTGCAAGCGATTGAATATCCCGCACCTCAAGCTTTGGAATAATAAGATAGTGAATAGCCGCCTTAGGAGCAATATCCTCTATCACAATAACTTCGTCATTCTCAGCAATAATCTTTGCAGGAATTTCACGTGCAATAATCTTTGAAAAAATCGATTTCATAAGCAAACTCACCACCTATAAATTTTTTATCTCAATCAGCCTTCGCGCTTGTTACGCCGTAGCCTTAGCGTAGGCGAATGACCGTGTCCGCCTTTGCTAAAACGTCGTCGTGGCTAGCGGGGACATAATCTACCCCTATCATTTTAAAAATTCACTCCAGAACCGAAATCCCTCGGTCCGCGCAAAGCCGTTATCCTCATTTACCAAAATAACAATTCCCACGTCCTCAAAAGGAATAAAGCCTATAAACGCATTAACGCCTGCAATATAGCCCGTATGACAAACTAAGTCTTTCCCTGGATATCTCTCCGCCCTAAAAATGCGCCACCCCAAGCCATAAAACGATTTTATTCTGCCTTTACAACGAGGAATTTTAGACCGAATACGCTTGGCATCACTGGTTGAAACACGTGGACAATAAAACTTGCGAAGCGTCCGTTGAAATGCAAGATCAGGCCGATATCCACACCACAACTTAAGAAGCTCAACCATACCATCTAACGATGCAAAAACACCCGCAGCTGCTGGAACAGTTTTTGGGTAATAAGGCGGAAAAGCGAGCGGCCGAACACGCGTCCCCTGCCCTTTACATCCAATAGGAACCCTATTATGAGGATATGCCACAGAATAATCGGGATTTAGAGGTAGAATCTGAATGCCCTTAGTTCCCAATTTCAACTGAAGCTCACCAATAGCTTCGTGCAAACTTGTATTCTGCCGCTGAAGTAACTCGTCAACCAAACTAAATAGTATATTACTATAAAAATAGACGCATCCAGCCTTATAAACTTGCTTCTGTTTCTTCAAAACCTTCAAAGCAATTGGCCGGCTCAATCCACGCTCAATCTGCGCATTACCCGTAAATTGATATCCCGTTGTATGACTCAATAAATGTCTTAAATTAACGGCAGGCCTTATCCATGGCAGACGAACTTTTCGCTCAAGATCAACGCGTCTATCCTCAACCAGCAACGCTATTGCGGTGGCCGAAACCACCTTAGAAACTGATGCCAATGGAAACAGAGTCTCTGCAGTAATAACACCCTCGCCACCACGCCGAAAACCCGAAACCGTTTTGTAAACCACATGCCCCTGATACAAAATTGCAATTCCAACACCCTGAAGCCCCTGCTTTCCAGACTCAATAGATTCAACAAAATATCGTAGTTTTTTTGGTAAATAGCCAGGAATCCCCGCCCCCAAACAGCCAAACTGAATCACTAAAATCGATACAAATAAAAAACGCCTCTTCATGCCCCCTCAATCAAAAAATTCTATGCAGGGAAAATTATGCAAAACCTTCACTCCATTCTACCCATTTTTTTCCTCCTCGTCGCCACTCCCATCTTTTTTTTGAAAAGCAGACTTCAAGGAAAAATAAAAATCTTTAGGGCTCTGAGTAAAATACTTATCCTGCAAAAAATCCTCAAGCTGCGTTGTAATATAAGGAGCCTCCTCACGTGTAATAAAAGGCTCTTCATCAGGCGCCAAAAGTTCATCATACTCACCCTCATCCTCGTCCTCTGTCAGCAAATCCTTCCCCTCCTCTCCGCTTTTTACACCATTCTTTTTCGCCATAAAACAGGCGTTAAGATATCGCTTTGCAAGCTCCCCTGCAACAGAGGTGGTTTTATTGTATTGCGGCTCCAAAAGAAGAAGATCGGCACACGCCTTAAAGATATCCTGAATCTCATATTTAGCCTGAGGCTTGAGTTTATTAGGCAACGGCTTAAGTGGCAAACTGGTCGCCGCACTAATTCCCTTATTTGCCATTTCCTGCAACATTGCATTCAACAAAGTGAGGCTTAACGGATGAGAAAAAACTTTTTCACAACGATAGGCACTCATAAGGAGAGGCGTCCGTTCATATAATAAACTTTCACACGTCAAACAAAAGGGCGTTGCTCCGCGCTCTAAAAGCTTTTTTACAACAGGAAGCGACCTTCCTCCTCCCGCCACACAAATATGCAAAGGATAATAGCGATTATAGTACATACTCCTTGCAATCTCCGAATGATCCTCTAAGCCATAATGATAAAAAGTCGGCTCGTAATTTGGATCGGGACTAGCAATATTCAACCATAAAAGAGCAGATACCCACTCCTTCCTTTCCAGACTTCTTACAAAGGTCTTATCAACCCCCCACTCTTTTGTAACCACCTTAAAAATAGAAGGCTCACGCCATCCCCCTTTCATAGGGCCCTTGAAAAGCGGTTTTAAAGCCGCAAGCACAGACCAATCCAGTTTTGCTTGCGAAAATGATTTCTCACAGGCACACACAAAACCCATCCATCCGGTCACTAATAACCCCATCAAAAAACAGAGAGCTACTTTTCTTACAACCATTATCAACCCCTCTTTTATTCTTAGCTATACACCCTATATCCTGCTCCATTATATAATAGGAAAAACAGTTCCGTATCGTCAACACTTGAGCAAATCCAACAGATTTAATCAAGCTGCTCCCCCCCAACACCACCCCTACTTTTTTATTAAAATCCCAAGAAAATTATTGATTATTTGAAATAATAAATGTTATTATGATAAAAAGAGATGAAATTAAAGAAATAGAAAAACTGTTTATAAGTAGTAGTAATGTAATCACTTTAGAAGGAGTAGTAATATGAAATCATCAAAGTTTTTATCGCTCACCATGTTAATGGGAGCACTGTTTGCAGTAACACCGTCCGCGGCTCGGATTGGCGACAATCTAATGGAGAAAAAAATGATGGGTCCAACGGGTCAACAGGCGGGTCTTGCATCCCAGGGTGCACCGAGAGCCGTTAGAGGACCTACAATTTCCCTCACACCCGCAGCACAAGCAGTACAAGCAACAAGCATTCCACAAACACAAGCTGTACCTGCAGGGCAAACAATGCCTGCACAGGGAGTGGCCGCTTTTGAACCTTTCGTAGCCTACACACCAGATGGTATGGAGATAAAAATAACATCACCCGAAGACGAAAAAAAAGTGGAAAGACTCTGGGACGAACATAGAAAAAAAATGCAAATAGAGCGTCAAAAACAACAAGAAGAGAAAATGCAAAAAATAGCTCAGAAAATTGGCACCGACGTACAAACTTTAAAGACAGCTGAAGCCGAAGCGAATAAGTTAGGCCCCCTATATTATGTTTTCATGCAAAACGTGGGTAAGAGTATAGACAACTTTAAAGAAAAAGAAAAACAACATATTAACGCTTTAGCACTAGCCTTGGCTCCTATTCTTGAATCACAAAAAGATGCGCTTATCGCCCTTGCCGGTGAAGTGGAAAAATCGCCTGCAATTATGAAGGTATTAAAGGCTGCTGAATCCGCCATCCATAAACAACTTGGACTCGATCAAAAACTAAACCAAACATCTATGTTTGATCAAAAGTCACTTAAAAAAATGGCTTCGGACATCGTTAATGAGGTTATATCAACACTTAAAGCGAGTGCTCAAAATTAGGCCCAAAGAACGCGTAACCAGATAAGTAACGCCTATAAAAGACCCAGGATCTATCTCAAGATCCTGGGTACATTTTTTACACGTAGCTTTTATGGTAGGGCCGACCGGACTTGAACCGGTGGCCTCGCGCATGTGACGCGCGCGCTCTGCCAGCTGAGCTACGGCCCTATTTCATAGTTCTTTTGTAAGGTTAACAGACAGGGGCGCAACGGTCAATGTTTCACCTTTTTTAACCCAAACTAAAACTAGACAAATCGCCTCGGCTGTTTTAAATGTAACAAGCGAGATTAGTTTTGGATAAAAATGAGAAAAGAGCTCATGCAGAAAATCATAAAAACACTTTGTGTTGGATTAATTGTATGGATAGGCATCCCCTTATATTCAAACCCTGACAGCATTGCCGTTAAAAAACTTCTTGATAACAACCTACAAAACCTTATATCTGAAGCATCCAAACAAACGCCTAATCACGCCCTCATCCGAAAAGTCATAGATGACGACCTTAAGACCGTGCACACGTTTTTACGTTCGGGAGAATTTGCTCAAGATAAGGCAGTATCATCCATACCCCACCTAAAAGCACTATTCTCAAAAAAAAATCTTTATGATGACCTAGGCTGGTGGCTCAGAAACTATGACCTAAGTGGAAAAACGTGGAATTATGAGGACACTTCATCCAACCTAACTCCCGATTTAGGTCTAAAACAAGAGATCCCTTCCATAGTTTTTTTCACGGACGCCGAATTTTTCTTTTCAATTGCTTGTATGGCAAAGGCATCTCCCCTCATCGACTATATCTTAGAAAATTATGGGCACTATCTAAGTACCGAAACCGTACTCGACGCATTGAGTCACACTGCAACAATTAACTATTCGGACAATGCGTGGATTGATACCCTACTTAAAAAAATCAGTGCCTACCCTCATGTTTTATCAAAAACTATCGACTGGGGTATTAACGTTAACGCACTGCATTACCTTGTTGTAGTACCGTTTACGATCTTCAACACAGATCACACCTTAAACCCCAACGCCCCTCTTGCTCTTCTGAAAAACCAGCTACCCTCCCTAACCCTAATAATGTCTAGCCTTGCAGATCTCATTACACAACAATATCCCCTTTTCCTGGAAAATACTGGAACCCTCGGACTTACACCAGCGCATCTTCTCGTACTTTTACTAACGGAAGTTGCAGAAAAAAACCAAACTACGGCCCATTCGCGTATTTTGGGGACGGGCCAAAAAACCTACGATGCCCAAGAACTTTTTTTAGCAGTTCCAACCTTTATCGAACTGCTAAAAAAAATTACAACTAACCACCCCGTAAAACTAAGTAAAAAACAGGCATCCAGTCACCAATTTTCAGCTTCACTTCGAAACAAACTGCAACAATCTGGCATCACTAAAAAAGCCCAAAGCCCCTTGGAATTCTTCACAGCACTTACAAAGAATCAAAAACTGGATACTCAATTTATAAGTGAAGTATTAACTATTCTAAAACAACCGAAAATCACAAAGCCCCAAAAAAAGACTGAAGGAATTGCATCGCACGGCCTTATTTTTGTATTGGATGAATTCGAAGCTACCAGGACAGAACCGCTAGCAACCACGCCATTTCTAAAAGCAGCAATAGAAGCGGATATTGTCCCTATCATAACGACAGGTTCTTTAATGGCCTCTCTGTTTAAATCTTATAATTTTGACTTTAGAAAGTGGCTTATTTTTGAAATACCCACTACAAAACCCGCACTCTCCGATCAAAACGCCCAGTATGCCTGGAGTCTTCAACCACTAGCCCTCTATCTATTGGTTCCACGCTCTTTTCAAAATCTTTTCGCACTAAATACATACTCCTCACCCTCCACACCCCCTACAAAGACAACAGACCTTGAGCTAGTAGTTGGACTTAAAATTGACCACCTAAAACTAGTTCCACTCAAAAAACAGAGCGAATATGTATCCTTTAAAAATTCTCTATTAAAAGCCTACCCCACACTCGCACCCATCCCAGAGGCCTACTATTATTATTTAAGAATCCACCTCTTTTCTGAAGTAGTTCTAAAGGCCTTATGTAAAAAAACGGCGCCATGGGAAAGCAATGTGTTTACCCTTCCACTCGACCGATTGAACTCTTATAAACAAAGCAACCGTTCCAAAAAAGAGTTTGAAAAAGAGTTCCCCACTCCCCATTGGGCCTTTTTCTTAGCAGGACACGGCACGCCTGCTCTTGAAATTCCAGCAATTCCAAAAAACACAATTAACGTACAACAACAACTCATCAAACAGTTTGAACAAGACACAATAAAGAACGAAACCCTTATTACGCAGGCAAAAAATCTACTCTCCCAAATGATAAACCTAGCACCACGAACTTTCACCGGTACAATTGTCTCTCTCGAAACCGCCCCATTTATCCAATTGCTCGACTTTTTTTCAACCATCGCCACATTTGTCCAGATTTTAAGCTGTCATAGCGCAGATATCTCTCTATACTTCATTCTAGAAGATGCAATTAAAAAAAACCTCAAAGATTACTCTTTTACACTCGTATCATCCGCCATAGCCTCTGCACGCGTTAGTAGCCTTGATCCAACGCACCTCGATTTTAACAGATACTTCCTCAATCTCCAGACACACATACCTACAACGGAAAAAGATATCGAATCCATCATTTCGCCCGCAAACCTGCTTTACCACGATCTAAGCGAAAATAAAACGTATGAGTTTAACAATGTACCCCTCATCAAGCGTCCCGGACAACCATGGGTTCGCGCAGCAGGTCTTGGCGGAAATATCGTATCCATTGAAAAAATCTTGGCTGACAAGCGCACATCAGAGCTAAAAATTCCAAGCTTTTTCGCTAGCCGCCTTAAAAAACAGCTCCCTTTTGATGAAGCCACCGACTTTTCTACAAAACCGTTCTACCTACTTCTATACACCGACACACTCGCCTTTCCTCTTGTATTTGAAAAAGAGCTAAAAGAGATGCCCACGGTCTTATCCATGGTCATGGGAAGCATAGAGACTACCTGCAGCAAAATCGAAGCGCCATACCTAACCATTTCGCAAGTTGCAGAAGGGTTTCTTCGTTTGCCATCCCTCAGCAGTAATAAAATCTTTATTATTGAAAAAGTCATTGCCCAAAACAACCTCTTTGATAGCAAAGACCCTAAGAAACTAGACTTCTCTACAAAAAAGCTTCCCGACAAGTCATACTTCAAACTTAAACTGATCAACCACGCGTTCTCAAGCCACACCGGCTTTTCATCCCGAAAAATTGTCGTCCTGTACTACGATAAAAACAATATCCTACTTAATGCCGTTGAAGCCGAACGCAGTGCAGACCCTAAAACCGAGAAGGAAAAACCATGGAACGCTCTTTCTTGGGTGCCATTTGATGAAGAAAGCTTTAACAACGAGGCCTCTTACATAACAATTCAGTCCTACTTTAAGGGAAAGACTTTTTTGCTACCGCACACCACGTTTAAATAGTAGTAACCAATCGATTTATCAGAGCTCTCTAGGGTCCACCCATTTTCTATTAAGACCACTATATTCTGCATAATTAAACGGAAAAGGCACCCCCTCTGCATCGCCTTTTTTAGAATTTTTTGGCTCCAGTTTTTTTTGGCTATACAAAACAGCCATTTCTTCAAGAGCCTGTCTAAAAAAGGCCTCAATAGGATCAGATCCCCCTTTCTGCGCGTAAAATTGCGGGTGCAAAAACTTCCCGTCGCCAGAAAAATAAACAAAGCCAATAGCCCCACCTGTCATAAAAGGACTTATGCCAGAAAAATAATTAAAAAGAACCGTTGGAGATTTTTCCACAAATTTTATCAGATGCTGCATCAACTGAATTCGCATTACCTCAAGCCGAGACCGATGCTTTTTCGCCGTCTTTACCAAAATAGCTAAGCCTGAGTTAATTCCAATCAAAGCCCGCTTTAAAAACTGCGCACGCAACCCCGTTGAATTACCAGAACAACACGGGACAATAAAATCTTTACTATAAGCGGACCTCTTTCGATTGCACATAATTCGTCCGCGTCTTTCCAAGACCAATAACGGTTTAACGGGGAACAATAAATGCATCGCCTTGCACTCTTGCGCTAAGAAATCGCTAAATAGATCCTGCTGTTTTGAAAAGCCATCTCCCAACCGACTTTCCTTTTTTTCAAGAGTCCGTTTGTCCTGAACATACAGAGACAGAATCATCTTTTTTGAAACCTTATCTTCCATAAAACGCAAACCCTCTGATCGATCGATATAGCGTACAAATAAACGATACGGCAAGCTACAAAAAAGCCTTCCATAAAGCTGAACGAGCTTTATTAGCTTTTTACCATGCTCAGAACTATAATTCTTTTGGACATAATCAGAAAACCTCTTGTAAACCCTTAAAACTACAGTTTTTCTCCACGATTCTAACGGCTTAGTCTTGTCATACAGAGGCAACTCAATGGTTAGATCAGGAATTTTTCGATACGAAACAGTTGGTTGCAAAGCCATACTATCAAGCGTCTTTATAAATACATCAGAATCTGGAAGCTCATATTTATCATAAAGAGTTGCTAGATACCAATAAAGAAGGCCTGGATTTTTCTTCCGCAAAACAGAAATTCGCGATTCTATTTTTTTATTGACCAACAACTCAGTATCATAACGCTCTTTTAGACTCTGCGCAGCTATGTTTAGTTTTGAATCAACCGAACTGAACAACTCCAGAAATTCTCCACCATCTTCCACTGCTTCAAAGTCATCTTCCTGGACCTCGTCTTCCTCTGAAGAAATAGTCTCAACAGGGGAATTTGGAGATAAAAAATTTTCAAACAATGAGCTTCCCCAACACTCTTCAGCATCAAAAACACCAGAGTTTTTTATTTGAGCACCCATCACATCAGAGTATGAAACTGTCATTGATACAATCGACTCCTTGTTCATGCCCATTAATAGACCAGACATAGGCATCCCCACAAAAAACAGCAGGGAATAAGATATGGGAATAATATTTAAATACTTCTTCACACTATTACCTTCCAACACAAAAAATACTACTATAGGAAAACAAGTCCTTAATAGATCATAATTATAAAATATTGAATTCAAGTCTCTTGAATATTTTGCAGACATAAATACAATTTTATGCAATAAATTATATTTAGCAAATAAAAATACCCTGCAAGTCGCCAACAGATTTAAAACAAGGAAAACAGATATTGACAATTGTAAAATAATATATAGAATTAGACTTAAACAGAACCGAGGAGCTTAACACGCCTATCTCGGTCAGAGAATAAAGCAGTGCTTTGGCAATAAATCGCATACCCTTCATACGGAAGCGACATACACCAAAAAACCCACAACTCTCCTTTACTAAGCCCCAGAAACGGGATCCTTACTAAAGGAGAGTCTGTTTTTAACAGACCTTTTAGATCATTTTTATAAATTGTTTTTATGAACTGGTGCCGGGGGTCGGACTCGAACCGACACAGTGTCACCACCGCGGGATTTTGAGTCCCGTGCGTCTACCGATTTCGCCACCCCGGCCTTATCAAAGATACCCTCCGACTCTATAGTAACAAACTACCGCGAGCCGTCAACCAGTTTCTTTTATAAAAAGGTTTATTACAAACCTGGAGCAAACTTCAGAATACACAGAGTGATATCATCATGATCACAGGGCCCAGAGTTCTCGATTACTTCACCTGCCAAATCTTCACCGTCCGAATCTTCATCCGAACTATCCATGTTATAATATTTTTGCAACTCAACAGAAGTTTCAACAAGTAGTTCACACTGCTCGGGCAACTTCACATCCGTGTGCACATCCCCTCTCAAAATAGCAATCATCTTATCCAGATCTTCGGGCGCCTTGAAATCCCAATCAAATGGTCCCCAAAAGCCATCAGACGCTGCACAGACAAAATCTATCTCATCGCGCCTAAAAATAGAAATTCCTGGAACAGAACTTAACCCTTTCGGCTTAGTTCCATTCGACAAAAAATCGCCCAGAGAGCGCGTTAAATTTAACATATTATCTCCACAGACCAGACGCTCCTCGCCTGAACACTCTACAATGTCGCCGCCCTCACGCTCAACGCGCAATTCCTCGCCCTTACAGCTAAACGAGTGATCAGAAGATTCCCACACTTTTTTCTTGCGATCTTTAAATCCAACCAGAACGCGCGAATCCCCGACGGTAGCCACAATAACCCAGGAGCCCCAAACCAACACTAGCGATGCCGTTGAACCCACACCATTCCAGTCTGCACACCTCCTAATTTCCTTGTCACACTCACTAAAGGCTCGTTTTAGAAAATCATTTATCCACTCAACAGACCCAGATTCGTGCAAGATGGACTCTTTTAAAAATTCCTTTGCAAGAGCAGGAACAAACTGTTCTCGTAAAACCTCAGCCACAGAACTCCCACCATGCCCATCAAATACAGCACATATACTGACTTCGCCCGCACCTTTTTTTTTCAAATGACAATAGGCAGAACGATCTTCCGTCTCTTTTTTCTGAATACCCTCATCAACACCAACCTTATGGGAAGAGGCATACATAAATCCCTGGGGAGGCAACACAAGCCCATAATTCGGCACATACTTTTTAAGGTACGGCGCAGATTCAAATAGCTCTTTTACAAACCCCTTAGGCACAACCAAATTTCTTCTAAAAAGACCATACGGACTAGAATTACTGGCCCTACCAAAAATCACAGACGGCTTATACTTTATCTCGATTACATCTGGTTTTTCAATCTGTGTCACTTTAATCTGCTGCTCTTTAAGACAGTACTCTTGAAATTTCTTATAAAGTTTTAACACGGAGTCTCTATCAAACTTCTGTGGCACAGCAACTAGAGCCATGCTTTGACTACTATTAACAGGAGGATTAATAACAACCTCCTGATCAACCTCGATAACGGGTCTATCAACAATCTCAGGAACCTCAACCCGCTCTGAAGGTAAACCAGGGACCTGCTCATTCCCACTGCCAACGCCTTGCTCGCCAGCAACATAAGAATGCTCTTGTCGCACTAAAGGCAAAACAAGAGCATCTGGCCTAGAAACATAGTCTTCCTTAGCCGATTCAACCGCTCGCATAATGCAGTACGACACACCAACAAGCCCCATGACACCTCCAACAGCCATTATCCCACCTGTAACAACTGGATGTGCCTGCATAGACCTTTTTACAGCACGCCCCATATCCGCAAGGCGTGTCTTATTTTTCAATGCGCTAGAGAAGGGTCCGGACAAGACAGCTTTTTCTGTAGTTTTAACTGCGTTGGAGCTCAAACTTTCTACGAGATCAAAAGCCCCAATACTCAAGGAACCCAAAAGGAAAAAAACTCCTACACCACATCGTATAACCGGACTCATAATCCCTACTCCTTCTTATTTATTAAAAATAGTCTGCTGTTCACCAAGCCCCAATTTTTTCAGGACCTCTTCTAACGAATTAACACCCTCAATATCCAAAACTTTATTCCGCGACGAAAACCCCTGGAACAAAACTACCGACCTTTTTGGAAGGGAAAGTGCTTCTGCAACGACCTCTTCCAACTCTTTATTAGCCTTTCCACCTTCTGGCGGACTATTAAGGTAACACTTCAATCTGCCCTGTTTATCGAGGGTTAGCAAACGTTTTCCGGAGGACGGAACCACTTTTATTGAAATTTTCATACAAATTCGACTTGCAAAAGCTTTATAAACCCTTTATCCTAATCTCTATAATACAACTTTTGCCCTTGCAGGAATAGAATTTGCTTATAACAGCTAGGAGAGATGGCTGAGCGGTCTAAAGCGCTTGCCTGCTAAGCAAGAGTCCCTGTAAGGGGGCACGAGGGTTCGAATCCCTCTCTCTCCACCAGATCTTTCAAATGTTTAAAAATTGTATGCGCCCATAGCTCAACTGGATAGAGCGTCAGACTACGGATCTGGAGGTTGAAGGTTCGACTCCTTCTGGGCGCACCACAAGGGCACAGCCCTTGACCCATTTCTTCACTTTTTAAAAAACTTTTTCCCTTCCACCATCGCGCTCTGTGCTACGGTGTGACCATTTTTACACACTTCTTACCGATTATTATTACGACTTTTTTTATCATGACTACAGACATCCCCTCGTTTATAATTAACCACAATGAATCCCTGGTCCTTTACTACTCAAACTGGCTAGTACTATGGATCGTTGTACCACTCGCATTCTTAGCTATATGTGCGCACCTATTTGTAGCAGAAAATTGCGCAAAAACACTAAAACCCAAAGGTTTCTCTATTAGAACCCTTATGGCAATAACCTACATTGCATGTGGACTCTTCTGCTTGTTCGCATCCATAGATATTTTGTATGTTTTTATCACTCAAAAACCGGCTCTTATTATCACTGCAAAAAACATTACACAGCCAGGCTCCCTTCTATCCCGGGCTAAAACCTTGCCATGGAATAAAATTAGTTCGATAACCGTATTCCAAAACAGATTCCGCCGCGGTGCCAAAGAAGGAATACGAATTACAGACAACTCATCCCAGACCGTTATTATCCTTAATTCTGATGATCTAAGTTGCTCTACTGCAGAATTATACGCGTTCCTTTTACAACTTCATAAAGAACCCCTACTTACTGAATTTGCCAAGAGGTTTCATTTAAAGTAAACTTTTCTAAATGGGGTGGAGAGATGGCTGAGCGGTCGAAAGCGGCGGTCTCGAAAACCGTTATTCCGTGTTAAACGGAATCGAGGGTTCGAATCCCTCTCTCTCCTCCATTCGCCTTCGCACTTGTTACGCCGTAGCCTTGGCGTAGGCGAATGACTTTGTTCACCTTCTTATGAAAAAATATTTTTCAAACAATCACGTCATAGTGCAAAACCATGGTAACCAACTATCTACCCTCCCCACAAGGCTTCCTCAAATGGTTAAAGGATCTGCGTCAGAAGGCCGAAAAATTTGAAGCATATCTAAAAACAACTTCGGGTAGGGCATTCTGCAAAAGACACTTCTAAGTTGCTGATTCATAAAAAATAAATCACGCCGTAGCATCGAATGGCACGAAGGCGGACCGCACGCTTTGTACTGTAAAGAGCAAAGGTAGCGTCACTTAAAAAGCTCCCAAGAGCTCTTATCATTTTCACACCCGTCATAAATTATTAAATCACTAAACACAATACTTGTGTTACACCAAGCTTATTTAAAAAAACATTCACATTTGTAAAATATTGTATACTATAACTAGTAAACCTGCACCATTTTAAACCGCGCAATAAAATTTTAGCACACTCAACATGCGTGGTAATAATACCTAGCAAAACAGAATAGATATAAGTGTAATTCAGTAAACCAGAGAATGAGAATCTTATGAAAAAATTTTTACTCATAGTCGCTCTAGCGCTAATACACGCTTTTGCACAAACCGCACACCACACCACTGGGATACCATCAATAACCTTTTCAGAAACCCTAGATATGACTGGTTTTTTAAATGGAAGCAACTCAATACAACCCACTTTCGACTTCTCCTGCAACAATCTGTTTAATACCATAATTATTCACGAAAAAAATAACGCTATCTCTCCCAAAAAAAATATAGAAGGGCTAGAAAAAGAATTATTCACAATCAAAGAAGAATCAACCAACATTAAGCCCTCAGTGCAAGAATTCATACAATCAAATAATAAACCAGACACAGAACTACTCAATTGCAAAAAGCTACAGATAAGCAATCCATTTGTACCCTTAGCACAATCACTCTCTCCTTCCGAAAAAACAACTGTTTTAATGTTGTTGCTAAAGAAATTCCAAACACTCGTTGTCCTATCTGCAGAACAAGCGCGCTTGAACAGCAACCCACATAGCTCAGGGCTCTTTCAATTTGATACATTCTTCTCCGAAACAATATGGCGTATTAACGCCCAAACCAAAACTATCAAAAAAAACCCTACATTATCAAAATTCTTAAATAGCGTTGAGAGCAGCGACCCTCTTTTAGAGCAATGCTTTAAAGAGTTACTTCCCTACCTAGAAAACCGAGAAACCGCAACAGAATACCTACACTCAGAGACACTAAAGGAACTCGATCTTGCCTATAGCCTCTCTAAAAAATCCGTAGCTTTAAATCAACAACCCGAAGACAATAAAACTAAGACCCCCGACATTACAATTGATTTCAAGCCATTTTTTGCTCAAGTCAATCCACTTTGTGCACCCCTAAAAGAATTAATTAATGCAATGGATGCCTTTCAAAAATGCTCCACAGCCATCGCCCAAAGCAAGACAAAAAACGAACACACAAAGCTTTTCCTTACTCGTTTTATTCAATCAAATAAGCTCATTGGTGCGTTAAAAAAGTTTAAAGTTCCAACCTGCAAAGAACTATTTTTTGACTCTGCCATGTGCGAAAAACTGCAATTGGCCTTAGCTGCTCTACTAATAAACCCAGATACGCTCGACTCCAAACTTGTAAAAAAAACTTATCATTACCTAGAAATCCTCGCACTCAAAGACAATCTCCTAAAAGAACCCGCTGAAGAACCCTTAAAAATCGTCTACGCCTTCATACATAAATTTGCTCAAAAAACAGCCAAATTTATCCCTGGTGAACTAAACAGAGACCCTCAAAAAGTGATAAACTCTCTTGCTAAATCGAGCGTTTTTTCCAATGGCGACTTTGCGGTAATAATAAAAGGCGATAAAAAAACCAAAACCTCTCTCGATCAAGAAATTCAGAACATTGCACCATCGATCCATCTCATCATGCGCAAACAAATTCTATGGGAAGATATTCCAGGATCCATAAAAAAACCAACGTCTAAAAAAGATCAGACCACTCGATATCACGAGATTACCTTCTGTTTCATTCCCTTTTATACCGAGTTAATCGACCTGATAAAAACCGGAATATTAATGGCAGAAAAACAGAACAAAACGTCCATCCCTTTTGGATTAGAAGAACCCAAAAAGACATCTCTCAACAAAAAGAAACCCGCAAAAAAAATCAAAAAGCTACTCCCAAAAGATAGCTCCCCAGAACCAAAAGCAGAAGTAAAAAAGGACTCCTCTAGCTCCATAGAACTACCCACAAAAGACGAAGTCAATGAACTTGTTAACTACCAAAAGAGAAAAACCATTAATAGTTTTGATGGGAAACTGACCGTTCTCTATCGTCCCGAGACGAAAAATAGCACAACGCTACTAATACGAAAGCCAAAAAAGACTACAAAAATAAGCGTTACATCCTTTGGCCTAAATACTAACTCCCCTGAAAAACAAGATCTTTTTCACAAAGCAATTGTTACTCTACTAAACAGACAATGGCTTTTAGAAAATGGCCGGTTAATAATCTACAAAAATGATCCTAGCACAGAAGATCCACGATTTAATCACTTCTCCGAAAAGTATCACATTGATCCTAAGAGACTCAAATCTGGAGATATGCTTGTTATTTTCTCTGGTTATTTATGTACAGGGCCCACTATTGCATATAAAACCTTTGAGAAGATTAAAGAAATGGCTCTAAAAGATAAATTACCTTCAAAAAGCATTCGAAACCATCTCTCATCCATTTCCAATCCAAGTGTACGCAAAGGTGCTGGTATCTGCATCATCAGGGATATAAACAACATAAAAACCGTAATTCACTCCTGCTTCCACGAAACAGATCGCAAAAACTAAGAAAAGCCAGCCAGACTTCTTTTATCAATCTGCTTGGCAAATTTCATGCAAATAAATCGCTTTGATAGTTCTATAAATTAAAACCACTATCATTAAACCCGAAATCCCTAAGAAGCTGATAAAAATGTATTTAAATGCAGCCAGCTTGCTTACATTAAACATAAGCGCACTAGCAGTGGATACAGCCGTAAGCGGGAAAGTAAACGCCCAAAGAGAGAGATAGAATCGTTTGCTAATAAACGTACGCACATTTAAAAGTAATAGAAGCGCCAGGAAGAACGAAAAATAATACAAAATTCTTGAAAAGCTGTCCACCTGATGCGTTAGCTTAAAATAAGAAATAAATGCAATTGCGGGTGGTGCTATTAAAATAAACATCGTTGGTTTAATTTTCTCCGACAATGAGGGATGAAAAAAAATCCTATAGACAATCATAGTCATAAGCATTATCCAGAAAAGTAAGCCTATACTAAAGAAAGGCCACAAAAGCTCTCCTGGCACAAAAGCGCTTCCCGCAACCGGTATCAGCAGATTCCCTACAACCGGAATAAACCAGATAGGACTTAGATGTTCTATTTGATAGCGATCATGTTTAATCCACTGGCCCATAATCACAAAAGTAAACATCACGTGAATTACAGCTCCTATAAGCCATACTCCAAAAGATAGAACATGTGAAAAAGGAAGAAGCGCTATAGAAAAAAGCAATAAACTTACAGAAAACGTAGGGAAGAAGCTTATTTTAATAGGATGTTTAAATTCTTTTACAATTTCCTCTTTATGCAAAAAAAACTTTGCAAGATAAACAGCTCCAATACTAAAAAAAACAACGGACGAAGTCACTAAAACAACAAGAGGAACAGTCCCTGGTATTTCAATTATCTCAACAGCCTTTTCAAGCGCAATTACAAACCCAACAAGCCCCATCACTATAGAAAAAAAAGAGACAGGGAAATGGGGAATTCTTCTAGTAAAATCCATAAATATACACCTTATACATAACTGCTTTTTAATAGGTCATCCCAAGTATAACACGTTTTATTGTGCCAAGAAGCCATTAAAAAATACCCTCAGACAACTTTTTATTCTTTTGCTAAACTAAAACCTGTGGCATAAAATCAACTATTTTAAAAATAATAGGAAGATCTCTGGCTATGAAAAAACTAGTCCTCTACCTAGTCATCGCACTACCCTCTGCCACTTATTTATCAGCCGATCAAACCCGCAATTCAGGCAAAGAGCGTTTTCTAACTACCCACCCCCTCCATTCCCTCCATTCCAACGGCGTGCGCTCGCTTTTCAGGGAAAGCCCTGCCACCCTTCTTTACGATCTTGCCTACATCTACTCAGCATCGTCACTAGTTTTTGGAAATTCAGTTACATATAACCGAGACTCCTCTCTTTCGCAGATCATTTCATGCATAATCGCAGGATATGCCGCAGCCGCATTCAGCACACTGTGTCATGAACTAGGACATGCTGTTGCCGCTCGCTTTTTAGAGAACCGTTCATCCACGGTCTACCTAGGAGGATCTCAAGGAGACTCACCCCTATTGACCGTTGGGAAAAACAAAAAAATTATAGTCTGTGGCCTTAACCCCTGCCGAGGCGAAACCACAATTCCACGGTTTAGCCGAGACCGTCAGTTCAATTTCAAACGACTGGGCGTAAATCTTGCTGGCGGAGCTGCCTCTATTCTTGCTGCATTCACTATAAAAGCATCCGTCTATCTGTGGCATCACCGATCAAACTTTCAAAGGTGGCCAACAGAAACATTAAAAGCAGCCTACGCACACGCCTTCTCTCTTGATCCTATAACCACATCAGGTCTATTCAGCATGTTTTCCCCATTTCCAGCAGACAATGATGGCGCTTACTGGCGCACCTTCCTCCTTGGCCCTTCTTAATAAGAAAATCCTATATACACAACATAGAACAAGATGGACTCGCTTTTATTTCTTGCCTTTTTTTTAATAATTGCTAAACTGATAATTGTTTACATTGCATATTAAACACTCAATAATTTTTAAATGGAACCAAAATGATCAAAAGTAATAAAAATATAGCTTCATACTCCGCCATACTTTTATTAGTGCTATCATCCAGCTCGCTACATTCCATGGACATCCTGTATAATTCAACCAATTCTTACCCTATAAATCCCGCGCCCACTAGTTCTCAGGTCAACTCATTTTCATCTATTGAGCCGTGCTTTGAACCAAAACTAAGCAAAACTGCGTTAAAAAAATGGCTCAAGATCGACGAGCACAAACGCTTTCTCACACCCAACAATAAACATCTTGATACCCAACCATCTCTGTGCCACTTTTTGATAAACGAAACAGCTATAACAAATAAAGCCTTTGGAACATTCTTATACCTCTGCAAAGAATATTCCAAAGGCTTTTCAAAAAAGAAATTCGTCTCCGCCGTAGATTTCGACGGGGAAACACCTTTGCATCGTACAGTGACCAAAGGACTCTTCTATCTGGTAGCACCCCTATTAAAAGCGGGAGCAAATATTAACAGCACCACAAAGAACATTCATGATACCCCGCTACACATGGCCTGCCGAAAAGAAAATAACCATCTCTGCATCAAGATCCTTCTAAAGTACTCACCTCGCGTGACTAGCAATCTACAAGGCCGCACCCCTTTACATGAAGCCGCAATCAAAGGTGATAGAAAAATCATCAACTCCTTATTATATGCGCGCGCACCTATTAATACCCAAGATATTGATGGACGCACAGCACTACACCTAGCATGTATGAAAGGAAATTCTAAAACTGCACACACGCTGATCAACAACAACGCCGCTTTGGATATTAAAAATAATTTTGGACAAACACCCTTACATGAAGCTGCTATAAGTGGAAATAAAGAAATTATCAACGCCCTAATAAATACCAAAGTAAATCTTAATGCCCAAGATAACAATGGACATGCCGCTCTACACCTAGCATGCATAAAAAGAAATTTTGATGCAGCGCTAGCCCTCATCAATCACAACGCATTACTAACTATCAAAAATAAACAGGGTAAAACACCCCTGCACGAGGCGGCCCAATCGGGATATCTAAAACTTGTTAAAAAACTTTTTAAACAAAACAAAGCCTTAATCAATGACATGGACCTTGCAAACGATACCCCCCTAACCTTAGCCTGTCAGACTGCCGCTGATATGTTCAAAACAAACCACCCACCAGAAAATAGCAATCCATTTGCAACTATCGGCTTTTTGGTAATAAACGGAGCCTCACTAAATGCAAAGAATAAATATGGAAAAACAGCTCTAAAAATTCTATTCTCCCCCTCACAGATCACCACATCCTATCTTGGTAAGATTTACAATGGGTTCGAGCACTTCTTTAAAGGAGAACTCAATTCTCTTCCTTCCCATCTCGACACCATAGATCCAAACGGAAAAAAGCTCCTTCAAGAAGAACTTATTCTTATTTTACAATGCCTTGTATCCGCAGCAAGTCCCCGCATCAATGCCCATGACTTAGAAAAACTCATGGGTAAAAATCTCGTACAACAGAGCCAAGTATTCTTTGGGATAACTCCCGTTAAGTTTTCACAAAAAACAGATGCATTACGCTTCGAAAAAAAATGTAAAAAAATCGTAAAATCCGTCACCTTAACCTACAAAATAAAATAAATAAATTAAGGAGGTCCTCATGCCCGCTACTAATGTCTACCTATTAGCACTTCTCTGGTTGACCTCATATCCAATAGCCCTCCTTGCAATGAAAGAGTATAACAACACTACCACACTCTCATTCAAAACTATGCTTAACACACTCTCTTCTATAAAAGTAGATAACAAGGAAAATATCAAAGAAGAGTCTCCACAAGAACGCCTATTATCCTTCGCACACAAAGGGAATATTGACGGCATAAAATCAATTCTATCCATCCACAAAGAGCTAATTAATGCTCATGATCCTGCATACAACCGCTCCATACTCCCCCTACTAATAGATGCCGGAGCAAAGCTTAATGAACTTGAAGACCTACTACAGTTCTGTTCTAAATTGGATAAGAAGTTTCAAGAGAAATCACTAATAGCAGACGCCGATTTTGATGGAGAAACCCCTCTGCACCGTGCTGCGTTAAAAAACCGAGCTGACTTATTAGATCTTCTTTTAAAACACACCCCTATAAACAGCCCCTCCAAAAACGGCGATACTGCTCTACACCTAGCCTGTTCTTATGGTAGCCTAAAGGTTGTAGAAAAACTTCTTACCAAAAAAGACATTTTAATAGGCACCCTAAATAATCATAACCGCACTCCCTTGCACAATGCATGTCTTAGTGGAGAACTTGAGATTACAAAGATACTTGTAAGTCACCAAGCACTACTTAACTCAATGGACCTTGAAGGATCCACGCCCCTACATTTAGCGTGCAAAACAACACATAGCAATCGCCTGCAAATAATCGCATTTCTTATAAAATCTGGCGCATCATTAACCTTTAAAGACAAACTAAATCGTCGCCCCATAGACCTAATCTTCCCTCCTACCACAACCAGTCGAAAACTATTTCTTACGTTGTGCGCGCTAGATAAATTTTTTGAAAATGCCCCTTTTAAAAAAACATGGGACCTCTGTGAAAAAGAGGCACTTCCAGCTAATATAATCTCTTCTGCAAAAGATTTTACACTACACATCTGCTCACCACTAGAACCCAAAAAACTCAACAAACAGACCGAGCAAAAATTTGATGAGCTATTTGGCACGAATGCTTCACACATTCGTATACATAAAAGCAAAGGCTCTTCAACTACACTTAAAAAACCGAATGAAAAAAAATCAATCTGGACATTCGCATTCAAATAAACTCCACCGTGTTATACTCGCCACGTGTACTTGATTGCCCCAAAAAACTCCTTACCAAAAAAGGTGGATTATGCCCTGCATCAAACCTCAAAATCCGCAACTTCCTGCGTGCATCAAACTCGTTATATTTGATTGTGACGGAGTATTAGTTGACAGCGAAACCTTATCCTATCGAATCTATGCCGAAGAATTTGCTCACGAAGGTTTTAATAAAACACCCGAAAAACTTATGAAACTCATGTCAGGCTTTAGTCTAGATGATATGCTCAAAACCGTGGCGTCACTACGCGGATCTCCCTTACCACCCGACTTTAAAAAACGCCTCAATGCCCACGTCCTCACCACTTTTAAAACAGAACTTCAGCCAACGAAAGGAATCGTTGACCTTTTAACTGCACTCAAACATCACTCTATTCCTGTCTGTATTGTTTCAAACGGAGAAGCTGATCGTGTTGAATGCGCCCTCAAATCCGCAGGCCTAAGTCACTTTTTTGATAAACAACACCGTTTCAATGTCCGACTCGTAGAACATGGGAAACCCGCGCCCGACCTACTTCTCTATGCTGCACATGCACTAAAAATAAATCCATCCGAATGCCTGGTTATCGAAGACAGTGGTACAGGAATTAAAGCAGCTCAAGCAGCCTCTATGGCCGTTATCGGCTTTTTAGGCGCAAGCCACGCACAGAATAATGGCTACAAAGCTAAAATTAAAGATGCAAAACCCTCTATTCTGGTCAATTCAACCCAAGAACTCATAACCACCCTGTTTTCTCAAAGTTAATTAAAAAATTAATAAACAGATTTACAGCGGTTAAGTTGACAATAATTTCAATTATGCTATTATGATATATAATATTTAATTTAAGCTAAAAAAGAGCATAATATGAAAAAAAGAAATGTATTAAAAACAATCACCCTAGCTCTATGCATAACCGCATCAACTCAAACAGAGTGCGTGCTTTTTCCAACCTCCTTTAATGCGCTCTATAGCCTTATATGGAAATACTTAGAAAACAGCGCACGTTTCATCAATCCTTTTAATATTATCAAGCTCTATAGCTTTTTTACGACCAAACCTTATAAACTTACGCCCACTTACAAACATACGCACGTAGGATTTATTAACTCTGGCGTCAATTGTTTTTTTAATGCCACACTTACCCTCTTTCTACACAACCCAGCTATTCGCGAAAAGCTTTTATCCCATAAAAAAGACAATAACAATACAAAGTTCATAGAATCACTTATATCTCTTGCAGATTCTATTGAATCTCCCCAAAATGACTGTGCCTTAGATCCTACAAATGCGCTTGACCAGTACTATAAATCACATCAAGAGATAGAAAACTTGTTGAACAACGAAGGAGGCGATGCAAATGAAACAGCTCTTAACTTCATCAATAATTTAAATAGTATCATGCCCCATACTTTCTCGAACAATGCTCTATGCTTTAAGACCTGTCAAAACTGTAAAAAAACCTCTCCAAGTGGAACTCGTCCCGGGAATGCCTTTTCTACTAATCTAAAAAAATCCTTAAAAGGGGCCTTAAAGGATGATGGCTACACCGCCACAGCTACAGGTAAAGTTGGCGTAGACCTTGATGAATCCTCTAACAAAAAAAGGATCACGGTTAATCTCCAAGAAAATTATTCCGGTCACTCTAAAGACGTAACAGACGGGGCACACTGCACCAAATGTAACAAAAAAGATATCAACCTAGCACAGACCTATAAATTTACACAACTGCCAGAACACCTATTAATCATGATCAATAGAACCTCGTATAACAAAACAACCTATCAACCCGTAAAGAATATGGATCCTATAAAGATCCCCTTCGCTTTAGATATGACGCCGTACTGCATAACCTCTCTCGCAAAAAAATCTCCGCACTATGACCTCGCCGGCTTTATTGTACAGATAGGCAAAAGCGCACAGGGGGGTCACTATATCTGTTATATGAAGAAAAATAAAAACTGGTTCAAGTTTAATGACGCAAAATCGGTAAAAGAAATCGATCTACCAAAGATACAAAAGATGCTCTCTGGGAGTGCCTATAAGGGAAACGCAACCCCTGTGGTGTTCATGTATAACCAGATCCAAAAATGATTAGTCTCGAATAAACCGCATAAAGAACAAGGGGTTTGTGTGCAATAAAAACATAAGCGCAGATCGGGCAACAACATATGCACCAAACCCAACCACCAGCACCCCTGCAACCGCATTAGCTCCTAGAACAAAACGTGCGGACATCTTCCCCTTGAACGAATAGACAACAAAGGATAAAAGCATCCACCAGAGCAGTGCACCTGAGAAAACACCCGCAACAACGGCCAACCGCGATGCAACACCCCCAGAAAATACTTTCAAGACAGAAAGAATTCCAACAAACGTAAAAAGTGTCATAGGATTTGCAAAGGTCAATCCAAACGTTGAGAGGTACATCGAGAAATAGGACGTTGCACGCGCCTCTCCTGAACTCTCAAGCAGAGGAGGTTTTCTCAAGAAACTAAACCCTAAATATACCAAGAAAATCCCGCCTAATAACGCGAAAATCGCTTTATACCCTTCTAAAAAACCTGAAGCTGCCGCAAAACCAAACGATGCAACTAACGCATAAACCACATCTGCAGTTGCCGCGCCCAAGCCGGTCATCAACCCTCCAAGTAAACCGTAAGAAAGCGTAGCCCGAATACAGACTATGCCAACGGGTCCAATAGGAACTGCTACTGCAAAACCAAGCACTAGCGCCTTGAGAAAAAGAGGAAGTAATAGCATAGATTTGTCTCCGCGCCTAAACCATATTTCTAATAATCATACTACCACAAAAGGGCTAAACTTCGCAATCATTGCTCACAACCTTTAAAACAACCCTTATAAAACCCATTCTTTATGATAACAATTTCTTATTCTTCTTGATTTGAAAAAACGAAAACGCTATCCTGATAAAGTACGGAGAGATGGCTGAGCGGTCGAAAGCGACGGTCTTGAAAACCGTTATCCCGTGTGAACGGGATCGTGGGTTCGAATCCCACTCTCTCCTCCACGCGACCCTGCCCAACATCGTTTCTTTAATATCCATTCTTGCAATTCCTATCTTTAAGCCAAACAAAATATCTCACACATCAGCCGACTTTTGTAACCATGTTGGGTAAAGAAAAACAACCGCCCCGATAAAAGCCAAAACTGCACAAGCTGCTCCCACCAAAAACATAGCCGACACGCCAAAGGCGTCCCATAAAAGACCAGCTCCTACACTAGAAACCAAGGTGGCCATCCCTGATATAAGGCTAAAAACACCAAACGCGGTACCCCGCAAGTCTGACGAAGAAACATCGGTTATCATTGCCGCCAACACCCCTTCAGAAAAAGCCAAATGCAATCCCCATAAGACAAGTCCACACGTCAAAGCACCCACTCCTCCAGCTCCTGACAGCACTAGATTAGCGCCCACTAACATTAGCGCACCTATAAGCACTACAATCTTTCGACTCACCAAATCTGATAACACCCCCGCTGGATAGACAGCAGCTGCGTAGACCACATTCAATCCAACCATTACTAACGGAATAAAGGTCATAGGCACTCCACTTACGCTCGCCTTTAAAATCAAAAACGCCCCACCAAACCGGGCTAATGCCAAAAAGCCTCCCACCAACACTATGCCCCAGTACGTAGACCCTAAACGCCTCACCTCACGAACCTTAAACCGATTCCGCACCTTTTCGGCCTGCACAGACGATTCAGGTTCTTGCACGCCCCACACCAAAATAAGCACTGAAATAAGAGCAGGAAGAACCGCAATCCAGAGGACAGCACGGATATCACCAGAAAATAATAAAAGCCCACCCATAGCCAAAAGAGGCCCTAAAAAAGCGCCTACAGTATCCAACGCCTGTCCTAAACCAAACGAAGCTCCTCGCAGGCTTTCAGGAGCTATCTCACCTAAGAGAGCATCACGAGGAGCTCCTCGAATTCCTTTGCCTATACGGTCAAAAAAACGAGCCGCACCTATAAGGCCTAGCGAATTGGCTAGCGGGAAAAGGGGCTTTGTCAGAGCAGACAACCCATACCCCAGCAGAGTCAAAAACTTTCTCCTACGCAAATAATCGCTCAAAACACCAGAGAACATTCTCACCACTAGAGCGGTAGCCTCCGCAATACCTTCAATAAGACCTACGGCTGCTTTACTGGCGCCCAATGTCGTAACCATAAAAACAGGTAGTAGACTATGGACTAACTCAGATGAAGTATCCATAAAAAGGCTGACTAACCCTAGTGCCCACACACCCCGAGGAATAAGACGTAGTTGAAAAAACACCCTGTAATTCGGAATTTTTATAGACATAGGCCTCTCCTTTATAAAGCTTTCTTACTCCCAAATTTCCCCGTAGTGTATGCAGTGCACCATTGTTTGTCCAGAGAGCACATACCTTTTTATCTCAAGCCACAATCACCTCCGTACGCCTTTTAAAAACGGATACTCCCCCCAGTTCATAAGCAGGGCACAAAGCGTGTCCGTGGCTTTTAATAGACAAAAAGCCAAAGCTTACGGCATTAAAAACCCCTGGATTTTTAAAGATCCAGGGGTTTTTGTGTAATAAAAACTTTTTTTTCTTACCGTTCTGGTGCCGGTTCAAAAGAACTGTTTTGATTATTTTGTTGACCGTCCTGCTCATCATCTTCCTCATCAGGAGAATCAATATCCTCTTCCTCAAAATTAAGGTCTTCTTCTTCAGAATTAACCACTTCAGGCATCTCTTCATCCTCATCAGAATCAAACGAATCCTGCAAAAATATAGGCCTGAAAACAATTCCATCCTGACTATTTTGGACCCCTAATCTCTCAAATGAAAACTCTCTGTTGACCATCACACCTTGCAAGCTATTTACAATCGCAGTTACAAAAGAAAAGAAGTTATTTTGAAACGCAGAAATATTTGAATTCTGACTGATAGTAGGACTAATTACAACGCTATCAGAATCTGTTTCTTGAACGTTTATGTTCGATATCAAAGCTCTTTGCTCTAAAGTCCAGCGCCCGAGAAGCGCATTAGCCACACCTTGCATAAGCAGTTGTCGCTGCCTCGTTCTCATATTTTGTTGCACACTAGGCGCGCTTTGCTGATTGCTCTGATTACTTATATTAAACGGGACGCTGTTTTTTTCTAATTTTGCGTCAGCCTGGGACACCCACACTGCTAAAAAACCAGCCGAAAGAATCACCTTATAAGATGTTTTTTTCATCGATTATCCTTATATTTTATAAAACAACCACGTAAAATACATTTTGCATAAAATTATGTTCCTATTATATCCGCACATAAATTTAAATAAAACAAAAATCTGTTTTTTAACTACTTAAATACATTATTATTTTAAAATAGCAATAAATTTTTAAAATAATTAAAGCCCTAACAGAGAAAGCCCTTATTAAAAAATGCGCTAACTATCTGGTTGCAACAGATTAAAATTGATTCTTTTTTATCTTGAATTCCCGTATCAGTACTTACCTGTATATCTGTTTTCCATTGTTTACTATCTTTATCAGACTTTATAACAAAATCTCTTGCCCAAAACGCTCTTTCTTCGGTTCGATTATGTTTTTTTGTTCTTTGTGCATCACGCTCTAAAAGGATCTCTAACGGTGCATAAATACGTACTTTAAAGACAATAGCTCTTAGAGAGAGAGTCTGCTCAACCCAGTCTTCATAAGTATTTGTATCAATAATAACATTACACTCTGTTTCAAGTAGCTTTTGAGTCGCACTTACAACATTTTCTAATGACTCCCCCACTTCATCAAAGTCAACAACGCGCCAAGACGCCTTATCCGTTCTTAACAGTCTTTGCAACTGAGCCGCAATAGAAGATTTACCTGAACACGAACTACCCATCACAATTATAATGGAATGCTTGAGTGTTGTTGGCGTTATTTCTGCAGGAACTATCTTCGTGACATAGACAAACAAAATAAACACAAGCCTTTTCATATTATATTCCCCATACAAAACCAACTGCTTTTCTTTAGCCATTCTTATGCAACAATTATAAAAAATTTTTAATAAAACAGGAAATTACGCAAACGTGCACCCAAAACCTGCATACTCTTTCACAAAAACAATAAAGCCCCACAAGTTCACAGTTTTTTCAACTTCAACTCTTGACCAATGCAAATAATTTATATCAAAATGAACTTATGAAACATGGTGCGAGTAAAATAAAAGTAATAGAGAGATTTATATGAAGGTCACACAGACACCAAAACAAGCATGGTTAATGAGCGTAGTCCTAGCCGTCTCAACCATCTTTGCAGCCAACAACACCCACTCTCTTGCGCCACAGTTTATCAAAGGCACCACGCTTTTTGAGCACAAGAAGACCGAGATTAAAGGCACAAAAGATAGCTCCACGCTGCCCATCTGGCTAAAATATGGTATTCCTTTTGGCATGGTATTTATCGAAACGCACATCGTTGAAAATTACGCACGATATGCCCCTAAAGATGCCTCTACGTCAAAACTTCTCAATGAACTCTTTAATGTAAATACCCCAGATTTTCGTATACCCGACCCCAATAAAAGATTCGCAGGCAACTACCTTACCCCTAAGGATATGGGAAAAATAATCCGATTAATTTTTGAATCTAGATCGGTTGCACCTCCCCTTGAGTCAGTTAAAGAAGAAAAAAAGAAAAGCGCAAAAAAAGTAGTTGAAAAGCCTAAGAAGGAATTACTTGAGGAAAAGCTCAGAATTTTGAAAGCCGATATTAAAAAACGACTAAAAGACCAAAAGAGCACGATTAAAAGTAGCAGCTTCAACTCATCATTTAAAAATTTTACAGAGTCACTTGTAGGCTCCCTTGAAGAATGCAACTATTGGAAATCAACTAAAGCCCCTCTCTACCCACCGCACACTACGCTTTACTTGCTCTACGGCTTCATTTACAAAAAAACCGAAAATCGTGCTGATTTAGAAAAATTCTTTACCGCCTTGTGCACCAAGCCTGCAGAGCCAGAAAAAAAGCAACCAGAACAACAGAAACTAGCACCTATTACCCCTAGTGCGATAGACCTATTAACACAAGCAAATCCATCTCTAGGCAAAAATTGGGTCGATGACGAATTTGATTTAAAAACACTATCCAAGTATTCGCTAGACCCTACAAAATTAAAGGTCTTCAAACGCTTGGATTTTGAAGAGATTCTGGCAGCGGGAATTACTCAAAATTGGGCCGCCTCCGGCATGGCCCCTATTTTCCAATATGGAGTAGTTACTTCAAAAATATATCCAACGATTTCATTCCCAGACTGCTTTGAGTCCAATTTTCGCACTATATTCAACATGATTGCATTTGATCGAAAAACATCACTTCTGTCTGCAGAAACATTAAAGGCTAACGCCCCGGGAACGCTGCAAGAATTACTACAATTCTACACTAAGCATCCAGGTAAAAAACAAGCGGACAATAAATCTATAGCCCCCTTCACAGCCTCAGATCTTCAAGATAAAGATCTAAGCGCTGCATGGATTGACGAGGTAATCAAGAACAACATTCCCTATGCCACGTACATTGAGCTTTTCGATAACAACGGCACCCTAATTAAACAGGCTCAGCTCCCCCTAGGCCCGTTCTTCATTTGTCTGCCAGACAATAGCAGTCTACTCAAAGGTAAAACTGTAAACGATAAAGGCTTTTATGAAAATGCTGTAACCATTGGCGGAAAAGAATACAATGCATTTACTCCAAGCAGTGGACTTATTGGCTATGAGCTTGCGCCCTATACGCATACCTTCATTTTTATCATTAATCATCTATTGGGCCTCAATCTATTCAAAAATGAGAATATCGAAGAAGAATTGGTAAAACCTGACTTTGAAAAAACCTATACACAAAAGCTTTCAACAGTCGCTCCATTTGCAAACATTAGTTTAAAAACTGCAGGAACCATGGATACCCATACGATTACAACAACTTCACAACAAAAATTTGTCTTAAATCTTGATAAGGGATATCACACCTTTATAAGTCCCATACTAGCCCCTAAAGATACAGATCAAAAAAAGAATCTGTTAGACATACTATCAAAAAACAACGCCCTTAGCCCTGAAATCCTGTTAATTCTCACCCATGCGTTTGACCTGAATTCAACACAAATCACCCGCCTCGATTCCATAGATCAAAGCTTCTTATTCCAAGGCAACTGGTTCCTTAATAGTGGTAAAATTGAGGCTATTAAAAACCTGGCACAGGCGGCGGAAAAAGATTCTAAAAACAGAGAATTTTACTTTACAGTCATTAAGAACATTTATGCTAAATTCTATTTTGTGGAAGGTGATTGGACAGATTATGCATTTCTAATCCAAGCAATTGAACCCTATTTACAAAGTAATGAACCGTTAAAAAAACTCATTTTTAACTATGCGCAAGAGAAAATAAAGGACTTAGAGAACTGGCAAGATAACGACTCTCGCTGGCAAACTATAATGCAAAACTTTCTCGAAAATTCATCACTAATACTGGTCGTCACGGACCTATTAGAAACTGGCAACTCACAAACCATCAAACGCTTTTTTGAGATTGCCAAGCCATTCAACCATATCTCGTCCTGGAAGGGGCCCGAAGGATTTAATACTCTTGTAAAACTTATAAGCAAGGATTGGACGAAGGAAGAGATGAAGAAAGTCACCACTAAAACTTATGCCAATAACACTATCCTTACATTAGCCTCAGCTAACAACCATCCTAACGTAATGCACGCAATTCTTAATTTTATAGACAATCTGGATGACGCAAATTTAACCAACACTCTCCTTAACCATAAGAATGAAAATGGAGATAACCCTCTAGAGAGCACCTTAATTTTAAAACACCCCACGGTAACTCTAGAACTGCTGCACTATATTAATAATTTGAAAAACACGGAATTAAAAAAGAAGCTTTTAACGGAAGGCAACAAAGACGTCATTAGATTAGCCATAACAACAAAAAACCCTAAAGTGATTGACGCCATTTTAAATAGCTTAGACCATCTCAATGACATAAATTTGAAAAAAAACCGTCTTGCTAAAGTTTACTATAACAACAACATTCTAATGCACGCAACAGGCATTGGAACGCTAGAGATAGTAAAAATAATCCTCAACGCACTCGGAAGCTGCAATGACCAAGCATTAATTAAGACAATCCTAACTCAAACGAACTACCAGGGATATAGCGCACTCTTATTTGGCGCCGAAAGCGCCCACGGCATCCGGGATCAAAACCTAGCAACTTCTATTCTAAGATTCATGGAAAAATGGATTAAAGATAAAGAGACCGCGAAGAAAATTCTCACTCAAACAACCACTCGCGGAGACAACGCATTTACGTTGCTTATAACCTCAGGATACCTCGAGGACATGAAAACATTACTTAAGTTCATGAAAAACTATTTGGGCATAGAAGAGCAAAAAATTATGCTTTCCGCAAAAGTGGAAGGAAAAGATGCCTTTGCTCTAGCCAAAATGGTAAACGCATCCCAAGAAATGGTTGAATTAATAACCCATGCCATGAAAAATGTGGGGCTAATAAAATAAGCCGTTTAAATAAGAAGATGGGGGATCCTGGATAAATAGTATCCAGGATCCCCCATCTTCTTATTTATCTAAAACTTACAAATAGTACCCCACCACCACCAAGAACGACCACTCTTTAGGTTGCTCTGATTTGGTCTCAGACTTTTCTTTCGACACTTTCTTATCGTCCGTCTTCTTTTCAGTTTTTGAATCAGACCATGTCACTTTTTTATCCACAAGTACGATATCAGAAGCAGGCTTTTTCACCTCTTTGCCATCTTGCCCCGCACTTGCCACCACCTGAGCCGCTACGTTTGACTTTAATGGCGTCTTTTTTACCTGCTTAACATAAGCTTTGAATGGGAAGCCCTTAAAATTGACATCCACCCATCCACCGCCCTGCTTTGCCACAGACATCATCTTATCAATTACCGGGTAACCCTTATCATCCAAAACGGTCTTTTCATCAAACCAGATGCGATCACGGTCAGTTCCATGGGCTAAACAGATTCCATCATCTGAATAGACCGACACAAAAAGATCGCCGCGTAAGAATTCATCACCCTCTCCAGAAAAAATGTTCAGGGAATCGACAATAGAATGAGAATCAAAGTAAGATACCGCCTTTTCAGCCAACGTACGTGCCGCAAATTCTTTTACCACAGGCCAATACCCCGCACCCACTATAAACTTACCATCTGGGACCTCTACATACTCAACGTAGATGGTTTTTGAGGCACGTTTATCTTGGAAGGTGATCCATCCGCTACCATGCTCTTTAGCGACCCTTAAAATCTCTTTAACAACAAACTTACCCTCAGAATCCCTAATGTTTGCAAGGTTTTGACCCAAGAAGATAGGATTTTCGGCATCTGCTAAAATGGTGCCTTCAAGGTTATAAACAAACATGCGCAACGGACCTTGAATAAATTTACCGGCGTAGCTTGAAAAATCACGAAATGCTATGTCCGATCCATTAGCCTTTAGATAGTTAACACCCCTTTTGACATAATCACGGATCGTGTCATCATTCACACTAGGATAATACCCGCACCCAAGGATAAACTGTTTTCCAGTCCGAGGATCAACAAAGCCTTCAACATATGCACGTTTTGGAATTCCATCTTCCTCGTACTCGACCCATCCTCGTCCACTCTCTCTCACTAGACGAATAATAGCCCGATTACGATACCCGCCTCGCGAATCTTTCCAATCTAAGCGATTCTGCCCCACAAACGCTATATTACGTCCATGCGCATAGGCATTACCATCCGTATCATAGGCCCAGAGATATAGATCCCCGCGAACAAAAGGCCCCTGAGGATTATTAATCTGTTGAAAAAGCTCATTGGCCCCAAACTTTAAGGCATAGGCAACAGCTTCTGCAATAAGTTGTTGAGTTAAGAATGCCGCGGAGTCAGGGTAAAAACCACATCCGAGAATGTAGTAATACCCTTCTTTTTCAACCAATTTCACATAAGAGTATTTAGATGCATGGTTCCAGGTATAACTTACCCAGCCACCCTTTACACCACGTTCAAGCATAGAATCCAAAAATGGTTTTTCTAAAATACCTGCCGCAACAGGAACTCCCATTGCCTGCGCCGAAACAGCCTGAGGATCCTGGCTCTGCGGCAGTGCTAGCTGCCCTGAAGCACCCGGAAATGCAGGCGCTGTGCCCGCAGAAACACCGGAATGTTTGCCAAACACTTTCCAGATATTCCACTCATCTGCATCAAAGTAGCATTCTCCGCCCTCTCCAAAGACAAAAGGATACATGCCCCCTTTGCTCCATCGACTATCTGTCTCAAATCCCCGAATAGTAGCACCTAAAGTTCTTCCACCAAAAAATTCGACAGCCTCGCTCACAAATGTCTCAATTTTTTCCTTTTTCCTTTTGATCTGCTCATCACCAAAATCAGATGTATCCTGTGCAGCTAATGAAAATACAGTACACAAAGTGCATACGCACAATGCAAGATAACTTCTCATTACTACCCTCCTTCATACTCCAATGATAAAACGTTCTCCTTCTTTACTTCAGACTGTTACTCCTTACGGTTTCCCATAATGCGTAACAGATTAAGAAAGAGGTTAATAAAATCTAAGTAAAGCTGCAAAGCTCCCAACAATGCTATATTAGAAGCCATTTCATTGCTAACATCCGCCCGTTGAGCAAACTCTTTTATCTTCTGAATATCATAGGCAGTCAAACCAGCAAAAACTACAACGCCGATTATAGCCAACACAAGATCAAACGCTGCGCTCTTGAAAAACATATTTAATAAAAGCGCCACAATTATTCCCCAGAGTGCCATGCGTAAAAAAGAGCCCATTGAGGTTAAATCAGCCTTGGTTACCATGCCGTAGATTGCCATAAAAGCAAACATGCTTGCAGCCACGAAGAACGTCATTGCAATTGATGGCATGGTGTAAACAAGGAAAATAACCGACAGCGTCATCCCCGTTAACACGGAGTATAGGCCAAACATCATAAAGGCAGTTGTATAGCTTATAGAAGTTATAGCAGCCGACAATCCAATCGCAAGTCCCAACTCAGCTATTATGAGTAATAAGAATACCCAAGGCTTGCCCAAAACAACATTTCGAACAGAAGGCGAAGATGCCACGTAGAGGGAGGTCACTCCTGTAAGGGTCAACGCAAACGCCATCCATCCAAAAACACGTGTCAAAAAACTCTGTACACCTTCATATGACTGTGCATAGAACCGATCATTCATAAAATAACTCCTAAAAATGCATATATAATTCCATGGAGTAGCTTAAATAAACCCCCAAAAAAGCGCAATGGTTCATAGGGGGATTGAGAAAAACAGGCGCCGTTTTCTCTTTATACAAAATCTTGCATAAAAGCACCGACTTAAAGTAGGGTAAGGGGGATGATGAAGAACTTTCATAAAAAGGAGTCATATGAAACCACTTTTCCCTTGCATATTCGCTCTGACAGCGTTTATGCTCTGTGCTAACTTTGGAAGTAACAGTTCAACAGAAGGGCGTGCAAAACCACGAATTAGTTTTTACGGGACTCTAACCCCATCAGATGGAACCAAGTATCCTGTCAAAAACATTCTCATAGGAGGACTATATGAACATATACCCTTCTTTGCAATACCCGCCACAGAAAACAGTACGCCCTCAAACGACACCACCTATTTAGACCTTGATAACATTGACAGCATTAGACCTGCCTTTACCCTTGCAAAAGACAGTCTCCGCACATATAAAAATCGCGACTACCTAGAGATTGTTGTAACCTTGAAAAAGACATCTGGAAAAGAACCAGGTTCATCTGAGCGGCATTTTTTGGTTGATGCAAGCAGGAAGTTATTCTGTGATCAAGTAACCATTGCAGGCGACCTTGAAAAAGAAATTCTCTTTGAAGCCGTTCAAGAGCTCACCGTCTTGGGATTCAGACCAGGTGAAAAAAACAAGGGTTCCACAGACACCAAAGATAAATCGGCCGCAAAGGAAGCGTTATGCACCGAAACTAAAAAGAATCTGGCCGAACTTGAGGCAGAATCAAAGGGTCTTTTCCCAGATCTGATCAAAAAAATAAAAGAGTCGGTAAACTATATATGCGGCTACTAATAACTCCAATGTCATCAATCGAAAGGATATTACATGGTCATAACCATAACAAAAGATAACTACACTGCAGAAATTGAACAGGCATCAAAACCCGTTATCATAGACGTTTCTGCGTCATGGTGTGGACCTTGCCAGCGCATGAAGCCTATCTTCGAACAACTGGCCAGGGACCTTGGGCATCTCTACACCTTTGCCGAAATAAATGTAGATGAATCCCATGCCTTAGCCATGAAGTTCGGCGTCACCTCTGTTCCTTCCTTTATTTTCGTTAAAGATAATGAAATAAAAGGCAAAGAACGGGGCTACATGAGCGCAGACGACCTAAAGGCAAAGATCCGCACTATCTTTGGGTAACTGTTTTTTTGGGGCGCTCGCGTTTTAATGTTAAAGCTTCTTATCACGCACCTCGTAACCGAGCGCCTTCAACTTATCTCTAATTTCATCTGACTTCTTCCAATCTTTTGCCGCACGCGCCCTTTCACGCTCTGCAACAAGCGCTTCCATCTCCGGAGTTATCTCAACTTCCTTCTCAAGCAGCAGCTCAAGCGAAAGGCCAAGCAGCTTCACAAGCACCGTTTTAACCGCCCTAAGACTATCTGGCGCTCCTTGTAAACTCTGCAGATTTTCAAATACAACCCCCAATGCACCAGGCGTATTCAAATCATCACACAAAAATTCCATAATCTGACTAACAACCGGGTTTTTAAGATCAAGCTCTTCACTAATCTCAACCGTAGAGAACATGCGCGCCAAGCGTTGATAACTCTTTTGCATCATATCAAGGTCTGTAAACGAAAAATCTAGCGGAGAGCGATAATGATGACCCAAGAACATAAACCGCACGACCATCGGGTTATACTTCTCAAACAATTGCCGCAAGGTAAAGAAATTCCCTAGCGACTTTGACATTTTCTCTTTATCAATACGCACAAAGGCATTATGCATCCAGTAGTGCACATACTCGTGGCCCAAATAGGCTTCTGACTGAGCAACTTCATTTTCATGGTGCGGGAAAATTAGATCCATTCCACCGCCATGAATATCTATAAATTCCCCAAGATGTTTTTTTGACATCACAGAACATTCAATGTGCCACCCGGGTCTTCCCATGCCCCACGGACTATCCCAAAACCCACGCCCTAGCTCTCGCTTCCACAGAGCAAAATCCATAGGATCCCGCTTCTCTTCATTCACTTCAACACGTGCACCTGCAACTAACTCATCTAACGTCCGTTTTGAAAGCTTCCCGTAGCCAGGAAAAGAATTAACCGAAAAATAGACACTACCCTGAGCTTCATAGGCATACCCTTTTTCAACAAGTACCCGTATAAAATCGATAATCTCATCTATTGTGTCGGTAACACGCGGCTCACAAGAGGGGCGAAGACAGCCTAGCGCGTTCATATCGTCTGAAAAAGCCTTTATGTAAGTTTCGGCAATTTCTTTATAGCGCATGCGATCACCCAGCTCACGCTCTGCACGCGTTAATAATTTATCATCAATATCCGTAAAATTACGACAATACCGCACCTCATAGCCTATGCCCGAAAGAATTCGAACTAAAAGATCAAAGGTCACATTAACACGACCGTGTCCTACATGGGCAAAATCATAGGGCGTTATTCCACAAACATAGAGTGCTATTCGCTTATCATCATGTGGGATTATCAGCTCTTTTTTACCCGAAAGTGTATTGGTTACCTGTAGCTTATGCACCATATCTCCCTACTCATTAAAATGCTTGCTTTTCTTCCTCGACGATCCAGTCTTTCAAAACTCTTGAAGTGAAAAACTGGTTAAATTTCACAAACCTAGTATTCTATGGGGTATTAGCGATCGACATAGGACTTGACCGATTTGCAGGAGCAGTAGATGCTGCGAAGTCAGAACTACCATATCTCTCGTGTACAAATAATTGCCTTGGCAATTTTAACATGCTTGGTAAGCATTGCCAAACAAGTACACGGAGCCGAAAACAATTCAGACGCACAGAGCGTCTTACCATTAGCCCACGAAGCGAAACGCAGGGTATCACCCCGTCCCCTAATACGAAGTATTCAGGTGATAGGAAATAGTCTGGTAGCCACTTCAGCCATCAAAACTAAAATCCCCTTTGTTATAGGAGATTTTTTTGATGCGAAAAAAAGTAGCGCCATCATTCGAGCGGTCTATCGACTGGGGTATTTTACCAATATTCAAGTCGCAACCGAGCCCGTTAAAGATGGCGGCATCAATCTTCTGATCATTGTAGTTGAAAAGGAACGCATAAGCGGCGTGACATTTGAAGGCAACCATAACTACGCAGCAGAAAAATTGCGTAAAAAGCTCGATCTGACCCGCGTTAGAACCATGGACGAGCGCGAACTTTCAAACATTGCAGAACAGATTAGCAAAGCGTACCGCGAGAAAAATTTCCATCATGTAAAGGTTATCGGAAAACTATTACCGGCCGCAGATGGCTCAAAAGAAGCTCATTTTATAGTAGATGAAGGCTTAAAGACTCTTGTAAAGAAAGTTCGGTTTAAAGGCAACTGCACTATCCCTGATCAAGAATTGCGCTCACGCATCTTCACACGTGAAGACTGGGTCTTTGGCATGCTTGATAAATCGGGCACCTTCCATCCTGACGCTCTTTTACAAGACCGATACACTATTGAAAACTTATACCAAAGCAACGGCTTTTTAGCCGCACGTGTAGTAGACACCCAGACAGACGAGCGGTGCGATGGAACCATGGACATAACCTTTGTCATCGAAGAAGGTGAACTCTATACGGTACGTTGCGTCGAAGCTCCCGGCAATGATCTTCTCACAGAAGATCAGATTTTAGCACGAATTCCTGTAATGCCAGGCCAACTCTATTCCAAAGATCTTATTCGTACCACCATGGAGCATATGAGAACGCTCTGGGGCGAGTTTGGGTATATCTATGCAGACGTACAACCATCTATCCGTCCTGATGAAAAGACCAAATGTGTTGATATAACATTCCACACTGACCTAGGTAATTGTGTAAAAGTGAATCGAATCGACATCGTAGGCAACCAAAAAACCATAGACAAAGTCATACGACGCGAAATCCTCTTTGATGAAGGGCAGACGTTAACCAAAAGCCTCATGGACGAATCTAAACGTCGCATACAGCTGTTGGGATACTTTGATCCAAAAGATGGGGTCAATTGGCGCATAATAAAAAAAGATGATGACGAAGCTGATCTTGAGCTGATTGTAAAAGAGGTAAATACAGGGCGCATGGCGGTACAAGCAGGGTTTGGAATTCAGCCCGACTCACAATCTCCAACGGGAGGATTCTCTATTGGTGGATCGATTAATGACAGCAACTTCCGCGGCACCGGTATGCGATATGGGTTAAGTGGAAACTATGCTGTCGCAAGCAAAGCGGTAGACGCATTTGTTTCGAATGACTGGCTCTTTGACCGCCCTGTTTCAGGTAGTGTAAACGTCTTTTTACGTGATTCAACCTATGAAGATTATAAACAGACCATAGAAGAACCTATGGAACATACAACCGGTGGAAATGTTACTACGGGCTTTAGAATAGAACGACTAGGCTATGCGTCTGCAGGGCTTGGAATTGGATATGAAGATATCCGATACAAAACCAAAAACATTGCACAACTTATATATCCTAACGCACCAATACTACAAAATGCTCTACAATTGCAGGTTGATCGCTCATTCCAAGCAGGATCAGTGCTGTCGCTTATCGGCTCACTTGGTCAAGATTTACGCAACCATCCGATGTATCCAACCGATGGATACAACTGGATCATCGATGCAAAAGCTGGACTACCAAGACCTTCTAGCAATCTCGCCTTCTTTAAGATAGGGGTAAACGCCAATTGGCTTACACCTATTATTGCGGAATATGGGCTTGTCTTCCATGTACACGGTTTTGCAGGTCTTATCTCACCTGTACGCAATAAACTAATTCCTTACCGCGAGCTTTACCACATTGGTGGCCCTATGTCCGTACGTGGATTTAATTACGGAGAAATAGGTCCTCAATGCTTAAAAAGCTCTATTGGTGGAACCCGAGCCTTCTTTGTAAACATCGAATTACAGATACCTATCACGGCAGATGGGAATATGCGCTCGTGGATCTTCTATGATGGTGGATCCAGCTGGGATGCCCCCGATGCCGATAGAATTCCGCATGAACTTCTGCAAAATAACCACTTTGAGTATCGACACTCCGTTGGATTTGGATTTAGCGTCCAGAGTCCACAACCAATACGAGTAGATTGGGGCTTCAAGCTTGATCGTAAGAAACGGCGTGGAGAATCGGTTAGTGAAGTGCATTTTAGCTCAGCTCGTTCGTTCTAAGCATGCAAAATGTCAGGACTAAAATAGCCGCGCTCGCTAGGTGGTTATGCCAAAGTTTGTTAGGCTAAAAACATAAGGTTAAAAACCACAAGCGAGGGGGTCTTTATGGCGGCGCCGGAGAAAAAATATATTTCGATAGGGATAGATGATTTTAACAGGCTTATTGAAGGTAATTTTTACTTTGCAGACAAAAGTTTACTAATAAAAGAACTTTTAGACTCAGGGTCACCTGTAACGCTTATCCCTCGGCCGCGACGATTTGGCAAAACATTAAATATGTCGATGCTTCGCTGTTTTTTTGAGAAAGTAGATCCTAATCATTCGCGCCGGCACCTATTTAATGGCCTTAAAATTGAACAGTATCCTAATTGCATGGACCATCAAGGGAAATATCCTGTCATATGGCTTACTCTTAAAGATGCTAAAACTAATAACTGGGACCACTGTTACGAAAAAATACGTAGAGTAATTGGTCTTGAATTCGAACGGCATCTCCCTGCACTAAAGCCTATTTTAAATGATTTAGAAGTGCGACAAATACAAGAAATTATTGCAGGGCAGGCTTCCCAGCCTGCCTATGAAAACTCGTTACTTGATCTTTCTCGCTACCTAGAGCGCGCATATAATGCTAAAGTCGTTATTCTTATCGACGAATATGATACCCCTATTCATGAGGGGTATTCAAGTGGATATTACGATGAAGTTATTAATTTCATGCGCGGATTTATGGGTGCAGGTTTAAAGGGCAACAGCGCTCTTCAATGGGGAGTACTAACCGGAATTTTGCGTGTTGCTAAAGAGAGTATTTTTAGTGACATGAATAATCTGCGCGTTTGCACGTTAACAAGCAACGCCCATGCAGATAAGTTTGGCCTATTAGAGAGTGAAGTAATTGCAATATTGCACGCATTTGATCTGGATAGCCACATCGATCTAGTGCGAAATTGGTACGATGGATATCGCAGTGGAGAATATAAGGTTTACAACCCCTGGTCCATTATCAACCTAATTGATAACAAGGGAAGATTCCAACCCTACTGGGTCAATACCAGCAGCAATACCATGATTAAAAATCTACTCAAGCGTTGCACCCCTGAAATGAAAGAGGAGCTTGAAGTTATTATAACAGGTGGTAAGGTAACCAAAGCTATTCGAGAAAACATCATCATGGCTGATATTGAACAGAATGATGAAGTGCTCTGGAATTTCCTACTTTTTTCTGGGTACCTGACCTTTGACAACTATCGATTGGTTGCGGACACTAACTACGCAGAGCTCCTAATACCAAATATTGAAGTTGGTACAACCTATAAAACTACGTTTAGCACCTGGTTTTCCGAGGGCGCTGGACTTCGCAACTATAATAATATGATTGCAAGTCTTGTTGCAGGAAAAGCGGAACTATTCCAAGATTATTTTATGAAATTTTCACAAGAAACCTTAAGCATTTTTGATGTGCGCGGAGATGAACCAGAACGTTTTTACCATGCACTAGTACTTGGTATGCTTGCTACCCTTGCTCAAACACACGAGGTTCGATCAAACCGTGAAAGCGGTGATGGACGATATGATGTAATGGTAATTCCAAAGGACTTATTGCAATTCAGCGCCATTATTGAGTTCAAAAAGGCTCGATCAAAAGAAACTTTAAAAACTACCGCTAAAAAAGCCATTCAGCAGATTGAGGACAAAAACTACGAAGCTGAACTACGTGCACGTGGTGTAAAAAATATTCTCAAGCTTGGCATCGCATTCAAAGGTAAAGAGAGCTTGGTAGTAGTGGGGTAAGAAGTGTTTGCATTACGTCTGTTTCAAAGTGGCAGATGCTCTGGGGTATTCGCTTAAAATCTCCCTGCACGCCAAGAAAAATCAGGGCTAAATTAACAAGCCAAGCTAGAAGAAAAAATAAAGCCGTACGAAGATAATATCTTTTCAAAAAACTTTACAAATAATAAAAATCGCTATTAAAAACTCTCTATGCAACAATGATCCGCAAATCGTCTATTTGACTTTTTAACAAAAATCTTTATAATAAATAACAAATAGAAAGCAATTTGAAAATAGTTTTGTAAAAACAAGGAAAACTACTAATGAAAAAATCTTTATTAACTTTTTTAGCCACGGTATTACTAACTGCTCAACTCAATGTGCAGTGTATGAAAAATAACCAACTCCCCTTTATCTCAGAACTTGGATGTCCTGTTTCAAAAAAACAAGGAGAAAAACGTCCACGCGACAACAGAACAAATTTCTTAGAAGACAAAACTGAACCGAAAAAAAACCGTATTTCTAAAAAAGGAACTATAAGCAGCTATTTACTCTCGAAGAAGTCCTCCAAAGAAAAATCAACAACTACCACCAACACAAGCTCCAGCTCTAATTCAATTTCAAGTTCTAGCTCTAGCTCCAGTTCAATTCCCAGTTCCAGTTCAATTTCTTCATTTTCAACAACCCCGGAGCCTGAAAACAACTACCACGCTCTTAAGTTGTGGAAATACTTCTCAGATGACAAGAAAAAACTCACGATAGCCAGCTTGCTAGAAAAAGCAGGAAATTCAGCCGACGAGCTTTCTAATATTGAAGAAATGCTCAACAATAATATCCCTCTTCAAAAAAAAGGCTCACCTTACCTGCTCTCATTGTTTTTAGACCCCATAAATGACTCTATTGAAACGTCAGATTGCATCCTAAAGAGGATACTCGACCAAGAAAACAACACCCATCTGCAATTTGTATTGCGACTGCTTCTCGCTAAGATTGCTGAAGTTAATGTAAAATTCCAACGAACCCACTTCACCGTGCTCCACAAAAGACTTACAGAATACACACCTGCAAACACAGAATCTTTAACTCTCATAGATAACATTCGAACTATTTCAAAAATCCTCTCCAATCAATTAGAAAAACTATCTGTAAATCACCAAGCGTGGACCAATCTGAAAGAATTTTTAGCGCGACCACTTCCACAAACCCCGTCTCCCACCTTATCTACAACACAAAACAAACAATCTACTCACTACTTATCCAAAGATATAACCATAGATTCCCTATTGTCGTGGATCATAGAAAACTGGAACGACTTTAAACCCTCAACAAAAAAATACAAGCTTATGAAAGCTCTGCTAAAATGGACCGAAAATACCCCTGAAAAACTCTCCCAAATTACAGAAATGCTTACTGAAAAATCCAGCTTTGACTATCTAATGAACGTTATATGCAACCCCATCAAGAAAAAACCTAGTCAGCAGCCCAAGGTCTCAATTCTACAAGACGCAATCAACCAAGAAAACTATATACAGCTAAAATACATACTAAATATTTTATTCACAGGTGCACACAAGCTAAAAGACCCCAAAAACCAGTTAAAATACTACGAATTACTTAAAAAGCACTTAACGGCCTGTACCTATGAAAAAAAAGACACAGCTTGCGCAAAACTTATTACAGGGACCCTGGATATTTTAAGTAATGCCACTAACTTTGACCCATCCCTCTTCTGTGCATGCGTTTACCAACAATCACAAGATCTCCTCTTGCAAGAAGCACCGTCTCTAAATTCATTTTCATCATGGCAAAACCAACTACTCCCATTCCTAAGACCCGAAACCAACGTAGAACAACCTGAAAACGTTCTTGGCGCTCACCAAAATAATGAACCAACGCCACCCGTCACTATTACAACTATTACGTCAACAAGCGAGAACCAAAAGAAAAATCAATAAAAAATAATGTACTTAAAATATTAAAATATTAAACGAAATGAAATACGCCATGAACAGATACAAAAACTATTCAAAGCAATCCATTTTTGCTATTACTGCATTGCTCTGCAACATACTAAGTAACTCACTAGAAGGATTCCCAGTTCCCATAAACCACACAACTTACACTCGTCCCACTCTTGTCGACCGTCTTACAGAGGGTGCCTGGCATTGCTGGAGCAACTACGGCAAGCCATCAGTTCAAAAATCAGCAACGTGCATAACAGGTGTCTTAGAATCCGCCCTTAACACGGCCTACACAACAATCACCACAAATTCAACCTACAACTCATTTACTACCACGCCTTTCTTTATGGAAAGGCTCATGGATGCCATTAGCAATCAGGACCTTGCAACTGCAAAGCACCTACTCCTTTTTGCCCCGGGGCTTATTTTTGAAAAAGACAACAAGGGAGACACACCCCTCAATATGGCCGCCTGCTGCTGGGCACCCTCTAAAGGATGCCCAATTTTGGACTTTATCTTGAACATGATCAATAATAGCCTTTTTAAAATGAATCATAAAAACCTAAGAGCCTTCGTCAACCAAAAAAGTGGCTTTCTGGAAAACACTCCCTTAATAACCGCAGTTCTTACAGGGAACAAGGAGGGCGTTAACTGTCTTCTCTATAACGGGGCCGACATTGATGCAACCAATAAGTGTGGCGAAACCGCCCTTTTAAAAGCCCTTCAAACCCAACATAAGAAAATCGCATTCCGTCTAATTGAAAAGGGCGCCTCACTGAAAAAAGCCCTTGTTACAGCAACCAAACAAGAGGACTTAAAAACACTTAAATACGCCCTGCATCTAAAAGACAAGGATGGCAACACATTTCCAATGCACACCAAAACAGTTGAAGAACTTGAAACCATGCTACGCATCGGAAACACAGTAGATTTAAAGACCGATCTCCACCCCCAAGACGATCTAATTCTTACCTCCAATGCACAAGAAGAAACACTCCTCCACCACGCCGTGGGAATCGACTCATTACCCATGCTATCCTACCTACTTAAAAATGGTTTGATCAAGTGGATCAATCATAAAAACACATTAGGTAAAACTCCACTCTTTTTCATCAACATTGGAAGTGAATCCTGCCTTAAGATCGCACAATTATTGGTTGATAATGGGGCTAATATCGAAGAACCTAACAACAAAGGCCAAACTGTAGTAATGCGCTCAATCAAAAAGGCAGAAAAAACAAACACCCTAGAAGATTTTAAAAGAGCTCTCTCACTCCTTGATTTCCTCATTTCTAAGGGCGCCGATATTAATGCAGAAAACTTAGCCCAAAACACAGCCCTATCTTCGCTCAAACTCACAAAGAACTACAGCGAAAACCTACTCACCTACCTAGCAAAACGAGGAGGTGACCTAAATCACCAGGACTCCAAACATGGATGGGCTCCGCTTCATCGAGCTGCCTTCCGCAGGCCTGAACTCGTCCCCCTTCTGATTAACCTTGGTGCAGGTTGGCTGAAAAACAACGCCCTTGACAAGAGTCTCTGCCTCATTATTTTAACATGGCCCGGAGGAGACTGGGGTTTGTCCATCAAGACTGAAAAGGACTTATTAAGAGACATATGGGATTCGTGGCATAAAGCTGAAGATAAGGAAGAGTGGGATCGAGACCATGGAAACTTCAGCAATAAAAAATACGCCACCAAGCTCCTTACAAAAACCGTTGAAGCTATACTCGAGAAATTCACCAGCCAAAACGACATCAAACTACCGCTCAAACAACCAGTTTCACGAGAAGTTCTCAATGGTTTTCTTAGCGTTTTAGATCCCCAATGCTCCTCAATCACAAACAACAACACGCTTGAAAGCATCTGTTCAACCTTTATCTGTGCACTATCAACCGATGAAGGGCTATCCCTTTCATCTCAAGAAAAGACTATCTGCGACCAGTATTTCACCATGACACCATCGGATTTTAGAGCCAAATTTTTTGCCAAAAAGAAGCAAGATGCCTATTTAAACACCCGCATGAAAAAACAGTTAAAAGAACTCGTTTGGGACACGAATAAGGGTGCAGATAAAAAAATGTTCCAGGACATAACAATAATCAGAAAGTAACCTAAATCTAACCAACCCCTTGCATTTTCGCTCTCCAGAATGGTACGGTAAATACGTCAGCACACGGTAAGTGCCGTACCAAAAAGGAGGGTTTTTTATGAAATACCGTTGGGAAATAACGGCAGTCCTGGTTTTAACACTACTACTTGTCTTTCTCTATATTCAACACCGCAACTCACTCATTCACCTCTCTTACCGAAAGCAAAAGGATGAAAATGAGCTTGCCAAGCTCGGCCGCGAAAAAGAAAAGGCCGCCAACGCCTTTTTAGAAGCTCAACGACACGACTCCATAAAAATACGTGCCCAAAAAGAATTAGGAATGCAGGCAACCGCCGTAAAACAGATGCGCACTCTAACTCCACGCGGGGTGTAAGGTGGTCGCACTCATAAGTCCCCTCAGAACCGCGTTTCTCTCCCTGTTTTTTATTGGACTTTTCTTTCTTGCCCTTGGCAATCTTTTTGTTCTGCAAATTTTTGAGCACCCTTTTTTTGCAGGAGTTGGGCAACGCCAATATGAGGTCACCCTAACCCAAAAGTCTGCACGCGCCCCTATTTTCGATCATTCCCAAACTCCTCTTGCCATGAATAAAGAGGTTCTCTCTGTATTCATTACTCCACGCAACTTAAAAGACGCATCAACCGTCACTGCCTTTCTGAAAAAAAACTTCCCCAAAGCGCATGAGCGCCTTATTAAAAAACAATCTGCATGCTTTATGTACGTCAAACGACACCTCACTGAAGCTGAATTAGATCTCATTACAACTGCAAATCTTGAAGATCTTAGACTCCTGCGTGAAACCAGCCGATTTTATCCCCTCCACTCAGTTGGACATACCGTAGGGACCACCGACATCGACAATCAAGGATTATCGGGGTTAGAGCTTATATTTGATGCACGACTCTCAGGTCGCCCATCCGTCTATCGGCTTGAAAAAGATGCTCGCAGCCATTTTTATTATTTTGAAAAAAAGACCACAGACGCTGGCGTAGACGGACAATCCGTCACTCTTACATTAGACAGCGATCTCCAATTTATAACCTATGATACCCTTAAAAACCATATTGAAAACGTAGGCGCAAAAGAGGGTGAAGCCCTTATCATGGACCCCTGCTCCGGAGACCTATTAGCCCTAGCTTGTTACCCCGACTTTGACTCGAACCTACCGCTCACCGCCGACCTATCTCTAACCAAAAACAAGATTTTTACCGAAACGCGCGAGTTTGGATCGGTTATGAAAGTATTCACCGCTCTATCAGCCCTTGAAGAGGGCGTAGTAAAACCAGATGAAATCATAGACTGCGAAGGCAGAAAAGAGACCCGCATAAATGGATTTAGAGTAAGCACCTGGAAGGCATTTGGAAAACTGACATATACCGATGTTATAAGAACCTCAAACAATATTGGAACCTCAAAAGTTGCGCTTCGTCTGGGTGAAAAACTCTACGACTATCTACGCCGCTGTGGATTTGCAAACCCAACCGGTCTGCAATTTCCTGGCGAACAAAAAGGTTATATAACCCCACCAAGTAAGTGGTCAAATGCAACACCCCTAACGCTCTCATTTGGGTATGAAATTAGCGCCACCATGCTCCAACTTGCCCGCGGTTTTGCCATGATCTCAAACGGAGGATTTCTAATTACGCCTCGCCTAATTTTGAATCCTACACCTCCCTCAGAGCCTTTTATAAAACGAGCCTTTTCACAACGTGCTATTGCAGAACTACGAGATATTATAACCCTGAATCATGAAGGCAATACGGCCTTAAATGGGCACATTCCCGGCTATATTGTGATGGGGAAAACAGGTAGTGCTAATCAACTGGTCAATGGGCACTATGATGAGAGCAAATCCATTTACACCTTTGCAGGGATTGTTGAAAAAGGTTCCTACAAACGAGTCATAGTTGTATTTGTGCGTGAGCCACGCCCTCAAAAAGGCCATACGTACGCTGCGACCATAGCCGTTCCCCTATTTAAAGAGATTGCGCAACAGATGTTAGTTCGCGAACAAATTGCAGCGGAATAAAAATCCGTTACGCAAAGCGCATGCAAAAAGTCAAATAATCCCATATTTCAGCCGTTTTTATCCCGCACGTCTTGACGAAAAAATCCATTTTGTTAAGCTTAATGAGCTGCCAAAAACATCTATAATCGTCAGAAATCAGGTGGGGGATTTTATGGATTTCATTTCTTTATTAAAAAAGAAGATGGTAGTTTTTGGTGCGGTTTTTTTAAGTTCCATCACTTTCTTACCAAGCCATGGAACTCATACTCATACTACTCTAGCACCTATGCAACCGTACCTGCAAAATTCCATGCAACTAACGGCGCAGCATAAGACTCCAACCTACACACCACACCGCCTACGCCTAAAAAATCTCTATAATACAATTCGCCAAAAACTAGTCCAACATCCCTTAATAGCTCTTAGTGGAGCAGTTGTTTTAGGGACAGGATGTTATATCTCCTACCGCATTCTCAACCACACAGGAACCTTTGATCGCATAAAACAACTTTTCTCACCAACACCACCAACTCAAGTCACACCACCAATACAACTGCCAGAAGCACACAATATTCAACCTGAAATTCAACTAGAAGCGCCATTGCAAGAAACACCAGAACCTAACAACGTTCTGGTACCCGTACTCACATACTCCACCCCTGCTCCTTCAAAGGTAACCAACTCACTCTCATTCACGCTAAAAAATCCAAGGATTTTGGACTATCTAAAGAGTACTCGCACACCTTTTGCCCATCTAACCTTACCAGAAGGCCTTTCACATATTAGCGCTTCACTCAAAAGAAACGAGTTCACCCTCAACCTCACCCATGATGCAATGCAAAACCCCTATGAACTTTTCCATAATCTCTGGGCAGCAAATACAAAGGCTATCCAATCGCTGGGCATAGCGATGCCCTCACAATCCCTTCCCCACTGCAATGCCTACGAAATACTTAGAGCCTGCATAGAAAATGAATTTGACAGACTTCCCATTCTTTTTAAACAAGGAGCTATGGTCAACACTCAAACTTCCTGGCTCCACCGCACACCCCTTCATATGGCCTGCAATAAAAAAAACATTGAGGCTGTTAAATTCCTTCTTAGCCAGGACGCATTAGTCAATACACAAGACTACTGGGGCGACAGTGCCCTAACTTTATTGCTATCAGGTCCTGAAGGTGATCCCAACATCTCTATTATCACGAAACTGCTTTTGCAACATGGAGCAAATCCCAACCTCCTCGATGATGATGGGGATACTCCGCTACTCAAAAGATCTCTTACAGGGTTTATATCAAGCAAAAAAGACTGCAACCAAGAGCACTGTCAAGCACTGCTTACACACAACGCTAACGCCAATGCAAGAAACAAAGACGGCCAAACCCCCCTTTATCTCACAAAAGATCCTTTTATAGCATGGAAATTACTCGAAAAGGGAGCTCATCTAAATCCTAGAGACCATCAAAATCAAACGCCCTTATCACAGTTTTCATCACCCAGGCTCAACTGGGACTTCGCTTTTGGGGAAAAATCTGCGCCGAAGAAAAACGCCCCTTTCCCAGACCTGTTTAACAGCCCCAAAGCGATGCTGCACTACTTAATCCAAGAACATGCCAACCTGTCAGCCACTGACCACATCGGCAACACGCCCCTTCATCAATGGGCCAACGACGACAAAGCTCTACCTGAACTTTTTGCGGCCTTTCGCCACCACAAACGTAATTTAATTGCACCTTTATTAATTAAAAATAAATACGGGTTTACTCCTCTGGACATAGCAACACAAAACTTTGGTGGAAAATCTGGCAAGGTGCAGGCACTTTACAAGGCATGCTACCCTTCCGTCGGGAAAGCAAAGCTAACCAACCCTGCCGGCAACACTCATTATGTCACCATATTTTTCTGCTGCGCCAAAAAATATGGTGACAATACGACAGACTGCTTCCCATTACGCCTTGCATTCCTCCTTTTTGAGCAGACAGGCATTGTCATTACCACAAAGTCTATGCTTTCTTCGGCACTCCAACTAGAAAAGAAGACCAAGAGAGTCCTTCCTGTACCCATCGAAAAGTGGCATTGCAAAGAACTATCCGCCAACTGGATACTTTTGATACCAGACCCTGAAAAAAAGATTACTCCAAAAAGTATCAACACAGTACTCACAGCTAACATCCCGTCACAAGAAGAACTAAATTACGGCGTATGGATCGATCACCTATCCACCATTGCCACGGATGAGGTCAAAAAATTCAGCACTCCCCTGATACCGTCAAATGACGTAAAACCTGAAGACACATGGACCCTCACCAAAGAGCTCATTACCGTTTTGAAGGGGAATCGACTCTTCACCTCAAAAGATTTGTATACCAAAAAAACCGCTCCTCACTGGGTACTGTTATCGAAGGGCCATGGAACAGCGTCTTACATTCAAACCATAAATAATAAGACGTACAACACAGCACAAGGAATTTTTCGCTCCTATGCGGCAGATATAAGAACGCTCTCAGAAGAACTATGCAACCGAATAAATTTAAAGCTCTGGGTTGTATTCAGCTGCTTCTGCGGCGGGCTAAATACGCATATATTCCCAAAATCACTACCCACAACACTGATCTTTTGTACGTCTGGAAACGCAAGAATACAGACAGGCAAAATACCCTTGTATGACGCATTTTTTGACCGCTTAGCCCAAGAACTAACCCAAAAAAAACCTCGCTTTAACAAAGCCCTCTCCTCATTATTCTCCATGCCTAACCAGCTTGCGCCAGCCCCTAATGATGACATACTCTTCAACATCCCCCTCATTAAGTATCCCCATAAAAAACCAAAACCTCTCTCTCAGTCGGGAGTTATTCTTATAAAACCACTCCCCATCAATTCAGATGATGAGGATGGCGACCATGTAACCATTACCTACACCCCCCACCCTCTTAAAACATGTCCCTGTGTAATCGCCCTTGGAACAGAATACATTGAAAGATCGATATACCTGGTTGAGAAATTTTCGGGTCTAATCCCTCCTATCCCTGACTCTAAAATAGGTTTCAAACTATTTAGGGAAAAAGAGCGGAGCTCTACGATTAACTACCCACAAGAAGTCCCTCTAATAATATCGCGCGTTCCTGGTCCTGCTTTTCACACCATAGAAAAACTCCACGCCCCGGCCTGTAAGGCTTCAGCTTTTGCAAAAGCCCTCCTATTACCTTGGGAGCAAGAACATGATGAAAAGGCACTCACGTGCAAGAAGCTAATCGTCCAAGACGATCTCTTCTCGCAAAAACTTAATGGGAAATACCCTCTCAAAACATTCTCCATTTACCTCATCAATAAAAAACTCGCAAAACAAGCCAAACCTAACGAGCAAAACCCCACACTACCAACTACCCAGGCTCTTCTTATCACAAAAGATAATAAAGCCGTTGAACTGGTATACGATGACAAAGCATCCACAAAAATCTGCACCAAGGCTCTTGAAGAGAAGTCGCTAAAAAACTACAAAAAAAAGTACACGGTCCTCATAAGAGAAGCATCAAAATTAGCAAAGAAAATACAAACTGGCGTCATAGCCCTATTGCACAACGTAAACCTCTCAGTTTTTGGCTTGAAACTATTTGGAACCAATTAGGCTGCACGGCCCCCGTCTTTCACCTTAAACAACAACATTGCATTCTTATGGTCTGCTCGCACCATCTTTAAAAACAAACACCTCACTACGCTAAAGTTGCTTGCTTTTTTAATAACAAGCTCGGTATCCTACGATCATATACATGATTACCATTCCTCAAAAACTTTTTAAAAGCCAAAGGATTTACCATGATCATACCTGCCGACGTCCCTGCACAACACCACGAACTTTTCAAAAAAAATTATACCGCCATTACCAGGGGTACCGACCATCTCTTTCTCTTCACCGGGGACCAAAAGACTGAACTTCTTAACACCATAAATCCTGAAGACTTTTTTGTGCTGGCCTCTGAGCCACACATCGGAGCATTTGCCACTCACATGGGGCTTATAACCCGTTATGGCAAACAGTTTCCAAATATTAACTACATTGCAAAACTAAATGGGAAAACCAATCTGGTACCCGCCGCACAACACGATCCTCTAAGCATGTGCCTCTGGGATGTTGATCACGTTGTTTCGCTTAGGGAAGACGCGAACCTACCAATTTGTGGCGTTGGCTACACTGTATATCTAGGCAGTGAATACGAAAGCCAAATGCTCTATGAAGCCGCTCGCATCGTATACGAGGCCCACCAAAACGGACTGATCGCAATTTTATGGATGTACCCACGCGGGAAAGCCGTACGAGATGAATTAGATGGAAAACTTATTGCCGGAGCCGCAGGCGTTGGTGCCAGCTTAGGTGCCGATTTTGCAAAAATAAAGGCCCCTCGCGCTACAGAAAAAGAGAGTGTTGCCGAACTACTAAGCCTTGCAGTGCATTCAGCCGGAAACACCAAAATACTCTGTGCGGGCGGAGAAAAACAAGAAGCAGAAAATTTCTTAAAGGATTTACACACATTCCTAAACGTCAGCAAAATAGCGGGAGGCGCTATAGGCCGCAATATTTATCAGCAAGATTTTAAAAAAGCCACACTCATGGCGCACGCAATTGAAGCCCTCATCTATAAAAAAGCAGCATTAGAAGATGCGCTGGAAATAATTCGAGGATAGCCCTAATTTTTCTTGATCAATACAAGTCGTAAACCACGTGTTAAGTCATTTTTATACGTGGCATATAACTTGTATTTAAATTTTATATTTGAAAATATTGCAAAACAACTTGTCACAATGCTATGCTAAAAATAAGGCAAATTTGTTGTCATTGTTTCATAAAACTAAATAATGAGGAGAATGTAATGAAACATTATTTTAAACTAGCCCTGTTGGGCGTCATAGTCGTAAGCACAAACCATACAAGTTGGGGAGAGTCCCTAAAGGTCTCAACACTTCCGGAAGAGCTAGTGCGTATTAATTACAATTATATTTTTAGCCCCACAGACATGGATGTAAACGCGTCGGACAACTTTGGGCCACACTACTCCATCTATGACCTTGCCGCTCGCAATGATAAGGACCCAGCAGACATAGTAAAGAAGCTAGAACAACGATATGAAACATTGGCGCAGGATATCGAAAACAACAAATCTAAGTTTTTGGCTAACATTAATATTAGTGACCTAATACTACCATTTGTACCGGGATACCATGGAATTTCAATTACGGTTAATGGAATCAAATCAGCCGACGCCGGTTCTTATTATTCCAACTACCCAGTTGGAGCTTTGTATCAGGACAATAGTTATGGAGGCAACCCACTTGCAACGGCAGCGTCGCATGGTCGCCTTGATGTCGTAAAAGCGATTGTCGAATGGATCAAGTCAAAACTTAGAAAACTTAATGCTTTGGACAAGCTTCCTCTCTATCTTGACGCCCCCGCGATAAACTTTGGAGTTGGACCAACAAAGGGACAGTTGATATTAGGAACACCGCTTATTTTTGCTTTTTTAAATAAACACTTTGATATCGTCGACTATCTTTCTCATCAAGGCGCTGAGCTAGAAGGTGCTCTCGTCCGAAAAGGACCGCTCTCTAGTGCTCTCACCCCACAAGCTCCTGATAAAGATAGGAAAATGGCTTTTATAGTACGAACAGATAAAGATGGTAATACCTCAGAGCCAGAAGAAATCAATATCGAAAAACTTATTCTCGATGCAAATTTAAAACAGTATCCGGAACTCAGAACAAAAGCCAAAGAAGTCGTAGCCAATAAATTATATTTAGAGGCACAAGAAAAAAATCGCTTAGGAAGAGAAGAGCGAGATAAGATACGCAAAGAACAAGAAGACCGCGAGTTTTCCAGAAAATACGAAGCCGAGATGATGGCCTTACAAAAGCAGTATCGTCTAGAAAAAGTTGAAGCAGCACTCAAAGCATCACGCATCACACTTGCTACGAATACAAAGTTAATGCATGATGCTGCTAAAGCAATAAACATATACCCTGAGTTTTTTGAAATCGTTCTCAAAAAACGCCCGGACCTTGCAGATCTTTTAGAAGAAAAGGCAATCGAATTTGCCGGGAGATTCAACAACTATGAGCAGACACCTGCAGCTGTGATGCAAACTCGTGCGACAGAGATGCATAACACTCTTGAGCAGATACGAAAACAGGTTGGCGCTCCTGCAACACCAAACTTTACTATACCACAACACCCTTTAGCAACACGGCCTTCTTATCAAGACTCAATGAGAGAACTGATAGACCAAGTAAAAGCCAATAACCTTGCAGCCGTAAAAGCTCTTATTGAAAAAAACCCCGGACAAGTCAATCAAAGCATACAGGACCCTGACTTTGGGTTCATGACACTGGTTCTTTTTGCTGGCAATAAGCTTGAACTGCTAAAATACCTTGAATCAAAGGGAGCCGATATTCATGCTAAAAAAGATGCACTGCTTTACTACGCAGCGGGCTCAGGTTCAAAAGATGTTGCTGAATACCTCATCAAAAAAGGCTTTAAAGTAACCCAAGACGCTATTAACATAGCTATAGAACACGGATTTTTTGACGTTGCAGCCTACCTCCAATCACACTTCAATAAAAGCATGCCAAATATGAGTACATGGTTACAAATTGAACAAAACCAAGGGAAAATCCCTTTGAGCTATTCTCAATGGCAACCCAAAGTAATCAAAGTTAAATAGTTCTAGTAAAAGTGAGAAGGATGGTGTAAACAAACACACCATCCTTCTCACTTTTACTAGACACACATCCTAATGCTCTACCTCTAACAAAATTTTCAAGCAATCGTAGTCAAAAAATCCAGCGTCTTTTACCCCACTACTACCAAACTCTCTTTACCTTTGAATGCAATGCCAAGCTTGAGAATATTTTTTACACCACGCGCATGTAGTTCTGTTTCATACTGCCTATCCTCAATTTGCTTAAGAGCGTCTTTAGCACCCGCTTCTAGCGTTTCATTGTGGTCGATGCCTAGAGCCTTAAACTCGATAACAGCGCCTGGCTTTGCCAGATCATGCGGAACGACCATAACATCGTATCGTCCATCACCACTTTCGCGATTTGATCGGACATGGTGTGTTCCCATAAGGCTAGCAAGCATCCCCAATACAAGAGCGTGATAGAAACGTTCGGGCTCATGACCCTTTATATCAAAAAAACTCAAGCTTTCACGACTAAATTGCTCAAAGTTTTTTTTGAATTGCGTAGGATTTCCTGCAACAAGACTTGCAATCATATTATTATAGTTGCGAAGTCCAGCGCCCTCGGAAAACCAGGTGCTAAATGTAGTTTTATAGGTCGTACCAACTTCAATATTAGGGATTAAGAGCTCTGCATAGTTAGTGTCTGCAACCAATCGATAGTTATTAAAGGTCAAATAACCAGAAAAAAGCAAAAAATTCCAAAGCACCTCATCGTTCTGTTCAATATCAGCCATAATGATGTTTTCTCGAATAGCTTTAGTTACCTTGCCACCTGTTAGGATAACTTCGAGCTCCTCTTTCATTTCAGGAGTGCAGCGCTTAAGCAGATCTTTAATCATTGAATTGCTGCTGGTATTGACCCAATAAGGTTGCAATTTTCCTCTGTTTTTAACTAGATTGACAATAGACCAAGGGTTATAAACTTTATGGTCACCACTTTGATACCCATCATACCAACTGCGTACGGTTTCGATATGGCTATCAAGACCAAAGGCATGCAGCATTGTCACTACTTCGTTCTCAAGAAATCCAAATTTATCAGAATAATCTTGTCGTATCAGAGTGCAGACTTCAAGATTGTTCATATCACTAAAAATGCTTTCTTTAGCAACACGCAAAATTCCGGTTAATACTCCCCATTGAAGAGCACTGTTGCCTTTTAAACCTGCACCCATAAATCCGCGCATGAAATTAATAACTTCATCGTAATATCCACTTGAATACCCCTCATGAATCGGAGTATCATATTCGTCGATAAGAATAACGACTTTAGCGTTATGTGCACGCTCTAGGTAGGTGGACAAGTCCAGGAGTGAACGCTTAAAATCGGCACTATCACCACTTCCATTTTTTACACGGTCAAAACGCTGACACTCAGCATCAGAAAGAAATTCCACAAGGTAGCTATTTCGTTCAAATTCAGCCGAAATTTGCATCTGCAATAATCGATAGCACTCTGCCCAGCTATTAGTTTTAGCATCTTTAAAAGTAAGCCAGATGACAGGATATTTCCCCTGATGTTCCATGCAATTAGGATGCTGTTCAATTTTAAGGCCATTAAATAGGTGCCGGCGCGAATGATTAAGATCTACTTTTTCAAAAAAGTGGCGAAGCATCGACATGTTTAATGTTTTGCCAAACCGCCGCGGCCGAGGGATAAGCGTTACCTTTGCCTTTGAATCGAGAAGCTCTTTGATTAATAAACTTTTATCTGCAAAATAATAGTTCTCCTCGATAAGTTCCTTAAAATCATCTATCCCTATCGAAACATATTTTCTCTCTGGCGCCGTCATAAAGAACCTCTCGCTTGTAGTTTTAGACCTTATGTTTTTAGCCTAACAAACTTTAGCACAACCACCTAGCGAGCTCGACTATTTTGGCATTTACAAAATCTCCCAAGTTTTGCGCTCAAAATTGGTTTTTAAAGCCTCTGTAAAAATTGACAATTGTAAATAATCATTTAAAATAAGAGTTAGACAAAGAAAAATAATTTTAAATAATTAGGCATAAAATAAAATCATGATTAAAAAAACAAAGAAAGTTTTCCACGTTAAAACAAGCGCCCTTCTGCTTTCCTTCGTAGCCCTATTCTGCACACCCACTATGCACTCAGCCAACACAAATGAAGAACGTGAGCTCATAAAAAAAGCCCTAAACGAACAAGATCCTACAACAGGGTACACCGGCCTTATCTATGCCTGCTCTGGCAATCTTAATTACGTCAAAAAATTTATCGCCTGCGGGGCAAATATTAACGGAGTCTCATCAAAAAAATCTGGTGCGATAACTCCGTTGCATTATATAAGCACAAGCTCTAAGTCAGACGCACCAGAGATAAGCGCCTATCTTCTAAAACAGGGTGCCAATCTAGAGGCTGTCAACGCTAATGGCAACACTCCCTTACACACAACCACTAACAACCGCATAACAAAACTTCTACTTGAGCAGCACGCAAATATCCTGGCAAAAAACAACGCTGGTCAAACTCCCTTAGCAGGGGCTTCTCTTTATAAACTCTGGGCTCTACATGAAAAGGGGGCGAACTTGAATGCAAAGTACCTTCCTGGCTCACTGCAGATTCGAGCTCTTATTGATTCCTGCACAGAGCCAACCGCATTTCACACACTTATAAAATCAACTCCAGACACTCAAATCGCAAATGATTTTGAAATCCCTTACTCTAAAGAAAAATTTCTAAACGATACCCAATTTGTCGAAACCAATAGAGCTGTTCTCATCCGCTATCTTATTCATGAGCATATAAACCTTTTAACGCCAGACAATGAGGGCAACAGCCCGCTCCACCTCTTAGCTACCTGCGGAGAAGCTCTACCTTTTACCTTTAAAGCTCGCTTTCACCAAACAAAAAAACAGATAGAGGTTCCCCTAGAACCGCTCTCAATAAAAAACGGATTTGGATTCTCGCCCCACGACCTCGCAAGCATCTATGAGGAAAATCAGATTTCTCAGACATCTTTACTATTAGACCACTTAACCAAAAAATCAGATTCAATTTATCCCTCACTAAAAGGATGTGTTATATTTTTTGGGATAGGCCAAAAAACCAATTCCAGCTCACTCTTATTGCTAAATTTTCTTCCCCAAAAGGCTGGCATCGCCATAATCAGCAAAGCTCTTCTCGCAACAGGCTTAAGCAGACAGCAAAAAACAAAGGCGATCTTCCCCTTCTCCGTACTAGAAGATATCCACTGCAAAGAACTTTCTACAAACTGGCTACTCCTAATTCCTGATCCTAAAAAGAAGATCAAAAACATCACTCCAGACACCGTCTCCAAAGACTCTATCCCAACGAAACAGGAGCTTGAACAGGGGCTATGGATAGACCACCTTGTCTCTATTTCACAGAACGACATAAAAAATTACATCCCCATGAAACTTATTCAATCAGCCTCTGTTGATCCACTCAATGAACTAACCCTAACACAAGAGCTTATAGAAACAGTAGAGAACCATCGCCTTTTTATATCAAAAAACTATTACCTCCAATCCTCAACAACTGAAAAACCTGAATGGATAACCATAGCCCACGGACACAGCTCCCCTGCCACGTATACGATGTATAACAAAAAACCAATCCTTCTCCCCGGCCACATTTTTGCCTCATACCCGGTGGATATCCAAAATTTCTTTAACAAACTATGTGAGCAGACATTCCAAAAGCTCATTGTCTGTTCTACCTGCTACTGTGGCGGAAAAAATAGAATTGCTTTTTCACAACTCCCAACTCCTGTCATTTTCTGCACCTCAAGCAATACGGTAATGGGATTGTCCAGAACACCTGACTATTCGCTTGTTTTTGAACAACTTTCTCATGAACTAAAACAGCAAAAACCTCTCTTTGAACACGCACTAAAACATTTCTACGTCATACCCACTTACCCCACACCAACTCAACCAATCGGCACCCTCAACAATATTCCCCTTCTACAGTACCCTGGTGAAAAACCAACACCTCTATTAAGCGCCTCTATTACCATAAAATCATCCCAAAAAACGCCTCAGATTATTGAATACACGCCCCACCCCCTCAAAACTGTGCCCGTAATCGTTTTTTTAGGCTCTGCCCAAATAAATCATACCCTACGTTTTATTGAGAAAAACTCTGGATTCATACCACCTCTGCCTCCCACCAAGCAAACAAAAACAACACCCCCAATAGATCTTGAGCATCAACCTAGCTCCCTACAACACATACCTCTCATAAAAGCAAATCCCCAAAGTCCTGCATTGTTTTCTATAGCACGTATAGAAGCTCCATCCTGCGACATCTATACTTTCACAGAAGCTCTTTTGTATGCATGGGATCAAGACGAAAATCCTACGGCACTCCGCTGCGAAAAACTGGCGGTTAAAGACAACCTATTCTCTGACAAAAAAAATAATGTCCTAAAAGACTTCACCCTTATTTTAATAAACCGCAAAGCGGGCCTCCTATTCCCCCACAAGGAGTCAAAGCTCGATTTTCAAACAAGAGCCCTCGTGGTCTCCCCTAAAGAGGGCGCTTGGGAATTCAAATTAAGTAAAACTAATCAACCAGCCAAAAAAATAAAAGAACAAAAATTCTCGGTCAAAAAGAATAAATATTTAACGGCATTATCGCTTATCAAACTCATAACCAATGAATAAGATCATGACAAAAAAAATAGAAAAAATTCAACACCATAAAGCTCGCATATTCCTTGTTTTAATCATAACCCTCCTTGGCGTACCTTCAATACACGCATCCAAGGAGAAAATAGTAAAAAAATCTCTCTCTAAAGAACTAAAGATACGAGAAACATTTAAAGAATTTAGCGAAAAAAAATTCACACATCGGGACAAATTTTATTCTAAAGATCTCATTAACCGACACGATAAGAAGAATGGCTACACCCCCCTCATTTATGCATGCAAGGCAGCCAAGGTTAATGCAGCAATGGACTTAATCAAAAATGGTGCCAATCCAAGCATTCCTGATGCCAAAGGAAACACTCCCTTACACACAACCACTAACAATCGCATAACAAAGCTTTTGCTTGAACACAACGCAAACATTCTAGCAAAAAATAACTCTGGCCAAACTCCCTTAGCAAGAGCTTCTCTTTATAAACTCTGGGCATTGCATGAAAAAGGCGCTCGTTTAAATACAACACAGCTCCCTGGCTCACTACAAATTCGAGCACTTATTGACTCTTGCTCAGAACCAACCATATTTCACACTCTTCTAAAATCAACTTCCCCAATGAAACTACACACAGAGTTCACAACCCCCTACACTAAAAAAGACTTTTTAAATAAGCACAAACTACTTGAAAACAATAGCGCAGTTCTCATGCGGTATCTTACTCATGAACATATAAATCTTTTAACCCCTGACAACCAAGGGGACACACCTCTGCACCTTTTGGCAATCTACAAATCGGGGGTACCTCTAATTTTCAAAGCTCGCTTCCACCAGATAAAAAAAGTGGAAATCCCCTTAGAACCTCTCTCAATAAAAAATAAAATAGGCATTTCTCCCCTCGATTTCGCAGCCACACCAATGCCAAAAGCAAATCCATACAAAAACATGCAGCTATTAGAGTATTTAGATAGAAAGCAATCACAAAGTTCCTCAACAAAAAAGCCCTATTGCATTCTATTTTTTGGACCGGGGAAACCGGAGGATCCCAGCGATCTCTTGCATGCTCTCTACCAACAACCTAGCGTCCTAATCACAAATAAATCACAGCTTGTCTATGCCCTTAATGAAGAACAAAAAACAAAAACAGTTATCCCCCATCTTCCTCTAGAAGATATCCACTGCAAAGAACTTTCAACAAACTGGATACTGTTAATTCCAGATCCTGAAAAAAAGATCAAAACTATCGCGCCCGAAAATATCTCCAACACATCTACGCCTACGTCTCTAGAACTTGAGCTTGGGCTATGGGTTGATCATCTCGCTTCAATCTCTCCCAATGCAGTAAATGAATACGATAAAACAGAAGACCCCCAAAATACTACCCTAACAAATGAATTACTAGATATCCAAAAAAACGATCGCCTTTTTATATCAAACAATTTTTACAAAACTACACAACAACCTGAATGGATCACCTTTGTCCATGGTCACAGCTCAGGCCCTTTTTACCAGATGAGCAATAAAAAACTCACCTTCTTACCTGGTCTTATAACACTAAATTCAAATCCAGGCTACCTCCAGGACTTTTTTAAGGAATTATGCACACGTACCTCTCAAAAAGCTATAATCTACAAAACCTGTTACTGCGAACAGCTAAAAGAACTCTTTTCCGATCTGCCCGTACTAAAAATCTTCTGCAGCTATGGCAATGTTAAGGGAAAAACTATCTCAGTTCCCCTATTCTCAAAATTTTTTGAAACACTCTCCTCTGAGATAAAACAAAAAAAACCTCAATTTGAGCGTGCATTAAAATACCTCTATACGATGCCCCATTTCAGCAACCCGTTGCAAACTCCCTTAATTTCTGTACCTAATCTGACAAACAATGTTCCCCTTATTCAGTATCCGGGAAAAAAGTCACAACTCTTATCACAGGGACCTTGTATAGAATCATCCCCAAAAAAATCCCTGCGCATTACATACACCCCCCACCCTCTAAAGCTATGCCCAAACGTTATAACCCTAAGCTGCAAAGACATAACCCATACCTTAAAATTAGTCGAAAAGAAAATTGTAAAAAAAGAATGCGAAGCACTCTCCTACCAAAAAACAGAATCCCTCCAAAACTTTCCTCTCATTATTCCCTTTATTAGTGGATCAGCCGCCTTTACTATCAAAGGCATAAAGGCCCCCTCTTGCACCCTCCTCGACTGTATAAAATCCCTCATGTTCTCATGGCATGAACATGAAGATTATAAAGGATTACAGTGCGAAAACATGACGCTTCTTGATGATCTTTTCAAAAAAAAGAATGCTCAGACGCTAAAGTTAAAACATTTTTCGCTTTATCTTGTAAATAAAACGGCTGAACTCACCTTTTTCAACAAGCCACTTGTCCCGCAAAAAACAAGAGCCTTAGTCGTCTACAAAAACAAAATTGCTGCAGAATTTGAACTACAGGACCATGAAATTTCGAGAGAAAAACTAACAAAAAAGGAAGAAATAAAAAAAGAACTACAGGCCTTCAAAGATGCTCTCTCTTATATCAATTGATTCTCCATGTCTCAACGCTTAAAAACCTATTAAAATGTATGATCGGGCGCTTTGTATTCCTACAAAGCGCCCGATCATACATAAATTGCTCGTATCTGACTTAACGTCCTACGCTAACATACCGCACGTCTTGCTCAGGTGTAACCGGTTGTTTATCGTCATTCTTGTCAGCATCATCTTCTGAACCCAAATAGGCGCTTAGATCACAATGATTAAGGGCACAGTATGCTGCAGCTCCACCGCCTACGCACATAAGCGCTAATGCAGTATAGAACTTTTTAGGATGTGTAGTATGGAGGTATGCTAAAGCCTTTGATGTTGAGCACAACATCCATTTTACGGGCAAGAATGCATATGCAAGAATACACCGTCTAGCTTCCTTCTTTTCCACCACGGGTGCTAGAGGCTTTTGAGAATCTGGTTTTGCAGGTACTCCACCATCCGCCAAGACACAGAATGGAACAAACAGTGCAATCGCCATTACAATGCTTCCTAACATCCTCTTCATAATTCCCCTTCTCACGTTAAAAATTAAAAACACCTAACCGAAGACCAAAATAGCAGACAGGCACGATGCGTCAATCAAAACAAATCTTTTTTCTTGAGTTTCTCTCGTATCTGGCATAGCATGGTCACAAAAAGGGGATATGCCTATGAAGAGACTTGTATTAATCCTATGCCTAGCAAGTTGCGGACTTCCGCTATTTGCCTACAAAGTAAACCGAACCAGCCAGATTATCATGTACACACGCCCTGCGTACAAATTTGTTTCTGCAACTTCAGGATCGTGGGCAGAAATAATCACACACAAAAAGGGGGCCTCTAAAACCGCTGTCCAATTAGTTCCCCTGTTTCAGGAATCTACCTGCGATTGCAAAATAAAAAGTTACTTTTTGATGAACTGCAAGCCTCAACTATTCGTCGCAGGAGACAATTCTCCCTCAATGCTCAACTTCGATGAGCGAGACGTACGAGCAGAATGGCTAGGGCTCGCCCCTACCTTTGAAGGTACTTTCTCAGTTGAACCATGGCAGCGACAAATAGGCGCCGTACTAAACTACAACCAAGATCTAGGCAGCTGGATCGATACCACCTTTCTAAAATATTGGTGGCTTGATGTATCTCTTCCCGTTTTTCAGGTATATAACAACCTAAACCCACTAGGGCCCAAAGATCTTCTTAATGCCTTGAAGCGCCCCGAACTTGAAAATGCAAAAATGGAAGGTGGCCGCAAAAAAAAGACAGGGGTTGGAGAACTCAGAGTGGCACTAGGGACTACCGTGCTCAATACCGACTGTTTTACCCTAACCTATTACGGTGCCATAGCATTTCCCGGCGAAACACGCCGATGCACTACCTATATATTCAGACCAAGCACCGGAACAAATGGCCACATGGGACTAGTGAACGGACTCTTGTGCAGACTTCCCTTTTACCGCTGTTGTGACCGAGGTGACTCGGTAGACTTTTTCTGTTCAATAGAATTAGATTATCGCTTCAGAAGAGAAGAATGGAGAGTGTTTGACCTGTGTCACAAGCAATGGAGCCGCTACCTACTCGTGCGCCGAGAAGGTGATCCACGGACTATCCCCGCAGCTAATATCCTCACGAAATATGTTGAAGTATGTCCTCACAACGCGGTTGACCTTTCTGCCGGCATTTCTATCGACCATGAAGGCCTCGGAGCCGAAGTAGGCTACAATCTATGGGCTACTCAAACTGAACAGATTAAGCATCTCAACCCACCTCGTTGCAACAAAGAAATTCATCACATGGAAGAATATGGCATAGCCGGAACAGCCCCAGGCAGTTCCGCCAGCACAAGCACCATATCAAAACAGGGTCCTGACGATACGGCCTTTGTCCACCTACATGAAAGCCAACTCGACTTCTGTTCTGCGGCCGCACAAGGCTCCGGTTCACAACGAGTATTCGCCTCTTTATTCTATCAAGGTGGAGGTGAGTGCAATAACGCTCTCGTCAAAATAGGCGGCTTTATAGACTGGCCACACAACAACTCCACCCTAAAAACGTATGGAGTATGGGGAAATATTGCATTTGGATGGTAATAACGGTTATAGTAACTATAGGAAATAACCCTTTTGTTGATGGAGAAATATATGAAAAATAACGTTGTAATCTCAGCTCTGATTTTCACCAGCTTACTAGGCTCACTTGCACTTAATGCCGTCTTACTAAAAGATCCCGACCATAACGACAACTATCTCAAAGCTGGCTCTGGAAGCGCAGTAAGTTACACTGACCATAAATCGGATGCCTCAGATTTCACCCTAGAAAACGTAACGCCAAAAAATTTGGTAGGCGCAGTACATTACCGTATAACCCTAGGGGAAAAGGTGCTACACCTCTCTAGAGGCGGAACACTGTCCCTTGTCCCCACTGCTACAGAAGAAGACTCAAAATGGATTTCGGTCGTACATTATCTATATTTTAATCAATTGAGAAATGGGGATAAGATTCTAGTGAAAGAAGAGTAAAAAAGCAGGTTACGCATTTTTAGGCGCTTTAAACCTCTCAAGCGCTTTTTTACACAAAGCCGCCCGCTCCTCATTCAACGGATGTTGAGGGTCATTAGCCCTTTTGACACGCCTTAGCCATCCCTCAAGATAGTGGTTAATTATAAAGTCATTGGCATTTCTATCCAAACCCTCAAAGAACCTCTGCCGTTGAATAATATCCTCGGCACTACGAGCATGAGCCAATGCAAACTTATCAGCACGCCATTCATGCTGTAGACACATATCAAAATAGAGCGCAGAGGGCATTCTTCCAAAAAATCGAGACCCCAGCCAATAACCAAACGCCCCCCTACCTGCGCATAGCGCACAGGCGTCGCTTACAGTCTGTGCTTCACGCAACCCCAAAACGACGGCAGCCTTATGGTGCATCCACTTAAAGACAGGAGTGCGTCGTGCCCGATTAATAGATTTAAAAATCGGAATATTCTTGGTGTGTGAATAAGCAAGCGCTCGAGTAGCACAGAACCGTCGCTCATAAATACTCCCCTTCCACGCTCGGGCACTCCTAAAACCAACGGTGCGTACAACGGGGGTAAACAAAAGTCGTCCAAGGCCCCAGACAACTAATGGAGTAAAACTAATTAATGCAATAGTCATAACATTATCGCCATAATACAGATGCCCAAATTCATGATACAATGTTATATACTGTTGCTGCTCATTTCTTTGATTCCATGCAACAGGATCAATGAGAACATAGGGAATTAACGGGAAAGCCCACATACGCGTTGCTGCACAAGTCCCAAGACCTGGCGCAAGCTTTACACGCAATAAAGAAGCACCTATACATCCAGTGGCTTCCAACCGCCGTCGCGAAGATTCAATGAGATCTTGTGGCGCATCCCGTAACGCACTAAGCTTATTCCAACTCTGATAAGCCGGCACAGCAAAGGTACGTAATAAAACACCCACAGCCTCACTAACAGGCGCTAACCAAGAATAATTATAATGAGGTATGACATCTTCCGTACTTGGCTCACGTAAATCAGGCTCCAAAACATTTGTCACCGCACCAATTGTCAAAACGGCAAAGCTTGCACAACCAACAAAAGTCAGATAAAAAAGGCGGACAAGGTCACGCCGAAGTACGTTAGTACGAAAGCGGATCATTTTGTTACCAAAGGTGCTGGAACGGCTAAAGACTTAAATTTTTTCAGCGCCTCTTGGCACCGCGCAGCCCGTTCCTCAGGCAGCGGATGTTTCGGATCCATCTGTTGCTTCACAACCCTTACAAAATCATCCACAAAGCTCCTAACAATGAAACCCGTCTGATCCCTGTCAATTTTTTCAAAAAATCTCTGAAACTGCACAATATCTTCAGCATTGCGCGCTAGAGAAAGAGCAAACTTGTCTGCTCGGCTCTCCTGCATTCTTTCAACGATGTTCCATCCCGGTGGGGAAGTACCAAAAAGTCTGCTTCCAAGCCAAAAGCCTCCTGCAACTCTACCAAGAAAAAGTGTAAATGCGTCACCCAAACTAGTCGCATTATGCAACCCAGCAACCACAGCTGTTTTGTGCCACGTCCAATCGACCAACGCATTGTAGCGAGCGCGTTTTATACGCCTTAACCCTCGACGCAACTTCGGAGACTTTTTCACATATGAATGAGCCAGAGATGAAGTTGCATTAAATCTACGTTGGTACAAACTACCATTCCACGCTTTTTGCACCTTAGGAATAGCCGTGCGATAAGCTCGTGTACAGGCCCATCGGCCCAAACCCCACAAAAGTAGCGGAACCGCATTAAAAACAGCAATCTTAATCATAATATCTGAATTATACAGATGGCCAAACTCATGACTCAACACCATATACTGCTGATTTTCATTCATCGTAGCCCATATATGTGGATCTATTAAAACATGGGGAATCCACGGCGAACCACAGGGCCGAATCGCCGCAACCGTGTTAATCCCTGGAACTATTTTTATACGAAGAGAAGAGCCTCCCCAGCATCCCGTAGCGGCAAGACGTTTACGCGAGGCCGCAACAAAATCTTGTGGCGCATCTTGCAGCCTAGGAAATATAATTTGTTGCGCAAGCGCGATAACACCAAAAGTTCGCAACAGTATGCCCGTCCCTTCACCAACAGTACCTACCCAAGAATAATTGCGGGTATGAGCCGTACGAGTAACAAGATCTCCGCCCTCATCGTCATCATGAGCTGCATACACGTCACTGCAGACAAAGCCTACAAGACATAAAATAACAGCCAATCCAAGAAAAAGGCTTCGTTCCTTAAATTTTACCATGATTCTTCCCCCACTCAAAGACGCACTTGAGGCGATAGTCAGTACTGTGCGCTAATTTTGAACGTTATTAAAAATCTATCCTTACCACTTACCTACTCAAAAAATTATGCCAGAAAAACGGCTTTTTTGCAAACGAGAGGCTGGGCGAACACCCACATGTTCAGTCAGCCTCTCACAAAATAATCCAAAGACTAAGAAATCAAAAAGTCGCGTCAAACCCTAACTTTGCAGTCTGAATAGTTTGGCATGGTCGAACTTCAGCATCATAGCGTATAAAAACTCGTCCACAGCTTTCAAATTCTGCTGCCAAACCAGCACCTCCTATAAAATATCCATGTGCTTTGTGAGCACCACACACCGTCAAGCAATCGCTCCTATCTGCAAGCCGTGCTCCTATAGGGCGATGATTAAGAGGAATATCCTCCACCCACGCAATTTCTATATGAGGCAACACCGTAACACTTCCTACCTCAAAGGATTCACAGGCTTCGAATCCTAGATAGGTACGCAACGTATGCGCATTAAAACTATTTATACACCAATTCAAACTATCAGCACCCCGCTCTCCAAAATGATTTTGTCGAGCAAAAATATACGAAATGCGTGCAAGGGGCATAAGAGGGGCATGACACTTAACCCCACCCTGTAGGCACAATTCAACCATTCCACCCTTCTGGCAACCGGTTGCTACGCGATCTACCCCATAAAATACGATCGGGCGACGGGTCTTATTCCATGTTACGCCACCACCCACTAACCCATCAATAAAGAAATGGTCTTTGGAATACTCTGCATAAAGTGCCGCCTGTGCCGCACCTCCACGAACTTGTCCTGAAAAACCTTTCCAATCAAGATCAGTACCCATCCCTGCAACAGAGAAGCCAACCGAAAAGTCAGGATGCGTGCATAAATTGCGTGCCTCAATATTTCCAACCACTCCAAAGGTTTGCGAGCAGAATGGGTTGCAATAAGCACATCCAGATTTTTTATCGGATTCCCCTATGCCATATACGGTGAATCCGTTGGTATGACAGCAGGGGCAATTGTCCCCATTCCACTGCCGCGACACCTGCCGTTCTAAAACTGAGGTACTAAAAAGGGCAGCCGAACGTGTATGTAGTGTCGAAAGCGCATCAAAACGCTCTGGGCTTATCTGATAGAGAGCATCTCTAATCGGCGTGCTTCCAAAATTGACATAATTTATATAATCAAGGTCATGATACACATTTTCAAGGTCTGAGTAAGCCACTGGGATAAAGGCATCCAAATAGGTCGCCACTCTATAATTATTACCACCCCCCGCCATCGGACGGTAGGAGAGAGCAATATCTCCAATAGGTTGTCGATGATTTCGGGTACTTGAGCTTGTATACCCATAGGTAGGAAAATAGTGGGTTCCAAAATCTGCTACTAAACGATTTTGTACAGCACCCCCATCTCCCCAATCATAACCAGGAGCCCGTATAGGACCTGCAATACCGGTCCATAAAACATAGTTTAATCCCGTTATAGGGTCAGGCGATGCAGGCATCTCTACATTATTGATATCAACAGGAGGCGCTGGCAGGGCGAAAATATCACGAAGTTCTGCAGGCGTTTTTCCACGGACATATTCAGAACGCATAATCCATGCGCCATTGGGACTGCTTTGTGGTAAACCTAGCAAGCGAACAAAATGTTGAGGCTGTGTGAGAATAATTTCAGTAGCTGTGTAATGATCATCAAAGGGCTCGGTTGCTGGAATCTCTTCACTATCCCACTGGGCACAGATATAGTTAAGCTCTTCCATAGAAGTAGTTGGCAAAGGAAACGGATGAAACGGAGGCGGTGGTTGCACCGGAAAAGGTAACGGACCCGTCGGAGTCCAGGTTCTAACTAATATTCCAATCGGTTGCGTTGGCACGGCCACTGGAGTCATACCCAAAAGCTGTTCACACCCTATACAAAAAACTGCTGCTATAAGCATTAGAAAAGCAAACATTCCTACTCCTTTTTGCAAACACCACTAAAACCCCACTACAAGAAGCTTATGTAGAGTTAGGCTCACAAAACAAGAGTTGTGCTTAGAAATAATAGGGTTTTTAATTAAACCAGAGAACGCTTATAGGATTATAGTCGCAGGGCTTTTTCCCCTCATTATCACAAATATCACGCCGCGCTCCTGCATTAGAAAGGAGGACTGCCAATCGCTGATTTTTATTTATAACCGCGTAGTGCAACGGAGTTTTACCCTCTGAATCCTGAACGTTAAGATCTACGTTCTTTTTAAAAAATAACGGAAGCATGACACTCTTTTTTACAAAATGAATAGGATAAGATCCTTCACCAATCGGCTTTGTTAAATCTGCCCCCAAACTAACCAATGTTTCGACCGACGAGGTCATATTATTAGAGAGAGCTAAAATAAGCGGAGGAGCCACTTTCCACACCCCATCGGACGTCTGGTCTACAGGAACCGCAGCCTTTCCCACGAGAATTTTTATGGCTTCGGCAGCCCCCAATAAGGCCGCCCTCTGCAAGGGAGTCATTCCTTGAACATTTAGCGCACACGGATCAACCCCTTTTTTAATAAGAAGAGAGAGAACTCTTACTAGTTGCATCTGATCCTTACAATAAGTCAGAAAATAATGAATTAGATTTTCTTTTTTATAGAGGGTCTTAAGATCAGCCCCATACGTAAGCATAAGCAACAGACTGGGCATCACAGGGCGTCCTATTGCGTACGATTTAAGAGCTAACGAAAAAGGAGTGTCTCCGAAAATATTTTTTTTATTAGGATTAGCACCTCTTTTTAGCAAAATTTTTGTGGTATCAAAAAGCCCTTGCTGAACCGTCCAGAAAAGCAACGATCTACCATACGAATCTACAAAATCCGGATCTTTGCTGGTAGTAGCAAACCAATCTATTATAGGTTTCCACTCTGTTTTTTTCGATTGCACAAGACTTTGAAAAAATGGAGTTTTTTTATCCTTTTTTTTGCGATGGGAAATAGTAAGGTCTACCCCATACTTTAAAAAAAGATTAGGTAAATCAAAGTTCTTAGTAATAAGAGCCTCCAATAGCGCCCTGAAAAAAGGCGTGTAGTTTAGGCCTGGATGAAATATATTGGGGTCGCTATTATATTGTAGAAGTAACTCTACCATCGCTTTTTCTTTGGTCACAAAAAGCGGCGAACAGCAAGAAAAGGTAGACTCTTCAAGCTTTATAGACTTTTCTTTTGCCATAAACGAACTAGTTGCAAGAGCAGGGTACTTTTTTAAAAGATTTTCAACCTCGGCACATTTGTTATTTTTTACCTGCTCATAAAACATTTTGACCGTGAGTTTCTTTGGTACTTTTTTATCACTTTGGTTTGAAGCGTTTATAGCAATGTGCGCCACGCATACAATTGTGACAACTATTAGTAACGCACTTATTTTTTTTACCATAACGTTCCCTACTTTAGATGATTGTGTACTCTCACTCCATACGCTTTATTTTCCCTCTGGTGTTGGGGAGATGAGCCATTCTTTACTTTGTGGCCAATAATCGGTTGGCAACTTGCCAGCCTTATCTCTGATATCTAACCGTGCTCCGTTTTTTACCGCAGCGATGGCAAGATCCCTTTTATGCCATTCTAAGAAATCGTGCAAGCAGGTTTTCCCAGCACAGTCTGTTTGGTTAAGATTTACCTTATGATCAAGCAACACAGATAGAGATGCTAAATCGCCGACATAATGAATAGGATAATCACCATTGGGAGTTGGCTTATTAAGACTGACCTTTAGATCGAGGAGCATTTTAACCGTATCTGTGTAATGGGCACATAGCGCGATTATAAGAGGAGTATGATTTCTCCAAGGATTCTTGACAGGGATATTGTTTTTCCACAAATAACTTGAGATTTTATCCGGTTTAACCTTGCCTTCTACCGTTAGAACTTTAAGCGTTTTATTCGCATGTAAAATTGTAGCCTTTTGGATAGGCAGTACTCCGTCTGCGTCTGGTTCATTAGGATCAACACCCCCTTCAATAAATTGCGAAATGCAATGGTCAAAAAGTTCCAAGAAATTGTCATGTTCATGTTGATGCTGAAGAAAGTAATTAATAAGATTCTCACCATCAATTTTAACCGCAGGACCCTTCAAATAGATCAGCGACAAAGCAGCGGACAAGCTAAGATGGTCTTTGATATAACCAAAACAAGTATCGCATACACGCTGGCGTGCTTGTTCTAAAGACGCAACCTCACGGCTGACAAACTCTTTCTGTTGCGAGCACTTCAGAAGGGGCATGAAATTGGCATTCTTGAACCATGGAATTTCCGTTTCCTGCTTGGTACTTTTTAAAAACGCATAGGCCTTAAGCTGGCTATTTAAAAAGGGTATCTGATTTGAAGTCTTAAAAAAGAAAGGCGCAAGGGGGAGTAACTTTTTTGCGTCTAGACAAGGAAAGCTTTCTGTAGGAAGCAAAACAAGCGCGATAACCGCCCTAGATATAATGTGCATGATCCTATTCATGTCCACAACCCTTTCAAAGGAGCCTTTAACCTAAACTAGGGAGCATTCTATCAGGGGACAGGCTGCATGGCAATGGCGGAGTTTTTCTTTCCTAAATACAGTTCAAGAAGTTTTTTAAGAAGATCCTTTGCATCAGGAGAAGCATTATCTGCAACCTTTTTTCCAAAATATTCCGATGAATAAAACACAGGATATCCGTTAAGCACCGTTTGAAAGCTATCTCCAAGCCTCATTTGTAGATGCGCAAATGAACTGCTTGTTGGAAGTGCACAGACCATGATATTGTGCCGCAGATTAAGCTCATTAAGCGCCTGCGATTTGATCGTATTGAGTAGCACACATGCTTCAGCGAAATTCTGAGTGCTAAACTTTAGATTCTGATACGATTTAAATACGCGATCAAACCGTGTTTGAACATCATTATAACAAGCCTTTATCATATTTTGGCAATTAAGATTGTCTGGAGATTCATCACGTTTCAATCGTGCTCCAATGTATCCCCATTTCCTGAGAATTTTTATAAGCTGGATATGCGTTGCCTCCCATTTTGTCGTCACCTTTTCACATAAAGCAGCACATGTCTTTAATTCAAGAATACGCTTTCCCCGCTTTTCCTCATTATCCTTGTAGGATGCACTCTGGAGCTTTTTATCGGTTTTATAGGCTTGCATGATAATAAAATTACAAAGGCGTGTACCCATGGTTGAAAATAGGGAACCTCCATTCAGATCAAAGCCCCTTAAAAAGTCGCATCCACCTCTAAAACCACGAATATCGTCTATAGTTTCACCTAAAGTCTTTTGTAAATTTTGCATTAGAGGCGTGTAGGTATTAATGAGGGCTTCTATGGCACTTTTTTTAACACATAGTTGCGAAAGCTCAGTTGAATCTTTCCCCGATGAAAAAACAAATACGAGTAAGGCCCGATAATCTTCCACCAAGAACAATGGCTCTTGTGCACTGTTTTTCTCAAGGCTTTGAACTAATTTATTTTCTTGATTGAGCGGTTCTGATTCTTCTTTTAACAGCAGGTCTTGAAGAGGTGACTGTTCACACAAAACCTTAAGATGAATCCTGAATTTTGTCAGCAACTCTATTTTTTCATTAGAAGTAAAAGGCAACGTACTCTTGTTACTCTTTTCAAACGATGCAAGAATTGCCTGAAATAGAGGCTGTAACTTTTTATCAGCCGAATGCTGTAAGAGCTTTTTTAACAGAGACGCAAGTGTTGATTTTAGCTGAGTTTCTATAATTTTCAGTTCTTTTGATTTCCCCAAAAGTCCCAGTATGCGCGGAGTATCACCATTAACACAAAACTTTGAAAGTGCAGGAGCAGTTGCCTCCACACACGCCTTTAATATAGCGTCATTAACATCGCTAAGTTCGCTGTTTAACGTCACGAGAGTTTGTGGAGTAAATAACGCTTGCGCAGCTACCATAACCTTCTTATTTAATAGTTCCTCTTTTAGAGAACCTAGTTGTTGAATAACCTTTTCAAATGCAAGATTAAGCAAAGCCTGTTGATTTTCGAAGTCGTAATCAAGTTCATCGTTTGATTCGCTTGGTTTAAACAGAGTTTTATCAGAAACTAGCGCCTTTGTAAGCTGAGTTAAGAAATACTCTGAAGCAGTGTCGCATGCGGTCAACTTGGCGTGCTTTTCAATTGCCTCGAGATATTTTTCATCCACCTCCAAATTCTTTTTCTTTTTGATGATAGTAGACGGTTGGCTTAAATTTATAACTTCGCCATTTATAGCTTTAGTATCAGAGGGTTGCTCGGATGAATCTTCATTCTTCACAACGATTTCTTTCTCGTTAATTTCTTTGGAAGCTTCTTCCTTACTGACCCCTTCGTCGTTTTTCAATTCTATGGTTTCAGTGCCACTAACACTGTTTAAATTAGAGTCCTTAGCCTGCTGCACAACAATCCCTAGAGACAAGGCAAATGCCGGCTTGTTGTAATCAAAAAGTAGGCCGTTGCAAAAATTACCTACAATATTCTTAAGCCATTCTGTTTTTTTGCTAATGTCTGCTAGATGCTTTTCGTTATGCATGACGTTAATAAGATCATGCCCTGACGTAAGATTTGAGAATTTTTTCTGGATGGCCTCTTTATCAAAAATGGAATCCTGCTCCAACGACGTACTACTCAGATGAATGAGCGCAGAGGTATACTGTTTAATAAGTTTTTTACATGAGACTTCGTCTAACGAATTTTTAGAGTAACTTTCATGGTACAACTTGCACAACGAACACGCTTTTATGACATAACTACAGACCAGTGGATCAAGAATATAGGGTATGCTAACAGAAAGATCGTAACCCGCTACAGCAATGAATAGACCATGGAGTAGCTCCATCTTTTCCTCATCGTATACAACGGTACAGGTTGTTGCACTGGTATCATGAAACAACCCCATTTTTGGGTTAGGAGCAACCGAGTAAGTTAAGTAGTCTCGCAGAGTTATAAGAAGCCGAAGTATCGCATTGCGCTGTTCCAAGCCTGTTTTATGAGGAGAGCCCATAGTATTAGTTTGAGGTTGAAGAATAAGCTCTGCTCTTAGTAGTCCGTTTATGCCACCCACAAAAGTTTCTACACTACAAGGCTTCCCACTGCTCTTATAATTTTCGCATAACTGGATAATGACATTTTTACTTTTACGATCAATGGTAAGTGTAAACCCATCAAATCGCCCAAACTCCGGGCAAGGCTTATGAATGAATTTTGAGCCAAATGCAAGATAGCTTCGTTTCCCTAATAAAGAAGAAAGCACAAACTTTTCTGAAGATTTAAATTCTCTAAGCGCTTTGCTAATATTTTTTTCAAAGAAATCGGAAAGAAGCCCGCAAGGATCATAAATTGAATAGCGTGGTCTTTCTAACAACTTAAGATCAAATCGCTTATTAAAACCAGGTTTCTCAGCATCCGTTGGTTGGGCAGTGAGAATAAGTTGGCGTAGATGGTAAAGACCAACGGTCTCCAGATAGAATAGCGAGGCTAAACTTCCTATAATCTTCAAAAACTCTTCATCGGTCTGACAAGGGGCTATCTTTTTTGATTGGTGCAACAGAGTATCAAGTAACAGATGAGCTCCAGGGGTACCTTTTTTGTACAATTGTTCCAGCTGCTCATTGGAAGCATTGTATTTTATATGCTTGAAGGCACTTTTAGTAAGAACCTGAGGAATATCTTTCAAGTGTTGTTCAATGGCAGCACCAATAAGCACATCCTTTTCAAAAGGTTTTTTTTCTGATACCCCAAAAACCCCTGTAGTTGTCACAAAAAAGGTTAGACAAATAAGCTTAGATAGACGATTAAATGGATGCATGTGAAAACCTTTTTCAAAGTAGTAACGAAAAGAGACACTAAGTCGGGGACTATTATACGCGCTTTTATCTAATTTGTGCGCTTAATTTTACAAAGGAAGACGCATGCTGAGCATTTATTTGTAATTTTAAAGGAAACCACCCGCCTTTAAAAACCTTTGACAAAAATAAAAATTTAAAATACAATTAAAGCATATAAAAAAACAATTTAGTAATATATTGTAATTAATAAGAATAATATCAAAAGAGATTTTTATGAAAAAAATAATATTTGTTATCATTGCTCTTGCAAGCATCTTCCCACATCTAGCATCTCCTGTTTCACCCTACGCAGTTAAAGGTTTTGACCGGCTTATACAACCAAAAATTTTAGAAACCCTTTACCCGCTCTTTTTCCCCAACACTGCGCATGACCTAGGACGCAATCTAAAATTGTACGGCAATAAAAAAAGTGCCTGGACTACTCTTGCGAACGGGCTCTTTAAACAAGTTAATGATAATGGCTCATTACAATTAATAGAATTAGGCAAAGGCTCTGTCTGCACTAAAATGAATCTCTTTTACCTGGGCGGTTTGTATGCTTTGGTTGTAGGATACAATCCAAACTCAATAGTTCTACTCAAAAAAGCAATCACCATCCTATGCACAAAGACTAATCTTCAAAAAAATGCAATCTGGAGCCTTTTACACAAGATCGATGACGCCAAAAAACTAGCCTGGTCAGAAGATAGTAAAAAAGGCCCTGCAGCCCTCATCGCCCTCTATGCAGGGTTGAGAGCTGAAACAAAAGCAGATCTGCTTTTGTTTTTAAGAGGATTTATCGCCTACTATATATTCCTAGACAAAATCGACACCGTACTTACGCCAAAAGGCAAAGATCTCCTATCATCAAACAACAAATCTGCACAAATCTTATTCTTGCAAGAAAAATATATTCCTAAAGACCGAACCGATATTCTAAATCAAACCTACCCAAACCCCACCACCTTTGATTATCTATGGTTCTGCAGCTCAACAACCTCTTCAGAACCTATACGTGTACTGTCCATCGCAACCCCCAATCTGAACCAAATGTCCGTTGGTGATTGCGTCGAACACGGTCTATGTTCCCTAATTTTCACGCTCTTAGAAGATGTATATCCTGGAGAACTCACGGCAGAAAACCTTCCGCAATCCCTCCGCTCATCAAGCTCTGTACTTAAATTTATCTCATGGTTTAATAAGACCAGTATCAATGAACAGAAGGCTAGAACTGACTTTTTCTACCTATTCTCAGACAAAGAAAACAAAGCAGGCAAAGCAGACCTGGAATATCACAACGCCTCACCCTCAAAACATTATGAACTAGAAGCATCAGATAGCAATATCCTGAAAGCACTTCGCTTCTTCTTTGGAATTAATGCAAAAAACTTTAAAGAGCTTGGAGAACAACTTTCAATCCCTGAAAAACGCACCATCACTTTTAACGTAAAACAATGTGAGAAGAAGACCTCCTCCGCTCTTGAGCCCAACCAACAAATTATCATGACTATCAAAGACGAAAATGGCTACCAAACCTGCACACTCAACATTGTCACCAATACACACGTGGGAGTTTCTGGTGAAGATTCACAAAATCATAGCCAGAAAGAAGACCGCGAAAAGCAAAAAATCCTCCTTAACAAAGCTTCTATCAAAATTGAACAATTTCCGTTCTGCAGCACATTCCCTACACAAAGAGCAGACAGCATTGATATTTTTCGTCGACTTGAAGATCTAGAGTTTAATAATCTTTGCAGAGTGAGCGTAAAAACACCACAGGTCTACGCTTCATTCAAAAATATTTTTAATGAACAAGCCATCAAGCCCTGCATTATAGATCTTGATGATGACATACCAAAATTACTTATAGAGCATGGAGATAAAGAACCCTTCAGAACGTTTATTAAAACCGTGAATGTAGAAGAATTAGAGCGCATTCTAAAACAAAATGACTTAGCCTCTGATTTTGCCCGCAAGATCAACCTCTTTAAAGACGATTTGATTCATCGCGTCTCAGCCTCTTTCCTAAAAGCATGCTTAGGAAATCTATCTCGATTCTATACATTCACAAGCCAACATCCCATTTACAAAACAATTGTTCAGGACCGCGGATTCGCTCTATCCAAAATCCTTATAAAACAGTCGCATAAAAAGGAAGGAATGGAATTATTCCTAAAGCAGCGACCCACTTTTGCAAAGATCAACTACGCCCAAAGAAAAGACATCATAGGGGCCTATGAAACAGTAAAAAAATACTTTCCCTCAAAAGTCTCAGAGCTTGTAGACCAAGATCCCCTTACATCATGCGCACAAATCCCCCAAGTTCTCGAAGCTGTAATATGCGATGCTCTTGCCGAAAACCATAAAATTAGTCGCAAGCTAAAATCGCTTGAAAATAGTGGATTTTATAGCCTGCTATATGATAAAGCAATTCTTCCGGTTTTAATTACCTATCTTAATACGCATGTTCCAGAGACACTCTGGTCAAACCAAAAATACATCGACAAGCTTGCCAAAGCCTTGAAGAAACTCAATGTGATAGACGAGTCTACGGTTAAAAAAACCATAAGTAAAACAGACCTAGTCAAGCCACTATCCTTCATCACTGAACACTGCACAGAAGAACCTTACGCCACCTTCTTAAAAAATTCAAAAATCCTCATAAAGAAATAAAAATAATTTAAAGGCACTATCGTGAAAAATCTCTCTCTTAAAAAATTACTGTTCTTATGCGTTGCTCTAGCCGGATCTTTAGCTCACCTAACATCCCCCATTTCACCCCACGCAGTTAAAGGTTTTGACCGGCTTATACAACCACCAATTTTAGAAACCCTTTACCCACTCTTTTTCCCCAACACGGCGCATGACCTAGGCCGCAATCTAAAATTGTACGGCCATAAAGACAATGCCTGGACCTCTCTTGCGAATGGGCTCTTTAAACAAGTTAATGATAACGGCTCATTACAATTAATAGAATTAGGCAAAGGCTCTGTCTGTACTAAAATGAATCTCTTTCACCTGGGTGGTTTGTATGCTCTAATTGTGAGATACAAGTCAAACTCAGCACTCCCGCTCAAAAAAGCGGTCATCACCCTATGCGAGGAGACTAAACTTCAAAAAAAGGCAGTCTGGACCTTTTTGCACAAGATCAATGACGCCAAAAAACTAGCCTGGTCAAAAGATAGTCAAAAGGGCCCTGCAGCCCTCATCACTCTCTATGCAGGGTTGAGAGCTGAAACAAAAGCAGACCTGCTCATGTTTTTAAATGGATTTGCCCACTTTTACATAGACGGACCTGATAAGGTACTTACACCAGAAGGCAGAGAGGTCATCTCAAACAGCTCAAAAGAGACCTTATTCTTACAGGAAAAATATATTCCTAAAGACCGCACTGACATTCTAAATAAAACCTACCAAAACCCCACCACCTTTGATTATCTATGGCTCTTCAACTTAACTTCAGAACCTATACGTGTACTGTCCATCGCAACCCCCAGCGCCCTTAAAGGTCTAAGTGAAAACACGGTCAGCGACTGCGTTGAACACGGTCTATGCAAATTCATCTTCACGCTATTGGAAAGCGAAAATCCTGGAGAACTCACAGCAGAACACCTACCCCAACCTCTCCAAAATTCGGATACCGTACTCAAATTTATCTCATGGTTTAATAACATCTGCATAAACAACCAAAAGGCCCGAACTAACTTTTTCTATCTTTTCTCAGACAAAGAAAACAAAGTAGGCAAAGCAGATCTAAAATATCACAACGCCTCATCCTCAAAATATTATGAACTAGAAGCATCAGATAGCAATATCTTGAAAGCACTTCGCTTCTTCTTTGGAATTAATGCAAAAAACTTTGAAGAGCTTGGCACCCAGCTTTCTGTACCCAAAAAACGTACCGTCACTTTTGACTTAAAACAATGTAAGAAAAAAAACACCTCCGATCTTGAGCCCGATCAACAAATTATCATGACTATCAAAGACGGGAATAACTATCAAACCTGTACGCTCAACATAACCACCAATAAGCACGTAGGAGTTTCTGGTGAAGACAAAAACTCCGCTACCCTCCTCGATGGAGAAGTTGTAGGAGAATTCCTTCAAAACAAAGCTCTTGGTACAAAGCTAAAAGAATTCCCCTTCTGCTACAAATTTCCATGTCACCGCCAAGAAACTATAAACATTTTTTCCCAGCTTGACTCTACAGAGTTTAGTAACCTCTGCAGAGTGAGCGTAAAAACACCACAGGTCTACGCTTCATTTCAAAATGTTTTTAATGAACAAGCCATCAAGCCCTGCATTATAAATCTTGACAATGATGTGGTATCATTACTTGCAGAACATGGAGATAAAGAACCTTTAAAAACATTCATCAAAACCATAAACATAGAAGAACTAGAACGTATACTCACAACCCGTCAGCTTGGATTAACCTTTATGAACAAGGTTAAACTCTTTGAAAACGACCTTGTCCATAAAGTCTCTGATACGTTCATACTAAATTACCTCGGCTTCAAATTCGACGATAGCCAAAGTGCAGAACCTTTCTACGAAATTCTAGCAAAAAATCGTGGTTTTCTGCTAGCGGGTGCCATTGCCGGCCAGTTTAACGCCAAGCTAGACGAAAAGAATAAAAAAGCAGCATTCACTGTATTTACAAAACAGCGCCCTACCTTTTCAAGCACCACTCCTAAAATACAAGAAAACATTACATGGAGCTATCACAAATTTGGGTATTACACCGTAAACGACAAGAATGAAAATATCTCACTACACGACCTCTGCGACCAAGAGCCCTTCATATCATTCGCCCAGATACCTGGTATTTTTAAATATGTTCTGTGCGATGCACTTGCAAAAAAATACGGCGTAGCGCATAACGCATTCGTCAGAGTTGAACCAAATAGCTCTGACACGTGCTACAACACTACCCTACTTCCAGTTTTAATTTCGTACCTTAACAAACATGTTCCAGAAACACTCTGGTCAAATCAGAATTACATCGACGCGCTTGTCAAAGCATTAGATACTCTCAACCTCTTTGATGATCTTAAGATAGATACACAAGCCGTTGATATCAAACAAAGAACCGTGCCCGGGCAGTATATTATTGACCACTGGATGGAAGAGCCCTATGCCACGTTTTTAAAAAACGTGGGTAAGGTTGGGTTAAAAGCTAGTTAGTAGCAAGAGCCAAAGCTGAAATATGTGCAAGGCCTGGGTCAAGGGGCCGTGCCCCTTGCAGCGCCCTCTCCCTACTCCACAAAGAACTCTTTCTCAAGAAACTCTGCGCCACGCACAATAATGCGTAGCCATTCCAGCTTGATATCAAGCCGCTCATCTTCAGAAAGCCGCCATGGCAATGACGAAACCCTTAAGCGATTAACAATGTCATAAAAACAGAGTGATACGCAAACCGAAACATTAAAACTTTCAGTAAAGCCATACATCGGTATGGTAAATGCACCATCTGCATTCTCTTGCGCATACAAAGAAACGCCGCGTTCCTCAGCCCCAAAGACAATTGCCGTCTTCTGATTTAGAGGAAGCTCTGACAAAAGACCATCTTTGATATGAGGAGATGCCACCACAATTCGATACCCGTTTGCACGCAACTTAGAAAAACATTCCTCAGTATTATTGCGTCCCTCACGCCCATACCGCTTTAGCGTCACCCAATTGGATGCCCCTTTGCTTACACCCGTGTTAACCGCATACCGATTCTGCTGCTCAATTATATAGGCATCCTGCACCCCAAAGCACTCGATTGATCTAATCGAAGCACTTACATTGTGCGGTTGGTAAATATCTTCCAACACAGGAACTACATAACGAGTTCTCTGTTGCAACGCAGAATCAATTTTCTCACGCCGAGAAGGCGTTATGAACTGCGAAAGATGTTCTACCAACTGACGCTTTATTACTATATCCATAGCGTTCTAAAGCCCCTTTTAACGCTGCCCAATTATACCACAAACCACTATACCATAAGGCGCACTTTTTTAAGCGCCAAGGGTAACAATAGTAATAAAAACAGTAACAGAAACAGCATAATAAATTTGCCACTCACCAATTCAACAAACGACGATGCATTCTGAATCTCACTACCCGAAAGAACCAAAAGGGTTGTAACTGGTAACATTCCAACCAATGTTGTCCAAAAAAAGTTTTTTAACGGCACAATCGTAAGTCCCGCCAGCACATTAACCATCACAAATGGAATAGCTGGAATAAGCCTAACCAAAAGTAGAAACCACGTTCCATGCTCTCTAAAAAGCCTATTAAATCTTTCCAATTTTTGCTCATAGGTACACTGCAGATAATTACCAACCAAACGACGAGACACCAAAAAAGATAACGTCGCTCCACTCGTAGCCGCAACGGTCACCATGCCAATTGCCACATAAGGACCATAAAAAAATCCCGCAGCCATAGTCATAACCGAAGCCATCGGCAATGCAAACACATTATCTATAATGTAAATAAGAATAAACAGGACAATAGACAGCGCATAATGCTGCCTAATAAACTCTTCCAAGATCCCGTTCCAGGAGCGAATTAAGTCAAAAAAGAAGAACCCAAACCACCAAGCACAGGATGCAAAAAGTCCAAGAATCCCTAATAATACCACAAGCCGAAGAAGTGCTGGAGAAATTTTTTTCATTCTCAACCCCAAACCATTTATTGATGACACGTAAGTAGTATAGTATGAGACAGAACAAAGAACCATATGCGCCAAAAATGAAGAGAAGGTCTCATGAAAAAAACTCTGCTTTTTATCGTAAGCTTAGCGTTAATGCCCCTATTTCACACCCCTTTTTCACACGCGGCAGGAAAAGGAAACGAAGGAAACATTAATAACAACTCCAACTCCGTTACCAATCAGATCACGGTCAACACATCGGTTACTACCGAAATTGCAAATGCAGTCATGGTCACCATCCAAGAATATGCCGGCCATATAAAACGAGAGGTAACAAAAGCCTGCGCGGTCGGATATCACTTTACAAAGAATCTCTTTGCAAACCATAAATGGAAATTCATAGTTCTGGGAACAACCGGTAGTTACGGCTCGCTAGTCGCCTCAAACCTATATATAGCAAAAGAACTTCAACAGCCCCAGCGCTGGTTCTACTGGAAACACCATCTCTCTCTTGAAGAATTACTAGCCATCCCTCAATCCGAACTTGGTCATGATCTTGTTGCAGAAATACAACGTCGCTACACAAGCCCAACAGCCCCAACAGACTTCATAACACCCTTTGTTCTCTTTATGAAAGATATCGAGTACGACCAAAAGATGATTACCACCTACCAAAATCTCGGCAACTGCCTTGAAAAGATCTATCTAACGGATTACACCTGGTATGATAGACCGACAAAAGAACGGTGTGACGAGTGGCTAAAACGAGTTGCTCTCGTAAAATCTATCTTCCTAAATTGGATGGCAAACTACAAAATCAATCAGCACGTTAAACAGTGCATCCGGGCTTCACGATTCTTCTTAACCCCATGGGAATGGGCCTTAAGACTGAATATTTACCTTTGATAGATAGTATTTAATATCATCATCCTGGAAGCGCAGACCCATACCAAAGAAGGCGTTCTTGTTATTTCGACTGACAAAATCATCGGCTCCAAATACCGCATAGAGGCTATTGGCAAAGAAAACCTTGTTTATCCACTTCATATGAATACGATCGTCGTTGATACGGTTTCTACCGCCAAAATCAAACGCCTCAAGAGACGTAACCCACCGGATGTTATCAGACTGCATTGGAATATCAATATCAAGAGCCACACCAAAGGAACTCTCAAAGAGACCTCCTCTAAAGGCAACGCAATCAAACACCTTACCAAATTGAATATCATACAAGGTCTGATCAAACTTACGCTTTTCTGTCTTCTTAATAGGAGCATATTTAAGTTGATGCGCAGGATCCAGATTCTCGTCCGCCGGATTAAGAGGACATCCTCTCCCATCAAACCACTGACGATATTTATTGGAACGTGAAACCGTACCGCTGTACGTACCCACAAGCCCAAGCTGGTAGAAGTAGTCTTCGGTTGGATGAACACGAACGTCAATATATCCTTTCCCATCCTCGCGGCACATGTGATCACCGATCCCATACATGCCCTCGCCGCGCACATCAAATACAACGCCCAGTTTATCGATCTTGCTAAAGTACTTCTTGACGCCATCGATAGCCACCTTGGCATCGCGCCCCATATCTTCATCACTAATCAACTTACCAAGGATACCCTCGCCTTTGTTGATCTTAGTCATCACATCAGATAACGGTCCGGTCGTATCTTCAAACTTGGTCATCAATCGGCCAAGATCTCTATCTATGGCAGTCGATGCACGATTTATACTATCTCTAAGCTCACGAGTTGTGTTAGGTAGATCCTGCTTGAGGTCACCAATAACAATGCGTAAGTCACTTACTAAATCTGTGAAGGAGTGCTCATTACGCTCAACAACGCCTTCAAGCGAAGTCACAAACGTTGCTACACGGTCAGAAGCTTTTGTAAAATTACCTATCATATCTTCAATGCGAGCCGCACCAGCATCTCCACCAAAGACATTTTTAAATGATTTAGTTACGTCGCTTATATTCTTTGAAATATCCTGCAGTTCGACCAAAATCTGATCAATAGATACCGGATCTTGGCTTGCACGCATCAAAATCCCACCCGGTTTAATCGTTGGCAGACGAGAGTCTCCAGGATGCAACTCCACATACTTGGTTCCCAAAAGACCATCCTGACGAATAACACCGTAGGCATCCGTGTGAAGAACATAACTCTTTAGCACCATTACATCGGCACGCACCTGCTGGCCATCGCTAACCAAGTCAACCGCCTCGACCCATCCTACCTTGACTCCTGCTATTTGAACATTTGCCTTGGTGTTTAGACCAGAAATATCATGAAAAAATACTGAGTATCGATTGTAACGAGCAGTATCAAAACGGAAGACACCTATTTGAAAACTCATATACAAAAAGATGCCGATCGCGACAAGAATAAACAAACCAACCGAAGTTTCTGTTTTTATACGCAACGCTGTCCCTTCGTTTAGCTAAATCCAATACCATCTTTTTATAACGTAAAAAACACGGTTATCGTCGCCTGATTTCATTTGAAGCAGAGCAAAAACTCCCTGACTCCTCTCTCCGGTTTTCCCATAACATACCACAGAAAGATTCTTAGCTCTACCTTGCCCTTCAAACATTCCAGAAACACCTTTATCAAGTGCTGCAAATTTTTTCCCAAAAACGGGAGCAAGTAACGTGTCCCACTCACTGCTCCAGGTTAACTGAGGGTTTGCTGGTTCAACCTTATCCGCCAGTTTTTTAGCCAATTTTTTTCGCTCGTCTTTACTCGTTGGCCACGGATTTAAACCCAAGGCAACCGTCAACCAATGAGAAAGATAGATCGGCTTTACCTTGTCAATATTAGTAACATCTGAAGTTACTGTAAATAGGTCGCTAAGCGCAAAAGCAAGCGGTTCCTCCTTCCCATCCTCAGTTTTTTCCCCTGTGGGAAGAACAGGAAAGTAGGAAATAGGCACAAATGGGAATGATTCCTTAGAAGGATCGGTAGGATCCAAAAATAGCTCACTCAAATCTTCTAAGGGCTTTTTACGCTTCTTTAAAACCTTCTCTATCTCTTCAATAAGCGAAAAATCATTAGGAAACTGCTTACGTACTCCCTCTGAAATAATCCCCCACGTTTTTTTCTCTTCCGGGGTATTAGGCAACTTAAACACCTTCTTATTTTGGTCATAAAAACGATTTAAATTTATTTTCCCATCTTCAGCACTTATATAAAAAAACAGAGTCCCATCAATGCCATCTTGCCCGGCTTTAAGAGGAATTTCAGTCCATCGGTTTAGTACAGTAAACAGCCACTCAAGCGACGCCTTTCGCTCTTTTGATTCCTTGCCAAGATCTAATTTGCTTTTAATAAGCTCAACCCCCGCAAGCGCAAGCTGCTTGTTCCGCTCACGTTCAATCACAAATCCACTCACCTGCTGATCCGCAATCACACGCGTCACTAGATAGGTTACCAAAACCACTGCAGCAGAGAGTATGAAAAACGTAAGTACTAAAATAAACCCTGGTTGCCGCATATCTGATCGAATACGTTGCATCTCTTGCATCCTTATCACACCTCTACCGGTTTCTCATCCGATCCGCATGTTCCTCAAAGGATTGGATCTTATACACAAATTTAAAAGGCCGCTCTCGCGCACCTGTTCCATCCACAAAAATGCCTTCTATTTCAACATAGGCCGGAATGAGCACATTCAACTCTTTTTTCATCTGAGCAGGAATCCACGCATCCGCCACATTTAATTTCTTTTCCTCCTCTTTTTCCTTAGCCTTCTGATCCGCCGGTGATTTATTAGCGGTTGCTTGAGCTGGTGGTTGATTTTTCTGAGGCCCTTTTTGAGGTCCCTGCTGCCCTGCAGGAGGAGTCGTAGACTTATCTTTAGGTGGAGTCTTCTGCTTTGGTTTTATTTTAGGCGCAAGTAAGCGCATTGAACAGGTTTTGATACGCCGCATTAGCGTAAAAGAAGGCACACCTTCTTCAAATTTTTTAAGTGGGAGCCGAATATCAGGCGACTGTTGCCGCACTAATTTTAACAATTCTGGAGAATTCTCGTCCGGCATTGTCCGATAAAGCACCTGCATCCGATACGGATCTTTCCGCCTAAAGCCAACCAGCCTAGTAGTCGTAATAAAACTCATAGTCAACAAGCGCTTACCCTCAATCTTGCTATAAAAAGCAATCGGCTTAGGCTCAGTATCAGAAGAGGAAGCAGAAGGCGTTTGCGCGGCTTGAGCTGGAGGCGTTGCCGGAGCACCCTTCTTACCAGCCGCACCTTTCTTTTTACTTTGCGACGGCGGCTTTCTTTCATACAATACATCTGGTGCGTAAATCGCCGATATATCCCGTTCTAACTGATCATACGCCAGGGGAATAGCTTCGGTATAATCCAATACAGCATCAACCGTCTGTGAGACTTTGGTCGTGTTTCGTAAAAAGCTAAAAAGCGCAATCGACATCATAGATGCTATCATAAGGGCAATAGAAATCTCGATCAGCGTCATACCTAAAGTAGATTTTTTAATCATGGGGTAAGGACCTTCTTAGGCGGCGGTTTAACTACCAAAAAGCTAATCAACCGCTCTTTTTGAGGTTGCGACCTTAGTTCATACTCAGCCTCAACAGCCACTATACGTCCTTGTGGGAAAACGGCCAAAGCGGACTGTTCTGCACATTTTTTGACATTCACCGTTATACGCATAGGCGGATATTCAACCTGTTTCTCAAACTGCTCACCCTTCTCAAACTTAGCATCCCGAGTAAGCTCAACGCAAAAATTGCGCATTTCAATCATAGAAGATACCAACATAAATGCTATACCAGATCGACGCAATACCGCCAACTGTGATCGCACCAAGGGTACAGAAAGAAACGCAAAGACAACCATAGCCGCCATTACCTCAATAAAGGTAAATCCTTCGGACTTATGATTTTTTAATCCCATCACTTACCTCAAACCGTTTAGAGAAAGGATTTATTGTCAAAATCTTAACGTCGTCCCGATCCTCTTCTCCCAACCCAATAGTCACATCTTGGACATAGCCATTATTATCGACCACAAAGAAAACCTGCTTGGTCTTCATTCCACCTGCAAGCTCATCCTGGTTTTTCTCGATAACAAAGCTCTTAAAGACCATAGCGCCTGGAATAGCACACGATGTCTTTAAAACACCGCCCACAACGGGCTCATAGCGAACCGTAATCAGATCTTTTAAAAGACCCTTCTTGGCCGCCTTTTCAAGCGAGACTCTCTGCTTATCAAAATCAAACAGTAGACGATGAACAGAGTTGGTTTCTATGGCATTTTTAACGGCGGATTGCACCATTGTATTCAAATCCGCGATAAATAGCCGGCGGCGATCCGGTGGCCTTTTAAAAAGTGCAGGTACTGCAATCGCCGCCATTAATCCAATGATAAACAGAGCTATAGTGATCTCAATAAGGGTCATTCCCTTGCTACACGCTCTCCGCATCTACCCACTCGTCTTGAGGACTTCCCTCACCATTTCTGCCCCATGAATAGAGTTTGTACGGTGGTCGCTGCCCTGGAGCATTTCGTTGATACACAATTGGGTTACTCCACCCGTCAATCAAATCAATCTCATCGTTAAGGTAAGGTTCTTTCCACCGAGCTGCAACCTTAGGATCCGAAGGACGAGTTATAAGGTCTTGCACCGTTGCAGGAAGCGTTGCAGTATCAATTCTATAACTCTCAATAGCCGTTTTCACGCCACGCAAAACCGTCTCAGTCTTAAGCCTTTTTGCCTTCGCTAACTGCTTGGTAACCTGAGGTATTATCATAGCAATAACAAGGCCTATAATCAGCAAACCAATAGCTATTTCTATAAGGGTCATCCCGGTAGCGCGATCGCGCCGCTGCCTTATCTGAGTATATTCCATACAATACCTCGCTTAAAAAAAATTAAACTTATGTAAAACCGTATTTCCTAAATATCATCCACCAAGAGCCGTCGAAAGCCCAAGAATAGGCTTCATAATTGCTATGATCACAAAACCCACCACTCCGGCCATAACTACCATCATTATCGGGTCTAAACGTGCCACAAGCCCGTCGCTCCATTCGTTCAACTCACCTTCATAATGTTGTGCAACGGCAGTAAGCATAGCATCCAATTTCCCGCTCTGTTCGCCCGTATTGATAAGATAAATAGCCATAGAGGGGAAAATGTCAGTCTTCTTAAGATATTCTGCAACTTTCCCCTGCTTAATAATCTGCTCTCGAGCCGATTTAAGCGCCTTTACCAATACCTTGTTGTCGACAATATTACAGACAATATCAAGCGATTCAGATAACCCAACCCCTGCCTCTAACAACAGGCCCAATGTCCGACTAAACTGTACTACTGCCCCCATACGCGCAAAGTATTTTATAATCGGAACATGCAGCTTAATTGTATCCATCCTATAGGCACCCGCAGGAGTCGCCTTCCAAAAGCGAAATGCCAGGTAGCCGCCCACAAAAATGAAGGCCAATAAAATATAATGTCCCGTCAAAAAATTTGATATGCCTACCAAAAGACGTGTAGCAAACGGAAGCTCCGCTTTCTGGTCCTCGAATATCTTTGCAATCGGAGGAACTACAACTGTAAGAAGACCTGTAACAATTATAAGGACAATACTTAACTGAATAATAGGGTAGGTTAAAGCCCCCGTTATCTTACTACTTAACTCCTGCTGTTTTTCAAGATAGTTCGTCAATCGATCCAAAACCAATTCTAGCTTACCGCTAGCTTCACCCGCTCGTATAAGTTGAATATACAGAGGCTCGAAAACCTTAGGGTATGCGGCAAGACCTTCTGCCAATGATCGGCCTTCTTTAAGACCATCACGCAATGCAACCGAAATGTTTCGCAATTGCCCCTCAGTCTGATCGACCAAAAGAGTCAACGCATCCACAATAGGAATACCAGAGCGTAACAACACACCTAGCTGCCTAGTAAAAAATATCTTATCTTTAACGGTAACCGATTTTTCAAACAGCTGTTTAAAGGAGAAAGATTTTTTTGCCTCTTCGCTTGCCAAATTTATGGAAACAACAAAAAGTCCGCTGCGCATCAACTGCTCGCGAACCTGTTTTGTAGATGACGCATCGAGAGATCCCGCAACTTTCTTGCCATCTCTTGAGAATGCGTGGTAAATATATAAAGCCATAGAATATCCTTGTGCAGCGGCGAACAACACCTTATACTACCACTGTTTATACTACCACTGTTGTTTGCACTGTACAAAAAAATAACCCTTTCTGTCTATAGGGAATCGATATGAAAACAAAATTTCTTTTTGCGCACGTTTTAATTATCGCTTCTGCCACGGCAGCCTGCACTCTTGCACACGCTTCTAAGCCTCGCGCAAAAAAACCACTTCACGCTCCGCAAGAAATAAGGGAGGTTTTGCCTGTTAAGCCAATGCTTCGCCCACACGTTACTGCAGAAGCCGAAAAGTCGGTCGAACAGATCTTAAATGACTATCTGCGTCCAGTTGAGTTTTCAAAGCAAGGGCTTTCAACCTTCTTTAGAAACTGCTTTCTAACTACACTTTACGCTGAACGCTTTCTGCCAGCCTGCTGGGTACATCTTATGGATTTTATAAAGTTTGGAACCGAAACGCACAAAGACCGCGCCTTTATTACCGCCAGCTTTTCACTCTTCCAACAACGGCTCAGCGCCTGTTACTGGGTAAATCCTTACACCCTGTTAACCTTTCTTGAACAAGCACCTGAATTGCTAGCACCCTACTGCAGCCCAGAAAAAAATGAACAGGATTTAAAAATACTCAAACGTGAACTACGTGACGCTCTTGCCAACAACTTTGGACAACTAAAAAAAGATCCTGAAATCTTTTTAGATGCAACCAGCCGAAAGATTTTAGCTAGCCTATCTGCTAACAATGATGCAGGGTCTGTGCGAGAACTTCAAAACCGCATGACACAACTATTACATTCTGCAATCAGCAAGCTTATTTGGAACCCCAAAGAAAAACTGGATATCTGGACCTCGGTCACTTCCATTGGAAATCGTATCCAGATCCTTTATGATGCAAATTTAATCACACATGTTGACGATCTTAATCTGCTTATCTGGGAACTATTAAACCGCTTTAACTATTTTGTAGACTGCGCCGGTTCACAACTACCCGAAAGCTTCTATAAGGCTATTCAAGACGATGTTATTGCAAAAAAGCACAACTTTCTCCTGCTTGGTGAGCGTGAACCTGAGTTCACATCTAAAGAAGACTTTTTACTTCAAACCATCGTGTTAAAGGGATTGGTAAAATCGCATGCGTATGACGCTGGGCTTAGAATGGAATAGATTAACTCTAAACCACCATCAAAAACATTGAAGACAAAAAAAGGTAAGGGAGAGAAATTTCTGCCACATGTGCAGAGAAATCTCTCTCCCTTAAGGGTGAATTTAAGCCTTATTTAACGACAAACCATACAGGTATGCCAATAACCACGGTGCCATCCTGCATCTTCTGACCATACTTTGTAAGCATGTCAGCCTTCAAAGTCGCATCTGAATCCGCAGCGGCTTGAATGGCGGCTTGGATTTTTTCGTGTGCTCCAACCTTATCGTATGCATCCTTCAAGGTTGAGAGGAATTTGTTATCGCGTTCATCTGTAACGGCTTGTTGTTCATCCTGAGCTGGCGCAACCGCTACTTGATCGTCCGCAAAAATAGCAAATCCTGAAAGTAACACTAACGGTAAAATAACACCGAATATTTTTTTCATGGGATAACTGCTCCCCTTATAAAAGAGACCTAAAATAACTATAACCGCCCCAATGCTAACATAGCGGTTATTGAAGTGCAAGAGGGAACATAGAGAAAAACTCTTACAAAGCGCCCTGCCCTTATGTCTAAACTAGAATAGGAGAACCCAAAACCTATAAAAAGGCCTAAGTCATAAAATTTATTTCTTTTTGCACCACCATTTTTATTCTGCGTACGCCGCACGCATTGGCTACCCCAACCCTATTGAGAAGCTAGCAGTAGCTCTCAATAGGCACTAATGAACTATGGGAAACGGTTAAAGAGGAATTAAAGAAGCTATAAATAAGTCCCTCGCTTTCACTGATCTCAAAAATTTTACTCCAAAAAATTCTTTGCCCCTTTACAATACTTATTTCAAATGGTAAAATAATATTAACGTCTTAATGACGTATTTTTCAAAAAAACAATGCTTTAAAAAATAAAGGAAATAAAAAATGTCTACCCACTCTTTAATAAAATCAATTTTTGCAATTGCTGCCCTTTTAAATGCAGGGCACTCCTATTCGCAAAACAGTCAACGTCTAATTAAAGAAACTGAGACCACAAACACTCAACCATTCTCTCAGAGCCCCACACCATCAAGCCCTGTTTTAGAGCTTATGCAAAAAATGGATACCATGTATACGGATAAAAACATCTCAATCACCCCTCAAGACGTTGAGAAAATATTCAAACAAAAAGCCAACCTCAACGAAAGAGCCTCTGAAACCGGCGACACCCTGTTACACTATCTTGCCGATGCTCCCATAAATTACGAAGGTCTTATGGAGGGGGCAGAAACTCTTCTTAAGAACGGAGCGCTTATTCTTCCCAACAACTACAATGAAACGCCAGTTCATATCGCCGCCCGCAAAGGCAATGTTGCAATGCTCAAACTATTAGTGAAATATACTAAAAAAGAAGACATCTACGCTTTAGTCAACCAACCCACAAAAATCATTACAGACGACGAAGATGAATTTGGCCTTATAACTCCTTTACATCAGGCAGCAAGCTGTTGTGGTTGCAAAAAATGCATCAATCAAAGAGGCCGCGACCCACGTGGTGCCGTAAAATTTCTTATCGAACAGGGTGCAAGAATTGATGCAAAAGATTCTGAAGGGAGCACTCCAGTACTCTACACGGCCTCACTCCCCGTTCTAAAGTTTTTTGTCGAAGAGATGAACTGTTCCATTTTCGATGAGATCAATAATTATGGTTACGACCTACTTGACACGGCTTTTTATTATAATTGCACAGAGATGCTATCTTATCTGATTAACAAGGGCCTTTCACTTGATGCGCCACACGCCCAATCAATGCTTTCAAGAATCTACATTAACCAAGAAGACATGATTCCAGTTCTACTCAATAATGGTGCAGATATAAACAAAATAGACAACTCAGGATGGCCTATTATTGAACGAATTGTCTACAACGCCAATCTTAATCCTAAAAAGTATTTTAACGCATATCTAGAATTCATCACATTCCTCGTAAACAAAGGCGCTTATATCAAGGTACTAGCCAAAGCTATCGACTATTTCGACCTTAGCAAGCCTAATAGCACAGCACTCATTGAACATCTAACAAATTTAGGATTCGATCTCAACAGTCCAGATAATTTTGGAGAAACTATACTCACTAAAGCGGCGCAACAAGACCTACCAAACAGAGTCATCTTTCTTTTAAAAAAAGGAGCAAACCCTTATATCACCGATACGTTCGGAAAACGCCCTATAATGCATGCAAAAAGCATAGCAACGCTTAAGGCCTTTATTGACAGTGATATACACTCTTACAAAACTAATTCTGACGACACCTTACACGCACCCGGCAACCTTATGCTGTCACTCGATAACAACGGAAAAACACTTCTACACTATGCCGTCGAACAAGGCTCTACTGAAATGACCACCTATCTTTTAAAAAATGGGCTTCTCACATGGATTAACAAACCTGATGCTGTCGGAAGGGCTCCCCTCTATTACATTGATCCACGAGAGGACTCTGCATATGACCTAGCAAAATTGCTGCTCGATAACGGCGCATTAATCGATGAAAAAAACACCTATAGGTTCTCCACTGCCACGACTCACATCATCCATAAACTTAATTCTGAGGCCTTCTCCCTCGATGAGTTCAAAAAAATAACTAAATTTATTGATTATCTCTTATCTAAGGGCGCTGACATCAATGTAGGAATCGAATCATTCTATAAACCCGTGATCGATAATTTCGAACTTACCCATCCCCTTGCCGACCATCTTTTAACCTATCTTGCAAAGCATGGCGCAAACCTCAACCACCAACAGCTCACCTCTGGCGATACATTATTACACAAAGCCGCCTATGAGAAACTTCCTGACATGATCGTTCTTTTGATTAACCTCGGAGCCAACTGGAACCTATTAAATAACGTAGGAGAATCTTCTCCCTCATTAATCATGGACACCTGGAACAATCTCAAGAATCGCAATGTTCACTGTGAAAAAATTATTAAAACAATTCTCACAAAACTAGCAGGTTATCCCCTAGAGCTTCCATTCAAAAAGCCCGTCGACACGGCCGTTATTAATGGCTTCTTGATTGCATTGGATTGCGCACAGGTAAAAACTATTGCACACGACACTCTTGAATATGTGTGCTACCAATTCATCAAAGCCATTAGTACTAAAGAAAAGCTCTCACTCACAAACCAAGAAAAGATTCTCTGTGACCAGTATTTCACCATGCGTCCCGAAGGTTTTAGAGAGGTGATTATTCAACAACTCAATTTCTCTAAAAATATGCACAACCATCAAAAAACACTCTTTTCAGGAATGAACAAGAACTTCTTCCACGACATTAAAACAGATTTAAAGAAGAAATAAGTATTTTTAGCGTAACCCCATTGTAAAAAACCACAGGCTCTCTACTTTTAGTAGGGGGCCTGTTTTCATAAAAACCCCTTCAAAAATTTTTCTTCCCACCCCATTGCAAAAAACCCAAGACCACCTACCCTAGTAGGGGATGCTTTTTTTTCACAGATTTTTTAAAGGAATTTTGCTATGGAATCTCACACCGTAGCCGGACGGCTTGAAGTCATATGCGGTTCAATGTTTTCGGGTAAATCAGAAGAACTGATTCGCCGCATGCGCCGCGCAGAAATTGGAAAACGCAAGACCCAACTTTTCAAACATTGTAAAGACAATCGCAAAACGCTATGCCACGTCAATGCTCACAACGGAGACATGTTGGCTGCTTGCCCAATCGAGAACTCTGGGGAGCTTGAACAGCTTCTTCATAGCGATACCGAAGTTATCGGAATCGACGAAATTCAATTTTTTAGCCCCGAAATCATTCTCTTGGTCGATCGGCTCGTAACACAAGGCAAACGGGTCATTGCAGCGGGGCTTGACTTGGATTTTCGCGGACTTCCATTTGGCTGCATGCCTGTATTACTCGCACTAGCGGACGAGATTTTAAAATTAAAAGCCGTCTGCACGCAGAGCGGCAAGGATGCCCACTTTACCCAACGCTTAGTAAATGGTGAACCGGCCAAGCATACCGACCCTACCATTCTAGTGGGAGCCCAAGAGTGCTATGAAGCTCGAGCACGGGAATGCTATAAGATTGATTGCAAGCCATTGGATGAATACCTAAAAACGCATTCCTTTGCCGTAAAGTAAAAATGAGCAAGGCAAAGTCACTTTTTGTATGCAATGCATGCGGCAATGAATCTGCTAAATGGTTTGGTTGTTGCCCCCAGTGCAAAGAATGGAACACCGTCGAAGAATTTACACCCTCATCCACTACTGCATATGCACAGACTAAGGCAGCTGCAAGCCCTGTAAACTTGCAGCTGCTTGTAACCGTCTCTAAAAAGACACAAGAACGCCTACTTGCAAACATCGATGAATGGGACCGCGTCATAGGAGGCGGCATTATGCGCGGCTCCTTTATTATTTTGACAGGTGACCCTGGTATCGGAAAATCAACCCTTTTATTACACATTGCCCATGAGCTTTCCAAAAACCACTCTATCTTCTACTTCTCATCTGAAGAGTCTTTAGAGCAGGTTCGCACTCGAGCAGAACGCTTGGGATGCCTAGAAAGCAAAGTTTTATTCTCCGACCAGGCCAATCTGGATGAAATTATCGCTACTGCCGAACTTAAGAAGCCAGATCTCATCATCGTTGACTCCATTCAAAATTGTACCAGTGCTAACTCATCCAATCTTCCTGGCAGTGTAGGCCAATTAAAAGAAGCTGCATTTAGGCTCATGCGCCTAGCTAAAGAGCGAGATATCGCTGTATTACTTAGTGGCCATATCACCAAAGAGGGAGTTATGGCGGGCCCCAAGCTCCTAGAGCATATGGTTGATGCTGTATTCTACCTACAAGGCGAAGATCGTTGGCAAACGCGCGTGCTACGCTCTATAAAAAATCGATTTGGAACCGTAAATGAGATAGGCTTTTTTGAAATGGGCGAACAGGGAATGCAACAAGTCTCCAATATCAACGCTCATTTATTAGACGAGCTATCAAACAGCCCGGGGGCTGTGTTGGTAAGCTCAATTGAAGGCTCTCGCCCTCTTTTACTTGAACTACAAGCGCTTACCATAGCAAGTCAATACGGGATTCCCCAGCGAGTAGTATCAGGCATTGACCAAAAGCAGGTCATTCTCATCGCAGCTATTCTTGAAAAATATCTACATGTAAAGCTTAGCGCTAGCGACATTTTCTTTAAAATAAGCGGCAGTCTAAAAATCCGAGGCAATACCTCTGATCTTGGAATCGCCCTGGCCCTTCTCTCAAGCTTTTTTCAGCAACCCCTACCCGCAAAAAGCCTTGCAATGGGAGAAATCAGTTTAACCGGACAGATTAAACCTATCAATCACGTTAGCATGCATATAACGGAAGCAGAAAAGTTTGGAATCGGAACATTGCTAACCGCTAGTACACAAAAAATAGAAAAGTGCACCTGCAAGATTCGACGATTCAAACATGTGGGAGAATTGGTCACCATTTTTGAATGAATCGACAGGATTTAATCCTGAAATTTGCAAAGTGGTAGTCAAAGGGCGCCTTATTGTTGTAAACTGAATGCCGTTTTAAAGCAGTGCCTCACTAGAAGGAACATCCCGATGAGCGGCAGATACAAGTCGTTTGTTTTTTTATTTATATTCACCCTAACCACAACCACCGTTTCGCGCGCCGATATAACTCTTTCGGCAAGCCAATCCTCTAACACCCCCTTTCCGTTCACCATAAAACCCTACGCCTATGACCCCGACCGACACTCTTTCTTTGTGGGAGCTAGCCAAGACCCCACCGGAGATTTTCGTAAGGCTTCAATCTCTTTTGTTACACCCCTCACAACCTACTTCACTGGAATCACCCCCGAAAAAACCACACTCGATGGCGTATCAAACCAACCTAATCCTCTGTACGGGCAGACTATCGACTTTTTAACCCTTATAAGCAGCACCACAAATACCGACTACCCCTCAAGCGCACCATTGGTCGTTTCACACGCCGAAAACAAAAAAGTATATGCCCTGCCAAACTTTGTAAATGACACAACTGTAGTCTCCTCGGCTGAACTGCAAGACTTTGCAAACCTAACCTGCGGCGGAATTGTTGCCTTGCAAGGTGCTTCCAACGGAAATGCTTTTTTAGCTGCCGTCACGCCAAACGCCGGAACCAATTTTGGAACACCAAATTCGGCGCTGGTGCTTGGCATCCTTACGATTCCAACCGACACTGTCAAAAAGTATGTCATCACCCTAAGTAGCAAAGGCGCCGTTGGCGTTGATAGCCCTGCGCTTAAGATAACCAACGACCTTACCTCAATTGCACCCACTCCGGTTAACATTTATGCAAGCAGAAGATTGAACGATTATTATATCGGCGGATTTTATACCGGTCTTTGCGTCCAAACCAACGGCATTTTAGGCAGTGGCGCACGCTGCATTATCCTCGGACTCAACAACCAAATCGCGCCCGATGCCGCCATAACCAATGACTCCATCATCGGCGGACGCACAGTAGTAGCCGGCACACCGGTTACAGTTTGCGCGCACCAGCTGGCCGTTATGTACACCTCAACGTCTCTCCTGTACCTCATTATGGTAGGCGGCGTCGGAACACCGACCACCACTACAAACAATGTGTACGCACTCCCACTAGTTGGAGTAGGAGAACTTGCCGGAACCTTGGCACAAAAGAACTCCCTACCTACAGACGTCTATTATACAAGCAAAAGCACCATTCTCTTAAATCGCCTTACCACACGAGCCTTTTTAACTCCCGCAACGCAACCAGGTGATCTATTTTCACCCACAGATGCCGATATTTACAGAGCACAAGTGGGCGGCAATGATCCAGCCCTACTGCCAGGCGACATAAGCTCTATTTATGTAGAAAAAGACACGGTCTTTGCAACCATAGCAACCGATGGAATTAATCAACCAGGCGGAATTTTCGCCTCGCAGGCTATTTTTGATGCCAATGGACGTATTATGGGCTTTACAAACTGGCGCCGGGCATCAGGAGCCCAGGAACCGGTTGTAGCAAGCGTGCTGGATAATACTTTAGGCGACTTTACATTTCTCCCCGGCAATGATCCCAACAATCTTCACACCGTAAAACGCACACTCTGGGGAACTTCAACCTTCTACCAAAATCTAGAAGCACTGTTTAAAGACCCTAACAATCCTAATCTTAATCTTGCTACAGGAGCACAATATATTGCCGATTTCCCTCAAAAAAATGCTGCCTTTAACCAGATTGCAGGCAACCGCCTATCATTGCTCTGTGCAACCGGATATCGCTGTCTAGCCCTTGTTCAGAGCGGCTCAGATTCTGGCGTCCTATTTAAAGCCGCAACGGACCTTCAATCTATATTTAGCTCAACCGATGGATCAACAACAGGATTTGGAGGAACTGCCGATGGTCTCTTCTTTTCGGGAGGTACTTTAGAAAACTTGGGCGCGCTTATTGCTGCAGACATTCTCCACACCGCTGCAACGGCCACGTCTAACTGGCTCTTTGTTGGTGGCAATGGAGGACTTGCTGTTCTAGCAGCCGCTGATGGTTCTGGACTACCACTCCTTAATAAAAACTTTACCAACCTGCCTACCACCCTATCTTTTAGGGCGATGGGATCTTTACGTAACGTACGCAAAATAATTGCAACTGCCACCGCACTCTATGTATTGACCACTGATCAATTAGTACGTTTTGATGCGACCCACCCCCTATTCCCACTAGGAGCTCCCGCCACAGTACTAGCTTCACTTGATAGCATCCCGCAAGAAGTTGGCACCTTTACCTCCTTTTCGGATGTTGCAATTTCAGGACCTGTAGCTCTTCTTGCTGGTGATGACGGACTGTTACGCGTTGGCAATAACCGCTCTATAGCAACGGCAACAAGCTCTCTAGATTTAGCATGGAAGCGCGTAGTTCTTCCAGAGAGCGCAGGACCGGTCACCCGCCTATTTGTTGTAAGCGCAACCGGCAATGACACCGATTTTGCAACAGACGTACGCGGTGGAAATATCTATGCCCTAAGCGCCTGCATAAGTCTGCACCAGTCATACATTTATAGAATCGCAATAACAGGAAATACCACGGTTGTATTACCCACAACCGTCCTTCTCTTCGCAGATCATTTTTACAAGGATGTAAATCCATCCTTCTTCTATAGTCGAGGGGACTACCGAAACTTTACAGCAACCGATGGAGCCCTTATCTTCATGTCTCGCAGCTACTATTACCCATTCCGCATGGACGGGCTTTTAGAGACTCTTAACTCGAAGCTTCGCACCGGCAGACCATCCATGTTTGATGTTCCACCGGCAAGACTAGTCTCCTCGAATGCACCAACTATGGGCCCCATCATTCGACGCTCTGCTTCAGGCAGCTGGATGGTAGGCGGCGGACATTTATATGCCAATGACTAAAATCAATTAAAAGGTGACGTATGAATAAGATGTTCCGCGTATCTGCAAACTGCGCTAAAGTTGCAAGCCTTGTAGCACTTCTGCTGCTGGTTTTACCCTGTGCAAGGGCAAGCAGTCCACGGCTTAATCTATTTAACCCCTATGACCGGCTTGTATCAACCAAGCAGACCGCCTGCTCTAACTGGCACATAGGACTAGGGATTGAACGCAGCGTAAAAGCACGCGCTTACCAAGCAGATGAAGACCAATTTGGCAACTCCAGCTGTTTTAGAAAACGGGGAGACCTGTTGCAGCTCTATCAAGATGAACAAGATGCCATTGCGGCACTTAAAGGCAACACGTATCAAACGGACTTGAGTCGACTTGGGCAAAAATTCAATCTAGTCGATGATGATGGAACCTTTGGGCTTTTCATCCCGCATGGGAAGCTCTCAGTAGATAATCTCATGCTCTCTACTTCCTACTATCTACCCAATGACTTTGCCTTCTCTCTCTACCTTCCCTTTGTCTCGATGAGCCTAAATTCTGTACAGTGGTGCAAATCGCCGCGCAACAATAACCAAGCCTTTGATAGCAACTTGGTAGAAGACCTCATTGGAGATATTGAAAAAATTGCCCAGATAAATCTCCATGATTGGGACCGCAATGGAGTGGGAGACCTTACAGCTATGGTAAGTTGGGAACGATTTTTCCCACAACCACGTCCTTTTCTGCAGAATGTATTTTTAAATGTTCGCACAGGGCTAGTATTTCCGACCGGCAAAAAAATGGATGACGATATTTTCTTTGCACCCGCCTTTGGCCATGATGCAGGATTAGGGATCATTGGGGGATTTAATCTAGAATTGAACTTCTGCAAAGGATTACACTTAGGAGCGGATGTAGAACTTTTAAACCTCTGGGGTATTAGCCGTATGCGTCGTATCAAAACCGACCCTGCGCAAACCGATCTTCTACTCTTGCAAAAAGCTCCCGTATGTGAAGACCCTGGATTCTTGCAGCACTTTACACTTTACGGCGAAGCATTCCAATTTTTAGATCGTCTCTCTGCTCGAGCAGCCTATCAATTTACCAAACAGGAAGAAGTAAAGCTCTACTTGGACACTGAGCATTTTAGCCCGATTATAGCAAACACTACGGAAAGCACGCGTGAATGGACCACGCATAGCGCTGTGTTTACACTGTCTTATGATTTCTTTTCAAAGGCGAACGATCGATTTAAACCCCACCTCGAGTTGACCTATAAACATGGATTTAATGGCCAGCGAGCAGTACTTCTGGATACCGTTACCCTTTTGGCAACGATTGATTTTTAGGAATAAGCTAGTCACACCTTTTTCCACACATCAACACACTCACCTAAGATAGCCCTTAGTTTTTTTGCTTCACACCTACTAACGTAACAACATTACAAAAAAGAGAGACCGTCTTTTACCATTTCTGGCTCTAGTTGACGGTCTCTCTTTTTAAAATTGCGCATCAAATGAGAAAAATCACAAAGATGCTAGGACTTATCTACCTTGCTGCATAAGCCGCTTGGCTTTGCGCTGTTCTTTAACCCACTCAGCCAAAACAACTGACCCTGGCTTTACTGGTTTAGTAACCAAAGGAGCGTTATTTGAATGGAGATCAAGCTTGTTTTTTGTAGGTGGATTAATTGTTTCGGCATTGACACTTAGAAAACTTATTGCCATAATAGTAATTAACAGCGATAAAAAATGTTTTTTCATAGTAAAACTCCAGGGATTAAAAATTTCTCAAGCTTGGTAATTTATAAATAGTACAATTAGCATAATAGTTAATAAAAAAAAGAGCAATACTTATGACAAATTTTCTACCAAAGATCCTGTCAGTACTAGAAAGTTCAGAACTCTTATTTGTTTTTACTATAGTCGCCATTCTCCTGAAAAGTTATCTGCTTTTCATGCTTCCCCCCTACACCTCGAAAATTAAGACCAGTAAAAAGACGGCTGGCTGGCTATTTACAGCGCTTCTAGCCTCTGTATTAGTCAATTTTAGCTCTGCAATTTATACAGCCAAAGGACTTCAATTTCTGGTGCCAAACCTAACACTTACAAATGCTTTTGACTGGATCGGATGGATAGCAAATATCATCTATCAACTAGCTCTTCTCTCATTTGTTGAGCACCTTACTAAAACATCTCCTTATAGATTTGTAAAATTCTTACGAACCTTACTAGGAGCCCTTATTGCTATAGGTCTTGTCTGCACGTCTACTCTAATTACTGGAACTTCAACAAGTCAAAGCCCTCTTGCACTCAGCTTATGGCAAATAAACTATGCCTTTCTATTTATTATAGCCGTGTGGACAATTACAAAAGCCCTTACAGCCATCTCTAAAAAGCAGATACCAATTTTATTAAAATACCAACTTAAAGTCTTTACCTACTGGTTTATTCTTCCAACCTTTGTTCTTAAGTTTATTAACGTCAACCCATTCACAGGAGATTATACTATCCTCCTACCAAACACTATAATAACGAATCTTGGGGTTATAATTGGCACGGCATCCATCTATTATTGCGCTTTCCGCCTCATAGGCCTCAGATTTCTAAACGCCAAAGATCACATAACCACAACAAAGCGATATAACTTTGTAGAATCCTTCAAGAAGATTATCGGCCTCTTAGGCCAAGCAACAACTAGCGCAGAATTACGGCATATCGTCCAGCACTTTTTTAGTGAAACATTCTCCGTAGCGCCCTTGTCGGCCCGTCTTATTATTCAAAACGATAGCAACTATGACCACGAAACAGAAACTCAACGCCACATACGCCTAGCCTTTGCATCAAGTCCTCGCCTTACGGCTCTTTTGGAGCAATCGCGCATCATAACCCGCGATGAGATAGACTTTTCTGCCTACTACGAACAGCACTCTGTTTATGCCGAGGCAGCTGCCCTTTTACGAGAACTCAATGCAGACGCTCTGGTTCCCATCTACGATAAACAGACCTTAATGGGCTTTATTTTGATTGAACATGGTGCACGAGATCAACGTTTTTTTAGTGGAACCGAACAGGATGAGATGGCTGTTTTTGCCGCCTACCTAAGTTCCGTTATAAACCTTCTTCGCAATCGAAGCCTCGATTCTGTGCTTGCAAAAGAAAAACAACTTGAAGAAGAACTCTTTCACAAACACCAAGAAAACAACCACTATAAAGAGAGCATCCGTTCCTTTTTGCGTGAATCACATGACAAAAAGGTGGGAGTACTTTTTTATCGGAACAACAAATTTTCATTCGGTAATCAATCGGCTCAGGCTTTAATTGCCTGTGATCCTAACTTACAGCAAGGCCATCCCGTAAGCCAAGCTCTCAAAAAACTTGCCCAACAGGCCGACCAATACAAAAGCTTACAAACTACTACCATTACGCAAAAAGAAGACAAAGCTCTTGCAATTACCGCTCTCCCCAGCTTGGAGAAAACAGGCGTCATAGTTATAGTAACCCATCCAGACCTTTCAGATGTTATACGGCTTCAGGCAAATGTATTAAAAGATCCTTCTCATTGGGATTATCTACTCTATCTTGAAACTACAGAGTCCGGCCGCATGGTCAACAGACTCATTCCGGGCAAAAGCGCGGTGCTGCTTAACTTTAAAATAGATATTCTGGGAGCTGCGCTTAGCCGTAATGCTACGCTCATCTCAGGATCAAAAGATGATCAGACGGCCCTTGTAAACCTATTTCATACTATAAGTTTGCGCACGCAGCTTTATAAGCTATCTATTAAGGAACCAGAACAAAGCTCAACTCACGGAATGACTTTATTTGGCTTACCGCCCCTACTTGGATCTCCTGCTCAAGAATCCCCTGTTCTTGAGCAACTTAATGGTACAGGAACTCTATTTATTGAAGAAGTCCACCTGCTTGGACTCGAAACACAAAAACACCTGGCCGAATTTTTACGGTATGGCTCATTTAAACGTTTAAAAGGTGACACTCGGTACTTTAGTGACGTGCGTGTGATCTGCTCCAGCAACCATGATCTAGCACAGCTTGCCAACAAAGGTCTATTTTCGGCTGAATTACTTCAAGAGTTACGAAGAACAAGTCTTGCGATGCCCATTCCTGCACTCCTCTTACGATCTGAATTTAACGAACTTGTATCAGGAATGACAAACCAATTAACACTAGAATCTCCTTTTAAAAACATGCTCATGCTCGATGAACGTGAGACAACCCTTCTTTTTGAACAGAAGTTCCAGAGCATTGATGAGCTAAGAAAGCGTGTACACGCTCTTATACTAGGCAAATCTCAAGTGCAAAAAATTGAGCTACCCGTCGAAATCCTTATGGGCAGTACTATTAAAGATGACGAGCTTAACAGAGTTCTTCTAATGGGCAAAAAGGCGCTTAAAGATCGCACCGCTCTTACCTATCTCTGGACTAAATTTAATAATCAGACAAAAATCGCTACACTTCTAAACGTTAATCGCTCATCGGTTAACCGCCGATGCAAGGAATTTGAGCTAGCATAGAACAATCCTACGGCTAAGATTTAAATAAAAAAACGCTGACCAAAAGAATTAGGCTCTATTTGTAGGGCTCTATATAGTTTTTTAATGCATACGCATTATCGAGAAGTATTTTGTGTACTGGATTGGGTTGTAGCCCTAGGCATGCGCATAACAGCAATGCAAGATCTGTGCCAATGCCTGCAAAGATAATATCTGTGGACCAAGGCCAGGATGGTATAAGGCAATGTCTTAATACCAAGACTAGGAGCAGTGAAATTCCAGTTATCTGTGCAGAAGTTGAAAAACGTTTTTTATAAAATGTCAGTGCGGTTTCTAGCTTCAAACCTAGAATTTCGTTGTTAAAAAGAGCATTGATGTCGGTTTTTGAGTAGACATCAAAGTCTGCGATATTTTCTGGGAATGGATGGTTCACGTTTAATAGGGCTATGATTTTTTGAGCGATATCTTTTTTTGCCAACCACTTTTTTAGTTGGAGTATTTTCTCCATATATAGAGAGGCATTGCAATCTATAACACATCCTTTTTGAATAAAATGATTTTTAAGACCTTCAGGGAGTTTGTTGAAGATGGGGGTTAGCTCATTGTTTAGCTTGAGAATTGTACCATCTTTTTTTGCAGACTCTAAGAACTTAACCAGTTTTTTATGAGCAAGAGACTTAAAGTGTGTAGGTTCAAAGTTGCAGAGGAGATTGGAATGCTCTTCGAGCCATGTCAGATCTTTTTCTGCAATGCGGTTTTCTATAAGGGGGATAAGCGGTTCTATGGTTTTATTTGAGACTTTGAGAAAATCGAGTGCTTTGAGCATGCCCATAAAATCATCAATTTTACTATGCTCAAGATGCTTTTTTGCTTTTTTTAAATCACTTCGCATAACAGCGTTTATAAAAAGTCGTGTCTTTTCAGGGTAGGAGTTTTCTTTTTCGTACTCACGTATCAGAGTTGCGAATGCCCATTTTTTGTTCCCTTTCATGTCGTCAACGATTTCAGAGACCGATTTTGCTGGTTTTAAAATAGGTCCACGCATGGCGTTAGTTTGCCCAGCAATAACGACGCTTAAAAAAATAATGTGAGAGAGTTTTGAAAGCGTTTTCTTTGCCATGCTAATTACCTTTAGTGCGGGATGTCGCAATAATGTGTGTTTTTGTGATAATAGGTCAGATCGTGACATGATGATTAGTTTGTCACGATCTGACCTATTTTTCTAGACTGAATTGTGATGCAGTGTGAATACGAGGTGTGCTGCAGGCAGAGTGTTTTATGCGTACCGTTCTAATTCATCTTTAATATCTTGCGCAATTTCTTTGAGTTTGTCATTGGTGAGGTTTTGGTGTACTCCTAAAATTACTCTGACAAAATATAAACATAAACCTTCACACATTACCAAGGGAATGTCTCTTTTAATCATTGAGAGATCTTTTTTTAGTGTAGTTAATGAAGCTCCGTGGTAAATCAATTGAGACCACCATAATAAGGGCTCTTGGCAATACCAATGTTTTAACGTGGCACTGAGTAGAACAAAAAGGCCTGTTGCAAGGTTTGCTTCAGGATTATAGTCAATGGTATTTACGATATTGAACCCTGGGGCTAGCTGAACCACTACGAATTGTAGGTTGAACTTTTTTAGAAGGTCAATAATTTTTTGCATAACTTCTGGCCCCCCATTTTTTGCCAACCACTTTTTAAGTTGTAATATTTTCTCGTCGGAAAGTGGGGCATCATAATCCATGACGCAGCCTTTGTAGATGAAGTGGTTTTTAAGCCCTTCAGGCAGCTCTTGAAAAATTTTGTTACGTTTTTCATTTAGCCTTATAACGTCACGGTTTTTCTTGGCTGATTCCAAGAGTTTGACAAGCGCTTGATGGGCGAGAGATTTAAGCTGCTTGGGCTCAAACTTTTCGAGTAGTTCGGCGTTTTGTTCTATGAATTCAATACCCTGTTGAGCAATGCGTTTGGTAAAGGCCTTAGTAAAGTATTCAAATGTATTGGAGTCTAAACAGAGAAAGTCTAGCATCATTAAAGCTTCCATGAGCTCTTTTTGAGAAAATTGGTCAATGAGGGTGATCCCTGATTTTAGGTTTTTGTTAACGAGGGCATTATAGAATTTCTTGGTGTTTTTTGAGAGGGGGTTGCTTTTTTCATACTCTAGCATGAATACATTGAGTGATTTTGGACTATTGTTTTTAGGAGCATCAAAACAGAGTTCACTCTTTTCGTAGACAGGCGTTGCTGGTTTTAGCACAGGCCCACGCATGGCGTTAGCTTGCCCAATAATAATGACGCTCAAAAGAGCGGCGAGAGAGAGTTGTGAAAGAGATTTCTTGATCATGATAGGTTCCTTTTCATATGTGATATGAGATTATTTGTACTTCTACTTGCAGTAATTATTTATTTTTTGTTTTTTAATAAACATATATCATTTTATATATTATCTACAATTGGTCAAGTTTTTACAGCAGACCACATGGCTTTGCAGGGCGCTGTTTTTTGAAGAAGGGGGTACTTAGAATTCTCTCTTAAATAAACGCGTTCATTGTTGCGCTAGCCGGTGACAAGAGGTAAAAAGTAATGGGGTGAAGGGCGGACCCTGGGGACCCTTGGGTATGCGGGTCCAGCATACCCAAGGGGAAATAACGGAATCGTTAGGGTTCGCATTATATAGTTCCACCCTCTGCGAGTCCCAAAACGACAACCCAGAGTGATAAGTAGATGAGCACTCCGCACGCAGCCCCACCGGCAATGCATGATAACGATGGACAGGATGTTGAATTGGGAAGATCGTTGGTTGTGGTGTCTAGATCTAGAATTCCCTGGTCTTTGTAATAGTCTTTTTTAAATACTCTAATTTTCCGTTCAGGTGATTCTTGGGAAGTATTTGATAGCGATGGATTGGATTCCTCCCCGTTATTCTTAAGTTGCTTTAGGATCTGCTTATTTGTCCGGTTTGTTGGTGTAGTCATGGGCAGTGTAGTAGTACATAGGTTTAATAAAAAAATGCTTGCGATTAGTAAGTATCCTTTAAAATTCATGAAAATTGTAAAATTCATGGAAATTGTCCTCTAGTTAATGGTAATCGTTTTTTTACTTCCGTCTTTTCTTGAAAGCTAGACGTTATTTAGCCATTTCTTTAGGTGGATGAGCATGTAAAAGCTCAAGTACAAACGGAGCAATATCTGCAAGCTCACTCATTTTGCAGATGCATGCCGCCTCTTTACCAACGACGCCTACACCGATAAAAGGAACCGGATTGATTGTGTGTGAGGTTTTTGGGGTATCTGTGACTAAATCCACCATCTCTTCAGCATTCCCGTGGTCTGCGGTGATCAGTAAAATTCCCTGGCGTTTGTTAACAATCTCTTCCCATAAAACTGCAAGCTGTTGGTCGACTGCATGAATTGCTTCAATAGTGCTTTTGTAGTTGCCTGTATGGCCTACCATATCCGCATTTGCGTAATTTATGAGAAAAAACTCATGCTCACTTTTTACGAGCGCCTTGACTACTTGTTTTGTAATCTCTTCTGCGGACATAGCGGGTACTTGCTCGTAAGATTTAACGGCAAGTGAAGGCACTAATACACGCGTTTCATGCTGATGTGCCGTCTCATTTCCGCCACTGAAAAAGTAGGTGACATGGGCATATTTTTCAGTCTCTGCGATAACAAAGGACCTTTTTTTTGCAGTCTCTAAGGCATCTAACAGGGTATGTTCAACCTGTTTTTTTTCAAATAGAGCCTCGTTGGTAAATAGGGTGTGGTAGCGCCCAAAACTTATAACAAAAGCGCAAGGCAATTTTGCAGGGAACGAACCACTAAATGGCTTGTTTTTAAGGGGAAGTGGGATGCCTAATACAAGTGAAGTTAGTTGTCGTATGCGGTCAGGCCTAAAATTGAAGAACAAGAGCCCATCTTCTGGCTTTATATCAAAGGGTTCTAATGCGGCAGGTGGAATGAATTCATCGGAAACATTTTTCTCGTACGCGGTTTTTATTACAGTTCTCCAGTCTTGCGGTGTGGCGGCGCGTGACTGTGTCAACAGGGTGTAGGCTTGTAAGGTTCTATCCCAGTTTTCATCGCGATCCATGGCGTACCATCGGCCTGAGAGTGAGGCGATAGATCCTACTTCGTATAAAGCACAACTATCTTCTAGCTGCTCTAGAAAGGTGGAGGCAGACTGGGGCGGGGTATCCCGCCCATCTAGAATTGCATGGATGTAAACTTTTTTTAACTTATACTCTGAGGCTAATTTTATTAGAGCATCAAGGTGTGAATCGTAACTATGAACTCCTCCATTTGAAACAAGGCCTATAAGGTGAAGTGCGCCGCCTGTCTCTGTCAGTTGTTTAAATTTTTCGGTAAGTTGAGGATTTTTGAAAAAGCTTTCATCTGCAATTGCGTTATTAATGAGGGTTAATAGCTGAGGAATCCTTCTTCCTGCTCCAATGGTTAAATGTCCCACTTCTGAATTTCCAGTAAAATTTTCTGGAAGGCCCACAGCAGGCCCCGAGGCCTTGAGTAGTGTATGGGGAAATGACTTTATAAGAGTATTAAAGGTAGTGGGCCGTGCATCATGGATTGCATTGAATGTATTGGAGGTGCTATAGCCCCACCCGTCTAAAATAACAAGAGCTAAGGGGTGCTTCATACAGTATCCTTTGAAAAAGAATGTGGGTTGGAAAGTATGTGCGGATTATCAAGATTTTGACTAGCTATGGTGCCGCATAGAATAAGATTTTTTGCCAAATTTTCTATGTGCGAAGGGCTTATAGAGCGTGCGTACGGTGGATGTCTTAGCACTCCACCGGCTTCTTCGATAGAATTTAATAGAGCGGTTATGGGCAATTGTCCAAATGTTTCATTACTGCTTTGTGCGACTAGGAGTAGATTGTTGCGTTCTATAGAAAGTTCAAGGTTTGCTATTTCCTTTAGAACTGAAAGTATAAAGCATTGATCCTGTGGATTTAAAAAGTCTTTTATTAAGGCTGTTGGAGTGGATCTTTGGGGACATTCTGGCAACGCAGCTCTTTCGTATGGTGCGTCTGCTGCAGCGATAGTGGCTAGTAAAAGGGTTATGAAAACGATAGGGTGATAGGGAAGCATAATTCTTTCCTTCCAAAATAATGTTATTTTTCGGTAGGCTAAGAGCTGATCTTTGTACCTTGTTACTTTACCTCATAAGGAGTTTAGTTGTGAATAGGAGTAGTATAGCATTAGGTGTAGGGATGTTGTTGAGCATAAGCATACAATTGTCTGCTGAGGTTCAGTTACAACGGTATGTAGTGGTAAATGGCCAGTCTATGCCAATAAAATCCAATAGTCAGACAGATGAAAATAAAAAAGAACCTGAAATTGAAGATGAAGAGGACAGCTTTGATGACTTTTTTAACGTAGGGGCTTCCGATGCTGACCAGGTTTTTAGAACGCCAGCAGAAAAACACTCAGCTCTGCGAATCTTTATGTTGCGTTGGATGGTCTGGTGTGCCGTAAAAGCCGAAAATTCCTACACCGCCGTTTGTTCATGGAAAGATAGATTTTTAGCGTGGGTTTTGCATGCAAAAGAAAGAAAATAGTGCGCACGAGTTTGCCCTTCTTTGGGTGCATCTACCCCCTAAGGTAGCTGCCAATACAATTGTTCATCTAAAAGATGATGAGCTTATCCATCGGATTAGAGGCGTATTGCGCCTTGAGGTTGGAGATGCCATGCTATTGTTTAATGACGAGTGCAATGCGCGGGTGGTTATTGAGAGTATTGAGAAGCGGCAGATTTCCGTTCGGCTTCTCTCTTTCGAGGCGCATCCTACATTTTTACCTGAAATTCACTGGTTTGTTCCCCCGTTGGAGAGAAGTGCCTTTGAAGAAGTTCTTACCGATTTGTGTGTTATGGGTGCAACATCCATAACACCTCTGTTAACCAAAAAATCACGCCATAAAGTTACCGTTGATCCTGAGCGAGCTACTCGCATTATGGTGGCGGCAGCAGAGCAGTCAAAGCAGTTTAGGATACCGCTTTTGAAGGCTCCTATCTCGTTTGACGATATGGTGCAGGAGCTTAATAAAAAGCGAGAATCGGTAAACGAACTTACCTTTTTTTGCGATCCGGATGGCAGGTCTGCACTTGATCAAATGAACCAGTTGGCGGCAGTACCGCCTGAGGTTATTCGATGCATAGTGGGTCCTGAAGGTGATTTGACGGATAGCGAGCGTGTATTATTGCATGCGGCTGGTGTAAAAAATGTGTCGCTTACGCCTACGGTGTTAAGGGCAGAGACGGCGGTTACAGTTTTTATGGGACTTTTACGATCATGCGTGAAACCGCGCCCTTAAGATAAAGAGGCAGAAGATTTTTATGCCCTTCTAACTTTACCGTGTCTAACTCATTTTGGTACATCCAGGTTTTAAGTGCGATGGCACCCATGGCATCTAATGAAGGAAATTCAAGCAGCGGATCTATGACCTTAAGTCCCGGGAGTGAGGTAGCAAGATTTTTAATCTGGTTCTCAAAGGTTTTGGCGCCCTCTCCCACAATTTCTACGGAATAAGATGCATAGTGCGCAAGCTTTTCGCAAAGTATGTCGATAGGTAAGCAGCCCTTCTCTACGGTTTTGGAAAGATTTGCACGTAATGCATAGTAGGCTTCATTACAAAAGGCGTTGAGGAGAACTAAGGTATAATCTGCAGTCTGACAGGACCGTTCGCTTAGAAAAGCGTCAAAGCCATCTATGCCAATTAGGGTAGTTTTATGCGCAAAGGCTAGTCCATTAACATACGAAAGAAGAACTCGAACCGTAGTAAACGGTCCAGGGCCAAGGTGTGCACCTATAAATGCTAGATCTTTAAGCGTAAGAGAGTGCTTTTTTAGTAGAGCATCAAGATGCAACAAAAGTGTTGCGCTCAAGACACTACTTTTCCCTTCAACCTGATCAAGGCAATTGGGCCCCTTTTCTGCGCAAAAAAGCCCCAACGAGATAGTTGAGGATGTGCTGTGTAGCACCATGTAATAACGTGGTAAACTCATTTCTTTTGTTTTATCTTCTGTTGCTGGTTAAAAATACTGAACACATCATACTCAATGGTCCGTTCTTTCTTAGAAATAATATTACCACAATTAATGCACTTCCATGCCTCAAAATTAAAAAAATGATCAAAGAATGCTTGGATTATCATTAATCCTTCGCACTTCGGACACTTCATCCTATGACTCCCTTTCCCCGTGTAGTCTCCCCCTTTTATACACTGATACTACTTAGTGAGTTTTATGTATGTCAATAGATTGTTTTACTCTTCGCTTTCTTGTGCGTGTGTGTGGTGATAAAAAGCCAGGTAGGAATCTAAAATGACTGCTGCGGCAATGGAATGGCTCTGTTGCTTGGTAGTTATGGATCGTTTTTTTTGCATCTGGTGCTGTAGATGACTAGCCTGTTTACTGCTTAGTCGTTCATCCCACAGAATAAATTGCATGGAGGGGAATTCTGCTTCGAGTGCGGTTTTTTGTTCCTTGGCGCGTTCGGTCTGCTTACTCTCCGTTCCAGCAAGGGTTATGGGGTTGCCAACCACGATGGACTCGATTTTTTCGAGTTTTAACAGTTCTTTAAGATGGGCGTGGAGAGCTGTTGTTTTAACCGATTCTATCGGGCGCGCCAATGTTTTAAGGGGGTCCGAGATTGCAATTCCGGTCCAGACATCGCCCAGATCTAAGGCTAAAATTTTTCCCATGGTGTTTTCAATCCTTCTTATAGATTTTTACAGATGCGGCGACTTCCGGTAGTATTATACCACAAATAGGAAACAGCCTCCCATTAACCAGAGAAGGACGGGGACTTTTATGATTATAAATACAGTGACGGATTATTTATGGGGCTGGCCAATGCCAGTATTCCTATCTATTGCAGGGTTAATCATAACGTTTGCATTTAGATTCGTTCAAATTAGATACTTCTTTACATCGTGGCGGTATGTGTTGTCGCCCAAAGGTTCCGCTCAGGGTGAAGAAATTTCTCCCATACAGGCTTTTTTAAGTACTCTAAGCTCGACATTGGGGAATGGGAGCTTGGTTGGCATGGCGGTTGCCATGTATGCTGGTGGACCGGGGGGCGCTATTTGGCTCATGATTTTTGGTCTTTTTGCTATGCCTATTCGTTTTGCGGAAGTGCTTGCAAGCTCAATTTTTACGACAAAAACAGAGCATGGTATGCGTGGTGGACCTATGGTTTATTTGGCAAAAGTTCCAGGCGGGTCTGCTTTAACCTACCTGTACGCCTTCACTTGCCTCCTCTTTACCTTTGTGGGTTCGGGGCTCATGCAATGCAATTCTATGACGGGTGGACTCACGGCGTTGACAGGCGTTGATGCACGTATAATTGCCGTAATTATGTTGATATTTGTAGTCTACATATTGCTCGGTGGTTCCAAGCGCATAGTAAGATTCTCTGAGGTTATTGCACCACTAAAGGTTCTACTCTTTATATTGGCAACCGGTTCTGTGATCGTTATGTTTTTACCCAATCTCTTTAGTGCACTAAAATTGATGGTTGACGGAGCTTTTTCTAGCCAGGCATTAGTTGGTGGACTTGCGGGTCATATGATGCAGAATGCTATTCGTTTTACCGTTCCTAATTTTTTCAATGCAACTGAAGCGGGGCTTGGAACGGCCAGTGTGCTTTTTGGTGCTACAGGTGGGAAGAATCCAAAAGAAAGCAGCATAATGTCTATGGCGCTTGTCTTTACAACTCAGGTAATCTGCTTTTTCATGTTCCTAGCTTTTACTATGTCAGGTACCTGGAACTCAGGTTTGCAGCAAACACCATTGGTAATGGCAACCTATGCAACCGTCTTCGGTTCGCTTGGTGAGATTATAGCCAATATCTTATCGATTCTTTTTGGGGTTGGGGTGTTGGTTGGATATGCATTTGTAGGGCGTGAATGTTGGCTCTTCTTGACGCGTGGTCGTTGGGAATGGATTTTCATGGTCATTTATAGTTTAATGGCCCCATTGGGAGCGTTGAGCGATGTCTCATTTGTCTGGTCTATGGTGCGAACTATGAATGCAGCTCTTCTTATTTTGAATGTTTATGGGCTACTCTACTTACTACCCGTAATGAGAAAATGGTGGAAAAATGCAGAAAAAAAACCTGCTTAATACATTTCCCGTTGCTTGTCACACTGATGCGATTGAGCCCGGTGGAACCTTTGTAGCCATAAAGGGCATGCAAAAAGATGGTGTTGATTTTATTCCTCAGGCTCTCGAAAAGGGGGCCTGCACCATTGTGGTGGGAACCAATGCGGTTTTACCTGCTAATGTGGAAAAGCTAATAGCTAGTCACGGGGCTGCGCTAGTTCGCGTTAGCGAGCCGCGACGGGCGTTGGCGGAATTGAGTGCCAAGGCCTCTGGCAACCCTGCATCACGGCTTAAATTTATTGCAATAACGGGAACCAAAGGAAAGTCAACAACTACCTTTTTAGTAGAACATCTTCTGAGAACGGCAGGGTTGAAAACGGCTCTTTTGAGTACGGTTAAGAATAAAATCTGTGGGGTCGATTATCCTACTACCTTAACTACGCAGCTGCCTGACTATTTACACGCGTTTTTTGCGCAGTGCGTTGAAAAAGGCGTTGAATGGGTAGTAATGGAAGTTGCAGCCCAGGCTTTTTCTCTGCATCGGGTCTATGGACTTTTTTTTGAGGCGGGAATTTATACGAATTTTAGTCGTGAGCATGGCGAGTTTTATGCGACGCAAGAGGATTATTTTGCGGCGAAAAAACAGCTTTTGTCGCAGTTAAAGCCGATGGCGCCGTTGTTGTTAAATCGAGACGATAAAAATGTAGCTGCATTGGGTGCGTTGTACGAGCCGGTGTTTTATTTTGACAGTAATCACTCATACATCTGTCCGCAGCTGGTTGGACGGTTTAATGCCTATAATATTGCGGCAGCAGCGGCTTTGGTTAGGGCGCTAGGTCTGCCTAGCTTGAATGAAGAGATACTCCAACAGGGCTTTTTAACTTTTCCTGGTGTGCCCGGTCGTTTGGATCGGTATATGTTACCTAATGGGGCGGTGGCCTTTATTGACTATGCGCATAATCCTGCGTCCTATACGGCGGTGTTAACTGAACTTCGTTCTATGACTGACAATTTGATTGTGATGTTTGGTGCAGGAGGAGACCGTGATCCTGCGCGACGTCCTTTAATGGGTGATATAGCAGCATCGCTTGCAGATAGGGTAGTGTTAACATCGGATAATCCTCGATCAGAAGACCCTGCCGTTATTACTAATCAAATTTTAACAGGGGTTAAGTCGGTGGATCGGCATAAGGTGGTGGTTGAATTGGACCGTGAAAAGGCAATTCATCGGGCTTATGCCCACTCGCGACCAGGGTCGATTATTGCGCTTCTTGGCAAAGGGCCCGATGAGTACCAATTGGTTAAAGGCGTTAAAACGCGCTTTAGTGAGCGCGAGATTTTGATGTCGTTGAGATCGTTATGATTTTTATTTCTTTAATTGCGCTTCTTTTAAAAGTTTAACAATGTCTAGATAGCCTTTCTTTGAAGCAATATGCAGCGCAGTTTTCCCAACAATATCTTGTAGATCGAGGTTAGCGCCTTTGGTGATTAAAAGTTTAACAATGTCTAGATAGTCTTTCTCTAAAGCGAGATGCAGCGCAGTTTTCCCAACAATATCTTGTAGATCGAGGTTAGCGCCTTTGGTGATTAAAAGTTTAACAATATCTAGATAGCCTTTCTCTAAAGCAATATACAGAGCGGTTCTCTTACCTTTACCACATTGTAAATTGAGGTTAGCACCCTTGTTGATTAAAAGTTCGACAATGTCTAGATAGTCTTTCTCTAAAGCAATATACAGAGCGGTTTTCTTATCTTTACCATATTGTAGATTGAGATTGGCACCGTTTTTGATTAGAAGTTTAGCGATGTCCCGATAATTGCCTTTTAAAGCAATATACAGAGCGGTTTTCTTACCATATCGTAGATTAAGATTGGCGCCCTTATTAATTAGAAGTTCGACGATGTCTAGATAGCCTTTCTCTAAAGCAATATACAAAGCGGTTTCACCATCTTTAGTTGTTTGATTGAGATTAGCGCCCTTATTGATTAAAAGTTTGGCGACGTCTAGATAGCCTCTCTTTAGAGCAATATGCAGAGCGGTTCCACCATCTTCAGTTGTTAAATCAAAATTAGCACCTTTATTGATTAGAAGTTTGACGACGTCTAAAAAATTATTATCTGAAGCAATATGCAGAGCAGTTTCACCAACACTATTTTGCGCATTGAGATTAACGCCCTTCTCAATTAGAAGTTTAGCGATGTCTTGATAATTGTATTTTAAAGCAATCTGCAGAGCGGTTTCATCATAACTATTTTGCACATTGAGATTGGCGCCCTTATTAATTAGAAGTTCGGCGATGTCTAGATAGTCTTCCTCTAAAGCAATATACAGAGCGGTTTCACCATAGAGATTTTGCACATTGGGATTAGCGCCGTTGTTGATTAGATACTTAGCGAGATCTTTAAAGTTTTTGTTTAATGCAATAATTAAGAATTCTTCATTAGTTTTTTTTAGTTTTTCAATTTCTTTAGGATTTTTTTTAAATAAATTTTCGAGTGCTTTAATGTCGTTCTTTTTAACGAGTTTTTTGATTTCGCCTGATTGCGATAGCGCAGTGCTGAATGAAAAAAGAGCTGCAAAAGTGATAAGATATGATTTACTTGATTTAAACATAATACTATTCCTTATACTATTCCTTCTTTTCCTTCTTTATATTTTAAGATTAACTTTCATCTTATACTCAAGATATCATAAAATTCCCTTTTTGTCAATTTTTTTATTTCCAATATTTATATTTACAAAATTTTTTCAAATCTAGATTAAAAAGTTCTAGTATGAAGTGCAACACCCTTAGGTGTATAGTATTAAAGACAAAAGAAACACACACACAAAGAGGTGTTGAAGTATATGAAATATACACACTTAAATATGGAAAAAAGAATGGAAATTGGCAACTGTTTGCGACAGCATTTTAGCATGAGAGATATCGCTGAAATGATTGGAAGGAGCGTATAATGGGTGGTATAGCAACATCGCTTGCAGATAGGGTAATTCGGAAAAAGCGCCTAGCAAATGGTTTCTAAGATTGAGCTAAAAAAACTTCTTCTTCAATCCCTCCTACCTTTAAAACCTAAAAAAAATCCCCCATGGAACAGGTGGTATTCATACGCTCCTTTTTAAACAACATATTCTCCCAACACGCAGAACAAATGACTAATTCAATCAATTCAGCAACGCTAACCGATGAGAAAAAGCGCTGGCTCCTAAAAATCAATACCCCGCTAGAACAACACGAAAAGCTAGTCCTCATCTCGCTGGTCCAAAAGTTCATTAATCTTCTTTATATCGGTCAAGATAAGTTTTGCTCGGACCTTTTTATCCTTAAAAAAAATGTACTGGGCTTTAACGACAAGGAGCTTGCATTATGTGCAAAGCTGTTCACCGACAAGTCGCCACTCATTAACCTACTTGCACAATACAACCAAAACTGGTTATCAAAAGACCGCATGCTAAACTATTTTTTCAAAAACCTAAAAAATATCGTTCCTGAACCTATGGGAAAAAAGACGAAGAAACAACGACCTTATAAAGACATAAATATCTTCTTCTAAAGCTAAAAAAATCCTAAATAATAGCTTCTTACGGCCCCTTTACACAAAGTTTATGTTGAGGGATAGTTCTTTGTTAAAAATTTTCAAATAAGATTTTATAGACAATTATTAAAATGTGCTATAGAATATTTATATCGGCATTTAAATACATTCATGTAAAAATAATAATCACGCCTCATTATGAGGCAACTCTTAAAAAAGAAGGAATACAATTCATGTTTAAACTAACTAAAACTATGCTAAGCCTCGCACTCCTCACTATGGGTGGAATACACACGTGCAGCAATGCAACCTCTGTTATACTTACAGACAAGCTTTTACTCGCCTGTTTTAATCAACAATGGAATGAAGCAAAAAACCTAATTGCACAGCCAAGCACCAATCTTAACGGAGAAGATGGCCTAACGCCCCTTTGGCTCACATGCATCTTCTACGCTCCAGAGATATGCAAGCTACTTATTGAAAAAGACGTAAACTTATTTACCCAAGTTAACGCTCAAGAAACGCCTTGGGATCAACTTTCAAAAAACGCCTCTTTTTCAGGAGAAAATAATCGCGCCGACCTTCTTATCTCCTTACTCCCACTCAAAAATGACAACAATGCGGCTTCTGTCTTTTTGGAAAATGTAGTAACCACATTTACAAAAAATATGACCAATACGATCGATTCAGCAACTCTAACCCCAGTACAAAAAAAGGTGCTCCTAGAAATGAAGTCCCCGTTAACACAACCAGAAAAAGTAGTCCTCATTTCTATCATCCAGAAGTTCATCAAACTCCTTTACACAACTCAAAAGTCATTCTTAGAAGATGTGTCCATCGCTCACAAAAACACACTGGGCTTTAACGATAAAGAACTTGCGCTATGTGCAAAACTATTCACCAACAAGTCGCCACTCCTCAACCTGCTTGCACAATATAACCAAGCCTGGTCACAAAGCGAAAAATACTTCTTCAAAAACATAAAAAACATCGTTCCTGAACCTATGGGAAAAAAGACGAAAAAACAACGTCCTTATAAAGACATAAACATCTTCTTCCAAAGCTAAAATAAAATCCTAAACGATAGATTCTTATTATCCCCTAATGCAAAGTTTGTGTTAGGGGATAATGATTGAAACAGAATTATTACAAAGGTTAACTACCATGACTAATAAACGTATTATTTTATACCTCTCCCTCTATGCAACACTTGCAGGAATAAGTATACAAGCAAGCAACTCATCCCATTCACAGCAAACCACATCCCTATTTAACGCCGCTCGAAATGGCGAGCTTAAAACCGTGAAAAAGCTTATTCAAAAAAACGGAAAAATAAACAAAAAAAAGATAAACAAAAAAGATGAGTGCGAAAGAACTCCTCTTTACCTTGCCTGCTTGGGGGGCCATATAGAAATTGTTGAAACTCTACTCAAGGCAGGAGCACTCCCCAATAAAAACAACTCCCCTACCCTCTCCTTCGTTAACACCCTTATTGAAAAAACTCTTGGGATCTATGAAGAAAAACCGCCCTATTACAACCGCTCAACACCTCTTTGCGCCGCATGCTATCAAAGCTCCTTAGAAATGGTAAAACTCCTTACTCAAGCTCATGTTAATGCCAACGAAATGGAATGTGATTGCAATCAAAAACCATGGAAAGCGCCACTTCACATTGCGTGCGCGACGGGCAAGAAATATGATCTTCTCATTGTCAAAGAGCTGATCAATGCTGGAGCAAACCTCAATATAAAAAATCATTTTGGCAACACACCACTACACATCGCGTACAACGGTTTTAACAATGGCGATAGCTCAGATCAAGAGCATTTTTTAAAAATCATCCTTACTCTTATTCAAGCAGGAGCCAACCCATCCCAAAAAAATGATCTGTGTAATATCGCACTCCCTCTCCATGGTCAGTACGCTCTAACAACAGCTATAATTCCCTTTAAACAGAACACAACCAACAAGATTAACTGCCTAAAGATGGTTGAACCATTACTGTTTGCACTGCTCCAAAAAAAATCAACCATCAAAACTCCAAAGAGTCTAATTAAGCAATATCTCATCCTCATCCCTGCTTTTAAGAGAGCGATCAAGCAATTTGAAGGCAAAAAGATCCACTCCAGACTCTTTATAACACCCGCCATGGAAAAACTTTTTGACAAATTTTCGCTTGAATTACAAGCTACTGATAACCAGATTGCAAAAGATACTCGCTATTTTTACAATAACATGAGGCAGCACGTCAAACTTCTTAAAAAAAGATGCACCAAAAAACAAGAATTTACCGATCTAAAAATATCGTTCAATAACCACTCACCCGTTATTCTTGACGAGTTAAGCTAACACCCACGAGTTATCCTCATATAAAGTTAGCCCCTGACAAACCCGATAGAACCGGTTCAAAAGTCTAAACATTCAGGCTCTCGAACCGGTCACTCTTTTTATTAACGCGAACTCAAACCACAACGATACAAAAATGTTCCTGAAAGAACAGACATAGGATACGAAACCAAGCCCCACAAACCCACTGATCCCACGGGAAACTGTACTATGGCTAACAGCGCAACCGCAGGCAATAATACCGCCATCTTACCCTTAGTTAGCGCCCTACTTGCACCAAGAGCCTCCATTGCAGAGCACTGGCGATCAACCATAATTTGTCGATAAAATCCCAAACGAATCGCAATAATGATACCGGGAATCACGAAGAAACAAAGCCCTAAAAGCACAGAAAAAGTATACAGTAACATTGCTGCCAAGTGACTCCATGCAAGCGCAGGATGCGCAAATACTCTCCCAAATGAAGGATTCTTGCCGGCGTACAAATCCTGTGCAATTTGGACCGCCCCCATTCGCACAACACCCCCAAAAAGCTCACAAAAGAGAGCTATCAAACTCGCTATAACAACAAACGTTGTAGAAGAGAGGTAGGTATCCCATGGCTGAGGAACACAAAAAAAACTACTCCCTACCAAACTCTGTCCAACCGTGCGAACAACAAAGGCCACCACAAACGCTACACCAAGAAGCTCAAAAATAATAAGCACCATGTTCAGCATAAGTACCCCAACCCATATACCAAACTGATCAATAGTTTGCTTTATCGCAAACATAAGCATGGCACTGGGACGATATTCTTGTGTATTCATTGCAAAACTCCCAACAACTTAAAAAGATTTTCAACATATAGCTCAGTAGCATACTACAAAGCCCTATAAGATTGTCAAAAAAGACCTTGTATAAAATATTTCAAATTTGACTTTTGTGTCTTAATTGGCTATAGTAAAAACAAACAAGAAAAACAATGTTATTTTTTAATTTAAAATTCAGAAAACTTATTATGAAAAAATATTTACCCCTTGTCGCCACGACACTCTTTGCCCTCTCTCAATCCCCTTTATATGGGATGTATCATGAGAATTCTTTTTTTGAAAGTTTTAATACAGAAGAGAACAACTTGGCCCCCTCAGAGCAACCCGACTTCTTTGCCTCGTTAAATATCCCTAGTAATATCGGTTCTGATAGCAATTCTTCGTTAGATGAAAACGAAGGCCTAATACGTGACTTAGATGATTCAGAAATCATCAACAATGCCGTTCCTACTGCCACTGAAGAAGAGCTCAGTATAAAAAAATTACTTTCAGACTTTATTTCCACTAAAACTCCAGGCACGGTGCACGTACAAAACCTAACCACACCTCAAAATTCGGGGGTCCCACAAGAAACAACACCTCCATCAAAAAAACATTCACGCGAAAACAATAATAAGCGCTTAAAAAACCAGAGCAAGCAGAAAAAGATACGTCTTAATAACCACACAACCAATTCAACAAACTTCAGCTCTAGCTCAAAGGAATCATTCAACCTACTACAAAAGCCGATCGAAAAACTTTCCCCCACTATTCAAGACTCGAAACCACTAAACGCATCCTCAACTTCGCAAAATCAGCAATTACCTGCTTCCACACCTCTAACACAACCTCAGACAACCTCAACTCACCCGCAAGAGACGCAACAAAAACCAACAAAAAATCAACCCCCTTCCAAGAGCCCGTCGCAAAATACCGCCCAACAAAGCATGGACAATTCAACTACCACAAGCTCTAACTCAAGCCAATCAATTACTACGAGACCAAGTTCTAGCACCTCATCGACAACAAAAACGTGGACAGAATATCAGCCCTCAGACTGGAATCAAAGAACATGGAACATCAACACCCCCAACAAAAAAGTACAAATCATTGCTAATCTTCTTAATAACGCAGAAACTTCTACAGAAATTCTGGATAAAATAAAACTCAAATTAGATCAACTAATACAAATACCAAGGTCTTCGCTCGATTGTTTCCTCAATGCTCCGGGAAAATCAAAAACCTCTATTGTGCAACAGGCAATTAACAAAAATAACAATACGGGACTCATTCACCTGAGATTTATTCTAAACTTTTTAAACAACAAAATTCATTCTTTAAAAAAATACGAAAACCACAAAAAAAACTACCAATTGCTGGCCAACAAACTGACAGAGTGCACAACTGATAACACAACCCTTGAGTGTTCAGAACTAGTAAAAAACGTAAAAAACGCTATAAACAACACCTTAAAAGAAAAAATGAGTGTCGAAACTAAAGCTTCCATTATTTTTGATGAGCTTGGCAAACTTCTTAATGGACCAACACAACCGTCTAATGCACTAAACGTATCTTTATCTTCACAAAATCAGCTGTTACCTACAGCCACACCAACACAACCTCAGATAACCACAACCATAACTCATCCGCAAGAGATGCAAAAAACCCAACAAAAGCCAACAAAAAATCAATCCCTCTTCAGCCAACCTTTGCAGAAAAAGCAAAATACCTCCCAGCAAAGTATAGCCAATTCAGCTACCACGAACTCAAGCTCTAGCCAATCAATTACTATTGGACCAAGTTCTAGCACCTCATCGACACCAAACGCGTGGACGGGATATCCGCCTTCACACTGGAATCAAAAAAATTGGAATAATCTAGGCACAATCAGAGAAAAGACACAAATCATTGCAGACCTTCTTCAGGACGCAGAAACTTCTACAAAAATGCTGGATGAAATAAAGGAAATGTTTGATAGAGTAACACGAAGACCCGGAGACTTGATAAAATGGTCCCTCAATCCCTCGCAGGACACAAAAAACTCTGCGATACAACAGGCGATTAACAAAAATAACAATACGGGACTCATTCACCTGATGTTCATATTCAACATTTTAAACTCCAAGCTTTGCTCTAGTGAAACACACAGAACACATGTAGAAAGATACGAATTTCTGGCCCAAAGACTGAAAAAATGCACCCTAACCAACACAACACCTGCATGTTCAAATCTGGTAAATAGCATAAGAAAGGCTATAGAAAACCCCTTAAAAGAACAATTGAGTCCCCAAACTAAAGTTTCCAAGATTTTTAACGCACTTAATCAACTTCTTAATGGACCAATTCAACTGTCTAATTCACTAAACGCATCCACATGCTCACAATATCAGCTATTACCTACTACCACACTTTCAACACAACCCCAGACAACCACGACCATAACGCACACTAATAATAGTGCCATCTTAAATAACGGTTTATCAACATCAACCAATCAAAATAGTATAGCGACAAACTCAGGCTCTCTATTAACACAAATCATCCCAAACCGAAAAAACAATAACCAAAATACAAGCATACAACACCCTTTTTGGTACAGCTAGGAGCCTCTCGAACTAGAACACATCTACAAAATTAAATAGATTTTAAAAAACGAGAGAACTTATTATGAAAAAATATCTACCCCTTATCGCCACAGCACTCCTTGCCCTCTCTCAATCCCCTTTATATGGAATGGATGATGAGAATTCTTTTTTTGAAGGTTTTAATACAACAGAAGAAAACCGTTTAGAAGCCTCAGAGCTAACCGACTTATTTACCTCGTTAACCACCCCTAACAATAACAGTTTTGATAGCAATTCTTCATTAAAACAGGCCATTGATCTTGAATACAAAGATCTAATACTCCCCCCCTTTAATCCGGAAGAGCTCAATATAAAGGACTTACTTTCAAGCTTTTTAACTAACACTACAGACACGGTGCCCGTACAAAACCCGACTACACCTCAAAATTCGATGGTCCTCCAAAAAAAAGCACCGCCATCAAAAAAACATCCACGTGAAAACAATAAAAAGCACGTGAAAAACCAGAGCAAGCAGAAGAAAACATGTCTTAATAACCGCATAACCAACTCAACAAACTCAGGCTCTAGCTCAAGCCAATCAATTACTACGGGACCAAGTTCTAGCTCCTCATCAACAACAAACACGTGGACAGGACACCCTCACGAACGCGGGAATCAAAAAAATTGGAACCAGCAAAGCTCAATCAACGAAAAGACTCAACTTGCAGACCTTTTTAACGGCACAGGAACTTCTACAGAAATACTGAATGACATAAAATTCAAATCAAATCAACAACTAAAAAGTCCAAAAGCTTGGCTCAATTGGTTATTCAAACCCAGGGAAAAATCAAATAACTCTATTGTACAACAAGCAATTAACCAAAATAACACTACGGGTCTTAAGCTCCTAGAATTTATTCTAAACCTAGTAATCCCCAAAATTAATTCTTTACACAACTGCTATAACCGCATAAATCTCTACCAAGTTCTGGCCGATGAACTAAAAAAGTGCATCCTAACCAACACAACGCCTGAGTGTTCAGAACTAATAAAAAATGTCATAACCACTATAGAAAAACCCTTAAAAAAAATTTTGCATACCGAAGATAAAGCTTCCGACATTTTTATTAAGCTTAATCAACTTCTTAATAAACCAACCCAACTTTCTAATTCAGTAAACGAACCACAACCCCAGACAACCACGACTATAACGCAGACTAAAGACAATGACCCCACTACTGTCACGTCAAATAAAGAGTTAGACAACCTAATGAAAATGGTTAACGCATTACCCCCGACTTTTCCAATGCCAACTCAACTGTCTAATTCACTAAACACATCCTCATCTTCGCAAAATCAACCATTACCTACAGCCACACCAACAACACAACCTCAGACAACCACAACCATAACTCACCAGCAAAGCATAACCAATTCAACTCCCACAGGCTCAGGCTCAAGCGCCTCGTCGACAACAAACACTTTGACAGAACTCCCTCCCGCACACGAGTCTAAAGAAAATTTGAATCAGCAAAGCTCAATCAGCCAAAAGGCACAAATCATTGCAACCCTTTTTAACGACGCAGGAACTTCTGAAAAAAAGCTGAATGAAATAAAGGAGACGCTCACTTCACTAAATCCACAGCCAAGCGCTTTGCTCAAGTGGTTCTCCGATCCCACGGAAAAATCAAATGACTCTGTTATACAACAAGCAATTAACAAAAATAACCCTATAGGGCATCTTCACCTGAGATTTATTCTAAACCTTTTAAACCACAAAATTCATTTTTCAATAGGCTACCAAAACCACATAAGGAACTACCAATCTCTGGCCGAAAAACTGAAAAAGTGCATCACAACACCTGAGTGTTCACAACTGATAAAAAACGTAAAAAAAGCTATAAAAAACACCTCAACAAAAAAATATTCATCTCCAAAAACTAAAGCTTTCAATATTTTTGAGGAGCTTAATCAACTTTTTAGTGAACCAACTCAACTGCCTAATTCACAAAACACATCCTCATCTTCACAAAATCAGCTATTACCTACTGCCACCCCTACAACACAACCTCAGACGACCACAACCATAACTCATCCGCAAGAGATACAACAAACCCAGCAAAGCATGGCCAATTCAACGACCACGAGCTCAAACTCTAGCCCAAGCCAATCAATTACTACGGCGCAAAGTTCTAGCACCCCATCGACACCAAACATGTGGACAGGACATCCACCTTCACACTGGAATCAGGAACATTGGGGCACCAAGACAATCAACCAAAAGGCACAAACCATTGCAACCCTTTTTAAAGACGCAGAAACTTCTGAAAAAATGCTTCAGGAAATAAAGGATATGCTCAATTTAGTAATAAAAAAACCAGTTTCTTCACTCAAATGGCTCCTCAAATCCACGAAAAAATCAAAAGTCTCTTTTATACAGCAAGCAATTAACAAAAATAACACTACAGGGCTTACTCACCTGAAACTTATTCTAAACATTTTAAACGCCAAAATTCATTCTTCAATCAGCCACCAGAACGACATAAATACCTACTTATCTCTGGCCGATGAACTAGAAAAGTGCATCCCAACCAACACACTGACTGAGTGTTCAAAACTAATAAAAAACGTCGTAACCGCTATAAAAAAAATCGCCTCAAAAAAATTGATTATCGAAGAGAAATCTTCCAAAATTTTTAACGCGCTTAACAAACTTCTTAACAATCCAACTCAACTGTCTAATTCACTAAACACATCATCATCTTCGCAAAATCAGCTATTATCGTCTCCCACACCTGCAACACAACCTCAAATAACCACAACCATAGCGCAGACTAAAGACAATGGCCTCACTACTGATATCTCAGATGAAGAATTAGACGACCTATTAGAACTCACTAACGAATCCCCATCGACTTTTCCAACGCCACCTCAACTATCTAACACATCCTCATCTTCGCAAAATCAACCATTATCGTCTCCCACATCTCCAACACAACCCCAAATAACCACGACTATAACTCACCTGCAACAACCCCAACAAAAGCCAACAAAAAATCAACCCCTCTCCAACAACCAGCCTTTACAGAAAAAGCAAAAGATTTCCCCGCAAAGCATGACCAATTCAATTACCACAGGCTCAAGCTCTAGCTCAAATAACTCAATTGCTATTGAATCAAATTCTAGCTCTTCATCGACACCAAACATGTGGACAGAAAACCATCCTGCACACGGGGATCAAAAAAATCGGAGCCAGCAACGCCCAATCCGCGAAAGAATACAAATCATTGTAGATCTTCTTGAAAACACAGAAACTTCTACAGAAATGCTGAATGAAATAAAGCTCAGATTAAATCGACGACTAAAAAGTACAAAGACTTCGCTCAATTTGTTATTCAAACCCATGGGAAAATCAAACAACTCTATTGTACAGAAAACAATTAACAAAAATAACACGGTAGGGCTTAGTCTCCTGAAATTTATTCTAAACATTTTAAATCACAATATTGATTCTTTACAAAGCTCCTATAACCGCATAAATAGCTACCAAGTTCTGGCCGATGAACTAAAAAAGTGCATCCTAACCAACGCAACGCCTGAATATTCAAATCTGATAAATAGCGTAAGAAACGCTGTAGAAAAACCCCTAAATGAAAAATTGAGTGTCCAAAATAAAGCTTCCAAGATTTTTGATACGCTAAAGCAACTTCTTAATAATCCAAATCAACTATCTAATTCAGTAAGCGCATCACAACCTCAAACAAACACGACCACAAAACAGACTAAAGACAATGACCTCACTAGTGATATCTCAAATAAAGGATTAAACGACCCAATAGACCTAACTGACGACAATGATCTCACTAGTGATATCCCAAATAAAGGATTAAACGACCCAATAGACCTAACTAACGACAATGATCTCACTAGTGATATCCCAAATAAAGGATTAGACGAACTAATAGACCTGACTAACGAATCACCCTCGGTTTTCCCAACGCCACCTCAGCAGTCTAATTCACTAAACGCACCCCCATCCTCACAAAATCAGCCATTGCTGTCTCCCACAATCACGGTCATAACACAGACTAATAATAACGCCATCTTAAACAACGGTTTAACAACATCAACCAATCAAAATGGTATAAAACCGCTATTAAAAACGACAAAATCAGGCTCTCTATCAACACAAATCATCCAAAAAACCAATAACCAAAATACAAGCACACAACACCCTTATTTGAGCAGCCAGATGCCACTCGCATTAAAACACAACCACAAAACTAAATAGATTTAAAAAACGAGAGAACTTATTATGAAAAAATATTCTTTACCCCTTATCGCCACAGCACTCCTTGCCCTCTCTCAATCCCCTTTATATGGAATGTATAATGAGAATTCTTTTATTAATACAGAAGAAAACAACTTTGAGATCCCAGAGCCAGCCGATTTATCTATCTTGTCAAACATCCCTAGCAACAACGATTTTGTTAGCAATTCTTCATTAGAACAGACCGTTGATCTTGAAAACAAAGACCTAATACACCCCTCATTTGGTTTAGGTAATTCAGAAAATATCAATAATGCCGTTCCTACTGCCACAAAAGGAGAGCTCAATATAAACAACTTATTTTCAAATGTTATGTTCACTAGCACTACAGACACGGTGCCCGTACACAACCTGACCACACCTCAAAATTCGAAGGTCCTCAAAAATGCAGCATCTTCATCGAAAAAACATCCACGCGAAAACAGTAAAAAGCGTGTGAAAAACCAGAGCAAGCAAAAGAAAACACGTCCCAACAACCACACAACCAATTCAACAAACTCCAGCTCTAACTCAAGCCAATCAATTGCTATTGGCTCAAGTTCTAGCTCCTCATCGATAACAAATACATGGACAGGATATCCGCCCTCACACTGGAATCAAGCGAGATTTCAGAACCATACAATCAGCATGAAGGCACAACTCCTGGCAAACTTTTTTGAAGACGCTGGAACTTCTAAAAAAAAGCTGGGTAAAATAAAGGCCATGCTCACTTTACTAGATCCACCGCCAAAGGCTTTGCTCAAGTGGTTCTTAAATTCCACGAAAAAATCAAAAGAATCTGTTACACAATTAGCAATTAACAAAAACAACACTATGGGGCTTACTCACCTAAAATTTATTCTAAACCTTCTAAACGACAAAATTCAGTGTTTAATAAACTACCCTAACCTCATAACAAACTACCAATTCCTAGCCAAAAAACTGACAGAATGCACAACTGATAACACAACCCTTGAGTGTTCAGAACTAGTAAAAAACATAAAAAACACTATAAACAATAACTTAAATGAAAAATTGAGTGTCCAAGATAAAGCTTCCAAGATTTTTGATACACTTAATAAACTTCTTAATAATCCAACTCAACTATCTAATTCAGTAAATGCATCCTCATCCTCACAAAATCAGCTGTTATCTACTACCACACCTCGAAAAAAAACTCAGAAAACCAAGACCAAAACTCAGACTAAAAACAATAACCTCACTACTGTCATGTCAAATAAAGAGTTAAACGACCTAATGAAAATGGTTAACAGATTACCCTCGATTTTTCCAATGCCAGATAACTCCATAATTGCTCAAAACAGCAGGAAACAGATAGGAACCAGTCCCACCCCTTCAACACAATCCCAGACAACCGCGGCCATAACGCAGACTAATAATAATGACATCTTAAATAACGGTTTATCGATATCAACCAATCAAAATACAAGCCCACAACTTCCCTCTTTGAGCAGCCAGATGCCACTCGGATTAGAACACAACCACAAAACTAAATAGATTTAAAAAACAAGAGGACTTATTATGAAAAAATATTCTTTACTCCTTATCACCACAACACTCTTTGCCATCTCTCAATCCCCTTTATATGGGATGGATGATGAGAATTCTTTTTTTGAAAGTTTTAATACAGAAGAGAACAGCTTGGCCTCCTCAGAGCAAACCGACTTCTTTGCCTCGTTAAGAGGTGCCCCCAACAATAGCGATCCTGATAGCAATTCTTCATTAGGGCAGGCCATTGATCCTGAAAATAAAGACCTAATACTTGACTTAGATGATTCGGAAAACATCAATAATGCCGTTCCTGCTGCCATAGAAGAGCATAATATAAACAAATTACTTTCAAACTTTTTAACCAACACCACAAACACGATGCCCGTACAAGACCTGACAACACCTAAAGATTTGGTAGACTCCCAAACACCACCTCCATCAAAAAAACATTCACGCGAAAACAATAAAAAGCACGTGAAAAACCAGAGCAAGCAGAAGAAAACACGTCTAAACAACTGCACAACCAACGCAACAAACTCAGGCTCTAGTTCAAGCCAATCAATTACTACGGGACCAAGTTCTAGCTCCTCATCGACAACAAACACGTGGACAGGACACCCTCCCGCATACTGGAGTAAAAAAAAATGGCTCCCTATCAGACCAATCAGCAAAAAGGCACAAATCATTGCTGATTTTTTTGAGGACGCAGGAACTTCTACAGAAATGCTGGATCAAATAAAGCTCATGCTAAATAAAGTAACAAAAAAAACCAAAAACTTGATGCTTTGGCTCCTTAATACCACGGAAAAATCAAATGACTCTGTTATAGAACTAGCAATTAACAAAAATAACGCTACGGGGCATCTTCACCTGAGATTTATTCTAAGCCTTTTAAACCACAGAATTCACTCTTTACAAGGCTACTACAACCAGATAAATAACTACCAATTCCTGACCAATAAACTGACAGAGTGCACAACTGATAACACAACCCTTGAGTGTTCAAAACTAATAACAAACGTAAAAAAATCCATAAAAAATCCCTCAAAAAAAAATTTGAGAGCCAAAAATAAAGCTTCCCATATTTTTTACGCACTTAATCGACTTCTTAATAATCAACCTCAGCTGCCTAATTCACTAAACGCATCCTCATCTTCACAAAATCAGCTACTACCTTCAACCACACCTTCAACACAACCCCAGACAATCACGGTCATAACGCAGACTAATAACAGCGCCATCTTAAACAACGGTTTATCGATATCAACCAATCAAAATAATATAACGACAAACTCAGGCTCTAGCTCAAGGGAATCATTAGACAATCTACAAAAATCAGTCGAAAAACTCGCTCCCATTATTCAAGACTCGAAATCACTAAATGCGCCCTCACCAAATTCTAGCTCATCTTCGCAAAACCTAACTCAGCAACCTATCAACACAAACATCTCAGATGAAGATTTGGACAACCTAATAGAAATAGTAAACACAATCACACCACAAATTCAAAATTCACAACAACCACTTACAACAAACCCCCAAACACAAAATACTCTCTCCTCACAAATCCCTACGCCACCTCAGAAGACCTCCTCGGTAAAAAAATGTTCACAAAAAAAACCACTTTGCAAGAATGCTGTAACCAATATCTGGCCAGGACACTCTCCCTCACACTGGAATCAAAAAACATGGGACCTGCAACACTCACTCAGCAAAAAGGTACAAATCATAGCAGACCTTTTTAACGACGCAAATGCTTCTCAAGAAATGCTGAATGAAATAAAAGACATGTTCACTTTACTAGATCCACCGCCAAAAACTCTGCTCAACTGGTTCTGCGAACCCACAGAGGATTCAGAAAATTCTGTTATACAACAAGCAATTAACCAAAATAACAACACAGGGTACATTCATCTAAAGTTCATTCTAAACCTTTTGAATACCAAAATTTTTAGTGCAAAAACAGCCAAAGCCAAAATAGACAATTACCTATCTCTGGCCAACTACCTAGAAATTTTCTCACACGAAAAAACATCATCTAAGTGTTCAGAACTAATAGACAAAATCAAAACAGCTATAGAAAATACCACTAAAATCTATTCCCAACCACAACGTGCTTCTAGCATATTCGAGGCAATTAATGAAATCCTCAATCCACAAACCCAACCGTCTAACTCACTCAACACCTCGACACAGACTATTACAACCATTACACAGACCAACGATGGTAACATCTTAGACAACGGTTTAAATAACCTACTAAAAAAGAAGCTGCTTGAAATAGAAGAATTACTCCCAACTAAGTATAAAAACCCTAGAGACATTATCTTTAATTTCTTCTTCGCCCAAAAAAATGACGTCTCAATTATACAAAAAACAATCAATGATAATAACAGCCAAAAACTAGCTTACATACTCCTATTTATATGCAGAAAAAATGACGAGTTAATCTCTAACCACAAAATGAACAACTATCAATACCTTGCCAACAGACTAACAGATTGTATGCCTCAAAACACATTAACGCCCTGCACCATACTCACACGTAACGCTATAAAAATTATAAAAGAAGAAACTACACAAAACGAAATTGCTGGACGCCTAGAAAACGAAGTTCTTATTCCACAAATAAAACAGGCCCAACTGACAAATCAGTCAACATCTTCGTCCTGTCCACAATTCTTTCATCTTGTACAGGCAAACAACTCTACAACTCAGCCTAAAACCATTATACCTATAACCCACCGACAAGGATTGCAACAAACCAACCCATCAGCATCAACCAATCAAACTAGTATAACGACAAACTCAGGCTCGCTATCAACACAAATCACCCCTAAACCAAAAAGCCCATAGCCAAAATGCAAGCCCACAACTTCCCTCTTTGAGCAGTCAGGTGCCACTCGAATTAAAACGCATCCACAAAACTAAATAGATTTAAAAAAACGAGAGAACTTATTATGAAAAAATATCGACCCCTTATCGCCACAGCACTTCTTACCCTCTCTCAATCCCCGTTATATGGGATGAATCAAGATGAAAAAAATTTTATTGAGAGTTTTAACTTAAACCTGGAAGAAAACAGCTCAGGACCAACCGACTTTTTTGCCTTATTAAATCCCCCTAGCAATAGCGGTCTTGATAGCAATTCTTCATTAGAGCAGGCCATTGATCTTGAAAATAAAAACCTAATACTTCCCTCCTTTAACGTGGATGACTCAGCAAACAAAGAAACCCAAAATAAGGGTCTACAAAAAATTGCACCACCGTCAAAAAAACGTCCGCGAGAAGACAAAAAAGAACCTTTAAAAAACCAAAGCACGCAGAAAAAAACTCACCTTAACCAACCAATCTTTTTATTCATACCTCAACAAAAACAGCTAATACCCAAACCGCAATCCAGCGCCTATCCAGCCAAAATACCACTACAAAAGTTGAATATAAATCAAAACTCACAAGCCCTCCAAAAGACCCCCAATTCCCGGTATAAAAGGGGTAAAAATGGCAACAAGAAGTCCGCCTCCTACTGGAATTTAGAACGTTGGCGAAGCAAAACAACCACGTTTAAACAACACCTCATTACCACCCTTTTGGAAGAGGCAGGACGTTCAACCAATAAACTTGCAGAAATAGAAAAGATGCTTAAAAAAAACATTTCTAGACCAAAAGAACTGTTAATTTGGCTGAGCACTCCTTTGGAAGATCAAAAAGCCTCAATCATTCAAAATGCAATCAATCAAGCCAACCTCACGCACCTAAGATCTATTCTTAACCTCTTAGTCGCTAAGATTAATACTTTAATAATCAGCACCCAACTAACGCGCTACAATGAACTTGAAAACTACCTAGAAGAATGCATTCTTTCCAGCACAACCCCTGAATGCTCAAATCTCATAACTAACATCAAAAACATTATTAAAAATGCACTCCAATCCAATCAGGGCAACTCCATTTTTAGCGATCTGCAAAAAATTCTCAATCCACAAGCAACTTCTTTACCCGCACTCACTCAGACGATAACAACCACTACAAAGACTAATAATCCCATTAATACTAACATCTCAGATAAAGATTTGGACGACCTACTAGAAACCATGCAAACAATCGAACCACCTATGCAAAATAATACTAGAGCTCCCCTGATTATACCGACGCAGAACAGCTCCATCATTAATCAGAATAACACAGCGCAACAATGCAATACGCCCCAGCCCCCTTTAAAACCTTTAACAGAAACGCCATCTACCATAAAAACAGTGCTCCCAACAAAGTATAAAAAACCAGGCAATCTCATCTCTTGCATTTTCACCGCCAAAAAAAATAATCCCTCAATCATGCAAGAAATAATCAATAAGAATAACAACCAACAACTAGCTTTGACTCTACAATCTGTGTGCAAAGAAATTAACCGACTAACGCCTTACCACCAAACAAACAACTATAAATTACTTGCGAGAAAGCTAACAACTTGTATGCCTCAAAATACAACCACACCCTGCACCACACTCATAAGTAATGCTATAAAAGTCATAGAAAAAACTAAACCAACGAACATTGCTGAACACTTAGAAAAAAAAATTCTCATTCCACAAATACAACAGACTCAACAAACCTCATTCAATTCTTCTAACGTCAAACAACTCCCTAACAACTCAAAACAACATTAGGCAGAAAATACCAATTCTGTACTAGACGAAAAATAAGGCTTTCACAACCCTATACTTACCAAATAAAATTCAGTAGAAAAATAATTTTTTAATTTAAAACTTGATCTATTTGTCAAATTTGATAAATTAAAAGCAACCAGAAAATAACTTATCAGAAATCAATGAAACCAAAGACTCTTTATGAAAAAATATTCTTTACACCTTATTGCCACAGCACTCTTTGCCCTCTCTCAATCCCCTTTATATGGGATGGATGATGAGAATTCTTTTTTTAATACAGAAGAAAAAAGCCTTGAGATCCCAGAGCCAACCGACTTTTTTGCCTCGTTAACTACCCCTAACAATAGCAATCTTGATAGCAATTCTTCATTAGGGCAGACCATTGATCTTGAAAAAAACAAAGACCTAATACCCCCATCCTTTGGTTTAGATGATTCAGAAAACATCAATAATACCGTTCCTGCTCCCACAGAAGAAGAGCTCGACATAAACAACTTATTTTCAAACTTTTTAACTAATACTACAGACACGGTGCCCGTACAAAACCTTCCCACTCCTCAAATCACAAATCAAAATTTGATGGGCCTCCAAACAGCATCACCATCAAAAAAACATCCACGCGAAAACAGTAACAAGCGCTTAAAAAACCAGAGTGAACAGAAGAAGACACGTCTCAACAACCCCATAACCATTTCAACAAACTTCGGCTCTAACTCAAGCCAATCAATTACTACAGAATCAGCTTCTAGTTCCTCATCAACAACAAACACGTGGGTAGAATACCTTCCCGCACACTGGGATAAAAAAACGTGGAACAATTACAACCTCAGTCAAAAGGTACAAACCATTGCAACCCTTCTTGAGGACGCAGGAACTTCTACAGAAATGCTGGATAAAATAAAGCTCAAATTAGACCAACTAATACAAATACCAAGGTCTTCGCTCGATTATTTCCTCAACCCACCGAAAAAATCAAATGACTCTATTATACAACAGGCAATTAACAAAAATAACACTATGGGACATCTTCACCTGAAATTTATTCTAAACCTTTTAAACAACAAAATTAATTCTTTAAAACAATGCTATAACCGCACAAAAAACTACCAATTACTGACCAAAAAACTAGAACAGTGCATCCTAACCAACACAACGACTGAGTGTTCAGAACTAGTAATAAACGTAAAAAACGCTATAAACAATACCTTAAAAGAAAATTTGATTCTCGAAACTAAAGCTTCCAAGATTTTTAAAAAACTTGGCAAACTTCTTAATGGACCAACTCAACAGTCTAATTCACTAAACACATCCTCATCTTCGCAAAATCAGCTATTACCTACACTCACACCTTCAACACAACCTCAGACAATCACGACCATACCCCACCCGCAAGAGACTCAACAAATCCAACAAAATCCAACAAAAAATCAACCCCTCTCCACCAGCCAACCTTTGCAGAAAAAGCAAAATACCTCCCAGCAAAGTGTGGCCAATGCAACTACCACAAGCTCTTGCTCAAGCCAATCAATTGCTATTGGATCAAGTTCTAGCACCTCATCGACAAAAAACACGTGGACAGGATACCCTCCCTCACACTGGGATCAAAAAAATTGGAACGCTCCTATGATGATCAAAGGCTTTAAGCAACAGATCATTGCAGACCTTCTTGAGGATGCAGGAACTTCTCCAGAAATGCTGGATGAAATAAACCTCAGATTATATCCACTAACACAACAACCAAGGTCTTCGCTCGATTGGTTCTTCAATCCCACGGGAAAATCAAAAGACTCTGTTATACAACTAGCAATTAACAAAAATAACACTACAGGGCATCTTCACCTGAAATTTATTCTAAACCTTTTAAACAACAAAATTCTTTCTTCAGAATGCTACTATAGCCACATAAATAACTACCAATTACTGGCCAACAAACTGGAACAATGCATCCTAACCAACACAACGCCTGAGTGTTCAGAACTAGTAACAAACGTAAAAAAAGCTATAAACAACGCCTTAAAAGAAAATTTGAGTACCAAAAATAAGGCTTCCACTATTATTAAGGAACTTAAGCAACTTCTTAATGGGCCAACTCAACTGTCTAATTCACTAAACACATCACAATCTCAAACAAACATAACCATCTTAAGACCAATCGCTATTAGACCATCAACCCCACCTAGCAACAATCAGCAAAACCAACCCCAAAGCCAGACACCAAACCAAAAATAAATAAAAGCCAGGAAACTATTATGAAAAAATACTCTTTACTCCTATTGCCTACGCTGCTTTTGCTTGCCACAACAGATGTACACTGCATGGAAAATATCAACAATACCCTTAACAATGACACCAACAAAAACAGACCTCCCTTTATCTCGGAGCTTTTTTCCGTTAACACAATGCAACAAGATGAACATGGTGAAAAACGCAAGCGAATCGTAAAGCCAACAAAAAATCAACCGGCCAATCAACCTTTGCAGAAAAAGCGAAATACCTCCCTGCAAAGCATGACCAATGCAACTACCACGGCCTCAAGTTCTAGCTCAAGCCAATCTATAACTACGGAATCAAGTTCTAGCTCTTCATCGACACCAAACACGTGGATAGGATATCCCCTCTGGAATCAAAAAAAGTCGAACTCTGCTCCCAAAAACTTCAAATCAAAGCAACAAACCATTGAAGATCTTCTTGAGAACGCAGGAACTTCTACAGAAATGCCAGATGAAATAAAGAATATGCTCAACTTGGAAACACAAAGACCCAGAGACTTAATAAACTGGCTCTTCAATCCCACGAAAAAGTCAAAAATTTCTATTATACAACAGATAATTAATGACAATAACACCACGGGGCTTAGTCACCTAAAATTCATTCTAAACTGTTTAATCACCAAAATTCATTCTTTAGAAAAATTCCCAAGCAGAAAACAAAACTACCTATTTCTGGCCAACAAACTGGAAGAATGCTCAACTGATAACACAACGCCTGAGTGTTCAGAACTGATAAACAACATGAAAACCGCTATGAAAAACATCCAAAAATTGACTGCCAAAAAAAAAGATTTCACTATTTTTAAAGTGCTAAAGCGACTTCTTAATACGCCAACTCAACAGTCTAATTCGCTAAACATATCCTCATCTTCACAAAATCAGCTATTACCTGCTTACACACCTCTAACACAACCTCAGACAACCACGACCATAACGCACCTGCAAGAGATGCAACAAACCCAACAATCGACATCAACCAATCAACCCATCACCAACAACCAACCTTTACAGAAAAAGCAAAATACTTCCCAGCAAAGTGTGACCAATTCAACTACCCCGGGCTCAAACTCTAGCTCAAGCCTATCAATTGCTATTGGATCAAGTTCTAGCTCTTCATCGACAACAAACACGTGGACAGGACACCCTCCCTCACACTGGAATAAAAAAAAATGGGTCTCCCTCTCAATCAGTAAAAAGGCACAAATCATTGCAACCCTTTTTAACGACGCAGGAACTTCTGAAAAAATGTTAAATGAAATAAAGACTATATTTGATGATGAAACACAACAACCAAATGCTGTACTCAAATGGTTCTTCAAACCCATGAAGAACTCAGAAAACTCTATTGTACAACAAGCTATTAACAAAAATAACCCTACAGGGCTTCGTCACCTAAAATTTATTCTAAACCTTGTAATCCTCAAAATTAATTCTTTAAAAAAATTCCCAAATCAGCTAAATAACTACCAAGTTCTAACCACTGAACTGAAAGCGTACACAACTAATAACACAGCACCTGAATATTCAAACCTAATAAACAACGTCATAGACATAATAGAAAATACCTCAAAAGACTTGATTTACAAACAAAGATTTCCAGATGTTTTTAACGCACTTAATCAACTTCTGAATGGGCCAACTCAACCATCTAATTCACTAAACGCATCACAATCTCAAACAACCATAACCATCTTAAAACCAACGGCGATCAAACCATCACCCACACCTCAGACAACCACGACCATAACTATCATAAAATCAATCCCTACTGAACCATCAACTCCACCTAGCAACAATCAACAAAGCCAACCCAAAAACTAAACACCCTACCAAAAAAGGTCACGGTGCACATATCTAAAGCGATATGTGCACCGTGACCTTTTTTAATTCACAAGATCTTTTGTGATAGATAGTAACCTAAATTACTTCAAATCCGAAAAGAAGAACTTCAATTCTTGCGCTGCTGTCTCCGAAGCATCAGACCCATGAGTAACATTGCTGCCAATATGTTTTCCAAACATCTTGCGCAATGAACCCACTGTCGCCTTAATAGGGTCAGTCGCACCCATAAGGTTACGCCACTCTTGTATAGCATTCTCACGCTCAAGAGCCATAACTACAACAGGACCTGAGGTTATATAATGCACTAATTCCAAAAAGAATGGCTTGCCCTTATGAACCCCATAAAAGGATTCCGCTTCTTGCCGAGTAAGCGACTTTTTTTCCATGCGCACAATAGAAAAACCATTAAGCTCTATAATCTTAATAATTTCACCCGTATGCCCACCAGCGATAGCATCCGGCTTGATAATAGCAAAAGTACGTTCAATTGACATGATCACTCATCCCTACTCTTGATTATCATCATCGGAAACATAGACTACATCCGTATGCTCAGTAGTTCCAGATCCTTCACCGCCACGCGCTGCGTGCTTTTCAAGTTCGATCTGCAACTGTGATTTCATGCGGGATGGAGCTTGGCGTGGTGCAGCTTCTGCATTTTTCTCATGACGCACATTATTAGGACGTTGCGGTTGATCGCCACCTTCTTTTGCGCGTTTTGGACGTTCAGCACCTTTAGGCTTCAGGCTCAATCCAAGCTTATGCTCTTCTTGATTTACCTTGATAACTCTAAACTGACGCTTTTCGCCAACCTTAATCACATCTTCTACGTGTTCAACCGTATTGCCAGAAAGCTCAGAGATATGAACAAGCCCTTCAATACCGCTTGGTAATCTTACAAATGCGCCAAAATCAGTAATCTTAGAGACTTCGCCTTCAACGACTGAATCCACCGGATACTTAGCTTCAAGATTTTCCCATGGATTTTCATCAAGCTGCTTCAAGCCCAAGGAAATCTTGCGTTTCTCGCGGTTTATGTCGGTAATAATAGCCTTAACTTCATCGCCCTTCTTAAAGAGATCGGCAGGATGCTTAATATGCTCTGTCCATGAAAGATCAGAGATATGAATAAGACCATCAACCCCAGGGGCCAACTGAACAAACACACCAAAATCCGTTATATTACGAACGGTGCCTGTAATAATCTGTCCAACCTGAAGACTTCCAACCACAGCATCCCATGGATTTTCTTTAAGTTGTTTGATACTGAGAGACATACGACGGTTTTCTTTATCAAGCGAAACCACCAATGCTTCAATCTCTTGCCCAACTTTAAAGTGCTTATGAAGATCCGTTATACGATCCGTCCATGATACTTCTGAAATATGGACCAATCCTTCAACTCCACGTGCAACTTCCACAAATAGCCCGTAATCCGTAATACTGGATACAACGCCTTTGATGTGCTCACCAACCTTGATGGAATCTGGCAACTCTGCCCATGGATTTTCGGATAGCTGCTTCATACCAAGAGAAATCTTCTCATTGACAGGATCAAAGGATAAAACCTTAACCGAAACAGCATCGCCAATTTTGACAATTTCACTTGGATGCGCAATACGTCCCCATGTCATATCAGTGATATGCAGAAGCCCATCAACACCACCTATGTCAATAAAGACACCGTAGTTAGTGATGTTCTTAACAATACCACGTATAATTTGATTGACTTGTAGGGTCTCAAGAACCTTCTTGCGAACCTCAGACCGTTGTTCATTAAGGTATTTGCGACGGGAAATGATAACATTGCCACGCTTTTGATTAACCTTGATAATATGAGCCGTAATCTTTTGGCCAACATACTGATCAAAGTCCGAAACACGCTGAACATCAACTTGGGAACCAGGCAAGAACGCCGGTATACCAATATCAACACTCAAGCCACCCTTAACCTTATGAGACACAATACCTTCAACCGGCTTGCCTGCATCAAAGAGATCCATAATCTCTTTCCAAGCCTTAAGCGCCTTAGCCTTCTCATAAGAAAGGACCACGTCACCATCAAAGTTTTCTAACTCATCAATGATAACCTGAATCTCAGTTCCTTTTTGCAAGCCCTTAAGTTCAAACTCATTGAACTCATGTACCGAAATCAATCCATGCGACTTGAACTTAACGTCAACAAGTACGCCATCTGGACTAACTTCTAACACGGTGCCTGTAATAATAGCTTCAGGCTTGTATTTATCAAGAAGCCCCTTATAAAGGTCAGCTAACTCTTGATTAGGCTTCAGCCCATCTTCCTCTTCAAATACCTCAGCAACACAAAATTGTGACGGTCTTAGCAGTTCTTTTGACATGAATACTCCTGCAGATATATACCTAAATTACGCCCAACAGCAGCCGCAAACAACGTTACGTACAGCATGTGCATAAAATGGGGAATATCTGGGGTTTTAGTGGTTATACATACAACGTAACTGTATCTTATTGTATCAAGAAAATAGTCACTTGCCAATCAAGCTCTCCACAAGAAAAAACCGTGTTTCTGCTGTTTTTTAAAATTCTTTTTTGACAAAGTGCTAAAAAAGTGTCAATATAATAGTGATTGCACCGCTTTTACAAAAAGCATGCATTGATCTTTCGCTCCTATGCGTTCTTGCATTTTTAGGGCCGTATTGTAGAGCCTATTCATGTGAATAGGTAAGGACGGTGGGTGTGGAAGGAAAGCCAATACTCACTACAATACTACTAGTGCCCTATTACACTTGTTAAGAACGAAGGACATAATATTCATGATTAAACAATTATTTAGCGATTTCCAACTCTTACCCCAAATTTCTGAGAAATTGGTTGAAGCTGGTTTTACAGAGCCAACAGAAATTCAAGAGCGAGCCATCCCTCTATTACTATCAAAAGAGCGGGTTGACTTTCATGGTCAAGCTCAAACAGGAACGGGAAAAACCCTTGCATTTGGACTACCCCTTTTACACCGTATAGACAAGGATCTTAAGGTAGCTCAAGCACTCGTCGTTGCTCCTACTCGCGAACTTGCAGGACAGATAGCCGACAGCCTTACCCCTTATGCACAATCAATCGGCATTTCACTCTGTACTATTTACGGTGGCGTCCCTATGGATAATCAAGTACGTTCGCTCAAACGCGGAACGCAGTTGATTATTGGAACCCCTGGACGTATAAACGATCATCTAAACCGCAAAACTCTTCAACTAAACCAACTAAAAACTCTCGTCCTTGACGAAGCAGATATTATGCTAGACATGGGATTTAGAGAAGAAGTAGACGAAATATTAAATTATGCGCCTACCGAACGTGAAATCTGGCTCTTTTCAGCTACGGTAAAGACTGGTATTCAAGCTCTTATGCGTGAGCATATGCGCAATACCGTTACTGTTTCAGCCAGCAAAAACCAAGTCGGCTCTCTCACCACAAAACAGTACTATTGCGTAGTTCCTTCGCCTTTCAGAATCGAAGCCCTTGGCAGATTTATTGAAGCGGCTCCTGATTTTTATGGATTCATCTTCTGTCAGACAAAGATCCTAACAAGCGAAGTTGCAGACCAGTTGGTACGTCGTGGCTACTCGGTTGGCGCACTTCATGGTGACATGAGCCAAGCCCAACGTAACTCAGTTATAAAGAAGTTCAAAGATCGCGAATATTCTATCGTAGTTGCGACGGACGTTGCAGGACGAGGAATTGATATTCAAGATCTAACGCACGTAGTCAACTTCTCGTTGCCTGATGATTTTGAAAGCTACATACACCGGACCGGAAGAACGGGTCGGGCTGGTAAAGATGGCACCGCTATAACTTTTGTTGGAAAACATCAACTACGTGATGTTAAAACAATTGAGCGCAAATTCAATATTACTATTGAACCGCTTCAAGTTCCTACACAAGAAGAACTAGTTAAAGGATGTCTTGCAAAAGCATCTACATACCTAGTCTCTCTTGAAAAACTAAAATTAGACCACAAAGAAACCGAACCTATTATGGCCTTAATGAGCCAATTTGATGCACAGCAACTAAGTGGAATGCTTGCTCAAATTTTGCATGAAAAGTTCCTCGCTCCTATAGTAAAAGAGAGCAAACTCGACAGCAAAATAGATTCTAACTCTTCCTCCTACCACAATCAGAGTGTCGATCCTTCCCTTCAAGAACTTATGTTCTTTGTTGGAACCGATGATGGCGTATCACAAGACGATGTTGTAGCACATCTTATTGAAAACAGTTCACTTTCACGAGACACAATTGTTAAGATACGTATGATACGTAAGAGAACGTTTGTCCATGTTCCTTTCCAGTCTGCACCAGCTTTGATGGATGCTGTAAAAAACACGACTCTTGCGGGTAGAAAAATGTTTGGACGCGTTGTGGAACCACTACCTTTTGGTCGCGAACAACGTCCGGAGCGTTCTTTTTCAAGACCACGCAACGGCGGCGGTCGTAGACACGAAAGAATAGTCCGCCACTAAGGAGATTGTCGGAGGTCAATTGAGTATGAGGAAGCTATTTGAAATACTAGGCCTGTTAATCCTTATCCTTTCTCTTGCACCCTGTTGTGTTTTCGAAGACAGAGGGCCAAAAGACAAAGATATAAAACAGGCCTCAAAAAAACATGACTTTATAAAAGCGCCCGCTAAAAAAAAGAGCTGGGCGCTCACTGTCTTTGTTCATGGAACCGTTGGTTCAACCTTAAACATTTTCAATCCGTTCCAGTGTTACCATGATTGTACCGAAGAAGACACTTACTGCAATAAAGTAATTCGTCGCTATCGAAACCACCATGCTATGCAATACGACCAGGTACTGGGTGATGAAGGGCTCTGCATTTTTGAAAGCTGCAAATTTGATCCCCTCATTGCCTCCTGCTATCTAGTACCAGCCTATGACGAAATAGCACGCGCCGTGGGTAATAGTTGTGATATAGAAGAATATGCCTCGTTTGGATGGTCCGGACTTTTAAGTCAAAAAGCACGACGCGACGCTGGTTTGCAGTTTTATAAAGAGCTACAAGCTTACCGTGAACGCATAGTACGTGAAAAGGGCGTGGAGCCAATAATACGAATTATTACGCATAGCCATGGCGGAAATGTCGCTCTATGGATTGCACAAGCTGAACTTGAGCTCCAAAAACACCTTTCAATAGACCTCCTATTTATGTACGGCGCTCCTATGCAAATTGAAACCGCCCCGCTCATCGCATCTCCTCTGTTTAGACGGATTATACTGGGCTACTCATGGGGCGACAGTGTTCAGCGCCGAGATTGCTTTTCAACTGCAGCTCATAAAAGCTTTATGCGCATGGGAGACATTACAAATTTAAAACAGATCGTAACCGCTCACCCTGGATGCATGCGCTGCGATATCCGATTTGCGGTTAATGATAATGAACGACTTATCTCTCACACTAACATGTGGTTATGTGGACGATCCGAGCCTGTCTTTAAAGATATGGATCCCCTACCTCTCATGGTTTTAACGCCATTAATCGTAAAAGCATTAGATTCAAAGGGAACCTGTTGCACGCACCTAAAGGTAAAGGTCTGTTCAGATACAGAGCGTTACTGGGTCTGCACCGCAGAATGTCTAGACGCCCCCAAAAACAAACCCATTGGTAGCTATTTTATAAAGTGCCAAAAGGAAAACGAAGCCAAGACCATCGTTGAAAATCATCATGCCGAAAAAGAAATTCGCGATATCATCGTTGCATGGAGCAGGCGTATGAAGCAAGAATGGAGGGCATTTGATGGTTCACGTGATGTCTTGTTCAACAGGAAGAACCGAGAAGCCATTCACGATGCCATCTTTGGCAAACCTGCTGCATAAAACCTTACGAACAAAAAACGGATAAAATCATTTTACTACCAACCAACTCACAGAGCGTCTTACAGCGCATTTAGCACTATCTGTGACCAGGTCTCCATCTGCGCATATACTCGCTGACACCCTTCACGATCAACAAGCTCCCCACTGCGCAGCTCTTCTTTTACACTAATAGTGGCAGAGTCACCTTCAAGCAGATAGACAAAACCCACATGAACTTTTCCCACCTCATTAGAGTCATCATTCAATACGCCTAAAAGGGAAATAGTAACGGCCCCACCAAACGCCACTTCTTCATAAAACTCACGCCGAGCCCAATCGGAAATAGAATCAGTCGTCATATCTTCCGCCCTAATATGCCCACCAATGCCCAATGAATAACAACCTTGCAGACGCTTTTCACTAGCAGTAGACCGTCGCTGCATAAGAAAATAACGGCCCTGATGCCTAAAAACAAGGTACGGTATGATTTGTTTATAGGTTGGATCCTGCTCTGCACTACTACGCGGAACAAATTCTTTTTTTTCTATTATTAATCGAGCCATCTCAGACTCAGGGAGTTTTTTAAGTCCCTGCCACTCGCCAGCCACAAATAAATCTGCTCGAGGCACCACCAAAATCTGCTCGTCCTGTACAGGACAAGAAACAGGGTTTACAACGGCTTTTGCGCGCATTTTTTCTGCATTTTTTTCTGTGTGCATTCTACACCTTTTCGCTTATCTTTTCACCTAAAAACTAACAGGAAAATGAACAATCGCACTTGAGAGCGTATCAAACGTCCTTATTTTGCCAACCCCACTCTTAATATTATGTCTGCTTGAAAAAGTTTGATTTTTAGTCAGACTTAATAAGTATTTTATTCATCTATGCCCCGTGAGGGCAGAGCTTCGATCTGACATAAGTTACAGGGTCAGACAGGTATTTTTGGGAGTCGCGTATGAAAGGCTTAACGGGCCGGGTGCTAACTACAAGTCTAGCCATCTTCGCCATGCTTTTTGGTGCCGGAAACTTAATCTTCCCATTACGAATCGGTGTTGAGTCGGGCGGACATGTTTTCACCGGTTTCTTTGGGTTTGCACTTACAGGAATTCTACTCCCCATCCTAGGTCTTATGGCCGTCGTATCCTTTAACGGGGATTATCAGTCCTTTTTTGGGCGCCTAGGCTCCTGGTCTAGCAAGGTAGTTATCTTCTTTTGTATGATGATTATAGGCCCCTTCATAGCCATGCCTCGTATCATGGATCTTGCCTATGAAATGGTAAGACCATTCTTACCATCCATGCCCCTTCTGCTTTTTACAATTTTATTTGCATTGGTTGCATTTATAGCCACCTACAGGCTCAATCGGTTACTCGATATCATTGGAAAATACCTAAGCCCTGCAAAAGTAGTCAGCATTGTCTCCATCATCGTTATTGGACTCTTTACCGCACATAAAGCCGAATATCGCCCCATAGACCAAATGGCTTTCTTTTGGAACTCTCTACTTAAAGGATATGGAACACTCGATCTCATTGGCGCCATATTCTTCGGATCTATTGTAGTACAGCTGCTATCACAATACTCCAACAAAAAAGAGCATATTGATCTTTCAAAAGCCGTTCATATAACTGCAATTTCAGGTCTATTTGCAGGGTTACTCCTTGGAGCCGTTTATTTAGGCATCACGTGCCTGGGCGCCTTCCACACACAAGGAATCTCATCACTCAACGAGGGCGAGATTTTTAGCCAAGTTGCGTTCCGCATTCTAGGCAATTGGGGTGCTGCAGTCATAGGGTTTGTGGTGGTATTGGCCGGATTGACTACCTTAGTATCCATCTCAGCTGTTGTGGGTGAGTATATTCAACTCGTTTCAAACCAACGCATCTCATATGCCCATTCAGTCGCCGTAGTTCTCACAGCCTGCGCACTGGTTGCAAACTCTGGACTTACAATGCTCCTGGTCTACTCAGGACCCTTTATCAATTTCTTCTATCCCCTGATTATTGCTATAACCGTATGCAACCTACTGTATAAACTGTATGGATTCACCTGGATAAAGTTACCTGTTGCAATAACCGCCCTAATTTCGGCGTGGTTTGTACTAGTACCCCTTTTTTAGAACCGGTTCTCAAGAACATTGGAGAATTAAATCATGAGTTACGACTTTAAATCAATTGAACAGACCTGGCGCGAACGGTGGTCTACGCACCCAGTCGCACAATCAAAGCCTACTGGCAGCGGGAAAAAATATTATTGCCTAGATATGTTCCCCTATCCATCCGGAGCTGGCTTACATGTAGGCCACTGGCGAGGATACGTACTATCTGATGTATACACGCGCATTAAATGGCTACAAGGCTACAATATTCTACACCCTATGGGCTGGGATGCCTTTGGACTGCCCGCTGAAGTTTTTGCAATTCAACAAGGAACTCACCCTCGAATAAGCACTGAGAAAAACATCGCTAATTTCAAGCGTCAACTTGCAGATATTGGTGCCGTCTACGACTGGTCCAAAGAGATCAATACCACCGATCCTGACTACTACAAATGGACACAATGGATCTTCCTGCAAATGTATAAAGCCGGACTTGCATACGAAGCCGACATGGAAGTTAACTGGTGTCCCGTCTTAAAAACTGTAGTCGCCAACGAAGAAGTTGTAGAAGGACGATGTGAACGATCAGGCGCTAAAGTTGAAAAGAAAAAGGTACGTCAGTGGATGTTACGCATAACCTCCTACGCTGAAAAACTTCTCCAAGGGCTTGACCGACTTGATTGGCCTGAACGAGTCAAACTAATGCAACGCAACTGGATAGGCAAAAGCGAAGGAGCAACCATCCAGTTTCTTGTAGCTGGAGACAGCAATGCCACGGGAGCTCCTCTTTCACTTCCTGTCTTTACAACGCGCGCAGAAACCATTTTTGGAGCCACGTTCTTAGCTATGGCCCCAGACCATGAATTGGCCAATCATCTGATTACCGCAACTCAAAAAGATGCTGTTGATGCCTATAAACAAGCCTATATTCGCGAAGTAGGCGGAGTCTGGACACTTGAAAAAAGCGGAATCTTTACAGGCTCTTACGCCATAAACCCCGTAAATGGTGAACGCATTCCTATCTTCCTCGCCAATTTTGTGCTTAAAAACTACGGGACTGGAATCATTATGGCGGTCCCTGCACACGATGCACGAGACCACGAATTTGCCGAAAAACTAAAACTTCCAATCCGCCATGTAATCCATAATCCCGGTGGGCAACCAGATGGTGCCTACGAAGGGAACGGTAACTTAGTCAACAGTGGTCCTTTTGACGGGATCAATGCATTTCCTGAAGGGCGAGAGCGCATAATCGATCTTCTCGTTCAGCGCAAAATCGCAGAAAAGCAGGTGCGTTATAGTCTTCGCGATTGGATATTTTCGCGGCAACGTTATTGGGGTGAGCCTATACCTCTAGTACATTGCCCTATCTGTGGCATCGTACCTGTCCCCGAAAATCAACTACCCGTCAAACTTCCAGACGTCGAGAAATATGAGCCCACGGGCACAGGAGAATCTCCTTTAGCTGGAATTACAGAATGGGTAAACACCACGTGCCCCTCCTGCGGACGAGCTGCAAAACGTGAAACCAATACAATGCCCCAATGGGCAGGATCATCCTGGTATTTCTTACGCTATCCAAACCCACACCTTACAGACAAGCCGTTTGATCCTAAAGACATGAAATATTGGCTACCAGTAGATTTATACGTAGGCGGCATTGAACATGCAATTCTGCACCTTCTCTACGCGCGATTTTATACTAAAGTACTTCACGATCTTGGCCACCTACCCTTTGATGAGCCCTTCAAACAGCTCTTTAATCAAGGCATGATAAATCGCTACTCCGAAAAAACCGGATTAGTCGAAAAAATGTCTAAATCAAAAGGGAATGTCGTTAATCCCGATGAAATGGTCAAAGAATACGGGTCCGATGCCCTTAGAATGTATATGCTATTCATGGGACCACCCGAATTAGACTGTGAGTGGCAAGACACAGGGCTAGAAGGAATCAAGAGGTTCTTAAACCGGTTCTGGACCTTCATGTCCGATCCAAAAAACATGGTTTCAGCCGAACAAGAGACCGCTCAAACCAAACGCGCTGTACACTCACTTATAAAAACAGTAGGTGAACGACTCGATCTCTTTAAGCCAAACACAGCCGTATCCGCTTTCATGGAGTGGTTAAATAACGCCATTTCACAACAATACAAGCTCTCGCCACAAAGCGCTGAGATGGTCCTAGTGCTCCTCTCCTCCATGGCACCACACGTTACAAGCGAACTTCTTGAAAAACAGCTTAATAAATCACTAGAAAAATGCACCTGGCCCACCTACGATCCCGCACTAACTGTAGCCGATGAAGTTACCATAACCATCCAGGTAAATGGGAAATTGCGCGGCTCAATAGTAGCTCCCGCAGGTGCAGCACAAGCATTAGTTGAAGATAGAGCTCGCCAAGCCATAGCCAAATGGCTCGAAGATAAGACCGTATCAAAGGTCATCTTCGTTCCCGATAAGTTAATAAGCTTCGTAGTAGTGTAAAAGGGGGCAAGGTAGGGCGCTGCCCTACACCCGCCAGGATAAAATCCTGGACCTGTTACATTTGCCCACTGGGCAAGCAAAACTACACATGCTATTCAAGCGTCTATTACCAGAAACACGAGTTTCTCGTGTTTCTGGTAGGCCTCTAGCAGAAAGAATTTTTTACAAAAATTCTTTCTGCTCAAGTTCACCAAACCTGCTAAAACTTATCAAAACACACAAAAAACAAGTAATGGATCCAGGGCTGGCCCTGGCGCTTTCCCCTAGCATTGAAACTATTTCCCTGCTATACTAAAAAAGTATAAATAGTCAAAAAAATAAGGATGAGATTTATGTCACTTTTCAAACTTCATGCGCCATTTCCTCCTGCAGGTGACCAGATACAGGCTATAGAAATGCTTGCGTCTGGAAGACCTGGTCTATCGACGCTTTTGGGTGTCACGGGCTCTGGTAAAACGTATAGTATTGCGCAGGTTATTGCTCGGCAATCTAAGCCGGTATTGGTATTATCGCCTAATAAAACATTGGCGGCGCAGCTATATGAAGAGTTTTCACTTTTTTTTCCGGAAAACAAGGTCTGTTACTTTGTAAGTTATTATGACTATTACCAGCCGGAATCGTACCTGCCTGCACAAGATATTTATATTGCTAAAGAGACGCAGATCAATAGTGAGATTGAACGGCTAAGGATTGAGGCTTCGGCATCGATTATTAATCGTCCAGATACCATTGTGATTGCATCGGTTTCATGTATCTATTCTCTGGGAAATCCTACTGAATACCGTAATTTAGCCTTCCCATTAAAGCGCGGACAAACTATTAGTCGAGCGGAGCTTATTAGACAACTTATTTTTATTCAATACGTCCGTAATGATATGGAAAAAGCGTCGGGAACTATGCAGGTTTATGGCCCTACTATTGAGGTCCAACTTCCGTATCAACGAGAAAAACTACGCATAGAGCTTGACGGTAATACAATTGAATCGCTGTTATGGGTGCATAAGCAGACAGGTGCTGTTGAGCGTGAGTTAGAGGATGTCCTTATATTTCCTGCCAAACACTTTGTTACAACGCAAGAGCGAAAGAATGCAGCATTAAAAAGCATTCAAGCCGAACTTGATAGTTATGCGCCTACTATGGAAAATCAATTGTATCGCGAGCGTTTAAAAGCTCGTGTGGGTAATGACCTTGAGCTTATAGATCAGGTGGGATTTTGTTCAGGAATTGAAAACTATTCTGTCCATTTTGACGGACGAAATTCGGGCGAACCGCCCTATTGTCTTTTTGATTTTTTTGAAGACTTTTTACTCGTAATTGATGAATCACATATTGCAATTCCGCAGCTACGAGGAATGTATGCAGGAGATGCCGCCCGAAAAAAATCATTGATTGATTTTGGGTTTAGACTCCCCTCTGCAAAAGACAACCGCCCCTTACAATTTACAGAAATTGAACGATTTTTTAAGGATGTCATCTTTGTATCGGCAACACCTGGTGATTATGAACTTTCAAAAAGCGAACTGGTTGCTGAACAGATTATTCGTCCTACGGGTCTTGTTGATCCTCTTATTGAAATTCACAAACGAGAAGGCCAGATCGACCATTTAATAAGTGAGATTAAAAAAGCTGCATCAAAAGGATTCAGAACCCTTGTTACAGTCCTTACCAAAAAGCAGGCAGAAGAACTTGCTCGCTTTCTTGAAGGCCGTGGCATTAAAGTTTGTTATTTGCATCATGACCTTAAAACGCCGCAACGGACTGAGTTATTACATAAATTGCGTAACGGAATCTTCGACTGTTTAGTCGGCGTAAACCTGTTAAGAGAAGGACTTGATTTACCAGAAGTTGCGCTGGTTGCAATTATGGATGCGGATATTGAAAGCTTTTTGCGTGACAAACGCTCCCTCATTCAGACTATAGGTCGCGCTGCACGTAATGCGGAGGCTAAAGTCATCTTTTTCGCGGATCGGATTACAAAATCCATGCAAGGTGCACTTGATGAAACAGAACGACGCAGAAATCTACAGATTGCGTTTAACACTGAGCATGGCATTGTACCACGATCGGTCACACGTGATGTAACCAAAAGCATTTCAAAGTTACAAGAGGCAATTGCATCGGCCCAAAAGGGTCGAGCCAAACAACGAAATGAGAGCCCCAAGACGGATCTTGACGCTCTCATTAAACGTGTTGCATCTCTTGAAGAACAGATGCAGGAAGCTGCAGCGCAATTTAATTTTGAAAAGGCTATTGAGTTACGTAAGGAATGGATGGAACTGCAAGCCCAATTGCGCGCTTAAGCAATAGTAAGCAACTTAGTGCGTAGATCTTTTAGTACCTTACGGTTCCCCGGCAACCCCAAAACATCCTTAAGGGCTTCCGTATGTCTGCACATACTACAGTTTACTAATGGCGCAGTAAGCACAAAAATCTTCTCTTCTATCGCCTTAGGGTCATTTAACGCACGGTCAATAAGATCACCAAGCCACTGAGAAGCCTCATCTTTTTCTCTTTTAAATTGATTGGCCTGCTCAATCGTATAGGCGCTAGTATCCTGGTAATCAAAAACCATTCTTAACACGCTCTCTGCATCGCAGATAGTGCTCAAGGCCTTTTTAACCCTCTCAAGTAGATGCACGTCACACATTGTATACAATGCTTCAGGAATTTTAGCAGCCTTGCCATCCACCATTAGATGCGCCTCAGTAAAAGCTCCCTTAAGCGAATCAATAAGGCAGCCCGCGCAAACATTATGTTTGCATGACAAAATTCCATCGGTTTCAGTTAAACAAATCGGACAGTCACCAGGTACAATTGCTCCAGGCACACTAGGAACCATAAGCTTATCTTCTATCTCTTTTTTTATCTTTAGAAACTGTCTTTTACTCTCTTCCATACTACGAGAAGGCAAATAACGCACTTTCGTACGTCTCTTCTGCAGATAACTCTTTAACCAAAATTTCCATCCACAGTAGACCGCAATCCCTGCAACAGCAGATATACCAAGCCCCCAGAATATGCGACGCATAAGAGAACCGTGACCTTTGATTGCAACAGGTTTCACTAGATGAACCGCGTTCACCCCATGAAGACCAGAAGTCGCACCCGTGCCAAGCGAAAGCTTTGGATGCATTGCATCCATGCTCAACGCATCTACACACGGCATAGAACACAATAAAACCAAAAGCACCTTATTAAGTGATAATCTAAAGAAAGTTTTCATTTTTTTCCTCCATCTGCCAATTCATATCAAAATTTCACCGCTAGCCACAGACCTTAATCAGGCCAGCCAAAAATATAAGTAAGAATAACAAAAGAAGTGAACTTAGTCCACCCCTTTTAATAAAACACAAAATTGAAATAAAATATATACGCTAGCGTCGAGCGATAGAATGAGTCTTAAACACCGATCCATCCGGCTTTTCGCATAGTATCATCCCATCCGCCTTCCAACACACATCTCCACGCTCGGCCCCTACAACCTTATCTGCACCCAATGACACTGCACGAGAACAATAAATATCGGGTTCACGAAATGCATAATCAGACAAAAAAATACGTCGTTTACAGATTAGCGTATGCCCACTCGCATCCTTATCAATCCAGATGCTTTGCTCATTAAAAGGCTTCAAATCGGTCACATAAGGCAAAGAGTCTTCACACACACATCGTGCTTCATCGCAAGAATTACATCCAACTGCATGGAGTCCAAAGCTACACGCGACCATCAAAAAAAGAATAAACAGCGGAATTAATTGGGCAAATAGCGACCGCTCTTCCATCTCATCATACCTATCCATACCCCACCCCCTTACTAAATTGTTATTATAGGCTAACCCATAGTCATATTACTAATATTAATTATTAAAATGCAATAATTTAAAAACAAAAAAACTTGCACTAATAGAACGGTTGTGGTTTATAGTAAGAGCAAGTCCATAATGATTAGGCCTTCAAACTTATTAGGAAGGTATGATTATGAAATCCATCTCTCTCCCATCCTTTTACCTTGCATCATCTCTCATTGTTGCAACACTGCTGTTTAACTCGCTAACGGGCAGTAACTTTTCTGCTAAATCCATTGCTATCGCCATAGTAGAAACAAAAATCGATCCGTCTCTACCTGAAAACAATATGAGTGAACTGCACAAGGCGGTCTTTTTTAGCAACATCGACCAGGTTGAAAAAATTATTAATCTAATCAGCACAGATAAAAACGAAAAAAAAGCTATTTTAAGTGCCAAAAATAGTGCTGGAAACAGTCCTCTGCATTTAGCTCTTGGTCGACTATTTATCTACCGCTCCTTTCTACAGGAAAATCTCTTAAACTCTGGTTTAATAAACCACGCAACAGAAAAGCTACTTAAAATCGTAAAGATTTTGTTAACTGCAGGCGCTGACGTTAACCTACAAAATCAAGACAAATGGACACCGCTTCATCTTGCTGCCATGATCGGTGATTGGACTATAGTCAAACTCTTTTTTAAACAAGGCGCTATTCCCTTTGTGCAAGAGTCAATCGAAAAGACTCCCGTGTGCATTTCCGCGCTCTGCGGCCATTTTGATGCCACAAAAGGATTGCTTAAAAAAACCCCGCTCTCAAAAAAAGAGCTGGGCTTTCTATTACTTGATGCGGCAATAGGCAATAATCCAACACTAGTCTCGTTCTTAATAGAAAAGGGATGTGACTTTTCTATAGCCCTCATTGAAGCCTCAAAACTACCCCTCTACACTCCACTTAATCTGCTTTTTTCAAAGATCGGCTTTAGAACGGATATTTGTAGCTCAGAAGGCGCATCTCTACTGGCCATAGCCATCGAACATAATAGTAGCGACGTATTCACCTATCTACTAAGCCGAAAATATCCCCTCACTATACCCGACCATAAAAAACGCACTCCGCTGCATATCGCTGCGATCAAAAAAAACATAGATTTTGCTCGACTTCTACTTACAAATGGCGCCAATAAAAAAGTGCAGGATTCCGAAGGCAAGCTACCAGAAAACTATGACGCACGAATAAAAAATTTAAAATTTACTTAAAAAACAACGGCACACAAAGCATTTTTGACATTTTAGCCCCCTCTGCTATATTAACAATTGTTAAGTATCTTTAATTCATTTGAGTCACGTCAAAGCGTTAGCTGAGGCGAGAAACGGGGGTTTATTATGAGTTCTATTTCTTTAAAAAATTACCTAAATCATCGCATTGCTGTACTTATGTGCACTCTTGCAAGCACAAGTGCACCTATGGTTGCAGGCATTCTTTATCCTGCATCACAACAGCTGCAATCAACGCCTGTTCGTTTGGTTAATGCACCAAGAAGCGCATCTACATGCCCTTTCCCTGTCCTTATTCAGAATAATAGTAACACGCTCCGTAAACTTGCAAAAATAATCCAAAAACATCCTATGACAAGTCTCTTTATTGGAGCGGCATCAGCCACTGCAACCTATGTCATCGCAGATCTTATTTACAGTCGTTATTCCGAATCTCTCATCTCAAACAGCCCCAACGCTATTCAAGCTCCGCTGTCCAGAATCTGGAAAAGCGAAACAACAAGCAAAAAAATCTCGGAAGATATAGACTCCTGGAAAGGAGCCCGTTTAGGCAAGACCCTATACCGCTGTGTCAAAACTTTTGGTCTTTATAATCCGTTAGTTTCACGTATTTATCGAAATACCTTAGTAAAAACTCTTAATGAATCCGAAAATCAAAAAATTACCAAAAGGTCGGATTGGTCAACTAAATGGTCGGGCAACTTCTTTGTTTATCATCCTAACACCGCTCTGGGAAGCTCGTCCTACTATAAAGAAGAACTTTATATAGATGAAACCAAAAACAATGGAACCATTGCTACCCTAAAATCCTTGCTTAAAAACGCACAGCTAAATAATATTCGTGAATTTGAGATCCATGTTTATCACACGCTGAATTCTCACTCCGAATCTCAAATAGAATACATTACCGACAGATCACACGGTGAAAGCATTAACTCTGAAGGCATAACAAGTTTTACAACCCAAACAACTAAACGGCCCGTAGCTAATAACATTACTACCTACCCTCCTATTATTCTGTATGTGCGGCCACAAGACAAAGCCGCTGTGCAAAATATCTTGGGAAATTTGATAACTTCTCCATCTACTGTTCGCCAGCCAATTTTCTAAAAAAGACGTTTAAATCTTTAATAGGGCGGTCAAAGAATTCTTTGACCGCCCTATTTTTTACGCAGACGGTTCACACCCTCAAAATTCCCTTATAAAAAAGCCACGACTACCCCGCTTCTCACTCATCTCTCCGCCCCATCCAAAAATAATCGGTTAGAGTTTAAACAAAAATTCAAGAGACTCTAGACATTTTTCGCATCCGGTGATTATAGTAGGCGAAGGTAGTAACGATGGTTAATTTTTAAAAAGGAGTGGTGCATATGCAACACCTTTCTAGAAGCATTTTATGCGCATTTGCCTTGCTTTGCGGTGTGCTCACCGCTAGAGCGGATAACGATATTCGTATCCCGCTGGCAAACGAAGAAATCCAAGAAATTGTCTCGTCTAAACAGGAATTCCTGTTTGTAGGCGCAGAACTTTCTCCTATCATGGAGGCGGTAAGCAAAGTAGCCGCTCTTGCAACCACCGAAGATTCAACAAGCTCCATCAGTGAATTCCAAGCACGCATGAATCACGGCTGCAAAACAGCTTCAAAACAATTGACTGCAAACACCATTGAAGAAGCAAGCCGTATTCTTAATGTTCGGCACAACGCCGTTAAAAACGACGACGATGTAGCACTACTCGCAGGCCAACTTGATAAAGCACGCGAAATGATCGCACAAGATGCTCTTCTTATAAAGGTTGAGACCAGCGAAGAACTACGCGCCCCTCGCCCACCACTAGAACCAGGAGTTACACCTAACGTAGGTCTCCCAAACCCAGGTCCAGAAACCACCTGTGGTTGCGATTTACCTCGCGATGTAAACATAATCAACGACCTTCATGTCGGCGGAAATGCAACCATTGAAGGATCTTTGATTATTGTTGGTCCCGTTATATTCCATGATGACCTTATATTACAGCCTACTGCTCCAGATACAAGCATAGCCCTCATATACAACGACAACGCTGGCAATGAACTTGCACGCGTCTACACCCCAAGCGCTGGCCCTAACGGCGGTATTGTTATAAGCACCGATGGTGGAGTAACAGAAAACTTTAGAGTAGAAGAAACCGGTGGAAACGTTGCAATAACCAACTCTCTATTAGTTGGCACTACTGCTGGCGGACTTACTGTTGGTAGCTCAACCCTCGCAGCAGACAATGATCTACGCGTTGAAGGCAATGCCTATGTAGGAGCAACTACAGGTGGAATGCACGTTGGTGGAACCACGGCCCCAGGCGACAACAACCTCATTGTTGACGGTACTTCACTCTTAGTCGGCAATGTAACTGCAGATGCTGACGCATATGTCGGAGCAATTTCAGGCGGACTTCATGTTGGTGGAATTTCTGCACCAGGCGACAACAACCTCTTAGTAGATGGCACTTCAACCACCGTTGGCAATACTTATGCAGGTTCAACTGGCCTTGGTGGACTTACCGTTGGTAGCACTACCGCAGCAGGAAACACAAACTTGCGCGTTGAAGGCGATGCATACGTCGGAGCAACAACAGGCGGACTACATGTTGGTGGAACTTCCGCCCCAGGCGACAACAACCTCTTGGTAGATGGCACTTCAACCACCGTTGGCAATGGCTACATTGGATCAACTGGTCTTGGTGGACTTACCGTTGGTAGCACCACCGCTGCAGGGGCACAAAACCTCCGTGTTGAAGGCACTACAACTTTAGTTGGAGGTATAACACTAGTCGGCGATGTAACTGCAGATGCGAATGTATATGTCGGAGCAGTTTCAGGCGGTCTACATGTTGGTGGAATTTCTGCCCCAGGCGACAACAACCTCTTGGTAGATGGCACTTCAACGACCGTTGGCAATACCTATGCAGGTTCAACTGGCCTTGGTGGACTTACCGTTGGTAGCACCACCGCTGCAGGAAACACAAACTTGCGCGTTGAAGGCACTTCAGTTTTACTCGGCGATGTAACCCTATCTAGCAACCTCAATCTCGCGGCAGCTACAGTTGTTAACAAAAACGCTGTTCTCTTTATTCACGACACAGGACCAATTCCTGTAACCAATATTTTTGTCGGCGGCGCTGCAGGTAATTTAACCTTAACCGGCGGCGAGAACTCAGGTTTTGGCGTTGGGGCTTTGGCGGCGCTAATAAACGGCACCTTTAATACAGGTATTGGACGTCGAGCACTGCAATTAGTCGATACAGGAATAGACAATACTGCACTTGGAGCCCTCGCAGGTGAGTTTATCACGTCCGGCAGTGGGAATACAGTACTCGGAAGAGATGCAGGAAATGCTCTTATCACAGGCAGCGACAATACGTTCCTCGGCCGCGGAGCAGGGAGCTCAATTTCAACTTCCCATAACAACATCATGATAGGTTCTGGCAACATAGGAATTTTTGGAGAAGCAAATACCATACGTATTGGTACAGGAAGTACACCCTCCACCTCATGTTACATCGGTGGAGTAAACGTAAGCGATGGAGCTAATCCTCTCAATCTCGTCGGAATCAACCCAACAAACGCCCGCCTTGCGACCTCCACAACCGGTGGATTCACGCTTACGGGTGATTTGGGCATAACAGGCAACCTCAATCTTGCAACGGCTACAGTTGTTAACAAAAACAGTAATCGCTGGATTCATTCATCAGGCGGTTCTTCAAACATTTTTGTCGGCGAAAACGCAGGAACTCTAACCCCTGGAGTTGGTCCAAATACCGCTCTTGGAGCCGGATCCCTGGGTAGTATTGCTTTGGGCTCAGGTAATACCGCCGTTGGATACCAAGCACTCAATGCGTCAATCAACGGGAACAACAACACTGCTATTGGAGACCAAGCCCTCAAACTTGCTACGGGTAATGAAAACACTGCCGTTGGAAACGTAGCAGGAACAGCTATTACAAATGGAACCCAGAACGTACTGCTAGGCAAGGGCGCAGGAAATGCTCTTAACACAGGCAGCAATAACACATTCCTCGGCTACGGAGCAGGGAGCGCAATTACAACAACCAATAATAATATCGTAATAGGTTCTGGCGTCGCAGGAGTTCTTGGAGATGCAACTACAACGCGTATTGGTGCCGCCACTCAAACGGCTTGCTACATCGGTGGAGTAGATGTGAGCGATGGTGCAACAGCTCTTAATATCGTCGGAATAGACACTAACAACAAATTGGCAACCTCCACAACTGGCACATTTAGTCTAAATGGCAACATGCTTATACCTGGAATTGATACTCTCCATACCATTACACTAAACACTGGCGGTGGTAATTCAGGCATTATCTACGCAAACAAATTCGCTGACATCTTCGGAGTTAGCGATTTTGATCGGATAAATCTTGCTTTCAACTACTATGACACAACTCCTTCTGGCGTAGCCCCTTCCTCGTATACTATTCCAAATGCTGGCTATGGAACAGCACAAATAACGCTTGGACCAGACGGAGTAACCGGTGGTGCAATCACAATGGGAACCAGCTCAGCGAATAATGCTGTCCCAACAGCACGCATGACCATCAGAGCAAGTGGTAACGTCGAAATCTACAACAACCTCGCACTTGGAGCCAGCAGCAACAGATACGCACCCGCAGTACCACTCGCAGCCGCTAGCACACCATTAATTCAATATGCAGTAGTCGATGCAGCTGGTGCTATCCTAAGGGCTTCTAATGGTGTAACTTGTAATCACCCTAGTCAAGGGATTTACGACTTCACCTTCGCGACTGCCTTTTCAGCAGCCCCTATTGTAGTCGCTACTGCAGCAACTGGTGCTTATCTTGCCTGCACAACCGGTAGTACTACAAGCACCTGTCAAATATCAGTCTATAATTTCCCTAACACTACTATACCACTTACAGGACTTGCAGATGGGGCCTGTCACATCATAGCCATCGGAGTTTAACCCCTCTTAAAACCTAGTTAAGCACTTAAACTGCGGGGCGTTCTGGAAAAATCCAGAACGCCCCGCGCTACTTTAGTAATTATGTCTGACCGATTATTTAGTCACTCTTAAAGTTTCTTGCACTCACCCTTTAATACCTCAAACTCAGCCGCATACGAACGGGCAATTTTTTCACTCATAATCACCACTACATTTTCTCGATTATGCTTTGCCGCAGCCTTGGTGAAATTAAACGATCCAGTCCACACTGCCATGCCACCCACTAAAGAGGAATAGCAGATCAAAAATTTATTGTGCATTATCGAAAACCGACTGGTCAACTTAAGAGAAGGGTCGGGATACACATAAACCGGAATACCTGCAGAATGCAGTTTAACCACCTGCCCCGTCCTTGTATCTAATCCTCCAGAGTCCACCACAATCTCAATTGCAACTCCCCGCTCATGCGCCGCAATAAGCTCTTTTGCAAGGTCCAAGTCCGTTAGCTTAAAAGCAGCCAGTTGGAGCTTTTTCTTTTCAGTCATAACCAAGCCTAATAATACCGGCTTTAAATCACTGCGTGGGGCAAAGAATTCTGCCACCTGACAATCTATGCATACCGATTCAAGGGTATGCTTTGCACGCTCAATGATATCTACTTGCCGATCTTTAACACACCGCGAGCGCCCTAAAAATGGTTTTTGCAATGCAGCAGCTACTATGCCCACAAAGCATATAATGACATACCACAGAAGTCGTAACTCTGAACGTCTCATAGTTGTCTCATGGTTGTATAAAAGCTCCCTTTATGTAATACTTTTTGCATACTCCACAATTTCTCTCCATGCCCCCTTTACCATAGTGCGAAAGTTATGAAAAGAAAAGAACAAACCGAACAGACCGTTGTATTTGGCATCCACCCTATCCTAGAACTGCTTAGAGCCAAGCGCAGACACCTCAGCAGACTCTATACTACCGATCCAGCGCCTCGAGCATTTGAACAGATAAAAAGACTTATACCTGCACACATCCCTGTTTCATTTATCAGCCATGACGCTCTAAGTAAAATTGCAGGAACAGAGGAACATCAGGGATTTGCGGGACTTACTACACCCTTTAGCTTTCGCAAAAAACCTTTCACCCCTGATAAAACACCCTTCATTGTCCTAATTGATAGTGTCCAAGACACCCGCAATCTAGGGGGAATTATTCGATCGGTCTACTGCACCGGAGCTAACGGACTCGTTTTGGCCGGTCGGCAATCGGCTCCCATTAATGGCTCAACCTGCAAGGCATCCGCAGGGTTGTTGGAGCACTTAGAAATTTACCAAGCCCCTACGGCCTTTCACGCCGCCCTAGAGTTAAAAAAGTCTGGGTATTCGCTTTATATGGGTGCTCTAAATGGGAAAAAGGCAACGGACGTTGATTTTAAACCACCGCTATGTATTGTGATTGGCAATGAATCGACAGGGATTGCGCCTGAGCTTTTAAGGATGGGAACCGTGGTTACACTTGAGCAAAAGACGCCGGATATTTCGTACAATGCTTCCGTCGCTGCGGGTATTCTACTTTTCCTTGCTGCAACCAAAAATCGGTTTATTTAAGGGCCATCTCTTGACCCAGAACCCTCAAAAATACTATACCTTACTATAGGGGCTTTGAAGAAATGCATGGGGTTAGGGGGACCGACCATGGGGTATGGATGTCACACGTACATTGTCTTGGCAATTACACTCTGCACTACGGGAATAGCACAAACACCTTTGTGTGTAATGGAACCAGATTCATTTTTGGACGAGGCGTTCCAAGAACGTCTCTTAATTTGTACTAATCAGCTTATTTCACAAGGAAAATCGGCTAATGACCTACTGCAGCTATTTATTAAAGAGCTGCCATCACTACAAACCATAACCGTAGAAAAAAAAGGTAATGGCAAAATCTTTGTACGGGTAAAACATGCCCGACCATGGATAAAAATCATCTGTCATAATCAGACGCCTTGCATTCTCTGCAAATCAGGGGCCTACACCCCCTATGCACGCTACAAAGAAGACATTGTTTCATCTCTACCAACACTAGAAATTGATCCGGCATCATTTGCGCAACACCAAACTCTTATTTACTCTTGGCTAACCTCTCTTCCCGACCGTTTTTTTGAGCGTTTTTCTGTGGTATGGCAAACACCTCACGCTCTTTTTATAACGGACCAAAACCATCCAAAACTTACACTGCTAGCCACCACCGACACCCCTATAACCAAACAAACAAATAACATCATACACGAGCTTTCCACTCTCATAGCACAGACGTCTGAGACTCAACAATGGTTAGCTGATCTGCGATTTAGGGGGCAGGTAGTTCTTTCAAAACAGGTAAAAAAGGGGGATGAAAAATGAAAAAACGTTTAACACCATCAAACACGCTTGTAGCAATCGATGTCGGGACCACTAAAATTTGTGTATTAGTGGCACAAAAGGTCGGGAACAACCTATGCGAAATAATTGGCATAGGTCGCTCAGTTTCTCACGGTCTCTCACGAGGCGTTGTTGTTGATGTTGCCCCTGCCGTACATGCCATCAAGGCCGCAGTACAAGAGGCAGAATTAATGGCCGGATGCAGTTTAGAATCAGCCTATGTTGGCATATCAGGCGCACACATATCGGCCCATTGTTCAACGGGCATGGTTCCTATTAAACAGGGGCTTATTCGTGAGCATGACGTAAATCGCGTATTAGCCGCAGCTCGCGCCATACCACTACCAGAAGATGAACAGATTATTCATTCAGTATCACAGCAATTTATAATCGATGGCAAGCACCCGGTCCGAGATCCCCTTAACATGCATGGAGTACGCCTTGAATGCAAAGCCCATATCATAACCGGCAACATCACCCTTGTTAAAAACCTTATCATGTGCTGTCAAGCGGCCGGAGTAAAAGTGCGCGACATCATACTTGAGCCTATTGCATCGGCCGAGGCAGTTTTAAGTCCTGATGAACAGGAACTGGGAGTCGGAATTTTAGATATTGGGGGCGGCACCTCAGATTTTGCAATCTATCAACGCGGCAGCATACGCCATACCAAAATTTTCTCCATTGCAGGCAATCTATTTACTAACGATATTGCACTCTGTCTGCGCACCACACGCGATGAAGCAGAACGCATTAAAAAAGAGATGGGTACCGTTATTCCAACCGCTACGGCCAATGAATTTATAGAATTTAAGAGCATAGATGAGTCCGAAATAAAAACTGCAACTACGCACGATCTTTCATCCATACTTAACGCCCGCGCCGAGGAACTTTTAACAGCCGTTAATGAAGAAATCTCGCGCTTTAACTTAATGCCTCTTATGCCGGCAGGACTTGTATTAACCGGAGGAGGGGCTTTGCTTAAAGGGCTAGCTACTCGCTCTCAACAGATTCTTGGAACATCAGTCCGAACCGGAAATCCACGCGCGCTTTCAGCATTTAAAGAAGAACTTTCACATCCACTCTATGCAACCAGCTACGGATTATTACTGTACGCCCTAAAACAGAGTGCTCAATCATCACGAGCCGATGGCACTACACCCGTAGTCAGCCGCATTTTCTGGCGCATGAAATCATGGGTTGCAGAACTCTTTTAAACCAGGGTCTATGACCCTGGACCTATAAGGGCCGTAGGCCCTTAACCCACTACTTTTGTCCCAGATCACGACGAAGTGCAACGCACGAAGGCGGATTGCCAAGAGCGCGGGAACGCCGTGCTCTTGGTTGGCCTGTGGGCAGAGAATTTTTTGCAAAAAATTCTCTGCCCAACAAAACACACCCCTCACTAATGGTCTCAGCAAAAAACGAAACCCAAGTCCTCCGTCGCGCTTGGCATGACAAAGGGTAAGAGAAAAGGGTCCAGGGTTTATAACCCTGGTGGGGCTAGGGGCAACGCCCCTAATAAAGTCACAGACCCTGGTAAGGAAAAAGTTGTCATGCACCCCCACTCTATGATACTGTTCTGTTTGAAAATTTCTTAACAAAAGGAGAAGCCTTTTATGTTCGAATTTATTGAAAGACAAGATACCCAAAACACATCATGTGCACGGATAAAGGTTATAGGGATTGGTGGAGCAGGAGGCAATACTATAAACAGTATGATTGCATCAGGATTCGAGCATGTTGAATTTATAGTCGCCAATACAGACACTCAAGCGCTTGAGCGCTCCAAAGCGACCCACATAATCAAACTAGGTTCTAAGCTTACTAAAGGACTTGGAAGTGGTGCAAACCCTGAAGTAGGACGTAGAGCTACTGAAGAAGATTTAGATGCTATAAACGAACATCTGGACGATGCGGATATAGTCTTTTTAACCGCAGGATTAGGAGGTGGTACGGGCACAGGAGGTATGCCGGTTGTTGCTCGTTCCTTACGCGAGCGCGATATTCTCTCTGTTGCGGTAGTTACTAAACCCTTTTCTTTTGAAGGCAAGCGGCGCATGCGTGTAGCAGAGGAAGCCTTGCAGCAACTAAAATCCACCGTAGACTGCCTAATTGTAATACCCAATCAAAAGCTTATTGAAATATCCACAGAAAAAATTGCTCTGCTTGAAGCCTTTGAAATGGTTAATGGATTTATAGGACAGTTTGTGCGCAGCATCTCAGAGATTATAACACGGCATGGCCACATAAATGTGGATTTTGCTGATATACAGTCTATTATGCGTCACTCGGGCACGGCAGTAATGGGTTCGGGCCGAGCAAGCGGAGAAAACCGTGCCGAAGAAGCGACTATAAAAGCTATCTCATCACCACTTCTTGAAGAACAGGGTGTTAAGGGCGCTCGAGGCGTACTGATAAATATTACAGGCAGTTCAAACATTGGATTGCATGAAGTCAGTTCTGCAGCCCAACTTATTTATGATCAGGCAGATGAGGATGCAAGCATAGTTTTAGGATCGGTTATTGATGATAGCCTAGGTGATGAAATTTCTGTCACCATAATTGCAACGGGGTTTGGGCCACAACCTGAAGCACAAGCAACTCCTACTATTCCAACATTACATGTTAAACCAAGCGTACCTGAGATACAGATGGTTGCTAAGCCAGCAGTAACCATAAAAAGGGAAGAGACTAAGGTGGCAACCTCTTCGGCGATGATCACAACGGCACCACTGTCCCCAGAAGAGCTATTAGAAGTCCCCGCCATGTTGCGAAAAAATTCCAGCCACGAACAACAAAAAAGTTCATAGATTATGCTTGAGGGGAGAGGTCGCATGGCTTCTCCCCTCACATTTTAACTTAGTTTAAAATTACCCCAAAACTCTTAGCCCAGTCTTTTACCAACATGATGAGCTCAGGCTTATCTTCAAATGCATCAAACAATTCGGGAATAGTCTTATTCATCACCAGCTTCTTACGCGTTTCAAGAGGCAACGAATCCATAACCTGTAAAAATTTCTTCAAAAATTGCTGCGGATCATCAGAAGAACGGGCACCTAAAAATATACTCCCTATGGCATTGTAACCTAATGTAGACTCCTGACCAAAAAGAACTGCCCTTTCTTTATTATTCAAAACATTAATTACAGCGAGCACACTCTCTGCGATGGCACTGCCAAAATTCCCAAGCGCCTTCATAACCATGTTTTGTCCGTCTTCAGCAACCTGCAATACTACTTTTGCCTGAACCTCTTGGGGCAATGTTTTAAAAACCTCGAATACCCTGAGAAACTCTTTATGCCCCTTGCACATATAAAAAACAAGCAGATTCATTTCTGGTTCAGGATAGACCTTAAGAAAAAGGGTTTCCTTCTCTTCCTTACTTAAAACCTTCATGAGCAAGTTAAACACCCTCAGGCTAGGATCAAAGCGAAAAACAAGATCTCCGCGGCCACTCGAGATTCCGAGCACTTCCAGCAACTGAGTGCTTGTAAGAACTTTGCTCATAACTGCTAACAATGCCACGCCAGCACCAAGATACCCATCCCACTCAGTAGCCATATATGCAGCAGAACTCATTAAGCGCATAAAGACGGCATAGGGCTGCTCTCCTTCTTTATTTTTCAATAAAACTTGCTTAGCAAATTCCTTTTCTGGGAGATACTTTTGCAATAACGCAAGGAGCTCTTTCATGCCCACTTCATCCGGGGTTCCTACCATAAAAGCCATAATAAAGTTATTACCATTGATATCAACCTGGACGAGAGACTGTTCAAATTCCTCATTCGTCAAAAGTTCTTTACTAACTATGAAAAAATTTCTAATCGCCTCCGCATCACCATGTTGCACAACATCAAACCATAACGTCGTTTTGCCTCCACCATCAAGAAACAGCTGCCGCGTTTTTTCTTTCCCCAAAACTGTTTGCATTTTATTAATAAGTGGTTGCAAGTTACGCCCTCCAGAACTCGTAGACGCTAGCTCTATAAGTCCTGGTGCTAACAAATTTTTTTCCATCGTTTCTTTAGAAAACCATTCACTTATTAACTTACATACAAGCTCAAATACAGTTTTATCCCCACTTTTAATCGCAGTCTCTATCCATGACAGTTCATGTCCCCATAAAACCTTTAAATCATCATTCTTAAACGATTGAAGCCGAAGTACGAATGGAACAAAAAGTGCCTCATAGTTAATGATATTTCCCATATCATCCCAACGCATGTCATTTTCAGGCCATTGAACACACCCCTTAAACTTATCTACTTCAAAAAAGAATGGAGCAAGTATCGCATCGGCTATTGCTTTGTCACCCAAAAAATTACTTGCCGCTTTACCAAGTCTATTAAGCTCACCAAAGTCCCTCTCTACCAAGTGAAACTTAGCCGTAATCATTTTTATTGACTCAACATAAAAATCTTTATTTTTCGGATGCGCGGTTGCTTGAGTAGCCAACTGTTTTATAGCCCCAAGCTTACGGCTATTCATCGCCCAATTTCCACGATAAAAAAATGACTGGTTTACTGCATCAAGCGCCTTCGACTTCGTCACAGCTAAATCAAATGCATGTGCAATGAGTAAGCAGACCTCCGGGTTGACCACAGCTGCAAAAAGTTGATCTTGCCACACTGTTTTTATTTCTTCCGCAACACGTGACCAGAAAAGTGTAATAAACGCATGCAGCCCCCTATTCAATTGCACGACAAAGGCACGCTCTCCACTCACCACAATATTCAGTTCATCATTGGCACCTTTTGAGTAAATAATACGCTCAAAAGGGTTTTTATTACTCAAGGTTGAAATATAGTTGGCTTCAAAGCCTTCACTAAGGAGTTCCTGGCCAAGATCGACCTCTTTGAATAGATCAAGGCCACACAGATAATTCATGAGAATTATAAAACTATGCACGTAGGGCACAAGCTCATAACCAAATAGACCGCTGCTTGGCGTGAAAGCGTGATATTTCATATCCCCTATAGTTAGAACGTTTTCGTAAAAACCTTTTTCATTGACATCCTTTTTATCAAGCAGAGGGCTAGCGTCAGGCAAACAGACTAGAAAGGGTCCTTGCTTAGGACGAGCTTCGTAGAGCTTTTTTCCCTTTTTGTCATACAGATCTCTATACGTTGCGTAGGGAATATTATTCTTTATAACCCGGTCAAGCCACGCCGTTTCCAGAATATCACTCTCCAAATCAGAAGAAGTGTAGGGCTTTAAAAACTCACCATCTTTTTTACCAGAAAAGTCTTGATAAAAGACAGAAATCTCTTTCAACACCGTTGGCACTGTCTCCTCAAGTTTTTTTGCTGAAAACAAGCCTGTATCCTTATCATACGCAACAATATTAAACACATTACGCAGCGTAGATTCAAAACAATCGGGAAAATGAACTCCCCTAACTACTTGCGAAGTAACATTCTTGTATTCAAATAAAGGCGGAAGATCCGAAGTTATCCAATTCATTAGGACACCTGCGCACAACGTCTCTTCTAACTTTTCAAAACTAAAAGTATCGCTTGCAGATAGGACAACCGTTTTTTCAGTGGGCAACTCACTGCCGAACTTTTCCTGAGCCCATTTACTCTGTTGCGAGGGATCCGTCCCCTTAAGCTTTTCTTGACAAAGTCCTTTAAAAAACATGCTCAAATCGGTTCTGCCTTCGGCCTTTTTATTCACAAACGCATATATAAAATAGAGCACCAAATGTTCAGGATAAAGCGGTACATTGTTCACTCCCCAGTAATTGCACTCATCCAAAGCTGCTACAAGCTCTTTTACAAATTCTTTATAGATATCTTTAAGCTTTTGTTGACCAATATCCGTTAACTTATTTTTTTTCGCCAACGTCCAAACGTTATCTTCTAAATTATTTAATGACTCAACAAGCCAATCCTTACGCCCCACTTTTTTTTCCTCTAGAGCGTCATCATATTTTGCTTGATAGATCAACCGCACTATCTTGCCCACTGCTTCCAGTGACAAAAATCTTCCGGGTTTATTTGTTAAATCTGGAATCCGTAGCCCTGGAATTGAGGTATTGAAAAGCCATTGCAAAACTCCAACTGTCGCACTTTTAGGCGAATAGTATGCATAGTTCTCCACGATATGGCTCACACTCATAACCATACCTATTGCTACTCCGTACTGAAGCCAAAACGGAAGCACTGGTTTTTTAGTCTCATTGATCTCATCACCGACACCGAGCAACGTTGTATTTTTAATAAACCGCGGCGCTAATCCCTCTACATGCCCCACAAAAATAGTTAGCATGAACATGAAAATTTGCGCGCCCTTTTTTATACTTAAAGTCCTCATAAAAACTACTCTCCTTAAGATTAAAATTCGCTCAAGACAGGAACAATGCAGAACATATGTCAAAGCCAAACATACGTCAAAATTAAAGAGCTCTTTTTTCTATTTTAGATTCTACTATTTTTGTAACAGAGGCCGCGAAAATTACTCTCCGCGGCCTCCAACCTCCATTCCCCTTGTGTACGGGAATCAGACCTGCGCCATTTAGACGCATACCTTTACCATTACTACTTCCATGACATTCAAAAAACAGACACATATCTGGTTAAAGACCCCTTTATCAGAGAAGAATCTTCCCTGATAGCCACCAGATACATCTGTTTATCAAATATCCTGAAACAAGAAGGAATGAAAAAATTTCAACAAACATAATACAAAGATGCATTATAGTTATTATATTACATATAAAATTTACAAAGGCAAGGAATTTTTTATTTTTTAACAAATTCCTTTCGATTATGAAATTCTCGACCTATTGCGTTTCGGTACCTACCCATGGTAGGTTTTCCCATGGTAGGTTTTTTAGGAAGCAGTTAATGCGTGGTTTTAAAAGGAGAGATTATTATGAAGAAATTGTACTGGCTTGCACTCCCGCTATTTATGGGAACTGCAACCTCTTTCTTAAAAGCGGATGAAATTAATAATCTTGCTGCGGCATTAAAAGACATAATTATTTCTTCTGCGCCACTATCAGATTTAGACTGGAAACTAAAAACTGCCCTTAACAATGAAAAATTTGAAAAGCTTTTAAATCAAATCGAAACAAAAAAAGAAGAAAGCAATCTAAGCAATGCTTGGAAAATGCTCAAAGATAATATAGTTGCCTACCAACTGTTCAAGAAAAACCCCAGAACATATGGCAAGGGATATGAGGCAGCAAAAGATCCTGTACAGACCCAGAATAGGCTCAAAGAATTTCAAAAAAAACTTCGCAATAGTGCAAACAGCCCGTCAGACGCTGCTCACTACATGCTAACTTTAAAATACTTAGACCCCTCATCATTTGATCTAAAGAATGAGGACAATAGATATCAAGCAAACTATCTTGTAGCTATGTGGGGAAAAGACAAAAATAACAAAAAAAAACTTGAACCATTTAACAATTTTTATAGCGCCCTAAAGTCACTAGACGCAGGTACTGGTGATCAAACTGAAAACGACGCCTACATTAAAACCATTCGCGAAAACACCGATGACCCTCTGACCATCAAACGAGCCAATGCTCAATATGAGATGTTAAAAAATAAAACACTCCAAGAAAAACAAGAACAAGAAAAAAAGGACCTAGAAGAATTTGATAAAGAAAAAAATGCAATTCAAAAAATTGTAGATGATGCCGTCAAAGAAATGGGGAATGTAAAAACCTGGAAGGCTATAGAAAAAGAGGATTCCAAAAAAAGGGTCTCTGATATTCGCTCCAACTCTATAAAAAAACTCGGACTATGGACCAGCTCTAAAAATTCTCTTATAAAAAAGGCGTCAAACGCTGCCGCAGAAACTATTAAAAAGGCTGAAGATGCACGCAGACTCGCAATTGATCAAGAACTATTAGACGAAACAAATCGCTGGAAACTTATGCGTGATAAAGCCATTCAAGAAATATTAGATACCACCAAGCCGGATCAAACAAAGGGAATTCCTCTTACCGCTGTTCAAGATGCTGCTAAAGAATTTTCTAATGCATTAACCACCAATTTTAACCTAGCCCAAAGTGATCTTACCTCTATAAAAGACAAAAAAATTACTAAAACATGGATTACTATTGATAACGATGCAAAAACAAATGCCAATAACATATTCCAGGAATTTTCGGAAAACCCAAATCTTTTTAAACTTAAAAAACTAGCCGATGCTGCATTTATCATAAGCAAATTAATCGTCGCAATTGATCCAATGCTGCTAATCCCTGTAAAAAAATTCATAACCGATATCTTACACAAGAGCCCCAACGACGTATCCCAATTTGAAGCTGAAGTAAAACAACTTACCAAACAACGACTTAATGCTCTTATTCTTCTTATGGCAAATTGGGCAACCATAAGCTCAGGAATAAAAAAGACCCTGCCCCAATATGTTAAACCACAAGAGAGTTTCAAAAAGAGTTTTACAGAAGAGGCCAAAGCCTTTCTAGATACCCTGCATGAAACCGGTGAACTTAAAGGAGAGACCACCCTGGAGATAAAACAGGGACTTAAGCCACTTCCACCAACAAAGAAATAATCACAGTAATAGGTTTTAAAAGGACCCCCATGAAAAAAAGTACCTTTTTTCTACTACTCCCCCTCCTTCTAGGGGCAAGCACCTTTTACATGCAAGCCGATGAAATGGGCAACCTAGCCATAGCGCTTAAACAAATTGCAGAAACCAGAAGGCCTATCGATGCTATTCAAGAGCGGTTAACTAAAAACAAAACTGCTCTAAGCATAACTGATAAAGAGATCAAAGCATTGATTGAAAATGTCGACCTAGCCGTCTTTTTAGAGGCTTTAGGAACCCTGTATATCGAAGGCCTTGATCCCAAAAAAGATGCGTCTGCTGCTATAAAAAAAATGGAAGGTGTTGGAGGTGGGCGAAAAAATCTTCAGGACAAAATTGATTTGCTAGGGGCCTTAAACAAAGGTAAATTAGGAGGCCTTCTTAGTGGCATCAAAATGTACGATAAAGACACCCCAAGCATCGTCGACAGACAGAACACACTTGATAATCTTGCAAAAGTCGCTATCGATTATACAAAAGCATTGACACCTAAAAAAGTTATAGTAACTCCCTTAGCGCAATTGGATTGGACATTAAAGGATGGCCTTGAAAAAAAGGCCTTCGATCAACTTTTACAAAACCAAGAAACCAAGAACGCCCTTGTCGACCTAGAAAACTCACTAAACGCATACTCTTCAGGCTTTATGAAAACCACTATGCTAAAGGAACTAAAAGACAATATCAATGCCTGGCCAGCCTATAAAGGGATAGCTCAGGACCAAAATAAAACTATCGAAAAATTAAAGGCGCTCGAAAAACAACTTCGGGCGTGCATTCGTAAAGATGACTTTGTAAAAGCTGCTTACTACCTAAAAACAAGAGATTTTATTCTGCAAAAAACTACGACTCTTGGAACAGATGATCAACGCTATATAGCCCTCGCTCTCCCCGTCTCAACAATTGACAAAGAGGTGCTTGGATTCAAAAAAGCAGAAATTAAAAAACTTGTAGAGGACTTTGATACCATTGCAGAAGTGCAAAGCGCCCTTGAGGAAATTGACAAAGGCAACAAAGACCAGAAAAACCTAGACCTCATCCTAGATAAAGTTGATACAACAACCGCACAAGAAGCCACAAAACGATTTAAGGCAATACCTTAGAAGCCCTCACCTCAAAACATACAATAACCTTCTTCCAACATAGGCAAACAACAGGATTTTTGTTACTCTGAAATGGTGCAGGAGGTAAAGCATGGTACATCCCATTTCCATTTCAGAGTTTTTAAAAAAGCGCGCCACGCTGCCCGTAATTGACGTGCGCTCGCCTGGCGAATTTAACAACGGGCACGTTCCTGGCGCCATAAACGTGCCCCTATTTTCTGATGAAGAACGCGCTATCGTTGGCACCCTCTACAAACAAGAGGGACGCGAACAGGCCATTCATAAAGGGCTTGAATTTGTCGGTCCCAACCTTACCCGTCTAGTAGATCTGGTTAAAGGGTACACTCTGTCGCCCACGGTTCTTATCTACTGCGCACGCGGAGGCATGCGTAGCCGCAGTATCGCCATGCTTTTAAGCTTTGCAGGGCACACGGTGCACCAGCTTACGGGCGGATACAAAATTTTCAAACAAGAGCTACGCACTCGGGCAATTGCACCACGTAAGATTGTCCTATTAGGAGGAAAAACCGGATCGGGCAAAACCGCAATATTGAACGAACTTGCACGTAAAGGTGAACAGGTTATCGACCTTGAAGGACTTGCCTGCCACAAAGGCTCTTCCTTTGGGTTACTGGGCCAAGCACCGCAACCCACCCCTGAACAATTTATTGTCAACTGCCTCTCTGCAATGGAACAGTACGACCCACAAAAAACTATTTGGATTGAACATGAAGGCAACCGTTTGGGCAATCTTCATGTCCCCCAAGAATTATGGGATGCTATGCATTTAGCCCCCGTTCTTATGATTGACGTTCCAACGGCTTATCGCGCAGAACGGCTAAAACAAGAGTATGGCATTTTTGCACCATCTGAGCTTAAAAACTGTGTACAACTTCTTGAAAAACGGTTAGGTGGAGCGATTACCAAAACAGTATGCACCCACCTTGATCAGGGAAATTTGGATGCAGTACTGGCTTTATTAATGGAACATTATGACCGATCCTATGAGCATAACAACGATAGAACAGACCGTGCAAACTGTTTTAATTTAACCCTCATCGGTTCTTCGCCTGCAGAGCATGCAGATGAAATTCGCGCCTTTTGGAGCTCACACACGTAAGACCCCTATGTACGCCCACGTCCACTTACTCAATGGCCTTAAAGAGCCTCTCACCTACAAAATCCCCGACGGATGGGACACCACCAGTCTTTGGGCAGCCGTAGTCACCGTCCCCTTACAAAACCGCCTCGAAAAAGCGCTCGTAACCGATATTGTAGAATATCTGCCTGCAACGGCTACCTACAAGGTACGTGAATTAATAGCCCGTGAACCTTTCCCTACCGATCACCACTTTGGTCCGTTTGTAAAAGCACTCTCCGATTATTACATACTCCCCCAAAAGCTATTCTTTCAACGACTCAAATCATGCCTTCGACAACCCTCGCCTGAAGGGCAGACAGAAGGCTCGCCGCCTCACAGCACAAACGCATCACACGTTCATCAGGTACGATTGACGCCTGAACAGCTTTATATTGTAAATGAACTCACTCCTGTCGTAAAACAGGGTGGCTATACCCCTGCCGTTATTCAAGGTGTAACAGGCTCTGGTAAAACAGAAGTATATAAACAGCTTATTCACACCGCCATAACTGAAGGCAAAAGTGCCATACTGCTTCTACCCGAAATCTCATTGGCACTTAGATTTGCCCACCTATTACGTGAAGCCTTTAAAACAGACATCGCGCTCTTTAGTTTTCACTCTGCAACCAGCGCCCTTGAGAAAAAAACACTCTGGGCTCATTTAGTGCAGAACCGACCTGTTTTAGTTATAGGCGTGCATCTTCCCGCACTGCTTCCCATCTCAAACCTGGGGCTTATTATTGTAGATGAAGAGCATGAAGTGGGGTACCAAGAGAAAAAGCATCCTAAGCTAAACTCCAAAGAAATCGCCATCATCCGCGCACAGCAATACGATATACCCATTATATTAGGCTCGGCCACTCCTTCAATTCAGTCGCTATACAACGTCCAGATTAAAGGATGGAAACTTTTTACCCTCACTAAACGCTTTGCAGGAGCGTTCCCTGAGATCCAATTAGTCTCACTAAAAGGCAGGGATAAACGCAAAAATTTCTGGATAAGCAGAGAACTAGAACAAGCTATTGCTACACGGCTCAATCGACGTGAACAGACTATTATCTTTATAAACCGGCGCGGACACAGCTTTTTTGTCCAGTGCGCCGGCTGCGGATTTATCTTCTCCTGTCCTCATTGCTCTGTTAGCTTAACCCTGCACCAAAGTAGCACTCAAAGCGGCATTTTGCGGTGCCACTACTGCGACCACAAAGAACTTGAGCCAACAGCATGCCCAACCTGCGGGCCCAAGGCATCCCTACTTAAAAAGGGAATTGGCACTCAGCAAGTAGTATCGGTTCTTGAAAAACTGTTCCCTAAAGCACGCATTGCACGGGCAGACTTAGATACCACTGTCGACAGAAAACGGTGGCAAGAGACCGTCTCCTGCTTTTACAAACGAGAACTAGACATACTCGTTGGAACACAGACTATTACCAAAGGGTATCACTTCCCGGGAGTCACGCTGGTTGGAATTTTATGGGCAGATATTAATCTCTCCTTGCCGCTTTACAACGCAGCAGAAACTACATTGCAACAAATTATTCAAGTAGCAGGTCGAGCTGGAAGACAAAGTAATGAAAGCCTGGTCGTTGTGCAAACCCTTGTGCAACACCCTATTTTTAGCCATATGGATGAACGGCAGTACACCACCTTTTTCGATACAGAAATTGTGCATCGGCAGCGGCTTGGATACCCACCGTGCATGAGATTGTCCGAAATAGAACTCCGCAGCAAAGATGAAGCGTTATTGGATGAGGAAGCTATGCGCTGTGCATCCCTACTTCAGGAATTTAAAAAAGACACGGCTCCATTGCTTGTTATTCTCGGGCCAGCCCAACCGCCCGTTCATAAGGTAAAAAACATATTTATGCGCAAAATCTATCTAAAAAGCCCCTCGTTTGCCGTTTTAAAAACTGCACTTGAGATGATTTTTAAGAGTGGTCTTCGAGTTGAAGTTTTTATAACTCAAAATCCAACGCACTAAGTATCACTCCTTAAACTCATTGATCTCACTGATACGATGAGTAAGCTCAATCTCTTCATCGCCGCCTGTATAATACCTCTTAAAGATCGTATAAATGCGGTTAAAAAGCGCGTCGCGGCACATCTCTATATCTTTTTTCATCCTCAAATTAAAGTGCAAGCCCGAGTACAAACTTGAGATTTCATGAAAAAACTGCACACACCAGACCTGCACCGGTATAAAATCCCACCGCAAAAAACGAGGGTTTAGCTCAAAAAAACGTACGCGCTTGCTAATTTCCGCCATCTGAGAAAAATATGATTTCTCCACCAAATCTGTGTCATTCTCACTCTTAACATCCTTCCACACTATACGTTTTAGATAGTTCCAAGCAGGGTTAAAGTGAATTAGATGTTTTTCATTCCATTCTTCAAAAAGTTTGTTATCATTCAAAAATTTTTTTGAATTCTTCTGCTGCTCAATCTTTACAGCAAAATTAGCCACCTTTTCAAGCGAATAGAGTTGATAACGCAATAAATTATAGCACGAAAGATTTTTCCACAACCCTAGCGAAATTTGAGACTCTATTTCAATTCCTATTTTGCCAGCTGCTCTCACTTTTTGGGGAAGCGATTGTGGAATAGACGCATCATTGGTAAGAAACAAGAGCTTAACCTTTTTCTTAGAATAAAAAAGCTTCTCTGAAGGCAAGAATTTAATCGTTATCCTAGAGCTATCGGTGCTACTCGTACTTTTAAAACAGGGTTTTGAAACCATACCCATACCTAGCAAAAGCCCTGCAAAAAGAAAATTGCAGAGCTTTTTTATATTCTTCACGCTCATTACACACCCTTTTTTATACGTTAAAGACGATATTTTCTCTCTCATGGCTCTACAAATCGCACACTCCAGCCACACGACATAACACGCGCAACACGAGCAAACTCATCTTTAAAGCTAGAATCCAATACCGAAAGGCGCTTCCACTCATTACCTACACAAACTAACGGATCAACTCCTCTAAATTTCCCATGCATTACCACTTCAGGATTCTGCTCATCCACGCAGCAATAGTCCTCTGCATGAATAATTTTTTTCGTGTAGCCTTGCAACTCAACATCATCGCTTGAGACCAAAAGGTTCCAAACCGCATCATCCGTCGAATTTAACACTACCTCCTCATTCAACACTCCACAAGTAACCGCACGACGCAATGCAGCACCTAGCCACGGACCCGTAACACAACTTACCACGCCACCCCACACATGCTCAGTCATAAAAAGGGGAAGCCGAGCAAAAAGTTGCGCCGCTTTTATATCATCAAAAAACCATCCTGCCGTCGCACTACATGCTAGGGCGTGACCTTGTCCATCCGTCCTATCTGCATACCTAAGGTGGGCGACAATAAAGGCCGCTTCTTCTGCAGTTATAAGCCCCTCATAAACACCACCGGTTACATTGTACTCAAACCGATCGGCACAAATATCAGGCAAGTGCCTCTCAAGCCTTGAAAACAAAGGATTTGTGGGAAGAACCTCTTCTACCAAAAAACCATACTTATGCAAAATAGTCGCCAGACTACTGTTTCTTAAAAAATTCTCATGTATCGTATCTTGAAATGCATCCATTTTTTTAGGATCACTGCTAAAATAGAAGGCTCCCACGTGCGAAAACGGCGTATGAGAGACATCATGCAGGAGCGATGCTATCTGCTCTTTTAAAGACGCGCCAAACCGTCTAACAAGACAAAACACTCCAACCGAATGCTCAAACCGATTATACGACACCTGATTTTGAGTAAAATATTCGATGCTATGCTGCCGCAAAAACTGCAGCCGACGCAACTCAGAAGATTCAAACAACTCAAGCAAAACAGGTTCCTCTACTGTAACCGTTCCATATAAAGTCGAGACCAATAAACTAGGAGCACCATCTTTGCTAGTAAAATGGTTCAATTCAACCAATCCAACTTTCTCAATCCCCGCACCTGCATCCAAACCGCAGGTTAAAAAAGAGACGCCCAATCCAAAAAGAATAAGTATGCGTGGTGCCGTCATTTTCATAGCAAAAAACTCCTAAAATAAAAAACTGCCTCAAAATCAAAGGTACCAGAAAATTAAAACTTGCTATACTGCTTTCAATACGTATATGGTACATTTCACAAACAAAAGGATTTGTATGAACAGAGGTTTTTGGGTTGTTCTTTCTATTATTCTCGTCTCGTCGGCAGCTTTCTGGTTTAGGCAGATTTACCGCCAAAGACTACCAGATATGCCCGAAGTCATCTTGGTGGGCACAAGCGCAGATTATCCTCCATTCTGTTTTAAAGAAAATGGTCAAATAACCGGCTTTGATATCGACGTAGCAAAAGAGGTCTGTACTCGACTTAACAAAAAATGTGAACTAAGAGATATGCCCTTTGAACTGCTAATCCCACAACTACAAAATGGATCCATTCAGCTAGCTGCCGCAGGCATGACTCCAACTAGACGCAGACTTGAACTCATTCCTTTCACCACTACCTATCTTTCAAAAGACCCTCTAGTGGGACTATCATTAGCCACACACACCCCTCCAATAACCTCGCCAAATCAACTTAAGGACCTTAAGGTTATCGTAAATCAGGGGTATAATGCGGATGTCTTCCTCTCCAAAATGACAATATCAAAGCTTGTCCGGCTTCCAACGCTTAATGATGCCGTGCAAGCACTGCGCTCGGAACAAGGCGATATATTTATAACATCACTCAACACAATTAAACCACTCTTTGATAAGTTTGGACAAGAGACCTTCTCCTTCTTTATAATTGAAGACACCAACGAAAGCGTAGCACTTGCGCTTTCCCCTCTTTATGCAAAATTAGGTGATGAGGCTGGCGTAATAATAAACAAGATGATGGCGGATGGAACTATCGACAAGTTTAAAGAAAAATGGCACGTCCAATAGACACAAATAAGCAGTCCTTGACAGCTCCATTTTGCAATGTTAGATTCGACTAAGTTTTAAGAGCTTTCAATGTCCCTAAACGAACAATACTTTTGGTATTGTTCACCCCCCTAACCCTTCAGCTTTCCCCAAAGTTGAAGGGCTTTTTTTTATCTATCAAAAATCGTAATGCGTCCACTGCATAGGATCAACCGCAATATTATGGATTCTAATCTCCCAATGAAGATGATATCCACTGGCATATCCAGTCATACCAAGCGTGCCAACCGGCTTGCCTTTTCTAATTTTATCCCCCACTTTTACATCTCCAAAGGAGTCTAAGTGGAAATAGAAAGAAATTACTCCGCATCCATGATCAAGCGCCATGGTGTTGCCACTGTGAACATACCGTTCCTTTAACACAACGGTACCATCCTGCGCGGCCCAAATCACACTCTTAGGCATTGCAGAAATATCAACGGCATCGTGCCGATACTTGCCACGCTGTTGCGAAACACGCAAAGTACCAAACTCTGTGGTTATACCTTTTAAGTCACAGGGCACATAAAATGCACCTTTCCAGAACTTTTGATTAGGGGAAGCAGAAGCCACGCGTGCCGCATCTTCTTCAAATTTACGCTCAGGCAAACCCTTAAGCTCTTCTTCCTTCATCTTTTCTTTATTAAGCCCTAAGACCTGATTTTTAAACGGGTACATAACCACGTTCATCTTGCCCTCTAGCTGACCCCGATTACCTACACGATCCGTTATCACTAAGGAGAAGGGATACTCACTAGGATGCTCATCACTCTTTATAGGCACAAAACATTCATAAATTTGTGAACCTGCCCCTTCTGATACACAAGGATACTTGCCAGAAAGCGCTTGAACATAGGCCTCACGCAACGGTTTATTTGACTGAAATTGCACGTGTAAGGTATGACCCTGGAACACTTTATAGGTAGCATCTGATACCGTAAATGCAGTTTGCAACGGGACGTTATCAACAAAGAAGGTCAACTCACGCGACGTTTTATTCTTTCTAAAAGAACTATCCTGCACTTCGACTCTCAGCAGATGCTCTCCATCAGCCAGCGATTTGGTTGCAACAGTAAAAGGATACTCAAAGTGCTTACGCCCAATGCTATAATTCTCTACTAAAGGTCCACCATCAAGCCAGACCGATAAGGACCCTACTCGATACCCATCACTTCCTGAAAGCGTGCAAGCGATATCTCCTGCATAGGCGCCCCCTTGCTCAACCCCTGCAAGAGACACCAAAGGTGCTGTTAAATCTGTAAAATATCGCACCAAGCGATACCCACCAAAGCCTACCAACAACAGAACAGCTATAGACAAAGCTGTTTTAGCGCGAGAAAAAACCATGCTTAAACCCGTTTTATTACAAAAAAAATTTCACTTAATATACGTTTCACTCAAGAACGATAATACCTTCTTTTACACACAACGTAAACGAACCATTAAAACCACAATGCATTCCCCCCAAAATTCAAGTTATCAACAACAAAATCATTCCAATAATACGTCCTGATGGCAAAATCAAAAAGGCAAAAAAATAAGACTCGGTTGACTTATTGCCAGATAATTGTATAGTACAATAGACCTCGTATTCGAGGCCAATGTGGAGGAAATATTTTAACTGACAATACTCATCAGAAAATGTCTGCTAAGATTGTCGCGCATGCATGACAGCATGCATGCGTTATACATAAAGGAAATCCCAATGACTTTAATGAAAAAATGCCTGTGGTTTTTGCTTTTACTTCCTATGGGAGCAAGCGCTATGGACAATTACGAGAATGTCGATGGTGACCTAAATTACGTGAACCATCAAAACAATAATCAAGACGATGATTCATCCAGCAATCAAAATAATGACCTCGATCCCCAGGATGAGAATGACGAAACAACAAACAACAATGCTAACAATACTGAAAGTTTTAGTACTCGGGCGCAACGCTGGTACGACACAGGCTTTAATCAAACTGGAGTTATTCTAAACCGCATGACCGGCAACGGAGAATCGCCTCGAAGCCCTAGATCAACCACTACAAACCAGCTAATTTCGTTAGCCTCAGGTTTCGTACTTCCTTTTTTCTTTGCAGCAACTTCTAAGGTGCGTTTCAGACGGCTTCCTAACTTTGCATTTAGAAATGTAGTTCGCAATATGGCCGTGGGAACCGTACTTTTTGCCGGAGCAACTGGTATTAATGCGACAGCCGGTGCTGGCCTTCTTGGCGGAAGTTTGGGTAATGGAGAAATGGATGATCGAACCAGATTACGCATTATCGGAAAATCTAGCCTATCGTTTCTTGATAAAGAGGTTGCGCTTGCCACATTCTTTATTGAACAGATGGTTCATCCCGTATTCCTCTCATCATGCCTAGGCGGAGGCCTATGGGCACCTGCCTTAATGAATATTGCACACTCAAGCATGACACCGTCGATTGATCGCAATCGTATGCACCGTACAGGAATCATGGCCGGGTTAGTAACAGGACTTCTAGTTAGGTATCGCGGCAAAGTTTTCCAAGGGCTAAAACAAGAAGTTGGTCGTCTAATTTTTAGATAATAAAATTGTTTGAAGACTGTGTTTTATAGTGAAAATTCATAAAATACAGTCTTCAGACCCTAATGCATAGCAATAAGGAAAATCATGAATTTACGTTTTTTAATTTTACTCCCACTTCTTCTAATGACGGGCGGGCTTATGCTCGGCTCCGCAGGAGGCAATAACAATGTGCAGGGAAACTGTAGCATCTGTAATGAAGACTTCACCAACCAAGACCCGGCATTTTGCCTGCATGGCAGCTGTAATTTTCATAAAAAATGCATAGCATCCTATGCTGCTGCAAATCAAAAACCATCGCTAACCCAGCCTGGCAACGTAGACTTTGAGTGCCCAAATTGCCGCGAATCTTGCACTCATCCATTAGGCCACGAGTGCCCTCTCTGTTGGGAAGCGCTAAACGTCCCCAATCCAGGCCCCTGTTTTCGGCATAATGGCCACAGTATGCATACAAATTGCTTAGAGAAATGGCTAGAAAACCACACGGAGGAAAACTGGACAGACTGTGAGGAACTAAAATTCAAATGCCCACACTGCGCGTGCGCAAATCAGACTTATCATCCCCATCCCTCAATAGACTGCCAAACGCACTGCCCTCTATGCACTAAGGCGTTTACCCAGCAAGATCCTGCAATAGCCGTCAATCATGGCCCTAACACTACTCCCGTAGAAACCAATCATGGAATGCATCTATTTCATGCAAGTTGCTTGACCAATTTTCAGCAAAATTATATCAACGAGTTTGATGACCAGATAAATAGCGTGGAAGAACAGATAAAAAAAGCGGATAAAGACATTGCGCTTTTTCAACCTCGAATAGCACAAAGTGCACAGGCAAAAAAATTGTATGAAACAGCCCTGAAAAAGAAAATAAGCGCCACAAACTTTGCTCAAGAACTAAAGGCTAAAAAACTAAGTCACGCCTATTACTGTCCTTTATGCGAACGAGTAAACAAAAAACGCACAGATATTTTGGATTGCTTCGATGGTCCTGTATATACCAATCTCTCAAACATAATAAATGTAAGCTCCAAGATCGCGTCAGACCAGCCATGCACCCCTGCCAATTATCATCCTGTGGGAGGCCCCTTCATAAACCAATTATCCAAACGGGTAGTCCCTATTCCTGGTAAAATTTTACGTTGTTTTTATGGTGGCAACTGGGGCCTTGAACTAAAAGACAACTATTGTGCGCATCTTGCCAGCTTTATCGTAGGACTTTTATACCCCTATAAACTCTGCTCATCATCCTCAGAAAAACCCGATGCTATGAAAACACGTGCATTACGCTGTACCGCTGGAGGCGCTACCATTCTCGCCGTTGGAACGGCAGTAAGTAGTGGAATTTTAGCCCATCGCATGCATAGACTTGGCGCTTCACGCTCAAATCTCATACTCCACAGCTTGTTAAGTACTGGAAAAAGTATTGGTAGTTCTCTGCAATTAACGCTTTCTCCAGAGCTTTTAGCGTACTATTTAAGCGGGTCCCTTCGGATCCAAATGCTAGGAATTCCCTTCGCTCTTTACGTTGGATTAGGGGCGTGTGGCCTTGAAACTACAAATTCTACGATGAATGCCTATAACTATGGAACACTTGTGGGAGCTCTAGCAGGGCTTGCGGTTCGTCACAAACAGCCACTTAAAGGACTAGCTTCTCATTACCTGCCTATGCTAATGTCTAAAGTCCCATGGCTTAAAAACATGCCCGTGGCATTACCTACGCCCAAAGTAGGAGCGCCGGCATAAAGTTCTTCTAGCAATCAATTGAATTTTGAGGGCGCCTTTTTAAAGGCGCCCTTTTATGCTCGCTATATTCTCATGTAACTGTAGAGTTTAATTGGCTTATTTTTTATACAGACAAGACTTCCTCAGAAGTTTGAAAGATCTGTATCAGAAGAAGGCTCTCTAAAATGCTGCCACAAACAGCTGCCAATTTCTCTTCCTTCTTCCCTATTTAAGTGCGTATATTTCATATACTTCAACACCCCTTTGTACCTGTGTTTTTTCTTGTTAACACTACACACCTGAGGGTGTTGCACTTCATTCTAAAATTGTTCAATTAAAAATCAATACTTTATTGCTATTTGAAGTAATAATTTGGCATGATTATTATGAAACTAAACAAATAACAAAGCGGAATAATAATTAATCACAGGGGAGGAACTTATGGAATCACAAATAACAGAGCGCTCATTATCGAAAAAAGTGTTAAAAGCCTCATTCACTACGTGTGCCGCGTGGCTCTTTTTACTCGCACTACCCACACAGCCAACGCAAGGGTTACTGGCTCCACCTTCTGAATTTTATGAAGGTTATGAACCCTATGGGGGATATGAGACACACGAACCCTATGGGGGATATGAACTAAACGGCGATTGCGGCATCCTTGGTAGCGCATGTTGGAACCGCAATACACAACATTCCATAGACATTAATAATCGCAACGCAGCCATGGATAGCCGCAATACACAGCACTCTATTGATATCAACAATCGTAATGCAGGCGTTACGGCCCGCAACAACAAGGTAACATCTGATTACAGAGCCGCCTTAGCAGCACTAGCTTTTGATGGTCTTGGTCTTTGGAGCGCTGCCATTAAAATGAAGGATCTAATCGACAAGCAAACTATGCCCGCTATAAATACCTTTATAAATAACGCAGGCCCAAAAATTTCTGCTCTTTCAGCAGCTCTAGATGGAAGCAAAGATATCGCTGAAACCTTGAAAAAAGTATCCGAGAACTTAAGCGTACTGACAGAACTTACCCCTCTTATTGAACAACTAAAAAAAGTAATGGAAATTGCTCCGGGTATTGTGACTCCTCTTACCGGATTTGGTTTTAATGTGGGAAATACCTTTGGCCTCAACCCATGGAGCCCCAAAAAAGAATGGGGTGCAAATCTAGCCGCAGCAAGCATGACTACCCGTACTGTCCTCAATGAGTATGTGATTAAGCGCATATTACCATTATTAGAACGGGCTAATCACCAACTCTTAAGAACTGTTCCAACTATTCAAGAATCTATTGGAAAAATTGCAGTCATCGCAGCAAAATTTGGCCCCCTACTTAAACTAGCGTAAAAATCCTAAGGAGTATAACCATGTTCAATAAAAATAATAAAATCAAAAGACAAGCTATCCTACCAAGCATCGTAACCAAACTCTTATATGGAATGCTAGTATCAAGTACATTTGCCGCAAACGCACTTGACATAGCCCCCATTGTGGCCGACCTTAATCCCATTGCCTCTGTTGCCGGAAATGCTTCAAACATAGTGTTAACCGTTAGGGACCAGTATCTCCCCCGTCTTGAAACAGAGCTCGCTTTTATAGAGAGCAAACTTACCGAATTAGAAAAATTACCCGATCCTATTAACAGTTTTGTCGCTTTAGATATAGCCATGAAAATCGCAGAACATGCACTTCCTCTCATAAAAGAGGTCTTGCAACCCGACGGACTTGTACAGAAAAGTTTGAACCTGCTAAATGAAGCAGCCGCCATTCTTAAAAAAGGCGACGAAGGTATGGCAAATGGCATTACCGCAAAAGTAGCTGAGCTTAGAGCTGCTCTGCTAAATATCACCTCGCTTTTAACAACCCTGCAAGACCAACTTCAAAAGTTTTCAAAAATAATAGCAACTCTAGCGAAGTTGCATATTAAAATCTAGGGCAAAAGAAATTTAAAAAATTATTGCTATTTGAAAATGACAAATGGTATGATAAAGGTAGATAGAAATAGAAAACAACAGAAAAAGATTGAAATAAACGAAAAATGTAAGACTCAAATAAAGGGGATGTGGAGAAGCTAGAGAAATGGAAAAAAGTAGAGTGTAACCAATATAAAATAACCATTTTATTGTAAGGAGAGTTCTCATGAAGACTCTAATCAAATTGGCACTTTTGGGTGCCGTAGTAGTGGTAAGTCAGTCAACCGTTAAAGCCGAGATCGACTTAATGACCCTTGTGTCTGACGCCGCACCATCGTTAGGTGACTTTATAGTTATAAAGGACCAGGTTTCCGCAAATTGGAATAGCGTAGTCTCACCAATGATCGAAGAAATTAGACCTCAAGTAGCAGACATCATCAGTATCGTTTACAGTGGTGATACCTCAAAAGCTGCACTCAACAAAGTATTGACAGACTCAGCTGCTATAGTAAACACATTAAGCAAACCTGAGTATCAAACGTTGCTCATTTCAGTTGCCGATAAGTTGAAAAATTCACAAGCTCTCAGAGCATTGCTCGTGAAGTACTTACAGTATATTGCGATATCTGACGACTTCATCAACAGAATCCCAGGCGGGGTTCCATTCATCATAGATAATACCCGCAAACTCGTAGAAGCCATGATCAAAGAGTTTGGGAAACCTCAAATGATCAAAAAGGGCAACCTGTTTGGACTACAAGAAATAGCATAAGCGATTCAAACCCAAAGTTATAAAAACTTTTGGTAAAATCCTAAAGAAGGACCTGGGCCTAAAAGCCCGGGTCCTTCTCTTTTCACGCGCGTGCTCGGAGATGCAAACCCTAGACATTTGATACTGACAATGTTAGTAGTAAACAGCGAGTATAATGATGTCATTTCAAAAAGGAGTGTCCTTGCATGCGCCACCTACACAAAGGGGGCTTCTATGCCCTCATTCTTCTGTCTCTCTGCATACCTATCAAACCATTAAACGAATCTCTAGCCACCTGTCCACAAACCAACTGTTTCACAGAAAATCCAGCTCCTTGCGCATTAACTTCTAAGCCAAACGGACTAAAAAATCTTCTTGAAAAGCTACTCCCTCTTGCCACGAAAGACGACGCAGTATCCGAAGCAAAAACCCTAAACGCCCACCTTATTAATGGACACAAACGCGTCCCCACGCTCCTTATTGAAAACGCCATTCTAGAACTTGAAAATATTCTTGAATCACACCACCTAGCCATCCCCGATGATGAAGAAGTTAGACAAATCGCATCTCAACTTGCCACCTGCAAAGAACTAATCAAAAGAGCCCCACGCCCGCCGCTAGTTCCCGGTGGATCAACAGGCTCAGTCGGTGGACCAAACCCCTCAGCAGGCTCCACTTCAGGCTTTGAACTCCCTGCAGATGTAAACATAGTGCGCGACCTACACGTAGGTAATAATGCTGGAATAGACAACGATTTGACCGTGGGAGGTGATGCCATAATTGATGGAATCCTCACAATCCTAGGAGGAACTCAATACGGCGGAGACATCATCCTACAACCTATTGCACCCGACACCTCTATAGCCATACGTTTCAATTCAAATACAGGAACTGAAATTGCCCGCATTTACACCCCGAGCACAAGCACTAATGGTCTTGTCATTAGCACCGATGGCGGAGTAACTGAAAATCTCTGTGTGCAGGCTGACGGTTCTACAACCGTAAAAGACAGCTCACTAACCGTAGAAAATCCCTCAAGCTCCGCTCTTATTAATCTTAACACCACAACCCCAACGCTTTCTGAATGGCAATTAATCTCAGGCGCCGGAGGAACTGACAACCTGCAACTTACAGAACCCGGTGTGGGGCCACGCATCCAGATTGATGCCTTACCTGGTAAAACCACGATTACCAACGATCTTATAATAACTAAAAATTTATTTGCAGGCTCAACCGGAAATGGTGGATTAACCGTCAGTAGCACCACCGCCGCCGGCAATACAAACTTACGTATAGAAGGTTCACTTTTTGCAGGAATAACAACCGGCGGACTTCATGTGGGCAACAGCCCTGACACACCCTCTGCAAAAAGCCTACTAGTTGATGGCACTACAACGGCTGAAGGATCAGCCTTTGTTCAAGGCGGTGTACATGTAGGCGGAACGTCAGATCCAGGAGCTGGCAATCTGCTGGTTGATGGGACCACAACTACTCCACAGACCATCCTCACCGTCAATGGCGTGGATGTAACCGCAACTCCAGGAACCGATACGCTAAACCTAGGAACTACAAATGCAGACCTTATCAACCTAGGACATACAGGCGTTACCATAACCCTTGCAGGCTCCACCAACTTTACCGATCCACTAGCCACCCTTAACAGCACAGGTGCAGCTCTATCTGCTCACGATGCAGGCATACAACTAAAAGAAGGCGGGGTCATCACCGGCTACTTACAAACAAGCCCAGACCGACTAAAATGGCTAATCAAACCTCCAAGCGCCGGAGCAGGAATAATAACCGTTGCACCCACAACCGTGGACCTTGTTATTGACCAAGGGCTTACACTAGCGGATAGCCCTACCTTTGCAAACCTAACTCTAACAAACAACGGTCTGATAAACTTTCGCGAATCACTTCCAGGCACCAACGCCGTACGCCTGAGAGCTGCTCCATCCTTGCCTCTAGACTACACCCTAACCTTCCCTGCGGATGACGGTAATCTCAATCAAATACTCTCCACAGACGGCACAGGAACTCTGTCATGGGTAAATTTTGGCTCCTCGGTAAATGCATTTGTCAACGGCGGAAACGCGTTTTCAGCTCCTGCCATAATTGGCACAACCGACCCTAAAGCTCTAGCTATTATAACCGACAGCACCACACGGATACAAATAGCCAACACAGCCGGATCTGGCGTGGTGACAGCTACCCCTGCCGTCTCCCTCGCCTCAAGCCTAGACCTTGCCACCTCAACTGTAGTAAACAAAGGCGGAAATCTTTTCATACATTCTAATGGCGACGTTTCCAATACATTTGCAGGGTATCAGGCAGGCAATGCCATAATCGGAGGAAGCAATGATACAGGATTAGGCTCCCAAGCCTTATTCACAACAGATAGCTCTCTCAATACAGCCATTGGATACCATACACTCCGCGCAGCAACTGCTCCCCTCTCAAATGAGGGAACAGCCATCGGCTCAACCGCCTTAAGCTCCTGCACAACAGGATATTCAAACAGCGCCGCAGGATTTGCCGCTTTATCATCAGTTACTGCAAATTCATTAAATTCAGCCATCGGACACAATGCACTTTCTAATGCAACCGGTACCGGAAACTGTGCCATGGGCAAAAGTAGCTTGTCTGCACCAACCTCCTCAGGGGACAACAACGTAGCATTAGGTTCTGGTGCGGGAAATGCACTAACATCCGGCTCTAACAATATACTTCTTGGCAAAAACGCAGGCTCTGCCCTAACCGCCGAGTTCAATGTTCTATGTATAGGCACCCCTGGAATAGCTGCTACAAGCAATGCAACCTACATTAGAAATATTCGCAACACCATTATTTCTGCTCCTGCTAAAGCGGTGGGAATAACCTCTGACAATCAGTTAGGAACAGACTTTGTAACTCCTTTAGATGCAACTACCTTGCGCATAGGGGGAGACGCTACATTCAACAATCCTATACGTACGCAATACCACAGAACTTCATATGTATACGCAACCTCCCCAGGAAGCTATCCCGCAAGTTATTTTGGCTTTTTCTATACCAATGGAGATGCTAATAGCATCGGTCCTACAAATCTTGATCGCCTTAACTTCTCCTTCAACTTTCGTGATACAACCCCCTCCGGCGGGCCGTATTCATACTATATGACTAATCCTGTTTTATACGGATCTTCCCAAATAACCCTAGGTCACTACTCAGGCGGTGGCGTGGGACTAGATGGAGGCGCTATTGTAATAGGAACCAATGTCATAGGAGGAACCCCACTCTCTCGCTTTGAAATTTACCCGGATGGAACCATCAATTTAGCCTCAACGAATATTATAACCAGCTCAAATCAACGCTATATCCACAGCACAAGCGGACTTAACTTTTATGCAGGAAAACTGGCAGGAGCATCGGCAACAAGCGCAGGTACTAACAACACGGGGGTCGGCTATCAAGCCCTAAGTTCTCCTAGCATAAGCACCGCCTTCTCTAACACCTGTGTAGGATACAATGCCGGATCTCAAATTGCGGGCCCTAGCAACTCAAACGTCTGCATAGGAGCAAATGCCGGAAGTAGTATTACAAATTCGGGAGCAAACAGCATATTCATAGGCTCAGGATGTCTTGGAGCAAATGGAGATTTTGGAATCATTCGCCTCGGCAATCCAACTAACACTACCTGTGAGTTATTTCGTTTTAGTGTCAATGACCTTGTCTTGGCCGGCTCAAAATGGCCTGCAGGCACAACACGGGTCAGCCATGTGGTTATAGTACCGGGTGGAGCTTATGCAGGAACCAGCGACATTCTCTCAGTTTCGCGGGTCTCGGGCCGTCCTCTAGGCGCCTGGAGAATTGCATTTGTACCACTCTCTGCGCGGGCCTATGTAGTTGCAACCGATGAACAAGCAGAACCCACTATATTGAGCGAGTGGATTGTAACCGCAGATACAACCAATAACGCTACTAGCGTCTATACCTTTGACAACGTTGGAGTCCTACAAGATAGAAACGTCCATGTCCTAATCATGGGCATAAATTAAGATGAATACCATTTTAAACGGGAGTATAACTCTATGAAACGGCCTATCCAAAACGGTCTTTTTCTCCTAGCATTTCTTTCTCTATTCACTTTACATTCAGCCGATCTTGTAATCCCTGAAAACAACTTTACCCCCCTACCTCTTTTAATGCCTCTTATCAACGCTTTAACTCCCCTTATTTCTAAAGAAGAAACACTTCCTGCCCTTAAAGAGCTTCAAACACTGAATGCACAGGGCATTACTACTGCTCCAAAAAGCCTTGTAGTTGACACACTTATGGAGCTAGAGGCCCTTCTTGAAGAACACCACACGCACATACCAAGTGATGATGATGTACAACAACTAGTAACCGAACTTACAGAATGCAAAGAAATCGCCCAACAGGCGGATTTAGATATTTCGTGGGAATGTTCCTATGGACGAGCACCTCGGCCGCCACAACAGGCGGGCAACCTCCAAAACCCCGTAGGAGGACCAAACCCCGCTCCAGAAGAAATCTCAACCTTCACTCTCCCTGCAGATGTAAACATTACGCATGATTTGCATGTGGGCCACAATGCAACTATTACTAGAGACCTGCTAGTTGGCGGGAACGTAACGGTTGATGGCGCTTTAGTAATTAGCGGCGGAACCACATATAACAATGATCTTGTTTTACAACCTCTCCCTCCCCACAATACCATAGCCATTCACTTTAACTCAAACAGCGGGGCTGAAATCGCACGCATCTACACCCCCAGCAGTTCAACTACCGGCGTTGTTATCAGTACAGACAGTGGCATTACTGAAAATCTTCGCATAGACAACTCAACCTTTGTCAACGGCAACCTTGCCGTAATTGCTCCTACCAACTTCGCACAACTTTCTATGACCGGCACCACAGGCACCCCATCTGCATGGGACGTTATATCAGGCAATGCAGGAGACAACCTAACTATTGAAGAGACAGGAGTCAGCCCACGCATCCAGATGGATGGACCTACAGGACCTATTACAATTACAGGTGACCTTCTGGTCAATCAAGGCCTTGGAATTGGATCTGGAGGCACGGGAGGGCTCACCGTTGGAAGCACTACGTTAGCAGGTACAGGCTCTCTGCGCGTTGAAGGGTCTGCATTCATTGGCACAACAACGGGCGACGTTCATATCGGAGGATCCTCAGCTCCTGGAGACAACAACCTCCTAGTCGACAACACTTCAACGACCAAAGGATCTACATTTGTAGGTACAACCAACGGAGGACTACACATAGGTGGCCTCTCAAACCCTGGGGACAATAACTTGCTTGTGGATGGAAACGTAACCACTACGGGCACTCTACTTACAGATTTAGGAGTTGATGTAGTTGAAGCGGGCCCTGCAGATACCTTAGCAATTGGCACCACCAACGCAGATGCCCTAATAATAGGAAACGCAGGAGCCACCACAACACTTACAGAAACCCTTCTTATAACTGACAAGTACGCGACTCTAAATAAAAATGGTGCCATAAGCTCTGCCTCCAATTCTGGCATAGAGCTTTTTGAAAACCCCTCTATAACCGGATACTGTAAAACAAGCGTTGATCGAAACAGCTGGGTACTTAAAGCTCCTGCCGCAACTCACACTCTCACCATAACCCCAGGAAATACTAGCTTTACAGTAGACCGAACCATTGGCACAGGAGAAGCTCCTACCTTTTCGGGACTAACGCTTGCAAACAACGGTCAGTTACACCTAAGAGAAGTCACCATTAATGGAACCAACCAGGTAAACTTAAAAGCTCCCGCCCTATTAAGCGCTGATTATACTCTAACACTCCCGCCCAACACAGGCTCTCTCAATACCGTACTGTCAACCGATGGAAGCGGAGTTTTAACCTGGGTAGATCCAGGAGGAACAACGAGCTGTTTTGTTAATGGAGGCAATTCATTTAGCGGAGGCCCTACTGCATCCGTAGGTACTCTAGACAACTTCAGCACAACCATTCGCACTCAAGGCGCTGACCGCATCAGCATTTCAAACACAGGCACCATTACAATTATTCCGGACCTTACCCTCAATTCAAACCTCAATTTGGATGCATCCACAATAATCACAAAAAATGGTGCTAAATTTATCCACACATCAGGAGGAGCAGGCAACTTTTTTATAGGCAGCAGTGCCGGCAATTTATGCGCTACGGGCATACATAACACAGGAGCAGGCAACGCAGCTCTGGCAAACACAGATGGTTTTGATAACACCGCTGCAGGTTACCAGGCTCTTGCCACAACAACAGGTAGCAATTTAACTGCAGTAGGAGCCAGTGCACTTGCCGCATGCACCATAGGAATCTGCAACACTGCCGTTGGATCCCAAGCTCTTCGAAATTTAATTGATGGATCTAATAACACGGCCTTAGGAAGTCTAGCTCTATTTTTAGCCTTAGAGTCAGAAAACACTGCCGTTGGCCACCAAGCACTATTCGACGCAAACGCTTCAAACGATAATACCGCACTGGGCATCAATGCAGGATTAAATCTTTCATCTGGAGATACCAATATTCTCATCGGTCAAAATGCAGGTTCAAACTACACTGCAGAATCTAGCAACATCTGTCTAGGAGATCCTGGAGTTGCGCTTGATACTTCCACAACGCGTATTAGCAACATTTGGAACGCCTCTGTAGGTGACACTGCAAAAGTTGTAGGAGTAACTGCCAATAACCAACTAGGTTCTACGTTTACCCAACCTCTTGAGATTGCAGGCAACGTTATTCTACAGAGCACCACTACCTTTGGAGGAGACAGAATTCAGCAACATGCAACCTCCCTGGTCTTTGGAACTACGGCGGGCGGACTCCCTGTTAACTATCTTGGCCGGTTGTTTTCAAACTACTATGCGCCCCCATTTTACAATATGGATCTCGATCGCTTTTTCCTAGCATTCAACTATCGCGACATTACCCCTTCTGGCGGACCCTATACGTATGAAACACCCAATCCAGCTTATGGAACCGCACAACTAAGCGTTGGACCAAGTGTATCTACAGGCGGCGGAGTTTGTACACTTGCAACTTCACCCGTTGGAAGCACCCCTATCTCACGGCTTGAAATCCACGAAGACGGAACCATAAATCTTGCAAACTCTAACCTGATTCTTCTAAATGGAATTAACTATATCTACCACGCATCAGTCTCTAGCCTTTTTGCTGGTCCCCATGCGGGACCAACGGGAGTTGTTGCCATTAATAATACAGGAGTAGGCCTGTACGCATTAAGCACAGAACCTGAACCGAGCAATGTAGCAATCGGTTCTTATGCCGGAGCAAGACTTGACGGTGGAGTAGGAAACTGTTTTATCGGATCTAACGCCGGTTACAATTGCACCTCAACTGAAAGTTACAATATTTACATTGGTAACAATGTCACAGGAACAACGGGTGAATCCAATAAAATTAGAATAGGCGACAGCGCAACCAATGATCTCATACTTTTTTCTGGCGGAGCCTATGAGGTACATGCTGCCGGATCCATTATCCCATCCGGACAAACTCGCATTAGCTTTGCCGTTGTAAACGCCGACGGAACACTGGGTCCTCATACACAAGATATAGTTGACCCCTTCAGAGCACCTGGAAGACCTGCAGGCGCCTGGGTAGTCCCTTTCCAAAATTTCTCAGCCGCACCTCAAGCGGTCGCAACACAAGACTTTGGAGTCTCAACCCCCTATAACCAGAATACGGTAATAGGAGGGGTAACCGTTGGGCAAGTTGTAGTCTATACCTTCAACCATGACGTCGTCCCCGTACTTGCAGACCAAGCGTTTAATATTATTATCATTGGAACAAACTAAAAGGATTTGCAATGCACCACTCCTGCAAAGGCATAGTATATGCCATAATAATGTTAGTAATTAGTAGTCCACAACTTATTTACAGTGCAATAGAAATAAAAGCCCCCCTCGAAAACCTACTGCAAAAGCTAACCCCTCTTGCAACAGAATTTGACGACCATACGGCTTTATCTGAACTTCAATGCCGCATGACATTACCGCAAATATCCATTGAAAAACCTGTACTAACCGCAGCACTGGATGAGCTTGAAGCTATACTTGAAACCCATCACAAAGCCATTACCGATGATTATGAGGTCCAAACTCTCGTTGATCAGATAGAACTATGCAAAAGATTAGTCGAAAATGAAGAGGCGCTAATAACCATCAGCCCCTCACAAATTCGAGCTCCACGTCCCCCATTAACTCCTGGAGGCACAAACCCTAATGTAGGGAACGCCTATAATGGCGAACCATCAACGTCCCCACAGTTACCTGTAGACGTTAATATTGTAAACGACCTACACGTTGGGAATAATGCTAGCATAAACGGGATTCTGCACGTTGAACACAATGCAACCATTGATGGATCGCTAGTAATTACAGGGGGCACACAATACAGCGACGATCTAGTACTTCAACCTATTGCACCAGATACCTCAATCGCCCTACGATATAACACCAATACAGGTACCGAGCTCGCACGTTTCTATACCCCCAGCGCTACCACCAATGGGATTGTTATCAGCAACGACACCGGCACCACCGAACATCTATGCGTCAATAATGACGGTTCTACCACTCTTATTGGAGACCTTACTATCACTCACCCTTCTGCAAACAGTACCATTGCCCTCAATGGCAACACAGGCACTCCCTCAGACTGGGCTCTGATTTCTGGGACTGGAGGAACCGACAACCTACAAATAGGCGAAATTGGCGTAGGAGCTCGCATTGTCATTAATCCTCTACCAGGAGCCGTAACAATGATCGGAGATGTAGCGGTTACAGGAAATACCGTTATAGCTCCTGTTGGAGTGGTAAACTTAACCGTAGGAGGGGATGCCCACATAGGAGCCACTAATGGTGGACTTCATGTAGGGGGAACCTCTGCTGCCGGCACCTCTAATCTGCTAGTTGATGGCACTGCGACCACAACCGCCTCCCTATTTTCAGGGACAAGTAATGGCGGGCTCCATGTAGGAGGAACCTCAGACCCGCTTGACAACAACCTGGTTGTTGATGGGCAGATAACCTGCTCAGGAACCATTTTTGCCAATGGGGGTATAGATACCCCTGAGCTTGGACCAACCGACACGCTAAATATAGGAACTACCAACGCGGAATTTATCACCGCAGGGCGCACAAGCAGCTCAACCACCATCGGTTCAACCGTTCATATCATCGACAAACTTCCAACGCTCAATAATACAGGAGCCGCATCCTCAGCCTCAAACGCAGGAATTCAACTTGAAGAAGGGGGAGTAGTAACCGGCTATTCGTTAACTAGTGCCGACAGAGCTAGCTGGACCTTTAAAGCACCCAACACAGCCGGCGTAGCCACACTCACTCCAGGAGCCTCAGGGTTTACCATAGACCAACCTCTTAGCACAGCCGACTCTCCCTCTTTTACAGGATGGACCAATGCTAACCATGGACAATTACATTTAAGAGAACTACTTGTCAATGGCACCAATCAAGTAAATATCCAAGCACCAAGCAGCCTCACATCAAATGTTGACTTAACACTCCCATCCGATGCTGGCACAGCAGGCTATATAATGACTTCAACCGGTCCTTCCGGAAATCTTACCTGGAGCCCCGCAGGAACTACAGGGTCCTTCTTTACACAGGGTGGAAACGGATTTGCAGGCAGCTCTCCAGCGATATTAGGGACCGTTGACTTCAAAGCCCTCAGTATAATAACCAATGCAACCAGCCGTATTCTTATAGCAAACAACGCAGGGTCAGGATTAATAACTGCAAACACCCCAGTCGCCTTAGATTCGAATTTAAACCTAGACGCAACAACCATCATCACCAAAAATAGCTCCACTTTCATTCATACTCCTAATGGAACAAGCAACCTATTTATGGGAACCAATGCCGGAAATATTCTAACTACCGGAACCAACAATACAGGCATAGGGGATAGTGCTTTAGAAGTCACTAACGGATCAAATAACACCGCCCTTGGCTATCACGCACTACGCCTGGCAACCTCGGACGAACTTACTGCAGTAGGAAGCAATGCACTAAGTTCCTGCACATCAGGAACAGGCAATACCGCCATTGGATATAATAGCTTATCCACAGTAGAAACCGGTTCGAACAATACAGCTCTTGGATACAACTCACAGGCTTTTGCCACAGGCTCTGACAATACTGCCATTGGATGCAACACCCTATCTTCTGCTTCTTTTACAGGAAGTGATAATACCGTAGCAGGATCAGGCGCAGGATCAAATCTTACGCAAGGAAACTCCAATATTCTCCTCGGTAAAAACGCAGGCTCTGCTCTCACCACCGAATCAAACACACTCTGCATAGGCTGCCCAGGGGTTGTGGGAACAAGCAATGCAACCTACATAGCAAACATATGGGGAACAACACCTAATTTTTCTTCAAAATTAGTTGCTGTAACACTGGACAATCAGCTTGGTACTACACCAACAGCACTCCCTCCTGCCGAATTATCCATTGATGGAGCAGCTGTATTTACAGGAAATACTATTTTCACCGCAGACCGTATCCAGACGCACAACACTACGCTCTCATATGGAACCTCACCCGGAACAACTCCAGATCACTACCTAGGCAAATATAACACCAATAGTGCCGCCGCTAACTTTGGCGCCACCTACGCAGATCGTCTAAACTTTGCATTCAATTATAGGGATATATCGCCCTCTGGATACCAGATACCTAATGCTTCCTATGGAACCGTCCAGATGACCGTCGGGCCCGATATATCATCAAATGGTGGCGCCTTTGTTATAGGAACAAACGTAATAAACACACCACCCGTTTCCCGTTTTGAAGTATTACCAGATGGAACCATAAACTTAGCCTCAGACAACCAGATAAACATGGGCGGGTCACGGTTTATAACTCAAAAAGCAACTACTAGTTTTTACATGGGACTCAACTCAGGTCCAACGGGTACAGGCGGGGCTTATAACACAGCTGTGGGGTCCGGAGCACTCAGCAACCTCACTAACGGAACCTCCAATACTGCTATTGGGACAGACGCAGGAACAAACGTCACCACCGGAACTGATAACACATTAATCGGGTACAGGGTAGGGTTTGGCGATGTAAGCAAATCAAATAGCATAGCCATAGGATATAACGAACATATGGATTCAAACAACATTACTATAGGAAATGACAATCAAAATGAGTGTATCTTCTTTACAGGGTTCACTAGCGGCGGAAATCTCAAAGAGTTACACCCCGCCGGTTCAAACCTAGGTTCCACCGCGCATACCACCACTCGACTCAGCATGGTCTTTATTGATCCGCTAACACCCCCTGTTACCTTTCAAGGAACTAGTGATATCCTCTCAGTTACCAAATTAGCTACAGGATCTTATCGCATCAGCTATACCTCCTTTGGAGATGTCCCTGCAGCAGTAGCGACTGACGAACAGTTCGAAACCACCGTTTTCAATGAATGGACTGTTTTAGGAAACGTCTTCCAAAACCGCGCGGACGTTTTCACGTATAACTCCGCAGGAAGCCTAGCAGACCGAAGAGTATGCGTTATGATTGCAGGATACAACTCCGCTCCGTAAAACCCCATCATCTCTTTTTATACTTTTAAGAAAGGAATTTATATGAACTATTCAAAACAACACCCTATCACCTCCATCACCTCCATTACCTGCTCGCTACTCCTTGCATCACCTGCACTAGCAGATACTCCCAACATTCCCGAAACAACCTCTAGGGCGCCACACTCTCTAAAAGCTCCCAGCAATTACATAAGCCTAGAAAAACAGCAACTCCCATTTGTAAGCGTTATAACACAAACCGTGCTTTTGGCAGATGCAGATGATAACGTACCTGAGTTACGCACCGTAGCGGATCTAATAAGAGCAGGACGTAAGTTCGCTCCTAAGTTCGTGCTAAAAACAGCCCTCTTGCAAGCTCAGACCATTTTTGAGCGCCATGCCGACCGCATAACTAATATTCCAGAACGAGAAATCCTAAAAAATAATATCACGGTCTGCTTAAGCTTTTTTAATACCCACATAGAACCAACACCCACAGCTCCTATTGTCACCGCAAACACAGTACAGACTCTGACAACTACTCAGGCGCCCGCTCCAACACCTAATTCAATGCCCTCTGTCACCGTAGGCGTAATTGCATAAAACAAAACAACTCTTTTTTGGGGTGTGCCACCGCGCACACCCCTATCTAACTCTAACAAGCTAACAATCCTCCTTATCCGTTTCCGCTCTCTAGCAACTTGTTATTTTACTCACCATTTTTATACCAATATAATTTGACAAAAAGATATAAACTAGCTACATTAATTAAATACAAGTCGAAAAATAAAATAGTCGAGCTTGAAAACAAAAGAATTTAAAAACTAAAATAAGTTGACCAATAAGAAAATAAACCAAAGGACATTCCTCATGAAAAAAGCTTTAATCTTTTTAGCGGCCTTCGCTACACTTTCAATAGTTTCGCAAACAACAAAAACAGCCAATCATAACAAGGCGCTCCAGGAACTCATCGAAGAATACCCCTATAAAGAAGAAAAAAAACCATTAGAAAAAGAACCGCCAATTTTAAATGAGACTTTTTATAAGGAACTCCATAAAAAAAGTAGTCTCTCTATGCCGACTGAACCTCTAAAATTAAAAGAATGGCTTGAGAAGCAACCTTCGCTTCCTATCTACATCCAAAAAATGATAAAAGATTATAATTATACGGGCCCCTTTGAAAATTTGGTTATAGAAGGAACAGCCACCAATGAAAACGTTAAAAACCTTTTAAAACTTGGATCAACCACCCTTGAAGAACTATCTAACTTCTCAACGCAACTCAAGCTTGGTACTAAAATAACACTTACCCTATCGCACCTTCTAACAACGCTGAAAAAACCAAAGACCAAAGAAAAAGCACTTAAGATCCTCAATAAAAATTTGGTTCGAGAGAATACTCCAGAAGAGATCTTTTGCCAAAAACTCTCTAAAAAAAGTAACTATCTAAAAAACTTTGATTTTACAAACTCACAAGAAGTTCTATCCATTTTCAAAAAACTCGCAGAAGCCACAAAAGAATATGACCCCACATTAAACAAAATTCCATATCCCATAAAAGCTATTTTTGAGGAAAAAAAATACTTCAATGCTTTTAGTGATTTAATCATTAATGACTCGATAATCAAATTTAAAAAAATAGTCTTAAGGCCCGGGATTTTGGCTCAAACGCTCAATAAATTTTACACCTATCTCGAACTAACACCTCCTCTCATGACTCTAGATGCAATAAACAACCCAACCCCAACAACAATAGAGCAAATTTTTACCAAAAATAAAAAAAGAGATAAGGAAAATTTCAAAAAAAATGTCCTTAAAAAAAGCGGATATATCAACGTTCTTTGCGATAATAACGAAAAAAATGTGGTTAAAGCATTCCGCGCAGAAATAGAAGATTTCAAAGTAAACAGAAAATTATCTCCCCCAAAAACAACCCTTGGAATCCTCGATAGAAACTACTATTGCGTTTTCGCGCAACTTATAGACAGCTCTGCAACTCCAGAAAGCCTCGATAGACTCTTACAACCACTTTCTTTCAATGAGCTTGAGCGACTTTTAGCATTTGCCAAGTATATAGACCTTGACGAAAAACTCTGCGAAACTATAAGCACCCAGATTGATAGCAAAAAAATCGACACAACCGATCAAAGGCTCAGCATCGACAACCTATTCCTGGCAAGCAGTTTACTTCAACATGAGTCTTACAACCATACCATCAAAAAAACCCCCGAAATCAAAGACCCCGCAAAACAGTTGTCTCTGTATAAAAAATATATTGAAATCCATAAGGCCCAACCAGAAAAAAATCTCGAACTTCAAAAACGTGTTTTCATCTGCTTTGAAATACTCTGCAAGGAAAACGAAGAATTTAAAAACACCCTTGATGCTATGGTTCAAAAAATTTTCCCCAGAATCACCCTCAAAAAAAATATATGTTGTGAAGTTTTATCCAATCCAAGCCTTCAAGATCCCTCTCAATTTAACAATGATCAACTGCTTAATGACTCCATCAAGTCACTCCTTAAAAATATCCTCTCCTCTCACTACAAGCTATTTGATGAAAAATTTATCACCCAAATCCGAGCAAATCTGACAAACGAATTAGACACCTATATTAAGGACTATGAGAAAGATGCAGGTTCAGAAACAGAACCAATTACCATCAATAAAAAAGCTTTCTTAGACATCATGGCCTCACCTAATAATACCCCAGCGATAAAAAGGATTTTAAGACCCCTGGACGACCAATCACTCCACACCTTATTGTGGTTTCTAGAATTTAAAGTAAGCGTAATTCAAATCCAAGAAATTATTGGAAACGAATGCATAAGGCGGTGTTTAAATAAATTTATAGAAAATAACGACTACTTTGAAACAGAAGAAGGGAAAGACCACTTAAAAATCCTAGATTCACATCCTTCCCCTAGCAACTTTTTCTTCCCCGCGCAAAAACCTAAGTTCACAAAAACATACTCCGACGACAACGAACTTGCCCATGTATCACTTCAACCGAATAATGCAAGCTTTTTAGTAAGAGTCATAAAGACCAATGGGGAATACATACATCGAAACCCATCAACCAACAAGCCCTTAGGCGCCAGCATAGATCTACAAGACAACTTCATCAAAGCCATGCAAAAAAAACAATCTGAAACCATCATTGAAAAAAAACAAAATTTTATAGAGAAAGTAATCGTCAGCCCTGATCAAAAACTCTTACTAGTGCAGGAAAAAGAATCCTTCAATGGATGTTCTGACAGATACAGGCGCAAAGGAAATTTCTATCGAATCTTAATCTTCGATGCCGAAAAGGGCACCTTCCTCGACTCTCTTGAAAACGAATCTAACATAACCGCTTTAGCTTTTAGTCCAGACAGTAAGACAGTCTGTTTCAGTGATAATAGCCAGTTTAACTTCATTAAACTTTCAAGCACCGACAAAGAAACATGGTTCGAGGAAAATGTTGAATCGCATAATCTACCAACACAAGGGTCGATAGCTCCCTTGAAAGATTACACCATTACAAGCCTAACCCTCTCCCCAGATGGCAAACAACTCCTTATTGGAACCACTCGCAGTAAAACATTCCTGTATGACACCTCAAACAAATCATTTAAAACAATTCCCTATAAATATGGTCTCCAAATAACCGCTGCAGCCTTTATTGATAACAACACCCTGGTCGCAGGGTCGACCCATGGTAATGTTTTTTTTATCGATATAGCATCTCTTACAGGATTAAATCAACACAATTCGTTTCTTTCAATATCAAAACCCTTCAACCACAATCATTCCATCACACACCTTGCGATCAGTCCAGACAAAAAACAATTCCTTGCAGCAACCAATTATGGCAAAATAAAAATTCTCGACATCAAAACTCTGAGAATTGTGCGTGAGTTTATTGATACAGAGAAGAAACCTAATGATACAGTTGGGATCGGGTTTGGATTTTCATCCACAGATAAAAAAGATAATTTTATTATCACCGCCACGCAAGAAAAACTCTCTATATGGAGAGATGCAGGCATGGTTCCTGCAACCCTTAAAAAATCCCTTCTGCTAACTATTTTGGAGCAAATCCGCCTTAATAGCAAAACTCAAAACATTCATGGTTTATCATATGCAACATATACAAGTATAAATGAAAAAAATTATGAAAATCTCTATATCGCCATTCTTTCTAGTCTCCCCCAAAACGCCATTGACTTCTATACAAAAGGCAAGATCCTAGACCCAAAATCTCTCATGCTAAAAATACAGAGGGAAGCACAAGAAGCCCCTATTCGCATTAAAAAAAGACCGAAAAAAAAGGAAACCATAGAAAAGCCAGAGGAAAATCCTGGAGAAATAAACATGGAAATAAGTGAGAAAAAAACGGTAGAGAAACCTAAAAAGAAAGAGGTTGAACAACCAACGCAACTATTGGATGGCCTTACCAAAGATGAACTGGACGACTTAAACAACTCAATCTCCCTAATTTAGGCAGACCGATTGATAAAATAGAATAAGGCAGGGTTTAACAAAAGTTTTGAGTAGCATACGCAAGCTCTTGATAGCCCTGCCCTTTAAACGCTACTCCAATACCCTCTTGCAGCCAGACAGGAGTCAGAATGTTTTTCCTATGCCCGGAACTAGTCATCCACTGGTCAACAATCCCCTGAGCAACAAGATCTAGTGATTGCCCACCAGAGCTCCGGTATGCAATATTTTCCGCACCCAAAAGATAACTACCACCCCCTATAGACACCTTTCCAGAAAAACCCACCTTATTATACCGCCACACAAAATCATGCCCCTCGGGTGAATTGTGGCTAAAATAGTTTCGCGTAGCCATATCTTCACTATGTCCACGCGCTGCTTTACCTAAAAGATCGTTCCATGCCAACTTTGACAAGCCACCATTTTTATTGCGCTCTACATTAATCAAGTCATGTATCTTTTTTTCCAAAATAGCCACACGATCCTGCTGCGGTTGAGGCTGCTGTTTCTCTTTAGGTGGATTTTGCGGTTGCTGAAATGGAGGTTGAAATGAAGGTTGAAATGGAGGTTGAAATGGAGGTTGAAATGTCTGCGGTTCCACAAACAAACCTGAATTTAATGCATTAAAGAATTCCTCAATTTCAGGCGTTATGTACTGGGAGCTATAATCAGTGTGTATTATGCCATAGGCATCCATCCACTGAGTAACCTTCACTCCCTTAGGCACCTTTAAAGTCTTCGGTGATTGAGATGGGGGTTGGAACTGAGGTTGTTTTTCTTTAACAGGCTTTACCGGCGTTGTTGCAATATCTTTTAATGCACAAGCAAGCTCATCCATAACCTCTTTACTATCAGACGCAACGGACACACTTACGCAAAAAAGAAGATAATAAAATAATTTTTTCAACATACATTCCCTCCCCCTAATTCATAAAAGCCGCACGAAAATTATAGTAACGAAAAACAGTGGGGAAAGTATAGAGATAGACCCACGATAAAGCACCAAAAGGTGCGAGGATTTTTTAAGATGAAGAAAACGGGCTAAATCACAAGCTTGAAAAAGCGATGCTTCCCAACCTTTATCTGCATAGCTGTTCTAAGCGTAATCTGAGCCTTGAAATCCATAACCTTCTCACCCTCAATAGAAACTGCGCCGCTAGTAATAAGCCGACGAGCCTCTGATGTACTCTCAACCGCTCCTAGCAACTTCAAAAGATCGGCTATCCATAGCGTTTGGGAAGTACCTTCAGGCACAACAAACTCCTGGGCCTGCGATAAATCTTTTTTCTGGAAAAGATTTTCAAAAGACCTCAATCCTTCAATCGCAGCCTCTGCACCCCAAAAGCGTGTCAGAACACCCACAGCAAGACTCTTTTTAAGCTCCATAGGATGTTGAATCCCTGCAGCAATACCCTGCTGCATAGACTCAATCTGCGCATTAGTAAAATTAAGTAATAGACGGTAATACCGAATCATAAGAAGATCGGATATGGACATTATTTTACCAAAAACTTGGTCGGGACTCTCGGTCAGACCTATATAGTTACCCAAAGATTTAGACATCTTAGCAACCCCGTCCAACCCCTCCAAAAGGGGTGTTGTAAATACTATCTGAGCTGGCAACCCAAACTGCTCCTGCAGATGACGCCCCATCATAAGATTAAATGTCTGGTCAGAGCCACCCAACTCAACATCAGCTTTTAAAACGACGGAATCATACCCCTGCATAAGAGGATAAAGAAGTTCATGAAAACCAATAGGCTGATTAGCTTCCATACGCTTTGCAAAGTCATCACGCTCTACTATGCGAGCCAACGTTACACGTGCGCATAGCGTCACCCATTCGCGGCTAGACAACTTATCAAGCCACTCAGAGTTATATGCAACCGTAATTTTTGTAGGATCCAAGATTCGACCTACCTGTTCAAAATAGGTCTTAGCATTCCGCGCAATCTCTTCTTCAGACAGAGGCGGACGAGTCTTTGAACGGCCAGTTGGATCTCCAATGCGCGTAGTAAAATCTCCAATCAAAACCGTAACATCGTGTCCCAAATCTTGGAATAACCGCAGTTTTGAAAGAACGACCGCATGCCCTAAATGTAGATCAGGCGCTGTGGGATCCATGCCAAACTTTATACGCAACTTTTTACCAGACTCAAGAGCTTTCTCAAGCTCTCCCGCAGGCAAGACCTTTTCGGTGCCTGCCAACAATGAATCTATCTGCTCTTTTGATGCAGCGGTTATCTTCATACTTTAATCCCACATACGGCCGTAATTGAGGTCGTAATAAAATCAACCAAATGTGCAAACAGGTTAATAATAGACTGTCCAAAAAAGATGAGGAGTAACAAGACTCCAAACACCATTATAGGATTTGCATATTCAATAAAACTGGCATCTTTTTCAAACTTGTAGAGCACAAAACAGTACACCGAGTCTCGTATAGCGCTAAATGCAGCCAACACAATATTCACAAAGGACATTAACATAAAAAATATGCTCAAAACATAGGTTTGTGACGAAGAATGGGCTCGCAGCTGCGCAATAGAATTTACAATCGATTCCATATCACTAACCGGCACTCCAAATTTACACAGAAGAGCCATCGCAAGCAGAGATGAAACTGCTAACGAAAGGTAGACTAAACAACGAGATCCAAATGCCAAAAAAATACGCAGTGGGCGCCAACTAGAGCGTATAGAACGTATCTCGATCGGAATCGGCGTTCCTATCATAAACTCTGTCAAAATAAAAAAGATTAGATCAAAAATCCCTATGTGAATAAAAGGATTAAACTCCGAAAATCCCGCTTTGTCAGCCGTATCATCACCCATCCAACGCGTCACAAGAGACTGTACTGTTCCGGCAAGCGTTATAGAGAAAAGATATGCAAAGAACATCAAAGATGTTCTGATAACCGCGTCAACATTTTGTAATGAAATCATCTAGTGGCCCTTTGCGTTTCGTTTTTATGCTCCTACTAATATAAAAAAACTATCGATTTTGGTCAATTGGACCGCAAAACTGCGTTCTCCGAACTTTTTTTGAATTCCCAGCTCCCTAGACCCCAGCAGAGTGTCCATAAAATCAGAGTATAAAAAAGATCCCCTAATACCGTCGCTCCCAAAAATCCCCCCATCTGGTCCATTCCTATTCCACGGTAAAAAGGAATAGCCATAAGGTACGCGCGCCCCAACCCCGAAAGGCTATGCTCATAAAGCCCGGAACAGAGCCATACTCCCGCATTACTTACCAAGAAAAACAGAGTAGATCCCAGAAGCGAAGCTCCTATAAAACTCGCCACAGAAGGATTGCTCTTTGAACGGGAAAAAATCCACCGCCCCAACAACACCGAGCCCATAAAACTACCATAAACAAAAAGCGTGGTACTATGGAAACCCAACACACAGTCTCCCGCAACTAATGTAAAAAGAACTACGAAAAACGCCCAAACCCCCTGAGGGAAAAGTGCGCCCGCAAAAAGGGCGATTGCACCAACCGGCGAAACATTTGCAGCATGTGGCAACAGACGGGCCATCAAGCGCAACACAAGACTCACCACTGCTAAAAGAGCTGCTTTTATACTATTCTTCATCGTATTCTTTCTCTAAAATTCTATTCCTAGTCGCGCAGCAACACCACGCTGATACATATGCTTTATCTCCCGCATCTCAGTCACTAGATCGGCCAGATCAATAAGTGACTGAGGAGCCCCTCGCCCCGTAATAATAACCTCACGGTTTTTAGGGCGCTTCTGCAAAACTTCAATAACCGATTCCACCGAAATAAAATCAAAGAGAAGCGCCACATTCAACTCATCTATTATCACTACATCATGCGTGCTAGTGAGAATGGTCTCACTAGCAAACGCCCATCCTTCTTCTATCTCACGTGGAGGAAGCTCATTTTCAAGACGCTTATGATACCATCCCGCTTCTGTGTGGCTTCTACCAAATGCTCGAAAGTGTACTGCAGGCAAGTGAGCAAACAGCTGTGCATCCGTACCTGGTTTTAAAAATTGAATAAACGCAACAGAAAATCCATTTCCTGCGGCTCGCAACGCTGCCCCAAAAGCAGCGGTAGTCTTCCCTTTTCCATTACCTGTATAGATCTGAACAAAGCCCTGCATCAACCGTGCCATCACACAATTCCCTCTTAAATCGAACACTCACTGTGACCGCACGAGTGACATTTGAAACATCCCTCACCCATCTCGCCGTCAGAGTGGCACTCTGGACAACGATTGGCTGGGTGAGCCGATGAATCAAAATCCTGCGCCAACTCCACCTTTTTTTCACTTGATTTCTTGCTTCCAACCGTAAGCACCTGCTCCGGACGGCTGCCATCACGGTAAATGGTTGTACCCTTACACCCCATATGATAAGCCAACATATAGGACTTGCGCACATCCTCAATGGTTGCACTATTAGGGAAATTAATAGTTTTCGAAACTGCATTATTTACATGGCGCTGAAAAGCAGCTTGTATCCGTATGTGCCACTCAGGCGCAATTGAATGAGAGGTAATAAAGACCTGCTGCATCTTTTTAGGAACCTCAAAAAGGCCCTGTACACCACCGCACTCTGCAACTTTTTCCATAAGCTTTTCAGAGTAGATACCTGCCTTACGTGCAGCTTCTTCAAAAGGCCTGTAGACCACTAATAGATCTTCACTCGCTCCGTTGCTTGTCCACAATGATTTACGACGATGAACCAGTGCAAAAATAGGTTCAATTCCAGAAGAGCATGATGCTATCGTGCTAATGGTACCTGTTGGAGCTATAGTAGTACGCGCTACATTACGAATGGGCTTTTCGCCACGCTCGTAATAAAGACTCTGTTTAAAGAATGGGAATGCTCCGCGTTTTTCAGCAATCTCTTCCGATGCCTTACGAGCAGTATTATTAATAAATTCCATAACCTGTTCAGCCAAAACCACCGCCTGCTGACTGTCGTATGGAATCTCCAATGTTATCAACATATCTGCAAAACCCATAACCCCTAACCCCATACGCCGCAACCCCAGCGTCATCTCTTTGATTTTATCGATGACATAGTGGTTCATATCGATGGTATTGTCCAAAAAGTGAACGGCTTTGCAAACCGTACGCCCCATAGCATCCCACTCTATGCCCTTTTCAGATGCAAATTTTGCAAGGTTTACTGACCCTAAAACGCAGGATTCATAGGGCAACAGCGGCTGCTCCCCACAGGGATTTGTTGACTCAATCTTCCCTAAAGCAGGAGTCATATTGCTTTCGCTGTTATTGATACGTTCCATAAAAATAATGCCTGGATCGCCGTTTTTCCAAGCATTTTTGACCATTTTATCAAAAATATCCCGAGCGCGACGCATGCCTGCAACAGAACCGTCTTGTGGATTTATAAGCGCGTATTCCTCATCATTTTCAACTGCCTTGATAAATGCATCGTCAACCGCCACTGAGATATTAAAATGGCTTAATGACGCATTATCAGTCTTGCATTGAATAAACGCTTCAATATCAGGATGATTCACATTGAGAATGCCCATATTGGCTCCCAAGCGAACACCACCTTGTGTAACCTCACTGGCCGCTGCATCGTAAATGCGCATAAACGATATAGGGCCCTTACTCACGCCACCCGTTTTTAAAATAGGAGCATTATTACCACGCAGCCGTGAGAAGCTAAACCCTGTCCCTCCTCCAGCCTTGTGAATAAGGGCCATATGTTTGAGAGTATCAAAAATGCCCTCAAGGGAATCCTCGATAGGTAGAACGTAACAGCCAAAAAGTTGCTGTATAGCACGCCCTGCTCCACGGAGACAAGGGGAATTTGGCAAGAATTTAAGCTCTGCCATTTCGCAATAAAATTCTTCTGCCTGCTTTTGCACGTCTGCCTGCTTATCATACAACAGATCAGCCTCTGCAATATTGCATGCAACGCGCCAAAAAAGATCTTCAGGTTTTTCACACACCTGACCGCTTTCGTCACGACGCAGGTATCTTTTTTCGAGAATAACCTGCGCATTGGCGTCAAGGTAGGGGCGTGGTAAATGGGCTGGCAAAGGCCCACAAGGTAGCTTTAGATTCATGGGAAAATCCTCGAAATATGTAAGATTTTTGATCGAGATATCAGCATAAAGTTGTTTTCGGAAAATAAAAAGAACAAAAAAAGGTTTTTTTCTTTTGACCCTACTCCCTCTTATCGATAGACTAAAAATTGAAATAAAAGAAGCCAAAATTTTTTTCGTCTGAGAGACCTTAGGGCTATGGATAAACATTTTGATCACGTGCAGTCAGAGATGCAGATTCGCGAAACATGGGATCGCGAAAAAACCTTCGAAACCAAAAAAAGCGCTGGACCTATTTTTAGCATTGACACGCCACCGCCCACGGTTTCTGGCAAGCTACACATTGGACATGTTTTTTCTTACACCCACACAGACATTATTGCACGCTACAAACGGTTAAGCGGCTTCTCGGTCTTCTATCCCCTAGGTTTTGATGACAACGGATTGCCTACCGAGCGATTTGTAGAACTTAAGCGCGAAATTTCACCTTACCAGATGAGCCGTTCCGCCTTTGTAAAAATCTGCAGAGAAGAAGTAGTCGCGGTTGAAGCTGAATTTCAAAAGCTCTGGACTCGACTTGGCCTTTCGGTTGACTGGGAAAAAACCTACTCCACCGGAGGCGATTTTGTTCAAAAAATTTCGCAAGCCTCGTTCTTAAAGCTCCTAAAAGATGGACATATCTACCGCAAAGAAGAGCCTGCTATCTACTGCCCTGTTTTCAGGACCTCTGTATCTCAAGCGGACCTTGAAGACGTTGAAAAAGAGACCTTCTTTAACGATATTCAGTTCAAATGCAAAGAAAACGATGAAGCCCTAGTTATAAGCACCACACGGCCCGAGCTTCTACCTTCATGCGTTGCCCTTTTCTATAATCCTAGAGATCCCCGTTACAAACACCTAAACGGCAAGCATGCGCTTGTTCCCCTTTACGGGCACGCAGTACCTATACTTGAAGACGACAAAGTAGCCGTAGAAAAAGGTACCGGCCTTGTCATGTGCTGCACCTTTGGTGATAAAACCGATATTGAATGGTTTAAAAAGCACAATCTCCCTTACCGCCCTTCAATAGGACTTGATGGCCGCATGCTAGAAGCCACCGGCGCTCTTGCAGGCAAAAAAGTTCCAGAAGCTCGGCTTGAAATTTTAGAACTATTAAAAAAAGAATCCCTCGTTTTAAAACAACAAACAATAAAACATGCGGTCAGTATCTACGAACGCTCGAAGAAAGAAGTAGAGTTTTTGATGCTCCCGCAATGGTTTGTCAAAGTGCTTCCGTTTAAAAAAGAGCTCTTAGCGATGGCGGACCAGATTGAGTGGCACCCTTCCTTCATGAAAACCCGTTTTATTGACTGGGTAGAAAATTTACAATGGGATTGGTGTATTTCACGCCAACGATTTGCCGGCATTCCGTTCCCCGTCTGGTTTGATAAACATACCGGAAAAATATTTGTGCCCGACGAAAAGAATCTGCCTATAGATCCTCGAGAAAGCGCATTTCCAGGAGTTATACCTGCGGGAGTTGAACTGGTTCCAGACACCGATGTTATGGATACATGGAACACCTCATCACTCTCCCCCTACATTTGCCAAGCCCTTTATGAGGGAAGTGCAGAGCACCTATTTAGTCCTCATGAAGCACAAACGCATTTCATACCCATGAGCATGCGGCCTCAGGCACATGACATTATCCGCACCTGGGCATTTTACACTATGGTAAAAAGTCTCATGCACCATAAAAAGGCTCCATGGAACAGCATTGTTATTTCAGGTCACGTGCTAAGCCCTGATGGAGGGAAGATATCCAAGTCAAAAGGCAACAACCCTCTTGAACCAGAAAAGCTTTTAAGCAGTTACCCTGCCGACGTTATTCGGTACTGGACCGCATCTGGAACCCTAGGGCATGATGTAGCATTCTCAGAAAACACCCTTAAAATTGGCAGCAAACTAGTAACCAAGTTATGGAATGCCTGCCGATTAGTAGAAGAGCACACGGCTGGAATTTCTAACAAAAAACCAGCGGGTGAATTAGGGGCTATAAATGAATGGATTTTACACCGCATGTCTGAAGTATTTGAGCAGTACAAAAAATACTTTGAACAGCACGAATTTAGTCTAGCACTTGGAGCATTAGAAACCTTCTTCTGGAATGACTTTTGCGACAATTATCTTGAACTTATTAAGTTCCACTTTTTCCGTCCCGATGCCTTTGATGCACAAGCAATAGCCGCAACACGCTGGACACTTTATCAAACGGCCCTACGACTATTACAGCTCTTCTCGCCCTTTATTCCGTTTGTTACAGAATCACTCTATCAACAACTTTACAAAGGACGTGAAGGTGTTGCATCAATTCACATAACGGAGTTTAGCAAACTACAAGAGGCCTTCAGTTTTCCAAAGAGCGTAATCAACGCCGGTCACTTGCTGACAATTGTAAGTCAGGTGCGCAAGCTCAAGAGCGACAAAAATCTCTCTCTCAAAACTGAGTTAGCCGATTGCATAATTATTGCTCCAACCGAAATTACAGAGTTTTTAAAAACGCAAGAAGGCACGCTTAAAGGCGTCACTAGTGCACACCTCATGACGTATGCAACTACAAGTACGGGAACCTCGTTTTTAGAAGAGCGAGAAGGAATATGGCGCGCAACCATCTGCCTAACATAGTGTTATGATCACTCTACGCAACACACAACGGACGGTTCCCATAAAGCAACGCCAGATAAAAGAATGGGCTAAGAGTATTCTTAAACTTGTTGCGTTTGAGGGGTTTGATGTCACTATCTGGCTCACCACAAACGCGACTATTCGTCGTTACAATGCTGCATACCGAAACAAAGATAAAGCTACGGATATTCTATCCTTTCCCTTCTTTGAGTTAAAGCCCGGGGAACACCCACAGACGGCGGTTGACGAAGAGCGAATCTTAGGCGACATTATCATTTCAGTGCCACGGGTATTAAAAGATGCGCAAGAGCTTGAGGTCTCATTTGAAGAGCGAATGAAGGTACTGTTGATACACGGTATCTGTCACCTGATTGGCTATGACCACGAGACGGATGAGGACCATGCCCTGATGCATAAAAAAGAAGATGCCCTTTTAAAACAACTTAATCTCGACTAGAACAAAAAAGGCCTGTAAACAAAACCAGAGCGGTCTTGATCTACAGGCCTTTTAACATCGTTTAATTTTTTACACGGTTACATATCTTGTTGTCATAACTTGTGGGCTCACATGCGTTGAACCGCGGAAAAAAGGCCGCCAAGACGGTAAAAAAGTGAATCTCCAACCCATACGCTTGAATAGATAGCGAGCGGAAAGCGCTACGGCACAGGTGCCTATAACACCAACGGGTACAAGCCACTGCCAGTTACGAGTTAAAAACTCTGTAAAGGGAGTTGGAACAAAAAATCCCTCGCTTCTGCGCACTCCGGCGTCTTCCTCTTCATCAGCCTCTTCACCAGCGTCTGCTCCAGGAGCAGCGTCTTGATTCATTAGGTTACCCTGTGGCTGAGGCAAGCCTTGTTCGCTGATTACGTCATAATTTGGATTCTCACCATCTGCATTAGCCCCAACGCCCGCACCGCCTTGTGGTACTACAGGTGGATTAATAACAATAGGCTCATTAAGGTTAATTTCCCCAAAATTATCTTCCTCGTGAGCATTCTGCGGCTGAGGAACAAGATTTTTGATATTTGATTGAGCTTCATTTTCTTTTTTATTAAGATCCGCCACAAATTCATCCCAATTATAATCCTCTTCCTTATTCTCTTCCTCATCCTCTTCTTCATCCCCACCTAGAGATTTTGTTCCAAGCGCATCGCACAAAAAATAAAGATCTAAAGCTTCAGATAAAGAGGTCGCATTTTCGTATGACGAAATAGACATACCCCCTAAAGCTTCAAAGACTTTAATAACCTGCGTGCTGGCCTCTTTGGTTAATTTCTTCACAGCCTTCACCAAAAAAGCCCAATAGAATCTCTCTATAAGCTCTTTGTCATCATCCAAGCTCACATTAAACTTCTGGACTTCGCCAAAAAGAAAATCCATTCCCTCCTGTAACTCTTGAGCACCGACAGCGTCATCATTATAGAGATGAAATATAGCCTGCAGTATCCCCTCAAGATCTTCACCTGAATCTGGTAGAGGTTTACCCGAAATGCCTTGAGCTTTTACAAACTTAAGTGGTGGAATAGTATCTTTAATTACCGTCAAAGATTTTAACTTATCCATTCCCGTAAACATATCCTTAATCTTAGATACCATAAGCGCATTTCTATTCTCGCGACCGTTTTGTACCAAAAGCCACCCAAGCAAGTCCTTAAAGCTCTTTTGTAAAAGCTTATTAATCGACTGACCCCACTGATTTTTTACATTCTGCTCGGAAGTTTCAATGCTCTTTAAAAAATCATCCACCTTTTTTATGTTTGTGATAAGAACGTTACTCCCCTCTACAAATTCTTTTTCAGTAGCATTTGAAGAGATACGAAGCCCATTTTGCAAATCCATATATTGTTGGTTTAATGATGGCTGATTTGGTACCTGCTCATTCATCGCACCGATACCGTGTACTCCAAAGGCAAGAACAAATCCTGCTAAAATTTGACGTAATGTCATAATACATCCTTCTCGTTTTCAAAAAATCTTTTTAAAGCGCTACAAAATCATGCCCGCAACATTGGTTTACCTACAATCCATTTATGTGTAACTAAAACAACTGACCTCAGTATAGCAAAAAACCCCTTGCATCCACACTTTTCAATTACTTACTGCGCGAAAAATAGCCGTAAAGATTCCAAAAAACCTTCTTAGCCCCACTCACAAATCCACCATCAGACGACGGCTGACTGGAATTAGAACCTGCGCCAGAATTTGGCGTAGGTTTTGGAGCTTGATTTAAATTAGGATCCGGCGTAGTTGAACTTCCCGTTGAACTTGTTTGTGCCGGCTGTGGTCCCGTAAAATTAAACGGATCTGGCGGAGTTGGCTGTTGTGATGGTTGTTGATTAGGTGCTGGTTGAGATGGCTTTGGAGTCGAAGTTCCAAAAAGGCCACCCAGCCTATTGAGACTATCTAGTATAGTTGAACCCATTCTGCCCAAAAAACTCGGCGACGACGATCCTGGTTGTGGCGTTGCCCCCGAAGAAGGAGCAGAACTCTGGGAATTGCGACGATTCAACACATTGCGATAGAACCACCACCCAGCCAAAGCTGCAATGGGGGCCCCAATTAAAACGGTCTTAATCGGATTTCGACGAATCGGACCGAGTACTTTTTCATTAACAAAATCCTTCAGAGGCTTCCAAAAGCCTTGCGGCTGCTGTAGGTTATTAGGCCTATTAAAAATATCATCCACCACATTAAATGGAGCATTACCCTGCTTTGCCCTAAGGGGATCCACTGATGGTCCAAAAGGGTTTTCCGCCCCTTCAAATTCGCCGGTTTGAGGGTTGAAAACCCCACCAAAACCAGAATCCTCCTGAGCCTTAACACCCGGGTTTGTAGCATCACCATTAGGAGGCTCAACACCCTCTTCTTGTTTTTTTGCCTCTTCCTTAGCCATTCTATCACCTAGCGCCTTCATAAAAAGGGCCTTATTAAAACTGTCCGAATCTCCCTGATATCCAGATCCGTACGATGGATAGCCTGATTGCGGCGTCTCTCCGCCAGCCCCATACGACTGACTTGATGGAGAATCCGACGACCGACCACCAGAAAGAGAAGGCGACGATGACATTGAAGAAGGGGAATAGGATCCACCCCCACCAGAACGAGAAGGAGATGACCCTGAATAAGAGGCTCCACCTTGACCCGAAGGGTATCCACCACCACGAAGCCAATTGTTGTAAGAACTACCTCCACCAGAACCACCGCTATAGCCTCCACCTGATCCACCACCCGTAAAACCTGTATCGCCAGATCCATCTGTAGGATTTGGCAAAGCCCCTTGTTTATTAGGATCAATCTCTAGAGGATGCGCAGACCAGTCCTTATCAGACTGCTCCGACAAACATCCACTAAAAGGAATTTCTTGTACGCACAATTCAGACTTAGCCTGCTGGAAAAGCGGATCGCTTACCTCACGCTTAGGGAAAGGATAATTTAAAAACGGATTTTCAGGGCGAGAGACCCCTTTATCAACCACTCCATCTGTCGCCGGAGCAACAGGCAAAACAGCCTCTTCGCGAACAATGCCCATTTTTTGAGTATTATCATCCTCTGCGGACTTTACGGGCTTTTCTGGCTGCGTACGGCCCGCAAAATGCGAAACCAAGACAACTGTCGAAACCCCAAAGAGCGTCGCAGACAAAAATGACAACACAAATAACTTAATGACACGCTTACTAAAGCGTTTTTTATCCACCATCGTCAAACACCTCCATTTATTTCCATCCATTTTGACGTTGTATTGACCGCATTAACTACCGAAGAAAATGTCTCTAGAAAAAATCTTCGAATAAAAATGTCTACTACAAGAGTCGCAAAAACTCTCATGAATGTCAACCTGAAATCTTGAAACCAATTTGTATTCTACGACTGGATCTATTAGATACACCAAAATCGGCAGGGCTGTATTTGAAACCCAATAATAGCAAAAAGCTTATACGCTTGGCTTTTAAGATGCGATGGACCTACAACCCCCTGGGATTGCAAAGTATAATTTTTTGCAATCCCAGGGGGTTAATTTTTCTAAGGTTGTCTCACGCCAAGGGCGTAAACAAGCTCTTCAGACTTAAACGTTTAAACGTAGCCGACTAGAATTTGGTGACAAGCCTTGCAGCAAACTCTGAGAAGATGTATTCCCAAGTCCCGTTCCCAACATTGGCATTATGCGTGGCAACGGTTTAATACGATGACGACGTGCAATAAGATATAGAACGGGCATAGATAAAACCGCAACACCCGCGACACTATACCACATCCAGCGTGGACGATTGTACAACCACTGCCCTGGGTTTTGACGCACCCATTGGCAACCATCACAGGCTTTGCTATAACCTGCTTTGCATACGGCTCCACCGGTTGCACCTACAGTACGACCTGCACCAACAACCATATTACTGGTTATAGTAGCAGCATTTCGGACACTATTAACCTTGGCAAGAGACCATGAAGCCGATGTGTACAAGTCCTTGATAAGCCGCCCAACATGGACCTCAGTTTCTACAATATCTTTCCTAATTGCCCCAATAAGAATATCTATTTTATTCTTCTGGTCATCTGAATTCAGCGTATTTTTTATTCTCTCTATGGCCGGGATTAGTCCATTCATCAACTGAATATCATAATCTTTCCAGGTTTTCTCAAGGTCGCAAGCCATGGCCCTTGCATGCCAGTGCAGATTAGGACTCCAACTGAGCTTTAACGCCTTCTCTGTTGCGGCTACCTCCGCCTCTAATGCTTTTAACGTAACTTCACGATAATTCGTATAGGTTGAGAGCATTACAGCATTATTATTCTCGTCACTATAAGCCAGACTTCCAAAATCAAACTCCCCATTATTATCAAACACTTTTCCAATAGCACCCAAAATCGTATTTTCAGAGACTTCATACGAGTCCACTACATTGCCAAAAGTAATCTTAAGTACATCCTCAACCTGAGAGTTTGCACCCTTAAAATCTTCAACCGCAGTTCCCAACTTTTGTTCTTGGGTTTGAGCTGCATGCATCACGCCTGTTGAAAGTCCGGTTAGAAGTAGGACGCCTAGGGCACCATATGCCCCCATTTTCTTTATCATGATAATTTTTCCTTTAACTTAACGCTTAAAGTAACGGGACTGCGAAATATTACTCTCACTGCCCCGCTTTTTTTACAGCCTATTCAAATCAACCAGGAATAGAGCAATCGCATCTACTCACCACTCACTTCTTATATTTTTGCAGAAGGAACTGGGGTTGAAAGAAATTTAGGAGTTACGGTTTTCCCTTTGTTCCAAACGAAAGGTGAAAACTTGGAAAATGCAGAACCAATAGATTTACGCATTAAAACTGCCGTTATAATGCCTGCTACTGCAACACCGCCACCAATCATCCACCATTTATGGTTTGCTGCAAACATGCCTGTTTTATAGGCGATTGAGCGAAGGAATGGTGCTGATATACGCAACTCCTTGATCCTTCTATCAGCAGTATCCTCAACAGCCCTTGCGTCATCCCTCAGTTCTGCTACAAGCAACGCCTGACCGGCAGTATTTGTAACGCCCTGAACAGCTGCTATCTTGCTAGCTAATGTCATAAGGCGAACACTATTAATCTTCTTAATCTGTTCAAGCGTGCTGATAGCATCAGCTACAGCACTACGAAGTGCCCAATTTTGGAAATAAGATGCTTTTGAAAGCTCTTGATTAACTGCAGCAATTTTTCCTATAAAAGCTTTGTATGTATCTTCAAATTCTTCGTTTAAATCGACCAAATTAACAGAAACTATTGACGATTCCTCCTTAACACTTCCTGTAAGCACAGACAAATAAACGGAATCATTATTCTCGGAATCCTTTACAATAATACCTGGAATATTCAAGGCATCATCAACCATTTTTTTGGAAACATCATTACGTTCCCCAATAAAATGCATATGGATACTTGGATCCACAAACACTGATTCCAGCGCAACTACAAGTTTCTTGTAAGCTTTTTTGTGCTGAGTAACTGCATCGGTCAATTCTTGGCCATAATCAACAACATCTGGCTGATTCATACCCACCATAGACCCACCGCATACCAACAATATCATAGAAAGCATAGCTTTCATAAACGCCCCCATTTTCTTTATCATGATAATTTTTCCTTTAACTTAATATGGCCAAAAATCGCTTAAGGCAATGGGGCTGCGAAATATTACTCTCGCAGCCCCGTTTTTTATAGCCTATTCAAATCAACCAGGAGTAGAGCAATCGCACCTACTCACCGTTCACTTCTTATATTCTTGCAGAAGAAACTGGGGTTGGAAGAAATTTAGGAGTTACAGTTTTCCCTTTGTTCCAAACGAAAGGCGAGAACTTAGCAAAGGCAGAACCAATAGATTTACGCATTAAAACTGCTGTTATAATACCTGCTACTGCAACACCGCCACCAATCATCCACCATTTGTGATTTGCGACAAATGTACGTGGTTTTTCAGTGTGTGAGCAAAGAGCCAACCACAATTTAGTCAATCTATTATCAGTCGTTGTATTTGGCTGGGTTGTTGTAGTAATAACTGGTTGTGTTGGCTGAGTTGTCGTCGTTGTATTTGGCTGAGTTGTCGTCGTTGTATTTGGCTGAGTTGTCGTCGTTGTATTTGGCTGATTCATACCCACCATAGACCCGCCGCATACCAACAACATCAAAGAAAGCATAGCTTTCATAGTAGAACGCATATTCATAAGAGATTTCCTCCGTCCTTTGTCAAACAAGAAACTTACATCACGCGCACCATGTGACAAATAATAACATCTGCCGCCAGACCGTGCGCAAAGCCTAGCTTTTCATTTCATTTCTTCCTAAAAGTACCTTGTGTTTTTGCGAAGTCAATCTCTTTCATCGCAAAACACAAAATTGATCTAGCCCTATCTAAGGGGTTTTTGAACTATTGAATTCATTTTGAAAAGATCCTCCATCTTATCATTATCTCCGTCCTAATGGCGCGTCACAAAGGTTTGCAACCTCCAAAAAACAGAGCAAATTCCTCCATCTACACACACCACATAAAAAATAGAGTAATCTAACTTTGCTTGTGGCATGATGCAGTTGTATGTAACTTTACCTAATTCTTGCAAAATGTCAAATCACAAGACTTTAATAACAAAAAAATGTCCCTTAAGATATTTTTCAGCACTGAAAGGTAGGTTCCAATGCACAAAAAGACCATCTATCTAATCGACGGTTCATCCTTCTTCTACCGTGCCTACTATGCGCTTGGCAGCCTAACTACCCCCGATGGAACCCCTGTTCAAGCCGTTTACGGTTTTTGCCGAATGATCAAACGGGTTATCGATCGTTTTTCACCTGAATACCTAGCTGTTGTATGGGATAGTCAAGGCAAAACAGTACGGCATACGCTATTTGAAAACTACAAGGCAACCCGGCAGGCAACCCCTTCCGATTTTGCCGTCCAAAAAGAGCTAGTCCTAGAATTTGAACGTCTTATAGGGCTTAAACAGTTCATGGTTTCAGGCGTCGAAGCCGACGATATTCTTGCCACCCTGGCGCGTGACTTTTCGCAACAAGGGTACAACGTTATCGTCATCTCATCGGATAAAGACCTTGGACAACTAGCCACAAACACCGTTCAGATCTATGACCCTTTCAAAGATAAAATTTTAGACCAAGAGACTCTTGAAAAAGCTTACGGGTTCCCCCTCGCCAAACTCCCCTTCTACTACGCATTAATTGGCGATACCTCCGATAATATTCCCGGCGTACGAGGAATTGGTCCCAAAACCGCCGTTGCCCTTGTAACGCAGTTCAACTCTCTAGAAGAGCTCTATGCACACCTGCCCTCCGTTGAAAAAGAACGGACCAGAAAACTACTCGAAGAACATAAAGATGAAGCCTTCCTAAGCGAGAAACTCTTCCAAATACAATACCCTCCTATTTCTACAACCATTCAAGAACTTAACCTGCAAGAAAATGCGTTTGACAAGGCGCGCCCCTTATTTGAGCGTCTACGCTTTTCCTCCCTCTTAAAGCTTCTTCCCGAGAGTACAAATAGTTCACCTAATACCTCTCCTGACGAGTCATCCTCTCGCCCTCCGTCTCTCCTTGCATCCGTCAAGTACCAATTTAAATCCATAACCACAGAGAAAGAGCTTGAGCAGGTCTGCCGCGCAATAAAACAAAAAGGCTCCTGCGCCATTGATACCGAAACCACCTCTGTAAAAGTTCTACAAACCACGCTTGTGGGCATATCATTGTGCTATGAAAAGGGTAGTGCTTTTTATATACCTGTTGGGCCGCAGCTTACAGCGAATCGGACTCAACCAAAAGAGACACAGATGGTCATTGGCGGAAGCCCTGAAAGTTCAGCACCTGCCCCAACAACCCTTTCTACTAAAACCATAATAAACTATCTAAAACCGCTATTTGAAGATGCTTCTATCAAAAAATACCTTCATAATGCAAAATTCGACCTACTCGTATTACGCTCAACCACCGCGATGGAGATAAAAGGCCTTGCGTTTGACACCATGGTTGCCGCAGGATTAGTACGAGAAGATGGGGGGCAGATTGGATTAAAAGCGCTGTCGGAATTCTATCTAAACGAACGCATGCTCTCATTTAAAGATGTCGTTACCGACCATAAATTAACCACCTTTGCCGAAGTTCCTTTAGAAACTGCAACGCAATATGCCGCTGCAGATGCTCACCAAACCCTGTCACTCGTAGATATATTACAAAAAGCTTTGATAAGCCAGGCCATGGATACGCTTTACAATACCATCGAAAACCCCCTCATTCAGGTCTTATGCGATATGGAATGGGAGGGCATTGATATTGATATAAATGTTCTGCAAGAATTAGATGGCAAAGTAACCAAAAAACTCGCCGCTATAAAAAAGGATATTGAAGCCCTTGTCGGCATGACCGAAGCTGAGTTAAACCTAAATTCTCCTCAACAGGTAAGCGCTCTGCTCTTTGAGCGGCTGAAATTAAACCCGGGACGGAAAACATCAGGTAAAACCGGATACTCAACCGATATCGACGTGCTTTCCGACCTTGCGCAAATTCACCCAGTCCCTGGACTTATCATCCGCTATCGCGAGCTTGCCAAACTCAAAAGCACCTATCTGATTGCCCTACAAAAAGAGGTTAACCCAAAAACAGGACGCATACATACCACCTTCAAGCAGACGACGGTAGCAACCGGTCGACTAGCGAGTGTAGAACCCAATCTTCAAAACATCCCGGCCGAAAAGGATGCAGAGTTTTCAGTTCGCTCCGCCTTTAAAGCACCAGAAGGTTATCGCCTCATTTCGGCAGACTACTCGCAAATTGAATTGCGCGTACTTGCCTACCTTTCACAAGATCCTGCCTTAAAACAGGCTTTTTTAAACGCTGAAGATATTCACGCACGCACAGCATCCGCTCTATTTGACGTTGAACTTAAAAACGTTACCCCTCACCAGAGACAGGTTGCAAAACGAATCAATTTTAGCATCCTGTATGGCTTAACCCCCTTTGGCCTTGCACAAGACCTTAAGATCTCGCAGCACGATGCAAAATTGTATATCGATAAATACATGGCTCAATACAAAGATGTGCAGGCGTGGATGGAAAAAGCCGTTGAAGAAGCAAAAAAACAGGGCTACGTTACCACACTCTGGGGTCGCCGTCGTCCCGTCCCGGGCATTTATGAAAAAAACCATACACTCTACCAACTAGCACGACGAATAGCCATAAATACTAAGGCTCAAGGCACAGCTGCAGATCTTATGAAGGCCGGTATGGTTAATCTTGCAGATCGGCTCAAAAATGAAATGCCGCAGGTTAAAATACTTCTTCAGATTCATGATGAACTTATAGTCGCTGCACCTGAACGTGAAGTTGAAGTAGCATCACAGCTTGTAAAAGAGACGTTAGAGCACGTAGTTGAGTGGGATATACCTCTGGTCGTGAATGTATGCTCAGGTAAAACCTGGCAAGATGTATCGTAAGATTCACCTTTTTTTGCAAGCCAGTATACTAAGCCATGACGGTTTAAAAAAGTTTTACTTAAAAAAACAACATCTTTGACCAGTAAAATATAAATAGAATGGAGGAAATAGCCTTATGAAAAATTTATTGCTAAAAAAACTGCTTACGCTGGCGCTTCTGTGCACACCTGTCCTACTCTTTTCAGATGAAGGGCTAGACGAGTCTTTCGATCCTATTCAAACCAGGAATGCACGAGCACATGAAATTGCTCGAGGGGTTGGAACCTATTTTGGTGCAAGTTGCGCTGGATCCCGATTACTAAATAAGTGGTACCTATGCGGCGATCTCGTTTTTGGGAAACCACAATATTTATTCGGAGCGCCACAAGCCTGGCACACTGCCCGCAACTTTGACCTCTCCTTCTTGGGAGTTCCTGCAAATCTTCCAATGGATATCTGTTTAGCACACGAACTTTCTAAAAACGAAGATCCTTCCTTCAAAAAAAATCTAGCGCTTAAAACAGCACAAGACGTGGCCCTGCGAATTATAGCAGGATACGGCGCTTACGCCCTCATGCTTGCAGGCCATGAACTTAGCCATTCTCTGGTCCGCTACCTACTAACGGGAACCAAATCAACTATATTCTTAGGTTCTTCATGGGGATCTGGATTAGGAATAGCTAAAGAAGGCGAAAGCAAAAAACCTCTATTATCCCTTTTTTGGGGACGATTTTTAGTACGTGGAGGCTGCCTATCAACCGGAACTTCTAAACCAGACATTGATACCGAACGCCTACTGCCATACCCAACCTGGAAAGGTCTGGCTATATCAATGGCAGGAGGAGTGGGGGGCATATGCACCGCAAAGGCCCTGCAAGGACTCTGTTTTCTCATTCGAAATAAAAAAGAATTTAAAGCGGAAAAAATAAAAATCTTAAAAGGAGCCGCGCGCTATTGCTGCAATCTCGACAATGCCACGCTTTTTAATTTATACAATATGCTCTATCCTGCTTATGGGCTAGATGCTTATAACCTATGGTGGTTTTTGGGATATCACCTACAACGCCCCTTCATAACGGATAAAAATACAGAGCCGGTACCCGTTACAAAGTAGGGCTGAAACCAACTCGAGTTCACTTGCCAGTACGCAAGAACTTCGATAATTTAGGATATGTTTAAAGCCAACAAATACTTAGATCGTTACTCGTACGAGGAGTCTTTTGACCATGTTAATGAGTCATATGTATATTTTTATCGCATCCATTGCTCTACTAGGGCTTGCCACCGTAGTAGCGCTTATGCGCCGCATCAGTTCATTCCCAACCGGGCACGAGGCAGCTGAAAAAATAGCCCTTGCAATCAGAACCGGTGCAATGACCTTCTTAAAAGAAGAATATCGCATCATCGCGATTGTAGACCTTGGTGCAGCTCTTCTTCTTGCCTACTTTGGATCCCCTTTAATGGGCCTATGCTTTGTTCTAGGATCGATTCTATCTTTGATTGCCGGTTTTATTGGCATGCGTGCAGCAACCGCTGCGAACGTCCGTACGACCATAGCTGCAAAGGATAAGGGAGAGCGTGCCGCTTTTATGGTTGCTTTTTTAGGCGGCGGCGTAATGGGCTTTTCAGTAGCAAGCATTGGTTTGCTTGGACTTGGAACCGCCCTCATTCTATTATTTGATAATTCAGCATTCGAAGCACTTATCACCAGCTTTGGTTTAGGGGCTTCGTTTGTAGCATTCTTTGCTCGGGTCGGAGGCGGTATCTTCACTAAAGCCGCAGACGTAGGAGCAGACTTAGTTGGTAAATTAGAAGCGGGCATCCCAGAAGACGATCCACGCAACCCTGCAGTAATTGCAGATAACGTTGGTGACTGCGTTGGAGACACTGCAGGTATGGGAGCCGACATCTACGAATCTTATGTAGTCTCTATGGTCTCGACCATTATCTTGGCAGCCCATGAATATCCAGGAAATCTTGTCTATATAACCATGCCCCTAGTTATTTCGGCACTCGGTCTTGTAGGCTCTCTGATAGGCCTAATGGGTAACCTGTTCATCCGCGCAAGTTCAGCCGCTCTATTAAGATATGCAACACTAGTTTCAGAGCTTGTTTTTGTTGGAGTCTCCTATCTCTACTTAAATTACATGGAAGTTGACCCACAACTCTTTAACGCCATCTTAGTCGGCTGTTTTGCAGGAATAATAGTCGGACTTATAACCGAATACTATACGGGCAGTTCCCCAATAAAACAGTTGGCTGCGGCTTCACAATCCGGCGCTGCAACCAATATTATTTATGGCCTCTCGCTTGGCATGGAGTCAACCGTACTCCCCGTTATCACCCTAGCCGGTGGTATTTGGATAGCATTTGTATACGGTGGAGGTCTCTTTGGGGTATCTCTAGCTGCTGTAGCAATGCTAGCAACAGTCGGCATTACCATGACCGTAGACGCCTATGGACCTATTGCAGATAATGCAGGAGGAATTGCAGAAATGGCCGGTCTTGGCAAACCAGTCCGCGCTATTACTGACCGTCTCGATGCACTAGGTAATACAACTGCTGCTTTGGGCAAAGGATTCTCAATCGGTTCAGCACTATTAGCCGCGCTTGGAGTATTTGCAGCTTACATTCAAACCAGTGGTGTAGGAACACTCGACTTAGGCGATCCACTAGTACTTGTTGGTCTTTTTGTTGGTGCCAGCATTCCTTTCTTGGTCTCTTCAATGACTATGCGCGCTGTTGGAGACGCTGCTCTTAAGATGGTCGTCGAAGTACGCCGCCAGTTTAAAGAGATTCCAGGACTACTTGAAGGCAAAGCTGAAGCAGATTATAAAAAATGCATTGCCATAAGCACTCAAGCATCGCTAACAAAAATGATCCTTCCTGGAGCGGTAACCGTCTTAGCTCCCGTTCTTATGATGGTTCTATTTGGATCCATAGCACTAGGCGGTATGCTTGTGGGCTCTACTATAACCGGTGTATTACTTGCCCTTATGATGGCAAACGGTGGTGGTGCATGGGATAATGCAAAGAAGTATATTGAAGCCGGAGCTTTTGGTGGCAAAGGATCAGATACACACAAGGCTGCTGTAGTAGGCGATACCGTTGGTGATCCATTCAAGGATACATCAGGACCTGCACTTAATATTCTTATTAAGTTGATGTCTATGGTTGCTCTATTACTTGCATCTTTGGTGTAATAGTACTGTAATTTTCAGAGATCTTTAAGAGAGGCGGTGGGTTATAAAAGACTTATCGCCTCTCTTCTTTTTTTCTAGTCGAAAAACAACTTTCCAGTCCTGAAAACAAAGACTAAAAGCAGCTGAATGGATCATTTGTGCTATTTTAACATTCAATAATCAATTAGCACAAATCACACCAATAACTCTATCCACAGGTATTTTTAAAAACACAATAAACTATTAAACTCTCTAATTTGAACGCGCTGGAAAAAATTTATTGTGGATCTCATCAACCAGAGAGCCCACCTGCCCCCATGGAACCGCAGTTCCCTTCGAGCGTACCTGCCGCTCTTTGCCAGCGTAAATAAGAAAACTGGCTTCAGACGGATCCACAAGCGGATTTGCACCAAACGCGATTTCATTCCACTGCGTAATGCCATCAAAGAAATCAGTGGCCACGCGCCCACTCGCCTTTATTTCGATCGGAAATAATTTCCCACCTTCATCAATAAGACAATCTACTTCAATCCTTCCATTTTTATCGCGCCAAAAATAAAAGGAGGGCTTAAAGCCTCGATTCAAATATTGTTTTGCAATATCTGCAATAATGCAACATTCAAATAAACTTCCCCACTGCGAATGAAGAATGAGATCCTGCGCCGAAGAAATGCGAAGCAATGAACACGCAAGCCCGGTATCGTAAAAATAGAGCTTGGGCATTTTGGTTAGTCGTTTGCTAAAATTATTAAAATGGGGCTCCAATAAAAAAATAATATAACTAACCTCCAAGAGAGAGATCCACCGCCGAGCCGTAGCAACACTAATCCCACAGACAACAGCTAAGTCGGATAAATTCAGGAGATTTCCTATACGCGCAGCGCATAGTTGAAGAAATTTTTGAAAAGCCCCCAAATCACCAATGTTTATAATCTGACGAACATCCCGTTCAATATAAGTCTGGATATATGAAGGATAAAGCCGCTCTGGAGCAAATCCTTCGTTAAACAGTCGTGGATAAAACCCCTTAAAAACAACCTCTGCTGGATCATCGGATAATAAATTGTTCTGAGCAAGTTCCGCCAAGGAAAGGGGCTGCAATGTAAGAATACCAACACGACCTGCTAAAGATTGGGTAATAGCCTGATTAACCAAAAAATTTTGTGAGCCCGTTAAAACAAAATAATTTTTTCTTTTTTTTGCATCCACATCAAGCTGAATATAAGAAAGAATCTGCGGAACATACTGAAATTCATCAATAACTAAACCGGTTTCATTTGCATAAGTTGCTAAAAAACGCTCCGGCTCCTGCATCGCAAATTCTCGAATAAGAGGATTTTCAAGAGAGACAAAAGCATGTTTTGGAAATGCCATCTGCGCAAGAGTGGTTTTTCCAGATTGCCGCGGGCCCAAAAGCGCCAAAACAGGAAACTGGGCAAACTGCGTTAACGTTTTTTCCATCATCCGTAAAAACATAGACGACACTCCTTTTGTGCTAATTGAACATTCAATAACAAACTAGCACAATCTTAATAAAATTCCCACCTCCCCGCAAGAATTTAAAGAATAAAAAAGGGCCGAGTAAATTCCCAGCCCTTTTTTATTCTTATCATTAAACGGTTATTTTAAGCGCTCAAATGCTTCTTAAAAAGCTCCTGAAGCGTTTGAGGGTTCCCGCGCCCCTGGGTCTTAGCCATAGCTGCACCCAAGAAAAAGCCCATCAACTTGGTTCTACCCAATTTAAAGGCCGCCGTCTCTTCAGGGCTGTCCTTTATAATCTGAATTACCAGAGCCTCAAGCTCTGCAACATTCTCAAGCTGCTCAAGCCCACGCTCTTTTACCACCGTGACAGGATCTTCTCCCGTTCGCGCAACAATCCCAAAAACCTCTTGCGCGCCTCGGTTATTGATTTTGCCCTTATCTAACAAATGCACTATATCCGCAAGCTTATCTGTCGTCATTTTGCAGTCAGATAATGCGAGCTTATGCTCCTTTAAATAAGCCAACAGATCGCGAATAACCCAATTTACAAGCGTAGGACTAAAATGACGCTTTGCCGCTTCTTCATAATATGCTGCTAGCGCTTGATCGCTCACCACGATTTCAGCATCATCTACCTTAAGATGGTACTGTTTTTGCAACCGTTCAAACTTTTGGTAGGGCAATTCTGGAAGTTCACTCTTAACCTTTTCAATCCATGCCTCATCAATGCATACCGGTGGCAAATCAGGTTCTCTAAAATACCTATAGTCTGCCGCTTCTTCTTTGCTACGCATACTAAAGGTTTTCTGATCTTTGGTATCCCACAAGCGCGTCTCTTGTACTATAGGCTGACCCGATTCTAACTGTAAAACTTGACGCTCAATTTCGTACTCAATTGCATCGGATATGAATTTAAATGAGTTAATATTTTTAAGCTCGCACCGCGTTCCCAAGGTATTGGCATCTTTTTTACGCACCGATATGTTAGTGTCCGCACGAAAAGCTCCATCTTCCATATTCCCAGTGCACACACCCAAATAGGTAACAATAGCATGCAAGGCTTTTAGGTAAGCCCGAGCCTCATAGGCACTTTTAATATCAGGATAACTGACAATCTCAAGCAACGGTGAACCCGCACGGTTTAGATCTACCAGACTTATATCATCGGCAGGAGCATGAATATTCTTACCCGCATCTTCTTCCATATGAATACGAATAAGACGAATCTTCTTAAGATCCCCGTTTTCAAGACGAATAGGAACAAACCCCTCAAGGCAGATAGGCTTATCGCCCTGCGTTATCTGAAACCCTTTGGGAAGATCTGGGTAGAAGTAATGCTTCCGAGCAAATTCACTGCGCCGATTAATGGTACAGTTGGTTGCAAGACCCGTCATAATGGCATAATGTACCACTTTGCGGTTTAAAACAGGAAGCACTCCGGGATACCCTGCACAAATAGGATCTATATTTTGATTGGGAACCTTCGAAGGACCATTTTCGCTTGCGCAAAAAATCTTACTCTTAGTCGTAAGCTGTACGTGAACCTCTATCCCAATATCAACTTGATAGTCAGAGTACCGCTCGAGAGCGGAAACTTGTCGCGACATAACGCGTCCTTCCTCGAAAAATTTTACTTTGCTGCCTTTGCAGTAAACACGTTCAGCCTTGTTGTATCATGAATCGCTAACGTAATTTTACTGCGAAACTCTTTTTCGAGGCTTAGTATAGCATTATATTCCGTATTGATAAGGTAGCCAAAGATCTGTTCATGCACGGCCACTGTGATATTACCCGACAACTTACCAGCAGAGAGCTCCTCTCTCACCTTACGCAAAATAGAATGCGCTTCAGACTGCACAGACTTAACAAATCCCATACCTCCACAACATAAACAGGTCGCGGTCAACTGCTGTATAAGCGTTTTACCTGACCGTTTTCGGGTCATCTGAACTAGTCCAAATTCAGATACGCGCAGCACAACGGATTGGAATTTATCTCGTTCACGCAATGTCTTCTCAAGATGCCTAAAAAGCTTCTGACGGTTATTGTTACTGGCCATGTCAATAAAGTCGATGACAATAAGCCCGCCAATATTGCGCAATCTAAGCTGACGAACAATTTCATCTGCCGCTTCCAGATTGGTCTTGAGGATAGTCTCTTCCATCCCACTACCACCAGAACCAGTATAGCGGCTTGTGTTGACGTCTATTACGGTCATCGCTTCAGTTGTTTCAACAATAATCGACCCACCGGATTTTAACGCCACACGACTCTGAAGAGCCTGCTCAACCTGCTTTTCTATATCATATTTATCAAACAGTGCCGGATGTCCTTCATACAACTGAACTTTATGAGAATGCTCAGGGGCATTCTCCTTAATAAACTTCAGAATATGACCCTCGGACCGTTTGCTATCACACAATATAGCCTCAACATCATGATCTAAATTGTCACGAATGATCTGGAGAGTAAGGTCTATATCCTCATAAACTTTTTCAACACCCGCTGCCCCCTGATAGCGCTTTTGTATCTCATTCCATTGATTAACAAGATACTTTAGGTCACGCAAAACCTCGCGCTCACTACCTGCTCCTGCAGTGGTACGAATAATCGCACCCATTCCTTCAGGCAAATTTGCTTTTAAAAGCTCACGCAAGCGCGTACGCTCTTCATAACTCCCTATCTTCTTGGATATACCAATGCGAGGAATATTTGGCATAAGCACCAGATAACGTCCCGGCAACGTAAAACAGGTAGAGAGCTTAGCGCCTTTCTCATAAATAGGCTCCTTACTCACTTCTACCAATACAAATTCGCCCTCTTTGAGAATCTTGTTTATATCCAAGTCTCTACGCGGAACCTGCGGTTTTGAACGTTCTTCATCCTCTTCAAATTCCTCGCCCTCTTCTTCTTCATATGACGTAGTCATTCGAGAACTTGCAAGCTCCCGATCGATCTCAGAAATATGTAAAAAACCAGAGCGCTCTTGCCCTATATCCACAAATGCCGTTTGAATCCCCGGCAATATTTTTGTAACTAAGCCCTTGAAATAACTTCTTTCAAGGCGATTTGTGGTGTGGGTATCAAAATAGACATTTTGAAGCTGTCCATCACGCGTAATAGCTATGCGCGTTTCCCACAGGCTGTCATTTATTAAAAATTTTTTCATGATTTCACCTCCCCTTTACTATACCACATTTTGACAATTATTTGCGACATTTAGTATATAAATATTGTTTTTGGCTAAAGCGCTGCTCTAGAACGAAATCTAGAAAACTTGATTTTTCCGCCATATACTGTAAAATCATTCCAGGTTATCATTACGTCACGAGCTCAAAAATATAGGCTCTCTATTATAAAATGGCGTTAAGTGTTCAGCTTGAAAATTACATCCCCAATGACAATACTACTCATCTGCTTATATGGAGGAAAACGTTATGCAGAAAAAATCTTTTAGCTCTTTTGTAGGGCTTTCTATTCTTATTGGTCTTACGCTTGGTGTTGCAGAATCCACTCAAGCGGTTGTGAGTGTCAAAGCACCTTTACTCAATCCCTCTACGCCAAGTGCAACGGGGCGCTTTACCGCACATGCATCCAAACATTTTAAGACCGCTCAGGCGGCCTGCGAACGTTATTTAAATAGACTTACAACTTCACCCTCTTGGAAAAATGTACACGGTATTTTATCGCGCACATCCAGCCATCTCAATAATCATCGTTATGCCTATGGGGCAGGCGTTGGGTCATTTATTGTGGGTGGTGGAATTATTTGGGGATTGAGGAAAATATATACCCTTAAAGACGAAATAAAAAGAGCTCACGAAATATCAGACAGGCATCTTCTTAGGGTCAATCAACTTGAAAACAATCTGCAAAGAGAAAATGAGAATCTTTCAACACAAAATGAAAATTACATACGTCGCCTTGGCAACCTGCAAACCAATTACGATAATCTAAACAACCAGTTCACTAATCTAAATACAAACCACACCAACCTGCAAAATACACACCAAAATTTAGAAAACGAACTTAAGGTCCTCAAGGATCTCAGTGATAAGTTACAACAAGAAAAAACCGATCTTGAATATGAAAAAATTGAATACGAACTTGCAAAACTAAAAGAAAAACCAAACACCAACCTCAACAACTTACAGAACAATGGCAACGATTACGTACAATTGCAAAACAATTACAACGAGCTGAAAAACGACTATGATAAATGGAAAACAGAGGCTCGCGATCTTTTTAGTCAAAATAGAGATCTCGCCAACGAAAACGATGACCTAGAAAACCAGCTCAATGAGTTAACCGAAAACGATAGCAATCTGTACGAAAACCATGTGCAAGTTGTACACAAGCTCCAGCAGCTCAAGCACGAACTCAAGCTTTTAACAAACAACCGACACAACACAAACATCCGGCAAAATACCAACACCAATCCACAAAGAAACAACCAAGCCAACCGCAACAATCTGCGGAATAATGGCGGCAACGATTACAACGCTCTGAGAAACGAGTATAACAAGCTGGACAACGAACTCAAAAAGCTGCGCCTAGAAAACGAAAGGCTTGTACAAGCAAAAAAAACGCTATTGCAAAAGCTTATTGAGTCTCCTAAACTCGTAGACAAAAAAATCCAAGACCTTGAAAATTCAAAAAAGATCGAAGAAATTGAGATAACGGAAAAAGAAGTTCCCGGAAGCTCAAATAGCGGTCCTTCTGGCGCTAGCGCTGGTGAAACAGAAAACTTGGATATTCCTGTCGCACCTACATTTGAAGAATTCAAAATAGCGGTGAAAAAGATAGACGCAGATGCTAAAAAGATAACAGACTCTGCCAAGCTAATCCAAAAAGACCTTGCTGACGCCCTTAAAAAAGATGATGTTGAAACGGCTGTTCGTGCTGTATTCCAAAAGTACCCCCTTATCAAAAATGCTGATCCAGCGGCGCTCATTGCACGAGCCAAAAAAGCTATGCAAAACGACCTAAAAAACTCGATAAATATAGGCAACAGCATCATGCTGAACAATTTAGGGGAAACTCAGATTATTGAAATCGCAAAATGTCTACAACAAGGAAAAGCTATCGATAAATCCGGTGACTTAAAAGGACAAGACGCTAAAATAAAAATCTGCATCGAAAAAATTGCCCGCTTTATAGGTAGGTGCTTTAACTCCAAAACCCTAACAAACGCAATCAAAGAAACTACACAGGAACAGAAGCAAGCTCTCATAGGCGAAGGCCTGAAAAACGTGCACCTGAAAAAACTTCCACCTCTTCCTGCTAAAGAAAAATCCGTTGAACAAGAGCTCAACAGCGCGATCTTAACCCACAAGAAAATAAGCTCCCACGAACTTGAAGAATTAAGCAAGAAAGCCAATAACCCCGAGAAATTGCAACAGCTAGAAAAAAAACTTACTGAGCAAGATCGCAAGGGAACAATTCTTGAAGAGATCCACAACCCTAATGCAAAAAATAGGCTTAAAAAAGTAAACATAGATTATGATCTAGCGAAAAAAGAAAAAGAAGAAAGGGCTCAAATCGAAAACAACCCTCTTTTCGAACAAATATTAAAGAGACGCGAGTTTATAGATCCTGAAGACGACGATGATGAGGACTTTGAGTAACAGCGCTAGCTAACAGCAAGCGAGTTTCTAAGTCGCACTCTTTCTAGAGAACTAATTTTAGTGCCACATGGAACATGGACCAAAAATCCATTTTCTACGTGGCACTGTTTTTTAAACGAAAAAACTTTACAATATCCGCCAAATTTAATAAGATAGTTTCAGTTATATATTTATCGTACATCCAAAAATAATATTCCTACCGCACCCTTGCCCGTAACCATACTCCCCTTTGTTTGTACCTAAAAATAACGCTATACCTATAAATTTTTTAAAAATCGATATCCATAAATAATATAGAGATTCCTATTATGAACCGCTTTACTACTATCCTAATTCTACCCCTTTTACTCCTTACTCCTGTTCTTGATGCTGTCTACCAGAATGTCCCACAACCTCAACAAAATCAGCGCAGCCACCCACGCAGGCAACGAATACCCCTGCGCATTAAAGCCCAACAGCTTATTCAAAAACAGATTCAAGCAGGAAGTTCGCTAACCGTATTCGCAAGTCGCCTTGCATCCACAAACGCTACCGCCTTATCCATGAAAACAACGATCCACGATTATTTGAAAAATCATGCAGGCCCAGAAATTTCTTACGCATTTAATAGAGTACGCCCATTTGTTGATCAAAACGATAGCAATTTCAATAGCATACACCGCAATATTCTTACACTCCTCAGCGTATTTGTCCAACCAAGCAACACTACAAACTACCCTCTCTACAAACTACTTGAAGAGGTTAAAACCCAAACACAAACAGACTTTAACACCATTTCAGACTTTATTACCGAAAATGCCGCCCTTAACCAACATCACAGTCAAGACCTAAGTAACTACCTCGCACATCCAAACCTTTCAAGACTAAAATCAAAACTTATAGTCTCCAATTTCATGGCTAAACAATTTCTTCACCACCTCAATTGCAACAAAACAGGTTTTCTCAATCGCTTCGAAGCCGAGTCAGAAAAATTGTTCCACGTATATGTCTTATGCGAAACCATAACAACAACCAAAGATAGACTCAAAACCCTATCAAAACAGATCAAAAGAATATCAACAAGCGATGGATTTGAAACTCCCGAAGAACGCCTCAACCTCATACACAGTATAATAAGCAACGATTTTCTACCTGAGGCACAATGGCTTCTAAATCCTATATTTCTATAACTTCAATAAAAAAAGGATACCCTTTATGAACCGTCTTTATTTTATGATTTGCGCGCTTCTTCTTGCACCTACCCTTGCGGCCCGCCCGCAAAATACCCATCATAGGCATCACCACCGAAACCATCATTCACATTCATACGAATTACTAAATGATGCACACCAATTTTTGAACGCGTACCAAGATTTTAAAAAGAGCGCCATTCATTACAAAGACCTGCTCTCCCTATTAAAAAGCACTGTCAATGAAAAAAAAGCCATGGTGTCCGACTACTTTGTAAACAATGCCCAGCCAAAAATTGCCGCCGCCTTTGAACGCGTTCATATGTTTATCAAAGGCAATGTCCCTTTTATCAGAACTCAAACCCGCCTCATTTTTCTAATCGGATCATTCACAAATCCAAACTCCACCATCACCTATACGCCCTACGCGCGACTTAACACTATCGAACAAACAACACAGATCGCTGAGGATAACGCCTCTCTGCAAGCAATAGCCATAAACCAACAGTTAAAAGATCACCTCACCGCCTTTGTCCATTTTGTCATCGGAAACCATCACGCCCGATCCGACCTGCAAATCTCAAATCTCGCAGCAAGCAATCACATTGCAACCATCGCACTTAATCTTAGTAATTTTAATCAGCAAATTCAAAACAGTGCTCGCACCATAGAACAGATCACCCAATTTCTTGAAGTATTAAAACAAAAGGTCGAAAGTCTTGAGGAAACGTCTAAACAGATCCAGCAATTCGCTACAAACTCAGGGCCCTCAAACCCCAACCAGCTAGAGCAATTGATCAAGAATGACTTCTTGCCTACGGCACAATGGATTTTAAACCCTATAATTTAAAACTTTCTCTACCCGGCAATGCTCTTGAGAGCTATCGCAAGCTTTTCAAGAGAATCAGATTTTTGAATAACAGAAAGTGCATCTAAAATATTCTATCTCTCTCGCGTCAAAAATTTCTTAAGCATAGGGTCTATCGGATGCTTATTGCCTTCGTAATCCTTCAGTTCTGTCAATGTAAGGATCTCATCCAGACCAACCCACTTTACATCTTGCAATGATTCATCCGCTTGCCAAAAAAGCACACCTGAAGGAATAAGTTTCTTCATCCCAAAACCACTAAATCGATGCTCACGCTTATCTATACCCTCAATTTCCGCTTGGTAAAAAGGCTTTTTAATTAGATGCAATGCTTTAGGCGTTTTCAAAATGCCATTTTCATCTTCATACTCTTTTTTCAAAAGTTTTATAACCCTATTCCATGCTATTTTTTTCGCCTTATCCCCGTTAAAACCCGCCACACTCACATCGCACCATACTAAATTCCCGCTTGAATCTTTAAGTAAGACCAGAAGAACTTTCCTTACATTTTTTCCTCCGTTACCACGAGCGCATGCCCATACCAATCCGCCGCCTTTGCTGGCAAAAAAGCTAACAAAACAGCCAGAAAAACAACTTTTTTCATACCCCGCTCCCTTACTAAAAGATCGTCCATTTCTTAGTCTCTAGGAAAAACTATTAAAAAATCAAGAATTCTTCTGGAAATGCGCGATCGCTTGTGGTAATGTTGCCAATGATAGGTTTAGTTTTATGCTCTATGGGAGATTATCTTAATGAAACGCGTTTTAGTGCTGCTTATCGCCTTACTGGTTTTGGCTCCTGCATGCCGCAAAAAACAGCCGGCAAAAAGTCCGTGCAAAGAAGAACCCGTCCTAATCCAAGGCGAGGAGCACAAAAAGCAAGGTGCTGATGCCACTGGTGAAAAAGACAAAAAAAGTCTATTCCTAGAAGAGGATGACGTTGATCAATTTGTCTTTCAAGAAGACGGAGACGAAAATACGTTTGCTCCATCCGCTGTTAAACAAGAGTCTAAAATTAGACTCGTAGAACAAGAAGAAGGGGATAAACAGTGGGAAAACAAGCGTGCAGACCAAGCTCGCCATGGATTTAAGACCATCTACTTTGATTATGACCACTATGACATCAAAAAAGCCCAAGAGCCTGCTCTTGAGCAAGATGTAGCTGCAGTCAAAAAAATCGTCAGTAAAGATGGGAAAATCGTAGTAGTCGAAGGACATGCTTGTCGCTATGGTGGATCCGCCGCTTACAATATGATTTTATCGGAAAAACGTGCTCAGCGGGTTGCAAAATACCTGGTTGCCCACGGAGTATCCGCTTCAAAATTAAAAGTTGTAGGACGTGGATTTGAGGAACCCGTTTCGACAGATCATAGCGTCAACCGCCGTGTCGAACTCTACACCATCTAACGTAATGATTAACCCACAAGAAATAAAAAATCTTGTTGCAAAGGCGCGTCTTTCAAGGGAACGCGCCTTTGTACTGCGGTCAAATCACCCTATTGGAGCAGCCGTTCTTACTAGATCAAATAACATTTTTGATGGATGCAACATCGAAAGCATTATTATGGGTCTAGGCTCCTGTGCAGAACAAAACGCCATAAATCATGCGATAATTCACGGGGAGCACGAATTCAAGGCACTTCTAACAATTGATGAAACGAAGACCTATCCCTGCGGAGTATGTCTTCAGTATTTATACCAATTCTTCCAAATTGACGAACAAGACATAGAAATTATTGCGGCAGATCTTTCAGGCGCGTATGAAGTCGCATCCCTAACATCTCTTTTGCCACACGCCTATAAAACTCGTCAGCACCTTGATCGCTTAAGATCTTTTAGGCACTCTTTTTAATAACTTTAGACAGGCCCACCATCCCAGAGATACATCTTCTAAGGAGATAGGCCTATCTTTTTACCAAGGATTCTTAAACTCGACTCTCAAGAGCCGCAATACGCGCTTGAAGATCGGCTATTACCGCACGCAACTCTTTTACTTCCTTGAGCAAGAGAATAGGGATATGTTGATATTTGATAGCAATAGGCAAGTTTTCGCTATCTTTGATTACTAGTTCAGGCATTATAGGTTCAACCTCTTCTGCAATAAGACCATACCAAAGCTCTTTGGTTACAGACGCTTTGTAGTTAAATGAAATGGGATGAAGATCTGAGGCGCGCTTGTTTGCTGGAATTTCTTGAATATTTTCTTTAAATCTAATCGAAGAAGCCGGGGATCCAATTTTATTATCGGAATTACAGTAAGCAAAATTTCCAAAATCACACGATTGTAACCATACACCGTTTATGTAGACTGCGTTAGTGGCGTCTCCACTGCCAATGCGTATTGCATTACTCTCTCCCACTGGAAAATACGCATATGCGGTACCTATATAAATATTAAAGTCTCCCACACCACTGCTACCAGCATTATGCCCAATACAGATGTTACCTTGCCCACAACCCCCGCTAAGCGTATTACTTCCAATAGCAGTATTTCCCCAAAAAGGAGGTACTACTATTTCAGGGGCATAGTTTTGAAGTGCATTATATCCAACCGCTGTCTGATGAATAGCTACTGTTAAATTCGCAAGTGCACCACGCCCAATTGCCGTATTCGCATAACCCGTCGTAGCAGCTATAAGGGCATTAGATCCAACGGCGGTATTGTCATAACCTGTCGTAAGACCCTGGAGCGCAGCTCGGCCACAGGCGGTGTTTTCTGATCCAGAGGATAGGTTAAACAGAGCGCCCACACCACAGCCCGTATTGTTACCACCTGAAACCGAGACGTTTCCCGCATTGTCACCTACAAAAATATTGAGCACTGGTGATGTTGGGCCGGTATGGTGAATGTAAGGGGTAGTAGCGTCTCTATAGATTATCGTTGATGCATTAATGCTCAAATCCCCCGTGCGCGTTACTCGTAATGTATCAAGCTGACTTCCTGTGCCCGTAAACCCTATTTGCAGATAATCTGTAGCCCCTGATACTGTTTGTAATATGCCATTTCCAGTGGTTACGTCTCCCAGCATAATTGAACCATAACCTTCGTGAGCACTGGCGACTTTAAGCCAGTAAGTACTATCGGGCTTAACTCCTCGTCCCAAAGCGATCTTCCCGCCGGCCCTGATCATAAGTTGTGTGTCAACTCCTTGCTCCAAAATAGAGATATTGTCGATACTACTATTATACCCAGCCAATATCGACCAATCGGAGGCCGTGCCTGCGCTATTTCCGATAAGACGCAAGTCTGTTGGAACTGCTGCATTGGTAAAAAGAGCACTCCCGGTGGCGCTTAGATTACCCGTTAAATTCCACGTTGTTGCCGATGTTCCAAGTTGATGACCGGTGGTAATGCCAACAAGATCGCCTGTAGCGCCTACGTTGGTGGTGCTGATGCCAGTGATGTACGTAGCGGTATGACTTAAATTGCCAAAACGAATAACATTACTTTCAGTTAGCGTACCAGCAACCGTCGCCCCTATACAAATATTATTCGTCTCACTGGTGTTATACCCCGACCCTGCATTGTAGCCAATACCTATATTGTTAGCTCCCGTTGTTACCGCAGAGAGTGCCCCCGAACCAACACCGGTATTACTTGTTCCTGTGGTAGTATTTTGCAATGCTGCACGACCGAAAGCAGTATTCCCTGTTCCCCCTGAAACAGCCGCTAAATTTAACAATGCTCCTACACCACAGCCCGTATTGTTACCACCTGTTAGAGTCAGATTTCCTGCATTATCGCCGACAAAGATATTGGTTGCTGGGGTTGGTCCGGTATGGTGAATGTAAAGAGTTCCCCCTTCAGTAACAACGGTTCCGGCAGCTAAACTGAGATTGTTATAGAGTTCAACATTGCCATTTTGGCGAATGGCCATACGTGCGGTTGGGCCCGTGTTATTTGTTGCACTCGTTCCTAGTACAATTGCGCCACCAGCACCTGCGGTGGTATCACCACCAAGCGTGATCATGGAGGTTCCATAGCCGCTATTTGGAATGACAGGGGTGCTTGGGTTGGTGATATCGTAGTAATTGAAAGCAAGATTTATTCGGTCAAAAAATGAGACGCTGGGCATTCCTGCTGCGTATTTGTTAGTGTAAATAATGCCAGAGTCGGTTATAGCACTTACATCGTCCGATGTATTCATGGTTAAGGTTTTTCTGGTCATCATGTGCACATTGCCGGTTGTGCTTAAATTACCAGTAAGTGTGAACCCACCGGTTGTTGAGGTTGCGAGTTTGTTATTGGTATCAATACCTACGACGTTAAGAGCGGTTGCTCCATTGCTGACATTTACTCCACCGATGTAACAAGCGGTTTGAGCGGCGGCACCAAGACGGGTTATGTGTGTTTCAGAGGCGGCACCAGAAACACCCGAACCAATGCAAATGTTATTCGACTCACTTGAGGTATATCCCGACCCTGCGTTATAACCAAGAGCAGTGTTGTCGGTTCCCGTTGTTACCGCAGAGAGTGCCCCTGAACCAACACCGGTATTACTCGTTCCCGAATTAATTAAGACTCCCGCACTTGCACCAATACCAGTATTATTAGTTCCCGATGCAGCAACATTGACCGTTCCTGCCCCTGCAAAAAAGGTTCCCGTTGCCGGAGAACTGACCGTGAAGTTTGCACCGATAGGAGCAAGAGTGGCAATGGAAGCCTGTGCAGGTGCTACGAGTTGCCATGATTTTCTGTCTGAGCTTGTTTTGGCATACCCTGTAATTAATGCATTTTCTTCTATCTCAATACCAGCCCCCGTACCCGATGCGGCCGCACCACCTTTATTGAGAGTTATAAGTTTGTCTGAAATAGAAACTTCACCCGTACTTGAAATAGAGATACGTGTATTAGGGCCACCGGTTCCTGTAATGAGATTCAAGCCATTTGCGTCCGTTGTCCCTAAAACAGCTGTTCCTCCAAAAGCATTACCCCCATTAGCAAAATAGTTTCCAGCAGAAAACGGTACCCACGATAACTGCGCGGGATTAGCACCATCCGTTACCAACGCATAACCATTGGTACCCGAAGATGAGGGCAGGGTCAATGTATAATCTGCCCCAAGCGCCGCAGGCGCTTGAAGGGCGACATAATTACTACCCCCACCGGTTGCTTCATACAATTTTAATTGCCCTTGATTTGAGAGCGAAGCACCCGCAAAAGAGGGAGTACTTGACGTTGCAGCGCTCTGATTAAATGAGATAGTTCCTCCACCAGGGCTAAAAGATACCGTTCCGGCAGAGCCAGCTCCAATAGTAATATTGTAAGAAGAGGGGTCAAAAGTAACCGCACCAGATGTACTTGATACTTTCATAGTAAAACTGGTAGCGGTTCTAGTCTGCTCTCTACTGCCCGTAGGCAATTTAAGCCCATTTTTCAACATCGAGGCATAAGTAAGAAGTACTATTTTATCAAAATGCGCAACCAGCCCGCGCTGATTTTTCTTTGATTCAATAAACCACTTACAAGCCGCCGGGACAAACAGAGATATATCATCGGCTTTGCACCTATTAAAAACTGTTACCGCTAAAAAAAGCGATAAAACTACATAGGCCAATAACTTGTTTTTCATAAAAGCTCCCTTTTTAATAGTGGGTAGGGCCCCTGCCTCATAAGGCAAAAAACTACCTACCCCATCACCTTTTTTTATTTCTTACGCTGGCGTGAAAGACATATAGTGAATAGCTACATTAGTCGCATCCGCAAGCAACCTGTCTAACGTATTTCCTGTATACCTAACCTCTAAAGTATCTGCTGCTGTTAATGAAACAATCGTTGCCAATGTTATTGAATGCGTATCAATATCTGTATCATTTGAAACAAGCGCTGGAACCACGATTTTTGCCTGAGCACCTGGAATAACAACGGGCACCGTAGCTCCGTTTTTTAGCAAACTCACTATCTTAGCGCCCTTTTCTCCAATCTGTGTACAGACCTGAACTGTGATCATATAAACACCGGTTGCAGGAGCCGTATAGACACCCGTTGTATTATTGTAATTCGAGTTCAGATCATAATTTATGGTGTTAAAAACAATGGTTGAGGTGGCTGCGCCAGGAGTTATTGTACCGCTTGCATAGGCCGCAACCTTGAATTTAGACGCATAAGTAGTATTACCAGCCGAATCAATAATAAGCCGATTAGACCCATTGGTCTTCAAATTCAATGCATAAGCATCCGTCGTTCCTATCGTCAAAGCAGCCCCCAATGTATTGCCACCATTAAGTGCAGCAACAACCCAAGAAAGCGTTGCCGGATTTGCACCATTAGTACTCAATACATTACCGTTTGACCCCACGCCTGTTGGCAGGTTTAAGGTATAATTCGTGAAAGCAGATGAAGGCGCCTGCAAAGTCACGGTATTAGCAGATGCGTTCGCCAAAAGAAGAAATGCATTATTCAATGTTAACGAGCCAGATAACGTACCACCCGTTAGTGGTAGATCTAAAGTAGAGTGCCCCGTCACCGTACCGGTGACATTGCCCGTTAAATTCGCCGTAATCGTTCCTGCTGTAAAATTACCCGATGGATCACGCTGCACCAAAGCACTCGCCGTATTGACTGATGCCGCGGTCACCCACCCTAACGTACCTGCCGTATCGGTTGTAACGGGAAGCTGATTTAATGCGCCCGCTGCTCCCGGCATGGTTAAAGTATAGGTAGTTACCGATGAAGGAACCCCCAAGGCCACATAGTTTGATCCCACACTGCCTTGGGTCAAACGTACCT